>Ga0268289_100003_pt1 | contig 947709 bp, 886 predicted proteins | sample MetspNORM_FD_191340 | JGI IMG/M metagenome (GOLD analysis project Ga0268289, IMG submission 191340) | Soil microbial communities from San-Diego area, Southern California, United States - Methylocaldum sp. NOR-M | ecosystem: Environmental > Terrestrial > Soil > Desert | place: USA: California... | reverse complement strand
TGCTGCGCGATCTGGGTGCCGGGACGCGCGCCGAGGACCGCGATCTCGCCGCCGCCTTGCTGTCGGGCGCGCGGACGCTCGCCGAGCCCGGACTGCTCGCGAAGCTGCGGCGCGATGTGCTCGATAAGTGCGCGGTCGACAGTCCCAAATATGCGCCGCTCGCCGCGGCGCGCGCCGACTGGCGGGGATAGAGGAACAGGAGAGAGACGATGGACTTTGCGATGCCCGCCGATTTGCAGGCCTACCTCGATGAACTCGATGCGTTCATCGAGGCCGAGATCAGGCCGCTCGAGCTCGCGGACGACAATATCCGCTTCTTCGACCACCGCCGCGAGCATGCGCGCACCGACTGGGACAATCAGGGACTGCCGCGCGAGGAGTGGGAGCAGCTTCTGAAGCGGGCCACCCGCAAGGCCGACGCCGCGGGCCACTGGCGCTTCTCGGCGCCGAAGAAATACGGCGGCCAGGACGGGTCGAACCTCTGGATGGCGGTGATCCGCGAGCATCTGGCGGCGAAGGGGCTGGGCCTCCACAACGACCTCCAGAACGAGCACAGCATCGTCGGCAACTTCCCCTTCGTCGAGATGTTCGAGCAGTTCGGGGTCAGCGACGAACAGAAGGCCGAGTTCATCCTCGGCGGGTTCGAGGGGCGCCGCCGCACCGCCTTCGGGCTCACCGAGCCCGACCATGGCTCGGACGCGACGCACATGGAGACGCGCGCCGTGCGAGAGACGCGCGACGGCGTCGACGGCTGGCGGATCGACGGGCGCAAGATGTGGATCACCGGCATGCACGTCGCGACGCACTGCGCGACCTTCTGCCGCACAAGCGGCGAAGACGGCGACGCCAAGGGCATCACCTGCCTGCTCGTGCCGACGGGAACGCCGGGGATGAGCGTCGATGAATATATGTGGACGTTCAACATGCCGACCGACCATCCAAGGATGACGTTCGCCGACGTGTGGGTGCCCGATAGCGCGCGGCTCGGCCCCGAGGGCGGCGGGCTCGCGATCGCGCAAAGCTTCGTCCACCAGAACCGCATAAGGCAGGCGGCGAGCTCGCTCGGCGCGGCGGTCTATTGCATCGAGGAGAGCGTCAAATACGCGCGCCAGCGCAAGCCGTTCGGCGAGGCGCTGGCGAAGAACCAGGCGATCCAGTTCCCGCTCGTCGAACTCGCGACGCAGGCCGAGATGCTGCGCCTGCTCATCCGCAAGACCGCGTGGGACATGGATAACATGGAGCACAAGGAAATCGAACACACGCTCTCCGACAAGGTCAGCATGTGCAACTACTGGGCGAACCGCCTCGTCTGCGAAGCCGCCGACCGCGCGATGCAGGTCCATGGCGGCATCGGCTACTCGCGCCATAAACCCTTCGAACATATCTACCGACACCACCGCCGCTATCGCATCACCGAAGGCGCCGAGGAAATACAGATGCGCAAAGTCGCCGCTTTCCTCTTCGGATATATGGGGCCGAGAAAAGAAACGTTGGGGATGCTGTGACGCGGCCCCGCACGCTCTACGACAAGATTTGGGATGCGCATGCCGTTGCCGAGGATGATGGCGAGACGCTTCTCTACATCGATCTGCACCTGCTGCACGAGGTGACCTCGCCGCAGGCCTTCGCCGGGCTCACGTCCGCCGGCCGTGCGGTGCGGCGGCCCGAGCGCGCGCTCGCGCTGTCCGACCATAATGTCCCGACGACGGGACAGAGGGCAGGCCCCGCGGGCGTTGCGGACGCCGAAGCACGCGCGCAGCTCGAAGCGCTGGTCGAGAATACGGGGCGCTTCGGGATCGAGAATTTCCCGATGGGCGATCCGCGCGGCGGCATCGTCCATGTCGTCGGGCCCGAGCAGGGGCGCTCGCAGCCGGGGATGACGATCGTCTGCGGCGACAGCCACACCTCGACCCACGGCGCTTTCGGGGCGCTCGCCTTCGGGATCGGGACGTCGGAGGTCGAACATGTGCTGGCGACGCAGACGATCCGTCAGCGCCGCTCGCGCAACATGCGCGTGACCGTCGACGGCGCGCTGACGCCGCATGTCCACGCCAAGGATCTCGCGCTTCATTTGCTCGGGATGATCGGCGTCGACGGCGCGGGAGGGCATGTCATCGAATATGCGGGCGACGCCGTGCGCGCTCTGTCGATGGAGGCGCGGATGACGCTCTGCAACCTCAGTATCGAGATGGGCGCGCGCGCTGGGCTGGTCGCGCCCGATGCGACGACGCTCGCCTATCTGAAGGGCCGTCCGGCCGCGCCGCGCGGCGAAGCATGGGAGGCGGCCGCGGCGCGCTGGGCGGCGCTGGCCAGCGACGCTGGCGCGGCATTCGACCGCGAACTGAAATTCGATGCGCGGGACGTGCGGCCGATGGTGAGCTGGGGGAACAACCCGTCGCAGGTCGTCGCGATCGACGGTCATATTCCCGATCCCGCGACGCTGGGCGATCCCGACGCGCGTGCCGCTGCGGCGCGGGCGCTCGCCTATATGGACCTGGCCCCCGGCGCGGCGATCGCCGGGCAGCGGCTCGACCGAATCTTCATCGGCAGCTGCACCAACAGCCGGATCGAGGATTTGCGCGTCGCCGCCGACATCGTGCGCGGCCGCCATGTCGCGCCGCACATCCGGGCGATGGTCGTGCCGGGATCGGGGCTGGTCAAAAGACAGGCCGAGGCGGAGGGCATTGCCGACACGCTGCGCGCCGCGGGGTTCGACTGGCGCGAGCCCGGCTGTTCGATGTGCGTCGGGATGAACGCCGACCGGCTCAACCCCGGCGAACGCTGCGCGGCGACCTCGAACCGCAATTTCGAAAATCGCCAGGGGCGCGGCGGACGCACCCATCTGATGAGCCCGGCGCTCGCGGCGGCGAGCGCGATAGCGGGATGTATCGCGTCGCCGGCGATGCTCGACTAGATCGCCGCCTCGAACCGCGCGATCGCGTCGGCGTGGCGCAGCGTGCGGTCGATATCGTCGAGCCCCTCCATCAAGATGCGGCGGTCGCCCGGATCGAAGTCGAAAGCGATCGTTTCGCCCGAGGCGAGGCGGATGCGCTGCGCTTCGAGATCGACCTCGATGGGCGCATATTGCGCCGCCTCGATCTCGCTGCGAAGCCGGGCGCAGTCTTCATCGGGCAAGCGAATCAGCAGCAGGCCGTTCTTGCGCGCATTGCCCGCGAAGATGTCGCCGAAACTCGGCGCGATGACGCAGCGGACCCCGAAGTCGGTGAGCGCCCACACCGCATGTTCGCGCGACGAACCGCAACCGAAATTGCGGTCGGCGACCAGAATCCGCGCATCGCGGCAGGCGGGCCGGTTGAGGATGAAATCCGCGCGTTCGCGGCCGTCCGTATCATAGCGCAACGCGCGGAACAGATGGCGGCCGAGCCCCGAACGCGTCAGCGCCTTCATATATTCGGCGGGAATGATCATGTCGGTGTCGACATTGGTGAGCGGCAAGGGCGCCGCGACCGCTTTCACCCGGATGAATTTTTGCACATCGCCTCCATTAACTTAGTATGCTAAGTATATTGATAAGCGAATCTTGTCCAACATTATCGCGGGGTTGGAACGGCGACGGGGCGGGAAGCGACGACGAAGATGGTTGCCGCGCGAACCTTCGCGTCCTAAGATTCAACCCGGCGCGGGGCGGGCACCCGACGCTGCGACAGGGGAGCAGGATTTTGGTCAAGAAAACAAAAGATTACCGGCATCCGGCCGAATATTATACCGATCCTGAAAACAGCATCGGCTACCTCGCGCGCGTCGTCTTCCGCTCCTTTTCGCGGTTGCTCGAACGCCGCACGCTGACGCACGACGTTTCGGCGGGGCAGTGGCGTTTCCTGCGCCAGCTGTGGCGCGAGGACGGGATTACCCAGCGCGAACTCAGCGAACGCGTCGGGATGCGCGAGCCGACCACCGTCGTCGCGCTGAAAGGGCTGGAAAAGGCGGGGCTGATCACGCGCAAGAAGACCGCCGACGACCGGCGCAAGACCTTCATCCATCTGACCCCGCACGCCAAGAAGCTCGAATTGATCCTCGCGCCGATGAACGCCGAGATTCACGAGATCGCCACCAAGGGCATGAGCGACGAGGAGGTCGAGGTGTTGCAGGGGCTGATGCGCCGCGTGATCGACAATCTCGCCGATGAAACGCGCAAGCTCGCGGTGCTTTCGGACATCAAGGCCTGACCGCTTGATCTTGCCGCGACCGGACAATAAGTTAGTATTCTAATCATATTGTCCGGGAGGAAAAATGACCAGCATCGCCGTCATCGTCGGGAGCATTCGCGAGGGATCCTATAACCGCGCGTTGGGCGAACTCGCCGCCGCCAGCCTCGAAGCGCAGGGCGCAAGCGTCACGCGCGTCGATCTCGCGACGTTCGACCTGCCGCTCTATTCGGCCGCGCTCGAGGCCGGTACCTTCCCGCCCGATGCGCTGAAACTCAAAACGCTGTTCGCCGCGCAAGACGGCCTGTTGTTCGTGTCGCCCGAATATAATGGTTCGCTTCCGCCGCTGCTCAAGAATGCGATCGACTGGGCGTCGCGGCCGACCGGCGACGAGAGCCTTGTCGCGCTCTCCGCCTATCGCGGCAAGGCGGCGGCGATCATGTCGGCGTCGATCAGCCCGTTCGGGGGGCTGCGCGGGCTGATGCATCTGCGCCAGATCCTGTCGACGATCCAGATGCTGGTGATCCCCGAACAGGTGCTCGTGCCGAATGCGCACGCGGCCTTTGCCGAGGACGGCAGTCTGAAGGAGCCGTTGCCCGCGTCGCTGGTGGATATGACCGCCGCGCGGCTGGTCGCGGTTGCGAAGGCGCTTGCAGCTTAGCGGTTGCGCGAAGTGGCCGGCGCGCGCACGATATTGTCGCCCCAATCGGCTTCAAGCGCTGCGAGCAGCGCGTCGAACTTGTCCTGCCCCAGCCGGTCGGCGATCTGCGCGGTGAGCGCGTCCATTGATCGCTGCGCATCCTTGCGCATGCGCGCGCCAAGGTCGGTCAGCGAGACGATCATGTGGCGGCGATCGTCGGGATCGACGTCGAGCCGAACGATGCCGAGCTTTACCATCTGGTTGATCGTGCTGTGGATCGCCTGCCGCGACACGCCGAGATTGCGCGCGATGTCCGACGGGCGCACGACGCCGCTGACGATATTGGTCATGATCATCGACTGCGGGCGATTGACGTCGGGCCAGCCATGATCGTGAAGCCGCGCCTGCAGTCCTTCGTCGAGCCAGCAGAAGCGTTGAAAAAGCGCGATGATAAGCTGGTTTGTGCGCATATGACGCTATGCTGTGCCCCTGTTGCCGGCGGGGTGCCGACGCGATCACGCTAGAAGAGCGATGCGGGCGAAGCAAGGCTGGCTGGCGTTGCAAAGGCAAAATACTTAGTATACTACCTATTGTAACGACAAGGGAGAGAGGGCCGCATGGACGGGTTGATGCAGAATGTGCCGCTGACGGTCGACCGGATCATCGACCATGCGGCGAACTGGCATGGCGCGCGCGAGGTGGTGTCGCGCGATGCCGAGGGACGCGTCACCCGCTCGACCTATGCCGACATTCATGCCGATGCGAAGCGCGTGTCGAATGCGCTCGCCGCCGAAGGGATCAAGCCCGGCGACCGCGTTGCGACGATGGCGTGGAACGGATCGCGGCACCTCGCGGCATGGTATGGCGCGGCGGGCATGGGCGCGGTGCTCCACACGCTCAACCCGCGGCTGTTCCTCGAACAGATCGCCTATATCGCGAACCATGCCGGCGACCGGCTTCTGATCGCCGACCCGGCGACCGCCGATCTGGTGGAAGAGTTGCTGCCACTAGTCCCGTCGATCGAGAAGGTGATCTTCTTTTGCGACCGCGCTTCGCTCCCCGACACCAGCTTTCCGGCGGCCGCGTTCGACGATTGGATCGCCGGCCAGCCCGCCGAATATGATTGGGGCGGCTTCGACGAGAATGCCGCGTGCGGGCTGTGCTACACCAGCGGCACGACGGGCAATCCGAAGGGCGTGCTTTATTCGCACCGCTCCAACTATATCCACGCGCTGATGACGCTCCAGCGCGATGCGCTCGCCTTGTCGGCGCGCGATACGGTGCTCCTCGTTGTGCCGATGTATCACGCCAATGCGTGGGGCGTCGTCTATTCGGCGCCGGCGGTCGGCGCGAAGCTCGTGCTGCCCGGGCAGCGGATGGACGGCGAATCGATCTATAATCTGATCGAAGAGGAAGGCGTGACTTACTCTGCCGCGGTGCCGACGGTGTGGCAGATGCTGCTCACCTATATGCAGGAGAATGGGAAGCGTTTCACGACGCTCGAGCGCGTGACGATCGGCGGTTCGGCGTGCCCCGAATCGATCATCCGCGCCTTTCGCGACGATTATGGCGTCGATGTCATCCAGGGCTGGGGCATGACCGAGACCTCGCCGCTCGGCACGGTGTCGGTGCCCAATGCGTCGGTCGACGCGAAATCCGATGACGAGCAGATGGCGTATAAGCTGAAGCAGGGGCGGCTGCTCTGCGGGCTCGAAATGAAGCTGATAGACGATGCCGGCAATCGCCTGCCGCACGACGGCAAGACCCCCGGGCGGCTGATGATCAAGGGGCCGACGATCGCGGGCGCCTATTATGGCGGCGAGGGTGGCGAGGTGCTCGACGACGAGGGCTTTTTCGACACCGGCGACGTCAGCACGATCGACGCCGAAGGCTATATGCAGATCACCGACCGCGCCAAGGATGTCGTGAAGTCGGGCGGCGAGTGGATCAGCTCGATCGAGATCGAGAATATCGCGATGGGGCACGAGGCGGTCGCCAACGCCGCGGTCGTCGGTATCGCGCATCCCAAATGGGACGAGCGGCCGATCCTTCTCTGTCAGCTCAAGCCTGGCTGCGCAGCCTCGGCCGACGATCTGAAATCCTTTCTCGACGGCAAGATCGCGCGCTGGTGGATGCCCGACGACGTGCTGTTCGTCGATGAAATCCCGCTCGGCCCGACGGGCAAGATCGACAAGAAGGCGATCCGTGCGGGGCTGGAGGGGTATAAATTGCCTTTCGAAGTCATCCGCTGACACAATCGACAATTAGGAGAGACGATGATGGACCCGAATGGGATCGAAGGATTGGACGCGCAATTTATCGGGCGCGTGTCGCCGACCGCGCCGCGCATTCAGGCGGGCGGGCGTCCGTGCCAGGGCATCTACTGGACCGAAAGCGGCAAGCGGCCGAAGGTCGCGATCATCGCGACGCATTACAACGTCGATTTCTCCGAACATTATATCGCGCCTTATTTCGCGCGCCAGGGCTTCGGCTTCCTCGGCTGGAACACGCGCTATCGCGGGGTCGAGGATCAGTTCCTGCTCGAACATGCGGTGCTCGATATCGGCGTCGGCATGAAGTGGCTGAAAGAGGAAGCGGGTGTCGAGCAGATCGTCATCCTCGGCAATTCGGGCGGCGGCTCGCTGATGGGCGCCTATCAGGCCGAGGCGATCGCGCCGACCTTGACCGACCGCCTGCCGTCGGTCGGGCAGGATGCGATCGCGCAACTCGTCAAAGGCGACCTCTATATCAGCTTCAACGCGCATCAGGGGCGTCCCGAAGTGCTCACCGACTGGATGGATGCGTCGGTGATCGACGAGAATGATCCGGTCGCCACCGACCCCGAACTCGACCCGTTCAACCCCGACAACGGTCCGCCCTATTCGGAAGATTTCATCGCCAAATATCGTGCCGCCCAGCGCGCGCGCAACCAGCGGATCACCGATTGGGCGAAGGCCGAACTGAAGCGCCTCAACGAGGCCGGCATCCCCGACCGTATCTTCCCGATGTTTCGCTGCTGGGGCGATATCCGCTGCGTCGACCCCGCGATCGACCCGTCGGATCGCAAGCCCAATTGGTGCTATCGCGGCGATCCCGCCATCGCCAACCGCACGCCGAGCATCGGGCGCGCGAATACGATCAAGACCTGGCTCAACATGTGGAGCCTCGAAACCTCGCCGTGCCAGGGGCAGCCGCACCTCGCCAAGCACGACACGCCCGCGCTGGTCGTGCAGGGCACCGCCGACACCGGCGTTTTTCCGAGCGACGCGCGCAAGATCTTCGATTTCCTTGGGAGCGGTGACAAGAAGCTCGAACTCATCCCCGGCGCGCATTATTTCGAGGACTCGATCGAAGAGCGCCAGAATGCCGCCGACCTTGTCGGCGCATGGATTCGGGAGAAGCTGTGAGGTGGCGACAGACGCCGACATCGTCGCGGACCTGCGCGCCGCCGGGCTGGTGGGCGAGGGCGATGTCGTCCTCGAACCGCTGACCGGCGGCGTGTCGTGCGACGTGTGGAAGGTTGAGACGCCGTCCGGGCCGATCGTCGTCAAGCGCCCGCTGCCGCAGCTTCGCGTCGCCGCCGAATGGCATGCGCCGGTCGAGCGCGGGACGAGCGAGGTGCGCTGGCTGCGGCGGGCCCGGGGCGTGGACGCGCGCATCGCACCCGAAGTGCTCGCCGAACTGCCCGGCCATGCTTTCGCGATGCGCTTTCTTCCCGGTTGCCCTGTGTGGAAGGATGAGCTGATGGCGGGGCGCGTCGACCGCGCTTTCGCTGCACAGGTCGGGACCGGCATCGCCGCGGTCCACGCCGAGACCGCGCACAAGGACGGCGACCGCGCCGATTTTCCCAACGACGAGATGTTCCGCGCGCTGCGCGTCGATCCCTTCCTGCTCTACGTTGCGCAGCACGACGCCGAACTCGCGCCCGCGCTGACCGCGCTCGCTGCCGACCTGTCGGGGCGCAAGATCGCGCTCGTCCATGGCGACGTCAGCCCCAAGAATATCCTCGTCAGCGGCGATGGCCCGGTGTTCCTCGACGCCGAATGCGCCGTCTATGGCGACCCGGCTTTCGATCTGGCCTTCTGCACGACGCACCTGTTGCTGAAAGCGGTGTGGTCGGGCGATGCCCGAATGAACGAGGCGGCGACTGCGCTCGTTGTCGCCTATCGCGCCGGTATCGATTGGGAGGATGCCGACGGTCTGCTGCTCCGCACGGGCAAGCTCACCGCGACGCTGCTCCTCGCGCGCGTCGAGGGCAAATCGCCCGCACCCTATCTTACCGACCCCGAACACAAGCGCATCGTGCGCGATCAGGCGCGCGTGCTCATCCTCGCGCCGCAACCGATCGACGCGCTCGTCGCCAACTGGAAAAGGAAGTTTGCATGACCTCGCGTATCGCCTCCGTCACCGGCCGCCAGCTTTGGGATTCGCGCGGCCGGCCCACCGTCGAGGCCGAGGTCGTGCTCGAATCGGGCGCGGTCGGGCGTGCGATCGCGCCTGCCGGCGCCTCGCGCGGCGCGCATGAGGCGATCGACCTGCGCGATGGCGGCGAAGCGTTCGGCGGCTTCGGTGTCAACCGCGCGGTCGCGGGGATCGGGTCGGAGATTGCGGGCGCGATCGCCGGGATGGACGCGCGCGATCAGGCGGCGGTCGACGCGGCGCTGTGCGACCTCGACGGTTCGCCGAACAAGGCGCGGCTCGGCGCGAACGCCATCGTCGCGGTGTCGATGGCGGTGCTTCATGCCGCCGCTGCCGATGCGCGCGAGCCGCTGTGGCGCTATCTCGCGGGCGGGCGCAAGGTGCGCGTCCCGCTACCCGAGATCCAGATTTTCGGCGGCGGAGCGCACGCGGGACGGCGCACCGACGTGCAGGATTTCATGGTGATGTGCCCGAAAGCGGGCAGCTTTCGCCGCGCACTCGAGATCACCGACGATGTCTATCGCGCCGCGGGCAGGCTGATGGAGGCGAAGGGACCGCTGTCGGGCGTCGCCGACGAGGGCGGCTGGTGGCCCAACTTCGCGTCGAACGAAGACGCGCTCGATACGCTGACCAAGGCGATCGAGGCGAGCGGGCACCGCGCGGGCGAGGAGGTGTTTATCTCGCTCGACATCGCCGCGAACGAGCTCGGCGATGCGGGCGGCTATGATCTCGCGCTCGACGACGGACGGCTGTCGGGCGAGGAAATGGCGGCGCGGATCGTCGAATGGGCGAAACGCTATCCGATCCTATCGATCGAGGACCCCGCCGGGCAGGACGACTGGACGACGATGGCGGCGGTGACCGCGGCGATCGGCGATACGGTCCAGATCATCGGCGACGATGTGCTCGTCACCAATGCCGAACGCGTCGCCCGCGCGGGCGAGGCGGCGGTGTGCAACGCGGCGCTGATCAAGGTCAATCAGGTCGGCACAGTTACCGAGGCGAAGGCGGCGCTCGATGCGGCGGTGGCGCGCGGCTGGGGGGCGATCGTCTCGGCGCGTTCGGGCGAGAGCGAGGACGTCACCATCGCGCATCTCGCGACCGGCTGGGACGCGGGGCAATTGAAGGTCGGCAGCTTCACGCGGTCGGAACGCATGGCGAAGTGGAACGAGATGCTGCGGATCGAGGAAGCGATGGGTGCCGATGCCGAATTCGCGGGCTTTTCGGCCTTCGCGGGTTCGATCGGCCGGGTCGCGGCATGATCGTCCTCCACGCCCGCCCGAGCCCGGGTTTCCGCGAAGCGGTCGATGCGATCTTCGGACCCGGCGTGGTCGTCCATGTCGATGAAGCCGCGCCGCTCGACGCGGTAGCGCCCGACATCACCGCGCTGCTTCATGTGCTGACTCCGGTGACGGGCGATTTCATCGCTTCGGCGCCGAAACTGAAGCTGATCCAGAAACTCGGCGTCGGGGTGAACACCATCGCGCTCGACGCTGCCCGCGGGCATAAGGTCGCGGTGTGCAACATGCCCGGCACCAACAGCCAGGCGGTCGCCGAAATGGCGCTGTCGCTGATGATGGCGGTGCTGCGGCGGACCTGCTTCTTCGACGCCCGCACGCGCGGAGGCGAAGGGTGGACTGCCGATCCGTCCGAGCTGGACAGTGTTGGCGAGATCGGCGGTCGCACGGTCGGTCTTGTCGGCTTCGGCAATTCGGCACAACTGCTGGCGCCGGTGCTAGCGGCGCTGGGGGCAAAGGTCGTGTATACCGCGCGCGGTGCGCGCGAAGTGCCATATGAATATTGGCCGCTCGACCGGCTGCTCGCCAAAAGCGACATCGTCTCGCTGCACATCCCGCTCACCGATGAAACCCGGTCGTCGATCGACCCCTTCGCGATGAAGAAGGGCGCGGTGCTCGTGAACACCGCGCGCGGCGAACTCGTCGATCAGGCGCGGCTGGTCGAGGCGCTGACCTCGGGCCACTTGCGCGGCGCGGGGCTCGACGTCTTCGCCGAAGAACCGCTGTCGCGCGGCAACCCGTTGCTCGGGCTGCCGAATGCGGTGCTCGCGCCGCATATCGCGTGGCTCACCCCCGAAACGCTCGTGCGCAGTCTGACCGTCGCGCATGAAAATTGCCGCCGCCTTGCCGCGGGCGAAACCCTTCTTCATCAGGTGGTCTAATGTCGCTTCCTATCGTCCTCATAACCGGCCAGCTTTTGACCGACGCCGTCTGGCAGCCGCTGCTTGACGCCTGGCCTGACCGCGAAATCATCGTTGCCGACAACCGGAGCGACGACACGATCGCTGGCTTCGCGCAGCGCCTGCTCGACAACGCCCCGCCGAAGTTCGTGCTGGTGGGTCACGCGATGGGCGGCTTCGTCGCTTTCGAGGTGATGCGCCGGGCGCCCGAGCGCGTCGCGAAGCTTGCCTTGATTTCGACGCTCGCCTCGGCCGACGGTCCGGCGCAGACCGCGCGGCGGCAGGGCTATATCGACCTTGTCGAGAGCGGCAATTTCGATCAGGTCGTCGAGGAACGCCTCCCGATCCTGTTTCCCGAGCAGAAGCGTGGCGACGCCCGCCTGCTCGGCATCGCGCGGGCGATGGCGGCGGACACCGGCGCCGATACCTTTCTCGCGCAGCAACGCGCGATCATGGCGCGCATCGACAGCCGCCCGCGGTTGGGTGAGATCGCGGTGCCGACCTTGCTGATCTGGGGCGAGAAGGACGGGATCACCAGCCGCGCGCATCATGACGAGATTGCGGAGGCGATTCCGGGCGCGCGGTTGGAGGTGATCGCGGGCGCCGGGCATCTGCCCACGGTCGAGGCGCCCGAGGCGGTGGTGCCGTTGCTGACGGCGTTCATCGACGAATAATTGGCATAAACAAAATTCCGTTCGCCCTGAGCTTGTCGAAGGGCCGTCCTTCTTTCAGCGACAGAAGGAAGAACGGTGCTTCGACAAGCTCAGCACGAACGGATTTGGGCTTAGGATATTATTTCAGTTCCGCCCGCACCAGCGCGGTCCCGTCGACCATCGCCTTCAGCTTGGCCTGCGAATGCTCGCGGCTGTGATATTTCATACCGCAGTCGGGCGCGATCCACAGGCGTTCGGCATCGACATAGCGCAGCGCCTCGCGGATGCGGTCCGCGACGACTTCGGGGGTCTCAACCTCCGGAATCGACAGGTCGAGCACGCCGTACATGATCGTCTTGGTCGGCAGCTCGGCGAGGATCGAGGGGTCGAGCCCCGGTTGCGCCGCTTCGACCGAGATCACGTCGATCGCCGAGGCTTCGAGTTCGGCGAGGAAATCATAAGCCTTGGGTTTCGGCCCCGTCGCCCCCGCGCCGTGATGCACCATCGCGTAACCGAAGCAGATGTGCAGCGCGGTCGTCCCGCCGACGCCGTCCAATGCGCGATTGATCGCCTCGATCGCATAGCTGTTCGCCTCGGCGGCGCGTGCCTGCAGATAGGGTTCGTCGAGCTGGACGACGTCGACTCCGGCGGCGAACAGGTCCTTCACCTCGGCATTGACCGCGTCGGCATAATCCATCGCGAGCGCGCGCGCGTCGGGATAATAGCCATTTTCGGCCTGCTGCGTCATCGTGAAGGGACCGGGCAGGGTAAGCTTCACCGGCTTGGTCGAATGACGGCGCAGGAACGCCGCATCCTGCGCCTCGATCGGCGCAACGCGGCGGATCGGGCCCGAGACGAGCGGCACCGGATTCGCGTTGCCGGTCCGGTCGATCGCCGTGCCATGTTTCTCGCGGTCAATCCCCGACAGCGCGGTCGCAAGGCGGTTCGAATAGCTTTCACGCCGCATCTCGCCGTCGCCGACGATGTCGATGCCGAGCTCCTCCTGATCGCGGATCGCCATCAAGGTCGCGGCCTCCTGCGCGTCGGCGAGCCAGGGTTCGGGAATGCGCCACAGCGTCTCGGCACGCACGCGCGGGGGCAGGCTGGCCTTCAGCGCCAAGCGGTCGATCAGCCAGTCAGGCTGGGGGTAGCTTCCGACGATCGTCGTCGGCAATATGGGGTGGTCGAACAAGGCCAATCCTCTCGATTTTTGGGCTGGCCAAACATTTGCTTAGTATTCTATCTAATTCAAGTCGAAACGACGGTTGGGAGAGCAAAATGATCGATCTGGAGGCCATCCGGACGCTGGCGGACATTCCGGCGGCACAGGCGAAAATGCGGGGACAGGCGACCGCGGTGAAATTCGGAGGCCGCGAGACGAGCTTCGCGCAGCTCGATGCGCGGTCGAACCGCGTGGCGCACGCGCTGGCCGCTTCGGGCATTGTGCCCGGCGACCGCGTATCGGCGCTGACCAAGAACCACGATGGCTGGTATCCGCTCTTCTTCGGCACCGCGCGCGCGCGCGCCTGTTTCGCGCCGATCAACTGCCGTCTCGCGCCCGCCGAGATCGGCTTCATCCTCGGCGATGCCGGGCCGAAGCTGCTCTTCGTCGGCGAGGATTTCTTCGATTGCGCGCTCGCCGCGGTCGCCGGCCTCGCGGCTCCGCCGCGCCTCATCGCGCTTTATGGCGAGCATCCGGCGTTCGAGCCGTTCGACGCCTGGCTCGGCGATGCCTCCGAAGCGTCGCTCGCCGACCCGCCTGAGCTCACCGACGATGTGCTCCAGCTCTACACCAGCGGCACGACCGGCTTGCCTAAGGGCGTCGTGCTGACGAATGCCAATTACCGCACCTTCCTCGAAGCCGCGACCGAGGTCGACGGCTTCGCCTATGGCGAGGACGAAACGGTTATGATCGTCATGCCGCTGTTCCACGTCGCGGGCACGAACGTTAGTTTCTCGGGGCTCGCGCAAGGCGGACGGCTGGTGCTGGTGAAGGATTTTACAGCTCCCGACGCGGTGCGGATGTTGCGCGAGGAAGATGTCGCGCACGCCTTCCTCGCCCCCGCGATGATCCAGATGATGCTGCTCCAGCCCGGCGCGAACGACGGCGCCTATCCGGCGCTCAAGTCGATCGCCTATGGCGCCTCGCCGATCGCCGAGGATGTGCTGCGCCGCGCGCGCGCGACCTTCGGCTGCGATTTCGTGCAATTCTACGGCATGACCGAGTCCGCCGGCGGTGGCTCCTATCTCTCGCCCGCCGCGCACGATCTGCCGGGCAAGCTTACTTCGTGCGGCAAACCGTGGCCGGGCGCCGCGATGGCTATCCTCGATGGCGAGGGGCGCGAACTCGGCGAGGGCGAGATCGGCGAGATCGCGATCCGCGGCGGCATCGTGATGAAGCAATATTGGAACCGCGCCGCGGCGACCGAAGAGACGCTCGCGGGCGGCTGGCTCCACACCGGCGACGTCGGCTATCGCGACGCCGATGGTTTCTATTACGTCCACGATCGCATCAAGGACATGATCGTGTCGGGGGGCGAGAATGTCTATCCGGCCGAGGTCGAAAGCGCGATCATGGGCTGCCCCGGCGTCGCCGACGTCGCGGTGATCGGAGTGCCCGACGACAAATGGGGCGAGGGCGTGAAGGCGCTGATCGTCCCCGCCGCGGGTGCGTCGCTCGACCCCGCCGACGTGATCGCCTGGGCGCGCGAGCGGATCGCGGCGTATAAGGTTCCCAAAAGCATCGAGTTCATCGACGCGCTGCCGCGCAATCCGTCGGGCAAGGTGCTTCGCCGCGAACTCCGCGCGCCCTATTGGGAAGGGCGCGACCGCGCGGTGGGGTAGAACGTCCGCGTTGGGGGTTCCCAACCTTCGTCATCCCGGACTTGATCCGGGATCCATTCCTCCGGCGCTGGCGTGAATGGATCCCGGATCAAGTCCGGGATGACGATGAAGGGCACGGCGGCTTCTGGCCCAAAAATGCCATTTTCGCCCTCCAAAAAGAACCCGGCCAAAGGCCGGGTCCAGGAGGAGTTCCCAGTGGTGTCTTCGGGAATGTCTATTCGGCGGGCACCGGGGTCCGGCCGACGATGAAGCCTTCGCGTTTCGTGCCGTCGGCCTGCACCGGATCGTGCGCGACGTCGCGCTCGTCGAAGATCTTGGTCCACGCCGCGAATTCGAGGCAGACGCCGTCGGGGTCGAAGAAATAGACCGAGCGCACGAACACGCCGGGGTGCATTTCGGCCGACGATTGCGTCGGGCTGTCGTCGTGGTTCAGCACGGGCGTCACCTCGATGCCCTTCTCGATCAGCCGGTTGTAATAATCGTCGAACTTGTCGGCGCGAACGTTGATCGCGATATGGTTCATCGACCCGTGCGCCGACACGAAGCTGCCCTTCGTCGGCAGCGCGGCGGGCGCCGAGATGCCCGGAACCGCTTCGGGGGCGTCGGGGAACCAGAAGAAGGCGAGGCTGTCGCCATTGCCGATGTCGAAGAAGAAATGCTGGCCGCGCCCGCCGGGCAGGTCGATCGTCTTGGTGAGTGGCATGCCGAGCTTGTCGCGGTAGAATTCGACCGTCTTCGCCATATCCTTGCACACGAGCGCGAGGTGGTTGACCCCGCAAAATTCGAATTCGCTATTTTCTGCAGCCATCATCCGTCTCCTTAGTTTGCGGCGGCGCTGGGGCGGCTCTTCGTCCGCTCGAACCAGCCGAGAATATTCGTGTTGGCGGGGTCGATCGGCTGGCCGACCGAGGCGCCGAAATCGAGGAATGCGAACAGCATGATGTCGGCGAGCGTGAAAGCGTCGCCCGCGATGAATTCGCGCCCGGCGATCTGCGCGTCGAGCCAGCTTATCCCGTCCTGCGCGGTCGCTTTCAGCCCTTCGGCCGCTTCGGGCAGGCAGCGCAGCCGCGCTTCGAACAAAGGCAGCCCTTCGGAGAAGCGGAAGCCGTTGGTCAGCGGCTCGCAAATCTTGAGGTCGATGCGGCGTGCCCACATGCGGGTATTTGCGCGTTCCTCGGGCGTCGAGCCGATCAGCGTGGGTTCGGGAAAGCGTTCGTCGAGATATTCGCAGATCGCGGTGATTTCGCAGAGAAAGCTGCCGTCGTCGAGTTCGAGCGCGGGCGTCTGGCCGGCGGGGTTCACATCGACATTATAGGGCGCACGCCGGTTCTCGCCGCCGCGCAGGTCGACGGTGACCTCGGGGATCTCGATACCCTTTTCGGCCATGAACAGCTTCACGACGCGCGGGTTGGGGCCGACGCTATTATAGAATTTCATCCTGTCCTCTCACCGAGTCTTTTATCATTTTCGCGATCAATCGTCAATTAAGTTGACGATTATGAAGTTGCAGCCCCGAACGCGGCCAGCGGACGCGATACAGCGTCCCCGTCGTCGACGCCGTAATATAGGCATCGCGGTGATCGGCGCCGCCGAAGGCGATGTTGGTGATACCGACATCGGGGAGCGGGACGAACTCCGATCCGCCGCCATCGGGGTCGAAGATCGTGATCCCGCCTTCGACCATCGTGCCGACGCAGATGCGGCCGCTTTGCTCGACCGCGAGGCTGTCGAGCAGGCGAAAGGCGGGCGGCGTGCCGACCAAACGGCCGGGCGCCCACGGCGGCGGCGGGGCGAGTTCGCCCGGCGCGACGATGTCCATCGCCCAGACGCGCGCGGTCATCGTCTCGCTGACATAGAGCGTCGTGCCGTCGGGCGACAGGCCGATGCCGTTCGGGCCCATCATGTCGGCGCGCTGGCGGCTGATCCGCGACCCGTCGGCGGCGGCATAGAAGATCGCGCCATGGTCGCGGCCGCTGTCCCGCACCTGTCCATGATCGGTGAACCAGAAGCCTCCGTCTGCATCGAAGACGATGTCGTTCGGCCCCTTGAGGCGCTCGCCCTCGAAGCTGTCGTAAAGCGTGGTCATCGCGCCGGTCGTCAGGTCGACGCGCTGGATCGACCCACCGGGTTCGGCGTTCGCGGCATGGCCGGGAAAGAGCAGGCCGCCCGCCTCGATCCACTCGAACCCGCCATTGTTGCAGACATAGGCCGCGCCATCGGGCCCGATCGCCAGCCCGTTCGGGCCGCCGCCAAGTTCGGCCACGACCGACAGGCTGCCGTCGGGCAGGGCGCGGGTCAGCGTCCCGCGCGCGATCTCGACGAGCAGCACCGATCCGTCGGCCATCGGCACCGGGCCTTCGGGAAAGCGAAGGCCTGTCGCGACGACTTGCGGCTCGCCGTAGCCGCTCATCAGCCGTTCGCAGGCCGCGGCGCGCTGAGGAAGTCGGCGGCGCTGAAGCCTTCGGGTGCGGCGATCTCGACGATCGGGTCCTCACGCGCGTCATATTCCATGCGCAGCGCGCGCGTGATCACCGCGTGCATGTCATAGAGGCAGGTGATGTAGGTGAATTCGAAAATCTGCTCGTCGTTCCAGAAGGTCTTAAGCTTGTCGAATATCTCGAGCGGCACGCGGCCCCCAGCCTGGCTCAGGCAGTCGGCGTAGGCGAGCACCGCGCGTTCCTGCTCGTCATAGCAATCGGCGACCTGCCAGTGCGCGATGGCGGCGATCTTCTCTTCGCTGACGCCGAGGCCGCGGAGCGACTTGCAATGCTGCGAGAAGACGAACTGGCTGCCCTTGACCCAGCCGGCACGCGTCTGGCCGAGTTCGCGCAACACCGGGTCGATCGTACGCGCGGGGTTGCGGTAGACGGCGAAGCCCTTGACCGCATGTTCGAAGATGTCGGGTGACAGCGCGAACACCGTCCACCAGTCGCCGGGCGTGCCGGTCGCGGTGCCGGGCTCGGCGACGGGGTCGCGATCGCCGAACAGGCGGTTGTAGTAAGCAAGGACGGTCTCGTCGGTGACTTCCGAGCGGGGAACCTGGCGCAGGACGGGCATGGGTGACTCCTCAGGCGTTCGCGAATTTGCGGAATTCGGCGACGTGCGCGCTGTCGAAATATTCGTCGAGGCGCGTGATCTTGCCATTTTCGACCTTGCAGATGATCGCGCAGGGCAGGCGGACTTCGCCGTCGTCGTGGACGCGGCGACCCTTCAAAACATGTTGCTGCACGAAGCCGCCGGGAAAGGTGGTGAGCTGGCGGTCGGCATATGCGCGGTCCTTGATCCGCGCGACCATGCCGGTCAGCGTCTGCGCGGTCTGTGCCGGCGTCACGATCGCCTCGTCGGTGTTGTGCCATATCTCGGCATCGGGCGTGAAGCTGTTCTGCATCGTCTCGATGTCGCCTTGCTCGATCGCGTCGAAAAAACGCGTCGCCATCGCGCGGATGTCGTCCTGCTCTGCCATGTCTCTCTCCTTAAACCTTGGCGCCGAACATGCGGCCGCCGTTGGCCGCGATCAGCCCGTCGATGTCGTCGCCCTTGTACGCCGGATCGGCCGAGGGGCCGAAGGACGCCAGCATATCCCGCGTCACCAGCTCGGCCATCGCCTTCCATTCGGGATGGGTGAAGATCCAGTAATCGCCGGCTTCGATCGCCTGCACGACGCGCGCGCCGATCCTGTCCGGCGCCATGCCGCCCGCGAGCACGCCCTGCATCGCCTGGCTCGTCGCCGCCGCCTTGCCGACCTCGACCTCCACGGGGCGCAGCTCGCGCGTCGTCTCGACGATGCGCGTCGCCGACATGCCGGGCATCAGCACCGAAATGTCGACGCAGGTTTCGGCCAGCTCGTTGCGCAGCGCCATCGCGATGCCGAGCGTCGCATATTTGGAGCTGATATAGGCGACTGAGATCGGCGGCGGCACGATCGCGACCATCGACGAGGTGATGACGAGATGGCTCGGCTCGCCGGACGCCTTCATGTCGCCGAGGAAGGTTCGGCAGGCGTAGAGATGCGCATGCGCGTTGACCGCATAGTTCCAGCGCCAGACGTCGGTGTCATATTGCTCGAACGGCCCCGATCCGCCGCCGACCCCGGCGTTGCTGAACAGGATGCGGACGGGGGCGAAGTCGCGCGCCTTCGCGCCGGCCTCGGCCCAGCTCTCTTCGCTGGTGACGTCGAGCTGGAGGCCAACCGCGTCGGCGCCGTCGCCGCGCAGCGTGGCTGCCGCCGCCTCGGCCCCCGCGCCGTCGATGTCGGCGAGGATGACCGATGCGCCCTTCGCCGCGAGCGCCTTGGCGGTCGCGAATCCCAGTCCGCTCGCACCGCCGGTGATGAAGGCGGTCTTGCCTGCGACGTCGGTCATTCGGCGAAATCCTTCTCAAGATAACGCGTCATGCGATACTGGGCGAGGCCGGCGGCGGCGGCGAAGGGTATCAGCGCCATCAGCGCCCAACGCAGGCTGTCGTCGCCATAGGCGGGCTTCAAGCTATCGCTGACGACCCCGGCGAACAGCGGGCCGAGCCCGAGGCCGATGATGTTGAACATCAGCATCAGCACCGCGGCGGCGGTCGCCCGGCTGCGCGGCGGGGTCAGATTCTGCACGAGCGCGAGTGCGGGGGCGACATAGGCGGTGCACGCCGCCATCGGGATGAGCATGAGCGCGAGCGAGAGCTGCCATGTGTCGACGAGTAGCGCGGCGATGAAGGTCGGGATCAGGACCGCGGTGGCGAGCGCGGGGATCGTCCCGTAGGCGCGCGCCGAATGTTTTGCGCGGTGGCTGACGAGCCAGCCGCCGCCGAGAATGCCGATACCGAAGGTAATGCCGGCGGCCGGGCCGAAATAAGTCGCCATTGCTTCCAACGGCATCTTCTGCGTCCGCATCAGGAACGCCGGAATCCAGTTGAGCATGCCATAGCTCACGAAGGCGGCGAGCCCGCTGCCGATCATGACCATGCGCAAAGACGGGCGGCGGATGAACATCGCGAGGCTCTGGCTGAAGGGCAGCGCCTCATCGGCCGGCTTATGCGCGTCCATCGCTCCGCGTGCGGGCTCGCGAACGAGCCAGATCAAAAGCGGCGCGACGAGGATGCCGACGATGCCGATGACGATGAAGGCGTTGCGCCAGCCGATATTCGCGGCCGCCCACGCGCCGAAGGTCGCGCCGACGAACACGCCGAACGGGCCGTTGAGTGTGAACAGACCGATTGCGAGCGGGCGCCGGGCCGGCGGATAATAATCGGCGATCACCGAAAGCGAGGGCGCCGTGCCGCCGGCTTCGCCCGCGCCGACGCCGAAACGCATCAAGGCCAATTGCCAGAAGTTCGAGACCATGCCGCATGCGGCGGTGAAACCGCTCCACACGATACAGGCGATGCCGATCAGCTTCACCCGGTTCCAGCGGTCGGCGATCATCGCCACCGGCACCCCGGCGGCGGCATAGAAGAGCGCGAACGCAAAGCCCGTGAGCAGCCCGAATTGCGTGTCGCTGAAATCCATTTCGGCGCGGATCGGCTCGACGAGCACCGACAGAAGCTGGCGGTCGACGAAGTTGATCGTGCCGACGACGAACAGCATCGCGAGCGCGACGTTGCGGCGGAGCGCATGGCCGTTACCCGGCGCTGCGGTGCCTGCACTGAAGGCGGTGGCCTCGGTCATAACTCTCCCCAAAACGCACGAGTCTTCTCGTTCGAAAAATACTTAGGTATTTAAGTTTATCTGTCAATGTGCTTTACGGTAACGACAAGATGGCCGGGAGAGAAGAGATGGATATCAAGGGCAAGCGCGCGATCGTCACAGGCTCGGCAGGCGGCATCGGCCGTGCGACGGCGGTGATGCTGGCCGAGCGCGGCGCGCCGGCAATCGCGCTTGTCGATGTCAACGAGGCCGGGCTCGCCGAGACCGCGCGGCTGGTCGAGGCGCATGGCGCGCAGGCGAGCGTGCACCGGCTCGACCTCTCCGACATTCCCGCGACCGAGGCCTGGTTCCGCGCCCATGGCGACGTCGACATCTTGCACAATAATGCCGGTGTGGTGTCTGGGCTGCCGCAATTTCCCGACGTCGATGCCGCGCGTATCCGCTGGATCATCGATGTCAACATCACCTCGCTCGTCGCGGCGACGCAGATCGCGGTGCAGGCGATGAAGAAGCGCGGCGGCGGGGTGATTATCAACACCGTGTCGACCGTCGCGCTCGGAACGGGCTTCTACGACGCGATGTATGCGACGACCAAAGCGGCGGTGATGATGTTCACGCGCTGCTGCGCGCCTTTGAAGGAGGAGTGCAACGTCCGCGTCGCGGGCATGCTGCCGGGGCTGGTCGACACGCCGATCCTCGATACGACGGGTGCGGGCGGCAAGTCCGAGTGGATGAAGACGGTGCTCGCGAACAACGAGGCGTGCCGGCCCGAAGATATTGCGGGCGGCGTCATCAAATTGATCGAGGACGACAGTCTCGCGGGCGGCGACTGGGTCGCGGTGCGGCGGCTGGACGGCAAGGTCGAATATCAGTGGGGCCGCGCCGACACGGTCTAGCGCGTCGGCGCTTCCAGCATATTCCTGCCGAACAAATTCGACCATTGCTCCTCAGTCAGCACCGGGCGGGCGCTCGACAGGTTCGTCGCGTTCTTGACGTCGGTTCCCGCGATCACCGCGGGGCGCTCGCCGATACGCGCGAACCAGTCGGCGACGGCGGGATATTCGTCGAGCGTCAGCCCGATCGCGCGGATCGCGCGCGTCCACGGCCAGCAGGCGATGTCGGCGACCGAATATTCCTTGGCGAGATAGCCGGCTTCGGCGAGCCGCCCGTTGAGGACGTGGAGCAGGCGGAGCGTCTCGTTGCGATAGCGTTCGACCGGATAGGCTTGCCCCTCGGGCGCATAGCGGATGAAATGATGCGCCTGACCCTGCATCGGGCCAAAGCTCGCCATCTGCCACATCAGCCATTGCTGGGCCTGGCTGCGCCGGCGCGGGTCGGCCGGAAGCAGTTGCCCGCTCTTCTCGGCAAGATAGAGCAGGATCGCCCCGCTCTCGAACACCGGCAGCGGTGCGCCGCCGCCGACCGGATCATGGTCGACGATCGCGGGCAGGCGGCCGTTCGGATTGATACGGCGATATTCGGGGGTAAGATGGTCGCCGTCGAGCATGTTCATCGCGAGAAGCTGGTGCGGCAGACCCACCTCTTCGAGCATGATCGACACCTTGTGGCCGTTGGGCGTGGGCGTGAAATAGACGTCGATCATGTCGCGGTTCACCCGTTCAAACAGGTCACGACCGCGGCCGCCGCTTCCCTGTCGAGGAAAGCTTGGGCCGCGGCCGATCCCTGGGACATCATATCGAACCTAGAACTTGATCCCGGCCTCGACCGAAATATTGCGGGTCGGTTCGAGATAGAGGATCGCGCGCGGTACCGGCGTGATCGGGAAAGGCAGGTTGAACGCGCTACCGATCGTCTTCTGGTTCGTCAGATTCTTGCCGACGAGCGCGACGTGCCAGCGGTCGTCCTGATCGGCGAGCTGGACGCGCAGATCGAGCTTCACATAGCCGTTCTGGACGCCGAAGATCGGGCTCTGGTTGTCCGAGTTGAAATATTTCGACCGGCCGGCGGCGACGCCGGTGATGTCGAGCTTCAGATTGTCCGACATGTCGAAGCGTCCATGCGCCGTGACGCTGCCCGTCCACTTCGACGCATAGGCGACCGGATAGCCCGCGAGATTGTTCGTCGCCGGGGTGCAAGTGGCCGGCTGCGAGGCGAGGCAGGCCGCGCCCGGATAATCGTCATATTTGATGTCCGAATAGGCGGCCGACGCGCTGATGTCGAAATTGGGAATGGGGAAGACGCTGAGTGATCCCTCGATGCCCTTCGACGTCGCGCTCGCCGCGTTGCCGGTCAGATAGCTCGACGTCGCGGGCTGGTAGACCGACACCTGCAGATCCTTGAACTGCGTGTGATAGGCCGAAACGTTCGCGACGACCTTGCCGTCGAACAGGGTCGACTTGATGCCCGCCTCGAAATTCTCCGACTGTTCGGGTTCGAAGGTGAAGGTGCTGTCGACGGTGCCGAGCGTGTTCGAGACGAAGCCGCCCGATTTCGACCCGCGGCCCCATGTCGCATAGAGCATGACGCGCGGAGCGACGTCATATTGCACGGTGACCGAGGGATCGACATTGCCTTCGCTGATCGATCCGTCGGCATTGGTGATCGGGCGCAGCGCGAAGGGCTGTCCATTGAGCCCGTCCGACGCATAGGCGAGGGTAGTGCGGAACGAACCGTCCTTCTTGGTGTGGGTATAGCGCAGGCTGCCGATGACGCGGAGCGCGTCGGTCGCGTTGAGCGTGCCCTGTCCGAACACCGACCAGCTTTCGGCCTTCTGCCTGAAGATGCTGTCGATGCGAGCGAGATAGGGCCCGTCATAAATCGGAATGCGCGGATCGGTCGGCGTCGCGCCGGGAATGGTCAGAAACAGGTCGGGAAGGTTGAAGCCCTGATACTGCTCCAACGTGTAATTCGACTTGTCGTAGTAAGCGCCGCCGATGAATTCGAAGGTCTCGCCGACCGGCGACAGGATGCGGATTTCCTGCGAGAATTGGTCGAAGCGTTCGGGGAAGGCGTTATAGACCGAATTGGCCGTGAAGGCGCCGCCGCTGTTCGGGATCGTCTGATCGAAACCGTTGACGATCTTCGACTTGAACCAGCTGTAGCCGGTGACCGAAGTCAGCGTGAAATCGCCGAGCGCGAGGTTGCCGACGCCCGAAATCATCACCGACTTGTTCTTGTTGCCTTCGTCGCCGAGCGCCGAGCGTTCGAGATAACGATCGGTCTGCGGATCCTGGTCGCTGGTCAGCGGGCTCGACACGGTGATGCCGCCGATGACCGTCCGCTTCCCATATTCGACCTTCGCAGTGTAGTCGAAATTGTCCGACGGTTCCCACTTCAGCGTCAGGCGCAGTAGCTGCGACTTGATTTCGGGATCGTCGTGATCGGTGGCGCGGTTATAGATATAGCCGTCCTGATTGACGATCTTGTACGCGAAGCGCGCGCCGAGCGTGTCGGTGATCGGTCCCGACAGATAGCCCGAAAAGTCGGTGCCCTTATGGTCGAAATTATAGAGGCCGGTGATCGCGCCCTCGAAGTCTTTGGTCGGCCCCGCCGACACGACGCTGACCGCGCCCGCCGCGGTGTTCTTGCCGAACAGCGCGCCCTGCGGACCGCGCAGCACCTCGACACGTTCGAGGTCGAAGAAGGGGGCCTGCGCCTGCCGGTTGCGGCCGGCATAGATACCGTCGACATAGAGCGAGACCGACTGGTCGAAGGCGAAATTCGCCGGCGGCGAGCCGAAACCGCGGATATAGATGACGTCGTTGCCGGCGGTCGACTGGACGAAGACGTTCGGCGTGTAATTCATCACCGCCTTGATGTCGCTCGTATTGAATTCGGCGAGCTTGGCGCCGCTGACGACCTCCATCGAGATCGGCACGTCCTGCAGGCTCTGCTCGCGTTTCTGCGCGGTGACGATGATTTCGTTGGCGCTGCTGTCGTCGACTTCAGCCGTATCGACGGGCGCCGCGTCGGCGGGCGCTGCCTGTGCGAATGCCGGTGCGGCACCCGCGAGCATCGCGATCCCCGCGACGCCGGACAGCAGAAACTGGTTGCGAGCCTTCATATTCACCCTCCCATTGAGTGTAGTGTCGCCGGTTCCGGAAGCTTCTCCGATCCGTCAATCTGATTGACCCTTAGTATACTAATCGTTTTATGCTTGTCCATAGGCAGGAAGAGGATTCGCATCATGAACGAAGAAAACCGGCAGGCGGCGCTCGCAACCCGTCACCTATGCACCGTCGAGTTCGAAGTCGGCGGCGGGCTGATCGGAATAGGCGCCTCGCCGTTCGGCGACCAGCGGCTCGGCTATATCAGCGGGGGGCGCTTTTTCGGGCTACGGATCAACGGGATAGTCTTGTCGGGTGGCGGCAACTGGTCGCGTAGCGGGCGGCTCGGCGACAATGCCTCGGTCGGCACCTTCGATGCGCGCGCGGTGTGGCAGACCGATGACGGTGACCTCATCTATCTGAGCTACACCGGGCGCAATATCATCCCCGACGATGTGCGCGCGACCTTCGCCGATCCCGCCGTGCCCGACGCAGACCCGTCGCGCTATTATCTGCGAATCGCGCCGGTGTTCGAAACCGCGAGCGTTAAATATGGCTGGCTCAACGGCGTGCTCGCGGTCGGCGTCGGCGAACGCACCGACTTCGGCGTGCGGCATGTGATCCACGAGGTGCTGTGAGATGATCGACCTCCACTATTCGGCGACCCCGAACGGGCAGAAGATCGCGATCATGCTCGAGGAAATCGGCGAGCCCTACCGGATCATTCCCTATGACATTTTCGATGGCGACCAGCTGACCGCCGCGTTCGGGCGCATCAATCCGAACCATAAGCTACCCGCGATCGTCGATCAGGATCCGGAAGGCGGCGGTGACCCGGTGACGGTGTTCGAGTCGGGTGCGATTCTGCAATATCTGGCTGAGAAGAGCGGGCGCTTCCTGCCGGCATCGGGCGCCGCGCGAGCGGCGACCTTGTCGTGGCTGACGTGGCAGGTTGCGGGGCTGGGGCCGATGGGCGGGCAGGCGAGCCATTTTCTCCGCTATGCTCCAGCGGGGCAGGATTATGCGGTCGACCGCTACACGAAAGAGCTGAAGCGCCTGCTCACCGTCCTCGAAAAGCGGCTGGAGAAGAGCGTCTATGTTGCGGGCGACGACTATACGATCGCCGACATGGCGATCTGGCCCGGCCGCGCATCGGCGTTCGTGATGGGCATGGGCCTTGACGAATGGCCCGCGATGCATGGCTGGTTCGAACGGATAAACGAGCGCCCTGCGGTGGTACGCGCGATGACGCGCGAGGATCTGAAGGCGCCGGCGAAATATGTCGGACGACACCAAAAGCTCGATGACAAGGAATGGTCGAACATGTTCGGCGAGGCGAACCACGCGGCAGTGAAGAGCGATTGAGGTTAAGAGGTCCGGTTCAGACCGGAAGCGGACGTTCCTTCATCGTCATCCCGGACTTGATCCGGGATCCATAGCTGCGCCGTCGTCGTGGATCCCGGATCAAGTCCGGGATGACGAAGCGAGGGTAGTTTGCCGTCCGCTCCCCACCCCAAAGCCGACAATCCGCCTCAACGCTTCGCGTGCTGGCGGTCGCCCCACAGGATGGCGCGGTGCTCGTCGGTAAACCCCGTCAGCCCGCCCTCGATCGTCTCGGCGCGTGCAACGCCGGCCTTCATCCCTTCGGCGACCGCCGGGCGTGTGAGCATCGCGGCGCCCCAGCGGTCGACGTTCGGGAAACGCCCGGCCTTTTCGATCAACTGGCGGCGCAGATAGGGCAGGGTCGCCATATCGGCGATCGTATAATCGTCGCCCGCGAGCCACTCGGCTTCGCCAAGGCGTTTGTCGATTACCATCATCAGCCGGTCGACCTCGCGGCTGTAGCGCTCGATGGCATATTCATGCCGGTCCTTGGCATAATGGGTGAAATGCGCTTCCTGCCCGAACATCGGGCCGACCCCCGACACCTGGAACATCAGCCATTGCCAGCAGACCGCGCGCTTCACCGGATCGGTGGGCAGAAAACGACCGGTCTTCTCGGCCAGATAGAGCAGGATCGCGCCGGTTTCCCACAATATGAAACCCGGACCGTCGGGCCCTTCGTCGTCGACGACGACCGGGGTCTTGTTGTTCGGGTTGAGCGCCAGAAATTCTGGGGTCAGCTGGTCGCCCGCGAGGATGTCGATATACTCTAGCCGCCAGTCAAGCCCCATTTCGAGGAGCGCGATCGCGATCTTGCGCGCATTGGGCGTGGGACCGCCATAGAGCGTGATCATCGCGTCAAGTCTCCCGCCCTAGCCAGCGCTTGAGCACGTCGGCGCTATCCTGTCCGACAGTTAGCGGGGCAGGGCGGCGGACGCCGCCGGGCGTTGCCGACAGCTTCGGGAACACCCCCTGCATCGTGACTTCGCCGAACTCCTCGTCGGCGACCGTCACCAGCGCGTCGCGCGCAGCGAAATGCGGGTCGGCGAGCATGTCCTCGGCGTCGAAGACACGGCCCGCGGGCACGCCGGCCTCGACCATCTTCGCTTCGAGTTCGTCGATCGTCAGCGTGCTCGTCCATTCGCCGATCAGCGCGTCGAGCTCCTCCTGCCGCGCACCGCGCGCGCGGTGGGTCGCATAGCGTTCGTCGCTTGCGAGTTCGGGCTGGCCCATCGCGGCGGCGAGGCGCGCGAAGACGCCGTCCTGATTGGCGCCGATCAGATATTCGCCGTCCTTGCACGGATAGACGTTCGAGGGCGCGATGGCGGGCAGCGTCGATCCGGTGCGCTGCCGCTTGGTGCCGCTCGCCGAATAGTCGGACACGGTCGATTCCATCACCTGCAGCACCGCCTCATACAGCGCCGAATCGACGATCTGCCCTTCGCCGGTCTTGCTGCGGTGATGGAGCGCGGCGAGCGCGCCCATGCAGCCGTAGGTGGCGGCGAGCGTGTCGCCGATCGATACACCCATGCGCGCAGGGGGAAGGTCGGGATAGCCGACGATGCCGCGCCAGCCGCCCATCGCTTCGCCGATACCGCCGAAACCCGCACGCGCCGAATAAGGGCCCGTCTGGCCGTAACCCGACACGCGAACGACGATCAGCCCCGGGTTCGTTTTGCGCAGCTCGGCGGGGTCGAGGTTCCATTTCTCGAGCGTGCCGGGGCGGAAATTCTCGATCAATATGTCGGCTTTGGCGATCAGTTCGCGCGCGAGCGCCTGGCCTTCTTCCGCACGCAGGTCGACCGCGACCGAATATTTGTTGCGCGCGATCACACGCCACCAGCTCGGCTTGTCGCCCTGGCCCCAGTTGCGCATCTGGTCGCCGGTCACCGGCGGTTCGAGCTTGACGATCTCGGCGCCCATGTCGCCGAGAAGCTGCCCGCAGAATGGGCCGGCGATCAGCTGCCCCATCTCGACCACCCTGATGCCCTCCAGCGCGCCCACGCTGCCCGTATCGCTCATATCATTCCTTTCGCGGCCGACTCTGGTAAGACGACCTGCCTCGCCCATGGCCTTTGTATACTTAGAATGCTATGTAATTTTCAACCTGCTAAATGATTCAGGGTGTCGAGGGCACAAGATGTTGAATAATAATATGGTTGAACTGGTCGAGGTCGGCCCGCGCGACGGGCTGCAGAATGAGGCGGCGATCGTTTCGACCGCCGACAAGCTCGAACTCGTCCGCCGCGCTATCGATTATGGTGTGCGCCGCATCGAGGTGACGAGCTTCGTCAATCCGAAGAAGGTGCCGCAGCTTGCCGACGCCGAAGACCTCGTCGCCATGCTGCCCGAGCGCGACGATGTGACCTATATCGGGCTCGTCCTCAACCGCCGCGGCGCCGAGCGCGCGCTCGCGACGGGCCGGATCAACGAACTCGGCGCGGTGTGCGTGACCAGCGATACGTTCGGCATCCGCAATCAGGGGCAAAGCTCGGACGAATCGCTCGCCGCGGCGATGGAGATCGTTGCGCTGGCCAAAGAAGCCGGGCGCAGCGGGCAGATCACGATCGCCACCGCCTTCGGCTGCCCGTTCGAGGGGTGGGTCGCGATCGACCGCGTCGTCGAGATGGCGAAGCGCGCCGCCGATGCTTCCCCACGCGAAATCGCGCTGGCCGACACGATCGGCGTCGGCGTGCCGGCGCAGGTTTCCGAGATGGTCGGTCGCGTGCGCGAGGCGGTCGGCGATATCCCCGTGCGCGCGCATTTTCACAACACGCGCGGCACCGGCATCGCCAATGTCTGGGCCGCTGTGCAGGCGGGCGCCTCGACGATCGACGCGTCGCTGGGCGGGCTCGGCGGCTGCCCCTTTGCCCCGGGGGCAGCGGGTAATGTCGCGACCGAGGACGTCCTTTATATGCTCGAAAAAAGCGGGGTCGCGGCGGGTCTGGATTTGCCGAAGATCGTTGAGGCGGCCGAATGGCTGACCGGCGTCATGGGCCGCCCCTTGGCCGCTATGGTCAGCAAGGCGCCCGCCTTTCCCTAAAAGGTCGCGAGCAGCGCCATCACGACGCCGCCGACGACGAGCAGCAGCCCGACGATTTCGTGCCAGCGTACCGGTTCGCGCAGATAGAAATGCGCGAAGCCGATCGTGAACACGACCTCGACCTGCCCCACGATCCGCACCAGCGCCGCAGGCGCCGCCGCAAAGCCGATATACCAGCAGGCCGAACCGAGCGCCGACAACAGCCCGACCTGGCTCGAATTGCGCCAGGTTCGGAATATGGCGCGCAGCGTATCGCGGTCGCGCAGAACGACCCAGAGGAGATGCAATCCGGTCTGAATCGCCATCACGACGACGAGCGTGACGAGCGCCGAGCCGATCAGGTCGACCTCTTCGAGCTCGGCGGTCGCGAGCTTCACCGCGATCGCTGCGAGCGCGAACATCGACCCCGCGCCGAGGCCGCACAGTGCCGCGGGCTGGCCGAGCGCACGTCCGATCTCGCGCACGGTAATCCCGCGCGCCGCCAAAGCGAGCACCAGCACCCCCGCAACGCCTGCCACGATCCCGATCCACGCGAGCAATGGCAATCGCTCGCCGAGGAAGAGCGCGGTGACGAGCGCCGCCTGCACCGCCTCGGTCTTGGAAAAGGCGGTGCCGACGACGAAACCGCGATGCCCGAAGGCCATGATGAGCAGGATCGTTCCCGCCATCTGCGTGATCGCCCCGGCGACGGCGAAGCCCGCGAAGGCGCCGCCGAACGCCGGCACCGCATCGCCCCGCATCGTCAGCCAGATCGCCGCGAAGCACAGCGCGAAAGGCAGCCCATAGAGATAGCGCACCAGCCCCGCGCCGCTGATGCTCAGCTCGGCGCGCAGCCGCTGTTGCAGCGCGGTGCGCCAGGCCTGGAACAGCCCGCCAAACAGCGACGCGGGAAGCCAGATCGGATTCACGCTGTCCCCCCGCGCCGCGCCATATCCTCGATTCGTCCCAGGCTTTGCATCGCCGTCTCATGCGATACTTTTATTGCTAAGTATATGGAGCAATCGCCCGCGATGTCATTGCTCGGGCCGACCTGCCACACCAATCAGCTAGACCCGCGCCGCTCGGCGCTGCACAACCGAGGCGGGAGAGCAAATGACACACACCGACCAACAGCCGCGCCCCGCCGGTCCGGCCTTCTGACATGGCCATCCTCGACCTTCCGCTCCGCGAAGAGCAACGCATGCTTCGGGAAAGCGTACAGCGTTTCCTCGCCGACACGCCGCGCCCCGGCTGGCGCGACCTGTCGGGCGCGCTCGGCCTTGCCGGCATCGCATTGCCCGAAAGCGTCGGCGGTTTCGGTGGCGGCGCGGTCGATATCGCGCTCGTGATGGCCGAATTGGGTCCGGCGCTCGCGGGCGCCGACTGGCTATCGCATGTTGCGGCGACGGTGCTCCTCGCGCGCGTTGCGCCCGGGCATCCGGCGCTCGGCGATCTGTCGGCGGGTAGCCGTCGCATCGCGATCATCTGCACTGCCTCGACCGCGGCGATGCCCGTTGTCGACGGCGGGCTGGTTCGCGGCAGCGCGACGCTGGTCGCGGGCGCGGCGGAGGCCGACCTGCTGCTCCTCGCGAGCGACGACGCCCTGCTGCTCGTCGCGGCCGATGGCGACAAGGTCGAACAGCGCCATCGCATCATGCACGACGGCAGCGTGTCGGCCGATCTGGCCTTCACGCTCCAGCAGGGCGATGCGGTCCTGCTTGCGGACGGCGACGAAGCGCGGGCGCTGGCCGATTATGCGAACGATCTGATTCTGGCCGGGCGCTGCGCGGAGGCGGTCGGGCTGATGCAGCGGATGATCGCCGACAGTGTCGACTATCTGGGCCAGCGCAAGCAGTTCGGAACCGCGATCGGCCGCTTCCAGTCGCTGCGCCATCGCGGGGCCGACATGCAACTCGCGATGATGAAGGCGGCCGCGCTCACCGAGGTGGCGATCGTCGCGGTCGATCAGGGCGGCCCCGACCGGGCGCAGGCGGTCAGCGCGGCATGTATCGAGGTCGGGGACGCGGTCCGGATCGTCGGCGAAAGTGCGGTGCAGATCCATGGCGCGATGGGGCTGACCGAGGAACTGAGTCTGGGTGGCCATTTCAAACGTGCGCTCGCGATTGTGGCGGCATTCGGCCCGCGCGCTGGTCATCTGGCGCGTTTTGCCGAGGCGTCCTAACCCAGCATCGTCCGCGCGATCAGGTCGCGCTGGATTTCGTTAGACCCCGCATAGATGCTCGCCGCGCGATCGTTGAGGTAGCGCGGCACCGCGACCGCCAGCTCGGCGGGCGTCTGTCCGTCGGCGTCGGCCCATGCGGCATGGCCCGCGACCTCGCACGCCAGCGTGTCGATGCGCTGTGCCGTTTCCGTCCCGAGTATCTTGAGCGCCGAGGCGTAGAGCGCCGGACTGCCGCCGACGCCGCGCATTGCTTTCAGCTCGAGTGCCTGCAATGCTTTCAGCGTCACCGCTTCGCGGTCGAGCTGCGCGCGCAGCACCGGATCGATGTCATCGCGCGCGCGCAGCCGTTCGAGGCGGCCGATCAGCCCCGGCGCATATTTGCCGCCGCGTTCGAAAGTCAGCAGATGCTTGGCGACCGACCAGCCCTCATTCTCGCCGCCGAGCCGGTTCGCCCGCGGCACGCGGACATCGTCGAAAAACACCTGGTTGAGTTCGTGATCGCCCGCGAGCGTGCGGATCGGTTCGACCGTGATGCCCGGCGCCTTCATGTCGAGCAGCAGGAAGCTGATTCCCGCCTGCGACTTGCCTTCGTTCGACGTGCGGACGAGCGCGAACATGCGGTTCGCGAAATGCGCGTGCGTCGTCCATATCTTCGATCCGTTGAGGACATAATCGTCGCCGTCGGGTGTCGCGCGCAGTTGCAGCGCGGCAAGGTCCGACCCCGCGCCGGGCTCCGAAAAGCCCTGGCACCAATAATCCTCGCCCGACAATATGCGCGGCAGATAATGGGCGCGCTGTTCGGGGCTGCCATAATGCATGATCACCGGCGCGACCATTTTGAGCCCCATCGGCGCGAGGTTCGGCGCCCCCGCCAGCGCGCATTCGGCGGCGAAGATATAGCGTTCGATCTCGTTCCAGCCGGGACCGCCGAACTCGGCGGGCCAGTCGGGCGCCGCCCAGCCGCGCGCTTGGAGGATGCGCTGCCAGGGCAGCGACACGTCGGGATCGATGAAGACGCTCGTCGCGCGTGCCGCCGCCAGGCGGATGTCATCGGGCAGATGCGCGGCCAGGAAGGCGCGAACCTCGTCGCGAAAGGCGATCAGCGCCGGATCGTTCAGCATGTCCATGGCCGCAGCTTTGACCCCTGCGCGATGCCGGGCCAAGCTGGCACCTGCATCAGGCCGCGCGCGCGCCGACGAAGCCGAGCCCCGCGGCGATCTGGATCGACTGCGCGCGCCCCGTCGCGCCGAGCTTCGCCGCGGCGTTGCGCAGGTGGAAACGCACCGTCGATACCGACAGCGACAGGATGATACCGATCTCGCCGTCGGTCTTGCCCGCCGCCGCCCAGCGCAGGCACTGCACCTCGCGCCGGGTCAGCGTCTGCGGCACGGTGGCGTTGCGCGGCCGGCCGCGCGCTTCGTTATGCGTCGCGACCAGCTTGACCGCGAGATTGTGCAGATGCCCGGCCTGCTCGGCAAAGATCGCCTCGACTCCGACGGGCTCGCGCGAGCACCAGAAGACCGCGCCGACCAGCCCGCGCGGCAGATGCACCGGCGCGATGATCGCTTCGCCGAAATTGGGGGTGTTGCGCGCCTGCGAACAGTCGACCTCGTCGAGCAAATGGGTGGGCCGCCAGGTGCGAAGGCGGCCGTCGCTGTAGTAAAAGGGTTCGCCGACCAGCCGCGCGGCGGTCAGGAAGGCGATGTGCAACGCCAGTTTGCGGTCGCGCCAATAGGCGTAATTCGGATCGACCCAGCGAAAGCTCGTTTCGGCATAGGGGCGACCCTCGGCGTCGCTCATCGGCTCGGGATCGCCCAGATCGGCTTGCGCCGCGACATAGGGCAGGCCGATCGCGTCGCCGGCCGCTTGCACGGCGGCGATCAGCCCCGGCATTTCCGACCAGCATTCCGCCCTCTCGTCGATCACCCGCTTGTCCCTCCGCTCCCTGACACAGGTGTCAGCTTGTTCGCGCGGCCGCAATCCCTTGTTCTGTCACGGTCCGGTTTCGCGCGACGCTCGCACATCGACGAGCTCCGCGACAAGCTGTTTGAGGGAGGATGAGTGATGAAGGCAATGCGTATTTTCTGGAGCGCGGGTACGGCGATCGGCCTCGTTGTCGCGGCACCGGCCTTTGCGGCGGAGGAAACGGCACCCGACAGCGTCGCGGCCGAAGGCGACATCATCGTCACCGCTCAGCGCCGCGCCGAATCGATGAACGATATCGGCATGGCGATCCAGGCGGTCGATGCCGAAACGCTCGAAAATCTGCGCGTCACCGACATGCGCGACCTGACGACGGTGGCGCCCAGCTTCACCGTGTCGCAAAGCTATCAGGGCGTGCCGACCTATACGTTGCGCGGGATCGGTTTCAACACGATCAACCTCTCCTCGACCTCGACCGTCGGGACCTATGTGGACGAGGTCGCTTACGCCTATCCGATCATGAACACCGGCCCGGTGATGGACCTCGAACGCGTCGAAGTGCTGAAAGGACCGCAGGGCACGCTTTACGGCCGCAACACGACCGCGGGCCTGATCAACTTCATCACCGCCAAGCCGACCGACAGTTTCGAGGGCAGCATCAAGGCCGATCTCGGCAATTACCAGACCTGGAATATCGGCGGGCATATCTCGGGCCCGCTTGGTGAAGGCATCGCGGCGCGCATCGCCTTTCGCAGCGAGAATAGCGACAAGGGCTGGCAGGTCAGCAACACGCGGGGCGAACGGCTTGGCGAGGTCGACAAGCTCGGCGTTCGCGGCTCGCTAGCGTTCGATCCTGCGCCCGGCACGCATTTCGACCTGTCGGTGACATGGTGGCGCAACAGGTCGGATACCGTCGCGGGGCAGGGGATCGGCTTCACGCCCGCGACCGATCCCGTCACCGGCACCAGCAACTCGCGCTTCTTCAACGCGCCCGGGCTCGCCGACTATCTCGCGAACAATTTCCCGACCAAGGCCAGCCAGGCCGATTGGGCACCCGAAGCGGCGCGCTCGGCGGACATCGGCACCGGGCTCGGCCTCGATGGTCCGCTCGCCGAGGACAATCGCTTCTGGGGGCTCAAGCTGCGCTGGGATCAGGATCTGGGCGACACGATGAAGCTCGTCTCGCTCACCAGCTATAACGATTTCAAGCGCAACGCGCTCTCGGACTGGAGCGGCGCGCCGTTCGAAATTCTCCTCCAGAACACGGTGGGGCGGATCAAGAGCTTCGCGCAGGAACTGCATGTCGAAGGCGAGGCGGGGGCCGTGAACTGGCTCGTCGGCGCCTATTATGCGAACGACCGCATCATCGATTCGAACCGCACTTTGCTCGGCCAGAACGCCAATGTCGGGCTGATCCGCGGCGCGGGCGTGCCCTTGCTCGGGACGCCGTTCAATTCGGGCGGCTACACCCCGCTCGAACTATCGCAGGCGTTCCGCACCTACGAGGATTTCGGCCGCATCCGCACTAAGACGTGGAGCCTGTTCGGCAACGCCGATGCCGAACTGACCGAGCAACTGAAGCTGACCGTCGGGGTGCGCTATACCGAGGACAAGCAGCGCTACAACGGCTGTTCGCGCGACTTCAACGGCAATATGCTGCCCAACGTCAACGTCGTGAACCGCACGCTCTATTTCCAGACCTATGGCGTGCTCGCACCTGAAATCGCCGAGGGCCAGTGCAACACTTTCGATCCCGAGACGGGCACTTTTGGCGAGGTTCAGTCGCTGCTCGACGAAAACAATGTCGCATGGCGCGCCGCGCTCGACTGGTCGCCGAACGACGACACCTTGCTCTACGCCTCGGTCTCGCGCGGTTATAAGTCGGGGACGACGCCGATCAACGCCGCGAACCTAGCGCGCCAGAATGCGCCGGTGACGCAGGAGAAGCTCACCGCCTATGAGATCGGGGTGAAGGCGACGCTCGCCGATCGTCTGGTGCAGGCCAATCTCTCGGCCTTCTATTACGACTATCGCGACAAGCAGATCAGCACCTATTTCGCCGATCCGATCTACACCGCGCTCTCGCGCCTCGACAATGTCCCCGACAGCGAAGCTTACGGGGTCGAGGGTGAACTGACGATCCGCCCGGCGACGGGGCTGACCATCGCCGCCAACGCGCTCTATCTGAAGACGCGAATCAACGATTATGACGGCACCAACGCCGCGGGACAGCCCGAGAATTTCGACGGCGCCGAATTCATCTACAGCCCCGAATTTCAGGGCAGCGTGACGATCGCCTATGACACGCCGGTCAGCGATACGCTGAGCCTGACCGGCGCGGTCAGCGCGCGCTACCAGAGCCAGTCGAACACGATCTTCGAGGATCTCGATCTCTACAAGGTCGATGCCTATGGCACGGTCAATGCGAGCCTTGGCCTCAAGGATGAGAGCGGCTGGTCGGTCTCGCTGTGGGCGAAGAATCTGTTCGACAAATATTATTGGTCGGCGGTCGCCAGCAACGCCAATGTCGTCGTGCGCTTTGCCAATCAGCCGCGAACCTGGGGCCTCACTGTGGGTTATGACTTCTAGAAGGAGCGAATGACGGTGGTGCGTGCGCCGATGCAGGATGATTATCTGGGGACGGCGATCGACTTCGCCGCGCCCGTCGGCGAGCCCGCGCTTCTCGCGCCCGATAGCGTCCAGTGGCGCGTCTACAAGAATCCGATCGCGCTTGGCATCGGCGGCATCGCGGCGGTGCTGCTCGAATTTGCCGAGCCACGCATCCGGTCGGGGGTGTGGGATCATTCGACGTACAAGGCCGACCCGATCGGCCGTTCGCGCCGCACCGGGCTCGTCGCGATGCTCGCCTGCTATGGCCCCGCGAGCGCCGCGAAAGAGGTGATCGGCAAGGTCAACCGCATGCACGGCAAGGTGAAGGGCGAAACGCCGGCGGGCGACAGATATCGCGCGATGGATCCGGTGCTGCTCGACTGGGTCGCCGCGACCGCCTCTTATGGCTTCCTGATGGCCTATGACCGGTTCGTCCGTCCCGTCAGCGATGCCGACAAGGATCGCTTCATGGCCGACGGCGATGCGATCGGGCGCGAATTCGGGGCGCGGCATGCCCCGCCGACGGTGGCCACCTTCATGGAGATGATGGCCGAGCTCGAACCGCGCTTCGAGCCGCATCCGATCATCTTCGAATTCCTCGATATTATCCAGTCGGGCCGCGCCGCGCCGGGCGTGCCGCGATTCCTGCACCGCGCCATCGCGCGCGCGTCGGTATCGCTGCTGCCCGATCATATTCGCCGCAAGCTCGAACTTGGCCCGCGCTACGATCTGACGCGGCTCGACCGCACTGCGCTGCGCATCGCCGGCCGCCTCGCCGACCGCCACGTCGACCGGGCAGCGCCGCATTGTCAGGCGAGCGTCCGGCTCGGCCTGCCGCATGATTTCCTGTTCCGATCATCTGCCGAACAGCGGCGGCTGCTCGCGGCGGCTCCGCTCGCCGCCTAGGAACAGCGGTTGAAGCCCGCGCCGCGCACCGCGCGTCCCGGCGTCGCGCCGCTATGCTCGCCGTTCCGCAATACCGCGACGCCGTTGACGAACACGTCGCGCACCCCGACCGAATATTGGTGCGGCTTTTCGAAGGTCGAGCGGTCGCCCACCGTCGCCGGGTCGAAGACGACGACATCGGCATAATAGCCGGGTTTCAGCGCGCCACGATCCTTGATGCCCAAATTGGTCGCGGGCAGGGTGGTGAGCCGGTACACCGCCTGTTCGAGCGGGATCAATTTCTCGTCGCGGACATAGCGGCCGAGCAACCGCGCGAAATTACCGTAGGTGCGTGGGTGTGCGCCCGATTTGAGGAATACGCCCTCGGGCGCCTGCGACGCCGCGTCGGATCCGAAGCTCATCCACGGCAGCTGGATTTGCCTGCGGACATTGTCCTCGGACATCAGGAAATAGACGGTGCCCACGCGCGAGCCGTCCTCGACGACGAGGTCCATCGCGGTTTCCTCGGGCGACTTGCCGCGCATCTTCGCGACCTCGGCGAGCGTCTTGCCGGTGAGCGGTTTCAGTGCGTCATTCTTGAAGCCCGAGAGGATCATCTTGTCGGCACCCGCGCCGAAATAGAGATTTTCCCAGTCGCTGCCGGGCTTCTTCATTTCCTCGGCAACGCGCGCGCGGATCGCGGGGTCTTTCAACCGCTCGATCCACTTCTCGAGCCCGCCCGCCTGCACCCACGTCGGCATCGCCGCGTCGAGCCCCGTCGCGCCCGCAGTATAGGTGTACATGTCGGTCGTGATCTTCAGCCCGGCGGCGCGCGCATCCTCGACCTTCTTCACGATCGTGTCGAGCTTGCCCCAGTTGCTGCGCCCCGCCATCTTGAGGTGATAGATTTCGGCGGGCGCGCCCGAGCGGCGCGAAATTTCGATCAGCTCGTCGACGGCTTCCTCGATCCGGTCGCCTTCGGACCGCATATGGCTGATATAGATGCCGCCGCATTTCGCGGCCTCGCTCGTCAGCGCGACGAGTTCATCGGTTTCGGCGTAGGAGCCGGGCGCATAGATGATCGAGCTGCCGACCCCCATCGCGCCTTCGTTCATCGCCTGTCGCACCAGCGCGCGCATCCGGGCGAGCTGTTCGGGGTTCGGATCGACGTCGCCTTCGCCGAGTTCGTGCACGCGAACCGTCGCCGCGCCGACGAAGCTCGCGACATTGGTCGATACGCCGCGCTTTTCGAGCCAGCCCAAATAGTCGCCGAGCGTCGTCCACTCGATCGGATATTTGATGTCGCCCTGCCGCTCGGTTTCCTGCGCTTTCATCGTCGCGTTCATCGGCCCCATCGACCAGCCTTCGCCCATCACCTCGAGCGTCACGCCCTGCCGGATGTCGCTCTGACTCTTTGGATCGGCGATCAGCGATTCGGTCGCCCAGCTCAGCATGTTGATAAAGCCCGGCGCGACCGCCATGCCTTTCGCCGCGACCTCGCGCTCCGCCGTGCCCGCGACCTTGCCGACCGCGACGATGCGGTCGTCCTTGATCGCGACATCGCCGACGACGGGCGGCTTGCCCGACCCGTCGTAAAGCGTGCCGCCGCGAATGATCAGATCATAGGCCGGCGTCTGTGCCGCTGCGGAGGCCGAAACGAGCATCGAGCTGCACAGCAGCAAAAGCGAGGGTGCAAAGCGCCGGTGCGATCTCATTTTTTTCTCCCGTTTCGAGTATTTTATCCGTGAAGGCTCATCAGCGAATCCATCAGCCCGTCGTCGGCGCTCGAACAGACGCCGAGGACGAGGGCTTCCTCGAAGCCGTCGGCGACGACGTAAGCGTGGCCCATCGACGAATCGATATAGATGCCCTGACCGACGTCGAGCGTGACGGGATCGTAGAATTCGCTGTGCACCTCGATCCGCCCTTCGAGGACATAGATGAATTCCTCGCCCTGATGGCGGACGAGCTCGCCGAACTCGCGCGCGCTATGCGCGCGGATGCGCGTCAGGATCGGGATCATCCGCTTCTGGCGCAAATCGGTGCAGAGATAGTGATAGTCGTAATTGTCGGTCGTGACTCGCGCGGCGCGTTCGATCGCCGCGATGCTGCGGCGCCCGGTGACGCGCGGCGCGGTGTCCTCCTCATCCTCGGCGAAGAGGTCCGACATGCGAATCTGGAGTCGCTGGCTCAGCTGCTGGAGCTTGTCGTAGCTCAGCGTCAGCCGGTCATGTTCGACCTTCGACAGCGTCGATACGGGAATGCCCGACTTGGCGCTCATTTCCTTGAGCGTCCAGCCGTTGCGCGCGCGAATGCCCTTCATCACCGCGCCGAGCGTCGGCGGGGGCGCACGGTCCGCCATCAGTTTTTCCAATCCCCGTTTGACAATTTTCTAATCAGGATCATTATGTCCCTATCGGGCTAACAGAAGTTAGTCCTTGGTAAGGGGTCGCGCGACTTGCCGCAAGGTGTGACAGGACGCGCCAGACAATAAGGGGAGAGCGATGCGTTTCATCCGTAAGGCGATGATCGGGCTGGCGGCCTTTGCCGCGCTGCCGCTGGCGGCGCAGGGGCCGGTGCCGGCGCCCGCCGCAAAGAAGACCGAAGCGACCGTGCCGGCCGCAAAGACACCGGCAGCGCCCGCCCCGCTCGATCCCAAGGACCTCGAAGCCTGGATGGATGGCTATCTGCCCTATGCGCTCGAACGGGGGCGCATTCCGGGTGCGGTCGTCGTCGTCGTGCGCGGCGGAGAGGTCGTGCTCCAGAAAGGCTATGGCTATTCCGACGTCGCGAAGCGTGCCCCCGTCCTGCCCGAAACCACGCTTTTCCGCCCCGGATCGGTGTCGAAGCTTTTCACCTGGACCGCGGTGATGCAGCAGGTCGAGGCGGGCAAGATCGACCTCGACAAGGACGTCAACGCCTATCTCGATTTCAAGATTCCGCCCTATGAGGGCAAGCCGGTGACGATGCGCAACATCATGACGCACACCGCGGGCTTCGAGGAATCGGTGCGCCACCTGATCAGCAGCGATCCGAAGGCGGTGATGACGCTCAAGAAACAGATGCCGCTCGCGCTGCCCGAACGCGTTTTCGCGCCCGGCACGACGCCCGCCTATTCCAATTATGCGACCGCGCTCGCGGGCTATATCGTCGAGCGCGTCAGCGGCGAAAATTTCGACAATTATATCGAAAACCACATCTTCAAGCCGCTCGGCATGACGCATTCGTCGTTCCGCCAGCCGCTCCCCGCGCGCCTCGTGCCACATATGTCGAAGGGCTATCCCGACATTACCGGGAAGCCCGAGCCGTTCGAAATGGTGATCCCCGCGCCCGCGGGCAGCCTGTCGTCGAGCGGCGCCGACATGGCGAAGTTCATGATCGCGCACCTCAATGACGGTGCGGGGCTGATGAAGCCCGAAACCGCGAAGATGATGCACGATTTCAAGGCGCCCGGCGTCGGCCCGCTCAACAGCATGGCGCTCGGCTTCTACGAACAATGGGTCAACGGCCAGCGCGCGATCGCGCATGGCGGCGATACCGTCTGGTTCCACTCCTACCTCTGGCTGTTCCCCGATGCCGACACCGGCGTCTTCGTGTCGATGAACAGCGCGGGCAAGGACGGCGCGGCGGGCGCGGTGCGCAGCGCGCTCTTCCACAAATTCGCCGATCGCTATCTGCCGGGTCCGCCCGAAAAGCCGGCGCAGGTCGATGCGAAGACCGCCGCGCAGCACGCGCAGATGATGGTCGGCAATTATATCAGCAGCCGCGGCTCCTTCACCAATTTCATGAGCTTGTTCGGCCTGCTCGGCCAAGCGACCATCGGGCTGACCGACGATGGCAAGATCACGCTCCCCGCGCTCGACGGTCTCGGCGCCGGCGCGCGCGACTGGGTCGAGGTCGAACCCTTCGTATGGCGCGACACCGGCACCGGCGAACGCCTTGCCGCAGAGGTCGAGGACGGCCGCGTCGTGCGTTGGAGCATCGATGCCGGATCGCCCTTCATGGTGTTCGAACCCGCACCCGCCAGCGTCAATGCCGCATGGCTCAACCCCGCGCTGCTCCTCGCCTTCGGCATCATCCTGCTCGCGGCGCTGGCGTGGCCGGTGCGGGTGCTGGTGCGCCGGAGCTTCAAGGCCGAGTTCGCGCTGCAGGGCCAGTCGCTGCGCGCCTATCGCTTGAGCCGTTTCTTCGCTTGGCTTGCGCTCGGCGCGCTTGCCGGGTGGATCGGGCTGATCGCGGCCTTCTCGGCCGACATCGGCAGCATCGGCGGTCCGCTCGACTGGCTGATCCACCTGCAGCGCATCCTGACCCCGCTCGCCGCCTTCGGCCTGCTCGCGACGGCCGGCTGGCACCTGTGGCTCGGCATCCAGGACAAGCGCCGCTGGACGATGAAGCTCGGCGCGGTGCTCTTGATCCTCGCCGCGCTGATACTCGTCTGGGTGACGCTCGTCTTCCACCTCTATGGCTTCGGAATGGTCTATTGATGGCAACGCAAAATACCCGGGAATTGACGCTCGACCTTCGGGTCGAGCGTTTTCCCTATCACCAGCCGTTCCGCATTTCGGGGCATGTCTTCACCGAAACCGCTCTGCTCGTCGCCGAGATTTCGGACGGTACGCATGTCGGGCGCGGCGAGGGGGCCGGGGTCTATTATCTTGGCGACGATATCGACCATATGCTGTCCGAGGCGACGCGCGTTCGCGGTGCGATCGAGGACGGGGCAACGCGCGAGGAATTGCAGCAACTGCTGCCCCCCGGCGGCGCGCGCAACGCGCTAGACTGCGCCTATTGGGATCTCGAGGCGAAGCGAGCGGGCCGGCCGGTCTGGGAACTTGCCGGGCTGAACCGGCCCAAGCCGCTGCGCTCGACGCTGACACTCGGCGCCGACAGCCCCGAAACCATGGCGAAGGCGGCGCTGGCGATCGATCCGCAGGCGCCGATCAAGGTCAAACTGACCGGCGACCTCGACGAGGATATATTGCGCGTCGCGGCGATCCGTGCCGCGCGGCCTGGCGCGTGGATCGGCGTCGATGCCAATCAAGGCTATGACAGCGCGACGCTCGCTGGCTTGCTGCCCGCGCTTGTCGAGCATGGCGTCGCACAACTCGAACAACCGCTGGGGCGCGGGCGCGAGGCCGATCTCGACGGGCTCAAACGGCCGTTGCCCTTCGCCGCCGACGAAAGCGCGCTCTCGCTCGCCGACACGGCATCGCTCGTCGGACGCTTCGACATCGTGAATATCAAGCTCGATAAATGCGGCGGGCTGACCGAGGGCCTCGCGATCGCGCGGCAGGCGAAGACGCTCGGGCTCGACGTGATGGTCGGCAATATGATGGGCACCAGCCTGTCGATGGCGCCTTCGTTCCTTGTCGGTCAGCTCTGCGACATCGTCGATCTCGACGGCCCGACCTTCCTCGCGCGCGACCGCGTGCCCGGCGTCGAATATCGCGGCGGGATGATCGATTGCCCGGCAGAAATTTGGGGTTCGTGACGATTTGATGTCCTAAATGGGTTGACAATTTTCCGATTAGGACAATAGTCGGCAAATAAGATTATCAAAGGTGGAGGATGGAATGACCGGGTCGTTCCGTATGACGCGCCGCGCGACACTCGCGGGCGCGGTGGGGGCCGTTTTGTCGGCGCCGATGATCGGCCGCGGGGCCTATGCGTTCGCCGCGGCGCCGGCGAAAGTCTATTCGCGCCGCGCGATCGACCTCGTCGCCTCGTCGCTCGTCATCGACATGCTCGCGCCGCTCAAGATCACCATGTCGCCCGACTATGTCGCGCACCGGTTGACCGACGCCGAGGCGGCCGAGTTCCGGGCATCGGGCATCACCGGTTTCCATCAAGCCTATGGCCTCGGCGGCCCCGATGCGAAGGCCCAGGCGCTCGAATATCTGGCTGGGTGGCAGGGCTTCGCCGGGCGCAACAGTCATGTCTTCACGCTCGTCGATGGCGTCGCCGATCTCGATCGCGCCAAGACCGATAAGAAATGCGCGGTTATCATGGGCATCCAGAATGCCGAGCATTTCGAAAAGGTCGAGGATGTCGCGCTGTTCCGCCGCCTTGGTCTGCGCTGCGCGCAGCTCACCTATAACAGCCAGAACCGGATCGGCTCGGGCAGCACCGAGCGCGTCGACGGCGGCGTTAGCGACTATGGCGCGGCGATCATCGCCGAGATGGAAAAGCACAAGATGCTCGTCGACGTCTCGCATTGCGGCGACCAGACGACGTTAGACGCGATCGAAATCGCCAAGGGGCCGATCGCGATCACCCACAGCAACGCTCGCGCGCTCGTCGACCATCCACGCGTCAAGACCGACGCGGCGATCAAGGCGCTCGCCGCGAAGGGCGGGGTGATGGGCATCACCGGGGTGCGCATGTTCGTCCGCACGAGCGATCCGACCAACGTCGGGCATATGGCCGACCATATCGACCATGTCGCGAAACTCGTCGGGGTCGATCATGTCGGCATCGGCTCCGACGCCGACCTTCACGGCTATGACGATATGATCCCGGCCGAATATGCCGCGCTCAAGGGCAGCTACAAGGGCAGCTACGCCTTTCGCGACAAGATCGACATCGACGGTTTCGACCATCCATTGAAGACCTTCGACCTCGTCGAGGAACTCATTCGCCGCAATTATTCGAACGATAACATCCGGGCCGTGCTTGGTGGCAATTTCCGCCGCCTGCTCGCCCAAGTCTGGGGGTAAGACGATGAACAAGGGACTTTTCGTTGCAGCAAGCATGGTCGCGGTGATCGCCGCGATGCCCGCGCAGGCGCAAGAAGCGGCCGCGATCGAAGCCGCGGGCGAGATCGTCGTGACCGCGCAGAAGCGCGTACAGAACGTTCAGGACGTGCCGATCTCGATCGCCGTGGTCAGCGGTGAGGAATTGCAGGAACAGGGTTCGGCCTCGCTGGTCGACTATGCGGGCTATGTTCCCGGCATGAACGTCAGCAACGGCGGCACGCCGGGCCAGACGACGATCACGCTGCGCGGCGTCGCACCATTGAACGCCAGCCAGACGGTCGGCATCTATCTCGACGATGCACCGGTCGGATCGAGCGCGCTGTACAACCGCGCCGGGCAATTCACCATCGACCTGATGCCCTATGACCTCGAACGCATCGAGGTGCTCAAGGGCCCGCAGGGCACGCTCTATGGCGCCAGCTCGATCGGCGGCCTCGTCAAATATGTGACCGTCCAGCCCGACACGCGCGAATTCAAGGTGCGCGCGGGCGTCGAGGGCTTCGCGATCAAGGACGCTGGCAGCCTTGGCTGGGGCGGGCAGGTCTATGCCAATGCGCCGATTGTCACCGACACGCTCGCGATTTCGGGCAGTTTCGCGTGGCGCAAGACGCCGGGCTGGGTCGACAGCGTCAACAATGCGGGGCTCAAGGACCAGAACGACTATGAACAGCGCGGCGGCCGCGCGGCGCTGTTGTGGCAGCCGACGCCCGAACTCAGCATCAAGCTCGCGGGTATCTGGCAGTCGCTCGATTCGGACGGCAACGGCCTTTATGCGGCCGATCTCGACGGAAACCGGCTCGGCAACGGCCATTCGTTCAACAATTATGTGCCCGAATCCTATGACGTCGATCTCGACTATTATTCGGCGACGATCGACTATGATTTCGGCGCCGCAACGCTGACCTCGGCGACCACCTACAGCAAGACGCAGAGCCGGCAGTTGCAGGATGCGAGCTATGCGTTCGGCGTGCTCTTCCCGCTCCTCACGGAGGGCGCGATTCCGCCAGGCATCACGCCCTTCTCGCTCGACCTCGGACTCAAGAAATGGACGCAGGAAGTCCGTCTCGCCTCGCCGAGCGACGGGCGGTTCGAATGGATGATCGGCGGTTTCTTCACCGACGAGGAAACGAGCAATGCCCAGCTCGTACGCTCGTTCGACATGGACGGCAATGCCATCCCGGGCCTCGACCCGCTCGCGATCGTCGGCCTGCCCGCGACCTACAAGGAATATGCGATCTTCGGCAACGCGACCTTCAAGCTGAGCGAGCAGTTCGAAGTGACCGGCGGTCTCCGCTGGGCGCGCAACGAACAGACGTTCACCCAGATCAGCGAAGGCGCGATCGTTCCCAGCGCCAATGATCCGGGTGAATCGGCCGAAAGCGTCTGGACCTTCTCGGTCAGCCCGCAATTCCACTTGAGCGAGGATGCGATGCTCTACGCGCGCGTCGCGACGGGCTACCGCCCCGGCGGCCCGAACGTCATCGTGCCCAACGTCCCGCCGAGTGTCGATGCCGATCGCATGACCAATTATGAGGTCGGGCTGAAGGCCGATTTCGCCGACCGCATGGTGTCGGTCGATGCAGCATTTTTCTGGATGGACTGGACCGACATCCAGGTCACACGCGCCTTCGGCGGTGTGTCGGGCGGTGCCAACGGCGGCAAGGCGACGAGCAAGGGTTTCGAGGGCAGCCTCGCGCTGCGCCCGGCGCCCGGCCTGACGATCAGCGCCACCGGCAGCTACACCGACGCAAGCCTCAGCGAGGATGTGCCGGAGATCAGCGGCGTGAAAGGCGACCGTCTGCCCGCAGTGCCCAAGTTCAGCGGCGCGCTGCGCGCCGATTACGAGTTCGAGCTGGGTGGCGGCAACCGGGGCAGCTTTGGTGCGGGCGTCCGCCATGCGAGCAACCGGCTGTCGCTGGTCGAGAGCGATCCGCTCGTTGCGCGTGCGAAGGCCTATACCTCGGTCGATCTCAACGCGTCGGTGACCTTCGATGATCACTGGACGCTGCGCGCCTATGCGCGCAACCTGCTCGACAACAAGGGCGAGATGGCGCGTTCGACGCTGGCCGACGGGCTCAATCGGCCAAGCTTCCTCGCGATCTCGCCGTTGCAGCCGCGCACGATCGGCGTCGCGCTCGACATGGCTTTCTGAGCGAATTGGAGTTGGACAAGATGAACGCGCCCATCGGCAGACTGGCCGAAAGCCTGACGCTGCCGCAACCCTATCTGCTGTTCCTCGGCGACACGACCGAGGCGGGCTATGCCAAGACCGCCTTCGGCCTCGCCGACTGGGCGGCCGATCGCTGCGTCGGCGAATATGGGATCGGCGCCTGCTCGGTCAGCGCCGGCCTGCCGCGGCTGTCCCCCGCCGAGGCGCGCGCCGCGGGGGCGCAGTCGCTGGTGATCGGCGTCGCGAACCAGGGCGGCGTGATCGGTGACGCTTGGGTCGCCGTGCTCGTCGAGGCGATGGAGGCGGGGCTCGACATCGTCAGCGGCCTACACACCCGGCTCACGAGCATCCCCGCGCTCGTCGAGGCGGCGCGGCGCACCGGCCAGCGGCTGATCGACGTTCGCACCCCGCCGCCGTCGATCCCGATCGCCACCGGGCGCAAGCGGAGCGGCAAAAGATTGCTCACCGTCGGCACCGATTGCGCGCTCGGCAAGAAATATACCGCGCTGGCGCTGCACCGCGCTTTCGTCCAGCGCGGGATCGACGCCGATTTCCGCGCGACCGGTCAGACGGGGATCATGATCGCGGGCGGCGGCATGCCGATGGACGCGGTGGTTTCGGATTTCGAGGCCGGGGCGGCCGAAATATTGAGTCCCGATGCGCCGGAAAACCATTGGGATCTCGTCGAGGGGCAAGGGTCGATCTTCAACCCCGCCTATGCCGCGGTGTCGCTCGGCCTGCTGCATGGCAGCCAGCCCGATGTCTTCGTCGTCTGCCACGACCCGGCGCGTAAGGTAATCCTCGGCATGGAGAGCTTCGCGCTGCCTAGCATCGAGGAGGTGATCGACCTGACAATCCGCCTCGGCAGCCGGACCAATCCCGCGATCCGCTGCGGCGGCGTGAGCCTCAACACCTCGGCTTACGACGCCGATGCGGCTGAGGCGCTGATGGCGGCCGAACGGCAGCGCCTCGGCCTGCCGGTCACCGACCCGATCCGCGGCGGTGCGTCGTTCGACGCGCTCGTGGACAATATTCTCGCATGAGTGTGGGCGAGACGGGCAGCAAGTCGAGCTGGTTCCAGCGCTTCCTGCTGCCCGGTTTCGCATTGAAGGCCGTCATCATCGGTGGCGGCTATGCCACGGGGCGCGAACTGGCCGAATATTTCGTGCCGTCGGGGCCTTGGGGCGGGCTCTCCGCCATGCTGCTCGCGACGCTGATCTGGAGCGTTGTCGCCGCGCTGACCTTTGCGCTCGCGCGCCGGATGCGGGCCTATGATTATCGCAGCTTCTTCGAAGGGCTGCTCGGCCCCGCCTGGATTGCGTTCGAGGTCGCCTATCTGATCTTCGTCGTGCTGATTCTCGCGGTGTTCGGTGCGGCTGCGGGGGCGATCGGCGCGGCAACCTTCGGCTGGCCCGAGCTTGCGGGCTCGGTGCTGCTCGCGCTCGCCATCCTCGGTTTCACTGCCTTCGGCACCGCGCTGGTCGAGACCTTGTTCAAATATGCTTCGATGCTGATCTACGCGGTCTACGCGCTGTTCCTCGTCTTTGCGCTCGCCAGCTTCGGCGGATTGATCGCGAGTGGCTTCGCGAATGCCCCACCGCCTTCGGGGAACTGGGTGGCGGGCGGCATCACCTATGCGAGCTACAATATCGTCGGGGCGGTCGTCATCCTGCCCGTCCTCCGTCACCTGACGAGCCAGCGCGACGCGGTGGTCGCCGGGCTGATCGCCGGGCCGCTGACGATGCTGCCCGCGATCCTCTTTTTCGTCGCGATGATGGCTTTCTATCCCGCGATCGGCGGCGAGACGCTGCCGTCCGATTTCCTGCTGCGCCAGATGGCGGTGCCGGGATTCCATGTGCTGTTCCAGCTGATGATCTTCGCCGCGCTGCTCGAAAGCGGCGTCGGCGCGATTCATGCGATCAACGAGCGCGTGTCCGGCGTCGTCGAGGCGCGCGGACGCCCGCCGCTCGGCACCGGCGCGCGCGCGGCGATCGGTGGCGCGGTGCTCGTCGGCTGCATGTTCGTCGCGGCGCGCGTCGGCCTCGTCGACCTGATCGCCAGCGGATACCGCTTCCTTGCGTGGCTGTTCCTCACGGTCTTTCTGCTGCCGCTCGTCACGATCGGCACCTGGCGCCTGCTGCGCCCCGCACCCGCTCCCCATATGGAGGCTTTGCCATGAAACGCTTGCTTGCCCTGTCGCTGATGCTGTCGGTCGCCGTACCGGCGTGGGCCGAACCGCCCGCCGACATTGGCGAAAGCGTCGAGGCGCTGCGCAAGAAAGTCGGGGCGGCGGGCGTTTCGATCGCGATCGTCGAGGATGGCAAGACGACGCTGTCGCGCGGCTGGGGCGTGCGCAAGCTCGGCGAGCGCGCGCCCGTCGACGCGCAGACGATCTTTCAGACCGGTTCGACCGGCAAGGCGATGACCGCCGCGGCGCTCGCGGTGCTGGTCGACGAAGGCAAGATCGGCTGGGACGATCCGGTCATCAAACATATGCCGTGGTTCCGTATGTACGACCCGTGGGTTACGCGCGAGATAACGATCCGCGACCTGCTCGTCCACCGCAGCGGGCTCGGGCTGGGGCAGGGCGATCTGATGTTCGTGCCGCGCACCCATCTGACGCGCAAGCAAACGGTCGAACGCGTCGCTTACCTCAAACCCAAGACGAGTTTTCGCTCGGCCTATGCCTATGACAATATCCTCTATGCCGTCGCGGGCCAGCTGATCGAGGAGGTTACCGGGCAGACGTGGGAGGATTTCATTCGCGCGCGCGTGCTGCGTGCGGGCGGCATGAAGAATGCGACGAGCGACAGCGAGGATCGCTTTCGCATTCCCAACCGGTCATGGCCGCACGCGCGGCTGTCGGGGGCGCTGCGTGGGCTAGGCCCGCAACAGGCGCTGAATGAACGCGACGAACTCGGCCGCAACGGGGCGCCCGCAGGCGGGCTCGCATTGAGTGCCAATGACATGGCGGCCTGGCTCAAGATTCAGCTCGCGCACGGCGCGCTGCCGAACGGGAAACGGTTGTTCAGCGAGAAGCAGGCCGCCGAAATGTGGACGCCGGTGACGCCGGTGCCGATCACGCCGCTGCCCGACGCGCTCAAGCCCGCGCAGCCGACGCAGCAGGCCTATGCGCTCGGCTGGAACGTGCAGGATTATCGCGGCCACCGCATCATCCAGCACGGCGGCGGCGTCTTCGGGTCGATCACGCGCGTCGTGATGATCCCCGATAAAAATGTCGGCTTCGCAATCATGCTGAACAGCGAGGACAGCGGCATGCTCCTCGGCCTCGCTTACGATCTGCTCGACCATTATCTGGACCAGCCCGACTATGGCTGGATTCAGAAATGGGAGGATTGGTATCAGGCGCGGCTCGCGGGCGGGGTCGAGTTTCTGAAACAGTCGAAGGCATCGCCGGCGCAGAGCGGTCCCTCGCTCGCGCTGGCGGGCTATGCCGGGCGTTACCGCGATCCCTGGTACGGCGACGTCGTCGTGGGGTCGGGCGTGGACGGCCTGACGATCGACTTCACCTCGACCCCGCGGATGGCGGGGCGGCTCAAGCATTGGCAATATGACAGCTTCGTCACCGAGTTCGACGACCCCGCGATCGAGCCCGCCTATGTCACCTTCGCGCTCGATGCCGACGGCAAGGTGACGGGCGTGACGATGAAGGCGGTGAGCCAGATCGCCGACTTCAGCTGGGATTATCACGATCTCGATTTGAAACCCGTGGAGGACAAGAAGTGAAACGTCTCGCAATCCTGCTGACCGCAACGGCGCTGACCGCCTGTTCGACGGGCGAAGAGAAACCGAAAGCCCCCGAAGCCCCGCTGCACAGCCGGATGCTCGTGCTCGACACCCACCTCGACACGCCGCTCCATTTCGAGCGTGCGGGCTGGAGCTTCGCCGATCGCCACGCGCTCGCCGACGATATGGCGCAGCTCGACATTCCGCGGATGAAGGACGGCAATCTCGATGGCGGCTTCTTCGCCATCTATACCGAGCAAGGCCCGCTGACCGCGAAGGGTTACGCCGATGCGCTCGCCTTTGCGCGGGGGCGCTCGGATCTGATCGACAATACCATCGCCAAATATCCCGACGCCATCGCTCCCGCGCGGACCGCCGCCGACGCATTGCGGCTGAACAGGGAAGGCAAGCTCATCGCCTTCAAGTCGATGGAGAACAGCTATCCGCTCGGCGTGGATCTGTCGCTGCTGCAGGAGTTCTACGACAAGGGGCTGCGCCTCGCCGGGCCGGTGCATTCGAAGGATAATCAATTCGCCGACAGCGCGACGGGCGAAGGGCGCTGGAAGGGGCTGAGCCCGCTCGGCAAACAATGGGTGGCGGAGATGAACCGCCTCGGCATCGTCATCGACGCGAGCCATTCGTCCGACGCGGCGTTCGACCAGATGCTCGAACTGTCGAAATATCCGATCCTGCTCTCGCACTCGAGCCTGCGCTCGGCCTACGACCATCCGCGCAATCTCGACGAGGGGCGGCTGAAGGCGCTCGCAGCGAAGGGCGGCGCGATGTGCATTTCGACGATCTTCATGTCGGAAATGAACATGACGCCCGCGCGCGGCGAATTGTTCGGCAAATATGAGCGGATCGGGTCGCTGCCCGCCGCCGAGCAGGCCGATCTTAATCGCCAGTGGCGCGAACTCGACAAGAGCGAGCCGTTATGGGCGGCCGATTTCGACGCTTATATGAAGATGGTGCTGCGCGCGATCGAGGTCGGCGGCGTCGATCATATCTGCTTCGGCGCCGACTGGGACGGCGGCGGCGGCCTGCCGGGCATCGAGGATATTTCCACGCTGCCCAAGGTGACCGAACGGCTGAAGGCCGCGGGCTATTCGGACGCCGACATCGAAAAAATGTGGAGTGGCAACATCTTCCGCATCCTCGCGGCGCAGGGGAAATAGGCGGGGGTCAGCCGCGGAACCGCTTGGGATCGATCCCGAGCTTCGTCATCTTGTCGTAGAGCGTCTTTCGCGGCACTCCCAGCCGCGCCATCGTTTCGGCGATATGGCCGCGCGTCTGCGCCAGCGTGTCGTGGATGATCGTCGCCTCGAACCGGCGCACCCGCTCGGCGAGCGGCGCGTCGGCGGGCATCGCCGCGCGGCCGGGGTCCGACGGCAGGTCGAGCACGACGCTATAGGCGAAATTCTTGAGCTCGCGGACATTGCCAGGCCAGTCATGTTCGACCAGGTGGCGGCGCACCGCATCGTCGATCCGGAACCCCGCCAGCCCCATCTTCGCCGCGGCTTCGTCGAGGAAGAAGGCGAAGGTTTGCGGAATGTCCGACCGCCGCTCGCGTAGCGGCGGGATGCGCAGCTTCACGACGTGCAGCCGGTAATAGAGATCTTCGCGGAAATCGCCGCCGCGCACCGCGTCCATCAGGTCGGTCTTGGTCGCCGCGACGACGCGCAGATCGACGGGCTCGGGCGCGCTGGCGCCGAGCGGCTGCACCTCGCGCTCCTCGATCACGCGCAGCAGTTTCGCCTGCACCGCGGGGTGCATCGTGTCGATCTCGTCGAGGAACAATGTCCCGCGATGCGCGCCGCGGATGCGCCCGGCTTGTCCCAGCTTGCCCGTCGCGCGGTCGATCAGATCGCTGCCGAACAGTTCGGCCTCGGCCAGTTCCTGCGGCAGCGCGGCGCAATTGACCGCGACGAGCGACGCCGCGCTCCGCCGGCTCTGCCGGTGAAGCATATGCGCGACCAGTTCCTTCCCCGTTCCTGTCTCGCCCTCGATCAACACGTCGATGTCGGCCTGTGCAAGCTGCGCGATCGTCTCGCGCAGCCGCACCATCGCCGGGCTTTCGCCGATCAACGGGCTGTCGATCGCTGCGGCGGCTGCGGTCAGCCGGCGGTTGTCGAGGATCAGCGCGCGGTGCGCGAGCGCGCGGCGGACGACGCCGACCAGATGATCGGCGGCAAAGGGCTTGGCGAGGAAGTCGAAAGCGCCGTCGTGCAGCGCGCGCACCGCCATCGAGACGTCGGCATGGCCGGTGATCAGCACGACCGGAATGTCGGGATCGATCGCATGGATCGCCGCGCGCAGTTCGAGCCCATCCATCCCCGGCATGCGGATGTCGGTGACGACGGCCCCTGGAAAATCGGCGGTGATCCGCGGCAGCACGCTGTGGGCGTCGGGAAACGCTTCCGCCGTCAGCCCGGCAAGGTCGAGCGTCTGGACATTCGCCTCGCGCAGCGCCGCATCGTCGTCGACGAAGAAGATCGTCTGCTCGCCGGTGAAGAAACTCATGCCCGCCTCAGCGTCAGGCGGAAGCCCGCGCCGCCGAGCGGCGAGGGAATGAGCGTCAGCGTGCCGCCGAACCCGTTCATGATGTCGCTGGCGATCGCCAGCCCCAACCCCAGCCCGTCGGGCCGCCCGGTGACGAAGGGCGTGAACAGCTGCGGCAATATGTCGGCGGGAACGCCGGGGCCATTGTCGCAAATGTCGATCAGCACCGGGCCATTGCCATGCGCGCGGAGCGTCACGCGCCCCCCCTCGATGCCGCGCACCGCCTCGGCGGCATTTTGCAGCAGGTTGATCAGCACTTGTTCCAGCCGCACGCGGTCGGCGTGGACCGCGATGGCGGACTCCTCTACGCTTACGTCAAGCGCGACGCCCTGCGCGCGCAACCGGTCGCCGATCAGCAGCAAGGCCCCGTCGATCGCCGATTGCAGCGGAACAGGGCCAAGCGGTGCGGGCGCACGGCGCGCGAAATTGCGAAGCTCGCCGGTGATCGCGCCGACGCGTGCGGTCAGCTCGACGATATGGTCCAAATTGCCGCGCGCCTTGCCCGCCTGCTCGCGGTCGAGATAGGCGCGGGCGTTTTCGGCGAAGGTGCGGATCGCGGCGACCGGCTGGTTGATCTCGTGCGCGACGCCGGCGGTGATCTGCCCGATCGAGCCGAGCCGGCTCGCCTGCGCCAGCTCCTCGCGCGCGGCGCGATAGCGGCGGTCGGTTTCGGCCTGTCGCTCCGATGCGTGCCGCAATTCGTCGTTGGCGGTGCTGAGATCGCGCGTGCGCGCGGCGACCTCGCGCTCGAGCGCCTCATGCGCGGCCTGCCGCATCGTCTGCCGCTCGACGAGGCGGAGCAGCGTGACGATCGCCGCGCCGACGAGGATGAGCAGGATCAGGAAGACGACCCGCGCGGTCGCGCCGGCGCTGGCGCGCGCGGGCCCGGCAGGCTGGAGCAGGCGGAGCGTGCTGCCGGGAAGCGACACGCGCTCGTCGGCCTGGCGGAACAGATTGTCGCCGATACGAAGATCGCCGCCGGCGCGTTCGACCGGCAAGGGAGCCAGCCGCGCCTCGCCATAGCTGCGCGTTGCGCGCAGCCGCCGCTGCGCTTCGGGCGAGAGCGGCACGAACGAGCGGAAGCGCCAGCGCGGGTCGCTGCTCATCACGACGATCCCGGCGGCGTCGGTCACCAGCGTCGTCGCGGCGGAATCGGCCCAGCGTGCCTCGAGCTTGTCGAATTCGACCTTGAGCACGATCACGCCGAGCAGGCGCCCGTCGACGGTGACGCGGCGCGCGAGATAGAGGCCCGGGCGCCCGCTGACCGTCCCCAGCGCAAACAGTTCGGCCTCGCCGCGTTGCATCGCGCCCTGGAAATAGGGACGAAAGCGGTAATTCTCGCCGACGAAGCTCGTCGGTGCGCGCCAGTTGCTCGCCGCGATCGTCCTGCCGCCGGCATCGAGGACATAGATCACCGTGGCATCGGTGCGCGCCGCAAGCTGTTCGAGTTCGCGGTCGAGGCGGCGCGAGGCCGCGTCGCTCTTGTCGGCGAGCGCCGCACGCACGTCGGGAAATTCGGTGAGGACGCGGGGCAGCAGGCGGAATTTCTGTAATTCGCTTTCGAGCAGGCTCGCATGCGCGCGCGCATTCTGGCGGGCCTCCAGATCGGCCTGCGCGCTCGCGCGATCGGTCGCCCATTGGGCCAGCGCGAATCCGGCGACCAGCAGGATGGCGAGCCCGATCGCCGCGGCGACGAGCAGGCGCCGACGGTTGGCTTGGGGGCCGATCAGAGTCGAATCGCGCGGCGACCGCATGTGCGGATTATTGCACAAATATTCTATTGCGTATGCGGAAAATTGCACAATCAGCCTATGCCGGTAAAGCCAACTATTAGTAAAATCCATATATAACAAAAGATTAAGTCTGTCCTATGTCTTGTTTGACCCTCTTTCAGCCCTGCCCCTAGATTGGCGGAAAGGCCGCCGAACGGCCGCAAGCTGCGCCGATGGGCGCAAGAATGGGGAGAGGCTGGTGGCAGCCACGATCGATCTAACCGCGACACAAGCGCCGCCGAACCCTCGGCCGTGGTGGACGCATCTCTACGTCCAGGTGCTCGGCGCGATCCTCGCCGGCGTGCTGCTCGGCCATTATTGGCCGTCGGTCGCGACCGAGTTCAAGCCGCTCGGCGACGGTTTCATCAAGCTCGTCAAGATGATCATCGCGCCGGTGATCTTCCTGACCGTCGCGACGGGCATCGCCTCGATCGGCGGCGAGACAAGGGCGCTCGGCCGCGTGGTCGGCAAGACCTTCGCCTATTTCCTCTTCTTTTCGACGCTCGCGCTGATCGTCGGGCTGGTGGTCGCCAATGTGATCCAGCCGGGCGCGGGCATGAACATCGACCCGGCGACGCTCGATGCCGGGGCGGTCGCGCAATATGAGGCGAAGGCGCACGAAGCGACGCTCACCGCCTTCCTGCTCGAAATCATTCCGACCACTTTCGTCTCGTCGCTGACCGAAGGGTCGATCCTGCAGGCGCTGTTCGCCGCGATCCTCTTCGGCCTCGCGCTGTCGCACGCGGGCGAGCCGGGGCGGCAGGTGCTGGGCCTGCTCGAAAAAGTCTCGGTCGTCTTCTTCGGCCTCGTCGGCATGCTGATGAAATTCGCGCCGATCGGCGCGTTCGGCGCGATGGCCTTTACGATCGGTCGCTATGGCGTCGAATCGCTCGCCAACCTCGGCCTGCTGATCGCGACCTTCTATCTGACCTCGCTATTCTTCGTGATCGTCATCCTCGGCGCGGTCGCGCGGCTTTGTGGCTTCTCGATCTTCAGCCTGATCGCCTATCTCAAGGCCGAACTGCTGCTCGTGCTCGGCACCTCGTCGTCGGAAGCGGCCTTGCCCAGCCTCATCCAGAAGCTCGAACAGGCGGGCTGCGCCAAGCCGATCGTCGGCCTCGTCGTGCCGACCGGCTACAGCTTCAACCTCGACGGCACCAACATCTACATGACGCTCGCGGCGCTGTTCATCGCGCAGGCGGTCGGCGTCGATCTCAGCCTCGGCGACCAGATCGCGCTGCTGCTCGTCGCGATGGTCAGCTCGAAAGGCGCGGCGGGGGTCACCGGCGCGGGGTTCATCACGCTCGCCGCGACGCTGTCGATCGTGCCGTCGGTGCCCGTCGCGGGGCTCGCGCTGATCCTCGGCATCGACCGCTTCATGAGCGAGTGCCGCGCGCTCACCAATTTCATCGGTAACGCGCTCGCGGCGATCGTCGTCGCGGGATGGGAAAAGGCGCTCGACCGCGATGCGCTCCACCGCGCGCTCGGCGGCGAGCCCGCGCCGCTCGCCGCGCAGCCGATCGAAACCGACGCCGATTGACCGGACAATGATATGATATGGGGAGTGAGACAATGAATTCGACCAAAGCCCGCTGGGCCCGCCACAGCAGCCGCACCGTGCTGATGCTCGCCGGCATCGGCGCTTTCGCCGCTCCGCTCGCCGCGCAGGAAGCGCCGGCCGAGGCCACCGCCGCCGCGCCGACGGGCGAAGAAGCGATCGTCGTCACCGGCAGCCGCATCGCGCGCGAAACCTATGACACGCCGGCGCCGGTGATCGGCGTCACGTCCGAAGATCTGCTAGAAGCCGGCGACAGCGAACTCAGCGAAACGCTCGCCGACCTGCCGCAGCTGTCGTCGGCGACCAATGATTCGACGGTCACCGGCAACACGCAGAATTCGGGCCTCAGCTCGATTGAACTGCGCAACTTGGGCTCGAACCGCACGCTCGTTCTCATCGACGGCCGCCGCACCGTGTCGAACTCGGGGATCAGCAACCTCGTCAGCCTGTCGACGATCCCCAGCGATTTCATCGACCGCGTCGAGGTCATCACCGGCGGCACCTCGTCGGTCTATGGCTCGGACGCCGTCGCCGGCGTCGTCAACATCATCACCAAGAAGAATGAGCGCGGCCTGACGTTGCGCGCCCGGACCGGCATCACGTCGGAGGGCGACGGGCAGGAACTCACGCTCGGCGCGACTTATGGCACGCGCTTTGCCGACGGCCGCGGCTATTTCCTCGTCAGCGGCACCTATGACCGCGACTGGGGCATCCGCGCGGTCGATCGCGAATGGGCGGTGCGGCCCGTCTCCTACGGCTATGATTTCGAAAACGGAATCAACGAGTTCGAGGGGGTTTATATCAACGCCGACGGCGCGCCCGCGAGCGGGTCGCGCCCCGCGTCCGAATTCCCGCCGCTGATGATGAGCGACCTCAGCAGCTTCATTCCCGGCGGTGTCTTTTCGGGCGCCAGCTCGGCGCGCGACCGCTTCTACCGGAACGGGGTGCTCGTCGAGCGCGGGCCCGACCCCGTCACCGGCGAACCCGTCACCGGCAGCGGCGGCGGGGCAAGCAGCCCGGGCAACGTCGGATATTTCCTGCCCAATCGTGACGGCTACAACCAGCGCACCGGCCGCTCGCTGATCCTCGCGCGCAAACGCTATCTCGGCGCGGCCAAGCTCGAATATGAATTCTCGGACGCGATCGAAGCCTTCGCGCAGCTGCAATATTCCCGGATTACTTCAGGAGAAACGCGCGAATCGGTGGGCATAGGCTGGGATTCGACTTATCCGCTGACCGACCCCGTCACCGGCGTCACCACCGAGATCGAATATGGCAAGATTCCGTGCCGCCGCGCCAGCGGTTCGGGCTCGGGCCCGTGCAATCCCTTCGTCCCGGCCGAAATCCGTGCCGACGCCCCGTCGACCGGCGCCGGCATCGCCTGGGATCGCCGCTTCGACGAGGTCGGCGGCCAGATCACCGAAAACAAGCGCGAGACGATCCGAAGCTGGGCCGGCCTGCGCGGCAAGATTTCGGACAGCTGGAACTGGGAAGCGAGCTTCGGCTACGGCCAGTACAAGCAGGACCAGTGGCGCCGGAACGAGATCAACGGCGTCCATCTGACGCAGGCGCTCAACGCCGAAATGGGTCCGGACGGACCGCAATGCGCCGACGCCGACGCGCGCGCCGCGGGCTGCGTCGCGATCGACCTGTTCGGCGAGGGGGCGATCACTCCCGACATGGCCGCCTGGATTCGCGCCGACCTGCATCAGGAACTGACGATCCGCCAATATACCGGCCAGGCCTTCGTCACCGGCGAACTGTTCCAGCTTCCCGCCGGCCCGGTCGGTGCCGCCTTCGGCGTCGATTACCGCAAGGACAGCCAGGAACTCACCGGCGACCTCCTGTCGCAGACGGGTGGCACGACGGGCAATGCCGTACCCAATTTCGGCGGCTCGATCCGCGCGCTCGAGGGCTATGGCGAAGTCAGCGTGCCGCTGCTCCGCGATGCGCCGGGCGCCTATCTCTTGAGCGTCGATGCCTCGGCGCGTGTCGCCGACTATAATATCGACAATGTCGGCACCGTGTTCAGCTGGCGCGGCGGCGTGCAATATGCGCCGATCCCCGACATCCGCTTCCGCGCGCAATTCGCCCGCGCCCAGCGCGCACCCGACATCGCCGAGCTTTATTCGCCGCCGCGCGGCAATTTCGAGGCCGCGAACGATCTGTGCGATGGCGTGACCCCGGCGACGACGGGGCGTATCGCCGCCAATTGCCGCCTCGACCCAGGCATTCAGGCGCTGTTCGCGCAGCAGGCGGCCGACGGCGCGACGCAGCAATATTCGCAGGCGGGTAACAACCTCTACAGCCCCAATGGCGGCAACCTCGACCTCAAGGAGGAGACCGCCGACACGCTGACGCTCGGCGCCGTGATCGCGCCGCGCTTCGTGCCCGGGCTGACGATCGCGGTCGATTATTACGACATCCGCATCAAGGATGCGATCGACGCCTATTCGAACCGCGACATCCAGCTCCAATGCTACGACACCGACGTGCCGCAGGCTGACAACCCCTTCTGTGCCGACATCACGCGCAACGCGAATAACGGCCAGATCGTCGAGCTGGTCCAGCGGCAGGTCAACTTCGCGCGCTTCGACACGCAGGGGATCGACGTCGCCTTCAACTATCGCTTCCGCCTCGACGACGCGCTCGGCATCCCCGGCCGCTTCGACCTGCGCTACGACGGCACGCATGTGTTGAAGCAAAAGGTGCAGTTCCAGGGGGTCGACGGGACGGTCACCAACGATCTTGCCGGCGATCTCGCCGAAGGCAGCTTCAAATATCGCGCGCGCGGTTCGCTGAGCTGGAAGCTCGACAATTTCCGCATCCGCTGGACGACCACCTATTATGGCAAGATCAACGACAGCAATTCGCTCGCCGATCAATATGCCGCGCTGCTCGAAACCAATCCGAATGCCGAGGTGCCGGTCTTCCTCAATATCGGCGACGTGTGGGAACATGACCTGTTCCTGTCGTTCGACCTCGATACGGGCGGCAAGGAATTCCGCCTCTATGGCGGGGTGAACAACCTGTTCAATTCGGTCAGCCCCTTCCTGCCGAGCGGAACCGAGAGCGGGCGCTTGACCAACCAGAATGGTGTCTATGATATCGCCGGACGCCGCTTCTATGTCGGCGCGACGGTGAAATTCTGATGGGAAATGCAATGCAAAGAGCTTCGGGGCTTCGATCCACTGGACCCCTGAAGGCCATGTCGGGAGCGGTGCTGTTGGCGCTGGTAGGGTGCGCGCCCGGCCAGGCGGTCGCCAGCACTGCCCCGCATGGTGAAGCCGCCGCATCCGCGGCCGAGCCCAAGGCGGCACCGAAAACCATCCTCTTCATCGGCAACAGCTTCACGCAGGGCGCGCATTCGGCGGCGCGCAACTGGCGCGCGGGCTCGGTGACCGATCTCAACAAGGCGGGCTATGGCGGCGTGCCCGCGCTGTTCAAGCTGTTCACCGAACAGGCGGGGCTCGACTATCGCGTCAGCCTCGAGACGCAGGGCGGAAAGACGCTCGGCTTTCATTATGACGAGCGGCGCGCGCTGTTCGACCGGTCTTGGGATGTCGTCGTGCTTCAGGAACTCAGCACGCTCGACCGCGCGAAGCCCGGCGATCCAACCAATTATCTGCGCGACGTCGCCCGGCTGAGCGCGCTGTTCAGGGCGCGCAATCCCGCCGTCGACATCCGCCTCGTGTCGGCTTGGACGCGCGCCGACCAGACCTATAAGCCCAAGGGGCATTGGTACGGCAAGCCGGTCTCGGCGATGGCCGAAGACCTTCGCGCCGCCGCCGACCGCGCGCGCGCCGCCAACCCCGCCGTGGCGGGTGTGCTGCCGGTCGGACAGGCGTGGAACCGCGCGATGCGCGAGGACGTCGCCGATCCCAATCCCTATGACGGGATCGGCTATGGCCAACTCGACCTCTGGGCGTACGACCATTATCACGCGAGCGTCGCGGGCTATTATCTCTCGGCGCTCGTTACCTTCGGCGCCGTTACCGGCATCGATCCGACGACGCTCGGCCCGAAGGAAAAGGGCGCCGACGAGCTTGGCCTGTCGGATGCGCAGGCCGCGGCGCTGCAACGCGTCGCGCGCGACACGCTCGCGAACGCCGCCTAGATCGGACCCCGAAAGAGCGCCGCCGACCCCTGAACCTGCGGGAACGAACCACCGCGCCAAGCGTCCAATATGGGCTCTCGGCCGGTCGCGGCCGCGGCCGGGCAGGAGGATCGGATGCAGGCGCTCGAAGGATTGGAGGACGCGCGGCCCTCGCGCAGACGTTTTTGGGATCGGCACGCCAGCCCGATCTCGATCCTCCTCCTCGGCAGCCTGCTGCTCGCCGCCACGCTCGGGGTTACTGGCGGCCAGCCGAGCCCGCCGCGCACGGCCGATTTCGGCGATGCCCGCCTGACCGTCAAGACGCCGGTGGTCATCCGCAACGGCGAATTCTTCGAAACCGATGTGACGCTGACCGCCGGGGCTCCGCTCGATGATGCGGTGATCGCGGTGACGCCCGCGCTGTGGCACGACATGACGGTCAACACGATGATTCCGGCGCCCGGCGAGGAGAGCTTCAAGGACGGGCGTTTCCATTTCTCCTACGGCCCGCTTGGTGCCGGCGAGCGCCTGCACGTCAAGATCGACGGGCAGATCAACCCGCCGCTGTTCGCGGGCACGCGCGGCGAGATCGCGGTGTTCGACGGTGAGCGGCGCATCGGCGCGATGCCGCTGCGGATAAAGGTGCTTCCCTGATGGATATCGTCCTTCGCGCCACGGTGATGTTCTTCGTCCTGTTCCTGCTGATCCGCCTGCTCGGCAAGCGCGAGCTCGGCCAGATGACGCCGTTCGAATTTGTCGTGCTCGTCGTGCTCGGCGACCTCATTCAGCAGGGGGTGACGCACAATGATTTCAGCCTGACCGGCGCGACGCTCGCGATCTGCACCTTCGCCTTCTGGGCGCTGGTGCTCAGCTGGACCGCCTATCTGGTCCCGCGCGCGAAGGATCTGCTCGAAGGAACGCCGCGCGTGGTCGTGCGCGACGGTGCGATCGTTACCGAAAACCTGCGCCGCGACCGGCTGACGCGCGACGAAATCCTCTCCGAAATGCGGCTTGCGGGGATCGGCCGGATATCCGATGTCGCCTGGGCGATCCTTGAGCCGCAGGGCAAGATGAGCTTTATCAAGAAGGACGAAGGCGCCGCCCGGCAACAGGACCGTGACGATCCCGCCAACTGATCGGCGGCCGCGACAACCATTTGCTAATGCTGTATTGGGACTGTAATACGGTGCCAAGCATGACCTGGTTTCGTAAACCCGACAGCCCCGACCCCGCCCTTGCAATGACGCCTGGCGGGCCCTTTGCCGACATGGCGCCGCCTGAGCCGCCGCCCGTTCCCGAAACGCGGCGGCGCAAATGGATGCGCCGCCTTTCGCGCGGCTTCGCGATCTTCTGCGTCACATTCCTTTTGCTCGTCGGCTGGCTCGCGCTCACCGCGCCGCTGTCGAAATCGCTCGAGCCGATCGCGCCGCCACAGATCACCTTGCTCGCCTCCGACGGCACGCCGATCGCGCGCGCCGGCGCGATCGTCGATGCGCCGGTCGAGGCGAAGAAGCTTCCGAAACATGTCACCGGCGCCTTCCTCGCGATCGAGGACCGGCGTTTCTACAGCCATTGGGGAATCGACCCGCGCAGCATCGCGCGCGCGGTGTGGAGCAACGTCACCGGCGGCCGCACGCAGGGCGGCAGCACGATCACCCAGCAGCTTGCGAAATTTACCTTCCTGACGCCCAAACGCACCCTCGGGCGCAAGGCGCGCGAGGCGCTGATCGCCTTCTGGCTCGAAGCCTGGCTGACCAAGGACGAGATTCTCGAACGCTATCTCTCGAACGCCTATTTCGGCGACAATACCTATGGCCTGCGCGCCGCTTCGCTGCATTATTTCTACCGCCACCCCGAAAAGCTGACCCCCGCGCAGGCGGCGATGCTCGCCGGGCTCGTGCAGGCGCCGTCGCGCCTCGCGCCGACGCGTAATCCCGACCTTGCCGAAAAGCGCATGAAGCTCGTCGTGAACGCGATGGTCGACACAGGCTATATGACCGAGCGCGAGGCCAAGGCGATCCGCACCCCGCGTATCGACGTGCGCACGCGCAATACGCTGCCCACCGGCACCTATTTCGCCGACTGGGCACTGCCCGCCGCGCGCAAATTGAGCGACGTCGGCTATTCGCGCCAGACGATCACGACGACGCTCGACGCGCGGCTGCAATCGATCGCGCGCCGCGTGACGGGCCGTGCGGGGCTCGGCAAGGCGCAGGTCGCGCTCGTCGCGATGCGCCCGAACGGCGAAGTCGTCGCGATGATCGGCGGCAAGGATTATGCCGCATCGCCCTTCAACCGCGCGACGCAGGCGCGGCGCCAGCCCGGCTCGACCTTCAAGCTGTTCGTTTATCTCGCGGCGCTCGATGCGGGCTGGGAACCGGACGACCGGATCGACAATAGCGCGATCGAAACCGGTTCCTACCGCCCCAAAAATTCGGGCGGCGCCTATTCGACGGACATCAGTCTCGAAGACGCCTTCGCTTCGTCCAGCAACGTCGCCGCGGTGCGCCTTTTCGGCGACGTCGGCGACGAAAAGGTGATCGCGATGGCGCGCGACCTGGGCGTCACCGCGCCGCTGCCGAAGGGCGATCCCAGCCTCGCGCTCGGCACGTCGAGCATGACGCTGCTCGAACTCACCGCCGCCTATGCCGCGGTCGCGGCGAACAGCTATCCAGTCGAACCGCACGCCTTCAAGGAGGCCGAAATGGGCTGGTTCGAAAATCTGATCTCCGGACCGTCGCGGTTCGGATCGAGCGAGCATGAGGATATCGAGACGATGCTGCGCGCCGCGGTCAATCGCGGCACCGGCCGTGCCGCGCGATTGCCGCAGGCCAATTATGGCAAGACCGGCACGACGCAGGACAATCGCGACGCGCTGTTCGTCGGTTATGCGAACGACCTCGTCGTCGGCGTGTGGATCGGCAACGACGACAATACGCCGCTTCGCGGCATATCGGGCGGCGGCATGCCCGCGCGCATCTGGCGCGATTTCATGACCGAGGCATCGGGCAGGAAAGCGGCGCCGCGTCCCCGACGCGCCGATCCCGCGGGTCCGGTCGAACCGCTCGATATCCCCGATATCAGCGACATCCCGATCGGCGACCGGACGCGCGTCGGCCTCGAAGGCGGCGACGCCGTGATCTCGACCGAGATCAACGGCAGCCGCATCGACCTGCGTCTGCCGATTCAGGACCGGGAGCCCGAACCGGTCGAAGTGGAGCCGCCGCCGCCCATGACGACGCCTCCATAGGCTGTGGCATCAGTTCGGTAACAAGTCGAAGGCCGCAGTCGCCATCGTCCGGCCGTTGACGATCAACTCGACCTCATGCCGCCCCGGATGATGGCGCCGCGTGCTGAAATCGCGGATCGTCTGCCCGATACGGATGGTGGCGGCGGCGCCCGGGGCCAGCTCGAAACTCTTGAGCTTGAACACTTTCGGCGCCGTCTTCCCGCCGGCGCGGGCGTAATGAATGCGGTAATCGATTACGAGGGGCTGGTTGTCAGGCGAATCCGACACAATGTCCGCGCTGATCGAAATCCGGTCGCCCAGCCGCACCGTCGCGGGAGTGATGGCGAAATCGCGCACGAGCACCGCCGCGCCATGCCCGACGCCGATCAGTGCGAATGCGCCGGGATCGCCCTTCTTGATCAGCGTGCGCAACGCGTGGCGGACGATCCATGCGGTGCGCGGGTCGCCCTGCGGCCAGGCGGCGAGGCGCGCCAGCAGCCAGTCGGGCTGGTCCTTGGCGATGTCGTTCAGATGGTTGGCGACCGATTTGCGAACATAAAGGCTGGTATCGGCTTTGAGCGCCTCGAGGATCGCCGCCGCCAAGGTCGGATCGGCCTTGAGCGCCGGCACACGCGCCGCCCAGGGCAGACGCGGCCGGGCGCCTTCGCTCGCGAGCCGGCGCAGATGCTCGTCGTCGCTGCCGGTCCAGCGGGTCATCGCCGTCAGCGCGCGAGGAGTATCCGCCGCCAGAAAGGGGCGGATCGCGAATTCGGCGGATCCAAAGCGCGTGAGGTCGGCGAGCGCCTCCATCGACGCGTCGAAATCAACGAGGCCATGGCGCGCGACATATTCGGTGATCGCGATCGCCTGAAACCCGTGGGTCAATCGCGGCGCCATCGCCCGAAGGATATCGAGGCGGCCCCCATAATCGCCAGGCAGCGCGGGATGGAGCGCATCGGCGATATGGCGCACGCGCTCCATGATCGACAGCGCGTCGAGCCCATCCGACGCGGCGCGCAGAAAAACACCGCGGTCGAAGCGCGGCGACGCCGCCGACCCCGCATCGGCAATGGTCTCCAGCGCCCGCGGCCCCAATATGTCCTTGAGCAGGGCCGGGGTTTCGGCGCTCACGATGCCGCTCTTACCGGCGCTCGACCAGCCCGCCGCCGAGCGCGACATAGAGCGTGACCAGATTGTCGACCTGCGCGCGGCGCGTCTCGATCAGCGTCTGTTCGGCAGCGAACAGGTTGCGCTCGGCGTCGAGCACTTCGAGGTAGGTCGACACGCCTTCACGATAGCGTTTGCGCGCGAGGTCGGCGATCTGGCGGGTCGCGAGCGTGCCGCGCTCCTGCGCTTCGACCTGTTCGGCGAGGTAGCGGCGCCCGGCAAGCGCGTCGGCGACCTCGCGAAAAGCGCCTTGCACCGCGCGCTCATAGGTCGCGATCGCGATATTCTCGCGCGCTTCGGCGACGGTCAGATTGCCCTTGTTGCGCCCGAAATCGAAGATCGGCAGGCTGATCGACGGACCGAAGCTCCACGTCATGCTGTCGTCGGTGAACAGATTGTCGAGCGACAGCGACGCGAAACCGAGATTGCCGGTCAGCGAGATCGACGGGAAGAAGGCGGCGCGCGCAGCGCCGACATTGGCGCGCGCGGCGCGCAGCCGCTCTTCGGCCGCGAGAATGTCGGGCCGCGCGACGAGCAGATCCGACGGCAGCCCGGCGGTCAGCGTCGGCGATTGCGCCTGCGCGACGAGCGGCAGCGGGGCGGGCAGGGGCCCCGCGACCGGCCCGCCGGTGAGCACGGCGAGGAAATTATCGGCCTGCGCCTTGCCGAGCTTCAGGCTCGCGAGCTGCGTCTCTGCCTGCGTCAGCAGCGTCTCCGACTGGCGATAGTCGAGCGCCGAAGTCACCCCCGCGTCGAGGCGGCGCTTGGCGATGCGCAGCCCTTCCTTGCGGCTCGTCACCGTCGCTTCGGCCAGCTCGATCTGCTCCTCGGCGCCGCGCGACGAGAAATAGGTCGAGGCGACGTCGCGGACGAGCGCGAGGCGGAACGCCCGCTCGGCCGCTTCGGTCGCGAGATACTGGCTGCGCGCGGCTTCGGACAGATTCTTGACCCGCCCCCAGAAATCGAGCTCGAACGAGGTCACGCCGACGCCGACCGAATAGCGGTTGGTCGTCGCGGGGTCCGTGTTCGGGACCAGCTGGCTGCGCGTCCGCGTCGCATCGGCGCTCGCGCCCACCGTCGGCAGGCGATCGGCGTCCTGGATACGATAAAGGCCGCGCGCTTCCTCGATCTGCGCCACCGCCACCGCAAGGTCGCGGTTGCGAGCGATCGCCTGTTCGATCAGCACCTCGAGCTGCGGGTCGGCGAAGAAGTCGCGCCACGCGACGTCGGTGGCCCGCTGGCCGAGCGTCACGTCGCCGGCGAATTCGGCCGGATAGTCGGCGGCGGTCGACAGCGGCGGGCGCTCGTGCTTCGGCGCCATGTTGACGCAGCCGGCGAGCGTCGTCGCCGCGGCGAGCGCGATCAGGTTACGCATGGCCGGGCTCCTCATGATGGCCTTTCTCGGCGGGGGCAGGGGGCCGCTTGCGGCTGAGCCATTTGCGCACCGACAGATAGAAGAGCGGGATGAAGAAGATGCCGAGCAGCGTCGCGGCGATCATGCCGCCCATCACGCCCGATCCGACCGCGATGCGGCTGGCGGCGCCCGCGCCGCTCGCGATGACGAGCGGCACCATGCCGAGAATGAAGGCGAGGCTGGTCATGATGATCGGACGGAGGCGGAGCTTGACCGCTTCCATCACCGCATCGAGCGTCGACTTGCCCTCGGCTTCCTGCTCGATCGCGAATTCGACGATCAGAATCGCATTCTTCGCCGCGAGCCCGATGATCGTGATCAGGCCGACGTTGAAATAGATGTCGGCCGAAAGCCCGCGCAGCATCGAGAAGAGCACTGCGCCCAGCACGCCGAGCGGCACGACGAGCAGCACCGCGACCGGCACCGACCAGCTTTCATAGAGTGCTGCGAGCAGCAGGAAGACGACGACGAGCGACAGCCCGAGTAACATGCCGATCTGTCCCGCCGACTGCTTCTCCTCATAGGAGATGCCGGTCCATTCGAACGAGAAGCCGGCGGGAAGCTGCTGCGCGAGCCGTTCCATTTCGGCCATCGCCTCGCCGGTCGACTGGCCCGGCGCGGGCTCGCCCGAAATCGTCATCGCGGGATAGCCGTTATACCGCTGGAGCTGCGGCGCCTCGGCCGACCATTCGGCGGTGCTGAACGATCCGAAGGGCACCATGCCGCCGTTCGCGCTGCGGACGCGCAGGTCGAGCACATCCTGCGGGGTCATCCGGCTCGCGGCGTCGGCCTGGAGCAGCACGCGCAGCACGCGGCCTTCGCGGGTGAAGTCGTTGGCATAGGCGCTGCCGAAACTGATCGCGAGCGTCGCATTGACGTCGCCGATCGACAGGCCGAGCGCGCGCGCCTGGATGCGGTCGATATCGACCTTCAGCACCGGCGCATCCTCCTGGCCTTCGGGGCGGACGTTGGCGAGCAGCTTGCTCTGCATCGCGCCGCCGAGCATCTGGTTGCGCGCGGCGATCAGCGCGTCGCGCCCGTTGCCGCCGCGGTCCTGCAGCTTGAAGGTGAAGCCGCTCGACGTGCCGAGTTCGGGGATCGACGGCGGGCTCAGCGAGAAGACGAACGCCTCCTTGATCCCCATGAACACGCCCATCGCCTTGCCCGCGATCGCATCGGCGCTGTTTTCGGCGCCCTTGCGCTCGTCCCACGGCTTGAGCGGCGTGAACATGATCGCATTCGCCTGGCCCTGGCCAAAGAAGCTGAAGCCGTTGACCGACACGACATTGGCGACCTGCGGCTGTTCGGCGAAGAAGGCTTTGACCTGTTTGGTTGCCTCGCCGGTGCGCTGCGTGGTTGCGCCCGGCGGCGCCTGGATGACGGTGATCAGATAGCCTTGGTCTTCCTGCGGCAGGAAAGAACCCGGCAGGCGGAAAAAGAGCAATGCGGTCACCGCGACCATCGCGATGAAGACGCCGAGCCAGCGCAGCGGCGCTGCCAGCATCTTGCCGACGCTGCCCTGATAGCGATCGGTCGTGCGCCCGAACCAGTCGTTGAAGCGGCCGAAGAAACGATCGGCGAAGGCCCCGATACGGCCCTTGCGCTCGGTCTGGTCGTGCGGTTTCAGAAGCGTCGCGCACAGCGCCGGCGTCAGAGTGAGCGCGAGCAGCGCCGAGAAGGCGATCGAGATCGCGAGCGTCATCGAGAATTGGCGATAGATGCCGCCGGTCGAGCCGGGGAAGAAGGCCATCGGGATGAACACCGCGATAAGCACGAGCGTGATGCCGACGATCGCCGAAGTGATCTGGCCCATCGCCTTCACCGTCGCCTCATAGGGCGGCAGATGCTCCTCGTTCATGATGCGCTCGACATTCTCGATCACGACGATCGCGTCATCGACGAGGATGCCGATCGCGAGCACCATGCCGAACAGCGTCAGCACGTTGATCGAGAAACCGAACATCCAGAGCCCCAGGCACGCGCCCGCGAGCGCGATCGGCACGACGACGGTCGGGATCACCGTCGCGCGCCAGTTCTGGAGGAACAGGAACATGACGAGGAAGACGAGCAGCATCGCCTCGGCCAGCGTTTTCACCACCTCTTCGATCGACAGGCTGATGAAGGGCGTCGTGTCATAGGGGATCGACCAGGTGACATCGGGCGGGAAGCCCTTCGCCAGTTCCTCCATCTGCGCGCGAATGCCCTCGGCGGTCGACAGCGCGTTGGCGCCGGGGGTCAGCTGGACCGCGAGGCCCGCCATCGGCTTGCCATTGAGCTCGGACGAGAAGAGATAGCTCGCGGCGCCCAGCTCGACGCGGCCGACGTCGCCCAGCGTCACGGCCGACCCGTCGGGGTTGGCGCGCAGGATGATGCTTTCGAACTGCTCGGGCTTGGTGAAGCGGCCCTGCGTCGTGATCACGGCGTTGAGCTGCGCACCCTTGGCGATCGGCTGGTCACCAAGCTGGCCGCCCGGCGTCTGGCTATTCTGTTCCTGCACCGCCCCCAGCGCTTCGGCGGCGGAGAGGTTATAGGAGGCGAGCTTTTGCGGATCGAGCCAGATGCGCATCGCATATTCGGGTGCAAAGGCCTGAACATTGCCGACCCCGTTCACGCGCCGCAGCTCGTCGAGCACGCGCGTGTTGGCGAAGTTGTTGATCTCCATCGGGTCGGTGTTGCCGGTCTTCGAGGTGATCGCGACGATGAGCAGGAAGCCCGAATTGGCTTCGGTCACCGAAATGCCCTGGCGGCGGACATCTTCGGGCAGGCGCTGTTCGACGCGGCGCAGGCGGTTCTGCACCTCCATCTGCGCATTGTCGATGTCGGTCCCGGCCTCGAAGGTCAGGGTGATCGAGGCGGTGCCATTCGATTCGCTGGTCGAGGCCATGTAGAGGAAGCCCTCGACCCCGTTCAGTTCCTGCTCGATGACCTGCGTGACATTCTGTTCGAGCGTGCCCGCGTCGGCGCCTGGATAGGTGACGCTGATCGTCAGCGACGGCGGCGCGACCGACGGATATTGCTCCACGGGCAGGCCGCGCAGCGCGATGATCCCGGCGAGCAGGATGCCGATGGCGATGACCCAGGAGAAGATGGGCCGGTCGATGAAGAAGCGGGGGGTCATATCAGGTCAGCGCTTCGCCGCGGGGGCGGGCGCCGCTCCCTTGGGTTGGGCGACGCGGACCGGCGCGCCCGGCTGGACCTTTTGCAGCCCGTCGACGATCACGCGGTCGCCGGGCTTCAGCCCTTCTAGGATCGCCCACTGGCCCGCGACCATCGTGCCCAGCTTGACCGGGCGTGGCGTCGCGACATTCTTGGCGTCGAGCACCATCACGCTCGCCGCATCCTCCGCCAGTTTGACCGCGCGCTGCGGGATCAGCACGCCGTCGGCGCGATTGCCGGCAAAGATGCGCGCGCGGACGAACTGGCCGGGCAGCAGCGCCGAGTTGGGATTGGGGAATTCGGCGCGCAGCGCGGCGGTGCCCGTCGCTTCGTCGATCGACAGATCGAGGAAGTCGAGGTGGCCGGTTACCGGATAGGCGCTGCCGTCCTCGAGGATCAGCTGGACCTCGACGCGTTCGAGTTCCGGCACGCTGACCTTGCCCGAACCCATATCGCCGCGGATCGCCAGAAGATCGGAGCTCGACTGGCCGAAATTGACGTAGACGCGGTCGATCTGCTCGATCGTCGTCAGCAGCGTGCCTTGCGCTGCGCTGACCAGCGCGCCTTCGGTGACTTCGGCGCGGCGCGCGCGGCCCGAAATCGGTGCGGTGACCGACGCATAGCCCAGATTCAGGCGCGCCGATTCCAGATTGGCCTGTGCGGCGGCGACGTCGGCCTCGGCGGTGCGCTGCGCGGCGACCGCGGCGTCATATTCCTGCTTGCCGATCGCCTGGTCGGCGAGCAGCGGCTGGTACCGGCCGACGACCTGCCGGGCGTTGGCGGCGGTCGCCTGCGCGCGGGCAAGCTGGGCGCGCGCCGCATTGGCGGTCGCGATCAACTCGCGCGGATCGATCCGGAACAGCGGCGTGCCGGCGCGGACATAGCTGCCCTCGTTGAACAGCCGCCGCTCGACGATGCCATTGACGCGGGCGCGCACTTCCGACGTGCGATACGCCTGCACCCGGCCCGGGAGTTCGATGACGTTCGGCACGGCTTGCGTGCGGATCGTCACGATATTGATCTCGGGCGGCGGAGGCGCGGGGGGCGCTTCCGCCGAGCAGGCGGCCAGCAGAAAGGCCAGCGCAGCGCCGGCGGCGCAGCTGAGAGGACGGACGCGACTCATAAGGACCCCTGAAAAATCGCAGTTGTGCGGGATTGTTATATACGCAAAAGCTTGCGCTGAGGGGCCGTGTAATTTAAATTACAAAAAAGGGCAAGAGACGGGGAGCACAATTGGGCATGTCGGAATCGACTTTATGTCAAATGGATAGGTATTCAACACCACGCGAGCGGCGGCAAAGCGCCATTCTCGACGCGGCCGAGTCGCTGTTTCTGGAACAGGGCTATGAACGCACCAGCCTTGCCGAAATCGTCAAACGTTCGGGGGGGTCGCTCGCGACGCTTTATGAGTTGTTCGGCAACAAGCAGGGGCTGCTTCGCGCGATCGCGACCCGCTGGTGCGACGAAGCCATGCTCAGGTCGCTCGACGGCGACGCGATCCGGGGGCTGTCGAGCGTCGAAATCCTGAAACGTTATGCGCATCGCCAGAGCGAATTGATGGAATCGCCGCACGCCGTCGCCCTGATGCGCATGCTGATATCCGAAAGTTTGCGCGATCATGAATTCGCGATGCAGATCTACCTCGACCTTCATGTGCCCGCGCTCGAGGAACTGATCGAACTGTTCGCCGAATGGGCGGCCACCGGCAAGGCCGAGATCGATCGCCCGGACGCCGCCGCGCGCCTGTTCTTCGATATTGTCGTCGGCGATTCGATGCTGAACACGCTGATGGGGATCGAGGTCGAATGGCTGGACAGCGAGCAGATTGACTGGCGGCTCCAGCCGTTCCTCTCGCATTTCAAGATCCGGTAAGGCGTTTGCGCCGCGCATTGGTATTGACATGATTGTTAATAGCTGAAAACCTGCGGCTTCCGTTTCGGGAGCTTCGCATCTTGGCCAGTACCGCCCTGCCATCAGCCGCTGCGGCCTCTGAAACCTCGGACTTGCGGCCGCGCACTGTCGCCGCCTATGCCGCGACCGCGGGGCCGACGGTCATGCTCGGCCTGCCGTTCAGCGTCTATCTGCCGCCCTATATCGCCGAGGGCGGAGCGATTTCGGTCGCGCTGGTCGGGCTGCTCTTTTCGCTCACGACGATCTGGGACGGCGTCGTCGATCCGCTGATCGGAACGATGGTCGACCGCGTGCGCACGGGGCTCGGTGCGCACCGGCGCTGGATGCTGCTGGCGCTGCTTCCCCTGTCGCTGCTGCTGCTCGCGCTCGTCACCATCGGCAATCAGCTGCCCTTCGCGGCGCTTTTCCTGATGATGGTGCTCTTCTATTCGAGTTACAGTCTCTATGAGGTTGCTCAGCTGTCGTGGGGATCGGCGCTCGTCCGTTCACCGGCGGACAGCGCGCTCCTCTACGGCATGCGCGACTGGTTCGCGAAAATCGCGTTGATCCTCGCTTTCGCCGCGCCGGCCGCGGCGCAGCTTCTAATCCCGGGGCTCAGCCTGCAAGGGCGGATCATGGCTTATGCCAGCCTCTTCCTGCTGCTGGTGCCGATCGCGCTTTTCGCGATCCGCCGCGTGCCGCCGCGCACGGTGGTGGCCGAATCCGGCTTCGGATGGCGGCACGAAATCCGCGCGTCGCTATCCTTCCGGCCGTTGATGCTGCTGCTCGGGGTGCAGTTTCTCAACAGCTTTGCCTTCGGGTCGCTGACCTCGCTCTTCGTCTTCTTCGCCGCCGCTGTGCTCGACCTCGATGCGCAGAGCGCCGTCCTGCTGTTCGCGAGCTTCATCGGCGGGGCGCTGGCGTCGCCGCTCTGGACCTTCCTCGCGCGCCGCTTCGGCAAGCCGCCGATGATGATGGCGATGGGGCTGCTGATCGGCGGCCTGCTCGTCGCGACTCTGGCGCAGCAGCCACGCGGGCTCGGGCAGGCGGTCGGCTTCTCGCTGATGCTCGGCACCGGCTTCGTCGGGCTGCTTTTCACCTACTCGATGCTCGCCGATCTGATTCCGCGCGATAGCGAGCGTTGCGGGCGAAACCGGTCGGCCTTCCTCTTCGCGCTGTTGAACCTGATGGCCAAATTCGGCGTCGCCGCCGCGATCGCGGTCAGCTATGCGGCGCTCGATCTCGTCGGTTTCGACCCGCAGAACGGCAAGGCGGCGGCGCGCGAGCTGCATCTGATCTTCGCGCTGCAACCGACCGCGAGCTGGATGATCATGGTGGGTCTCTTGCTCTGGATGCAACGCGAACTCACCCGTGCGCCCGCGCTTGCAATCCCGGCGCCGCCCAAGTAAAGGCCGCTTCATTCGGACAGATGCGCCGTTCCCTTTCCGCCTTTCGCCGACATGCTCGGGGAGGGTGGGCGGACTATTGCCCAAAGCGCGCTTGACGCGCGGGCGGCGGCAACCCATCTGGCCCGGATCATTGACGTTGCAAGGACAGGACGATCGACATGGCCAAGACCAGCCCGGCTGAGTTCATCAATCAGGTGCGCGCCGAAGCTCGCAAGATCGTTTGGCCGACGAGCCGCGAAACGGTGCAGACGACGATCATGGTGCTGATCATGACGACGATCCTTTCGCTCTTCTTCCTTGGCGTCGACACGGTTTTCAACGCGATCGTCAGCTGGCTGACGTCGCTCGCGCGCTAACGCCCGCGGTTACAGGGACAGGATACGGATAGACATGGCGCGCTGGTACATCATTCACGCCTATTCGGGTTTCGAGAACAAGGTTCGCGATTCGGTGCTTTCCGAAGCCGAACGCATGGGCCTGACCGACTTCGTCGAAGCGGTCGAGGTGCCGGTCGAGACCGTCACCGAGGTCAAGCGCGGCAAGAAGGTCCAGGCCGAACGCAAATTCTTCCCCGGCTACGTCCTCGCCAAGCTGACGATGACCGACGATGTCTATCACCTGGTCAAGAACACGCCAAAGGTCACGGGCTTCCTCGGTTCGTCGGGCAAGCCGCAGGCGATCAGCGAAGCCGAAGCCGCGCGTATCCTCAACAGCAAGGAAGAGGCCGCAGCGCGTCCGAAGACCGAAATCCGCGTCGATTATGAAATCGGCGATCAGGTCAAGGTGCTCGACGGTCCCTTCGCCAGCTTCAACGGGCTGGTCGAGGAACTCGATTTCGAAAAGGCGCGCGTCAAGGTGTCGGTGTCGATCTTCGGACGCGCCACCCCGGTCGAACTCGACTTCGAACAGGTCGAACGCTTCAAGTAACGTCGCTGCGCCCACGCGGGCGCGGGCGGTCCCAGCCCGGGGGAATTGCGCATGAGCCTTACGCCCGAAGAGCTGCAGGCGCGCCTCGATCTTGCGCGTGAAATCAACAGCAGCACGCCCGCCGACAAGGTGGTCGGCGCGGTCGCGCGTCTGTTCGACCTCGACGCCGTTCCGGGCGTCGACGATGAATTCACCTTTCCGGCGCGGCCGACGACCTCGCGCGACCGGATTTTCGGCGGGCAGGTCATCGCGCAGGCGATGACCGCCGCGGCGCGGACGGTCGATCCCGACAAGCAGGTGCATTCGCTGCACGCCTATTTTCTACGCGGCGGCGACGAGACGAAGCCGCTGCACTTCCGACTCCACCGCGACTTCGACGGCCGCAGCTTTTCGAACCGCCGCGTCGTCGTCCGTCAGGACGGCAAGGTGATCTTCAACCTGACCGCCTCGTTCCAGATCCCGGCCGAGGGGCTGTCGCACCAGGTCGCGATGCCCGAACTGCTGCCGCCCGAGGAATGCTGGGATTTCACCGACTTCATCGCGGCGGACCCGCATATTTCGGACCGCCAGCTCGCGCATATGGCGCGCAGCCGCCCGTTCGAGGTGCGCAGCTTTCGTCCGCCGGCTTCGGACCGCGCGACGCAGCATTATCAATGGTTCCGCGTCGCATCGCCGATCGGCGACGATCCCTTGCTGCACCGCGGTTTCCTCGCCTTCGCATCCGATATGGGGCTCTTGTCGTCGGCGATGCTGCCGCACGGCGTCAGTTTCTGGACCCCGGGCCTGGTATCGACCAGCCTCGATCATGCGATGTGGTTCCACGGCGAAGTGCGCGTCGACGATTGGTTCGTCTTCGTGATGGACAGCCCGTGGACGGGCGGCGACCGGGGCCTGTGTCGCGGATCGATCTACCGCCGCGACGGCACGCTGATGGCGACCGTCGCGCAGGAAGGCCTGATCCGCTACCGCCCCCAATAAGGCTTGTTTTCCGGCGCCTTTGGCTCTAAAGGCGCCGCTTCGCATCAGACACGGTTGCGATTCCGCGCGGGAGGAAGGGGTGATGCCCTTCTGCTTGACCGCTTATTTTGAGCCCCGAGCCAAGGCCCGGGGCGACAGAAAGAAAGGAGGCCATCATGGCCAAGAAGATCAGCGGCTACATCAAGCTGCAGGTGCCCGCCGGCACCGCCAACCCGTCGCCGCCGCTCGGGCCGGCGCTCGGTCAGCGCGGCGTGAACATCATGGAATTCTGCAAGGCGTTCAACGCCGCGACCGACGGCATGGACAAGGGCACCCCGACCCCGACCATCATCACCGTCTTCGCTGACAAGAGCTTCTCGTTCGTCACCAAGACGCCCCCGGCGACCTATCTGATCAAGAAGGCCGCGAACCTGAAATCGGGTTCGAAGGAGCCCGGCAAGATCAGCGGCGGCAAGATCGCGCGCTCGAAGCTCGCCGAAATCGCCGAGATCAAGATGAAGGATCTCAACGCCAACGACATCGAACAGGCGACGAAGATCATCGAAGGCAGCGCCCGCTCGATGGGCCTCGAAGTGACGGAGGGCTGAACCCATGGCTAAGCTGACCAAGAAGCAGAAGGCCCTCGAGGGCAAGGTCGACGCGCTGAAGCTGCATGGCGTCGACGAAGCGATCAAGCTGGTGCGCGACCTCGCGACCGCCAAGTTCGACGAAACGCTCGAAATCGCGATGAACCTGGGTGTCGATCCGCGCCACGCCGACCAGATGGTCCGCGGCGTCGTGACGCTGCCCGCCGGTACCGGCAAGGACGTCAAGGTTGCCGTGTTCGCGCGCGGCGACAATGCCGACAAGGCGCTGGCCGCCGGCGCCGACAAGGTCGGTGCCGAAGACCTGATGGAAGACATGCTCGCGGGCAACCTCGACTATGGCCGCGTCATCGCGACGCCGGACATGATGGGCATCGTCGGCCGCCTCGGCAAGACGCTGGGTCCGAAGGGCCTGATGCCGAACCCGAAGCTGGGCACCGTCACCCCGAACGTCGCCGAAGCCGTGAAGGCCGCCAAGGGCGGTCAGATCGAATTCCGCGTCGAAAAGGTCGGCATCATCCACGCCGGTCTCGGCAAGCTGTCGTTCGGCGAGGAAAAGCTCCGCCAGAACTTCGACGCTTTCGTCGACGCGATCGTCAAGGCGAAGCCGGCCGGCGCGAAGGGCAAGTATGTCCGCAAGGTCGCGCTGTCGTCGTCGATGGGCCCGGGCGTGAAAATCGATACGACCGAAGTCGTCGGCGCCTGATCGGCACCATAACGATTTAAGGGAAGGGTCGGGGGAAACTCCGGCCCTTTTCTTATGGGCCGCTTTGGCGTGGTTAGCGGACAATGCTCGTCCAGCTTTCGTCATCCCGCTCCACGAAACTCGATCAAATCCCACTTGTTGCCGTAAAGGTCGAGGAACACCGCCACGGTGCCATACTCCGCCTCCATCGGCTCGCGCTCGATCCGCACGCCCTTATCGAGCAGCCGCCGATAGTCGCGCGCGAAATCGTCGGTCTGCAGGAACAGGAAGACGCGCCCGCCCGCCTGATCGCCGATAAATTCCGCCTGCTCCGCAGTCGCCGCGCGCGCGAGCAGGATCGTCGCGCCGCCCGGCGGGTTGCCCGGCGGCGCCACCAGCACCCAACGCTTGTCCTGCGCCGGCTGATGTTCGTCGGCGACGAGTGTGAAACCCAGCGTCCCGACATAGAAGTCGATCGCCTCGTCATAATCGCGCACCACGAGCGCGACATGCGCGAGCGATTGGCGCGTCATTCGCGCAGGCCCCGCAGCGCCGCACCCGCCGCGAACGGCCCGATCACGGTCAAAAGCAGGCTCGTCGCCGCGAGCAGCTTCACCGCGCCGCGCCCCGACGGGTCGAGCATCCCGGCGCCGAAGATCAGCAGCGGCACCGCGAGCGGTAGCACAAGCAGCCCGCCGATCGCGCTGCCGCCCTTGTGGTTCGCGGTCAGCGCGGCGCTCAGCACCGCGAGCGAGGCGAGCGCCGGAACCGCGATGGCAATCCCCGCCGCGAGCGTTTCGACGCGCGCCGCGTCCTGCGCGAGCAGCGCCGATGCAGGAAGAAGCGCGATCAACAAAGGCAGCCCGAAACCAATAGCATGCGCACCGATCTTCACGGCCGCGATCACCTCGTCGGCAAATCCTCGGACCGCCAATTGGTCGAGAACACCCGCATCCTTGTCGGGGCGCACGAGCCGGTCGATCGGGAGCAGCGCCGCGAGGAGCGCCGCGACCCAGACCATCCCGCCACCCGCGCGGCGCAGCAGCGGCGCATCGGGCCCGACCGCGAACGGAAACGCCGTCGCGACGAGCAGGAAGAACAGCACCGGCAGCCACAGCGCCCCGCTGCCCCACGCGCGGCGAAGATCGCGCCAGAAGAGGGCGATGAGGGCGGTCAAGCGAGTGCCCCCATGTCGAGTTCGGCTAGATCGGCAATCCCGAGCGCGAAATGCGACGCCAGCATCACCGCCCCGCCATTCGCCCGATGTTTCGCAACCGCGGCGACCAAGCGCGCCTGCGCCGCGTCGTCCATGCCGTTCGCGGGCTCGTCGAGCAGCCAGATCGGCGCACCGCTCGCGATCACCCGCACCATCGCGGCGCGCTTGCGCTGCCCGGTCGACAGCATTGCCACGGGCACCTCGGCAAGCGGCGCGAGCGCCATCGCGTCCATCGCGCGGTCGACGCTATGCCCGTCGACCGTATCGACCCGCGCCCAGAAATCGAGCGCGCGGCGCAAGGGAAGCTCGGCATCGAGCGCCGCCGCCTCGTCGATCAGCGCGACGCGTTCGCGGCGCTCGACGGTCCCGGCGGCGGGACGCAAAAGGCCAGCCGCCAGCCGGATCAGGCTCGACTTGCCCGCACCATTGGGACCGCGCAGCGACAGCGCGTCGCCGCGGTTCAGCGTCAGCGACAGGCTTTCAAAGAGCAGCCGGTCGCCGCGAATACAGGCGACGTCGCCCAGCCGCAGCAATTCAGTCACGCCATATCTTCCAGCGCGTGCATATCCTCGTCGGAAAAACCGAAATGATGGCCGATTTCGTGGATCAGCACATGGCGCACCAGCCATTCGAGCTTCTCGCCGGCCTCGATCCATTCGACGAGGATGGGGATGCGATAGAGCGTCACCCGGTCGGGCATCCCGCCGCTTTCGCCGATGCTGCGCTCGGTCAGCGGGCGGCCTTCGTAGAGGCCGGTCAGGTCATGGGGATGCTCGATGTCGAGCGACGCGAGCACCTCATCGTCGGCGAATTCCTCGATCGAAATAACCACGCCCTCGATATGCGGCTTGAACACGTCGGGCATCGTTGCCAGCGCAGCCTCGGCCATCGCGAACAGTGCGTCGGCGTCGGGGGCAGTGCCGGTCCAGCCGGCAGGTAAATCGGGAAGGGCACTCTTGTCGCTCATCGCGCCCTTCCTTATGGCGGCGACGCGATATTGACCAGCGGGAGATAAATCATGGTGCAGAAACTCGACGAAGCCGAGCGCAACGCGCTCCTCGCCCGCTTTCCCCAATGGACGCACGAACCGTCGCGCGACGCGATCACGCGCCAGTTCAAATTCGCCGATTTCGCGCAGGCCTTCGGCTTCATGACGAGCGTCGCGATCATCGCCGAAAAGATGGACCATCACCCCGAATGGTCGAACGTCTACAACCGCGTTGACATATTGCTGACGACGCACGACGCCGACGGATTGTCCGAGCGCGACGCGAAGCTGGCCGAAGCGATCGAGGCGCTAGTCTGAAGGGCGGTGGCGGCAGGTATCCGACCGATTGCAGACATCGACGATAGCGTTATGTTTGAGTGCATGACGGGCTTTGCAGACCGCGTGCGCATCAAACGCACCGAAGAGACCGAACGGCTTGGCTTGGCTGGACGTGAAGGCCAAGTATTTGGGTATACCACGCCATCCGTCACTGACGTGGCAGTGGTGGGCATTTTAGCGGATGACTATGCCGTCAACGTTCACTTCGATGAATTGGCTGAGGGATTCTGGTTTGCGGACCACCTTGTTGAACAAATTGATCATGCACCGAGAACGGTGATCTCCCTTGAGGGACAAGATACGGAGTGGGTGCGCCTGCCGAATGGAGAGTGGCAGGAAAAGTCGTCACTAGGCTAACGTCTGCTTCCCACCCCAAAGCCGACACTCGCCATCCCTATCACGCATCTTGCGCTCACCCCCCACGCCCTTACAAGCAGCCCAAACATATCCAGCGCCCAAAGGGGGAGCCCACCGCATGACCGACAGCCTGTTTCGCCGCAAACCGATCGTTCCGGAACGGCGGGAAGGGGAGCAGACGCTGGTGCGGACGCTCGGCTGGCCGCATCTGATTGCGCTCGGCGTCGGCGCGATCGTCGGCACGGGCATCCTGACGCTGATCGGCGTCGGCGCCGACAAGGCGGGGCCGGCGGTCATCCTGTCGTTCGGCATCGCGGGGCTGATCTGCGCCTGTGCCGCGCTCGCCTATGCCGAAATGGCGACAATGATCCCTGCGTCGGGCAGCGCGTACACCTACTCCTATGTCGTGATCGGCGAACTGCTCGCGTGGATCGTCGGGTGGAGCCTCATCCTCGAATATTCGCTCGTCGTCAGCGCGGTCGCGGTCGGCTGGTCGGGCTATGCCGCGCCGCTGCTCCAGGCGTGGGCGGGATTTCCGATGGCGCTGATGCAAGGCCCCGAACTCGGCGGCATCGTCAACCTGCCGGCGATCGCGATCATCGCCGTCGTCGCGGGGCTGTTGCTCATCGGTACGCGCGAGAGCGCGACGCTCAACGCGCTCCTCGTGCTGGTCAAGATCGCCGCGCTGGTGGTCTTCGTCGCGGTCGCCTTGCCCGCCTTCGACGCCGCCAATCTCGAACCGTTCAGTCCCTATGGCTTCGCCAAGCATATGGGACCCGACGGCGTCGAACGCGGGGTGATGGCGGCGGCCGCGATCATCTTTTTCGCCTTCTACGGCTTCGACGCGATCGCGACCGCGGCCGAGGAAGCGAAGAACCCCGACCGCGACCTCAAGATCGGCATCGTCGGCTCGATGATCGCCTGCGTCGCCATCTATATCGCCGTCGCGGTCGCCGCGGTCGGCGCGATCGCCTACACGCGCTTCGCCAACAGCCCCGAACCGCTCGCGCTGATCCTGCGCGAACTCGGCAGCCCGCTCGCCGCGCAATATCTCGCGGTCTCGGCGGTCATCGCGCTGCCCACCGTGATCCTCGCCTTCTTCTATGGGCAAAGCCGCATCTTCTTCACCATGGCGCGCGACGGGCTGCTGCCCGCGGGCCTGGCCAAGCTGTCGGCGCGCGGCACGCCGGTGCGCATCACCATCTTCACCGCGCTCGTCGTCGCGGTGCTCGCGGGCTTTATCCCGCTCGGCGAACTCGCCGCGCTGGCGAATGCCGGAACGCTCGCGGCGTTCACCGCGGTGTCGGTGTGCATGCTGATCATGCGCCGCCGCGCTCCCGACGCGCCGCGCACCTTCCGCACGCCGCTGCCCTGGGTCGTCGGCGGCATCGCCGTGCTCGGCTGTATCTATCTCTTCTTCAGCCTGCCGGTGCAGACGCAGCTCTGGTTCGTTGCGTGGAATATCGGCGGCCTCGGCGTCTATTTCCTCTATGCGCGCCGTAACGCGGTCGTGGGCTGACCGCTGCCGACATGATCCGTTTCGATCGGTCGCAACAGATGTTGGCAGCCGGCGTTTCGGCGCTTGCGGGCTTCGTCGACGCGATCGGCTTTGTCGAATCGGGCGGCTTTTTCGTGTCCTTCATGACCGGCAACTCGACGCGGCTCGCGGTCGGAGCGGCCGAATGGGCCGAGGCGGGGCTGATCGCGGGCGCGATCATCGCGTTGTTCCTTGCCGGAGTCGTTGCCGGATCGCTCATCGCGGCGCGCGCCGCCGACCGGCGGAGCGGGGTGATCCTCCTGTTTGTCACCGTGCTGCTCGCCATCGCGGGGACGCTTCGCCTGCTCGACCTCGTATGGCTTTCGGTCGCCTGCCTCGCGCCGGCGATGGGCATGGTCAACGCGGCGATCGAGGGGCGGGGCGGGGCTGTCGTCGGCGTGACCTATATGACGGGCACGCTTGTCCAAATGGGCCAAAAGATCGCCAACGCGCTGCGCGGAAACGGCGATGCGCGCTGGTTGCCGCATCTGGCGCTGTGGACGATGCTCGTTGTCGGCGCGATCGCCGGCGCGCGCGCGGTCATCTGGTCGCCGCCGCTGACTTATGGGTTGGCGGTCCTGTTTTCGGCGGGGCTGGCGGCGCGCGCGCCATGGACGCGGCGGGACACCTGACGGCGCCCCGCCGCCGGTTCAGTCGAACAATTCGCTGAGGAAGCTCTTCTTGTAATTCTTCTTGTACGGCTTGCCGTAATGGCGGTCGTCATAGCCGCGCTCGCGATATTCGGGCTGCGGCGGCGGGGGAGGGGCTGACGCGCGCGGCGCGGGCGCGCTCGCGGCTTCGCTGCGCTCGATGATCTTGTCGAGTTCGCCGCGATCGAGCCATACGCCGCGGCATTGCGGGCAATAATCGATCTCGATCCCCTGACGTTCTGACATCGTCAAATTCACGCGGCAGGTCGGGCACAGCAGGCCTTGGGGGTCGGACACGGATATTCCTTTCTTCACAGCGGCCGCCGGGAGGGGGCGGCACCGGTTCAACGTGCCACCGCCGACGTGCGTTCCGCAAGCGCGAAAGGCGCGCGCCGACACAAGGGTGGCGGAGCGGGCGGGGTTCAGGCGGGCGTCCAGTCGAACGCCAGCGGGGCTTCGCGAAAGGCGAAGCGGTCGAGGTGGCGCGCGACGACACCCTCCATCGCTTCGACATGCGCGTTGCTGCTCGCGTCGATGCGGACCGACAGCGCGTCGGCGCCGGCATCGAAGGTGACGAGCGCATCGCTCGCCCAGGTGGCGCCGCGCGCATCCTTGGGGAAGGTCACGGTGCCATGCTCGGGGGTGAATTCGACCGCGAGATTATGCTGCCAATGCTTGCACAATTGCTGCAGATATTTGCTCGCGTGCGCGGTCGGGACTTTTGCGATCATGCTGGTCATCACAGGCGCTCGATCTTCTGCGCCGCCTCGTCGATCAGCGCGACGATGTCGTGCAAGGTCGCGTCTTCGAGGTCGTGCTCGCCGAGCCGGTTCATCAGCACCGCCTTCAGATTGCCCATCGCGCGGCGGACCGAGGCGCTGTCGGTGCGCTGGCGCTCTTCGCCGATGTCGACCAGCCGCGCGATCAGGCGTGCGGCGCTCTCCTTGTTGGCCTCCAGCTCGGCCGTGCCCGCCTCGGTGATCGCGAACAATTTCTTCGCGCCTTCGCTCTGCTGCGCCTCGACCAGTCCCATGTCGTCGAGCAGGGTGAGGGTGGGATAGATCACCCCCGGGCTCGGCGCATAGGCGCCGCCGGTCAACTCCTCGATCTGGCGGATCAGGTCGTATCCGTGGCGCGGTTCGTCGGCGATCAGTTTGAGCAGCACGAGCCGCAGCTCGCCGCTGTCGAACATTCGCTGGCGGCGGCCGCGGCCGTCGTCGTCATGTCCGTGGCGTCCGCCGAAACCGCGGCCAAACCCGCGCCCGCCGCGACGCATGGCCTCGCGCATCGCGTGGTGCCTATCGCGGCGGTGGCCGCAACCCCGTCCGCCCATATGGCCGTAAAACATCATATATTCTCCTTCGAGCGAGTCTCGATAGAGCTAAGATATATCTTAATATATTTTATGCAAGGGGCGATGATTTAATCACCGCAGCCAAGCCCCGATCAGTTTTGTGGCTGGAAGCGGAGGTGGATCAGGGGGTAGGGGCGGCCCTGACCGTCGTGCTCCGACCGGCCGGTGGGGACGAAACCTATGCGTTTGTAGAAGCCGACCGCCTGATCGTTCTGCTCGTTCACCTCGGTGGTAATCGCGCCGTGGAGTGCAATGGCATGTTCGACGAGCGCCTTGCCGACGCCCTGTCCGCGATGGACGGGATCGACGAACAGCGCCTCCATGCTGCTGCCGTCGAGCAACATGAAGGCAAGGGGGCGATCGCCGGCATCGACAGCGAGCCATAACGGCGCCAGCGGCAGAAAGCCCTTCACCTCTTCCTCGATCGCGATCCGGTCCTCGGGCGTCAGAAAATGGTGCGTCGCATCGACCGCGGCGCGCCAGATCTCGACGGCGCGATCGCCATCGGCGGGGGTCGAGAGGCGGATCCGGATCATGCCTGGTGCCGTAGAGGCCCGGAATGTCCACGCCAAGCCCGATTTTCGGCCGCTTACAGCTTGACTCGGTGGGCTTTGTCGCTATTAGCCCGCCCGTGTTGCCGCAGGTTCGCCTACGGCAATTCCGTCCGAGACAGTTGGTGAAGGGGATTTGCCCTTCTTAATTTCCAGCCGAGACGGGGACAGTCTTTTATCGGTCGCCCGCCTGCAATGCAGGCGCAAGCGGCTTGACCGACCCCATCGGACATCGTTGCGTAAAGGACAGGCGAGCCTTGGCTCGCATGGCTTTTGCGTGTGTTAGCGGCCCGGCCGCGCACGCTTTTGTCTTTGGGCAGGGGCGCATGCGTATTCGGGCATGAGTGGAGAAACAGGCATGGATCGTGCTGAAAAGGCCGAAGCCGTATCCTCGCTGAACGCTACGCTGTCGAATGCAGCCTCGGTTGTGATTGTTCGCAACCTGGGTCTTACCGTCGCCCAGTCGACGGTGCTTCGCCAGCAGATGCGCGATGCGGGCGCGAGCTATAAGGTCGCGAAGAACCGCCTGGCCAAGATCGCGCTCGATGGCACCTCCTACACCGGTATCAGCGATCTGCTGACCGGCCCCACGGCAATCGCCGCTTCGACCGATCCGGTCGCGGCTGCGAAGATCGCGGTGGAATTTGCCAAGACCAACGACAAGCTTGAAATCGTTGGTGGTGGCATGGGGGATGTGGTCCTCGACGTGAATGGCGTGAAGGCGCTTGCATCGCTGCCGTCGCTTGACGAACTGCGTGGCAAGCTTGTCGGTCTGCTCCAGGCTCCGGCCACCAAGGTTGCGCAGATTGCGGCAGCCCCGGCTGGTCAGCTGGCGCGGGTCTTTGGTGCCTATGGCGCCAAGGAAGCGGCATAAACTTTTACCTACCGTAACAATTCACCGGGCTTTCCCGGTTCTGATGGAGAATGAAAATGGCTGATCTCGCAAAGATCGTTGAAGACCTTTCGGCGCTGACCGTTCTGGAAGCTGCTGAACTTTCGAAGCTGCTCGAAGAAAAGTGGGGCGTTTCGGCTGCCGCTGCCGTCGCCGTTGCTGGCCCGGCTGCTGCCGCTGCTGGCCCGGCTGCTGAAGAGCAGACCGAATTCGACGTCATCCTGACCGGTGACGGCGGCCAGAAGATCAACGTGATTAAGGAAGTCCGTGCGATCACCGGCCTGGGCCTGGGCGAAGCCAAGGCGCTCGTCGAAGGCGCGCCGAAGGCCGTCAAGGAAGGCGCCAGCAAGGCGGAAGCCGAAGAGCTGAAGAAGAAGCTCGAAGCTGCCGGCGCGACCGTCGAACTGAAGTAATTCGGTTCGGGGCTGCGGCCGGTTCGTCGGCCGCGTTCCAGCGAAAAAGAAAGGGCGGTGCCGCGAGGCACCGCCCTTTTTCATTTGGCGCGGGATTTCCCGTCAGTTGCGGGCAAAGCCGGGACGGAGACCGGGGTTGCCGCGGCCAGGCTCGGGACGGCGAACCTCCTGCTTTTGCTCCGGCGGGGTCGCCGGGCGCTGGGAGATTTCCCATGCGCTGACGGGCTTGCGCGTCATATCCTGCTGCTGGGCCAGCGTTTCGTCGTAAGCGGTGCGTTCCTGACGATCGAGGAAGCGCGCGCGCTTCAAGCGCTTGCTGAGCGTGGCAAAGGGATTGTCGGGCGTCGGACCCGCGAGCGCCATCGCTTCATGGCGACCCATGCTGCCGCTCGGCGCCGCAGCGAAGGCCGGGGTGGTGCGCGGCGCCTCGACACGTTCGCGGGGAACATAGGCGGGGGTAATCCACGCCTGCGCCTCGGCGGGCTGCGCTTCGGCCGCGACCGGCGTCGTAGCGATCGCCGGCTCGTCATCATAAGCGCGGTCTGCAAGCGCGCGGTCGTTGCGGCGACGGCGAGCAAAGGCCAGGCCGGCACCGCCAACGATCAGCAGCGCGGCTGCACCGCCAGCGAGCTCCCAGGGAAAATCGCTGCCGCCGGTGTTGGCGGTTTCGACGGGCGGCGGCGCGACCTCGGCTGCCGGCTCGGCAGTAGCGGTCATCGGCGCGGCGACGGGGGCGATGTCTTCCACGGGCGCGGTATCGGCGGCAGGCGTCTCGGGGGCCGGCTCCGAAGCTGTCGGAGCGGCGACCGTCCGGGCGCGCGGCGCGGCGCGTTCGCTCTTGGGCTGGGCGGGCTCGGCTCGCTCGGCCGCCTTCGGGGCGGGAGCGGCTTCGGCCGGCTCGATTTCCAGCGGTACGCGGATCACCGGCTTCGGCGCCGGCGGCTGCGTGGCCGGGGTCTGCGCGGTTTGCGGCGCGGCCACCGGGGCCGGGGCGCTCGGTTCGGGCACCGTAGGCGGGGTTTGGGGCGTGGGCGCAGCGACCGGCGGGGTCATCGTGATCGTCGGCGCTTCCTGAGCGAAGGCGGCGGGGGTGGACAGAACCAGAAACGCGGCAATCGCGCTCGTGGCGGGGCGGGAGAGGGCGATATTCTTCATCATAGTGAGAAAGGAACGAGCCACGGATTGAAAGTGCTGCCGCGAAGGGGGCGCTTCCACGACGAGCCGTGCGCCGCGAACGGCGCGGCGAAGATTCTCCAATGAGAGATCGCGGTCGGCGAACCATTTTTGAGGTGGGCGCTGGAGGTGGTCGACCGTCTGCGCGAGACAAGAAAAACCCGCTTTGCCCGGACGCTCGATAAGAGCGTGACAGTGATTTTGCGCTTTGATGTCGGTCGCGTCACCAATACGTCATTCCTGCGCAACCTTGGCATGATCAACGCCGCGCATGAAGACGACCGATCTCGCGCCCACCCGGCTGCCCGACCATCTGCGCGAAACGCAGCGCCTGCTTTTCATCGCCAAACATGCGCGCTGGACGGGCGGTCTGCATCCCGATGATGGCAACCATGCGCCCTATCACCGCGAGATGCGCGAAACGCTCGAGGGGCTTGGAATGGCCCTGTCGATTGCCGACAGCTATGCCGCGCTGTTCGACCGGCCGGCGGTCGACTTCGTCTTTCCGCTCCTCAACCGCGGCGGCTTCTTCAATTCCGAAATGCTGCTTCCCCTGCTGTGCAACCAGCATGGCTTGCCGTATCTCGGCGCCTCGCCAATCGTTCGCGGCCTGTCCGACGACAAGCATCTGACCAAGCTCGAGGCCGCGGCGCGCGGCGTGCCTACCGCGCCCTGGGCGTTGTTCCGACGCGGAGCGCCCGTCGATGTATCGCGCTGCCCGCCGGCCCGGCGCTGGGTGATCAAGCCGAACAACAGTTCGGCCTCGTGGGGCGTCCGCGATGCGCACGATCGCGCGCAACTTGCGCAGGCGGTCGTCGAGATTCACGCGCTCGATCACGACGCGATCGTCGAGCCCTTTATCGACGGCAGCGATATCGAAGTGCCGGTGATCACGCTCGATGGTGCGCCCGCGATGCTGCCGATGATGATCTTCGAGCAGGCCGACCCGACGCAACTGCGCACCTATCAGGAGAAGCGCGATCTGGTCGGCCATGTCGGATATGCGGTCAAGCGGTTCGATGATTCGTCCATCGCCGGGCGGGTCGCCGACTATACGGCGCGGATGGCGGACGTCTTTCATCCGTTCGATTATGGCCGCTTCGAATTCCGCTTCGACCATGCGACCGGCGAGGTCCGGCTGCTCGAGGTCAATCTCAATTGCAACCTGTGGTCGGAAAAGCTGTTTTCGCGCTCCGCCATACTCGCCGGCTTTACGCATGCCGAACTGATCGAGACGATCGTGACCGAAAGCATGCTCCGCCAGATCGCGCCCGCGGCGGCGCGGCGGGATGCGGCGTGAGCGGATCGATCCTGATCCTCGCCGGCCGCAGGTCTGGTGCGGAGGACCCGCTTGCGAATGCCCATGGCGTGGCGGACAAATGCCTTGTCCCCGTCGCGGGAAGGCCGATGATCGCGCATGTACTGGAAAGCGCGGCCGCCAGCGCGGCGACGCATATATTCGTCTCGACGCATCACGCCGACTTGTTGGGCGATCTCGATGACCCGGTCGTGAAATCGCTGGGCGACCGGCTGATCGTCGTGCCGGCTGCGGACAATCTGGCGGATTCGGTCGTCGCGGTCGCCGGGGTCGCGGAGTTCCCGCTTCTTGTCACGACGGCGGACAATTGCCTGCTGACACCCGCGACGATCGCCGAAATCGGCGTGGAGGCGGCGCGCCTCGGGGTCGAAGCGGGGGTGGCGCTCGCGCGGCGCGAGGATGTGCTTGCGGTCCATCCCGAAGGCCAGCGGCGCTTTTACGAGTTTTCCGACGTCGCCGTGTCGAACTGCAACGCCTATTGGATCGGCCATCCGGGTGCCTTGAAAGCGGCGAAGGCATTTCGCGGCGGGGGGCAGTTCGTCAAGAAGCCGCTTCGGGTTATGCGGGCGTTCGGTGTGCTCAACCTGCTGCGCTTCCGCTTTGGGCTAGGGCCGATCCACCATGTTTTCGCTCGTATTTCACGTCACCTGAAGGTCGGGATTGCCCCGTTACTGGTCAGCGACGGGGCGACGGCGATCGACGTCGACAATGAACGGTCGCTGCGGGTGACCGAGGCGTTGATGGCGCGCCCCGATAGCGTCAATCCGCCACCCAGTTGCCGTGGAACCCCGGAGGAACCCGGTGCGGCAGGTGAACTACAGCTTGCGCTGACCCGGTAAAGTCGTCGGCGTTCAGGATGACGAGGTCGGTGGTCTCGTCATTCATGTTGACGACGAGGCCGATCAGCCAGCCGTCGTCTTCGGCTCCATCGATGCTCCGCGGCACGAAAACGAACTCGCCGGGATGGCGGCCGGGGCCGAAGTCGTGGATCGCTGTCGACCCGTTGTCGAGATCATGTTTGAACAGGCGCGTTTCGGCGAGCGCCCATTCGGCCGTCTCTCCATCGGGGATCGCGACGCTGTAGGCGTAGCGATAGGGCCGGGTCGTCAGCCGCTCGTCATAGCGCGGGAATTCCTGCGCATGGTCGTGGATGACGGTGCGCGTCGTCATGCCCGCGGCGGGATCTATCGTCCAGCGTTCCATGCGCGATTTCTGGCTGTCGGGCCCGCGCTTCGATTCGGCGAACATCGTTTCGTGCGCGACGACGTCGACGATGACCTTGCCATCGGCGGTTTCGAACGCGTTGGCGGGATGGAAGACATAGCAGGGCTCGACCGGGACCCAGGCGATGCTGTCGCCGCTGCCATTCCTGGGAAGGAGGCCGACCCGCGCCGGGTGCGCATCGTTCCATGCGTAGGGGAAGCGATAGCCGGCGAGCAGCATCTTCATCGAGAAGGTGACGGGAAGGTCGAAGACCAGCACGTAATTTTCGGTGATCGCGCAATCGTGGATCGAAGGGCCGTCGCTCACGGCTATCGCTTCCTCGCGGATGACGTGCGCCTGGCTGTCGAGCACGACGTGCCAGACCTTGTTGGGCTCGTCGCCGCGATAGGTGATCGCGTGCATTTCGTCGGTGAAGGGGTCGTGATGTGGGTGCGCCGTATATCCGCCGAGCAGCGTGCCGTCGAACGGGTTGTGCGCGATCGTGTTCAGCTCGTAACCGAGCTCGACGGGCTTTCCGCCCGCCTCGACGATCGCGAAGGTGCGGCCCGCGAGGCCAACGACATTGGTGTTCGGCGCGTCGTTGCGGCCTTCGCGCGGGCCGGGAGGGAGTTCCTCGCCGAGCATTTCGCACGCCTCGCTGCCGCGCACCCAGCGGTTGCGATACCAGTCGGCCTTGCCGCCTTCGATGCGGATGCCGTGGACCATGCCGGCCCCGGTGAACCAGTGGTAGCTCGCGGGATCGGGCGCGGCGGCGGGGTTAGGACCGTTGCGGAGGTAACGGCCCTTGAGCTGCGCCGGGATCTCGCCGTCGACCTGCAGCTCCTCGAGCGTGAATTCCCGGGTCATCGGTTTGTGGATGCCGGTGAGGAAGGGGTGGGCGTCGGTGGGGCGGGGGAGGCGCTTGCGGTTGAAGTCGGCGACCTTGCCGATGCCTTTGGCGACCGCGCTGCGGATCAGGGTTTCGACGTTGCTTGCCATGGCGATGCTCCTTACGGAAGTTGGCGAAGGTGCCGCGGAGGGTTGCGCGGACGACTCGATATGTTTACAGTGGCAACATTATGGCGAGCAAAGATAACAGTGTCAACATAAAAAGCGGGGGCGGCGGCAAGGCCGCGCGCGCCTATCATCACGGCGACCTGCGCGCGGCGGTGATCGCGGCGGGGCTCGATCGGCTCGCGGAGGGCGACGGCGCCGAGCTGGGGCTGCGCGCGCTGGCGCGCGACGTCGGGGTCAGCGCGACCGCGCTCTACCGCCATTTCCCCGACAAGGAGGCGCTGCTCGACGCGCTCGCCGACGAGGGTTTGCGGCGATTGGGCGCGCTGCAGGCGCAGGCGTGGCTGAAGGCGGGCGGCGGCGTCGCCGGCTTCAAGGCGACGGGGATCGCCTATGTCCGCTTCGCCCACGACGAACCCGCACTCTTTCGCCTGAGCTTCACGCGCCAGATGCCCGACCGCAAGGAAGGCGGCGACGGCGGCGAGGTCGCCTATAATCTGCTGCGCGCGGGGGTCGGCGAAGCGCTGCCCGGCGTGGCGAATGTCGATACCGCCGCGACGCACGCGTGGGCGCTGGTGCACGGTCTCGCGATGCTGATCCTCGACCGGCGCATCGACTGGGACGAGGCAAGGGTCGCGGAAGTCGTCGGCCTGACTTTTGGCGGCGTCGGCTGATCGCCGCAAAGGCCCGGCCGCGGCATCGGCATATATATTAGCGGTTTATTTCCCCCTTTTGGGTTAACTGGTCGCATGACCCAATCGCTGTCCCCCAGAGTCGAAGCGGTCTTTTGGTTCCTGTTGACCGCAACGGGATATTTTCTGCTGGCGAGCCTGTCGCTGCACACGACCAAAGGTGCCGACAATATCGCCGCGGTCTGGCCGCCGAGCGGCTATTTCCTCGCGCTGTTGCTCTTGATGCCGGCGCGTGCGCGGCCGCGGATTTCCGCCTTTGCGGGCATGGCGCTGGCGAGTCTCGCGGCGAATATGTGGGGCGGCGTGCCGCCGCTGTCCTGCCTTGCCTATACTTTGGCGAACGGGTGCGAAGCCGCCATCGCGCTGCGGCTGATCCGCCGCGACCGGACGGAAGACCTGTCGTTCATGGTCCCGCGATCGGTCGTCAGCTTTTGCGGCGCGGCGCTGGGTGCGAGCGTGACGGGCGCGGCGATCGCGGGGACACTGGTCGGCGCGGGCGTCGATTTTTACCTGTCGTGGCTGACGACGGTGCTGCTGGGGATGCTGATCGTCACGCCGCCGATCGTGATGCTCGCGCGAATGGTCGAGACAAAGGCCATGGGCAACGCGCCGCCGAGGATGAAGGCCGAGGCGACCGCGATCCTGACGGCCACCGGACTGGTCACGATCGCCGCGTTCAGCCAGGCCGAATTTCCCGCCACCTTTCTGCCGTGCATGGCGGTGGTCGCGGCCGCCTATCGGCTGGGCCCCTTTGGCGCGGCGGCGGGAATATTGATCGTGACGATCATCACATCGCTGCTCAGCGGGCAGGGCTATGGCCCGATCGCCGCGATCGATGAACCCGCGAAGGTCAAAGTGCTGTTCCTGCAATTCTACCTGCTGTCGCTTTTGTTCACGACGCTGCCGCTGGCGTCGTTGCTGATCGTGCGCCAGCGGCTGGCGAAGCGGCTGGAGCAGAGCAACCGCTGGCTGCTGCAGGCCGAGGCGTCGGCGCTCGTCGGCCATTGGCGCGTCGACATCATCGGCTGGACGATCCACTGGTCCGATCAGGCCTATCGGATCCACGGGCTGGTTCCCGGCACACCGGTCGACGTCAATTACAGCGTCAAGCAATATGTCGCCGAAGACGGGGCCGCGGTCCGCAAGATATTGGAAGAGGCGGTCCGCACCGGCGAGCCTTTCGAATTCCAGGGGCGCATCGTGCGTGCCGATGGCGAGATTCGCCATGTGAAGTCGCACGGATCGATCGAGATGGGGCGCGGCGGAAAGGCGATCGCGATTTTCGGCACCGTGCAGGATGTGACCGAAACGGTCGAGAATGCGCGGATATTGGAAGCCGCGCGCAGCGCCGCCGAGCGCGTCGCGAACACCGACATGCTCACCGGGCTGCCCAACCGGCGGCACACGCTGGCCTTTCTTGAAAAGGCGCTGGCGGGCGCGCGCGAACATGGCGCGCCGCTCGCGGTGGCGATTTTCGACATCGACCATTTCAAGCGGATCAACGACGCCCACGGCCATGCGATCGGCGACCGCGTCATCCACCGCGTCGGGCAACGCGCCAAGGCGGCGCTGCGCGACGAGGATATGCTCGGCCGCATCGGCGGCGAGGAATTCGTGTGTATTTTGCAGCGATCGAGCGCGCAGGCGGCCGAAATCGTCGCCGAGCGCGTGCGCAAGGCGGTCGAAACGGGCACCGCGGCCGAAGACGGCGTGCCGCAGGCGACGATCAGCATCGGGCTGGCGGTGTTCGACGGCGAGCTCGACATCGAGGAATTGCTGCACCGGGCCGATCAGGCGCTTTACGCGGCGAAGCGCGAGGGGCGGAACCGGCTGCGGATGGCGGCGTGAGGGGAGACGGCTGAAGCTTGTCGGTTTAGGGGTGGGAAGCAAACGTTAACTAGCAGGTATGACTTCTGAACCAAGCTTCCAATCGGCTACATCTGCGACCTCGAAAACTCGGCCTGTCTCCTCTTCCACCGCATACCATCCCATCAATACGCTGCCGCATATCGCTTCGTGGCAGTATCCATTGACACGGGCTATCCGGAAACTGGGCGGATTCGAGCTATCGATTATTCCGTCGCAACCAGCGATATCTTTTGCTTGAAAATCGCCGCTGGCTACGAGCATCGTTTTTAGCCAATCGCATGTTTTGGCGTCCGCAGAGGTATCGAAATAAGCTTCGGCTTCGATAGAAGCGGCTTTTTCATGTTCTGCCATTCCGCAGCTCGGCAAGCACAACGCCAAGATGATGGTTGGAAGAATTTGAGGCTTCGACATCGTTTCAAATTAGACAAAATTACGATGTCCGCAATCGGTCGTTTCCGGTCATTCGATCCAGATCGGCGGCGAACGATCGAAACGGGTGGTGAGCTACCTTGGCATATTTTCACTTCCGTCATCCCGGGCTCGATCCGGGATCCATTCTCGCAGCGTTGAACGAATGGACCCCGGAGCAAGTCGTACGAGTCACGTGCCTCGTACGAGGATGACGAGGAAAGAAATATCCTCCCTGTGCCGTAGGCATGGGGAGGGGGACCGTCGCCGTAGGCGATGGTGGAGGGGCGGCGACCTCGCGCCATTATAGCCCCTCCGTCAGCGCTACGCGCTGCCACCTCCCCATGGCTTCGCCACAGGAGGATCGTGCGGTAACTAACGGTCTTTCCCGACGCTCGTTACAACGTGCCCGCCAAGCCACGGGCCACGGCGGGTTCGGGGCGCAAGTCTTCGCCCTTGACCGCGGCGGCGTGGCGGGCGGCGATGGCGTTGCTGCCGGCCATGGTCAGGGCGAGCAGCCCGACGACGAGCGCGTCGAGGATCAGCAGCGGCCAGTCGAGGATCGCGGGGGCGAAGATCGCGCCGAAGCTGAGCGCATAATGAACGATCATCAGCGGCAGCACGCCGGCGAGGAGGAGAAGCACGGTGCGCCAGAAGCTGCCCGCCATGATCCGGACCGAACGGATCGGGCCGATCGCGGTATTGCCGAGCGTCCAGGCGACGGTCCATGCCATGAAATAGATGCCGGCGACGCCGCCGATCAGCGCCAGCGCATAGCCGGTCCATTGCGCGGCGGTGCCCGAGAGGCCCATCAGGCCGGTGAGCGAGGGACCGAAGAGCGTCCACCATTGTTGCACGCCGTTGAGCGCGAACAGGATGAGCCACAGGCCGATCGCGGGCCATTCGATGCGCACGGCGCGCCGCGCGTCGAAACCGAAGAGGATATAGCGCGTGAACCAATAGCCGGGCAGCAGCAGCGCGAGCGTCTTCGCGAAACCGAATTGCAGGCGCAGCGGGTCGGCTTCGGCCGCCTTGGCGCCCGCGATGCCGTCGTACATGCCCGCTTGCCATTCGACGATATGCTGCGCGAGTTCGACCAGCACGGGAATGAGGAAGAGCAGCGGGCAGGCGAAAGCGAAGGCCCAGGCGCTGCGATAGACGGTAGCAATATCACTCTTCATCGGCCGGTTCCTCCGGGTCGAAGGCGATCAGGTCGCCGGGTTGGCATTCGAGCGCGCGGCAGATCGCGTCGAGCGTCGAGAAGCGGATCGCCTTGGCCTTGCCGGTCTTGAGCACCGACAGGTTGGCGACAGTGATATCGACGCGCTCGCTGAGTTCGGTCAGCGTCATCCGCCGCCGCCACAGCATGTCGTCGAGCTGGATGCGGATTGCCATCAGATCGTCTGCTCGAGCTCTTCACGCATCGCCGCGCCCTGTTCGAAGATGCGCGCGAGGATGAAGAGGAGGAGGACGGCGAGCCAGGCGGTGAGGCTGGGCTGCCAGCCGAACACCTCGCCGCTGGTGCGCGACATTTCGAACGACAGCCAGCCATAGCCCGCGTCGATGACCTGCGTCGCGAGCAGCCACCAGCCGATCGCGCGCAGCCGCCGGGCATTGTCGAGGGTGAAGGCCGCTCCCGCCTTTGTCGCATCGATCATCGCGATCAGCCGGGTGAAGATCGCATGCGCGGCGATGGCGACCGGAATGCAGAGCAGGAGGGTGATACGGAAAAGATCGAGCATATAGCCGCCGTCGATCGCGGGCTTGGCGCCGGCGATCGCGTCGAGGACCAGATCGGGCCGCAGGCTGATCGCGACCAGCGTGATCAGGAACAGCGCGAGGAAGGCCCAGTTCAGGATATTCAACCCCACGAGCAGCCGGCGGCTCCATTGCAACATCGCGAATCCCTCTTCGATACTCGATACGAGATATATCGATAATCGATAAAAAAGATATCGCAAGGCGATAATTTTGATATGATTGGCGGTCGCGGGACGCGGCGACCGCGCACGAAAAAGGGCGCGGAAGCGATGCTCCCGCGCCCTTGTCCGAAGTGCGAAGCGGCTTAGTTGGCCGGCTGTTCCGCCGCTGCGTCGGCGGCAACGGCCGCATCGGCCTGCGGTGCCGGTTCGCCCGTCGCCTGCGCGACGGCGGCGGCGAACTGCTCGGCGGTGTAGGCCGCGGCGAGGCCGGCGGGCGACATCAGGAAGGCGCTGCGCGGCAGGCTGACGTCGTCGCCGCCGGGGGTCGTCACGACGACCGCGTCGGCGCTCGCCGACTTGACCGTGCCGAGCACGGCCGCGCCCTTGAGGCTGCGGACGTCGGCGCCGGCGACGAGCGCGGCGGCGACCGCGGCGTCATCGGCGGCGGCGGCGGTGTTCACCTGCTGCATCGCGGCGGCGAACTGTTCCGCCGTGAAGCTGGTCGCGAGACCGGCCTGGCCGATGAAGAAGGCGGTGCGCGGCAGTTTCACGTCGCCGGTCGGGGTGGTGAGAACCACGCCGTCGGCGGCGACGAGCTTGACCTTGCCGAGGATGGCTTCGCCATTGACGCCGCGCACGTCGGCGCCCGGCTGGATCGCGGCGGTGAGCTTGGCTTCGTTGCCGGCTGCGGCCTGATCGACCGCGGCGACGACCTGCGCCCGCGTGGCGCCGATCGTCGGGCCCTTTTCGAGCTGGCCGAAGGAATTGGCGGGAAGGGTGACCTGCTTGCCTTCGCCGAGGTCGACGACGACGTTCGCGCCCTGCGCGCTGGTGACGGTGCCGAGTTCAGTGCCTTCGGAATCGAAAACCTTGGTGCCGACCGAGAGGTCGACGGTCGCCGCGGCGGCGTCCTGCGCCATTGCGGGGGCGGCCACGACGGCGGCCATGCCGAGAGAGAAAGTTGCAACAAAGCCTGCGAGTTTCCGCATCGCTTGGGGTCTCCTTGATGAATGATGATTGAAACGGATGAATCTTGAACGCGTATAAGCGCGCAAGGGCCACGCCAAGGCTGACGAACCGTGCAGGGGATGGGATGAGGCGTTGCTGCACGCGCGATCGGAAGAAAGTTGTGCCGTTGCGGGCTTGAAGCTGAGTCGTTCGGGGAGGCGGGTGAGCCTACATCGTCATTCCCGCGAAAGCGGGAACCCAGAGCGTGCGCAGGCTGATCCCGCTCTGGGTTCCCGCTGTCGCGGGCACACCTTTGTTATAACTCGCTCAAAGTTGTCATTTGAAGCTCGTCCAAAGGCAAAGACGACGGTTTTGCGCCGCATGCTGGCCCTTACATCGTCATTAGGAGATTCCGTAAAGCGATCAACGCGACATGGTGATTGAGACCGCTCGGCGAATCTGTTCGCCTGCCGATGATAGCAGACTATTACCCCTCATATATCTCCCGAATGGCGCGGGGTATCTGCGCGGTCGGGCAATGAGTGTATCGCGTAGTGGAACTGCCCATGCTGTCCTTTGACATGGCGGTGAAGCTGGTACGGCTGTTGATGACAATATCCGTCCTGGAAGGAACCGGGATCGGGTCGCCATTGCCATAGGATGCCTGTCCATGCAGGCGATAGCGGTTGCCGCCCAAAGCTTCCTGTCGTTTGACCGCGAGCGCCCCGAGGTAGTCGATTTTCTCATCGAGAAGCGTGAACGGTATATCGTCGGAGATGCCGTTGGGATCGGCTTCGCGGATCGCCTGCGCGCAATTCATGTCTATCGCCCAATACCCCTTCTCGATGGGCAGGGTGGCGACCGTGCCGGGCGCCGGCGCGCCGGCACCCGGCTGCGGAGCGGCGGCGCTTGCCAGTTGCGGACGGTGCTGCCGCACGGTCGCCTGCATCTGCGCAGGGAGCTGCGCAAAGGCGCATTTCTGGTAGGTGGTATCGAACACCTCCATCCGGTGGGCGCTGGGGCTGCCCTCGCGCCATATGAAGCGCCCGGGCCCGGTCGCTTTCGCGCCCTGAACCTCGCCGCCCGCATCGTCGGCCTTCCAGACGCGCATGAACCCCGTAAAATCCGCGTCCGCATCTTTGCCGCCGCGCCCCACGCGCTGGATTTTGTGGACTTCCGCGCCCATCGTCTGGCTGACGTTTCCGATATTCGTCCCGTCATAGAAGAATATATACGGGGCGTTCGCGCAGCCTCCGGATTCAACATCGGCATAGATGCCCTGTGCGATCGGCAAAGCCATCTGCGACGCGGCGGCAGGGGCAGTTTGCGCCGCCTGTGTCGGGACGGCAGCGCTTGCAGCGCTTCCTTTCGCCGGAGCGGTTGCGTCGGCGTTGTCGCTGGCGGCCGACTGCGAACCGCAGGCCGTCATCGCGAAGGCCGCAAGGCCAAAGACCGTGCCGGCACGTATTGCGTTGGATATAATAGGCATATTTCTTCCCCCTTGGGTTAGTTTGCCCGCGCCGATGCGCGCACCTCGTTTGCCGGGCACCATCGCATCGTCTCAACGCCGGTATTGGGATCGCCAACGGTGATCTTGTCTGCCGCCTGCACATGCAGGGTTTCACCCGTCATGGCGTCTACGACCCAATCCGCACCGCGCCGCCGTGCGCTTACGACAGGCTCCATGCGGTTCGCCGCGAAGGGCGACAGGTCGATCCAGCCCGCGCGCCGACCGTCGTAGTAGAAGATCATATCGCTCGTCGTGCCGCAGGCCGCTCCAACCGGTATGTAGTGGCCGGGGCGGATGTTGAAGGGCGCCACAGGAACTGGAAGCGATGCCGACCCGCCAGCGCTGCCGGCAGGGGCTGTTCCGCCCGCCAATTGTGGACGCTCTGCGCGGATCGCCGCCTGCATCCGGGGTGAAAGCTGCGCAAAGGAGCATTTCTGAAATGTCTCTTCAGAGAACATATCTCCTTTGGGCCCGCTACTAACCGCGATGCTCCTGATCCGGCCATTCCCTTCCGCTTTTATACCTAGAATATCCTCTTCGGCTCCTGCATTCTCCGTAGTCCAGACAAGGGTGTATCCACGGTAGTAGTCGTAAAAATCGCTTCCCCGTGCTGGTGGACCCACGCGAGCGATGCGATTGATCTCAAAATATGCGGTGTCGTTCCAGCCCGGTTCGGCCGGGGAGACATAACCGTAATTTGTCCCGTCATAGAAGAAGGCTCTCCTGGCGCGGACGCAGCTTCCCCGTTCGACATCGCCGTAAATACCTTGTTCGATGGGCAATGCCATAGCGGCTGGCGCGGCCTGCGGCCTGGCTGTGGGTTGCGCTGACGCAGCGGCGCTCATAGCCGCGTTCCCCTGCGCGGTGTTGGACGCAGCGGTGGACTCCGACCCACAGGCCGTCATTAACATTGCCAGGCACAGAATGGCTGCCCGACGCGGCAGGTTGAGGTGGCGCGTATAATACATGGCCTTATCTTCCTCTTTAGTCGTTACAGATCACCGCCGCATTCGGCCTGGAGACGCTCGCGCAGCGGGAAATAGGCATCCCTGAACTCGGCTTGGGCCGATTTCATCTGTTGCCGGTCCGCAGGGTCGATCCCCGCTGCGCGCAGCATCGCGCCGTTGACCGCATCCCGATCGGCGGGGTCCGGCTTTAACGGCCAGAGCAACGCGAAGAAGGCGGGTTTCAGGCGATCGGGAAATTCGGCATCAAGCTGCTTGGCGATGCAACTGCAATCCCGGCCGGGCGTGGCGCTTTCATTTCACACGGCGGCGATTTGCTGTGCGAACTCGGACTGTCCGCAGGCCGCCAAGGAGGCGGCTGCGACGATCAGGGTGATGTGACGGCCAACGCCGATACGGTTTACGTCGCGCTGCATGGAGTTACTCCTTTCCGCCTGTGGGGACGCAGTCATGCCATATCTCCCTTTGATGGCGTTGCATCGCGGACGCTGCCGCTAATGAGTTCACGCGCTTGGCGGTCTAATTCTTGGTCGAGAGCACGGAGCTTGGGCGATTCAACGAGCAGGGTGTAACCCGTATAAGCGGCGGCGATGACGAGAAATAAGGTCCATGATTGCGCAAGAATGCCGAGCGTTATGGCGAGAGCCATGACGCCAAGAAATAGCACGACATTAGGGTTGCCCCGTATCTTGCGATAAGCCGACTGCATTGTAGCTGACTTTTCCGCGTTGTGGTTATGCAGGCGCGTGAGCCACCACCAGTCGTCGCTCTGGTGTCCAGCGTAGATCGCTGTCACATAGTGGCCATCGCGGACGTTGAACGGGACATCAGCAAGTTCGATCCCAACCTCTTTGCCTCCCTCTTCGACGAGGAAGAAAGCATTGTGCGTCGTGTTGCTGCTGGAAATCTTTGCGGCCTCCACACGCCGGCCATAAGGGCCTATATGACCGCCGCCGCCCGATGAATGAACCTGCGTGGATGTCCACGTTTTCGACCCGTGCACGATGCCGGATCGAGCGTAAATTTTAATATCGGCAGGTGATTTGACAATTGTCGTGCGCTTGCTGCCCATACTCTCTGACCTCCTGACCCCATTCTTCTGGCAGGAGCTAATCTTGGCGTTTCGCAAAGTCTTGATGGATTTCTCAAGAAATTCTGAAGCTTCAGGAATGAAGCTTCAGGAAAATGCCGAAGCTCGCTGTCCCCCGCTCGAATCCGTTGCAATGCTCGCCCCGATCCATACGCCCCTCCCAGCGCGGCAGGAACGGCGGGATCGCGACGGCGATGGCGCTGGGCGGTACGATGATCGTCCCCGACAGCACCGTCTCCATCTCGTTCAACCTCGCGACCTATCGCGGCGAACAGGGTTTCTCGGGCGCCGCCGTCGTCCGCCTGACGCCCCGCGTCTATGTCAGCGGCGGCATCGCGGGTTCGACCGTCAAGGGATCGACTGGCGGGCGCGTCGGGGTCGCCTTCGGTTTTTGATCGGCCTACCGGTGCTCCGCCGCGCGCAATATCGTGGCTGCCGTCCGGCCATGTTGGCTCGCGATCGGGCAGCGATGGAGGCGACGCTGCGATCAAGGCCAGTCTGTGTCGACTTACGCATCGTTCGTCTTTCGAGTGCATGTAGAGGGATGTATCGAGGGGCACGGCAACATTGGTGGCCTCCCCTTCGCGGGAATGACGAATATTTGGTGGGTCAGCTCCCCTATCCCAAAGCCGACGCAGGCGACCGCCTCCGCTCGCGAACGGTCTGCCTCAAGCAGTGGAACATATGCGTCGGCACCTCGTTGGTTCGGCAAGAGGCGCGTCCCCTCCGCCTCTTTAAAAGCAAGGAGATACCCCATGGGTGAATTCACCGAAAAAGCCAAAGGCCTCGCGAACGAAGCCGCCGGCAATGTGAAGCAGGCGACCGGCAAGGCGACCGACAACGAGCGTCTGCGTGCCGAAGGCGAGGCGCAGGAGCGCAAGGGCGAAGCCCAGAATCTGAAGGGCAAGGTCCAGGGCGCGCTCGGCGACAAGATCTGACCGTTCAGATCGGACGGCTTGCTCGTCATGCAAGCCAGGAAAAAGGCTCCGGGAACCCTCTCCCCGGGGCCTTTTTCACGCGGTCGGAGGATTTGACCTATTTGCCGCCCGAGGCGACGAGGTCGACGTCGGTCATTCCACCATCGCGGCGCATCATCAGCACATAGGCGAGATCGCCCTTGGTGCCGCCGAGCATATGCTCGTTGCCATTGACGCGGTGGTCGCTGGTGTAGCCGGCGCGGATCGCCATCGTGTGATAATAGTCGAGCACCGCCTGCATCGAGGCGGCGGTCTGGAAATTGACGACGCGGATATTGCATTTGCCGCCGGCGATCCCGGCCGCCTCGCGCAGCGTCGCCCGCGGGTAGACCTTGAACGCGGCGGGCAGGCGGTTCGCCCAGGCGTTGCTGTAGGTCAGCTTGGCGTCGCAGCCGCCGCCCTTTTGCTGATCGCGCGCGAGGGCGCCGATGGTGACCGGGCGGGCCTCCGCCTCGCAGCCGTTGCAGCCGGCCTCCATCGGGAGCGCCCGGGGCGCGGTCAGCAGCTTGCCCGCCTTGAGCGCCGCGGCGGCTTCGGCGGCGGTCGCGGCCTTGCCGCTCCGGACGCCGGGGACGCCGCCGTCGATCGGCCGGTTGCCCGGGCCAACGGCGTTGCGGTTCGATTGGCCGGTGAGCCCCGGATCGACCATGATCTTGTCTTCGAGCGAGCCCTTGATCGCGGGGTCGGCGCTGGTCAGCCCGTCGTCGAGCGGGGCGAGATCGGCCTTGGCATCGGGGTTGTCGCGGCATCCGCCGAGCGGCGCCGCCGCGACCAGCAAACCGGCAACGAGCCATTTTCCGCGCAAGATCATCGCTAACACTCCCTTAATCCTTTACCGGGAATGCCCGATCCTGGTCAAAAAGGCCCAAATAAAATGCGTTAACGCGCGGGCTTTATTGGCCGAAACCTGTCTCGGAGCGAGACGCTTTTGCATATTCGGCCGCGGTCAGGGCTGGAATTCCCTGCGTTTGATGCGCCACGCGTCGGCGCTCTGCGTCCAGGCGTCGACGGGTGCGTCCTCGAACGGGGCGGGGAGGCGGGTCGGGCCGCTGTTGGTCGCGCCGAGGCGCTGGGCGAGCGCTTGCGAGCGGGTGTTGGCGGGGTCGATGCTGTGCATCAGTTCGGGCCATTTCAGAAATTCGACCGCGAAATCGCAGGCCGCGACGCTGCCTTCGAACGCATAACCCTTGCCGGCGAAGCGCGCGCTGACGCCATAGCCGATCTCGGGCGCCGGCCAGCCGTCGGGCTCCCACGGGCCGAGGCGGCCGACCCATAAGCCGGTGTCGCGCTCGATCACCGAGAACATCGAGAAGCCGCGGATATGCCAGGCGCCCGCGAGCGTGCACCACTGGCGCCACGCCGCCGATCGCGGGCAGGCGCCGCCGATGAACCGCATCGTCTCTTCCTCGGCGCACATCGCGGCGAAGGCGTCGAAATCCTCCGCCGCGGGCGGGCGGAGGATCAGACGCTCGGTAACGAGCAGGGGGCCGTTCAGCATGATATGTCACTTTCCCGCAGCGGTGGACGACGCTTGTGGGGCAAGAACGGCCGGGGGACAAGGCGCACACGCTTGAGGGCACCGGCGTTAACCGGTGCCCTCGCCATCAGCGCGTGCGGGTGGAGGGGTCTCGAACCCGCACTCGAGACGGTTTCTGTCTCACTTAGCGGCAGCGATATTTGTCGCGGTCGATCTCGCGACCGAGCAGCGCGCCGCCCGCGGCGCCGAGCACGGTGCCGAGCAGCTTGTCGCCGCCGCCGGCGATTTCATGGCCTGCGAGGCCGCCGACGGCGCCGCCGATCAGCAGGCCGGTCGTTCCATTGTCCTTCTTGCAGCGATAACGGCCGTCGTTGTCGCGCCAGATGCGGGTGTCGCGGCCGACGCGCTCGTCACGCGAATAATGGCGGCGATCCTTGCGCTTGCGATAGAAATCCGACGACTGTTCGAATTCATGATAGCCCGGCGCCTTGGCGGGGGTGGTCACGCCGGCGTGGAGCGGCGTGGTGCCGAGGACGCCAGCGGCGACGAACGCGCCGATCAGGCTTTTGGTGAAGATACGCATGTTAAGTCCTTTCCTGGTTCCGCGCTCCGTCCCTTGGGCAGGGCCGGGCGCTTCGAGGGGAAAACGACCCGGCTCCCGATCGCGTTGCATGAACCCAAGGCAACAAGACGAAGCGAGCGCGACCATCGACGAACCGAAAGGCTCTTGCCGCATCGCGGGCGGCGTGCGAGAACCATGTCCATGCTCAATATCGGATCGCTCATCATCGGCGCCATCGCCTTGGTTCTGGCCGTTTTTGCGTTCATTCCGCTGCTCGGCTGGGCGAACTGGGTGATCATCCCTTTCGCGGTTATCGGGCTCGCGCTCGGTGCGATGTCGGACAAGACGAGCGGGCGGAACCTCAATATCGTCGTCATCGTCATCGGCGTCATTCGCCTGATGCTCGGCGGCGGCATCATCTGATCCTTTAGCAGCCCAAATCCTTTAGAGGCTCAAAAGCCATGGCACAGACACCGGCCCCCGCGGGGAGCAACGAGGGCGGGCTGCCCTATGCGATCGCGGCCTATGGCATCTGGGGCTTCGTCCCGCTCTTCTTCAAGCTGATCGCGAGCGTCCCGCCGGTCGAGGTGCTCGCGCAGCGGATCATCTGGTCGCTGCCGCTCTGTTTCGTGATCATGCTCTTCCGGCGGCAGATCGGCGAATATCTGGCGGTGCTCAAGGATTGGCGGACGCTGCGGCTGCTGCTCGCGAGCGCGCTGCTGATCGCGGTGAATTGGCTCGTCTATATCTATTCGATCTTCACCGACCATGTGCTCGCGGCGAGCCTGGGCTATTATCTCAATCCGCTCGTCAATGTGATGCTCGGCATGATCTTCCTCGGCGAGCGGCTCTCGAAGCTGCAACTTCTGGCGGTCGTGATCGCGGGCATCGGCGTCACGATCCTGCTCGCCGGCGCGCTCGATACCTTGTGGATCAGCCTGACGCTCGCTTTCTCGTTCGGCATCTATGGCCTGATCCGCAAGGTCGTGCCGGTGGGCTCGCTTCCCGGGCTGGCAGTCGAAACGACGGTGCTGCTGGTGCCGTCGATCGTGATTTCGGCCTGGTATCTGCTGGCGGCCGACGGGCGCGGCTTCGGATCGGACGGAACGGTCAGCCTGCTGCTGATGGCGGGCGGCGTCGTCACCGCGGTGCCGCTGCTGCTCTTTGCCACCGCGGCGCGGCGGATGAGCTATGCCGCGCTCGGCTTCGTCCAGTTCCTCGCGCCGACGCTTCAGTTCCTCTTGAGCCTGTTCGTTTTTCACGAGCCGCTGAAGCCCGCGCAGCTCGCCTGCTTCGTGCTGATCTGGGCGAGCATCGCGGTGTTCAGTTTCGACATGCTGCGCAAGATGCGCGCCGAGCGGATGATCGAGGTGGCTTGATCAGCGTCGCCCCCGCGAAGGCGGGGGCCGCTTGCGGTCTGCTACCATGGCTGCGTAAAACGACAGCGGCCCCCGCCTGCACGGGGGCGACGGGTCAGACCAGCCGCCAGCCCAGCGTTTCGCCGGCGTGGAAGGGGACGACTTCGCCGATGCGGTCGGGGACGAGCGTCTCGCCGCGTTCCAAGGTCATCGTGCCTTCATTCAGCGGCAGGCCGTAGAAGCGCGGGCCATGCTCGCTGGCGAAGCCTTCGAAATGGGCGAGCGCGCCATCCTCGTCGAACGCCTTGATATAGGATTCGAGCGCATAGGGGGCGTTGAAAATGCCCGCGCAGCCGCACGAGGCTTCTTTCGTATGCACCGCGTGCGGCGCGCTGTCGGTGCCGAGGAAAAATTTGGGCGAGCCCGAGGTCGCGGCGGCGCGCACCGCGAGGCGGTGATGCTCGCGCTTCGCGACGGGCAGGCAGTAAGCGTGCGGACGAATGCCGCCGACGAGCATCGCGTTGCGGTTGATGTGGAGATGCTGCGGCGTGACCGTCGCGGCGACATTGGCGGACGCGTCGGCGACGAACTGGGCAGCCTCGGCGGTGGTGATATGTTCGAAGACGATCTTGAGGCCGGGCAGCGTCTTTACCAGCGGTGCGAGCGTGCGTTCGATGAACACCGCCTCGCGGTCGAAAATGTCGACGTGCGTGTCGGTGACTTCGCCGTGGATGAGGAGCGGCATGCCGATGTCCTGCATCCTCTCGAGCACGCCCATGATGTTCGCGACGTCGGTGACGCCGTGCGCGCTGCCGGTGGTCGCGTGCGCGGGATAGAGTTTGGCGGCGGTAAAGACGCCCTCTTCATGGCCGCGCGCCATTTCGTCGGCGTCGCTGTGATCGGTCAGATAGGCGACGATCAGCGGGGTGAAGTTGAGCCCGGCGGGCACCGCCGCGTTGATGCGGTCGCGATACGCCCGGCCTTCGTCGGCGGTGGTCACCGGCGGCGACAGGTTCGGCATGACGATCGCGCGCGCGAACTGGCGCGCGGTATATTGCGCGACATGTTCGAGCATCGCGCCGTCGCGCAGATGGACGTGCCAGTCGTCGGGGCGGCGGATCGTCAGGCGGTCGGTCATCGAAAAGACTCGTCGTAGGTGGGCTTGGCTTTGGCTGGGGCGTCCCTAAATTATCGCCATGGCTAATACCACCCTTCACGACCGCGCGCTCCTCCGTCTGTCGGGGGACGACGTCCGCGGCTTTCTGCAAGGTCTCGTTACCAACGACACGTCGGGCAATCTGCCCGTTTGGGCGGCGCTGCTCACCGCGCAGGGCAAGGCGCTGTTCGATTTCCTGATCTGGGCCGACGAAGAGGATGTGCTGATCGATTGCGAGCGCGATGCGGCAGAGGCGCTGGTCAAGCGCCTGACCCTCTATCGCCTGCGCCGGCCGATCACGATCGCGATCGAGCTCGGTCTCGCGGTGCATTGGGCGCCGGCGGGCGACCTGGGGGCGCCCGATCCGCGGCTGGCCGGGCTCGGTCAGCGCTGGCTCGCCCCGGCGGACGAAGGCGAGGGGGCCGACGCCGCGTGGCGCGCGCACCGGCTGGCGCTGGGTGTTGCCGAAGGCCGCGCCGAACTCGGCGACGGGGCGGTGCTGTGGCTCGAATGCAATGCCGCCGAACTGAACGGGGTGAGCTTTACCAAGGGCTGTTACGTCGGGCAGGAAAATACCGCGCGGATGAACTGGCGCCAGAAGGTCAATCGGCGGATCGTCGTAGTGCCGATCGCCGAGGCCGATGAGAAAAGGCAGATGGTCGCCTATCCCGAGCTCGGCTGGTCGGTCGAGCATCGGCGAGTGGAGGCGATCGACGCCGCCGCAGCGCCCGGATGGATGCGAGAGGGCCTCGCCTCGGGTTCATGACAGGTGCAGGCTTTGCTGCTAGGGTGCGGCCATGCGCGCCCTGCTGATTTCGTCGGCGCTTGCCGCCGCTTTCGCCCTGTCCGCCGCCGCTGCGGCGCCGACCTCCTTATTGCCCGTCGCGCCCGAAGCGCCCGCGCCCGCCGCCGCCCTGGCGCCGCTGGCGAAGGAGTCGGTCTGGACGCCGCGTTTCGAGGCGGCGGCCGGCGAGCTTGCCGATGCGCTGCGCTCGGGTGACGAGGCGCGGTGGGGGCCGCTGCTGGGCGGGAAATGGCTGGCCGCCGCCGATCGCGAGCGCATAAAGCGCCTGCTCGGCGACCGCGACAGCCCCTTCCGTCATGCGCTGCTGTCGAAGGGATTTCGGCATCGCGCCATCCTCGGCTGGGACGCATCCGCGTCGATGAGCGCCGCCGATCGCGCGGCGATCGAGGCGGGACAGGAGGCCGAGGCGCTCGTCTGCTGGTCGGCGGGTGGAAGCGGCGAGGGTGTGTGGCCGACGACGGCGCGCGAGGCCGACAATCGCCCCGGGCGTCCCTATGCCTGCGCGCGGATCGCCTACAGCATCCGTGGCGACGCGCCGACCTGGCGCGCCTTCATCGAGCGGCACGAACCCGCTTAACCAATCTCCAACCCGAATCTGCGACAAGTGTGCCCATGATCGGGCGTTTTCTTGGCTTGGCGATCGCCATCACGGCGGTGTCGGTCGGCGTGGCGAGCGTCGCCAGCCGTTCGGCCGGCGACGGTGACGGCGCGCGCGTGCCGGCGGAGACGCAGCACGACAGCAACTGGACGACACGAAAGCGCGAGCGCGGCGCTTGGTCGTCGGGGTCTTCGGCGCCGGGCGCAAGGGCCTCGGGCGGCGAAGTGCGCCTCGGCCGGTCGGGCGATTCGCATTTCTATGCCGATACCGAGGTCGACGGCACCAACATCCGGATGCTGGTCGACAGCGGCGCGTCGATCGTCGCGCTGACGCGCCGCGATGCCGAGGCGATCGGCATCGACGTCGACAGCCTGCCGATCGGCGGCATGGCGCGCACCGCGGGCGGCGACGTGCCGATGCGCACCGTGACGCTCGGCAGCGTCGTGGTCGAAGGGATCGAGGTGCGGCAGGTTCCGGCGGCGGTGATCGACGCCGATATGGGCGTGTCGCTGCTCGGGCAGAGCTTTCTGGCGAAGCTCGATACGGTGAATGTCGAGGGGGATACGATGACGCTGCGGTGAGGGGCGGTGGCGGTTTCTGGGTGGGCGCGGACCTCCCCTAATTCGCCATCCCGGGCTTGACTCGGGACCCGCCTTCTTCCTGCTCAACGTCGAAAAGACAGGGCAGGCCCCGGGTCAAGCCCGGGGTGACGAGGAATATGAGGGCCGCTACCGGCCCGAATGCCGCTACCCTTGCCATTCGCGCCGCTTTTCCCCACATCGAGCGCCATGAACGCTCCCAATCCTTCCCCCAATCCTCCGATGCGCGCGGCGATCGTGCCGGTCACCGCTTTCCAGCAGAATTGCACCTTGCTGTGGTGCACCGCGACCAACAAGGCGGCCTTTGTCGATCCCGGCGGCGACCTCCCCAAGCTCAAGGAAGCGGTCAAACAGACGGGGGTCGAGGTCGAGAAGATCCTCGTCACCCATGGCCATATGGACCATTGCGGGCAGGCGGGGATGCTCGCGAAGGAACTGGGCGTGCCGATCGAAGGGCCGCACGAGGACGACCGTTTCTGGATCGAGGCGTTTGCCGAGGATGGCGCGCGTTTCGGGATGGTCGGCGAGACGTTCGAACCCGACCGCTGGCTGGTCGATGGCGACACGGTGACCGTCGGCAATCTCGAGATCGACGTGATCCACTGCCCGGGGCATACGCCGGGGCATGTCGTGTTTCACCACGCGCCGTCGAAACTCGCGATCGTCGGCGACGTGATCTTTCAGGGATCGATCGGGCGCACCGATTTTCCGCGCGGCAATCATCAGCAATTGCTCGATTCGATCACCGGCAAGCTGTGGCCGCTCGGCGGCGACACGACCTTTCTGCCGGGGCACGGCGCGCACAGCAATTTCGCGCACGAACGGCGGACGAACCCGTTCGTGAGTGATATGGCGCTGGGCGGCTAGGCCCGATCAGCGCGGCGTCGCTGCCACCGTTTCGACCTCGGTCGCCGTAATGCTCACCGGCGTGAGATAGACGATCGCGAGCGCGGTGAGCGCGAGGCCGAGCTGGGTGAGCATGGTGACGACCGTGCCGACCATGCGGGCCCACATCATCCCGTCCATGCCGAGCGCGTGGAGGATGCGGCCGACGAGATAGAGCGCGCCGACGCCCCACAGCCACATCGACGAGCCGAAGCCCAATTCGACGAGCGCGAGCAGGATCAGCACGAAGGCGGTGTTTTCGACGAAATTGCTGTGCGCGCGCATCCGGCGGGTCAAAAGATCGTTGCCGCCGTCGCCAATGAAGACCTTTTCGCGGGTGCGCACGCGGCCGACGCGGAGCGCGAGCCACAGGTTGAGCAGCGCCGCGCCGGCGGCGATCGTCAGGCTGATCGGCAAGATGATCATTTACTTTCCCCCTTTGGCCGGCTGGTCCGGCGGTGGGAGAGATGTGGCATTGCCGGGGGAGCAGGGCAAGCTTGTGCCGTCGAATGAAGTCGCAGCCGTTCGTGCGCGCAATGGGCTTGCCTTTGCGGGCAAAAACGCTATAGCCGCGCCCGATCCGGCACCCGACACCATCTGGCGTTGAGGCACCTTCCGGCGGAAGATTTTTCCTGCGTCATCTGGGCGGGAATGGGCTTCGGCGCGGCGGGCGGGCCAGTCATTTCCGGCAACGGGAAGGACAAATCCGGGTAGCCGATTCGTGACACAACATTTGAGAATGCAGGAAAAATCATGGCCGTTCCCAAGCGAAAAACCTCGCCCTCGAAGCGCGGCATGCGTCGCAGCCACGACAGCCTGAAGGTCGAAGCCTTTCAGGAATGCCCGAACTGCGGCGAGCTGAAGCGCCCGCACAACCTTTGCAACGCCTGCGGTCATTATAACGGCCGCGAAGTGGTGTCGGTCGGCGCGTAATAAACAGGCCGGAGGGCATTAGATGGCAATGACACCGCGAATCGCAATCGATGCGATGGGCGGTGACGTCGGCGTGCGCATGATGCTCGCCGGCGCCGCGATGGCGCGCCACAAGCACGACGGCCTCCGCTTCATCCTCGTCGGCGACGAGGAGCAGATCAAGGCGGCGCTCGACCATCACCCGAACCTGCGCGCGGCGTCGGACATCCTCCACACCGACGGCGTGGTGTCGGGCGAGGACAAGCCGAGCCAGGCGCTGCGCAAGGCGAAGGGCACCTCGATGGGGCTCGCGATCGACGCGGTGAAGCGCGGCGACGCCGGCGGCGCCGTGTCGGCGGGCAACACCGGCGCGCTGATGGCGATGGCGAAGCTCGCGCTGCGCACCATGCCGGGGATCGACCGGCCGGCGCTCGCGGCGCTGCTGCCGACGCTCGGCGACAATGACGTCGTCATGCTCGACCTGGGCGCCAACACCGATTGCGATGCCAACAACCTGATCCAGTTCGCGGTCATGGGCGCCGCCTATGCGCGCACCGCGATGGGGCTCGAACGCCCGCGCGTCGCGTTGCTCAATATCGGCACCGAGGAGCTGAAGGGCACCGGCGAGATCCGCGACGCCGCGGCGCGGCTGCGCGAGGCACACGGGCTGCCGATGGAGTTCACCGGCTTTATCGAGGGCGACAAATTGTCGCGCGGCAATGTCGACGTGATCGTCCATGACGGGTTTTCGGGCAATATCGCGCTGAAGACGATCGAGGGGACGGCGCGCTTCGTCACCGACCTGCTCCGCCGCGCCTTCACCAGTTCGACGCGCTCGAAGATCGGTTTCCTGATCTCGCGCCCCGCAACCGAATTGCTCAAGCATCACCTCGACCCCAATAATCACAATGGCGCGGTGTTCCTCGGCCTCAACGGCGTGGTGCTCAAGAGCCATGGCAGCGCCGATGCGAAGGGGGTCGCGAACTGCGTCCACCTGTGCGCCGAGCTCATTGAAAAGGATATCACGCGCCAGGTGACCGAGGATCTCGCGAATTTCCGCAGCGGCGACGCGGCATGACGCTGCGCGCGATCCTCGCCGGCACCGGATCGGCGCTGCCGCGCACGCGCGTCTCGAACGCCGAACTCGCGAGCCGCGTCGACACCAGCGACGAATGGATCGTCGAGCGCACCGGCATCCGTTTCCGCCATATCGCCGAACCCGACGAGACGACCGCGACACTCGGCGCCGATGCGGCGAAGCAGGCGCTCGCCGCCGCGGGGCTCGAACCTTCGGACATCGGGCTGATCATCGTCGCGACCGCGACCCCCGATAACACGTTTCCGGCGAGCGCCACCAAGGTGCAGGCGTTGCTCGGGTCGCCCGACTGCATCGCCTTCGACGTCGCCGCGGTCTGCTCGGGCTTTCTCTATGCGGTGTCGGTCGCCGATTCGATGCTGCGCACCGGCGCGGCGAAGCACGCGCTGGTGATCGGCAGCGAGACGTTCAGCCGCATCCTCGACTGGGAGGACCGCACGACCTGCGTGCTGTTCGGCGACGGCGCGGGCGCGATCGTGCTGTCGGCCGAAGAGGTCGCCGACGACCGCGGTATCCTCGCGACGCGGCTCCATGCCGAGGGCAAATATTCGGACATGCTCTATGTCGACGGAGGGCCGTCGACGACGGGCACGGTCGGCCATGTCCGGATGCAGGGCCGCGAAGTGTTCCGCCACGCGGTCACCAATCTGGCGTCGGTGCTGGCCGAGGTGATGGAAGAGATCGGCCTGTCGGCCGAGCAGATCGACTGGGTCGTGCCGCATCAGGCGAACAAGCGCATCATCGACGCGACCGCGAAAAAGCTGGGTTTGCCGGCCGAACGCGTCGTGCTGACGGTCGACCAGCACGCCAATACGTCGGCCGCATCGGTGCCGCTCGCGCTCGACCTCGCGGTGCGCGACGGGCGGATCAAGCGCGGCGACCTGGTCGTGCTCGAAGCGATGGGCGGCGGCTTCACCTGGGGCGCGGCGGTGCTGCGCGTCTGAACCTTCGTTCCGGCGCGTCAACTTCTCCTTCCATCCGTTTCAGTTTGGCGGATTAATTCGGATTTGTTACATATGCGTAACGGGACTCGTGACGGTGGGGGCTGTTAGAGAACCGGCAGCATATTTTCGCTTCAGAGGGGGAAGGGATCAACATGACCGCAGGGACGCTTACGCGAGCCGATATCGCCAGCCGCATCAACCAGCAGATCGGCTTGTCGCGCAATGAATCGGCGGCGATCGTCGAATCGATTCTCGACCATATGTCGGACGCGCTCGCGGTCGGGCAGAATGTGAAGATTTCGGGCTTCGGGACTTTCGTGCTGCGCGACAAGGCGCAGCGGATCGGCCGCAATCCCAAGACGGGGATCGAGGTTCCGATCCTGCCGCGGCGCGTGATGACCTTTCGCGCCAGCCAGACGATGCGAGCGCGCGTTGCCGGCAAATAGGTTCCGCCTTATCGATGCCGCGGTCTGACATGGTCGGCGATGACGGCAAGGCGGCGGGTGCCATGCTGGCGATCGGCGAACTTGCGGTTCGCATCGGCGTGCCGACGCATGTGCTGCGATATTGGGAAACGCGTTTCCCGCAGTTGAAGCCGCTCCAGCGTTCGGGCCGCCGCCGCTATTACCGCGCCGAAGATGTCGCGCTCGCCGAGCGCATCCACCATTTGCTGCATGTACGGGGCTTTACCGTGGAGGGCGCGCGCAAGGCGCTGTCCGAACCGGCATCCGAGGCAGGCGCGGCGCCCGCGCCGCGCGCGGCCTCGATGCGCGAGACGCCCGATGCCGGTGCGCCGGCGCGGGGGGCGGGGATTCCGGTCGAGGCGCTTGTCGCGCTGCGCCAGCGGCTGGCCGCGGCGCTGGATTGAAAAAGCCCCGTCGCACGGCGATGTGGGTTCGGGGTGGGAAGCGGACAAGAAGTCAATCGCACCCTTTCACTATCGTCTGTCGGTTTGATACTGGCTCGCGGTGGCTGCGTTTATGCCTTCGGCGGCCGACACCACTTCCTTGGAAAAGATACGCCACTGCCCTCGACGGCGCTCGCAAACATATCGCGCTTTTGAAACCGTATACTCGCCGGTGTATCGGCCATCCATATCCACGCGACGGACAATCTCTTTCACCGTCACAATTTGTCGGTTTTGGATGACGTCCGATATCCGCCACTCTCGCGGCGTCGTGCTATATTTGGGGCAAGGTCCATTAAGCTTTACGGCGTTCCAGCTTTGGCGTGGGGTGGAGGTGCCTTTGGAGAAGCCATCGGCCCACGTCAGTGGGGAAATCGCCTCGCTTATCTGACAATCGACAGCCTCATTCCAGTATCGGATTGCGCTAGGGCAATTTGGGGCGGGTAGTTGCATTGCAGCCGCGTCCGCCGAGAGAAGGGCAACTACGGAAACAGTGAAGCAGACCGTCCGCATTTCGGAAGATTTGCAGATAAGATTGAAGTCCGCAATCCGGTCGAAACCGACCGTTTCGACCACGCAGGCTGCGGAATTTCCTCGGACGAATCGCCACGCCATCTTAACGCTTCGCTGCTAATCTCTTGCCGATGACGGTCCATCCCGCCTTTTCGACGAGCGCCGGCGAAGCCGCGCCGCTGACGGTGCGCGTCGTCGATCCGCTGTCGCTTTCGGGCGATCTCGCGGCGGCGTGGGACGGGCTCGCGAGCGAGGCGAGCGAACCCAATCCCTTTGCCGAACGCTGGTGCCTGCAATCGGCGCTCCACTTGCTCGATCCCGAGCGGAATGCGCGGCTGGTGCTGGTACGCGACGGCAACGACGGGCCGGTGATCGGCGTGATGCCCGTCGCGTCCGCACTCCATTACGGACGCCTGCCGCTGCGGCATGTGACCGGCTGGGCGCACCCCAATCATTTCCACGGCGCCCCGCTGGTGCGCGCCGGCTTCGAAAGCCTGTTCTGGTCGATCCTGCTCGGCTGGTGCGATGCCGCGCCCTGGGCGCGGACGCTGCTGCATGTGCCGCGCCTGACCGAGGACGGCCCGCTCCACCGCGCGCTCGTCGATGTCGCGCGGGTGCGCGGCGGCGAGGCGAGGACGGTGCACCGCGAAGAACGCGCGCTGCTCGAAAGCCCGCTGTCGCCCGACGATTATTGGGATGCGGCGGTGCGCGCGAAGAAGCGCAAGGAATTGCGGCGCCAGGCGAACCGGCTCGCCGAACAGGGCGCGGTCGGCCTTCGCCGCTGGCAGGCGGGCGAGGGGCTCGACCCGTGGATCGACGCCTTCCTCACCCTCGAGGCGCGAGGCTGGAAGGGGCGCGCCGGATCGGCGCTCGCCAGCCATGGCGAGACCGAGGCATGGTTCCGCGCGGTGCTGACCGGCGCGGCCGATGCGGGCAAGCTCGACATGCGCGCGCTCGATCTGAACGGCCGCCCGCTGGCGATGCTGGTCAACTTCCTTTGCTCGCCCGGGGGCTTTTCCTTCAAGACCGCGTTCGACGAGGATTATGCCCGCTTTTCGCCCGGGGTGCTGCTGCAGCAGGCGAATCTCGATCTGCTCGACGATCCGAAGATCGCGTGGGTCGACAGTTGCGCCGCGGCCGGCCACCCGATGATCGACAGCGTCTGGCGCGAACGCCGTTCGCTGGTCTGGGTCAATGTGCCGCTGTCGGCACCCGCCGACCGGCTGCGCTTTGCGATGCTGGACAAGGCCGAGCGCCTGTGGCGGCGCTGGAAGGGTGCCGCCGCGCCCGCAAATGAAGTAGAAAGCCCGACATGACCGCGCACCAGCCGATCGACCGCGCCGTATTCCCCGCCGAAACGCTCGAGCGGATGGCGGCGCTCTATCCGCAGCGCGCGGGATTGCTCCACCACCGTCTTCCCGACCATCCCTTGCTGTCGATCGAGGCGCTCGCGGTGCTCGGCGAAAGCCTGCCCGCAAGCGAGGTCGAATATAATCCGGGCAATGTGCCGATCGGCATCCGGCCCGAGGATGTGCCCTCGAACGGCCTGTCGATTGGCGAGACGATTCGCACGATCGACAGCAACGGCAGCTGGGCGGTGCTCAAGAATATCGAGAATGTCGCGGCCTATCGCACGCTGCTGATGGATCTGCTCGGCGAACTCGACCCCGTTGTGACCCCGCGCACCGGTGCGATGCTGACGCCGCAGGGATTCATCTTCATCTCGTCGCCGGGGTCGATCACCCCGTTCCACTTCGACCCCGAGCATAATATCCTGCTCCAGCTCAAGGGACAGAAGGTGATGAACGTCTGGCCCGCGGGCGACGAGCGCTTCGCGCACCGCCGCGAGCACGAACGCTATCACACCGGCGGGCACCGCAATTTGCCGTGGGAAGAGGCGTATAAGGACGACGCGGAGCAGGTGCCGCTCGGTCCCGGCGACGCGGTGCTGATGCCCGTGATGGCGCCGCATTTCGTCGCCAACGGCGACGCGCCGTCGATTTCGCTGTCGATCACCTGGCGCAGCGAATGGAGTTATCGCGAGTCCGAAGCGCATGCCGCCAACGCCGCGCTGCGCCGCATGGGGCTCGACCCCGCCATGCCGCCGCGCTGGCCGAGCTATGCCTGGATGAAGACCGTCGGCTGGCGCGCCGCGCGCAAGCTGCGCCTCGTCGAATGACGCCTGTGACAGATTGCTTTCAATTGCCGCAAATTGCGGTTATGGGCGCCCATCCCGATATTTCGAGCCCATAGAGGATTGATGGCGAAAGAAGAACTTCTGGAAATGCGCGGCCAAGTGGTCGAACTGCTGCCCAACGCGATGTTTCGCGTCAAACTGGAAAATGATCACGAGATTCTGGGCCACACGGCCGGCAAGATGCGCAAGAACCGCATCCGCGTTCTCGTGGGCGACGAAGTGCTCGTCGAACTCACCCCCTATGACCTGACCAAGGGTCGGATCACCTATCGCTTCAAGTGAGCGCGGCGGCATGGGTTTGAACCCTAAATCGCCCGCGCTGGTTCTGGCTTCGACTTCGCCGCGCCGGCGCGAATTGCTGGGGCGGATCGGGCTGGAGCCCGCGCGGATCGCGGCCCCCGAAATCGACGAGACGCCGCTGAAGGGCGAGCTGCCGCGCGACTATGTCGCGCGGCTCGCGCGGGGCAAGGCGCTCGCGGTCGCGCGTGCGCCGGACGAAGTTGTCCTCGCGGGCGATACGACGGTGGCGGTCGGGCGCCGCATCCTCGGAAAACCGGCCGACGAAGGCGATCTGCGGCGGATGCTCGCCTTGCTGTCGGGGCGGCGCCACCATGTCTGGTCGGGCGTCTGCGTCGTCGGCACCGATGAGCGTCCGCGCGTCCGCGTCGTCGACACGATCGTCGCCTTCAAGGCGCTGAGCGCCGCCGAGATCGACTGGTATGTCGAAACGGGCGAGGGGATGGGCAAGGCGGGCGGCTATGCGATCCAGGGGCGCGCCGAAACCTTCGTGCGCTTCCTGTCGGGCAGCCATTCGAACGTCGTCGGCCTGCCGCTCTTCGAAACGCGGGCGCTTTTGACGAGCGCGGGAATCGCGCTTGGCTGAGTGGCTCTATGAAGCCGGGATCGGCGAAGCGCGCGCGGCGCTGATCGAGGATGACGAAATCGTCGAGGCGCGGATCGAGCGCGAAGGCGAAGGGCCGCGTGTCGGCGCGATCGTCGGCGCGAAGCTGGTCGAGGCGGGCAGGAGCGGCAAGGGCGCGTTGATCGCGCTCGACTGGCCGGGCGCGCCGCAGGCGACGCTGACCGGTCTGCCGCCGTCGACCTCGACCGGGGCGCGGCTGACGGCCGAAATCACCCGCATGGCGCTGCGCGAGCGCGCCCGCGACAAGCCGGCGCGGGCGCGGATGGCGGAGATGGATGCGAAGGTCGGTGACGGTCCCGACCTTCGGACGCGCATCGCGGCGACGGGCATCGCCGTCACCGAGCTGCAACCGGCCGGCCCCGACCGGCTCGAACAGGCGGGCTGGTCCGAATTGATCGACCGTGTCCGCTCCGGGCACTGGCCCTTTGCGAGTGGTGCGCTGTGGGTCGATGCGACCCCCGCGATGCTGCTGATCGACATCGACGGCGAGGGGGACGCGCTGGCGCTTGCGCGGGCGGGTGCGCGGCAAGCGGCGGGCCTTATCCGTCGCTGCGACATCGGCGGATCGATCGGCATCGACTTCCCGTCGGTGCCCGATCGCGCGGGGCGGCAGGCGATCGACGCCGCCATCGACGCCGCGCTGCCGCAGCCTTTCGAGCGCACCGCGGTCAACGGCTTCGGCTTCATGCAGATCGTCCGCCGCCGCGAGCGGCCGTCGCTGATCGAACAGGTCCGGTTCGATCCGGTCGCGACCGATGCCGTGCTGCTGCTGCGCCAGGCGGAACGCGCGATGGGCGCGGGCGACTTGACGCTGACCGCGCGTTCCGGGGTGATCGACCATATCGTCGCACGGGCACACTGGATCGAAACATTGCAACATCGCACCGGCCGCGCGGTCCGCCTGATCGCGGATCCGGCCGTCAAAGGAGCGGGCCATGCCCAGTAAACCTCCGCGCTGCCCGCTGTGCGGCAAGCCGCGCGACCCCGAATATAAGCCCTTTTGCAGCCGCGGTTGCCGCGACCGCGATCTCCTCAACTGGTTCGGCGAGGACTATCGCGTGCCGGCCGATCAGGCGCCCGACGGCACCGCCGACGACGATCGTTTCGACGAGGGATAAATCGCCAAGAAAGATGCTGGACAGGACGCAAAGCCCTGCCTATAGCCGCCGCTCGCCAGCGCGGCCGACCGGCCGCCGCGGTTCGCCTGGGTAGCTCAGTTGGTAGAGCATGCGACTGAAAATCGCAGTGTCGGCGGTTCGATCCCGTCCCCAGGCACCACCTTCCCCTTATCGTTGTTCGGCATATTTTTGTGACGGTCCGATTACGCCTTCCGTAGCGTAAACTGTTGCTTTTGTGCCACTAATAGACGGAAAAGCCCGATGCTCACGCGCGCGCGCGTTGACGCGGCGGGGCGGTGCGTTAGACCGATCAGTCACTACCGGGCATCTCCCGATAAGCCTTTGGCTGCGCTGCGGTGGTTTTGGAGAGAGAGAGAGACATCATCATGACTTTGCGCAACATCCTGTTGGGCGCCACCATGCTGTGCGCCGCCACCACCCCCGCTTATGCTTTCGCCCAGGATGCCGCCGCGCCGGCGGATGCCGGGACGGCCGTCGACGATACCGATTATGGCAACGACATCATCGTCACCGCGAGCAAGCGGTCGCAGACCCTGCAGGACACGCCGGTCGCCGTCTCGGTGACGTCGGCGGCGCAGCTTGAAGACGCGCAGATCCGCGACCTGATCGACCTCCAGACCGCGGTGCCCAGCCTGCGCGTCTCGCAGCTCCAGTCGAGCGCGAACACCAACTTCATCATCCGCGGCTTCGGCAACGGCGCGAACAATGCGGGCATCGAGCCGTCGGTCGGCGTCTTCATCGACGGCGTCTATCGCTCGCGTTCGGCCGCGCAGATCGGCGACCTTCCGAACGTCGAGCGCATCGAAGTGCTGCGCGGCCCGCAATCGACGCTGTTCGGCAAGAACGCGTCGGCGGGCGTGATCAGCATCGTCACGCAAAAGCCGCAATATGAATTCGGCGGTTCGGCCGAAGTCACCTATGGCAATTACGACGCGATCACCGTCAAGGGCGACATCACGGGCCCGATCAGCGACACCGTCGCCTTCTCGATCGGCGGTAATTACAACCGCCGCGACGGCTATGCGCAGGATCTGAACCTCGACACCGACGTCAACGACCGCAACCGCTGGGGTGTGCGCGGCCAGCTCTTGTTCGAACCGACCGACGCACTCTCGATCCGCCTGATCGGCGACTATGACAAGATCGACGAGAATTGCTGCATCGCGGGCAATGTCATCGCCGGGCCGACGGTGGCGATCACCGACGCACTCGCCGGCGGCACCAGCGTCGATCGCGAAAACCCCTTCTCCTACGACGTCTACAATAATTTCCTGTCGTCGAATAAGATCGAGAATTACGGCGGTTCGGCGCAGATCGACTATGATCTCGGCAATCTCGCGCTGACTTCGATCACCGCCTATCGCCAGGTGCGCGCCGACACGAACCAGGATTCGGACTTCACCGCCGCCGACCTGATCGGCGAGAAGAGCGACTATGTCGACATCGACACCTTCACGCAGGAAATCCGCCTGACGTCGGACTTCGACGGCCCGATCAACTTCCTGCTCGGCGGCTATTATTTCAATGAAAAGGTCAACCAGCAGAGCGCGATCAAGTTCGGCGACGATTTCCGGCCCTATGCCGACGCGCTGATCCGTGCATCGACGGCGAATGCGCTGAACGTCAACTCGCTCGAGGCTATTCTCGGCGCGGCGAACGGGGCCGATTATACGGGCGACTTCTTCCGCGCGGGTGACGGGCTCGACGAAGCCTATAAGATGAAGAACGAGGCCTTCTCGATCTTCGGCACTGTCGATTTCGAAGTCACCGACCGCCTGACGCTGACGCTGGGCGGCAATTATACGAAGGACCGCAAGCGCTTCTCGACGAATGTCGTCAGCAGCGACACCTTCTCAGGTATCGACCTGCGCGGCAGCGGCGGCCGCGTCATTGCGGGACAGGCGCTTGCAACCGGTGTCGGTCAGGCGCTCGGCCTTCCGGCCGGCACGCTTGCGACCCCTGCCCAGATTCAGGCCTTTGCCGGTGCCCAGCCGGCGATCTTTGGCCAGATCAACGCGCAGGCGACCGCTTTTGGCCAGCTCAACGCCAATCTGACGACGGCGCAGGCCGCCGCCGACGGCAACCCGTTGACGGTCGGCAACCCCTTCCTCGCGCTGACGCCCTTCCAGTTCCTGCCGCCTTTCCTCAACGTTCCGAACGCGGTCGAGAGCGGCAAGACGAACGACGGCGACTTCTCGTACAGCGTGCGCGCCGCCTATGAACTCACCGACACGGTCAACGTCTATGCGACCTATGCGACGGGCTTCAAGGCGAGCTCGATCAACCTGTCGCGTGACAGCCGTCCGACCGCGGAAGACCTGCCGGCGATCATCTCGGGCGGCCTCGGCCTTCCGAACCTGGTTTCGGGCTCGCGCTTCGCGAATCCCGAGGAATCGACCGTCTACGAATTCGGTCTGAAGGGCCAGTGGGACGTCGCCGCGGTGAACGTCGCGGTGTTCAAGCAGTCGATCAAGGGCTTCCAGTCGAACGTCTTCACCGGCACCGGCTTCGCGCTCGCCAACGCGGGCAAGCAGTCGACCTTCGGGATCGAGTTCGACGGATCGGTGCGCCCGGTCGACGGGCTCAACCTGACGCTGGCGGCGACCTATCTCGACGCGAAGTATGACAGCTTCGTCAATTCGGCGTTCGGCGATATCTCGGGCACCACGCCCGCCGGTATTCCTGAACTGTCGCTGTCGATGGGTGGCACCTATACGCACGAGTTCGCGGGCGGGACCAAGGCGATCGCGCACGTCGACTACAGCTATGAGAGCCCGGTCCAGATCGTCGAAGGCCTGTCGGGATTCCCCGCGAGCGTCGCGCAGAACCTGAAGCGCGAAGTGAACTCGCTCAACGCGTCGTTCACGGTTCGCCTGACCAACGGGATCGACGTCGGCGTTTGGGGCCGCAACCTCACCAACGCCCAGTATCTGACGACGATCTTCCCGGCGGTCGCGCAGGCGGGCAGCGTCTCGGGCTATCCGAGCCAGCCGCGCACCTATGGCGGAACCATCCGCTACAAATTCTGATCGCGCGGCGCCGGGCGGTCAGCGCCCGGCCCCCGCGGCAGCAGGACAAAAGAAACCCCGGCCTCTCGATGAGAGGCCGGGGCTTTTTTGCGTTGCCGCCTAGGTGATCAGAATCGCACGCCCGCCGCGATGCCGTAGCGGCGCGGTTCGAGGGTGAAGATATTGGTGTAATTGCCCGACGACTGGTCGGTGATGTAGAGGCCGGTGACGCTGTTGGCATCGAAGACGTTCTGGATGAAGCCTTTGACATACCATTTGTCGTCGGGACCGTTCAGCTGCAGCTGGGCGTTGACCTGGGCATAGCCCTTGATGCGGTTGACGTTGCCGTTGAAGATGCTGCCATAGCTTTCACCGGTATAGGCAAGGTCGACGCGCGGGACGAGGCTCATGTCGCCGCCGCCCAGCCGCGCGGTATATTGGATACCGGCGCTGAACTTGTAGTTCGGCGCCTGCGGCAGCTGGTTGCCCTTGATATTGACCGGAACGCCGGCGGAGAAATATTCGATCCCGCCGAAGGCCGCCGGATCGAGCCCTGCCGGGGCGAAAGCGCCGGCGGCGGCAGCATCCATGACGGAACAGATGCTGAAGGCGCCGGTCGATGCGATGCCGCCGTCCGCCGGGAAGGTCGTCGTCGGTTGCAGGTTTGCGCCAGCGGCTACGCCGGGGACGAAGCCGCCGTTGATCACCTGCTGGACCCCGTTCACGAAGGCGTTGACCCCCGCGGCGTTGCCCGAGGTCGATGCCACGGCGCAGTTGGCGGCGTTGGTGATGTCCTTGATGATCACCGCATCGCTGCGGCCGCCGCCGAAGTCGCGCGGGTTGCTCGTGAATTTGTCGTCGGTGACCTTGCTGTGCAGATAGCTGAAGCCGAGGTTGACGACGACATCGGGGTCGGGTCGGACAATGGCTTCGGCCTCGAACCCATAGATGTCGGCGCTGACATTGTCGTTGACCGCGGTGCGTGCGACGATCTTGCTGAGCTGCAGGTCCTTGTATTTATAATAGAAGGCCGTGAGGTTCAGCTGGAGCGCGCCGTTGCCGAAGGTGTTCTTCGACCCGATTTCGAACGCGTCGACCTGTTCCGGCTTGAAGCTTTCGGGCACTTCGAAGATCGGCTGCAGCGGCGGGTTGATGCCGCCCGATTTATAGCCGCGCGAATAGGAGGCATAGAGAAGATTATCCTCGGTGACCTTGAAGTCGAGCACCGCGCGGCCGGTCAGCTTGTTGAACTTCACCGTGCGTTCCTGGATGATCTGATTGCCGGGCGTGCCGGGGTCGGCGTCGAACGAGCCGACAAACGGCGAATCGAACGCGCTGCCCGTTCCGCCATGCGGCGCGAGGAAGCTCGCCAGCGTCGAACGCGCCCTGACGCTCTTCTTGTCGTTGTTGTAACGCAGGCCGGCGGTCAGTTTGAGGCGGTCGCTGAACTCGAAATAGGCCTCGCCGAACAGGCCGTACGACGTGATCTTCAGGTCGTCGGTGTTGTTGCGGAAGAAAGGCGTCGCGAGGAACGAGGGCGGCAACGGCGCGGCGATCGTCTGCCCGGGATTGGCCGGGTCGGGCACGCGGTTGGTCGCCGCGGTAAAGGCTCCCAATACGCCGGTCAGATAGTCGATCGGAAAGGCGTTCACATAATAGCTGTTCTCGGTCAGATGATAATCGGCATAGATGCCGCCGACCAGAAAGTTGAACGGTCCATCGAGGTCGCTCGACAATATGGCTTCGGCGGACCAGCTGCTGTTATACTGGTTCGACCGGTCGAACTGGAGCGACTGATCGCTACAGATCTTGTTGCCGCCAAAGCTGCCATAGCCGCTTTCCTCGGCGAGCGAGGTGCAGAGCTGGCCGTTCGGGCCGTCGGGAATGATCGCCGCGGCGACCGGGCCGAAATAGGTGTTCGACAGGATCGGGTTGCCGCTGGAGTCCACCCCCAGCGGAATGGGGTTCGCGGCGAAGAAGGCGAGCGTGTTGAGGCCGCCCGCGTAAAGCGAGCGGTCGCCGACATTGCTGTTATAGTCCTGCGACGCGTCGAGCTTGACCTTCTGATACTGGCCCGAAACCTGCAGCGACACCGGGCCGAAATTATGCTCGATCTGGCCCTGCAGCGTCAGCTCGCTGGTGAAATAGCTTGGCGTATAGGCGGTGTTCACCGTCCGCGGATCCGACGGGATCGTCGTATTGGCATAGACGTCGGGGCCATAAAGGCTGCCGAGCGCAAAGCCCTGCGGAATGCCGCGAATGGCGAGGAATTCGCGCGAGGTCAGGGCGGCGGTGAAGGTCGCGTTGCCGTTGAAAGGTTGGTTGTCGAGGCGGCCGTTCAGACAGCCGAGGATGCCGGTGGGGTCGCGCTGGCAGAGCTGTTTCTGGATGCGCGTGCGCTTGTCCTTTTCGCGGAAATAGGACGCGAGCAGGTCGATGGTGGTATCCTCGGTCGGCTCCCAGCGGAAAGAGCCGCGGACCGAATAGAGGTCGCGGTCGTCGATGCGCGTGTCGAGGAACTCATTCTTCGTATAGCCGTCGCGGTTGAGGTAGATGCCCGCGACGCGGATGCCCGCGGTATCGCCCAAGGGGATGTTGATCATCGCCTTGCCCTTCATGGAATCATAATTTCCATATTCGGCTTCGGCGGCGGCTTCGAAGACGCCGAGCTTCGGCTTGGCGGTGATCACGTTGACCACGCCCGACGTCGCGTTGCGGCCGAACAGCGTGCCCTGCGGCCCGCGCAGCACTTCGACGCGTTCGAGGTCAAAGAATTCGGTTTCGAACAGGCGGGTCGAAAACAGCGGATCGCCGTTCAGATGGATCGCGGTCGCGCTGTCGCAGGTCGTGCCGACGCAAAGGTCGCCGATGCCGCGGATCGTGAAGCTGGCGCCGGTGAAGTTGGTCTTGGTGAAGGTGACGTTGGGCAAGGTCAGCTGAAGATCCGACGGGGTCTTGATCTGCTGCGCTTCGAGGGCCTCGGTCGAAAAGGCGCTGACCGCGATCGGCACGTCCTGCAGACGTTCCGACTGGCGCTGCGCCGTGACGACGATTTCGCCGCCGAAAGCATCGCGTTCCACTTCATCCGCCGCGTCCTGCGCATATGCCGGCGTCGCCACCGTCATCGCAAGGATCGACGTTCCGATCAGTGCCTTGAACTTCATCTATAGCCTCCCTTTTTCGACCCCGCGAGGTGCGGGGCCGCCCAACTTTCAAATTGTGGTAAGGGGAGGGGAATCGACCATACATGGCAAAGGGCACCCGGCCAAAGCGGCCATGTGCCCTCGTGTATCCCACTTGCCAGCTGCGCTGGTCATCGTCCTCTCCCACCGGCGTCGGGGAATACGCCGGCCTCTCCGGAATACGACCCGCTTGAGCGAGTTCTGTATGGCGTCAAAGGTGCGCCGAGTTGACGAAAGCGTCAAGTGACTTGTTCGGCCCAAAAAAGGACGCGAAACCGCGCCTCTCCGGAAAGAGAAAAAGTCAAGATTCCGCAACGTAAAGTTGATGAGGGAGGACAATTTCTTTTCGTCCGGCCCTTGCGTATCGCCATCGGGACGTCGAAATGTGCGACATGATGGCAACAGTGAAAGCGGGGCGATGAGCGACAAAGTCGAGTTGGGGCCGGATGGCAAGGTGGTGGTTCCGGACCATGTCGCCGACGCGGTGCGGACCTTGATCGAGTGGGCGGGCGACGATCCGGCGCGCGAAGGGCTGCGCGATACGCCGCGTCGCGTCGCGCGCGCGTGGAAGGAATATTGTTCGGGCTATGCCGACGATCCCGCGCTCCATCTGTCGCGCACCTTCGAGGAGGTCGGCGGCTATGACGAGATCGTGTTGCTGCGCGACATTCCGTTCCAGTCGCATTGCGAACATCATATGGCGCCGATCACCGGCAAGGCGTCGATCGCCTATCTGCCGAAGGACCGCGTCGTCGGCATTTCCAAGCTCGCGCGCGTGCTCAACGGCTTTTCACGGCGGCTGCAGGTTCAGGAGCGGCTCACCGCAGAAGTCGCGAAGTGCATCTGGGACAATCTCCAGCCGCACGGCGTCGCGGTGGTGATCGACGCGCAGCATGGCTGCATGACCGGGCGCGGCGTGCGCACGCCGGGCGTGGGCATGGTGACGAGCCGCCTGCTCGGCTGCTTTCTCGACGACGAGCGCAGCCGCAAGGAAGTGCTGAGCCTGATGGGCTATTGATCAGCGCCGCCACATCCTGAGCAGCTGATACTGAACCGCCTGAAGCCGCGTGAAATTCGCGGGTTCCATCTTGGCTCCCTCCAGCGCCGCCACCTCGTTGAGTTCGTACATCAGGCCCCGGTGCTGGACGTCGGGGATCAGGCTCTGGATGAAGGTGATCGCGACGAGCCGCTCGCCGCGCGTTACCGGCTCGACCTCGTGCAGCGTGTGCGAGGGATAGATGATCGCGACCCCGGGCGCTTCCTTGAAGCGCAGGTCGGCGCTGCCCAGCCGCACGTGCAGCGCGCCGCCGTCATAATCGGCGGGGTCGTTCAGGAAGACGGTGCAGCTGACGTCGGTGCGCAGCTGGCCGTCGGGGAGCGGAATATAGGCCGCGTCGGGATGCAGGCCATAGTGCATGCCCGGGGTGTAGCGCGTCAGTAGCGGCGGGGCGATGCGCGCCGGAAAGGAGAATTCCATAAAATCGGGATTCTGCACCATCGCGTCGAGCAATATCTTCGACGAGCGTTCATAGGCGCCCGCGTCGTGAAGCTGCAGATTGTTCTTCACCTTCGAATGCGGGTTGCTGATCTTGCCGTCGACGAATTTTCCGCCGGCGGCGATCTCGCGCAGTGTGCGCACCGCATTGTCGTCGAGCAACTGGACTAGCTTGAACATCTAAGGCTTCCTATCGGCCGTGATCGGCAGGTCGCCAAGGCTTGTATAGCGCGCGGCGAGTGCTTCAACCCATGCGATCGCTTCGGCGATGGCGGGCGCGTGATCGGCAGCGGCCTGCGCCTGCAATTCGCGGCGCAGGTCGGGGCTATAGCCATGCTCGGGCGCCTTCGAATATTGGCGCATGATCGGCCCGGCGAGCGCGGCGTCGATGCGGGCTCCGTCGACGGGCAAGCCGAAATGCGTCGCTTGCGCCGCGAGTGCGGCGGCGGGATCTGCCAGCATCGCTTCGAAATCGACCCACAGATAACGCGGATCGCCGGGCGGCAGCCTGCGCTGCGCGGTCGCCATTTCGCAAAGCCAGCTCATCGCGACGCGCGTGACCGGCGGCAGTTGCCACAGCGCGTGCGGAAAATCGGGAAGCAGGGCCGCGAGCCGCGCCATGCGCGCGGGCGCCTGCGCGAGCGTTTCGGCCATCGACGCCTCGCCCGCGAGGATCGTCTCGATGTAACGGGCGAGCGGGACGTAGAGGAAGAGCGCGCGGCCATCCGGACCCGTCAGATCGCCGGCGATGGCGGTGATCACGCTCGACGCCTTGATCGTCGCGCGCTGGCCGGGCGCGAAGCCGCGGCCCAGCCAGCCGAGGGTCTGCGCGAGGCGCGTGCGGTAGAGGTCGGGCGACCAGAGCGATTCGGGCCGGTCGATCCGCTCGGCGACCTGCGCCAGCGTGCGCAGCAGCATCGGTTCGCGCAGCGGCAGCGCGCCGCTCGCCTCGGCGAGCAGGCGCGACACCAGTGTCGAGCCGACATGGCCGATATGAAAGATGAAATCGGGGCGCGGCGCCGAGGCGCCGAGGTCGGGCAGCGCGCTCCATGCCATCCACTCGCGCCCGATGCGATCGGTGAGCAGCCGCTGGTCGAGGAAGCTCGCGGCGCGATAATCGGCTTCGCCGAGCAGCGCGATCAGCACCCGGTCGTTCGCGAGGTCCGCCATATGCGGCAGCAGGCTCGCATCGGCGGCGAAGCGGGACTGGAAGCGATCATCGGCCATCGTCCGCCGCCATAGGCGGGGCGGGGCGGGTTGGCCAGACGGGATGGGGGCGGCGATCCCGACGTGACGCCGGGGATGGCTCAATCGTCGTCCATCGCCGGGGCGAGCGTGGGGTCGAGGTCGCGGGGGCGGATGAAGTCCGCGAAGCGCGCCATGTTCACGTCGAGATCGTGCCAGTCGGTGATGTCGAGATCGAGGCGAGCGAGGGCGGAGGTCGGGAGCTTTTCCTCGACCTTGGTGCGCAGCTCGTCGCCCGCCGTTTCGGGAACGAGCATCAGGATCAGGTCTTCGAGGCCGGGGTTGTGGCCCGAGATCAGCAGATGCTGCGCGTCGCGGCCGGTGTCGCGGATCACGTCGATCAGCGTCGCGGCCGAGGCGAGATAGATGCGGCGGTCCCAATGCGGTTCGAGCGCGTCGAGGCCGGCGGCGGGCTGGAAGATGTCGAGCGTTTCGGTCACGCGCACCGCGGGCGAGGCGATGATACGGTCGACCGGCAGTTTCCGCCGTTTCAGCCACTGGCCGATCAGTTCGGCGCCGCGCTGGCCCCTTTTATTAATCGGGCGGTCGAAGTCGCGCTCGACGGCCACGTCCCAACCCGACTTGGCGTGGCGCAGGATGGTCAAAGTTTTCAAAATATCTCCCCGCGATCCCGCGCTTATGCCCTCGTTCGCGGGCCTTGTGCCGCAAACTTATGACGGTGAAAAGGCGGGAAAGGCGCTTTTTCGCCTTTCGACATTCGCCGCGGCGACATGGTTGACCGCTTCGTCGAGCGGCAGGCGGCGGATGGGGGTGCCTTCGGGGAAAGCGCCGAGCAGCCGCGAGGGAAAGCTGGGCGAGAGCATCACGAACTGGCCGAAATCGTCGGCGCGGCGGATCAGGCGGCCGAACGCCTGCCCGATGCGCGCGCGGATCACCATGTCGTCATAGGCGCTGCCGCCCTGCGCCGCGCGCCGCGCCGCGTGAAGGATCGTCGGGCGCGGCCATGGCACGCCCTCCATCACCACCAGCCGGAGCGAATCGCCGGGGACGTCGACGCCGTCGCGCAAGGCATCGGTGCCGAGCAGCGAGGCATGCGGATCGGCGCGAAAGATGTCGACGAGCGTGCCGGTGTCGAGCGGGTCGACATGCTGCGCGAAGAGCGGCAGCCCGGCACGCGCGAGCCGGTCGGCGATGCGCGAATGGACGATGCGCAGTCGCCGGATCGCGCTGAACAGGCCGAGCGCGCCGCCGCCCGCGGCCTCGATCAACCGGCTGTACGCGCCGGCGAGCGCGGGCAGGTCGCCGCGCGCGATGTCGGTGACGATCAGCACTTCGGACTGGCGCGCATAGTCGAACGGGCTCGGCACCGCGAAATGCTGGACGCCGCCGTCCATGTGGCGCGCGCCGGTGCGGATGTCGGCGTCGGTCCAGCCGCCGTTTCCTTTGGCGCCCCGGCCATGCCCGCCGCCGCGCAAGGTCGCCGAGGTGACGAGCACGCCTTGCGCCGGGCGATAGACGACCTCGGCGATCGGGCGTGCGGGGTCGAGCCAGTGGCGGTGGAGGCCGCAATCATATTCGCGCCCGTCGTAGCGGTCGACCGCGAGCCAGTCGACGAAGTCGGGGTCGGCGGGACCGCCGACGCGCCCGAGCAGCGACAGCCAGCCGCCCAATGTGTCGATCCGCGTGCCGAGGCTGTGGCGCGCGCCGTCGACCCTTGCCCGCGCTTGCCCGTCGAGCCAGTCGGGCGGGTCCTCGATCAACGCCTCGAGCCGTTTGCCGAGCGCCATCAGCGGACGGAGCAGCGCCTCGATCGCGTCGCCCGCGCTCGCGGCGGCGGTGACGAGTTCGGGGTCTGGATCGGCGAGTTCGGTTTCGAGGCCATAGCCGGTGTCGGCGGTGCGGCTGTCGATGCCGCGCGCATAGACCATGGCGCGCACCGCGACGAGCAGCCGTTCGATCGCGCCCCACGGCTCATTCTCGGAAAGACGGCCGAGCCAGCCGTCGCCGGGGAGTTCGGCGGCGGCGTGGATCGCCGCCTGAATCGCCTTGTCGCCGGCCTCGTCATAGCTTGCCACATCGGCGAGACGCGCGGCGAGCCCGCGCCGCCGTCCACGCGACTTGCCCTCGGGCCCGAGCACCCAGCGGCGGATTTCGACCGCTTCCTGTCCGGTGAGCGCGGCGGCGAACATGCTGTCGGCGGCGTCCCACAGATGATGGCCCTCGTCGAAGATCAGGCGGGTGGCGGGGGCGCCACCGTCGCGCGGACGCGCCGCCTGCACCATCGTCAGCGCATGATTGGCGATGACGATGTCGGCCTGCGTCGCGGCGCGCGCCGAATGTTCGATGAAACATTTCCGGAAATGCGGGCAGCCCGCATAGATGCACTCGCCGCGCCGGTCGGTGAGCGCGGTGGTGCCGTTGCGGCGAAAGAGCGCGGGGAGCCAGCCGGGCAGGTCGCCGCCGACCATGTCGCCGTCGCGGCTGTAGGCGGCCCAGCGCGCGACGAGTTGCGCGAGGATCGCGGCGCGGCCCGAAAAGCCGCCCTGCAGCGCATCCTCCAGGTTGAGCAGGCAGAGATAATTTTCGCGGCCCTTGCGCACGACGACTTTTTCGCGGTGGGTCGCGGCGTCGGGGTAGAGCCGTTCGGTCTCGCGCGACAATTGGCGCTGCAGCGCCTTGGTGAAGGTCGAGATGCAGACGCTGCCCGCCGACTGGTCGATCCATTGCTTGGCGGGGGCGAGGTAGCCGAGCGTCTTGCCGATGCCGGTGCCGGCCTCGGCGACGAGCATCTGGGGCGCGTCCTTGCGCTCGCGCGGGGCGAAGATCGCGGCGGTCGCGCGCGCATAGTCCTGCTGTCCCGGGCGGCGTTCGGCGCCGTCGCCGGTCAGCTGATCCAGCCGCGCGGCGACGTCGGCTTCGTCGATCGTCACCTGGCGCGGGGCGCCGCGCGGCGATTGCTCCTCCCATTCGGGGAGGCGCGCGAAGAGCCACCGATCATTGGCGTCGGGGCGGGCGAGGCGCGGCTGGACGAGCGGCGCCCACGACCAGCGCTGGCGCGACAGTGCCTCGACGCCGTGCCACGCGCCTTCGCGTTCGGGCCAGTCGGGATCGTTCAGGCTCGCGAGCATCGCCGTGGCGGCCTGGGGCAGGAAGGCGGCGATATCTTCCTCGGCCTTGGGCGGCGTCAGTCCAACGGCAGCGGCGATTCCCGCCGGGGTCGGCACCGCGAAGCGTGCGGGATAGAGGAAGGCGAACAGTTCGAGCAGGTCGAGCCCCGAGAGTTCGGGATAGCCGAGCCGGTCGCCGGTCAGCGTCGCGTTCAGCAGCAAATGCGGGGTCGCCGCGACCGCTGCGATCGCCTCGCCGCGCCCGACGCGCTGGATGCGGCCGTGCGTGTCGGCGATCCAGATGCCGATGTGGCTCGCGTGGATCGCGGGCAGGGTGAGCGGATCGGGCGCCATCCTCCCTAGCTAGGGACAAAAGAGGAACGCGGCAAGGCGGATGGGAGCCCGGCTAGGCTCAGCTCAATCCGCGGCGCCCGAATACCGCCGGGCGGTTGCGGTGGAAAATCTGCGCGGGTTCGATCATCGCCGCGCTCCGTGCGCTCTGGAGCGCCTTGTGGAGCGCGCCATGCGTCAGTTCATAGGGAAAGCGCACGCCCATGCGGTCGAATTCGGACCACATGACGACGGCGTAGGTGACTTCGCCGCCATAATGGATTTCGCAGCGCGAGCGCGCCGGCATGCTCGCCCCGTCGACGCGTGCGCCGCCCTCCGACAGGTCGGTGATCCGGCCGTCGACGAAGTTGAGGATGCCGTTGACGGTGACGTCGATCGACACCGGGGTGCGTTTGTGGCCGCGGGGTGCGGGAAGGCGGAAATTGTCCATGGCCGGGACATTATGGCTTCATGGTAAATTTTCCGGTAACGATGTTGGGCCGCGGCGGGACAATTTTGCCTTTCGATTTGGCCTCGCTTGCCGCTATGGGCGCGGCATGACCGACTTGCACCTTCACCCTTCGCTGCGCGAGCCCGCGCAAACGTCCAAGGCCTGGCCGTTCGAGGAAGCGCGCAAGCTGGTCAAACGCTATCCGGAGGGCAAGCCGGGAGGCGACCCTGTATTGTTCGAGACTGGCTATGGCCCGTCGGGGCTGCCGCATATCGGCACCTTCAACGAAGTGCTGCGCACGACGATGGTGCGGCGTGCCTATGAGGCGCTGACCGGTGGCGCGGCGACGCGGCTCGTCGCGTTCAGCGACGACATGGACGGCCTCCGCAAGGTTCCCGACAATGTGCCCAACGGCGACATGCTGCGCGAATATCTGGGCAAGCCGCTGACCGCGATCCCCGATCCGTTCGGCAAGTTCGAAAGTTTCGCGCACCATAACAATGCGATGCTGCGCGAGTTTCTCGACCGTTTCGGCTTCGAATATGAATTCGTGAGCTCGACCGAACAATATAAGGCGGGGGCGTTCGACGACGCGCTGAAGAATGTGCTGCGCCACAATCAGGATATCCTCGACATCATGCTGCCGACGCTGCGCGCCGAGCGCGCCGCGACCTATTCGCCGATCCTGCCGGTCAGCCCCAAGTCGGGGATCGTGCTGCAGGTGCCGGTGACGGTCGTCGATGCCGATGCCGGCCTCGTCTCGTTCGAGGATGAGGGCGAGACGATCACGCACAGCATCCTTGGCGGCGGTGCGAAGCTGCAGTGGAAGGTCGACTGGGCGATGCGCTGGGTCGCGCTCGGCGTCGATTACGAGATGTACGGCAAGGACCTGACCGACAGCGGTGTCCAGTCGGGCAAGATCGCCAAGGCGCTCGGCGGGCGCAAGCCCGAGGGGCTGATCTATGAGATGTTCCTCGACGAGAAGGGCGAGAAGATTTCGAAGTCGAAGGGCAATGGCCTGTCGATCGAGGAATGGCTGAGCTATGGCAGCGAGGAAAGCCTCGCTTTCTTTGCGTTTCGCGAGCCCAAGGCGGCGAAGCAGCTCCATATCGGAGTCGTGCCGAAGGCGGTCGACGAATATCTGCAGATGCGCGGCAATTATCCGGCGCAGGACGGCGACAAGAAGCTCGGCAATCCGGTGCATCACGTCCATGTCGCGCGCGGGCAGGATGTGCCGGGTGCCGAGCTGCCGGTGACCTTCGGGCTGCTGCTCAATCTCGTCGGGGTGATGGGCGCCGATGCGTCGAAGGAACAGATCTGGCGCTACCTCGGCCAATATGTCGACGGTGCCGATGCCACGACTTATCCCGAGCTCGACCGGCTGATCGACAATGCGATGGCGTATAACCGCGACTATGTCGCGCCGACGCTGAAGCGCCGCAAGCCGGCGGGTGGCGAGGGCGCGGCGCTCAAGGAACTCGACGCCAAGCTCGCGGCGCTGCCCGCCGATGCGTCGGCCGACGATATCCAGAATATCGTTTACGAGATCGGCAAGAATGAGGCCTATGGCTTTGAAAACCTGCGCGATTGGTTCAAGGCGCTCTACGAGACCTTGCTCGGATCGAGTGCCGGGCCGCGCATGGGCAGCTTCATCGCCCTGTTCGGGATCGACAACACGCGGCGGCTGATCGCCGAGGCTTTGGCATGAGCGATGTCATCGACATTTTCACGACCGGCGGGACGATCGACAAGGTCTATTTCGACGCCTTGAGCGAGTTCCAGATCGGCCCCGCGGCGATCCCTGACATGCTGCGCGAGCACAATGTTCATGTTCCGCACCGGGTGACGCAGCTGATGCGCAAGGACAGCCTCGAATTGGACGATGCCGACCGCGAGGCGATCCGCGCCGCGGTCGCGGCGAGCGACGCGTCGCGTATCCTCGTCACGCATGGCACCGACACGATGGTCGTCACCGGGCGCGTGCTCGCGGGGATCACCGGCAAGACGATCGTGATGACGGGGGCGATGCAGCCCGCCTCGGTGCGCGCGAGCGATGCCGAGTTCAACGTCGGATTCGCTTTAGCCGCTGTGCAGACGCTGCCGCCCGGCGTTTATGTGGCGATGAACGGGATGATTTTCGACCCAGAAAAGACGGTCAAGGATCGCGCCGGGTCGCGCTTCGTGCAGGAAGGCTGATCAGCCGGCGGCCGTGACCCGCTGCAGCACCGCGGCGTAATTCGGCGCGATCGTCATCGCATCGTGCTTGCCCGCGCGGCCGAGCGCGGCGTGGACCTGCGGCAGGCGGTAGCAGGGCACGCCCATGAACAGATGATGTTCGGCGTGATAATTCACCCAATATGGAGCAACCGTCGCGCGCGCGAGCCAGCCCGCGTGGGTGGTGCGCGCATGGGTGAACGGATCCTCGCTGCCCGTCGTCGTGCAGGCATGTTCGGCGATGTTGCGGATGCGAAGGTAAAGCTGGAAGGTCGTCGCGAGCCCGGCGAGCCAGAGCAGGTAAGGCGTCCAGCCATAGAGCGCGAGCGACAGCGCGAGCAGCACCGCCTGGACGATCAGGAAACGCCCGACCGCGCGCGTCACCGCCATCGCGCCGGCGACGTCGATCGTCGGTGACGTCATGCCGTCGTCCGATTGCTTGTTGAACGGCGTTCCGGCCTTGGTGCTCGCGCGGCTTTTCTGCGCCTGCTCGCCGCGCAGCATCGCCTTGAGGCCGGCCAGCGCGAAGGCGAATTGCGCCATGCGCTGCTTGAAGAAGGTCTGCCCGGTGAGGTCGCGCAGCATCTTGCGGCGCAGGCTGGCGCGCGTCGTGGGGAAAGGCTTCGACAGCGACAGGTCGGGGTCCTCGGGCTGCTGGGTGAATTTGTGATGCTGGAGGTGATAGGTGCGGTAGGCGATCAGGTCCGACCCGACCGCCGCGCCGGTCAGCCATTGGCCGAGGAAATTGTTGATTTTGCGGTTCGGGTGGAGCGCGCCGTGCGCCGCGTCGTGCATCAGGATCGCGAGCCCGAGCTGGCGTCCGCCGACGAAGATCACCGCGAGCAGCCATGCGAGCGGGTTCTGCGACCAGGCGGCGAGGCCGACGAGCGCGATGCTGACGATCCACGCATGCGCCACCAGCCAGATGCCGCGCCACGACGAGGCGCGCGTGATCGCCGACCATTCGGCGCGGTCGAAAAAGCGGTCGGGCGGAAAAAGGCGGACGGCGGGCATGGCCCATCTATAACAAGTTGCGAACCGAAACGTAACCCCTTCCGTTTTGGCACAATATCGGCGGAAATCAGCGCGTCGCGGTAAGGATTTGGTTACCCCTTCCGGCCAGTGAAAACGGCGATCACAGAAGCGGGGAACGAGGGAAAGTTGGGGATAAGGCGCGCCACCATCGGACCGGGAGCGGGCGATCCGGCGACGGGCGAATCGCTGTTCGATTCGCCCGAGTTCGTCACCGCCGTCATGCGCGTCGCGAAGCTGTGGCATTATGTGCTGATCGGCCGCGTCCTCGCTTTTCTGAGCTTTGCCTTCCTGCCGGGCGCCGCCGGCTTCCTCGACCATCTCTCGCACTGGCTGGTGATGGCGGCCGGGCTGCCGTGCGACGTCGCGCTGATGGTGATCGGCCAGGCGATGCGCCGGCCGCGACCGATCACGCACCAGCGCGTGCGGACGATGGCGATGCTGTGCATGGCGCTGATCGCGCTCGGTTCCTTGCTCAACGCGGCGGCGATGTTCGCCGCGATCGCGGTTCCCGACGAGGGCAGCTATTTCGACGCCTTCACCGCGATCCATGTCGGGTCGCTGCTGGTCGCGGCCTCGGCGGCGGCGATCGTGCGGCCGGCCTTCTTCACCTTTGCCGGGGCGACGGTGCTCGGCGGCGCGATCGGGGTCGCGTCATGGCCGTTCGGGGTCGCCGGTTTCATCTTCCTTGGCTTGCTCATCGCGATGATGCGCGAGGATGTCCGCCATCAACGGCGCGCGACGCGCGCGGCGCGCCTCGCGATCGGCGACCAGCAGCGCGCTCTCAACCTGATGCGCGATTTCGAGCGCGCGGGGCGCGGCTGGTTCTGGGAAACCGATCGCGACGGGCGGCTCGTCTATATCTCGCCGACCGTCGCGGCGCGCCTAGACCGGCCGCTCGCCCACCTGCTCGGCCATCCCTTTACCGACATCATCCGCAAGCGCGTCGGCAAGGACGAAAGCGAGGAACGCACGCTGGGGTTCAGCCTGTCGTCGCGAACCCCGTTCAAGGAGCTGACGGTGCAGGCGGCGGTGCCCGGCGAGGAACGCTGGTGGTCGATCTCGGGCCAGCCGATCAGCAACGAGTTCGGCAATTTCCAGGGGTTTCGCGGCAGCGGGACGGACCTGACCGACCAGAAGAGGTCGGAGCGCGAGATCAACCAGCTCGCGCGTTATGACACGCTGACCGGCCTCGCCAACCGGCGCCACATCACCGACCTGCTCGAACGCGCGCTGAAAAGCCACAGCGGCCAGCCGCAGCCGTGCGCGCTGCTGCTGATGGACCTCGACCGGTTCAAGGCGGTGAACGACACGCTGGGACACCCGGTCGGCGACCAGCTGTTGCAGCAGGTCGCGGGCCGGCTGACCCAGATCATCGGCGACAAGGGGCAGGTCGGTCGCCTCGGCGGCGACGAGTTCCAGATCGTCGTGCCGCAGATGAGCCAGCCCGAAAAGCTGGCGGGCATCGCCAATGCGATCATCCTGAGCCTCGCCAAGCCCTTCGCGATCGAGGGCGAGCAGGTGCGGATCGGATCGTCGATCGGTATCGCGGTTTCGGACGGGCAGGGGGTGAGCGCATCGGCGCTCGTCCGCAACGCCGACCTCGCGCTCTATGCCGCGAAGGATGCGGGGCGCGGTGTCTATCGCTTCTATGCCGATGCGATGCACAATCAGGCGAGCGAGCGCAAGGCGATCGAGGACGCGCTACGCGACGCGCTGGCGAAGGACGAGCTGCAACTGCTCTATCAACCGATCGTCGACGTCACGAGCGAGCGCATTTCGGGGTTCGAGGCGCTGATCCGCTGGCATCATGCGACCGCGGGCACGATCAGCCCGTCGAAGTTCATCCCCATCGCCGAGGAATCGAACCTGATCGTCCCGATCGGCGAATGGATCATCCGCTCGGCCTGCGCCGCGATCGCAGAGCTCGGCCCGGGCTACCGCGTCGCGGTGAATGTCTCGCCGCGCCAGTTCGCCAACGAAAAGTTGCCCGCGACGATCGTGAACGCGGTGTCGGCGGCGGGCATCCGGCCCGAGCAGCTCGAGCTCGAGATCACCGAGGGGGTCTTCCTCGACGAAAGCGCCGAGAATCTGGGGATGTTCCAGAAATTGAAGCGTACCGGGGTGCGGCTGGCGCTCGATGATTTCGGCACCGGCTATTCGGCGCTCGGCTATCTGAAGAAAGCGCCGTTCGACAAGATCAAGATCGATCAGAGCTTCGTTCTGGGCGCCGCCGACAAGAACAGCATGAACGCCGCGATCATCTCCTCGATCGTCGGCCTTGCGACCGCGCTCGACATGGAGACGACCGCCGAGGGGGTCGAGACGCACGACGATCTCGCGCTCGTCCGCGGCCTCGGGTGCAGCCATGTCCAGGGCTATATCTATGGGCGGCCGATGGACCTCGCCGAAGTGCTCGAAATGCTCCGCGAGGGCGGCGGACGCGTCGAGGCCAAGGGGTTCAAGAGCGCGCGCGAGGCGCGGCTGACGGTCTTCCGCACGATCCAGATCGAAAGCGGCGGACATCGTTACGAGGCGATCGTCCGCAACATGTCGTCGCGCGGCGCACTGATCGAGGGACTGTGGAACGTGCCTGCGGGAACGCCACTGACGCTCGAATTCGGGCCTGGCCAGCCGGTCGATGCGACGGCGCGCTGGTCGGCGGGCAACCGCGTCGGCGTCCAGTTCGCCGACGCGGTCGAGATCGAGGCGCTGATCGGGCCGAAGACCACCGCGCCGGCGCGCGGACGGGTCCGCCGCGCCGCTTGACCCCTGCCGCGCGCCGCAGCAGTCAGGCCGCGAGGCCGCGCCGCAGATCGAGCCCGCTCGGTTCCTGGAAAGCACGGAGGCCGAATTCGGGCAGGATCGCCAGCAGATGGTCGAAGATGTCCGACTGGATATCCTCATAGGCGTTCCACGCGGTCGTGTTGGTGAAGCAATAAATTTCGATGGGCAGCCCCTGCGGGGTCGGTGCGAGCTGGCGCACGATCATCGACATGCCCTTGGCGATGTGTGAATTGGCGCGGAGATACTCGACGATATAGGCGCGCAGCGTCCCGATGTTGGTGACGCGGCGGATGTTGACGGGGTCGCGTCCGGCCCGTTCCGCGGCGGCGTTCCATTCGCCGAGTTCGGCCTGCTTGTGCCCGAGATACTCGTCGAGCAACTGGAAGCGGCGCAGCGCCTGCTTTTCGTCGGGTGTCAGAAAGCGGATGCCGTTCTGGTCGATGAACAGCGAGCGCTTGATCCGCCGCCCGCCCGATTCGGACATGCCGCGCCAATTCTTGAAGCTTTCCGAAATCAGCCGGTGGGTGGGGATGGTGGTGATCGTCTTGTCCCAATTCTGTACCTTGATCGTGTGGAGCGCGATGTCGATCACGTCGCCGTCGGCATTGAGCGCCGGCATTTCGATCCAGTCGCCGACGCGCAGCATGTCGTTCGACGTGAGCTGCACCGAGGCGACGAGCGACAGGATGGTGTCCTTGAACACCAAGAGCAGCACCGCCGCCATTGCGCCGATGCCCGACAGGAGGAGGAGGGGCGACTGGTCCATCAGTGCGGCGATGATGAGGATCGCCGCGCCGCCATAGAGGATGATCTTCAACAGCTGGACATAGCCCTTGATCGGCCGGCTCGCCGCATCGGGGCGGTGGTCGTAAATCTGGTTGCCGAGGCTGAGCGCGCGGCTGATCGCCATCGCGACGAACAGGATGATCGACGCGGCGGCGACATTGCTGATGACGGTGACGACGGCGAGCGGCAGGTGCGGAACCGCAGCGATGCCGTTCGATATGATGAACGCCGGGACGATATGGGCAAGCCGCGCCGCGACGGGCAGCGGGGTGAGCCCCTCGTGCGGCAGCCACCGGGTGACGATGCGCAGCACGATATGCTTGACGATGAAATTGGCGACCCAGGCAAGAAACAACAGGATGCCGAGGCCGATCAGCGTTTCGGCCCAGGGCGGGAGGTCGGCGAGGAAGGGGATGGAATTGGCGGTCGAAAGGCTTTCAATCGTGAATTGGCGCATAGCGTCATGCCCGCAAGGCGGCGGGTCGATCTCCTTTGGCTGTGAGTGAAGGCGCGAGGGTGGACGACGCGGCCCGCCGTGTCAAACGACCTAGCGCGAGGCGCGGGCGCGACGGCCGATGATCAGTCGGCGATGCGGCCGCGCGCCATTACCCAGTCGACCTTTTCGAGCGTCGTGACATCGGCGAGCGGGTCGCCGCTGACCGCGATCATGTCGGCCGACATGCCCGGCGCGATCCGGCCGATCTCGTTTTCCATCGACAGCAGCTTCGCGGCGACCGTCGTCGCGCTGGCCAGCGCTTCGCGCGGGGTCAGGCCATATTTGACGAGCAGCGCGAACTCGCCGCCGTTGCGGCCATGTTCGAACACGCCGGCGTCGGTGCCGAAGGCGACCGGGACGCCGAGCGCCTTGGCGCGCGTCACCGCCTTGCCGACATCGTTCAGCGTCATGCGCACCTTGTCTTCGACCGTCGGGGTGTAGATGCCCTTGCCGAGCCGCTCGCGGATCCCCTCGAACGCCATGAGGGTGGGGACGAGATAGGTGCCCTTGGCCTTCATCACCTTCAGCGTCGCATCGTCGGCGAAGGTGCCATGCTCGATGCTGTCGATGCCCGCGGCGGCCGAGGCGGTGATGCCGCCGGCGCCATGCGCGTGCGCCATGACTTTCAGCCCGAGCGAATGGGCGGTGTCGGCGATGCTTTGCAGCTCGGCGCTGGTGAAGTGGCCTTCGAGCCCGCGCGCCTGTTGCGACAGGACGCCGCCGGTCGCGGTGATCTTGATGACGTCGGCGCCGGCGCGCGACGCCTTGCGGACCTTTTCGGCGCATTCGAGCGCGCCGGTGCAGGTGTAGCCCATGTCGAGCACGTCGTGGACATCCTCGCGAAAGCCGGTGACGTCGCCGTGGCCGCCGATAATCGACAGCGCCGGGCCCGCGGCGACGATGCGCGGCCCTTCGATAAAGCCGTTCGCGGTGCCGCGGCGCAGCGCATAGGCGGTATATTGCGCCGACCCCGCCTCGCGCACCGTGGTGAAGCCCGCGCGCAAGGTGATCGCGGCGTTTTTCGCGCCGACGACGACGCCCCATTCGTCGGGGTCGACCGCCGCGGCGCGGTAATCGTCGCCGGGATCGCCGGTCAGGTGGACGTGGAGGTCGACGAGGCCGGGGAGCAAAATCTTGTCGCCGAGATCGACGATTTCGGCGCCCGCGGGGGCATCGGCGCGCCCGGGGGCGATCGAGGTGATGCGGCCGTCGGTGACGATGACGGTTGAGGGGCCCTGCGCGGGCTTGCTGGCGTCGGTGATGACGCGAGCCGCATAGACCACCGTGGTTTTCGCGTGCGCCGTCGTTCCGAGCAGCGCCAGCGTCGCTGCCGCGACCATTCCCAGTTTACGCATGAAGTCTCCCCCTGTCTGATCCCGCCATCGTGGCGGAGCGGGCGGGGGAGGGCAAGGGGGAACGCAGCGTCGGCATTGGGGTGGGGAGCGGACGGCAAACTACCCTCGCTTCGTCATCCCGGACTTGATCCGGGATCCACGACGACGGCGCAGCTATGGATCCCGGATCAAGTCCGGGATGACGATGAAGGAACGTCCGCTCCCAGTCGAAAAGCAGCCATGCAAAAAAAGGGGCCGGTCAAGCCGGCCCCTCAGTTTGTCATCTGATAACCGAAAGGAATATTACCAGAAGAAATCGTAGATCACGTCGACCACTTCGCCCGAATAGGTATCGACCAGAAGCGCGTCGTCATAATAGCGGACCCAGCGATAGCCCCCGTAAGCAGGCGGCAGGCGGTAATAGCCCGGATCGTTGATCCAGTAGCGCTGGCTGTAGAAGAGCGAACCGAGCGTGAAGCCGATGCTGAACCGCGAATAGCCGCGCCCGCGATACGGGTTGTAATAGCGCGGCAGGCGGTAATAGCTGCGGTTCCGGTCGCGCCAGCTGCGCCAGTCGTAGCGGCGGTCGCTGCGCCAGTCGCGGTTCCAGCGATTGTGGCCCCGATCCCAGCGATCGTTGCGGCCATCGCGATAGCGCCGGTCTACGCGGTCGTTGTTGTTGCGGTCGTACCGCCGATCGATCTGGCCGTCGCGGTTGCGATCGTAACGCCGGTCGCGCTGGTCGATGCGGTTGTTGTTGTTGCGATCCCAGCGGCGATCGAGGTCGCCGTTGCGATTGCGGTCATAACGCCGGTCGACGCGATTATTGTCGTTGCGGTCGTACCGCCGATCGACCTGACCATTGCGATTACGGTCCCACCGGCGATCGATGCGGCCGTCGTTGTTGCGGTCGTAGACTCCGCTACGCTGGCGCTGAGCCTGGCGCTGCTGATCATTGCCGCGCTGTCGCCATTGCTGGCGCTGCTCATTATCGCCGCGCTGTCGCCACTGCTGGCGTTGCGCCTGACGCTGCTGATCATTGCCGCGCTGACGCATTTCGCTGCGCTGCTGACGCTGGACCTGCCGTTGCTCGCTGCGCTGGCGCTGCGGGCGGGCTTCGCCGCCGCGGTTGCCGCCGCGCCGCACTTCGGGGCCTCGCGGGCCCCGGTCGCCACGCTGCGCGATCTGGATCCTCTCGCCAGACGCCTGCGCGGCGGCCGGGGCAATGGGGGTCAAAATCGTTGCTGCGATCAGCAACCCTCCGAACATCTTCTTCATCTCGCCATTCTCCAACTCATGTCCCGTTTGCTGGAGACGCCAGCCGGGATGATGAAGCGATTCTTACCATTGGCAAGATGATCGATGGCTGACCGCGCCGTTGCCTATTGTTCAGCTAGATGAACGGGGGCGTTCAGCTGCCGCGCGGCGGGCGCAGCGCGGGGACGGCGCGCGCGGCGTCCTCGGGGCGGATGCCGGGGGGCGGCGCGGCGGCGATGCGCTCCTCGCCGCGGATCACCCGGCCGGCGAGGCGGATCGCGGTGCGGATACGCGGATAGGTGCCGCAGCGGCAGATTCCCGTCATCGCGCCGTCGATCTCGGCATCGCTCGGGTTGCTGTTCGCGCGCAGCAGCGCCGCCGCCGACATGATCATCCCCGACTGGCAAAACCCGCATTGCGGCACCTGCTCGGCGACCCACGCCTGCTGCACCGGATGGCTGCGGTCGCGCGACAGGCCTTCGATCGTCGTGACGAAGCGGCCTTCGCATTCGGCAATGGTGACGAGGCAGCTGCGAATCGCTTCGCCGTCGATGTCGACGGTGCAGGCGCCGCAATCGCCGGTGCCGCAGCCATATTTGGTCCCCGTCAGGTTCGACGCGTCGCGCAGCGCCCACAAGAGGGGCGTTTCGGGGTCCATGCGATATTCGACCGGGCGGTCGTTGACCGAGAATCGCGTCATGCCGCCCCTGTTAGCGCGTCGGCGCGATTAGTCACGCCAGCTCGTGTCGATCTTGTCGACCTTGCGTACCATCGCGTCGAATTCGGCTTTGCCCGCCTGGCCGGGGATCGAGGCCATGAACAGGTCGCGCTGGTGGACCGCGATCACCTCCTGCGGCACGGTGATCGGCTTGCCCATGCTCATCGTCGCGAGCTGGATTTCGCACGCGCGCTGGAGCGCCCAATATTTGATGAAGGCCTCGGTCAGCGTCTTGCCCATCACGACCGGGCCGTGGTTCTTGAGCATCAGGATGCGCTTGTCGCCGAGGTTCTGGACGAGGCGCTCGCCTTCCTCCTCGCGCACCGTCACGCCCTCGAAATCATGGTAGGCGAGCTGGCCAGCGAAGTTGCAGGCGTAGAAATTGACCGGCTGGAGTCCGCCTTCGAGCGCGCAGACCGCCACCGTCGCGGTGGTGTGGGTGTGGATGATCGCGTGCGCGTCGGGAAGGACGCGGTGGAACAGGCTGTGCTGGACGAAGCCCGCCTTGTTGACGTGCCAGGGATTGTCCTCGTCGACCTTGTTGCCGTCGATGTCGATCTTGATCAGGCTCGACGCGGTCACTTCGCTGAAGTGCATGCCATAGGGGTTGATGAGGTAGCTGCCCTCCTCGTCGGGGACCTTCACCGTGATGTGGTTGAAGATCATCTCGTCCCAGCCCATCATCGCGAAGATGCGATAGCAGGCGGCAAGCTCCTGCCGCGCCGTCCATTCGGCTTCGCTATATTTGCTGTTGCGCTTGAGCTGGGTCGCCATGGCCTGTCCCTCATTATGATGTTAGTTTCGTCCTGCTACCTATGCCATAAGGATGGGGCGCGGCACAATCCCGGGGAGGGCAGGGCGGTCCGACAGCGCGGCGGGCGCGGCTCGCCGCGCAGGGGCTTGCATTTTGGCGCGAATCTCTCTAGTTGGCGCTTCATCGGAACGTCGCGTCATCGCGGCGCTCTTTTTATTGCCCGAATATCGGCGATTTACGGCAAACCGGCTTCCCGGTGCCCAAATCGTTTTGACGAACAGGAGACGACACGGCGTATGCAGATCATCGTTCGCGACAATAATGTCGACCAGGCCCTTCGCGCGCTCAAGAAGAAGCTGCAGCGTGAGGGCGTGTATCGCGAAATGAAGCTGCGCCGTCATTACGAGAAGCCCAGCGAAAAGCGTGCCCGCGAGCACGCCGCCGCCGTCCGCCGCGCCCGCAAGATGGAGCGCAAGCGGATGGAGCGCGACGGTATCAAGTAAGACCGTCTCCCGTTCGGGATCCTGATCGAGAAAAGGGCGCCGCGGCAACGCGGCGCCCTTTTTCGTTATGCGTGGATGCATATTGTCTATGGACCGTTCTGCGCCGCTCCGCCTATAGGCCTCGCCAGCATTTTCGCCCCGGCCGGGGCAGCGGAAGGATTAGCCAAGATGAGCGTAACGACGGTTCCATTGCGTCCGGTGAGCAAGGGTGGGCTGTGGCTGATGTGGTTCGGCCTCGCGGCGCTGCTGGTCGCGGGCGCGGCCTTTGCCTGGCATATGACCCCGCGCATCGGGTTCGAGGTCGTCAAGGAAGGCACCGGGCCCAGCCCAACCAAGGCCGATGTCGTGCTGGTCAAATATGAAGGCAAGCTCGACGACGGCACGGTCTTCGATTCCAACGAACAGGCGCCGATGCAGGTTGCGCAGGTCGTCCCCGGCTTTTCCGAAGCCCTGACCCGCATGAAGAAGGGCGGCGAATACAAGATCAGCATTCCGCCGCAGCTCGGCTATGGCGACCGCGCCGTGGGCCCGATCCCCGCGAACAGCACGCTGCACTTTGCCGTCACTTTGCTCGACTTCCGCTCGGAAGCCGAGGTTCGCGCGATGCAGCAGCAGATGCAGCAAATGCAGCAGCAACAGATGATGCAGCAGCAGGGCGGTCCGGCCGGCCCGCCGCCGGGCGTGCCGCAGCCGTAACCGGCAAACAGGTTTAGCCAAAGCGGCGGTGGGCTTAGGGGCCCGCCGCCGTTTTCGTTTTGGCGGCGCCGGCGTTGCGCTCGGCCTCGCGTTCGAGCGCGACCTTGATCATCGCGACGATCGGGTCGGCGAGGAACAGTCCCATCAGGCCCAGCAGCGCGCCGAACAATATCTGCGCGCCGAGGACGAGCGCGGGGGCGAGGTCGACGGTCTTTTTCGCGACCATCGGGACGATCAGATAGCCGTCGACCGTCTGGACCACGAAATAGATGGCGATCGCCCAGAGGCCGGTGTCCATCCCCGCCGAAAAGCCGACGAGGACGAGCAGTACGCCCGAGACGATCGCACCGATATTGGGGATGAAGGCGAGCAGGCCGGTGAGCAGCCCCATCAGCGCCGCCATCGGAATGCCGACCGCGAGGCAGGCGAGCCAAGTGCCGATTCCCTCGACGAGCATGCCAAGCAGGCGCCCCGCCATCAGCCGCCGCAGCGTGAAGCCCATGCGCGCGGTGGTGATGTAGAAATTCTCGCGGCTTTTCATCGGCAGCATCCACGCGACGCCGCGTTCGTAAAGCCGCGGTTCGATCGCGATGAAGATGCCGAGGACGATGATCATCACGAGGCTGGTGAGCCCGCCGAGCACGGTGCCGACCGCGGCGGTGACGCGGCCGACGGTGCCCGCGATATTGTCGGTGATCGTCTTGGTATCGAGCTGGAAATTGCCCATGCCATGATTGCTCGCCCAGGCGGCGATGCGCTCGATCTGTGCCATCACGACGGTCTGCAGCGTCGCGGCCTGATCGGCGATCTGCGAGCCCGCGAACATGATCGTCCAGCCGAGGAAGGCGAGGAGCGAGAGGCAGACGATCAGCAATCGCCAGCCGCGTCCGATCGGCAGGATGCGGCCGAGCAGGCGCGTGCCGCCGTCGAGCATCGACGCCATGACGATGGCCGCGAAGATCAGCAGGATGGGCTGGATCAGGACGATGCACACGCCGATGAGGAGCGCGAGGCCGAGCCACACGCCCGCCTTCAAAAGCTCGGAGCGGACGAGATGGCTGCGGATTTCGGTGGGGCCGGGGGCTTCGCGGTGCGCCTCGGCCTTGGCGGCGGCGGAGGCGGCGGTGCGCGTTGCTGCTGGTTTTCGTGTCGCCGCCATGCCTGTTCCCCGTTGTGCTTAGTCTAGTTGCCCTGACGCTCGGGCCGCAGGTCGGTTCCGGCGCGTCCCGACCGGAGGGCGATAAACCAGCTCAATGGGTTATACCACTCGGCGGTTCCATCGGTCGAAAAACTGACGATCTCCGCGCGCCCGGCGATCGCGTCGAAGGGGACGGGGCCGCCGAGCCCCTTCTGGCTGGTGTCGACGCGGCTGTCGGCGCTGCCGTCGCGGTTGTCGCCCATCAGGAAAACATGGTTCGCGGGCACCGTGACGGGACCATAATCGTCGGTCGCATAGCCCGGGCCCATATCGATCGTGTCGAAAGTGGCGCCGCCGGGCAGCGTTTCGCGCACGATCGGCAGTTCGAGCACTCGCTTGCCGCCCGCGTCGCGGTTCACGAAACGGTACAGGCTGCTGTCGGGGCCGGGCAGGTTGGGATCGACCGGAATCGACAGCATCGGCTGGACCTCGCGCTTCACCGGCTTGCCGTTGATGCTGAGTTCGCCGTTGCGGAGCGCGATCGTGTCGCCGGGCAGGCCGATCACGCGCTTGATATAGTCGATGCGCGTCACCGGATGTTCGAGCACGACGATGTCGCCGCGTTCGGGCAGCTTGCCGAAGATCCGCCCCTCCACCTTGGGCGCGAGGTGGAAGCTGACCGACGAATAGGACCAGCCATAGGGATATTTGCTGACGATCAGCCGGTCGCCGTTGCGCAGGATGGGCATCATCGAATCGGACGGGATATAGAAGGGCTTGGCGACGCAGCTGTGGATGCCGAGCACGAGCAGCAGGATCACCACGACATCGCGGATCAGCTTGCCCCAGCCGTCGTCCTTCGCCCTGTTTTTCGAGCCACGCTTCGCCATGAAAATGTCAGTCCTTGATTGCTTCGATGATGACGAAAGCCTGCGCCCAGGGATGGTCGTCGGTCAGCGTCAGATGGATGTGCGCGCTGTAACCCGGCGGGATCATCTGCGCGAGGCGCTCGGCGGCGCCGCCGGTGAGCGCGAGCGTGGGGGCGCCCGAAGGGGCGTTGACCACGCCGATGTCCTTCATGAACACGCCGCGCTTGAAGCCGGTGCCGACGGCTTTCGAGAAAGCCTCCTTGGCGGCGAAGCGCTTGGCATAGGTTCCTGCGCGGGTGTAGGGGCGCCGCGCCGCCTTGGCGCGCTCGACGTCGGTGAAGACGCGATTTTCGAAGCGGGTGCCGAAACGGTCGAGCGACGCCTGGATGCGCTCGATATTGCAGAGGTCGGAGCCGAGGCCGATGATCACGCGCCGCGCGCCTCGTCCATCAGCGCGCGCATCCGGCGCACCGCATCTTCGAGCCCGGTGAAGATCGCCTCGCCGATCAGATAATGGCCGATGTTGAGTTCGGCGAGCTGCGGGATCGCGGCGACGGGAACGACATTCTCATAAGTCAGGCCGTGGCCGGCGTGCGGTTCGATGCCGTTCTTCCACGCGAGCGCGGCGGCGTCGGCGAGGCGGCGGAGTTCGGCGGCGCGTTCCTCGCCCTCGACATGCGCATAGCGGCCGGTGTGGAATTCGACGACGGGGGCGCGGAGGCGCATCGCGGCCTCGATCTGGCGGGGGTCGGGTTCGATGAACAGGCTGACGCGGATGCCCGCGTCATTGAGGCGCGTGACGATCGGCGCGAGATGGTTGTGCTGGCCCGCGGCGTCGAGCCCGCCCTCGGTCGTGCGCTCCTCGCGCTTTTCGGGGACGATGCACGCGGCGTGCGGTTTGTGGCGCAGCGCGATCTCGAGCATTTCGTCGGTCGCCGCCATTTCGAGATTGAGCGGCAGGTCGGTCGCGGCCTGGATGCGCGCGAGGTCGTCGTCGCGGATATGGCGCCGGTCCTCGCGCAGATGCGCGGTGATGCCGTCGCCGCCAACCGCCGCGACGATCTCGGCCGCGCGCACCGGATCGGGATGTTCGCCCCCGCGCGCGTTGCGGATCGTCGCGACATGGTCGATGTTGACGCCGAGCCGCAGGCGCGAAGGGGGGTTATCGGTCAAGCCGCGACGCTCCGGCTGCCGGGCTTGATCGCTTCGGTTCCGGCGAGCGTCTCGGGCAGTTCATCCTCGGCATAGGTCGGGAAGTTAATCGCGACGAGCGGATAGAAAGGCACGCCGAGGTCGATGTTGCTGCCCGCCGAGCGGTCGACGAGCGCGGCTTCGGCGATCACCTCGCCGCCCGCGGCGCGCACCGCGTCCATCGCTTCGCGCGACGAGAGGCCGGTGGTGACGACATCCTCGACCATCAGTACCTTGGCGCCGGGATCGATGTCGAAGCCGCGGCGCAGTTCGAAGGTGCCGGTCGGGCGCTCGACGAAGATCGCGGGCTTGCCGAGCGCGCGGCCCATTTCATGGCCGATGATGACGCCTCCCATCGCGGGCGAGACGACGATGTCGATCGTCTGGCGCAGATCGCGCGGCAGCTTCGCGGCGAGCGCGGCGGCGAGCCGCCCGGCGCGCTCGGTGTCCATCAGTACGCGCGCGCACTGCAGATAATATTCGCTGTGGCGGCCGGAGGAGAGAAGGAAATGCCCTTGGAGCAAGGCGTCGGCGGCACGGAATTCGGCCAGAATTTCATCGTCGGTCATGAAGGATTATTCTTTTGTCCTGTGCGCCGCCCATGGCGGGCGAGCGGGTTTGCGCGGCGAAGATTTGCCAGCCGCAAAATAGTGTTAGAGATGCTTGAGGCAAGCGGCAAGCGGGTCTATAGCGCCCGCGAGATTCAGCCTGTCCGAATGGCTGCGCGGGCGCATGTCCGGCAGCGGGGAGGGTAGGCTGGGGCATCATAAATACAACAGGCAACGGGCGGCACTATCCTTATGAAGAGCTTGAAAACCCTTGTAATTGCGGCGGCTTTGTCGCTCGGCGCGGTGGGCGCCGGTCATGCCCAAACGCCGGCAACGCCGGCTGCGGCGCCGGCCGAAGCCCCCGCCGCAACGGCTCCGGCGAATCCGGCTCCGGCCGCCACTGACGCAGCCGCTCCGGCGGCGGCGACCGCCGCGGCTCCGGCGGGTGACGCGACTTATGTCCCGATGAAGCCGACCCCCGGCGTCGGCCAGCCCGTCGACGCGGGCATCGACTTCCAGCCGCAGGTCAGCCCGATCGGCGAGCAGGCCTATTGGTTCAACCATGTCATCCTGCTGCCTGTCATCACGGTGATCACGCTGATCGTTCTCGGTCTCATGCTCTGGGCGATGTTCCGCTATCGCGCCAAGGCGAATCCGGTGCCGTCGAAGACGACGCACAACACCTTCATCGAGATCATCTGGACCGCGATTCCGGTGCTGATCCTCGCGGTGATCGCGGTGCCGTCGATCCGCCTGCTCGCGGCGCAATATGAGCCGCCGTCGAAGGACGCGCTGACGATCAAGGTCACCGGCTATCAATGGTATTGGGGCTATGCCTATCCCGATCAGGGCATCGGCGAATATGTCTCGAAGATCCTGCCCGAAGATCAGGCGAAGGCGCGCGGCGAACCCTATCACCTCGCCGTCGACAACCGCATGGTCGTTCCCGTCGGCCGCCAGGTGAAGCTGATCATCACCGGCGCCGACGTCATCCACAGCTTCGCGGTTCCGGCCTTCTGGACCAAGATGGACGCGGTCCCCGGCCGCGCCAACGAAACGACCTTCACCGCGAACAAGGTCGGCGTCTATTACGGCCAATGTTCGGAACTGTGCGGCGTCGATCACGGCTATATGCCGATCGCCGTCGAAGTGCTTCCGGTCGACAAGTGGGAAGCCTGGGTCCGCTCGAAGGGTGGAAACCCGGCCGGTCCGGTGGTCGCGGCGCCTGCCGTCGCGCCCGCCACGACCACGACGGCGCCTGCCGTCGCGCCGGCCGCGGCGCCGGCCGCGACCACGACCGAAGCTGCGCCCGCAGCGGCTCCCGCCGCCGCGCCGGCCGCCAAGAATTAACAAGGGGTCCGACAGATGACCGATATCGCAGCGACTGCACCCGCGCACGGCCATGCCGATCACGCGCATGACGACCACGACACGCCGAGCTTTTTCGTCCGCTGGTTCATGTCGACGAACCACAAGGACATCGGCACCCTCTACCTGATCTTCGCGATCATCGCCGGCATCGTCGGCGGCGTGATTTCGGGCATGATGCGCTGGGAGCTGGCGGAGCCCGGCATCCAGCATCTGGCCGGCTGGGCGCAATGGTTCGACGCTTCGGCGGGCGAGGTGCAGGCCAAGCATTTCTGGAACGTGATGATCACCGCGCACGGCCTGATCATGGTGTTCTTCATGGTCATGCCCGCGATGATCGGCGGCTTCGGCAACTGGTTCGTGCCGCTGATGATCGGCGCCCCCGACATGGCGTTCCCGCGCATGAACAACGTCTCCTTCTGGCTGACGGCGGTTGCGTTCGTGATGCTCGTCGGATCGATGTTCGTCCCCGGCGGCAGCGGCCTTGGCGCCGGCACCGGCTGGACGGTCTATGCGCCGCTGTCGACCAGCGGTTCGCCCGGACCCGCGGTCGACATGGCGATCTTCTCGCTCCACCTTGCGGGCGCGGCGTCGATCCTCGGTGCGATCAACTTCATCACCACCATCTTCAACATGCGCGCGCCGGGCATGACGCTGCACAAGATGCCGCTGTTCGTGTGGTCGGTGCTCGTCACCGCCTTCCTGCTGCTGCTCGCGCTGCCGGTGCTTGCCGCGGCGATCACGATGCTGCTGACCGACCGCAACTTCGGCACTACCTTCTATGATGCGGCCGGCGGCGGCGACCCCGTCCTCTATCAGCATCTTTTCTGGTTCTTCGGCCACCCCGAAGTGTACATCATGATCCTGCCGGGCTTCGGCATCGTCAGCCAGATCATCTCGACCTTCAGCCGCAAGCCGGTCTTCGGCTATCTCGGCATGGCATATGCCATGGTCGCGATCGGCGTCGTCGGTTTCATCGTGTGGGCGCACCACATGTTCACGGTCGGCATGAGCGTGAACCTGAAGATGTATTTCACCGCCGCAACGATGGTCATCGCGGTCCCGACGGGGATCAAGATCTTCAGCTGGATCGCGACGATGTGGGGCGGTTCGATGAGCTTCAAGACCCCGATGGTCTGGTCCTTGGGCTTCATCTTCATGTTCACCGTCGGCGGCGTGACCGGCGTCGTGCTCGCCAATGGCGGTGTCGATACGAACCTGCACGACACCTATTATGTCGTCGCGCACTTCCACTATGTGCTGTCGCTGGGCGCGGTCTTCTCGCTCTTCGCCGGCTTCTATTACTGGTTCCCGAAGATGTCGGGCCGGATGTACAGCGAGTTCCTGGGCCAACTGCACTTCTGGATCTTCTTCATCGGCGTGAACGTCCTGTTCTTCCCCCAGCACTTCCTGGGCCAGCAGGGCATGCCGCGCCGTTATCCCGATTATGCGGAAGCCTATGCCTTCTGGCACCTGATCTCGTCCTATGGTTATGTGATCATGGGCGTGGGCGTGCTGATCTTCTTCGCGAACATCCTCTACTCGCTGTTCGCGGGCAAGCGCGCCGCCGACAATCCGTGGGGCGAAGGCGCGACGACGCTCGAATGGACGCTGTCGAGCCCGCCGCCGTTCCACCAGTTCAACGAACTGCCCCGGATCGCGTAACGTTATCGCCTGATCGGTTATGCCCCCTGCTGACAATCGGCAGGGGGCGTTTCCCTGACGGCCGGAGTGACCATGGCGCAGAGCCTGACCCACGGCGAAACGGCCTTACCCGCCGACTGGCGCGACCTGTTCGCGCTGACCAAGCCGCGCGTCATGTCGCTGGTGGTGTTCACCGCGCTGTGCGGGCTGCTCGCGGCGCCAGGCGAGGTGCATCCGGTGCTCGCCTTCTCGTCGATCCTCGCGATCGCGCTGGGGGCAGGGGCGTCGGGCGCGCTCAACCAATGGTATGAGGCGGGGCTCGACGCGAAGATGAAGCGCACCGCCGGGCGGCCGCTTCCCGCGGGACGCCTCGATCCGCAGACCGCGCTGCAGTTCGGCGTCGGGCTCGCGGCCTTTTCGCTGTTCCTGATGCTGTTCGCGTCGAACTGGCAGGCGACGCTGCTGCTCGCCGTCTCGATCCTTTTCTATGTCTTCGTCTACACGATGTGGCTGAAGCCGCGGACGCCGCAGAATATCGTCATCGGCGGTGCGGCGGGCGCCTTTCCGCCGCTGATCGGCTGGGTTGCGGCTACAGGGTCGATCGCGCCGCTGCCGGTGCTGCTGTTCCTGCTTATCTTCCTGTGGACCCCGCCGCATTTCTGGGCGCTCGCGCTGTTCGTCCGCTCGGACTATGCCGCCGCGGGCATTCCGATGATGCCCGTCGTCGCGGGCGAGCAGTCGACGCGGCGCCAGATCCTTTTCTATGCGCTGATCATGGCGGCGGCGGCGATCGCGCCCTGGCCGCTCGGCTATACCGGCGCGCTCTATGGCTGGACCGCGGTTGTCTTGTCGGCTGTGTTCGTGTTGCTGTCGATCCAGGTCGGCACGCGCCGCACCGGCGAGGGCGATACGATGCAACCCGAAAAGCGGCTGTTCGCTTATTCGATCGCCTATCTTTTCATCCTGTTCGGCGCTGTCGTCGCCGACCATTGGTGGCCGCTATGACCGACGAACCCAATCTTGAGCCCTTCGACGAAGCCGAATATCGGCGCCGCCAGCGCAGCCGCGCCAATCTGATGGCGTGGATGCTCGGCGCGCTCGCGATCCTCTTTTTCTTCATCACCATCGCCAAGATGCAGATTTTCGCATGATGGACCGGCTGTCCCCGAACGCGAAGACCGCGAGCCTCGCCTCGCTGATGGCGCTCGCGATGACCGGGCTCGGGTTCGCGGCGGTCCCGCTCTACGATCTTTTCTGCCGCGTGACCGGTTTCGGCGGCACGACGCAGCGGTACGACCCCGTCGCCGCCGCCGCCGAGCCGCAGATCCTGTCCGACACGATCTCGGTGCGCTTCGACGCCAATGTCTCGCCGAACCTGCCGTGGAAATTCTATCCCGAGCATCCGACCGACACCGTCAGCGTCGGCGCGCGCGACATGGCGATCTTCATCGCCGAGAATAATTCGTCGCAGCCGGTGGTCGGCACCGCGAGCTTCAACGTCACGCCCACCCAGGCGGGCCAGTATTTCACCAAGATCCAGTGTTTCTGCTTCACGCAGCAGCGGCTGGAGCCGGGGCAGCAGATGCGGATGCCGGTCCTGTTCTTCGTCGATCCGAAGATCAAGGACGATCCCGACGCGCGCGACGTGCAGGAAATCACCCTCAGCTACACCTTCCACCCTGTAGACGGGGATAAAAACGCGAGCTAAGGCCGCATCCGAGAGTCAATCAAAGACCGGCGGACGATGGGGAATCGTCATGCTGGGGCTGCAAAAAAACGGGAAACACGCCATGTCCGGTGCCAAACATCATGACTATCACCTCGTAAATCCCAGCGTCTGGCCGCTGATCGGTTCGGTCGCTGCGCTCGTGATGTTCTTCGGACTCGTCATGGCGATGCACGCCGACCATTTCGGCGGCGTCGGTAAATGGGTGCTCGGCCTCGGCTTCATGGGCGTGATCGCGACCTTCTTCAGCTGGTGGTCGGACGTCATCAATGAAGCCCACGCCGGCGACCACACCCCGGTCGTCCAGCTCCACCTGCGCTACGGCATGATCCTGTTCATCGCGTCCGAGGTGATGTTCTTCGTCGGCTGGTTCTGGGCGTGGTTCGACTTCTCGCTCTTCCCGGTTCCGATCGAATATGCCGAAGGCGCGGTGACCTCCTTCTTCGGCCAGGATGGCGCCGACGCGATCACCATGTGGCCGCCGAAGGGTATCGAAGTCATCGATCCCTTCTCGCTGCCGTTGCTCAACACGTTGATCCTGCTCTGCTCGGGCACGACGATCACCTGGGCACACCACGCGCTGATCCACGGCGACCGCGAGGGTCTCAAGAAGGGCCTGTGGCTGACGATCATCCTCGGCGCGGTCTTCTCGATGATCCAGGCCTATGAATATATGCACGCGCCGTGGGGTTTCGGGCAGAGCAACTATAGCTCGGCCTTCTATATGGCGACCGGCTTCCACGGCTTTCACGTTCTGGTTGGCACGATCTTCCTGATCGTCTGCCTCGTGCGCACCTATAAGGGTCATTTCACCCCGACCCAGCATTTCGGTTTCGAAGCCGCGGCGTGGTATTGGCACTTCGTCGACGTGGTGTGGCTGTTCCTCTTCATCATCGTCTATGTCTGGGGCGGCTGGGGCGCGCCGATCGCCGCGCACTAAATTGTCCACGGACAATCAACCGCAAAAGGGGCAGCCGCCGGTCTGGCGCGCTGCCCTTTTCGGTCTCTGCCCGCAGTGCGGCGCGCAGACGCTGTTCGAGGGGCCGGTGAAGTTCGCGCCGCGCTGTCGCGTCTGCGCGCTCGATTTCGAGGGCTATAATGTCGGCGACGGGCCCGCGGCGTTCCTGACGCTGATCATCGGCGCGCTGCTGATCGCGATCGCATTGACGCTCGATAGTCTGGTTCGGCCGCCCTTCTGGGTGCATGTCTTGCTGTGGGTGCCGCTGACCGCCGCCGCGGTCGTTTACGGCCTGCGCGTCGGCAAGGGTGCGTTGCTCGCGAGCGAGCATCAGCGCCAGGCCGGCGAGGGGCGCAAGGTGGAGAACAAGGATGACTGATCCCACCCGACCCGCGGACGTTGCCGCGTCTGCACGGCGCTGGCCGCTGATCCCGACCCTGCTCGTGCTTGCCGCGGTCGCGGTGATGATCGCGCTCGGCGTGTGGCAGCTCCAGCGCAAGGCCGACAAGGAAGCACTGATCGCGCTTTACCAGCGCAACATGGCGATGTCGTCGCTGGTGTCCTATCCCGAGCTGCCGCCGGTCGGGGACCGGTTCCTTTATCGCAAGAGCAGCGTCGTGTGCCTCGAACCGGTGCGCTGGGACCAGCGGAGTGGCACCGACCGCGAGGGCCGGTCGGGCATCCGCATGATCGCCGACTGTCGCACCGGCGCCGAGGGACCGGGCGTGCTCGTCGATGTCGGGATCGGTGACGATTTCGCTCCGCCCAAATGGATGGGCGGCACGGTGCAGGGGACGATCGTTCCGGGACCCGAGCAGCCGACGGTGATTGCGCGCATGACGGGCAAGGCGATACCCGCGCGCGCGATGCTGATCGCAGATACGCCGGTCGCGGGGCTGCGCGCGAGCGGGGTGCCCTCGGCCGACGATACGCCGAACAACCATCTCGCCTATGCGGTGCAATGGTTCCTGTTCGCCGCCGCGGCGCTCGTCATCTATATTTTGGCGGTGCGTCGCCGCTTGCGGCCTTGACCTTCGCCCGAAGATATTTTTCCGCGATTTCCGAGCCGCGAAATGTTCCATTTCGCTTGAAATCGCTCTAGGCGCTGGGCCGCCATGGAATATATCAGCACCCGCGGCTCTGCGCCGACCCTCGACTTTCGTGCCGCGACGCTTGCTGGGCTTGCCAGCGACGGCGGGCTTTATGTGCCCGCGAAATGGCCGCAGCTGAGCCGCGACGAAATTCGCGCGCTTGCCGAGCTCGACTATGTCGAAACCGCGGTGCGAGTGATGGCGCCGTTCGTCGCGGGCGCGCTGAGCGAGGACGAGCTGCGCGGGCTGTGCAAGGCCGCCTACGGCCGCTTCAGCCACGACGCGGTGACGCCGCTCGTCCAGCTCGACCATCGCCACTGGCTGCTCGAACTCTTCCATGGGCCGACACTGGCGTTCAAGGACGTCGCGCTGCAATTGCTCGGCCAGCTGTTCGAGAAGTTCCTCGCGGGCGGCGATACCGACATCACGATCGTCGGCGCGACCTCCGGCGACACCGGATCGGCGGCGATCGAGGCGGTCGCGGGGCGCGAACATATCCGCATCTTCATGCTCCACCCCGAAGGGCGCGTCAGCGACGTCCAGCGGCGCCAGATGACGACGGTGCTCGCGCCCAACGTCCACAATATCGCGATCGACGGCAGCTTCGACGACGCGCAGGCGATGGTGAAACGGCTGTTCGGCGACGAAGAGGCGCGGAGCCAGGTGACGCTGTCGGCGGTGAACAGCATCAACTGGGCGCGGCTGATGGCGCAAATCGTCTATTATTTCTACGCCGCGGTCCGGCTCGGCGGGCCCGACCGGCCGGTGGCGTTCAGCGTGCCGACGGGCAATTTCGGCGACGTGTTCGCGGGCTATGTCGCGGCGCAGATGGGTTTGCCGATCGCAAAGCTCGTCGTCGCGACCAACGTTAACGACATTCTCCACCGCGCGCTGACCAGCGGCGATTACAGCGCGGGCACGGTGACGCCGACCGCGACGCCGAGCATGGACATTCAGGTCAGCAGCAATTTCGAGCGGCTGCTTTTCGACCTCGCGGGCCGCGATGGCGCCGCGATCACCGGCATGATGGGCGAGTTCGACGCGAACCGCGCGATGACGATCCCCGCCGACATGCTCGCGGGGGCGCGCGACCTGTTCGCGAGCGCGAGCATCGACGGCGACACGATGGCGCTCGCGCTGCGCTGGGCGCAGGAACGCGGCGGGCAGGTCATCGACCCGCACAGCGCGGTCGGCCTCGCCGCGGCGCGGGCGCTCGAGATCGATGCCGACATTCCGGTCGTGACGCTCGCGACGGCGCATCCGGCGAAGTTCCGCGAGGCGGTCGAGCGCGCGACCGGCGTGCGCCCGCCGCTGCCCGCGCGGCTCGGCAATCTGTTCGAGCGCGAGGAACGTTATACGAAGCTTCCCGGCGACTATGACGCGGTGAAGGCGTTCATCCTCGCGGAAGCCGCGCGTGGCTGAGCTGCTGCCTCTCGTCACGCTCGTCGGCGAGGCGTGGGACGATTATGGGCTGGTCGACAGCGGCAATGGGCGCAAGCTCGAACGCTATGGCCGCTATCGCTTCATCCGCCCCGAGCCGCAGGCGATGTGGGCGCCCGCGCTGCCGCAAAGCGAATGGGACAAGGCCGATGGCGAGTTCATCCCGGCTTCGGACGACGATGGCGGGGGGCGCTGGTATTACAACAAGCCGGTTCCCGCCGAAGGCTGGCCGCTCGCGTGGCGCGAGGCGCGTTTCACCGCGCAATGCACGCCCTTTCGCCATCTCGGCTTCTTTCCCGACATGGCGCCGGTGTGGGACTGGCTGCGCGGCCAGGTCGCCGACAAGGCCGACCCCGCTTTCCTCAACCTCTTCGGCTACACCGGCGTCGGCAGCCAGGCGCTCGCCGCCGCGGGCGCGTCGGTTACCCATGTCGATGCGTCGAAGAAGTCGGTGGGGCAGGCGCGCGAAAATGCCGCGCTCGCCGGCATGGGCGACAAGCCGGTGCGCTGGATCGTCGACGATGCGGGCAAATTTACCGCGCGCGAAGTGCGGCGCGAACGGCGTTACGATGCGATCCTGCTCGATCCGCCGAAGTTCGGGCGCGGTCCGGGGGGCGAACGGTGGCAGATCGAGGAGGGGCTCGCGCCTTTGCTCGCCGACTGCCGCCAGCTCCTCGACGCGGACAGCCGCGCGCTGTTCCTCACCGTCTATGCGGTGCGCATGTCGGCGCTGGCGATCGGCGAGTTGCTCGCGCAGCTCTTTGCCGACCTGCCCGGCAAGATCGAGTGCGGGGAACTCGCGGTGCGCGAGGAAGCGCGGGAGCTGCTGCTGCCGACCGCGATTTTTGCGCGCTGGAGCCGCTGAAACCGCGATCGACGCGCCTGTTATGCTGCATACGTTTGCGGCACAAATTCTGTAATATTGTGACCGAAATGCCACGCTCGACGCGTTGACAATGAGAACGTTCCCATTTAGATAACGTTCACATAACGGGAATGCCGCCACCAAAAGAGAGCGGCTATGTGGGAGGAAGTGGGATGCGGGCGTCTCAAAAGCAGTGGCTTGCCAAATTTCTGGCCGGGACTTCGGCGCTGTCGATGATGGGCATGGCGCAGGTCGCGGTCGCGCAGGAAGCGCCGGCCGACAGCGAGGTCGGCGGCGACGAGATCGTCGTGACCGGCATCCGCGCCTCGCTCGCCGCATCGGCGGACATCAAGCGCGAGGCGCAGGGCGTCGTCGACGCGATCTCGGCCGAAGACATCGGCAAATTCCCGGACACCAACCTCGCCGAATCGCTCCAGCGCATCACTGGCGTGTCGATCGACCGCCAGAATGGCGAAGGACAGCTGGTCACCGTTCGCGGCTTCGGCCCCGAATTCAACCTGGTCACGGTCAATGGCCGCCAGGTGCCGACCGCGAACATCGGTGGCGGTGATGGCGCGCCGTCGTCGCGTTCGTTCGATTTCGCCAACCTCGCGTCCGAAGGCGTTGCATCGGTCGAGGTGTACAAGAGCGGCCGCGCTACGGTCGAGTCGGGCGGCATCGGTTCGACGATTAACATTCGCACGCCGCGCCCGCTCGACAATCCGGGGCTGCGTGGCAGCCTGGCGGTCAAGGGCGTCTATGACACGTCACGCAACGCAGGCGATACGATCACGCCCGAAGTGTCGGGCATCCTCAGCACGACCTTTGTCGACGACCGCGTCGGCATCATGATCGCGGGGTCGTACCAAAAGCGCAAATCGAGCACCAACAGGGCGAACGTCGGCTGGCGCGACGGCTATCTGGGCAGCGAGAACAACTGGGGTTCGCTGGCGCAGCCGGGCACGCCCCGCGCGGATAACATCACCAACCGGCCGGGACCGGACGATGTCTATCAGGTGCCGCAAAATGCGTCCTACGACCTCAATGACATCAACCGCGAGCGCATCAACGGGCAAGCGGTGCTGCAGTTCCGGCCGACGGACGAGCTAACCGCGACGGTCGACTATATCTATTCGCGCAACACCGTCCAAACGCGGAACAGCAATGTCGGCGTGTGGTTCAACCACGAAAACACGTCGAGTGCGTGGACCGACGGTCCGATCGCCGGGCCGATTTTCTATAGCGAGGAATTTGCGGCGCCGACCGGGACGCCCGGACCCGACGCGCTCTATGGCGGCAAGGATTTGTCGTACAGCGGCGCGCTGACCGAGAATCGGGCGGAGAACAAGTCGCTCGGCTTCAACCTCGAATGGAAGGGCGCGGACGGCGTGACCTTCGAGCTCGACGCCCATCATTCGACCGCCGAGGTCAATCCGGTCAATCGCTTCGGGTCGAGCGTGTCGCTGGGCAACGCGGTGTTCGGCGTGCGCACGCAGCGGATCGATTTCGAGAATGACCTGCCGGTCATCTCCTATGACATGTATCCGGGCATCGATCCGCTCGACGCATCGCTGATCACGCCGACGGGCAATGCCTTCCGCAACGCCTTTTTCCGCAACCGGATCAACCAGGTGCAGCTGCGCGGCCAATATGACCACGAGGGCGGCTTCCTCGACAGCATCGATTTCGGCGTGTCCTATGTCGACAGCAAGGTGCGTTCGGCCTTCGGCACGATCCAGAATGACGACACCTGGGGCGGTGCGGGTCCGGCGTCGGATATCCCCGACGATATTTTCAAGCTGGTCACGCTGCCGGACAAATTCCCGGGTCTCGCCCAACCGGGGATGATCGGAAGTTTCTATACCTTCGATTTCGAACGGCTGGCCGATCTGAACGAGCAGAATTATCAGGTGTGCAGCAACCCCGCAACGGGCGCCGCGCAGCCGGGCACTTGCCTGGCCGTGTTCAATACCGACCGGCGGATCACCGAAAAAACGCTGGCACCCTATTTGCAGGTGGGGACCGTTTTCGACCTGTTCGAGAATCCGGCGCACCTCACCGCTGGCGTCCGGTACGAAACGACCGACATTTCGTCGGCGGCGCTGGTGCCCGTGCCCGTTACCACGCGCTGGATCGGCGACAATGAACTCAACGTCGTCTTTTCGGGCGAGAGCGATTTCACCCGGTTCAAGGGCTCGTACGACAATTGGCTGCCCGCGGTCGATTTCGACATCTCACCGATGCAGGACGTCAAGCTGCGCGCATCCTACAGCCACACGATCACGCGCCCCGACTATGCAAGCATGCAGGGCGGACGGACGATCGATACGCTGTTCCGCGTCGGCGGCGGTACGGGCGCGCAGGGCAATCCGGGGCTGATCCCCTACAAGTCGAAGAATATCGACCTGTCGGCGGAGTGGTATTACGGCCGCGATTCCTATGTGTCGGTGGGCTATTTCCACAAGGATGTGAAAAACTTCATCTCCTCGACGCGGATCGACTCGAACGCCTTCGGGCTGACGACGCCGATCGGCGGGCCGCGCTGGAACGCCGCGATCGCCGCGCTCGGGGCGGACGCGACAGTGGCCGACATCCGCGAATATATCATCGACAACTTCCCCGATACGGTGACGGGCAACATCATCAACGCCGCGCCGGGCGATCCGCTGGTCAATTTCGAGATCACCACACCGGTGAACAGCGACCAGACCGCGTCGCTCAATGGCTGGGAGTTCGCGCTTCAGCATAGCTTTTGGGACACCGGCTTCGGCGTCATTTTGAACTATACGATCGTCAACGGCGATGCGACTTATGACAATACGCAGCCGTCGTCGGTGCCACAGTTCGCGCTGACCGGCCTCAGCGATAGCGCCAATGCGGTGGCCTATTATGACAAGAACGGGCTCCAAGCGCGCGTCGCGTGGAACTGGCGTGACGAATTCCTGACCGGAACGGGCCCCAATCCCTTCTATATTGAGGAATATTGGCAGATCGACGCGAGTGCGAGCTATGAGTTCATCCCTGGGCTCACGGGTTTTGTCGAGGCGATCAACCTGACGGGCGAGGGGCGCCGCGGGCACCTTCGCCACAAGAACAACGTCAACTTCGTCGAGCCGGGCTTCGCGCGCTATGCGGCAGGGGTCAGGTTCAGCTTTTAGGACGGTGGGCCATTTCCGCCGGGTCGCAGGCAAGAGGGTCGCGCCTTTCGGGGCGCGGCTCTTTTGCGTGACGGCGATGGAAGCTTGGCTTAGGATCGACGGCAATGAATAGCGCGATCGAGAGGGTTGTCATCGTGGGCGGCGGCACCGCCGGCTGGCTGACGGCGTCGCGCCTCGCCAGTTCGCCGCGGGCGAGGGCAGGCCGGCTTTCGGTCACGCTGATCGAAGCGCCCGATATTCCAACGATCGGCGTTGGCGAGGGCACTTGGCCGACGATGCGCGCGACCCTCGCGGCGATCGGCATCGGCGAGAGCGAATTCCTCGCCGCGTGCGACGGATCGTTCAAGCAGGGATCGCGGTTTGACGGCTGGGTCACCGGCGCGGCGGACGATCGCTATCTGCATCCCTTCACGCCGCCGCCCGCGGTGCCGACGGCCGAACTACTCGCGGCATGGCGGTCGGGCGCCCCCGACCTGTCCTTTGCCGCGGCGATGACGCCGCAGGCGCATGTCTGCGATTTGGGCCTTGCGCCCCGGCAGCGGGCGATGCCCGATTATCAGGGCGCGGCGAACTATGCCTATCACCTCGATGCCGGGAAATTCGCGGCGCTGCTCGCGCGCCACGCGGTGCAGCAGCTTGGCGTGCGGCATATTCCGGATCATGTCACGGGCGTCGATCCCGACGGCGCCGGCGGGATCGCGTCGGTCGCGACACGGCAGAACGGCGCGATCGCGGGCGAGCTGTTCATCGACTGCACCGGCCATGCGTCGCTGCTGATCGGCGGGCATCTGGGCGTCGACTGGATCGATCGTGGCGACATATTGTTCAACGACCGTGCGCTCGCGGCGCAGGTGCCGGTGACGCCCGGCAGCCCGGTCGCGTCGCAGACGGTATCGACCGCGCATGAAGCGGGCTGGATCTGGGACATTGGCCTCCCGGAACGTCGCGGCATCGGCTGCGTCTATGCGAGCCGGTTTATGGACGACGACAGGGCGGAGGCGGTGCTGCGCGCCTATATCGCGCGCGCGTTGCCGGACGCGCCGGAGGTTCCGGCGCGGCGGCTGAGCTTCCCGACCGGGCATCGTGCCCGCTTCTGGGAGGGCAATTGCATCGCGATCGGCCTGTCGGCGGGCTTCATCGAGCCGCTCGAAGCGTCGGCGATCGTGATGATCGAATTGTCGCTGAATGCGCTGATCGACAATTTTCCCGCGAGCCGCGCGGCGCTACCGATCCACGCCGCGCGCTTCAACGAGCTGTTCCGCTATCGCTGGGACCGCATCGTCGAATTTCTCAAGCTGCATTACGCGCTCAGCCGGCGCGAGGAGCCCTATTGGCTGGCGCAGCGCGAGGCGGCGCATATCCCGCCGCGACTGGCCGAGATGCTGGCGCTCTGGCGCGATCAGCCGCCATCGGCGTGGGACTTCCCACGCGTCGACGAGATTTTCTCCGCCGAGAGCCACCAATATATTCTCTATGGCATGGGCTTTCCGGTTCCCGCCGAACTGCCGACGGTGGGCGTGCGTGCGGAAGGCCTGCTTGCCGATACCCGCCAGCGCGCGCGTTCGCTTGCGGCTGCGCTCCCCGCCAATCGCGATTATCTCGACGCGCTGCGACCCGGCCCCCATGCCGCCGCGATGCGATAGGAAGGAATTTGATGACCCGCCACGCCGTCCTCGACAACATGACCCATCGCGAATTGCGTGTGCGCACCGACGCGGGGGCCGAACTGGGCGACGACATCATGGCGACGCTGACCGTGCCGAGCGAATTCCGGCGCGTGCAGGCGCATTTCCCGATCCTGTTCCGCCGCGAAACGGGGCGCGACGATTTCACCGCGCTGGCGATGTTCGGATTCCAGAATGGCGAGAATCTGTTCCTCGAAGGCGGGCGCTGGGACGCGCGCTATCGCCCGCTGTCGCTGGCGATCGGGCCGTTCCTGATCGGGCGTCCGGCGGGCGGCGAGGGGGTGGGGCAAGTTCATATCGACCTCGACCATCCGCGGATCGCCGATGCGAGCGAGGGGGTGCGGCTGTTCGACGGCGAAGGGAAGGCGACACCCTATCTGGACGAGATCGCCGAGCGGCTTGGCGACCTTGACGAAGGCTATCGCGAGAGCCGCGCCTTCTACGATGCGCTGCTGGTTTATGACCTGCTCGAACCCTTCAGCCTCGAGGTCACGCTCGACGACGGTTCGGTCCACTCGCTCGTCGGTTTCCACATCATCGACGAGGCGAAGCTGCGCGCGCTCGACGCCGAGGCACTCGGCGCGCTGCACGCGGCGGGGCATCTGATGCCGATGTTCATGGCGCTCGCGTCGCTGTCGCAGCTGTCGGCGCTCGTCGCGCGCAAGAACCGCAGGCTCGGCGGTGGCTGAACAGCCCGGCGCCTTTACCGACCGCCTCGCGCGGGTGCCCGAGCGTGACTGGGATAAGGGGGCGGGGCTCGACGCGTTGCTCGAAGGCGCGCGCGAGCCCTTTGTCCTTCGCGGGCTCGTCGCCGGCTGGCCGCTCGTCGAAGCGGGCAAAGGGTCGGCGCGCGATGCGCGGCGCTATCTGCTGGGTCATGCGCGCGACCGCCCGTTCAAGGTGTCGATCGGCCCGCCGGGGCACGACGGGCGCCTCTTCTACGACGACGAAATGCAAATGAATTTCCGCGTCGGGACGGGCAAGCTCGCCGATATTTTCGCCGGTATCGATACCGCCGAGGAACGCGGCGAGGCGCGCACCGTCTATCTGGCATCGATCGATATTCCGTCGCATTTCGACGGGCTCGACGAAGCGAACGGGGTCGAGCTTGGCGACCGCGATCCTTTGAAGAGCATCTGGATCGGCACGCGGACCAAGATCGCGGCGCACAACGACTTTCCCGACAATCTGGCGTGCTGCGCGGTCGGGCGCCGCCGCTTCACGCTGTTTCCGCCGGGCGCGTTCCGCGACCTTTATCTGGGGCCGATCGACAATACGCCCGCGGGGCGCGTCGTCAGCATGGTCGATTTCGACGCGCCCGACCTCGCGAAGCATCCGCGCTTTGTCGACGCAATGGCCGAGGCGCTGACGGTGGAGCTCGAGCCCGGCGATGCGATCTTCATCCCGTCGATGTGGTGGCACCATGTCGAGGGGCTCGCGGAGTTCAACATCCTCGTCAATTACTGGTGGCGCCGCACCCCCGCCTGGCTCGGCCAGCCGCAGGCTGCGCTCAACCATGCGATCCTCGCGATCCGCGACCTGCCGGCGGAAGACAAGGCGATCTGGCGCGAACAGTTCGACCATTATGTCTTCGAAAACGACACCAGCGTCACCGACCATATCCCCGAAACCGCGCGCAGCATCCTCGCCCCGCTCACGTCCGAGACGGCGGGACGGCTGCGCGCCTTCTTGCTGAGGGCCTTGAGTAAATGAGCGACAGAAAACCGGTTCAGCGCGTCGTAATCGCGGGTGGCGGCACCGCGGGTTGGATGATGGCCGCGGCGATCGCGCGCACGATGGGGCATACGGTCGATCTGACGCTCGTCGAGTCCGAAGCGATCGGGACGATCGGCGTCGGCGAATCGACAATCCCGCCGCTCGTCAATTTCAACCGCATCCTCGGCATAGCCGAAACCGAGTTCATGCGCGCGGCGCAGGCGACCTTCAAGCTCGGCATATTGTTCGATAACTGGAAGCATGACGGCGACAGCTATTTCCACAGCTTCGGCCTCAGCGGGAAGGATCACTGGTCGGCGGGCTTCCAGCATTTCTGGCTCAATGCGCGCGAGCGCGGGCACGAGCAGCCCTATGCCGATTATTGCCTCGAGCTCGTCGCGGGGATGCAGGGCAAGTTCGCCCACCTTCCCGAAGAGCGCATGAACTATGCCTATCATGTCGATGCGACGCTCTATGGCCGCTATCTGCGCAAACTGGCCGAGGCCGACGGCTGCAAACGTGTCGAGGGCAAGATCGCGCGCGTCGAACTCGATGGGGAGAGCGGTGACATCGCGGCGCTGCACCTCGACGGCGAGCGGCGGATCGAGGGTGATATGTTCGTCGACTGCACGGGCTTTCGCGGCCTGCTGATCGACGGGGCGCTGCACGCCGGGTTCGAGGATTGGGGGCACTGGCTGCCCAACGACAGCGCGATCGCGGTGCAGGCGAAGCATCAGGGGCCGCCGATGCCCTATACGCAGGCGATCGCGCACGACGCGGGCTGGCAATGGCGCATCCCGCTGCAGCATCGCATGGGCGCGGGGATCGTCTATTCGAGCGGCTATCTGTCGCGCGACGCCGCCCATGACCGGTTGATGAGCAGCGTCGGCGAGCCGCTGATCGAACCCTTCGATATCAAGTTCCGGGGCGGGGTGCGGCGCAAGCAATGGTTCCGCAACTGCGTCGCGGTGGGCCTCGCCGGCGGCTTCGTCGAGCCGCTCGAGGCGACGACGGTGCATCTGATCCAGCGCGCGGTGCTACGCTTCATCCGGCTGATGCCGAACGGCCGCGTCAGCGAGCGCGACGCGATGGAGTTCAACGACCAGCAGCGGCTCGACATCGAGCAGATCCGCGACTTCGTCGTCCTGCACTATAAAGCGACCAACCGGCGCGACAGCCCCTTCTGGCGCCATGTCGCCGCGATGCCGATCCCCGATTCGCTGCAGCAGAAGATCGAGCTGTTCCGCGAAACCGGCCGCGTCTTCCGCAAGAATGAGGAGCTGTTCGCCGAGAATAGCTGGGTGCAGGTGATGATGGGGCAGGGGATCGAGCCGCAGACCTATCACCCGATCGCCGCCAAGCTGCGCGACGACGAGGTCGAGCGCCTGTTCCAGACGCTGCGCGACAATATCGAGCAGACGGTCGCGACACTGCCCGAGCATCATGCCTATGTCGCGCGCTATTGCGGCGCCGAGGAGCCGAAGGCGGCCTGATGCGCGCCGCGGCGATCCTGATGCTGGCGGCCGCGCCGGCCGCCGCCGCGGCGCAGCAGCCCGCGGACGCCGGATGGCGGCTCGTCTGGTCGGACGAGTTCGACGGCGGCGCGATCGATCGCGGCAAATGGGATTTCGACGTCGATTGCTGGGGCGGCGGCAACGACGAGCGCCAATGCTATACCGACCGGCCGCGCAACGCCGCGGTCAGGGACGGCAGGCTGGTCATCACCGCGCGCAAGGAGGCGATGACCGGGCCCCGCTTTCCGCTCTCGCAGCGCGGCGACCCAGAAAAGGCGGCGGCAGAGGCGACGAAGCCCTTTACCTCCGCGCGGCTCGTGACGCGCGGCAAGGCGGCGTGGACCTATGGCCGGATCGAGGTGCGCGCGAAGCTGCCGCAGGGGCAGGGGACGTGGCCCGCGATCTGGATGCTGCCCGAGACCAATCATTATGGCGGCTGGGCGGCGTCGGGCGAGATCGACATATTGGAGGCGGTGAACCTCGGCGTGCGATGCGACGAATGCGCGGGCGGGGTAGAGAACCGCATCCTCGGCACGCTGCATTTCGGCGGCCAGTGGCCGGGCAACAAGCATAAGGGCGACGAGACCGCGCTCCCGGCGCCGCTCGATGGCTTTCACGTCTTTGGCATCGTCTGGGAAAAGGGGAAGATCGTCTGGACCGTCGACGGCAAGCCCTATGCGACGCGCGTCGCGAGCGAGTGGTCGACGAGCGGATCGAACGATCCTGCGGCGCCGTTCGACCGGCCCTTTCACCTGATCCTCAACCTCGCGGTCGGCGGCGGGCTCGCCGAGGGACGCGGGCTGAAGGGAGTCGACGAAAGCGGATATCCGAAAATTATGGAAATAGATTGGGTTCGCGTCTGGCAATGTGGCGATGATGCCGTTAGCGATTGCCGCACCACGGGGGATCAAGAAGAATAATGGGGCGTCGGCGGCAGTCGGTCACGATCAAGCATGTTGCAGCCGACGCGGGGGTGTCGCTGCAGACGGTGAGCCGCGTCATCAACGACGAGCCCAATGTCCGTCCCGAAATGAAGGAGCGCGTCCAGGCGTCGATCGACAAGCTTGGCTATGTGCCGTCGATCGCGGCGCAGCGGATGAGCGGTTCCAGATCCTATCTCATCCTCGCGATCAACGACCGCGAACGCACGATCGCCGACTGGCAGGGTCGGCAGGGCATCGACTGGGTCGACCAGATGCTGCTCGGCGGAATGCTGAAATGCGCCGAATATGGCTATCGCATGATCTTCGAGCTGGTCGACACGCATAACGACCATGTCGAGCGCGAGCTGCGTGCGGCGATCGCGGCGCTCCAGCCCGACGGCGTGATCCTGACACCGCCGCATTCGGACAATCCGCTGATCGTCGGCCTGCTCGACCAGCAGAAGATTCCGTTCGCGCGCATCGGGTCGCGCGGCGGCTCGGCCGGGATCGCGCTGACGATGGACGACGAGGGGTCGGCGCGGCGCGCGGCGCGCCACCTGATCGACCTCGGGCACCAGCGCATCGGCTTTATCGCGGGGTCGCCCGAATATAGCCTCAGCCGCTGGCGTATCGACGGCTGGATGGGCGAAATGGCGGAGGCCGGGCTGGCGACCGAAGGCCTGCTCGTGGAGGGCGATTTCACCTATGCCTCGGGCGCCGCCGCCGCGCGGCGGCTGCTCGATGGTGCGAGCCCGCCGACCGCGATTATCGCGAGCAGCGACCAGATGGCGCTCGCGACGCTGGAGGTCGCGCGCGAAAGGGGGCTCGACGTGCCCGGGCAGCTTTCGATCGTCAGCTTCGACAATACCCCCGTGGTGCGCTTCACCCAGCCGGCGCTGACCGCGGTCGACCAGCCGGTCGCCGAGACCGCATCGCGCGCGGTCGAGCTGATCATCGCGGCGCAGCGCGGCGCCCCGCGCCCGACCGAGCCGACGCGCGTGCAGGGCGGGCTGGTTCCGCGCGGGTCGACCGCCGCGCCGGCCGCCGTTCATGGCTGACGCCGGCCCGGTTCGCCGCCAGTCTCTCCCGTTCCTGCTTCTCTATGCGCTCGCCGCGGCGGGCGGCGCGATCGCCTATGTGCCGTTCCTGACGATCTGGCTGCCGTCGCGCATGACCGAGCTGGCCGGGCCGGCGGACGTCCAGACGCTAGGCTATGTCACCTTCTTCGGCGCGATCGCCGCGAGTGTCGGCGGAATCCTGTTTGGCTGGCTCAGCGATCGCACGCGCAGCCGCCGCGCGTGGGTGCTCGCCGGGCTGATCCTCAGCATCACCTTGCTGCTCCTCGTTCCGCTGGCGGAGGATGTCTGGACGCTGGTCGGCATCATCATCGCGTGGCAGCTGACGCTCAACATGATGCTCGGGCCGCTCGCCGCCTGGGCGGGCGACTGCGTTCCCGATGCGCAGAAGGGGCTGCTCGGCGGGCTGCTCGCTTTCTCGCCCGCGCTTGGCGCCTGGTCGGGCGCGCTCGTGACCTGGCCGGGGCTGGTGTCGGGCGAGAACCGCCTGATCGTCATCGCGCTGCTCGTCGCGGGCGCGGTGCTTCCCGTGCTGCTGCTCGGCCGGCCGCGTGCCTTTCCCGAACTGACCGCACCCCCGGCGCGCGCTGCCGATGCGCCTCGGCAGCGCCCGAGCGGGCCGGCGGTGCGGATGTGGCTCGCGCGCCTGCTCGTACAGATCGCCGAGGCGGCGCTTTTCGCCTATCTCTATTTCTGGTTCCGGTCGATCGATCCCGATATGCAGGACAATGAAAAGGCGCGTATCTTCGGGGTCGCGCTGACGCTTGCGATCCCGATCGCGCTGGCGAGCGGCCGCTGGGCCGACCGCAACGACCGGCCCTTCCTGCCGCTGGTCGCCAGCGCGGCGGTATCGGCGGCGGGAATGATCGGCATGGCCTTTGCGACCGAGCTCGACACGGCAAAGGCGAGCTATCTTGTGTTCGGCGTCGCGACGACGGTGTTCCTGTCGCTCCATGCCAGCCAGACCTTGCGCATATTGCCGCGTTCGGACCGGCGCGGACGCGACCTCGGCATCTTCAACCTGACCAATACGATGCCGTCGCTGATCATGCCCTGGCTGACCATTTCGCTTGTCCCCGGCTTCGGATTCGATGCGCTTTTCCTGTTGCTTGCGGGGCTCACCGCGATCGCGGTGCTCCTGCTCGCGACGATGCCGCGTCCGCGCTGATCCAGCTTTCAAAACATCCCGAACTGAGTGCTTGATTTCATTCGGTCGCTATGCGACATCAAATCTTGATAACGTTCACATATGAGGGATGGGAGAGACGATGCGCCGACAGGCAATGGTGATCGCGACTGCGCTGCTTCTGACGGGAACCGCAATGGCAGCAACGCAGGACGCAGGTGAGGCCGCGGCCGTCCATCCCGAACTCTGGCCCGCGGCGAAGAGCCCCGCCGCGATCACCGACGCCGCCACCGAGGCGCGCATCGATGCGCTGCTGAAGAAGATGACGATCGAGCAGAAGGTTGGCCAGCTGATTCAGGGCGACATCAGCACGATCACGCCCAAGGATCTCGAAACCTATCCGCTCGGATCGATCCTCGCGGGCGGTAACAGCGGGCCGAACGGCAACGAACGATCGAGCGCGGCCGACTGGGCGAAGCTCGTCGGCGAATTTCGCGCCGTCTCGATGAAACCGCAGGCGAACGGCGTCGCGATCCCGATCATTTTCGGTGTCGATGCGGTCCACGGACATAATAATATCCCGGGCGCGACGCTGTTCCCGCACAATATCGGGCTCGGCGCGGCGCGCGATCCCGAATTGATCCAGCGCATCGGCGCGGTCACCGCGGCCGAAATCGCGGGCAGCGGCATCGAATGGACCTTCGCGCCGACGCTCGCCGTGCCGCAGGATCTGCGCTGGGGCCGCAGCTATGAAGGCTATGCCGCCGACCCACAGCTCGTCGCCGAATATGCGAAAGCGATGGTGCTGGGGCTGCAGGGGCCGCTCTTGGCAGGTAAGACCATCGATGCAAGCCATGTCGCCGCGACCGCCAAGCATTTCCTCGCCGACGGCGGGACGTTCGAGGGCAAGGATCAGGGCGATGCGAAGATCGATGAAAAGGAACTGATCGCGAAGCATGGACAAGGCTATCCCGCCGCGATCGACGCCGGCGCGCTGACCGTGATGGCGAGCTTTTCGAGCTGGCAGGGGATCAAGCACCACGGCAACAAGGGGCTGCTCACCGACGCCCTCAAGAAGAAGATGGGCTTCGAAGGCTTCGTCGTCGGCGACTGGAACGGCCATGGGCAGGTCGCGGGGTGCAGCGTCACCGATTGCGCGCAGTCGATCAACGCCGGGCTCGACATGTTCATGGCGCCCGACAGCTGGAAGGGTCTTTACGAAACGACGCTGAAACAGGCGAAGGACGGCACGATCCCCGCCGCGCGCCTCGACGATGCGGTGCGCCGTATCCTGCGGGTGAAATACAAGCTCGGCCTGTTTCCCGAGGGCCATGTCGACCGCAGCGTCGTGAAGGCGGTCGGCACGCCCGAGCATCTGGCGGTGGCGCGCGAAGCGGTCGCCAAGTCGCTGGTGCTGTTGAAAAACAACGGCAGCGTCCTGCCGGTGAAGCCCGGCGCGCGGGTGCTCGTCACCGGGCCCGGTGCCGACAATATGGCGATGCAGTCGGGTGGCTGGACGATCAGCTGGCAGGGCACCGACGTCGTGCGCTCCGATTTCCCGAACGGGCAGACGATCTGGGAAGCACTGAACAAATCGGTGCGCGATGCGGGCGGGGTCGCCACGCTGTCGGAGGATGGCGTTTTCAAGGAAAAGCCCGACGTCGCGATCGTCGTGTTCGGAGAGGCGCCCTATGCCGAGTTCCAGGGCGACGTCGCGACGCTCGATTATCAGCCGACCGAAGCCAGTGATCTGGCGACGCTCAAGAAGCTGAAGGCCGCGGGTATTCCGGTCGTCGCGCTCTTCCTGTCGGGGCGGCCGATGTTCACCAATCCCGAAATCAACGCCGCCGACGCCTTCGTCGCGGGCTGGTTGCCGGGCTCGCAGGGCGCCGGTGTCGCCGACGTGCTCGTCGCGGGCAAGGACGGCAAGACGGTGCGCAGCTTTACCGGCACCTTGCCTTTTGCCTGGCCCTCCGACGCGCGCTCGCCGGTCGAAAAGCCGCAGTTCGCAGTCGGCTACGGGCTGAAATATGGCGATACGACGACGGTGCCGCAGCTTTCCGAAGAGCTGGGCGTCGACATTTCGGCGGCGCTGAACGTCGAGAATTTCTTCTCGGGTGGCCGCGCGCGGGCGCCGTGGGCACTTTCGATCACCGACGCGGGCGGCAAGCGCCCCGTCGAGTCCGCACCGATCGCGAGCCCCGGCGGCATGCTCGCGGCGCGCTCGGTCGACGTGCGCGCGCAGGAGGACGGCAAGAGCTTCACCTGGACCGGCCCCGCGACGCTCGAATTGACCGGACCCTATGCCGACCTGTCGCGCCAGCTGAACAACAGCTTCGCGCTGCGCGTCGACTGGCGGATCGATGCCGCCGGCAGCGCGCCGGTCAGCCTCGCGCTCGGCGGCAGAGCATTCGACGTTTCGGCGGCGGTCAAGGCGGCGCAGGGACAGGTTTCGACGATCAAGATACCGCTGCGCTGCTTCGCCGATGCGGGGGCCAATTTGCGGCAGGTCGACAATGCGGTGACGGTCAAGGCGGACAAGGGCTTTGCCGCGACGCTGCTGAATACGAATGTCGAGGCGGTCGGCGAGAATCTGCCTTGCCCGCCCGCCGCAAAATGACAAGACCGGGCGCGGGTTAGCCTGAAAAAAAGGTTGGGGAGAGTGAAATGGCACTAGTGCCGAATGTCGCAACGAGTGCGGAACCGAACGCGGCCGGACAGCCGGGCAGGAGCGGTGGCAGCACCCGGGTGGTGCTGATCCTCGCTTTCGCGGTGTTTTTCCTGCTGGGCGGGGTGACGAATATCAACGACCTGCTCGTCGGTAAATTCAAGCCGATGTTCCACCTGACGCATGCCGAGGCGAACCTCGTGCAGATGGCGTTCTTTATCGCTTATGGCGCTTTTTCGATCCCCGCCGGCATCATCATGTCGAAGCTCGGCTATATCCGCACCTTCGTGCTCGGATTCATCATCGTGGCCGCGGCCGCTTTCCTGTTCATCCCGGCTTCGGCGGCGGCGTCCTATCCCGGTTTCCTCGCGGCGCTCTTTTGCATCGGTGCGGGGATCACGGTCCTGCAGGTTGCGATGAATCCGGTGATCACGACGCTGGGACCTGTCGAGACCTCGCACAGCCGGCTGACCTTTGCGCAGGCATTCAATTCGATCGGCGTGTTCCTGATGGTCTATGGCGGCGCGGCCTTCCTGCTCGGCGATGAGCAGCCGATCGACGCCGAGACCTCCACCGAGGCGCAAATTCAGGCCTATCGCGTCGCGGAGGGAGCTTCGATCGGGACCGCCTATATGTGGCTCGGCGTGCTGATGCTGGCGATCGCGGCGGTGTTCTGGATGTATCGTTCGGCGATCGACCACGCCAAGACCGACGCGGTGAAGCTCGAGGGCACCTGGGGCCTCTTGACCCACAACCGCCGCGTCCAGTTCGGCGCGCTGTGCATCTTCGTCTATGTCGGCGCCGAAGTGGCGATCGGTTCGAACCTGATGGCCTATCTCGCCGAGCCGAGCGTGATGGGGCTGGGGCTCCAGGCGGCGGGCAAGCTGGTTGCGATGTACTGGCTGGGCGCGCTGGTCGGCCGGTTGCTCGGCGGCTTCATCCTGCGACTGGCGAAGCCGGGGCGGGTGCTCACGACCTTTGCGGCCGGCGCGATTTCGCTGATCATCCTGTCGGCGGTGACCACGGGAGCGCTGTCGGGCTGGGCGCTGATTCTGGTAGGCTTCTGCAATTCGCTGATGTTCCCGACGATCTTCAGCCTCGCAACCGAGGGATTGGGCGAACGGACGCCGCAGGGATCGGGCATCATGTGCACCGCGATCATCGGCGGCGCGATCGTCCCGTTTCTGTTCGGCACGGTGGCCGATCTTAGCGGCGACATCCGTCTCGCGCTGGCGGTTCCGCTGATCTGCTATGCGATCATTGCGAGTTTCGGGGTGTGGACGACGACGCGTCCGGCGACGACGGCGTAACAACTGCCACGGGCGGCCGGCTCTGGTGCCGACCGCCCGCGGGCTCCCGCCCCCTCGCGGGAATAGGTGTTTCAGGCCGGGTCGGCGATGCGGATGCAGTTCCGGCCCGCGGCCTTGGCCTTGTAGAGCGCCTCGTCCGCGGCCTTGAGCGCGGCGCGCGTGTCGCCATAGCCGAAGACGTCGGCGACGCCGCCCGAGAAAGTGATCTGGCCGAAGGGCTCGTCGGTCTTGCGGTTGATCAGCCGCCGGTCTGCGAGCGCCTCGCGCGCGTCGTCGAGCTTCGCGGCGGCCTCGGTCGGGGTCAGGCCGCGAAACAGCATGACGAATTCCTCGCCGCCGTGGCGCGCGACATGGCAATGATCGTTCGAGATCCGCGCCAGCGTGTCGGCGATCGCCTTGATCACGCGGTCGCCCGCCTCGTGGCCGTGGATGTCGTTGACCTTCTTGAACTCGTCGATGTCGCAAAAGGCGACGCTCAGCGGTTCGACCGCGGCACGCGCTTCCTTGTGGTGGCGATCGAGCAGGACCTCGAAGGCGCGGCGATTGGGCAGGCCGGTCAGATAATCGAGCTCGGCGTCGCGCTTGGCGCGTTCGAGGCTCCGGCGCAGCGCTTTCGCCTCGTCCTCGCTCTTGCGCATGTCATCCTCGGCCTTGCGCGTGCGGTCGAGCATCACTTTCGCGAGGTCGGCGAGGCTGGAAACGATGCGGCCGGTCTTTTCGAGCTGTTCGAGGTCGGTGACATGCTGTTCGAGCTCGGTCCCATAGTCGCTCGTGACGGACCGGGCTTCCTTGGTGTTCGCCTGAAAGGCCTCGATATTGGTTTCGAGCCGCGTCATCAGCCGGTCGAGTTCGACGCGGTCGGGCTGGCCCGCTTCCTGATCATCGAGTTCGTTGAGCCATTTCTGGCTGATACCCTCGGCGGTCTGCGCCTGCGCGACGATCTGGCGGGCGAGCCGCGGGTTGCGCCCCGAAAAGGCGCCGTGCGCGATCAGGAGGTTCGTCGGCGAGACGTCGAGGTCGTTGTCGACGAGGAAGGAGGTGATCGAAGCGGCGAGCTCGTAACGCGCCTCGCGCGCGAGATGGCGCGGGCCGCCGGGGTCGGGGGGCGCAAGGCCTCCATCGGGGGCGCTGCCGCGTGGGTGGCGAAGCCCCAGCCAACCCAGGAGCCGCCCTACCGGCTCGTTCGATGCTGTCGCTTTGGTGGTCATGCGACATTTAACGAGCGTCGCCGAACAGGTTTAAGGCCGACACACCTCGTGGCAGCGGGATTTTCCAACCGAATCGGACCTGTTCCGGCGACGATCCGTGCAATCGGCGCGTCAAAACAGCGGTTTAGCGCGCGAGGTCGCGTGAATGATTGCGCGGGCGGCGCATTTTCTGGCACTTAGCGGGGCGATTTTCGAAGGAGCGAGCTTTGCTGGGCTGGATTTTATTCGCGCGCGACCTCGACCCCGCCTTGCCCGAGGTGCCCGAGATTCTGCGCTTTCAGGAAAGCGCCGCGGCGCGCGGAATCGAGCTCCACGTCCTGAAGCCGCACAATTTCGATATCGTCGCGGCGCCGGTCGACGGCTGGTCGGTCCATTATGAGGGCCATTCGCTCGAACGGCCCGACTTCATCCTGTGCCGGACGGGGGCGGAAACCGACTATTTCACGCTCGCAGTGCTTCGCCACTTCGAGCGTCGCGGCGTGCGGCTCATCAACGGCCCCGAGGCGATCGACCTTGTCGCCGACAAGCTGCACACGATGCAGCGGCTCGCGCGCGCCGGGCTGCCGATCCCCGCGACGATCCTCGGCAAATTCCCGATCGGGGTCGATGTGGTCGAGGAGGAACTGGGTTTTCCGGTGATCGTCAAGACGCTGCGCGGCACCCGCGGGACGGGCGTCCTGAAATGCGAGGATCGCAGCCAGTTCGAAGATCTTGCGGGGCTGCTCGAAAGCGCCGAAGCCAAGGCCGATTTCCTGTTCCAGCATTATGTCCGGTCGAGCCACGGCCGCGATGTGCGCGTGCTCGTGATCGGCGGGCGGGTGATCGCCGCCATGGAGCGGCGCTCGCCTGCGGGTCATTTCAAATCGAACGTCTCGCTGGGCGGTATGGGGGTCGCATACACGCCGACGGGCGAGATGGCCGATCTTGCCGCGCATGCCGCCGACACGCTGGGGCTGGAGGTCGCCGGGATCGACATTTTGTTCGACGACGAAGGGTACCGGATCTGCGAGGCAAACAGCGCGCCGGGGTTTCAGGGGCTCGAGCGCGCGTGCGGGATCGACGTCCCCGATGCGATCTTCGACTGGATCGAGGCGAGTCATGCGGCCGAGGCGCGGCCGATCAGGGGGGTGACCGGCGACGCGCTGATCGACCTCGTCTTCGGCGGCCGGCTCAGCCTGCGCTCGATCGGCGACCGGCTCGACGAGCCGCGCGCCTTTGCGCGCGCGGTCGGCGTCCGGCTCGTTGGCGCGGGGCTGGGGTCGGTCGTCTCGTCGCTGACGCCGGGGCGCCGCGCGACGCCGCACAGCCCCGTCGCACGGCGGCTCGAGGCGTTGCGCGCCGATGCGCGCGGCGTGCCGCTCGGGCTCGATAGCGACATCGATCAGGAGCAGACGCTGCTCACCATACTCGGCGTTTCGATCTGGGCGGCCGTACTGCCATGGCTGGCGGGCGCCGAGCCGGTGTTCGCGGGGGTGCTGTCGCTGATCGCGCTCGGCTTTCCCGGGGCGTTCCTCCTGACGCGCAGGACCGGCAAGGCGGCGCGCCGGCGGAAAGCCGCGCCATGACCGTCTTCGACGGGCTGACGCTCTGGGTGTTGCTGCCCTTCATCGCCGTGGGTTTTGCCGCGCAGCTGATCGACAGCGCGCTCGGCATGGCATTCGGCGTCATCGGGACCGCGCTGCTGCTCGTGCTCGGGCTGCCGCCGGTATCGGCGTCGGCGGCGGTCCATGTCGCGGAAAGCTTCACCGGCGGTGTGTCGGGGCTGAGCCATGCGATGCAGCGCAATGTCGACTGGCGGCTGTTCCGCCGGCTCGTCGTGCCGGGTATCGTCGGCGGGCTGATCGGCGTCTGGCTGCTCACCAACATCGACAACAGCATCGCGCGGCCGGTCGTGCTCACCTATCTGGGGGCGGTCGGCATCTATCTGCTCTGGCGCGGCGTGCGGCGCCCGCAAACCTATCGCAGCCTGAAATTCGTCGAGCCGCTGGGACTCGTAGGCGGGATCGCCGACGGGTCGGGCGGAGGCGGCTGGGGTCCGATCGTCAGCGCGAACCTGCTCGCTCAGGGGGCCGAGCCGCGCATGGTGATCGGCACGGTCAACGCGTCGGAGTTTTTCGTGAGCGTGACGATCGCTGCGGGGTTCATCGGCGCGATGGGCTGGCAGAGCTTCAGCACCGCCGCCATCGGGCTGCTGATCGGCGGGATCATCGCGGCGCCGATCGGCGCCTGGCTGGTCCGCCGCCTTCGCGCCGAGTGGCTCGTCGCTGCCGCCGGCGTGCTGCTCCTTCTCGCGAGCGCCTATGGTTTCCTTTTGCTGATGTTCGCGCCGGTGCCCGCATTCCGGGGCTTCTGACGGTTCAGCTCACGCAGCGCATCGCGAACGCCCAGAACAGAGCCTTTTCCTTATATTCGCTCGCGAGGTCGGCGCTGCCCTGGTGGCCGCTGTCCATGTCGGTCATCAGCATCGCGGGATTGCCGCTCGTCGATTGCCGCCGCACCTCGGCGACCAGCTTCGCCGGCTCCCAATAGGACACGCGATCGTCCTTCAGTCCGGCGGTGCAGAGCAGGGGCGGATAGGGGGCGGCGCGGACATTCTCATAGGGAGAGATCGACGCGATATAGTCATAGGCCTTGGGGTCGGCGAGCGGGTCGCCCCAGTCGGGACGGAACAGCGGGACGAGCGGATGCGCGGCATCGCTCATCGTGTTGAGCATGTCGACGAACGGCACTTCGGCGATCACGCCGCCCCACAGCGTCGGGGCGATATTCATGCTCGCGCCGACCAGCAGCCCGCCGGCCGAGAGGCCATAGGCGACGACCTTGCCCTTCGCCGTATAGCCTTCGGCGGCGAGATATTCGGCGCAGGCGATGAAATCGGTGAAGCTGTTGCGCTTGGTGAATTTGCGGCCGCCGAGGAACCATTGGCGGCCCTTTTCGGACCCGCCGCGGACATGCGCGATCGCATAGCGCCAGCCGCGATCGACGAGCGCGAGTGCGGGGATCGAAAATTCGGGATCGCTCGGGACGCCGTAGGAGCCATAGCCATATTGGAGGAGCGGCGCCTTGCCGTCCCTGGGCGCATCACGGCGCGACAGCAGCGTGACCGGCACCATTTCGCCATCGGGGGCGGGGGCGAACAGGCGCTCGACCTGATAATCGTCGGGGTCGAAGTTTTCGACCTGCTGTTGCCGGACGACCGTCTGTTCGCCGCTCGCGAGGTCGACGCGGATCCAGCGGCGCGGCGATTTGGGCGACTGGTGCGCGATCATCACCGATGCGGCATCATAGCTTTGTTCGAGCGGGAGTTCGACCGCATAGGCGGGATCGTCGAACGCGATCGCCTGTTCCGATCCGTCGGCGCGGAGGATGACGAGGCGGTGCAGGCCCTCGGCGCGTTCGAGGCGCACGAGCGCGCGATCGAAGGGCAGGATCGACAGGATCGGCGTGCCCGCGCGGTGCGGAACGAGCGCGCCTAGTGTGCGGAAATTCTTTGGATCGAGGCGCAGTAGCTGCATGTCGAACGCGTCGCCGAGATCGGTCAGCGCGACGAGGCTGCCGTCCCATTCGTCGATTTCGTAACGCACGCCCACCTTGCGCGGCCAGACCGTGGCGGGCGCGGCGGTTTCGTCGCGCGCGGGCACGAGGCGGACTTCGGCGGTCTCGGGACCGGCGAGCGTCAGCGCGACGAAGCCGTCGGCCGCGGTGCGCTTCACCTGCATGAAGATCGCCGGGTCCTTCTCTTCATAGACGAGGTCGGTGACCTTGCCGTCGACCGAGGTGCGATAGAGCCGCGTCGGCCGGTTGCGCGCGTCGCGCCAGATCCAGAACAGCCAGCGCGATGAGGGCGAAAAGACGAGCCCGCCATAGCCATAGGCGTCCTTGTCGACGATCGTGCGGATCGCGCCGCTGGCGTTGTCGCGGATGCAGATGCGGTGGCGGTCGTTGCCGATCACATCCTCGGCCCAGGCGAACCAGCGGTGGTCGGGGCTCGGCTGGTGGCCGGTGCTGCGGAAATAGGGCTGGCCTTCGGCGCGCTCGCTTTCGTCGACGAGCAGTTCGGCCTCTCCGCCGCCGCGCTGGCGGGTGTAGCGCGCGTGGGTGGCGCCCGGGGGGATCGCCGACGCATAAATCCAGCCGTCTTTTTCGAGCGCGGGCGCCGCTGCGGCATCCGAACCGCGCGCCAGCATCGCGCGCACCAGTTCGGCCTGCTCGGCTTCGGTCGGCTTCAGCACCGCCTCGGCATAGGCGTTTTCGTCGGCGAGCATTTTCGCGACGGCGGGGGGCAGGTTGGTGCGGCTGCGTTCGCCGCTCGCGGGGATGAATTTCATCCAGCTATAGGCGTCGTCGCGCTTGCGGCCCAATTGTTCGATCACGTCCGAAATGCGCGGCGATTGCGGCGGCGCGACCGCGGGCCAGCGTTCGGCCGAAGACTTGGCCCAAACAGCGCGATTTCCAAGCAAGAAGGCCGCCATCGCGGCACCGCTCATAAACGATCTGCGACCAGTATTTCCGATGCTGTGCATGCGACCCTCTTTCGATCGACGGGGATGTTCCGTCCAGTCTATGGCGGCGCCGATGGCTTACTGCGCCGATCAGGCCGCCCGCTCCATCGATCGGGCAAATTGGCTGCAAGCACCCACGAAACCGCGCTTTCCTGCGCTCGTCGGCTGGCCCAATCCGGCTGGATTATGGCCCGACCATCGCCGACACGCCAATTTCGCATGATAGCTTGAGGATCGGATTTTCCTACCAATAGGCAATATCAAAAGGGAGGCAGAAATGGGGTTTGCATCGATCCGGCGGGTCGCCGCGTGCGGTATCTCGGTCCTGGCGCTGGGCCATGCGACAGGGGCGCTGGCACAGGAAACCGACGACAACGAGATCGTCGTCACCGCCGCCAAGCGCGAACAGTCGGTGCGCGACGTCAGCGGATCGGTGAGCGCGGTCAGCGAAGCGACGCTGCAGAAACTCAACGCCCAGAGCCTTTCCGATTATATCACGCGCGTCCCCGGCGTCATATTCAACGACTATCAGCCCGGCGTGTCCGAAGTCGTGATCCGCGGCGTCGCCTCGTCGACCTATCACGAAGCCAATCAGGCGACGACGGGCTATTATCTCAACGAAGTGCCGCTGATCGAGCCGGGCTTCCCGCTCGTCATCCCCGATGTCGACAGCTTCGACGTCAGCCGCGTCGAGGTGCTGCGCGGGCCGCAGGGCACGCTGTTCGGCTCCTCCTCGCTCGGCGGCGCGATCAACTATGTGGTGAACGAGGCCGATCCCGCCCGGTTCGACGTCGGGTTCGAGGGCAATCTCGCGACCACCAAGGGCGCGGGCGAAGCGAGCTATGCGGCCAAGGCGATGGTCAACGTGCCGATCGTCACCGACAAGCTGGCGGTCCGCCTCGTCGCGCTCCAGCGGTACGACGCGGGCTATCTCGACAACACGCTGCTCGGCGAGGACGGCAGCAACGACCTTCGCGTGCGCGGTCTGCGCGGGTCGATCGTATTCACCCCGACCGAGACGACGCGCATCTCGGCGCTGAGCATGTATCAGGAATATGATCTCGACGATCAGACCTATGTGATCTTTGGTCCGCCCAAGACCTTTGAGCGCGCGACCAACGTGGCCGAATATCAGGACACGAGCTTCATGATGCACAGCCTCAGGATCGAGCAGGATCTGGGCTTCGCGACCCTCACGGCAGTCGGCAGCTATACCGAGAAGAAAGCCGATCTGGCGTTCGACAATTCGATCTTCAACGGCAATGATCCGCGCACCGACACCCCCGAACTCGCGAGCAGCAACGGCAAGTCGAAGACCGAATATGGCGAATTGCGGCTCGCGTCGCCCGATAGCGGGCGGTTCCGCTGGCTGCTCGGCGCCAATTACACGCGGCTGCGGTCGAACAACACCGACGGCACCTTTATCGAGGGCATCGCCGATTATATCGACGCGAACCCGGGCGAATTCGACGGCCAGCCGGGCAGCGAGCTTGCCCCCGGCGACCTCGCGACGCGGACGATCAGCAGCAACCGGGTGACCGAAAAGGCGATCTTCGGTGAGGCGTCGTTCGACATTGTCGACGCGCTGACGCTGACCGTCGGCGGCCGCCTGTTCGAATATCGCTCGCGTCCGCGCCTGCAATATCTTCCCAACGCCAATCTGGTCGACCCGTTCGACTTCGCGCCCGCGGCGGACAAGGATTCGGACTTCATCCCGAAAGTCTCGCTGACGTACAAGCCGTCGAACGACTTCATGGTCTATGCGCTTTATTCGGAGGGTTTCCGCATCGGCGGCGTCAACGTCTATTCGGCCGCCGTTCCCGGCCTGCCGCTGACATTCGAAAGCGACACGACGAAGAATTACGAGATCGGGACGCGCTTCGACCTGATCGACCGGACGCTGAGCGTCGACGTCACCGCCTATCATATCGATTGGGGCAACATCCAGGCGCGTCTGTTCACCCCGGTCGACTTCGACGCCTATACGGTGAATGGCGGCGGGGCGGACATCGACGGCGTCGAGATCAGCCTGAACCTGCGGCCGACGCGCAACCTCAGCTTTTCGTCGAACATCGCCTACAACGACGCACGCCTGTCGACGCTGCTGCCCGACAGCTTCGCGCCCGGCGGCGGCTATGCCAAGGGAACGCGGCTGCCGGGCGCGTCCGAATGGACGCTGTCGAACTCGCTCGATCTGAGCTTTGCCGACGCGCCGCTGAAACCGCGCTTCGGCATCGCGCACCGCTATCTGTCGAGCGCGCCCGTCGATTTCGCGGGGACGCTGGAGAAGGGCGATTTCCACCTCGTCGACCTCAACGCGTCGGTGACGGTGAACGACCGGATCGAGCTTGGGCTGTTCGCGAAGAATCTGTTCAACCAATATGGCATATTGAACGCGCCCTTCGCCTTCGCCGGCTCGGTCGCCCGGCCGCGCACGATCGGCGCGACGGTGCGTTTCAGCCTGGATTGACGATAGGAAGGGCCGCCCCGCTGGAAGGGCGGGGCGGTCATTTTTTGGGAGTGACCGGTTCCGGTTGGAAGCGGCCATCATATTTCTCGTCATCCCGGGCTTGACCCGGGACCCGCCTTCCTCCTGCTCAACGTCGAAAAGAAAAGGCAGGCCCCGGGTCAAGCCCGGGGTGACGAATTAGGGGACGTCCGCGTCCCACTCCCAAGCGGGCTTTACGCCTGAAACCCCGAAATGAACGCAGCAACATTCTTGCCGAGGTCGCCGACGGCGTAGCCGCCCTCCATCACGATCAGCGTCGGGACGCCGAGCGCGGCGATGCGGGCCGCGAGTTCGACATAATCCGCGCGTTCGAGCGCGAAGCTCGAGATCGGGTCGCTGCTGTGGGTGTCGGCTCCGAATGACAGTATGAGAAACTTTGCGCCCCATTTCGAGATCGCGGCCAGCGCGGTATCGAGCGCGGGCGCATAGCTTCGCCCGTCAGTGCCGCGGGGCAGGGGGAGGTTGAGCGTGGCGCCTTCGCCAGCGTCTTCGCCGCGCTCGTCGGCATGGCCCCAATAGAAGGGATAGTCGGTACGCGGGTCGGCGTGGATCGAGGCGAAATAGATGTCGGGATCTTCGTAGAAGATGTCCTGCGTTCCGTTGCCGTGGTGATAGTCGATGTCGAGGATCGCGACCGGGCCGAGACCGCGGTTCTGCGCCGCGCGCGCGGCGATCGCGGCGTTATTGAGGTAGCAATAGCCGCCCATATAGTCGCGGCCCGCGTGGTGGCCCGGCGGGCGGCAGAGCGCGAAGGCGTGTGTCTCGCCGCTCGTCGCCAGATGGTCGAGCGCGGTCAGCGCGCCCTGCGCCGACCAATAGGCCGACTGCCATGTTCCCGCCGCGATCGGCGTCCCGGCGTCATAGCTGTAGGCGCCGAGATCGGCATCGATACGCCTGAAACTCAGCGGGCGGCGGCGCCTGATCGGAAAGGTGTAGCCGATCGCATCGCCATTGCGACCTGCCGCGATCCAGTCGCGATGCGCGCGTTCGAGGAAGGCGAGATAATCGGCGTCGTGCACGGCGAGCAGCGGCGCCATGCCGAAGTCGCGCACCGGGCGCCAATCGGTAAGGGCATCGACGATCGAACGCGGGCGCTCGATATTTTCGGCATAGGGCACCCAGTCGCCATTGTGCAGTTCGCGCGACGGCGCATGCGCCATCTGGCGATCGTCGAAGAAGAGCTTCACCTTTTTGCCTGTCCTTCCATCCACGCCGCGAGCGTCCGGTCGCTGTGGCCCGCGACGATCTCGGCAAAGCCCCCTGCGCTTTCGTCCTGCCCGAGCTTGAAGCGGTGCTCGGCCGAGCGGACATGCGCGCGAAAGGCGATGATCTGATCGAGCATCTTTTCATAGCGGGCGCCGAGGCTCGCTGTCGACCAGGCGCCGTCTTCCATCCTCGCGACGAGCCGCTCGATCGCGTCCTTCGTTTCGTCCTCGACAAACTCGATTTCGACCGTGAAACGCAGCACGGCATAATTCCAAGTCGGCGCCCAGTCGGGCTTCGACAGCAAGGTCGTCGGGACATAGGCTTCGGGGCCGGTGAAGAGGACGAGCCCGCGCGGGTCGGCACGGAAATCGGCGACGAGCGGATTGCGCCGCCCGCAATGGCCGAACAGCGCCGTCACTGAGCCGTTCGCGCCGGTCTCGGCGAGCAGCGGCAGCGGGCTCGCGTGAAAGTCGCGCGAGACGAGCCAGGCGAGCGGATAGTCGCTGATGAGCTGGCTGACGTCGGCGGCATCGCGTGGTTCGTAGGGAGCGGTCATGCCTTCAGCGTATCACGGATCCACGCCGCCTGCTCGTCGAGCGCGCGGCTCGCGAGCGGTGCGATCGAAACGGCTTCGAGGAAGCTGTGCGTCGCGCCCTGGTAGGTGACGGCGCGGGTCGGGACGCCGGCTTCTTCGAGCTTTCGGGCGAAGGCGTCGTTGCAATCGGCCAATATGTCGCATTCGGCGATGGCGAGGAAGGCGGGCGGGAGCCCGGTCAGGTCGGCGCGCAGCGGCGCGACGAGCGGATCGGCGAGCTGTTCGGAGCCGTCGATATAGGCGGCCCAGAAGGCATCCATCTCGTCTGCCTCGAGTGAATAATCGCCCGCGCCGAAGCGCGCATAACTCGGCGTGCGTTCGGGGGCGAAGGCGCCATAGTTGAGCAGCATCGCGGCGGGCAGCGGGCGGCCGCGCTGGCGCTGCAGCAGGCAGGTGGCGACCGAGAGGTTGGCGCCCGCGGAATCACCGCCGATGAGCACCCGCTGCGAATCGAGGTTCAGCGCGTCGGCCTGCGCCGCGATCCAGTCGAGCGCGGCGGCGCATTCCTCAAGCGCGACGGGAAATTTGCTTTCGGGCGAGAGGCTGTAGTCGATGCCGATCACTGCGATCCCGGCGCGCGCGGCATATTCGCGCATCAGCCGGTCGTGCGTGTCGATGCTGAACAACATCCAGCCGCCGCCGTGGATATAGAGCATCACTGGCAGCTTTTCGTCCGCGACCGGGCGGTGGAGGCGCAGGCGGACGCCGCCCATGTCCATTTCACGCGTCTCCGCCATTATCGGGCCACCCTCCCGCCACGGACGGCGCACGCGTTCGGCGACCGCGCGGCGCACCGCCATGCCTGCGCCGACGGGAGCGGCATGTTCGGCATAGGCGGCGTTGATCGCATCGACGAAGCGGCGGATATCGGGGTCGGCCATGTCGTCCTGCACGGCGCTCAAGCCCTTTGACATATTTGATAATCCTTTGCGGAAACTGTCCTTGATCGCCTGATAGCCGCTGCGCCGCCCCATCTATCGCCCGAACGGGCCAATCACCGCAGCGGACAGGCCAGCGGAGCCATCACCGCTGGCCAGCGACGCGCATGGCCTATATTGATCACTTGTCCAAGACTCGCGAGGATCGGGCCATGAAGCATAGTGTCGATATTCTGACGACCGACCGTCCGGTGATGGCGCTGCAGGATGAATATCCCGCGGGCTTCATCGACCCGATGCACAGCCACGACCATATCCAGATTCTCTACGCCTCGGCGGGCGTGATGTCGGTGCGCACGCCCGAGACGAGCTTCGTGATCCCGCCGCAGCGCGCGGTGTGGCTTCCGGCCGGAACCCGGCACGAGGTCGCGTGCCGCGGCCCGGTCTCGCTGCGCACGCTCTATCTGCCCTGCGCGGGGCATGAGCATGAGCGGCAATGCCGCGTGTTCGAAGTGTCGACCCTCGTCAAATCGCTGATCCTTGAGGTCGTCGATTTTCCCGCGCTTTACGACATCGACGGGCGCGAGGGACGGATCATCGCGCTGCTGCTCGACGAGATCGGCCGGATGCCCAACGCGCCCTATCAGGTGTCGATGCCGTCGAACCCGCGTCTGCTGCGCGTCTGCAACGCGATCATCGCCGACCCTTCGGACCCGCGCGACATCGACGACTGGGCGGCGCTCGCGGCGATGGGGCGGCGCACCTTCACGCGCAGTTTCAAACAGGAAACGGGAATGGGGCTCGCCGTCTGGCGGCAGCAGGTGCGGTTGATGGAGGCGCTGTCGCTGCTCGCCGCCGGCGCGTCGATCACGCAGGTTACCTATGACGTCGGCTATGACAGCCCCAGCGGTTTCGCCGCGATGTTCCGCCGTGCCTTCGGCGTCCCGCCGAGCCAGTATCTGAAGCACTGAGGATGGGCTGGCAGTGTTCTAAACATCGCGAAGGTTCCTGTGTCCCCGCGAAGGCGGGGACCCATCATCGGCCAGCTCGAAATAGCACCGATCGGAGATGGGCTCCCGCCTTCGCGGGAGCACACAGCTTATTCAGTTAAAGATAAATCATGCGCTAGCCGACGCGGGTCCATATCTTGGTGCGGCAGAAAAAGGCGATGCAGCCCTTGAGTTCGAGCTTGCCGCCCGGAAGCAGTTTGAGCCGGCCGTTCGCGGCGCCGTCGCCCGATTCAGGATCGTAGACGGGACCGCCCTTCCACTCGGTCGGGCCGCCAGTGAAGCCGTTCAGGACGACAAGGCCCTTGAGCTTGCGGTTACGCAATTGGGGGTCCGAATTGCGCACGTCGCGAAGGTCCGGGTTGGCGCGCAGGCGTTTGGCGTCGACGACCTTGCCGCACAGCGCCTTGCCACAGCGATAGATTTCGACGCGTCCGCCTTCGCTGCCCGTCGCCCAGACGCCGGTGATGTCGGCGGCGGCGGCGGGCGTCGCGAAAGCCGTGGCGGCGAGAAGAAGCAGGCCCCGCTTCATGCCGCCAACTCCCTGGCCTTGCCGGCTTCGAGCAGGCGGAGCGCCTCTTCGAGCAATGGCCGGTCGTCGAGCTCCCAAGGATGGAACCCCGGCTTCATATAGGTGAAGACGCCGCGCAGCAGCGCGCGCATCAGCCCGTCGCGGCCATAGAGCCATGCCAGAAGGGTTTTCCACGTTGCCCAATTATTGCGGCCGTCCTGTGCGAGCAGGTCGGCGGTGTTGCGAAAGATGACATAGTGAAAGCGCATCGTGGTCACGCACATCACCGTGCTGCGCTTGAGCCAGCGGCGAAGCGGGGTCATCGTCCGCGCGGCGTGGAGATAGGTGTCGAAGGCGACGGCCTTGTGCTCGATTTCCTCGATCGCGTGCCAGCGCCACAGCTGCCGCGCCTCCTCGGCCGCACCGCCAAGATGCGCCGGGTTGGCGAGCGCGTCATGCGCGAGCGTCGCGGTGAAATGTTCGAGCGCGCAGGTCGCGGCGAGCTGCTGGATCGGCGAGCGGCGCTTGACCCAGGCGATCGTCCGGCGTGCGCGATCCTCGGCCGATGCGATGTCGAAGCCCACATCTTCGGCCTGGCGGTTGAACACGACATGTTCGCGGCTGTGCATCGATTCCTGATAGAGGAAATCGTCGATCTGGCCGCGCAGCGGCTGCGGCGTGCCCTCGCGATAATGACGCACCGACGTCATGAAGAATTTCTCGCCGACCGGGAAGGTCGATGAGAGCGCGTTGAAAAAGGCGGTGCGGCCGGGATCGCCGCTGTGCCACCAGCGCGGCGGTGGGTTTTCGCGACCGAATTTGAGGTCGCGCTTTTCGATCCGGATGTCGTCGGGAGTGCGGAGGGGAATGGCCATCGTGCAACCTTTCTGCGATCAAAGTTACATTAACATCAATGTATATATCATGTGTTTTCCGAAACGGCAAGCAGGACGATGAGGGTGACAATCGGCCGCTTTCGGGTAAGGCTTTTGGGCGAAGGCCGTCGCGGGGCGCGGGGCCGCAAGGAAATAGTGCATGTACAAGCAAGCGCGGCCGCATCAGAAACGGCGCAAGCGTTCGGGGGCCGAGGTTCGCGAAGAAGGACTGGCGGCGGCGCGCGGCCTGCTCCTCGATCGCGGGCCCGCCGCGGTGACGCTCGCCAATGTGGGGCAGGCGATCGGCATGTCGCACGCCAACGTGCTCCACCATTTCGGATCGGCGGCGGGGCTGCAGTCGGCGCTGATGGGATCGATGGTGCGCGACCTGACCGACGCGCTCGGCAATGTCGTCGACCTGATGAAGACCGATGCAGCCGCGCCGCGCGCGGTGGCCGATCGCGTGTTCGACGCGTTCGACAAGGGCGGCGCGGGCCCGCTCGCGGCGTGGATCATCCTGTCGGGCGATGTCGAACATCTCGAACCCGTGCGCGCCGCGGTGCGCGCGCTGGTCGAGGCGATCGTCGGCCAGTCGACCGACGAAGCCGCGCCCGACCGCGTGCGCGCGGCGGTGCTGATGATGGCGGTGACCGCGTTTGGCGACGCCGTCATCGGCCCGCATGTGCGCGCGATGCTCGACCAGCCCGACGACGCGATGCGCGACCTGATCGCACGCATCCTACCGCTGTTCCTGATTCCGACGGGAATCCCGCCAGCGGCGCCCTGACTGGCGCTACTCGCTTCCCGACAGGAGGATCTGGTCGTCGGTCGCCGAGACCCGGCGCGCGATGCCGTTCAATTCCATCGCCTTCACAAAGGCGTCGACATCGCCCGCCTGGAACACGCCGACGACCTGTTTCTCGGGGATCTTGCCGTCCTTGAAGACCAGCTTTCGCGGCGAATAGCGGTTCATTTCGGCAACCGCTTCGGACAAGGGGTCGCGCATGAAGATAAGGCGCCCCTCGGTCCAGCTCGTTTCCTTCGCGACGTCGACCCGGCTGAGCGTCCAATTATGGTCGGCGCCGATGACAAGCTGGCCGCCGGGCGCCATGTCGGTGCCGCTGCCCGACCCGGATCCGGTTTCTTCGACCCGCACTTTCCCTTCGGCCAGCGTGACGACCATATTGCCATGCTCGAAGCTGACTTCGAAGGCGGTGCCGATGGCGCGCACGCTCTTGCCGCCGGCGTTTACCGTGAAGGGGCGCGACGGATCATGCGCCACGCGGAAGAAGGCGCGCCCGGCGATCAGGTCGACGCGGCGCTCGCGCGGGGTTTCGCGCAGCCGCATTTCGGTTTCGGCATCGAGCGTCACGACCGAGCCTTCGGGAAGGGTGACGGTCGTCGTCTGGCCGACGCCGGTGCGGAACTGCTGGGCCTGTGTCGTGTCGAAGCCCGGGAACGCGTTGAAATAGGCGGACCAGCCCACGGCGAAGACCAGCAGCAGCGACGCCGCAAGCGCCAGATGTCGGCGCCAGCCCGATCGCCGGTTTTCTACATCGCCATCAACCGCGGGCGGCGACAGCATTTCGGGTTCCTGCGCGATCGTTCCAGCAATCAGCCAAGCGCGTTCGACCAGCCGATAGGCGTCGCGATGCGCGTCGGACTGATCGAGCCACTCGAGGAAGTGCAGTTCGTCGTCGACCGTCATGTCGCCCGAGCGTTCGAGGTTGAACCATTGTACCGCCTTTGCGCGAAGCGCGGCGCGAGCGAAGGCGTCGTTGCCGCTCACAGGTCGGGCTCCATCTCTTCGACAATGCGCACGAGGGCGCGGTGCATCAGTTCTTTGACCGCCTCCTTGGAAATGCCCATTCGCTGGGCGATGGCCTGATAGGTCAGATTTTCGAACCGGTGATATTGAAAGGCCTCGCGTGCGCGCGGCGGAAGATTCTGGATCGCCTCGAGCACGCGGCGATATTCCTGTTGCCCGATGACGATGCGCTCGGGCGACCGTTGCTCGGCGATTTCGATGCCGTCTTCGAACTCGTCGTGCAAAAGGCTCGCGCGCGCCTTTTGCCGGCGGTGACGACTGATCAGCGCGTTGCGCGCGGCGGCGAACAGATAGCGTTCGACATTGTCGATCGGCGCGCTGAGCTGCGCCGATTGCAGGCGCAGGAAAACCTCCTGCACCAGATCGTCGACGTCGGCATCGTCGGCGCGGCGGCGGAAATAGCGGCGCAAGCCCGGGCCATAGGCCGTCATCCATGCGGTAAGATCCCGGTCCTGATGCGGGACGGCCATCGTCAATAATGACCCTGATAAAACAGGCATTGCGAGATGCTCCCAACCCTACGCGTCATCCCGGCATCATTCCCAAAACGGTCATTGCGGCTCCACTCTGTGCTGGAGTTAACAGGATAGACGCGGGAAATTCGCAAGAGGGGGGATAAAAAATGCCCCGGCCGACAAATTTTCCTAACGGCTCGTTCACCGGCGTAGATATTAACATCGTTGAAAATATTATTCGACCGATCCCCCCATGTCTGAAAATGGGGCGTCTATCCGAATGGCGTCGCATCGAACGCCGGAACAGCGGGACATGAATCCCGCAACACAGGGTGAGGGAGAGGGAACATGCGGGTTCGTGCATGCAATTTGCGCAAATTTCTGTTGAGTGGTGCGGCGATCGGCTGCCTGGCGTTCTCGGGCAATGCGGCGCTGGCGCGCGAACATGTCACGAGTTACAGCATTCCGGCGCAGTCGCTCGACCGGGCGCTGCGCGACTTCGGCGTGCAAAGCGGCGCGACGATTCTCGTCGACGCGGCGATCGTCAACGGCAAGCGGACGGCGGGGCACAGCAAGCGTTCCGACCCCGAAACGGCGCTGCGCGCGCTGCTGCTCGGCACCGGCCTCGGCTATCGCCGCGACGGCGATGTCTTTGTGGTGACGCGGGAGGGAAACGTAACGCCGCTCGCCGCCGGCGGTGAGATCGAGGACCCCGCGGAGATCGTCGTTACGGCGCAGAAGCGCGAGGAAAAGATCAGCGACGTGCCGATCGCGATTAGCGCCTTCACGCCCAAAGGGCTCGACGACCGCAAGGTTGAAAGCGGCGCCGAACTGGTCCGCGCGGTTCCCAACGTCAATTTTTCGAAGGGCAACTTCAGCGGCTATGACTTTACGATCCGCGGCATCGGAACGAAGGCGATTTCGGCCTCGAGCGATCCCGCGGTCGCGGTCAGCTTCAACAACACGCCGCTCATTCGCAACCGCCTGTTCGAAGCCGAGTTCTTCGACCTCGAGCGCGTCGAGGTGCTACGCGGCCCGCAAGGAACGCTCTATGGCCGGAACGCTACGGGCGGCGTGGTCAATGTCATTCCGGCGATGCCCAGCGACGAGTTTGAGGGTATGGCGAAGGGCGAGGTCGGAAACTTTGCGACGCGCCGGCTGAGCGGGATGATCAACGTTCCGCTGACCGACACGTTGGCGGTCCGCGCCGCGGGCGCGATGACCAAGCGCGACGGTTTCGATTACAATACCTTCACCCAGCAGCGCGTCAACGACCGCGACCTGTGGTCGACACGCGTGTCGGCGCAGTGGGAACCGACCGACAATCTGAAGGCCAGCTTCATCTGGCAGCATTTTGAGGAGGACGACCAGCGTTCGCGCACCGGCAAGCAGCTTTGCACGCGTGACGACGGGCCCGCGATGCTGGGAACTACCGTCGTCCCCGATCATCTGCGCGCGAAGCTGAGCCAGGGCTGCAAGCCGGGATCGCTTTACAGCGACGCGGCTTTCGGCGCGCCGAATGCGTCGAGCTTTGCATTTGTGTACACGGCGAAACAGATCGGGGTCGGATTCGTGCCCGATCCGGTATTCGGGCTCGCTACCGTGCCGTTGATCGATCGGGACCTCGATCCCTATGCCGGTGTCCGGCAATCACGTAACCTGCGTGAGATTTCGACCAGCTATGATCCGGTATTCCGGGCCAAGAATGATGTATTTCAGCTCAATCTCGAGGCGGGGGTGGGCGACTTGAAATTGATCTCGCAGACGGCCTATTCGCGCGACCGCTATTATTCGTCTCAGGATTACAATCGCTTCGTCTCGGTACCGATTTTCAACGATTCGGCCGATCCAAGTCTGGTCGATATTCTGGGGCGACCGAACAATATTCCAGGCCCGACGCCGGGCGGTATCTATACCGATCCGCAACTCGGCCCGTCGGACCGGATGCTGGCGGTCGATGTCAGCCAGTCGCGCAACACGCAGTGGACGCAGGAATTGCGGCTGCAATCGGATTTTTCAGGGCCGTTCAATTTCAGCGTCGGCGCCAATGCGCTGAATTTCAAGTCGCAGGACGATTATTACGTCTTCAGCAACCTGTTCAGCGTTCTTGCCGAATATTTCTACAACCGCGAAGACGCGCCGGGTGAATTCGGGACCGGCACGCGCAATTGCGACCCGGGCCAGGAATTTCGCGAGTGCGTCTATGTGGACCCGAACCCGATCGGCCAGATCAACGGCGAAGGGCATAATTATTTCCGCAGCAAGAATGTCGTGCAGACCCGATCATGGGCGCTGTTCGGCGAGGCCTATTGGAACGTATCGGACGATGTGAAGATCACCGCCGGCGCGCGCTATACCAACGACAAGAAGACTTCGACGCCGATTCCGAGCCAGCTTTTGCTCGGGGCGCAGAATTTCGGCAACGACAGCGGGGCATCGAGCGGCGGACGCGTCAGCATCGGTTATCCGGCGCTGCCGCCGATCGACCAGCAGTGGGACGCCTTCACCGGGCGGCTGGTGGTCGACTGGAAACCCGAAACCTCCTTCTCCGACGACACATTGGTCTATGCGTCCTTCTCGCACGGGTACAAGGGCGGCGGTTCGAACCCGCCGCGCGTCGATATCGACCCCAAGGTGATCCAGTATCAACCGCTCGCCGAGACGTTCAAACCCGAATATGTCAACGCTTTCGAAATCGGTACGAAGAACAGCTTCGCCGGCGGCAGGATGACGCTCAACGCCACCGCCTTTTTCTACGACTATACCGATTATCAGGTGTCGCAGATCGTCGATCGCATCTCGCTCAACGAGAATTTCGATGCGCAGAGCTGGGGACTGGAACTCGAGGCGGCATGGCAGCCGTCGCGCAATTTCCGGATCGACTCCAACTTCGGTTATCTTCGCACGCGGATCGGCAAGGGCGCACAATCGATCGACGTGATGGACCGGACGCAGGGGAATGAGGATTGGGTGGTCCTGCGCCCGCAACTCGGTGTCCCGTCCAATTGTATTGCGCCCAGGGACAAGGTCGAGGCGATCCTGAATTCCTTCTTCGCCGGGCCCAATGGGCTCGGAGACTTCATGCTGTCCGCCATGTGCGCGGGATCGGCGCGTTACGGCAGTTTCAACCCGAATGTCGAGACCAACCTTCGCTACGATCAGTTCTTGGGTTTCACTTACGATCCGCTGACCGATGCGCCCAACGGCGGGCGCGGTTTCTATGCCGATCTGGAAGGGAATGAGCTGCCCAATTCGCCGCGCTTCACCTTCAATATCGGCGCGCAATATACCTTCTTCATCGACGACTGGAATTTGACGTTCCGCGGCGATTATTACCGTCAGGCGAAAAGCTATGCCCGCGTGTACAACACCGAATATGACCGGCTGCGCGCATGGGACAATGCCAATCTGGCGGTAACGCTGGAACGCCCGGAATCGCAATTCGCGATGCAGCTTTATGTCAAGAACCTGTTCAACGACACGCCGATAACCAACACCTTCACGAACAGCGACGACACCGGACTCAGCGCGAATATCTTCACGCTCGACCCGCGCATCATCGGCTTCAGTGTGACCAAGCGTTTCTGATCGGCACGACGCAAGGTCCTCCCTCGGGCGCGTTTTCGAACGCGCCCTTTTTTTTGTCCCCCGTCCCCGCCAGGGTGAACAGCAAAGCGGGCGTCTGCTTTTTTTGTCGGGCGAATGGCAGATACGCATCCCGTGCGAGAAAGGGGGAGCGGTTGCGCTCGCCCTGCAACCCTACAGCGGCAACGGATTTGCAAATATGTACCTATTCAATGGGGAAAAGGCAGGTGTCACGCCGAATGATCATTCGCCGGGCGTCGATATTTGCAAATATTTTTGCCCTTCTATCCCCCCGACGGACACCCCGGTGCGTCATAAGTATCGGGAAGGAAATTCCCTTCTCGTCAAAACAGAATAGGAGAGGATAGACATGAAGTATTTTGCGAAAGCTTCACTTAGCTCCCTTGTTGCGTTGAGTTTGCTTCCGGCCACGGCGCAAGCGGCAACCTATTCCCCTACCGGGTCCGGCAGCGTGGTGCCCACCACCGTCCAGGTGAAGAAGGGCATCATCCTGAACTGCGTGCTTAACGCAAACATCGTTTCGGACGGCACCATTCAGACCAACGTCGGGCCCTCCATTCCCCTGCCCAATGGCACGAGGATCACCAGCCTGACGATTCCTCCCGGCGATCCGCTGTGTTCGCTCGTCTCCTTCGCCGGCCTTCCTTATAAGGTCCAGGCGAACAGCGCCACCGAGGTGGAATTCATCGATGTGCGGGTGACTGGTGTCACCGGCAATTGCCGCGGAAACCTGAAGGCCGATCTGGTCGGCGGTGTCCTCAAGTTCACCCACACCAAGAGCACGATCCCGTCGGATCCGCCCGGTGGTTCGAGCTGCAGCATCCAAGGCAATGTGCCGACGAATCCGACAGCTTCGTTCAGCTACCCCTGATCAGCCGTTGGCGTATACAGCCGACGCCTGCCTGCCCGTTGGGGCAGGCAGGATTGGGGTAACCCCTCCCTCCTCCCCACGGTACGCCGGCAGCTGAGAACGATGAAGACCGGAAGGGCTGCCTTCCGGTCTTCATCGGCTTGTGGAAGGATCGTTGGCTGCGGGGAGATCGCTTTGACGTGCAATAGCGAGTGACGGTTTATGAAGGCGGGGACGGAAAGGGCATTCGCCTGCGCGGCGGCAGCGCTCCTGCCTTCGATGGGCGCTGTCGCTCACGCCCAAATTCCGGCCGGGGCCCCCTCGACTCCATCGCTTTCCGACGCCGATGAGATTGTGGTGACCGCGCGGTGGGGCGAGGCGCTGGTTGAGTCCGAAACTGAACTGGGCGAAGCGGATATCGATGCCTATGGCGCTGGCTCGATCGGCGAACTAATCGCGCTTGTTGCGCCGTTGACCGGGCGGGTCGACGAGCAGCCAGTCATCCTTATCAACGGCGAACGTGCCGACGGTGCGATGGGGATCACCGGCTTCCCGCCCGAGGCACTGGCACGGCTTGCCATCTTGCGGTCGGAAGCCGCCGCACGATATGGCTATCCCCCGGGCAAACCCGTATTGAACCTGGTCCTCAAGCAGAATTTTGCGTCGTGGCAGGCCGAGGGGGGGCTGGCTATGGCGACAGCGGGCGGACGGGAAAATGGGCGATTGTCGCTCGGGCGCTTCGTGATCGACGGCAAAATGCGCTGGAACGCGCAAGCAGGCGTCTCGCACGATAGCGCGTTGCTCAAGAGCGAGCGCAGAAACGATCCGGACGGCGCTTATCATACTCTGTTACCGGCATCGGACAGCATAACGCTCAACCTCGGTCTGTCGCGACCGCTGGGCCGATTCACAGGCACGCTCAGCATCGATGCCGCCCAGCGTAGTGGCCGCCAGTTGCTCGGGCGCGTGCCCGCAGACGCCGCGGGCCGCGATCGTGCGCTGCGTGGCGATCAGGATTCCACCAGCCTCGGACTGTCGGCCATGATCGCTGGCCCCTTGGGGGACTGGTACGCGAATTTCACCACACGCTATGCTCGCGAATGGTCCACGAACACCCTCGAAAGCGCGGTTCCCGGATCGGAAATCCAGGAAGATCGGTCGCGTTCGCGCAGCGAAATCCTGTCGGGACAATTCAATCTCAGCGGGATGATACTGACGCTGCCCGCAGGTGCGGTAAGATCGAATATCTCGCTCGGCGCAACGCGAAACTGGTCTGAAAGCCGGTTTTCCGCCGACGAAGACGTCTCGCCCGGCGACGCTGAATTCCAGCGCAAGCAACTTGATGCGCGAGTTTCGTTTTCCGTGCCGATTTTCTCATCGGCCTCCGACGGGTTCTCGACGCTCGGCGATTTGTCGTTCGATATCGCCGGCGGCGTGAGCGAGGCCTCGGGCTCGCCGCTGCAAAAGCGGTTCGATTTCGGAATGAACTGGACGCCTTTTCCGCTTCTTCAGCTCTACGCCACCGCAGGCTTCGCCCAGCTGATACCGAGCGCCGATCAGCTGGGCGGCCCCTATGTCGAGGAGGTGAGGCGCATCTATGATTACCGGCGGCAGGAGATCGCCGAGCCGCTATGGATCACTGGTGGCAATCCCGACTTGGGCCGCGGGCGGCTGCGCAGCTATTCGCTGCGTGCCAGCCTGACTCCCTTCGCCGATCCGCAAATCACCCTCTCAACCCAATATCAACGCCAATCCGCTACCGGCGGCGCCGGACTATTCCCGACGCTGACCCCCGCGGTCGAGGCTGCGTTTCCGGAGCGGGTCGTTCGCGATGCGGCGGGGCGGCTCGTCTCGGTCGATGCGCGCCCAATCCGCATCGCGCGCGACATCAACGAACGGCTCGACAGCGGCCTGGTGGTCTCCTTTTCCACGGGCGGGAAAAATGGCGCGGAAGGAGCGGGGCCCTTCGTGGCCAGCCCGTGGCAGATAACGCTGTCGGTCAACCATGGCTGGTCATTGCGCAGCGAGTTGCTGGCGCGTCCGGGCGTCCCGGCGATCGACCGGCTGCGCGGCGATACGGCGCAATCGCGCCATAGCCTGGGGTTCCAGCTGGTTGCGGGGCGTGCCGGGGCCGGGTTGACGCTGGACGGGAATTGGCAAAGCCCCTTTCGCCTCCGCACCTCCGCCGCGTCGGACGGCCGGCAGGACTATCGCCACCGCGCGGTGACGAGGCTGAACTTGCGCCTGTTCGCCGAGCCAGAGCGCCTGCTGCGAATGGAAGAGAAGCCCGCATGGCTTTCGGATCTCAACATTTCGCTCGATATCCAGAACCTGTTCAACAGCTATCGGCGCGTCGTGCTGGGCGATGGGAGCGTCCCCGCGGGGTATCGGCGTTACGACGCCGACCCGTTGGGGCGCACGATCCAGCTGTCGGTCCGCAAGCGGTTTTGATGGTCAATTGGCGCGGTCGCGGCCCTCGGTCGTGCGCGCCCATTCGGCGAGATCGCCGTGGCGCTTGATCGTCTTGAGGCACACCACCGTCTTCAAACGCTGGACGCCGGGCAGTTTCGACAAATTGTGACGAAGCAGCTCGTCGAGATGATCGGCCGAGCGCGCGAAGATCTTGAGCAGATAGTCGCTTTCGCCCGCGGTCGTGTGGCACTCGACGACGGCAGGATGCGCGAGCACCGCGGCTTCGAATTCGATATGCGCGTCGAAACGGATCTGCACCTCGACGAAACTCTGCACCGCGAGGCCGATCGCGAGCGGGTCGAGCCGCGCCGCATAGCCTTCGATCACGCCGCTTTCCTCGAGGTTTTTCACGCGCGACCAGCAGGGCGATTTCGAAAGGCCGACCTGTTCGCCGAGGTCGGCATAGGATTGCCTGCCATCACTCTCAAGCGCGGCGACGATCTTCCAGTCGAGCTTGTCCATGCGTTCCGTCCTTGAATCGGCTTTTGTTCAGAATGACGGTTGGAAGCTAACATGGGGGAACATATTCCTTCAAATGAGAAATAGCGCAGAACGAATGTCGATTTTTCACGCCGCTTCGCCGCCAAATCCGCACAATGTTCGCCCGCGTGCAGGCTAGTCTGGCGGCCGAAGGTTTGGAGAGAGACCGATGGCCGCGACGCATATTTTCGACGCACCGCCCGAAGGCGTCGCGGCCGATTGGACGATGCCGCAAAACTGGCGTGCCTTCACCGGCGGGCAGCACGAGACTTGGCGCGCCCTTTTCGAACGGCAGTCGGCGGCGCTCGATGGTTATGCGTGTCGGTCCTTCCTGGGTGGGCTCGACATCCTCCACAAGCTGACGCCCGGCGTTCCCGATTTTGCCGAACTCAACGTGCTGCTGAAGCCGGTATCGGGGTGGGAAGTCGTCGCGGTGCCCGGCTGGATCCCGAACGAGCCTTTTTTCGAGCATCTCGCGCACCGGCGCTTTCCCGCCGCCAATTTCCTCCGCCCGCCCGAGCAGATCGCCTACAGCGAAGAGCCCGACATGTTTCACGACATATTCGGGCATGTGCCGATGCTGACCGACCCGGCCTTTTCGGACTTCCTCGTGGCCTATGGGCAGGCGGGGTTGCGCGCCGAAAAGCTGGGCGCGTCGGATTTTCTCGGGCGCTTGTGGCTTTATACCGTCGAGTTCGGGCTCGTCGTCGAGGATGGCGAGCTTCGCGCCTTTGGCGGCGGGCTGATGTCGAGCCTTGCCGAGACGGTATCGGCGCTGACCGCGCCCGAACCGCGGCGGATCTGGCTCGATATCGAGCGCGTGATGCGGACCAAATATCATTTCGATCAACTTCAGCAGGCCTATTTCGTCGTCGCGGGGTTCGAGGAATTGCTGCGCGCGACCGAGGAAACCGACTTCGCGAGCATCTACCGCAAGATTGCCGACGAGCCGGCGCTCGAACCGGGGGATGCCTGCCCGGGCGATGTCGCCTATGAAGGACGCCTGCCGGCCGCGCCGGCAAGCGGAGAGGCATCGCAATGATCAGGCAGACGAGCGACGGCGGCACCGACATTTTCGAGACCGAGATCGACGGCGAGACGATCCAGTGGGACAATGGCCTCACCTATGCGCGGCACCTGCAGACCGCGCAATTGCTCTCGGCGCAGGTGCCGGTGTCGGACAAGCCCGACGAGATGCTGTTCATCATCATGCACCAGACGATGGAGCTGTGGCTCAAGCTCGTGCTGCATGAAGGCCGGATCGTCTATGACGCGATCAAGGGCGACCGGCTCGCAATCGCGGGCAAGGGGCTCGATCGGATCGCGACGATCCAGCGCCATATGATCCACAGCTGGGAAGTGCTCGCGACGCTGACTCCGCATGATTTCCTGACCTTTCGCGGCTTCTTGCGCCGCGCCTCGGGCTTTCAGTCGCAGCAATATCGCGAACTCGAATATCTGCTCGGCAACAAGCGCGAGGATATGATGATCGTCCACAAGGACGATGTGGAGGGCACAGCGCGGCTGCGGGCAACGTTCGAGGCGCCGTCGCTGTATGACGAGCTGCTGCGGTTGCTGGCGCGGCGGGGATTTTCCATTCCTGCCGATCGTCTGGAGCGTGACTGGACGAAGCCTTACGAGGCGTCCGAAGCGGTCGAAAAGGCGTGGCTCGCGATCTACACCGACCCCGAGCGGCATTGGGATCTCTACACGCTCGCCGAGAAGATCACCGCGCTCGAATATTATTTCCAGGAATGGCGCTTCAAGCACATGAAGACCGTTGCGCGCGTGATCGGACACAAGCCGGGGACCGGCGGCTCGTCGGGGGTCAATTATCTGGTCAAGGCGCTGAGTCTCAGCTTTTTCCCCGAACTTTGGTCGATGCGTACCGAAATGACCGCGCCGCGCCAAGGTGGAGATTATGGGGGCGGCGACTATGCCGAGGGGAAGGGCGCATGAGCCGGATCTGGGACATTTCGCAGCCGCTGCACGCCGCGGTCCCGGTGTGGCCCGGCGAGCCGGCCTTCGCGCTCCACAGCCATGCGGTGATCGGCGACGGCTGCCCGGTCAATGTCGGCGGCATGTTCACGCCGCTGCATGCGGGCACGCATGGCGATGCGCCGCTACACTATGCCAATGATGGGGTGTCGTCGGCCGACAGCGACCTCGGTCCCTATATCGGTCCGTGCGTGCTGCTCGACGTCCGCCACGCGCGCGGGCGGGTCGAGATTGCCGATGTGGACTGGACTGCGATCGAGGACGCCGAGCGTGTTCTGTTGCGGACCTATGAGCAGTTTCCACACGAGCAATGGGATTCGGACTTCACAGCCATTGCTAGCGACGTGATCGCGCGGCTCGGGTCTATGGGCGTGCGCCTGATTGGCACCGACGCCGCCTCGCTCGATCCCGAACAGTCGAAGACGCTCGACGCGCACCAGGCGGTGAAGGCCGCCGACATGCGGATCCTGGAAGGGCTGGTGCTCGATGACGTCCCGCCCGGCCGCTACGAACTCGTCGCGCTGCCGCTGCGGATTGTCGGCGCCGATGCCAGCCCCGTGCGCGCCATTCTGAGGGAAATCGCATGACCGACACGATGTTCGCCACCGATGTGTCGGCGCTCGACGCCGCCGACCCGCTCGCGCCTTTTCGCGACCGTTTCCACCTGCGCGAAGGGCTGATCTATCTTGACGGCAATTCGCTCGGCGCGCTGCCCAAGGCGACGGGCGAGCGGCTTGCTGAAGTCGTCGGTGGCGAGTGGGGCGAGGGGCTGATCACTTCGTGGCTGGGCGCCGAATGGTCGACCGCGCCGCGCCGGATCGGCGACAAGATCGGCCGGCTGATCGGCGCGAATGCGGGCGAGATCGTCGCGACAGATTCGACTTCGGTGAATATTTTCAAGGCACTGACGGCCGCACTTTCGTTACGGCGCGAACGGACCGTGATCCTCTCGGAGGCGACGAATTTCCCGACCGACGTCTATATGATGCAGGGGATCGAGGCCTTTTCGGGCGGGAGGGTGAAGGCGGTGACCGTGGCGCCGGATGATGTCGTCGAGGCGCTGAACGACGATGTCGCGGTTCTGCTCTTGACGCAGGTCCACTACAAGTCGGGCCGTGTGCGCGACATGGCGGCAGTCACGCGGGCGGCGCACGAAGCCGGGGCGCTCGTTGTCTGGGATCTGAGCCACAGCGCGGGCGCGATCCCGGTCGACCTCAATGGCGCGAACGCCGACTTCGCGATCGGCTGCGGCTATAAATTCCTCAACGGCGGCCCCGGCGCGCCCGCCTATCTCTTCGCCGCAGCGCGGCACCATGCCGCCACGCCGGTGCTGTCGGGCTGGTTCGGCCACGCGCGGCCCTTCGACTTCGAGGAGGATTACGACCCCGCCGCGGGGATCGAACGTTTTCAGTGCGGCACGCCGCCAGTGCTGGGCCTGTCGGCGCTCGAAGTCGGCGTCGACCTGATCCTCGAAGCCGACATGGCCGAAATTCGCCGCAAGTCGCTCGCGCTCGGCGATCTGTTCATCGAGCTTATGCAGCCGCTGTGCGACGCTTACGGCTTCGAACTGGTGAGCACACAGGGCCATGCCGAGCGGGGCAGCCAGGTCGCCTATGCGCACCCGCAGGGTTACCAGATCGTGCAGGCGCTCAAGGAGTTCGACGTCATCGCGGACTTCCGCGCGCCCGACATTTTGCGCTTTGGGCTGACGCCGCTGTACCTGCGCTATCAGGACATCGTCGAAACCGCCCGCCGCCTTGAAAAGGTCTGCGCAACGCGCGCATGGGACAAGCCGCAATATCACCAGCGGGCGGCGGTGACATGAGCGACGTGTCGGAGCCCTCTCTGCCCAAGTCGCGCGTTGCCGCGATACAGGCCGCGCCGGTCTTCCTCGACACGGCGCGCACTATCGACAAGGCGTGCGCGCTGATCGCCGAGGCGGCGGGAAACGGCGCTGAGCTTGTCGCCTTTCCCGAGGTGTTCGTTTCCGCCTATCCCTATTGGAACTGGCTGATGACGCCGATCGAGGGTGCCGAGTGGCACGAGCGATTGTATCGCGCATCGGTGCTGGTCGATGGCCCGGAGGTCGCAGCGCTCTGCGCTGCCGCACGCGATCATGGCTGCACCGTCGTGATCGGGATCAACGAGCGCGATCCGGTCAGCGTCGGCACGCTCTACAATAGCAACCTGATCATCGGCGCCGACGGCGGTCTGCTCGGGCGGCACCGCAAGCTGGTGCCGACCTGGGCCGAGAAGCTGACCTGGGCGGGCGGCGACGGCAGCTCGATCTGTGTCTACGACACGCCCGTCGGGCCGCTCGGCACGCTCGCGTGCGGCGAGAATACGAACACGCTCGCGCGCTTCGCCTTGCTGTCGCAGGGCGAGCTCGTCCACGTCGCCAACTATATCGCGCTGCCCGTCGCGCCCGCATCTTACAATATGGCCGAGGCGATCAAGATCCGCGCGACCGCGCACAGCTTCGAGGGCAAGGTCTTCACCATCGTCGCCTGCTCGGCTGTGAGCGAGGAGATCATCGCGGCGATGTCGCAAGATCGCCCGGCGAACCGCGAGCTGCTGTCGCGGCCGAACAGCGCCTTTTCGGGCGTCATCGACCCGCACGGCAATCTGGTCGGCGAAGCGCTGATCGACGTCGAAGGCATCGCCTATGCCGATATCGACCTTGGCGACTGCATCCGCCCCAAGCTGATGCACGACATCATCGGCGGCTATAACCGCTTCGACATCTTCAACCTGACGGTCGACCGGACTCCGCGCGCGTCGGCGCTGTTCGTCGACGAGCAGCCGCCCATCGATCCCGACGAGGAGAGGCCGTTATGACCGGCAACACGATCATCGATCCGCGCGACGATGTGCTCGGGCGGTCGCGCGTGACCGATACGCCCGAACTCGAAGCCTTTTATCAGGAGCTTGCAGCGCGCAATGCCGGCGCTTTCTGGAAACGCGCGAATGCCATCGAGCCGTGGGAGCCCGAGACGCGCTATCGCCCGACGCTCTGGCGCTACGCCGAGATGCGCGACATGTGCCTGCGCGCGCTCGACTTGGTGAAGCCCGAGGAAGCGGGGCGCCGCGTCGTGACCCTGCTCAACGACAGCGACGCGGGGCGCGAGAATGTCGCGGTGTGCGGCTGGCTGTTCAGCGGCATGCAGGCGATGCGCCCCGGCGAGATCACCCCCGCGCACAAGCACACCGCCTCGGCGCACCGCTTCATCATGGAGGGGAGGGGCGCCTATACCGTCGTCGACGGGCACCACATCACCTTGGGCGCGAACGACTATGTGCTGACGCCGAACGGCGCCTGGCACGATCATGGCGTCGTCGCCGAGGGCGAAGTCTCGATCTGGCAGGATGGGCTCGACATCCCGCTGATGAACAGCCTCGAGACCAATTTCTACGCGGTTTACGACCGGCCGGCGCAGACCGCGGCGTTTCCGGTCGACGACCTGCCGCTGAGCTACGGCGGTGCGGCGCTGCGGCCCGAGGGCGTGCCGGCGTGGGAGAAGCCCTATTCGCCGGTGATGGTCTATCGCTGGGAGACGGTGCGCGACGCGCTGTGGAACCTTGCCAAGGTCTCGGACGGCACGCCCTTCGACGGGCATATGCTACGCTATTCGAACCCGCTCACCGGCGGCTGGGCGCTCCAGACGATGGGCGCGCATATGCAGATGCTTAAAGGCGGTTTCCGCGGCAAGGCGCACCGCCATACGGGCAATGTCGTCTATAATGTCGCGGGCGGCCGCGGCTATTCGATCATCGGCGGCGAGCGCTTCGACTGGCAAACGCACGACATTTTCTGCGTGCCCGCGTGGATGTGGCACGAGCATGTCAATCTCGACGCGTCCGAAGAGGCGTTTCTCTTCTCGTTCAACGACTTCCCCGTGATGGAGGCGCTCGGCGTCCGGATCGAGGAAGCCTATTCCGACCATGGCGGTCACCAGCCCGCCTGACCAGACAGGATAGTTTATGCGTTTCGTCACCTATCGCACGGTCGAGACCGAACCCCGGCTCGGCCTTCTCCACGACGCACTTGTGATCGACGTCGAATATTTCGGCAATGCGGTCGGGCAGGATTTGCCGTCGACGATGCTCGATTTCATCGACCTGGGGCCGATCGGTCTGCGCTTCCTGCGCGAAGCGATCGACAGCGCGACGACCGCCGATCTGATCGGCACCTCGCTGCCCGAAGGGAATGTCACCCTGCTCGCGCCGATCCCGCGGCCGCGCAAGAATATCTTCGGTATCGGTCTTAACTATACCGAGCATGTTGCTGAATCGGCGCGTAGTCTAGACACGTCGAACGAATTGCCGCAGCAACCGGTAATCTTCTCGAAACCGCCGACCGCGGTCGTCTCGTGGAACGACCCGATCCGCCACAATGCGAAGGTGACGCAGCAGCTCGACTGGGAAACCGAACTCGCGGTGGTGATCGGCAGCACCGCGCGCGGTGTCGCCGAGGGCGACGCGCTGAACCATGTGTTCGGCTATACCGTCATCAACGACGTGTCGGCGCGCGATTGCCGCCGCGCGGGGCAGTGGATCGTGTCGAAGGGGCAGGACAGCTTCGCGCCGATGGGGCCGTGCATCGTCACCGCCGACGAAATCGGCGATCCGCACAATCTCAATATCCTGACCCATGTGAACGGGGTGGAGAAGCAGAACAGCAATACGCGCTTCATGCTATTCAATATCAATCAGTTGATCGCCGACATTTCGAGCGTGATGACGCTCGAACCCGGCGACATCATCGCGACCGGTACTCCCGCGGGAGTCGGCGCGGGCCGCGACCCCCAAGAGTTCATGTGGCCCGGCGATGTGGTCGAATGCACCGTCGAGGGCATCGGCACGCTCCGCAACCCGATCGTCGCGGTCTGAGGGCGTGATGACGCGACCCATCCGCATCGGGCAGATCGTGCCCAGCTCGAACGTCACGATGGAAACCGAAATCCCGGCGCTGCTCCGCGCCCGCGAAGGCGTGGCGCCCGAACGTTTCACCTTCCACTCGTCGCGAATGCGGATGAAGAAGGTGACGAAGGAAGAACTCGCGGCAATGGACGCGGACTCGGACCGCTGCGCGCTCGAACTGTCCGACGCCGCGGTCGATGTGCTCGGCTATGCTTGCCTCGTCGCGATCATGAGCATGGGCGAGGGCTATCATCGTGTGTCGGAGGCGCGGCTGCACCGGCGCACGGTCGAGAACGGCCGCGCCGCGCCGGTCGTCACCAGCGCCGGCGCTTTGATCGAGGGTCTGAAGGCGCTGCGGGCGAAGCGGATCGCACTGGTCGCGCCGTATATGAAGCCGCTGACCGAGATGGTCGTCGGCTATATCGAGCAGGAGGGCATAAACGTCGCCGACTGGCTCGCGCTCGAAATCCCAGACAATCTGGAGGTCGCGGCGCAGGATCCGGCGAAGCTGCTCGATCATTACAAACGGCTCGACCTGACCGGCATCGACGCGCTCGTCCTGTCGGCCTGCGTCCAGATGCCTTCGCTGCCCTCGGTGCAGCGGATCGAGGATGCGACGGGGCTGCCGGTCGTTTCCGCCGCCATCTGCACCACGCACCAGATGCTTTCGCGTCTCGGCTTGTCGACCGGGATTCCGGGCGCCGGCGCCTTGCTGTCGGGTCGCTATTGAGAGGCAGACCGGCAGGCATTCGCGGCCACCGCCTCCCGGGGCTTAATCCCAGCTTCGCTGCACCGTAAATTGTGTAAAATACTAACTATTCGCGGGCGGCGAGCGCAGGTTCGCGCGTCTGCATTTTGATCGATGGCGTTAACTATGATCCGCAATATTATTGAATTTTCATATAAATCCCAGTAAGTGATTGCGCGATTTTGCGTATTTTTGCAGTATTGGCAGGGGCTTGGGCTTCTATCTGACGCTGCTTCGACAAGGTGGACAAGATGAACCAACGTCGCTTCTCGGATTCGATAGAGGAGCAGGACGTCGCCGCCAGCAGCGATCGCCGCGAAGGCGATCGCTATCGCACGGTCTGGCGGATCGCCAAGGTGATGCGCAACGGCGACGCGGGCTTGTGGCGCGTCCGCAATATTTCCGATCGCGGCATGATGCTCGCGGCCGACGTTCCGATCGCCGTCGGCGAAAAGCTGGAGATCGCGCTCTCCGATACGGTGGCGATCCGCGGCGAAGTGGTTTGGTCCGATGCGGGGCGATGCGGCGTTTCCTTTGATCAAGAGGTCGACGTCGCCGACGTGCTCAAGCAATTGGCGGCCGAGCAGCGCGCCACGGGCTATCGCCAGCCGCGCCTGCCCGTGCACACGAAGGCCGAAGCGGTGACCGATGAGGGCGCGGCGACGCATATCGAACTGGTCGATCTGTCGCAGCACGGCGCGGGCTTCGTCCACGACGGCCATTTCGAAGTCGGCAAGGAATTCAACCTCATACTCGCGGGCGGGGTCAAGCGCCGCGCCATCGTGCGCTGGTCGCGCGGCGGACGCGGTGGCCTCTGGCTGACCCAGCCGCTCGACCGTGCCGACCTGGAAAGCATCCGCCGCTTCGAGAGTTGAGCCTCAGGCCGCTCCGCGAACGATCTTTGCCCAGGGGTTGAGATCGGGCTCGGCGATCTTGACCAGCCTGTTGCGGTCGCGGTGGAGGAAGGGCTCGTCGCGGCCTTTCACCATCAATGTCGTGTCGGACACATAGTTCCACGATCCGTCGTCGTGGAAATCGATCGTCAGTTGATAGGCGTCGGTGCGAAAGGCGAGTTCGAGGAAACTCGTCGAGCAGATGCCATATTCGGTTTGCCCTCGCTCCGCCTTGACCACGAGTTGCTTTGCATCGGGTTCGGCATGGCCCGCGGCGATCGCGATCTGACCGCGCGGAATCGCCAGCGTCTGGAGGATCAGGCCGGTCGACGCCTCGTAAAGCCAGTATCCGACCTGGTCGTGAAAGGCGATCTCCTCCTCGCGCGTGTTGACGTGGAGGTGATAGCGCAGCCCGTAGAATAGCTGCGGCCCGTTCGCCTGCGGATCGATCGGCTGCAATTCGATCCGTTCATAATATTCGCGGGTTTCGGGGCCATCGGCCTTGGGATTGATGTCGACCCCGCGCTGGCCTTCCCAGATACCCGCAAGCCGGCGGAGCGGGCCCAGATTGGCGAGCGTCTCGGGATCGACATCCTCGGGCTCGGTGAAGATATCTTCGGGTAGTTCCATCGCTTGCCCCTCGCTGGCGATCAGATGTCCTCGACGAGCCGTCCGTAAAGTTGCGGACGGCGGTCGCGAAAAAAGCCCATGCCGGCGCGGTGTTTCGCCGCGCGGTCGAGGTCGATCGTCTCGACGAGCACGCCGGTTTCGCTCGCCCCGAACGCCTGCGCCATGTCGCCCCATTCGTCGGTGATGAAGCTGTGGCCGTAGAAGTTCGCGTCGCCCTCGGCCCCGATGCGGTTCGCGGCAATCACCGGCATGCAGTTCGACACGCTATGCCCTTGCATCGCGCGGCGCCACATGCGGCTGGTGTCGAGGTCGGCGTCATAGGGTTCGGATCCGATCGCGGTCGGATAGAAGAGCAGTTCGGCGCCCATCAGCGCCATCGCGCGCGCGCATTCGGGATACCATTGGTCCCAGCACACGCCGACGCCGATGCGCGTCCCGAAGACGTCCCAGACCTTGAAGCCGGTGTTGCCGGGGCGGAAATAATATTTCTCTTCATACCCCGGGCCGTCGGGGATGTGGCTCTTGCGATAGGTCCCCATGATCGCCCCGTCGGGACCGATCATCGCGAGCGTGTTGTAATAATGCGGCCCGTCCTTTTCGAAATAGCTCGTCGGGATCGCGACCTTCAGCTTCGCGGCGAGCGCCTGCATGGCGACGACGCTCGGATGCTCGGCCGTCGGCCGCGCATTGGCGAAGAGCTCCTCTTCCTCGACCTGGCAGAAATAGGGACCCTCGAAGAGCTCGGGCGGCAGGATGATCTGTGCACCCTTGGCCGTCGCTTCCTCGACGAGCGCGGTGACGGCGTCGATATTCGGTTTGACGGGGCCGGGCAGGGGAAGCTGCAGCGCGGCGACGGTGATGGTGCGGGTCATGGCTTCTTGGGCTCGGCTGTTGTTGCGGAGGACTCGATTACCCACCTTATGGACTGTTCGCGATAGAATGGCTTCGATATCCCGCTTCCGTCCCGTGGCGGATTGAAGCGACCTTTTTCCATTATGAGCTTGCAGGCGTCGGCGTCCAGTTCGGGATGGGCTGACTGGATTACCTCGCACGATTTAATAAGCCCGTCGGTTCCGACAAGGAATTTCACTCTCGTGACAGCCTCTCGACGCTCCGCCTGTACGCCGACCGGAGATTTCGGGGGCGTCGCTTGCGCGGTGGCGGGCACCGCTGCGAAAGCCGCCGAGAGCGAAGTTATGGCCGCGATCAAATAACGCGATTTTCCGGTCATTGCGGCACCTGCTGGCTCGAGCAATGGAAGCTGCCGCCGCCGACGATGATCCCGCGCGCGGGCACGCCGATCGCGCGCCGGTCGGGAAAGAGCGTGGCGAGGGTGTCGACCGCGGCCTGATCATTCGGAACGCCATAGGTCGGGACGACCACGACGCTGTTGCCGATATAGAAGTTCATATAGCTCGCCGCCGCGATTTCGCCGCCGATCTCGACCCGGCCGGGCGAGGGGAGGTCGACGATCTCGACCCCGCCGAACGCAGCGATGCGCGCGCGGGCATCGGCGTAGATGGCGGCGTTGGGATCGTCCTCGCTCGCCGCGACGGGCAGCGCGAGGCGGCCTTCGCCAACGAAGCGCGCGAGATTGTCGACATGGCCGTCGGTATGATCGCCGACGAGGCCATTGCCGAGCCACAGCAGCCGGTCGATGCCGAGCGACTGGTGCAGCCGCACCGCGATATCTTCGCGCGTCAGCGACGGATTGCGGTTGAGGTTGAGTAGGCATTCCTCGGTGGTGACGCAAAGACCGCTACCGTCGACGTCGATGCCGCCGCCTTCGAGCACCCAGTCCTGATCGTCGACGGGCAACCCGCTTGTCCGCGCGAGCGCGGCGCCGATTTCCTGGTCGCCCGGCATGACGAATTTCTCGCCCCACCAGTTGAACCGGAAATTGCGCGCCCGCCGCGCGACGCCGGTTCCCGCGATGATCGGCCCCGTGTCGCGCAACCAGATGTCGCCGAGCGGCTGGACGAGGATTTTGACGCCCGGAGCGACAAGCGCGGCGGCGATGTCGGCCTGCCGCGCATCGTTGACGACCAGCCGCACCTCTTCGCCGCGGCCGCCGTCATGGACGGCGTTGGCAAAGGCGGCGACATCGCGCCGCCCTTCATCGATCGCGCCCGCCCACTCCTCGGCGAGGTGGGGGAAGCCGATCCACACGGCATCGTGCGGCGCCCATTCGGCAGGCATTTTTAGCGTCATGGGCGCGCACTTCTGCCGCTTATTTGCCGGCGCGCGACTTGTCGCGGGCGGCGCGGAATTCGTCGCCCTCGACCCAGTTCGGCCACGCGTCGGTCATCGCCAGCATGCGGCCCGCGGCATAATAGAGGCGCAGGTCCGACATCATACCGTCCCAGTTGGTGATCGCCTCATATTCGTCGCCCGGCGCGTGATAGCGGTTCTTTTCATAGTCTTCGGCGGCTTTCTTGCCGGCGTCGACCCCGCCTTCGACCAGATCGTCGCCGCTGCCGAAATTGAACATCGGCACGCCGAGCTTCGCGAAGCTGAAATGGTCCGAACGGTAATAAAAGCCCTTTTCGGGGGTCGGTTCGGCCTTGACGGTGCGGTCCGCCATCTTGGCGAGCTTTTCGACATAGGCGTCGAGTTCGGACTTGCCGGCACCGACGACGACGATGTCCTTCGCCGGGCCGCTGGCGTTGAGTGCGTCCATATTCACGCCGCCGACCGTCTGCGCGAGCGGGAAGATCGGGTTTTCGGCATAATATTTCGAGCCGAGCAGGCCCGATTCCTCGGCGGTCACGGCGAGGAAGACGATGCTGCGGTCGGGCGCGCCGGCCTTGTTGAAGGCCTGCGCCAGCGTCACGAGGCCCGCGATGCCGCTCGCATTGTCGACCGCGCCGTTGCAGATGTCGTCGCCGTCGACCGGCGTGCAGCGGCCGAGGTGATCCCAGTGGCCGGTGTAGAGGACATATTCGTCGGGGCGCTTGGCGCCCGGCAGAACGCCGATGACGTTGCGCGACATCTTCTTCGAAATCTCGTTATCGAAGCTGAAATTCGCCTTCACGCCGGTCAGCGCGACGGGCTTGAAACCCTTCTTTTTGGCGGCTTCGCGCAGCGCGTCGAAATCCTGTCCCGCGCTCGCGAACAATTCCTTCGCCTTGGGAAGCTGGATCCAGCCGTTGGCGACGGTCTGGTCGGCGCCGCCGTTCTTGCTGTCGGCCAGATATTGCGTGCCGGTGTTGCTCGATTCGACGACGTTCCAGCCATAGGCTGCGGGTTCGGTGTCGTGGACGATCAGTACCGCGGCGGCGCCCTGCCGCGCGGCTTCCTCATATTTGTACGACCAGCGGCCGTAATAGGTCATCGCGCGGCCGTTGAATTCGCCCTTGGCTTCCTTGGTCTGCCAGTCGGGGTCGTTGACGAGGACGACGACGGTCTTCCCCTTCACATCGAGCCCGGCATAATCGTTCCAGCCCTTTTCGGGGGCGTTGATGCCGTAACCGACGAAGACGACGTCGCTGTCCTTGACCGCGGTCTTCGGCTGCACGCGATAGCTGAACGCGACATAATCCTTCGCATATTGCGCGGTGACCGGCGTTTTGCCGCCGGTGAAGCTCAGCGGCGTCGCATTTTTCGCGGTGATCTCGACCAGCGGCACATCCTGCGTCCACTTGCCATTGTTCCCGGGCTTCAGCCCCGCTTCCTCATATTTCTTGATGATATAGGCGACGGTCTTTTCCTCGCCCGCGGTGCCCGGCGCGCGGCCCTCATAGGCGTCCGACGACAATTCCTTGGTCACTTCCTGAAGCGTCGCGAGCGACAGTTCGGGGATTTCGACATCGGGAATGGCGTCTGCGGAAGTGGCCGTTTTGTCCGACGCGTTGCACGCGGCAACGGTCAGGAGAACCGCAAGGGCTGCGGTCGATCGGGGGAAGCGAAGCATGGAAATTCCTCGGTTTTTCGTATTCGACCGCGGGCTTGTGCCAGCCCCGTGCCGGGGGCGCAAGCGCCGCTTGTGGCACTTTCGGCGCTTGGAAAAGCGAATGCGGGCTTTTAGGGAAGCAAAAGGGGACCGGATAACAGGGGGATGGATATGCGGGGGCGCTGGCTATATTTGCTGGGTTTGGGGATTGCTGCGGGGGCAGCGCAGGCGCAGGAGAATGATCTGGAGCGCCGCTTCGGCACGCTCGATGGCGTCACACAGGTCAGCCTGTCGCCCGATGGGCAACGCCTCGCTTTCTTGGCGCCGAACAAGGGGCTGGCGAACGATCTGTTCGTCGTCGATATTGCCGACGGGGCTTCTCCACGCCGTATCGTGCGGGCGAGCGGCGATCCCGAAATACTGCAATGGTGCAGATGGGCGACCGACGCGCGCCTCGTCTGTCAGATCGGCGGCCGGGAAAAGGTGGGCGAGTTCATCTATGGCTTTTCGTCCTTGCTGGGTGTCGATGCGGCGGGCGGCAACGTCAAGTCGTTGAGCGTCCGGCGAGGCGAGAATGCGCTGGGGATCGATTTTCGCGGCGGCAGCGTTATCGACTGGCAGCCCGGTCCACCCGACAGCGTGTTGATGATGCGCAGCCATGTTCCCGAGGCGAACCGCCGGATGGCTTCGCTGATCGCCAAGGACGAGGAGGGGATGGGGGTCGACCTGGTCAATGTCGTCGAAGGGTCGGTGAAAATCGTCGAGAAACCTAGGCGCGACACCATCGAATATATAACCGACGGCAAAGGCAAGGTGCGCATCATGGGCACCCAGCCGATGGAAGGGCGGACCGACAACCTTAGCCGCATCGTGCGCTACCTCTACAAACCCGCGGATGGGGGTGACTGGCGGCAATTGTCGTCGCTCGACACCCTGTCGCGTGAGGGATTCGAGCCGTGGACGGTCGATGCCGCGACCGATCGCGCGATCGGCTTCGGCAAGATCGACGGGCGCCTCGCCGTCATGGCGGTGAAGCTCGACGGGACGGGGAAGGGGGAAACGCTCTATCGCCATCCCGAAGTCGATGTCGACGGGCTGGTGCGCGTAGGCCGCGACCAGCGTGTCGTGGGCGCGACCTATGCCACCGACCGCCGCCAGATGGTAACGACCGACCCCAAGGTCGCGGCGATGGCGAACTCGCTGTCCCGCGCCCTCGGTGGACGCCAAGTCTATTTCATCGATGCGTCGGCCGATGAATCGCAGTGGCTGCTGTGGGCCGGGTCGGACGTCGATCCGGGGCGCTATTATCGGTATACGCCGGCGGCGAAGCGGCTTCGCCCGCTCCTTGAGGATCGGCCCCTGCTGTCGGCATTGACGCTCTCGCCGGTCAAGGCGATCCGCTATCCCGCGGCCGACGGCACGATGATCCCCGGTTATCTCACGCTTCCGCCGGGGCGGAGCGATGCCAAGGGCCTTCCGGCGATCGTGATGCCGCATGGCGGGCCGTCTTCGCGCGACGAATGGGGATTCGACTGGCTCGCGCAATATTTCGCCCAAGCGGGTTTTGCGGTCGTGCAGCCCAATTATCGCGGCTCGTCGGGCTATGGCGATCAATGGTATCAGAACAACGGTTTCCAGTCGTGGAAGGTCGCGATCGGCGACGTGAACGACGCGGGCCGCTGGATATTGGCGCAAGGGGCCGATCCCGCCAAATTGTCGATCGTCGGTTGGTCCTATGGCGGCTATGCCGCGTTGCAGTCGGGCGTCGTCGCGCCCGACCTGTTCCGCGCCATCGTCGCGATCGCGCCGGTGACCGACCTCCGCAGGCTGAAGACCGAAAGTGCCCGCTATACGAGCGGCGCGATCATTCGCGATTTTATCGGTTCGGGTCCGCATATCCGTGAGGGATCGCCGGCGCAAAATGCCGACCGCATCGCGGCGCCGGTGCTGATGTTCCACGGCACGCTGGACCAGAATGTCGATATCGATCAGGCGCGGATCATGCGCGGGGCGCTGACCTCTGCAGGAAAGAAGGTCGAGCTGGTCGAATATCCCGGCCTCGCGCATAGCCTGAGCGACAGCGAGACGCGCGCCGCGATGCTGGCGCAGATTACCGGGTTTCTGCCGCACTAAACGAAAAAGGGGCGGTCCGTTCCCGGACCGCCCCAGCAATTTCGCAATCGAACCGGATCAGCGCGAATAGAATTCGACGACGAGGTTCGGTTCCATCTTCACCGGATAGGGCACTTCGTCGAGCGTCGGAACGCGGACGAAGGTTGCCTTGGTGCCGTCGATGGCGAGATATTCGGGCAGGTCGCGCTCGGGCAGGCTCTGCGCTTCGGCGACCAGCGCCATTTCCTGCGCCTTCTTGCCGAGGGTGACTTCGTCGCCCGGCTTCACGAGGCGGCTCGCGATGTTGCACTTCACGCCATTCACATAGACGTGGCCGTGGCTGACGAGCTGGCGGGCCGAGAAGATCGTCGGGGTGAACTTCGAACGATAGACGACCGCGTCGAGGCGGCGTTCGAGCAGGCCGATCAGGTTCTGGCCGGTGTCGCCCTTCATGCGCGACGCTTCGAAATAATTCTTCTTGAACTGCTTTTCGGTGATGTCGCCGTAATAGCCCTTCAGCTTCTGCTTCGCGCGAAGCTGGATGCCGAAGTCCGACATCTTGCCCTTGCGGCGCTGGCCGTGCTGGCCGGGGCCATATTCGCGGCGGTTGACCGGGCTCTTCGGGCGACCCCAGATGTTTTCGCCCATCCGGCGGTCGAGTTTATACTTGGCGCTCTGGCGCTTCGACATTGTCGTCTCCAATATGCTGTGTGCCGAAGGATTTCGGCTCGTTCCCGGGTCGCACCATATGGAAGATTTCCATATGCGACCGCCGCTTCACCGGGGTGCGGGGTCCATTGCGAAGGCGCGCGGTTAGACGGGGAGGGCGGCAAAGTCAAGCATCAAGCCCGCCGCTCGACAGCGGCGAAAAAGCCGCTAAAGGCAGCGCGCATGACGTCCGCCAAACTTCCCGAACAATGCGAAACGATGACCGAGGTCCGTACCGGGGTCGATCAGGTCGACCGCGAGCTGGTCGCGCTGCTCGTCCGCCGTTTCGGCTATATGGATGCCGCCGCGCGCATCAAGACCGACCGCGGCACCGTTCGCGACGAAGCGCGCAAGGCCGAGGTGCTCGACAATGTCGCGCGCGCGGCCGAAGCCGTCGGACTGGAGCCCGAGCGGCTGCGCGCGGTGTGGAACGAGCTGGTCGAACAGTCGATCGCTTATGAAGCGGTCCGGTGGGATCGGCTGCGCGCCGATCACTGATCTTCAGTCTGCCGGCCGTCTAAGAAGCACGGCGGCCATATAATCATCGCGGCCGTGGCGTCCTGCCGAGCGCCGTAATAATGCCGTGCATCATGCGGACGTCGTTATAGGACCAGCCCGTCTTGGTCAGTGCGGTGCGCAGCGTACGCAGCGTCATTTCGCGCCGTTCGGGCGGGAAGAAATAGCCGCTCCTGTCGAGGTCGCGCTCCAGGTGCTGGATGAATTCTTCGAGCACGCCATGCTCCGCCGGCGGATCGAGCGGGACTTCGGGAGGGCTCGCCAGTGCCACGCCTTTCGACCATTCATAGGCGAGCAAGATCACCGCTTGCGCAAGGTTCAGTGAAGCGAATTCGGGGTTGATCGGCACGGTGACGATCTTGTGCGCCAGCGTGACGTCGTCGGTTTCGAGCCCCGACCGTTCGGGGCCGAAAACATAAGCCGAGCGCCCCGCGCTGGCATGGACCTCACGCGCCGCCACTTCGGGAGTGAGAACGGGTTTGGTCACGCCGCGCTTGCGCACCGTGGTGGCATAGATGGTCGTGCAATCGGCGACGGCGTCGGCGAGCGTATCGAAGACCTGCGCGCCGGATAGCACAGTATCAGCACCCGACGCCGCCGGGCCGGCATCGGGATTGGGCCAGCCGTCGCGCGGCGCGACGAGGCGCAGTTCGGTGAGCCCGAAATTGAGCATCGCGCGCGCCGCCTTGCCGATATTTTCACCGAGCTGCGGACGGACGAGGACGATGACGGGAGGCGGTGCGGCCGCGGTCATTTGATCGGCCGCGCCGCCTCTGTGATCGTCGAGGCGAATTCCTCGAAATCCTTGGCTTCGGTGAAATCGCGATAGACGCTGGCGAAGCGGATATAGGCGACATTGTCGAAGCCCTTGAGCGCCTCCATCACCATCGCGCCGATTTGTTGCGCCTGCACTTCGCTTTCGCCCGAGGTTTCGAGCTGGCGCTGGATACCCGACACAAGCCGTTCGATGCGCGCGCCGTCGATCGGCCGCTTGCGGCACGCGATCTGAACGCTGCGCATCAATTTCTCGCGATCGAAGGGCTCGCGCGTTCCGCCGGTCTTGAGCACCGCGACCTCGCGGAGCTGAATGCGTTCGAAGGTCGTGAAGCGCGCCCCGCAATCCTCGCACTGGCGGCGGCGGCGGATTGCCGCACCGTCCTCGGTCGGACGGCTGTCCTTCACCTGGCTGTCTTCATGTCCGCAATAGGGGCAGCGCATGGGTTAGCGCTTCACCCGGCTGTAAAGCGCGATTGCAGCGCCCGCGAAGAGGCCGACGGGCCACGACACGACGGGCAGCACCGCGCCGATGACCGCACCGACCGCGCCGCCGGTCAGGACGGGACGCGTCGAGGGATGGTTCATCCCCTGCTTGCCCATCGCCTTGACCTCTTCGATCGAGAGCTCGATCAACGTCGGTTCCTCGGGGTGCTGGCGCGCCATCGCCCTTATCCCTGATAGATGGGGAAGCGTTCGCAAAGCGCGCGGACGCGGCCGCGGACGTCAGCTTCGACGTCGGCGTCGCCATGTTCGCCCTTGTCGCGCAGCGCTTCGAGCACGTCGGCGACCATGTCGCCGATTTCCTCGAACTCGGCGATGCCGAAGCCGCGCGTCGTCCCCGCGGGCGATCCGACGCGGATGCCGCTGGTCTTGACCGGCGGCAGCGGGTCGAAGGGGACGCCATTCTTGTTGCAGGTGATCGCGCTGCGCTCGAGCGCCTCGTCGGCGTCGCGGCCGGTGATGCCGAGCGGACGCAGGTCGATCAGCGCGAGGTGCGTGTCGGTGCCGCCCGCGACGACATCGGCGCCGCGCGCCTTCAGCCGGTTCGCGAGCGCCTGCGCATTGGCGATGGTCGCTTTGGCGTAATGTTTGAACTCGGGACGCAGCGCTTCGCCGAACGCCACCGCTTTCGCGGCGATGACGTGCATCAGCGGGCCGCCCTGCAGCCCCGGGAAGACCGCCGAATTGATGCGCTTGGCGATCGCTTCGTCATTGGTCAGAATCATGCCGCCGCGCGGGCCGCGCAGCGTCTTGTGCGTCGTCGTGGTGACGACATGCGCATGCTCCATCGGCGACGGGTGCGCGCCGCCGGCGACGAGGCCTGCGAAATGCGCCATATCTACCATCAGCAGCGCGCCGACATCGTCGGCGATGGCGCGGAAGCGCGCGAAGTCGAGCGTGCGCGGATAGGCCGAGCCGCCCGCGATGATCAGCGACGGGCGATGCTCCTTGGCGAGCGCCTCGACCTGGTCGAAATCGACGAGATGGTCCTCGGGACGCACGCCATATTGCACGGCATTATACCATTTGCCCGACATGGCGGGCGGCGCGCCGTGCGTCAGGTGGCCGCCGGCGTCGAGGCTCATGCCCATGATCGTCGCGCCGGGCTTGGTCAGTGCGAGCATCACCGCTCCGTTCGCCTGCGCGCCCGAATGCGGCTGGACGTTGACGAAGCCCGCGTCGAACAGCTGCTTGGCGCGATCGATCGCGAGCGTCTCGACCTCGTCCGACGGCGCGCAGCCCTGATAATAACGGCGGCCCGGATAGCCCTCGGCATATTTGTTGGTGAAGACGCTGCCCTGCGCTTCGAGCACCGCCTTCGAAACGATATTCTCCGACGCGATCAGTTCGATCTGATATTGTTCGCGTTCGAGCTCATGCTTCATCGCCGCCGCGACTGCGGGGTCGACGATGCCGACGCCGTCGGTGAAATAGCCGGCCGATTTGATGGGCTTGGCGAGCGTGTCTGTGGTCATCGGCTGGTCTCCAGTTGCGGCGGATTCGAAAGCTTGTCGACGCGGCGTGCGTGGCGGTCGCCGGCGAATTCTGTGGAAAGGAAGGCGTCGAGGCACGCCTTGGCCATGTCGATGCCGGTCAGGCGCGCGCCCATCGCGACGACGTTCGCGTCATTATGCTCGCGCGCGAGTTTCGCCGACAGCGGCTCGGACACGAGTGCGCAGCGCGCGGCGGGGTTGCGGTTGACCGAAATCGAGATGCCGATGCCCGATCCGCAGAGCGCGACACCGCGTGTCGCGCGGCCTTCGGCGATCGCTTCGCCGAGCCGATAGCCATAGTCGGGATAATCGACGCTTTCGGGGCCGTTCGTGCCGAGATCCTCGACCTCATGCCCCTGTTCGCGCAACCAGTCGGCAAGCGCGGCTTTGAGCTCGTAAGCGGCGTGGTCGGAGGCGATGGCGATGCGCATGATGCGGCTCCCGCGGGGTCTAAGGGAATCGATGAGCGCGCTTTAGGCCAAGCCGCGCGGATTGGCCATAAGCGAGGTGGCAAATTTGTGACGGCGCCGATAAAGCCGGCCCATGTCCGACACGATCATGTCCATCCTGATGCTGACCGGCGCGCTGCTCACCGGGGGTGCGATCTTCGTCTTCCGTAAGGGCGACCGCCGCCGCGCGCTGCTGATGCTGGTCGCCGCGCTGGTGATGTTCGCCAATGTCGCGATCTGGCTGGTACCGGTGAAATAAAAACCCTCCCTGCCGCGAAGCGGTGGGGAGGGGAACCGCCGCGAAGCGGTGGTGGAGGGGCGGAAACGTCGCGCCATAGGCCCCTCCGTCAGCGTTTCGCGCTGCCACCTCCCCATGCCTTCGGCACAGGGAGGATCGGCAATCAGCGGATCGGCGAATCGGGCGCGAGCCGCATATCCAGATAATTATCGAGCGACTTCATCAGCTGATCGAGCTCATGCTCGAAGAAATGGTTCGCGCGCGGGATTTCGTCGTGATGGATCGTGATGCCCTTTTGCGTGCGCAGCTTGTCGACCAGCTTCTGCACCGCGCTCGGCGGCACGATCTCGTCCTGCCCGCCCGCGACAATGATGCCCGACGAGGGGCAGGGCGCGAGGAAGCTGAAGTCGTACATGTTCGCGGGCGGCGCGACCGACAGGAAGCCGCGGATTTCGGGGCGGCGCATCAAAAGCTGCATACCGATCCACGCGCCGAAGCTGAAGCCCGCGATCCACGTCGTCTGCGCCTCGGGATGGATCGACTGGACCCAGTCGAGCGCCGACGCGGCATCGGAGAGCTCGCCGATGCCGTTGTCGAACGTGCCCTGGCTGCGGCCGACGCCGCGGAAGTTGAAGCGCAGCACCGCGAAACCGCGCGCGACGAAGCTCTTGTACATCGCCTGCGTGATGCGGTCGTTCATCGTGCCGCCGCCCTGCGGATGCGGATGGAGGATCAGCGCGACGGGCGCGCGCGGGCGCGGCGGGGGCGAGAAACGGCCTTCGATGCGGCCCTCGGGGCCGGGGAAAATGACGTCGGGCATGGGCGCACCTTCTATATGTCTTGGGCTTGCCAGTGATTCGCCGAGGGGCGGGGTGGCGGAGCGGGATTGGCGCCTATATAGAAAATAGGTCTCAACATGCAAATTTTGCGAATCGTTCGCAATAAGGACTTTCTCGCCGGATGATTTACCTCGATTATCAAGCCACTACGCCGCTCGCTCCCGAAGCGCGCGAGGCGATGCTGCGCTGGCTGGGAGAGGATGACGGTTTCGCCAATCCGTCGAGCACGCACAAGGCCGGGCGCGCTGCCGCCGCGGCGGTCGAAGTCGCGCGCGACCAGGTCGCGGCGCTGCTGCCGAAGGGTGGGCGGCTGTTCTTCACCTCGGGCGCTACCGAGGCATTGAATTGGGCGCTGCTGCGCGGCGCCGATGCGATGCCGGGCGGCGTCGCGGGGCTGAGCATCGAACATGCCGCCTCGCTGCAATGCCTCGAAAGGCTGAATGCGACGATCCTCCCGGTCGACGGCGAAGGGCTGGCTTTGCCGCCCGATGACACACTGATCCCGGAGAGTGGCATCGTCGCGGCGATGCTCGTGAACAACGAGGTCGGCACGGTTCAGCCGGTCGCCGACTTCGCCGCTGCGGCGCATGCGAAGAACAGCCTGATGCTCTGCGACGCGGTGCAGGGCTATGGCCGCGTCGCGATCCCCGACGGCCCCGACCTGATCGCGATCTCGGCGCACAAGATCCACGGGCCCAAGGGCATCGGCGCGCTGTGGGTGAAGGACGGCGTCGACCTGCCGCCGTTGATGTTCGGCGGCGCGCAGGAGCAGGGGATGCGCTCGGGCACCGTCTCGCCCGCACTCTGCGCCGGGTTCGGCGCCGCGGCGGCGCTCGCCGCCGAGCGTTTCGACAAGGACGCCGAGCATGTCGAGAACCTCTGGTCGCTCGCGCGCGACATGCTTCCCGAATGGACGCTCAACGGCGCCGAAACCCCGCGCTATCACGGCAATCTCAACGTCCGGCGCGAAGGCGTAAACGGTCTGCGCCTGATGTCCGACGCGCGCGACGTCGCCTTCTCGCTCGGCAGCGCGTGCGGCAGCGGCTCGGGCAAGGTCAGCCATGTCCTCCGCGCGATGGGCGTCAGCGAGGCGGATGCCCGCGCGTCGATCCGTCTTGGCTGGGGGCGCTATACGAGCGAGCGGGAATTGCGCGATGGCCTCACCGCCATCAAGGACGCGGCGCGCTTGCAGGGCGTCAACTGATGCGCGTCACCTTCATCCACGCCGACGGCAAGGCGCGCACCGAGGCGGAGGCCGAACCCGGTTCGATCCTGCTCGACGTCGCGCAGGCGCATCTGATGCCGCTCGAAGGCACCTGCGAGGGGCAAATGGCCTGCTCGACCTGCCATGTGATTGTGGCGAAGGACGATTTCGACCGCCTGCCGCCCGCGAGCGAGATGGAGGAAGATATGCTCGACCTCGCCGCCGGGGTGCGCCGCACCAGCCGTCTGTCGTGCCAGATCGTGCTGACCGACGATCTCGACGGGCTGACGGTGCATATCCCCGCTGAAAGCCGCAATATGCAAGGACCGCGCTAGCCCGTTTTCGTCATCCCGGCGAAGGCCGGGATCTCGCTGAGGCGTCAAGGCGCGAGGTCGAGATTCCGGCCTTCGCCGGGATGACGAAGTGGAGGGTTGGGACCACCGCTTGCATTTTCCTGCGCGCGCGGCCATATGCGCCGCGGAAGTCGGGCGGACGTGGTCTTCGCCAACCCGGTCAGGTCCGGAAGGAAGCAGCCGCAACGAATTCGCCGCGGGTCGTTCCGGCTTCCACCCTCACCATGTGTCGAACGAATGGGCACTCCCGTTCTTGCGTCGGTATTCGGGGCGAATGCGCCGGACTGAACGGAGGCGCGCATGGGGTAGGCGGGTTGCGAACTTGCCGAGCTCGAAAGCCGCTTCGGTATCGCCCAACCGCGCGGCTCGGCCTAACCAGTGACGATAACCCTTAAGATCATTCGCCGCGAAACAGTTCATTGCCATATGCTGGGCCGCATTGGCATTGCCGCTACGCCAAGCTCTACGATACCAGTAGGTCGAGGAGGCGGGGTGGTTGCCGCGCATCTTTTCGACCGCGAAATCGCATGCGAACGATACTTGCCCGTGGCCGTGATTTCGGACCGCCAGCGCACGGAAAACCGGCTGGCAAAAACCGGGTGCCAGCCCAGCCTGAATGTGCAGCGCGCGATCGTAAAGCCGATCGAGTTTGTCCTGATCGCGAAACATCGGCGGAAAGTGCATCTTGCTTTCGACAAAGGCAAGTCGTCCCCCTAAGACAGGGCCATGGACGATTCCGCCGACGACGAGACCCCGATGCTGGGAATGGATTTGCCCGAGACGGTGCCGCAGGCATCGAGCGGTCCATACCGCGTCCTTGCCCGCAAATATCGCCCACAGACCTTCGCCGAGCTGATCGGGCAGGACGCGATGGTGAAGACGCTGGGCAACGCGATCGCGCGCGACCGGCTGGCGCATGCGTTCCTGATGACCGGCGTGCGCGGGGTCGGCAAGACGTCGACCGCGCGACTGATCGCCAAGGCTTTGAACTGCATCGGTCCCGACGGGCAGGGCGGGCCGACGATCGATCCGTGCGGCGTGTGCGAACCGTGCCGGGCGATTACCGAAGGCCGCCATATCGACGTGATCGAAATGGACGCCGCGTCGAACACCGGCGTCGACGACGTGCGCGAGATTATCGAGGCGGTGCGCTATGCCGCGGTGTCGGCGCGTTACAAGATCTACATCATCGACGAAGTGCATATGTTGTCGCGTAACGCGTTCAACGCACTGCTGAAAACGCTCGAAGAGCCGCCGCCGCACGTCAAATTCCTGTTCGCGACCACCGAAGTCAACAAGGTGCCGGTGACGGTGCTTTCTCGCTGCCAGCGCTTCGACCTTCGCCGCATCACCCCCGACATGCTGTTCGCGCATTTCAGCGCGATTTTGCAGAAGGAAGGTGTCGAGGCCGAGGCGCCGGCGATCTGGCTGATCGCCAACGCCGCCGAAGGCTCGGTGCGCGACGGCCTCTCGATCCTCGACCAGGCGATCGCGCATGCCGATCTCGATGGCGGGGGGAAGATCAGCGCCGATCAGGTGCGCGTGATGCTCGGCCTGTCCGATCGCACTTCCATCGCGCAATTGATGGCGACGATCCTCGACGGCGATGCGGGCGGCGCGATCGACCTCGCCCGCGCGCAATATGCGCTCGGCATCGAACCTGTCGCGATGGTGCGCGGGTTGATGGACCTGACGCACGCGATCACGCTGGCAAAGGTCTCGCGCCACGACGATCCCGCGCTTGCGGCATCGGACCGCGAACGCATCGGCGACTGGGCGCAAAAGCTCGGTTTCGCGCCGCTCAACCGCCTCTGGCAGCTATTGCTCAAGGGGCATGAGGAAGTGCTGCGCGCGAACAATCCGCTCGAACATCTCGAAATGCTGTTGCTGCGCGTGATCTACGCCGCGTCGATGCCCGATCCGGGCGAGCTTGCGAAATTGCTCGAAAAGGGCGGTGTGCCGGCGACACCGATGGTCGCACCCGCGGCGCCAGCGGCGCAAGGTGAGACCGCGACAGCATCGCCCACAGAAGCGCCCGCGGCCGAAGCGCCGGCCTCGGCGCTGACGATCGCACAAATCCACCAGCTTCTCGAAAGCTCGGGTAATCATCAGCTTGCGCGGCAGGTTTATGACGATCTCAAGCTTATTCAGCTCGAACCCGGGCTGCTCGTCTTTGCGCCGGTCCCCGCGCTCGACGGCGATTTCGCGCGGCGGCTCGGCGAGGCGCTGCTCAGCCACACTGGCAGCCGCTGGCAGGTGCGCGCGGGCGAAGGCGAGGCGCGGCCGAGCTTGGGGCAGGTGCGGCAGGCGAAGCTCGACGACAATGGCGCGCGAATCCGCGAATTGCCCGTCGTAAAGGCCGCCTTGGCGGCTTTTCCTGACGCGAGGCTTGTCGAGGACGACGACAATCGCCATAGGTCGAACCCATGAAATCGATCGAAGAAATGATGAAGGCGGCGCAGGAAGCAGCGGCCACCGTGCAGGCGCAGATGCAGGAGGCGCAGGCGAAGCTCGACAGCGTCGAGGTCGAAGGCGTGTCGGGCGGAGGCCTCGTGAAAATCACCGCGACCGCCAAGGGCCGGATCAAGGCGATCCACATCGACGACAGCCTGATGGTGCCCTCGGACAAGCAGATGCTCGAAGATTTGCTCGCCGCCGCGTTCAACGACGCGCGCGAAAAGGCCGACGCCGCGAGCAACGAGGAAATGGGCAAGATGACGAGCGGGCTGCCGCTTCCTCCGGGTTTCAAGCTGCCGTTCTGAGCCGCCCCCCCAAATCCCTCTGGGGCCGCGCTGTTCAGCGCAGCGACATTGAATGCGTGCGAAGTTACGCCATATTAGCGACGAACCACCTATAAGAAGGGCGGTGCGCCCGGTCGCGGCGCCCGCCCAGGAGCCGTAATGACGCAATCTTATCCCCTTCTTCCGCTGCGTGACATCGTCGTTTTCCCGCACATGATCGTGCCGCTGTTCGTCGGCCGCGACCGCTCGGTCGCCGCGCTCGAAGCCGCGATGGAAAGCGACAAGGAAATCTTCCTCGTCGCGCAGCTCGATCCGGGCGAGGACGATCCGCAGCGCGACGATCTCTACGACGTCGGCGTGATCGCGACCGTGCTTCAACTGCTCAAGCTGCCCGACGGCACCGTCCGCGTGCTCGTCGAAGGCAAGGAGCGCGCGAAGCTGCTGTCGCTCGCCGACGAAGACAAGGCGGTGATGGCGAGCGTCAAGCCGATCGGCGACACGATCGACGACAGCGTCGATACCGCGGCGCTGATGCGTTCGGTCGTCGACCAGTTCGAAAATTACGCCAAGCTCAACAAGAAGATGCCCGCCGAAACCGCGGTGCAGCTTTCGCAGATCGAGGACGCCTCGCGCCTCGCCGATTCGGTCGCGGGCAACCTCAACATCAAGGTTTCGGACAAGCAGGCCTTGCTCGTCGAGGATGCGCCGTCGAAGCGGCTCGAAATGGTCTTCGCCTTCATGGAGGGCGAGCTGGGCGTGCTGCAGGTCGAAAAGAAGATCCGCGGCCGCGTGAAGCGCCAGATGGAAAAGAGCCAGCGCGAATATTATCTCAACGAACAGTTGAAGGCGATCCAGCGCGAACTCGGCAACGACAATGGCGAGGGCGGCGACGACCTCGCCGAGCTGCAGCTCAAGATCGACAGCCTCAAAATGTCGAAGGAAGCCAAGGCGAAGGCGCAGGCGGAGCTCAAGAAGCTGCGCGCGATGGCGCCGATGTCGGCCGAGGCGACCGTCGTTCGCAACTATCTCGACACGCTGATCGGCCTGCCTTGGGGCAAGAAGTCGAAGCTCAAGAAAGATATCGCGAAGGCGCAGGCCGTCCTCGACGACGACCATTATGCGCTCGAAAAGGTCAAGGACCGGATCGTCGAATATCTCGCGGTGCAGGCGCGGACCAACAAGCTGAAGGGGCCGATCCTGTGCCTCGTCGGCCCTCCGGGCGTCGGCAAGACTTCGCTCGGCCGTTCGATCGCGAAGGCGACGGGCCGTGAATTCGTGCGCCAGTCGCTGGGCGGCGTGCGTGACGAGGCCGAAATCCGCGGCCACCGTCGTACTTACATCGGCTCGCTGCCGGGCAAAATCGTGACCAACCTCAAAAAGGCCGGCGCGATGAACCCGCTGTTCCTGCTCGACGAGATCGACAAGCTCGGCCAGGATTTCCGCGGCGATCCCGCGTCGGCGCTGCTCGAAGTGCTCGACCCCGAACAGAATGCGAAGTTCCAGGACCATTATCTGGAAATCGACGTCGACCTCAGCGACGTGATGTTCGTGACCACCGCCAACTCGCTCAACCTGCCGCAGCCGTTGCTCGACCGCATGGAGATCATCCGGCTCGAAGGCTATACCGAGGACGAGAAGGTCGAGATTGCGAAGCTCCACCTGATCGCGAAGCAGGTCGAGGCGCACGGGCTGAAGGATGGCGAGTTCGAGCTGACCGAAGAGGGCCTCCGCGATCTCATCCGCTATTACACCCGCGAAGCCGGCGTCCGCACGCTCGAACGCGAGATCGCGCGGCTTGCGCGCAAGGCGCTGCGCCGCATTCTCGAAGGCAAGGCGACAAGCGTCACCGTCACGCCGGAGAATCTTTCCGAATTCGCGGGCGTGCGCAAGTTTCGCCACGGCATGGGCGATCTGGAAGATCAGGTCGGCGCCGTCACGGGGCTGGCCTGGACCGAGGTCGGCGGCGAATTGCTGACGATCGAGGCGGTCACCGCGTCGGGCAAGGGCCAGGTGCGCACCACCGGCAAGCTCGGCGAAGTGATGACCGAATCGGTGCAGGCGGCGCTGTCGTTCGTGAAGGCGCGCGCGCCGGCCTATGGCATCAAGCCGAGCCTGTTCGCGCGCAAGGACATCCATATCCACCTGCCCGAAGGCGCGGTGCCGAAGGATGGTCCGTCGGCGGGCGTCGGCATGGTCACCGCGATGATTTCGACGCTGACCGGGATCGCGGTGCGCCGCGACGTCGCGATGACGGGCGAAGTCACGCTGCGCGGGCGCGTGCTCGCGATCGGCGGCCTCAAGGAAAAGCTGCTCGCGGCCCTGCGCGGCGGCATCAAGACGGTGCTGATCCCCGAGGAAAATGAAAAGGACCTCGTTGAAATCCCGGCGAATATCACGAGCGGGCTCAAGATCATCCCGGTCAATCACGTCGATCAGGTGCTGGCCGAAGCGCTGGTGTCGCCGGTCGTGCCGATCGAATGGACCGAGGCCGACGAGCTTGCCGCGTCGCCGCCGGTGCCGCCGGGAAGCGACCCCGAATCGGCGATTCGGCACTGAGGCACCGCCGCTTGATGGCGTTTCACCCCAAATTCGTCGCAAAATCGACGTTTTGGAACGTTTTTCGCCCTTTTTTGCTTTGACAAGACAGGGGCAAACATCGTTAGTGGCGCGCCATGGCTTCGGGCCATGAGAATCATTCAACCATAATGCAGGGGTTCCTTAGGCATGAACAAACAAGACCTGATCGCCGCCGTCGCTGACTCGAGCGGCCTGACCAAGGGTGATGCCAGCAAGGCCGTGGAAGCTGTCTTCGACGCGATCACCGGTTCGCTGAAGAAGGGCGGCGAAGTCCGTCTCGTCGGCTTCGGCACCTTCGCGGTCAGCAAGCGCAAGGCATCGACCGGCCGCAACCCGCGCACCGGTGAAACGATGACCATCGCGGCGTCGAACCAGCCGAAGTTCAAGGCCGGCAAGGCCCTCAAGGACGCCGTCAACTAAGTTGGCCCGCGCCTTTTGGTAAAAACATCTCGGGCCGTGGCGCAAGCTGCGGCCCGATTTGCGTTTGCAGGCGAATTTTCGGGCAAATGGGCGTTGCATTCACCGCGTCAGCGGCTATGGACGTCCGGCTTTCGGACGCCGGACCTCGGTCCGCACCGGGACGGGCGCGTAGCTCAGCGGTAGAGCACACCCTTCACACGGGTGGGGTCACAGGTTCAATCCCTGTCGCGCCCACCATGGCTTTGAGCCATGGCTGGAACCCAAACCGCGGCTGACCCGCCCATTCATCGCCTATTCAATGCTTTCGCGTTAGAGAAACGGCCATGACCCGCACCTTGACCCTTTCGCTGATCTCCGCCCTGCTGCTGTCGGCAGGCGCCCCTGCGGTCGCGCGCGGCGATCGCGACCAGGACAATCTGCGTCAGGCGGCCGCGCAGGGGCAGGTGATCCCGCTCAACAAGCTGGTCGCCGACATTCGTTCGCGCCCGCCCTACGCCGACATGACCTATCTTGGCGGGCCGCAGTTCGATGCCGGACGGATGCTCTACAAGCTGAAGTTCATGGACGGCAGCCAGGTCGTCGTCGTCTATGTCGATGCCCGCTCCGGCCGGATCGTCGGCCGTAAACCCTGATCATTCCACAAAGCCGCCCGTTTCGTCGCAACGAGATTTTGCGATGGACGTTCGGACTTGATACACAGTCGAAACATGCGGCCGCCCGGTGCGGTTTCGCAAAGGAAAGGCGCCTGAATGCGGATTTTGATTGTCGAGGATGAACCCACGCTGGGCCCGCAGCTCAAGGCGACGCTCGAGGGGGCGGGCTATGCCGTCGACCTCGCGACCGATGGCGAGGACGGGCATTTCCTCGGCTCGACCGAAACCTATGACGCGGCGATTCTCGATCTCGGCCTGCCCGAAATCGACGGGCTGACCGTGCTCGACCGCTGGCGCCGCGAAAAGCGCAATTTTCCGGTGCTCGTGCTGACCGCACGCGACAGCTGGTCGGACAAGGTTGCGGGGCTCGATGCCGGCGCCGACGACTATCTCGCCAAGCCCTTCCAGACCGAGGAGCTGATCGCCCGCCTGCGCGCGCTGATCCGCCGCGCGTCGGGCAATGCGTCGAGCGAGCTGATCGCGGGCGACGTGCGCCTCGACACGCGCTCGGGCCGCGTCACGCTCGCCGGCGAGCCGGTGAAGCTGACCGCGCAGGAATATAAATTGCTGTCCTATCTGCTCCATCACAAGGGCAAGGTCGTGTCGCGCACTGAGCTGATCGAGCATATTTATGATCAGGATTTCGACCGCGATTCGAACACGATCGAGGTGTTCGTCACGCGCATCCGCAAAAAGCTGGGTGCCGACATCATCACGACGATCCGCGGGCTCGGCTATCAACTCGACGATCCGCAATAAGCGATGTCGACGGCCGACGTCGCCCCGGCGGTCGAAACCGACCCGGACGCGGCAATCAAGCCCCTAGTCGTATCGAGCCGCATGACCGGCTCGCTGGCGCGGCGCATGATCGCGATCGCCGCCCTGTGGATTTCGGTGCTGCTGATCGGTGGCGGCTTCGCGCTCGATCAGGTGCTGAAGAGTGCGATCACGCGCAATTTCGATTCGGGCCTCGAATATGTGCTGATCGCGATGATCCGCTCGTCGGAGATCGGCCCCGATGGCGAGGTGCGGCTGGTCGAACCGCTCGGCGACCAGCGTTTCCTCGAACCATACAGCGGCCTCTATTGGCAGATCAGCGGGGGCGGACAGGAGCCCTACCGCTCGCGCTCGCTGTGGGAGCGCACGTTGAAGGCGCCGACGCCGCATGTCGACAATCAGATCCACACCTATGACAGCATCCAGTTCCCCGACGAGGAATTGCGCGTGCTCGAACGCAACGTCATCCTGCCGGGAAGCCGGACCAATTGGCGGTACCAGATCGCGCAGTCGCGCGAGGCGCTCGATGCGCAGGTCAGCGCGGTGCGGCAGACGCTGGTCCCCAGCCTTGTGCTGCTCGGACTCGGGCTCATCATCCTCGCGGCGCTCCAGACCTTCTATGGCCTGTGGCCGCTGCGCCATATCCGCCGCGCGATTGCGGCGATGCGCGGCGGACAGAACCGCCGCGTCACCGCGCCGCTGCCGCTCGAAGTGCAGCCGATGGTTGACGAGCTCAACGCGCTGCTCGCGCATAACGAGAAACAGGCCGAAGAAGCGCGGCTCCACGCCGGAAACCTCGCGCATGCGTTGAAAACCCCGCTCACCGTGCTCGTCAACAGCGCGACCAGCTCGGATAGCGAGCTGGCCGAAACGGTGCGGCGCGAGGCGGCGACGATGCAGCGGCAGGTCGACCATCATCTCGCCCGCGCCCGCGCCGTCGGGCGCCGCGGCGCCGCGCAGGCGCGCGCGACGGTGTGGGACAGCGTCGGCAGCGTGTCGCGCGCGGTCGCCGCGCTCTACCCCGACGTGCGGCTCGATGCCGCGGGCGACAAGGGCGTCGTCGCGCGCGTCGAGCGGCAGGACCTCGACGAACTCATCGGCAACCTGCTCGAAAATGCCGCCAAATATGGCGGCGGCAGCGTCTTCGTCACGATCGGGCGCGACGGCAATATGGCCGAGATATTGATTGAGGACGACGGCGCCGGCATCTCGCCCGCCGACCGGCTGCGCATCTTCGACCGCGGCGTGCGGCTCGACAGCGGCAAGCCCGGGACGGGACTGGGCCTCGCGATCGTGCGCGACGTCGCGGAGATTTACGGCGGCAATATCACGCTCGAAGAGAGCGAGGATCTGGGCGGCCTGCTCGTGCGGCTGCGCCTGCCGGCGGGGTAGGAGGCGAGGAAACCGTCGCCCCCGCGAAGGCGGGGGCCGCTGTCGGTCTACTCAACGCCGCCGGGTAAGGCCGCTAACGGCCCCCGCCTTCGCGGGCGACGGCTAGGTTCGGTCGTTACCCGCCGCGCGTCTTCAAGCCGCCGTCACTTCCAGCCCGCGCTGCACGCCCGGCCGCGCCAGCCCCGCATCGAGCCAGCGCTGCACATGCGCAAAGCGGTCGAAGCCGACGATCTCGCGCGCTTCGTAAAAGCCGATCAGGTTGCGCACCCAGCCGAGCAGCGAGATGTCGGCGATGCTGTAATCGTCGCCCATGATCCACGTCCGCCCATCGAGGCGGCCGTCGAGCACGCCGAGCAGGCGGGCGGATTCGGCGGCGTAGCGGTCGCGCGGGCGCTTGTCTTCATATTCGCGGCCGGCGAATTTGTGGAAGAAGCCGAGCTGGCCGAACATCGGGCCGACGCCGCCCATCTGCCACATCACCCACTGGATCGTCTCGTAACGCAGGTTCGGATCGGCCGGGAGGAATTGGCCGCTCTTGTCGGCGAGATAGATCAGGATCGCGCCCGATTCGAACAGTGCGAGAGGCTTTCCGTTCGGTCCAGCCGGATCGTAGATCGCCGGGATCTTGCCGTTGGGGTTGAGCGCGAGGAACGCCGAGTCATGGCTTTCGTTCGCCATGATGTCGATCCGGTGCGGCTCATAGGGAAGGCCGGTTTCCTCGAGCATGATCCCGGCCTTCACGCCGTTCGGGGTCGGCGCGGAAAAGAGCTGGATGCGGCCCGGATGCTCGGCCGGCCAGCGCGCGAAGATCGGATGGTCGAGGCTCATGCGTTCTGCTCCCGCTTCGCCTGCTGATGGTGGCGGATCACCTCGTCGATGATGAAGCGCAGGAATTTCTCGGTGAAATCGGGGTCGAGGTCGGCATCGCGGGCAAGGCTGCGGAGCCGCTCGATCTGGCGCTCCTCGCGGCCCGGGTCGGCGGGGGGCAGGCCTTCGCGCGCCTTGAGCTCGCCGACCGCCTTGGTCACCTTGAACCGTTCGGCGAGCATATAGACGAGCGCCGCGTCGATATTGTCGATGCTCTGGCGGTAACGGCTCAGCTGGTCGTCCATGGGTATGCGGCTCCTCTGATGTCCGGCACGCTTGGCACCGGCCGGGGGCTGCTGGCAAGCCGAAAGTCGTTGCAAAATCGCGACCGCGCGGCCAAGGGTCGCCGCGTTATGACTGCCGAAATTCATCAACTGCATGGGCAGAGGCCGCCCTCGCTCGACCCGATGATGGCGCTCGTCGCCGCCGACATGAACGAGGTGAATGCGGTCATCCTCGACCGGATGCAGTCCGAAGTGCCGCTGATCCCCGAACTCGCGGGGCACCTGATCGCCGGCGGCGGCAAGCGGATGCGCCCTATGCTGACGCTCGCGTGCGGCAAGCTGCTCGACTATCCGGGCCGCCGCCATTGCAAATTGGCGGCCGCGGTCGAGTTCATCCACACCGCGACCCTGCTCCACGACGATGTCGTCGACAAATCGGACCTGCGCCGCGGCCGCAAGACCGCGAACATCATCTGGGGCAACAGCGCCTCGGTGCTCGTCGGCGACTTCCTGTTCAGCCGCGCGTTCGAGGTGATGGTCGAGGACGGGTCGCTGAAGGTGCTCAAGATCCTCAGTCGCGCCTCGGCGGTGATCGCCGAGGGCGAGGTCAACCAGCTCTCGGCGCAGCGGCGGATCGAGACGAGCGAGGACCAGTATCTCGCGATCATCAACGCCAAGACCGCCGAGCTGTTCGCGGCGGCGTGCAAGATCGCCGCGGTCGTCGCCGAGCGCGACGAGGCGACCGAAGCCGCGCTCGACGCCTATGGCCGCAACCTCGGCATCGCTTTCCAGCTTGTCGACGATGCCATCGATTATGTTTCGGACGCCGAAACGATGGGCAAGGGCGTCGGCGACGATTTCCGCGACGGCAAGGTGACGCTGCCCGTCATCCTCGCCCACGCCCGCGGAGACGCCGAGGAGCGCGAATTCTGGAAACAGGCGATCGTCGGCCACCGCACATCGGACGAGGATCTCGCCTACGCCACCTCGCTGCTCCACAAGCATGACACGATCACCGACACGCTCGCGCGGGCGCGCCATTACGGCCAGCGTGCGGTCGACGCGATCGGCGGTTTCCGCGCCAGCCAGGCGAAATCGGCGCTGACCGAGGCGGTCGCTTTCGCGGTCGCGCGCGCTTACTGATCTTTCATGGCGATGATGGGCCCAGCGGCGGACAGCCCCGATGCCTATATCGCGGCGCTGTCGGGCTGGCAGTTGGAGCGGTGCCGAATGATGCGCGCCGCGATCATGGCGGCAGCGCCCTTTGACGAGGTGATCAAATGGACCAACCTCGTCTTCATGGCGAACGGTCCCTGCATCCTGATCCGCGCCGAGGCGCATCGCGTCCTGCTCGGCTTCTGGCGTGGCAAGCGGCTCCGCGACCTCGAACCGCGGATCAAGGCGAGCGGCAAATATGAACTCGGCAATCTGGTGATGGCGGAAGGCACCGACGTGTCGGCGGAGACCGTTACGACGCTTGCCGCCGAAGCCTTTCGCCTGAACGCCGAACTGGGCAACCCCGCGGCGCGCGCCTGATGCAGTCGCTGCCGATCGACGCCGTGCTGCCCGACATCATGGCGGCGCTGGTGCTGAAGCCCAACGCCGTCGTCGTCGCGCCGCCCGGCGCGGGCAAAACAACGCGCGTTGCACCCGCGATCCTCGACCAGCCCTGGTGCAAGGGCGCGGTGTGGCTCCTCTCGCCCCGCCGCCTCGCGGCGCGCGGGGCGGCCGAACGGATCGCCGAGGAGATGGGCGAGGCGGTCGGCGGGCGCGTCGGCTATGCGACACGGCTCGACAGCAAGCAGTCGGCGGCGACGCGGCTGCTGGTGATGACGCCGGGCCTGTTCCGCAACCGTATCCTTGCCGATCCCGAGCTTCAGGACGTGTCGGCGGTGCTGTTCGACGAAGTCCACGAGCGCAGTCTCGACGGCGATTTCGCGCTGGCGCTCGCGATCGACGCGCAGCAAGGCTTGCGCGACGACCTCCGCCTCGTCGCGATGTCGGCAACGCTCGACGGCGCGCGCTTTGGCGCCTTGCTGGGCGATGCGCCGGTGGTGAAGAGCGAGGGCAAGATATGGCCGCTCGACCTGCGCCATATCGGTCGCCGCGCCGAGGACCGGCTCGAAGCATCGGTGCTGAGCGCGGTGCGGCAGGCGCTGGCCGACGAGGCAGAAGGCGACATGCTCGCCTTCCTGCCCGGCGCTGCCGACATCGAGCGTGCGGCGGCGGCGGTCGAGGGCGCGCGCCTGCCGCTCGCGGTCCACCGCCTGCACGGGCAGATCGATCCCGCGCTCCAGCGCAAGGCGCTCGTCCGCGATCCCGGGGGGCGGCGCAAGCTGATCCTAGCGACGAGCATCGCCGAGACCAGCCTGACGATCGACGGTGTGCGGATCGTGATCGACGCCGGGCTGTCGCGGCGCCCGCGCTTTGACAAGGCGGCGGGGATCGCGCGGCTGGTCACCGAACGCGCGAGCCAGGCGTCGGCGACGCAGCGCGCGGGCCGCGCAGCGCGGCAGAGGCCGGGGGTGGCATACCGCCTATGGGAGGCCGCGGCGACCGCGGGCATGCCGCCGTTCGATCCGCCCGAGATTCACGAGAATGATCTGATGCCCGTCGTGCTCGACTGCGCGAGCTGGGGCATCGTCGATCCGCGCCAGCTGGGCTGGCTCGACCCGCCATCGCCCGCCGCGATTTCGGAAGCGAAGACGCGATTGCAGGCGATCGGCGCGCTTGCCGATGACGGCCGGATCACCGCGCACGGCAAGGCGCTCGCGGCGATCCCATTGCCGGTACCGCTCGCGCATATGCTGCTCGACGCGGCGCGCGCGGGCGAGGCCGAGATGGCGGGGCGGCTCGCGGTGCTGCTCACCGAGCCGGGCCTCGGCGGGCGCGGTGTCGATGTCGACACGCGGCTGTCGCGCTGGCGCGGACAGCGGAACGAGCGCAGCGAAGGCGCGTGGCGCCTCGCGCGGCGCCTCGCGACCATCGGCGAGAAGCTGGCGGCGGGGGCGGGCGAGGCCGCGCCGCGCTCGATCGGCGGCTGGATCGCGACCGCCTGGCCCGACCGCGTCGCGCGGCAGCGCGCGGGGCAGCGCGGCGAATATCTGAGCGTCGGCGGGCGCGCCTATCGGATCGATGCGGTCGACCCGCTCGCCGGCAGCGAATGGCTCGCGATCGCCGATGCGCAGGGCCACGCCGCGGGCGTGCGCATCCTCGCGGCGGCGCCGATCGGGCAGGAAGAGATCGAGAAGCTGTTCGCCGACCGCATCGCGGCGCGTTCGGCGAGCAGCTACGACAGCGCGAACGATCGCGTCGATCACCGCCGCGAGCGGCGTCTCGGCGCGATCGCGCTGACGAGTGGGCAGGCGGCGCGCAGCGAGAAGGCCGAGGATGATGTCGCGGTGCGAATGGCGGCGGTGCGCGACAAGGGGCTGGGGCTGATCGGTTGGGGCCCCGCGTCGCAGGCGCTGCGCCAGCGTGCGTCCTTCGCGGGGCTCGACATATTGTCGATCAACGCGCTCGGTGACAGCCTCGAAATCTGGCTCGAACCGTTGCTTTCCGGCTGCCGGGGCCTGCGCGACATCGGCGACCGCAAGCTGGCCGACGCGCTCATGGGGCTGCTCGACTGGCCGGCGCGCCAATTGCTCGAAAAACACGCCCCCGCCGACTATGCGACCCCCGCGGGCAGCCGCCACCCGATCGACTATGGCGCCGACGGCGGCCCGACGGCCAGCGTGCGGGTGCAGGAGCTGTTCGGGCTCGCGCGCCATCCGGTGATTGGCGATCCGCCCGTGCCGCTGATCCTCGCGCTGACCTCCCCCGCGCACCGGCCGATCCAGACGACGCGCGACATCGCATCCTTCTGGGGCGGCAGCTGGCACGATGTCGCGCGCGAGATGCGCGGGCGCTATCCCAAGCACAGCTGGCCCGACGATCCGGCGAACGCGCGCCCGACCTTGCTCACCAAAGCCGCGCAGGCGCGGCGCGATGCGCAATAGACCCCTTTCGGTGTCGCGAGCTTGGCGCTAAGGCGGCGGCACAGACCCCGATTGCACAGGACGACCCCGATGAAAGCGCGTATCTTCCAGAAGCCCAAGAATGCCATGCAGTCGGGGCGTGCGGGGACCGGCCGCTGGATGCTCGAATTCGCACCCGCCGAGGCGCGCAAGGCCGATCCGCTGATGGGCTGGGCGGGCAGCGGCGATACGCAGCGCCAGCTCCGCCTCGGCTTCGCGAGCCGCGAAGAGGCGGTCGCTTACGCCGAAAAGAACGGCATCGAGGTCGAGATCACCGCGACGCCCGTCCGGACGCTGAAAATCCAGGCTTACGCCGACAATTTCCGCTGACAGAAGGACGGCCCCGAAGGGCCGTCGAATTCATTTCATTCCGCGTCGGGCTGCAGCAGCTTGTGCAGGTGGACGACGACATATTTCATTTCGGCGTCGTCGACAGTCCGCTGCGCGGCGCTGCGCCATGCCTTTTCGGCCGATTTATAGTCGGGGTAGAGGCCGACGACATCGAGATTGCCGAGGTCGACGAAGTCGAGGCCCTGCGGATCGCTGACGCGTCCGCCGAAGACGAGATGCAATTTGCTCATGACTGCTTTCCTTGCGGATAAACGCTGGTAGGGGAGAAGGCGCGGCCCCTACCAGTGCTTTGCCGTCACGGCAAGTGCAGCTCACTCCTCGTCTTTGCGGACACCCTTGGGCAGCAGCGAGCCGAGCAGCGCGCCGATCGCGACCGCACCTGCAACCAGCGCGAGCGGCTGTTTTTCGGCGACGTCCTTGAGCTTGCTGTTGGCGCGCTTGGCCTGCGCCTTGCCCTTTTCAAAGGCTTCGCCCGCGGCTTCGCGCGCGACGCCGGCTTGTTCGCTGGCCTTGGCCGCGAAATCGCCGGTCGCCGCGCGCGCGCGGCCATAGCCGTCCTGAATCCGGGCCTTCGCCGCTTCGGCGGTCAGGCGCGCGTTTTCGGCGGTTTTCTCCGCAAGTTCACTCGCTTTGGCACGCGTTTCGCGAGCGGTTTCACCGAACGGCTTCATGATCATCTTCCTCCAGAGTTTCGATTTCATCCTCGTCCGCCGCTTCGTCCGGGGCACGAAAATGATCGGCGACCTCATTCGCCAGGTCCTGAATCTTGCGCGTCAGTTTCGGCGCATGTTCCTTGATCGGCTCGCGCAGCAACCACAGCGCCCCCGCCGCCGCGGCGATGGCGATCGGCCAGCGATTGTCGCGAACCTCTTGCCGCACGGCATGCGCGGCATCGTCGACCTTTTCGCCGATCCGGTATTTGCCGCGATCGACGAGCGCCGACGGCCGGAGCGCCTCCTTCGCGACGTCGAGCCGGCGGTAGAGTTCGCCGCGCTGGAGCATCGAGCGCCGCGCCGCGGCGATCAGGCGGTTACGCATCCGCGGCATCGTCGATCCTCTCGTTGGTCAGGTCGCTGCGGAGCGCGGTGCGAATGTCGGCGTAGCTCTTTTGCGCGCGCCAGCCGGCGAAGCCCGCCACGGCGAGCAATAGGGCCACGACGATCAGGGTCGCGACGAACGGCCCGACATGCGGCGCGAGCGCAAGGATCGCGCCGAAAGCGAGCGCGAGCATCGCGATTCCCAAAGCCGAGGCGGCAACCGCGCCCCAACCTGCGGTCCATGACGCGCCGTGCAGCGCCAGCTCGGTGCGCGCTTCGAGCAGGGCAAGCTCCGCCTTTGCCGTCGCCGACAGATTGTCGACGACGTCGCCGACAATCTTTTCGAGCGGAACGGGGGGTGGGGCGAGCGGGCGCTCGTCCGGCGCATAGCCATGACTTATGCCGTCGAAGCGGCGCTCATCGGACGTTGGCGGAATGTTCGGATCGGAAGATGACAAGCTGCTGTCAATCGTTGGAGTTGCCCTTGAGCATGCGCGCGAGCACGAAGCCGATCACCGTGGCGGCGCCGACGGCAATCGCCGGGTTCTTCTTGACCATGTCGCGCGTCGAGGCGGCGAGCTCGTCGAGATCCTTCTTGTCGAGCGTCGTCGCGAGGCCGGCAACGGTCGTCGCGGCCGAGCGGGCATAGTCGCCATATTGCTTGCCGAACTTGCTGTCGACGGTGCCGGCGCTGTCCTCGAGCATCTTGGCGAGGCTGCCGACGGCTTCGGCCGCCTTGTCCTTGCCCTTGGTCGCGGCGTCGCGCGCCTTGGCCGAGGCCTGGTTCTTGAACGCCGTCGCGTCATCCTTCAGCGAAGCGGCCTTTTTCGACGCTTCGGATTTGATGGTGTCGCGCGTCGCGGCGATCTGGTCGCGGATCGGATGTTCCTTGGCGGCCTTCACGGTTGCGGGCTTGCGGGCGGGCGCGGCCTTGGTGGCGGCGGCCTTCGCGGGGGCCTTGGGACGGGGAGCTGCGGCTTTCTTCGTCGCGGGAGTAGCGGCTTTGGCCATCATTTAGTCCTCTTCTGTCGTGTCGGGCGCCGCGCGAGCGGGCAGCCTCTCTTGGTCCTGCAAGATATATAGCAAGGCGCGCCCAATGGTTCCATCCCCGCGCAAAATTCCTATGCAGCGGTTGCACTAAGGGCAGGGCGCCGATAACAGGCGGGCGCTCTCTCAACCTGCTCCGTTCGGGGCGCCCTGCAGGACAGTTTCCATGACCGCCATCATCGACATCCACGGCCGCGAAATCCTCGACAGCCGCGGCAATCCCACCGTCGAAGTCGATGTGTTGCTGGAGGACGGCAGCTTCGGCCGCGCCGCGGTTCCCTCGGGCGCTTCGACCGGCGCGCACGAAGCGGTCGAGCTGCGCGACGGTGACAAGGCGCGCTATCTCGGCAAGGGCGTGACCAAGGCGGTCGCGGCGGTGAACGGCGACATCGCCGAGGCGCTGATCGGTCTCGATGCAGAGGATCAGCGCGAGATCGACATGGCGATGATCGACCTCGACGGCACACCGAACAAGAGCCGCCTCGGCGCCAACGCGATCCTCGGCGTCAGCCTCGCCGCCGCCAAGGCTGCCGCGGACGCGCGCGGGCTGCCGCTCTATCGCTATGTCGGCGGCGTCTCGGCGCGCACCTTGCCGGTGCCGATGATGAATATCATCAACGGCGGCGAACATGCCGACAATCCGATCGACGTGCAGGAATTCATGATCATGCCCGTCGGCGCCGGCAGCATCGCGGAAGCCGTGCGCTGGGGCAGCGAAATCTTCCACACGCTTAAGAAGGGGCTGTCGGCCAAGGGCCTCGCGACCGCGGTGGGCGATGAGGGCGGCTTCGCGCCGAACCTCGCCTCGACGCGCGCCGCGCTCGACTTCATCGCCGCCTCGGTCGACGAGGCGGGCTTCAAGCTCGGCACCGACGTCGTGCTCGCGCTCGATTGCGCCGCGACCGAATTCTTCAAGAAGGGCAAATATGAGATCAGCGGCGAGGGTCTTTCGCTGAGCCCCGAACAGATGGCCGAATATCTCGCCGCGCTCGTCAACGACTATCCGATCAAGTCGATCGAGGACGGCATGAGCGAAGATGATTTCACCGGCTGGAAGGCGCTCACCGACCTGGTCGGCGACAAGTGCCAGCTCGTCGGCGACGATCTGTTCGTCACCAACCCGGCGCGGCTGGAGCAGGGCATCAAGGACGGCCTCGCCAACTCGCTGCTCGTCAAGGTCAACCAGATCGGCACGCTCAGTGAAACGCTCGACGCGGTCGATATGGCGCACCGCGCCCGCTACACCGCCGTCATGTCGCACCGCTCGGGCGAAACCGAGGATTCGACGATCGCCGACCTCGCGGTCGCGACCAACTGCGGCCAGATCAAGACCGGCAGCCTCGCGCGCTCGGACCGGCTTGCCAAGTATAACCAGTTGATTCGTATCGAAGAAGAACTGGGCGATATGGCGCGCTATCCGGGGGTGGCGATTTTTTCTTAACATGGATCATAGCCGGACCCGAATTGCTTAGGTCGGTGGGCCGGAACCTGCTACACTGCCCCTGACGGTTGCGGTTTTCCACCAGATCGGCTTTTCGTGGTCCCGGCTCAATGCCCGCAGTCCCTCCGTTTCATACGGTCAGCCGATCGAATATGCCGAGAACCGGGTCGCACCGGCTCCTGTCATCCAAGGTATTCGATATGCGCTCCTTTCATATTTTGCTTGAGGGTGAGCCCTCGGGCGAACCCACGCGTATCGATTTCGAGGCGGAAAACCCCGATTTCGCATTGCAGATTGCGCAGGGCCAAGCGGCGGGCCGCAGTATCGAGCTGTGGGAAGGCGCGATGCGGCTCGGCACCTTCTGCAAATCGGCCCCGCATCTCTGGCGCTTGTCTTGATGCGACGAACGGTTGAAAACCGGCATCGGACGCCTTGACGCCACGAATCAACTCTGATTCAAGAGCCGGAATGACGCAGCGCCACAAATTCCGCAAATCGATGAGCCGGGCCACCGGTCCGGCCATTGCGGTGATGGTCGTGCTGGCGATGATCGGCTACATTATCTTCGGTCCGACCGGGCTTTACGCCTGGGGCGAATATGGCCAGTCGGTCGAAAAGAAGCGCGTCATATTGAGCGAGCTGACGAAGAAGCAGAAAGATCTTCAGAACCGCGTCAACCTGCTCGATCGCGGCCGGGTCGATCCCGACCTTGCCGAGGAATATGTGCGCGAGAAGCTGGGCGCCTATCACCCCGACGAATATATCATTCCGATGGAGCCCGACGCGAAGCCCTGAGCCGCTTTTTCTGCGGCTTTGTCATGTTTCTGCTGCATACGTAGGTTGAGGCCGACCCCTGCCATGGTGGGCGTTGCCAAGTGCTGCGCGGCTCTCCTATAGGGAGCCTTGCCGTAACGGCTAAATGCAAAGGAACCCGTCTTGGCCAAAGCACCTGCGCGCACCTCCCCCGCGCCGAAAAAGACTGCATCCACCCCGGCCCCCGCGACCAATCGCGAGATGCCGCGCGATCCCGTCCCCTATGACGCGTCGCCCGAGGAGCTGGAGAAATTCTACCGCGAAATGCTGCTCATCCGCCGCTTCGAAGAGAAGGCGGGCCAGCTTTACGGTCTCGGCCTGATCGGCGGTTTCTGCCACCTCTATATCGGCCAGGAAGCCGTGGCGGTCGGCCTGCAGTCGGCGCTCGACGGCGATAAGGACAGCGTGATCACCGGTTATCGCGACCATGGCCACATGCTTGCCTATGGCATCGATCCCAAGGTCATCATGGCCGAACTGACGGGGCGCCAGGCCGGCATTTCGAAGGGCAAGGGCGGCTCGATGCATATGTTCAGCGTCGAGCATAAATTCTATGGCGGCCACGGCATCGTCGGCGCGCAGGTGTCGCTCGGCACCGGCCTTGCCTTCGCGCACAAATATCGCGGCGACGGCGGCGTGGCGATGGCCTATTTCGGCGACGGCGCCGCGAACCAGGGCCAGGTTTACGAAAGCTTCAACATGGCCGAGCTGTGGAAGCTGCCGATCATCTTCGTGATCGAAAACAACCAGTACGCCATGGGCACGTCGGTCAACCGCGCGTCGGCCGAGGACCAGCTCTATCGCCGCGGCGAAAGCTTCCGCATTCCGGGCATGCAGGTCGACGGCATGGATGTGCTCGCGGTGCGCGGCGCGGCCGAAGCGGCGCTCGAATGGGTGCGCGCGGGCAAGGGCCCGGTGCTGATGGAACTCAAGACCTATCGCTATCGCGGCCACTCGATGTCCGACCCCGCCAAATATCGCAGTCGCGAGGAAGTGCAGGCGGTGCGCGACAAGTCGGACGCGATCGAGCACCTCAAGAAACTGATGACCGATGCCGGTGTCAGCGAGGACAAGATCAAGGATATCGACAAGGAAATCCGCCAGGTTGTTGCGGAATCGGCCGACTTTGCCGAAAGCGCGCCCGAACCCGAACTGTCCGAACTATATACCGACGTGCTGGTGGAGCAATATTGAGATGGCCATCGAATTGAAGATGCCGGCGCTGTCGCCGACGATGGAAGAAGGCACGCTCGCCAAGTGGCTCGTCAAGGAAGGCGACACGGTGAAGTCGGGCGACATCCTCGCCGAGATCGAAACCGACAAGGCGACGATGGAATTTGAAGCCATTGATGAGGGCACGATCGGCCAGATCCTGGTCGCCGAGGGCACCGACAATGTGAAAGTCGGCACCGTGATCGCGACGATCACCAGCGAGGGTGAGGAAGCGGCGGCGCCTGCCGCGGCTCCGGCGCCCGCCGCGGCCGAGGAACCCAAGGCCGAAGCTCCTGCTCCGGCTCCCGCTCCGACCCCCGCACTCGCTGCCGAGAAACCCGCCGCTACCGAACGCGCCTCCGACCCCGCGATTCCCGAGGGCACCGCGATGGTGAAGCTCACCGTCCGCGAAGCCTTGCGCGACGCGATGGCCGAGGAAATGCGGGCGGACGACCGCGTCTTCGTGATGGGCGAGGAAGTCGCCGAATATCAGGGCGCGTACAAGGTCACGCAGGGTCTGCTGCAGGAATTCGGCGCACAGCGCGTCGTCGACACCCCGATCACCGAATATGGTTTCGCCGGCCTCGGCGCGGGCGCGGCGATGGGCGGTCTGAAGCCGATCATCGAGTTCATGACCTTCAACTTCGCGATGCAGGCGATCGACCACATCATCAACTCGGCGGCGAAGACCAACTATATGTCGGGCGGCCAGATGCGCTGTCCGATCGTGTTCCGCGGTCCCAACGGCGCCGCGGCACGCGTCGGCGCGCAGCATAGCCAGAATTACGGCCCCTGGTATGCCAGCGTCCCGGGGCTGATCGTGATCGCGCCCTACGACGCCGCCGACGCCAAGGGGCTGATGAAGGCGGCGATCCGGACCGAGGATCCCGTCGTCTTCCTCGAAAACGAGCTGCTCTATGGCCGCAGTTTCGAGGTTCCCGAGATCGAGGATTTCGTCCTGCCGATCGGCAAGGCGCGGATCATGCGTCAGGGCAGCGACGTCACCGTCGTCAGTTACTCGATCGGCGCCGGGCTCGCGCTCGAAGCCGCCGACCAGCTGGCGGGCGAGGGCATCGACGCCGAGGTGATCGACCTGCGCACGCTGCGCCCGCTCGACACCGCGACGGTGCTCGCCAGCCTCAAGAAGACGAACCATCTCGTGGTCGTGGAGGAAGGCTGGCCGGTTTGCTCGATCGCCAGCGAACTCGCGATGATCGCGATGGAGCATGGCTTCGACGACCTCGACGCGCCCGTCATGCGCGTGTGCAACGAGGATGTGCCGCTGCCCTATGCGAACAATCTCGAAAAGGCCGCGCTCGTCGACACGCCGCGCGTCGTGAAGGCGGTGAAGGCGGTCCTCAATCGTTAATCCGTCGCCCCCGCGAAGGCGGGGGCCGTTATCGGCCTTGCCCTTCCATGCCGAGTAAACCGACATCGGCCCCCGCCTTCGCGGGGGCGACGGTTGAGCAGAGCGCCTACCCCGACATGCGCGATCCGCGCGTCATGGTTGCGGTGCCTCGCGAGAGGCGCGCGGCCATGGCGGCGCTGTGGGGCCTCGCCGCGCGGCTGACCAAGCTGCTGCTCGACGCGCGCGAGCCGCTGATCGGCCAGATCAAGCTCGCCTGGTGGCGCGACATGGCGGCGATGATCGCGAACGCCCCGGCGGCGTTGCCCAAGGGCGAGCCCCTGCTCGCCGAGCTTCAGGCAAGCTGGGCGGGGCAGGGCGGGCTCGACGCGCTCGTCGATGCGGCGGAGGCGATGCTGCTCGCCGAAAGCGATGCCGAGCGGCGTGGCGCGTCCGAAAGCTTTGGCGCACACCTGTTTGCGCTGTCCGGCGGCACGCAGGCCGGCGGCGGGCGCTGGGGCCTGCTTTGGGGCGCCGGCGTCGTCGAAGCCGAACCCGAAGCAAGGGAGTTGCTGGGCGATGCCCGTAATTCAGCAGCGCCGGCGCGCCGCGATTTCGGCGGAAGCCGCGCGCTTCTGATGCTCGATCGCTGGGCTGCGGCGATCGCCAGCCATGACGGCGAACGGAATCCGCGCGTCGAAGGACTTCTCCTCCTGCGCATCGGGCTTTTCGGCCGCTGACGACGAAAAACGCGCCGGGGGTGGAAATGATGTCCCCGACCCTCTATCTTGGCGGCAACAAATAGGGTCGCAGGGGACATTGCATGTTCAACGGGCTGGTCGCCTATCTCGATTCGATCAAAGCGCGCGATCCCGCACCGCGGTCGCGCTGGGAAATATTGCTCTACCCGGGGCTGCTCGCGGTCGGCATGCACCGCGTCGCGCATTGGCTTTTCGAGGCGCGGCTGTTCTTCCTCGCGCGTTTCATCAATCACCTGTCGCGCTTCCTGACCGCGATCGACATCCATCCGGGTGCGACGATCGGGCAGCATCTCTTTATCGATCACGGCTTCGGCGTCGTGATCGGCGAGACCGCCGAGATCGGCGACAATGTCTCCATCTATCAGGGCGTGACGCTCGGCGGGACCGATCCCGCGAACGGCATCGGCGGCAAGCGCCACCCGACGCTCGCCAATGACGTGATCGTCGGTTCGGGGGCGCAGATCCTGGGCCCCGTCACGGTCCACGCGCGCGCCCGCGTCGGCGCCAATGCGGTGGTGACCAAGGACGTGCCAGAGGGCGCGGTGATGGTCGGCATTCCGGCGCGCTCGACCCTGCTCGATGCGACCGAATATGCCCGCGAATTCGTGCCCTATGGCACGCCGTGCAGCGAGACCTTCGACCCCGCGACGCAAAAGGTCGAACTGCTGCAATGCCAGCTCGATCAGATGCAGAAGCAGCTCGCGGCGCTGCTCGAAGAACGCGAGCTTGCCGCCGCCGATGACGAAGCGCTGCGGCGCAAAGGGAGCCGGAACCGGGCCTGATGGGGACCGTTACGCCTTTGCCGCTCGGGAATGGTCGGACGGCACCGCTGCAGACAGGCTTCGAGCGCCCCGAATTGATGCGCATCCTCGACCTTTACGGCCGCATGGTCGCGGCGGGGCATTGGCGCGATTATGCGATGGATTTCCACCGCGACGCCGCCATTTTCTCGGCCTTCCGCCGCGCCGCCGAGCGGCCCGAATATCGCATCGAAAAGCGCCCCGCCTTGCGGAGCCGGCAGGGCATGTGGGCCCTTGTCTCCGAAGCCGGGGCGATATTGAAACGCGGGGACGAGCTTTCGAATGTGCTCGCTCCGGTCGAACGCAAGCTGATGAAGCTGGTCGGAGACTAAGCGCCGCTGTTCCGGAAACGGCGAGTGTGGATCAGGCCTCTCTCTGGTCGCCTGACCCACACCCGTTCCTCCCGTAGGGGAGCTCTGATCAGGCTGTCGCGAGGCGCCGCAGCCTTTTGTCGTCACCCAGCAGCACCGTCGGACTGCCATGCGCCTTGCGGCGTGCGACCCAGTCGCGCAGCAGTTCGGCGCAGCTATGATCGAGCCCCGACAGCTGGCCGCAGTCGATCGTGACCGCCCTGTCGCGCGGGATCGAACCCAGCGTGTCTTCCAGCTTGGGAAGCTGGACGAAGGTTGCCGAGCCCGACAGGCTGACGCGCGTCCCTTCCGCATTGTCCGAATGATCCACCTTGAGCCGCAGGCGGCGGACATGGGGGATGAGTTCGACGAGCGAGAAGAGGATGCCGACGATCACGCCGGTTAGCAGGTCGACCGCGACCACCAGCACGAGCGTCGTTGCCCAGATGACCACGGGCAGCACGCCATGATGCTTGAGCAGCTCGCGGGCATGGTCGAGCTTGACCAGCCGCCAGCCGGTCACGACAAGCACCGCGCCGAGCGTCGCCATCGGCATCGCACGCATCACCGACGGCAGCAGCGCGACGAAGGCGAGGATCCAGACACCGTGCATGATCGTCGAGCGACGCGACACGGCGCCGGCCTGGACGTTCGCCGAGCTGCGGACGATGACGCCCGTCATCGGCAGCGCGCCGACGCCGCCACACAGCATGTTGCCGACGCCCTGCGCGCGCAGTTCCTTGTTGAAATCGCTGCGCGGACCATCGTGCATCTTGTCGACCGCCGCCGCCGACAGCAAAGTCTCGGCACTGGCGATGAACGCGACCGCGATGGCGGCGGCAATGATTTCGGGCGTCAGCCAGCTGGCGAAGGCCGTCGGCGGGGTGATCGCGGAGAGGATCGAATCGGGCACTTCGACGCGCGCCACATTCATGTTCAGGACCAGCGCGATCACCGTGCCCGCGACGACGCCGAGCAGCGCGCCGGGGACGAGGTGCATCGAGGCCGGACGCCACTTTTCCCACGCGAGCATGACGCCGATCGTGATGCCGGCGATCAGTAGCGCGAGTTCGGCGCCGCCGGGACTGCTCGCGTTGATGCCCAGCAGGCGGCCCGGCATCGCGGCGATATTTTCAAGACCGCTTGCGAGAGGCTTGGCGTCGAACAGGACGTGGAACTGGCCGATGACGATCAACACGCCGATGCCCGCGAGCATGCCGTGGACGACCGCGGGCGAAATCGCGCGGAACCAGCCGCCGAGTTTCGCCACGCCCGCGATAAGCTGGACGGCGCCCGCGATGAGCAGGATGGGGCCGAGCGCCTCCATCCCCTGCGTGCGGACGAGTTCGAACACGATCACCGCGAGGCCAGCGGCGGGGCCGCTGACCTGGAGGGGAGAACCGGCGATCATGCCGACGACGATCCCGCCGATGATGCCTGTCATCAGGCCTTTTTCGGGCGGGAGGCCGGATGCGACGGCGATGCCCATGCACAGCGGCATCGCGACGAGAAACACGACGATCGACGCCGCGAAATCGCGCGAAAAGCCGCTGGCCGAGCTGGCGGGGAGAGCCTGGCTCGCCATGTTCAGGCCGCCTGCGCCGGGCGCTGGTGCATCGCGAGGCGCTGCGCCGCGGCGAGCGCGACGGGCAGGGGCTCGTTGGCGCGGATCGGAACGAACTGCCCGCTGGCGCCGTCGAGACCCATTACCTCGCCGAGGTGAATGTCGACGAACCAGCCGTGCAGCGAAATCTCGCCGCGCGCGATACCCGCGGCGACCGACGGATGGGTGCGCAGGTGCGCAAGCTGGACGACGATATTCTCGAGGCTCGCGGCGCGGACGAGGCCGGCATCGTCGAGGTCGGCATAGCCCGACCGCACGACATGTTCAGCGGCATGGCTATGGCGCAGCCAGGCGGCGACATTCGGCATGCCTTCCATCATGTGCGGGTTCATCAGCGCCTTCATCGCGCCGCAGTCCGAATGGCCGCAGACGATGATGTCGCGCACGCCGAGCGCCGCGACGGCATATTCGACCGTCGACGACACGCCGCCATTTTGCGTCGCAAAGGGCGGGACGATGTTGCCGGCGTTGCGGCAGACGAACATGTCTCCGGGTTCGGCCTGCATGACATGTTCGGGCGCCACGCGGCTGTCCGCGCAGGAGATCATCAGCGCCTTCGGGCTCTGGCCGTCGGCGACAAGCTTGGCGAACAGGTCGTTGCGGCTGGGGAAGACGCGCTTTTCGAAATCGAACACGCGTCCGATCAGATCGTTCATGAAACCACTCCTTGCTGGTTGGTTTCACGCACATGGCGATCGAACTTTGCTGCGGTGCAGCGTTAATGTAACGAAATGTTGCTCAGGCGGCGGGCAGACGCAGGCGTGCGGCCAAACCCCCGAGATGGCTCTGCCCAAGCTCCAGCGAGCCGCCGTGCATCCGGGCAATGCGGTCGACGATCGACAGGCCGAGCCCGAAACCCCCGGTGTCGCGCGCCCGCGCGCTGTCGAGCCGCGCGAACGGCTGCACCGCTTCTTCGCGCAGATGTTCGGGGATGCCGGGGCCGTCGTCGGCGACCTCAATTTCGATCCTTCGGTCGCCGCTGCGCAGCCGTACCTCGATCTCGTTCCCGAAGCGCAGCGCATTGCCGACGAGGTTGAGGAGCGCGCGCTTGATCGCGATGCCATGCACCGAAAGCACCAGATGATCGGGCCCGGCATAGCGGACGCGATGCCCACGGTCGCTCGCCTCGTCGGCGGCGGTCGCGCACATCACCGCGATGTCGGTCGGCGCCACGGGTTCGGTCGGATCGTCGATATCGCCCGAGAGATAAGCGAGCAGCGAGTCGATCATGCGCTCCATCTCGCCGATATCCTGCTCCATCGCGAGCGAGACCGACGGATCCGCGACGCTGTCGGCGCGCAGCCGCAGCCGCGCCAGCGGCGTGCGGAAGTCATGCCCGACCGCCGCCAGCGCCTGGGTGCGATCGGCGATCATCGCGGTGATACGGTGCTGCATGTCGTTGAAAGCGTCGATGACCTTCCGGACCTCCGCAGGACCGCGCAACGGGACGTCAACGAAATCGCGCTTGCCGAGCGTCTCGGCCGCGCGCGTCAAATCGCGCATAGGGCGGAGCGTATGGCGGATGAGCAAGCTGGCGAGCAGCACGAGCGCGATCGCCGGAACCAGCGTCTGCAAGGTGCGGAACAATGTCAGGTCGAGCTTGCGGACATGGTCGCGTGCGCTGAAACTCACCCAGCTCCCGTCGTTCAGCCGGATCGCGCCCGAAATCGTGCTGTGGAGTCCCGGCGACTGGAGATAGAGGCGCAGGTCGCGTTCCTGTATTTCGGGTTCCCAGTCGAGGATCTGCCGCGTGATCTGGTTGAGCTTGGGCGACACCGGCGGCGGATTGACCAGCCGTTCCTGCCAGACGAGATGATAGCGGGTGGTCGTCAGTTCGGACGCCACCGTGTCGCGCTGCGACCGCGGCGCTTCCTCGATCAGCTTGCCCGACAGGACGAGATGTTCGGCAAGCCGCCGCGCCTTGTCGCCGTTGATCGAAAACTGGCTCGCGCGTTCGTATAGGAACATGCTCGCGGCACTTTCGAGCAGCACCGCGGCGAACAGGATCGCGACGATCTGTCCGAACAGGCCGAACCCGCGCTTTTCGAACAGGCTCAAAGCCGCTCCACGGGGACGTTGAGCATATAGCCGATGCCGCGGACGGTCATGATCGGTGCCGGCTTGCCGGAGCTCGACAATTTGCGCCGCAGGCGGCTGATGAGCACGTCGATGCTGCGGTCCGAGCTGTCGCCCAGCCGGGTGCGCGACAATTCGATCAGCCGTTCGCGCGCGATGACGCGCTGGGCATTGTCGCACAGGCTGACGAGCAGGTCGAACTCGGCGCCGGTCAGTTCGACCGCGGCGCCATCGGGCGAGGTCAGCTGACGCCGGGGCAGATCGGCGGTCCAGTCGTTGAAGCGGATCAGGCCGCGCTCGCGGTCCGCCACCGGCCGCTCGATCGCGTGGCGCCGCAGCACGGCGCGTACGCGCGCGACGAGTTCGCGAACCCCGAACGGCTTCGCGAGATAATCGTCGGCGCCGAGCTCGAGCCCGACGATTCGGTCGGTCTCGGTCCCTTTCGCCGACAGGAAGATGATCGGAACGTCGCTCGTCCGCCGGACTTCGCGGCAGATGTCGATCCCCGACGTGCCGGGCAGCATGATGTCGAGGAGCAGCAGGTCGGCGGGCGCCGCCCGCAGTGCGTCCCACATCTGCGGCGCGGTGCCGGCGGTGCGGACGATATAACCATGTTCCTGGAGCGCGCGCGCGGTCAGGGTTCGGATCGGAGGATCATCCTCCACCATCAAGATATTCGGCGGTGTCATCGCTTCACCTGGGAGAGGGGCACATTCCTTGACCCGGACCCGCCCGTCCGTGCCGTGTTGCTGGGGTGCAGGAACGCCTTGCCGTTGCGGCGTAGGCGAAAGCACGGTCCACAGGATGCTGAGCCCTGCGGATCCGCGCTTCTCTTACCGTGCCTCACCGTTCAGGCAAGGGGGCGAATCGTTTCTCGGCACTGGCGACCGAAACGGGGACGATAAAAAGGGCCCCGGCCGTTTGGCCGGGGCCCTAGAAAACCGGCTCGCAAGGTGGAAGCCGGTGTGCTGCGGGTTCTTCCTATCCCTGCGCCGCGACGCCGGCGGTACGGACGGTCGCGGGCAGCTGGTTCGCCAGATCGTCGGGCAGCACGCCGACGACGACCGCGCGTGCATTCTGCCAGAAGGCCGAAAGCAGCAGCAGCGCCGATCCGATGACGAAGGCGGTCAGCGCGACATTGAGCTCGACCGCGCCGAAGGTGCGGAACAGCTGCGTCATCGCGAAGAGCACATAGGCGAGCGCCGAGACGAGCAGCGCGCGGCGGTCGATAGCGAGTGCGATGAGACCGAAGACGATATAGACGCCGATCACCAGCACCGCGGCGCCGCTGCCGATGTCGCTGCCGTCGGTGACGCCGAGCAGATGGAACACCGGATGCGCAATCATCGGCGCGGCGAGCAGGTGGAGCCAGAAGGCGACGTCGCTGCGGCGCGTCTGGCGCACCCGGTCGCTGCGGTCCCACCACATGGCGAGCGCGAAGACGCCGATCCCGGCGATGAGCACGAGGATCATCGGCAGCGTGCCATCGGGGCTGGGCATTCCGGTGATCGCGAGCACGAGGGCCACGGCCGTGGCGGCGAGCGCGGCGGTGCCGGCGGCGACGGTGATCGGCACCATGAAGCGTTTCCAGTGCGCCCAGGTCGCCGCGGCGGTGATCAGCGCCATCGCGCCGACCAGGATCGCGCCGACGGTTTCGCTGGGGCTATGCCCGAAAATAACCTCGCCATGGCGGACGAGGAAACCGACCATCGTCGCGAAGACCCCGCCCGAAAAGGCGAGGACGAGCACGATGCTGGGGAGCGCCATGCGGCGTTTGCGGGTAAAATATTCGGCGAGGAACCAGGCCGACGCCGCGACGAAGGCGCCGCCGAGCGCGGTGTGGATCGACGCGCCGATCCACCCGACCGCGACGAGCAGGATGACCGCCGCGATGCTGACGAAAATATCGTTGAAGCCGGTGATGAGGCGGAATGATTCCTCGTCCGCTCCGGGGGTGGCGCGAACCGACGCGATATGCGACCGGAACGCCGTTGCAGCCTCCGGTGTCAGAACCTTCGCATCGACCGCGGCTTGCAGGTCGCTTTCACTATACATCGGGGTCGTCCTTCTGTCCGATCCCCTTGCCCCAAAGTGCTTTTAGCAGGACTGTGTTAGTGTTGCAATACGATAAATCAGGCGAAGATATGCGCCGAGGTCAGCCGTTCCTGCTGCGCGCGCGTGGTTCGGTCGACCAGTCGATAGGCGAGCGGATAGAGCGCCAGGCTGACCACAGATGAAAGTATTTCGAGCTCAAGCACACTACGGAATTCCTCCGCCGTATCGGCCTTCAGGCTGAGCCGGAATACATAGTTGGCTACGATCGAGGTGATGATCCAGCAAGCCCACCAGAGGGTGAGAAAGCCGTTGCCGCGATCGAGGTCGCCCGTCTCGTTGCCGTGGCTGGCGTTCCAAATCTGGCGCATCGCGCCAAAGGGTTTGAAGAAGTTGGCGATCGGAACGAAATGCCAGCCGACGGCCCAGCCGGGCGTATAGCGGAAACCCGGAACCGACGCCGCGTCGACATTGGCCGCGGCGCGATAGATCCACATCCCGAAAACGACATAGGTAAGGATCAGGATCAGCCAGTTGGCGAGCAGAACCGCGGCGTAAAGACCCTCGGCATTGTCCAGATCGGCATTGTCCAGGTTGATCAGTCCCTGGAGTTCAGCGATCTCGCCGACGAGCATCGCGATCAGCGACAACAGGCCCGCTACCAGCAGCGCCTTCACGATCTTCGCCCGTCGCGCCAAAAGGTCGATGCCTTCGGCCAGCCCCATTTCGGCCATGTCATTCCCCCGCATGGGGCGCGCCGCCCCCGGCGCCCCTCATGCGGGAGTGTATCAGGCTCAGCCCAGCGCCATCAATGCCTTCATGACGTTCATCGACTGTTCGCTGCCTGACTGCGGCACGGTCTCGCCATTGCGGTCGATGATCTTCTCCCACGCGGCCGCGACGCCCTCGGGAGTGCGTTCGCCTTCGGGGAGCGCGACGCCGGGGGTCATGGTGACATAGGCGGCGTGGAACGCGCCCGCGCCCGCGCCGACGATCATGTTGGTCGGCGCATCCTCGCTGACCAGATAGAGCGCGGCGGGGACGACATTCTCGGGCGTGAACTTCTCGAACAGCTCGGCCGGGAAAATGTCTTCGGTCATGCGCGTGCCCGCGACGGGCGCGATCGTGTTGCAGCGGATATTATATTTCGCGCCTTCGAGGTGGAGTGTCTTGGTCAGCCCCGCGAGCCCCAGCTTCGCCGCGCCGTAATTCGCCTGCCCGAAATTGCCGTAAAGGCCGGTCGACGAGGCGGTCATCAGGATGCGGCCATAGGCCTGCTCACGCATCAGGTCCCAGCATGCCTTGGTGACGTTGGCGCTGCCGCTGACATGCACCTTCAGCACCAGGTCGAAATCGGCGGGCTCCATCTTGGCGAAGCTCTTGTCGCGCAGGATGCCGGCGTTGTTGATCAGGACGTGGACGCCGCCCCATTCTTCCTTCGCCTTGGCGACCATTTCGACCATCTGCTCATATTCGGTGACGCTGCCGCCGTTGGACATGGCGGTGCCGCCGGCGGCGCGGATTTCCTCGACGACCTGCAGCGCGGCGTCCGAATGGCCGGTGCCGTCGCGCGATCCGCCGAGGTCGTTGACGACGACTTTGGCGCCGCGCCGGGCGAGTTCGAGCGCATAGGCGCGGCCAAGGCCGCCGCCGGCGCCGGTGACAATGGCAACGCGGCCGTCAAATTTGATCGTCATGATGGTCTCCCGGAAAAGGGGTGAAGGGTTGTCAATGAAAACGCGACCGTCCTTAGCCGTTCGTTCGGGGCAGGCAAGGGGGATGACCACGCCGGAAAAAAGAGCTTTGTCGCCAAATTGTCATTTTGGTGACGCCGGATTGTCATATACCAGCAATATTAGCGCCACGAACCCGTGACCCTTTCCCAATGGAGCTTCGTTCATGCGCCGTGCCCTCACCACCGCCCTGCTGGCGACGTCGATGTTCAGCCTGCCGGGGGTGGCACATGCGCAGGCGATGACCGCCGAGGAAGCCGCGGCGCTGCGGGCCGAACTTGCGGCTTTGAAAGCGCAGGTCCAGACGCTCGAAGCGCGGCTCGATGCGGCGACCGCCGAGCCTGCGCCCGCTCCGCTTCCCACGCCGACGCCGCCATCGGTCACCGCCAAGCCCGCGACCGAGATAAGCTGGAAGGGGGCACCCGAATTGAAGACCGCCGATGGCTGGAGTTTCAAACCGCGCGGCCGCATGCAGTTCGACATGGCGGGCATCGACGCGCCCGCGGGCGTGCTGGGAACGCGTGGCGGTTTGACGAGCGAAATCCGCCGGGTGTTTCTGGGCGTCGATGGCAAGATTCCGGGCGGTTTTTCGTACCGGCTGGAAGCCGATTTCGCCGGTGGTTCGGCCGAACTGACCGACGTATACCTGACTTATGGCAAAGGACCATGGTCGGTCACGATGGGGCACGTCAGACACTTTACCTCGCTCGAAGACGTGACGAGCGATTTGTTCACCAGCTTTACCGAGCGTGCCGCCTTTGTGCCGGCCTTTGGTTTTGAACGCCGCGTTGGCGTGGGAGCCCAATATAAGGGAAAGCAGCTCCTCGCACAGGCGGGCGTCTTTGGTGACGATGCCAACAGTCTTCTGGACGATAAGAACAACAGCATCAGCGCCGACGGGCGCCTGGTGTGGATGCCCAAGTTCGGCAAAACCCAGCTTCATCTGGGCGGGTCGGTCCATTTTCGCGATTTCAACGACCTGTCGTCGACCGCGCGCTATCGCGCCCGGCCCTTTGTCCACACGACCGACGTGCGTCTGGTCGATACCGGCGACATCAGCGCCACGGGAGAGAACGGCTATGGGCTGGAGGCTGCGTTGGTGTCGGGGCCGTTCCATGCGTCGGGCGAAGCCTTCTGGCAGACGATGAAGCGCCCCGGCCTTGCCGACCCGACCTTCTTCGGCGGCTATGCGGAAGTCGGCATGTTGCTGACCCCCGGCGACAGCCGCAGTTACAAGGATGGATCGTTCGACCGGCTAAGGCCGTCGAAACCGATCACCGAAGGCGGGATTGGGGCGATCGAGATCAATGCGCGCTACGATTACCTCGACCTCAACGACGGTGCGATTGTCGGCGGACGCCAGCGCATCGCATTGCTGGGGGTGATGTGGGCGCCGATCGACTATGTCCGCGTGATCGCCAACTATGGCCGGGTCCAGATCGACGACGCCGCGATCGCCAGCGCAACGGGCGACCGCGATTATTCGGCAGACGTGTTCGGGCTGCGGACCCAACTCGACTTCTGAGCATCGGCGGCTTTGGGGTGGGAAGCTACCATCTTCCAATCTCGTCATCCCGCACTTGATCCGGGATCCACCGCCGCGCCGAAGTCATGGACCCCGGATCAAGTCCGGGGTGACGATGAAAGACAGGTCAGCCCGCTCCGATCAAACGCTCTTTCCCGCATCCAGCGCATAACCCGCCGAGCGCACCGTGCGGATGATGTCGCTCGTGCCCGGCAGGTTGATCGCCTTGCGCAGCCGCCGGATATGGACGTCGACGGTCCTGAGCTCGATGTCGCTGTCCTGACCCCAGACGCTGTCGAGCAATTGCCCGCGCGAGAAGACGCGGCCCGGATGCTCCATGAAATGGCGGAGCAGGCGGAATTCGGTCGGCCCCATCGCGACGATCTGGCCACCCCGCACCACCTTGTGCGCGACCGAGTCGAGTTCGATGTCGGCATAGGTCAGCATCTCGCCGGCGAGCGCGGGGCGCAGGCGGCGGAGCACCGCCGACACGCGCGCCACCAGCTCGCGCGGGCTGAACGGTTTGGTGACATAATCGTCGGCGCCGGTTTCGAGGCCGCGGATGCGGTCCTCTTCCTCGCCGCGTGCGGTGAGCATGATGATCGGGACATTCGCCGATTTGGGATTGCGGCGGAGGCGCCGGCAAACCTCGATCCCCGGCAGGCTCTCGATCATCCAGTCGAGCAGGACGATATCGGGAACGCGTTCCTCGACGAGGATCAGCGCCTGTTCGCCGTCGGGGGTCTGGCGGACCGAAAAGCCCTCGCGCGCGAAATGCCAGACGATGAGCTCGGCGATCGCCTCGTCATCCTCGATCAGCAGAAGGTCGGGCTGCGGCATCAGCCTTGCTCCTGCTCCGCGGCGCCATCTTCGGGCTGTTCGCCGCGCTCGCGTTCCTCCATCCGCTCGCCGGTGACGACATAATGGACCATCTCGGCGATGTTGGTCGCATGGTCGCCCATGCGTTCGAGGTTCTTGGCGACGAACAGCAAATGCGCGCTTTCCGAGATATATTTCGGATTTTCCATCATGAAGGTGACGAGCGTGCGAAAGATGCTGTTGTAGAAATCGTCGACATTCTTGTCGCGCACCGTCACGCGCACCGCGAGTTCGGCGTCGCGCGCGGCGAAGCTGTCGAGCGCGTCGTGGATCAGCTCGACGACGATCGACGACATCGAGGTGAGGAGCGGGATCGCCTCGATCGACCGCGTCTGGTCCATCAGCGCAACGCGCTTGGCGATGTTCTTCGCATAGTCGCCGATGCGTTCGACGACCGACACGATCTTCAGCGCCGCGATCATCTCGCGCAAATCGTCGGCCATCGGGGCGCGGAGCGCAATCGTCTGCACCGCGAGCTGCTCGACTTCGGCTTCCAGCGCGTCGATCTTCTTGTCGTCGCGCACGACTTGCGCCGCGAGGTCGAGGTCGCCCTTGCTGAGCGCGGTCATCGCCTGGAGCAGCGCCTGTTCGGCGCGCCCGCCCATCTCGCTGATCAGCCCGCGCAGGCGGTTGAGGTCCTCGTCGAAGGCTTTGACCGTATGATCATTCGTTAGTGCCATCGTTTTCGTCCTAATGCGCTACGGATCAACCGTAGCGGCCCGTGATATAGTCCTTGGTGCGTTCCTGCCGCGGGTTGGTGAAGATGTCGGTGGTCTTGCCGTACTCGACCAACGTCCCGAGGTGGAAAAAGGCGGTGCGCTGCGACACGCGGGCCGCCTGCTGCATATTGTGCGTGACGATCACGATCGCATATTTGCCGCGCAGCTCGTGGATCAGCTCCTCGATTTTCGCGGTGGCGATCGGGTCGAGCGCCGAACAGGGCTCGTCCATCAAAATGACTTCGGGGTCGACCGCGATCGCGCGCGCGATGCACAGGCGCTGCTGCTGGCCGCCCGACAGCGCGGTGCCGCTTTCGCCCAGCCGGTCCTTGACCTCGTCCCACAGGCCGGCGCGCACCAGCGCGCGCTCGACGATGACGTCGAGCTCGGCCTTCGACGGCGCGAGGCCGTGGATGCGCGGACCGTAACCGACATTGTCATAGATCGACTTGGGAAAGGGGTTCGGTTTCTGGAACACCATGCCGACGCGCGCGCGGAGCTGCACGACGTCCATCGACGGCGCGTAAATATCCTCGCCGTCAAGCTCGATCCGCCCCGTGACCTTCGCGCTCGCGACGGTGTCGTTCATGCGGTTCAGCGAGCGCAGAAAGGTCGACTTGCCGCAGCCCGACGGGCCGATGAACGCGGTGACGAGGTCGGTGCCGACGTCGATCGACACATCGTTGATCGCCTGTTTCTCGCCGTAAAAGACGTTGACGCCCTGCGCGCGCATCTTGGGGTCGGCGATAGTGAGATCGTCTTGGGTCATATTCACCAGCGTTTTTCGAATTTGTTGCGAAGATAGATCGCAAAGGCGTTCATCGACAGGAGCACGATAAGCAGCACGATGATCGCGGCGGAGGTTTTCTCGACAAAGCCCCGGTCGACTTCGTCCGACCAGAGGAAGATCTGCATCGGCAGCACGGTCGAGGGCGAGCAGATGCCGCCGGGCACGTCGCCGATAAAGGCGCGCATCCCGACGAGGAGCAGCGGCGCGGTCTCACCCAGCGCGCGCGCCATGCCGATGATCGTGCCGGTGAGGATTCCGGGCAGCGCGAGCGGCAAGACATGATGGAACACCACCTGCACGGGGCTCGCGCCCACGCCCAGCGCAGCATCGCGGATCGACGGCGGCACCGACTTGATCGCGTTGCGGCTGGCGATCACGATCACCGGCATCGTCATCAGCGCGAGCGTCAGCCCGCCGACGAGCGGGCTCGCCTGACACAGGCCGAACCAGTTGATGAACACCGCGAGCGCGAGCAGGCCGAAGATGATCGAGGGCACCGCGGCCAGGTTGTTGATCGACACTTCGATGAGGTCGGTCCAGCGGTTCTTCGGTGCATATTCTTCCAGATAGAGCGCCGCGAGCACGCCGGTCGGAAAGGCGATCAGAAAGGCGATGAAGATCGTCAGCACCGATCCCTTCAATGCACCCCAGATCCCCGCGACCGCGGGGTCGGTGGCGTCAGCATTCTTGAAGAAGGCCCAGTGGATGCCGGTCGACAGCTTGCCGTCCTTCTCCAGCGCATCGACCCGCGCGCCGAGCGCGCCCTTGCCGCCATCCTTCGCGGCCATATCGACTTCGCTCGACGCGGGCAGTTCGAACAGCGTCTCGCCGTCGAGCAATTCGGGATCGGCCTTGATCGCGCTGCGCACTTCCTTCCACGCATTTTCGCTGATCAGCGCCGACCCGCCGTCGCCCAGCGCCTCGTCGGCGGCAAAGGCGACGATGTCGGCCAGCCCCGCGTTCGCGATCACCTGATCGGCGTCGGCATCGCCCAGCCGCGCTTTGTCGATCGTCAGCGGCATCGCCTTGAAATCAACCGGCACCGCGACATGCGTATAGGTAAAGCCGCGCGCGCCGTTGCCGACCATCACGAACAGCAGGAAGGCGAGGAACGCCCCCGATAGCAGCACCGCGCCCAGCCCCATCAGCTTGAAGCGGCGCTCGGCGGCGTAGCGGCCCGCGATGCGCTTCTGCATCGCCGCGCCCTTCCAGTCGGTGGGGGAAGTTTCCCTATTCATATGCTTCCCGATATTTCTTGACGATGCGCAGCGCGACGATGTTGAGCAGCAGCGTGACGAGGAAGAGCACGAGCCCGAGCGCGAAGGCTGCGAGCGTCTTGGCGCTGTCGAACTCCTGATCGCCGGTGAGCAATTTCACGATCTGCGCGGTTACGGTGGTGACGCTGGCAAAGGGGTTGGCGGTCATATTCGCCGACAGGCCCGCCGCCATCACCACGATCATCGTCTCGCCGATCGCGCGGCTGACCGCGAGCAATATGCCACCCATCACGCCCGGAAGCGCGGCGGGGATCAGCACCTGACGGATCGTCTCGTTCGGCGTTGCCCCCAAGGCAAGGCTGCCGTCGCGCATCGCCTGCGGCACCGCGTTGATGCTGTCGTCGGCCATCGAGGAGACGAAGGGGATGATCATCACCCCCATCACGATCCCCGCGGCGAGCGCGCTTTCGGTCGAGGCGTTGGGAATGCCCAGCATCACCGCGAACTCGCGCAGCGCCGGCGCCACCGTCAGCGCGGCGAAATAGCCGTAAACGACCGTCGGTACGCCCGCGAGGATCTCGAGCAAGGGCTTCACCCATTTGCGCACCGCGGGCGCGGCATATTGGGTGAGGTAGACCGCGGTCATCATCCCGATCGGGATCGCGACGATCATCGCGATGATCGCGCCGATCAGCACGGTGCCCCAGAACAGCGGAATGCCGCCGAAGGTGTCGGGCTGCGGCGCGCCGCTCGTCGGCGCCCACGTCGTCCCGACCAGCAATTCGGCGGGCGAGACGAGGCGGAAGAAACGGATCGATTCAAAGAGCAGCGACAGCACGATGCCGAAGGTCGTCAGGATCGCGACGAGCGATGCGAGCAGCAACAGCATCATCACGATCTTTTCGACGCGGCTCCGCGCGCGGAAATCGGGGCGGATGCGCGTGAAGGCATAAAGCCCGCCCGCGAGCGCCAGCGCCAGCATCGCCGCGATGCCGATCCACGCATATTTGTGGCTCGCTTGCGAATAGGGCTTCACCAGCGGCGCCGCGGCGGGCAGCCGCACCTCGGCCTGCCGCCCTTGCGCGACATTGCGCGCGTCGGACAATATCGCGCCGCGCTCGAACCCGAATTCGGGCAGGCTCTGCGCCGCTTCGGTCGTCAGCACCTGATTGGTGATCAGCGCGGGCGACACCGACGACCAGACGGCAAGGAACAGCGCCGCGGGCGCGAACAGCCACAGCGCGACATACCAGCCATGATATTGCGGGCGCGAGTGCAGCTTCGCCTGCGCGCGCCCGGCGAGCAGGTTCGACCGCGCCCGGCCGGCGAGCCAGCCGATCAGGGCAAGGCCTGCGATCAAAAGCAAAAGGGCGGCGGCGTTGAAGGTCACATGCGTCTCTTAACCTGTCCCCAATTCCATTCGCCCTGAGCTTGTCGAAGCCTGTCCTGAGCGACTGACAAGTCAGTCGAAGGGGGCCGTTCTTGTCTTCAACCGAAGAGGAAAAAGGACGGTGCTTCGACAAGCTCAGCACGAACGGGGAAGGGGAGTCCAACGTCAGAAAAAACGGCGGCCGGACAGGGCGAACCCGCCCGGCCACCAGCGGGAGGAAACTTACTTCAGTTCCGCACCATCCAGCGCGGTCATATTCTTGCCGTTCGCCGCCGCGGTGTCGGCGATCGCTTTCGGCGACACGATCAGCCCCTTGGCGTTGAGGTAACCGCCGTCGGCCGCGCCCTTCAGGAACTCGGCGACATATTCGGCGAGCCCGGGGACGACACCGACATGCGCCTTCTTCACATAGATGTAGAGCGGGCGCGAACCGGGATAGCTGCCGTCGGCGATCGCCGCATAGGTCGGCGCGACGCCCTGCACCGGAACCGCCTTGATCTTGTCCTTGTTCGCATCGAGATAGCTGAAGCCAAAGATGCCGAGGCTGGTCGGGTTCTTGTCGAGCTTCGAGATGATGAGGTTATCATTCTCGCCCTGCTCGACATAATAGGGCGAACCGCGCAGCGTCGTGCACACCGCCTCATGCTTGTCCTTGTCGCTGTCCTTCAGCGCCTTCATTTCGGCATTGGCGTCGCAGCCGGTGCCGAGGATCAGCTCCTTGAACGCGTCATAAGTGCCGCTCGTCGACGGCGGACCAAAGACCGAGATCGCGACCGCGGGCAGCGCCGGGTTCACGTCCTTCCACGTCTTCGCGGTGTTGGGCTTGCCATAGGGGTTCGCCGCGAGCGCCTTATAGACGTCTTCCTCGGTCAGCTCGAAACCCGGACCGCGCGCCGCCTCACCCAGCGCGATGCCATCGATGCCGATCTGGACTTCGACGATGTCCTTCACGCCGTTCGCGACGCAGCTGTCATATTCCTTCTTCTTCATGCGGCGCGATGCGTTCGCGATGTCGGGCGTGTCGCCGCCAACGCCGGCGCAAAAGCGCTCGAAGCCGCCGCCGGTGCCTGTGCTGTCGATCTTCGGCGTCTTGTTGCCCGTCGCCTCGGCGAACTTCTCGCCAACCGTGGTGGCAAAGGGGTAGACGGTCGAGGACCCGACCGCGCTGATATAAGCGCGCGCACCGCCGCCCGAAGACGCCTGATCCTGACACGCGGACAGCGCCAGCGCGCATGTGGCGGCGCCAGCGACGCCGAGCATCTTGGTAGCGAATTTCTGCAGCATCGAAAAATCCTGTCGAGGGTCGTTACCGAACCAAGCCGCCACCCCCGCGGCGACTCGCTGGGTGCCCAATGGGGGTTTTGTGTGACGTGTTTGTGACAGGGGGTGTCATGGAAGTGTCATGATCCGGCCGTGTCGAATGCCCTAGCATCTTTTACGGGTGGACGATGTCTTCCAAGAGCGAATTGACGAAGGTGTTTCTTGATACTTTCGCGTTCTTGCCGAGTATCCCTGCTCTATACCAACGCTCCACATTGGCTACCGGGACTACGTAGATCGGCACACTTGGAAATAAAGTAATGTCGGAAAGAATGTAGCCTCGAATGTTCTGGAGCTTAGCGAGGAATCCTGCTTCCTCAAAATAGCGGCCTTTCCCAACCTGGGCCGATGGATTGAAATAGACACCACCCCTTGTGATCGAACGCACCTCCCAAAGTCCTCCGTCCGGCGCGCGCAAATCATATCCAGCGCCCTCGGTCGGTGCCAGATCCCAACCTTCATGTGCCCATTTCAATCTACGTTCTATGATGAATGACGCACGACGACCATCGGTCATGAATTCATGGACATCTTCTGGCTGCACGCCAAACGCCTGCGCGAGTTGTGCGCAGTCAAATTCGATTTCAAACATATTGTCCATATAGCCCTCCGCTCAGAAGGGCGGATTAGGACTGATCACGGGAAGAGTCGAATCACCTTTGTCTTTAATGACGCTGCAAAAGGACAATTCGGTTTGTGTTAGTCCCCTTATTGTTGTTTCCGACGCCCCAGCAATTCGCTGTCTTCGTAAACTCTTGCTGGTTGATCATCACGCCGAGCCGCTTAAATGGCAGCCCTTCGGCAGCCTCCCAAACGAGGCGCTCCAAGAGGACCTTTCCGTTTCGGACCTCACCAACCTCAAACGCGACCAAGCCTTTCGACTTCAAAACGCGCGCCTGTTCGATCAAAACGGATCGCACCATGTTGCGCCATGCCAATTCGCCTTTGTGCATCGAAATCGAAATAGCTTCGACGTCAATTCCCGCGAACCAGCACCGCAACCAGTTGTCATCAGCATATTGGACGACGTCAAGGAAAGGCGGTGACGTGACGGTCAGGGCGACCGACGCATCGGCGATGGTAGGCAAATATTCCGCTTGGCCACATAACAGATCAAAGTCGCAAATTGGGGATGGCGGGCAATCTCGTAGCAGCGATCGCGACTTTTTGAGAATCAACGCCGTAATGTCACGCACAACAGGCGTTTGGTTCCGTTTTTCATTGATCTTCAGTTGCGATGATATGCTGACCGCCTGATTAGGTGGCAACGAGTAAACAGAGAAAAATCCGTTGGAGTGACCGGTCAACCGATTGATCGCGACCATTCGAATCCAATCCCAAACTGGATCAGGGCAATGATTATCCAACGGAGCAACCTGCAATAAATGTTCCCTGAGAACGCAGATGTGCCGGAGAGTCTGGGGATGATAAAAGGCCAACAGATCGTCGCGAACTTCACAAGGGACGGACCAGTTGATTGATCGAAGCGCGGCCGCCACTTCGGAAAGCGGCGGCACTCGCAATCTGGGACGGGTCAGCAGCCTTGACAACGGATTCACATCGTTGCCGAGAGGTCGGCGGCCCATCAACGCGGCTTGAACCGGGGTGGTTCCGCGACCCATGAACGGATCTAGAACATGATCGCCGGCTGCCGTAGCGCGACTAATGAAGAATTCTGGTAGTTGGGGCTTGAAGCAGGCTCGATAGCTTACCTCATGGATCGAATGAGCCTTTCGTTGACCCGACGTCCAGAACTCGTTGATCAGATACGGGATGCCCGCTTCATCGATCCGCTCGGTTCGTGCACCAAAGTCGGCGAACGACGAAATCTGGTCGATGATATTGCCCGATCGTTGCGGTTCCTGAACGTCGATAGGAAACAGATCGTCAAAATGTGCGAGTGCTCTCAATGCGAGGGGATGCTCCATAGGCTCTCTCCATAACTGCTCCATGTCTAGAACATTGAGAGAACGAAACTTCAATCATTTTGAATGATATGCCATCCAAACTGGATGAATAAAACTAACATGCGACATCCGTTTACGTCCACCAACTTGTGAAAGAAAAGGCAAGACGATGATCCTCATCACCGGCCACGCCATCCTCACCCCCGAGCATCGCGAGCGCATGATCGCGCTCGGCGCCGAGCATAGCGCGCGGTCCCGCATCGAACCGGGGTGTCTGACGCATCATTGCCATGTCGATGTCGAAAACGACCTGCGCCTCGTCTTCGTCGAGGAATAGGAGAGTGTCGATGCGGTCCGCGCCCATTTCGCGCTGCCCGCATCGCGCGCCTTCGTCGCGGAGATGCGTGCGCTCTCGCCCGAGCCGCCCGCGATCCGCATCCATGCCGCCGAGGATATCACCGCGACGCTGATGGGGTAAATCTCCCCTCCCATTTATGGGAGGGGTCGGGGGAGGGCATGTCCCAATCGCGCGTGGGCGGAATGCTCTACAGCCCCTCCCCAAACCCCTCCCGCAAGCGGGAGGGCTTCGAGAAAAAAGCGCTGTCCTACATTATCGCGCCGTGCCAGCGTGCCCGCCGCTCTTTCGCATCGTCGGCAACCGCAAGTCCGTGCCAGCGTCCCTCGCGCACACACGGTCGGGGGCATCAACCTCGTCGATTTCCGCTCGGCGGGTATCATTATACCGGAGGGGAATGACAAGTTTGACAACTTTGGAATGATATTGCGTGCGCGCGCCATCGCGGGATGGAGCCGACCCGGCGAATGTTGATCGCGATCGACCCGCCGTCGGCGGTGTCGCGCCCGGTCCGGCGGGGATCACTGGACCGCGGTGGTCTTGGCGACGACGCGCCACCCGGCATCGGTGCGATAGAGCAGCAGCTGGTCGATATAGAGATCGCCGCCGAAATGCAGTTCATAGGTGACCGCGCTCATCGACGGCGTCGCGTCGTGGCGGTCGAGGATGCGCCCGGTGGCGGCCGGATCGGGCCGCGCCGCCCAGTCGCCGAGCACCTCGGCGAAGCGCCGGCACCCGATCGGTGCCGCGCCGTCGCGCGCCAGCGTGCAAAACTGCCCGTCGGGCAGGAACAGCGCCTCCAGCACCTCGACGCGCCCGCTGCGCAGTCCGCCGACATAAGCCTCAAGCGCCGCTTCGGGCGAAGCCGGTGCGGCGGGGGGCGGGGGCTCCGCCGCGGCCAGCGCCGCGAGGATGGGAAGGGCAAGGTGCACAGGATCGAGGGGCATCGCATGAAACTCCCGCTGTCGTGCGCCGTCTGTAACCTGCCGCGCGCTATTTCTCCAGCAGCGGCGCCAGATATTGCCCGGTGAAGCTGCGCTTCGCCTTCACCACCTGTTCGGGCGTCCCCGCGGCGACGATTTCGCCGCCCTTGACCCCGCCTTCGGGGCCGAGGTCGACGATCCAGTCGGCGGTCTTGATGACGTCGAGATTATGCTCGATCACCACGACGCTGTTGCCTTGCTCGACGAGTTGTTGCAGCACTTCGAGCAGCTTGCGCACATCCTCGAAATGCAGGCCCGTGGTCGGCTCGTCGAGGATGTAGAGCGTCTGTCCGGTCGAGCGCCGCGACAGCTCCTTGGCGAGCTTCACCCGCTGCGCCTCGCCGCCCGACAGCGTCGTCGCCTGTTGCCCGACCTTGATATAACCGAGCCCGACGCGGACGAGCATCGCCATCTTGTCGCGGATCGCGGGCACCGCCTTGAAGAAGTCCGCCGCATCCTCGACCGTCATGTCGAGCACGTCGGCGATGCTCATCCCCTTGAACTTCACCTCGAGCGTTTCGCGGTTGTAGCGTTTGCCGTGGCACGTCTCGCACGTCACATAGACGTCGGGCAGGAAGTGCATCTCGATCTTGATCAGCCCGTCGCCGGTGCAGGTTTCGCAGCGACCGCCCTTGACGTTGAAGCTGAAACGCCCGGGCTTGTACCCGCGCGCCTGGCTTTCGGGCAGCCCCGCGAACCAGTCGCGGATGATCGTGAAGGCGCCCGTGTATGTCGCGGGGTTCGAGCGCGGGGTGCGGCCGATCGGCGACTGGTCGATGTCGATCACCTTGTCGCAATGTTCGAGCCCGGTGAGGCTGTCGTGCGGCCCCGCGATCATGCGCGCGCCGTTGAGCGTCCGCGCCGCGCTGGCGTAGAGCGTGTCGATGATCAGGCTCGACTTGCCGCTGCCCGACAGGCCGGTGACGCAGGTGAAGGTGCCGAGCGGGATCTTCGCGGTGACATTCTGCAGATTGTTCGCCCGCGCGCCCTTGAGCACGAGGTCGAAGCCGTTGCCGGGGCGGCGGTGCTTGGGCACCTCGATCTTCTTTGCGCCGGTCAGATACGCCGCGGTCAGGCTCTTCGTGTTCGCGAGCACTTCGCCCAGCGTCCCCTCGGCGACGATCTCGCCGCCGTGAACGCCCGCGCCGGGGCCCATGTCGACGACATAATCGGCGTGGCGGATAGCATCCTCGTCGTGCTCGACGACGATGACGGTGTTGCCGAGGTCGCGGAGGCGCTTCAGCGTCGCGAGCAGCCGGTCGTTGTCGCGCTGGTGCAGCCCGATGCTCGGCTCGTCGAGGACGTAGAGCACGCCCGAAAGGCCGCTGCCGATCTGCGAGGCGAGGCGGATGCGCTGGCTCTCGCCGCCGCTGAGCGTGCCGCTGGTGCGGTTGAGATTGAGATAGTCGAGCCCGACATTGTTGAGGAAACCGAGGCGTTCGTTGATCTCTTTCAGGATCGCTTTCGCAATCTGTCGCTGCGTGTCGTTCAGCTTCGCGTCGAGCGTGCTGAACCAGCCGAGGGCGTCGGCGACCGACCGCTGCGCCGACAGGCTGATATTCTCGCCCGCGATCTTCACCGCGAGCGGTTCGGGGCGCAGCCGCGCGCCGTGGCACGTCTCGCAAGGATGCGGCGCCTGATATTTGCTCAGTTCCTCGCGCATCCACGCGCTTTCGGTCTGCAGCAGGCGGCGGTTGAGGTTGCCGATGACACCCTCGAACGCCTTGTGCGTCGTATAGGTGCGTTTGCCGTCCTTGAAGGTCAGCTCGACGGGCTTGCCGCCGCTGCCGTAGAGGATGATCAACTGCACCTCGCCGGGCAAATCCTGCCAGGGCGTCGTCAGATCGAAGCCATAGGCTTTGCCGAGGCTTTCGAGTACCTGCATATAGTAAGGCGAGGGCGGGTTCGATTTCGCCCACGGCACCACCGCGCCCTTTTTGAGGCTGAGCGCATGGTTCGGCACGACGAGATCGGGGTCGAACTCCTGCCGCTCGCCGAGCCCGTCGCACGCGGGGCAGGCGCCCTGCGGCGCGTTGAAGCTGAACAGCCGCGGCTCGATCTCGGCGATCGTGAAGCCCGAAACGGGGCAGGCGAATTTCTCGGAGAAAATCAGACGGTTGGCGGGAATGCCCGCGCCCTTCATCGCCCCGCCGGTATCCTCTTCCTCGCGCCCCGGCACCGGGCCGTCGGCGAGGTCGACATAGGCGAGACCTTCGGCAAGCTTCAGCGCGGTCTCGAAGCTGTCGGCGAGCCGCGTTTCGAGGCCTTCGCGCACCGCGACACGGTCGACGACCACCTCAATGTCATGCTTGTATTTCTTGTCGAGCGCCGGCGCGTCGCCGATCTCGTAAAACTCGCCGTCGAGGCGGACGCGCGTGAAGCCGTCCTTCTGCCACTGCGCGAGTTCCTTTTTATACTCGCCCTTGCGGCCCCGCACGACGGGCGCGAGCAGATAGGCGCGCGTGCCCTCGGGCAATTCCATCACGCGATCGACCATCTGGCTGACTGTCTGCGCCGAAATCGGCTCGCCCGTCGCGGGCGAATAGGGGATGCCGACGCGCGCCCAGAGCAGGCGCATATAGTCGTAGATTTCGGTCACCGTCGCGACGGTCGAGCGCGGATTCCGGCTCGTCGTCTTCTGCTCGATGCTGATCGCCGGCGACAGCCCGTCGATATGCTCGACATCGGGCTTCTGCATCATCTCGAGAAACTGGCGCGCATAGGCCGACAGGCTCTCGACGTAGCGCCTTTGGCCCTCGGCATAGATGGTGTCGAAGGCGAGCGACGATTTGCCGCTGCCTGACAGGCCGGTGATGACGATCAGCGCGTCGCGCGGCAGGTCGACATCGACGCCTTTGAGATTATGCTCGCGCGCGCCGCGAACCTTGATGTGGGTGAGACTCATGGGAGAGGTTTGTTCCAGATTTGTTCTGATGGCGCAAGAGCGGTTTACGCCCGTTCACCGCATAGATAGGGGGCCGGATGCGAGGCCGCAATGCGGTCGTTTCCACCAACCCCACAAAGGCTTCGACCAGCGTCGGGCCGCTCGCTTGACCCTCCGGCGTGGCGGGCGGACAAGGATGGCCATGCGCGCCGCGTCCACACGCGGCGCCGGGGAACGGGAGACTGGGGATATGAAGAATTTCACTTCGAGCGTCGCGGGACTGGCGATGGCGGTAGCGTTGATTACAACACCGGCGTTGGCGAACGATAGCAATGCGAGCGACGCACTCAAGGCGCCGGCTGACGTTGGCGAGGCAGGTTCGTCGGCGGAAAGCGCGCTGACGGCGCTGACGTTCGGTAAGTGGGGCGTCGATCTGGGCGCGCGCGACACCTCGGTGAAGCCGGGTGACGATTTCGATAAATATGCGAACGGCGGCTGGTTCGCTCGCACCGAAATCCCGGCCGACCAGGCCTCGGCGGGGGTCGATTATGACGTCTATAACCTTACCCAGCGCCAGCTTCGCCAGCTTGTCACGAGCGCGCCGGCCACGAGTCAGGTCGGCGGCCTTTACCAGAGCTTCATGGACGAGGCGCGGGTCGAGGCGCTGGGGACAAAGCCGCTGATGGCGGACATCGCCGCGGTCGCCGCGATCAAGGACAAGCACGCTATGGCGCGTTTCATGGGCGAAACGCAGGGCACCTTCGGCTCGACGATCGTCAGCGGCGGTCCTTACGCGGACACCGCCGACCCGACCGTCAACGTCCTGTGGCTGGGCCAAGCGGGGATCGGCCTGCCCGAGCGCGACTATTATCTCAATGACAGCTTCAAGCCGCAGCGCGACGCCTATCGCGCCTATATCGCGCGGACGATGAAGATGGCGGGCAATGCCGATCCCGAAAAGGCGGCCGACGCGATCATGGCGTTCGAGACCGAGATCGCGAAGGTCAGCTGGGCGATCGCCGATCGCCGCGACATCGGCAAGATCAACAACCCGATGTCGTCGGACGAGCTCGCCGCTTATGCGCCGGGGCTCGACTGGAAGGCGTGGTTCGATGGCGCCGGCATCGCGCCGCAGAAACGCATCATCGTTAATGAGAAGACCGCGATACGCGATATCGCGGCGCTCTATGCCAAGACGCCGCTCGACACCATCAAGCTGTGGCAGCAGTTCCACGTCGCCGACAATGCGGCGCCCTATCTCGACAAGGCGTTCGTCGACAGCCGCTTCGAATATACCAAGGCGCTGAGCGGGGTCGGCGAGCTGCGTCCGCGCTGGAAACGCGGGCTGACGATCGTCGACGGCGGCCTCGGCGAGTTGGTCGGCGAAACCTATTCGAAGCAATATTTTCCGGCGAGCGCCAAAGCCAAGATGGAGAGGCTCGTCGCGAACCTGAAGCTCGCGATGGGCGATCGTATCCGGGCCAATAGCTGGATGGCGCCCGCCACGAAGGATGCGGCGCTCGCGAAGCTCGCGAAGATGGACGTGATGGTCGGCTATCCCGACAAATGGCGTGACTATTCGGGGCTGAAGATCGACCCCGCCGACCTTTACGGCAATGTGAAGCGGAGCTCGGCCTTCGAATATGCCTATGCGCTGTCGGACCTGAACAAGCCGGTCGATCGCAAGAAATGGGCGATGAACCCGCAGACGGTGAACGCCTATAATGGCGGGCTCGAGAACAAGATCGTGTTTCCGGCTGGCATCCTGCAGGCGCCCTATTTCAGCGAGAGCGTCGATGATGCGGTCAATTACGGCGCGATCGGCGCGGTGATCGGCCATGAGATCACGCACGGCTTTGACGATCAGGGCCGCAAGATCGATGCCGAGGGCGCGGTGCGCGACTGGTGGACGGCGGAGGACGCCGCGCGCTTCGATGCGCAGGCGAAGGCGTTCGGCGCGCAATATGCGACTTATGAGGCGGCGCCCGGCGCCTTCATCAATCCCGAGCTGACGATGGGCGAGAATATCGCCGATCTGGCGGGGCTGGAGGTCGCCTATGACGCCTATCACCGCTCGCTGAACGGTAAGGAGGCCCCGGTGATCGATGGCCTGACCGGCGATCAGCGCTTCTTCCTCGCCTTTGCGCAGGCCTGGCGCGACAAGGCGCGCGAGGATGCGATCAAGCAACAGGTGGCGAGCGACCCGCACAGCCCCGCGCGCTGGCGCATCATCGGTCCCGTGCGCAACGTCGATGCGTGGTACAAGGCGTTCGGGGTCGACGCGGGCGCCAAATATTATCTGACGCCCGAGGCGCGCACGAAAATCTGGTAGTCCTGAGGCCCCTTTCTCAGGACCGGGCGGGGGCGGCTTCGTGCCGTCCCCGTACCGCCATCACAGTCAGCGAGAGCGCCGCGCCGGCGATGACGAACAGCGCGGGAAAGCCGCCGAGCACCGACATCATGCGGATGCCGTCGATGCCGCCGCCCGCGACGAGCACGAGCGCGACGAGCCCGACGGTAACGCCCCACACCGCCTGAACCCACAAGGGCGCCTCGGGGCGCTCGGGCGAGATGCCGTGCGTCGACAGCGCGCTCATCGCCGAGACATTGGCATCGGCGCCCGCGACATAGGAGAGGAAGATCGCGAACAGCACGATTCCCGCGACGACGGGGCCGCCGCCGAGCGCGCTGAACAGGCGGAACAGCACGGGATCGGGGCCCTGCGCGGTCAGGATCGCATAGAGGCCGGCGCCGCTTTGCTGGTCGAGTGCGATCGTCGCCCCGGCGATCGCGGTCATCCAGACTGCGCCGAACAGCGAGGGCAGGATCAGATTATAGAGGATGAAGGCGCGGACGCTGTATCCGACCGCGAGGCGGCCGAGGAAGAGCGCGGTGACCGGCGCCCAGGCGAACCAGTTGGCCCAGTTGAAGATCGTCCATTGGCGGTGCCAGCCGGTGTCGACGTCGAGGCCGAGGTTGCGGGGGAGGAAGGTCTGAAAGTAGTCGAAGGTGCCGCGTAGCGCGAGGTCGAGCATCGAGGCGGTCGGGCCGGCGAGGAGGACGAAGGCGATAATTGCGAAGAAAATCCAGGTATTTAGCACCGAAAGGCCGGCGATGCCCTTTTGCAGGCCGGTCGCCGCCGAGATGAGGAAGCTCGCGACGATCGCCGTCGCGATCGCCCAGCGCAGCGCGGTGCCGCCGTCGAAACCGCCGATCCCCTCGACCCCGCCCGCGAGCGCGAGCAGGCCGGCGCCGAGCGAGGCGGCCATTCCCGCGACGAGCGCGTAGAGGCAGACGATGTCGATGCCGGTGCCGACGGGCCCGTGCGCGCGCTGGCCGAGCAGCGGGACGAACAGCGACGACAGGCTGAACGGTTCGCGGCGGTTGTAATAGACGAGCGCGAAGGCGAGCCCGGCGACGGTGTAGATCGCGTAGGGCGTCAGCGTCCAGTGGAGGAACATCGTCGACATCGCGAAGGTCGCCGCGGCGTTGCTGCCGGGCGCGAGCCCCAGCATCGCGGGCGGATCGTTGAGATGGAACAAGGGCTCGGCCGCGCCCCAGAAGAGGATGCCCGTCGCGATCGTGGTGCAGAGCGTCACCGCGAACCAGCGCCAGCGCGAGAGAATGGGTGTCGCGCCCGGCCCGCCGATGATCCGTCCGCCGAGCGGCGAGAGCGCAATGGCGGCGAGCAGCGCCAGAAAGCCGATCCCCGCCCAAGCGAAGAGCGGCGAGAAGTTGCGGAGGATCCAGTCGTTGATCGCCGTTTCCGCCGCGACGACGGCGGCGCCTTGCCACAGGCTGAGGACGACGGCGGCGAGCAGCACGGCGAGCGGCGTGAAAAACACCGGACGATTGAGCGGATGTTTCGGGAGGGCGTGTTTCGGGGGTGCTGGCAAAGGGGCGGCCGATCGGACAGGGTGAACCCCAGCATGACGACTGCTCCGCCCGAGGTCAAATCGGCGGGAACGGTCCACCGGACCAAGCGTTCGACCGCCGGACAGGAATGATTTGAAGGAGTGACTTCGATGACCAGGATGATTTGGACGGCAACCGCCGCCTTCGCACTGCTCGCTTCGGGGCAGGCGATGGCCTGGCAGACGCCCGAGGCGGCCCCCGCCACCGAACCCGCAGCGACGCCCGCGCCCGCCGCCGAAGAGAAGGCGCCCGACGGCACGACGCCGGAGGAGCGCGCGAATACGGCGCGGCTCAACGCCGAACAGGCCGCGCGCGCGCGCTCCGACAACACGACCTATGCACAGGAAGTGTCGGCGGCGCAGCAGCAGGTGGCGCACGACCAGCAGGTCTATACCGATGAAACCGCGGCCTATGAGGCCGAAAAGGCGCGCGTCGCCGCCATGTCGGCCGAGGAACGGATCCAATGGGAAGCCGATGTCGCGGCGTGCAAGGCGGGCGATACGACGCGCTGCGCGCCGCCGGCGCCCGTGCCGCCGCGCTGAGTCGTCAATATTCCGCCGTCGGCGCGCCGGGTCTTTCGATCGGCGGTGCGTCGGCGGCGATCGCGGGCCCGATCATGTCGCCGCCTTCGGGTGCGAGCGTTTCGAATCGCGGGCCGGGGTCGGGAAAGCGGCCGCCATATTGGTAGCCGTCGTCGAGCGGTTCGGGGGCCGGTTCGTCCGGCAGCGGCGCGTCCATGTCGACCGCCCCCAGGTCGCGGAAAGCGTCCGCCATCCTCGCCTCGCGTTTGGCGCGAAGCCGGGCCGCGACGCCATAGCTGTCGGGGCACGCGAAGCACGGGGCGGCGGTTTCGCCCTGCGGGACGCGCGCGTCGGGATTGGCGCTGTACTGCGCATAGGAGGCGGGATCATCGCCGCCACGCGCACGCGCTGCGACGAGCGGTTCGGCACTCTCTTCGCCCAGCAGCACCCCGGCGAGCGTTCCGGCGAGCGCGAGCAGCAGGAAGCGGACCAGCAGTTCGCCGCGTCGACTCGCCGCGAAAGATAATTTCCTCGCCACCGGCCGATTTGGCCCCAAGCGTATGTTCAATGCAACCCCAGCGCCATGATATTGCCCCGCCGCCGGCCATTCGTCGACGGATGGACGCACTTCGTCCGTAAATCGAGCGGCCGTTCGCCCCGATCGATCCAAAGATGAATCCCATGACGTCCAGGGGGTATCACCCGTGTTGCGGGATATCGGAAGACGGTCTCCCCGGTCCGCGATCCGGTATCCCGCATCCCTTGTAGAGAGGACTCCCCCATGGCGAATTTTTCCCTGATGCTGCTGGCAGTGCCGCTGGCGACGGCCGGCCTCGCTGCCCCCGCTTTCGCGCAAGACGACACGCGGAGCGTGACCGTGTCGTATGACGATCTTAACCTGTCGAGCGAACGCGGGCGCGAACGGTTGACGACCCGCGTCAAGATGGCCGTTCAGAAGGTTTGCGGATTGCCCGGCCGCGTGACGCTGCGCGAACGCGTCGCCGAGCGCGAGTGCAAGGCGCACGCGACGCGCGATGCCGAAACGAAGCTTGCCGCGCTGTTCAATGGCGGCGGCACGCGGCTGGCCGGCCAAGGGCCGGTGGTCGTCGCCGCTCCCTGACCCTTAACGGCCGTATGTTGTCCCAAGAGGCGGCCATGCCCCGGCGGCATGGCCGTCTTTTTTTGGGCGGAAGCGTACATTGCGCCTTAAAATATCCGTTCGCATCGAGCGAAGTCGAGATGCCCCTCGGGCTAAGTGTTCTTTCGATGGGTGTCTCGACGTCGCTCGACACGAACGGAACATGGGAATATCCGCTGCCGACCGATTGCCGCCATGATGGCTCTCGTCACCCCGGGCTTGACCCGGGGCCTGCCTTGTCCTTTTCGACGTTGTGCAGGAGGAAGGCGGGTCCCGGGTCAAGCCCGGGATGACGAAGGTAGGAGACGTCCGCTTCCTACCCCAAAGCCGACCTTTTCCGGCAAGCTGGCGGCATGACGTCTTTTCGTCAGGCGTGCATGATCGCTTTTACGTCGTGCAGATAGGTGCGGCCGATGCGGTGGACGCCGCCTTCGCCCAGATCGACGCTCCACGCGCCGTCGCCATGATGTTTCAATCCGACGATCCCTTCGCGGCGGATCATCTTCGACCGGTGGATGCGCATGAACTGGTCGGGATTCATGCGGGCTTCGAGTGACTTGATCGTCTGGTGGATCAGCCAGCTGCGGCCGCCGACGTGCAGGCGCATATAGTCGCGCTCGGCCTCGATCAGGTCGACTTGGCCCACGTCGATGCGCAGCATCTCGCCGCGGTTCTGCACCCAGAATTCGTTGATCCACTTGCTCTTTTGTGCGGGCATGCGTTCGGTCGCGCGCCATTCGCGGACGCGCGACAGCGCGCGCGCGAGCCGATCGGGCGACACGGGTTTGAGCAGATAGTCGACCGCGGCCACGTCGAACGCCGCGACGGCATAGCGATCGAAGGCGGTGACGAAGACGACCGCGGGTGGATTGTCCATTCGCTCGATCGCCGCAGCGACCTCCAGCCCGTTGAGATCGGGCATCGCGATGTCGCACAGCACGAGGTCGGGCGCGAGCGCGTCGACCATGCGCAGCGCCGAGGCGCCGTCGCTGGCGGTGCCGACGAGCGCGATGCCGTCCTGCTGCCCGGTCAATATCTGGAGCCGCTCGATCGCGAGCGGTTCGTCGTCGACGATCAGGGTGCGAAGCGTCTGTATCATGAGGGTCAGCAAGCCTCCCTAGCCAGCGGCAGCCACAGCGATACCACAAAACCGCCATCGTCCGACGGGCCCCATTCGCAGCCGGCGGTGGGGCCATAGCGCGTCAGCAGGCGCTCGCGGACATTGCCGAGGCCGAGGCCGGTGCCCGAGGCGGGAACCGGCGCCCTGGGGTCGATGTCGTTTTCGATGCGCAGGATGAGCAGCCCATATTCGGCGCTGGCGGCGAGGCGGATCGCGATTTTTCCCTTGCTGGGCGCGACGCCATATTTGATCGCATTTTCGATGATCGGTTGCAGGATCAGCACCGGGACGCACGCGTTCTTCAGCTCGTCGGGCATCGTCACTTCGACCTGGAGCCGGTCGGGGAAGCGCGTCTGTTCGATGTCGAGATAGAGGCGCTGGAGCGCGATTTCCTCGTCGAGGCTGACGAGCTGTTCGGGATCGACCGCCAGGCTCGAGCGCAGGAAGGAAGAGAGGTTCATGATCATCGTCTCGGCCTCGCTCTTCGACCCCTTGAGCACGAGCGTCGACAGCGAGTTGAGCGTGTTGAACAGGAAGTGCGGATTGACCTGATAATGGAGCGCGCGCAGCTGCGCGGTCTGCGCTTCCATCCGGAAATGGTTGGCGCGCCGCTCGACCGCGCGCATTTCATTGGCATAGCCGAAAGCGACATAGAGCGCGGCCCAGACGGCGAAGAAGAAATACCAGCGGATCGAGCTGTCGAGGATCAGCATCATTTCCCACGCGACGGGGAATTTCGACTGCACTTCCTCGATGATCTTTGCGGTATCGGGCGCGGGAAACCAGTAGAAGAAGACCAACAGGTTGATCGTCGCATAGACGACGACGAGCGGGACCGCGGCGCCCATCGCGGCGGCGAGGCGCGCGCCGAAGCTTTGCGGCTGCGCGCGCTGGAGCAGCTGATAGAGGACGAAGGTGCACAATATGCCCGCGATGACGACGATCGCGCGGCGGCCGGCATAGGACCATTGTTCGGGCGCGCCGGTGAGCAGGGCGAGCCCCGTCGTGATCAGGAAATAGATCACCCACATCGCGATGATCGACCCGATCGCGACGCGCGGATTGACGCGGGCGTCGGAGGCACGCCAGTCGGGCGCCGCCGCCAGCATTTTCGCGCGCTGGTCGCGCAGCGCGTCTTTGCGGTTTGTCACATTCATTGACGTTGCTTTAGCGGCAAAAGCCGGTCGATGGCTAGCGGGCGCCGGGCCGCCAGTCGAAGCTGCGCGGGCCTTGGTCGAAAGCGGCCGCCGATCAGCCGGCGGGTTGCGGGAGCGTGCGGCGCCAGCCCCCGCGCCGGTAGATCGCCCACGCCATCGCGAGCGAGGCGAGCGACGACAAGGGAAAGCTCCACCAGAGGATGTCGCTGCCCACCATCGGGTAACCGAAATAATAGATGCCGAGGCGGATCGGGAACATCGACAGGAAAAGGATGACGAGTGGCGGGACGACCGAGCCGTTGGCGCGCAAGGTGCTGATCAGCACGATCGTCGTGCCGAAGGGCAGGAAGGTCCAGGTCGCGATCAGCTGGATATTGCGCGCGACGTCGATCGCCGGGCTTTCGCTGCCGAGGAAGAGCGCGAGCGCGGCGCGGTCGAAGATCAGGAGGAGGACGATCAGCACCCCGGTCATCGCGAGGTTGATCATGATCCCGCTGTTCGTCACCGACGCGACGCGGTCCCAGCGGTTCGCGCCGATATTCTGCGCCGCCATCGAGCTGACAGCGGCGCCGACCGCGAGCGCGGGCATCTGGATATAGTTCCAGAGCTGAAGCGTCGCGCCATAGGCGGCGGCGGTGACGAGCCCCTCGCGGTTTACGAGGCCGACCATCACGAGCCCGGCGCCCGAAATGACGAGCATCTGCGCGCCCATCGGCAGGCCGCGGCCGATGATGAAGCGCAGTTCGGACCATTTGGGATAGAGATAGGCGAGTTCGTGGCCGCGCAGGCGGAGGACGTGATTCTTCGCATAAAACCAGCCGATCATGCCCGCGAGGCTGATCGTGCCGGCGGCGGCGGTGGCGAGCGCGCTGCCCGCGATGCCGAGGCGCGGGAAGGGGCCGAGGCCGAGGATGAGCACCGGGTTGAAGACGATGTCGAGCACCACCGCGAGGATCATGAAGCGCAGGGGCGTCATCGCGTCGCCGGCGCCGCGCGACGCCATCATCAGCGTGACCGACAGCATCGAGGCGGGGACGGCGAGGAAGGTGACGCGCAGATAATCATGCGCGAGCGCGAAGGCTTCGGGCGGGGTTTCGAGCCAGCCGAGGATGCGGTCCGACGCGAACCAGCCGACCACCGCGATCACGACCGAGAAGATCAGCGCGAGGCCGATGACGCCGCCGGTCGCGCGGCGCGCCGCGTCGATATCGCCGCGGCCCATCGACTGACCGATGAGCACCGTCGCCGCCATGCCGAAGCCGAAAAAGGCACCGAACATCAGGAACATGATGATGTTCGCATTGGCGGTCGCGGCGAGCGCGCCCTCGCCGAGGAACTGGCCGACCCAGATCGCATTGACCGAGCCCGACAGCGTCTGGAGGATGTTCGACGCGAGCGTCGGCAGCGCGAAAAGGACCAGCGTCTTGGTGATCGGGCCTTGCGTCAGGTCCATCCGCCCGCCGCCGCGCGCGGTCTGGCGCGGCGGGACCGGGCTCGCGGCGGGGTCGGCCGCCGCCGCGACGGGCGTCGGCGTGACGGGCGCCTCGCCGTCCGTCACCCCAGGCGGGCCAGTGCGGCGGTCAGGCGGTCGGCCTCGGCCTCCTTGGCGGCATGGTCGGCGCGCGCCTTTTCGACCGCTTCGGGCTTGGCGCGTTCGACGAAGGAGGGATTGTTCAGGCGGCCGGCGAGGCCGTCGCGCTCTTTCGTCGCGGCGGCGAGCGCCTTGGTCAGCCGGTCGCGTTCGGCGGCGATGTCGATGACGCCTTCGAGGGGAATCAATAGTGATCCACCCATCAATGGCATTGCGATGCTGGGCCCGTCCGGGCTGGCTGGATGGTTCGGAAGGCCGAACTTTCCATGTAGTGGACGGTTGATTGTTTCCAGGCGGCCAAGGCGCCTCAGCAGCCCCTCGATGTGCGAAAGAGTTTCTTCGCCGAAGTCCGTCTCCGCCAAGAACCACGCCGTAAGCTTCTGGCCCGGTGGGATCGACAATTCTGTCTTGGCCGACCGAATTCTACTCACAGCGTCGATGAGCCATCCGATCTGTCGGCTCGCAGTTTCGTCGATCTTTGCGTTCGGCGCGGGCCATTTCGCGGTGATCAGCGGATAGTCCGCGCGGTCGCCGAGCCCCGTCCACAGCTCCTCGGTGATGAAGGGCATGAAGGGGTGGAGCATGACGAGGATCTGGTCGAGCACCCAGCCGGCGACGGCCTTGGTTTCGTCGTCGATCGCGCCTTTAATGAGTTCGAGATACCAGTCGCAGAAGCGGTCCCACGCGAAGCTGTAGATCGCGTTCGCGGCTTCGTCGAAGCGGTAGGCGGCGAAGGCGGTTTCCATCGCGGCGACGGTGGCGGCGACCTCGCCGATGATCCAGCGGTTGACGGGGAGCTTCGCGGCGGGCGCTTCGACGCTGGTCGAGGCCGAAATGCCATTGGCTTCGCAGAAGCGCGCGGCATTCCACAGCTTCGTCGCGAAGTTGCGGTAGCCCGCAAGGCGCGCGTCATCCATTTTGATGTCGCGGCCCTGGCTTTCCATCGCCGACATGAAGAAGCGGAGGGCATCGGCGCCGTACTGGTCGATCAGGCCGAGCGGGTCGACGACATTGCCCTTCGACTTCGACATCTTCGCGCCGTCGGGCGCGCGGACGAGGCCGTGGAGATAGAGCGTCTTCCACGGAACCTCGCCCATGAACTCCATCCCCTGCATCGCCATGCGCGCATCCCAGAAGAAGAGGATGTCGAAGCCCGAGATGAGGACGTCATTGGGGTAGTGGCGCTTGAGGAGCTCGGTGTTCTCGGGCCAGCCGAGCGTGGCGAAGGGCCAGAGGGCCGAGGAGAACCAGGTGTCGAGGACGTCCTCGTCGCGGGTGAGGACAACGCCCGCGCCTGCTTCGGCCCGCGCTTCCTCTTCGGTCTCGGCGACGAAGATGCGGCCGTCGTCGGCGTACCAGGCCGGGATGCGGTGGCCCCACCAGAGCTGGCGCGAGACGCACCAGGGCTGGATATTCTCCATCCAGTTGAAGAAGGTCTTTTCCCACGTTTTGGGCACGATGTTGATGCGGCCGTCGCGCACCGCCTGGATCGGCGGCTGCGCGAGCGTCTTGGCATCGACATACCATTGGTCGGTGAGCATCGGTTCGATCACCACGCCGCCGCGGTCGCCAAACGGCTGCATGATGAGCTTGTCCTCGACCTTGACCATCAGGCCCTCGGCGTCGATGTCGGCGACGACGCGCTTGCGTGCTTCGTAACGGTCGAGCCCGCGATATTCCTCGGGAACGAGGTTGAGCGCGTCGATCTCGGCCGGGGTCGCGGTCGCGCCCTTCGCGATCTCGACCGCGCGCGCCGCGGCTTCTGCATAGGGCGCACCGTCGGCGCGCATCGCCGCGACCTCATCCATCAGGCGGTACATCGGAATGTTGTTCCGCTGCGCGACGCCATAGTCATTCTCGTCGTGCGCGCCGGTGATCTTGACCGCGCCCGACCCGAAATGCGGATCGGGATATTCGTCGGTGATGATCGGGATCAGGCGGCGATGTTCCTTCGGCCCGACCGGAATTTCGCAATATTTGCCGACGATCGGGCGGTAGCGCTCGTCATCGGGGTGCACCGCGACCGCGCCATCGCCGAGCATCGTTTCGGGGCGCGTCGTCGCGATCGCGATATAGTCGCGCTCTTCCTGCAGCACGACGTTGCCGTCGGCGTCGCGTTCGACATAGGTGTAGGTTTCGCCGCCCGCGAGCGGATATTTGAAATGCCACATATGGCCCGGCACTTCGCGCGATTCGACTTCGAGGTCCGAGATCGCGGTCTTGAGCGCGGGGTCCCAGTTCACGAGGCGCTTGTCGCGGTAGATCAGGCCCTTTTTGTGCAGGTCGACGAAGACTTTGACCACGGCCTCGGTGAAATGCGGGTCCATCGTGAACTGCTCGCGCGACCAGTCCATCGAACAGCCGAGGCGGCGGAGCTGGCCGGTGATCTGGCCGCCGCTTTCGGCTTTCCACTGCCAGACCTTGTCGACGAATTCGTCGCGCGTGAAATCGGTGCGCTTTTGCTGGCGCTCGTTCAATTGACGCTCGACCACCATCTGCGTCGCGATGCCGGCATGGTCCATGCCGACGACCCACAAAGCATCCTTGCCGCGCAGCCGCTCGTAGCGGACGAGCACGTCCTGCAGAGTGTTGTCGAGCGCATGGCCGATGTGCAGCGCGCCGGTGACGTTCGGCGGCGGGTTGACGATCGTGAACGGCGTCGCGTCGGGGCGCGCGGGACGGAAGAGTCCACGGCTTTCCCACTCATGGGCCCATTTCGCCTCGATAGCGGCGGGATCGAATGTTTTTTCCATCGGCATAGCCGGGCGCCTTTGCCAGCCGGGGCGCGGGGCGGCAAGGGGGGATAGCTGGAACAGACCTATCTACCTCGTCATGCCGGGCTTGACCCGGCACCCGCCTTTCTTTTCGTCAAGAAGGCAGGCCCCGGATCAAGTCCGGGGTGGCGATGCAGAAAAGTCCGCCTATTTCTTTAGATGCTCACCCAGCCAATTGAACACCGTCTGGTGCCACTGGACGCTGTTCGCGCCCTTCAGGACCCAGTGATTCTCGTCGGGGAAGACGAGCAGCTGCGACGGAACATTCCGGCGCTGGAGCGCGGTGAAGGCGGCGAGGCCTTGGCTATAGGGGATGCGGAAATCCTTTTCGCCGGTGATCACCAGCATCGGGGTCTTCCACTTGTCGACATGATTGACCGGGTTCCATTTTTCGGGGTCGGTGCGTTCCCACCACGGGCCGCCATGATCCCATTCGTCGAACCAGAGTTCCTCGGTCTCGAACGCCATCGCGCGGAGATCAAAGACACCGTCGTGCTGGACGAGGCATTTGAAGCCGTCGGTCCACTGGCCCGCGATCCAGTTCATCATATAGCCGCCATAGGAGGCGCCGAGCGCGCAGGCGTTGTTGATGTCGAGCTGCGCATCCTGCTGGCCCGCCGCGGCGAGACCGAGCTTCAGATCCTCAAGCGGCTTGCCGCCCCAATCCTTGTTGATGCTGTCGGTGAAGGCCTGGCCGTAACCGGTCGAGCCGTGGAAATCGACGGTGACGACGCCATAACCCTGCTGCGCGAAGAGGCGCGGGTTCCAGCGGGTCGACCAGCTGTTGCCGAAGCTGCCCTGCGGCCCGCCATGGACGATGAAAGCGACCGGCAGCTTCTGCACCGGGCTGACGGGCTTCAGGATCATGCCCCACACCTTGTCGCCGTTCGCGCCCGCGAACTGGATGCGCTCGAGCTCGACCGGGTCGAATTCGGCGAGGCGGTCGGCGTTGACCGCGGTGAGTTGGCCGACCTTGCCCTTGGCATCGCGGACGAAGAGGTCGGTCGGCGCAAGCGCGCTGTTGCGCGAATAGAGGAGAGCGCCGCCGGGGAGCGGGGTGACATCGCCGATATTGCCCGCATATTCATCGGGCGACGCCTTCAATTTCTCGACCTTGCCCGTCGCGGCGTCGATGCGGAACACGGGATGTTCGAGCGTGTCCTGCGCGGTGACGTAAAGCGACTTGCCGTCGGGCGCCCAGGCGATCGAACCGACCGAGCGATCCCACGCGTCGGTGAGCTTCTTCGTCTCGCCGCTTTCGAGGTTGCGCAGCATCAGCACGAGCCGGTCGGCCTCATAGCCCGGACGCGCCATCGCGACGTAAGCGAGCCATTTGCCGTCGGGCGACGGCGTCGGCAGCGTGTCGGTCGCCTGATTGTCCTGCGTCAGATTGACCGGCGCCATCCGGCTGTCGACGAGCCAGCTGTAGATATCGAGGTTGGTCGACATCGGCTCGTTCCGGTCGGCCTTGCGCAAAGTGAAGAAGACCGTGCGGCTGTCGGCGCCCCACGCGAGTTCCTCGCCGCCGCCAAAGGGTTTGGAGGGGGTGTCGCCGATCAGCCCCGCGTCGGCCGGGCGCGCCGCGGTCGCCTTGCCGCCTTCAAGGTTGAAGACGAAGGGGCGGCTGTAGGTGCCGGGGGTTTCCCAATGATCCCAGTGACGCACGAAGCCCGCGCCATCCTTGTAGAGCCGGCCGGTGCCGGGACCGGGAAGCGCGCCCTTGTCCTTCGCCTCGCAGCCGAAATCGGTGCATTCCTTCGCGATGTCGCCCCAGGCGAGCAGCCTGGTCGCGTCGGGCGAGATTTTGAAACCCGCGACGTCGGCGTGGGTGTCGGTGACCTGCGTCGCGGCGCCGCCCGCCTTGGGATCGATCCGCCAGACCTGATCCTTGCCCGAGGCGTTCGAGAGGAAATAGAGGAAGCCGTCCTTGTCGAAGGCGGGCGAGGTTTCATTCTTGCCCGCGGTGTCGGCGATCGGGGCGGGCTTTGCGTCCTTGGCATTGCGATCGACGAGCCAGAGGCCGGTCGAGCGTTTGTAGGTCTCCGCCTCGGTCTCGGTCATCTGGAACACGACCCAGCGGCCATCGGGCGATGCCGTCGGCGCGGCGACGCGTTTCAGTGTCGCGAGGTCGACTTCGGTCATCGGACGGGCGAGGGCGGGGGTGGAAAGGGCGGCGGTGAGCGCGATCGCGCTGGTGAGGAGATGGTTTCGCATGAAAGCGGTTTAGCCGCGCGGCGTATGTGATCAAGTCGTTACGTCGCCAAGCTGTGGCCGCGATGTCTGTTTTGGGGTGGTTTCCAGTCGTTCGTCATCTCGGACTTGATCCGGGATCCACCGCAGCGTTGAAGTCATGGACCCCGGATCAAGTCCGGGGTGACGATGAAAGAAACATCCTCCCTGTGCCGAAGGCATGGGGAGGTGGCAGCGCGAAGTGCTGACGGAGGGGCCTATGGCGCACCCGTCGCGGCCCCTCCACCACCGCCTGCGGCGGCGGCCCCCCTCCCCATGGCCTGCGGCCACAGGGAGGATTAATAGCAGCTTTCGGTCGCTCGCAGTCTTTCGTGATCGAAGAGGGAGGGTGTTTCGATCCAAGATGATTGGTTTCCCGCAATTGCTCTCAATCGAGCTTCGCGCGGTCCAATCAAAGCTGTCTGGATCGCAGCGCCTTTCTGGTCCATCGGCGCGGCCCGAAAGAGGAGAATCGCTTGTTCCGCGCGCTGTCGACCACCACCATCCTTCTGTTCGTGCCGCTGCTGGCGGGCGCGAGCCTGCGCGACCGCGCGATCGGCAGCGTCGGCGCGCTGATCGGGATCGCGGTCGTCGGCGTGTTTTGCATATTGTTCTTCCCCGCGGCGACGCCGTGGATCGTCGCGCCCGTCGGAGCGTCGGCGGTGCTGCTGTTCGCGGTTCCCGCGAGCCCGCTCGCGCAGCCCTGGTCGATCGTCGGCGGCAATGTCCTGTCGGCGGCGTTCGGGGTGATCGTTATGGGGATGGTGCCGGAGCCGGCAGTCGCGGCGGCGCTGGCGGTCGGTGGCGCGATCCTGATCATGTCGCTGCTGCGCTGCCTGCATCCGCCGGGCGGCGCCGCGGCGCTGAGCGCGGTGATCGGCGGCCATACGCTGCAGTCGGGGCACGCCGCGCATTTGCTGCTGCCGATGCTCGTCAATTCGCTGCTCCTCGTCGCGGCGGGCTGGGCCTTTCACCGCTTTTCGGGCCACAGCTATCCGCACCGCGCGGCGCCGGTCGAAGGCAAGCCGGTGGTCGCGGCGGCGTCGGCGGGGGTGTTGATGGACGACATCGACGCGGCGCTCGCCGATCTGGGCGAGACGTTCGACATCGGCCGCGAGGATTTGGCGCTGCTGCTCGCGCGGGCGGAGGTCCATGCTGCGTCGCGGATCGGGCGGGCGCAGATTGCTGCGGTCAAAAAGGTGCGCGGCAAGAAGGCGGTGCGCGAGGTCGAGCATTCCTAAAAGTCGCCATCCCGGACTTGACCCGGGATCCACCCCGGCGTCGCGTGAATGGACCCCGGGTCAAGCCCGGGGTGACGATGTCGAAGAGGGGTGACGACTGGAAGGCGGCAACTGGCAGTCAGCGCACCAACACGCCGCCCTTCATCACATGGTCGATCTCTTCGAGCACGCCGATGTCGGCGAGCGGGTCGGCCTTGACCGCGACGAAATCGGCGTAGCGGCCCGGGACGATCGCGCCGATGTCGTCGCGGCCCATTTCCCCGGCGGCGCGGCCGGTCGCCGACTGGATCGCCTGCATCGGCGTCATCCCGTACTTGACCATATTGCGGAACTGGCGCGCGTTGAGCCCGTGCGGATAGACGCCGGCGTCGGTCGCATAGCCGATGTTGACGCCAAGCTCGACCGCTCGGCGGAAGGCGGCGCGCTGCGCGTCGGTCGTCTCGCGGTTCTTGCGCAGATATTCCTCGGGCCAGCCCTCTTTCGTGCCGACCTCGTCGATCCAGGTGCCGTTGTAGATGTCCATCGCGAGCCAGGTGCCGTGCTTTTTCGCAAGCTGCAGCGTCGCCTCGTCGGCGAGGCTGGCGTGTTCGATGCTGTCGACCCCGGCGTTGATCGCGTTCTGAATGCCGATCGCGCCGTGCGCGTGCGCGGTGACCCTTTTGCCGCGCGCATGCGCGACCTTCACGATCGCGCGGAGTTGTTCGGGCGTCAGTTCGGGCGCGCCGGGTTCGGTGCCGATCGCGAGCACCGCGCCGGTGGCGATCGTCTTGATGAAATCGGCGCCATGATCGAGCAGATATGTCGTCTTCGCCGCCGCTTCCTCGGGCGTTGCGGCGACGCCGAGGCGCATGTCGGGCGGCAATTGCTCGTTCGGGACGACGCCGTTGAGTTCGCCGCCGCCCTTGGGGATGGTGAGATAGGCGCCCGCGACCCACATGCGCGGGCCGGGAACGTCGCCGCGATCGATCGCATTGCGCAAAGCGACGTCGGTGAGGCCGCGATAGGTGCCGACGTCGCGGACGCTGGTGAAGCCCGCTTCGAGCGTGACGCGCGCGTTGCGCGCGCCGACGAGCGCGGTTTCGGCGGGCGAGGCCTTCATCGGCGCGGCGTGATCGGCGCTCTGGCCGAGGTCGGCGAGGTGGGTGTGAAGGTCGATCAGGCCGGGGAGGACGGTGAAGGCCGACCAGTCTAGCCGAGTTGCGCCGGCAGGCGCGTTTCCGCACGGCCCTACCGCCTTGATCCGCTCGGCCTCGACCGTGATGCACTGGCCGGTGCGGACGTCGTTCGAGACGCCGTCGATCAGCCGCCCCGCCGCGATATAGAGGGTTTCGGCCGACGCCGGCGATGCCGCCAGAAGGGACGCCGCGAGCGCGGCGGTCAGATGGCGGTATCGAAGGCGTTGCACTGGCGCGGGTCCCCCGATTGCAGGCCGCGGCGCAGCCAGCTCATGCGTTGTTCGCTCGTTCCGTGGGTGAAGCTTTCGGGGACGGGGCGCTGGCCCGCCGAGCGCATCAGCGTGTCGTCGCCGATCGCGTTGGCGGCGCGCATCGCTTCCTCCATGTCGCCCGCCTCCATCACCGGCTGGCCGGCGCTGTTGCGTGCGCGCGATGCCCAGACGCCGGCATAGCAGTCGGCCTGCAACTCCATGCGGACCTGCAACTGGTTGCCCTCGGCCTGCGAGCTTTGCCCCTGCGCGCGGCGGACCTGATCCGAAATGCCGCTGATCGTCTGGATATGATGTCCGACCTCGTGCGCGACGACATAGGCCTGCGCGGCGTCGCCCGCGGCGCCGAAACGCTGTTCGAGTTCGCGGAAGAAGGCGGTGTCGAGATAGACGCCCTGATCGGCGGGGCAATAGAACGGCCCCATCGCCGCTTGCGCCGCGCCGCATTCCGACCGGTTCTGGTCGGTGAAGAAGTTGAGCGTCGGCTTCTGATAGCCGCTGATCAGCTCGCCCCAGACCTGATGCGTCGAGCCGAAGACGTTGCACGCGAAGCGTTCGGCCTGGGTGTCGCAGGCGACATTGGCGCCGCTGCGGCTGTCGGCCATCGGGTCGCTGGTGCCGCCGCCCAGGCTCAGCATGTTGGCGCCGGGGCCGAGCACGAAGAACGCCACCGCGCCGAGCAGCAGGATCGTCCCGCAGCCCATCTTGCGCCCGAGCAGCATCGGCAGGAAGCCGATCAGCAGCCCGCCGAGGCCGCCGCCTCCGCCGCCGCCGAAACCGCCGCCGCCCCGGCCCAGATCGCGAATATCGTCTCCGGGATCATAATCGTCGAGGCGCATCGGGCTTCTCCACCATCAAGGTCGTTCCGGCGCGAGTGTTACAGCAGCGCCGGACAATTGGAAGGGGGTTCGCAGCCGACAAGCCATTGCAATGGCGCGTGCTGCGGTGCAACATGGGCGCCGCTCCAAGTCAGAGGATTGTCCCCCGAGTCCATGTCCCGCCGAGCCGCCCGCGCCGCCTTGCCGCTTCCCGACCTCGTCGTGCTCGTCCTGCAGGGCGGCGGCGCGCTTGGGGCGTTTCAGGCGGGGGTGTATGAGGCGCTGATCGACCTCGGCATCGAGCTCGACTGGGTCGCGGGGATTTCGATCGGCGCGGTCAACGCCGCGATCATCGCGGGGAACGAGCGCGATCAGGCGGTGGGCAAGATGCGCGAGTTCTGGGAGGGCGTGTCGTCGGCGCTCCCCTCGCTGCCGACCCCCGACAATGACTGGGCGCGCGAATGGTCGCATATGGCGGCGGCGGGGCAGGTGATGGCGTTAGGCGTGCCGGGCTTTTTCACCCCGCGCTTTCCGCCGCCGGCGCTCGCCGAGCGGCAGACGCCCGAGGCGGTGAGCTTCTATGACACCGCGCCGCTCGCGGCGACGCTCGACCGGCTGGTCGACTGGGACCGGGTGAATAAGGGCAAGGTGCGGCTGTCGGTCGGCGCGGTGGCGGTCGAGACCGGAAACTTCCGCTATTTCGACACGACATGCGACACGATCGACGCGCGGCACATCCTCGCCTCGGGCGCGCTGCCGCCGGGGCTGCCGCCGGTCGAGATCGACGGGACCTGGTATTGGGACGGCGGGCTGGTGTCGAACACCCCGCTCGAACATGTCGTTGCGGCGGCGAACGAGGATATGCTGGTGTTTCAGGTCGATCTGTTCCCCGCGCGCGGGGTGCGGCCGCACGATCTTGAGGAAGCCTGGTCGCGCGAGAAGGATATCCGCTTTTCGAGCCGGACGCGGCGGATTTCGGACGGGCTGGTGCGCCGCCGCAAGGAGCATAGGCTGATCGACCGGATGCTCGCGAAGCTGCCCGAGGAGTTCGCCGACCTTGCCGAAGTCAAGGCGGTCCGGCGCATGGTCGAGTGCAAGGCGCTCAACCTCGTGCAACTCATCCACGAGCCGCCTGCATGGCAGACCGGCGCGCGCGATTTCGAATTTTCGCGTTCGACGATGGAGGTCAACTGGGCGCTCGGCCGCGACGCGGTCGAGGCGGCGATGAAGGATGGCCATCTGCTCGCCGACAGCATCGCCGAAGGCCGGTCGGACAGCTTCGCCGTGCAATCGGACGGACTGAAACCCAAGTCCGGCACCGGCCCCGGCTGATTTCTCTCCCCCAAAGAAAAGGACCCCGCACCATGCGCCTCAAAGGAAAGACCGCCCTCGTCACCGGATCGACCTCGGGCATCGGGCTCGGCATCGCGAAAGCCTTCGCCGCCGACGGCGCCGACATCATCATCAACGGTTTCGGCGACGCCGATGCGGTCGAGGCCGAGCGCAAGGGGCTGGAGGCGATCAGCGGGGGCAAGGCGGGCTATGACGGCGCCGACCTGACCAAGCCCGAAGAGATCGAGGCGATGTTCGCGCGCGCGGACAAGGATTTCGGCGGGGTCGACATCCTCGTCAACAATGCGGGCATGCAGTTCGTCTCGCCGGTCGAGGACTTCCCGGTCGAGAAGTGGGACATGATCATCGCGCTCAACCTGACCGCGGCGTTCCACACGATCCGTCACGCCGTGCCGGGGATGCGCAGGAAGAAATGGGGGCGGATCATCGGCACCGCCTCTGCGCACTCGCTCGTCGCCTCGCCGTTCAAATCGGCCTATGTCACGGCAAAGCACGGGCTCGCGGGGCTCACCAAGACCGTCGCGCTCGAAGTCGCCGACGCCGGGATCACGGTCAATTGCATCAGCCCGGGCTATGTCTGGACGCCGCTCGTCGAGAACCAGATCCCCGACACGATGAAGGCGCGGGGTATGACGCGCGAGCAGGTGATCAACGACGTGCTGCTCGCGGGGCAGCCGACGAAACAGTTCGTCACGGTCGAACAGGTCGCGGCGCTCGCGAGCTTCCTCACGCGCGACGAGGCGGCGAACATCACGGGCGCGAACCTCAGCGTCGATGGCGGCTGGACCGCGGCTTGATCCGCTCCGCCCTTGAGCAATCTCCTTTGCGCTCCTAAGGTTAACCACAAGGGGTCGGGGAGAGAAGAGAATCATGGGTCGCTCCATTTGGGTTTTAACCGCGGCGCTCGGCATAGCCCTCAGCGCCTGCCGTACCGTGCCATCCGTTCCGCCGTCGTCGGCCGATGCGCCGCCGTCCGAGGCGACGGGCACCTGGCGCGCGACCGCGACCGATGCCGACAAGCAGCGGATCCGCGGCTGGTACAGCAGCTGGCAGGCGGCGCTCGCCGACGCGCGCGCCAAGGGCTTCGGCGCCGACATCGACCGCGAGGGTGCGCTGCTCCAGCCGATGGCGGCTTTGCCCAACCCGCATCTGCCCGCGGGCGAATATCGTTGCCGGACCATCAAGATCGGCGCGCAGGGACGCGGGGCGCTCGGCTATATCGCCTATGGCTGGTTCCGCTGCCGCGTCGCGCCCGAGCAGGGATTGTCGAGCCTGACCAAGCTGTCGGGGTCGCAGCGCCCGGTGGGCCTTATCTTTCCCGACAATCTGAAGCGCCAGGTCTTCCTCGGCACGCTCGAACTCGGCGACGAGGAGATGGCGATCAATTACGGCAGCGACCGGATGCGCGACATGGCGGGGCTGATCGAACGGATCGGCGACAATCGCTGGCGGCTCGTGCTGCCCGCGCCGGCGTATGAATCGCTGCTCGACGTGATCGAACTGGTCCCGGCGGGCTGACCGGCCGTCCGAACGGAAAAACCGACAAACAGGGGAAAGACGATGCGGAATTTGTGGACGGGCGCGGCGGCGCTGGCCTTGACGGTATCGGGCGCGATGCCCGCGGCGGCGCAGGCGCTGCGCGGCGAGGTCGAGCAGCAGATGCCGTCGCTGATGGCGATCTACAAGGATCTGCACGCCCACCCCGAACTCAGCTTCATGGAGGTCCGCTCGGCGGGCATCCTCGCCGCCGAGGCGCGCAAGCTGGGCTTCAAGGTCACCGAGAAGGTCGGCGGCACCGGCATCGTCGCGGTGATGGAGAACGGCCCCGGCCCGGTCGTGATGGTCCGTGCCGACATGGACGGCCTGCCCGTGACCGAGCAGACGGGCCTGCCCGGCGCGTCGAAGGTGCGTGTCACCACCAAGGAAGGCGTCGAAACCGGTGTGATGCACGCGTGCGGCCACGACACGCATATGACCGCGTGGATCGGTGTCGCGCGGCTGATGGCGGCGAACAAGGATAAGTGGTCGGGAACGCTGGTGATGATCGGCCAGCCCGCCGAAGAACGCGGCGCGGGCGCGCGGATGATGCTCGAGGACGGGCTTTATACGCGCTTCCCGAAACCCGAATATGTGCTCGCCTTCCACGACGCGGCGCAGTTTCCCGCGGGCAAGATCGGCTATACGCCGGGCTATGCGCTCGCCAATGTCGATAGCGTCGACATTTTGGTGAAGGGCGTCGGCGGCCACGGCGCCTATCCGCAGGCGACGAAGGACCCGATCGTGCTTGGGAGCCGCATCGTCGGCGCGCTCCAGACCTTGGTGTCGCGCGAAGTCAGCCCGCTCGACAGCGCGGTGGTGACGGTCGGCAGCTTTCACGCCGGCGCCAAGCATAATATCATTTCCGACGAAGCGCGGCTGCAGCTGACGGTGCGCAGCTATACCGATGCGGTGCGTGACCATCTGCTGGACGGTATCGCGCGAATCGCGAAGGGCGAGGCGATCGCGGCGGGCGTGCCCGAGGACCGGATGCCGGTGGTGACGGTGCAGCGCGACGAATATACGCCCGCGACCTTCAACACCCCCGAATTCACCGAGGAAATGGCGGCGTTCCTGACGACGAGCTTCGGCGAGGAACGCGTGGTCAAGATGCCGCCGGTGATGGGCGGCGAGGATTTCGGCCGCTTCGGGCGCGAGGACAAGAGCATCAAGAGCCTGATCGTGTGGGTCGGCGGGGTGCCGCAGGCCGAATATGACGCGGCGAAGAAGGAAGGCCGCACGCTGCCGAGCCTCCACTCGCCCTTCTGGGCGCCCGACGCGCCCGCGGTGATCTCGACCGCGACCGAGGCGCTGACCGCGATGACGATGAAACTGATGACGAAGGGGTAGGCGGAGACGCTTCTCTCCACGCTCGGTCTGGTCGCGCTGCCCTTTCCCAATTAAATTGGGATGGACCTGTTCGTGAGGCTGTGGTGAGCGAAAGACATGTCTGCCAATGAACCCGCTCCCGGCTTGTCCGCATGCCTCACCGACCGGGAAATGGAAATTTTGCGCCTGTTGGTCGCCGGGCACACCGTCAAGACCATCGCGGCGCGCCTGGGACGTTCGGAAACCTCGATTAACGAGCGTTTGCGCTCCGCCCGCCGGAAAACGGGCGTCGGCAGCAGCCGCGAATTGGCGCGGCTTCTGGACCGCCAAAAAACTTGTGACGAAAATATCGATCTTTCGAGCCGCCGCTCCACCGGGAAAGACTTGGCGCACACCGCGACCGTTGGGGTTCGTGGTTCGAAAGGAATGATCGCCATGCTCATTGCAATTCCCCTCGCCGCCGCCGGATTAATGTTCGCGGCCGCCCCTTCCGCCGATCAGGCGGGAACAGCCGACGCCGTCCACAGCGCGGCATCGCAGCAGCTCCCGCTGGCCGGAAGCTGGTCGCTGGACGCATCCGCCATGCCCGAGAATGAAAGGCCGCAACGGGTGACGATGACGTTTCGCGCATCGCAAGACGGCAAATGGACAACGCGGGTCGACATCGTCGCGCCCGACGGCTCCAGCAAGCATGCGGAATCGACCGCCGCGCTCGATGGCGTCGCCGTACCGGTCACCGGCAATATGGATTTCATCGACAGCGTTGCCTTGCGCCAGCCGGCACCGGACACATTGGTGATGACGCTGGGAAAGGCGGGCGCGCGAGTGTCGACGCGCGTTTACACCGTCGCCAAGGATCTGAAATCCATGACCGAAACGATCGTCTGGTCCAGCGACAAGCTTCAAAAACTGGAAACGACGCATTTTAATCGCGTTTCCTGATCGCTTACACCGGCATCGAGCGGGGCTTCGAAGAAATGCCGGACCTCACGCGTTCGCGGCCTGCGAAGTTGCAGACGCCGCGCGCGAAACGCCCCCCTCCCAACCTTCGGCACCTCGGGCTTGCCCCCGGGGGGCCGCCTTGTATGGCTTCTCCGTCATTCCCCCGTGAAAGCGGCGAAGCTGCCGCCGCGGCCTGCCCCTTCGGTAAAGCGTTTTGCGCCCATCGCGGCGCCTTCGCGCAAGGGGGCGACGCCGGCATGGGCTTCGTGCGCGAGCGCGCCCGTGATGTCGAAATCCCATTGGCGGTACGCGCTCAGCCGGTCGCTGTTCATGCAGATTTGCGGGAAGGCGGCGACCTGTTTGGCGAGCTCGACCGCGGCGGTGAGCGCGGTCCCGTCGGCGACGACGCGGTCGGCGAGGCCGATGCGGTGGGCTTCGTCGGCGGCAACGGGGCGGCCGGTCAGGATCATGTCGAGCGCGCGGCCCTGGCCGACGATACGTGGCAGGCGGACGGTGCCGCCGTCGATCAGTGGCACGCCCCAGCGGCGGCAATAGACGCCGAAGACCGCGCTTTGGGCGGCGACGCGCAGATCGCACCAGAGCGCGAGTTCGAGCCCGCCGGCGACGGCGTGGCCCTCGATCGCGGCGATCACCGGCTTTTCGAGCAGCATCCGCGTCGGACCCATCGGCCCGGGGCCGTCGGGGTCGTAGCGACTGGCGCCGACCGCGCCGAGGTCGAAGCCCGCACAGAAATGGCCGTCGCTGCCGGTGAGGATCGCGACCTTCGCATCCTTGTCGGCCGCGAAGGCGGTGAAGGCGTCGCGCAGGGCGTCGGCGGTCGCGGGATCGACCGCGTTGCGCTTCGCCGGGCGATCGATCGTGACGATCGTGACGGATCCGTCCTTTGCGATTTCGACGCTCATCATGCTTGCTCCTTCATCGGATAGAGCGTGGCGCGGCGCGGGGGGACTTGCAAGCGGCGGGCGGGCTTCCTAAATATAAGTCATGCGGGCCGGGCCCCTCTGGCGTCGGCGGGACATATCCCGCCACGTGATGTCGGACCGCATCGGGTGACACCGATGCTCTGGCCCTTTCTCCCCCCTGTTTTGAGGGTTTCGGCATCGGCGTCACCTGCTTGATTTTTCAATCAGGAGGCCCTTTTCGATGACATTTTCTCCCAATTTCTATCGCCTGACTTTGCTCCATCGCCAGCTCGACGATGCCGAGCGGCGCGAGACGCGCCGGCGCGGCGCCGACCCGTTTCGCCTGCTGCGGCTGAAGACGCTGAAGCTCGCGGTCAAGGAGCGGCTGGCGGCACTGACGCTCCGGCCATCGCTGCGCCCGGCGCTCGTCCGCTAATCCCCCAGAAATGACGATCGGGAGCGCTGCCGAAAGGCGGCGCGCTCGGCATATCCAGGGAATATCATCATGGAATTTTTGTTCGCCGACTGGCTGGGGACCCCGGCCTGGTTCTGGCTGTCGTTCATCGCGCTCGTCGTCGCGCTCACCGCCTTCGACCTCGGCATCCTCAACAAAGAGAATAAGGAGATGGGGATCGGCGAGAGTTTGAAGCTCTCGGCGCTCTATATCGGCATCGCGATGGCGTTCGGCGCGTGGGTCTGGGCCGCGAAGGGCGGCGAGGCGGGGCTGCAATATTACACCGGCTTCTTTATCGAGAAGGCGCTGTCGATCGACAATATCTTCGTCATTTCGCTGATCTTCGCGACCTTCGCGATCCCGCCGCGCTACCAGTATCGCGCGCTTTTGTGGGGTATCGTCGCGGTGATCATACTGCGCGGGATTATGATCGCGGGCGGTGCGGCGCTGGTCACCGAATATGGCTGGCTGCTCTATGTGTTTGCGGCCTTCCTCGTCTTCACCGGCGTCAAGATGCTGTTCGCGGGCGAAAAGCCGATGGATGTCGCGGGCAATCCGGTCGTCAGATGGCTGTCGCGGCACATCCCGATCACCAACGAGCTGCACGGCGAAAAATTCTTCGTGCGCGTGCCCGATACGAAGACGGGCAGGGCCGTGCTCGCGGCGACGCCTTTGTTCCTCGCGCTCGTCGTGATCAACCTCGCCGATCTGGTGTTCGCGGTCGACAGCGTGCCGGCGATCTTCGCGATCACCACCGACACCTTCATCGTCTATACCTCGAACATCATGGCGATCCTCGGCCTGCGCGCGCTCTATTTCGCGCTGTCGGCGATGCTGCACCGTTTCCATTACCTCAAATATGCGTTGGCGCTGGTGCTGGTGTTCATCGGGTCGAAAATCTTCGTCGCCGACTTCATCCTCGGCGGCGACAAATTCCCGCCGCTGGTCAGCCTGGGCGTGACCGTGGCGCTGATCGCGGGCGGGGTGATCTGGTCGCTGGTCAAGACGCGCGACGAAGAAGCGGCGCTCCCGCAATAAAAATGTCCGCCGGAAGCGCAAGGCTTCCGACGGACAGGCTTTCCTCCCCAGGAAAGCTCGGTAGGCGCGGGACGTTTGTGCACGGCGTTCCGCGCCGAGAGGGTTGGCGCGAGGGGTTGCAACGGGGCCCCTCGCGCCGAACTCGGATCAGGCGGCGAACTGGTTCATCGTGTTGTCCTTGCCCGCCGCTTTGAGGGCGGCTTCGCCGGCGAAATATTCCTTATGGTCGTCGCCGATGTCGCTACCCGACATATTCTGATGCTTCACGCAGGCGATGCCCTGGCGGATCTCGGCGCGCTGGACGCCCTTGACGTAGCCGAGCATCGCTTCGTCGCCGAAATATTCCTTGGCGAGATTGTCGGTGCTGAGCGCCGCGGTGTGATAGGTCGGCAGGGTGATGAGGTGGTGGAAGATGCCCGCCCGCTTCGCCGCGTCGCGCTGGAAAGTGCGGATGCGGTTGTCGGCTTCTTCGCCGAGCGGGGTCGCGTCGTAATCGGCGCTCATCAGCTTGGCGCGGTCATAGGCGCTGACGTCCTTGCCCTCGGCCTGCCAGCTGTCGAACACCTGCTGGCGGAAGTTGAGCGTCCAGTTGAAGCTCGGCGAATTATTATAGGCGAGCTTCGCATTGGGGACGACTTCGCGGATACGGTCGACCATGGAGGCGATCTGTTCGATGTGCGGCTTTTCGGTTTCGATCCAGAGCAGGTCGGCGCCGTTCTGCAGGCTCGCGATGCAGTCCATTACGCAGCGATCCTCGCCGGTTCCGGGGCGGAACTGATAGAGGTTCGAGGGCAGGCGCTTCGGGCGCATCAGCTTGCCGTCGCGGTTGATCAGGACGTCGCCGGGGTTGCCCGCGCCGTCGACCTCTTCGCAGTCGAGGAAGCTGTTATAGCGGTCGCCGAGGTCGCCGGGCTCCTTCGAGAAGGCGATCTGCTTGGTGAGGCCCGCGCCGAGGCTGTCGGTGCGCGTCACGATGATGCCGTCCTCGACGCCGAGTTCCATGAAGGCGTAGCGACAGGCGCGGATCTTGGCGATGAAGTCCTCGTGCGGCACGGTGACCTTGCCATCCTGGTGACCGCACTGCTTTTCGTCCGAGACCTGATTTTCGATCTGCAGCGCGCAGGCGCCGGCCTCGATCATCTTCTTGGCGAGCAGATAGGTCGCCTCGGCATTGCCGAAGCCCGCGTCGATGTCGGCGATGATCGGCACGACGTGCGTTTCGTGATTGTCGATCGCGGCCTGAACCTGCTTCGCCTTGAGCTCGTCGCCCTCGGCGCGCGCGGCGTCGAGATCGCGGAACAGCATGCCGAGTTCGCGGGCGTCGGCTTGGCGGAGGAAGGTGTAGATTTCCTCGATCAGCGCCGGAACGCTGGTTTTTTCGTGCATCGACTGGTCGGGCAGCGGACCGAATTCGCTGCGCAGCGCGGCGATCATCCAGCCCGAGAGATAGATGTAGCGGCCCTTGACGGTGCCGAAATGCTTCTTGATCGAGATTATCTTCTGCTGCGCGATGAAGCCGTGCCAGCAGCCGAGCGACTGGGTGTAGTTCGCGGGATCGGCGTCATAGGCGGCCATGTCGGCGCGCATGATGCGCGCGGTGTAGCGGGCGACGTCGAGGCCGGTGCGGAACTTGTTCTGGGCGCGCATGCGGGCGATGCTTTCGCCGCTGATGCCGTCCCACGTGCCGTCGTAATCGCGGATGAGGCGGCCGGCCTGTGCCATGTCTTCTTGGTAGCCCATCGTCTTGTCCTTCGCTCTGCCCCGTCGGGGGCGTGAAGAGGTGATGGGGTCAAACTGGCGTCTGAGGCGCCGAAAGTGAAAAGCTTTGTCAATAATATTTGTGAAATATAGCGTTTCGGTGTAAAAATGCGTGTAAATTAGTAAAGAAAGTTACAAAGCTATGGCGGAGCGGCGGGTGTTTGCGGGGCCGGCGGTGCGCAAGGCGCGGCGCGAGGCGGGGATGACCCAAGCCGCCATGGCCGAGGCGCTCGACATTTCGCCGAGCTATCTCAACCTGATCGAGCATGGGCAGCGGCCGCTCAGCGCGACGGTGATCGTGCGGCTGGCCGAGCGGTTCGGGTTCGATGCGGCAAAGTTGGGGGCGGAAGAACTGCCGGGCGGGCTCGCGGGGCTGCGGCGGCGGCTTGCCGATCCGCGCTTTGCCGATCTCGGCATCGGGGCGCACGAGGTCGAGGAATGGTTGCAGACCGCGCCGGCGACCGCGGCCGCGTTCGCGCGATTGTTCGATGCGGCGCCCGAGGGGCGCTCGGAAGGCGAAGGCGACGCGCCCGAAGTCGCCGCGGTGCGCCGCGCGATCGAGAAATGGCGCAACCATTTCCCCGACCTCGACGCGCGCGCCGAGGAGCTGGCCGACGAGCTGCGGCTCGCGGGCGGCGATCTTTACGGCACGATTTCGGAGCGGTTGCGCACGCGCCACCAACTCGGCATCCGCATCCTGCCGTCGGACGTGATGCCCGACCGGCTGCGCTGGCTCGACTGGCACGCGCGGCAGCTGATGCTCAACGAACTGCTCCGCCCCGCGTCGCGCACCTTTCAGGCGGCGGCGACGCTCGCGCAGATCGAGGCGAAGGGCGAGATCGATGCGCTCGTCGCGGGCGCCGAATTCGCCGAGACCGCGGCGGCGCGGCTGTTCGAGCGGCATTTGATCCAATATTTCGCCGCGGCGCTGATGATGCCCTATGGTCGCTTCCTGCGCGCGTGCGATGCGACGGGATATGATCTGCTGCTGCTCCAGCGGCGCTTCGGCGCGGGATATGAACAGGTCGCGCACCGGCTGACGACCTTGCAGCGCGTCGGCGCGCGCGGGCTGCCCTTCTTCATGCTGCGCATCGACCGCGCGGGGCAGGGGAGCAAACGCTATGCCGGGGCGAGCCAGTCGCCGCTCGTCGATGGCGACGCGCGCTGCCCGCTGTGGGGGGTGCATGAGGCGTTCGCGCGGCCGGGCGAGGTGGTCGCCGACCTCGTCGAGCTGGAGGACGGGTCGCGCTGGTTCACCCAGTCGCGCTCGGTCGCCGCGCCGGGCGCCACCGGGAGCGGGACGCCCGCGCGGTTCGCCGTGAGCATCGGCGTCGACGCCAAGGTCGCCGCGCCGCTCATCGCCGCGCGCGGGATCGACCTGATGCGCACGCCCGCGACACCGATCGGGCTCGGGTGCCGGCGCTGCACGCGCACCGGCTGCGTCCAGCGGTCGATGCCCCCCTTGGGACGTCCGCTGCGGTTCAGGGAGGGCGAGCGCGGGGTGAGCGCGTTCGATTTCGCGGGGGACTAGGGCCCAGACCCAAGGTTAACCGCTCGTTACGGGCGCGCTTAAAGTGCCCCATTGACTGCCGTATTGGGAAAGGTGCGTGTCTGTCAGGCGGCCGCAACGGGACCCGAAATGCTTGTAAGAATTCAGCCACAGGATGTCGAAATCGGAATGTTCGTCCGCGCCTTTGAAGGGTCGTGGTTCGATCACCCCTTCTGGCGGAGCAATTTCCGGATCGAAACCGCCGAGCAGCTGGAGCGCATTCGCAATTCGGGTATCGAGGCGCTGATGATCGATGCCGAGCGCGGGGCCGTTCCGCCGCCCGAGCGCCACGCGGGCGAGCGCGTCGAGATGCCGCGCCGAACCTCTTTGCGATCGCGGGCGAGGCCGCTGGCCACTGTTTTGAAATCCCGGTCCAGAACGACTTTCGCGGCGTCCGATTCGGGGGATCGCGCCGCCCCGCGGCCCCGCCGCGGCTATGCCGGCGAATGCCGCCGCGCGGCGCAGGTGATCGACCGGACGCGCGGGGCCGTCACCAACATGTTCGAGGCCGCGCGCCTCGGCCGGGCGGTCGAGGTCAAGAAGATGGTGCGCCTCGCAAGCGCGATCGGCGCGTCGATCGAGCGCGACGCCAAGGCGCTGATCAACCTCGTCCGCCTCAAGGAAAAGGACGAATATACCTATCTTCATTCGGTCGCGGTCTGCGCGCTGATGATCAATTTCGCCCGCCACCTCGAGCTCGATGCGCAGCAGGTCGAGGATTTGGGGGTCGCTGGACTGCTCCACGACGTCGGCAAGGTTGCGGTCTCGGATGAGATACTGAACAAGCCCGGCGGGCTTTCGAAAGGCGAAATGCGGTCGGTCCGGGGACATCCGGCGGCGGGGCATCGGCTGCTCGAAAGCTCGCCCGGGACGCCGACGCTGGCGCTCGAACTCTGTCTGCGGCACCATGAGAAGATCGACGGCAGCGGCTATCCCGGCGGGTTGAAAGGCGAAGAGCTGTCGCTCGCCGCGCGCATGGGTGCGATCTGCGACGTGTATGACGCGGTGACGTCGAACCGCCCGTACAAGCGGGCGTGGACGCCGTGCGAAGCACTGACCGAGATGCGGAAATGGGAGGGGCATTTCGATCCCGTTCTGCTCGACCGTTTCGCCGACAGCTTGGGAATCTATGCCAGCGGAACGCTGGTGCGGCTGTCGACCGGCGAGTTGGCGATTGTCGTCGGCAGCGCCGGTGCGGCGGGCGAGGATATCGTCGTGCGCGCCTTTTTCGACTGCGGCGCGCTCGCCGAAATCGAGCCCGTCGACCGCGCGATCGCGCCGTCGGCCGAACATCCCCGGATCATCGGCCGCGACAGCCCGACCTTCTGGCGCTTCGCCGACTGGGACGTTTTGCGCCACCGGATACTCGCGGCAAACGTCGCGCCGGCGCTCTAGGATCGCCGGGCACTCGGCGGTCCGCCGCCCCCGCATCCTTTCACGCGCCGGATCGTTGATCCTTCTCGAACCCGGGAGGACAATTTTTGAAACGCCTATCCATTCTGCCGTGCCTGCTGTTGATCGCCGGCTGCAATTCCGCCCCCCAAGATACGGATTCCAAACAGAAAACGGCGGTCGCGCCCGACGCCGACAGTTTGCGCTTCGAGGATGCGAAGACCGAGGCGGCGCCCTTCGCCGCGCCGCCGACGTTCCGCGCGCAGGTCCTGCTCGACCATCTCGGCTTCTCGCCCGGCGTGATCGACGGGAAGGAAGGGCAGTCCTATGTCGCCGCGCTGCGCGGTTTCCAGAAAGCGCGCGGGCTCGACGAAAGCGGCAAGCTCGACGCGGCGACCGAACAGGCCTTGCTGCAAGGGCGCGATATTCCCGCGACCCGGATGGTCATCATCCCCGCGGGCTTTGCGAAGGGGCCGTTCGTCCCGGCCTTTCCGAAAGACGCCGCCGATCAGGCCAAATTGCCCGCGCTCGGCTATCGCAATCTCACCGAAGCGCTTGCCGAGCGTTTCCACACGACCCCCGAAACGCTGGTCGCGCTCAACAGCCCGTCGACGCTGGTCGGCGCGGGGCGCCCTTTTCGCGTTCCCAACATCCCCGACGTCGATGTCCCGAAAACGGGCGATGATCCGCGCGGCTGGAACGGCACGCTCGAACGGCTGGGCGTCGCGCCGGAGCAGCTTGCCGCCGCGAAGATCGTCGTCGACAAATCGGAGGGCGTGCTGAAAGTCTATGACGACGCCGACCGGCTCGTCGGGCAATTCCCCGCGACGATGGGCAGCCGCCACGACCCGCTGCCGATCGGAAAATGGGAGATAAAGGGCGTCAGCCGCAACCCCGACTTTCACTATAATCCCAAGCTGTTCTGGGACGTGAGCGACAATAAGGAGGCGAAGTTGCTGCAGCCCGGGCCGAACAGCCCGGTGGGCGTCGTGTGGATCGATCTCAGCAAGCCGCATTACGGCATTCACGGAACGAGCGAACCGCACACGATCGGGCGTGCGGAGAGCCATGGCTGCGTCCGGCTGACCAATTGGGACGCCGCGCGCGTCGCACAGATGGTCAAACCCGGCACGCCGGCGATCTTCCAGAATTAGAGCGAGCGCGATCGGCGGCGGGAAGCCCTTCGCCTGTTCGAGCAGGCGAAGGGCTCAGGATCAGGCCTTTTGCGCGGCGGTCCAGCGGGTGATCACCGATTCGAGCACCTCGATCGGCATCGCGCCCGCCGCGAGCGCGGTGTCGTGGAAACCGCGCAGGTCGAACTTGTCGCCGAGGACGGCCTTCGCCTGTTCGCGGATGCGGACCCAGCTCGTTTGGCCGACCATGTAGCTCGTCGCCTGGCCGGGCCACACGCAATAACGCTCGATCTCGGTAATGTTCGACGGTTCGGGGGTGCCGAGCGTCTCGTTATAATATTGGATCGCCTTCTCGCGCGTCCATTTATAGTGGTGGAGGCCGGTGTCGGCGACGAGACGGGCGGCGCGGAACATATAGGATTGCAGATAGCCGAGGCGGCCCCACGGGTCATTTTCATAGACCCCCATCTCGTCGGCGAGCTGTTCGGCGTAGAGGCCCCAGCCTTCGGTATAGACCGAATAAGCGGGAAGGCGGCGGAGACGCGGGATGCCCTCGGCCTCCTGCGCGAGCGCGATCTGGTGGTGATGGCCGGGCGAGGCTTCGTGATAGGTGAGCGTCGGCAGCGTCCAGCTCGGATTTTCGGCGGTATCGCGCAGGTTGATATAATAGGCGCCGGGGCGCGAGCCGTCGAGCGCGGGGATCTGGTAATAGCCCCCGGTCGCGCCATCCTCGATATCGGCGGGGACGCGGCGGATCTCGACCTTCGCCTTCGGCAGGCGGCCGAACGCTTCGGGGAGGCGCGCCTGAATCGCCTGCATCTGGGCATTGAGTTCGGCGATCAGCTTCGCCTTGCCCTCGTCGGTGTTGGGGTAGAGGAAGCGCGGGTCCTTGCCGAGTGCGCGCATCCGTTCGGCGACCGTGCCCTTGGTCATGCCCTGCGCCTTGAAGATCGCGTCGGCGCGCGCGCTCAAATCAGCGACGCGGTCGAGCCCGAGCTTGTGCACCTCCTCGGCCGACATGCCCGTCGTCGTCGCATAGCGCAGCGCATAGGCATAATATTCGTCGCCCTTCGGCAGGCGCCACACGCCCGCGTCGTGGGTCGCGCGCGGGCGGGCGGCGCGGAGTTCGTCGGCCTGGCGGCGCATCGCGGGATAGATTTTGCCTTCGACGATCGCGGCGCAGCGTTTCGTCCAGTCGCCGGGGATGTCCTTCGTCTTCGCAGCGAGATTCTTCGTCAGCCCGTTGGCGTCGGCGGCGGGCGCCCAGATGCGGTCGAACTGGCCGAGTGTGCGGTCGATGACGAAGTCGGGAGGGATGATGCCGCCCGCATGATCGGCCTTGATGCGCCCCGTCTCGTTATCGAGCTGGACCGCGAAATCGGCGCAGCGCGCGAGATACGCCTCGGCATCGGCGGCGTTCGCGATGCTGTGCTGGTTGATCAGGAAGTCGGGGATCGAGCGGTACGTGCCGCTCAATTGGGTCACCGGATGCGGTTCGGGCCAGCTGTGGAGGCCGTAATCGAACGTGTCATACGCCTTGACGAAATGCTCCCACGGCCCGCGGAAGGTGTCGTAGTTGACGAGGTCCATGCCCGAAAGCTTTGACGTATCAATCTTTTTGAGTTCGGCGAGGCCGTCACGATAAAGCTGGTGGCTTTGCTTGATGCCCGCGGGCGAGCGGTCGTCGAGTTTCGCCTTGAGCGGCAGGCGGGCGTCCTTGTCTAGCCCGAGCGCGGTCGCGAATTCGGGGCTTTCATCGACCATCCTGTCGTAGAAGCGATCGTAGATGGCGGTGAGCTTCGCGCCTTCGCCGCTCGCCGCCTGGCCGGTATGCGCGGCGGCGGGGGTGCGGATGCCCGCGAGCGCGGAGGTCGCGGCGAGGGTGGCGATGAGAGTGCGGCGGTCGAGCATGGTCGTCTCCAATGAGGTGTGTTGCCCGGTTGCTACACGTAGAGTTCAGCCTTGTCTTGTATCGATTTGACGTCGGGCACCATGCGGCGCCACGCGCCCGGCGTCGCGCCGCTGAGCCGCGCGACGGCGTGCGTCATATGCGCCTGGTCGGTGAAATGGAGTCGGTGCGCGATGTCGGAGAGCGGCTCGGCGCCCGCGCGGATCGCCGCCAGCGCGGCGCGGACGCGGGCGTCGGCGCGATAGGCCTTGGGGGTGCAGCCATAGGCCAGGCGAAAGCCGCGGCTCAATGTTTCGGCGCGCACGCCGGTGCGCTCGGCCCATTCGCCGAGCCGGACGGGCATGCCGCCGCGCAGGTCGCGCGCGAGGAGATCGGGCCAGTCGAGCGCGGCGTCGGGCGCCGGGACGAACTGTTCGGCGAAGGCGGCCGCGGCGGCGCGCGGGTCGCGCGCGGCGAGGCGGACGAGCGCGTCGGGATCGCCGACGCGGCCGCGGACATGCGCGCTCGCCGCGAGTTCGGCGGGCAGGCCGAGCACGAGGACGCGCGCGCCCTTTGCCTCGACGCGGTCGAGATGCGATTCGAACGGATGGTGGATCAGCGCGTCGCCGGGTCTGACATCGAAACGCCCTTCGTCGCCCGCTTCCTGATAGCCCCCTTCGAGCACCACGGCGACGAAGGCATCGTCGTGGCAGTGGCGCGCGCGCAGCTCGTTCGGATGATGGTCGAGCAGCCCGAGCGGAGCGTCAGCGAAATGGGGCGACCCCATCGATCTATTCGCGCGCCTTGGCGGCGGCGCGGACTTCCTGCGAGCGTTCGAGCGGGATGACCAATATGTCGTCGCCGTCGACGATTACGGCAATATTGTCCATGCCGAGGATCGACACGCGCTTGTCGCCGGCGCGGATAAGATTGCCGCGGCTGTCGTGCAGAAAGGTGTCGCCGGTCACCGCATTGTCGGCCGCGTCCTTTTCGGCGAGGGCGTGGATCGTGTGCCAGCAGCCGAGGTCGGACCAGCCCATCGCGACGGGGACGACCGCGACGCGATCATCCTTTTCCATCACGGCATAATCGATCGAGTCCGACGGCGCCCTGGCGAACTCGATGGCGTCGGCATAGAGCGCGTCGCCGTCGCGCATTCCGGCGGCAACGGCCTTGTCGGCCGCCTCGAAGATCGCGCGGCAATGGGTGAGCATCGCATCGCGCATCCGCGCGGCGCGGAACAGGAAGATGCCGGCATTCCAGCTGTAGCCGCCCGCCGCCAACATCGCCTCGGCATCGGCGAGCGGGGGCTTTTCGACGAAGCGGTCGACCGCGAAGCCCCAATTTTCGTCGGCGCCGCCGAGCGCCTCGCCGGCGGCAATATAGCCGAAGCCGGTTTCGGGGCTGTCGGGGGTGATGCCGAAGGTGACGATCCAGTCCTGCTGCGCGAGGCGCACCCCCTTGGCGATCGCGGTATGGAAGGCGGGGACGTCGGCGATGACATGGTCGCTCGGCATCACGAGCAATAGCGTGTCGGCGTCGGCCTGCGCGACCGCGAGGGCGATCGCGGCGGCGGTGTTGCGCGGCATCGGCTCGACGAGCAGCATTTCCTCGCGGTCGTTCATCTGTTCGCGCACCATCGCGACATGGCCGTCGCCGCACAGCACGACAGGCGGCAGGAAAGCGGGGCCCGCCGGGGTGCGCTCGACGGTCTGGCGGAACAGGCTGCGCTGCCCGTGGAGCAGCAGGAACTGCTTGGCGCGGGTGCCGCGCGATTCGGGCCACAGGCGCGTGCCCGCGCCGCCGCACAATATGACAGGCTGGATCATGGTGGTCATGCGATCAGCCTATCGCACGATATGAAGGAAAAGACACAAGATGATGCAATGGGTGAGTGTAAAATTAACCGACAGTTGACGCCTCGGATGTAGTATTGCGCCGGCGAAAGGTTTGCGATTTTTCCATGTTCCGGCTGTTCAAACATTATGTTCCGCACGCCGTCGTCTGGCTGGCGCTGATCGAATTTTTCGCGCTGCTCGGTTCGGCCGAGGGGGCGTGGCACCTTTACGCGCATCAGGCGGGGTTCGATGCCGGGCCGCTGGCGAGCCGCTGGCTGCCGCTCCTGACCTTCGGCGTGTCCAATTCGCTCGCGATGATGGCGACCGGAATGTACGGGAACGAGGGGCTGCGCTCGATGCGCTTTGCGACCGCGCGCCTGCTCGCGGCGATTTCGCTCGGGGTGATCTTTTTGTCGGTGCTGGGGTTCCTGTTGCCGACGGCGACGCTGTGGCGCGCGAACAGCCTCTATGCGATGGTCTTCGCCATCGGCGCGCTGTTCGTGATCCGGCTCGCGCTGACGCAGTCGGCGGGAACCGAAGCCTTTCGTCGGCGAATTTTGGTGCTGGGCGCGGGACCGCGTGCGGCGCGGCTCGCGGCGCTCGCCGACGCGCCGGGGAGCGGGCTCGAGATGGTCGGTTTCGTCGCGATGAGCGCCAATGAAAAGGCGGTAGCCGGCGCGATCCCTCGCGAGGCGATCGCCAATCTGTCGGAGCATGTCGTGATGCTGCGCGCCGGCGAAGTCGTGCTCGCGCTCGAGGAACGGCGCAACGCGCTGCCGCTTAACGACCTGCTCCGCGTCAAGACGACGGGGGTGCATGTCAACGACATCGCGAGCTTCATCGAACGTGAGACGGGACGCGTCGACCTGGCAACGACGAACCCGAGCGGCCTCATCTTTTCGGACGGCTTTTCGGCGGGGCAGCGGATTTCGAAGGTGGGCAAACGCCTGTTCGACATCCTTGCCAGCCTGATCGTGCTCATCGTCGGGCTACCGCTGATCATCGTCGCGGGAATCGCGGTGGTTCTCGATAGCCGCGGGCCGGTTTTCTATCGTCAGCCGCGCGTCGGACTGTTCGGCGAGACTTATGACATCTTCAAGATCCGTTCGATGCGTATCGATGCCGAAGCGTCGGGCAAGGCGGTGTGGGCAAGCGAAAACGACCCGCGCGTTACCCGCGTCGGCCGGATCATCCGCAAGCTGCGCATCGACGAGCTACCGCAGACCTGGTGCGTGCTGAAGGGCGACATGAGCTTTGTCGGGCCGCGCCCCGAACGGCCGAGCTTCGTCGGAGAGCTCGAGAAAAAGCTGCCCTATTATGCCGAGCGCCACATGGTGAAGCCCGGCCTGACCGGCTGGGCCCAGATCAACTATCCCTATGGTGCGTCGGTCGAAGATTCGCGCGTGAAGCTGGAATATGACCTCTATTACGCCAAAAATTATTCGCCTTTCCTCGACCTGTTGATCCTGCTCCAGACGGTGCGCGTCGTGCTGTGGCCGGAGGGCGCAAGGTAGCCGTGAACGCGCTCGCGACCCTGTCGCCTATCCTGTCGGTCGTCGCGCTGGCGGGCTTTGCCGGCGTCACGCTGTGGCTGCTGATGCGGCCGCGCGCGCGCATGGCGGCGCTGATGCCCGCGCCGCGCTGGCAGGTAGCGGCGGCGGCGGCGACCACGCTGTGGTGCGCGGCGCTGACGATCTTTTCTCCCGGAACGTCGGAGGCGCTGGTCGTGCAGATGATCCGCGACGGCGCGATGCTCGGCTGGCTGGGCGCGACCTTCTGGTCGCCGCGCGCGCCGATGCCGCGGCCGCTGCGCCTGATCCTGCGGATGCTCGCGACGATCTGCCTGCTCGCCTTCCTGCTCGGCGCGGCCGCGCATTTGCGCGCCGGGGCGGGGGCCGCGCCGTGGATGAAGCCGACGCTGACCTTTACCGCGATGATCGTCGCGATCGGCGGGCTGTTGATCATCGACGGCGCCGTCCGCCGCGCGAGCGGCGGGCTGCGGATGCCGGTGCTGGCGGTCGCGGGCGGTTTCGCCATGCTGTGGGCCTATGAACTCAACGTTCAACTGATCGGCGCGCTGACCGGAGCGAAGGCGTCGACGCTGATCGCGCTGTTGCCCGCGGTCGCGCTGCTCACCGCGCCGACCCATGTCGTCGCGGCGATGGACATCGGCCGCGAACGGATGCGGCTGTCGCGCACGGCCGCGACGCGGTCGCTGATCCTGCTCGGCGCCGCCGCCTATCTGATCCTGATCGCGCTGACCGGCGCGGTCGCGCGCGCGGTCGGGAGCGATTATGCCGAGCTGGCGCAGGCGATCTCGCTGGCGGTCGCGCTGGGCGCAGGGGGGCTGATGCTGGCCTCTGCGCGGTCGCGCGCGTGGGCGGCCGTGATGATCTCCAAGCATTTCTTCGAGCATCGTTACGACTATCGCGCCGAATGGATGCGCTTCACCGCGACGCTGGCGCAGGGAGACGGCGACGACGACCGCAACCTGTACCGGCGCGTCGCCAAGGCGCTCGCCCAATTGACCGGCAGCCCGGGCGCCTTGCTGATGCTGCCCGGCGCGTCGGGCGGCTTTCGCGTCGCCGAGCAGTGGCATTGGCCGGGCGGGTTGGGTGAGGAGACCGGCCTGTCGCTGCGTTCGGCCTTCATGCTGCAGGAAACGCGGCATATCGTCGACCTCGACGCCGAGCGCCGCGGCGCGTCCGGCGAAAATCGGGTGGGCGAGGATCTGGCGATCCCCGAGTGGCTGATCGCCGACACGCGCGCGTGGGTGGTCGTGCCGGTCCTGCATTTCCAGCGGATGATCGCGATCGTCGTGCTGCACCGCCCGGCGGTGTCGCGCGCGCTCGACTGGGAAGATCTCGACGTGCTGCGCATCGCGGGGCAGCAGGCGGCGAGCTATCTCGCCGAATCGCAGAGCCAGCAGGCGCTGTCCGAGGCGCGGCGCTTCGACGAGTTCAATCGCCGCTTCGCCTTCATCATGCATGATATCAAGAATCTGGCGAGCCAATTGTCGCTGCTCGCGCGCAATGCCGAGCGCCATGCCGACAAGCCCGAGTTTCGCGCCGACATGACGCAGACGCTGAAGATTTCGGCGGGGCGGCTGAGCGACCTGCTCGTCCGCCTGTCGCCGCGCGAGCGCGGGCGCGCGGCGGAGCCCGGCCGCACGCTGGTCGAACCGGTGCTGAACGAGGTCGCGGCGGAAATGCGGCCGCGCCGCGCGCTGTTCGTCGGATGTCAGGCCGGCCTGTCGGCGTGGGCCGAGGCGGGCGCGGTCCGCCAGATCGTCCAGCATCTGGTGGCCAACGCGATCGACGCGTCGGCGCCCGACACGCCGGTGCAGGTCGTCGCGGTCGCCGAGCAGGGGCGCGTGCGCATCGATGTGATCGACCAAGGCTGCGGTATGACGCGCGCGTTCATCCGCGACGAACTGTTCAAACCCTTCGTGTCGACGAAGGAATCGGGGTTCGGGCTCGGCGCGTTCGAGGCGCTGCAAATCGCGCAGGCGATGGGCGGCGCGATCGAGGTGGCGAGCGAGCCGGGCAAGGGCAGCAATTTCACGCTGTGGCTGCCGCTCGCCGATGCGCGCGGCGCGGCGGCAAGCGATGCGCGGGTGACGAAAGCGGGAATGACATGAGCGAGGGTGGGACCGGTTTGCGCACATTGCTGGTGGTCGAGGACGACGCCGGGCTGCAGGCGCAGCTCAAATGGGCCTATGAGGATTATCGCGTGCTCGTCGCGGGCGACCATGATGCCGCGATCGAGCTGCTGCGTGCCGAGGAACCCGAAGTGGTGACGCTCGATCTCGGCCTGCCGCCCGATCCCGACGGGACGCGCGAGGGGTTCCGCACGCTGAGGGCGATCCTCGAGGCCAAGCCCGACACCAAGGTCATCGTCGTGTCGGGGCACGGCGAGCGGGCGAGCGCGCTGACCGCGATCGCGAGCGGGGCGTGGGATTTTTATCAGAAGCCGATCGACATCGACGAACTGGGGCTGATCGTCGCCCGCGCCTTTCACGTCCGCGAACTCGAAGTCGAAAATGCGCGGCTGGCGAGCCAGGGCGCGGGCGAAAATCGCGTACTCGGCGGGATGATCACCGGGGCTCCCGAGATGCTGAAAGTCGCGCGCACGATCGAGCGTGTCGCGAACCTCGACGTGTCGGTCATGCTGCTCGGCGCGAGCGGGACGGGCAAGGAATTGCTCGCGCGCGGGCTGCACGAGGCGAGCGGACGGCGCGACGGCGCGTTCGTCGCGATCAACTGCGCCGCGATCCCCGAAAATCTGCTCGAAAGCGAATTGTTCGGGCACGAGAAGGGCGCGTTCACCGGCGCGGTGAAGATGACCGAAGGCAAGATCGAGCTGGCGCACGGCGGCACGCTGTTTCTCGACGAGGTCGGCGACATTCCGCTGCCGCTTCAGGTCAAGCTGCTGCGTTTTTTGCAGGAACGCACGATCGAGCGGATTGGCGGGCGCAAGGCGATTGCGGTCGACACAAGGATCGTTTGCGCAACGCACCGCGACCTCGACGCGATGATCGCCGAGCAGAGCTTTCGCGACGATCTTTATTACCGGCTCGCCGAGATGGTGGTGAAGATCCCGCCGCTCGCCGAGCGGCCGGGCGATGCGGTGCTGCTCGCGCGGCATTTCCTCCACCAATATGCGCCCGAGATGAACCCGGGGGTGCGCGGCTTTGCGCCCGACGCTTTGCAGGCGATCGACGAGGCGCGCTGGCCGGGCAATGTCCGCGAGCTTGAAAACCGCATCAAGCGCGCCGTTATCATGGCCGACGGCAAGCTGGTGATGCGCGAGGACCTCGATATGGCGGGCGGCGGCGAAGAGGGCGAAGAGGCGTGGCTCAACCTGCGCAGCGCGCGCGAAGCGGCCGACCGCGTCGCGATCCGCCGCGCGATGACGCAGAGCGAGGGCAATATCTCGCTGGCGGCGAAATTGCTCGGGATCAGCCGGCCGACGCTCTACGACCTGCTCAAACAATATCGGATGCAAGGCTGAATGACCTTGCGCCGCGTCTGGACGGCCGCGCCGCTGGTGGCGGCGCTGCTGCTCGCGGCGTGCGGCGGAGGCGGACCGGAGGCGCCGCGCGAGGCCGATGAGCAGCGCCGTGCGGCACTGCAGGCGGCGATCGCCGACAATCCGGGCGACATCGCACGGCGCGTCGCGCTGGCGCGCGTCGCGATCCGGCTCGGCGACGGGGTCGGGGCCGAGGCGGCGGTCAAGGGCGCGCTCGGTGCTGGCGCCAACGACGCGGCGCTGCGACCGTTGCTCGCGCGCGCCTATGCGATGCAGGGCGAGGGCGCGCGCGCTCTCGAGACGCTGGAAGGCGGGCCGGTCATCCCCGAAATGATGGGCGAGGCGGCGTGGGTCGCGGGAGACGTCCATCTGGCGAACGGCGATCTGGCCGCGGCGCGCGAAGCCTATGACCGGGCGGTGCACGAACTGCCGCGCAGGTCGGCCCTATGGGTCGATGTCGCCCGCTTTCGCGAGGCCAATGCCGACACGCTCGGTGCGCGCGACGCGGTCGATTATGCGATCGAACTCGACGCCGCGAACAGCGCGGCGCTGGCATTCAAGGCCAATCTTGTCCGCACCGAAGCGGGGCTGAACGCGTCGCTAGGCTGGTATGCGAAGGCGCTTGCCGCCGACCCCGACAATGCGGAGGCGCTGATCGAGCAGGCGGCGACGCTCGGCGACCTCGGGCGATACCGCGACATGCTGGCGGCGCTGCGCCATGCGGCGACGATCGTGCCGCGCGATCCGCGTCTCTTTTATCTGCAGGCGGTGGTCGCGGCGCGCGCGGGCAACTTCAGCCTCGCGCGCAGCCTGCTCCAGCGCACACGCGGCGAGCTCGATGCGCAGCCGTCCTTCATGCTGTTGAGCGCGGTCGTCGAGCTCGAACTCGGGGGCGAGGCGGTCGCGGCGACGTGGGCGGACCGATTGCTCGCCGAACAACCGCATAATTTCACCGCGCGGCGCGTCCTGGCCGCAGCCGAATGGGCCGATGGCGACCCCGGCGCCGCGCGCGAGGCGTTGCTGCCGCTCGTCCGCCGCCCCGACGCCGACAGCTGGTCGCTGATCCTCGCGGCGCGCGCGGCGGCCGCGCTGGGGCGCGACATGGAATCGGCGGATTATTTCGGCCGCGCGGCGGCGCTGAGCCCCGGCGAAGCCGTACCCTTCGCGGTCGAAGACGATTACGGGCTGGTGGCGATGGCGGCCGATGCCGCGCCGCTCGATCCCGCAACGGTCATTCCGGCGATCGCCGCCGACCTTGCGAGTGGCAACAGCGCGCGCGCGATCGAGCGCGCGGCGTGGCTGCGCGACGCAAACCGCGGCGTCGCCGATGCGCATATCCTGCTCGGTGACGCGGCGCTGGCGGGCGGGCGGTTCGGCCTCGCGGTCGAGGCCTATCGCGCCGCGCGCGCGATCGACGCGGGCGAGCGCACGACGCTGCGCCTCGCCAACGCGCTCTACCGCGCGGGTGATGCCGCCGGATCGGGCGCGGCGATCCTCGCCCTGCGCGACGGACAGCCGTCGAGCGTCGCCGCCGACCGGCTCGCCGGGCACCTCGCGATGGACCTTGAGCATTGGGACCAGGCGATCGGGTATTTCGAACGCGTACGCCGGCGGATCGGCGACCGCGACGTCGTGATTCTGCGCGAACTGGCGCGGGCGTGGGCGGCGAAAGGCGACGATGCGCGCGCGCTGGTGCTGATCGACCGCGCCTATCGGCTGCAGCCGCTCAACGCGGGAATCATGGAATTTTACGCCGGGTTGCTGGAAAAACGCGGGAAAGCGCAGGCCGCAGCGGATCTGCGCGACAAGGCGGCGCAGATCGGGCGGTAGCTGTCAGGCCTCGGTCAAATCGAGCAGGGTCCGCGCGTCGAGGCCGATGCGGCGCATCTGCTGCGCGACCGGGGGCCAGACGTTCGCCAAGAAATCCGCGCGCATCAGGTCGCGCAGCCGCTCGGTCGCGCCTTGGGCGACGAACATGCCGACCCCGCGTTTGACCGTGACCAGTCCTTCGTCCTGGAAGGTCTGATACGCCTTGGCGACCGTCAGCGGATTCGCGCCTTCCTCCGCGGCGAGCGAACGCACCGAGGGAAGCATATCGCCGTCGCGATAGCTGCCGTCGAGAATGGCGTTGGCGATGACGTCGCGCAGACGCTGGTACACGGGTTTGGACTGATCGAGCATGCCGCCTTAATGCCATAAGACAGCAGCACAGTCAAATTCGGCTAATTACAGTTTCAGTCCAGCATTTGAAATTAAATTTCCCAAGCGCGAACGACCTCGTCATATTCGGGGCGCGGGCGCTCGTCGAGTTCGCGCGAGGGCGTGCCGAAGAAGAAATAGCCGACAATCTTGTCGCTTTCGCCGGCACCGAACGCCGCTGCGACCTCTGCGCTATACGCCGCCCAGCCGGTGAGCCAGCTGCCGACGAAGCCGTGCGCATGCGCGGCATGAAGCAGGTTCATGCCGACCGCGCCGGCCGACATCTGTTGCTCCCACAGCGGGATCTTGGCGCCGGGCACCGGGGCCGAGATGAGCACGAGCGCGGTCGGCGCTTGATGCGCGAACTGATCGAGCGCCGAGAGATCCATGCCCGCTGCGCCGGGGTTTTCGGCCACCCACGCCTGTTTGAGCAGCGCCGCGAAGGCGCCGCGCTGATCGTCCGCGATCGTGACGATGCGCCAGGGCGCGAGCTTGCCATGGTCGGGGGTGCGCAGCGCGAGCGCGACGATATCACGCAAGGCCGCGGCATCGGGGCCCGGCGCGACCATGTCGCGCGCCTTGCCCGAGCGACGGGTGGCGAGGTGGGCGAGGAGCGAGGAGGTGTCGTTGAACATGGGGCGCCATGTGGGCTTTTCCGCGCCCCGGTGCAAGTGTTGCGAGCGATTCGCAACAGATTTTGGCCCGGCCGAACCGGTTTCAGGCGCAATTAGATTCTTCCCATACGCAATTTTCGCGCTAGGTTGCCCCATTCGCGCGGCGGGAGGCCGCGCCCACGATAATGGGTAAAAGGGACGCTTTGATGAAAGATATAGGCCTTTGGGACGAAGGCGACTGGATCGCGGTTATCGCGCTGGTCATTCTGGGGGTATTTCTGACCGTCGGCGGATTGATCGCCGGGAGCAAGAAGCCCGAATTCGCCGGCCACCCCAAGGGCCTCTATATGCTCTTCTTCGCCGAGATGTGGGAGCGTTTCTCCTATTACGGCATGCGCGCGCTGCTGATCTTCTACCTGACGCAGCACTGGCTGTTTTCGGACGGCAAATCGAACCTGATCTACGGCGCCTACACCAGCCTCGTCTATATCACCCCGGTACTCGGCGGCTATCTGGCCGACCGCTATCTGGGGCAGCGCAAGGCGGTGCTGTTCGGCGGCGTGCTGCTCGCGCTCGGCCATCTGTTCATGGCGTTCGAGGGCGTCGGCGGGCAGGAAGACCCGACGATCAACGTTTTCTGGCTCGCGCTCGCGCTGATCATCGTCGGCTCGGGTTTCCTCAAAGCCAATATCTCGGTGATGGTCGGCCAGCTTTACCGCCTGACCGACATGCGCCGCGACGCCGCCTATACCATCTTCTATATGGGGATTAACGTCGGTGCCGCGCTCGGCACGATCCTCGTCGGCTATCTGGGGCAGAAGATCGGCTGGGCCTATGGCTTCGGCCTTGCGGGCATCGGCATGGTCGCCGGCCTGATCGTCTTCGTTCTCGGCAAGAATGTGCTGCTCGGCGCGGGCGAAGCGCCGGCGCCGCTCGCGCGCAACAAGGAAATGACGATCTATGCGGTCGGCGTTGGCGCCGTCGCGGTGATGTGGGCGCTGGTCCAGTATCAGGACATCATTCAGAACCTGCTGATCGTCTCGGGCCTCGCGCTGCTCGGCTATGTGCTTTACGAAAGCTTCAAGCTCGACAAGGAGCCGCGCGAGCGCATGTTCGCGATCCTGTTCCTGATCGCATTGAATCCGCTGTTCTGGGGCCTGTTCGAACAGGCTGGCGGCAGCTTCAACCTCTACACCGACCGCTACGTCGACAAGGGCGGGGTGCCCGCGTCGGTGTTCCAGTCGATCAACCCCATCTATATCATCCTGTTCGCGCCGGTCTTCGCCGCGCTGTGGCAATGGCTGGGCAAAAAGGGTCTCGAGCCGTCGGCGCCCGCGAAATTCGCGCTGGCGCTGGCGCAGGTCGGGCTCGGCTTCCTCGTCTTCGTGTGGGGCGCGAGCAGCGTCGGGCCCGAAGTGGCGACGCCGGTCCTCTTCGTCTTCCTGCTCTATCTCCTCCACACGACCGGCGAACTTTGCCTGTCGCCGGTGGGGCTGAGCGCGATGAACCGCCTTGCGCCGAGCTTCCTCGCCTCGCTCATCATGGGCGCCTGGTTCTACATGACCGCGGTCGGAAATTTCGTTGCCGGCAAGATCGGCGAGGCGACCGGCGGGCATGACGGCGCGATGACCAAGGAGGCCACGCTCGGCATCTATTGGGAAATCGGCCTGATCACCATCGGGGTCAGCATCGTCGTGCTGGCGCTGTCGCCGATCGTGCGGAAGTGGATGCACCTCGACACGCTCGCCGACCGCGAACCCGCCATTCCGGGCAGCGGCGAACTGGGCGAGCCGCAGGCCGCCGGTACCCATCCCAAAGGGGCGTAATCGATGATCAAGGGTGTGAAGGGCAGCCTGCTGGCTGCGGTGTCGCTGGCGCTCGTCGGTTGCGCGGCAAGCGGTGGGGGCGAAACGGCTTCGGCGAGCGACAAGCCCGCCGAAAAGCCGGCGAAGTTCAACAAGGATCCTTATCCGTCGACCTATAAGGCCTATCCGGGGCAGGTCACCGCGGTGCGCAATGTCACGATCTTTGACGGCGAGGGCGGGCGGATCGAAAATGGCACCGTGCTGCTGGCGGAGGGCAAGGTCGAGGCGATCGGCGGCCCCGAAACGCCGATCCCCGCGGACATCGCGGTCTATGACGGCACCGGCAAGTTCCTCACCCCCGGCGTTATCGACATCCACAGCCACCTTGGGGACTATCCCTCGCCGTCGGTCGACGCGCATTCGGACGGCAACGAGATGACGTCGCCGACGACGCCCGAGGTATGGTCCGAACATAGCGTGTGGCCGCAGGACCCCGGGTTCAGCCGCGCGCTGGCGAACGGCGGCGTCACCAGCCTGCAGATCCTGCCGGGCAGCGCGAACCTGATGGGCGGGCGCTCGATCACGCTCAAGAATGTCCCGTCGCGCACGGTGCAGGGAATGAAATTCCCCGGCGCGCCCTATGGCCTGAAAATGGCGTGCGGCGAAAATCCGAAGCGCGTTTACGGCGGCAAGGGGCGCGCTCCCTCGACCCGCATGGGCAATTTCGCGGTGAACCGCGCGACCTGGGCGAAGGCGGCGGCGTACAAGAAGAAGATGGACGACGGCAAGGCGGTCGACCGCGACCTTGCGATGGAAACGCTCGCGGGCGTGCTGGCGGGCGAGATCCTCGTCCACAATCATTGCTACCGCGCCGACGAAATGGCGCTCGTCATCGATATGTCCAAGGAATTCGGTTACAAGGTTTCGACCTTTCACCATGCGGTCGAGGCGTACAAGATCGCCGACATCCTTGCGAAGGAAGGCATCTGTTCGGCGATGTGGGCCGACTGGTGGGGCTTCAAGATGGAAGCCTATGACTCGGTCAACGAGAATATTCCGCTCGTCTACAAGGCCGGCGCGTGCACGATCGTCCATTCGGATGACGCGAATCAGATCCAGCGGTTGAATCAGGAAGCGGCGAAGGCGCGCGCCGCGGGGCGCCGCATCGGCATCGACGTCAGCGACGAGGTGGCGTGGACCTGGCTGTCGTATAATCCGGCGAAGGCGCTGGGGATCGCCGACCGGACCGGCAGCCTGAAGCCCGGCAAGATGGCCGACGTCGTGCTGTGGAACGGCAATCCGTTCAGCGCCTATACCCGCCCCGAAAAAGTGTGGATCGACGGCGCGCTGATGTTCGACGCGACGAACCCCGAGCGGCGGCCGGTGAGCGATTTCGAACTCGGCCAGCCGGGCGAAGGAGATGTGAAATGATGCGCGCGCTCCTTCTTTCCGCCGCCGCGCTGATCGCGGTTCCGGCCGCGGCGCAGGACGTCGCGATCGTCAATGCGAAGCTCGTTATCGGCGACGGCAGCGCGCCGATCGAGGGCGGCACCGTCGTCGTGCGCGGCGGCAAGGTCGTCGCGGCGGGCGCGGGCGTTGCGGTGCCCGCGGGGATCGAGCGCGTCGATGCGCAGGGCAAATATGTGACCCCGGGGATCGTCGCGGCGTTCAGCCGCGTCGGGCTGACCGAGGTCGATGCCGTCAGCGGCACCAACGACCGCTCGGCGCCGCGCACGCGCTTTTCGGCGGGGCTCGACATCGCGCCGGCGCTCAATCCGATGGGCTCGCCGGTCGCGGTCAACCGCGCGTCGGGCGTGACGCGCGCGATCGTCGCACCGAGCGGCAGCAGCAATTTGTTCGCGGGGCAGGGCGCGGTGGTCGACCTGGCCGACGACATGGACATGGTCACCAAGCCGCGCGCGCTGCAGTTTGTGGCGTTCGGCGAGGATGGCGCGTCGAAGGCGGGGGGCAGCCGCGCGGCGACCTTCCTCCTCTTCCGCGAGCAATTGCTCGCGGCGCGCAGCTATGCCCGCAATCCGGCGGTGCTCGCCGAATGGGGCAATGACGCGATGATCCAGCGCGCCGACGCCGACGCGCTCGTCCGCGTGATCGACGGCACGACGCCGCTGTTCGTGCGCGTCGACCGCGCGGTCGATATCGTCAATGTGCTGAAGCTGAAGGGCGAGTTCCCCGCGATGAAGCTCGTGCTCGTCGGCGCCACCGAAGGCTGGATCGTCGCGCGCGAGATCGCCGCGGCGAAGGTGCCGGTGCTCGTTTCGCCGCTCACCGACCTGCCGTCGAGCTTCGAACAATTGGGCGCGACGCAGTCGAACGCCGGACGGCTCAAGGCCGCGGGCGTCGACGTGTCGGTCGGCGTGTTCGACGACGATGACGCGCACAAGATGGGCTATGCGACGCAATATGCCGGCAACCTCGTCGGGCTGACGCGGGTGCCCGGCGCGAGCGGGCTGAGCTGGGATCAGGCTTTCGCCGCGATCAGCAGCGTGCCCGCGCGCGCGGTCGGCATGGAGGGCAGCATCGGATCGCTGCGCCCGGGCCGCGCCGGCGACGTCGTGATCTGGGACAATGATCCGCTCGAACTGGGCAGCCGGCCCACCGCCGTGTGGATCGACGGCAAGGCGCAGTCGCTGACGACGCGGCAGGACCGTCTGCGCGAACGTTACGAAACCCCGCAGGAAGGGGCGCTGCCCAAGGCTTACGACTGGTAAGGCGCGGCGCGGAGGTCTGTCCTTCGCGTCGCCCCGCATCGTCCATGTTGACACTGTTAGCTTTGTCGCGGATGGTGGCGGCGACGCCGTTGCGAGTCGCCCGCTGACGGGAGCTCGGTGCGGCAACCTTGCTCGATGAGGGATTGGCCATGCAGCCCATGTCGCTTCTGATCGTCACCTGCATTTTGTTCGTCGGATCGCATCTTGTCCTGTCGCACCCGCTGCGGGACGGGCTCGCGGGGCGGCTCGGCGAGCGGGGGTTCCAGATCGTCTATTCGATCGTCGCGATCGCGACGCTGATCATGGTGGTGCAGGCCTGGCGCGGTATGCCGCCCGAGCCGCCGCTGTGGGCGGTGGGCGATACGCTGTGGATGCTCGCCTCGCTGATCGTGCTGTTCGCGAGCATCTTGTTCATGGGATCGCTGATCGGCAATCCGGCGCTGCCCGCGCCGCACGCCGCGCGGGATGCGGCCGCGGCCGCGCGTGGGGTGTTCGCGATCACGCGGCATCCGATGATGTGGGGTTTCGCGCTATGGGCGATCGCGCATATCATGGTGATGCCGACGCCGGGCCAGATCATCCTGTCGGTAACGATCGTCGTCCTCGCGCTCGTCGGTTCGGCGGGGCAGGATGCGAAGAAGGCGCGGCTGATGGGCGAGGCGTGGCGCGGGTGGGCGGCGCGGACGAGCTTTATCCCCTATGCGCGGCAGGTCGCGGGCCAAGCGCCATGGATCGATACGATCCCGCGCGGGCATGCGCTGTTCGGCGGGATTGTCTTGTGGATCGTTGCGACCTGGGCGCATGGCGCGCTCGGGTATATGGTGGCGGGCATCTGGCGCTGGGTTGGATAGGAGTGAGATGAACGCCGACACGCACCTCAACGACCTGTCGCTGCGGCTGCTCGGGCGCGCCTTCGACGAACTTGACCCCGAGGAAAGCCGCGTGGTGCAGGCCGTCGCGCGGCGTGCGCCGAGCAGCCGCGATGCCGCCGACCTTGGCGATGCGCAGGCGAGCACGGGCGACAGGCTCGCCGACCGCGTCGCGGCGGTGGGCGGCTCATGGGCCTTCATCATCGCCTTCACGCTGATCCTGCTCGGCTGGATGCTGCTCAATTCGGAGGTGCTTCAGCATTTCGGGCTGGCGTTCGACCCCTATCCCTTCATCTTCCTGAATCTGATGCTCTCGACGCTCGCCGCGGTGCAGGCGCCGATCATCATGATGAGCCAGAACCGGCAGGCGGCGAAGGACCGGCTGACCGCGAGCGTCGATTACGAGATTAACCTGCGCGCCGAATTGGAGATCATGCGGCTGCACGAAAAGCTCGACCAGCTGCGGATCGCCGAGCTGGCGGCGAAGGTCGATGCGCTATGCGCGCGGCTGGATGGGGAGAGCGGGTAGGGGCGTTTGCCAAAAAAAGGGACCGCGGCGCGGTCCCTTTTTTGTTTGGCGTTCAAGTTGGTCGGCTTAGCGCTTGTCGACGGGCACGAACGGGCGATGCGTCGGACCGGTGTAGAGCTGGCGCGGGCGGCCGATCTTCTGCGCGGGGTCCGAGATCATCTCGTTCCACTGCGCGACCCAGCCGACGGTGCGCGCGAGCGCGAAGAGCGCGGTGAACATCGTCGTCGGGAAACCGATCGCCGAGAGGATCACGCCCGAATAGAAGTCGACGTTCGGGAACAGCTTCTTTTCGATGAAATAGGGATCGTTGAGCGCCATTTCCTCGAGCTGCAGCGCGACCTCGAACACCGGGTCGTTGACCTTGAGTGCGTCGAACACCTCGCGCACCGTCTTCTGCATCACGGTCGCGCGCGGGTCGTAATTCTTGTAGACGCGGTGGCCGAAGCCCATCAGGCGGAACGGATCGTCCTTGTCCTTGGCACGCGCGATATATTCGGGGATGCGCTCGGGGCGGCCGATTTCGCGCAGCATGTTGAGCGCGGCCTCGTTCGCGCCGCCATGCGCGGGCCCCCAGAGGCAGGCGATGCCCGCCGCGATGCACGCGAAAGGATTGGCACCCGACGAACCCGCGAGGCGGACGGTCGAGGTCGACGCGTTCTGTTCGTGGTCGGCGTGGAGGATGAAGATGCGGTCGAGCGCGCGCTCGACGGCGGGAACGACTTCATATTCCTCGGCGGGAACGCCGAAGGTCATGCGCAGGAAATTGCCGGTGTAGCTCAGCTTGTTGTCGGGATAGACGAAGGGCTGGCCGACCGAATATTTATACGCCATCGCGGCGATCGTCGGCATTTTTGCGATCAGCCGATGGCTGGCGATCATGCGCTGGTGCGGATCGTGGATCTCGGTCGAGTCGTGATAGAAGGCGCTGAGCGCGCCGACGACGCCGCACATCACCGCCATCGGGTGCGCATCGCGGCGGAAGCCGCGGTAGAAGGTCGCGAGCTGCTCGTGCAGCATCGTGTGGCGGGTGATCGTGTTGTCGAATTTTTCGAGTTCGCCGGCATTCGGCAGCTCGCCGTTGAGGAGGAGGTAGCAGACCTCCATGAAGCTCGAGTTTTCGGCGAGGTCGCCGATCGCATAACCGCGGTGGAGGAGGACGCCTTCGTCGCCGTCGATATAGGTGATCTGCGATTCGCAGCTCGCGGTCGAGGTGAAGCCGGGGTCGTAGGTGAAGGCGCCGGTCTGGGCGTAGAATTTGCGGATATCGACGACGTCGGGGCCGACGGTGCCCGACAGGACAGGGCTGTCGACGGTCTTGTCGCCCAGCGTGATTTTCGCGGTGTCGGTCATATTTTTTTCCCTGTTCTGACGGCGGGGAGAGAGAGTCGCTACGCCCCTGCCGGATAATGTTGCGCTGCGTCAAGTCGGGCGAGACTGACATCGCGTCCGAGCAAGAGCAGCACGTCGAAAATTCCCGGGGAAACGGTTCGGCCGGTTAATGCGGCGCGTAGGGGTTGCGCGAGTTTTCCGAGCCCCAGTTCGGCGGCTTCGGCTTCGGCGCGCACGGCCGCGTCCAGCTCTTCTGTCGTCCAGTCGTTCAGCCCGCGCAGCCGTTCGGTCACGGCAGTCAGCAGGCCTTCGGGCGCGGCCTTTAGCACCTCGACCGCCTTTTCGTCCACCGGCAACGGGTCCGGTTGGAAGAGGAAGGTCGCGCCGTCGGCGATTTCGTCGAGCGTCTTCGCACGCGGTTTGAGTGCATCCATCGCGCGCGTCAGCAGATCGCGATCGAGACCGTCGAGCGCGCGGCCGACGAGCTTTTCGACGCGTGGGGCGACGAGGTCCGCAAGGCGCGCGTCGTCGGCTTCGCGGAGATAATGGCCGTTGAGATTTTCGAGCTTTTTGAAGTCGAAGCGCGACGGCGAGCGGCCGACATGGTCGAGATCGAACCACTCGGTCGCCTGCGCGCGGCTGATGATCTCGTCGTCGCCGTGTCCCCAGCCGAGGCGGAGGAGATAATTGTTCACCGCTTCGGGCAGGTAGCCCATCTCGTCGCGATAGGCATCGACGCCGAGCGCGCCGTGGCGTTTCGACAGCTTGGCGCCGTCGGCGCCGTGGATCAGCGGAACATGCGCGTAAACGGGCTCGTGCCAGTTCATCGCGCGCAGCAGCGCCAGCTGGCGGAAGGCGTTGTTGAGATGGTCGTCGCCGCGGATCACGTGCGTCACGCCCATATCGTTATCGTCGACGACGACGCTGAGCATATAGGTCGGCGTGCCGTCGCTCCTGAGCAGGATGAAATCGTCGAGCTCGGCGTTCTGCACCGTGACGTCGCCCTGCACCTTGTCGGCGATCGTCACCGCGCCCTCCTGCGGCGCGCGCAGGCGAAGGACGTGCGGCGCCGCGGGATCGCCGTCGTCGCGATCGCGCCACGGGCTGCGCACGCGGAAGGGCTGGCGCTTTTCCTGCGCTTCGGCGCGCATCGCGGCGAGCTCGTCCTGCGTCAGATAGCAGCGATAGGCCTCGCCCTTCGCGAGCAGTTCGTGCGCGACCTCGGCGTGGCGCGGCGCGCGCGCGAACTGGAACACCGTCTCGCCGTCCCAATCGAGGTCGAGCCACTGCATCCCGTCGAGAATCGCGTCGATCGCCGCGTCGGTCGAGCGCGCGCGGTCGGTGTCTTCGATCCGCAGCAGGAATTTACCGCCATGGTGGCGTGCGAACAGCCAGTTGAACAGCGCGGTGCGCGCGCCGCCGATATGCAGATAGCCGGTCGGCGAGGGGGCGAAGCGGGTCACGACGTCGGCGCCGGTCGCCTCGGGGGTCACTCCGGCCGTTCTGGTTTGGTTTTCGGTTGCCACTACGGCCTCTTTCACTCACTTTGCCGCCCTGTTGGACGGGGATCGGGGGTGCCCCTAGCATGGCGACAAGTCCGCTTCAAACGCCCATTTCGACGCGTCGGGCGGCTGTCTTGCAACGGACGGGCGAAGCGCTCGAAGCGCGGCTCGAAGCCGAGCGCGAGCGGATCGGGCTTTGGCTCCCCGTCGCATTGGGCGCGGGGATCGCCGCCTGGTTCGCCTTGCCCGCGCATGCGCATTGGATCGGGCTGCTGCTAGCGCTGGCGGCGGGCCTGTTGTTCGGGTTGCTGATCGGCTGGCACAGCCGGTTCGGCCGCGCACTTGTCGTCGGGAGCGGGGCCGCGGCGGCTGGAATCCTGCTGATCTGGGCCCGCGCGCTGTGGGTCGCGGCGCCCGTGCTCGCGGCGCCGGTAACGACGAGCTTTTCCGCCATAGTCGAGCGCGTCGAGCCGCTTCCGGCAAAGGGGCAGATCCGCATCCTCGCGCTGCCGCAGCGGCGGAGCGACCTGCCGCCACGTGTGCGCCTGACGCTGCGCACCGAACAGGCGGTGGGGCTTGCCGACGGCGAAACGATCGGCGTCCGCGCGCGGTTGATGCCGCCGCCGACCGCGAGCCTGCCGGGCGGCTATGATTTTGCCCAGCGCGCCTGGTTCGACGGAATCGGTGCGGTCGGGACGATATTGGGCGAGGTGTCCGGCGTGCCGGGGAAGGAAGCCGCCGCGCCGCGGCTGCGCGCTCGGCTGAGCGCGCATATCCAGGGCGAGGTCGAAGGTTCGGCGGGCGGCATCGCGGCGGCGCTGGTGACCGGCGACCGCGGCGCGATTTCCGAGGCCGACGAGGAGGCGATGCGCCGCAGCGGCCTCGCGCATCTGCTATCGATCAGCGGGCTGCATGTGACCGCGGTGGTCGGTTTTGCCATGCTGCTGGCGATGCGCCTGCTGGCGCTAAACCGGCGGCTGGCGCTCGCGGGCCTCGTCCTGCCGCTCGCAGCAGCGGCGGGGGCGCTCGCGGGCGGAGGCTATACGCTGCTCGCCGGCGCCGAGGTGCCGACGCTGCGGTCGTTCATCGCGGCGCTGCTCGTGCTCGTCGCCTTTCTGATAGGGCGCGAGGCGCTGACACTGCGGCTTGTTGCCGCGGGCGCGCTGATCGTGTTGATCTGGCGGCCCGAAGCGCTTGCGGGGCCAAGCTTTCAGCTGAGTTTTGCCGCGGTCACGGCGATCATCGCGCTGCACGAAAGCCGGGCGATGCAAGCGTTCATGGCCCGCCGCGACGAGCCGTGGCTATTCCGGCTGGGGCGCGGAATTGCCGGATTGTTGATCACCGGCTTGGTCGTCGAAGTCGCATTGGCGCCGATCGCGCTGTTCCATTTCCACAAGGCGGGCCTTTACGGCGCGCTCGCCAATGTCGTCGCGATCCCGCTGACGACCTTTGTCATCATGCCGGCGGAGGCGCTCGCGCTGTTGTTCGACAGCGTCGGCTTGGGCGCGCCCTTCTGGTGGGTGGCCGAACAGGCGCTGCTGGCGCTGATCGCGCTGGCGCACGGCGTCGCCGATGCGCCGGGGGCGGTCGCGACGATGCCGAGCTTTCCGCCTTGGGGTTTCGCTCTCGCGGTCTTCGGCGGACTGTGGCTGCTGCTGTGGCAGACGCGCTGGCGCCGCGCCGGGGCGGTGCCGCTGATCATCGGAATGGCGGCGCTGCTCGCCGCGCCGCGCCCCGACCTGCTCGTTACGAGCGACGGGCGGCATATCGCCGCCGCGCTGCCCGGCGGCGGCTATGCGCTGCTGCGCGACCGGGCGGGCGACTATGTGCGCGATACCGTAGCCGAAGCCGCCGGCGTCGACGCGCCGCTTTTGGCATTGGCCGAGCTGGGCCATGTCGAATGCAATCGCGATTTCTGCCGCTGGGCGCAGGGTGAGGGGCGGGCGCGGCGCATCATCCTGGCGTCGCACGGCCGCGACCGGATCGAGGGTGCCGACATGGCGGCTGCCTGCGCCGCCGCCGACGTCGTGATCAGCGACCGCTGGCTACCGCGCGAATGTACGGCACGCTGGATGACGATCGATCGCGACAGCCTCGCCGAATCCGGCGGGCTGGCGCTCTATCTGGGCGATGCGCCAAGCGCCGTCGCCGCGCTTCGCGCGGGCGACGCGCATCCGTGGCGCCGTCCGCAGCAGCTTAGTGGTAACGACGAAGCAGTCCCGACAAACGCCCTTGCACGATGACGCGCTCGGCGGGGTAGCGTTGCGGCTCATAGGCGCTGTTCGCCGGGTCGAGCCGGATCATCTGCCCTTCGCGGCGGAAATATTTGAGCGTCGCGTCCTGTCCGTCGACGAGCGCGACGACGATGTCGCCCTCGCGCGCGGTGCTCGCCTTCTGGATCAGCGCATAGTCGCCGTCGAAGATTCCCGCCTCGACCATCGAGTCGCCCGATACTTCGAGCGCATAATGTTCGCCCGACCCGAGCAGCGCGGCGGGAACCGCGAGATTGTTGTGATCCTCGAACGCCTCGATCGGTACGCCCGCGGCGATCTTGCCGTGCAGCGGCACCTCGACGATGTCGTTCGCCGCGATCGGCCGCATCGCGGCCGGGCTCTTGCGCAGCGGCACGACATTTTCGCGCGCCGGTTCGCGTGCCACCGACGCCGATTTCGCCGCTTCGGGCACCTTGAGCACTTCGAGCGCGCGCGCGCGGTTGGGAAGGCGGCGGAGGAAACCCCTTTCTTCCAAGGCGCTTATCAGTCGGTGTATGCCCGATTTCGACTTGAGGCCGAGCGCCTCCTTCATCTCCTCGAACGACGGCGAAATGCCGCTCGTGTCGAGGCGTTCCTGGATGAAGTGGAGCAGTTCATGCTGCTTCGCGGTCAACATCGGTCGTTCTCCATGATGACCCGTTGCTGCCGGGCCGGACATAGCGAGAACGATAGTGGAACAAATCGGAACTTGTCAAGCGATGACGATATAGTCCGCCATGTCGCCGGCATCGCGCGGCGGCGCGCCGATGTCGCGGATCAGCAGCGCATTGGCCGAAGCGAGCGGAAGGGTGCGGCCGCTTTCCTGTCCGATCATCGGCGTCAGGCGGCCGTTTTCGAGTCGCGCGCGGAGGTAATCGCGGCGTGTTCCGCCTTCGCCGAGCGGCGCGGCGAGCGGTGCGCGATGCACGGGCGGCAAGGGGGTGCCCGCCCCGGCCAGGTGGCGGACGAGCGGCAGCAGGAACAAGGTCGCGGTGACGAAGGCCGACGAGGGATTGCCGGGAAGGCCGAGGAGGATCGCGTCGCCGAGCGTTCCCGCGATCAGCGGCTTGCCGGGCTTCATCGCGATCTTCCAGAAATCGAGCCGCCCGCCGGCATCCTCGAGCGCGCCGCGGACATGGTCGTGATCGCCGACCGACGCGCCGCCGACGGTGACGATGACGTCGTGACGTCGCGCCAACTCCTTGAGCGCGCTCGCGATTTTGGCGCGGTCGTCGGGAATATGGTGCGGCAGCGTGGGTGCGGCGATCTCTCCGGCGAGCATCGCGGCGAGCATGACGCCGTTGCTTTCGGGGATCTGGCCGGGCGCGAGCGCGCGCCCGGGCTGGACAAGTTCGTCGCCGGTCGTGACGATCGCGACGCGCGGGCGGCGGCCGACGGCAAGCTGCCCCGCGCCGCTCATCGCCGCCGCGGCGATTGCGCCCGGGGTCAGGCGGGTGCCCGCGGCAAGCAAGCGATCGCCGGCGGCGAAATCGGCGGCGCGCGTGCGGACATGGCGTCCGCGCGCGCCGGGGCCGTCGCGCGTCAGCGCCAGCTCATCGCCCTTGCGCGCGACATCCTCCTGGACGATCACGGTGTCGGCGCCGGGGGGGAGGAGGGCGCCGGTGAAGATGCGCATCGCCTCGCCGGGACCGACGCTCCGGTCGGGCGCCGCACCCGCGGCGCTTTCGCCGATGACGGTCCACGGGCCGGGCAGGTCGTCGTAGCGGATCGCATAGCCGTCCATGGCGGAGAGGGGCGCCGCGGGCTGGTCGCGCCGTGCGATGACATCGTCCGCAAGATGGCGGCCAAGCGATTCGGAAAAGGCGATATTTTCGCTACCGAGCGGGCCGCGCAGCGCGAGGAGCCCCGCCTGCGCTTCCTCGACGGCGAGCAGGCCGCTCATTCGGCGCGCCAGTCGCCCGAGCGGCCGCCGCTCTTTTCGAGGAGGCGGATGTCGCCGAGGACCATCGCGCGGTCGAGCGCCTTCGCCATGTCGTAGAGGGTGAGGAGCGCGACCGAAGCGGCGGTGAGCGCCTCCATCTCGACCCCCGTCTGACCGGTCGTCTGCGCGGTGGCTGTGACAGCGATGCCAACCTCTTCCCACGTAAAATCGACACCGACCTTGGTCAGCGCGAGCGGGTGGCAAAGCGGGATGAGGTCGGCGGTGCGCTTCGCGGCCATGATGCCGGCGATGCGTGCGGTCGAGAGGACGTCGCCCTTGGGCGCGTTGCCGCTGCGGATCGCTTCGAGGGCCTCGGCGGACATGGTGATCCGCCCGCCAGCGACCGCGCGGCGTTGCGTCGCGGGCTTGGCGCCGACATCGACCATCGACGCTGCCCCGCTTTCGTCGAGGTGCGTCGGCCGCGTCATGCTGCGGCGCCCTCGAGCAGCGCCCTCGTTGCCACCGTGACGTCATCCTGGCGCATCAGGCTTTCGCCGACGAGGAAGGCTTTGACGCCGCTTTGCGCCAGCCTTGCGCAGTCGGCGTGGCTCGCGATGCCGCTTTCGCCGACGAGCAGCGTGCCCGGCGGGACGCGCTTCGCGAGGCGTTCGGTGACCGCGAGGTCGGTTTCGAAGGTGCGCAGGTCGCGGTTGTTGACCCCAATCAGGCGCGACTTGAGCTGCGCGAGCGCGCGGTCGAGTTCGGCCTCGTCGTGCACCTCGACGAGTATGTCCATGCCGCGTTCAAGTGCGGCGGCCTCGATCTCCTGCATCACGCCATCGTCGAGCGCGGCGACGATGATCAGGATCGCGTCGGCGCCGATCGCGCGCGCTTCGGCGACCTGCCACGGATCGACCATGAAATCCTTGCGCAACGCGGGAAGCGCGCAGGCGGCGCGCGCGGTGACGAGATAATCTTCATGCCCCTGAAAATAGGGCGCATCGGTGAGGACCGACAGGCAGGCGGCGCCGCCCGCGGCATAGGCGCGGGCGTGATCCGCCGGGTTGAAATCCTGCCTTATCAGGCCTTTGGATGGCGATGCTTTCTTGATTTCGGCGATCAGGGCAAAGCCGCCGGCATCGATTTTGGCCTGCAGCGCTTTGGCGAAGCCGCGCACCGGGCCGGCGTCGATGGCGTCAAGATCCGAAAAGGAACGCGCCGCGCGGCGCTCGGCGACTTCTTCGGCTTTGGTCGCAAGTATCTGGGTTAGCTTGTTCATTTATAGGCGATCCAGCAATTAAGCAGCGCGTTAGCAAGGCCCTTGTCGATCGCCTCGGCGGCTTCCTCGACGCCTTCGAGCAAGGTCGCGGCGGCGCCGGCGACGACGAGCGCCTCGGCAGCGTTGTAGAGCACCGCGTCGCGATAGGCGCCGGGCTCGCCCTGCAGCAGCCCGCGAAGCGCCTTCGCATTATATTCGGCGTCGCCGCCGCGAATTTCGGCGAGCGAGCGCGTCGGGAGTCCGGCATCGGCGGCGACGCTGCGCTGCATCCGCACGCCTTCGGGCGTCACCACCGCGACCTCATTGCCGCCCGCGAGCGACAGTTCGTCGAGCCCCTCGTCGCCCGAGATCACGCGCGAATGCTCGGTGCCGAGCCGGTGCAGCGCCTCGGCATAGACGGGGACATAGGCGGGGCGCGCGATGCCGACGAGCTGGCGTGTGACGCGCGCGGGGTTGGCGAGCGGCCCCATCAGATTGAAGATCGTGCGGCGCCCGATCGCCCGTCGGATCGGCATGATGCGCTTCATCGCCGGGTGGCGCGTTCCGGCGAAGAGGAAACAGATGCCGAGGTCGGCGAGCTGTTCCTGCGCCTGCCGGTCGGCGCGCTCCATGTCGAGGCCGAGCGCTTCCAACGTGTCGGCGGCACCCGATTTCGAAGAAGCCGCGCGATTTCCGTGTTTTGCGACCGGAACCTCGCACGCCGCGACGACGATCGACACCGCGGTCGAGACGTTGAGCGTATGATGGCCGTCGCCGCCGGTGCCGCAGACGTCGATCGCGCCGGCGGGGGCGTCGATCGGGATCAGCCGCTCGCGCATCGCTTCGGCCGCGGCGGCGATTTCGACCATCGTTTCGCCGCGGTCGGACAGCGCGATCAGGAATTGGGTGACCTGCTCATCGGTCGCGCCGCCGTCGAGCATCGTCGCGAAGGCGTCCGCCGCCTCGTCGTGATCGAGCAGCGCCGAGGGGTCGGGGAACGGGCCGAAGCGGCTCATGCCGCCTTCCGCTCGCCGACCGGCAATAATCCCGCGATCTTCAGGAAATTGGCGAGCATCGCATGGCCATGCTCGGTCGCGATGCTTTCGGGGTGGAACTGGACGCCGTGGATCGGCAGCTCGGCGTGCCGGAACCCCATCACCGCGCCGTCGTCGCTGGTCGCGTTGATGACGAGACCCGCGGGAATGTCGACGACCTCGAGGCTGTGATAGCGCGTCGCCTGAAAGGGCGAGGGCAGGCCCGCGTAGAGCCCGCTGCCGTCGTGGCAGACCGGCGAGGTCTTGCCGTGCATCAAATGGCCGCGCTGCACCGTGCCGCCGAAATGCTGGCCGATCGCCTGATGGCCGAGGCACACGCCGAGCAGCGGGCGCCGCGCGTCGGCGCAGGCGGCGACGAGGTCGAGGCTGATGCCGGCTTCGTTCGGGGTGCAGGGGCCGGGCGAGATCAGGATCGCATCGGCGCCGGTCGCCAGTGCCTCTGCCGCGGTCAGCGCGTCGTTGCGCTCGACGCGCACGTCGACCCCCAACTCGATCAGATAGTGAACGAGGTTGAAGGTGAAGCTGTCATAATTGTCGATGACGAGGATCATGGGCGCGCACTAACGGTTTTGCGGGACTTGGGGAAGGGATAGAAGCTTGGGACGCCGCAAACCCAACTTCGTCATCGCGGCGAAGGCGCGGCGGACCTATTCCGCCATCAGCTTCGCGAGATCATCCTTCCAGAATTTCGCCCATGTGTGGGTGCCGTGGCCCTTGGTCTCGGCGCTCGCGGGGATGAGGATGAACCTAGCCTTCTTCATGCGCGGGGTCGCTTTTTCGGTGATGCCATAGGCGGGCGGGTTGATGAAATCGTCGGCCGAGTTGATCCACAGGACGGGCACCTCGATCTTTTCGAGGTCCGGCCAGGGATTATAGGTTCGCGAGCTGTCGAGCTGGTAGATCGCGTCATTGGCGTCATTGCGGCCATAGGCGCGCGCGAAGGCCTGATCCTTATATTGTTCGGCGGCTTCGCGCGTCGGATATTGCGCCTGCAGCGCATAGGGGTTGGCGCCCGCGATCAGGACGAGCGAAGCGGCGGTGCGCAGGCCTGCGGCGGGCGGCTCTTTGTAATCGCCGCCGTTCCACAGCGGGTCGGCCTTGATCGCGTCGATCGACAGCGTCCGCCACATGCGGTTCTGCCCCGCGATCTCGACCGGCAGGCAGGCGAAGGGCGCGAGCTTTTCGGCGAAGCCGGGGCGCTTCGTCCCCCACATGAAGGCGTGCATGCAGCCCATTGAGGTACCGAGGATCAGCTTCAATTTCTTCACGCCGAGCTTTTCGGTGAGCATCCGGTGCTGCGCGGCGACCATGTCGGCGTAATCATAGCGCGGGAATTTCATGCGCAGCCCGTCGCTCGGCTTCGACGAGCCGCCATGGCCGATATTGTCGGGCAGGATGATGTAATATTTGCTCGCGTCGAGCGGCTGCCCGGGGCCGAACAGCTCGCCCGCGAACTGCGGCTGGAAGAATTGCTTTCCGGTCCCGCCGGTGCCGTGGAGGATCATCACCGCGTTGGTGACATCGCCCTTGGCATCGCGCTGCGGGGTGCCGAGCGTGGTGTAATGGATCTTGAGCTCGGGCAGTTTTTCGCCGGTCGCGAAAGTGAAATCCTGAAGGATAGCATCGCCCTCGACCGCGCTGTCGATCGTCTGCGCCTGCGCGGCGGGGCTGATCAGGATAAGGGCGAGTGTGGCGAGAATCTGGCGCATGGGAGCGAGGCTAGCGGGTTTGTCTTGCGGGGGTAAGCCTTGTCGGTGGAGGGGAGGGGGCGTCTGTTTTGGGGGGAGAGCTGTCGTTTAGAGAATGCGTCGCCCCCGCGAAGGCGGGGGCCGTTAGCGGCCTTATTCTGCGGCGTCGCGTAAACCGACAGCGGCCCCCGCATTCGCGGGGGCGACGGCTAGTTTCGGTCGCTCGCAGCCGCACGACCCGCTACAAGATCACAGCCGCACCATCCGCATTCCCTGTTCGCCATAGCGCGGGCCGCTGGTGCCGCCCTTGGGCGCGGCGGCGTCGATCGCGGCGAGGTCTTCGGCGGTCAGCGTCACGTCAGCGGCGGCGACGCTGTCCTCCATCGTCGCGCGGCGCTTGGTGCCCGGGATCGGCACGATGTCCTCCCCTTGCGCGAGCAGCCAGGCGAGCGCGACCTGCGCCTTCGACGCGCCATGTTTGTCCGCCACCGCGCCGATCGCATCGACGATCGCGAGGTTGGCGGGGAGATTCTCGTCCGAATAGCGCGGGTCGTTGCGCCGCCAGTCGCCCTCGGGAAGCTCGTCGCGGCTGCGCACCGCGCCCGCGAGGAAGCCGCGGCCGAGCGGCGAATAGGGGACGAAGCCGATGCCATGTTCGCGGCAGACGGGAAGGATTTCGTCCTCGATATCGCGTTCCCAGATCGAATATTCGCTCTGCAGCGCGGTGATCGGCGCGGCCTTCGCGGCGCGGCGGAGCGTTTCGGGGCCGGCTTCGGAGAGCGCGATGTGGCGGACCTTGCCCTCCTTCACCAGCTCCATCATCCCGCCGACGACCTCCTCGATCGGCACATTGGGATCGACGCGGTGCTGGTAGAAAAGGTCGATCGTGTCGATGCCGAGCCGCTGGAGCGAGCCTTCGCATGCGGCGCGGGCGTTCGCGGGCGAGCCGTCGACGCCGGTGATCTGCTTGCCTTCGAAGCGGAAGCCGAATTTGGTCGCGATGACGAGGCCGTCGCGCTTGCCCTTGATCGCCTCGCCCAGCAATTCCTCGTTGCTGAACGGGCCATAGATTTGCGCGGTGTCGAAGAAGGTGACGCCAAGGTCGATCGCGCGGTGGATCGTGCGCGTCGATTCACCCAAGTCGGCGGCCTCGCCATAAAGGATGTTGCCGCCCCGGATCATCGGCATGCAGCCGATGCCGATCGCCGAAACTTCGAGGCCGTGGCCGAGCTTGCGATATTTCATGGGACTTCTCCTGCAGGTTCATTTTCGACGCCGTCGGCGGCATATTTGGTCGCGGCGACGTCGCCGATAACATTGCCGATGGTCCGGAAGATGTCGGGAAAGGTCTCGACCGCGACGAGCAGCCCCAATGGCGCGACGGGAACCCCCATCGACACCGCGATCGGCGCGATCGAGGTCACGAAGCTGATCGAGCCGGGCAGGCTGACCGAGGAGAGCGCGGCGGCGATCGCGACGGCGAGGCCGATCGCCATCTCCCACGGCGTCAGTTCGACCCCGAACAGCCAGGCGACGTAGACGACCACGGCGAGGTTCATCGCGGGGCTGGTGAAGCGGAACAAGGCGACCGCGAGGGGCAGCACGACATCGGCTTTCTTGGGATCGACGCCGAGCTCCTCCGACGATTTCAACATCGCGGGCAGGCTGGCAAGCGAGCTTTGCGTGCTGATCGCGACCGCGAGCGTCGGCACCATCGCGCGCAGGAAACGCGGCGGCGCGATGCCGACGACGAACCAGGCGAGCAAAAGTCCGAGGATGATGCAGCTGACGCCTATCCCTGAGAGAATCAGCACATAATGGATGAGGCCGCCGAACGCCGCGAACCCGGCCTTGACCGCGAGCGCATAGCCCAATGCGAAGACGCCGATCGGCGCGAGCGCGAGCACCCAGCCGATGACGATCAGCATCGCGTCGCCAAGCGCCTTGAACAATCCGGATAGCGTCGCGCGCTGCGCTGGTTCGAGGCGGGTGATCGCGAAGGCGAAGATGGTGGTGAAGACGATCAGCGGCAGGATCGCCGTTTCAGCCGCTGCGGCGATCGGATTGGTCGGGACGAGCGACAGCAGGAAATCGCCGAAACTGGGCGACGGCCCCGCCTCCGCCGTGCCGCCGAGCCCGTGGCGCAAGGCTTCGGCGGCGCCGGGCGAAAGCGGAAAGAGCCGCAGCAGCAGCGGCGTCATCAACAGCGACATGAGGCCGGAGAGGAAGATCGCGCCTAGGAAGGTCATCACCGCGCGGAAAGCGAGCGTGCCCGCGCGCGCGGCATCGGCGGTGGCGGTGATGCCGGTGATCAGCAGCGCGACGATCAGCGGGACGATCGTCATCTTGAGCGCGTTAAGCCAGAGCAGCCCGATCGGTTCGATCCACGGCAGCGACGCGGTTCCGGCGGCGGGCGAGACCAGCTCGACGCCAATACCGAGAAGCATGCCGGCGATCAGCGCCGAGAGGATGAGCCAAGCGGATTTCAAGACGGATTCTCCCGGCGATTTTTCTGGCCAGCTTGCCAAGCAAAAGAGGGTGACTTAGAGCACCTCCCGAAAGAAACGGGAACCGGTTTTTGGGCCGGGAAATGCTCCGCGGGGGCCATCCCGCGGGAAGCCGGGGCAGGCATTTGCCGGCCATGGTTAGTGTAGCAGAGGGACGATGCGCAAATTTTTCGGAACCGACGGGATTCGCGGCCTGACCAATCAGGTCCCGATGACGGCGGAGGTCGCGATGCGCGTCGGCATGGCGGCGGGCGCGCATTTCCTGCGCGGAACGCACAAGCATCGCGTCGTGATCGGCAAGGACACGCGACTGTCGGGCTATATGCTCGAAAACGCGCTCGTCGCGGGCTTCACCAGCGTCGGCATGGACGTCGTGCAGGTGGGGCCGATGCCGACCCCGGCGATCGCGATGCTGACGCGCTCGATGCGCGCCGATCTCGGCGTGATGATCTCGGCGAGCCACAACCCGTTTCGCGACAACGGGATCAAGCTGTTCGGCCCCGACGGCTATAAATTGTCCGACGAGGACGAGGCGCAGATCGAACATCTGCTCACCGTCGAGCCGAAGCTCGCCGATGCGGGGCATATCGGGCGCGCGAAACGCATCGACGACGCGCGCGGCCGCTATATCCATGCGGTGAAGCAGAGCCTGCCCGAATCGGTCCGCCTCGACGGGCTGCGCATCGTGCTCGATTGCGCCAATGGCGCGGCGTATAACAGCGCGCCGACGGTGTTCTGGGAACTGGGCGCCGACGTGGTCGCGATCGGCGTCGAGCCCAATGGTACCAATATCAACGACAAATGCGGATCGACCGCACCCGCGATGCTGCAGGAAACGGTGGTCGCAAGCGGCGCCGACATCGGGATCGCGCTCGATGGCGACGCCGACCGGCTGATCGTCGTCGACGAAAAAGGGACGATCATCGACGGCGACCAGATCATGGGGCTGATCGGCGCGAGCTGGGCGCGGCAGGGGCGGCTGAAAGGCGGCGGCGTCGTCGCGACGGTGATGTCGAACCTCGGCCTCGAACGCTTTCTGGAGGGCGAGGGGCTGCGGCTGGAGCGCACCAAGGTCGGCGACCGCTATGTGCTCGAACGAATGAAGGAGGGCGGCTTCAACGTCGGCGGCGAACAGTCGGGGCATATGATCCTGTCGGACCATGCGACGACCGGCGACGGCACGCTCGCGGCATTGCAGCTGCTCGCCGAGCTGGTTGCGGCGGCGAAGCCCGCGAGCGAGTTGCTCCACCAGTTCGACCCGGTGCCGCAGCTTTTGAAGAATGTCCGTTTCGCGGGCGGCAAGCCGCTCGACGACAAGCATGTCATCGCCGCGATCGCCGAGGGCGAGGCGGCGCTCAACGGGCGCGGCCGCCTCGTCATCCGTCCGTCGGGCACCGAGCCCTTGATCCGCGTGATGGCCGAAGGCGACGACGCCGGGCAGGTCGAACAGGTCGTCGACATGATCTGCGACGCGGTGCGCGCGGCGGCGGCCTGACCATTTGTTTTGAAAACTGAAAGAGATTTACCATGCTTGAAATGCGACCCGATTGCGAAAAATGCGGACGCGATTTGCCGGCGAACCTTCACGGCGCCTTCATCTGCTCGTTCGAGTGCACCTTCTGCGCGAACTGCGCCGACAAGCTCGACGAGCGTTGCCCCAATTGCGGCGGCGACCTGCTCGACCGGCCGCTGCGCGAAGGCGCGGCGCTGGCGAAATTCCCGGCTTCGACGGAGCGAAAGCATAAGGCGTGACCGCACGCGTCCTGATAATCGCCGGATCGGATAGCGGCGGCGGCGCGGGAATCCAGGCCGATATCAAGGCGGTGACGATGCTCGGCGGCCATGCGATGACCGCGATCACCGCGATCACCGCGCAGAATACGCTCGGCGTGCAGGGCGTGCATCCGGTTCCGACCGACATGGTGCTCGCGCAGATCGACAGCGTCGCGTCCGACATAGGCGTCGATGCGGTCAAGATCGGCATGATCGGCAGCGCCGAAACCGCCGCGGCGGTGGCCGAACGATTGTCGCGGCCCGACCTCGCGCAAGCTGCGCTGGTTTTCGATCCGGTGATGATCGCGTCGAGCGGGTCGGTGCTCGCCGACGCGGCAACGATCGCGGCGTTCAAGGCCCTGCTCGATCGCGCGATGGTCGCGACCCCGAACCTGCCCGAGCTCGAAGCCCTGGGCGGCGAGGAGGCGGTGCTCGCGCACGGCTGTTCGCTGCTCGTCAAGGGCGGCCATGCCGAGGGCGAGACGGTGATCGATCGCCTGCTCGAAACGGGCGAGGGCGAGGTCGCGCGCTGGGAAGCGCCGCGCATCGACACACCGCACAGCCACGGCACCGGCTGCACGCTGGCGAGCGCGATCGCGACCGGGCTTGCACAGGGCATGCCGCTCGAACCCGCGATCGCGCGCGCGCGCGATTTCGTGCGGCTGTCGCTGCATGGCGCGCCGGGGCTGGGCGCAGGCCATGGCCCGATGGGGCAGCAATATGTGCGCAGCGACGGGTTGTTCACGGGACCGGCGCTCAATCAAATCACCTTGCCGGCGAACGATTATGCGGTGTCGGTGGCTTTCTACAAGCAACTCGGGCTGCTCCAGATCGTCGACAGCCCCGACAATGGCTATGCGCGGTTCGAAGCCGCCAACGGCGTCACCTTGTCGATCCATGCCGGCGACGGCGCGGCGGGCGGAGCGACGACCTATCTGGAGAGCGGCGCGCTCGATGCCTGGGTCGCCTATCTCGCGCGGCGCGGGGTGCGTTTCGACCAGATGCCGAAAGACGAGGATTGGGGATGGCGCGAGGCGTGGCTGACCGATCCCGCGGGCAACCGGCTCTGCCTGTATCAGGCGGCCGAATATCGGAGATATCCGCCGTGGCGGATTTCATGATCGTCGGGGTCGACGAGGCCGGACGCGGGCCGCTGGCGGGGCCGGTGGTCGCGGCGGCGGTGCTGCTGTGCGAGGGCGGGATCGCCGGGCTCGACGACAGCAAGAAACTGACCGCCCGGCGCCGCGGCGAACTTGAGATCGAGATCAAGGCGCGCTGCCGCTGGGGCGTCGGCGAGGCGAGCGTCGCCGAGATCGACCGGATCAACATATTGCAGGCGACCTTCCTCGCGATGACGCGCGCGGTCGAGGCGCTGGGGTTCGAGCCCGGCGAGGTGCTCGTCGACGGCAACCGCCTTCCCAAATGGCGCTACAGCGCGCGCGCGATCATCGGCGGCGACGCGCTGCATCCGTGCATTTCGGCCGCGAGCATCCTCGCGAAGGAGCATCGCGACCGCTTCATGGCCGGGGTCGCGCGCGACTATCCCGGTTTTGGCTGGGAGACCAATATGGGCTATGGCACGCCCGAGCATCTCGCGGCGCTGCGCCGGCACGGCCCGACGCCGCATCACCGCGCCAGTTTCGCGCCGGTCGCGCAGCTGACGCTGATCTAGCCCGGTTCGGGACCGAGGGGGGACGCAATGAGCAGGGGATTTTCCGCCGACGATGTCTCCGCCCAGACCGGCCGCACCTTCCTCGTCACGGGCGCCAATGCCGGCATCGGGTTCGAGACCGCCAAAGTCCTCGCGGCGCGCGGCGCGCATGTGATCCTCGCCTGCCGCGACACCGACCGGGCCGAGGTCGCGATGAACCGCATCCAGGCCGACGTGCCGAACGCCGAGCTGTCGCTCCTGCCGCTCGATCTCGCCGACCTCGACCAGCTTCGCGATGCGGCGAAGGCGGTGCTCGCGGGGCCGCGGATCGACGTGCTCGTCAACAATGCCGGGGTGATGATCCCGCCCCGGACGCTGACGAAGCAGGGTTATGAGTTGCAATTCGGGGTGAATCACCTCGGCACCTTCGCCTTCACCGGGCTGGTCCACGGCCATGTCGACGACCGCATCGTCATCACCGGCAGCATCGCGCACCGCAACGGGACGATGGATTACAGCGACCTGTCGGCGGCGCGCAGCTATCACAACTGGCCGCGCTACCAGATGAGCAAGCTCGCGAACCTGCTTTTCATGTTCGAGCTCGACCGCCGGTTGGGCGCCGCGGAGCGAGCGACGCAGGCGATCGGTTGCCACCCCGGTGTCGCGCTCACCGAATTGCAGCGCCACCTGCCGCTGCCGCTGCGCGCGATGACCCCGCTCGCGTCGCCTTTCTTCAACAGCGCCGCGCAAGGGGCGTGGCCGACGTTGCAGGCGGCGACGGGCGCGCATGTGCAGGGCGGCGACTATCTGGGACCGCAGGGGCTGGGCGAAGTGTCGGGACGCTCGGGCCCGGCGCGCGCGACGCGCACCGCGCGCGATCCGAAACTCGCGCGCGAACTGTGGATGCGCTCGATCGAGCTGACCGGGGTCGATCCGGGAATTTGACGAAATTTTTTCGGGGGGTGAGTCCTCATCGCCACACCACTAGTGGTTGAGTCCGCGATTCGCGGCAGACTCCATATCGTGTGCCAGACTCGTTTCGTTCTCATCGCGTTAACGATTGTGATACCCGGAATCCCTAGAGTCCTGCGCTTGACGGCGGACTCCGCCTGACTCATCAGGGCCTTCTTTCAGTCGAAGACAGGGGCGAAACATGGGTGTGATGGAACGGGTCAAGGCGCCGGCGACGAAGCAACGGACGCCCAAGGTCGACCCCGCGGACCTGCCGCTCGACAGTATTTTGCAGGGCGATTGCGTCGAGATGATGCGCAGCCTGCCCGCGGCGTCGGTCGACATGATCTTCGCCGACCCGCCGTACAATCTCCAGCTCGGCGGCGACCTGCTGCGCCCCGACGGCAGCCAGGTCGACGCGGTCGACGACGACTGGGACAAATTCGACAGCCTCGCGACCTATGATCGCTTCACCCATGCCTGGCTCAAGGAAGCGAAGCGCATCCTGAAGCCGAACGGCAGCATCTGGGTGATCGGCAGCTATCACAATATCTTCCGCGTCGGCACCGCGCTCCAGGACAATGGATACTGGATCCTCAACGATATCGTGTGGCGCAAGGCGAACCCGATGCCCAATTTCAAGGGCACGCGCTTCACCAACGCGCACGAAACTTTGATCTGGGCGTCGATGGGCGAGAAATCGCGCTATACCTTCAACTATCGCGCGATGAAGACGCTGAACGACGAACTTCAGATGCGCAGCGACTGGCTGATCCCGATCTGCGGCGGTCAGGAGCGGCTCAAAAAGGGCGGCACCAAGGTGCATCCGACGCAGAAGCCCGAAGCGCTGCTTTATCGCATCCTGCTCGCCTGCTCGAACCCCGGCGACGTGATCCTCGATCCCTTTTTCGGCACCGGCACGACGGGCGCCGTCGCGAAGCGCCTCGGCCGCCACTTCATCGGCATCGAGCGCGAGGATGATTATATCGCCGCGGCGAACGAGCGCATCGAGCTGGCGCTGCCGCTCGACGAGAGCGCGGTGAAGACGATGATGGCTTCTAAAGCTGCGACGCGCGTCGCGTTCGGCACGCTCGTCGAATGCGGGATGATCGCGCCGGGAACGCTGCTGACCGACACCAAGCGCCGCTGGAAGGCGAAAGTGCGCGTCGACGGCAGCCTCGATTGCGAAGGTCAGGCGCCGGGATCGATCCACAAGGTCGGCGCGGGCGTGCAGGGCGCGCCGAGCTGCAACGGCTGGACTTTCTGGCATGTCGATACGGGCAAGGAATTGCGCGTGATCGACGCGGTGCGGCAGGACTGGCTGCTGGCGAACGAGGCGTAGGCGATTACTGAAATCCGTTTGCCCTGAGTTTGTCGAAGGGCAGTCCTTTTCTTCGGCACTGCAAAGGAAGAACGGTGCTTCGACAAGCTCAGCACGAACGGTTAGGGGGAAGCCGATGTTCGCACCGCTGACCAAGCCCGACCTCGGCAAGACGTGGGAGGACGCGCGCGTCTACCTCCGTCCGACCTGCTTCGTCGACCGGCCGCACGAGCTGGACGAGGATTGCTTGCGGATTGCCGACACGATGGTCTGGTTCGCGGCTTGGCATATCAGCCTGCGCGACGATGATGCAGTCAAATCGGCAGTGGTGCCGGTGGCCGAACTCGACGGATGGATCGCGGCGATGCCCGACCGGCTCGCCGAGGCGGCGACGGTGCAGCGCGCCGGTGTGGCGCGCCCGCGCGGCAACCTTCAACTCGGCGAACGGACGATCCGGCTGGGCGAACCGCAGCTGATGGGGATTTTGAACGTCACGCCCGACAGCTTCTCCGACGGCGGCAAGCATGTCGATACTGCGGCCGCGGCGGACGCAGGCTTTGCGATGGGCGCCGCGGGCGCGGCGATCATCGACGTCGGCGGCGAATCGACGCGGCCGGGCGCGCCGCTGATCTGGGAAGGCGACGAGATCAAGCGCATCGAGGGCGTCGTGTCGGCGCTCGCCAAGGGCGGCGTCGCGGTGTCGGTCGACACGCGCAAGGCCGCGGTGATGGAAGCGGCGCTCGCGGCGGGCGCGCACATCGTCAACGATATTTCGGCGCTGCGCTACGACGACCGTGCGATGGAGGTGGTGGTCAGGGCCGGCTGTCCCGTCGTGCTGATGCACGCGCCGTCGGCGAAGAGCGACCCGCACGAGGGCGGGACTTATGCGAATGTCCTGTTCGACGTCTACGACATGCTCGCCGAGCGGGTCGCGGCGTGCGTCGCCGCGGGGATCGACCGGGCAAAGATCATCGTCGATCCGGGGCTCGGCTTCGGCAAGGGGGTCGGCGACAATCTCGCGCTGGTGAACGGCCTTGCGCTGTTCCACACGCTCGGCTGCCCGATCCTGTTCGGTGCGAGCCGCAAGCGGATGATTGGTGCGCTCGACAATGAGGCGCCCGCCGACCAGCGGCTCGGCGGCACCGTCGCGTTGCACTATCAGGCGGCGACGCAGGGCGCGCAGCTGCTCCGCGTCCATGACATCGCCGAGAACCGGCAGGCGCTCCGCGTGTGGCGCGGACTGCGCGACGCGGCGCTGAGCGGTTAGAGCGAATAGCCGCCGTCGGCGGTCAGCACCGCGCCGGTGATATTCGCCGCGTCATCGGACAGCAGGAAAGCGATCTGGCGCGCGACCTCGTCGGCGCTGGCCCAGCGGCGGAGCGGCGTCGCCGCCTTTGCCATCGCATCGATCGCGGCTTCGCGGCTGCCCTGTTCGGCGACCATCGCGGGGAAGAAGTCGAGCTGGTCCCAGATCGGCGTGTCGACCCCGCCCGGCGCGATCGCGTTGACGCGGATGCCGTGCGGCGCGCCCTCTTTCGCCGCGACGCGCGCGAGCTGGATCACGCCGGCCTTCGACGCGCCATAGGCGCCGACGCCGGGCTCGGCCTTGATGCCCGAGATCGATGCGGTGACGACGATCGCGCCGCCGCGCCCATGCGCGATCATCGCGCGCATCGCCGCCCGCAGCGTCAACATCGCGCCGTCGAGATTGACCGCCAGGGTGCGGCGCCAGGTCGCGAAATCCATGTCGGCGATCGCGCCGGCGCTCGAAATGCCGGCGTTGACCACGGCAAGGTCGAGATCGGCGAGCTCGCCGGCGAGCGCATCCCACATGGCGGGGCTGGTGACATCCTGCCCCCGCGACACATCGACGCCGACGACGCGCGCGCCGCTTTCGGCGAGCAGCGCGGCGGTCGCGGCGCCGATGCCCGAGGCATGGCCCGTGACGAGCGCCGAACATCCGGTGAAAGAGCGGGTCATCGTATCAGCCTAATCGTCCGCGCATCGCAAGTCGACCGGCTAGCCTTGGCCGTCCTCCTCCCGCCGCGCCTTCTTTCCGCGCGCGACCTCGGTCGCGAGCGCCTCGAAGCGCGGTTCCCAGGTGCGGCGAAAGCGCCCGACCCACGCGTCGATCTCGTCGAAGCGATCGGGCGCGACGGCATAGAGCCGTCGCCGCCCGTCGGCCCGCGATGTCGCGAAGCCGCTGTCGCGCAGGATGCGCAAATGCTGCGACACGGCTGGCTGCGAGATGGCGAATTCGGCGGCGATGACCTCGACGATCTCGCCCGACGCGCGCTGCCCGTCGGCGAGCAGCTCCAATATACGGCGGCGGACCGGATCGCCGAGGATGTCTAAGGCGTGGCTCATTCGGGCGCAGCGGCGCCGGTGTAGAAGGCGGTCGTGCTCGCGCCCGCGCTGGTCGCTGCATCCTCAGCGGTTCCATAGGCGATCGATGCGGCGGTCCAAGCCTCGCTGCTCCAGGTCGCGAACGCCTTGCCTTCGTCGCTGAGCGCCCACGTTTCCTCGGCGAAACGTTCGTTGCTCTCACCGGTTTCGATGTGCCAGCCGAGGCCCATCAGCGACAGGTCCCAGCCGACGCCGACCGCGCCGGGGCCGAATTTGTCCCAGAATTCCTCCGACTTGTCGTCGAGCGGAGCGATATGCTTGAGCGTGAGGCGCGTGCTGTCGTCGCCGGCTTCGGCCAGCTCGACCTCGACCCAACTGACCCCGCCGCCGAATTCCCAGGTGAGGGCGAAGCTCTTCGGCGGCTCGCACGCGGTAACGGTGCCGCCGGCATTGCCCTTGATCTGATATTTTCCGCCGAGGGTGAGGTCGCCTTCGACCGGCGCGAACCAGCGCGGGATGCGCGCCTTGTCGGTGATCGCGTTCCAGAGATCGTCGATATGGGTCGGATAGTCGCGCGAAGCGACCACGGCGCGCGCCGGCGCGCCATCGTGTGTGACATCCTCGACCTTGCGGATGACCATGGCGGCCTGGGCGATGGTATCGAACGGCATGATGATTCTCCCGATTACTGTCGGGACAAACATATAAGCTTAAACTTATATATCAAGCGCGATCGGTCGAGCCGCGCGAGAGCGGGGTCAGGCGGCGGTGTCGATCCCGAGATCGCTCAATTTGCGATAGAGGGTCGAGCGGCCGATGCCGAGGCGGCGGGCGACTTCGCTCATCCGGCCGCGGTAATGGCCGATCGCGAGGCGGATGACGTCGGCCTCGATCTCTTCGAGCGGGCGGAGGTTGCCGTCGGGCAGGTAGAGCGTGACGCCGATCGCCTCGCCGTTGATCGCGACGTCGCCGTCGCCGCTCACGCCGCCGCCGAGCGTCGCCTCGATCGCGCGGAAATCGGCGCTGGTCAGCACGTCGGTCTTGCTCTCGACCGCGGCGCGGAACAGCACGTCCTGCAATTGGCGGACATTGCCCGGCCAGGCATAGGCCGCGAGCAAGCGCAACGCGTCGTCGGTGATGCCGATCGGACCCATGCCCGGAAGCCCGCCGATGCGCGCGAGCAGGTGGCGTGCGAGCGGGCCGACGTCGCCGCGGCGTTCGGAGAGCGAGGGCAGGGTGAGCTGCGCGCTCGACAGCGCGTAGAACAGATCCTCGCGGAAATGGCCCGCCTCGATCAGCTTGTCGAGCGGGCTCGCGCTCGTCGCGATGATGCGGACATCGACGCTCTGGCGGATCGAGCCGCCGATCATCTGCACTTCGCCCGAATTCAGAAATTCGACGAGCTTCGCCTGCGTTTCGAGCGGGATGCATTCGACATGGTCGATGATGATGCTGCCTCCGTCGGCCTGCACGAGCCGGCCGACCTGGCGGTCGAAGGCGCCCGGAAAGGCGCCGCGCTCGTGGCCGAACAGGCCCGATCCGATCAGTCCCGGCGAGACCGCCGAGCAATCGACCATGACAAGCTGGCCGCGCGCGCGCGGGCTCGCGCTGTGGATCGCGCGGGCGAAGACTTCCTTACCGGTGCCGGGCTTGCCGTTGATCATCACCGGCACGCGCGCGCGCGCCGCCTTGGCGGCGATCGCGAGCGCGCTGCGGAAATTGGGGCTCGACCCGATGATTTCCTCGAAAGCGAGCGGAGCGCGCAGTTTTTCGGTGAGCGGGCGCAACTCGCCCTGCGGGCCGCTGGTCGACACGACGCGGTCGAGCGCCTCGAGCAGCCGGTCGGGCGCGATCGGTTTCTGGACGAAGTCGCTCGCCCCGGCGCGCATCGCGCCGACCGCGACCTCGACCCCGTTGCGCATCGTGATGACGACAAGCGGCAGCGCGGGACGCCAGCGGCGCAGTTCGGCGACGAATTCGGCGATGTCCATGCCCGGCGCGCCCTGATCGACGAGCACCGCGTCGAGCGCCATGCCTTCCTGCGTGCCGAGCCTGGCGAGTGCGGTGTCGGTGTCGGGCGCGACGACGCTGCGCCAGCCGCCACGCGACGCCAGCGCCGACAGGAAACGCTGCTGGGCAGGCTCGCTGTCGACGATCATCACCATTCGCGTGTCGCGCGTGTTCGTCATCGTTTCGAATCTGCCCCCTGAACCGACATTGCTACGGGTATGTTCTGCTGTGGGACGCATATCTATCCGATAGGGGTAAAAGGGCGATTAAGGCCAATGCTCTTTTGCCACACGCTTATAATGGTGCCAAACCCGCACTTGAGCATCGCGGAGCGCGTGGCTAAGACCGGCGCGATAACCGATTCTGGGCGCTGCGCTGTGCGTTCGCGCACAGCAAACAGGCGTAATAGGGGAAAAGCGATGGCACAGCAGGAAATGAAGGCAGCGAACGAAACCTATTCGGGTTTCCTCAGCCTGCTGAAAGTCGGGTCGATCATCACGGCGGTGGCCGTGCTCGTCGTCGTCCTCCTCATCGCTTCCTGACCCGGCTTCGCGCATGCGCATCGCTGTCTTGAAGGAACTCGCCGCCGGCGAGACCCGCGTCGCCGCGACCCCCGAAACCGTGAAGAAATTCATTGGTCTGGGCGCCGAGCTTGCCATCGAGTCGGGGGCAGGCGAGCAGGCCTCGATCGCCGATGCCGATTATAGCGCCGCGGGCGCGAGCGTCGGCAGCCGCGCCGATGTGCTGAAGGGCGCGAACATCATCCTCGGCGTGCAGGGCCCCGATCCTGCAAGCCTGTCGGGCTTTGCCGATGGCGCGTGGCTCGCTGCGGGGCTCAACCCGTTCGGCGCCGGAGAGAATGGGCGCGAGCGCGTCGATGGCTATGCCAAGCTCGGCATCGAGGCGCTGGCGATGGAATTCATGCCGCGCATCACGCGCGCGCAGTCGATGGACATATTGTCGAGCCAGGCGAACCTCGCGGGTTACAAGGCGGTGCTGATGGCGGCGAACGCCTATGGCCGTGCCTTTCCGATGATGATGACCGCGGCGGGCACCGTCAGCGCCGCCAAGGCGTTCGTGATGGGCGTCGGCGTCGCGGGGCTTCAGGCGATCGCGACCGCGCGCCGCCTCGGTGCACAGGTCAGCGCGACCGACGTGCGCGCGGCGACCAAGGAACAGATTCTCAGCCTCGGCGCCAAGCCGATCTTCGTCGAGAGCGTCGCGGGGATCGAGGGCGAGGGCGCGGGCGGCTATGCCACCGAAATGTCCGACGAATATAAGGCGGCGCAGGCCGAACTGGTGTCGTCGCACATCGCAAAGCAGGATATCGTGATCACCACCGCACTGATTCCGGGGCGCCCTGCGCCGCGGCTCATCAGCGACGCGCAGCTTGCAACAATGCGCAGCGGCAGCGTGATCGTCGACATGGCGGCCGAAAGCGGCGGCAATGTCGAAGGATCGGTCTCGGGCGAGGCGAGGCGTATCCACGGTGTCACCGTGATCGGCGCGAAGAATATCGCGGCGCTGATGCCCGCCGACACCAGCGCGCTGTTCAGCCGCAACCTGTTCAACTTTCTCTCGGCCTTCTGGGACAAGGAAGCCGGAAAGCCCGTGCTCGACGAGGAAATCGGCAATGCCGTGCGCCTGACGCAGGGCGGGAAGGTCGTCAACGAGCGGCTGCTGGGGTAAGCGAAATATGGGCCTGTTCAGCGCCGGGGATATCGACGTCGCCGGGGCGCAGGCCGAGTTTCAGGCTTGGCTGATCGACGGCGAGCGCGTGCTCGCCGCCTTCCGCACGGTTCGCGACACCGCGCTGCTCACGAACCTGCGCTTCATCTTCGTCGACGTGCAGGGGCTGACGGGGTCGAAGAAGGAATTTCTAAGCATTCCGTGGCGTTCGGTTACGCGCTTTTCGTTCGAGACCGCGGGAACCTTCGATCTCGACGCCGATATGAAGATGTGGGTTTCGGGCGCCGCGACGCCGCTCGAGGTAAAGATTTCGCGCAAGAGCGACCCGCAGCATATCCACCGGCTGATGGCGCAGTTGATCGTCGGCCGCTGAGCGGAGCGAATCGCGATCGCGGTGATGGGGGAGTTTGGTTCGGGCGCGCAGACGGGACCCTATGGCCGCCGTTGTCGGCCCATTTGGCACAGCTCCGAGGTCGAGTTCGCCGCGCCGGGCGGTGGTCACGGCCAAGCGCGGATCGACCGGTCGCGCAACGGAGGCGCGACGCGGCCGGCTTCGATCAGGGGGCGGGTAGCTTGACCTCGGGCAGGCCGGCGAGATCGGCCTTGGTCATTGTGGTCTGCAAATCGGTGTCGTCGCCGCGCACGATCGTTTTCAACCCGGTGATCGGAACATGGACATAACGGTCGGGGTTGCTGTCCTCGATCTCGACCAGCAGCCGGTCGACCTTGTTGTCCGCATCGCGCAGGACCTGCGCGACATCGCCAAGCTCCTGACCATCGGCGCCGACGATTTCGGCGTCGAGAAGCTGCGCCTCGCTCAGCCCGAGCGCCGCCGGGACGGGCCCCGCCACCGTGGCGCTCGTTTCGGCCGCGCGCTCGAGCTTTTCTTCGGCGGCCTCATTTTTATCGGAACAGGCCGCTAGGAGCAGGGTCGCACCGGCGAGAATGAGGGGCATGCGCATATCGGTTCCTTTCTGTTGCTGCGCTTTGAACGCGCCTCTCGCGGCCATGGTTGCGCCTTTGGTTGGGCTGTCGGCACCCCGCGATCACGCGGTGCGGTAATATTCCTGTCATCAACGCCGTGTTGATGCCGACGCGCGACCGATTCGGCCGCGACGGTTTGCGAGGATGGACGATGAAGAGCGGTTTTCTGATGGTTTCGGTTACGGCCGCGATGCTGCTCGCGGGATGCGGCAAGTCCGACCCGCCGGCATCGGACACCGGAGCCGCCTCGGTCGCCGACGCGATCTCGTCGGAAAGTGCGATGAACGCCGGGACGACGATCGCCGCGAACGTCGCCGCGTCGCCGCTGCACAGGACGCTCGCCGGCGCGCTTCAGACGGCGGGCCTCGCCACGACGCTGTCGGGCGCGGGCCCGTTCACGCTCTTTGCGCCGACCGATGCCGGATTTACGCAGGTGCCGCCGGTGACGCGCGACGGCTGGATGCGCCCGGCGCAGAAGGCGGTGCTCGCGGGCGTGCTCAACTATCATATCGTCCCGGGCAAGCTGACCGCCGCCGATCTGGCCGCGAAGATCGCCGAGGGCGGCGGCAAGGCGGTGCTCACCACCGCTGGCGGGCAGGAATTGACCGCGACGAAAAGCGGCAACGCGATCTTGCTGACGAGCAGCAGCGGCAACAAGGCGGCGGTGACCAGCGCCGATCTCGCGCAGTCGAACGGCGTCGTCCATATCGTCGATGCGGTGTTGGTGCCGGCGATGTAAAGGGCTCGCTGGCGCTGCGGCGTAGACCGGCGGATTAGGTGCGTTTCGGCCGAACCTGGCCGTCGCCCCCGCGAAGGCGGGGGCCGCTAGCGGGCTTGCTCAGCGGTGTAGCGTAAACCGACAGCGGCCCCCGCCTTCTCGGGGGCGACGGTTATAGGGGACGCCTGCTCCCCACCCCGACCCGGACGTTCGATTGCCCTAGTCCGGAACGTCGACCACGATATTTTATGTCGAAAGGCGCCCGCATTTCCTGCCTTGGGAAAAGCGGGTGCTTCTTTTTCCCCGCTTTGGAGTCGACAGGCTGCACGGCGCGCGGCAAGAGGTGCGCGAAACGGAATCAGCAGGGGAGCGAGCCCGTGGATTTTATCGCGATTTTTTCGATTTTCGTACTGGCGTGCTTTGTCGGCTATTTCGTCGTCTGGTCGGTAACCCCGGCGCTGCACACGCCGTTGATGAGCGTCACCAACGCCATTTCGTCGGTCATCATCGTCGGCGCGCTGATCGCCAGCGCCGCTGCGGGATCAGCTTCGTCGAAATGGCTCGGCCTCGCCGCGGTCGTGATGGCGAGCATCAACATTTTCGGGGGTTTCGCGGTTACCGCGCGCATGCTGGCGATGTACAAGAAGAAGGAGCGCTGAGATGGAATTTCAGTCGATCCTTTCCGCCGCAGCCGGCGGGCATGGCGCGGTAAATCCCTGGGCGGCGGTTGCCTATCTCGTTTCGGGCGTCTTCTTCATCCTGGCACTGCGCGGTCTGTCGAGCCCGGCCTCGTCACAGCGCGGCAACCGTTTCGGCATGATCGGGATGACCATCGCGGTCGTTACGACCCTGCTCACTCATGTGCCGCGCCTCGACGGCGGGATGCTCGACAGCATTGCTCTGGTCGAAATCCTCGCCGCCATCGGCATCGGCGCCGTCATCGGCATCGTGATGGCACGGCGGATCGCGATGACCGCGATGCCGCAGCTCGTCGCGGCGTTCCACAGCCTTGTCGGCCTGGCCGCCGTGGCGGTCGCGGCGGCCGCCTATCTCAACCCGCTCGCGTTCGGCATCGCCGATGCGGCGGGGCAGATCCACACCGTCAGCCGCATCGAAATGGGCCTCGGCATCGCGATCGGCGCGATCACCTTTTCGGGATCGGTCATCGCCTTCCTGAAGCTCAACGGAAACATGTCGGGCGCGCCGATCATGCTGCCGGGGCGGCACATCATCAATCTCGGCACGCTCGCCGCGATCATCGGGCTGGTCGCCTATTTCACCTTCGACCAGTCGCCGTGGGTCTTTTGGACCGTCACCGGCCTCAGCTTCCTGATCGGCTTCCTGCTGATCATCCCGATCGGCGGCGCCGACATGCCGGTCGTCGTCTCGATGCTCAACAGCTATTCGGGCTGGGCCGCGGCGGCGATGGGCTTCACGCTCGGCAACACCGCGATGATCATCACCGGCGCGCTCGTCGGCTCGTCGGGTGCGATCCTGTCCTACATCATGTGCCGCGCGATGAATCGCAGCTTCATCAGCGTGATCGCGGGCGGCTTCGGTGGCGACGATGCGGCGGCGGGCTCGGGCGGTTCGAAGGAACAGCGTCCGTGGAAGCCCGGCAGCGCCGAGGATGCCGCCTTCCTGATGAGCCAGGCAGAAAATGTCATCATCGTCCCCGGTTACGGCATGGCGGTCGCGCAGGCGCAGCATGCGCTGCGCGAAATGGCCGACCAGCTCAAGAAGGAAGGCGTCAACGTCAAATATGCGATCCATCCGGTCGCGGGGCGTATGCCCGGCCATATGAACGTGCTGCTCGCCGAGGCGAATGTCCCCTATGACGAGGTGTTCGAGCTCGAGGACATCAACGGCGAATTCGCGCAGTGCGACGTCGCCTTTGTCATCGGCGCGAACGACGTGACCAACCCGGCGGCGAAGACCGACAAGAGTTCGCCGATTTACGGCATGCCCGTGCTCGACGTCGAAAAGGCGAAGACCGTGCTGTTCGTGAAGCGTTCGATGGGCGGGGTGGGCTATGCCGGCGTCGACAACGACGTCTTCTACATGGACCAGACGATGATGCTGCTCGGCGATGCGAAGAAGATGGCCGACGACATCGTCAAGGCGCTGAGCGGCAGCGGGCACTAGACAAGAATCGTCGCCCCTGCGAAGGCAGGGGCCGCTGGCAGCCTCGCGCTACCTCGACAGCGGCCCCCGCCTTCGCGGGGGCGACGTGTTTTTGAGACAGGGAACCTTATGCGCAAAATCGGCCTGATCGGGGGGATGAGCTGGGCGTCGACCGAGCTATATTACCGCCATCTCAACAAGGGTGTGCAAAAGCGCCTCGGCACCGCCTGTTCGGCGCCGATCCTGTTGGAGAGCCTGAACTATTGCGAGCTGTCGCGGATCACGACGGCCGAGCAATGGGCGCATGCGAAGGAGGTGTTGATCGCCTCGGCGAAGCGGCTCGAGGCGGCGGGCGCGACCGCGCTGATGATCGCGGCCAATTCGATGCACAAGGTCGCCGAGGATGTCGCGGCGGCGATTTCGATTCCCTTGCTCCACATCGTGGACGAGACGGGCGAGAAGATGAAGGCCGACGGCGTCAAGGCGGCCGCGGTGATCGGCACGCGCAATGTGATGACCGAGCCCTGGTTCCGCCAGCGGCTCGTCCGTCACGGGCTGACGCTCGCGCCCTATGACGCGAGCCGCGCCGACGAGATCGACCGGATCATTTACGAAGAGCTGATGCTCGGCAAGGCGAACGAAAGCTCGCGGCGGACGATGAAGACCTTCCTCACCGACATCGCGAAGCAGGATATCCAGGCGGTGGTGCTCGCGTGCACCGAACTGGTGATGCTCGTCGACACCGACGCTAACGTCCTGCCGATCTACGACACGACGCGCATCCATGTCGCGGCGGGCGTCGACTGGATTTTGGGCGAGGGGTGAGCAAGGGCTGCCCTCCCGCTTGCGGGAGGGGGACTCTTACCCCACCCGCGTCCACGTCACCGTGCGGCAGAACACCGACACGCATCCCTTCATCGTCAGCTTGTTGCCCTTCACGCGCAGGTGGGCGTTGTAATAACGGCCGTCCTCGGGGCTATAACCTTCGCCCTTCCAGCCGTCGCCGTGCGGGACGAGGTCCCAATAGATTTGCAGACCCTCGACCATGCGGCCGCGCTTCGCCTTGTCGGGGTTGCGCTCGTCGCGCTGGCCGCCGGCGGGTTCCTTGATCAGAAGCTCGGCGATGCGGCCGCACATTTTGGCGCCGCACTTCGTCATCGCGACGATGCCCTTGCCGTCGTCGGTTTTCCAGCGCCCCGCCAGCGATGCGGGCGCCGCCGCGATCGACGGCGCGGCAATCAAGGCGACAAGCGCCAGTCCAATTCTGTGAATCAAGCGACCTCTCCCCGGTTAGCTACACATATGTCAGCAACACGCTTGGCATCCGTCAAGTCTTGCAGCATGCTCCTGTGAAAATCAGGGGAGAGACATATGCGATTCCATGGCCTCAGCCACCACGCGGCGACGCTTTGCATCGTGGCGGCGCTTGCCGCCCAGCCGGCGGCGGCGAAAGTCATCAGCGTCAGTGCGACAACGCCCGACGCGAACGAAAAGCTGCAAGAAGCGCTGATCCTCGCGCAGCCCGGCGACACTGTGCAATTGGGCGCCGGCACCTGGACGCTGACCGACGGGCTCTCGCTCGACGTCGCGAACGTCACGCTACGCGGCGCCGGGGCGGGCGAGGGCGGATCGATTCTCGACTTTGCGGGGCAGCAGGGTGCGGGCGAGGGGCTGCTCGTCACTTCCGACGACGTGCTGCTCACCGAATTCGCGGTGCTCAACACGAAGGGCGACGGCATCAAGTCGAAGGGCGCCGACCGCATCGTCTATCACAAGCTGCGTGTCGAATGGACCGCGGGGCCGAAGGCGACCAATGGCGCCTATGGCATCTATCCCGTCGAAAGCACCGACGTGCTGATCGACAGCGTCTATGTGCGCGGCGCGTCCGACGCGGGCATCTATGTCGGCCAGTCGAAGAATATCGTCGTCCGCGATTCGGTCGCGACCGAAAATGTCGCTGGGATCGAGATCGAGAATAGCTATGACGCCGACGTCCACGACAATGTCGCGACGAAGAACACCGGCGGCATCCTGGTGTTCGACCTGCCGAGCCTGCCGATGCAGGGCGGGCACAATGTCCGCGTGTTCGAGAATGTCGTGAACGACAACAGCACGCCCAATTTCGCGCCAAAGGGCAATATCGTCGCGAGCGTGCCGACGGGCACCGGGGTGCTCGTGATGGCGAACCGCAATGTCGAGATTTTCGACAATGTCTTCGACAACAACGGCACCGCCAATGTGATGATCGTCGGCTATCGCTACGAGCATAAGGATCCGAAATATCAGCCGCTGCCCCGCGCGATCGTCGTGCGCGGCAACCAGCATGGCAAGGCGGGCTATGCGCCAAAATTCCCCGGTGGCGACCAGATCGCGGCGGCGATGGGCGGCAGCATTCCGCCGATATTGTGGGACGGCGCGGGCGATGCGATCGTGCTCGACAAGGTCGGGGTGCTGTCGCTGAACCTGCCCGACGTGAAAACGCCGCAGGGCGAAGCGAAGCCCGCGCCAGCCGACCTGTCGAAGGGCACGCCGCCCGCCGCCTTGCCGGCGATCAAGCTGCCCGAAAGCATGGAGGCGAAGGTCAAGTGAAACGCGTTTTCGCCGCGCTGGCCGCGGCGCTGTTATGTGCGAGCGGGGGAGCGGCGGGTTCACTGCCCGGCGTCGATCAGGCGCTCGTCGAGAGCGACGCGATGCCGCCGAAGCTGTCGGCGTTCGGGCTGTTTCGCGGCAACGACCCGAAGGTGCCCGCAGCGGGCATCGGCTATACGCTGCGCGCGCCGCTGTTCAGCGATTATACCGACAAGCATCGCTTCGTCTCGATTCCGGTGGGGAAGAAGGCGAAGGTCGCCGCCGACGGCACGATCGAATTTCCGATGGGCACGGTGCTCGTCAAAAGCTTCGGCTGGCCGGACGTCAACGAAGGGCGGCCGGTCGAAACGAGGCTGCTGATCCACCGCGCGTCGGGGTGGGTGGCGCTGCCCTATATCTGGGACGCCGACGGCAAAGATGCGACGCTCGCGCTCGGCGGGCGCCGCGTGCCGGTGACGTTCCAGAGCCCCGATGGTGCGACGCACAGCATCCGCTATGCGGTGCCGAACAAGAACCAGTGCAAGGAATGCCACAGCCTGAACGGACAAATCGTGCCGATCGGGCCGAAGGCGCGGAATTTCATTCTCGATCTCGCGGCTTCGGACAAGCTGCGCGCGCTCTATTTTGCGAATCCGGAAGCACTGAAGCCGGTCATGCCGCAATGGGACGATCCCAAGGCGGGGAGCGTCGAAACCCGCGCCCGCGCCTATCTCGACGTCAATTGCGCGCATTGCCACAACCCGGCGGGCAGCGCGTCGAACAGCGGCCTGTTCCTGCGCTGGACCGACGATCCGGCGGGCGTCAACTATGGCATCGGCAAGCGCCCGACCGCGGCGGGGCGCGGCAGCGGCGGCATGGAGTTCGCGATCGCGCCCGGCGATCCGGCGCACAGCTTCCTGATCTATCGCCTCGAAAGCACCGAGCCCGGCATCGCGATGCCCGAGGTCGGGCGCTCGACGGTACACAAGGAAGGTGCGGCGCTGCTCCGGCAATGGATTGCGGAGATGCCGAAAGCGTCGCATTAGGCTGTGCATGACCCAGCTCGTCCTCCACGATTATTTCCGCTCCTCGGCCAGCTTTCGCGTCCGCATCGCGCTGAACCTGAAAGGGCTCGACTATAGCCGTGTCGAGGTCAGCCTGATCGCGGGCGAGCAGCGCAGCGACGCCTTTCTCGAACAGAATGCGCAGGGCTTCGTGCCGATGCTCGTCGTCGATGGCGAGCCGATCATCCAGAGCATGGCGATCATCGACTGGCTCGACCGCGCCCATCCCGAACCGCGGCTGATCCCCGAGGACGCGATGCCGCGCGCGGTCGCGCTCGCGCGCGCGCAGGTGATCGCGAGCGACATCCACCCGCTCAACAATCTCCGAGTGCTCAAATATCTGAAGCGCGACCTCGGGCTCAACGAGCAGACCAAGGACCGCTGGTATCGCCACTGGATCACCCAAGGCTTCGACGCGCTCGAAGCGATGGCGGGCGAGGGGCGCTTCCTTGGCGGCGACACGCCGGGAATCGCCGACTGCTGCCTCGTCCCGCAGATGTATAATGCGCGGCGGTTCGAGACCCCGCTCGACGATTATCCGCGGCTGGTGGCGATCGACGCGGCCTGCATGGAATTGGAGGCGTTCAAGAAGGCGCATCCCGACGCGGTCAAGCCCGCGTGATCCGCTTTCTTACGGGAACCCTTGCGCTGGCGCTGCCGGCGGCGGCAATGGCGCAGAACGAGGAAAGCCTTGACGATTTTGTTCATGTCGGCCGCCCGCTTCAGGAAATTATCGTAGAAGGGGCGGGATCGCTCACGCCTCTCGCGGGCGATAGGGCGCAGGCGAGCACGCTCCTTTACGATCTCGACCGCGGCTTTGGCGCCCGCATCGAGAACCGCCTTCGCGACGAGGCGGGCATCGTCCAGTTCCGCCGCTCGGACGGCCGCAGCGCGCATCCGACGAGCCAGGGCGTCACGCTGCGCGGGCTCGGCGGCAATGCGTCGAGCCGCGCGCTCGTGACATTGGACGGCGTGCCGCAGGCCGACCCGTTCGGCGGCTGGGTCGCGTGGAGCGCCTATGACGCGGTGGGTCTCGGCGGCATCGTCGTGACGCGCGGCGGGGGCAGCGGCGCCGACGGGCCGGGCGCGCTGGCGGGGACGATCAGCCTCCATTCGACGATGACCGCCGGCGCCGAAGCGAGCCTGGCTTATGGCAGCCGCGACAGCTGGGATGCGTCCGCGTCGGTTGGGGGTCAGGTCGGCGGCGGTCAGGTCGCGATCGATGGGCGTTACAGCCGCGGCGACGGATTCATCCCCGTCGCCAAGGGACAGCGCGGCGCTGCCGACCGCGCGGCGCCCTATGAACAGGGCGGGCTTGGTTTGCGACTGCGTTTCGATGCTGGCGACAGCGGCCGGATCGAAGCGAGCGTCCGCGGCTTCTCCGACGAGCGCGACCGCGGCGTTGATTTCACGACGAGCAAGACCGACGGCGTCGATGCCAGCTTGCGCTTTATCCATGACCCTGCCGGCGCGACCCAGTGGCTCGCGCTCGGCTATATCCAGCTCCGCGATTTCGAGAGCGGCTTCGCGAGCGTCGCGGCGGGGCGCGACAGCGCGAACCCCGCCTTGTTCCAGCGCATCCCCGCCACCGGCCTCGGCGGCCGTTTCGAACTGCGTCCCGCGATCGGCGATGCGAATCCGCTCCGCATCGGCGCCGACTGGCGGCGCACGGTCGGCCGGACCGAGGAGGATTTCTTCTTTACGGGCGGGATTCCCGGCCGCCACCGCATGGCGGGGGGGAGCAGCGACACCGTCGGGGCATTCGCGGAATGGACCTCGGGCGATGTGCGCGATGGATTTCTCTGGACGCTGAGCGGGCGCGTCGATCGCTGGTGGCTCGGCACCGGCTATCGGGTCGAGCGCAATCGCGGCGGCGGGCCCGTCATCACCGACCTGCGCTTCGCAGCGCGGCAGGGGTGGGAAGGCAGCGGGCGCGCGGGCGTGCGCTGGACGTCGGATTCGGTTTCGCTGCGCGCCGCCGCCTATCGCGGCTGGCGCCTGCCGACGCTCAACGAGCTTTACCGCCCGTTCCGCGTCGGCGCCGAGACGACGATGGCGAACGAGATGCTGGAGCCCGAACGGCTGTGGGGCGGCGAGATCGGCGCCGACTGGGAAAGCGGCGGCACGAAATTGTCGGCGACGCTGTTCGCCAACCGCCTGACGAACGCGATCGCCAATGTGACGCTCGCGCCGAACCTCAACCAGCGGCAAAATCTCGACGCGATCGACAGCAAGGGCGTCGAGGTGGCGGCCGAACAGCGGATCGGACCCGCGACATTGCGTGCCACTTACGTCTTCACCGATGCGGAAGTGGATGCCTCGGGCGGCGCGTCGCCGCTCGACGGCCGCCGCCCGGCGCAGATCGCGAAGCATGGCGGCAGCGTCTCGCTGCGCAGCCACGCGCCGGGTCCATTGGGCGGCTTCGCGACGCTGCGCTATATCGGCGAGCAGAATGAGGACGACCTTGGCCTGCTCGCGCTGGACGACGCTCTGACACTCGATGCGGGGCTGTCGTGGCGGTTCAGCGACGCGGTCAGCATCGAGGCGCGCGGCGAGAATCTGTTCGACGAGCTCGTGCCGGCGGCGATTTCCTCGTCGGGTATCGTCGAGCGCGCGACGCCGCGGACCTTGTGGATCGGCGCGCGCCTGTCTTTCTGATTTTCGGGACATTCCGGCCTTCACAGGTCCGAAACAGGCGATAGGATGGGCCTGCCGGGGATGGCAAAATTGTGGGGATGATAAGGAATGGCCGCGAAGACGCTGAATCTGGACAATTTCCTGCCCTATCGTCTGTCCATCGCATCGAACGCCCTGTCGAGCCGGATCGCCGCCGAATATGAGAATCGCTTCGGGCTCAAGATTCCCGAATGGCGGCTGATGGCGGTACTCGGCGAAGGCCAGCCCAAGACGCAGCGCGAGCTGGTCGCCGCGACGCGCATGGACAAGGTCACTGTCAATCGCGCCGCGAAGGCTCTCGCGGATCGTCAGCTGATCGCGCGCCAGGCGCACGAGGCCGACGGGCGCTCGCACCATCTCGAGCTTACCGAAACCGGGCGCTCGCTCTATGACGCGATCGTCCCCGCGGCGCTCGCGAGCGAGGCGCAGCTCGAATCGAACATCAGCGCGGGCGAACGCGCGAAGCTGATGGCTATCCTTGCCAAACTGACCGCCGCCGCCGAAGATTATGGCTGATCGCGCCTATCGCGCCGCACCGGCCGATACGCTGCGGATCGAGCCGCTGGGCGAGCTGACCGCGATTTTCGATCGGCGTTCGATGCAGACGCACCTCGTCGTCTCGCCGTTGCCCGAGATATTGGACGCGATGGGTGCCGATGCCTGCACCCCCGCGCATATTGCCGAGCGGCTTGCGGCGACATTCGACCTCGGCAGCGCCGAGGATGCGCGGCCGGTCCTCGCCGAGCGACTCTGCGAACTCGCGGCGATGGGGCTGGTGGAGCGCGCGTGAGGCACTGCGTGCGCATTGCGGTCGGCCCGGTGCAATTTCGCATCGGCAGCGATTGGGCCGGACCCGTCGCGGCGCTCGAACATCTCTATGCGGCCTATCCGCGCGATGATGCGCGCCCGGCCGACGCGACGGTGCGGCTGTTCGCGGCGCGGCCGTGGCGGCGCTGGCTGCGCCCCTCGGTGCATATCGGCGGCGATTTCGTCGTTCCCGGCGCGCTGCCGCTGCCGCTGTCGATGGGGCTGCTCGCCGCCGAGATGGCGATGAATTTGCAGGTCGCACTCGGATGGCGGCGGCACCTGCTGCTCCACGCGAGCGCGGTCGCAAGGGACGGCCGCGCGCTGATCATGTCGGGCGAATCGGGATCGGGCAAATCGACCCTCGCCGCGCTGCTCGGCGAGGGCGACTGGCGGCTGATGGGCGACGAGTTCACGCTGGTCGACCCGGCGGGCGGCGACGCTTTCGCGTTTCCGCGCGCGGTGAGCCTCAAGAATGAAGCGATCGCCGAGGTCGCGGCGCGCGTCGATCCGGCGCGGCTCGGCCCTCTGCTCGCCGGCACGCCCAAGGGCGATATCCGCCACCTGATCCCGCGCGCCGACGCGGTGGTCGCGATGCACGCGCCCGCGCGCCCCGCGCTGCTGCTCTTTCCGCGTTTCGGCGGCGCGGCGGGCATCGAGCCGATGGGCGAGGGCGAGGCGTTCGTCCGGCTGACCGAGGCGTCGACCAACTATGTCGCGCTCGGCGAGGCGGGTTTTGCGGCGCTGACACGGCTGGTGCGCGAAACCCCGGCGTTCGGCATCACCTATCCCGACAGCGCGGCGGGGATCGCGCTGGTCGAAGCATTATGGGCGGAGGCGGCACGGTGAGCGCCATCGCCACCTTCATCGACCTGCTCGCCGGGCGGGGCGATCCGGCGACGCTCGCGCCGCGTGACTGGGACGGCGTGATCGGCGTCGCGCGCAGCGAAGCGATGCTCGCGACGCTCGCGCACCGGCTCAAAGGCGCCGCCCTCCCGCCCGCCGTCGCCACGTTGTTCGCCGACCAGCGCGCGGCGGCGGAGGTTGCACAGGCGCAGGCTCTTTGGGAGGCAGAGATGGCGCGCCGCGCGCTCGCGCCGGTGGGGATCGAATTCGTGCTCCTGAAGGGCGCCGCCTATGCCGCCGCGGGCATGAGCTGTGCCGCGGGACGTCAGATCGGCGACCTCGACATCCTGGTGCTCGCGACCGACATCCGCCGCGCCGAAAATGCGTTGCTCAAGGCGGGCTGGGAATGGGTCAAGTCGGACCCCTATGACGATCATTATTACCGCGCACACATGCATGAGCTGCCGCCGATGATCCACTCGGGCCGCGACCGCATGATCGACGTCCATCACACGATCCTGCCAAAGACGCACCGGATCACGCCCGATGCGCTCGCGCTGGTCAGCGACGCGGTGACGAGCGGCGGCGGCTTTGCGGTGCTGCAATCGGCCGACATGGCGGTGCATTGCGCGGCGCACATGCTCGCCGACGGCGATTTGCAAGGGGGCTTGCGCAACCTGTGGGATTTTCACCTGATGACGCGCGATTTCGCGGCGGCCGACGCGGGGTTTTGGGGGCAGCTCGACGGGCGCGCGGATATGCACGGGCTGCAAGGTGCGGTGCATCGCGCCGCGCGGCTGTCGCGCGACCTTTATGGCGCGGCGCTGCCGGGCGGATGGGACCGGCAGGAGCCCGCCGACGCATGGTTCCGCCGCCGCCTGCTCGCGCGCGACGATTGGGGGCGGGTGAAGCAGCCGTTGCTCGAACAGGCCTTCTACATCCGCTCGCACTGGCTGCGCATGCCGCCCGCGATGCTCGCGAAGCACCTCTGGACGAAGTGGCGCAAACGCTAGAGCCGCGCGAGCAGTGGCACCAGTTCGTCATAATGATCGATGACATGATCGGCCCCCAGCTCGCCTGCGGGCCGGTCGAGGAAGCCGAAACTGACCGCGACGTTCGGCACGCCCGCATGTTTCGCCGCCGTGACGTCATAGATGCTGTCGCCGACAAAGGCCGCGCGCCCGCCGCCGCACCGCTCGATCATCGCGCGGATCGGCTCGGGCGAGGGTTTGCGCGCTCCCACCGTGTCGCCGCCGATGATCGTCACCATGCGATCGGCGAGACCCAGTTCGCCGAGCAGTTGCCGCGCGAGCCCCTCGAGCTTGTTGGTCACGACCGCGGTGCGCACGCCGAGCGCGTCGAGCCGGTCGAGCGCGGCGACGACGCCCGGAAAGGGGCGGCTGTGGACCGCGATATGCGCTTCGTAAAAGCGCAGCAGTTCGGGATAGAGCCGCTCGATCGCGCCATCTGGGACGCCGCCCGAAGCGCGCAGCCCCTCCTCGAGCATATGCTTCGCGCCGCGCCCGATCATCGGCCGCACCGCGGCTTCGGTCAGCGGCGCGCGGTCCATTTGCGCGAGCGTGTGATTGACCGCCGCGGCAAGGTCGCCGAGCGTATCGAGGAGGGTGCCGTCGAGATCGAAGCCGACGATCGCAAAAGGAAATCCGTTCATCCGCCGCGCATGGCGCGATGCTCTGGAAACCGCAATGATTTGCTGGCATGGCAGCGGCCATGAGCAATCCCATCGCCGCCATCATCCTTGCCGCGGGCAAGGGCACCCGCATGAAATCCGACCTGCACAAGGTGCTGCACCCGATCGCGGGGCGGCCGATGCTGCTGCACCTGATGGCGAGTTTTTCCGCGCTGCCGCCCGCGAAGACGGTCGTGGTCGTGGGCGACAAGCGCGACCAGGTCGAGGCCGCCGTCGCCGGGACGGGCGCGCTGGTCGCTGTGCAGGACCCGCAACTGGGAACGGCCCATGCCGCGCTTCAGGCGAAGGACGCGCTCGCGGGGTTCGACGGCGTCGTGCTCGTCTGTTTCGGCGATTGCCCGATGCTCACTGCCGAGACGATCCGCCGCCTCTGCGCTCCCTTGGAAACGGGCGCGCTGGTCGCGGTGCTGGGTTTTCGCCCGCGCGATACCGCCGCTTATGGGCGGATCATCGCCGATGCCGATGGAAATGTGTCGAAGATGGTCGAGCACAAGGACGCGAGCCCCGAAGAACGCGCGGTCGATCTGTGCAACTCGGGCGTTATCGTTGCCGCCGCCCACGACATGTGGCGGCTGCTCGAAGCGGTCGGCAACGACAATGCCGCGGGTGAATATTATCTGCCCGATGTCGCGACCGGCGCGATCGCCGAGGGGCAGCGGGTGGCCGTCGTCGAAACCGACGCCGCCGAGGTCGCCGGCATCAACAGCCGCGCCGAACTCGCGGCGGCCGAGGCTCAGTGGCAGGCGTTCAAGCGCGAGGAGGCGATGGCGGGCGGCGTATCGTTGCGCGCGCCCGAGACCGTCTGGTTCTCATGGGATACCGAGCTCGGCCGCGACGTGACGATCGAGCCCAATGTCTTTTTCGGTCCCGGCGTGACGGTCGCCGACAATGTGACGATCCGTGCCAACAGCCATATCGAGGGCGCGTCGATCGGCGCCGGCTGCGAAGTTGGCCCCTTCGCACGGCTGCGTCCCGGCACGGTGCTCGGCGAGAAAGCGAAGATCGGCAATTTCGTCGAGACCAAGAAAGCCGTGCTCGGTGAGGGCGCGAAAGCGAACCACCTCACTTATCTGGGCGACGTCACCGTCGGCGCGGCCGCCAACATCGGCGCGGGCACGATCACCTGCAATTATGACGGCTATTTCAAATATAGGACCGAGATCGGCGAGCGCGCTTTCATCGGATCGAACAGCGCGCTCGTCGCACCGGTCCGGATCGGCGCCGACGCCATCGTCGCGGCGGGCAGCGCGGTGACGCGCGACGTCGCCGACGGCGAACTGCGCCTCGTCCGCGGCGAACAACTGGTCAAGCCTGGCTGGGCCGACCGTTTTCACGATGCGATGCGCAAGAAGAAAGCGGCGGAGAAGAAATAGCCGTGACGCTCGCGCCGACGCTGACGACCGCGCGTCTCGTATTGCGCCAGTTGCGAGCTGACGAGGCCGAAGCCGAAGCGCTGTTCGCGGTGCTGTCCGATCCGGAGGTGATGATCTGGTGGTCGAGCGGCCCGCACCAGTCGCTTGCGGAAACGAAGGAATATGTGGCGCGCAACTCGGCCGAAGAGCAGGATTGGCTTTGCTGGGCAATCACCGCGGGCGACGATGTCGCGCTTGGCTGGGTAATCCTGATGGACGGCAAGCCCGGGGTTGGCGAGATCGGCTATATCTTGCGCCGGGATCAATGGGGCAGCGGTATTGCGCGCGAGGCGGTCGGCCGGGTGATCGATCATGGCTTCCAAGATCTGAAACTGCGCCGCATCTTCGCCGACACCGATCCCGAGAATCGCGGTTCGGTGGCGCTGCTCGAACGCCTCGGTTTCCAATATGAAGGGCGGCTGCGCGGCGAATGGGAAACGCATATCGGCATACGCGATTCGTTGATCTACGGCGTGCTTCGCGACGAATGGACCATGGAGACGACAAGGTGAGTGACCGTTATACTGACAAGCCCTTCCTGCGCTTTGTCGATGCTTATGTGCTCAAGGCCATCGGCCATCTCGACGCCGCGACCGAGACATATTGCCAGGCCATGGTGCCGCAACTCGAGCAGAGCTTCGGCGCGAAGGGAAGCTGGGATCAGATCGTCGCGCAGCAGATGAAGTTCGGTCCCGAACTGCCCGCGCAGATCCGGAAAATCTGGTCCGACGGCCAGGCTCGCTTTGCGAAGGGGAATGGCGAGGCAGCCGATCCGGTTCAGTTCGCGATGATCTTCGTCGACCGCAATTTCGGAAGAAGTTGATTTGATATCATGATATGATATCAATGCCCAATGCGCTTCCTTGCCGACATCCCCGACGACGATATCCAGTGGCTCGACGCGCTCGCGGCCGAGCAGGGCGTTTCGCGCGCCGAGCTGGTGCGCCGCGCCGTCACCGCCTATCGCGCCGATGTGTCGGGTGACGCCATCGACAACGCGTTCGGCATCTGGCGCGGCCGCGACGATATCGGCGATGGGCTGAAATATCAGCGCCGCCTCAGGGGCAAGCGCGAATGATCGACGCGCAGTTCGACAGCGACATATTGATCGACGCGCTGAACGGCGTCGAGGCGGCGCGCAGCGAAATTCGCCGCGCCGGCCGAAAAAGCATCAGCCGCGTCAGTTGGACCGAGGTGATGTCCGCCGCCGATCCCGCATCGGTGAAGGCGGTCGAGGCGTTCCTCGGCTGCTTTCAGATCGAGGAGATCGGCGACGCGGTCGCGCGCCGGGCCGCGGCGCTGCGCGCCGAGCGCAAGGGCTTGACCTTGGCCGACGCTTTCGTACTGGCGACCGCGCAGATAGGCGGACGCATCCTCGTCACACGCAATATCAAGATATTTCCGGCATCGATGCCGGGTATTCGCGTCCCCTACACGCTATAGAGAAAGCCAGAATCCATGTGCGGAATTATCGGAATCATCGGCACGGCCCAAGTCGCGGACCGTCTCGTCGACGGCCTCAAGCGCATGGAATATCGCGGCTATGATTCGGCGGGCGTGTGCACGGTCGAGGGCGGTCAGCTGATCCGGCGCCGCGCTGAGGGCAAGCTCGGCAATCTCGTCAAGGAGCTGGCGGGCAATCCCGCGCCGGGCACCGTGGGTATCGCGCACACGCGCTGGGCGACGCACGGCGCGCCGACGACGAGCAATGCGCACCCGCATGCGACGGGCGAAGTCGCGCTCGTCCACAACGGGATCATCGAGAATTTCAAGCCGCTGCGCGAGGCGCTGACCGCGCGCGGCCGCACCTTCGAAAGCGAGACCGATACCGAGGTCGTCGCCCACCTCGTTTCGGAGCAGGTCGAGGCCGGCCTGTCGCCGCAGGACGCGGTGAAGGCGGTGCTGCCGCAGCTGCGCGGCGCCTTCGCGCTCGCGATCGCCTTTCGCCAGCATCCCGACCTGCTCATCGGCGCGCGTCTCGGCTCGCCGCTCGTCGTCGGCTATGGCGAGGGTGAAACCTATCTCGGCTCGGATGCGCTCGCGCTTGCGCCGCTGACGCAGAAGATCGCCTATCTCGACGAAGGCGACTGGGTTGTCATCGCGCGCGAAGGCGCGCAGATTTTCGACGCCGACAACAACCCCGTGACGCGCGAGATCACCACCTCGGGCGTTACCGCCGCGGCGGTCGAGAAGGGCAATTATCGCCACTTCATGCAGAAGGAGATTTTCGAGCAGCCGACCGTGGTCGCGCAGACGCTCTCCTCCTACATCCGCCCGCTCGAACAGACGGTCGCGCTGCCGCAGATGGATTTCGACCTGAGCAAGGTCGAGCGCATCACGATCGTCGCGTGCGGCACCAGTTTCTACGCCGGAATGGTCGCCAAATATTGGTTCGAGACCTTTGCGCGCGTTCCGGTCGACATCGATGTCGCATCGGAGTTCCGCTACCGCGATCCGGTGCTGGCACCCGGCGGGCTCGCGCTCTTCATCTCGCAGTCGGGCGAGACCGCCGACACGCTCGCGGCGCTCCGCCATTGCAAGGCGCATGGCCAGACGATCGCGGTCGTCGTCAACGTCCCGACCAGCAGCATGGCACGCGAGGCCGACCTGCTGCTCCCGACCCACGCGGGGCCCGAGATCGGTGTCGCCTCGACCAAGGCTTTCACCTGCCAGCTCGCGGTGCTCGCGGCGCTTTCGGCGCACCTTGCGCTCAAGAAGGGCAAGCTTTCGGCCGCCGACGAGCATGAGATCGTCAAGCATCTGATCGAGGCGCCCGCCGCGCTCAACGCCGCGCTCGCGCACGACGAGGATATCGCCGCGATGGCGCACCTCGTCGCGCCCGCGCGCGACGTGCTCTACCTCGGCCGCGGCCCCGACTATCCGCTCGCGCTCGAAGGCGCGCTCAAGCTCAAGGAAATCTCCTACATCCACGCCGAAGGTTACGCCTCGGGCGAGATGAAGCACGGCCCGATCGCGCTGATCGACGAGGCGGTCCCGGTGATCGTCCTCGCGCCGTCAGGGCCGCTGTTCGAAAAGACGGTGAGCAACATGCAGGAAGTCATGGCGCGTGGCGGCAAGGTCGTGCTGATCAGCGACGCCGAGGGCCTCGCCGAAGCGGGCGAGGGCTGCATGGCGACGATCGAAATGCCCAAGGTCCACCCGCTGATCGCCCCGCTCGTCTATGCGGTGCCGGTGCAGCTGCTCGCCTATCATGTAGCGGTGGCCAAGGGGACCGACGTCGACCAGCCGCGCAATCTGGCGAAATCGGTGACGGTCGAATGAGCTGGGAGACGAGTTGTCACTGCGGCGCCGTTTCGGTGCGCCTCGCCAAGGCGCCCGAGGAGCTTGCCGAGTGCAATTGCTCGCTCTGCTTTTCGCACGGCATCCTCTGGGCCTATTGTTCGCCGAAGGATGTCGCGATCGAGGGCGAAACGCGGACCTATAATCGCGCCGACCGCGAAAACCCCAATTCGGACCTGCATTTCTGTGCCACTTGCGGCTGCTCGACGCACTGGTCGGCCACCGAAGGGCTGATCGAGCGGATGGGCGGCGAAGTCGACCTGATGGGCGTCAACATGCGGTTGTTTGCACCCGAACAACTCAGCGGATTGAAGCTCGCATTCCCCGACGGGCGCGGCTGGTCGGGCGAGGGGCCGTGGGGCTATGTCCGCGATCATGAGGTCATGCGCTGAACCCCATGTCTTACGCAGCGGTGATCTTCGATTTCGACGGCGTCGTCGCCGACAGCGAGGTGCGCGCCAACCTGTCGCTCGCCGAGAGCCTGACCGCCGCGGGCATGCCCGCGACCTATGACGAATGCCTGCGCGACTATTACGGGCATAATTGGCAGGAGACGCAGCGGCGGATCGAGGCGCGTTACGGGCGGCCGCTGCCCGCCGATTTCCGCGAGACCCACCGCGAGCGGGCGCGGGCGCGTTATATGGAAGGGTTCGATGCCGTCGCGGGCGTCGCGGATTTCCTGGGGACGCTCGGCGCCACGCCGCGCGCGATCGCCTCGTCGAGCCGCGCCGAATATATCGGCTGGGCGCTCGGGCTGTTCGGCCTCGCGCATCATTTCGGCGAGCACATATACAGCGCCGACGGCTGGGATCGCGGCAAGCCGTTTCCCGACATCTATCTCGCCGCCGCCAAAGGGCTGGGCGTCGACCCGGCGGATTGCCTCGCGATCGAGGATTCGCCGACCGGCGCGCGGGCCGCGATCGCGGCGGGGATGACGGTGGTCGGCTTCTGCGGCGCCGGGCATATCGTCGACCGCGCGGCTCATGGTGCGATGCTGCGCGAGGTCGGGGTGCATCATGTGGCGATGGCGTTCGACGAGATAAGTTTCCTCCCTGTCGCGTAGCGATGGGAAGGGGACCGCCGAAGGCGGTGGAGGGGCGCGACCCCGCTCTAAAGCCCCTCCGTCAGCGCTGCGCCAAAGGCGCAGTTTATCCTGAGCGCCTGCAAGGCAGTCGAAGGGCGCTGCCACCTCCCCATGGCTTGGCCACAGGGAGGAGCGAAGCGGCCAAAAACCGCTGTCCTATAAAGCCGGGCTGGATTAGCTTCGCCCTCTGATCGATCCCGATGACGGGACGAAGCATGCAATTGCGAGTGAAGTTGCGCAGTTTTCCGCGCCTTTTCCTAAAAAGCCCCAAGGAGAGAGCCCCATGTGTACCGAAAAGATGGAAGCCGATCGCGACCGCGCCGGGATGCCCGTCGCGCGCCGCAGCTTCACCGCGCTCGCGGGCGCGGGCGCATTGGTTGCGGCGCTGCCGGCGCGGGCGATGGCGGCGGGGCCGGTGAAGGGCCGCGACGTCACCATCACCACCGCCGACGGCACCTGCGACGCCTATTTCGTCGCCCCCGCCGAGGGCAAGCACTCCGGCGTGCTGGTGTGGCCCGACATTCGCGGGCTGCGCCCCGCCTTTCGCCAGATGGCCGACCGGCTCGCGGGCGAGGGCTATGCGGTGCTGACGGTGAATCCCTTTTACCGCTGGCAGAAGTCGCCCGTGGTCGATGCCGCGAACGACTGGGGCAATCCGGAAGTGCGCGAGAAACTGTTCGGCTACCTCAAACAACTCACCAAGCCGATCGTCGAGACCGACGCCAAGGCGCATCTCGCCTTTCTCGGCGCGCAGGCGGAGGTCGATACGAAGCGCAAGATCGGCACCACCGGCTATTGCATGGGCGGGCCGATGGTCATCTATACCGCGGCGCTGAAGCCCGACCGCGTCGGCGCGGCGGCGAGCTTTCATGGCGGCGGGGTGGGCACCGACAAGCCCGACAGCCCGCACCTGCTGATCCCCGCGACCAACGCCGGCTATCTTTTCGCGATCGCCGAGGATGACGACAAGGAAACGCCGAACGAGAAAGTGCTGCTGAAATCGGTGCTCGAACCGCGCAAGCAGTGGCACGAGGTCGAGGTCTATCCGGCCCAGCACGGCTGGTGCCCGCCCGACGGCCGCGTCTATAACGAAGCGGCGGCGGAGAAGGCGTGGGGGCGGATGCTGGAGTTGTTCAAGGCCGAGCTGGCCTGAGCGCCGCTTGACGCTCAGTGCGCGTGCGCGCCGCCGCTCGCGGCGTAGCTCGCATAGACGCGCTGGCCCCCGGGGCCGAAGGTCATGACCTTATAGGCTTCGCGATGGTCGCCATGCTCCATGCCCGGCGATCCGACCGGCATGCCCGCGACGGCGAGGCCTTTCACGCCCTTCGGCTTTTCGCGGAGCAGGCGGGAGATCTCCTTCGCGGGCACATGCCCCTCGATCACATAGCCGCCGACGAGCACGGTGTGACAGCTGCGCAGCGCCTGCGGCACGCCCTGCTTGTCCTTGACCGCCGCCATATCGGGCGAATTGACGACCACCGCTTTCGACCCGAACGACGCCTTGACCTGCTCGAGCCATTTGAGGCAGCAGCCGCAACCCGCGTCGCGGAACATCGTCGGGTTCGCAGCATGCGCGGTGCCGATGATGGCAGAAAAAGCGGCGAGGGCGAAAAACGTGCGGCGGACAGGAGTCATCGCAAAATCCTTTGGCAGACAATGCGCCGAACCTATAGGCGGAGCCCATGAAAGTCCATTTCATCCGCTCGGGCGAGCGCCGCTACGGCATGCGGATCGAGCGCGAGGATGCGCCGGTGCTGGTGATGGATCCGGCACCGGGCTTCGATCCCGACCTGCCGCATGACATGGTGCATTTCGTCGTCGAGGCGGCGCTGGGACTCAAGACCGGCGTGTTCGGCCAGATCGCGGCGGGGGGCGATGCGGGATCGTTCCACGTCGAAGCGGGCGGCGCCTTGCCGGCGAAGGAACGCCAGCGCGCGGCGCGCAAGCAGGTTGCCAAGGGCGCCAAGCTGATCAAGGCGCAAGGCCGCGAGGGCGAACTCTCCGAACTCGCCGCCTTCCTGTTCGATGTCGGCTGGCGGAGCGGCCAGCGCCCCGACAGCGCAGCGCAGCGCGTGGCGCTCGGCGAGGCCGAACGGACGCGGGCCGGCCTCAGTCCCGACGAGCGCGCGCGGATCGATGCCGCGCGGCCACGCGTGTTAGCCGATTTCGAACGGCTATCGCAGGCGTGGCGCGGGCTGCGGGTCGGCGATACGCTGACGCTCGAATGGCCATCAGGGCGCATCATCTGAATCGTCACCCTCGGACGAGGCAAGTGACTCGCACGACTTGATCCGGGGTCCATTCGTGCGGCATTTGGAAGAGTGGATCCCGGATCAAGTCCGGGAGGACGAAAGGAGGGAATGAGCCGATCCTGCTCATCCCATCGGGTAGAGGATCTCCTTGCTGACCTTGTGCAGCGCCTTCATCACATCGTCGGACAGCACCAGTTCCATCGCATCAAGGATCGGCTCGACCTGATCATAGGCGCTGACCCCGACGATCGTCGACGCGACGAAATCATGCTGTTTCGACCACGCTGTCGCCATCGTCACCGGATGCAGGCCCGCTTCCTCGGCGATCTTGAGATAGCGTTCGGTCGCCGCGAGGCTCTTGTCGTTGACGAAACGGCGGCCCATCGCCGCCTGCCGGCCCTCCATCTGCAGGTAGCGCGAAAAGCGCGCGCCCTCGGGGGTCGCGCCGCCCTGATATTTGCCCGACAGCACCCCGCCGGCGAGCGGCGAATAGGGGATCAGGCTGACGCCTTCCTGCCGGCACACCTGCGCCAATTCGTCCTCGAAGCGGCGGTTGTTGAGGCTGAAATTATTCTGGATCGTGTGATAGCGCGCGCCGCCCATCCGCTCCGACGCCGCGAGCGATTTCATCAGCCCCCAACTCGTCTCGTTCGAGCATCCGAGGATGCGCACCTTGCCCATGCGGACGAGCTCGTCGAGCGCATCCATCATCTCGTCATAGGGCGCGTCATGATCGGGCCAGTGCGTCTGATAGAGGTCGACATAGTCTGTCTGGAGCCGCGTCAGGCTGTCGTCGATGGCCTGGAAGATATTCTTGCGGTCGAGCGCGGTCATGCCGCGCCGGCATGGCGATTTGAACCAGACGTGGCTCGGACCCGAGACTTTCGTCGCGAGGATGATCGCGTCGCGCGGTTTGGTCTTCATCCAGCGCCCGACGATTTCCTCGGTGCGTCCGACCCATTTGACGTCGGGCGGCACCGGATAGCCCTCTGCGGTGTCGAAGAAATTGATCCCGGCGTCGAAGCAGCGGTCAAGCACGCGGAACGCCATTGCTTCGTCGGCCTGGCTGCCGAAGGTCATCGTCCCCATGCAGATGTCGGAGACGTGGATGGCGCTTTGTCCGAGGCGGCGGCTCTGCATGGCTTTGTTCTCCGGTCACAAGAGGGGAGCGCCGTGCATAGGTTGCGCGTTGAAACCTTGCAATCAGATGAGGAGCGCGAGTGACCCCACGAGCAGCGCCGCCATCGTCCAGTTGAACGCCTTGAGCCGCGCCGGGCTCGACAGCCAGCCGCGCAGCGACACGCCCATCACCGCCCACAGGCTGGTCGAGGGCAGGTTGATGATCCCGAAGATCACGGCGACGAGCAGCACCGCGGCGAAATTGCGGTCGGGCGCGTAGAGCGCGATCGCGGTCAGCGCCATCGACCACGCCTTGGGGTTCACCCATTGGAACAGCACCGCCTGGAAAAAGCTCATCGGCTTGCCGCGTGCGCTGCCCGCCGTATCGGGCGCGGCGGCGTTCGCGATCTTCCACGCGAGCCAGAGCAGATAGGCGACGCTTACGACCTTGAGCACGATGTTCAGCACCGGGAACAGGTCAAACAGCCCCATCAGCCCGACCCCGACGAGGACGATCATCAGCGTGAAGCCGATGCCCACACCCAAGGCATGCGGCACGGTGCGGCGCAGGCCGAAATTGGCGCCTGACGCCATCAGCATCATATTGTTCGGCCCCGGCGTGATCGAAGAGACGAGCGCGAAGGCGGAGAGCGCGGCGAGGGTGGTCTGTTCCATCCGCGCAACATAATGCGTTTCGATGTCCGATGGATTGCAAAGATGGGCCGCGTTCGGCTAGATTATGCAATCCATGATCAAGATCGATGCCATCGGCCGCAAGATATTGCACGAATTGTCGCGCGACGGGCGAATCTCGAACCTCGAACTCGCCGATCGTGTCGGGCTGTCGCCCTCGGCCTGCCTGCGCCGCGTGCAGGAGCTCGAGCGCAGCGGCGTAATCAAGGGCTATCGCGCGGTGATCGACCCCGCGAAACTCGGGCTCACCTTCCTTGCCTATGTGACCGTCGGGCTGTCGTCGCACACCAAGAAATCGCAGGCCGGCTTCGAGGCGGCGATGGCCGAGGCACCCGAGGTGCGCGAATGCCACAATATCACCGGCACGATCGAGTATCTGCTGCGCGTCGAGACCGAAGATCTCGCTTCCTACAAGCATTTCCACACCGAGGTGCTCGGCGTGCTGCCGCAGGTGCATTCGATCACCACCTATGTGCTGATGGATTCGCCGAAGGACGAGCGGGCGTAGTTTTTCTTCGCGCCGCCCGCGAAGCGGTGCGCTTGAACCTGCGCGGCGTCCACCGCATATCCGTTTCATGACGAAACTCTCTTTTCTCGACCTCGTGCCCGTCACCGACACCGGCACGATCGCGCAATCGCTCGCCAACGCCGCCGATCTCGCCCGCCATGCCGAGGCGCTCGGTTTCGAACGTTGCTGGGTCGCCGAGCATCACGGCATGGCGGGGATCGCGAGCGCGGCGACCTCGGTCGTGCTCGCGCATATTGGGCAGGCGACCAAGAGCATTCGGATCGGATCGGCCGGTATCATGCTGCCGAACCATGCGCCGATGGTGATCGCCGAGCAGTTCGGGACGCTTGAGGCGCTGTTCCCCGGCCGCATCGATCTCGGCCTGGGTCGCGCGCCGGGGTCGGATCAGCGCGTCGCGCGCGCCTTGCGCCGCACGCTCGCCAGCGACGAGCGCCAGTTTCCGCAGGATGTGCTGGAATTGCAGGCCTTTCTGGCCGGCGACGACCAACTCGGCATCACCGCCGTGCCGGGCGCGGGCACGCATATCCCGCTGTGGATATTGGGATCGAGCCTGTTCGGCGCGCAGCTCGCGGCGATGCTCGGGCTGCCTTACGCCTTCGCCAGCCACTTCGCGCCCGACGCGCTCGACGAGGCGCTCGACATCTATCGCCGCCAGTTCAAACCCTCGGCTCAGCTTGCCGAGCCCTATGCCGCGGCGGCGTTCAACGCCTTCGCCGCCGGTACGCGCGAGGAAGCCGAACTGCTCGCCTCGTCGCAGCAGCAGGCGTTTGTTGCGCTGCGCACCGGCAATCCCGGCAAGATGAAGCCGCCGCTCGAAGGCTATAAGGACAGCCTGCCGCCCAATTCGCGCGCCATCCTCGACCATGTGCTGCAATGCTCGGCGGTCGGCACCGCCGACGACATCGCGGCGGGGCTCAAGGCGTTTCAGGCGCGCACGGGCGTCGACGAGGTGATCATCGCGTCGTCGATGTACGACCATGATGCACGCAAACGCTCGCTCGCGTTGACGATGGAGGCGGCGCGCTCGCTTTGACAATGTGACGGTCGCGTCACCAAAGCATATCCATATTGTCATTGTTGCGTCGCCGAATCGACGCGGCAGACCCCTAGGCGCAGCGCGTCTTTCCAAAAGGGGTCGCTTCCATGTCCGTCAAATTCTCCCTCGCCGGGGCGAGCGTAATCGCGCTGCTCGCTTCTTCTCCCGCTGTCGCGCAGGATGCGCCGACCGACGAGGGCGAGGCGATCGTCGTCACCGGCCAGCGCGCGCAGCAGGAACGCGCGATCGAGATCAAGCGCGATGCCGTCGGCATCATGGACGTCGCCGCGGCGGACGAGATCGGCCAGCTTCCCGACCGCAACGTCGCCGAGGTGATCGAGCGGCTGCCCGGCGTCGGCGTGCAATATGACCAGGGCGAGGGGCGCTATGTCGCGATCCGCGGTATTCCGTCGGATCTCAACAATTATACCGTCAACGGCTTCGAGCTCGGCAACCCCGACGGCAATACGCGCCGCCTGCCGCTCGACATCGTCTCGGGCCAGCTGCTCAACCGCGTCGAAGTGACCAAGGCGAAGACCGCCGATCTCGATGCGCAGGGCATCGGCGGCACGATCAACCTCGTCACCCAGACCGCCTTCGACTTCGCCGAACCCTTTGTCCTTTCGGCGAATGTTCAGGCGGGTTACCAGACACTCAACGAGAAGGTGCCGATCCGCGGCGATGCGAGCATCGGCGGCCGCTTCGGCAGCGACGAGCAGTTCGGCATCCTGATCGGCGCAAGTTATTCGAAGCGCGATTTCCAGAGCTTCGGCATTTTTCCCGACGATTGGACGCCGTTTCCCGGCGCGGCGCGGGGCGGGATGCCGACCAACATCAAATATACCGATTATCAACTCGAGCGCGAACGCATCGGCGGTATCGCCTCGCTCGACTGGCGGCCGAGCGACACGACCCACCTGTGGGCGCGCGGCCTCTACAGCAAGTTCACCGAGAATGAATATCGTCAGCGCTTCCGCCTCGATTTCGCTACGCAGGACCAGCGCGACGAGGGAACGGTGACGCTGAACCCCGACGGGCTGACCGGCGTCGCGAGCGAGAGCGAGCAGCGGTCGGACTTGCGCCTCGAATATAAGGAAAAGTCGGTGCTGGTCGGCATGGTCGGGGGAACGACCGAGACGGACGACTGGACCTTCGACTATGGTCTCGCGCGCTCGCACAACGAAGTGATCGAGCCGAACCAGCTCTGGCAATTCCGCGGCAATCCGGGCGTCGTCGATTTCGACTTCACCGACAAATTGTTCAGCGCCGTCCCGCGCACCCCGCTGACCGCCGACGGCCTCGGCTTCCGTCAATATACGGCGCAGGACGAAAGCGGCGACGAATATATCTGGACCGGCCGGCTCGACGTCACGCGAAAGCTCGGCTTCGGCGACGACAGCTGGCTGAAGCTCGGCGGCAAATATCGCGCGACCGACAAGGATTTCGATGCGAACAACAGCATCTTTTCGCGTGGGTCCGATGCCGCCACGCGCTTCACGCTCGGCCAGTTCGGGCTGCAGGGCGCCGACGTGATTTCGCATGTCGGCGGCGGCCACGACTATCTGATCACCCCGGTGATCGACGGCGATCTGATCGACGCCTTCACCGCCGACCCGGCGAACGCCGCCTATTTCGTGCTCGACGAGACCTCGACCCTCGCCAATGCGACGCTGAGCGACCTCGACCTCGGCGAGGATATCGCCGCGGGCTATGCGATGGCGAACCTCGATTTCGGGTCGATCACGGTCACGCCGGGCATCCGCGTCGAACGCACCGACCTGACGATCCGCGGCTTCCAGCTCGAGAACGAGACCGACGTCGTTCCGGTGAATGCGAAGCGCAGCTATACCAATTGGCTGCCGAGCCTGATCGTGCGGATCGAGCCCAATGACGAAGTGATCGTCCGCCTCGCCTATACGCGCAGCGTCGGGCGCCCCAATTATTCGGACCTGACCCCGGGCGGCGAGATCGCCTATGAAGCGAACGACGACGGGACGTTCGACGGGTCGGTGTCGCTGGGCAACCCGAACCTCGAGCCCTATGTGGCCGACGCGCTCGACGCTTCGGCCGAATGGTATTTCGCGAAGGGCGGGCTGTTTTCGGTCGGCGTGTTCGCCAAATTCATCCAGAACCCCGTCTATACGCAAAGCTATACGCTGCTCGACACCAGCTATGGCGGGCGCGACTACGCCGTGCTCGGTTTCTCGCAAAAGGCGAACGGAACGAGCGCCGACATTATCGGGCTCGAACTCGCCTATCGCCAGCAGTTCGACTTCCTGCCCGGCTTCCTCTCGGGCTTCGGGGTCGAGGCGAACATGACCCTGATCGATTCGAAGCTGAAGGTTCCCGGCCGTGCCGACCCGGCGGCGTTCCCCGAGCAGTCGAACCTGCTCTATGGCGCGCAGCTCTTCTATCAAAAGGGGCCGATCGAGGCGTCGATCGCCTATCACAACACCGGCCGCGCGCTGATCTCGCTCGGCTCGGCGATGCTCGGCGATCAATATAATGACGATCTGCGCCGCCTCGACGCCAAGGCGTCGATCGCGCTCACCGGCAATGTCAGCCTGTTCGTCGAGGGGCAGAATCTGACCGACGAGCCGACACGCCAATATCAGGGCGAGCGCCGCGACTGGATCATCCAGAACGAGCGTTATGGCCGGACCTTCTACGCCGGCGCGTCGGTGCGCTTCTGATGCTCGCCGCCGCGCTCCTGACGCTCGCGACGATCGCCGCGCCCGAGGCCGGCCAGGGCGTCGCGGCGGACCGGAACCATGTCTATGCCATCGATAATTATGTCATCGGCAAATATGACAAGACGAGCGGCAAGCGGGTCGCCGCGTGGGAGGGCGACCCGAAGCTGTTCCCGCATCTCAACAGCTGCGCGGTGGTAAAGGCCGAGCTCGTCTGCGCGGCGTCCAACTATCCCAAAGTGCCGATGGCGAGCAGCGTCGAGATTTTCGATGCGAAGACGCTCCGCCATGTCCGCACGGTCAGCCTCGGCCGCTTATATGGTTCGCTCACCGCGATGGACTGGCACGGCGGCAGCTGGTGGGCGGTGTTCGCCAATTATGACGAGCGCGGCGGCGAGCCGGGGCGCGATCACCGTTTCACGACGCTGGTTCGCATGGACGCCAGCTTCCGCCCGCTCGAATCCTGGCTCTTTCCCGACGCCGTACTCGCGCGCTTCGCGCCGAAAAGCTGCTCGGGTTTCGCGTGGGGCGCCGACGGGCTGATGTATGCGAGCGGGCACGATCGCCCCGAAATCTATGCGCTGCGACTGCCGAAGGCAGGTGCGACGCTCGACCTGGTGGCGACGCTGCCGGTGCCGACCGCGGGGCAGGCGATCGACTGGGATCCGGCCAAGCCGCGCCTGCTGTGGTCGATCGATCGCGCGAAGAAGGAAATCCGGGCGACGCCGATCCCGGCACCCTGATCGTCTTTTCCGTCATCCCGGCGCGAGACCCGGCGTGTTGACGCGCCTCTAGCCGCGGCAGTATAGGAGCCGCCCGATCAAGGGCGGCCCGAACGGGGTCGCCTTTTTACTTTTGACTGAAAGGTGCTTGCCATGTCGATCACGCCGCTGATGCCCGTATACCCCCGGTGTGCCGTGCGTCCGGTGCGCGGCGAGGGCGCGTATCTGATCGGCGAGCGAGGCGAGCGTTATCTGGACTTCGCGAGCGGCATCGCGGTCAACCTGCTCGGCCATGGCCACCCGCACCTGACCAAGGCGATTCAGGAACAGGCCGCGACGCTGATGCACGTGTCGAACCTTTATGGCAGCCCGCAGGGTGAGGCCTATGCCGCGCGGCTGGTCGACAACACCTTCGCCGACACCGTCTTCCTGACCAACTCGGGCGCCGAGGCGGTCGAGTGCGCGATCAAGACCGCGCGCGCCTATCATTCGAGCGCGGGCAATCCCGAAAAGCACACGCTCATCACCTTCAACAACGCCTTCCACGGCCGCACGCTCGGCACGATCTCGGCGACCAATCAGGAAAAGCTGCGCAAGGGTTTCGACCCGCTGCTGCCGGGCTTCGCCTATGCGCCGTTCGACGACATCAATGCCGCGCTCGATCTGGTCGACGACAACACCGCGGGCTTCCTTGTCGAGCCGATCCAGGGCGAGGGCGGCATCCGCCCCGCCTCGCAGCCTTTCCTGCAGGCGCTGCGCGACATCTGCGACAAGCGCGACCTGATGCTGATCTTCGACGAGGTCCAGTGCGGCGTTGCGCGCACCGGCCATCTCTATGCCTATGAACATTATGGTGTCACCCCCGACATCATGGCGAGCGCCAAGGGCATCGGCGGCGGCTTCCCGATGGGGGCGTGCCTCGCGACCGAAAAGGCCGCGCGCGGCATGGTCATCGGCACGCACGGGTCGACCTATGGCGGCAACCCGCTCGCTTGCGCGGCGGGGCAGGCGGTGCTCGACGTCGTTCTGGAGGAAGGCTTCCTCGATCAGGTGAAGGCGACCGGCGAGCGGCTGCGCGGCGCGCTCGAACAGCTCATCCCCAACCACGACCATCTGTTCGACAGCGTGCGCGGCATTGGCCTGATGCTCGGGCTCAAGCTCAATTCGGACAGCCGCGCCTTCGTCGCGCATCTACGCGACAATCACGGGCTGCTGACCGTCGCGGCGGGCGAGAATGTCGTCCGCGTGCTGCCGCCGCTCAACATCGACGATAACCACATCGCCGAATTCATCGAGAAACTGTCGGCAGGCGCGGCGAGCTATACGCCGCCCGAATCCTGATGCGGCGTTTCCTCAACCTGTCCGATGCGGGCGGCGATGCCGTCGCCGCGATGCTGTCGGACGCGATCGACCGCAAGGCCGCGCGTGCGGGCTGGCCGAAGGCGAAGCCCGATGCCGACGCGCCACTCGCCGGCCATGTGCTCGCGATGGTGTTCGAGAAGAATTCGACGCGTACGCGCGCTTCGTTCGACATCGCGATCCGCCAGCTCGGCGGGGTGCCGATGATCATGGACGCGGGCGTGACGCAGCTCGGGCGCGGCGAGACGATCGCCGACACCGCGCGCGTGCTGTCGCGCTACGCCGACGCGATCATGATCCGCACCGACGATCATGCGAAGGTAGAGGAACTCGCCGAATATGCGAGCGTCCCCGTGATCAACGGTCTGACCGACCTGTCGCACCCGTGCCAGATCGTCGCCGACCTTTTGACGGTGGTCGAAAGCGGCAAGGCGCTGCCGGGGCTCGAACTCGCGTGGCTCGGCGACGGCAACAATGTTCTTGCGTCGCTGATCGAGGCGGCGGGGCTGTTCGGCTTCCACGTCCGTGCGGGCGTGCCGCAGGGCTATGAGCCCGACGCGCGCTTCGTCGAGGCGGCGCGGGCGAAGGGTTCGCGCATCGAGGTCGTGCGCGATGCGCGCGAAGCGGTGGCGGGCGCCGATCTGGTCGTCACCGACACCTGGGTGTCGATGGGGCAGGATCACGCGCATAACAAGATCGCGGCGATGGCGCCTTACCAGGTCGATGAACAGCTGATGGCGGGCGCCAAGGGCGATGCCATCTTCCTTCATTGCCTGCCCGCGCATCGCGGCGACGAGGTCGTCGACGCGGTGATCGACGGCGCGCAGTCGCGCGTCTGGGACGAGGCGGAAAACCGCGTCCATGCGCAGAAATCGATCCTGCTCTGGGCGCTCGGGAAATTGTGAGCTTAAGGACGTGAGCGAGACCATCGAAACCTGGTTCGACCAGCCGTTGCTGTTCACCATTGCCGAACGCCATGTGCGCGGGCGGCTGGTGCGGCTCGGGCCCACGTTGCGGACGATCATCGGCGCGCATAATTATCCGCCGGTCGCCGAAAAGCTCCTCGCCGAGGCGCTGGTGCTCACCGTGCTGCTCGGCTCGACGCTGAAGGACGAGAATGGCCAGCTGACGCTGCAGGCGCAGACCGGCGGCGGGCCGGTCGAGCTGCTCGTCTGCGATTATCGCGGCGGCGAGCTGCGCGGCTATCTCAAATTCGATGCCGAGCGGTTGGCCGAGGCCGGGTCCGATCCGACGCTGTTCGCGCTGTTCGGCGAAGGCTTCCTCGCCATCACTTTCGATCAGGCGACGACCGGCGAACGCTATCAGGGCATCGTCCCGCTCGAAGGCGCCTCGATCGGCGAGGCCGCCGAGCATTATTTCGAGCAGTCGGAGCAGATTTCGAGCCTGATCAAGCTCGCCGCGCGCCACGATCCCGAAGCGGGCTGCCTCGCCGGTGGATTGCTGCTTCAGCATCTTCCCGAGGGCGAGGTCGGCCGCGACCGGTTGCACGTTCGCCACGACAATCCCGAATGGGAGCATGCCAAGACGATCGCGGCGACGCTCAAGGACGAGGAGCTCACCGATCCCGCGACCTCGCTGGAGACGCTGGCGTGGCGGCTGTTCCACGAGGATGAAGTGCGCATCGAGCCGGGCGTCATCGTGTCGCGCGGATGCCGGTGCAGCACCGGCTATTTTGCCGGCGTTCTCGCGCAATTTCCCGAGGCCGAGCGCGCCGAAATGGCCGACGACGACGGTCGTATCGTCGTCGACTGCGCCTTTTGCTCGCGCTTCTTCCCGATCCCGCTCGACGAGATCGCGACCCATGATCGCGCCGAATAGCCCGGCATGCTTCCGCCGAATCCGGCGATGAAACGAGCAAATTCAGCGCCAAGCGGTTGAAAAGCCTCGGGCGCGTTGTTACCTACGGATAACGGGGTCGCATCCAGCCCGCGCGGGCGGCCAAGTGGACAGGTGTAAATGGCGATCTTCTCTCCCTTCGCACGATATGGTTTGATGGCGCTCGGCCTCGCTGGCGCGGCAACCGCGGTGCCGGCGCAGGCGCCGTCGCTGGCGATGCTCGACCGGCTCGAAAAGGGCAGCTGGCAGCTGCGCGAACGCGGCAAGGACTCGGTCGTCCGCACGGTCTGCGTCGGCGACGCGCGGCGGATGATCCAGGTCTATCACCCGGGCGCGACCTGTTCGCGCTATGTCATCGAGGATGCGCCGAATTCGGTGACCGTCCACTACACCTGCCCGGGCGCGGGCCACGGCCGCACGACGATCCGCAGCGAGACGAACCGGCTGGTCCAGATCGACACGCAGGGCATTGCCGAGGGCAGGCCCTTTTCGCAGGCGATCGAGGCGCGGCGCACAGGCGGCTGCTGATCTTTGCGCGCCGCGCTAAGGCAATGTTAACCATCCAGAATTAAACGGAAAGAAGACATGCTTCTTCGTATGTCTTCTCCCTAACGGCTATCATGCCGAACTGGGCCGTGCGGCAACCGCCTCGCGGCCCGTTTCTTTGATGCGGCGGGCCCTTGCACCCCCGGCGGCACGAGCCTATCTGGCGCCGATGCAGCAAGTTTCCGGAAAAAGCGTGATCGTCCTTCTGTCGGGCGGGCTCGACTCGATGGTCTGCGCGGGCCTCGCGCGCGAAGCGGGCGCGCGCATCGTCGCGCTGACGATCGACTACAACCAGCGCCACCGCGTCGAACTCGAATCCGCCGCGCGCATCGCCGAATATGTCGGCGCGGCCGAACATATCGTCCTGCCGCTCGACCTCCGCCGTTTCGGCGGCTCGGCGCTGACTGCCGACATCGACGTGCCCAAGGACGGCGTGCCCAAGTTGGAGGGGGGCGACGATGTGCCGATCACCTATGTCCCCGCGCGCAACCTCATTTTCCTGTCGCTGACGCTCGGGCTTGCCGAGGCGCGGGAGGCGCAGGACATCGTCATCGGCGTCAATGCGCTCGACTATTCGGGCTATCCCGACTGCCGCCCCGAATTCATCCAGGGCTTCGAAAAGCTCGCGGCGCTGGCGACGCGCGACGGCGACAAGGGCATCGAATTCCGCATCCACGCGCCGCTTCAGCATATGACCAAGGCCGATATCGCCGCCGAAGCGGCGCGGCTCGGCATGGACGCGGGGATGAGCTGGTCGTGCTACGATCCAACGCCCGAAGGGCTGCATTGCGGATCGTGCGACAGCTGCCGCCTCCGGTCGAAGGGCTTCGCCGACGCCGGGCTCGCTGACCCGACGCGTTACGCCTGAGGCCATGACCTACGCCGTCAAAGAAATTTTCCTCACCCTGCAGGGCGAGGGCGCGCAGGCGGGCCGCCGCGCGGTGTTCTGCCGCTTTGCCGGGTGTAATTTGTGGACGGGCCGCGAACAGGACCGCGCCAAGGCGGTCTGCCAATTCTGCGACACCGATTTCGTCGGCACCGACGGGACCCTGGGCGGCAAATATAAGACCGCCGCCGCGCTCGCCGATGTCATCGCCGAAAGCTGGGGCGAGGGCAGCGAAGACCGCTATGTCGTGCTGACCGGCGGCGAGCCGATGCTGCAGGTCGACGACGCGTTTATCGACGCGCTGCACGACCGCGGCTTCACCATCGCGATCGAAAGCAACGGCACGCTGCCGATCCCGCGCAGCATCGACTGGATTTGCGTCAGCCCGAAAGCGGGGAGCGAACTGGTTCAGACGAGCGGCGACGAACTCAAGCTGGTTTGGCCGCAGCCGGGCAGCGATGTCGTGCGGCTCGCGGCGCTCGACTTCAAACATCTGCTCGTCCAGCCGCTCGACGATCCGAACGCGAGCGCCAATGTGCAGGCGTGCATCGATCTGGTGATGGACGACCCGCGCTGGCGCCTGTCGCTCCAGACGCACAAGCATCTGGGGTTGCGTTAGACCCTATTCGCCCTTCTTGGCGGCGCTATCGTCGGTGATCGCCTTTTTCGCGACCGGCATGTCGACCGCTTCGGGGTCGTCGCCGGCATCGCTTTCGGCGGCGGCTTCGTCGCCCTCGCTGGCCTCTTCGGCCTTGGGCGCGTCCTTCTTCGTTCCGTCGTCGGGAATGCTGTTGTCGACCGCGGTGCCGTCGCCCGCCACATTATCGAGGATGATCATCGAATCGCTCACCGATCCGGGCTGAACCTCGACCGCGTCGAGCGTGGTCGTCGATTTGCCCTTGCTGTCGCCGCCGCCGCAGGCGGCGAGGGCGAGCAGGGGGAGCGAGGCGAGAATGATGCGGGTCATGGCAGGGTTCCTAGTCTGTCGGCCCGAGCTTGTCGAGAAAGGCGGGCAGCGTCCGGGCCAGCGCCGCATCGACGTCGGCGAAGGTCGCGGCCTTGCCGAGCGCGGCCAGGCTCGTCACCGGGAATTCGGCGATGCCGCAGGGGACGATCCCGCCGAAATGCGAAAGGTCGGGCGCAACGTTGAGCGAAAAGCCGTGCATCGTCACCCAGCGTTTGACGCGCACCCCGATCGCGCCGATCTTCGCCTCGCGCCCGTCGGCATCGTCGGTCCAGATGCCGATCCGTCCCTCCGCCCGCCGCGCCGCGACGCCGAGCAGCGCGAGCGCGTCGATCACCCAGCCTTCGAGCGCCGCGACGTAGGCGCGCACGTCGCGCCCGCGGCGCGTCAGGTCGAGCTGGATATAGCCGACGCGTTGGCCGGGCCCGTGATAGGTGTAACGCCCGCCGCGCCCGGCATCGTAAACCGGGAATTGCGGGTTGAGCAGCTCGGCGGGATCGGCGCTCGTCCCGGCGGTATAGAGCGGCGGATGCTCGATCAGCCAGATGCGTTCGCCCGCGTTCCCGCCGTGGATCGCCGCGGCGCGCGCCTCCATGTCGGCGAGCGCCGCGTCATAGTCGGTGAGGCCGGGGCTTATCGTCCATTCGGGCGGGGGAAGGGCGGTCATGACGCGGGCTATCTGGCCCGCCGCGCCGTTCGGCGCAAGACCCCGCGGCGCGCAGGGCCGACAGGGCTGGACAGACGCGCCGAAGATCGTCACGTTCGCCGCAACGGGGAACCAGAAAATGACGGGGTATCAATGGTAAAATTCGACATGGGCGCGGCGTGGGACGACACGTTGCAGCTTTTGAAATCGCATACGGCGCTCGTCGGGACGATCGCCGGCGTATTTCTCTTCCTCCCCGCGCTCGCTTTCGCCTGGTTCGGGCCGGTGCCGATCGAGCCGCCGGCGGGCGCCGATTTCGATCAGGTGATGGCGACGTTCCGCGAAAGTTTTCGTCAGATGGTCCCGGGTCAGCTCGTCGTCGCTCTCGCGACGATGATCGGTTCGGTTGCGATCCTGCGCCTGTGGCTTTCGCGGACCGGCGTCAGCGTCGGCGAGGCGCTGACCTTTGGCCTGATGCTCTTTCCCACGATGCTTGTGGCCCAGATTCTCTCGGGCATCGGTATCGGCATCGGTTTCATCCTGCTGATCATTCCCGGCCTCTATCTGATCGGGCGGCTTGCGCTCGTCGCGCCGGCGATCGCCGACCGCGCGATCTATAATCCGATCGAGGCGATCCGCACGAGCTGGGACCTCACCCGGAACAACGGCTGGGCGGTCTTCTTCTTCCTGTTCCTCGTCAACCTCGTGATCGTGATCGCGGCGCTGATCATCGGCGGCATCGTCGCGGTGATCTTCGGCAGCGAGCCGGGCATCGGCCGCATGCTGGGAGGCTTCGTCGAGGCCGCGTTCGGCGCGATCGGCAGCTTGGTGTCGGTTGCGATATCGGCGGCCGCCTATCGCCAGCTCGCGGTTGGCGGCGATGGCGACGTGTTTCGGTGACGGGCATGCCCGCAATAATAATATATGTGTCGCAATCCGGGCGAAGCCGATCGGCCTTCGCCCAAGCTTGAATGGAGTGAAGAACGGGCTTTGATAAGCAGGGGAAAGTGACATGACGAAAATGAGTATCGGAGCGGCCTTTTCCGAAACCTTCGCGTTTCTGAAAGCCAATTGGATGCAGATGCTGATGTGGGTGGGCGGGGCGCTCGTCGTCGTCGGGCTGCTCGGTTATTTGTTCCTCGGATCGACCTTTTCGGCGATGGCGATGGCGCCCAACGACCCGTCGCTCATCATGGGGGCTTTCGGCAAGATCGGGCTGTTCGCGCTGATCGCCGCGGTCATTTTCTATGGCGTGTCGATGCTGATCTGGCGTGGCGGCATGCACCCCGGCGAAGCGCCCAATTTCGCCTGGGCGTTCCAGGCCGGACCGGCGCTCGCCTTTGGCATGGTGGTGATCATGATCGCCGCCTATATCGTCATCTTCATCGTCATGTTCATCATGACGCTGATTTTCGGCGCGGCACTCGGCGGCATGGGGGGATTGTCCCCTGCGGCGCTCGAATCGGGCGGTGCCGGCGCGATCGGCGGCGGGGCGATCCTTTTGATGGTCATCCTCTATGTCGCGATGGTCGTCTTTCTGTTGTGGGTGCAGGGGCGGTTCATGGTTGCCGGGCCGGTGATGGCCGAGCGGCTGACGCGCAATCCGGTTACCGGGCTCGGCGAATCGTGGCGGCTGACCGGTCCGTCGCAATGGGTAATCGTGGGTTTTTACCTGCTCTTCACGATCGGAATGCTCGTCTATATCTTTATCGCAAGCATGATCTTCGGAGGCGTGCTTGGGGCGATCGTTGGCGGATCGGTCGTCGGCGCGATGCTGACGATGATCGTGATGGCGGCGCTGGTTTACCTGCCGATCATCATGGTTTCCTTCTCGATGCCGGTCGGCATCTATCGCGCCATTGCACCGCGCGCGTCGGGCGACGTCTTCGCCTGACCTGCCGTCAAGGGAAGCGAAAGGGCGCTCCGGAAACGGGGCGCCCTTTTCGCGTCAGGCCCATTTGGCGAGCGGCGGCAGGCTCATCAGGATCGCGTCGATATTGCCGCCGGTCTTGAGCCCGAACAAAGTGCCGCGATCATAGACAAGGTTGAATTCGGCGTAGCGGCCGCGCCAGATTAGCTGCGCGTCGCGCTGGGCCTCGGTAAAGGGCAGGCCCATGCGGCGGCGCACGATCTGCGGAAAGATGTCGAGGAAGGCCTCGCCGACGGCCTGCGTCAGCTGGAAATTGCGGTCATATTCGGCATCGTCGCCGCATTCGAGATGGTCGTAGAAGATACCGCCGACGCCGCGGTGGACGCCGCGATGCGGGATATAGAAATAATCCTCGGCCCATTTGGCATAGCGTTCATAGACGTCGGGTCCGAAAGGGGCGCACGCGGCGCGGAGCCGCGCATGAAAGGCGTCGGTGTCCTCCTGATAGGGAATCGGCGGGTTGAGGTCGGCGCCGCCGCCGAACCAACGCTTGGTTGTCGCGAGGAAGCGCGTGTTCATATGCACCGCGGGGACGTGGGGGTTCGCCATATGCGCGACGAGGCTGATTCCGGTGGCGAAGAAGCTCGGGTCTTCGGACGCGCCGTGGATCGACGCGGCGAAATCGGGCGCGAACTGGCCGCCGACGGTCGAGACATTGACCCCGACCTTTTCGAAGACCTGGCCCGTCATCACGCCGCGCACGCCGCCGCCGCCCTCGCCGGGCGCCAACCCCTCGGCCTCGCGGTCCCACGGCGTATAGGCAAAGCGCGCGTCGCTGCCCGCCTCGGCTTCGATCGCTTCGAACTCGGCGCAGATACGGTCGTGAAGCGATTCGAACCAGCTGCGCGCACTCTGTTGCTGCGGGTCGAGCGTGATCATGCGGGAAAGCCTTTCGTTTGCCGGAGCGCCTCGGCGAGCGCGATGCCAGCCGCGACCGCGACATTCAAGGATCGAAAGCCGGGCTGCATCGGAATCGCGACCCGCGCGGCGACGGCGTCGTGGACATGATGCGGAACGCCGGCGCTTTCGGATCCGAACAGCAGGACGTCGCCCGCCTCGAATTCGAAATCGGGAAGCGGTGTCGCACCCGCGGTCGTCAGCAGCACGACGCGTTGCCCGCCGATTTGCGCCCATTGGCGAAAGGCGTCCCACTCGGGGTGCCGCCGGACGTTGGCGCGCACGGCATAATCCATGCCCGCGCGCTTGAGCGCGGCGTCGCCGAACGGAAAACCGCAGGGTTCGATGATATGCGTCGGCGCGCCGAAACAGGCGGCGGTGCGCAGGATCGTGCCGACATTGCCGGCGATGTCGGGTTGAAACAGGGCGATTTCCATCGCGCCGTCATAAAGCCGAAGGCGCCGCGAATCGAGGGGCTTGGCCGCATCGGGGCCGCCGGGTGACGCAAGCGGAAATTGCCTGTTGGCAAGCCCGGACTGTGCGGCTATCAGGCCCGCAATTCCCGGAGGGGCCGCCGGGTTGTGCGCTTTCGTGCGCGTGCAACAGGGCTGGTCATACCTTCGAGAACTATTGTGGTTCACCCATACAAGGGCAATCGAATGGCCAGTGAAACTGAACTCAACGCCGGTATCGAAGATGGCGTACGCCGCCGGGATTTCATCAATATTGCGGCAGTGAGTTTCGCTGGTGTCGGTTCGGTCGCCGTGGTGCTGCCGCTGCTCAACCAGATGAACCCGTCGGCCGACGTGCTCGCGCTGTCGTCGACCGAGATCGACATTTCGGCGATCCAGCCGGGGCAGGCGATCAAGACCAGCTGGCGCAAGCAGCCGGTGTTCGTGCGCAATCTCGTCCCCGCGGAAATCGCCGAGGCGAAGAAGGTGCCGCTCGGCGACCTGCGCGATCCCGAAACGATCGACCAGCGCACCAAGCCCGGCAAGGAAAACTGGCTGATCACGCTCGGCGTCTGCACCCATCTGGGCTGCGTGCCGCTCGGCGCCGCCGAGGGCGAGAATCGCGGCGACTTCGGCGGCTATTTCTGCCCGTGCCACGGTTCGCACTACGACACCGCGGCGCGCATCCGTAAGGGGCCGGCGCCCAAGAATCTGGTCGTGCCGCCCTATGAATTCACCAGCGACACCGTCGTGACGATCGGCTGAGGAGCGAGATAAGATGAGCTTTCCCTGGGCCAAGAACTATGAGCCTCAGCAGCCGCTGATGAAGTGGCTGGACGAGAAGCTGCCGCTGCCGCGCCTCGTCTATAACGCGATCGGCGCGGGCTATCCGGTGCCGCGCAACCTCAACTATTTCTGGAACTTCGGCGTTCTCGCCGGCGCCGCGCTGATGATCCAGATCATCAGCGGCATCGTGCTCGCCATGCACTATTCGGCGAATGTCGGCGTCGCGTTCAATTCGGTCGAGCATATCATGCGCGACGTGAACGCCGGCTGGTTCATCCGCTACGCGCACATGAACGGCGCGAGCATGTTCTTCATCGTCGTCTATCTCCATATCTTCCGCGGCCTTTATTACGGTTCGTACAAGGCGCCGCGCGAAATGGTGTGGCTGCTCGGCGTCGTGATCTTCCTCCTCATGATGGCGACCGCCTTCATGGGTTACGTCCTTCCCTGGGGCCAGATGAGCTTCTGGGGCGCGCAGGTGATCACGGGCTTCTTCTCGGCGATCCCGCTCGTCGGCGAGCCGGTGCGCGAATGGCTGCTCGGCGGCTTCGTTCCCGACAACGCCACGCTCAACCGCTTCTTCTCGCTGCACTATCTGCTGCCGTTCGTGATCCTGGGTGTCATCATCCTGCACATCTGGGCGCTGCACATCCCGGGTTCGTCGAACCCCACCGGCATCGAGGTGAAGGGCGAACAGGACACCGTCCCGTTCCACCCCTATTACACCGCGAAGGACGGCGTCGGCGTCGGCGTTTTCCTGCTGCTCTTCGTCGCGCTGACCTTCTTCAGCCCGAACACGCTGGGTCACGCCGACAATTATATCCCGGCGAACTCGCTTTCGACCCCGGCGCATATCGTTCCCGAATGGTATTTCCTGCCCTTCTACGCGATCTTGAAGGCCTTCACCTTCAACTTCCTGTGGATCGACGCGAAGCTGTGGGGCGTCATTGCGATGTTCGCATCGATCGCACTGCTGTTCTTCCTGCCCTGGCTCGACAGCTCGCCGGTCAAATCGTCGAACTATCGTCCGCTGTACCGCATCTTCTTCTGGATCCTCGTCGCCGACGTGTTCCTGCTCGGCTGGTGCGGCATGCAGCCCGCGGAACAGCCGTGGGTGATCCTCAGCCAGCTGGGTGCGATCTATTATTTCGCCCACTTCCTGGTGATCCTGCCGATCGTGTCGCGGATCGAACGCCCGCTGCCGATGCCGAATTCGATCACCGAAGCGGTCCTTGCCAAACACGCCACCGACACGACGTCGGCTTCGGCAACGGCCTGAGCGCCGGACTTTAATAGGAGCTGATACAGCCATGGTTCGTCCGCTCGGTTTTCTCGTCGGTCTCGGTTTCATTACCGCGCTGGTGCTCGCGATCCTCACGACGCCGCTCAGCAATGAAGCCAATGTCGCGCACGAGTTTCACAAGCATCCCAAGCATCTGAAGCTGGCCAGCGATGGCATAGTGCTGCCGCACTGGGACCAGGCGCAGCTGCAGCGCGGGATGCAGGTGTACAGGGAAGTCTGCTCGGCCTGTCACAGTCTGAACCTCGTCGCGTTCCGCGACATCAAGGACCTCGGCTACACCGAAGGCCAGGTGAAGACCTTCGCCAAGGGTTTCCAGGTTCCGTCGATCAACCCCGACACGGGTGAGCCGGCGACGCGCGACGGTCTGCCGTCGGATTATTTCCCGTCGCCCTATGCGAACGAGGTCGCTGCGCGCGCCGCGAACAACAACGCGCTGCCGCCCGACCTGTCGCTGATCACCAAGGCGCGCGAAGGCGGCAAGGACTATGTCTATTCGCTGCTGACCGGCTATCAGAACCCGCCGGCGAACCTGCCTGCCGAACTGAAGCCGGGCACGGGGCTGCACTACAATCCCTATTTCGCGAACCTCAACCTCGCGATGGTGCCGCCGCTGACCAAGGGGCAGGTGACCTATGCCGACGGCACCGAGGCGTCGGTCGATCAAATGGCGAAGGACGTCACCGCCTTCCTCGTCTGGACCGCCGAGCCGAAGCTGATCAAGCGTATCCAGGTCGGCTATGCCGTCTTCTTCTTCCTGCTCATCTTCACGGTGCTGACCTATTTCTCGTACCGGAACATCTGGGCCGACAAGAAGCATTGAGGGAAAAGGGAAGGGCGATTGTGACGACATGATCGCCCTGCCACCCCAGCCGGACCTCGACCTCGCGTCGCTGGTCCGCACCATCCCCGACTTTCCAAAGCCGGGCATCCAGTTTCGCGACATCACGACGCTGATCGGCGACGCCGCCGGTTTCAGCGAGAGCGTGCGCCGGCTGAGCGCACGCGCGGCGGCCTATCGCCCCGACTTCATCGTGGCGGTCGAAGCGCGCGGTTTCCTGTTCGGGGCCGCGATGGCGACCGCGATGGGCCTCGGCGTCGTCCCCGTGCGCAAGGCAGGCAAGCTGCCCGGTGTGACGATCGGCGTCGATTACGAACTCGAATATGGCGTCGACCGCCTCGAACTGCACGAAGGCGCGGTGCTGCCGGGACACCGTGTCGTCCTTGTCGACGACCTGCTCGCCACCGGCGGCACGATCCTCGCGACGGCGGCGCTGATGCGGAGCGTCGGTGCCGAAGTCGCGGCGGCGCTGTTTGTCATCGACCTGCCCGACCTCGGCGGATCGCAGCGGCTCGCGGCGGCAGACCTCGCGTGCGAAACGCTGATCGCCTTCGACGGCGACTGACCGCGGCGAAGGGCGCGACGCGCCGCCTTTCGGACGATTATGCGAACGGGAGGAGTCAGGCCGCTATGTCGGCCATCGCGGCGTCGGCTTCGATACAGAAGAGCGCGCGCGCCTTACCGTCCGTTTTTGCGCGATAGAGCGCTGCATCGGCACACGCCAAAAGGCGTTCCAGCTCGACTCCCAGCTTGGGCGCGGTGGCGATGCCGACGCTGACCGACACCGACATCGATATGTCGTCGACGATATAGGGTTTGCTGATCTCGCGGATGATCCGGCGCGCGAGCAGTTCGGCTTCGGAGTCATCGCGCAGGCCAATCTGAAGCACGACGAATTCGTCTCCGCCCAGCCGCGATACGACATCGTCGGCGCGAACCATCCCTTCAAGGCGCCGCGCGACCTGTTCGAGCAATATGTCGCCCGCCGGATGGCCGTAGCGATCGTTGATCGCCTTGAAGCCGTCGAGGTCGAGAAAATGCAGCGCGACCATGTTTTTGGCGCGGATCGCCGTCTCGGTGTGAAGCTGGAACAGTTCGCGGAGCAACAGACGATTCGAGAGTCCGGTCAAGGCGTCGGTCCTTGCGAGCTTCGCCATGTCGTGCCGGGCCGTATGGTGCTCCACCGCGGATCGGTAGAGGTGGGCGACGGTCTGGAGGCTGAGCGCCGTGATCATCGCGACGATCAGCGCCTCGACCAGAAACAGTTCGGCGTGCAGCGGCATGGCATGGCGCTCGAGTGCATGGAGCGCCAGCGCGGCGACGGTCGGCAGCGTCGCGAGCAGCAGGCTGGTCACGCACACGTTCGGACGGATCGAAGTGCGGGAGACGATGCCCGCACCAAAGCTGAAAACCAGGCTCACCGTGATGAGATGGAGCAGCGGATAATGAGCGGCGATCGCAACGACGTTTAGCAGCGCCAATAGGATCGCGAAAACATAGTTTCCGATCGCGTAACGCCGTTCCCAGCGTCTGAGGTCGTCGAAACTGCCGATCGGGCCCGCGCGAGAATAGGCCCGAATGGTTGCGAGGCGCAGAAAGGTGGTGAGAGCGCCCATTGCGGCCAGAAAGAGCAGGAAGGGGCTTTCGAGTTCGCGGCCGACGAGCACGCATATCCCGACAAAAACGATACCCATCCCGAATATGGGAAGCCACATGCTGTAAAGCATCGCCACGAAATCGCGATACACCGGTAACGGCAGGACCGCCGGGCTGGGAAAAATCCGAAAGCGAAAGCGGCGCGGCTCGATCGGTGTGGAAGAATCCGACCGTCTCATGCCGCCCAATGTGCGCCGATCATATTAACGTCCGGTAACGATAGCCGATGCCGCGCCGGGCCGATCCGCCGCGCAAAGAAAAAGCCCGCGCCGAAGCGCGGGCTATCGCCCCCGTGGCAAACGGGTTGTTATCAGAATGGCAGCCAATTCTGTTTCTTGCGGAATTTCATATAGCCGACATTCGCGCCGAGCCGCGCGCCGACGCCGACACGGATCGGGATGAGCACGACGTCGTCGCGGCGCAGATAGCTCGCGTTGAAGCCGCCGACCAGATAGGCGGCGCCTTCGCCCGCCGGATACCGCCGGTACAGATCCTCGCTGTCGAAGAGGTTATAGACGAGGATGAAGGTATTGCCCGCATTGGCGCCCGCGTCGAAACCGATCGACGGGCCCGTCCAGTAGGCGGGAAGCTCGCCCTCGACCTTGTGGTGGAGCGTCCCCGATCCATAGCGCAGCCCGACCACCAGCGCGCCGCCGGCTTCGCGCCCTACGATATAGGCGTTGGGCTCGCCCTGTTCCTTGAGGACGTCCTCGATCAATCCCGCAAGCCCCTGCGCGCCCTTGCCGAAGATGCCTTCGGCGGCGCCGATCAGATCGTCCTTCTTGTAGGTCGAGCTGGCGTCGGCGGAAACGTCGGTGGCCGTCATGTCGGCGGGAGCGGCGCCGGTTGTCGTGCTGCCGTCGACGGGCACTTCGCTCGTCTGCTGGTCGCCGGTCGCGAGGTCGCCGTCGTAAGCGGGGTCGGTCGTCGTCGTGCTCGTCACCGGCGGCGGCGCCGGGTTGTCGAGATCGGAATCGATCTGCGTGTTGCTGGGGTCGATCTCGCGCATCTGCGCCGCCGCGGGCAGCGGCGTCAGCGCGAGGCCGAGCGATGCCATGGCCGCAAAGGCAAGGCTGGTGAACGTCTTCCGCATACTGAACCCCCAAAAATCGAACCGCGCCGCTGCGGCGAAACCTGCGTTAATCATGACTCGCTTTGGCGCCCGGGCAATGAACGGGCGATGACCCGAGTCGAATTTACGCCGGATCGAATCATTCGCGCGACGAAATGGCTGCGGCGACGTGAAAAAAGCACAATCTTTGGCGTTGCGGGGCGCGAGGCGCATGGCTATAGCGACCCGCCTAGGCCAACTGCCGTTAGCGCGGCAGACCATGCGGAGACGTGGGTGAGTGGCTGAAACCAACGGTTTGCTAAACCGTCGTACTGGTAAATCCGGTACCGAGGGTTCGAATCCCTCCGTCTCCGCCACCACATTCCCCGATCGAAACGAGCTAGAGCAAATCCGCCTAGCGCCGCCGCTCAAGCCACCATGTCTGCCGCCAGCCATAGGGGCTCGCGACCGGCTCTCCGGCGGCATTGGTCGCGGGCTTGAACCGGAACCGCTCCTCGATCAGCTCGCACGTCGTTTCGTCGAGCGATGCGTCGCCGCTCGACCGCGTGACCCGGCACCCGCTGACCCGGCCGCTCGCCTCGATGGTGAAGCGCACCTCGACCTCGCCGCCGGCTTTCGCCCGGCTCGCTTCGCGCGGATAATCGCGGTCGCGGATCGTTCCGCTCCGCCACGCGGCTTTGGTGCCGCCGCCGGTGCCGCTCCCCGCGCCGCCGGCACCCGTTCCGTCGCCGTGCCCGCCCGCGCCCGACCCGGGGCCGGGATCGGGCGTGGCGCCTGCGGAGGGGGCGTTTCCGGCGCCCGGGCGCGGCGCTGTGGCTACCGGCGTCGCGATGGGGGGAAGCTTGGGTGAGGGCGCCGCGATCGCGGCGGCCTTGGCCTGTTTGTTGGCCGCCGAGGCCTTGCCGCTCGCTTTCTCGCTCGCGACCTTTGTCGGCACGGCCTGTTCGCGCGGCGGGGGAGCGGGAATCGCGATCGCCGTGATGGCTTCGCTGGCCCGGCGAACGACCGCGAGGTCGAGGCCGCTGGCAAGGCCGAGGCCGACCGCGGCGACGGCAACCAGCGCGCCGCCGCCCGACAAGGCCTTCTGCCGTCCCGAAATCTGCCCCGTATAGGCCATTGCGCGGTCTCTCATCGCGCGCCGGAGCGCACAACCGGCGTTCGGCTTAGAGGAATTCGTCTAGCGTGGACATGAACCGATCGAACTGGTCGTGGTGCAGCCAGTGGCCGGCATTTTCGAACTCGATCACCTTTGCGGTGTTGAAATGTTGGAGTCGCCCGTCCTTCTCGGGATTCGAGGCCCAACTGTTCGCGCCATAGAGGAGCAGGGTGGGGCAGGCGATCGCGCCCCATAGCGACACGATATCCTCCTGCGGCATGTCGAAGGCGGGCCAGACGTTCAGATAATTATCGAACTTCCAGCTCCACGTTCCGTCCTCGTTGCGGCTGATACCGTGGATCGTCAGGTGGCGCGCCTGCGCTTCGGTCAGATAGGCGTTCTCGCCCATCATGCGCGCGAGCGCGTCTTCGAGCGTGGCATAGCGGCGCGGCGTGCGCCCCGCCGCCTGGCGCTTGTCGTCGATCCATTTGCGGAAGCGTTCGGCGTAACCGGTCTGCGCGCGCTCGGCGATGACCTTGGGCGAGGGGCCGAGCCCCTCGATCGCGACGAGCTTACGGACATTTTCGGGATAGAGCCCCGTATAGCGCAGCGCGATATTGCCGCCCATCGAATGCGCGACGATCGACAGCGGGCCGAGGTCGAGTTGATGGATCAACTGCGCCAGGTCATAGACAAAAGTGTCCATGGCGTAATTGCCGTCGGGCGCCCATGCGCTGTCGCCATGACCGCGCAGATCGGGAGCGATGATATGATAGCGATCGCGCAGCTTTTCGGCGACCCAGTCCCAGTTGCGGCAATGGTCGCGGCCGCCGTGGACGAGGAGGAGCGGCGGTGCGCCGCGATTGCCCCAGTCGACATAATGAAGCTTCAGCCGCTGCGAGATGAAGCTGTTCGAAGTGGGGCCGGCACTTGCCATCGGGTCATCCTTGCTGTCTGTTCCAGTTTCAAAAGGCGACTGGTTTCGATCCGTCAACCCCGCATCGTCCGGGTCGTCGCCAACCGTGGAGAAGAGGATGAGTGCGATGTCGACATTTCGGGATAATCTGCTGGCGGGAAAGACCGCCTTTGTCGCAGGCGGCACAAGCGGCATCAACCTCGGCATCGCGAAACGCTTTGCCGAACTCGGCGCGAAGGTCGCCGTCGCCGGTCGCGATCCCGATAAGGCGGCACGCGCCGCAGCGGATATCGGCAAGGGCGCGCTCGGCCTGTCGGGCGACGTGCGCGATTTTTCCGCGATCCGCGGCGTGATGGAACAGGTCGCGGGCGAACTGGGGCCGATGGATATCGTCATTTCGGGTGCGGCGGGCAATTTCCTCGCGCCCGTGCTCGGCATGTCGGCCAACGCCTTTCGCACCGTCGTCGATATCGACCTCAACGGCACCTTCAACGTGTTTCGCGGCTGCCACGACCTGCTCAATCGCCCGGGCGCGTCGCTGATCGCGATCACGGCGGGGCAGGCGGTCAATGCTTCGGCGTTGCAGGCGCACGCCTGCGCGGCGAAGGCGGGAATCAACCAGCTGATTCGCGTCCTCGCGCTCGAATGGGGTCCCGAGGTGCGCGTGAACGGCATCTCGCCGGGACCGATCGCCGATACCGAGGGGATGAAGCGCCTCGCGCCCGATGCCGAAGCGCGGCAGGCGCATTATGACCGGATCGCAATGAAGCGTTGGGGCAGGATCGAGGAGGTCGCCGAATCGGCGGTGTTCCTCTGCTCGCCGGCCGCGGGTTATATCACCGGCACGATTCTCGACTGCGACGGCGGCAGCCAGATCGGCGACGCGTCGCGCGGCGACCTTGCGAAGGGGATGGCGTGAGCCGGGGCAGATAGCAAAAACGCCACCAACCCGATGGGGCGGCGGCGTTTTTAATGGTGGGCGTGGCAAGGATTGAACTTGCGACCCCTGCGATGTCAACACAGTGCTCTACCACTGAGCTACACGCCCATCCCTTGGGGTGACGCGGCCCCTAAAGGCCTCTGCGCGGCTTGGCAAGCCCTTCGCGTGCAGTCGCGTCTTTATTGTTGGTTCGACCGGTCCGCGCGGCCGAACAGATTGTCGACCTCGCGCACCAGATCCTTGAGGTGGAAGGGTTTCGATAGCAGCTTGGCCTGCGGCACATTTTCCTCGGCGCGCAGCGACACCGCGGCGAATCCGGTGATGAACATCACCTGCGTCTGCGGCGCCGCCTTCGCGGTGTGCTGCGCAAGTTCGATCCCGTCCATTTCCGGCATGACGATATCGGAGAGGAGCAGGTCGAAGGTACCCGAATCGATATAGGGCACGGCGGCGGTGCCGCGGTCGACCGCGGTGACGTGATAGCCGGCGGTCGTCAGCGCTCGCGCTAGATACTCGCGCATCACATCATCATCTTCGGCGAGCAAAATGCGAATCATGCTGAAATCTGTTCCCTGGTCTTTCGGCGCCGCCCATTCGGTCGGAATGCGCCTTCAAAATCCCGTCCGGCATAGCGCCAGAGATTTAACAAATTGACGCGGACACTGGATTTATCCGGCTTTTTTTGCCACCCATCGTTTATGCCGCTTCGCACCATTCCGCCCACCGCCATCGCTGTCAACCGGCCTGAGGTGAGCAGCCCGGTCGTGGTGTCGGTGCCGCACGCCGGGCGCATCTATCCGCCCGATATCCTCGCCGCCGCCCGCGTTGGCCGGCCCGAGCTCGAACGGCTCGAGGATAGCTGGTGCGACCTGATCGCCGCGGGCGCCGCCGATGCGGGCGCCACCGTGGTGCAGGCTTTGTGGGCACGCGCGGTCGCGGACCTCAATCGCGGCGAAGGGCAGATGGCGCCGGGCGAGGTCGCGATGCCGCTTCGGATGCAATTTTCGGCGCCGGGACGAAAGGAACGCGCGGGGCTCGGCGTGATTCCGACGCGGCTCGCCGACTGCGGGCCGCTGTGGAGGCAGCCGATCGATCATGCGGCGCTGCACTGGCGGCTCGAATCGTTCCACAGGCCCTACCATGTCGCGCTGGCCGGCGCGCTGGAGGAGGCGCGGCGCCGGTTCGGACATGCGATCCTGATCGACCTGCATTCGATGCCCCCGATTCCCGCCGGCCAGATGGGGCATGGCGCGCGAATCGTCGTCGGCGACCATTTCGGGGCGACGGCGGGCGCATGGCTGGTCGATCGGGTCATGACATCGGCGGAGCGTCTGGGCGCGCCGCTGTCGCGGAACCAGCCCTATGCGGGGGGGCATATCGTTCGCACACATGGGAAGCCCGGGCATGCGATCCATGCCGTGCAGATCGAGATCGACCGCAGCCTGTATCTTGGCCCCGGCCGCACGCCGGATTCAGGCCGGGTTGCGCGTCTTGCGAACTGGTTTTCGGACCTTGTTGCCGAGATCGGTCAAGCCACCCCCGACTCGGAAATTTATCCCGAGGCAGCCGAATAAAAAACCACCTCGTACCGAAGTACGAGGTGGCCAGGGTCCAGGGAGGACGCGTCCGCGCCAAAGCTGACGGGACACTGGCCGCGATGGAAAGGGGGAAAACCATGGCGGCGTAGTTTGAATTTAGGGATTTGTTCGCCGACTTACAAGAAGAGACGGTGCAGAATCTGCAATATGCAGGAAATTGGTCGGGGAGAGAGGATTCGAACCTCCGGCCCCTGCCTCCCGAAGACAGTGCTCTACCAGGCTGAGCTACTCCCCGACCGATCTGCGCGACGACCGGGGTCGCCGCGAAGGCAGGGCGGTCCTCTAGACGCGCAATCTGCGAACTTCAAGCGCCAATCGGCACATTCAATGCAATTGCTGTAGCTACAGCATTTCGGCAGTTCGAAAGCTGAAATGACCGCCCGCAACGAAAATCAGATGATCGGCCAGATCGATGTCCATGGTCCGCAGGAAAAGCGCGGCAGCGTGCGTCGCGCGGATGTCGGCGTCGCTCGGCCAGGGCGTGTCGGAGGGGTGGTTGTGCGCCATGACGACCGTCGCGATGCCGCCGTCGACGAGCGTGCGCCACGCGCTCGGCGGGATAACGCAGCGGCCCGATCTATCGCCATCGACGCGTTCGAGCCGCACGAGGCGTTCGAAGGCGTCGAATGCGGCGAGGAACAGGGTTTCGCGCTCGTCGTTGAACATCGGGCGCAGCAAAAGGCGCGCGAAATCATCCTCAAGCTGGCACGGCACGAAGCCGGCCAGCGCCGACGGATCCGGCGCTTTGCCGAGGGGTTCGAACAGGGTCATCGCTGTCCCCATGCGCTCACGCAGCGCGATTCCCAACGCCCGACTGCCCCGCATCGGAGGCTTTGTGACGCAAGCCATGTTGCTTCCCATGTTGTTCCCTTGTCCCCTCGCGGCGCGAAGCCTAGCACCAAGGGACAAAGCCGGGAGCCGAGTCTTGCCTGATTCCATCCATTATGAATTGCAATATCTGGACCTGATGCGGCGCATCTGGGTCGAAGGCGACGAGCGGGTCGACCGCACCGGCGTGGGGACGCGCTCGCTGTTCGGCGAGACGATGCGATTCTCGCTGAAAGACGACGCAATCCCTTTGCTCACGACCAAGCGCGTCTATTGGAAGACCGGCCTGCGCGAACTGCTGTGGTTCCTGACCGGCGACACCAATATCCGGTCGCTCGTTTCGCAGGGCGTGAAGATCTGGACCGACTGGCCGCTCGACAAATATCGCCGCGAAACGCGCGAAACGATCAGCGCCGAGGATTTCGAGGCGCGGATCATCGCCGACGCGGATTTCGCCGCCGCTTGGGGCGATCTCGGGCCGGTTTACGGGCATCAATGGGTCAACTGGCCCCGCTATGAGCCGGCGGGCGAGGGGCTTTTTCGCCGCGCGAGTCAAGGGCACAACCAGATCGCGGCGCTGATTGACTCGCTGAAGAATAACCCCGGGTCGCGGCGGCACATCTTTACCGGCTGGAACGTCGCCGACCTCGATCGCATGGCGCTGCCGCCATGTCATATGACCTATCAGTTTCACGTCCGCAGCGATGGCGGCCTGTCGTGCCTGCTCTTTCAGCGCTCGTGCGACCTCGGGCTGGGTTTTGCCTTCAATGTCTTCGAGGCGGCGCTGCTGACGCGGATGGTTGCCGAACAGGCGGGGCTGCATGCCCATGAACTCGTCTGGACCGGCGGCGACGTGCATCTCTATCTCAATCACGCCGATCTGGTCGAACAGCAATTGTCGCGTGTTCCCGCGGGCGCGCCCAAGCTGCGCATCGTTCGCCGGCCTTCGAGCATTTTTGATTATCGTTTCGAGGATTTCGCGGTCGAGGATTATGCACCGCAAGCGCATATTTCCGCGCCCGTGGCGGTCTGATGGCCGGCGTTGCATTCCTATGGCGTCCGTAATAATCTGTCGCCAGATTGAAATATAACTAGGCGCGCGATTCGCGCCCGAAGGGAAGAAGATATGCCTGAGACGCCTCAGCGTCCGGCGAGCAATTTGCCGCCGCTGTCGCTTCATATCCCGGAACCGCGCTATCGTCCCGGCGACACGCCGGACTTCGGCGATATCGAGGTTCCCGCGGTCGAAGCGACCCCGCGCCCCGGCGAAGCGACCAAGCCCGATGCGATGCGCGAGCTTTGCTACGGCCTCGTGCGCGTACTCGATTTCGACGGGCAGGCGAAGGGGCAGTGGGATCCCAGGCTGTCGCCCGAGCGGCTCCGTTCGATGCTGCGAAACATGATGCTGACGCGGGCGTTCGACGATCGGATGTTCCGCGCCCAGCGGCAGGGCAAGACCAGCTTCTATATGAAGTGCACCGGCGAGGAAGCGACCTCGGTCGCGTCGACGATGGCGATCGACCGGACCGACATGGTATTCCCGAGCTATCGCCAGCAGGGCATCCTGATCACGCGCGACTATCCGCTGATCCAGATGATGAACCAGATCTATTCGAACCGCGGCGATCATCTGCTCGGCCGCCAGCTCCCGATCATGTATTCGGCGCCCGAGCATGGCTTCTTCAGCGTCTCGGGCAACCTTGCGACGCAATATCCGCAGGCGGTGGGCTGGGCGATGGCATCGGCATCGAAGGGCGACAGCCGTATCGCGACCGTATGGTGCGGCGAGGGCTCGTCGGCCGAAGGCGACTTCCACTCGGCGCTGACCTTCGCGACCGTCTACAACGCGCCAGTTATTTTCAACGTCGTGAACAACCAATGGGCGATTTCGAGCTTTTCGGGCTTTGCCGGCGGCGAGCGCACGACCTTTGCGGCGCGTGCGGTCGGATATGGCATCGCCGGGCTTCGCGTCGACGGCAACGATCCGCTCGCGGTTTACGCCGCGACGCAGTGGGCGGCGGACCGGGCGCGGACGAATAACGGCCCGACACTAATCGAGCATTTCACCTATCGCAGCGAAGGCCACAGCACCTCGGACGACCCCAGCGCCTATCGCGCCGCTGACGAAGCCACCGCCTGGCCGCTCGGCGACCCGATCGCGCGGCTGCGCCAGCATCTCGAGGTGATCGGCGAATGGGACGCCGAACGCCACGAGGCGCAGGCAAAGGAGCTCGACGAGCTGGTCAAGACGACCCAGAAGCAGTCGGAAAAGCTCGGCATTTTGGGCCACGGCATGCACCAGCCCTTCGAAACGATGTTCGAGGACGTGTTCGAAGAGATGCCCTGGCACCTCAAGGAACAATGCGCGCAGATGCTCGCCGAGCAAGAGGCCAAGTTCGGCCCCAATTGGAAGCCCGAATGATGGCCGATACCAAGACCATGAACATGATCGAGGCGATCAACAGCGCCATGGACGTCATGCTCGAACGCGACCCGAACACCGTGGTGATGGGCGAGGACGTCGGCTTTTTCGGCGGCGTGTTCCGCGCCACCGCGGGCCTCCAGAAAAAGCATGGCAAGACCCGCGTGTTCGACACGCCGATCAACGAATGCGGGATCATCGGCGTCGCGGTCGGCATGGGCGCCTATGGCCTGCGCCCGGTTCCCGAAATCCAGTTTGCCGACTATATCTATCCGGGGCTCGACCAGCTCGTCAGCGAGGCAGCGCGGCTGCGCTATCGTTCGGCGAACGATTATATCTGTCCGATGACGGTGCGCACCCCGTTCGGCGGCGGCATTTTCGGCGGGCAGACGCACAGCCAGTCGCCCGAAAGCATCATGACGCATATCTGCGGCGTGAAGACGGTGATCCCCTCGAACCCTTACGACGCCAAGGGTCTGTTGATCGCGGCGATCGAGGATAACGACCCGGTCGTCTTCCTCGAACCCAAACGTATCTATAACGGCCCGTTCAGCGGCTATTACGACCGCCCGGTCGAACCCTGGTCGAAGCATGAAGCGAGCGCGGTGCCCGGGGGTTATTACCGCATCGACCTCGGCAAGGCGGTGACGGTGCGCGAAGGCGAGGCGCTGACCATCCTCGCTTATGGCACGATGGTCCATGTGACCAAGACGATCGTCGAGGAAATGGGCATCGACGCCGAGATCATCGATCTGCGCACGCTGTTGCCGCTCGATATCGACGCGATCGAGGCCTCGGTCAAAAAGACCGGCCGCTGCCTGATCATCCACGAAGCGACGCGCACCTCGGGCTTCGGCGCCGAACTCGCCGCGCTGGTGCAGGAGCGCTGCTTCTATCATCTCGAAGCACCGGTCGAACGCGTCACCGGCTTCGATACGCCTTATCCGCATAGCCTCGAATGGGCCTATTTCCCCGGCCCGGTGCGCATCGCGACTGCGCTCACGAAAATCCTGAAGGACTGACGCCATGGCCCGCTATTCATTCCGTCTGCCCGACATCGGCGAAGGCATCGCCGAAGCCGAGATCGTCGCCTGGCACGTCAAGGTCGGCGAGCGCGTCGAGGAAGACGCGCAGCTTGCCGACATGATGACCGACAAGGCGACCGTCGAAATGGAATCGCCCGTGTCGGGCGTCGTCGTCGAACTGGCGGGCGAGGTCGGCGACCTGATCCCGATCGGCTCGACCCTCGCGGTGATCGAGACCGACGGAGATGGCGAGGGGGAGGTTGAAGCGCCGCCGGTCGAACAGGAAATCGTGGCAGAAACGCCGGGTGCCGAGGAAGTCTCGGTCGTCGAAGTGGCGGCAACCCCCGAACCCGTTCGCGCTGAGCCCGTCGAAGCGCCGCCCCTGCCTTCGGAAGAAAAGAGCGGTCCTTCGACAAGCTCAGGACGAGCGGAATCTGGTAAGTCCGTTCTGGCGTCGCCCGCCGTCCGCGCCCGCGCGAAGGACCTCGGCGTCGACCTCGGCCAGGTGCAGGCCGAAGGCGATCGCATCCGCCATGCCGATCTGGATGCCTTCCTTCGCTACAGCGGCGGGCAGGGCTATCATGCGCCGGGCGCGTCGCGCGCCCGCGCCGACGAGCCGATCAAGGTGATCGGCATGCGCCGCAAGATCGCCGAGAATATGGCGGCCTCGAAGCGCGCGATCCCCCACTTCACCTATGTCGAGGAAATGGACGTCACCGCGCTCGAGGAGATGCGCGCCGATTTGAACGCCAATCGCGGCGGTCGTCCGAAGCTGACGATGCTGCCCTTCCTGATCGTCGCGATCTGCCGCACGATCCCCGAGTTTCCGATGATCAATGCGCGCTACGACGACGAAGGCGGCGTGGTGACGCGCCACGGCGCGGTGCATCTGGGCATGGCGACGCAGACCGACGCGGGCCTGATGGTCCCGGTGATCCGCGACGCGCAGGACAAGAATGTGTGGCAGCTCGCGAGCGAGATCAGCCGCCTGGCCGAAGCCGCGCGCACCGGCAAGGCGAAGGTCGAGGAGCTCACCGGCGGCACGCTGACCGTCACGTCGCTCGGCCCGCTCGGCGGCATCGCGACGACGCCGGTGATCAACCGCCCGGAGGTCGCGATCATCGGTCCGAACAAGATCGTCGAGCGCCCGGTCTTCGATGGCGACGAGATTCGCCGCGCGAAGCTGATGAATCTGTCGATCAGCTGCGACCATCGCGTGGTCGATGGCTGGGATGCGGCGAGCTATGTGCAGGCGCTCAAGAAGCTGGTCGAAACGCCGGTGCTGTTGTTCGCGGACTAAACGTTTCTCTTTTTCGTCATGCCGGACTTGATCCGGCATCCCGCTTTGCAAGGCTGATAAGCCCCGGGTCAAGTCCGGGGTGACGAGCTTGGGTGATTGCGCCAGTTTAAAGGCCCAACCCCGCAAAGCTCGTCTGGTCGAACTTCAGCTTGAAGGTCACATAGGCGCCCGAGCGCGAGAAGCGTGCGTCTTCGAAATCGCGGTCATGGAAGCCCGCGAAATTATAGCCGAAGGTAATGTTGGCGTTCTTCATCGGCGCGAGCGTCAGCGTCGGGCCGCCGGCCCAAGCGACGGTATCGCCACCCGTGCCGATCCGTGCGGTGCCCGACGCGCCAACATCGACATGTTCGCCAAGGTTGAAACGGACGTCGGCGCCGATCAGGTTCGACCAGCCTCTGACATCGTCCTCGCCAAAGCGGTCGAAATTGTAACGCGTGCCCCAGAAGAAGCCGATTTCGGCGCGTTCGTACCACATACCATCCTCGCCGCGCTCGCCAAGCGGGACCCAGTTCACCGACAGGCTGTTGAGCAGGCGGCGGCTCGTCGCATCGCCGTCGATCGTCAGCGCGCCGCCGATCGGGCCGGGCTCGCCCGCGACGGCGTCGCGTACCTTGTCCGAGCGGAATTCGCTCTTGTTGAGCCATGAAACCCGCGAATCGGCCGGACGGTGCGCCCAGCTCATCTCGAAGTTGATGACCTCGGTCGTCGGCGTGGTGCCGCTGCCGCTCGCCTTGGCGTAGGTGAAGAGCGCGCCGAGCGCGCGGCCTTCGCCGAGCTGGCGCAGGCCGCCGAGGGTGAGCCCGTAGCGGTTGGCGATCTCGCCATCGCGATATTCGGCACGGCCGGTCAGCGTCCAGCGGTCGGCGCGATATGTCGCGCCGGTACTGATCGCGACAAAATCCTCGGTCAGCGTGCCGTTACCGCCGAGGAAGCCGCCCGACGCGACCGGGTGCTCGACGTTGAGAACGTCCTTCGCGCGGACGCCCCCAATAGTGCGATTGCCGTCGACCGACACATCGACCGACCAGCGTTCGCCGAGCTTCAGCGACTGCGACAGGCCATAAGCAGCGAAGCTGCGCGGACCATATTCGCCGACCTCCTGTTGGTTCGCGGTCGCGAGCAGGCGCGCGCCCGACCAGGGCGTCAGGTCGAAGCCGAGCCGCGCGGTGCGTGCCTTGATCGTATCGCCGTCGGCGATCTCATAGCTACCGACGAGATTGACGTCGCGGGTCACCGCAAAACGCGCGCCGAGGCGATGGCGGGTCGGGAAGTCCACGCTCGCATCTTTGCCGCCGAGCGCGAACTCGGTCTGCGCGTCGAGTTCGAGCCGTTTGGCGAAGAGCCGCTGCCTCGCTCCGAGCTGGACGATGTTCGACCGGTTACGCGCGCCATCGGTCAAGCGGTCGTCGGCGTGGGTCAGCCCGGCACGCATGACGCTGTTGCCATTGTCATATTCGGCGAGCGCGCGCGCCGCGCGGCGTCGCGCGCTGGTTTCGAGATAATCTTCCTGCCACGCGCTGCCGGTCACCGACAGGTTGCGGCTGGCTTTCACGCGCGCGTCGAAACCGAATTTGCGCGTGCCATTCTCCCCGCTGTTGAGCTGGCCGGTGCCGAAACCAGGCTCGCGCTCGCGGACATAGGCGAGAAAGTCGGCGTTGCTGCTATGATGCTCGGCTTCGATCAGCCACGCCTTCGCGGTGCCGGCGGCGGCCGTGCCGCCGTTGACCGCCTTGGCGTCGCTGACCGCGAGTTCGGCACGCACCTCGGTCTCGATTGTCGGGCGATAGCGTGCGTCGATGCCGCCGAGGTTGGTCCTGGCATTGCCATCCTCATCGTGGATGAAAGTCGCGCCGACGCGCAGCTTCTCGTCGCTCGACTGATAGCTCACCCGCCCACCGGCGTTGAGCACGCGCTGGCCGACACCGTCTACTTCATATTCGGCGACGATGAATTGCGGATCGAGGGCGGAAGAGCGGCTGAGCACGGGTTCGCGGAAACGGATTGTGCCCGACAGATAGTCGATATCGTAATCGACGTGGCGCGACAGGCTGATGCTGTCGACGATGCGTTCGCTGTGCAGCCGGTCGCGCGTTTCGATGACGATCCGCTCGCTGTTCGGCAATATGTCCTTCGCACCGAGCTGATACGGGCCCGTCAGGCCGTTGCCCTGAATCTCGTCACGGCGGAAGCGATAGGGGGTGTCGGCGACGAAGGCGGTCGCGGCGAGGTTGCGCCCGCGATACTCGGTCTTACCGCCATTGAGTGCGCGCTGGTAGCGGGCGAGTTCGGGTTCCGATATGCCGGTTTCTATGTCGCCGAACATCGCATAAAATTGCGGGCGCTCAAGGCGCAGGTAGAGCTTGCGCACCGAAGCGGCGTCGTAGCGCGTCTCGTTCCGGTCGGCGTAGATGGTGTAATAGGCGCGCGGGTCGATCACGCCGCCGAAGCGTGCGTCATCCTTGTCCTTATCGCTGTCATAGGCGAGCGTCATCAGCCATTTTCCGCGCACGCGGCCCTTGGCATAGAGCGCAAGACGCGCGTCGGCATTGAGATCGCCCGTCGTCTCCGCCACCGGCTCCATCCGGTCGTCGAGCGTGTTGTAGCCCAGCGTGCCCGCGGCGAAGCCGACGACGGTCCAGGGGCGGTCGCCCGGATCGAGCCAGGTTTCGATCGTTTGCTTGCGCACCAGCTTGTCGTCGCGAAAGATGAAATCGATCGCGAGCGTGCCCGAGGCGGTGGTCGGTTCGAGTTCGATCATGGCGACGCCGTCATCACCATCGATTTTCCACAGCGGCTGCGCGCGTTCGAGGCCAGAAAGCTGGCGTGCCTGCTGCGCGTCGGCCTCGACCGCCGGGTAATAGGGCGCGGGGACGGCGAAATCGCCGGTTAGCCCGGCCCGGATCGGCTTGCCGTCGCGATCGGTCAGGCGCACGGCGATCACCGGGCGCGTGACGCCGTCGGCGACGAGCATCGACCTTTCGCGGATCAGCGTCGCGCGCATCGGGGTGATCGAATAATGGACGCTGCGTTCGAGTGTTTCGATCGGGACGCCGTTTGCATCCTTCACATTGGCGACGAGGCGGTTTTCGCCTTCGCGGATCTCGAGCCCGCGCCACAGGCTGACCGCGACGCTGCCGTCGGCCGATTTGCCGACGCCCTCGAAAGTCAGCGGATCGGCGGGCTTGCCGTTGACGCGCAGCGACACCGTCTGGCCGGGCGCATGCTTGATCGCGGCGCGGATCGCCTTGGCGCGCGGATTATGGTCGCTTTCGGGAAAGAGCCAGCCGATGCCCGGCGTCTGGCCCGCCAGCCAGTCGCGGCCCGCGCCGGCTGCTTCGGGATCGCTCAGGGCCTTGGGCGTCTCGACCGCCACCGTTTTCGGCGCCGCGCGCGGCGTGCTCCGGGCGGCGCGGAAGTCGGCGCGTTTCAGCGCGCCGCCACGGCCCTCGACGAAACGCGAGATTGCGTTGCCGGCGTTTTGCGTCGAACGCGCGCAGTCGATGGCTTCGCGGTCGAGCGGAAGGGTCGACGGGTCGATCTGTACGACGTGCAGGCCGGGACGCACGCCCTCGAAATGATAGCGGCCATCCTCGTCGGTGACGGTGTAGCTGCCGTCCTGCAGCATCACGCGGATGCCGCCGATGCCGTCGGCCTTGCCCGGATCGACGCTGCAGCCGCCGTCGGTGATGCGGCCGATGATCGTCATACGGTCGCCGAGCCGGTCGCGTTTGATCGCGATCGTCGCTTCGGCGATATTGCTCTGCGTCCCACGATTGTCGGTCGCGCTCGCGCGGTTGAGCGCATTGCCGGGCTGCGCCGACACGATGACCTCGGCGAGATAGGTGAGGAGCAGCGATCGCGAGGCGGCGATACCGGGCAGGGTGACCGCGAACGCGCGGCCATTCGCTTGGACCAGAGCGTCGGTGCGGACGCCGTCGATGCGCACCGTATCGGCGCGGAGGCGCATGCCGGTGGGCAGCAGATCTTGCACCGTGACGGTGCCGGTGCTGCGGCGGGCATCGCGGTTCGCAACCTCGATGCGATACTGGATCACGTCGCCGGGTACCGCCACCTGCGTCGATGTCGTCTTGCGCAGGACCAGCGGTACCCCCGGCTGGTCGACGGGAATATCGACGCGCACGGGGGTGGGGCTGCTCAGCGTGAATATATTACCGTAGCTCGCGCGCGTGATCTCGAACGGCTGGCCGTCGTCGGGGCGTCGCAAGCTCGCCAGATCGGCGGCGCCCGACTTCGAAGGCGCGGTGAAGGGCGCTGGCGGTTCGACGATGAGGCGGTAGCTGCCGGGCGCGACAAAAGGAAAGCGATAGTCGCCCAGCGGAAAGTCGTAGACGGTGCCGCCTGCGTCGGTGACGCTCTGGCCCGTGACGACGCTGGATGGATAGGCCGAGACGCCATCGTCGCCAAACACCGGTGCGGGCTGGCCGGTCGCGGCGTCGACGATCGTCACGCGGCTCCCCGCAACGGGCGCGCCGTCGCCGCTGTCGAAGACGATGCCGAACGGGTCGACGAGGAAATTGATCGTCGCGAGCGCAACGAGGCTGGCATTCGTCTGATCTGTAACGCGCAGCGCCAACGGTGCGCCGGGACTGACCGAAAGTCGGCAATCGCCCTGCACGACGGCGGGCGGGACACCGATCGTGTTGATGAAGCCGACGAATTCGCCGCTGTCGATGGCGGTCTCGGTCAAGCCGATTTGCTCGCGGTCGCCGTTTTCGAGTTCGAGAGTGACGGAGAGAATGTCGCGGGCCTGCGGATCGCTGTTTGCCGATGCGAGCGTGATTCCCACCACCAGCACTTCGCCGGCACGGAAATTGTCGGTGCTTTGCAGCGACGCCGGGGCGGTCGAAATGCCCGCATAGGCGCCGCCGAGGCCAATCGTGCTCGTCGCGCTGCGCGCGTCGGCGCGGCTGCATTGCGTCGGCGCGATCGGTACCGATTTGGTGCCGCCGCCGTTCGTCAGGCGATAGGTGGTAATCGTCGGGCGCTCGGGCGGTCGCGGGCTGACAGTCACATCGACGCGGTTCGACAGCGCTTGACCGGGGTGCCCGTCATGCGTCCACTGCGCCGAGGCGGTGTTGGTGATCACCTGCGCATGGGCCGTGGTTGCGGGCAGCAGCGCTGCCGCGACCAGGGCGGTCACGAGGCCGGAAAAGGTCGTGCGGAGTGCCATGCAAGCCCCGAAGGAGGCTGCGGACGCCGGCTTTGCCGGATCGCCCGCAGCCCCGTTCGTCACCCGATCAGTTGACGGTCGCGCGGAAGACGAGTGTGCTGGCGGTGCCCGCGGCGATCGAGGCGATCGTGCCCGACACGTTCGGCGCCGCATAACTGCCGCCGGTCGCGCCGTTGAAATCGCATGTCCCGCTGGTGACCGTGCCGCCGAGCAGGATCGACCCCGCATTGAACGTCAGCTGGCCCGGAACCGGGTCGGTGATCACCACCGACGTCGCCGCGGCACTGCCGGTGTTGGCGACCGCGATGCAATATTCGATGACCGCGCCCGGGATCAGCTTCGGATTCGTCGTCGCGTTGACGGGGTCCGAGATGATGCGACTGGTCTTGGTGACGGCAAGCGTCGCCGTCTGCACCGTATAATCGTCATTGTCGCTGTGCGACCCGTCGCGCGCCGCATCGCCCGCGGCGCCGGCCGTGATGTCGGCGAAGACCGTGTCCTTGCCGGCGGTGTTCGCGCCGGTGGTTTCGGTGATCGCCGCCCCCTGGGTGCCGATGCCTCCGCCTTCGCGCGCGGTGGCGCGAAGCGTGACGCCCGCCACCGCATTGTTCGCGAGGCCCGCCGGTATGTCGGCGACGACGAACAGGCGGATTGCGGTATCGACGACGAGTTCGTCGACATAGCCGGTGATCAGCGTGTCGCCCGCGTCCCAGCTGCCGATCGCTCCCGACGAGATATTGTCGCGATAGATGCGAATATTGTTGACGTTGAAGCTGTCGGTGCCGCCGTGCGAAGCGGTGCCGCCGACGATCTGCGTCGCCGTGAGCGCGAAATCGAGCGTCTCGTTCGACATGTTGGTCAGCTGGAAAGTCGTGACAGCATTGGCTTGCCCGGGCACGACGGTCGTCGTGAGATCCATGACTTCCTCGACAAGCACATTGATCTTGCGGTCGACGGTGAAATTGTTCGAGGCCGACTGCTGGCCCTGCGCGACGCCACCGACCTGATAGTCGACGGTGGCGGTATTGGTGATCGTGGTGCCCGCGGTCGTGCCGGCGGCAAAGGCCGGCGCGGCGGCGACGCTCGAAAGCGCCGTCAGACCGATGGCACCCATATAAGTCAGCTTGCTGGTCATAGCTGAGCTCCTGGGCTTTATGTGGTCGCCGTTTCCCCACCGCTGGCGACCGTTAAGCGGTTATTTCACTTCGCTATTTGACAACTCCCCGAAACATGAGCTTGCCTGTGCCGCCGACCGGGATCGGGGTCTGGAAAGCCCAGCGAATATGCGTCACGTCGGCCGGTTGCGCGGCGCGGCGCTCGCCGCCCTCCATCGGTACGCTCAGGTCGGAAAGCAGTCCCCACTGCTTGCCGCCATCGACCGAGACGAAGGGGCGCGTGTCGCCGGCGTCCGCGAAGCGAACCGCCGCGGGCATCGGGTTGGTGACGACGAACTTGTCGGCCGGCTGCGCGCCGGCGTTGCGATAGTTGAGCACGAAGACGAGCCGGTCGCCTGGAACGACCACCTTGGGTTCTTCGAGCAATATGCGTTGCTTGCCCTCGGCGTCGGTCGAAACGCGCTCGACGAACACATGATTGTCGAGCGCGACCTGGTTCGCGGCTAGCGCCGGGCCGGGCATCAGCGCGGCGAGCAAAAGGAAAAGGCCGGTGCGCATGGGCATCTCCATCAATCGATCGTGGTGCGGAAGGTGACGGTGCGGGTCTGGCCGCCGGCAACGGTGCCGAGCGCGACGTTGATCCGCGTGCCGTTATAATTGCCGGCGTCGGCATCGGCCGCGTCGGAGAGTGCGCTGCCGCCGAGCGTGATCGAACCGGGGACGTAACTGGTGTCCGCCGGAATATCGTCGGTGATCGCGAGGCCGTTCACCGAGCCGCTGCCCGCGACGGTGGCGACGATCGTGTAGGTGATCGTCGCACCCGGGATCGGGTCGGCGGTGTTCAGCGAATTGGTCACGACCGCCGATTTGACGAGCGTGACGGTCGCGGCCGAAACGAGGAATGTACCCGCGTCCTGCCCGTCGGCGCCGGTCGAGCCGACGACCGCGTCGCCGCCGCCTTCGCCTTGTCCGGCGAAGCTGTCGCCGGGATCGCCCGTGCCCGTCTTTGCGGCGGCGACGAGGCTGACGATGCCGCGATTGCCGTCGGCGGCCGCACCCGGCGTCGTCGCGAGGACGAAGACGGTGACGCTTTGGTCGGGATTGAGCGACGGATCGTTCGCGCCTGGCGTATAGAGCGTGTCGGTGCCCGCGTCGAAGAGGCCGTCGCCATTGTCGAGGTAGATCTGAGTGACGACGGGGTCGTAATCGTCACCCCCGGCGTCGGCGATCGTCGTCAGGCCAAAGGCCTCGACGCCGTTGCCGTTGTTCGTGACCGAGAAGGTGAGCATTTGCCCCGTCGCGCCGGGCGTCGTCGGGACGTCGCCCGGGTTGCTCGAATCGACCGTGACGTCGAGCAGTTCGTCGACGAGCAGGTCGACGCGGTTCGAATCGATCGTCGTCGTACCGCCGCCGGCATCGAAGCTCGCGGTGGCGGTGTTGCTGATGGTGGAGCCGGCGCGTGTGCCGGCGGCGTTGGCCTGCATCGGCAGCGCGAGCGCTACGAGCAGGGCCAGGGTCGAACAAGAGGGAAGAAGCTGATGCTTCGCGCCCCCCACAGGCGCTATCATCATCATATTGACTCCGAAACAGGTTGGTCCTTGGAGCCGTCAGTCGCTGATAAAGGGTAATTTCTGGTTAAAATGCAGGTAGAAGAGCGCGTCTTGCTCCAAAAAGGGACAAGCCCAGCCTTCGCTCCGCGCGAAACGGGGCGGCTGGCGCGGCAAGTAAAGCGCGCGTAAGGTGAGGCGGTTAACAAGGAGAAGCGGGGTGGCGGAGGACCGGGGCAGCAAGGATGTGCGTCCGCCGCGCGTCAATCCGCTGCACCAGATCGAGATCGACGATTTTCGCCGCGACCGGCTGCTTGCCGCGCTCGCGCTGATCCTCGGCGCGGCATTCTGCCTGGGATTGCCTTTTGCCCTGCAAGCCGGCGCCGAATTCTTCCTTCCGCTCACCGCGGCGATCGTCATCGCGATCGCGCTCGTGCCGCTGCTCGAATGGCTCGAACGGCGCGGCCTGCCGTCGGCGCTTGCGGCGTTCCTGGCGCTCGCGACCTTCCTCGCGATCATCAACGCGGCGCTCGCGATCATCGTCGTGCCGGCGACGGGCTGGTTCGCGCGCATTCCCGAATCGATTCCGCGCATCCAGAGCAATCTGGCGCCGCTGATCGACTTTTATTCGACTCTGCAACGCTTCGTCGACCGCACGCTGATGTCGGTGGCGAGCGGGACCGAAGCGACCGCACAGGCCGTCGCCGCGACGGCTCCGACCTCGGTGGTCGATTATTTCATCTCGTCGGCGCCCTCGGCGGCGATCCAGCTGTTCTTCGCGGTGCTCGTCATCTTCTTCTTCCTCGCGGGCTGGACGCGGCTGCGCAAAGGCACGATTCGCCGGCGCGGCAGCTTCGACGGCGCGATGCAGACCGCGCGTGTTATCCAGAATGTCGTCGATGCGACCGCCGACTATCTGGCGACGATCACGATGATCAACGCGATTCTGGGCCTTTCGGTCGCGCTGCTACTGTGGGCGCTCGGCATGCCGTCGCCCTTCATGTGGGGCGGAATCGTCAGCATCTGCAATTTCGTGCCCTATCTGGGGCCGATCGTCGCCGCGGTGCTGTTGGGGTTCGGCGGGCTGATGACCTTCGACGCTGTCGGGCTCGCGCTTTTGCCCGCGCTGATCTTCATCGGCGTCCACCTCGTCGAGGCGAATCTGATCACGCCTTTGGTGCTCGGCAAGCGGCTCACGATCAATCCGCTCCTCATTCTCGTGTCATTGAGCTTCTGGGGATGGGTGTGGGGGACGCCGGGCGCCTTGCTCGCGGTTCCGCTGCTGCTGATTTTGCAGACCGTGCTCGCGTCGACGGGGACGCCCGATCTTGCGGGTTTCCTGTTCGAACATGGCACGCTGACCACCACCGACGAGGTGCGCGATCGATTAAATCGCACACAGGATGCAAGCGACGGTTGACAGGCCGGAGCGAGGGCCATATTGGCGCGGCTCCCAAGCACACGCGGGTGTAGCTCAGTTGGTTAGAGTGCCGGCCTGTCACGCCGGAGGTCGCGGGTTCGAGCCCCGTCACTCGCGCCATTTCTCGTCTTTAGGGACGGAATGGCCACCGCAGCTTGGGACTTTCCATCACTGGAAATATGGGATTGGCGCCGCTCTTTAGCGGCGCCAAGTCCCCAGTTCCATCCAGCGCAGCAGCGGCTTCAAGGGCGCGATCCATATGATCCCCGCCACGAGATAGAAGATCGCCTGCACCAGCACCGGCCAGGTGCCTACCCACGGCGAGAGGCTGACGACGATCGCGGTCCATCCTGCGATCAGCGCAAGGATCAGGAACATGCCCGCGGGCTTGCGCCAGCTTGGCTGGGGGTTGGCCGGATCATGATTCACAAACGATCTCCGCAAAGGATGAATTCCTGTTCGGTCAATATCGCGTCGAGCGCGACGTCGGTCGATTCGCGCGGCGTAGCGTCGATTTCCTGCACCGACCAGCCGATACCGATGCGCAGCGCGCCGGGATGCGCGGCAAAATAGCGGTCGTAATGGCCGCCGCCCTGACCGATCCGGCCGCCCCGGCGATCGAAGCCGACGAGCGGACAGAAAATGAGATTCGGCGTCGCCAATGGCGCATCGTCGGCGGGCTGGCGGGTGCCCCACGGCCCTTTCGCCAGCGATTCACCGGGCCGCCACAAGCGAAAATCCATTTCCGCGATGCGTCCGGCGTGATGGGGCAGGGCAAGCGCGCCCGCCTGCGCAAGATCCGCGAACATCGGCAGGATGTCGGGCTCGTCGCCCCATGCGGCATAAGCGCCGACGATGGCATGGCCGGCGAGAAGCTCGGAAAGCGGCGCAGGGAGCGCGCGGAAAGCGGCCAACTGCGCCATGCCGTCGAGATTCGCGGCGAAATGCCGCCGCCGGAAGCGCAGCCGCTCGCGCAGTTTTTGCTTTTGAGCGGTGAGGTCGGCGGACAGGTCGGTCATCGCCTCCTCGGGAGCTTGGCGGGCAGGTTGGCGGGACCGCCGAGGTCGTTTGCTGGAAAGTCCTCTGACGCCAGTAACGTCAGGTGGGGACCATGTACGTCGGACCAGGGTCCGGGCAGGGACAGCCCCCTAGGATGATGTATCGCCTCAGGGATTTTCGCAAAAGCTCGTGCCGGGCAGTACCCGCCGCCCCCTATGTAAGGGCGCGGACGCGCGTGCTCAAGGGAGTTGCTCGACTTTTCCCGCGAGGGCTTCGATCCGGTCGGCGATCTGCAGCAGCGCGCGGTCGTTTGACGGATTGGTGGAAGGCGCCGTGGTCGCCGAATTTTGCCGCGCAGTCTCCAGCGCCTTGATCGCGTCTTGTTCGCGCGCGATGGCCGCCTTCAATTCGTCGCGCGTCTGCGCCTCGCGGCTCTCGGCGAGCGCGACCGCCGCGCGCAGCGAATCGGACTGCGGTTCGGTCTTTTCAACCTTGCCGCGGGCTTCCTGCATCTCGTCGGCGAGCATGAGCGCCGCGAACAGCAATTGCCGCACCTCGGTTCCGCCCGGCATCGTCCGGACCTTTTCATCGATGACCGATGCCAGTTGGGCCAACTGCGCTTCCTGTCCGTCGGCGCAGTGGACGTCGTAGGGACGGCCCCCGATGGTCAGTTTGACGTCAGCCACGATCCGCCTCCGCGATCAGCCGGTCGAGTTCGCCGATGACGGCGGCAACCTCGGCCTTTAGTGCCGATTGATCGGCGGCGGGGGCTGCAATGACGGGCGCGGGGCGGTTCGCCCGGTCGGCCAAGGCCTTTTCGATGCGGCTCAGTGCGCGTTCGATGCGGCCGATGGCCAGGCTGGATTCGTCGAGATCGAGTTCCATGACCAAGGGTTAGCAGCGCGGGGGGAGGGGCGCAATCGCCTCTCCGCGCCGAAATGCGCCACAATTTGTCCACAGGCGGTTGACTCCTGACCCCGCCCCCGCAAAGGGCTGTCCCCACCGAATCCGGTCACCTTCACATCCTTTCCCGGGGGACTCATGACACTGCCCGAACGTCAGCTCGCCAACGCGATCCGCGCGCTTGCGATGGACGCCGTACAGGCCGCAAACAGCGGCCATCCCGGGATGCCGATGGGCATGGCCGACGTCGCCACCGTGCTTTATTCGGACTATCTGAAGTTCGACCCGAGCGATCCGAAATGGGCCGACCGCGACCGATTCGTCCTCTCGGCGGGTCACGGCTCGATGCTCGCTTACGCGACGCTCAACCTCGCGGGCTATGCGCGGCCGACGATCGACGACATCCGCAATTTCCGCCAGCTCAACAGCCCTTGCGCGGGGCATCCCGAGAATTTCGAGCTAGAAGGCGTCGAGACGACGACCGGGCCGCTGGGGCAGGGGCTTGCGACCGCGGTTGGCATGGCGATCGCCGAGCGGCATCTGAACGCGATCTATGGCGACGATCTGGTCGATCATCGCACATATGTGATCGCGGGCGACGGGTGCCTGATGGAAGGCATCAACCACGAAGCCATTGGTTTGGCTGGGCATTTGCAGCTCGGGCGCCTGACGGTGCTGTGGGACGACAACAAGATCACGATCGATGGGTCGACCGACCTGTCGACCAGCGAGGATATTCGGGCGCGCTATGCCGCGACCGGCTGGCATGTCGAAAGCTGCGACGGTCATGATCCCGCCGACATTCGCCGCGCGATCGACGCCGCGCTGGCCGATCCGCGCCCGTCGCTGATCGCTTGCCGTACGATCATCGGTTTCGGCGCCCCGAACAAGCAGGGGACGTCGGCGACCCACGGTGCCCCGCTCGGCGCCGACGAGATCGCGGCCGCGCGCAAGGAACTTGGCTGGAGCGCCGAGCCCTTCGTCATTCCCGGCGATGTCGCGTCGGCCTGGGCCGCCTTTGGCGAGAAGGGCAAGAAACTTCATGCCGATTGGAATGATCGCCTCGCAACCAGCGACAAGAAAAGCGATTTCGAAGCGCGGCTGAGCGGCAAGATCGTTCCGGGCGACGCGTTCAAGGCCTATCTCGACGGCCTCGTCGCCGAGCCGCCGAAGGTCGCGACGCGCAAGGCGTCGGAGAACACGCTGACCGCGCTCACCGCCGACATCGCGTCGCTGGTCGGCGGCAGCGCCGACCTGACCGGTTCGAACAATACCAAAACCTCGTCGACCAAGCCGCTGACGAAGAATGATTATTCGGGCCGCTATATCTATTATGGCATCCGTGAGTTCGGCATGGCCGCGGCGATGAACGGCATGGCGCTGCATGGCGGCGTCGTGCCCTATGGCGGCACCTTCCTCGTCTTTGCCGACTATTGCCGCGCCGCGATTCGCCTGTCGGCGCTCCAGCAGCAACGCGTCGTTTATGTGATGACGCACGACAGCATCGGGCTCGGCGAAGACGGCCCGACGCACCAGCCGATCGAGCATCTCCAGTCGCTGCGCGCGATGCCGAACCTGCTTGTGATGCGCCCCGCCGACGCGGTCGAGACCGCCGAATGTTGGGCGCTCGCGCTCGCGCAGGAGGATAGGCCGTCGCTGCTCGCGCTGACCCGCCAGAATCTTCCGCCGCTGCGTCATGACGTCACCGAAAATCTTTGCGCCAAGGGCGGTTACCGCCTGCGCGGCGCCTCGGCGGCACGCAAAGTCGTGCTCGTCGCCACCGGTTCCGAAGTCGCGCTCGCGGTCGAAGTCGCCGAGAAGCTCGAAGCCGCCGGCCATGGCGCCGACGTTATCTCGATGGTCTCGACCGAATTGTTCGACGAGCAGACGGCGGCCTATCAGGCCGATATCCTGCCCGAAGACGCGTTGATCGTCTCGATCGAGGCGGGCACGACCTTTGGCTGGGAACGCTACACCGGCCGCCACGGCCTGCGCTTCGGCATCGACAGCTTCGGCGCTTCGGCACCGATTGAAGACCTATTCAAGCATTTCGGCCTGACCGCCGATGCTATCGCACCCCAGATCCTGGCACGGCTGAACGCTTAAGGACCGGCCGCCCATTCGCAGAAAGGACTCCCCGAACATGGCAGTGAAAGTCGCAATCAACGGTTTCGGACGCATCGGCCGTCTCGTGGCGCGCGCGATCCTCGAACGCCCCGACTGCGGGCTCGAGCTCGTCGCGATCAACGACCTCGCCGACGCCAAGGCGAACGCGCTGCTGTTCAAGCGCGACAGCGTCCACGGTCCTTTCCCGGGTGAGGTGTCGGCCGAGGGCGACACGATGGTCGTCAACGGCAAGTCGATCCGCGTCACCAAGGAACGCGACCCCGCCAACCTGCCGCACGGCGAGCTCGGCGTCGACATCGCGCTCGAATGCACGGGCTTCTTCACCGACGCCGAAAGCGCGGGCAAGCACCTCGCCGCCGGCGCGAAGCGCGTGCTGATCTCGGCCCCCGCCAAGGGTGTCGACCTGACCGTCGTTTATGGCGTCAACCACGACAAGCTGACCGGCGAGCACAAGATCGTGTCGAACGCGAGCTGCACGACTAACTGCCTCGCGCCGGTCGCCAAGGTGCTGAACGACACGCTCGGCATCGAGCGCGGCCTGATGACCACGGTCCACGCCTATACCAACGACCAGAAGATCCTCGACCAGATCCACAGCGACATGCGCCGCGCGCGTGCCGCGGGCATGTCGATCATCCCCACGACGACGGGCGCCGCGCGCGCGGTCGGCGAAGTGCTGCCCGAGCTCAAGGGCAAACTCGACGGTTCGGCGATCCGCGTGCCGACCCCGAACGTCAGCCTGGTCGACCTGACCTTCACCCCGAAGCGCGACACGAGCGTCGAGGAAGTGAACAAGATCCTGAAGGACGCCTCGGAAGGCGCGCTGAAGGGCGTTCTCGCCTTTTCGGACGAGCCGCTGGTCTCGATCGATTACAACCACTGCCCGGCGAGCTCGACGATCGACAGCCTCGAAACCTCGGTGCTCGAAGGCAAGCTGGTTCGCGTCGTCAGCTGGTACGACAATGAATGGGGCTTCTCGAACCGCATGGTCGACACCGCGGGCGTGATCGCCAAGCTGCTTTAATCGGCTTGCGCCCCTGCGAAGGCAGGGGCCTATCTCCAGCCGTATCGGTATCGAACGAACGGCAGCGGAGAAGGACAGCGTAGGAGATGGGCCCCTGCCTTCGCAGGGGCACACTCCGGGAACGGAGTGAGAGAAATGACCGCCTTCAAGACCTTGGACGATATCGGTGACGTCACCGGCAAGCGCGTGCTCGTGCGCGTCGACCTCAACGTCCCGTTGTTCGAGGGGGCGGTCAGCGACGCGACCCGCATCCAGGCGGCGATGCCGACGATCCGCGAACTGTCGGACAAGGGCGCGATCGTCCTGCTGCTCGCTCATTTCGGGCGGCCGAAGGGCGCGAAGAACCCGACCCAGTCGCTGAGCCTCGTCATGGGCGGGGTCGAGGATGTGCTCGGCCATTCGGTCATGTTCATCCCCGAGGCCGTGGGCGATGGCGCGAAGGCGGGGATCGCGGTGCTTGCGCCCGGCGACGTCGCGGTGCTCGAAAACACGCGCTTCTATCCGGGCGAAGAAAAGAACGACCCCGCCTTTGCCGATGCGCTCGCCGAGATCGGCGACCTTTACGTCAACGACGCCTTTTCGGCGGCGCACCGCGCGCATGGCTCGACCGAGGGTATCGCCCACCGCCTTCCCGCCTATGCGGGCCGCGCAATGGAGGCCGAACTCAAGGCGCTCGACGCCGCGCTCGGCAGCCCTGTGCATCCCGTCGCGGCGGTGGTCGGCGGCGCCAAAGTGTCGAGCAAGATCGACGTGCTCAGGAACCTCGTCGCGCAGGTCGATCATCTGATCATCGGCGGCGGCATGGCGAACACCTTCCTCGCCGCGCGCGGGGTCGATGTCGGCAAGTCGCTGTGCGAGCATGACCTGGTCGACACCGCGAACGCGATCTTCGACGCCGCCGATGCCGCAGGCTGCACGATCCATCTGCCCTATGACGTCGTGGTGGCAAAGCAGTTCGCCCCCAACCCGCCGACGCGCACGGTCAACGTCCACGAGGTCGCCGCCGACGAAATGATCCTCGACGTTGGTCCGGCCGCAGTCGAAGCCTTGGCCGACGTGCTCAAGAATTGCCGCACGCTGGTATGGAACGGCCCGCTCGGCGCGTTCGAGACGCCGCCGTTCGACACCGCGACCGTCGCGCTGGCGAAGACCGCCGCCGCGCTGACGCGCGAAGGCTCGCTGACCTCGGTCGCGGGCGGCGGCGATACCGTCGCGGCGCTCAACCATGCCGGCGTCGCCGACGACTTCAGCTTCGTTTCGACCGCCGGCGGCGCCTTCCTCGAATGGATGGAAGGCAAGCCGTTGCCGGGCGTCGACGCGCTGAAGGCGTAGAACTTCCGCCCGCGTTGCATCCGACCACAGGGGTCGCTATTGGCACCGCCACATACGTATGCAAACAACCGGAGATCCTATGACCACCGCCAATGCCGAAATGCTCGACCAGATCAAATCGGGGCAGGGCTTTATCGCCGCGCTCGACCAGAGCGGCGGTTCGACGCCCAAGGCATTGAAGGGTTATGGCATCGAGGCGGACGCTTTCTCGAACGACGAGGAGATGTTCGGCCTGATCCACGACATGCGCAGTCGCATCGTCACCGCGCCCTGCTTCAACGGCGAGAAAGTGATCGGCGCGATCCTGTTCGAACGCACGATGGACGGCGAGGCGGGCGGCAAGCCTGTGCCCGCGCTCCTCTGGGAACGCGGCGTGGTGCCGTTCCTGAAAGTCGACAAAGGCCTCGAGGACGAAGCCGATGGCGTCCAGCTGATGAAGGCGAACCCGGGCCTCGACGATCTGTGCGAACGCGCGGTCGCGAAGGGCGCGTTCGGCACCAAGATGCGCAGCGTCGTCAACCTCGCCAATCCGGCGGGGATCAAGGCGATCGTCGATCAGCAGTTCGCCGAAGCGAAGCGCATCGCCGCGCATGGCCTCGTCCCGATCATCGAGCCCGAGGTGAATATCAAGAGCGCCGAGCGTGACGCGGCGGATCGCCTGCTGCTCAAGGAGCTGATCGCGGCGCTCGACGCCTGGACCGGCGCGCCGGTGATGCTGAAGCTGTCGCTGCCGACCGAAGCGGGCCTGTTCCAGCCGCTCGTCGATCATCCGAAGGTGCTGCGCGTCGTCGCGCTGTCGGGCGGTTTCGCGCGCCCCGAAGCCTGCGTCGAACTGGCGAAGAACCCGGGCATCATCGCGAGCTTCAGCCGCGCGCTTCTGGAGGACCTGCGCCACCAGATGAATGACGACGAGTTCAACAATTCGCTTGGCGGCGCGATCAACGAAATTCACGCGGCTTCTATAGCCTGATGTGATGGGAGAGAGGTGGCAAGCCGTCGACGATTATATCGCCGGTAAATTGCTGGGCGCGGATGACGCGCTTGCCGCCGCTCTCGCGAATAATGCCAAGCAAAGCCTGCCGCCGATCGACGTGTCGCCGGCGCAAGGCAAGATGCTGTTCCTGCTCGCGCAGGTCGCCGGGGCGAAGCGCATCCTCGAAATCGGAACGCTCGGCGGTTATTCGACGATCTGGCTGGCGCGGGCGCTGCCCGATGACGGCGAATTGGTGACGCTCGAGTTGGAGGCGCATCACGCCCGCGTGGCGCGCGAGAATCTGGAGCGGGCCGGACAGGCGGGCAAGGTCGATATCCGCGTCGGCCCCGCCGCCGACAGCCTTGCCGCGATGACGGACGAAGCGCCCTTCGATTTCGTCTTCGTCGACGCCGACAAGCAGAATAATGCGCATTATGTCGAGGAGGCGATCCGGCTCGGCCGCTCCGGTACGACGATCATCATCGACAATGTCGTGCGCGAGGGCGGTGTGCTCGATGCGGACAGCGATGACGAACGCATCATCGGCACGCGCGCATTGTTCGACATGCTTGCCACCAATCCGCGCCTCGACGCGACCGCGGTGCAGACCGTCGGCGCGAAGAAATGGGACGGTTTCGTGCTGGCGCGGGTGCGTTAAAGCCCGCCCGCGAAGCGGAACGAGAAGCGATAGTCGCTCGGCTTGATCTCGATATCGGTGCGCTTCTCCGGCCGCACCGATTCGAGCGTGAACTGGCCGTCGGCAAGCTGGGTGGGCTCACCGAGCGTGACCTCGAACGGCTGTTTTTCGCCATTGCCGCGGATCCAGACCATCTTCACCCGCACGCGCCCGGCCCAGACGCATCGCGCGTTCATCGGGCAGCGGCTGTCCTCGACCACCTCGACCGGTTGGACGATCGGGCCATCGACATAGGCGCGTTGGCCAAGCGCGACGTCGCTGCCGTCGGCGAGCGGTGCGCCGGCCGTCGTCGCGCAGGCCGAAAGGGCGAAGGCGGCGGGGAGGGCGATGGCGGCAAGGCGAACGATGTTCTGCATTTGCCCGTCTCTGGCGGCGTCGCTATGAACGCGCCATGACCACGACCCATTGCCAGCTTTACCTCATTTCCCCGCTCGATGTCGGGGGCGATTTTCCGGCGCAGCTGGAGGAAGCGCTGTCCGCCGGCCCCGTTGCCGCCTTCCAGTTTCGCGTCAAGGATATCGACCAGCATGAAGCGGCGCGGCTCGCCGAACCGTTGCAGGCGATCTGCGCCGCGCACGAGGTCGCCTTCATCGTCAACGACGATGTCGCGCTCGCGAAGCGGCTCAAAGCCGACGGCGTCCACCTGGGGCAGGGCGACGGCGATCCCAGGGAAGCGCGCCGCCTGCTCGGGCCCGACACGCAGATCGGCGTGACGTGCCACGACAGCCGCCACCTCGCGATGGAAGCGGGTGAGGCGGGCGCCGATTATGTTGCGTTCGGCGCCTTCTTCCCGACGACCACCAAGGCCGTCGAGCATCATCCCGAACCCGAAATATTGACCTGGTGGCAGGGGCTGTTCGAACTGCCGTGCGTCGCGATCGGCGGGATCACGGTCGATAATGCGCAGATTCTCGTCGACGCCGGGGCCGATTTTCTTGCGGTGTCCGGCGGCGTGTGGGCGCATCCCGAAGGTCCCGGCGCGGCGGTGCGCGCCTTTGCCGATATTCTCGAAAATCAGCCGGCGGGATAGTCGCGCCCCGGCGTTTTCGGCGCCTTTTTGGGCGCAGGCGACGTCGCCGCATCCTTGCGCCAGCCAAAGAGGCCGGCGCAAGGCGCCCCGCGCGACGAAGTTGCTGCGTTGCCGCGAGGGAACGGCGGGGTAAGCTTCGAACGATCGATATTCATCATGGGCGGGGATATGGCAGCGTCGCCGGGCGGCATATTGGATCGATGCGTCAAAAGGGTATCGGCCCGTCGCTTTTGGCGTTTCGATCCAATGGACTGCGGTTCGTGGCTTTTTGCTTGCGCTGGGCCCGGCGCCCCGCAAGACAGCGGACGGGGAGATTCTTGATGAGCGAAACCACCACGACCTCGCGCGGCCGCGAACTCACGATCCGCGCGATCCTGCTCGGCGGGCTGCTGACTTTGGCGTTCACCGCGGCGAACGTCTATCTGGGGCTGAAGGTCGGGCTGACCTTTGCGACCTCGATCCCCGCAGCGGTGATCTCGATGGCGCTGCTGCGCTATATGGCGGGTTCGACCATCCTCGAGAATAATATCGTCCAGACGATCGCGAGCGCCGCGGGCACGCTGGCGGCGATCATCTTCGTGCTGCCGGGGCTGGTGATGGTCGGGTATTGGCAGGGCTTTCCGCTGCTCGAAACGACCGCGATCACGATGCTCGGCGGGATTTTGGGGGTGCTGTTCTCGGTGCCGCTGCGCCGCGCGCTCGTCGTCGATTCGGACTTGCCCTATCCCGAAGGCCGCGCCGCCGCCGAAGTGCTGAAGGTCGGCGTGGCCAGCGCCGAGGGCGCCGAGGAGAATCGCGCGGGCCTGTCCGCGCTGATGTGGAACGCGCTCGTGGCGGCGGGCTTTACCCTGCTCACCCAGATGAAGCTCGCGGGCGCCGAGGTCGCGCGCTGGTTCGCGGTCGGCAGCGGCGCGACCGGCGTCGCGGGTGGGCTCGCCTTCGCGCTGTTCGGCGTCGGGCATCTTGTAGGCCTGTCGGTCGGCATGGCGCAGCTCGTCGGGCTGATCACCGGCTGGTGGGTGCTGCTGCCGATCCTGACGCAAGGCGGAGCGGGCGACCCCGAGACGCTGGCGAACACCGTGTTTCGCGCCGATGTGCGCTTTTTCGGCGCGGGGGTGATTGCGGTCGCGGCGATCTGGACGCTGATCAAGATCGCGGGGCCGGTGCTCGGCGGCATCCGCTCGGCGATGGCGGCGAGCCGTGCGCGACAGGGCGGACAGGCGCTGGCGATCGAGGAACAGGATATGTCGATCGGCTGGGTGTTCGGCGGGTCGCTGTTCCTGATGCTGCCGATCGGGGCGCTGCTCTGGTTCGAGCTTTCGGGCGGGCCGCTCGCGGGCGCGTCGTTCGCGCTGATCGCGGGCGCGATCCTGTTCATCATCATCGTCGGGCTGATGATCGCGTCGGTCACCGGCTATATGGCGGGCCTCATCGGCGCGTCGAACTCGCCGGTGTCGGGGATCGGCATCCTCGCGATCATCGCGTCGTCGCTGCTCCTCCTCGGCCTGCTCGGGCGCGGCGGGGGGGAGGCGGAGGTCAGCGCGATGGTCGCCTATGCGCTGATCGTCACCGGGCTGGTCTTCGGCATCGCGACGATCTCGAACGACAATCTCCAGGATTTGAAGACCGGCCAGCTCGTCGGCGCGACGCCGTGGAAACAGCAGGTCGCGCTGATCATCGGCGTGATCTTCGGTTCGCTCGTCGTGCCGCCGGTGCTCAACGTGCTCAACGAGACGCTGGGTTTCGTCGGCGCGCCGGGCGCGGGACCGAACGCGCTCGCGGCGCCGCAGGCGGGGCTGATCTCGTCGCTCGCGCAGGGTGTGCTCGGCGGCGACCTCAACTGGACGATGCTGACTTATGGCGCGATCGCGGGCGTCGGCTTCATCATCGTCGATGCGCTGCTCGGGCGCGCGGGCAAGCTGCGGTTGCCGCCGCTGGCGATCGGCATCGGCATCTATCTGCCGATGGCGGTGATCCTGCCGGTGGTGATCGGCGCGGTCGGCGGCTGGTTCTATGACCGCTGGGCGGCGAAGCGCCCGAACGCCAGCTTCGCGCACCGTATGGGCGTGCTCACCGCGACGGGGATGATCGTCGGCGAAAGCCTGTTCGGCGTGCTCTACGCGGGCATTGTCGCGGGAAGCGGCAGCGATGCGCCGCTGGCGGTGGTGGGCGACGGTTATGCGCCCTATGCGCCGTGGGTCGGCCTGCTGCTCTTCGTCGGGCTGGTGTGGCTGAGCTACAAGCGCACGCGCGCGATGGTCGTGGCGACACCCTGACACGCGGCTTGCCCTTCGGCGCGCGCGCGGCTAAAGGCGCGCACCTGATAGCGGTGCCCGGCGGGCGCGGCTTTGCTCTTTCCATTCTTGTCTAGTGAGTGTGCGCGATGAAGATCACCGGCGTTGAAATCCGTCCCGGCAATATTATCGAATATGAAGGCGGCATCTGGAAGGTCACCAAGATCCAGCACACCCAGCCGGGCAAGGGCGGCGCCTATATGCAGGTCGAAGCCAAGAACCTGATCGACGGACGCAAGCTCAACAACCGTTTCCGCAGCGCCGACACGGTCGAAAAGGTGCGCCTCGACACCAAGGATTTCCAGTTCCTCTATGCCGAGGGCGACGACCTGGTGTTCATGGACAAGGACAGCTTCGAACAGATCAACATCTCGAAAGAAGTCGTCGGCGAAGCGCATGAATTCCTGCAGGACGGCATGGACGTCGTGCTCGAGCTTTGGGAAGAGCGCCCGATCTCGGTCGAACTCCCTGAAACGATCGAAGCGACGATCGTCGAGGCCGACGCGGTGGTGAAGGGCCAGACGGCGTCGTCGTCGTACAAGCCCGCGATCCTCGACAATGGCGTGCGCGTGATGGTGCCGCCGCACATCACCAGCGGCACGAAGATCGTCGTGCATGTGTACGACCGCGAATATGTGCGGCGTGCGGACTAAATAACGTTGCCCCCGCGAAGGCGGGGGCCGCTGTCAACCTTGCGCTACGCCGATAGCGGCCCCCGCCTTCGCGGGGGCGACGTGTCGGTGAAAGTGACGCGTTGGAAGGAAGAACAATGGCCGTATCCGGCATCATCACCGTCATGGAACGCGCGGCGCGCAAGGCGGGCACGAAGCTGCGCCGCGACTTCGGCGAGATCGAGCATCTGCAGGTCTCGCAAAAGGGACCCGCCGATTTCGTGTCGAAGGCCGACCAGGCCGCCGAGCGCACCCTCTATGACGAGCTGACCCATGCGCGTCCGGGCTGGGGCTTCAAGATGGAAGAGGCGGGCGAGATCGAGGGCGATCCCGGCAAGCCGCGCTTCATCATCGACCCGCTCGACGGAACCTCGAACTTTCTCCACGCGATCCCGCATTTCGCGATCTCGATCGCGGTGCAGGAACCCAAGCCCGGCGGCGGCTGGGGCGAGGTGACGGCGGCGCTGGTGTATCAGCCCGTCACCGACGAAAGCTATTGGGCCGAGCGCGGTCGCGGTGCGTGGCTGCATGACCGGCGCCTTCGCGTCGCGTCGCGCCGCCACCTCAACGAATGCCTGATCGCGACGGGTATCCCTTACATGGGCCATGGCAATATGGCGCAGTGGAGCCGCATTTTCGGCGCGGTCGCGCCCGAAGTCGCCGGCATCCGCCGCTTCGGCGCCGCGAGCCTCGACCTCGCATGGGTCGCGGCGGGCCGTTACGACGGTTTCTGGGAAAGCGACCTGCAGGTCTGGGACGTCGCGGCGGGCATGTTGCTCGTGCGCGAAGCCGGCGGCTTCGTCAGCGATTTCCGCGGCGGCGACCGCGCGGTCGACCGCAGCGAGTTCATCGCCGGCAGCGCCGCGGTGCATTCAAAGCTTCAGAAGCTGGTCGCGGGCGCGCTGCGCAACGCGTGATCGAGGGTCGCCCCGGGGCCGCGTTACAGGATTTCGAGAACGCGCCCGGATGCGATCCGCCTCGATCCCGCATATAACCGAAATTGCTGGCCGACCGCGAGAAAGAGGTTTCCGGTAAAGGTCATAACCGAAAGCGTTATTTTTCCCGATTCTCCAAAGAATATCGGCTCATCACAGGCTTTGACGCGTCCGGGATAGAAAACTTTATCCACCAATATGCTGGGTCCCCAATCGGCGGTGATTGGTTTGTCGCGCCTTTCAACGCCCGGGTCGACGTCGAATGTGACAAGCGCGATCAGGTCATATCCCGCATCCCGATTAAAGGGTTCGCTCACTTCTCGAAAACATAGGCCCGAAAGCTGTCCATCAGCGACGCCCAGGTGTTGAAGGTTTCACCGACATTCTCGCGCGGGATGCCCTGGAAGTCGAGGTCGACGTCCATTTCGAGCACCGGGTCGCCGGCATCGTCCTTATAGGCGCGGGCGAAGCGCTTTTCCTTGTTCCACTGGTTGAGCCGGTCGAGCGTGACGTCCTTCGCGTCGCTGAAGCCCATATAATATTGCAGCGTCTTGCACCGCTCGCCCGCGTCGCAGTTCATAAAGAGCACGAGGAATTTGAGGCCGTTCCGGTTGCTCTCGATATAGGGGTCGTCGCCATCCTTGGCGACGATCGTCGCGGGCCAGCCCTGCGACTCGACGATCGCCTTGATCGTTTCCGGATTCGCCGCGTTGACCAGCTCGGCATGCGCCGGAGTCGCCGGGAAAAGCGCCAGCGGGGCGAAGGCGAGGGCGGCGCGAGCGGTGATTGGTCCCATGAAAGCTCCCTTTATCGATTTAGCGTCCGTACCGCCCCGAAAAGTGCGGTGCAGCGGCCCTTTTTCGATGGCGTATCACAGCGATAGGCCCGCTCGCCAGCGCGCAATATGTTTTTGGTTACGCAAGGAACGAAAATCCTGCCCGCGGTGCTTGCGACACGCGGCTTCGTGGCCTAAAGCGCCCCCCATAAACGGGTGCGCGACACCCCAAAACAACAGAACTGCGAGCTCCCATGGTCGATCTGACGCAATATTTGCCGATTCTGATCTTTCTGGTCATCGCCGTCGGCCTGTCCTCCGCCTTCGTGTTCCTCCCCATGGGCGTCGCGCGGCTGACCGGGGCGCACAAGCCCGATCCGGCGAAGCTGACCGAATATGAATGCGGTTTTCCCGCTTTTGAAGATGCGCGCAGCCAGTTCGACGTGCGTTTCTACCTCGTCGCCATCCTTTTCATCATCTTCGACCTCGAAGCGGCCTTCCTCTTTCCCTGGGCGGTGAGCCTCGAGGAAATCGGTTGGGCCGGCTGGGCGACGATGATGGTTTTCCTCGCCGAGCTCACGCTCGGCCTTGTGTACGCGTGGAAAAAAGGCGCGTTGGATTGGGAATGAGCACTTCCAGCATTATCATGCCCGGCCAGATGCCGGTCGCCCCGGGTACGAACCCCGATCAGGGTTTCTTCGACGACCTCAACAGCGAAGTCGGCGACAAGGGCTTTCTCGTCACCTCGACCGAGGATCTGTTCAACTGGGCGCGTACCGGTTCGCTGTGGTGGATGACCTTCGGCCTCGCATGCTGTGCGGTCGAGATGATCCACGTCAACATGCCGCGTTACGACATGGAGCGCTTCGGCGCCGCGCCGCGCGCATCACCGCGCCAGTCGGACGTGATGATCGTCGCGGGAACGCTGTGCAACAAGATGGCGCCCGCGCTGCGCCGCGTGTACGACCAGATGTCGAACCCCAAATATGTCATCTCGATGGGCAGCTGCGCCAATGGCGGCGGCTATTATCACTATAGCTATTCTGTGGTGCGCGGTTGCGACCGGATCGTGCCGGTGGACATTTACGTCCCCGGCTGCCCGCCGACCGCCGAAGCCTTGCTCTATGGCGTGATGCAGTTGCAGCGGAAGATCCGCCGCGTCGGAACGATCGAACGCTGATGGCCCATCCCGCTCCCCTCGTCGCGCCGCAGCCTTCGCTCGCGGCTTCGCTGAAGACGCTCCTCGGTGCCGACCTCGTCGCGCATATATTCACCGTCGACGAAGACAGCATCACCGTGACGCGCGAAGCCGTCGCCGGGGTGATGGTCGCGCTGCGCGACAATCTCGAATATCAGCAGCTGATGGAAATCGCCGGGGTCGACTATCCCGACCGCGCCGAGCGGTTCGAGGTCGTCTATCACCTGCTCAGCGTGACGAAGAATCACCGCCTGCGCGTGCGCGTGTCGACCGACGAGGCGACCCCGGTGCCGACGATCGTTCCCGTGTGGCCGAACGCCGGATGGCTCGAGCGCGAAGTGTTCGACATGTATGGCGTGCTGTTCAGCGGCAACCCCGACCTGCGCCGTATCCTGACCGACTATGGTTTTCAGGGGCATCCGCAGCGCAAGGATTTCCCGCTGACCGGCTATACCGAGCTGCGCTATTCCGAAGAGGACAAGCGCGTCGTTTACGAGCCCGTGCGACTGGCGCAGGACTTCCGCAATTTCGACTTCCTCTCTCCGTGGGAAGGCGCCGATTATGTGCTGCCGGGCGACGAAAAGGCCGGCGGGACGGGCGAAGCGCCGGGCAAGGGCGCGCCGACGCCGATGACCGCGGCCGAGGTCAAGAAAGCCGATGAGGCCAAGGCTCCGCCGGCGCCAACCCCGAAGACGACCGAAAACACAACGCAGACGGGAGCAGGGGCCAAGGCCAATTTGAAGGCCGCGAAGACGAGCCGCGACGGCGCCAAGGCGACGACCGCCTCTAAAGCCAAGACGCCCGCGACGGAAAAGGCCGAAAAAGCACCGGCCAAGCCGCGCGCACCGCGCAAGCCTAAAGGTGGCGACGCATGACCGACTCCACCCCCAATTATTCCGGGACGGTCAAGCACCACGGCAGCGACATGTTCGAAGGCTATCCGGTCGACACCGCCGATACGGCGGGCGATCAGGTCGTCACCAACTACACGATCAACTTCGGCCCGCAGCACCCCGCGGCGCACGGCGTGCTGCGCATGGTGATGGAACTCGACGGCGAGATCATCGAGCGGGTCGATCCGCACGTCGGCCTGCTCCACCGGGGCACCGAAAAGCTGATCGAGTACAAGACCTATCTGCAGGCTTTGCCCTATTTCGACCGGCTCGACTATTGCTCGCCGCTCGGGATGGAGCACAGCTATGTGCTCGCCATCGAGAAGCTGCTCGACCTCGAAGTGCCCGACCGCGCGCAATATCTGCGCGTCCTGTTCGCCGAGCTGACGCGCATCTGCAATCACATGCTCAACATCGGGTCGCACGTCATGGACGTCGGCGCGATGACCCCGAACCTCTGGGTGTTCGAGCTGCGCGAAGATTGCCTCAACTTCTTCGAGCGCGCGTCGGGCGCGCGTATGCACTCGGCCTATTTCCGTCCGGGCGGCGTCCATCAGGATGTGCCCGAAAAGCTGCTCTACGACATCGGCGAATGGTGCGAAAAGCGGCTGCCGAAGCTGTTCGGCGATGCGATGAGCCTCGTCATCGACAACCGCATCTTCAAGCAGCGCAACGTCGACATCGCGACGGTGTCGAAAGAAGACGCGCTGGCGTGGGGCTTTTCGGGCCCGATGATCCGCGGCAGCGGCATCGCATGGGATTTGCGCAAGTCGCAGCCCTATGACGCCTATGCCAAGATGGAATTCGAGATTCCCGTCGGCACGCGCGGCGACTGCTACGACCGTTTCATGGTGCGCGTGCAGGAAGTCTATCAGTCGGCGCGCATCATCCTCCAGTGCATCAACGCGATGCCCACGGGCCCGATCGCGAGCCTCGACCGCAAGGTCGTGCCGCCGAAGCGCGGCGAGATGAAGCAGTCGATGGAATCGCTGATCCATCACTTCAAGCTCTACACCGAAGGCTTCCACGTCCCCGCGGGCGAAGTCTATGTGGCGACCGAAAGCCCGAAGGGCGAGTTCGGCGTCTATCTGGTCAGCGACGGCACCAACAAGCCGTACCGCTGCAAGATCCGCCCGACGGCGTTTTCGCATTTGCAGGCGATGGACATGATGTCGAAGGGCCACATGCTCGCCGACACCACAGCAATTATCGGCGCCATTGACGTCGTTTTCGGAGAGTGTGACCGATAATGGCCGACGCACCCCAAATCCCAGATGAAGCCGAAACCCGCGCGCGCTGGGGCGCCTTTGCGTGGACGGCCGAAAATGCCGAGAAGGCGAAGCAGGTCATCGCGCGCTACCCCGCGGGGCGCCAGCGCTCGGCGGTGATGCCGCTGCTCGACCTCGCGCAGCGCCAGGTCGGCGCCGAGACGCAGACGCAGGGCTGGCTGCCCGTGCCGGTGATCGAATATGTCGCCGCCGCGCTCGATATGCCGTTCATCCGCGCCTATGAGGTCGCGACCTTCTACACCATGTACAACCTCGTCCCCGTCGGCCGCTATCATGTGCAGGTCTGCGGCACGACGCCGTGCCTGCTGCGCGGGTCGGACGATGTCATGGCCGCGTGCAAGAACCGCGGGATGACCAAGGGCAAGACCACGCCCGACGGGCTGTTCACGCTGACCGAGGTCGAGTGCATGGGCACCTGCACCAACGCGCCGATGGTCCAGATCAACGACGATAATTACGAAGATCTCGATTACGACAGCATGGTCCGCATTCTCGACGACCTCGCCGCGGGCAAGGCGCCCAAGGCGGGCACGCAGAACTCCAAGCGTCACACGAGCGAGCCCGAGGGCGGTCCGACGACGCTGAAGGAAATGGTGTCGTCGAACCACGACTATCGGAAGGAGTGGTAAGCCATGCTCGCCGATAAGGATCGTATCTTCACCAACCTCTATGGCTTTCAGCCGTGGAACCTGAAGTCCGCGCAAGCGCGCGGCGACTGGGACAACACCAAGGATCTGATGAAGCGCGGCCAGGACGCGATCATCGAGGAGATCAAGGCGTCGGGGCTGCGCGGCCGCGGCGGCGCGGGCTTCCCGACGGGGCTCAAGTGGAGCTTCATGCCGAAGGAGCCGCGCGCCGATCGCCCGAGCTTCCTGGTCATCAACGCCGACGAATCCGAACCCGGTTCGTGCAAGGACCGTGAAATCATCCGCCACGATCCGCACAAGCTGATCGAGGGTGCGCTGATCGCGGGCTTCGCGATGCGCGCGCGCGCGGCGTATATCTATATCCGCGGCGAGTTCATCCGCGAGGCCGAGACTTTGTTTGCAGCCGTGCAGGAAGCGTATGACGCCGGCCTGCTCGGCAAGAATGCGGCGAAGTCGGGCTATGATTTCGACGTCTTCGTCCACCGCGGCGCCGGGGCGTACATCTGCGGCGAAGAAACCGCGATGATCGAAAGCCTCGAAGGCAAGAAGGGCCAGCCGCGCCTGAAACCCCCGTTCCCGGCGGGCGCGGGCCTCTATGGCTGCCCGACGACGGTCAATAACGTGGAGTCGATCGCGGTCGTCCCGACGATCCTGCGCCGCGGCGCACCGTGGTTTGCGAGCTTCGGGCGCGAGAATAACAAGGGCACCAAGCTCTTCCAGATCTCGGGCCATGTCGAGCGCCCGTGCGTCGTCGAGGAAGAGATGGGCATCAGCTTCCGCGAGTTGATCGACAAGCATTGCGGCGGCATTCGCGGCGGCTGGGACAATCTGCTCGCCGTGATCCCCGGCGGTTCGTCGGTGCCGCTCGTCCCCGCGGCCGAAATCATGGACGCGCCGATGGATTTCGACGGGCTGAAAGCCGTGGGATCGGGGCTTGGCACCGCCGCCGCGATCGTGATGGACAAGTCGACCGACGTCGTTCAGGCGATCAGCCGCATCAGCTATTTCTACAAGCATGAAAGCTGCGGCCAGTGCACGCCATGCCGCGAAGGCACCGGCTGGATGTGGCGCGTGATGGAGCGGCTGCGCACCGGCGACGCCGACATCAGCGAAATCGACACCTTGTTCGACGTGACCAAGCAGGTCGAAGGCCACACCATCTGCGCGCTCGGCGACGCCGCGGCGTGGCCGATCCAGGGCCTGATCAAGCATTTCCGCCCCGAACTCGAACGCCGCATCCGCGAGAATGGTGGCATGGTGGAGGCGGCGGAGTGAATCTGGCGTCCAAACGACTGCTAGCCGTTGCACTGTTCGCTGGCGCCCTGAGCGCGAGCGGCAGCGCGTCGGCTGCCAAGAAGGTTTCGCCGGCTTTGCAGTTTCGTCAGGACGTGACCGAGTATGTCACTTGCCTGATCGAGAAAGAGCGTTCGGTGATGGTAACTTATGTCGCTGAACGGACGGGCGATATAGTCCGGCTGCTTCACACGAATTGCTTGTCCAGAGCAGCAGGCGGACGGTTGAATCGTCCGGGCGAGCGGATTGACACCGCTGTTTGGGTGGGCCTCGCAGCGGAGAGTTTATTGCGAGAAATCGATCTCTCCACCGTCGATACGTTACTGCCGGGCGCTCCCGCGATCGACCATGACGAACCGATGACCGTGGAAAAAATGTCGCCCAAATCCAAGCTGTCGAAGGCCGAGAAAGAGGTCTGGGTCGCGGGCGTGAATCGGAAACGTTCATTCAATATGCTTGCCGAATGTCTGGTCCGAAAGAATCCGGAGCTATCCCGGAAAGTCTTTCTTTCAGACTATGGTTCCGATGCGGAAAGCGCTGCATTGAACGAGATGATGGCGATCCGGTCCGAATGTGCCTCGATTGAATTGTCGGTCGTCAATCCCCGAAGCCTTCGTGTGTATCTTGCTTCGAACTACGCGCACTTGGCAGGTCTGGCCGATCCATCTTTCAAAGAAAAGCTGCTCTGATGCCTAAAGTTACCGTAGATGGCGTAGAACTCGACGTCCCGCAGGGCGCGACCGTTCTGCAGGCGTGCGAGATGGCGGGGAAGGAAATTCCGCGCTTCTGCTACCACGAACGCCTGTCGATCGCCGGCAATTGCCGCATGTGCCTCGTCGAAGTCGCACCCGGACCGCCGAAGCCGCAGGCGTCGTGCGCGCTGCCGACCGCCGAGGGGCAGGTGATCAAGACCGACAGCCCGATGGTGAAGAAGGCGCGCGAAGGGGTGATGGAGTTCCTGCTCATCAACCATCCGCTCGACTGTCCGATCTGCGATCAGGGCGGCGAATGCGACCTGCAGGACCAGTCGGTCGCCTATGGCCGCGGCGCGACGCGCTATGACGAGAACAAACGCGCGGTCACCGAGAAGTACATGGGTCCGATCGTCAAGACGGTGATGACCCGCTGCATCCAGTGCACGCGCTGCGTCCGCTTTGCGGAGGAAGTCGCGGGGGTCGAGGATGTCGGCGCGATCTATCGCGGCGAGAATATGCAGATCACCTCCTACCTCGAACGCGCGGTGGGTAGCGAATTGTCGGGCAATATCGTCGACCTGTGTCCCGTCGGCGCGCTCACCAGCAAACCCTATGCGTTCGAAGCGCGCCCGTGGGAGCTTTCGAAGACGCTCGGCATCGATATGATGGACGCGGTCGGGACCAATGTGCGTATCGACGCGCGCGGCCGTCAGGTCCTGCGCGTGCTGCCGCGCGTCAACGACGATGTGAACGAGGAATGGGCGAACGACAAGACGCGCCACCATGTCGACGGGCTGACCCGTCGCCGCCTCGACCAGCCTTATGTCCGCGTGAACGGCGCGCTCCAGCCCGCAAGCTGGGCCGATGCCTTTGCCGCGATCAAGGCGGTGAACGCCGGTTCGTCGGTTGCCGCGATTGCGGGCGACCTCGCCGATTGCGAGACGATGTTCGCGGCGAAGTCGCTGGTGACCGCACTTGGCAGCAACCTGCTCGAAGGACGCCAGACCGGGCTCGACTATGACGTCACCAGCCTGTCGGCTGTCAATTTCAACACCGGCATCGCCGAGGCCGAAAATGCCGACGTGATCCTGCTCGTCGGAACGAACCTGCGCTGGGAAGCGCCGTTGATCAACACTCGCATCCGCAAGGCGGTGTGGAAGAAGGGCGCCAAGGTCTTCGCGATCGGCCCCGAAACCGACCTCACCTACAAGACCGAGTGGCTCGGCGACGACGCCTCGCTCGTGACGAAGCTGCCCGCGCATGTGCTCGACGCGCTGAAGGGCGCCGAGCGGCCGATGCTGGTCTTCGGCGGCGGCGCGCTGTCGGTTCCCGGTGTCCATGGCGCGGGCCTCGCGCTCGCCAAGTCGGTGAATGCGGTCAAGGACGGCTGGAACGGTTACAACGTCGTGCATTTCTCGGCGGCGCGCATGGGTTCGCTGATGCTCGGCTATGGCCTCGCCGGCGGGATCAAGGACGTCATCGCGGCGAAGCCGAAGCTCGCCTTCTTCCTCGGCGCCGACGAGGTCGATTTCGCGGCGCTGCCCGATACGTTCAAGGTCTATGTCGGCCACCATGGCGACAAGGGCGCGCATGCCGCCGACGTCATCCTGCCGGCGGCGGCGTGGACCGAGAAGGACTTCACGACGGTCAACACCGAAGGCCGCGTCCAGCGCAGCGAGAAGGCGGTGTTCGCACCCGGCGACGCGCGCGAGGACTGGAGCATCTTCCGTGCTTTGGCGGATGCGCTTGGCGTGTCGCTCGGCTTCGACAGCTTTGCCGAATGCCGCGCCGCGATGATCGCCGCGGTGCCCGCGCTCGGCGCCGAAGGGCTCGCCGATTATGGCTGGACGGTGCCCAAGCTGCCCGCGAAGCCCGAGGCGCGCGCGATCCCGTCGCCGATCAAGGATTTCTACCTCACCAACGCCATCTGCCGCGCGTCGCCGACGATGCAGCGCTGCTCGGAAGAGCTGATCCATGGCGTCGATTTTGCGGAGGCCGCGGAATGACCCCGGTACATGCAATCGCCAGCGTGCTGCTGGCCGGGATGGGTTACGCCGTGTGGCGCGGCTTCAACCCCAAGGGCAAGTCGGAGCGGCCCGGACCGCATAATGGCTGGCGCAACCAGGACGGGACCGGCAAATGACCGAGACCTTCATTTCCTGGGGCATGGACCCGAATTGGGCGTGGGGCGTCGCGACGATAGCGGGCATCCTGCTCATCGCGCTGCCGCTGATGCTCGCGGTCGCGATGATTATCTATGCCGACCGCAAGATCTGGGCGGCGATCGCGCTGCGCCGGGGTCCGAATGTCGTCGGTCCTTTCGGCTTGCTGCAAAGCTTCGCCGACGGCCTGAAGGTGTTCCTGCAGGAAACGATCATCCCGAGCGGCGCCAACAGAGGTCTGTTCCTGATCGCACCGATCATCACCTTCACCGTCGCGCTGCTCGCGTGGGCGGTGATCCCGTTCAATTCGGGCGCGGTGCTCGCCGACATCAATGTCGGATTGCTCTACATCCTCGCGATCTCGTCGCTCGGGGTGTACGGCGTGATCCTGTCGGGCTGGGCGTCGAACTCGAAATATCCCTTCTTCTCGGCGATGCGCGCCTCGGCGCAGATGATCTCCTATGAAGTCTCGATAGGGTTCATCCTGATCGGCGTCGTGCTCTTCGCCGACAGCTTCAACATGAACGAGATCGTCAAGGCGCAGCAGGGCCACGGCCTCGGCATCGTCAACGCGTTCGGCTTCAACCTGCTGCTTTTCCCGCTTGCGGTGATGTTCCTGATTTCGTCGCTCGCCGAAACTGCGCGCGCGCCGTTCGACCTGACCGAAGCGGAGAGCGAACTCGTCGCGGGTTACCAGACCGAATATTCGTCGATGAGCTTCGCGCTCTTCTGGCTCGGCGAATATGCCAACGTCCTGTTGATGTGCACGCTCAACGCGGTGCTTTTCTGGGGCGGCTGGCTGCCCCCGATCGACTGGGCGCCGCTTTATGCCGTTCCGGGCATCATCTGGCTGTTCGCGAAGATCCTGTTCTTCTTCTTCGTCTTCAGCTGGGTGAAGGCGACCGTTCCGCGCTATCGCTACGACCAGCTGATGCGGCTGGGCTGGAAGGTCTTCCTGCCGATCTCGCTTCTCTGGATCTTCCTGATCTCCGGCTATCTGATGCTGACGAGGTATTCATGAGTACCATTGCCCACCTCATCAAAAGCTTCACCTTGTGGGAGTTTGTGAAGGCGCACGCCCTCACGCTGAAGTATTTCTTCAAGCCGAAGGCGACGATCAACTATCCGTTCGAGAAGAATCCGCTCAGCCCGCGTTTCCGCGGCGAGCATGCGCTGCGCCGTTATCCGAACGGCGAGGAACGCTGCATCGCGTGCAAGCTGTGCGAAGCGGTGTGCCCGGCGCAGGCGATCACGATCGAGGCCGAGCCGCGCGATGACGGCTCGCGCCGCACGACGCGTTACGACATCGACATGACCAAATGCATCTATTGCGGCTTCTGTCAGGAAGCGTGCCCGGTCGATGCGGTGGTCGAGGGGCCAAACTTCGAATTCGCGACCGAAACGCGCGAGGAGCTGCTCTATGACAAGGCCAAGCTGCTCGCCAATGGCGACAAATGGGAACGCGCGATCGCGGCGAATCTTGCCGCCGACGCGCCCTACCGATAAGGGCGCGCGCACATGATCCAGCTCTTCGCTTTCTACCTCTTCGCGACCATCGTCATCGCCTCGGCGGCGATGGTGATTTTCGCGCGCAATCCGGTCCACAGCGTGATGTGGCTGATCCTCGCTTTCTTCAACGCGGCGGGGCTGATGCTGCTCGCGGGGGCCGAATTCATCGCGATGCTGCTCGTCATCGTCTATGTTGGCGCGGTCGCGGTGCTGTTCCTCTTCGTCGTGATGATGCTCGACATCGATTTCGCCGAGCTGCGCGCCGGTTTCGTGCGCTATCTGCCGCTCGGCGCATTGGTTGCGATCATCCTTGCGGCCGAGCTGGTGTTCGCGGTCGGCGCCTGGCAGGCGGGCGGGGTCGACCTTGCCGCGCGCGCCGCGCCGGTCGTCAGCGACAAGAGCAATATCCAGCAGATCGGCGAGCTGCTCTACACGAAGTATATCTTCCTGTTCGAGGCGGCAGGCATCGTCCTGCTCGTCGCGATGATCGGCGCGATCGTGCTGACGCATCGCACGCGCGGCGGCGTTCGCATCCAGAATATTTCGGCGCAGAACCGGCGCCGTCCCGAAGAGGCGACGCGCCTCGTCGATCCGGGCGTCGGGCAGGGGATGGAATTGTGATTTCGGTCGGCCATTATCTCGCCGTTTCGGCGGTGCTGTTCACCTTGGGCGTGCTCGGCATCTTCATCAACCGCAAGAATATCATCGTCATCCTGATGGCGATCGAACTGATCCTGCTCGCGGTGAACATCAACCTCGTCGCGTTCAGCGCGGCGCTCGGCGATCTCGTGGGCCAGGTCTTCTCGATGTTCGTGCTGACCGTCGCGGCGGGCGAAGCCGCGATCGGTCTCGCCATTCTCGTCATTTACTTCCGCGGCCGCGGCACGATTGCCGTCGACGATGCCAACCGGATGAAGGGGTAAACCGGTGATCCAGGCGATCGTTTTCCTGCCGCTCTTGGCGGCACTCATCGCAGGCCTCGGCCAGCGCGTGATCGGCAATGTGCCGTCCAAAATCCTGACCACGGGCGCGCTGTTCATCAGCTGCGCACTCAGCTGGCCGATCTTCCTGTCGTTCGTGACGGGCAGCGGCGAAGCGAGCGTCGTGCCTGTGCTGCACTGGGTTTCGTCGGGCGCGCTCCAGTTCAACTGGGAACTGCGCGTCGATACGCTGACCGCGGTGATGCTCGTCGTGATCACGACGGTGTCGGCGCTCGTCCACCTCTATAGCTGGGGCTATATGGAGGAAGACCCGGACCAGCCGCGCTTCTTCGCCTATCTCTCGCTCTTCACCTTCGCGATGCTGATGCTCGTGACCGCGAACAACCTCGTCCAGATGTTCTTCGGTTGGGAAGGCGTCGGCCTCGCATCCTATCTGCTCATCGGTTTCTGGTACAAGAAGCCGAGCGCCAATGCCGCCGCGATCAAGGCGTTCGTCGTGAACCGTGTGGGTGACTTGGGCTTCATGCTCGGTATCTTCGGCACCTTCCTGGTGTTCGGCACCGTCTCGATCCCCGAGATTCTCGCGGCCGCTCCGGGCATGGCCGGTAGCACGATCACTTTCATGGGGATGCGCCTCGACACGATGACGATCCTCTGCCTGCTGCTGTTCATCGGCGCGATGGGCAAGTCGGCGCAGCTTGGCCTGCACACCTGGCTTCCCGACGCGATGGAGGGCCCGACCCCGGTGTCGGCGCTGATCCACGCCGCGACGATGGTTACCGCGGGCGTCTTCATGGTCTGCCGCCTGTCGCCGATGTTCGAAACCTCGGACGTCGCGCAGGGCGTCGTGATGTTCGTCGGTGCCGCGACCTGCTTCTTCGCCGCGACCGTCGCGACGACGCAGTGGGACATCAAGCGCGTCATCGCCTATTCGACCTGTTCGCAGCTCGGCTACATGTTCTTCGCGGCCGGCGCGGGTGCCTATGGCGCGGCAATGTTCCACCTGTTCACGCACGCCTTCTTCAAGGCATTGCTGTTCCTTGGCGCCGGTTCGGTCATCCATGCGATGCACCATGAACAGGACATGCGTTATTATGGCAATCTCAGGAAATCGATCCCGATCACCTATTGGGCGATGATGCTTGGCACGCTGGCGATCACCGGCGTCGGCATCGCGGGCGTCGTGGGCTTTGCCGGCTTCTATTCGAAGGACGGCATTCTCGAGGCCGCTTATGCGAGCGGCGGCGGCGGGGTCATCGCTTTCTGGGTCGGCGTCTTCGTCGCCTTCCTCACCAGCTTCTATTCGTGGCGCCTCGTCTTCCTGACCTTCTATGGCAAGGCGCGTTGGGAACAGAGCGAGCATATCCAGCACGCGGTGCATGGCGAGCATGAAGATCCCTCCGAAGAACATTCGGCCGACGATCATGCACATGCGCATCACCATGACGCGCATGGCGACGGCACCGCGGGCTATCACCCGCACGAAAGCCCGCTCTCGATGCTCATCCCGCTGGTCATATTGTCGATCGGCGCGGTGTTCGCGGGCATCGCGTTCCACCACCAGTTCATCTATCCCGAAGAGGGCATGGCGTTCTGGAAGGGCAGCCTCGCGTTCGACGAGCATCTGATGCACGCCGCGCACGAAGTCCCGCTGTGGGTGAAATGGACGCCGTTCACGGTGATGGCGATCGGCCTGTTCCTCGCGTGGAACAGCTATATCCGCAACACCAGCCTGCCGGCGCGCTTCGTGGCGCAGTTCAAGCTGCTCCACCAATTCCTGTACAACAAATGGTATTTCGACGAGCTCTACAACATCCTCTTCGTGAAGCCTGCCTTCGCGATCGGCCGCTTCTTCTGGAAGCGCGGGGATGAAGGCACCATCGACCGCTTCGGTCCCGATGGCGCCGCGGCGCTCGTCGCTGGGGGGACCCGTCTCGCGGTCCGGCTGCAATCGGGTTATGTTTATGGATATGCGTTTGTGATGCTGCTCGGTCTTGTCGGCCTCGCCAGCTGGGCCATGGTGAATTTCCTGTGAGCGGCTTTCCGATCCTTTCGCTGATGCTGGCGGTCCCCGCGGTCGCCGCCATCGCTTGCCTGTTCGTCGGCGACAAGATGTCGCGCTTCGTTGCGCTGGGCGCGACGCTTGCGACCTTCGTTCTCGGCTGCATCCTGTGGGCGAATTTCGACATCGGTGGCGCGCAGTGGCAGTTCACCGAACGCGCCGACTTGTTCGGCCGCTTCCAATATGCGCTCGGCATCGACGGCATGGCGTTGATGCTGATCATGCTCAGCGTCTTCCTGATGCCGCTTTGCATCCTTGCGAGCTGGGACGCGATCAAGAGCCGTGTCGGGCTCTACATGGCGATGTTCCTGATCATGGAAACCATCATGATCGGCGTCTTCATGGCGCAGGATTTGCTGCTCTTTTACATTTTCTTCGAAGCCGGTCTGATCCCGATGTATTTCATCATCGGCATCTGGGGCGGCGCGAACCGCAAATATGCGGCGTTCAAATTCTTCCTCTACACGCTGCTCGGGTCGGTGCTGATGCTGATCGCGATGATCGCGATGATCATGGAAGCGGGAACGACCGATATCCCGACGCTGCTGAACTACGACTTCCCGGCTGCGATGCAGACCTGGCTGTGGCTCGCCTTCTTCGCCAGCCTCGCGGTCAAGATGCCGATGTGGCCCGTCCACACCTGGCTTCCCGACGCGCACGTCCAGGCGCCGACCGCGGGGTCGATGATCCTCGCGGGCGTGCTGCTGAAGCTCGGCGCCTATGGTTTCATCCGCTTCATGATGCCGATGTTCCCCGATGCGTCCGCTCAATTGATGTGGATCGTCTTCGGCCTGTCGATGATCGCTGTGGTCTACACCAGCCTCGTCGCGCTGGCGCAGAACGACATGAAGAAGCTGATCGCTTATTCGTCGGTCGCGCATATGGCGATCGTCACCGCGGGCCTCTTCGCCTTCAACCAGCAGGGGATCGAGGGCGCGCTGATCATCATGCTCAGCCACGGTGTCGTCTCGGCCGCGCTCTTCTTCTGCGTCGGCGTGATCTATGACCGGCTCCACACGCGCGAGATCGACCGTTACGGCGGCCTCGCGGTGAACATGCCGGCCTATGCGCTGTTCTTCATGCTGTTCACCATGGCATCGATCGGTCTTCCGGGCACCAGCGGCTTCGTCGGCGAATTCCTGAGCCTGCTCGGCATTTACGAAGCGTCGAGCGTCGTCGCCTTTGTCTGCACCACCGGGATCATCCTCGGCGCCGCCTACATGCTCTATCTCTACCGCCGCGTCGTGTTCGGCGAACTCACCAAGGACGATGTGAAGGCGATGCCCGATCTCAACCCCCGCGAATGGGCGATCATGGCCCCGCTCGCCGCCGTGGCGCTGTGGATGGGCGTCTATCCCGAAAGCTTCCTCGCGCCGATGCGCGGCGACGTGACGACGGTCGTCGCGCGCCTTGCCCCGGCGAAGCCCGCGGGCGACGCGCACCTCGCCGCCGGCAAGCCCAAGCCTGCCGCCGCGCACGGAGAAGCCGCGCACGGATCGAGCCATGCGGGAGGCGTCCAATGACCGCCGATCTCGCGCTCATCTGGCCCGAGCTGATCCTGACGATCGGCGGGCTCATCACGCTGATGCTCGGCACCTTCGTCGGTGACCGGCAAGTCGGCCTCTACCAGCTCAGCGCGCTGTTGACGCTCGCTGCGGCAGCTGCTGCCGTGGTCGCGCTGTTCGGGGTCGAAACGACCGTCTTTTCAGGGACGCTCTCGGTCGACGGCTTCGGCGGCTTCGCCAAGCTGCTGATCTATGCCGCGAGCTTTATCTGCATCCTCATCGCGCCGCGTTTCTTCTGCGGCGGGATGCGCGCCGAATATCCGACGCTGATCCTGTTCGCCGCGCTCGGCATGGGCATCATGGCCTCGTCGCGCGACCTGATGACGCTTTACGTCGGGCTCGAACTCAACAGCCTTGCCGCCTATGTGCTCGCGAGCTTCATGCGCACCGACGAGCGGTCGAGCGAAGCCGGCCTCAAATATTTCGTCCTCGGCGCGCTCGCCTCGGGCATGCTCCTTTATGGCATCTCGCTGCTCTATGGCTTTTCGGGCACCACCGATTTCGCGGGTATCGCGAAGGCGATGGGCGGCGAGCTCAATATCGGGCTGATCTTCGGCATCGTCTTCGTGCTCGCGGGGCTGGGCTTCAAGATCAGCGCGGTGCCGTTCCACATGTGGACGCCCGACGTTTATGAGGGCGCACCGACCCCGGTAACGACCTTCTTCGCCACCGCGCCGAAGGTCGCGGCGATGGCGCTGATGACGCGCGTCGTGATCGACGCGATGGGCCCCGCGGCCGGCGCGTGGCAGCAGATCATCATCTTCCTCGCGCTCGCGTCGATCATCCTCGGCGCGGTTGGCGCGATCGGGCAGAAGAATATCAAGCGCCTGCTCGCCTATTCGTCGATCAACAATGTCGGCTTCATGCTCATCGGCCTCGCCGCCGGAACGCAGCAGGGGGTCGAGGGCGTTCTCACCTATCTGCTGGTCTATATGCTGACGACGCTCGGCGCTTTCCTCGTCGTGCTCCAACTGCGCGATGAGGGCGGCAATCAGGTCGAGAGCATCCCGGCGATGGCCGGCCTGTCGCAGCGCCGTCCGGGGCTTGCCGCGGCGATGGCGGTGTTCCTGTTCAGCCTGGCCGGCATCCCGCCGCTGTTCGGTTTCTGGCCGAAATATCTGGTGTTCGAGGCCGCGGTGAACGCGAACCTCGTGCCGCTGGCGGTCGCGGGTATCGTCGCTTCGGTGATCGGCGCTTTCTATTATATCGCGATCATCAAGACGATGTATTTCGACGACAAGTCGGACACCGAATTTCCGAAGGGCGGCGGCGCGATCGTCGAGGATGCGGTGATCACTGCGAGCGCCCTCTGGCTCTCGGTCATCGGCTACCTCTTCATCCCCGCGCTGGCGGTTCTTTCGGCCGGCGCGGCGGCGGTGCTCTTCTGATCCCGCCGATCGAGCGGATAGCGCAGACAGGTTCGACCAACGCCGACCTGCTGGCGCGGCTGGCAGGCGGCGAGCATGTCGGCGAGGGGCACTGGCTGGTCGCCGATCGCCAGACCGCCGGACGCGGACGCCTCGGCCGCGGCTGGAACGACGGGCTGGGCAATTTCATGGGCTCGACTGTCGTCCACCTGACGATTGGCGATCCGTCGGCGGCGACGCTCGCGCTGGTCGCTGGCGTCGCCCTCGCCAGGACGGTGACCGCGCTCGCGCCCGATGTCGACGCGCAGCTCAAATGGCCGAACGACCTGCTCGTCGGCGGCGCGAAATGCGCCGGCATATTGATGGAGCGCACGGGCAATTCGGTCGTCATCGGGATCGGCGTCAACCTCGTCGCCGCGCCCGAACTGCCCGATCGCCCGACCGCAACGCTGGCGGCGAAGGGCGCCGTCCTCGACCGCGATCATTTCGCGAACGCGCTCGGCATCGCGATGATCGACGCGTTGTGGACCTGGCGGCAGGAAGGCGTCGCGAGCATCGTTCGCGCGTGGATTCCGCAGGCGCATCCGGTCGGCACGCCGCTGCGCGTCTCGGAGCAGGGTATCGACGGCTTTTTCGACGGTCTGGCCGACGACGGCGCGCTGCGCTTGCGCCGCGAAGGCGGCGAGACCATGCTGGTCCATGCGGGCGATGTCGAACTCCGCCGCCCGGTCGCATAAGGATAACAGGATGCTGCTCGCGATCGACGTCGGCAACACCAATGCCAAATTCGCGCTGTTTCGCGGCGAGGAGCTGCTCGCGCGCTGGCGGATCGCGACCGACGACCGGCGCACCGCCGACGAATATATGGTGTGGCTTGACCAGCTGATGCGGATCGAGGGCCATGAGCGTCGCGAGGTCGACGCGGTGATCATCTCGACCGTCGTCCCGCGCGCGCTCCACAATCTCCAGCTGCTCGCGCACAAATATTTCGGCGTCGACGCGCTCATCGCGGGGCGCGATCCGGTGAGCTGGGGCATCGCGCTCAAGGTCGACGAACCGCAGTCGGTCGGTGCCGACCGCGCGTGCAACGCGATTTCGGCGCAGGCGGTCGAGCCCGGAAAGGACAAGCTCGTCATCAGCTTCGGCACCGCGACGACGCTCGACCATATCGGTCCCGACGGCGCCTATATGGGCGGGATCATCGCGCCCGGGGTCAATCTGTCATTGGAGGCATTGGTCGCGGCGGCGGCGAAACTGCCGCGCATCGCGATCGAGGCACCGGCGACCGACAGCGTTATCGGGCGGACCACCGAAAGCCAGATGCTGATCGGCGTCTATTGGGGCTATGTCGCGATGATGGAAGGGCTTATCGCGCGTATGAAGGCCGAAATCGGCAAGCCGCTCACCGTCGTCGCGACGGGCGGGCTCGCGACGCTTTTTCAGGAACAGGCGCACCTGTTCGACCGCATCGAGCCCGACCTGACGCTGAACGGGCTGATGCACCTTTATAACCAACGAAAGCCAATAATATGACGACTCCGGGCAAGGAGCTGCTTTTTCTCGCGCTGGGCGGGTCGGGCGAGATCGGCATGAACGCCAATCTGTACGGCTGCGACGGCAAGTGGATCATGGCCGATCTGGGCGTGACCTTTGGCAGCCACGATTATCCCGGCATCGACATCGTCATGCCCGACCTCGAATTTATCGAGGACCGCAAGAAGGATCTTCTCGGTATCATCCTGACGCACGGGCACGAGGATCATATCGGCGCGATCCCCTATCTCGCCGCCGAGCTTGGCGTGCCGCTCTATGCCAACCGTTTCACCGCGGGGCTGATCGCGCACAAGCTCGCCGAAGAGGGACTGGAGAAGGAAGTCGAGATCAAGGTCGTCGACATCGACGACAATTTCCAGCTCGGCCCGTTCGGCATCCAGCTGGTGCCGCTCGCGCATTCGATCCTCGAAATGAGCGCGGTGGTGATCGACACGCCCTATGGCCGCGTCTTCCACACCGGCGACTGGAAGCTCGATGAGGAGCCGATCCTTGGGCAGCCCGCAACCGCGGCGGCACTGACCGCGATCGGCGACGAGGGCGTTGACGTGCTCGTCTGCGATTCGACCAACGCGTTCAACGCCGAAGCCTCGGGCAGCGAGGGGGCGCTTCGCGAAGGACTGGAACAGGCGGTCGGCGCGGCGAAGGGCAGGGTGGTCGTCACCACCTTCGCCTCGAATGCCGCGCGGCTCGCGACGCTGGGTGCGGTCGCGAAAGCCACCGGGCGCAGCCTGTGCGTCGCGGGGCGTTCGCTCGACCGCATCCTCGGCGTCGCGCGTTCGGTCGGCTATTTGAAGGATTTCCCGCCGACGGTCGATTTCGATGAGGCGATGCGCCTGCCGCGCGACAAGGTGATGGTGATCGCCACGGGAGGCCAGGGCGAACCGCGCGCGGCGCTCGCGCGCATGGCGGCCGACATCCACCAGATCAAGCTCGAGGCGGGCGACACGGTCGTTTTCTCGTCGAAGCAGATTCCCGGCAACGAGGTCGCGATCGGGCGGATCATGAACCAGCTCGCCGCGAAGGACGTGCTGACGGTGACCGAGAAGCAGGCGCATATCCATGTCAGCGGCCATCCGGGGCAGCCCGAGCTCGCCGCGCTTTATGGCTGGCTGCGGCCGAAGCTCGTCGTGCCGGTGCATGGCGAGATCCGCCATATGCACGAACAGGCGCGCTTCGCGCTCGAAAAGGGTGTGCCCGACGCGCTGGTGCAGGAAAATGGCGATCTGGTGAAACTCGCGCCGGGACCGGCGAAGATCGTCGAGCGCGTACGTGCGGGGCGGCTGATCCTCGATGGCGACGTGATCCTGCCTGCCGACGGCGAAACGATCAACGAGCGGCGCAAACTGTCGCTCAACGGTCATATCACCGTGGCCGTGATCTTTTCAGGCAAGCGTTTCGTCGAAAGCGCGATCAGCTATCGCGGCGTGCCGGTCGAGGACGAGCGCGAAGCCTTCATCGACGAGATGCGTGAGGCGGCCGAGCAGGCGGCGACCGGCCCCGCGCGCGACGAGGACAAGCTGCGCGAGGCGATCCGCCTAGGCGTGCGCCGCGTCGCGACCGACTGGACGGGGAAAAAGCCTGTCGTCGACGTCATGCTCGTCGATATCTGAGCCGGGGAAGACTGCGATGAAATGGACTTCGGCGCTCGCCATCTATCTGCTGTTCTGGGCGTTCAGCGCCTTTTTCGTGCTGCCCTTTCACGGGCGGCGCGCGAGCGACGACGCGACGCCGCTGGTGCGCGGACAGGAGCCGGGGGCGCCCGCGACGTTCCGTCCGGGGCGCATCATGCTCCAGATGACGATCGTCGCGACGGTCGCTTTCGGGCTCTATTACATCGCTTATGTGAACGGCTGGGCCGATCCCGACGTGCTGACCGGGCGGGCCTGACCCGCCGGCGCGTAATAATCCCAAAGTTCAGGAAAGTTCAGCCTATTGCTTCCCCGATCCGGGCACCGCGGGGTGCTGGACGCACCCGGCACGCTCCGCCTTACGACCGCTTTTAGCCACGAAATGAAAGAGCGGGGCGAAGGTTGGCATAGCCGGATAATGTAGGAAAGGCCTATTTAAAGGCGATGCCGGCTTTGGGGTGGAGAGCTGCCACTGCTTTCTCCAGCTTCGTCATCCCGGGCTTGACCCAGGACCCGCCTTTTCTTCCTGACAACGGCGAAAAGGCAAGGCAGGCCCCGGGTCAAGCCCGGGGTGACGGTAAAGAGAACGTCCGCTCCCGGTCGTTAGCGGCCGTCCCGCCCAATCCTATCGAATTCGATCAGCCCCGCAGGCGGTCGATCGCCTGCGCCAGCGCGACATAGAGCTTGCCGATGTCCGACGAGAGCAGCGTCACGCTGATCGCCGATCCGTCGCGCGCGCCGATCAGCAGGCGCAGCATCGCCTCGAAATCGTGGATGAACTGGTTCACCGAGGCGTGGAAAGCATCGTCATTCTGGTAGATGCGCAGGATTTCCTTGGCTTCGCTATTTTCGACCAGCTTGACCGCGCGCCGCGCGAAGACGCCGCGGTCGCCCTTGAGATAGGCGTCCCAGGCGGTGTCGCTGACTTCGCTCGAGAGTATCTTGGTGAGGTCGATCGCGGTCGATTTCAACGCCTCGGTCAACAGGCCGGCCTGCTTGGCGAGCGAATCGCGATCGGACGCGGCGATCGCCTGTTCGGCCTCGTTCACGCGCTGCTCGACGCTCGCGCTCGTATCCATGATCGTGATCAGCTGGCGCATCAGGCGATCGGCGGCGCTGTTGGCCGCGGCGACCGCGCGCGCCGATGCTTCCTCGATCGCGTTCAATTGCGCCGTCACCTCATTCTTGAACGCCGCGTCGATCGCGCCGGTCGCGGTCGCCTGCATCGCGTCGCGCGCGCCCGACACCAGCTTTTCGAGCGTCAGCCGCGCCTCGTCGGCGGCCGAATCGGCGGTGGTGCGGACCTCGGCCAGCGTCGCGATCATCCGCGCGCCACCCTGTTCGGAGAAGTCGTCGGCGCCCTCGCGCAGCTTCGCAAGCGCGGCTTCGGCGTCGGCCAGCGCGCCGTTGATCCGGTCGGCCAGTTCCTGCTGGCTCGCCGCATGGCCCGCCATCTGCTCCTCGTTCGCCTTCAATGTCGTCTGCACGGCGTTGACGTGCGACACCGTCGACTGCGCCACCAGCTCGGAGGCGTCGAGCAGCGGGCGCAATTGCGACAAGGCGGTCTGCGTCGTCTGACCGTGCGTGGTGATGCGGTCGAGCGCGTGTGGCAGCGTCTCGTCGAGCTCGCGCGTCACCGCGTCGAGTGCGAGCAGGAGCGATTCGGCGTGGCCGATGAGCTGGTGCGCCGAGGTGTTACCGCTCTGCACTTCCTGCATGAACGCGCCGAGCTGCGCCTTGGTGTCGTCGATCGCGCGGCCGATCACGCCGGTGCTCGCGGTGACGCTCACGTCGAGAATTTCGAGCTGTCCGCCGACATCGGCGACATGCGCGGTGATGCGCGCGGCGAGCGCGTCGCTGGCGTCGGCGTGCGCGACAAGCTGCGCGCCCATCGCATCGCTGGCCTCGCGCGCCGCCGCGAGCCGGGCGTCCATCTGCGTGGCGGCGGCATCGACGCCGTCGCGGAACTGCTGCCAGCTCTTGTCGATCTCGCCCGTCATCGCGGCGACGGTCGAGGTCATCTCGCCGCGCGCCGAAACGGCCAGGCTCGTCATCTGGGCGAGCGCGGCGCCATGCGCGTCGGTGACCTGCGCCGAGACGGCGAGCAGGTCGGACTCGGTTTCCTTTGCCTGTCCCTGCAGCGCGACGATCGCCTCGAGGATGCTCGCGGTCGCGGTGTCGCTGGTTTGCGCGGTCTTGGCGGCTTCCTCGCCCAGCGCGGCGAGCCGCGCCTCGAGGTTCGCGCCCTGCTGATGCGCGACCAGCCCCGCCTCGCGGAAATTGACCGCTAGCCGCTGCGCGACGTCGTCGATCCGCGGCAGGCCGGCGAGCAGCCCGTCCATCCGCTGCAGCGCGACGTCGCCCGACCGTGCGAGCTGGTCGTGGGCGTTGGCGATCACCGAGGCGTTGCTCGCGAGCTTGTCGCTGCTTTCGGTGAGGCGCGAGACGGTATCGAGACCGAGCTGCTGGACGAGCTTCGCCTGTTCGCCGAGCTGCTTTTGCGCATCGGCGAGGTGCAGGCCGAGCGCGTGCATCGACTGGTTGAGCGCCATATTCTCTTCGCGCAGCGCCGTCGCGACGCGGGCGAAGCGGCCCTGTTCGGATCGGCTGGAGCGCAGCAGGATCATCCATAGCACCGCGAGCAAGGTCAGCGGCATCGCGATCGTCGCGATCAGCAGCGGCCAGTCGGCGAGCGCCGGCGCGCGGGCGAAACCCTCGGTCGCCGCCGCGAGCGCGAAACCCGTCCAGCCGATCGCGAGCAGGACGAGCAGGGCGGGGACGGTTCGGTCGTGCCATGCCGGCGGCGGCGCGTCCTCGGCATCGTCGGCATCGTTCAGCGAGGACATGTCGAGCCAATCCCGTTCGGCGGGCGCCGCCGCTTCGGGCGCGGCCACGGTTTCGCGTTCGGGCGCTTCCGCCGGCGTCACGCTGTCCGCTTCCTGATTTGCCGCGGAATCCCGCCACAATCCGACGATTTTCTTTTCCCCTGTCATCCCGACATCTTAGCATCAAATGCCCGCCATGAAACGGAAACTTAACCACAGGCTGCCAAAGCTGTGGAATGTCGTTCGACAGTGGCCCCCTCGATCGTTATCTGAGCGCCGCGTTCGGCGACGATCCGGCAATGGCGATGGATTTGCGTGGGGCCTTCACCGGCAGCGCCCGCGATCTGGCCGACCTGATGCGCCGCGCGCGCTGCGACGCGAACTGGGAAATGGCGGCGCTCCGCCTGAAGGGGCTCGCCGCGACCTTCGGCATCATTCCGCTGATCGAACTCGCCGAAGCGGCGATGGCGGGGGCGCCGGGCGATCCCGCCATATTGCGCCGGATCAACCAGACGATCGACGAGATCGCCTGACGACCTAAGCCCGCCAGGACCGGTGAAGCGGGTTCAATTCCCGTTCAGCCGCTTTCCCCCAGTGAAATATCGATGTCCGCTGTCTTGCCATGGCAACGCGACGCGGTTAGCCGCGTTATCGACGCGCGGCCAAGCTTGCGCGCGCCCGATTTTGCGCGCGTGGCGATGGCCGCCGAGTTCAAAGGAGAGATTTCGATGTTCAACCGTTTTCGCTCGATGTCCGCAACGGCGATGGCAGCCGTGCTGGGCTGCGCGCTGATGGCGACCGCGGCGCCGGCTTCCGCTCAGAAGAAGGAAAAGCAGAAGAAGGGCGAAGAAGCCAAGGGTGAGGGTCTGTCGGCGAGCAAGGGCTTCGCGCCCGCGCTCAAGAAAATGACCGATGCGACCACGGCGAAAGACACCGCGGCGCTCCAGGCCGCGCTGGCCGAGGGGCAGAGCACCGCCACCACGCCCGACGATAAATATCTCGCGGCCTTCTATCAGCTCCAGCTCGGCATCCTGAACAAGGACCAGACTATTCAGGCGCAGGCGCTCGACGCGATGCTCGATTCGGGCCGCACGCCGCCCGAGAATCTGGCCGTCTATAACTTCTTCTCGGGCAATTTCGCCTATGGCGCCAAGGATTATCCGAAGGCGATCAAGCGCCTCGAAGCCGCGAAGGCCGCGGGTTCGACCGAACCCAATGTGCCCGTCCTCCTGATGGACAGCTATTTGAACGCCGGGCAGGTCGAGCAGGGGCTCGCCACCGCGAAGGCCGCGATCGAAGCGAGCCGCGCCGCGGGGCAACGGCCCTCGGATGAACTCTATGTCCGCCCGATCAAGGCTTTGCAGGCCGCCAAGCGCAACAATGAGGTGCTCGACCTCATGACGCTGCGCCTTCGCGACTACAACCAGCCGACGGTCTGGCGCCAGACGCTGTTCATCGCGCTGCAGTCGAACCAGGACAAGGAAGTCGGGCTCGACATCTTCCGCCTGATGCGCGCCACCGGCGCGATGCAGGAGCGTCCCGAATATGCCGAATATGCCGCGCTCGCGACCGAAGCCGCGCTGCCGGGCGAGGTCGTCTCGCTGATCAAGGCCGGCAAGCAGAGCAATGTGATCCCCGCCAGCGACGCGAAGTTCAATGAGCTTTTGAAGAGCCAGACCGAGCGAATGGGCGACGAGGAATCGACACTCACCGCCTATGCGCAGAAGCCGTCGACGCTGTCGAACCCCAAGGTCGCCGGCGCGACGGGTGACGCGATGGTCGGTTACGGCCGCCATGCCGACGCCATTCCGCTCTACAAGGCGGCGCTGGCCGCCGGCGGCGACAAGGACCTGTGGACCTATCGTCTGGGCGTCGCACAGGCGCAGTCGGGTGATGTCGCGGGTGCAAAGGCAAGCTTTGCGCAGGTGACGGGCCCCCGCAAGCGGCTTGCCGAATTGTGGACGGTGAAGATCGACACGCCGGCAGCGGCTCCGGCGGCCGCCGCAGCGCCGGCTGCACCCGCAGCGGCTCCCGCGACGGGCGACTGAACCGGCGATCAATGAAAAAGGGCGCCACTCCGGCCCGGAGCGGCGCCCTTTTTCATGCCTGGAGAATCAGGATTCGACCGGAATGCCGGCGAGCTGCTTGGCCGTGCGAATCGTCAGCGACGTCTTGACGCTGGTGACGTTCGGTGCCGACGTCAGATGCGCGGTCAGGAACGACTGGAAGCTTTGCAGGTCGCGGGCGACCACCTTGAGCAGAAAGTCGATCTCGCCGTTCAGCATATAGCATTCGCGCACTTCGGCGAGGCCGCCGACATAATCCTCGAACGCCTTGAGGTCGGATTCGGCCTGGCTGCGCAGGCTGACCATCGCAAAGACGGTGATGCCATAGCCGAGCTTCGCCGCGTCGAGGTCGGCATGGTACGAACGGATCACGCCCGACTCCTCGAGCGCCCGCACGCGGCGGAGGCACGGCGGCGCCGTCAGCCCCACCATCTGTGCCAGTTCGACATTCGTCATCCGCCCGTTTTTCTGCAGCTCGCCCAATATCTGCAAATCAATCTGATCGAATTTCTGACTAGCCATCGTTGAAACATCCGCTTTCCAAAATTGCGGTGACCATAATATTATTTCAGACGATTGCAATTGTCCCACAATGCGACGCGGACGGTTAAGGCACTTTCATGACCACTGAATTCACGCTAGCCGGTAAACATATGCTAACCAACGACCGACGCTGTGGGGCTGATTTCGCGTGACCGCTGACTCGATGATTGCGACGATCTTGCGCCAGGCGCCTGCGGATCGTCGCGCGAGCATCACCGCGTGGCGACAACTCTCCGATATTCTGGCTCAGCGCGGCAATCAACTGGGCGATGACGATATTCGCCGCAGCCTGCACGCGCTCGCCGTATTGCGGCCCCGCGTCCCCGAAGCGGTGCGCCGCGACTGCGCGCGCGCGATCGCGCGCCACGGTCGCTTCGCGCCGCTCGTCGCGCTCTATGCCAACGATGTTCCGGCGGTATCGGCGATCATGCTGCGCGAGGTGCGGCTGGCTGAAGCCGACTGGCTCGCGCTGTTGCCCGCGACGAGCGCGATGGCGCGCTCGGTGCTCGCCGGGCGCCGCGACCTGCCGGAAAGCGTCACGCGCGCCCTGGCCAGTCTCGGCAGCGCCTCGGTAGCATTGCCGCAGCCCGCGAGCGTTGCGGTCGAAGAGCCGGTCCCGGTTCCGTCGATTGCGCCGGCTGCGGACGAATCCGTCGCGGATAGTGGCCCCAGCCAGATCAGCGAACTGGTCCGCCGGATCGACAAATATCAGTCGACCCGCGGCCAGCCCGCCACACCGCGCCCGCCGCGCGCCGCTTTCCTGTTCGAAACCGGGCCCGACGGCGTGATCCACTGGGTCGACGGCGTGACGCGGGGGGCGGTGATCGGGCTGTCGATCGCCGAGGCGGCCTTCGGCGGCGAGCCCGGCACCGACGGCCTCGCTGCCGGCGCCTTTCGCCAGCGGGCGGAAATCATCAATGCGCGCATGCTGCTGGAGGGGACGCCCGTCGAAGCCGGCGAATGGCGCTTTTCGGCGCTGCCCTGGTTCGATCCGGCAACCGGGCAGTTCCGCGGCTATCGTGCGAGCGCGCGGCGCCCGCACCGCAATGAAACGCCCTATGGCGGGACGGTTGCCGAAGATTCGGGTGATTCGATCCGCCAGTTGATCCACGAGCTGCGCAGCCCGCTCAACGCGATTTCCGGTTTTGCGCAAATCATCTCGGGACAGATGTTCGGGCCGGTGAGCCAGGGCTATCGGGGGATGGCCGACGCGATCGTAGCCGATGCCGCATCGGTCCAGGCAATCATCGACGATCTCGAAACCGCGGCGCGCAGCGATGCGGCGGCGCCGGCCCAGCCGGCCGAAGAGGTGGTCGATATCGGCGCGATCGTCACGCAGATCGAACGCGACCTCGCCGCACTGCTGGCCGATCAGCGGGTCGACCTCAGCATCTCGCGCGTTGGCGGTCCCTTTCTCGGGCTCGTCGGCGACGCCAATGTGCGGCGCATGGTCGGGCGGTTGCTGACGGCGCTCGTCGATGTGTCCGAACCGGGTGCGATTTTGGTCGGGCAGCTCGTCACCGAGTCGCGGCACGACGACATGCTCCAGCTGCGGATCGTCCGCCCCGCGGCGATCCGTTTCGCGACGGCGTCGGACCTGCTCGATCCGGGCTTCAGCCCCGAGGGCGAAGCGCCCGGTGCCGCGGTGCTTAGCCTCGGCTTTTCGCTCCGCCTCGTCGACAGCCTCGCCCGCGCGATCGGCGGACGGCTCGATATCGGGCATAACGCCTTGACCTTGCACCTGCCCTCCGCCAACTCGAAGGCCGAGGTCGAGCTGGAGGCGCAGCAGGGCGAATAGGCCTGCAGGCCGGGAAGCTGGCAAAGGGGGGCGTGGTGCAGCCTGCGGGCAGTTTCTTTGCATATCCGGCCGCGTCGGAGATGGTCACGCTCGATTCGGGTGAGAAGCCGCGTTTCTGGGTCACGATCGACACCGAGGAGGATTTCGACTGGGATGCGCCGTTCGCGCGCACCGGCTATCGCCTCGCCTCGGTCCCGGCGCTCGCCGAATGCCAGGGCTATTTCGAGCGCGCCGGGGTGAAGCCTATCTATCTGGTCGACTGGCCGATCGTCACCGACGAACGCGCCGCCGAGATCCTCGGCAGCGCGCAGCAGGCCGGGCGCTGCGAGATCGGGGCGCAGCTTCACCCCTGGGTGACGCCGCCGCACGACGAGGAAGTGGGGGCGCGGAACAGCTATGCCGGCAACCTGCCGACGGGTTTGCAACGCGCCAAGATGACCGCACTGCGCGACGCGATCCGCGATCGTTTCGGCGTTCAGCCGACCGCCTATCGCGCGGGTCGCTATGGCCTGGGCACCGAAACGGCGGCGATGCTCGCCGAACTGGGATTCCGCTGCGACACGTCGGTCCGGAGCGGTTTCGATTATCGCGCGGGCCATGGCCCGGACTATCGCGACGCGCCGCTTCATCCCTGGTGGGTCAAGGCGGGACAGGGCGCGGTGCTCGAGATTCCGGTCACGACGGTATTCGGCGGCCTCTTCGGCAACGCCGGACGCCGGGTTTATCACCGGGTCGCGCAGGGTGGCACGCACGCCGGCGCCGCGCTCGCGCGCCTCGGCCTCGTCGAGCGGATCGCGCTGACCCCCGAAGGCATTCCCGCCGAGCGCGCGTGCCGGGCGATCGACATCGCGGTCGACCTGCGTCTCCCGGTGCTGAACTTCTCCTTCCACTCGCCGTCGCTGCAGCCGGGCAACACCCCCTATGTCCGCAGCCAGGCCGACCTCGACCTCTTCTATCGCTGGTGGGACGTCGTGCTCGGCCATCTCGCGCGGCGCGGGATCGAGGCGACGACCGCGGCCGAAATATTGGCGATGGCCGAGCGCAAGGCGGCGCGCTGAGGTTGGCGCTTGCCAATGCGCCGCGCCGTCCGCTATCGCCCGCACATTCCCCGACCGGGTTTCGAGAGGGGGCCTGTAGCTCAATGGTTAGAGCTGGCCGCTCATAACGGCTAGGTTGCGGGTTCGAGTCCTGCCGGGCCCACCATTTCTTCCACCATTTTCCTTGCAAATCCGAACCGATGACGGTCCATTGCGCCGTCAGAAGGAGAGGGACATGGGGAAAGGTCGGACCATCCTGGTCGGGGGTCTTGCGGTCATCGCGATCGTGGCGGGAACGGTGGCGGTGCGCACCGCGAACTTCGCGCCAAAGGATATCGCCGACGGCGGCGGCGTCCGGCTTGCCGCGGTGCCGGCCTATGATTTGGACGCCGCGGTCGCTCATTTGAGCGCCGCGGCGCAGCTCCGCACGATCTCGCATCAGGACGCGGCCGACAACGACATCGCCGAATGGGACAAGCTGCACACCTGGCTCGCGGCGACCTATCCCGAAACGCACGACGCGATGACGCGCACGATCCTGCCCAACCGCACGCTCATTTATCACTGGCCGGGCAGCGACGCGTCGCTCGCGCCGATCATCGTCATGGCGCATCAGGATGTGGTGCCGGTGACCGAGGGGACCGAAGGCGACTGGAAATATCCGCCCTTCGCCGGGACGATCGCCGAAAAGGCCGTCTGGGGACGCGGCACCGTCGATGACAAGGGATCGCTGATCGGCCTGTTCGAGGCGATCGAGGCGCTGGCGAAGCAGGGCTTCCAGCCGAGGCGCGGCATCTATCTGGTGTCGGGGCACGACGAGGAAGCCGGCGGTTCGGGTGCGGTCGCCGCGGCCGCGAAGCTGAAAGCCGAAGGCGTTCGTGCGCTCTATACGCTCGACGAGGGCAGCGTCGTGCTGCTCGATACCCCGGTGATCGACGGCCCCGCCATCCTGATCGGCGTCGCCGAAAAAGGCTATGCGACGCTGAAAGTCACCGCCAACGCGCCGGGCGGGCACAGCTCGATGCCGCCCGCCGAAACCGGGGTGACGACGCTGGCGCGCGCGGTGCTCGCCATCACCGAAAAACCTTTCCCGATCGAAATGCGCGGACCCGGCGCGGCGATGGTCGAGGCGCTCGCCGCGCATAAGGGCGGGACGACCAAGATGGCGGTCGCCAACAAATGGTTGTTGGGATATCTTGTCAAAAATCAGCTTTCGGCGTCGCCTTCGTCGGCGGCCGCCTTTCACACGACGATCGCGCCGACGATGCTGGAGGGCAGCCCCAAGGAGAATGTCCTGCCGCAATCGGCCACCGCGCTGATCAACTATCGCATCGCGCCATGGAACAGCTCGGCCGACGTCATGGCACGCGCGAAGGCCGCCGTGGGCGACGCGCCGGTCGAACTCAGCTGGGTCAAGCCGCCGAACGAGCCGTCGCGCGTGTCGTCGACGCGTTCGCAGGGTTGGAAATATGTGGTCGCCGCCGCGCGCGCCGATGCGCCCCGCGCCGTCGTCGCGCCCTATCTGGTCGTCGCGGCGACCGACAGCCGCAGCATGGAGCCGATTTCGGAGGATGTGTACCGCTTCATGCCGATGCACTTCACGCTGAAGCAAACCGCGATGATCCATGGCACGAACGAACATATGACGATCGACAGCTTCAAACGCATGATCGATTTCTATGCGCGGCTGATTGCGACATCTGCGGGCTAGGGTCAGGACCCGTTAATTGCGCGATCGAGGCGTCGAAATGGCGAAGATATCGGGTTCGGGCGGATGCAGCGGGTAGCATCGCTACCCGCAAGGCCGCGCGAGCCTGAGGTCGAAGCCATTTCGACGTCCCTGCGGGATTTGACCGATTTTGCCCATGGCTTCGTCGGCAAGTCTTGAAATATCGACATATTCCTGCGCCTTGCCTCCTCGCCCTGAGCAAAATCGCTTCAAACCTCGATCGCGCAATTAACGGGTCCTGACCCTAGACTTGGGCGCGCCGGCTGTCTAAGGCGCCCGCAGCGTCGGGGAGTGGCGCAGCCCGGTAGCGCGCTTGCTTTGGGAGCAAGATGTCGCAGGTTCGAATCCTGTCTCCCCGACCATTCAACCCTTTTTGTTCGCCGGCTTTCCGGATCCCCGGGGGCGCCGCGGCGGCGGTGAGGTCGGCGCCTCGACCGGGACGCCCGTCCGCGCATCGACCGCCCCGTGCAGCCGCGCCGGGTAGATACCAAGGCCGGCAGCCCAGCGCGTCAGGCTCGCGGGGCGATAGGCCGCCACCTTGCGCCAGCGATCGAAGACGCTGCCGTCGATCGTTTCGTTGACGCTGAGCCATGACCCCTTGCCACCCGGAGCGGCTGGCGCGGCGATGCGGCGGTGAAAGCGCCGGCCCAGCTTGACGATGCGATAGAGCCCATAGAGAAAACTTCTGAAACTATCGTGGATTGGCGCTCCGACTTCATAGCCCGTGGGAACGACTTCTCCGCGCCAGGCGAGGCCGAGATTGCCCGCCTTCTTCATCAGCCAGGCAAGCGGCAGCTGGGGCATGTCGTCGCCTGCGATGCCGCCGCCGACATTGGCGTGCGCGCCCGCGAACCAGCGTTGTTCGACGATCGTCGGCCGGACGCGGCGTTTGCCCGGCGGATCGGGGGTGTCGGGGGTGAAGCGCGTCCAGAGCGTCGGCGCGAACGCCGCGCGATGTTCGTCGAGCGCGAGCGCTTGATAGGCATGCTCGAAAATCGCCGACAGCCGGGTGTTGTGAAAGCCGAAGCGCCGGCGGCTGATCCCGGGAATATTGCCGAACGGAATGCCGAGCGCGCCGACGGTGTCCCACACGCCGATCATTTTGATCGGGACCCGCCGCGAGTGGCGCAGCAGGCGCTTCTCCGCGGGCGGCAGGTTCTTCGTCTGGTGCAGTTCGACAAAGGAGGGCGCCCGATCGTCGAGGCGGTAGCGTTCGTAAAGCTCCTCGACCGAAAGCGGCGAGCCGGGGCGCAGCAGGCCGCAGCGCGCGATCATGCCCGCGACGCTGCGCGCGGTGAAAGCGCCGCGGCTGAAACCGAAGAGGAAGATCTGGTCGCCCCGATCATAATGACCCATCAGCCAGCGATAGGCGCCGATGACGTCGCGATCGAGGCCATAGCCGAACGCGCCGCCCCGGATGCGTTCGCCGCGCGGGGTGCCGACCCCGGCGGTGTAATAGCAAGGTTGCGGCACATCCGCGGCGTCGTGCGGCGCGACGAGCTGGCTCAGCCGCCAGACGCTCGTATTGTCTTCGAAGCTGTTCCAGGTGCCGTCGAGCAGGAGGACGAGCCTCTTGCCCGGCATGGTCACGCTCCCTTTTGCCATCGCGTACTGCTCTCCCATCGGGCCGGGGTCTGCGGAATGGTCGCAAGGCGGCGTGCGGGCACCCGGGCACAAAAAAAAGACGGCCTTCCCGAAGGAAGACCGTCCTTTTTCGTTTCAGTCAATGCCCCGAAGGGCTGCGACTTACTTCGTTTCTTCGGCCGGAGCGGCAGCGGCGTCAGCCGGAGCAGCAGCAGCGTCGGCCGGAGCGGCAGCGGCGTCGGCCGGAGCAGCGGCTTCGGCGCCAGCGGCAGCAGCGTCGGCACCAGCGGCAGCGGCTTCGGCGCCGGCAGCAGCGGCGTCGGCGCCTTCTTCAGCAACAGCTTCAGCAGCCGGAGCTTCGGTGGTGGCTTCTTCAGCAGCCTTTTCACCGCAAGCGGCGAGGGCGAACATGCTGGCAGCAACGGCGATAGCAGCAAACTTCTTCATGATGTGTGGGCTCCCTAAAATGCCTTTCCGCGTCCGGGAAAACTTCCCGTACCGCGAGCGGCGGGATTTAGCCGTTCCGCGTGAATCGTCAACAAAAATAATTGAGATGGCCGGTGCGCGCGGGAATCTGTCATTTATCCGTAACGGTCACGGAAGCTCGCTATCCTCGCTGTTCGCGAGAATCGCCAGAACCGCGCTCCAGACCACCACATTCTGCCGCAATTGGACAGGATCGATCTTGTCGAGCGTGTCGTCGGGTGTGTGGTGGAGATCAAAATAACGTGTCCCATCCTGTGCCAGATCGATCGCCGGAACGCCCGCCTGAACGAGCGCGCCGACGTCGGCGCCGCCGTTCGCGGGCTGCTTGCCGCGCACGACCCCGAACGGCATCACCGCGGCCGCGAGCCGGTCGGCGAGCGCCTTGGCGCTATCGGGCAGTTTGAAGTCGATGCGCCACACGCGATCGGCGCCGAAGTCGGATTCGAGCGCGACGGCGTGCTTTTCCTTGCCGTGCGCGTCAAAATAGGCCTGGCCGCCGAACACGCCGACTTCTTCGGCTCCCGCCCACAAGATGCGGATCGTGCGGCGCGGCTGGCCCGCGGTCATTACATGTTTGGCGGCGGCGGCGACGATCCCGCAGCCCGCCGCGTCGTCGATCGCGCCGGTGCCGAGATCCCAGCTGTCGAGGTGGCAGGCGACGATGACCGGGCTCGCGGCGGGATCGCGCCCGGGCACTTCGGCGATGACATTGCCCGACTTCTTCGTGCCGAGGTTCCGCGGGGTGAGGACGAGCTTCATGCGCAGCGGTCCGGATGCCGTGCCCGCCGTCACGCGCTTCCACTGGCGGACGAGCTGGTCGGCGTCGGGGTTCGAGATGGCGCCGGCGGGGATCGGCTTAACGCCGGGCTCGAAATTGGTGCCGCCGGTGTGCGGGTTTCGATGATCGTCGGTGCCGATCGCGCGGATGACGGTCGCGATCGCGCCCTTCTTGGCCGCGACATTGGCGCCGGTGAAGCGGCCGCGGCCGTAATAGCCATAGCCGCTGCCGTCCTGCGCGGGCGCCATCTGGTGATCGATGAAGGCGATCTTGCCCTTCACTTGGGTGTCGGGCGCCGCGACGAGCGCATCGAAACTTTCGAAATAGGCAATGTCGCCTTCGATTCCCTTCGCGCCGGTCGAGGCGCTGGTGCCGAGCGCAGTGATCGCGAGCTTCTGCGGCAGGAAGGGGCTGGTCAGCCAGGCCTCTTCTGCGCCGCGCACCCACACCGGCATGTCGAAGGGCTCGTCGCGGACGCCCGCGAAACCCATCGATTGCAGCCGCGCCACCGCCCATTTGCGCGCGGCGGCTTCGGCTTCGGTGCCGGCCATCCGTTGTCCGATCTCGGTCGTCAAATCCTCGGTGATCGACCAGGCGAGGTCGTCGCCCTGCTGCGCGAGCTCGGCCGCGCTGGGCGGCGCGGGATTCGACGCCGACAGCGGGGTAGCGAGGAGGGCGAGGCTCGCGCCGCCAAGCGCGAGAAGGCGGGCAGGAATGGGTTTCGTCATGTCCTTGTCCTAGCGGGGCAATTCGGCCCGCCGCAAGCGCCGATTGCCAACCGCGCCCCCATTCGCTAACCGGCCCCCAACTCTCCCGGCCGCAGGACCGCGGCCCAGCCAGACTTCGGAGCATATCCCATGGCCGCCCAATATAGTTTCGTAATGAAGGGTCTGAACAAGACCTACCCTGGCGCGCAAAAGCCGACGCTCAAGGATTTGAGCCTGCAATTCTATCCCGATGCCAAGATCGGCATCGTCGGTCCGAACGGCACGGGTAAATCGACGCTGATGAAGATCATGGCGGGTATCGATACCGAATTCAGCGGCGAAGCCTGGCCGGGTGAGGGGATCACCGTCGGCTATCTCGCGCAGGAGCCCGAACTCGACCCGACCAAGACGGTCAAGGAAAACGTCATGGACGGCGTGCGCGGCGTCGCCGACATGATGGAGCGGTTCAACGAGATCAGCACGCTGATGGCTGATCCGCCCGCCGATGCCGATTTCGACGCGCTGATGGAAGAAATGGGCTCGCTGCAGGAAAAGATCGACGCGGTCGACGGCTGGACGCTCGACAACCAGCTCGAAATCGCGATGGAGGCCCTCCGCTGCCCGCCGGGTGACTGGGGCGTCGAGAATCTGTCGGGCGGCGAAAAGCGCCGCATCGCGCTCACGCGCCTGCTACTCGAAAAGCCGTCGATCCTGCTGCTCGACGAACCGACCAACCATTTGGACGCCGAAAGCGTCGCGTGGCTCGAAAAGCACCTCGTCGACTATCCGGGCAACGTCATCCTCGTCACCCACGATCGCTACTTCCTCGACAATGTCGTGAACTGGATTCTCGAACTCGATCGCGGCCGCTATTTCGTCTACGAAGGCAATTATTCGACCTATCTCGAAAAGAAGGGCAAGCGCCTCGAACAGGAAGCGCGCGAGGATGCGGGTCGCCAGAAGGCGATCAAGGACGAACTCGAGTGGATCCGGCAATCTCCTAAAGCCCGTCAGGCCAAATCGAAGGCGCGTATCAAGAGCTTCGATCAGCTCGTCGAGGCGCAGGAAAAACGCATCCCCGGCAAGGCGCAGATCGTCATCCAGGTTCCCGAACGCCTTGGCGGCAAGGTCATCGAGGTCGAAGGCATTTCGAAGGCCTATGGCGACAAGCTGCTATTCGAGAATCTCAGCTTCTCGCTCCCGCCCGGCGGCATCGTCGGGGTGATCGGGCCGAACGGCGCGGGCAAGTCGACGCTGTTCAAGCTGATCACGGGGCAGGAAGCCCCCGACAATGGCAAGGTCACGATCGGCGACACCGTTCGCCTCGGCTTCGTCGACCAGAGCCGCGACGATTTGAAGCCCGACAACAATGTCTGGCAGGAAATCTCGGGCGGGCACGAGCTGATGAACATCGGCAAGCACGAGATGCAGACGCGCGCTTATGTCGGCGCTTTCAACTTCAAGGGCGTCGACCAGCAGAAGAAGGTCGGCCAGCTGTCGGGCGGCGAACGCAACCGCGTCCATATGGCGAAGATGCTGAAGAAGGGCGGCAACGTCCTGCTGCTCGACGAACCGACCAACGACCTCGACACCGAAACGCTCGCCGCGCTCGAAGAGGCGCTCGAGAATTTCGCGGGCTGCGCGGTGGTGATCAGCCACGACCGTTTCTTCCTCGATCGCCTCGCGACGCACATTCTCGCGTTCGAGGGCGACAGCCATGTCGAATGGTTCGAAGGCAATTTCGAATCCTATGAGGAGGACAAGATCCGCCGCCTCGGCGAAGGCGCGACGCGCCCACACGCGACGACCTACAAGAAGCTGTCGCGCTAAGCCCGATGGCGGGAGAGGCGGCACCGGTGTCGTCGAGCGCGATCCGTTTGGATGCGGACGCGCTCAACGCCTTCATGGCGGAGGCCTTTCCGCATTCGGAGCCGGGCTCGCGCGGCACTGTCGTCTCCGCCGCGCCCGGCCATGTGCAGGCGCGGATGGACCCGAATGACAAGGCGCTGCGCCCCGGTGGGCTGATCTCGGGCCCGACGCAGATGGGCTTTGCCGACATGGCGGCCTATGCGCTCGTCCTCGCGCATATCGGCCCAGTCGCGATGGCGGTGACGAGCGCGCTCAATTACCAGTTCTTGCGCCCGTGCCGCCCGGGGCCGCTGTTCGCTGATGCGTTCATGCTGCGGCTCGGCAAGCGGCTTGCGGTGATGGATGTGCGGATATGGACCGACGATGCCGACCGGCCGGTCGGGCAGGCGAATGTGACTTACGCGATTCCGTGAGGCTGGTGGCTCCTAACCCGTCGCCCCCGCGAAGGCGGGGGCCGTTAGAGAGGTAGCTCAAGGCCGACTGCGGCCCCCGCCTTCGCGGGGGCGACGTTCTACCGCTTCATGCACTGGCGGACATCGTCGCGCTTATATTCGCTGCAATTCCACAGCGCCTTTTCGAACCCCGCCTTGTCGTCGCGGAGGTAGGAGAAGCTCATCGCGGCGCGCTGCGTATCGTTCATCGCGTCGCTGTCGGGTTTCAGCACCGGGTTGGTCCAGCCCATGAACTTGCAATAGGGTTTGTCGCCGCAGAGCCGCAGCGCGGTGGTCACGAAGCTTTCGGGCGCCGCCTTGCGGTCGAGCTGGATATAGATGGTGTCGCGGCCCGCGCTCGCGCCGGCGCCGGGCACGATCTTCGCCTCGCCGATCGCTGCATTGGCATCGACCGGAGCACTGTCGGCGGACAGGCCCAGCGCGATCGCGTGGAGCGGGGAGATCGCCGCGAGCTTCGCCACCGGCCCGTCGCTGCCCGATACCGCGCCGCGAAAGGCGCCCGGCGTCCCCCAATAGCCCGGCCAGCGGAAGAAGAGATGCGTATCGACGATCGCGATCTTTTCGAGGCTGTCGCTCCAATAGGGGCGCACCCAGTCGGTGTGATAATGGGTGGCGAGACCGACCTTGGGATAGGTGCCGCCCGCCAGCATCAGGTCGGCATTGTCCCGCGCACGCTGCCACGCCGCGTCCGAATAGCGGCGCGCGAGCGCGCCGTCGCAGGTGAAGGTGAACTGGCAGCCGGTGACGCGCTCGGCCCCCTGGAACACGACCCCGCAGATCGATTTGGGGAAAGCGGGGTGGCGCGCGCGGTTGATCACGACCTGTCCGACCGCCTGCTGCCCTTTGGCGTCGTCGCCCGCTTCATAGAGCATCGCCGCGGCGAGGCAGTCGCGCGCGCGCGCCTTGGCGTCGCCGCCGCCGGCATAGACGAAGGGGCGCGGCGCGACGAAACCCTTGGTGATGAGCGGAATTTTCGAATTTTGCGTGCGCGCGTCGGCCTCGGTCACCGGCGCGAGTTCCATCGGCGGCGCTTCGGGCACGATGTCGGCGGGCGGCGCCACCGGGTGCGGCCGCGCCATATAGCGCGCGCCGTCTTTCGCACCATTGGCGTAGAGAACGCCGCCGATCGCCAGCGCGGCGATCAGGACGAACAGCCAGCCCGTCCAGTCGCGCCGCGGCGGCAACGCCGATTCATCGCCTTTGGGGCGCATGGCGAAGGGTCAGATTTCCGGGAGGAAATCGGGAACCGACAGATAGCGTTCGCCCGTGTCGTAGTTGAAGCCGAGTACGCGGGTGCCGGGCGGAAGCTCGGCGAGCTTCTGCGCGATCGCCGCGAGCGTCGCGCCCGACGAGATGCCGACGAGCAGACCTTCCTCGGTCGCGGCGCGGCGTGCGAAGGTCTTCGAGTCGGCGGCGTCGACCTTGATCACCCCGTCGAGCAGATCGGTGTGCAGGTTGCGCGGGATGAAGCCGGCGCCGATGCCCTGAATCGGGTGCGGCCCGGGCTGGCCGCCCGAAATGACCGGCGAGAGATCGGGCTCGACCGCAAAGACCTTCAGGTTCGGCCAATGCTCCTTCAGAAACTGCGCGCAGCCCGTGATGTGGCCGCCGGTGCCGACGCCGGTGATCAGCACGTCGATCGGCGCATCCTTGAAGTCGGCGAGGATTTCGGGGCCCGTCGTGCGGACATGGACGTCGATATTCGCCTCATTTTCAAACTGCTGCGGCATCCACGCGCCCGGCGTCGTCTCGACCAGTTCGATCGCGCGCTCGATCGCGCCCTTCATACCCTTTTCGCGCGGCGTCAGGTCGAAGGTCGCACCATAGGCGAGCATCAGCCGGCGCCGTTCGACCGACATGCTCTCGGGCATGACCAGCACGAGCTTATAGCCCTTCACCGCGGCCGCCATCGCGAGGCCGATGCCGGTGTTGCCCGACGTCGGCTCGACGATGGTGCCGCCGGCTTTCAGGCTGCCGTCCTTTTCTGCCGCCTCGATCATCGCGAGGCCGATGCGATCCTTGATCGACCCGCCGGGATTGCTGCGTTCCGACTTCACCCAGACTTCGGCGTCGGGGAACAGCTTGGCCATACGGATGTGCGGCGTGTTCCCGATGGTATCGAGGATCGAATTGGCTTTCATGATCGGTGCGCTCTTTCCTTGAATTCGAAACGCGGGTCGCGGCGGACGCGATTTGGCCAGTCCCCGGCGCGCAGCCAGAGGGCCTCGTCCGCCAGTGCCGGCGTCGGCGCGGGTTGTAACGATGCGAGGAGATACTGTCCATAAGGCCAGTCCCCGATCCCCGAGTCGGCGTTGATATGACCGAAGGGACCGGCGTTGACGAAGCGCGCGTCCCAGCGCCGCGCGAGGCGCCACACCTGGGCGGTCTTGGCATAATGATCATTGTCGCTGGCGACGACGATCATCGGCGTGAGCGATGTGAAGGTAGGCGAGTCGGCAAAGCTCAGCGTCCTATGCTTGTACCGCAGCCGGCCAAGGTCCGGCGGCGCGACGAGCAGCGCGCCCGCGATGCGCGTCCGCGTCAGCGCGCTGGCGCCGGCGAACCAATGGGCAAAGGCGTGGCAGCCGAGGCTGTGCGCGGCGACGAGCACGGGTTCGCTCTCGCCTTCGATCGCGGCGGCGATTTTCCGAACCCACTGCTCCTTGTCGGGATTGCTCCAGCTCCCGAGCTCGATTCGCTCGCTATCGGGGAATTTCCGTTCCCACAGGCTTTGCCAGTGGGTCGGGCCGCTGTTGTTGAGGCCCGGAATCGTGAGGATCTTATGACGGATCGTCGCGCTGTGCATGACGGTTTCTCCATTGAGGGGACAAGGGGAACCGCGGTGACGGGTGGGAGATAGATAACTCAACAAATTAAATTGACAATATGTTTCGGACGGACCGAGCGCGAGGGACGGCAAATGGTTTGACCCTATGGCTTGCTTTGCCTGAACTGCGGTTCGAAGGTGCGCGCACGGCGGAGTTCGGGGAAGATCCAGGCCCAGAGCGCGGTCACGCCGATCGCACCCGCGCCGCCGACGACGACCGCGCCGACCGGCCCCAGCGCCGCGGCCATCGCGCCGGCGCGCATTTCGCCCAGTTCGTTCGAGGCCGAAATCGCCAGCCCAGATGCGGCGCTGACCCGCCCGCGCATATGGTCGGGCGTGTTGAGCTGGATCAGCGTGCCGCGCACGAAGACCGAGAACATGTCGGCCGCGCCCATGATCACGAGCACGCCGAGCGACAGCAACAAGTTGGTCGAGAGCCCGAAAATCACCGTCCCGGCGCCGAATACCGCGACCGCCCACAGCATCTTCACCCCGACGTTGCGCTCGATCGGGCGGATAGCGAGGCCGACGGCGACGGCGACCGATCCGAAAGCGACGGCGGCGCGCATCAATCCCGCGCCTTCGGGCCCCGCGTGCAATATGTCGCGGGCAAAGACCGGGAACATCGCGGTCGCGCCGGCAAGCAGCACGGCGAACAGGTCGAGCGTGATCGTGCCGAGCAGGAAACGCTCGACCCACACGAATTGCAGCCCGTCGACCATCTCGCGCAGCGGGTGACGGCGGACTTCGGCGGGCGGGGGCAGAACCTGCCGCACGCGGCTCAGCGTGAAGGCCGAGATGGCGAGGAGGATGGCCGAGAAGACATAAACCGACCCCGGATGCGCGGCATAGATCAGGCCGCCCGCGGCGGGGCCGATCACCGACGCCGATTGCCACGCGATGCTGCTCATGGCGATCGCCTGCGGCAGCACCGCGGGGGGCACGATATTGGGAGCGATCGCGCTCATCGCCGGGCCCGAAAAGACGCGCGCGACGCCGTGCAGCGCGGCGAGGCCGAAGAGCAGCGGCAAGGTCAGCCCGTCGACCCAAGTGAACCAGCCGAGCGTCGCCGCGATCAGCAGGTCGATGAGGTTCGAGAAGATCGCGACGCTGCGCCGTTCGAAGCGGTCGGCCGCCCAGCCGGCGACGGGGGTCAGGATCGCGAGCGGGACGAACTGGAAGAGGCCGAGCAGCCCGAGCTGGAACGATGCCTCCTTGATTGACATGCCATAGTCGGAGCGCGCGGTGTCATAGAGCTGGTAGCCAATCACCACGACCATCGCGATCGTCGCCATCACCGCGGTGAAACGCGCGAGCCAGAAATAGCGGAAATCGGGAAAGCTGAGCGGGGAGGGGGCTTTGGGCGTTGCCTCCGGCATTACCGGTTCTTCGCCTTCGGGTGGGGGGATCGTCGCCATCGCCCTTCGCCCTAGCTCGCTTTTCGATGCTGTCCAGATGGCATGGCCGTGTCGTTCGTCGATTAGGGGGTGTCATCGGTCGGAGCGGCTGGCAGAAACGCGCGCACCGGAGTCAGGGAGATCAAGGAATGAATCGCAAATTTGCCCGCTTTGGCGGCGCCGCCATGGCTGCGACGCTGCTCGCGCTCACCGCTTGCAACGCATCGGACAACAAGTCTGCAACGGCCCAAAGCGCCAAGTCATGGACCGAGTTTCGCGACAATTTCCTCGCCGGCTATTTCCCGCTCAATCCGAATTTCGCCGTCTATCAGGGCAAGCATGAGTATGATGGGCAACTGCCCGACTGGTCGCCCGAGGGCCTCGAAAAGCAGGCCGCCTATCTCGAAAAGACGATCGCCGATGCCAAGGCGTTCGACGGCGAGATGACCGACGCCGAAAAGTTCGAGCGCGACTATCTGATCCATGTCGCGCAGGGCCAGCTCTTCTTCCTCCGCGATACCGATTTCGCGCAGAAGAACCCGGCTTTCTATACCGGCGCGCTCGACCCCAATGTCTATATCGCGCGTCCTTACGCTGACGCGACGACGCGGATGAAGGCGTTCATCGCCTATGCCGAAAAGGTCCCGGCGGCGGCGGCGCAGATCAAGGCGAACCTCAAGCTCCCGCTGCCCGCGACCTTCGTCAAATATGGCACCGCCGGCTTCGGCGGCTTCGCCGATTATTACAAGGGCGACGCCAAGGCGGCCTTCGCGTCGGTCAAGGACGCGGCGCTGCAGAAGCAGTTCGACGAGGCGGCCGAAAAGGCGGGCGCGGCGATGACCGACCTTGCCGAATATGTCGGGTCGCAGCCGGGAACCGCCGACGGCTATGCGCTGGGGGCCGAGAAGTTCGCGAAGATGATCCTGACCAACGAGGGCGTCGATACCCCGCTCGCCGAACTCGAGCGCATCGGCCGGGCGGACCTCAAGCGCAACCAGGACGCGCTGAAGGCGGCTTGCGCGACCTATGCCGCAGGGATGACGATCGCCGACTGCATGAAGAAGATGAATTCGGACAAGCCCGAGGGCGGCCCCGTCGCCGAGGCGCGGCGCCAGCTTCCGGTCCTGCGCGCCTTTCTGGTCGAGAAGGACATCGTGTCGATCCCCGGCACCGAGCAGGCGCAGGTCGAGGAATCGCCGCCCTATAACCGGCAAAACAGCGCCTATATCGATATTCCGGGACCGTATGAGAAAGGCCTGCCGTCGGTCTATTATATCTCGCCGCCCGATCCGGCGTGGGACAAGGCGACGCAGGACGCCTTCATTCCGGGCAAGAAGGATCTGCTCTTCACCTCGGTCCACGAGGTTTGGCCAGGGCATTTCCTGAACTTCCTCCATTCGAACCGCGCCGAGAGCATCTTCGGCAAGCTGTTCGTCGGCTATGCCTTTGCCGAAGGCTGGGCGCATTACACCGAGGAGATGATGTGGGAAGCGGGGCTGGGCGAAGGCGACCTCGAAACGCATATCGGCCAGCTATCAAACGCGCTGCTGCGCGATTGTCGCTATATTTCGGCGATCGGCCTCCACACGCAGGGAATGACGGTCGCGGAATCGGAAAAGCTGTTCAAGGAACAATGCTATCAGGACGAAGGGAATGCGCGGCAACAGGCGGCGCGCGGCACTTATGACCCCGCCTATCTCAACTATACGATGGGCAAGCTGATGATCCGCAAGCTGCGTGAGGATTGGACGAAGGGCGACCGGACGAAGTGGAAGGCCTTCCACGACGAATTCCTGTCCTATGGCGGCCCGCCGATCCCGATGGTCCGCGCCGCGATGATGAAGGAGGACGCGCCGAAGGCGGTGTTCTGAAGCCGATGACCCACCCGGCGGCTAGCTTCTATCGGGCTGGTCGCCGGGCTCCGCTCAGTTTGAGGGCGCGCGCAGCCGTGCGACGAAAAAGCCGTCGAGGCCGCCCGCGTCGGCGAGCAGGCCGGGAAGGGTACGGATGAACCCGGCAGCGTCGGGTGCGATCGCACCGGGCAGTTCGTCGAGGCGGACGGGGTCGACGGCCCAATTCTTGTGACGATCGAGGAACGCCGCGATCTGGTCCTCTCCCTCGGCGCGTTCGAGCGAGCAGGTGGCATAGACCAGCGTCCCGCCCGGCTTGACCCAGCGTGCCGCGCGCGCGAGCAGATCGGCCTGCAGGGCGGCCATATCGGCAATCTGCCGCGGCTCGATGCGATGGAGCACATCGGGGTGGCGGCGAAAGATTCCGGTCGCCGAGCAGGGCGCGTCGAGCAGGATCGCATCGGCCGGTGCGCCGGGTTCCCACGAGCGGATATCGCCCTGCACGATCGCGGCCGAAAGGCCCGTGCGCTCCATATTGGCGCGCAGCCGCTCGAGCCGCTTGGCGCTGGCATCGACCGCGATGACATCCCAGCCCGCGGCGGCGAGCTGCATCGTCTTGCCGCCGGGCGCGGCGCAGAGATCGAGCACCGTCCGGCCTTCGCCGGCGCCGAGCAATCTTGCGGGCAGGCTGGCGGCCAGATCCTGCACCCACCACCCGCCTTCGTTGAAGCCCGGCATCGCCTCCACCGCCTGCCCGCGCGGCAGCCGGCGATGGCGCGGCGCGAGCGTCAGCGCGTCGGGCCATTCCTCGGCGCCGGGTTCGGCGGCGAAGCTGAGGTCGATCGGCGGCGGTGCGCTCCAGCTCGCTTCGGCGGCTTCGACTATCGACAGGTCCCATTGCTCGGCCCACCGTTCGGCGGCGGGCAGGGGAAGCGTCGCGCGTTCGGGCAGCGTCCATTCGTCCTGCTGCGCGCGCGACAGGATCGCGTGGACGAGCCGCCGCGGCCCGCCGTCGACGAGCGGCAGCGCGGTCGATACGACCGCATGGCCGGGGCTTTTCAGCACCAGCAACTGCGCGAGCGCGATCCGCAGCACGGCGCGCGACTTGACGTCGTCGGGCAAGATCTGCGCCGTCGCCCCGTCGATCAACGCGTCGATGTCGACCATCCAGCGCATCGTTTCGGAGGCGATCGCGACGGCGAAAGCGCGGTCGGCGCCGGTCAGCCCCTGCGCGGCAGCGTGCATCGCGACGTCGAGCGGATCGCCGCGCCGCAGGATCGCATCGACAAGGCGGAGCGCGGCGCGGCGCGGCGCCATGCCCGGCGGATCGGCCTCGCCCGGCGACCGGCGGCGGCGCGGGGAGCGACGATCAGCCATGACCGGGAACGGCGTGGTTGGCGTGGCGCATGAAAAATCCTATATTGCGGGCATGACGAACGACAGCAGCCCGAACGCGACCATCGGCGGAACGCCGCGCGCTGTAAAGCGCCCCGCGCATGTGAAGGCGCCCGAAGGCTGGACGAACAGCGCGGTCCCGGCGCCCCGGCCGATCCATGAGGACAAGGCCGAGGATCAGCCCGGCGGGCGCAACCCGGTGCGCTATGGCGACTGGGAGCTCAAGGGCGTCGCGGTCGACTTCTGAACTGCGATGATATGCGGCCGAGCGGGGCCGCCAAAACACAAAAGGCCGCCCCCGGAACCGAACCGGGAGCGGCCTTGTGTTTATCTGCCTTTAGGCGGCCGGCAGTTCGGTGTTCAGCGGCATCTTGCCGCTCTTGACCTGTTCGGCGAACACTTCGCGCATCAGCTGCAGCGAGAAGAGGTGCGCGAAGATCAGGCCGAGGATGCCGTTCTGCATCAGCTTGCGCAGCACGTCGCCGCGCAGTTCGCGCAGCTTGTTCTCGTCGACCATCTGGAAGCCGCGATAGACAAAGGGCTTGTCATTGCCTTCCTGCTGGATCGCGACTTCGCCGTCCATCAGAAGGTCGGCCTTTTTCAGCTCGTCCATGAACATGCCGGTGCGCTGGCCGGCTTCCTCGAAATTCTTGCAGAATTCGAGCACGGCCTTGACCTGGTCCGACGGCTGGCCGTCGACGAACAGCACGTCGCCTTCGTCGAACTTGCCGAGCGCGCCCGAGGTCGGGTCGAAGCACAGCGACAATTCCTCAGAATTGGGCTGCAGCTTGGCGAGCAGGAAGGGATAGCGGCGGATATAGGCCGGGACATAGACCGGATTGATCAGCTTGCCTTCGTCGTCGACGAAGGTGTTGATGCCTTCGTTGAGACCCATCAGCGCGAGCGGAACGGGGTTGTCGCCGGCCGAAAAGACGATCGGGAAGAAGCGGCAGGCCGACACGAATTCGTCCGAGGTCAGCGGAATCGCGTGCTGGCCAACCAGGAATTCGGCGCTGTCGAGCGGACGGGCGCGGAAATCGGCGTGATCGACGCTCGAAAGCGGGACGAGGTCCTTATAGAACAACGGCAGGTTGGCAGGTGCGGGCGCAGTGGCCATGTTTCAACTCCGGTAGGTTCCCATCGGCGGGACAAAAAAGATACAGCGCCTTATTGACCTGCGCCGCGCGGCGCAAGGGGGCGATCGCGCGGAAGGCGCTCGCAGGCGGGGCGTCAGGCGATGAGCTTGCCCGGATTGAGGATGCCTGCGGGATCGAGGCCGGCCTTGACGCCGCGAAGCGCCGACAGCCGCGCCGGGCTGTCGAGTTCGGCCAATATGTCGCGCTTCATCTGGCCGATGCCATGTTCGGCCGAAATCGATCCCCCGAGTTCGACGACGTGCGAATAGACGAGCCGGCTGACCGCCGCGCCATGTTCGGCGAGCCAGGCGGCGCCATCGACCCCGGCGGGCGGTTGGACGTGATGATGGACATTGCCGTCGCCCAGATGCCCGAAGGACAGCACTCCGATGCCCGGAAAGGCGCGATCCAGCCGGTGCGGATTTTCGGCGATAAAGGCGGGCATCAGGTCGACGGGCACGCTGATGTCATGTTGCAGCGCGGGACCTTCGGCGCGTTCGGCTTCGGAAATGGAATCGCGCAGTCGCCAGAAATCGTCGCTTTCGCGTTCGTTTTTGGCAATCACGACATCGCGGATCAGGCCGGCGTCGATTGCCGCGGCGAGCTGCGGGTCAAGTGCCTCGCCCAGCGCCTCGTCGCTGTCGCCCGCCAGTTCGAGCAGCACATGCCACGGCTGCGCGGCGGAAAGCGGCGCGCGCGTCTGGGGAATATGGCGCAGCACCGCATCGAGGCAGCTTTGCGGGATCAGCTCGAAACCCTCGAGCGCATCGCCGATCGCGGCGTCGAGGCGGCGCAGCAGCACGAGCGCACTTTCAGGCGAATCGACGCCGATCCACGCGGTGCGCCGCGCCGCCGCGGCGGGGACGAGATGCAGGCAGGTGGCGGTGACGATGCCCAATGTTCCCTCGGCGCCGCATAGCAGGTGCCGCAAATCATAGCCGCGATTGTCCTTTTTGAGCGGCGCGAGCCCGTCGAAGATGCTGCCGTCGGGGAGCACCGCCTCGATCCCCGCGACCAGCGCGCGCATCGTCCCGTGGCGCAGCACCTGCGTTCCCCCCGCGTTCGTCGACACGAGCCCGCCGATCGTCGCCGATCCCTTGCCGCCGAGGGTGAGCGGAAAGCGCAGGCCGTGCGCCAGAACATCGTGATGGAAGCTTTCGAGGATCACGCCCGCCTCGGCGACGGCGAGCCGGGCGGCCTCGTCGACTTGGCGTATCCGGTTCATCCGCCGCAGGCTCAAGAGCAGCTGGTCGCCGCTGGCATCGGGGGTGGCGCCGCCGACCATGCCGCTGTTGCCGCCCTGCGGGACCAGCGCGACCTTCGCGTCGGCGCACAGCCGGACGACCGCGGCCACTTCTTCGGTCGACGCGGGCGACAGCATCGCGGCGGCACGGCCGTGGTATTTACCCCGCCAGTCGGTCAGCCAGGGCGCGATCGTGTCGGGGTCGGCGCTATAGCCTTTGGGCCCGAGCAAGGCCGCGAGGTCACGCAGCAGCGATGTCGATGGCGCCCGCGTCATAGCTTCCACTCCGTAAATTTCCCGCGCCCGATCGCGAATGAGGGGAGACAGTTCATTTGATGTTCAATCATCCTCGTTAAAGGGGGCGATGGACGAATCGCGTGTATTCGTCCAGCGGGGATGGACGCGGGAGCCGAGGGTGAGCAGCATCTTTTGTCACGACGCCAAGGGAGCGGCAGCGCAGCTGTGTTGACGGCGGCTTTCCTGTGGTTCGCCGCGGCCGTGCCGGCCGCCGACGCAGCGCCGCCCCCGGCGGCGCCCGACCCGCTGGTGGCGATTTCCACGCCGACCGTCGATCAAGCCTCGTCCTTCTGGCAGATGGTGATCGAGCAGCAACTGATCATCCGCGTTCCAGCCCGGCGGTCGCCGATCAACAATTTCGCCGCCGACCGCTCGACGCCCAGGCGGGAAATCGAATTGCCGATCGTCTGGAAAGAAAAGAAGGCGCCCAAATGCGTCGCGATGCGCAACATCATGGGGATGCAGGCGGTGCAGCGCGATAGCATCGACCTGATCACACGGCAAAAGCAGCGACTGCGCGCGCAGCTCAATCGCGGTTGCCGCGCGCTCGACTTCTATGCCGGTTTCTACATGCAGGGCAGCAAGGACGGCAAACTCTGCGAGGACCGCGACCAGATCCACGCGCGCACCGGCGCGAAGTGCGAGATCGACAAGTTTCGGCTGATGGTCCCGGTTCACGACGACGAGGACGATTGATCGCGTTTTTCGCGGCCTTTCCTTGACTTTTCTCCGCCGTTTGCCCAAGGGCCGCGGCAACGTCCGCCTGCGTGGGAGGCGGCACGCTCCTTTATTTCCGGACATATTGCCTCATGAATTTTGCCGACCTCGGCCTTTCCGACGAACTTTTGCGCGCGATCGACGAGTCGGGCTATAACGAACCGACCGCCATTCAGGCCGGCGCGATCCCCTCGGTGCTGATGATGCGCGACATGATCGGCATCGCCCAGACGGGGACGGGCAAGACGGCCTCCTTCGTGTTGCCGATGATCGACATTCTCGCGCACGGCCGCGCCCGCGCGCTGATGCCGCGTTCGCTGATCCTCGAACCGACGCGCGAACTCGCGGCGCAGGTTGCGGAAAACTTTGAAAAATACGGCAAATATCACAAGCTTTCGATGGCGCTGCTGATCGGCGGCGTGCAGATGGGCGACCAGGTGAAGGCGCTCGAAAAGGGCGTCGACGTGCTGATCGCGACCCCGGGCCGCCTGATGGACCTGTTCGAGCGCGGCAAGATCCTGCTGACCGGCTGCAACCTCCTGGTCATCGATGAAGCCGACCGCATGCTCGACATGGGCTTCATTCCCGACATCGAGAATATCTGTACCAAGCTGCCCGCGAATCGGCAGACCCTGTTGTTCTCGGCGACGATGCCGCCGCCGATCAAGAAACTCGCCGACAAATTCCTGTCGAACCCGAAGACGGTCGAGGTCGCGCGCCCCGCGAGCCGCAACGAGAATATCGAGCAGTTCCTCGTCAAGTCGTCGGAGCGCGGCAAGCGCGACACGCTGCGCGACCTGATCGAGGCCGAGGATATCGGCACCGCGATCATCTTCTGCAATCGCAAGACCACTGTGCGCGAGCTGGCGAAATCGCTGCAACGTTACGGCTATAAGGCGGGCGAGATCCATGGCGACATGGACCAGTCGAGCCGCATCGCCGAACTCGATCGCTTCAAGGCGGGCACGATCAACATCCTCGTCGCGTCCGACGTCGCGGCGCGCGGGCTCGACGTCAAGGGCGTCAGCCATGTCTTCAACTTCGACGCGCCCTGGCATCCCGACGATTATGTCCACCGCATCGGCCGCACCGGCCGCGCGGGCGCCAAGGGGCGCGCGTTCACGCTGGTGACGCCGTCGGACGACGAAGCGGTCGACAATATCCAGAAGCTAACGGGCTACAAGATTCCCGTCCACGGCGGCGGCAAGCCCGACGCGGCGCCCGCGAAGGAAGAGGCGCGCGAAGAGCGCGAACCGCGCCGCGAAAAATCCGAACGCGGTGGCCGCGGCGGCAAGGCCAAGCGCGCCGAGGCGGCCGAAAAGCCCGCCCCGAAGCCCGCGAAGAAGGCCGACGACCGTCGGGCGCCGTCGGCAAAACAGCGCCAGCAGGACGACGACGGCCCGGACGACGGCTGGAATGGCCCGATGCCAGACTTCCTGTCAGTGGGTTTCGGCAGCTAGGGATCGCGTTGCAGCGCCCTAGCTTCGCCGCTGCGATCCGCTAATCAGTTCCTCGACGGCGCCACGCGAAAGCGCCTGCGAGGCGAGGACGACCGATGTCTCGACCTGCCGCGCGGGCACATCCCAGAAGGTGCGTAGCAGCGCCGCCACATCGTCCTTCGATACGCGGACGAAGCCGTGACGCTCGTAAAATCGGATCGCCCATTCGGCCGCCTGCCACGTTCCGATCAGTATAGGCTTGTCACCGGCCCCGCAAAGATGCCCGAGCAGCCTCGAGCCGATGCCGCTGCCCTGATAGTCCGGCAGGACATAGGCGTGGCGGATCAAGTCGACCTTGCCGCGCTCCTGCACGCCCATCACGCCCACCAGGCGGCCGTCCACGACGCAGCCGCTGAAGGCCACGCCATGCGCGATTTCGGACGCCAGTTCCTCCGGCGACATATAGGGATCGTGCCAGCGATCGGCAGGGATTACGCCACGATAGGCTTCGGCCGCGCAATTGATGATCCGAAGGACCTCGCCGAAATCCGCCGGGACGATGCCGCGCATCTCGACCTTAAGTGCTGCGCCATTTCGCTCTGCCATCCTCTTCGACCTCCAAAAAACGGGAACCGGGCCCGTCCTAGTGGGAGAAGATGGCGCCGCTCTTGTATGAAATTGCAGCCCGGATGCGATGGGCGCGGGCATATTGGCCGGGCGTGTAGCCATAGCGCGCCACGAAGCCGCGGTGCATATGGCTTTGATCGGCGAAGCCCGCTTCGATGGCGGCCTCGGCCAAGGGCGTTTCGCGTCGGATCAGCCTTCGCGCCAGATCGAGCCGTCTCTGCATGGTATATGCGTGCGGGGTCAGGCCCGTCAGGCGCGAAAAGGCGCGTAGCGTCTGGAAGCGGCTGAGCCCCACGTGCGCGGCCATCGCGGACAGGCCGTGCTGTGCCGCCGGATCGTCGTCGATCGCCTCGCGGATGCGTAAAATCCGGCGGTCAACTCCGCTCGCGGACGGCGGCGGCGTGCCGATCAGGCCACCGAAGAGAGCGAGCAGTTCTTCGTCCAGATCGCGTGCCGGGTCGGCCCGAAGCGCGGCCCGCCGAGCCCGGACGAACCGGCGCGTCAGCGCGCGGTCGGCAACGACCGGCCGGTGAAGCTCGCGATTCGCCGTCCGGCCCTCGGTCAGGTCGGCCATGATCTCGCAAATCAGCGGCGCCTGGATATAGAGCATCGACCAGGACCGCTCCTCCCCGATGGGCATGCCGTCGTGGACTTCGCCCGGATTGACCGTGATCAGCTCGCCGCGGGCCGCCTCGACCGCGCCGCGTCCGCTCCACGAGCGCTGGGCCCCGCCGGTAACCAAACCGACGCCGAATTCATCGTGCGCGTGCCGCGCGAACGAGCGGTCCGAATGCGCATCGACTGCGGTGATGGCGCCGCCATGCAACGACCGGACGAGGAAGTTTCCGAAAGACATGCTGCCTATCATGCTGCGAAAATGGGGCGAGGCAATCCACGGGCTGCCGTCCCGATCAAACCCGGACCAGCATCTTCCCCATATTCGTGCCCGCGAACAGCCCCAGAAACGCATCCGGCGTCGCTTCCAATCCCTCGTGCACGGTTTCGCGCATCGTCACCGCGCCGCTGGCGATCAGCCCGCCCATGTCGGCGTAGAATTCCTCCATGCACTCGATGAACTGGTCGGTGTAGATGAAGCCTTCCATGCGGATCCGCGCCGGGATCGCGCGGATGAGATATTTCATCTCCTGCGCTTTTCCATCGTTATAGACGTCGATCATGCCGCAGATCGAGAAGCGCGCAAAGTCGTTCGCGGTCGCAAAGGCGGCGTCGAGATGCTCGCCGCCGACATTGTCGAAATAGACGTCGATCCCGGGCTTGCCGAGGCGTTCGAGCGCGGTCGCAAGCTGCGGCAGCACCGGCCCCGCCTTGTAGTCGATCACGGCATCAGCGCCGAGGTCGAGCACCCATTCGCATTTTTCCGCGCCGCCCGCCGAGCCGATCACCGTCATTTCGCGCGCCTTGGCGATCTGGACCACCGCCGATCCCACCGCGCCCGCGGCGGCCGACACGAACACCGTGTCGCCGGGCTTCGCGCTGGCGATGCGCAGCAGGCCAATCCAGGCCGTGCCGCCCGTCAGGCCCATATTGTGCAGGAAGGTCTGCGGCGTCATGCCCGCCGCCAGCGCCTCGGCGGGCAGCTTGTTCGGCATCATGTCGAGCCCAATCACGCCGCCGTCGCGCCAGCCGCCCATGTGAAGGATCAGGTCGCCGGGCGCGAAACCTTCCATTCGGCTTTCGACCACCTCGCCGATCGCGCCGCCGGTCATCGGCTGGTCGATCTGAAAGCTCGCCGCATAGCTTTTCGCGTCGTTCATGCGGCCGCGCATATAGGGGTCGACCGACAGCCAGACGTTGCGGACGCGAAGCTGATCTTTTTCGAGCGGTGCGTCGGGCAGGTCGCGGAGCGCAAAATTGTCGCGCGTCGGCAGCCCCTGCGGACGACTGGTCAAATGCCATGCCTTGGCCATCGGAATCCCCCCATTCCTCAAATTTTCACAGAACAACCGCCATGATCAGAAAAGCCGTTGCCACTGCCAGCCAGTGCCGTTAAGACCCCGCCCGTCGCGGGGCCGTAGCTCAGATGGGAGAGCGCTGCAATCGCACTGCAGAGGTCAGGGGTTCGATTCCCCTCGGCTCCACCAGCGACCCACCCGGCAGCTCATCCCGCGAAATCCCGAATCATATTCTTCGCGATCACTAGCTGCTGGATCTGCGTCGTCCCTTCATAAATGCGGTAAATGCGGCAGTCGCGATAGAAGCGTTCGGCCAGATATTCCTTGAGATAGCCGGCGCCGCCGTGAATCTGGACGACGCGGTCGGCGACGCGCCCGCACATTTCGCTGGCGAACATCTTGGTCGCCGCCGCTTCGACCAATATCTTCTCGCCGCGATCTGCGCGGGCGCAGGCGTCATTGAGCATGCAGTCGGCGGCATAGATTTCGGCCTTGCTGTCGGCGAGCATCGCCTGGATCAGCTGGAAATTGGCGATCGGCTCGCCGAACGCCTTGCGCTCCATCGCATATTGCAGGCCGGCGTCGAGCATGCGCTTGGCGTAGCCGACGCTCGCCGCAGCGACCGACAGGCGCCCGTTGTCGAGGCTCTGCATCGCGGCGCGAAAACCGATCCCTTCCTCGCCGCCGAGCAGCGCGTCGCCATCGACATGCACATCCTCGAGGATCACGTCGGCGATCTGCGATCCCGCCTGGCCCATCTTGCCGTCGGGCTTGCCGATCGACACGCCGGGCGCGTCGCGCGGGACGAGGAAGGCGCTGACATGCGCATTCTTGGGCAATGCCTCGACGTTGGTGCGCGCCATGACGAGGATGACGTCGGCGAAGGGTGCATTGGTGATATAACGCTTGGTGCCGTTCAGCACATAGCCGTTGCCGTCGCGCACCGCGCGCGTCTTCATCGCCGCGCTGTCCGACCCACTGTCGGGTTCGGTCAAACCGAAGGCCGCGATCGATCCGCCGGCAAGCTTCGGCAACCAATGCGCCTTTTGCTGCTCGGTGCCGAAGCCGATGAGCGATTTGCACACCATGCCGATATTGATCGACACGATCGAGCGATAGGCGGGCGAGGCATAGGCCAGTTCGCGGATGAAGCCGACATATTGGCTGACGTTCATGCCCGCGCCGCCATATTCTTCGGGCATCGTCACCCCGAACAGCCCCATGTCGCGCATTTCGGCAAGAATATCGTCGGGAACGCGGCCAAGCTCCTCGAGCTGGTCTTCCGCCGGGATCAGCCGCTCGCGGACATAGCGTTGCAACTGCTCGATGAAGGCGTCGTATATGTCGGCATCCATTCCCGGATTGATCATGTCTTCATGTTCCCTGGTCTATTGTTCGCCATAAGTGTCGATCGCCGCGAAGATACGCGTCAATTGCTCGCGCTCGTCGGCATCGATGTCGGGACGCCAGATTTCGAACAGCAAGATGGTGCGGTCGCTGGTCCCGCGATTCCACGCCTCATGCTCGAAACTGTCGTCGAAGATCAGAAGCTCTCCTTCGCGCCAGCTGCGCGTTTCGGCACCGACGCGCAGCCCGCAACCGTCGGGGACGATCAGCGGCAGGTGACAGATGAGCCGCGTGTTGAGCATGCCGTGGTGCGGCTGGATATGCGTGCCGGGCGTCAGGCGCGAAAAGAGCGCGAGCGGTGCGCGCCCCGGAATTACAGGCTGCGGCGCAAGCTCCAGCGCGGCGAGAGTTGCAGGACACAGTGCCGCCATCCCGTCGGCCACCGCGCCGTCCTTCCAGAGCCATGCCGCGCCCCAGTCGGGCTTGTCGAGCAGCGGGTTGTTCGGCGGCGGCCGACCGGGGGCGGCGGTGACATAGGGGCCGAACGGATCGGAGGCGCCGCCAACCATCGCCAGCAGCTCGGCGCGGATCGCGTCGGTCGCGGCCTCGACCGCTTCCGCCCAGTCGAAATCGGACCGCTCGAAAAAGGGGCGTTGAGCAAGGCCCGGGAAATAGAACATGTTCGGCTGCTGCAGATAGAGCGGCTGTTCGCCGGCGAGCATCCGCAGCGCCTCTGCGACGCGCGGCGTCGCGGTCCCGGCATCGACGCCGGCGTGCCGAAGCTGGCCGAGCAGATGATCGGCAAAGGCGCGGTCGGTGTCGGCGAGAAACTGCTCGGCGCGCTGGAGGCCGGGATGAAGCGACGGCGGAACGCTGCGGGCTTGCGCGGCGGTGCCCAGCGCGAGGCGGTAATAGCTGCCCGCCGCGCGGTCGTCGGCGAGGCGGCGCTTGAGCTCCGCCATCGCCAGCAAGGCCGGGAGATTGCCGCGGTCGGCGCGGATTGCGGCCTCGAGTGCTGCCGTTTCGGCGGCAACATCGCCGCGGTGGTGCGCGTCGCGCGCCTGATCCAGCCATGTCGTCTGACCCGTCATGGCCCTTGGCATAACGGGGCGCCGGGCCTTTGCAAGCGCGCGACCGGGCTTCAGTCCGCCGGCGGCGTCGAGGTCACGGATGATTTCGCGGCGCCGCGAAGCCATTTCCGGATCGAGCGCATCGGCGCGGTCCGCCAAAGTGCGAGCAGCAACAGGAAGAGCGCGGCCCATGGCAGGATCGCCGCACCGACGACGAGGAGGAAGGACAGCATCACACTGCCGCTACGGATCAGCATGTTCAGCGCGTCGCTGAACGGATTGCCATAACCGATGCCGGGCAAGCCGCCGGTACCGATATAGTCGAATTGCATCGGCGTCGTTGCGAGCATCGCCTCTCCGGCGCGGCGGGTATCGCGCTCGCCATCGAGCTGTCTCCGCATCGCCGAAATTTGTTGCTGGAGTTCGGTGCGCTCGCGGTCGCCGAGACCGCCTTGCCTCAGCCGCGCCTCCAGCCGGGCGATTTCGGCACCGATATCGGCGCTGCGGCGTTGCGAGTCGCTGATCTGCGTGCCGACGTCCTCGCCGCTGATCCGCGCCTCGGCGAGTACGCCTTCGGCCTTTTCGACGCTCGAAAGCGCGTCGCGCCCGAACTTGCGCGCGATCGCGGGGTCGAGCTTGAACAGCAATTGCGCCTCGACCTCATTCTCGCGGACGAGGCGATAGGTCATGCCGGTGATCCGGCAACGCGTCGTGCCGAGCGCCTCGCACGCCGCGGCATGTTCCTCCTGCACCTTGGCGATGCGATTGTCGTCGAGACGGAAAGCATAGGCATAGTTGAACGCGACCCCGGGCGCCGCGGTGACGTTGATATTGGGGCTACTCACGGCGGACGGGGCGGGAATGGCCCGGGTCGAGACCGCTTCGGAGGCGTCGACCGGTGCCATGTCATAAGCGGGGGCCTCTCTGACCGCTTCGGCGGGTTTTTCCGAACAGCCGACCAGGGCGAGCGCCATCGCGCCCGCTAAGAGCTTGGTTTTCATGAAGTCTCTCCCAATATGCGACTCGGGTCGCATGTAATGTCATATCATAATTGATTGAGTAGACAATATGGATCAGGCGAGCTTGACGAAGCTGTCGAGGACCCGTTTGCTGCCCGCCTGGTCGAATTCGACTTCGAGCTTGTTGCCATCGATATCGATGATTTCGCCGTAACCGAACTTCTCATGAAAAACGCGGATCCCGATCGCGAGGTCGGCGCGCGGTTTGGCGCCAACCGATGCTGCGGGGCCTTTCTCGCTGGGGGCGGGCGCACGCGTGACGGTCGACGACGAGGCGAGCGCGCGCTGCCAGGCGGGGCCGCGCGTCATCGTGCGCGCAGACTGGCGTTCGGCAACGTGGGCGAAGGGGTCGCCCTGCGCCGACCAGTTGGCGCGCCACAAGCTCTGGCCGCCGCCGAAACTATTCTCGCTGTCGACATGCTCGGGTGGGATTTCGCCGATGAAGCGGCTGGGGATGCTGCTCATCCACTGGCCATAGATGCGCCGGTTCGCGGCGTGATAGATGCTCGCGCGCTGGCGGGCGCGGGTGATGGCGACATAGGCGAGGCGGCGTTCCTCTTCGAGACTGGCGGTGCCGCCCTCGTCCATCGAACGCTGCGACGGAAACACGCCGTCCTCCCAGCCGGCGAGGAAGACATGATCGAATTCGAGGCCCTTCGCGGCGTGGATCGTCATGATCGTCACCGTCTCGGTCTGGTCGTCATTGTCGCGGTCCATGACGAGGCTGACATGCTCGAGAAATTCCTCGAGCGTTTCATATTCCTCCATCGCGCGGACGAGTTCGGAGAGGTTTTCGAGCCGTCCCGCAGCCTCGACGCTGCGGTCGGCCTGCAGCATCGCGGTATAGCCCGATTCGTCGAGGATGAGCTGGGTGAGTTCGGGGTGCGAGAGTTCGTTCGCCTTCGCCTGCCAACCGCGCATCTGCGCGACGAAGTTCGCGAGTTGGCGGCGCGCCTGCGGGGTCAGTTCGTCGGTTTCGGTGATCCGCGACGCGGCGTGGAACAGCGGCGCTTGCTCGGCCCGCGCGAACTGGTGGATGCGCGCGAGCGCCTTGTCGCCGAGCCCGCGCTTGGGGACGTTGACGATGCGTTCGAAAGCGAGGTCGTCGGCGCTCGACTGGACGAGGCGGAGATAGGCGAGCGCATCGCGGATTTCGGCGCGTTCGTAGAAGCGGAAGCCGCCGACGATCCGGTACGGCATGCCGATCGCGATGAAGCGATCCTCGAACTCTCGCGTCTGGAACTGCGCGCGGACGAGGATCGCGGCGCGGTCGAGCGACACGCGCTGGCGCTGCAGGCCTTCGAGCTCCTCGCCGATCCGCCGCGCTTCCTCGGGCCCGTCCCACACGCCGACGACACGCAGCTTGTCGCCGGGATCGAGCTCGGTCCAGAGCGTCTTGCCGAGGCGGCCGCTGTTCTGCGCGATCAGCGCCGAGGCGGCGGCAAGAATCTGCGGCGTCGAGCGGTAATTCTGTTCGAGGCGGATCACGGTCGCGCCGGGGAAATCCTTGTCGAAGCGGAGGATATTCGCGACTTCGGCGCCCCGCCAGCTGTACACTGACTGGTCGTCGTCACCGACGACACAGATATTCTTGCGTGCCTGCGCGAGCAGCCGGAGCCAGAGATATTGGCTGGCGTTGGTGTCCTGATATTCGTCGACGAGGATATATTTGAAGCGCGCCTGATATTGTTCGAGCACGTCGCGGTGCGTCTTCAATATCACAAGCATGTGGAGCAGCAGATCGCCGAAATCGCAGGCGTTGAGCGTCTTCAGCCGCGCCTGATAGAGCGCGTAGAAATGCTGGCCCTTGCCGTCGGCATAGGCCTCCTTGTCGGCGGCATCGAGGTCGGCGGGGGTCAGCCCGCGGTTCTTCCACTTGTCGATCAGCCCCGCGAGCTGGCGCGCGGGCCAGCGTTTCTCGTCGAGCCCCTCCGCCTGGATCAGCTGCTTCAAAACGCGGAGCTGGTCGTCGGTATCGAGGATGGTGAAATTGCTCTGCAGCCCGACGAGTTCGGCGTGGCGGCGGAGCATTTTCGCGGCGATGCTGTGGAAGGTGCCGAGCCAGGGCATGCCCTCGACCGCGTCGCCGATCATCCGCCCGATGCGTTCGCGCATCTCGCGCGCCGCCTTGTTGGTGAAGGTGACGGCGAGGATTTCGGACGGCCAGGCGCGCCGCGTCGCGATGATATGCGCGAGGCGCGCGGTGAGCGCGGCGGTCTTGCCCGTGCCGGCCCCCGCGAGCATTAGCACGGGGCCTTCGGTGGTCAGGACGGCTTGCCGCTGCGGGCCGTTGAGGCCCTGCAGATAGGGCGGGTCCGACGGGTCGGGGCGGGTCAGGTCAGGCGTCGAGGTGGGGGGCATGTTCACGCGCGAACGATTAGGGAACAGCGAGCAGGCTGTCCAGTGCGGTGAGGCGGTCGGAGGGCGTGGTTTCGCGGCGCTTGAGCTCATCGAGCGTCGCGCGTGCCATCGCGCTGTAGGCGGGCAGCAGGCTAGGGCTATGCGCCGCGAGCGTTTCAAGGTGACCGGCGATCGTCCGCGCATCGCCGCGCAACAGCGGGCCCGACAATCCGGCAAAACCATGCGCGAGACAGTTTTCGAGCGCGGCGCGGACGAGCGGGGCAAGCAATGCCGCCGGATCGTCGACCCCGGCGCGCTCCAGCCCGTGCGCCGCGCCGTCGATCAGCGTGACGAGATAGTTCGACGCGTGGCAGAGCGCGGCGTGATAGAGCGCGCGCCGATCCTCGGCGATTTCGACCGCGATCCCTCCAAGCGATGCGACGATCTGCCGCGCCCGTTCGATGGCGTCGCCGGCCGCCGCGGTGATCGCGAACCGCGCCCCCGCCATGCGACCGACCTCGCTTTCTGGATCACCGGTAAAGGTCATCGCCGGATGGATAGCGGCGACCATCGCGCCGGCCTTGCCGAGCGGTTCGAGCGCCGCCGCTCCGCTGCGTCCGCTGACGTGAAAGATGAAGCGGGCCGGGCGGGCCGGCAGCGCGGCCGCGATGCGGGACACGACATCGGTGAGGGCATCGTCGGCGACCGCGATCGCGATGATGTCGCATTCGGCGATCAGGCGACCGAGGTCCGGTTCCGTGACGGCGCCGACTCCCTCCGCCGCGCCGCGCGCCTTGTCGGAAGAGCGGCTCCATAGCATCGGCGGGGCGATCGCGTGCGGCTGTAGCGCAAGCGCCAGCGCCCGCGCAACGCGGCCCGCGCCGACGATTCCGGCCTGATGGAAGCGGATATCGGTCATGGGATCCGGATGTAATGCGCGAGAGGATATTTCGCCAATGGAACCTCGGCTTTGGGCCGGTAGCTGCCGTCGCCTCCGCGAAGGCAGGGGCGGCCGTCGGCGTTGCCCTGCTCTGGCAGCATTGACTGCCAGCGCCCCCCGCCTTCGCGGGGGCGACGAATTTTCCCAATGACCACTAACCTGCCAGCCATAAGGACTTTATCTCCCCATATCCCGCATCTACGGTCGCGCGATGCAGCGACGCTCGACCATGCAACTCGCCGGAATGTCTTTGGCCCTTCTGGCTCTCTCCGCCTGTGCCGGCGGCAATTATCGCCCCGTCGCCGACGCTCCCGTTCACATCGGGCCCGCCTATAGCATTCGCGGCACGACCTATGTGCCCGCCGCCGCGCCGGCCTATGACGCGCTCGGCTATGCGAGCTGGTATGGCAGCGAGTCGGGGAACCGCACCGCCAATGGCGAGAAATTCCGCCCCGGCTGGATCACCGCCGCGCATACGACGCTGCCGCTGCCGACCTATGTCGAGGTCACCGCGCTCGATAGCGGGCGGCGGATCATCGTCCGCGTCAACGACCGCGGCCCGTTCGCGCGCGGGCGGCTTATCGACCTGTCGCGCGGCGCGGCCGAACAGCTCGGCATGAAAGCACAGGGCCATGCACCGGTGCGCGTGCGCCGCGTCGAACCGTCGGAGAAGGATCGCGAACGGCTACGCAAGGGCAAGCCTGCGGCGTCGCTGACGCGGGTCCCCGAGCGCGAGTTGCTGCGTCTGCGCGCTCAGCTTGCCGCCGGGGGCAGCTGACGCTTCGCATTCCTGCTTGCGCCGGACACGGCGCGCGCCCAAAGCGTCGCCAACTTTGAAAGGGGAGGGCGTTGCCCGTGGATCTGGCACCCTATCGACAGCATCGGCGCATCCTGACCGCGAGCCTCGTCGGCACCGCGGTCGAATTTTATGATTTCTACATTTATGGCACCGCCGCCGCCCTGGTGTTCGGGCCGCTCTTCTTTCCCGAGAGTTCGGCCTCGGCGCAGCTGATGTACAGCTTCATGACCTTTGGGCTCGCCTTTTTCGCGCGGCCCGTCGGCGCGATCGTCTTCGGCCATTATGGCGACCGGATCGGGCGCAAGTCGACCCTCGTCGCGTCGCTGATGCTGATGGGGGCCTCGACCTTGCTGATCGCCTTCCTGCCGACCTATGCGATGGTTGGCTGGGTGGCGCCGCTGCTTCTCTGCATCCTGCGCTTTGGGCAGGGATTCGGCCTCGGCGGCGAATGGGGCGGCGCGGCGCTACTCGCGGTCGAGAATGCGCCAGCGGGATGGAAATCGCGCTTCGGCATGTTTCCCCAATTGGGCGCGCCGGTCGGCTTCATCGCGGCGAACGGCCTGTTCCTGCTGCTCGGCCTCGGTCTCAGCGACGCCGATTTCGCGGCATGGGGCTGGCGCATTCCGTTCCTGCTGTCGGCGGTGCTCGTCGGGCTGGGGCTGTGGGTGCGATTGAAGATCGGCGAGACGCCCGACTTCGCCAAAGCCGTCGCCAAGGAAGCGCCGGTCGCGGTGCCGCTCGGCGAGCTGTTCCGGCACCATCTGATCGCGACGCTCGCGGGGACCTTCGCGGTCGTCGCCTGTTTCGCGATCTTCTACCTGGCGACCAGTTTCGCGCTTGCGCACGGGACAGCGACGCTCGGCTATCCGAAGGAACAATTCCTGCTGATCCAGCTCGGCGCGATCCTGTTCATGGCCGTCGGGATCGTCGCTGCCGGCTATTGGAGTGACGCGTCGAGCGCGCAGCGCGTGCTGAGCTGGGGTTGCGGCGCGACGATCCTGATCGGCTTCCTGTTCGGGCCGTCGCTGGCGTCGGAAAGTTGGCCGCTGATCTTCCTCGGCCTCGCCGCCGCGCTGTTCGTGATGGGGCTGGTTTATGGTCCGCTCGGGAGCTGGCTGACCGGGCTGTTTCCGGTGCGGGTGCGCTATACGGGGGCGTCGGTGGCGTTCAATGCCGGCGGTATTTTGGGCGGCGCGATGGCGCCGATCATCGCGCAGGCATTGGCCGAACGCGGCGGGACCGAAACCGTGGGCTATTATCTGGCGCTCGCCGGGATCGTGAGCTGGCTCGGCCTGCTGATGGTGCGGCGAATCACACCGCCTGCCTGAGCAGCGTTAGCTTCGCCTTGCCGACCCTGCGCGTCGCATCGATTTCGAAGCCCGCGACATCGACAGCTTCCTTGTCGGCTGTCTCGATCGAGATCCAGCTATCAGGGCCGATCCAGCCGAGGCGGTTCAGCTTGTCGAGCGCGACGCTGCCCGCGCCGGTCGCATAGGGCGCGTCGAGCAACAGCAGATCATAGGTGCGGCGTGCCGGCCCCAATGCGAGAACCGATCCCGCACGAATATCGGCGCGCGCCGCTGCCCCGAATGTGGCCAGATTCCGGCGCAGCGCGTCGAGCGCGTCGCGATCCTGCTCGGCGAACAGGCATTGCTCGGCGCCGCGCGACAGCGCCTCGATCCCGAGCGCCCCCGATCCCGCGAACAGATCGGCGACATAGAGTCCTTCAAAGCTGCCGAGACGGCTCGCGAGCATCGAGAAGAGCGTTTCGCGCGTGCGATCGGCGGTGGGGCGGGTGGCGTCATTCTTCGGCGCGAGCAGCTTGCGCCCGCGCCATTCGCCGGAGATGACGCGCATCAGCCGAGACGCCGGCGGAATTTGAACAGTTCGTCGCGCGGCACGACATCGACCGCGCCCATGTCGAGCCCGGCGAGGGTGAACTCGCCGTAGCGCGTCCGGATCAAGCGGCTGACCTGCAATCCGAAATGTTCGAGCACCTTGCGGACTTCGCGATTCTTGCCCTCGGTCAGGGTCATTTCGACCCACTGGTTGCGGCCCGTGCGGCGTTCGAGATTGGCGTCGATCCGGCCGTAGCGGACGCCGTCGATCTCGATCCCCATCGCCAGCTCCTCGAGCTGCGCCTGGCTGATGTCGCCGAAGGCGCGCGCGCGGTAGGTGCGCTCGACTCCACTCGCGGGCAGTTCGAGCTGGCGCTTGAATTCGCCGTCGTTGGTGAGGAGCAGCAACCCTTCGGTATTATAGTCGAGGCGGCCGACGGGCATCAGGCGCGGCAGCCCCTTGGGCAAGAGGTCGTAGATCGTCTTGCGCCCCTTGGGGTCGCGCGCGGCGGTGAGGCAGCCGGCGGGCTTGTGGAAGCGATAGAGACGCGTCGATACGGGCTTCGCGACCGGATTGCCGTCGACCGTCAGGCCGTCGAGCGACGACAGGAGCGGCGCGGGCTGGGCGATCACCTCGCCGTTCAGCGCGATCCGTCCTTCGTCGATCATCCGCTCGACGTCGCGGCGCGAGCCGACGCCGGCGCGCGCGAGCAGCTTGGCGATGCGCTGCGGCCCGTCCTCACGCTCTTCGGCGGGCCTGGTTTTGAGCGCCGAGGCGGCGCCGCGCGCGGCGCGGCGGCCTTTCGGGGCGTCGCGGCCTGCGGGGGGGCGGTCTGCGGCGGGGCGAGGGGACGAGCGGGGCGGGCGGCGGGTCGTCATCGGAACGGATGCGGCTTTCTTGTCGTTTTCAGGGGAGAGTGTTGCGTCGTGATCACGCTCATAGCCGGAAAAGACCCGCTTCGTCGATGGCAAGCAGAAGCGATCTTGCGGGACGGCGCGGAGCGAGTCATGGCGACGTCAAAGGGAGTAACTATGCTGTTCGCGTCCCGCCCGACCTGCATCAAGCGGCTGCTGATCATCGAGGATGATCCGCTGACCGCTTTCGACAATGAGCACACGCTGAAACACGGCGGGTATCAGGTTGTCGCAACGGTCGATTCGGGCGAGGCGGCGGTGGCGGTGATGGCGGCCGAACCGGTCGACGCGGTCGTGCTCGACCTCGGGCTCGCTGGCAACATGACCGGGCGTGAGGTCGCAAGGCTGGCGCGCGACCGCGGGATCGCGGTGCTGCTGGTGACCGGACAATGCCCCGCCGACGCAAGCGAGATCGCGCTCGCCTGCCTCGGCAAGCCGCACAGTGCGTCCGCGCTCGTCGCGGCGCTGAAGGCGCTCGAAATGATGATCTGCAAGAATGAGGCGCCCCGCAAGGTGAGCGGGCTGACAACCTTTTGGCGACCCGAAGCCGCGTGAGCGCGACCAGCCGATAAATCACCGCTTCCAATTTGGGATCAAGCCTCTAGGCCTTGGTTGACGGGCATGCGGCGGCTCTGCCGCATCGGGGAGGTGCAGGTTTTGCAGCAAGATATTTCGACGCCGCCGCCGCAAAGCTGGTGGCATAGCATCCGGCCCTATCTCGAACGGGCCCCGCTGGCGGCGCTGTTGCTCGGCATTTCGTCGGGCTTCCCCTTTGCGATGATCGGCGCGACCCTGACGACGCGGCTTGCGCAAGACGGGTTCGAGAAATCGTCGATCACCGCCTTTTCGCTGGCCTTCCTCGTTTACAACCTCAAGCCTCTGTGGGCGTGGGTCGTCGATGCGGTGCGTCTGCCGGTCATAGGTCGCCTCGGCCAGCGCGTGTCATGGCTGGTGCTGGCCGCGGCGCTTGTCATATCGGCCGTCGCGAATCTGGCGATGGTCGATCCGCAGCAGGTCGGTCAGTCGCCCGTCGGGCAGTTCATGCAATGGTTCGGGCTGGGCCATGAGGGCGAGCTTGCGGCGCTGTTCGAGATGGCGGTCGGTGCTATCCTCGTCGGCCTTGCCGGCGCGACCTTCGACATCGTGATCGATGCCTACCGGATCGAGATATTGAAACCCGAACAGCTCGGGGTGGGATCGGGCATGTCGCAATATGGCTGGCGCCTGGGCTCAACCGCGGCCGGCGGGTTGGCGCTCGTCCTCGCGGCGCGTTATGGGTGGGAAGCGGCCTATTTCGCCTGCGCCATGTTCGCGCTACCGGCGGTGATCGCCGCCTTCTGGGTCGGCGAACCCGAACGCCACCGCGAGGCGATAACGCGCGAAGGACGGCCGGGCATCGTCGCCGGGATCGTCGGTCCCTTCACCGAATTCTTCAGCCGCCATGGCGCATGGCTGGCGCTGTTGTTCATCCTTTTGCACAAGATCGGCGACACGCTCGCCAACCTGACCTTGCGCCTGCTGCTCGACGATCTCGGGTTCAGCAACGACGAGATCGCCATCTATGACGTCGGCATCGGCTTCTGGGCCTATTTTATCGGCATCTTCATCGGCGGCATTCTCTACGCCCGGATGGGGATGAAAAAGTCGGTCTTGCTGAGCCTCGTGCTGATGGCTGTCAGCAACTTCAGCTTCGCCTTGCTGGCAGCGGCGGGGCACAGCAATTGGGGGCTGGCCGCGACGATCGGTTTTGAAAATATCGCCAGCGGCATCGGCGGCGTCGTCGTCGTCGCCTATTTCTCGGCGCTGTGCGACCTGCGCTTCACCGCGGCGCATTATGCGCTGATCAGCTCGGCGGCGAGCATCGTCGGCCGTTTCCTCACCGGGACGACCGCGGGCGCGATGATGGAGGAGTTCGGCAATGTGAACTTCTACCTCTTCACCGTCGCCGCCGCACTGCCGGGCATATTGCTGTTCTGGATCATGATGCGCAAAGGGCTGGTCGACCTGTCGGTCGGCACCGCGGGAACCGTGCGGGCATAGGAGCCGCGAGCCATAAAAGCCCCGTCGCCCCCGCCTTCGCGGGGGCGACGGCTAAGACCGTGTTTCAGGTCGGCCATTCGCCGTTGAGGTCGAGCACCACCCCCGCGAGATAGAGCGAGCCGCAGATCAACACGTCCGCAGCCGCGCGATGATCGGCGATGAAGCGCAGCGCGGCGGTCACATCGTCGCACGGCTGCGCATCGACGATGCCAAGACCGGACTGCACCCGGTGGCACAGCTCCTTCGGATCGTGGTGTTCGTGACCGGGGATCGGCACCGCCTGGAACGAGGCGATGCGGTCCGCGAATGGCCGCAGGAAACCGAGCGCGTCCTTGTTGCGCAGCAGACCGCAGACGATGTGGAGCGGGGCGTGCCCCTCGAGTGCCTTCGCCAACGCGATGCCCGCGTCGGGATTGTGACCGCCGTCCAGCCAGAGCTGCCGGCCTTGCGGCAGAAGCCCGGTCAGCGGTCCCACACCGAGCCGCTGCATCCGGCCCGGCCAGAAGGCATTTGCGACGCCTTCTGCGATCTCGGCATCGCTCGGTCGCGGATCGGGAGCGAGGCGCAGCATCGCGATCGCTAGCCCGGCGTTGCGCATCTGGTGCGCGCCCGCCATGCGCGGGTGCAGCAACGGCGCGACCGAGCCCAGTTTCGAGGTCCAGCGAAAGGCGTCATCTTCTTGCTGGATTGTCCAGCCGTCGCCTTCGGGAAAGAGCGTGGCGCCGACATCGGCGACCTTGGCGGCGACGGTGTCGCGCACATGCGGCGGATAGGCGAGCGTCGCGACGGGGCTCTCGGGCTTGATGATCCCGGCTTTTTCCCACGCGATCCGCATTGCCGGATCGTCGGGCGTCCCGGCTTCGGGCGCGAGGAGGAAGGCTTCGTGATCGATGCCGAGCGAGGCGATGCCGGCGACCGCGGGGGGCGGGATGATATTCGTGGCATCGAGGCGGCCGCCGAGCCCGACTTCGATGATGCAATCGTCGGCGGGGATGCGCGCGAAGGCGAGGAAGGCGGCGGCGGTGGTGACTTCGAAAAAGCTCGCCTGCAAATCCGCGGCTTCGTCGAGCACCTCTTCGAGGAGTGCGGCGAGCAGCGCGTCGTCGATCAGCTTGCCCGCGAGGCGGATGCGTTCGTTGAAGCGAACGAGGTGCGGGCTGGTATAGGCATGGACGCGGCGCCCCTGCGCTTCGAGGATCGCGCGGAGATAGGCGCAGGTCGACCCCTTGCCGTTGGTGCCCGCGACGTGGAAGGTGCGCGGGAGCAGGAGCTGCGGATTGCCGAGGCGCGCGCAGAGCTCGGCGATGCGTTCGAGCCCGAGAATGTCGCGCCCCGGCGACAGCGCGGCGAGGCGATCGAGCTGGGTCTGCACGGCGGGGTCGGAGCTGTGGGCGTGGTCGGGCATGGCTGTAGCTCGATTAGAGGAAAGCAGCCTCCCAATCATCCGTCATGCCGGGCTTGACCCGGCACCCGCCTTACCCTTCAAAAAAGGCAGGCCCCGGATCAAGTCCGGGGTGACGAGAAAGAGAGGTCGCGTTCCGTTGCGACGGTCCGTTCAGGCCGCCTTCTCAGGCGCCAGATAGCCGATCAGGCGGCCCAGCGTTTCGGGCAATTCCTTGCGATGAACGACCATGTCGATCATCCCGTGGTCGAGCAAATATTCGGCGCGCTGGAACCCCTCGGGCAGTTTTTCGCGGATCGTATTCTCGATGACGCGCTGGCCCGCGAAGCCGATCAGCGCCTTGGGCTCGCTGATCTGGATGTCGCCGAGCATCGCATAGCTGGCGGTGACGCCGCCGGTCGTCGGGTCGGTGAGCAGCACCACATAAGGAAGGCCGGCACGGCGCAGGCGCGCGAGCGCAACCGTGGCGCGCGGCATCTGCATCAGCGACAGCGTGCCTTCCTGCATGCGCGCGCCGCCCGCGGCGGTGATCGCGATATAGGGGACGCCGCGCCGGATCGCGTCCTCGACCCCCGCGACGAACGCCTCGCCGACGGCAACGCCCATCGATCCGCCCATGAAGGCGAAATCCTGCACGCCGATCACCGCGCCCTGGCCCGAGATACGGCCGAACGCGTTCTGATAGGCATCGCGGTCGCCGGTCTGCGCGCGCGCCGCCTTGATGCGGTCGACATATTTCTTGGTGTCGCGGAACTTCAGCGGATCCTCGGGCGCCGCGGGGGCGGCGATCATTTCGTGGATGCCGCCGTCGAAGAGCTGCGCGAAACGTTCCTTGGTGCCGATGCGGTCGTGATGGTCGCAGCGCGGGCAGACGTTCAGATTGTCCTGCCATTCCTTGACAAACACCATCTGCTGGCACTGGCGGCATTTGTGCCAGAGATTGTCGGCGGTGTCGCGCTTGGCCCCGAAGGGCAGCGCGTTGCGGACGCGGTCGAGCCAGCTCATGCGGCGATCTCCTTGGCGCTATGGATAGCATCGGCGAGGGTGCGGGTGAAAGCCTCGACATGCGGCGCCGCGGCGTCGCCATGTTCGGCAATGATGTCGATGAACGCCGATCCGACGACGACGCCGTCGGCGACGCGCGCAATCTGTGCGGCCTGTTCGGGGGTGCGGACGCCGAAGCCGACCGCGACGGGAAGGTCGGTCGCGGCTTTCAGACGCGCGACGGCGTCCGCGATGCTCGCCTGCGCGGCCTGCTGCTGGCCGGTGATGCCCGCAACCGAGACATAATAGAGGAAGCCGCTGGCGCCGTTCAGCACGTCGGGCAGGCGCGCGGCGTCGGTCGTCGGGGTCGCGAGGCGGATCAGGTCGACCCCCGCGGCGCGGAGCGCGGGACCGAGTTCGGCGTCCTCTTCGGACGGAATGTCGACGCAGATCACGCCATCGACGCCAGCCTTCGAACATTCGGCGGCGAACCATTCGGGACCGCGGATCGTCATCGGATTGGCATAGCCCATCAGGACCAGCGGCGTGCCGGGATGGCGCTGGCGAAAGGCGGCGGCGATGCCGAACAGGTCGGCGGTCGTCGTGCCCTTGGCGAGACTGCGCAGGTTCGCGGCCTGGATCGCGGGGCCATCGGCCATCGGATCGGTGAAGGGCATGCCGAGCTCGATCACATCGGCACCCCCCGCGACCAGCGCGTCGAGGTTCGCGGCGGTGTCGCCGTCGCCGCCGGTGATGAAGGCGACGAGCGCGGGGCGCGGCTTGGCGAAGGTGGCGGCGAAGCGGGTCATAGCTTCACCCCCAGCGCATCGGCGACGGTGAAGATGTCCTTGTCGCCGCGGCCCGAGCAGTTGACGATGATGATCTTGTCCTTGCCCAGCGTCGGCGCGATGCGTTCGGCGGCGGCGATCGCGTGGGCGCTTTCGAGCGCGGGGATGATGCCTTCGAGCCTGGTCAGCTTCTGGAAGCTGGCGAGCGCCTCGGCGTCGGTGACGGGCTCATAACGGACGCGGCCGATTTCGTGGAGCCAGCTGTGCTCGGGCCCGATACCGGGGTAATCGAGGCCCGCTGAGATGCTGTGCGCCTCGGTGATCTGGCCATCCTCGTCCTGGAGCAGATAGGTCTTGTTGCCGTGGAGAATGCCGGGGCGGCCGCCCGCGAGGCTCGCGGCATGTTTCTTGTCGAGGCCCTCGCCCGCGGCTTCGACGCCGACGATCTCAACGCCCTCGTCGTCGAGGAAGGGGTGGAACAGCCCGATCGCGTTCGATCCGCCGCCGACCGGAGCGATCAGCATGTCGGGGAGGCGGCCTTCGGCTTCGAGGATCTGCGCGCGCGCCTCGTCGCCGATCACCGACTGGAAATCGCGGACGAGTTCGGGATAGGGATGCGGGCCCGCGACGGTGCCGATGATGTAGAAAGTGTCGTGGACGTTCGCGACCCAATGGCGCAGCGCCTCGTTCATCGCATCCTTCAGCGTCTTCGCGCCGCTTTCGACCGCGACGACTTCGGCGCCGAGCAGCTTCATACGGAACACGTTGGGCTGCTGCCGCGCGACGTCGACCGCGCCCATGAAGATCGTGCAGGGCAGGCCGAAGAGCGCGGCGACGGTCGCGGTCGCGACGCCGTGTTGGCCGGCACCCGTCTCGGCGATGATCTTCGTCTTGCCCATCCGTTTGGCGAGCAGGATCTGGCCGATGCAATTGTTGATCTTGTGCGCGCCGGTGTGGTTGAGGTCCTCGCGCTTGAAGTAAATCTTCGCCCCGCCGAGGTGCTCGGTCAGCCGCTGCGCGAACCACAGCGGGCTCGGGCGGCCGACATAGTTTTTGAGCAGATTGTCGAACTCGACCTTGAACGCGTTGTCCTGCTGCGCCGCGCGATAATGGCGCTCGAGGTCGAGGATCAGCGGCATCAGCGTTTCGGCGACATAGCGGCCGCCGAACTGGCCGAAATGGCCGCGCGCGTCGGGGCCGGTGCGAAGGCTGTTGGGTAAGTCGGTCATCGACCCGCCGCTTTAAGGAAAGCCGCGATCTTGTCCACATCCTTGACGCCCGGCGCGCTTTCGACCCCCGACGACACATCGACGAGCGGCGCGCTCGTCGTCGCGATCGCTTCGCCGACATTGGCGGGGTTGAGGCCCCCGGCGATGCCCCAATCCATCGTGTGGCGATGGTTTTTGAGCAGCGACCAGTCGAACCGCGTGCCCGTGCCGCCGGGCAGGGCGGCCGCGGGGGCATCGAACAGGATGCGGTCGGCGATCCCGCGATATTTCTGAATCCGCGTGAGTGTTTCGGCGTCCTTCAGTCCGACCGCCTTCCAGATTTCCGCTGGCGCGAGCCGTTTCACGACCGCAAGCCATTCGGGCGTCTCGCTGCCGTGAAACTGGATGATATCGGGCCGCACCATGCCGAGCGCATCGCCGGTCAGCTGCTGCGAGGCGTTGACGAGCAGCAGCGCGACCTTGACATGCGGCCCCGCGCGCTTGCGCAATTCGGCCGCGGTCTTGAGGTCGACGTGGCGCGGACTCGGCTCATAATGAACAAGGCCGATATGGGTCGCGCCGTGCCGGATCGCGGCATCGACCGTTTCGGGCGTCGAAAGCCCGCAGATTTTGACGAGAGGAGGCATGGCGGCTCTTTGCTCGTCAATCGGCGTCGAGGCAACCGTCGATGTGGGGCATATTGGCAGTGCCGGCCATTCTGCTAGGGTCCGCTCAAGGGGGAGAGTGCGATGTACCGAATATTGTTGGCTTTATCGTGTCTTTGTCTCGCCGCGTGCAATCCGGCCAATGCCACCGCGGAGCTTGTCGCTTCGGAAAAGGCCGTCGCCGCTTTTCACGCGTCGGCGAATGCGGGCAAGTTCGACGACATCTATTTCGGATCGGCAGATGAAATGCAGAACTCCGCGGATATCGTGGAGTTCGAGGAGTTTCTGGCGGTCGTTCAGCGCAAACTCGGCAAAGCGGGGAAATCGACCCAGCAGGGATGGCGGGTCAATTATGGAAACGGCGCGACGCTGACCGTGCTCAATATGCGAACCAAATATGCCAAGGGCGACGCGATCGAAACCTTCACTTTCAAATCGTCGTCGAAGGGACCGATGCTTGTCGGCTACAATATCCAGTCGCAAGCACTGATCATGAATTGAGGTCGGCGCTTTAAAGCGTCGCTTCGATCTCGCGTGCGGCGAGGTCGGGGTCGGACGACTGGCTGATCGGGCGGCCGACGACGAGGATCGAGGCGCCGTCCGACATCGCCTGCGCCGGCGTCACGATGCGTTTCTGGTCGCTGGCCTTGCCGTTGGCGGGGCGGACGCCGGGAACGACGAAATAGCCGCCGGGCCACGCCTTGCGCGCGGCCTTCACTTCCTGGCCCGAGCAGACGATGCCGTCGAGCCCCGCTTCGCGCGCGAGCGCGGCGAGGCGCACGACCTGGTCGTGCGGAGTGCCGCCGACGCCGATGTCGTCGAGATCGGGCGCGTCGAGGCTGGTGAGCACGGTGACGGCGACGACCTTCGTATGGGCGCCGGCCACCGCCTTCGCCTCTTCGAGCATCGCACGGCCGCCCGCGGCGTGGACGGTCAGCACCGCGGGTTCGAGCGGGCGCAGCGCCTGGATCGCCTTCGCCACGGTGTTGGGAATATCGTGCAGCTTGAGGTCGAGGAAGATCGGCAGGCCGAGCTTCGCCATTTCATGCACGCCGTGATGGCCGTTCGCGCAAAAGAATTCGAGGCCCAGCTTCAGCCCGCCGACATGGCGCCGCACCTTCTGCGCCAGCGTCAGCGCGGCATCGAGGTGCGTGGTGTCGATGGCCAGATAGAGCGGGGAGGTCATGGCTTGTCCGTCGGGAAGAGGTCGGTGGGGGTGGGCGGGATGTCGTTCACCGGTGCCGAAGCAGGGGCGGGCGTTGCCGGACGGTTGGCGAGCGCGCGAAGATCGGCCGCCTGCCGCTCGCTCGCGTCGAGGCGGCGCTTCAGCGACCAGCGCGTGGTGCGCAGCGCGATCCACATCGGCACGCTGCCGATCAGGAACGACGCGAAGATGACCACCGGAAGCTTGGTCTCCGCTTCCCAGCCCGGCCAGATCGTGACCGTCACGACCTGCCAGTTCGCCATCGCGAAGATGACGAGAACGGCGGTCAGCGAGACCCAGATGATCGTACGCAGGATTCCCACTTCGTCTTGCTCCTCTGTCGATCCGCCGACGACCCTATGCCAGAATGCCGCGCGATTCCAGCCCGCGGCTATGCGGCGCCGAACACCCGGCCGAAGATCGTGTCGACATGTTTCATATGATAACCGAGGTCGAAAAGTTCCGTGAGCTGATCCGCCGACAGCCGCGCGGTGACATCGGCATCGGCCTTCAGCAGTTCAAGCAGCGACAGCTGGCCGTCCGATTCCCACACCTTCATCGCGTTGCGCTGGACGAGGGCATAGCTGTCCTCGCGGCTGGCGCCCGCCTGCGTCAGCGCAAGCAGCACGCGCTGCGAGTGGACGAGGCCGCCCATCCGGTCGAGATTCTTCTGCATCCGTTCGGGATAGACGAGCAATTTGTCGACGACGCCGGTCAGCCGCGCGAGCGCGAAATCGAGCGTGATCGTCGCGTCGGGGCCGATGAAGCGTTCGACCGAGGAGTGGCTGATGTCGCGCTCGTGCCACAGCGCGACATTCTCCATCGCGGGGATGGCGGCGCTGCGCACCATGCGGGCAAGGCCGGTCAGATTTTCGGTGAGCACCGGATTGCGCTTGTGCGGCATCGCCGACGAGCCCTTTTGTCCCGGCGAGAAATATTCCTCGGCTTCGAGCACTTCGGTGCGCTGGAGATGACGGACCTCGACCGACAGGCGCTCGATCGACGAGGCGATGACGCCGAGCACCGCGAAGAACATCGCGTGGCGATCGCGCGGGATGACCTGCGTCGAGACGGGCTCGATCGACAGGCCGAGCTTGGCCGCGACATGCGCCTCGACGCGCGGGTCGATGTTGGCGAACGTGCCCACCGCACCCGAAACCGCGCAAGTCGCGATTTCGGCGCGCGCGGCTTGGAGGCGCAGCTTGCAGCGCGAAAATTCGGCATAGGCCTCGGCCAGCTTCAGCCCGAAAGTGACGGGCTCAGCGTGAATGCCATGGCTGCGGCCGATCGTTGGAGTGAGCTTATGCTCATAGGCGCGGCGCTTGATCGCTTCCAAAAGCGCGTCGAGGTCGGCGAGCAGGATATCGGCCGCTTGGGCGAGCTGGACCGCGAGACAGGTGTCGAGCACGTCGGAACTGGTCATGCCCTGGTGCATGAAGCGCGCCTCGTCGCCGACATTTTCGGCAACCCACGTCAGGAAGGCGATGACGTCATGTTTGGTTACCGCTTCGATCGCGTCGATCGCGGCGACGTCGATCGTCGGGTTCGTCGCCCACCAATCCCACAATGCCTTGGCGGCGGATTTGGGAACGGTGCCGAGTTCGGCGAGGGCGTCGGTCGCGTGCGCTTCGATCTCGAACCAGATGCGAAAGCGATTCTCGGCCGACCAGATCGCGGTCATTTCCGGCCGTGCGTAACGCGGAACCATTGAATTTCCTTCCTTTTCGGGCGGCTTGTCGCGGAATCCCCGCGAAACCGGGTCGGGGCGCCCCGTAGCAGGGACGGAGCGTTTCGCCAAATGTCCGGCACCCGCAACTTTCCCGAAATCCGGCGGGTTGATCGTTCGCCCCATCAGGAAAAGGTGACCGATCAATCAAGGTCGCCGATACAGGAGAATGAATGTGTTGAAGAAAGTGCTTTTGATTGGCGCAGCGGCCATCAGCTTCCCCGCGCTGGCCCAGACCACTCCCCCGGAAAGCGAAGAGCAGGCTCCGACGACCCAGACGCCGCCGGCGCCCGCAGATACCACCGCGCCTGCGCCGGATAGCACCCCCATGGACGAAACGAAGCCTACTGACGAGGCACCGACCGAGGACGCAGTCCCCAGCGACACACCCCCCGCAGCTGAGCCGACCCCTCCGGCCGACCAGCCCGCTCCGGACGATCAGGAAGAACCCGAATCGGAACCGGAATAACCCGCTACACTGGAGATAGATCATGTTGAAACAGATGCTTTTGATCGGTGCCGCCGCCGTGAGTTTGCCGGCGTTGGCCCAGACGACCCCGCCGGCGTCGGATCCGATGAACCCCCCGACGACGACCGAGCCGGCTCCGATGCCGGACACCACGACGCCGGACACGACCACCCCGGCTCCGGCGCCTGAAGCGTCGACGCCGCCGGCCGCGACCGAGCCCGCTCCGTCGGATTCGGCAGCGGCGACGCCGACCCAGATCGCGCAGATCGTCGATCAGGAATTCCCGACCTATGACGGGGACAAGAATGGCGATCTCAACGAAGCCGAATTCGGCGCGTGGATGAAGAAGCTGCGTGCCGCGACCGACCCCGCCGCCGATGTCGAATCGGCTGAGGTAACAAGCTGGATCGGTCAGGCATTCGCATCGGCCGACGGCGACAAGTCGGGCGGTGTGAACAAGGCCGAACTCACCGGTTTCCTGTCGCGCGGCGCCTAAGCGCGCCTCGCGGGGTGGTGCGGCCGTCGGAGCGATCCGGCGGCCGCATCGCCGTTCATGCGGCGGGCACCGGTTGCTCGACCGCGACGATCGTCAGCCGGTGCTCGATGCCGCCGCGGTCGGGCCAGTTGATCGACTGGCCGACGCTGAGCCCGATCAATCCCGCGCCGACCGGCGTCAGAATCGACATTCGCCCCGCGGCGATGTCGGCTTCGGCGGGATAGACGAGGCGCACCGTGCGCTCGGCGCCGCTCTTTTCGTCGATGAAGGTGACGCTGGAGCCCATGGTGACGACGTCGGGAGGGATGTCGGCGCGGTCGCAGATCGCGGCGCGGTCGATCTCGTCGAGCAGCAATTCATGGAAAGAGATCGAATCGCGCTGGTTTTGCAGCGTGAGTTCGGTCAGCGCGTCGGCTTCGCTGTCGATCATGCGGATAAGGGGCATGGCGGCCCCGCTTTTCTTCTTGGTCATGGCGCGGACTTTCCGGCTGGCGTGCGGCGATTCGCCACGCGCGGCAATATGGAACGGAAGGTGCCCCGGGCTCGGGGCGATCGCGCCGGAACCCGGGGCTAAATGCCCGCGAGAAGCTGTCCTCCGTGGAAACGGAAGCGGAGAAGGCCGCGTCGAATCTGCATGACGCGATGATGTCCTCCGGGGCGCGATAAGTCAAATCGACTAGAGAAGTCCCATCGCGCGAAAGCTGCGATACTCCGAACCGCCGATGATGATGTGATCGTGCAGCGCGATCCCCAGTTTCGTGGCCGCGCTCGCGATCTCGCGGGTGATGGCGATATCCTGCCGGCTCGGTTCGGGGCTGCCGCTCGGATGATTGTGGACGAGAATGATCGCCGAGGCGCCGAGTTCCAGCGCGCGCTTGATCACCTCGCGGACATAGATCGCCGACTGGTCGATCGATCCCTCGCTCGCCAGTTCGTCGCGGATCAGCATGTTGCGCGAATTGAGATAAAGCACGCGGACGCGCTCGACGTCGATCGGTCCCATATCGGCGCGCAGCCAGTCGAGCAGCGCATCCCAGCTCGACAGCAGCGGTTTGTCGCGAAACTCGCCTTTCAGAAGGCGCAGGCTGGCTGCCTGGACGATCTTGAGCGCGGCGATACCGGTATCGCCCAGCCCGTCGACGCGCCGAAGCGAGTCGGGGTCGGCGCTGACGAGTTGCGCCAGCGACCCGAATTCGCGCAGCAGTGCCTTGGCGAGCGGCTTGGTGTCGCGGCGCGGGATCGCGAGCGCGAGGAGATATTCGACGATCTCATAATCGGCGAGTCCCTCGGCGTCGTCGAGCAGGCGCGTCCGCAGCCGCGCGCGATGTCCCAGATGATCCGGCGTTTCCCTGTCCCCCATGGTGCGGGAATAACCGCCTTGTGGGGCGCACTCAACGGTCATAGGAAAAGGAAGATGGCGAACCGGATCAGTTTCTTGCAGCGAAATATGATGTCCGGCGTTTCTGTCCTGCACGGGGTTCGGGCTGAGGGACGAGATTTTGCCGCCATGACGTCATCGGCCAGCTACCATGACTGACGCGGCGGACAGCGCGAAGCCGCGGTTCAAATACCGGAAGCTGCTGTTCAAGAAGCGATGGCTGACCGCCGGCGCGGTGATCATCCTCGTCGCGGGGGTCTGGATCGCGCGCGAACCGATCGCCGACGAATTTATCCGGGGCCAACTCGATGGCCGCGATGTTCCCGCGCGCTATACGATCGAGCGGATCGGCTTTCGCAGCGAGATATTGTCCGACATCGTTATCGGCGACCCGAAGCGGCCCGACCTGACGGCAAGGCGCGTCGAAGTCCTGCTCGGATACGGCTGGTCGGGGCCCTATGTGTCGGGAATCGACGCCGAGGGCGTCCGGCTTTATGGCCGCTTCGTCGATGAGCGGCTGTCGTTCGGTTCGCTCGACAAGTTTCGCGATCCCGAGAGCAAGGATCCCTTCGCCTTGCCCGATCTGTCGGTGATCCTTCGCGATGCGCGGGCGCGGGTCGCGACGCCGTGGGGCGACGTCGGCGCGGCGCTAAACGGTGGCGGCAATCTGCGCCGCGATTTTACCGGCAAGCTCGCGCTCGTCGCGCCGCGCGTCCGGGCGGCGGGGTGCAGCGGTGACGACGTCAGCTTCTATGGGACGGTTCTCGTCCGCGATGTCCGGCCGCAGCTGGTGGGGCCGCTGCGCGGCGCTTCGCTCCGCTGCGCCGACGGCAGTGTCAGCGCGGCATCGCCGCAAATCGCGCTCGACCTGTCGCTGTCGGAGGATCTGCAGAGCTGGAAAGGCAAGGCCGACGCCAGCATCGTGCGGCTGATCGCCGGACCGCTCGCCGCCGACAGGATGGGGCTGCTCGCCAGCTTCGACGGGACCGCGGTCCTGACCAAACTCGCCATCGACGCCGACATGGCGCGCCTGCGCGGACCCGATTTCGCGGCCGAGAGCGTCACTCTCGAGGCCAGGGGCAGCGTCGGCAGCGCGGCGCCGAAGTTCGACGGTCGCATCGGTTTCGCGCGCGCGAGCGGCAGCGCCGATTTGCGCCGCTCGATCGCCGAAAGCGGGCGCGGGCTGGCGGCGACGCCGGTCGGGCCGCTTGCGGCAAAGGCGATGGCCGCGCTCGGCCGCGTGCTGGCCGACGCGAGCGGCAGCGCGGGGTTCGCGCTCGCGGGCGAGGGGCCGACCGCGCGGGTCGACCTGATCGCGCCCGAACTGACGAGTGCGAGCGGCGCCCGCTTCACCGGCAGCGCCGATAGTCGCATCGGCTATCTTTATGGCGCGGACGAACCCGCGGTGATCGCGACGGGCCGCTGGAGCATCGATGGCGGCGATCTGCCATCGGGGACGCTCAGCATCGATCGCGACGAGGACGGCCGCGTCACGGGCCTTGCCAGCTTCGAGCCCTATAGCGCCGAAGGGGCGCGGCTTGCGCTTGCGCCCGTGCGCTTTTCGGGCGGCGCCGGCGGCCTGCTCCGCTTCGCGACGACGGCGGCGCTGTCGGGCCCGCTCGCGGGCGGGCGCGTCGAGCGGCTGACGGTTCCGCTGAACGGCTTTCTGGCGCCGACCGGAGACCTCGCGCTCGACGGCGGGTGCAGCCGCGTCGCCGCCGACCGGATCGCGGTCGGCGGGTTCCGGCTCGGCCGCAGCGCGCTCGACCTGTGCAGCCGTCCGGGCGCCCCGCTGCTCAGCGCCGGGCCCGGCGGGCTTCGCGGCGATATTCGCATTCCGCGCATCGCCTTGCGCGGAACGAGCGGTAGCTCGCCGCTCAGCCTGACCAGCGGCCCGGCGAACATCGATCTTGCCGCGATGCGCTGGTCGCTCGCGGGGGCCGATATCCGGATGGGCGAGGGGGAGAGCGTGACCCGCTTCGCCGCCGAGCGCCTGAGCGGACGCGCCACGCCGCAGGGCATGGCGGGCGAACTGAGCGGCGCGAGCGGCAAGATCGGCGCGGTGCCGCTCGATATGAGCGAGATCGCGGGGCAATGGCGCTACGCCGACGGTGCGCTGACGCTCGACGGCGGCCTTTTGCTCACCGACGCGGCGCCCGATGCGCGCTTCTCCCCGCTTGTCAGCGATGATGCGAACCTGCGTTTCGCCGACGGGGTGATCGAAGCGAAGGCGGGCTTCAACGAACGGAAGACCGGTACGAAGATCCTCGACACGCTGATCCGGCACAGTTTGGCCGACAGCAGCGGTTCGGCGGACCTCGTCGTCAAGGAACTCCGGTTCAACGAGGGGTTCCAGCCCGACCAGCTCACCAGCCTCGCGCTCGGCGTCGTCGCCAACGTCCGCGGCTCGGTGGTCGGCGACGGGCGGATCGAATGGACGGCGGACGGCGTCACCAGCCGTGGCACCTTCGCCACCGCCGACACCAGTCTCGCCGCGGCGTTCGGCCCGGTGACGGGGCTGACGACGACGCTCAGCTTCGACGATCTGATCGGGCTCAAGTCGGCACCGGGACAGATCGCGAAGATCAAGGAGATCAATCCGGGCATTCCCGTGGTCGACGGCGAGATCGAATATCGGCTGCTCGGCGACAACCGCGTCCGCATCGAGGGCGGGAGCTGGCCCTTCGGCGGCGGCAAGCTGCTGCTCCACCCGACAACGCTCGATTTCAACGCCGATAAAGCGCGGCGGCTCTCGTTCGACATCGTCGGCGTCGACGCCGCGGTGTTCCTGCAGAATTTCGGTTTCGACAATATCAACGCGACCGGCGTGTTCGACGGGACGCTGCCCGTCGAATTCGACGGGCTCGGCGGGCGCATCGTCGGCGGGCGGATCGATTCGCGCGCGGGCGGCGGCACGCTCGCCTATGTCGGCGAATTGTCGAACCGCAATCTCGGCACGATCGCCAATTTTGCCTTTGGCGCGCTGCGCAGCCTCAAATATGACGATCTGACGATCATCCTGAACGGGGACCTCGACGGCGAAATGGTGACCGACATCCGCTTTGGCGGCGTGGGACAGGGCGAAGGTGCGACGCGCAATTTCCTCACCAACCAGGTCGCGAAACTGCCGCTGGTCTTCAACGTGAAGATCAAGGCGCCATTCCGCCAGCTCCTCACCTCGGCGAAGGGATTTTACGATCCGTCGCTGCTGATCGAACAGAATTTACCGGCCCTGATGCGGGCCCAGGAAGAAGCCGAAGCCGCCGCGCGGGGCGAGACCGCCCCCGTTCAGCCACCAGAAAGCGAGCCTGTGCGATGAAGAGAACCAAGAGTGGAGCAAGGAGGCTGACCATTGACGTCAGGCATGTCGCGGTGATGATAGGTGCGCCCACCCTGATGGGGGCCCTTGCGGGCTGCGTGCAGATCGATACGCCCGACAAGCCGATCGAGATCAACCTGAACATCAACATCCGGCAGGAAGTGGTGTACAGGCTTGATGGCGATGCCAAAAAGCTCATCGAGCAGAATAGCGAGATATTCTGATGGGGAAGAATGTGATGCGTATGATGAATTGGAAACCGACCGGATTGGCGCTCGCCGCAGTCGTGGCGACCGCCGCCGTGGCCCTTGCCGTGCCGTCGGCTATGGCGCAGCGCGACCCGGCCTATGCCGCCGCGCGCGCCGCGGGGCAGATCGGCGAGCAGCCCGACGGTTATCTGGGCTTTGCGACGACGCCGACCCCGGCGATCCGCGCGCTGGTGCAGGATCTCAATATCAAGCGCAAGGCGGCCTATACCGCGAGTGCGCAGTCGACCGGCAGCACGGTCGAGCAGTTCGCCTTTACCAGCGGCTGCAACCTGATCGCAAAGACCAAGCCGGGCGAAAAATACCAGACCCCCGGCGGCGCATGGAAAACCCGCGACGCAAGCCCGCCCGAACGCGACGCGCGCTGCCCCTAATCGGGAATCGAACAACGGAGCCCAAAGAGGGTTCCCACATGCCGCCGCGCCCCTAAACGCGGCGGCATTTTTGTGCATGCCAGCAGAAGCATTGACTTAATCGGGCGGCGTTCCTAAACGGACCGCGCCTTAGGGGTCCCCCGAATTTTCGGGCCTTTTTTTGCAGGCGGAATCGGGAGTTTCCGGTTCCGTTTCAGGAGGATGGCGCAAATGACGGGGAATGGCAGCGATCCGGAACTTGGCTCTGAGGATTCGCGCCTGGTCTCGCTCGAAGAGCGATTGGACCGGGCCGAAGCCGCAGAAGCAAGAAGGACCGCAGCGAGTGCCGGACCGGAGACCGATGCGAATTACAAGCTCGGTAATCGCGTTCTGGCCGAGCTGCTGGGCGGGATCGGTGGCGGCGCGCTGGTCGGTTGGACGATCGACCATTTCGCCGGCACGGCACCCTGGGGCCTGTTGGCGGTGCTGTTCCTTGGAATAGTCGTCGCCTTCAGGAACATATTTCGGATTGCGAACGTCCGGCCCAAGAAGCCGGATTGATTGGATTTTAGGCGAGGTATCGCGTGGCGGATCAAGGCAAAGTGGACCCGATGCACCAGTTCGAGGTGCAGAAGATGTTCGACATGTTCCATGTCGGCAATCATGAGGTTGCCTTTACCACCAGCGCGCTGTGGATGGTAATCGCCGGCCTGCTGCTGTGGGTCTTCATGATCGGCGGGATGAAGCGCCAGCTCGTTCCCGGTCGCTGGCAGGTCGCCGTCGAGGGCTTCACCGGCTTCATCTCCAGCATGATGAACGCCAATATCGGCCCCGAAGGCCGTAAATATACGCCCTATGTCTTCTCGCTCTTCATGTTCATCCTGATGCTGAACGTGCTCGGCCTGATGCCCTTCGGCCTGTTCGGCCTGCATCCCTTCACCGTGACGAGCCATTTCGCGATCACCGGCGTGCTCGCGATCCTCAGCTTCGCGATCGTGCTGATCGTTGGTTTCTGGCGCCACGGCTTCCATTTCTTCTCGCTTTTCGTGCCGCACGGCACTCCGATCTGGCTGATGTGGCTGATCCCCGTGATCGAACTGGTGTCGTTCCTCGTTCGTCCGTTCAGCCTTGCGCTGCGACTCTTCGTCGCGATGACCGCGGGCCACGTGCTGATGAAGGTCTTCGCGTCGTTCATCATCGACGGAATCGCCGCCGGCCCCGCGATCGGGATCGGTGTCGGCCTCCCCAGCATGGCATTGATGATCGGGATCAGCGGTCTCGAACTGCTGGTGGCGGGCATCCAGGCCTATGTTTTCGCGCTGCTCACGTCGCTCTACCTGAACGACGCGATCAATCTGCACTGATTTTTCAACTGGTTAATCTACGTTTTTCCCAAGGAGTATAAAATGGACGTTCAAGCTGCTTCGCTCATCGGCGCCGGTCTGGCCGCCATCGGTGCCGGTATGGCCGCCATCGGTGTGGGCAACGTGTTCGGTAGCTTCCTCGAAAGCGCGCTGCGCAACCCCGCGGCCGCCGACGGCCAGCAGGGCCGCCTGTTCATCGGCTTCGCGGCCGCCGAACTTCTCGGCCTGCTGTCGTTCCTGATCGCGATCCTGCTGTACCTCAAGGCAGCCTGATTTCGTCTGCGGGGTCTGCTCGTTAAAGTAGGCCCCGCGACTGCTTTTCTTTTGTCGGTCGAGTATATCCATGCCTCAAATCAGCCAATTCGCTGAAAGCTGGTACGCCGCATCGCAGATTTTCTGGGTGTTGCTGACCTTTGGCTTCGTCTTTTTCGTCATCGGCCGCGGCATGCTGCCGAAGATCGAGGCGACGGTGGACGCGCGCGACCGCAAGGTGGCCGACGATCTGGCGGCGGCCAAGGCCGCGCACGCCGCGGCCGACGGCCTGGAAGAAAGCTACCGCCAGCAGAGCGACGCGAGCCGCGCCGCCGCGCAAAAGGCAGTGACCGACGCGAAGGACAAGGCCGCGAAGGACGCCGAAAAGCGTCTGGCCAAGGTCGATGCCGAACTCGCCGACAAGCTGGCGGGCGCGGAATCCGAAATCGGCGCTGCGCGCACGTCGGCGATGGCGGAAATCGAAGCGGTCGCAGCCGAAGCGGCGGGCGACCTCGTCGCCAAGCTGTCGGGTGTGAAGGTCGCCGCGGCGGATGCCAAGGCGGCGGTGAAGGCGGTGCTCCATGGCTGATTTCCTCATGATCATGGCCGAAGGGGCGGCTGAGCCGGCGTCCTTCGGTATCCTCACGGCAACCGTGTGGGTCTCGATCGCAATGGCGATCTTTATCGCGATCCTGTTGTGGAAAAAGGTGCCGGCGTTGATCGCGGGCATGCTCGACAACAAGATTGCCGAGATTTCGAAGCAGCTCAAGGAAGCCGAAGCACTGCGCCTCGACGCCGAATCGCTGAAGGCCGAATATGAGGCGAAGCTGGCCGACGCCGCCAAGGAAGCCGACGAAATGCGCGCCCGCGCCGATGCCGAGGCCGAAGCGCTCGTCGCCAAGGCCAAGGCCGACGCGACCGCGCTGATCGCGCGCCGCAAGCAGATGGCCGAAGACCGCATCGCCGCGGCCGAAGCCGGCGCCCTCGCCGAAGTCCGCACCGCGGCCGCCAAGGCGGCGACCGAAGCGGCGGCACGGCTGATCGCCGACAAGCATGACGCCGCGGCCGACAAGGCGCTGGTCGATCAGGCCATCGCGGGCGTCAAGAGCTAAGCCTTTCGACATCGCCGGATAACGAAGCGCCCGCGGTTTTCCGCGGGCGTTTTGCTGTGGGCGATGGGTTGCGGGCGGAGAAGGTTGGGGCGAAGTGGAAAGGTGCCTCCTTCGTCGTCTGGAAACGACCGGTTGCGGACGTTCGTCAAATGTGAAACCTAAATTGAAATGAGGCTTCTTCTTGCCAGCTTGATCGCGATCTTGATCGCGGCATGCTCAGAAAATGCGGAAACCCCTTACAAAAGCACGATGGATACAATCGAACGGCAGGTGCAACTTCCAATCGGAGCTGCCCCGCTGGATGAATATGCGCGCTACTATGCCGCCGATGACAATGAGATTGTCGCGATCTACATCTCGCTCGTAGATCCCGCTAACCCTTATTATGATCTACCGCGCGGGCAGCGGAGATGGCTTGCAGATCATCGGAAACTACCTCTCATCAATGACGGAGGGTGCTCGGTGGTATGCATCCGCTATAATCCCGCTACCGGGAAGACGGATATTCCCGTCTGTAACGGTGACGCCTAAGTCCGCTTTCCCACCCCTAAGCCGCCGCCAATGCCCCGCCCCATATTTCGCTGGCGCTCCGCCGCTAAAATCGGCAGCGTGGGCGCCATGTCGCAACGCCCCGTCCTCGGCATCATCGCCTGCAATCGCACCGTCGGGACCGAGATCGCGCAGACGGTGATCAACCGCTATGCGACCGCGGCGATGCGCCATGCCGACTGCGCGGCGCTGATCATTCCGTCGCTGCCCCACTACATGCGTGCTGCCGAGGTCGTCGGGCGGCTCGACGGGGTATTGCTCACCGGCACGCCATCGAACGTCGAGCCCGCGCGCTACGGCGATGCCGCCGAAGGCGAGGGGCCCTTCGACCCCGATCGCGACCGCATGATGACCGAGCTTGTCGAAGCGGTGATCGCGGCGCAGCGGCCGCTGTTCGGCATTTGCCGGGGCTTTCAGGAAATCAACGTCGCGCTCGGCGGTACCCTGCGTCGCGATACGTCGGCGAGCGCCGCATTGCTGCGCCATCATGCGCCCGACGGCGTGAGCTTCGACGCGATGTTCGACCATCATCACAAGGTCGACCTGATCGACGGCGGTTTGCTCGCCTCGGCCTATGGCGCGCCGTCGCTCGACGTGAATTCGGTCCATTATCAGGGCATCGGCGAACTCGCCGGCGGGCTGGCGGTCGAGGCGCGCGCGCCCGACGGGCTGGTCGAGGCCTATAGCGCGCGGCCGAACGGCGCGCCGCTGCTCGCGGTGCAATGGCATCCCGAATGGCGGACCGACGCAAACGACCAGAGTCAGACCTATTTTCACCTGCTCGGGCGCGCGTTAAGAGGCGAATTATGAACCGCCGCGTCACCCGTTACGACCGCTACCTCGCGCGGATCAGCTTTTCGCCCTGATTTTCCGGACCCGGTTTCTTTCGGTTTCCAGACAATCAGGAGTTTTCCCATGCCCCGCAATCACGACATCGCCGAACTGCGCCGTCTCGACATCGCGCACCATCTTCCCGCGCAGGCCGATTGGGCCGAGATCGAAGCTTTGGGCGGCAGCCGCATCATCACCCATGCCGAGGGCTGCTACATCACCGACGGCGACGGCCATCGCATCCTCGACGGCATGGCGGGCCTGTGGTGCGTCAATGTCGGTTACGGCCGCGAGGAGCTGGTCGAAGCGGCGGCGGCGCAGATGCGCGAACTGCCCTTCTACAACACCTTCTTCAAGACCGCGACGCCGCCCACGGTGACGCTCGCGGCGAAGATCGCGTCGCTGACCGGCAATCGCCTGCCGCACATTTTCTTCAACGCCTCGGGCAGCGAAGCCAATGACACGGTGTTCCGCATGGTGCGCCACTATTGGAAGCTTAAGGGCGAGCCCAAGCGCACCGTCTTTATCAGCCGCTGGAACGCCTATCACGGCTCGACCGTCGCGGGCGTGTCGCTTGGCGGAATGAAGGCGATGCACGCGCAGGGCGACCTGCCGATCCCGGGCGTCGAACATGTGCGCCAGCCCTATGCCTATGGCGAGGGGCAGGGGATGAGTGAGGAAGAGTTTTGCGACGCCTGTGTGCAGGCGATCGAGGACAAGATTCTCGAGGTCGGTCCCGAAAATTGCGCCGCCTTCATCGGTGAACCCGTGCAGGGCGCGGGCGGTGTCATCATCCCGCCCAAGGGCTACTGGCCCAAGGTCGAGGCCGTCGCCCGCAAATATGGCCTGCTCGTCGTCGCCGACGAAGTGATCTGCGGCTTCGGGCGCACCGGCCAGATGTGGGGACATGAGACGATGGGCTTCACGCCCGACCTGATGCCGATGGCGAAGGGGCTGTCGTCGGGCTATCTGCCGATCTCCGCCACCGCGGTGGCCGCGCATGTCGTCGAGACACTCAAGACCGGCGGCGATTTCGTCCATGGCTTCACTTACTCGGGGCATCCGGTCGCCGCGGCGGTCGCGCTCAAGAATATCGAGATCATCGAACGCGAAGGCCTTGTCGATCGCACCGGCAGCGTCACCGGCCCGCATCTCGCCAAGGCGCTCGCGACGCTGGACGATCATCCGCTCGTCGGCGAGACGCGCTCGATCGGGCTGCTCGGCGCGGTCGAGATCGTCGCCGACAAGGCGACGCGCGCGCGCTTCGGCGGCGCCGAGGGTACGGCGGGACCGATGGCGCGCGACGCGTGCATCGCGAACGGGCTGATGGTGCGCGGCATCCGCGACAGCCTCGTCATGTGCCCGCCGCTCATCATCACCACCGAACAGATCGACGAGATGGTTGCCATCATCCGCAAATCCTTGGATGAGGTGATGCCCAAGCTCCGCGCGCTCTGAACAGGAAAGACCAAACCCTTATGCCCTCCGGCCTTTTTGCCCTGCTCGACGACATCGCGACGATCGCCAAGGTCGCCGCCGCGAGCATCGACGATATCGGCGCCGCGGCGTCGAAGGCCGGGGTCAAGGCGGCGGGCGTCGTCGTCGACGATACCGCGGTGACGCCGCGCTACGTCACCGGCTTCACTCCCGACCGCGAGCTGCCGATCATCTGGCGGATCACCAAGGGGTCCATCTTCAACAAGCTGGTGCTGATCCTGCCCGCGCTGCTGCTGCTGTCGGCGGTCGCGCAATGGGCGATCACCCCGCTCCTGATGATCGGCGGCGCCTATCTCTGTTTCGAGGGCGCCGAAAAGGTGCTGCATTCGCTACAGAAGGACAAGACGAGCCTCGCCGAAGATGCCGCGATCGTCGCCGACCAGGACCATGAAGAGGCGATGGTGAAGGGCGCGGTGCGCACCGACTTCATCCTGTCGGCGGAGATCATGGTGATCGCGCTCAACGAAGTGCTCGACGAGCATTTCGCGATGCGCGCGGCGACGCTCGCCGTGGTTGCGATCGCGATCACCATCGCGGTCTATGGCGTCGTCGGCCTGATCGTGAAGATGGATGACATCGGGCTCCACATGGCGAAAGAAGGGAATGCCGCGCGGCGTTCGATCGGGCGCGGGCTGGTATCTTTCATGCCGAAGCTGCTCGCGGCGCTCGCGCTGATCGGCACCGCGGCGATGCTGTGGGTCGGCGGGCAGATTTTCCTCCACGGGCTCGACGAATATCATATCGGCAACATCGGCCACGGCCTCCACGATTTCGCCCATGCGGTCGCGGGCAACCTGCCCGGCGCGGGCGTGTGGGAATGGCTGATCAACGCGGCCGGCGCGGGCGTGTTCGGGCTGCTGCTCGGCGGTCTGATCGTCGGGGTGCTGCACTTCATTCCGGGGAAGAAGGCCGCTCACTGAGGTTGTCACCCCAGTAAAACGACCGGGCTGTCGGCGCGCCAGTGCATGCTGACCCTGTCGCCCCAGGTGAAATCTTCCTGGTCGCGGCGCGACAGGTTCGGGCGCGATACCCTAACGCGAGCTCCGGTTTCGAGCTCGATCTCGAACAGCGTGATGTCGCCGAGGTAGGACATGCCCTTGATCGTGCCGCGCGCGAAATTGTGACCTTCGGGCGCATCCTGCGCCGCGGCCGTGACCGCCTTGCCCGCGCCGGGGACGTGGATATAGATTTTCTCGGGCCGCAGCGCGACCCAGACGCCGGCGCCATGTGGCCCGGTAACGCCATGATTTAGATATATTTTCCCAAGGCCTGGGCAGTCGACCGCCGCCTTGTCGGGCTCGTCGAGGGTCAACTTCCCCTCGAAGATATTCACCGATCCAACAAAGTCGGCGACGAAACGGTTCGCGGGAAATTCGTAAAGATCCGAAGGCGCCGCGAGCTGCGCGACCTCGCCCTTGTTGATCACCGCGATCCGGCACGCCATCGACAGCGCCTCGTCCTGATCGTGGGTGACGGTGACGAAGGTTATGCCGACCTTTTCCTGCAAGTCCGACAGCTCGAACTGCATCTGCGCGCGCAGTTTGGCGTCGAGCGCCGAGAGCGGCTCGTCGAGCAGCAGCACCTTGGGGCGCATCACGAGGCTGCGCGCGAGCGCGACGCGCTGGCGCTGGCCGCCCGACATCTGGTCGGGCATGCGGCCCTCGAAGCCGCCGAGCTTGACGAGGTCGAGCGCTTCCGCGACGCGGTCCCTGACCTCGCCGCCCTTCACGCCGGCGATCTTCAGGCCATAGGCGACATTGTCGGCGACGCTCATATGCGGGAAGACGGCATAGCTCTGGAACACCATGTTCACCGGCCGCCTGTTCGGCGGGATTCCCGCCATATCCTGCCCATCGATCAGGATTTGGCCTTCGCTCGGCAGCTCGAACCCCGCGATCATGCGCAGCAGCGTCGTCTTGCCGCAGCCCGAGGGGCCGAGCAGTACGAAAAATTCGCCGGCGTTGATGTCGAGGCTGACATTGTCGACCGCCGTCACCTTGCCGAAGCGTTTCGAGACATTCCGGATCTGGATGATCGGTTGGGCGGGCTCGGTCATGGTCAGTGGGTTTCCGCTATCGCTTTCACGCCCTGAAGCTTCAGCGCGACGAAGGTCAGGATGACGGTGACGATGATGAGCAGGGTCGACGCCGCGTTGACTTCGGGCGTCACCGAGAAGCGGACCATCGAATAGACCTTTACCGGGAATGTGATCGTGTCGGGGCCGCTGGTGAAATAGGTGATGACGAAATCATCGAGGCTGAGCGTGAAGGATAGCAGGGCTCCCGCGACGAGCGCCGGCTTGATGTGGGGGATGAGAACGTCGCGAAACACCTGCCACTCGCTTGCGCCAAGATCCTTCGCCGCTTCTTCCTGTTCGCGGTTGAAGCTCGCGAGACGCGAACGCACGACCATCGTCACGAAAGGGAAGCAGAAGGTGATGTGCGCGATGGTGATCGCACCGAGATTGAACGGCCAGACGAGGTCGGTTGGCCAGCCGATCGCTGCGAAAAACATCAGGAAGGCGACGCCGAGGCAGATTTCGGGGACAATGATCGGCAGCGAGATCGTGCCGTCGACCGCGCCCTTCAATGGAAAGCGGAAACGCCAGAGCATCACCGCCGCGATGGCGCCGAGCATGAGACTGACGATCGTCGCGAGCGCGGCGATGGTGAGCGAGTTGAGCAGAGCCTCGACGAGTTGATCGTTGCCGAGCGCCTTCTCATAATATTTCGTCGTGAAGCCGCGCCAGACGACGTTACGCTTGCTGTCGTTGAAACTGAAGATCACGAGCACGATGAGCGGCGCGTAGAGAAACAGCATCACCACGCCGACCCAGAGGCGCATCCATAGCGTCCGGCTATATTCGAGCGGCGCGCGCGGGGTGCGGGCGAAAAGCGCCATCAGTGAACCTCCGGCACCTTTTTGCGCATCGACTGGATCGCGATCAGCGCGAACATCGCATAGATGAGCAGGAAGGAGAGCGCGGCGCCGAAGGGCCAGTCGTTCGCTTTCTTGAACTGGCGCTCGATCACATTGGCGATCATCTGGCTGTCGGTTCCGCCCATCAAATCGGGTGTGAGATAGGCGCCGAGCGCCGGGATCAGCGTGATCATCACCCCGGCGACGATGCCCGGCGCGGCGAGGGGGACGACGATCCGCATGATCGTGCGGAAATGCCCGGCGCCGAGGTCGAGGCTCGCTTCGATCAGGCTGCGGTCGAGCCGGTCGAGCGCGGCGTAGAGGGGCAGGACCATGAAAGGCAGGTGGACATAGACGAGCCCGAAGACGACCGCGAAATTATTGAAGAGTAATTGCACCGGCTCCCATGTCGGAAGCGGCTGGAGGCCGACGAGCGTCTTGAGCCAGCTTGCCCCGTCCCACAATGCGCCGAGCCCCTTGTTCGCGAAGCCTTGGGTGCCGAGCAGCATCATCAGAGCATAGGTGCGAATGAGGAGGTTGGTCCAGAAAGGCAGCATGATGGCGAGGAGCAGCCAGGGGCGCCACTTCTCGCTCGCAAAGGTGATCGCCATCGTGACGGGAAAGCCCACGATCAGGCAGATCAAGGTGACGAGCGCCGCGACCGCGAAACTCTTGCCAAAAATGGTAAGATAGAGCCATTCGGTGGCGCGCTTGTAATTGTCGAGCGTCCCCGAAATGTCGATCTCGGTGAGGCCTCGATTCTCGCCGAAGCTGTAAAGCCAGACGATCGTCATCGGCACGAGGAAGAAGAGGATCACCCACAAGAGCGTCGGCAGCGACACCGCCGCGAAGGCCCTTTTGTTGGTTTTCCAGTCCTGCTCGGCCACCCCCGCTGCCCCTCTGCGGACCCTTATGCGGCCCGAACCCGGGTGAAGGCCTCTTCGTATAGCGGCTGAAGCTCGGGGTCGAAGCGCGCATATTCGCATTTCGCCAGCGCCTCGGCGGGCGGGAAGATCACCGGATTGTTCTGGTAGCTGTCCGGCATCAGCTTGCGCGCCGCGGTGTTGGGCGTCGGATAGAGGATCGTCTCGGTGATATGCTTGTCGACATTGGCGTCGAGGATATAGTTGATGAAGGCGTGCGCATTCTTCGGATGCGGCGCGCCCTTCGGGATGCAGAGATTGTCCGAGTTGAGCTGGCTTCCCTCCTTCGGAATGACGAAATCGATGTCCTTGTCCTCGACCATCGCCTGCGCGATGTCGCCATTATATTCGAGCACGACGTCGCAGTCGCCCTTGAGCAAAAGGTCCTGCCCGTCGTCCTCGTGGAATTTCTTCACATTGGGTTTTTGCTTGATCATCATCCTTTCGATCGTCGCGATGTCGGCGGGGGTCAGCGCGTTGACCGATTTGCCGAGATATTTGCCGTAGAGCCGGAACATGTCGCCGGCCTCCGACAGCCAGGCGATGCGGCCCGCATATTCGGGGCTGTCGAACAGGACTTTCCAGCTGTCGGGCGTCGCCGACACCTTCGACTTGCGGTAGCCGATGCCGAGCGCGAGCCAGGTGTAGGGCATCGAAAACTTGCGCTGGAGGTCATATTCGACGTTGATATAGGCGGGGTCGATATTCCGCTTGTTCGGAATAAGGCTATGGTCGAGTGGCAACAGCATGCCGGCCTTCGACATGCGTTCAACGAAATCGTTCGACGGTACGATCACGTCGTAACCGGGATTGCCAGCCTTGAATTTGGCGAACAGCACGTCGTTGCTGTCGAACAGGTCCATCGTGACGTCGACGCCGGTGGCTTCCTTGAAATTATCGAGCGTATTCTCGCCGATATAGGTGTCCCAATTGTAGAAGTTGAGCTTGGCTTCCTCGCCGTTCGCGAGCGTTTTGCCGCCCTGCTTGCTGCACGCGGCGAGCCCGCCGAAACTGATCCCGACCGCCGCGGCGCCGAGCGCCTGGAGCAGCGAGCGGCGCCCGCGGGTTTGCTTGATCAGGTCGTTGAAATCCATGGCCGGCCTCCCTGTATGTGCTATCAAGCTGACTCAATAGGGACGGCTTGGAAAGAGGATTTTTGCGCTGGGCGGCGAATCTTTGAAACTTTCATGCGTTGCGGAGATACCAGTCGTAATCGAGCGTCGGTACCACGCTGAAATAATTGTCCTGTTCGACCCGCTTCACGATGCTGAACATATCGACGAACCGTTCGCCGAGATAATCGCGCATCAGTTTTGACGCATGGAAGCGGTCGACGGCCGCGAACCAGTTGGAAGGCGGCCTTTGGTCGCGACTATTGTCGCGGTCGTAGCCGTTGCCGACAACTGCCGGGCCGGGATCGCTCTGGCTCGCCATGCCGTGATGCATGCCGGCAAGAACGGCCGCGACGGCGAGATAGGGGTTGGCGTCGGCGCCGCACGCGCGATGCTCGACGTGGCGGCTGGGCGCCGGTCCGGCGGGGATGCGGAACGACACGGTGCGGTTGTTGACGCCCCACGTCGGCGCGACGGGGGCGTAGCTGTTCGCCTTGAAACGGCGGTAGCTGTTCGCATGCGGCGCGAAGATCGCGAAACCGTCGCCGACGCTGCCGATCATGCCGCCGATCGCGTGGCGCAGCGCGGGCGTGCCTTCGGGATCGTCGCTCGCGAAGATATTGTTCCCCGCCGCGTCGTCGACCGAGACGTGGATGTGCATGCCGCTGCCTGCCTGATCGGCGAAGGGCTTCGCCATGAAGGTGGCCTCAAGCCCCTGTTGCTGCGCGATGGCCTTGACGAGCCGCTTGTACATGATCGCGTCGTCGCACGCGCGCAGCGCATCGGGTTTGTGGCGCAGCGTCAGTTCGAACTGGCCTGGCGCGAATTCGGATATCGCGCTTTCCAGCGGCAGGCCCTGCGCGTCGGTCGCGGCGTAAAGCGCGTCGAAGAAGGGGCGGAAATCGTCGAGTTCGCGGAGGCCATAGACCTCGACGTTGCGCGGGGTGTCGCGGCTGTAGCCGGGGCGTGCGGGGCGGATGCGGCCGTCGCGCGCGCGGCGCGGATCGACGAGGTAGAATTCGAGTTCGACCGCGAGCACCGGGGTCAGGCCATCGGCGGTATAGCGGTCGACGACGCGGCCGAGGACATGGCGCGGGTCGAGGTCGTGCGGGGTTCCGTCGAGCTCGTAGAAGCCGACGAGGAATTGCGCGGCAGTCTCGCCGCCCCATGGCGTGCGGACGAGCGTCCCGGGGATCGGCTTCATCGAGCGGTCGGCGTCGCCATCCTCCCACACAAGACCAGTTTCGATGGTGTCCTGTCCGGTGATGTCGACGACGGTGATCGATCCCGGCATCATGCGGCCGCTTTCATAGACCGCGAGCACTTCGTGCTGGCGCAGCCGCTTGCCGCGCGGGACGCCGCCCATGTCGGTGTAGATCATCTCGATCGAATCGACGTCGGGGTTCGCCTTGAAGAAGGCCTCCGCCTCGGAGCGCGGCGCAATCACGCCCGATGACTTCGACATTCCTCTTGCTCCTTACCCCAGCCGGTCGCGCAGCGCATACCAGAGCAATCCGAGCGTGGCGAGCGGGCGGCGCAGCCATTTTCCGCCGGGAAAGGGTTGCGATGGCAGGTTCGCGAGAATGTCGAAGCGTTCGGCGGTTCCCGCCATCGCTTCGGCGATCAACTCGCCCGCGAGCGTCGTCACCAGCGCGCCATGCCCCGAAAAGCCGTGAGCGAAGAAGGTATTTCCGCGCCGCCCGATATGCGGCAGCCGGTTCATCGTCACCGCGACCGCGCCGCCCCAACCATAGTCGATCCTGGCATCGGCGATTTGCGGGAAGACTTCGGCCATGAACGGCTGCACAAACGCCGCGATGTCGCGTGGCGGGACCTGCGAATAGCGCTCGCCGCCGCCAAAGATCAGACGCTTGTCTGCCGAAAGGCGGAAATAGTTGAGCACGAAGCGGCTGTCGGCGACCGCGGCATCGCTGGGGAGCAGTTCGTCGCCGTTCGCGAGCGGTTCGGTCGCGATATTATAGTTCATGATCGGCACGGTGTAGCGGCCGAGGTCGGGTTCCAACTGGCCGATCCAGCTGTCGGTGGCGTCGATCACGTAACGCGCGCCGGCGATCGTCCGCTCGGTGAATAGCTCATTCGACCAATCGCTGAATTGGGCGATCCGACGGACAGGTTCGCCTTCCCAAATGCGAACACCTGCCGCTTCTGCCGCCTTGGCCAGCCCGATCGCATAGTTCAGCGGATGGAAATGGCCGCCCTGCGGATCGTGGACGCCGCCGTGATAGATCGGGCTGGCGATATGCCCGCCCATATCGCCTTTCGCGACGGTCTCGGTCGGATAGTCGAACCGATTTACGAGATAGTCCGCCTCACGCCGCATGGCGTCGAAGTCTTTCGGCGCCCAGGCCGCCTCCAGATGCCCGGCTTTCAGGTCGCAGTCGATGCCGTGCTTCGCGATCCGGGCCTTCACGCGATTGTCGCGCCAGCAGAGGTCGAACAGCGCATCGGCGTGCTCGCGGCCGAATTCCTCTTCGATTTCGGACGCTGTCCAGCGGAGGCCGGGAATAAGCTGCCCGCCGTTGCGCCCCGACGCGCCGAAACCGACATGCTCGGCCTCGATCAAAATGACCGAAAAGCCGCGCTCGGCGCAAGCGAGCGCGGCGCTAAGCCCGGTGAAGCCGCCGCCGATGACCGCGACGTCGCATTCAAGGTCGCCTTCGATGTCGCGTTGCGGTCGCCGCTCGTGGGCGGTCGCGGCATAATAGCTGTGGTTCAGCGGGTCGGTCATCGCCGGCGCGCAGATCAGACCCGCATCAGCAGATGTTCGCGTTCCCAGCTCGACACCACCGACTGATAATTGAACAGCTCATAATCCTTCACCGCGAAGAAGATTTCAAAGAAATCGTCGCCGAGCAGGTTGCGCACCTTCTTGCACGAGGCGAAGCGGTCGAGCGCGGCTTCCAATGTGCGCGGCAGCGTGCGGGCGCGATTATAGGCGCTGCCGCTGATCGGCTTGGGCGGGACCATGCGGTCGACCATGCCGATATAGCCGCAGACGAGCGACGCCGCGATCGCCAGATAGGGGTTGCTGTCGGCGCCGGGCAGGCGGTTTTCGACGCGGCGGTTGTGCTTGTCGGCGATGGGCACGCGAAAGCCGCAGCTCCGGTTGTCCTCGCCCCACTGAACGTTGATCGGCGCGGCGCTGTCGGGACGCATGCGGCGAAAGCTGTTCACATTGGGCGCCCACATCGGTGAGATTTGCGGCATGAAGCGGATGAGGCCGGCGATATAGCTGCGGAACGCCGCACTATCGCGGCCGTTGGCGGTCGCGAACAGGTTGCGCCCGGTTTCGGCATCGACCACCGACTGGTGGACGTGCATCGCGCTGCCCGGCTGGCCCGCCATGGGGTTCGCCATGAAGGTAGCATAGACATTGTGCTGCTTCGCGACGTTGCGCACGACGCGCTTGAACAGGAAGACCTCGTCGGCGAGGCGCAGCGGGTCGCCGTGAATGAAATTCACCTCGAGCTGCGCGGCGCCCATTTCGTGGATCATCGTGTCGATATCGAGCCCCATCAGCTCGCAATCGTCATAGATATGATCGATGATATCCTCATATTCGTTCATCGCCTCGAGCCCGTAGGGCTGACTGGCGTTCTCGCTGCGGCCCGACTGGCCAGTCGGCGGGGTCAGCGGGAAATCGGGGTCGGTGTTCTGCGAGACGAGGTAAAATTCGACCTCGGGCGCGATGATCGGTTTCCACCCCTTTTCTTCATAGAGGCCGAGAACTTTCTTGAGGATCGTGCGCGGTGCGATGTCGACTTCGGTGCCGTCGCGGTTGAACGCGTCGGCGATCACGAAAGCGGTCGGCGAGGTGAAGCCCGGCGCGACGCAGATCGTGTCGGGGTCGGCGATCAGGACCTTGTCGGGGTCCTTGTCCCAAATGTCGTCGATGTCTTCGGGATAATGGCCGTCGATCGTGCAGATGAAGACGCTGCCCGGGATGCGCAGCGACTTGTCCTTGACCGATGACAGAAACTTCTTGGCCGGCAAAACCTTACCGCGCTGAACCCCGTTGATGTCGGGGACGATACATTCGACTTCGTCGATCTTATGGTCGCTGATCCATTGTTCCAGATTGACTGACATGCGCCCCCGATTGGGCCGAGGAGCCGGCCCGCTTGTGGAAGACAAGCCTATCCCGAAGTTGAGGCCAGCGCCAGAGGGGCCGGTTTTTGACATTGCCAGTCACGTGTGCGCCCGTCAGATTGGGCCGGACAAATCAGGAGATGGTTCGCGATGCGCGGTGACAACGACCAACTTGCCTCCTTCTGGATGCCCTTCACCGCGAACCGCGCCTTCAAGCGCCATCCGCGCCAGCTCGTCTCGGCGAGCGGCATGTTCTACCGGTCGAGCGACGGGCGCGATATCCTCGACGGGACGTCGGGACTTTGGTGCAGCAACGCGGGTCATTGCCGCCCCGAGATTGTCGAGGCGATTGCGAACGCGGCCGCGACGCTCGATTTCGCGCCGACGTTTCAGCTCGGCCACCCGCTGCCGTTCGAACTGGCGCAGCGGCTTGCCGAGTTGATGCCCGAGGGGCTCGACCGCATCTTCTTCACCAACAGCGGATCGGAATCGGTCGATACCGCGCTCAAGATCGCGCTCGCTATCCAGCGCGCGAAGGGGGAGGGAGCGCGGACGCGGCTGATCGGGCGCGAGCGCGGCTATCACGGTACCGGTTTCGGCGGGATCAGCGTCGGCGGGCTCGTCAACAACCGGCGCGCGTTCGGCGGCGGGCTGCCCGGGGTCGACCATCTCCGCCACACCCACGACATCGAGCGCAACGCTTTCACGCGTGGTTTCCCGGGGCACGGCGCCGAGCTCGCCGACGATCTCCAGCGGCTCGTCGACCTGCACGGCGCCGAAACGATCGCCGCGGTGATCGTCGAGCCGATGGCGGGGTCGACCGGGGTGCTTGTGCCGCCCATTGGCTATCTCCAGCGCCTGCGCGAGATTTGCGACCGGCACGGCATTATCCTGATCTTCGACGAAGTGATCACCGCCTTCGGGCGCGTTGGCGGCGCGACGGCGTCCGGACGCTGGGGCGTGACCCCCGATATCATCACCATGGCGAAGGGGCTCACCAACGCGGCGGTGCCGATGGGCGCGGTGGCAGTGAAGCGCGAACTCCACGATGCGGTGCTGGACAGCGTAGCGGGCGGGATCGAGCTGTTCCACGGCTATACCTATTCGGGTCACCCGCTCGCAAGCGCGGCGGGGCTCGCGACGCTCGACCTCTATGCGCGCGATGGTCTGTTCGACCGCGCGAACGAACTCGCCGCTTATTGGGAGGATGCGGCGCACAGCCTGAAGGGGCGGCGCCATGTCATCGACATCCGCACGATCGGGCTCGTCGCGGGGATCGAACTCGAACCGCGGCCCGGGGCGCCGACCGCGCGCGCGATGGAGTTGTTTCACGCCTGTTTCGACAATGGGCTGCTCGTCCGCGCGACGGGCGACATCATCGCGTTGTCGCCGCCGCTGATCGTCGAAAAGTCCCAGATCGACGAGATGTTCGGACGGATCGCCGATCTGCTCGGCGCGATCGACTAACCAGCAAGCGGAAAGGTCACCGACACCTTCGTTCCCTTGCCAAGCTCGCTCTCGATGTCGAGCTGCCCCTGGTGGCGCTCGCTGATATGCTTGACGATCGCGAGGCCGAGGCCGGTGCCGCCGACCGAGCGGCTGCGCGCCTCGTCGACGCGGTAGAAACGTTCGGTCAGGCGCGGCAGATGATCGGGCGCGATGCCGTCGCCTTCGTCGCGGACCGACAGCCGCACGCGGTTTCCCTCGCGCGCGAGTTCGACCGTAACGGGGGTTCTCGCATGGCCATATTTCATCGCGTTCGAAATGATATTGTGTGCGAGCTGCCCCAGCTGCGCGCCGTCGCCGAGCATCGGCTGCGGCGCGTCGCCCAGCATCGCGACGATGTCCTTCGCGCGCGGCTGTTCGCTGTCGCGAAGCTGCGCGACCGACGTCTGGACGATCGCCGCGAGGTCGACCGGCGTCGTTGGGCGGCGAAAACGGTCGGCTTCGACGCGCGAGATCGAGAGCAGGTCGATGACGAGCTGTTGCATCCGCCCCGCCTCGCGGTGGATGATCGACAGGAAGCGGCTGCGCGTCGGCGCGTCGGTATCGCCGTTCATGTCCTGTAGCGTTTCGACATAGCCGAGGATCGCGGCGAGCGGCGTGCGCAGCTCGTGGCTCGCATTGGCGACGAAATCCGACCGCATCCGGTCGGCGGCGTCGATCGCCGAATGGTCCGACAGCATGACAATGCGCTGTCCGCCCGATAGCGCCGCGACGCGCATCGTCCAGCGCTGGCCGGGGCGGGGGAAGTCGACGAGGTTGACCGTTTCGAGCGGGCCGTCGCTGATGCGCGACAGCCACTCCGCCGCCGCCGGATGGCGGATCGCGGTCCGTATGTCGGCGCCGACGATATGGCGACCGAGCAGGCGGATCGCCGCGTCGTTCGCGATCGCGACGATATTGTCGGAGACGCCGAGGAGCGGGTCTTTTTCCTGATCGACCCAGCGTGCGAAATCGGGATGGCGGAGAAGCGAGACCGGCGGGGCTTCGGCTACCGGCGACGCGCCCGGTGCTTCGGGAAGCGGCGCGGGAAGGGCGCTGTAAACCGTGCCGGCGGCGGCGAAGCCCGCCACTGCCATCATCGCGATCGACAGCGGATCCCCCCCGGTCAGCGCGGCAAAGATCGCCGCGATGACGACCAGCGTCAGGGCGATGACAAGGCTGGACAGACGATCGAACATGCCGTGCCCGCGTCGCACGAAGCGGGGGATCAGCGCAAGCCGCTTTGCGGCTGTTAATGCTTTCGGGGAGGCTGTGCCAAAGCGGGAAGCCAGAGGGCTGCGGCGGTCTTTTGCTTTTCCCAGGCGCTTCATTGCGTTATGCGCCGGCCATGGAAAACAGCGACATTCCCGCCGGGCCGCCCGAAATGGATGGCGAAGCCGCTCCGTCGCGCCGCAAGATGCTGGCGCTTGGCGCCGTCGGCGTGTCGGCGGCGCTGACGATCCGGCCCGCTTTCGCGCAGACCGCCGTGTCGGTAATGAACTGCGAGATTCCGGTTCCGAGCCCCACGGCTGCGGGCCAATATATCGACCGCGCGGGCAAGCTGGTGCCGCCGGGAACCAAGGGCGCGTTTCCCGGGTCGCCGCGGCCGTTTACTGGCGAGGAAGTGAAGCGCGCGTTCCGCGGCCAGACGCTGCCCGGTGCGACCTACAACCAGTCGCAGGCGTATCTGCAGTATATCCGGCGCTTGCAGGCAGGGCAGAGCGGCTTTACCTGTTTCGCATCGATCACGACGTCGCGCTGATTATCGCTTCCTGAAAGGCGATGACGGTTTCAGCCGCATCGTCAGACAAGGGAGTTTTCGTGAAACTAGCATCGCTCAAAAAAGGCCGCGACGGTCGCCTGGTCGTCGTTTCGGACGATCTCGCCTGGTATGCCGACGCGGGCCAGATCGCGGCGACGATGCAGGCGGCGCTTGACAATTGGGCCTATGCCGCGCCGCGCCTCGCCGCGCTCGCCGAAGACCTCAACCATGACGCGATTCCGAAAGAGCGGTTTCACGAGCGCGACGCGGCTTCGCCGCTGCCGCGCGCCTATCAGTGGGCCGACGGCAGCGCCTATGTGAACCATGTCGCGCTCGTCCGGCAGGCGCGCGGCGCCGAGATGCCCGACAGCTTCTGGCACGACCCGCTGATGTATCAGGGCGGCAGCGACGCCTTTCTGGCCCCCCGCGATCCGATCCCGCTCGGCGATCCCGCATGGGGCTGCGACATGGAAGCCGAGGTGATCGTCGTCACCGGCGACGTGCCCGCGGGGATCGACGCCGCCGCGGCGCGCGACAAGATCCTTCTCGTCGGCCTCACCAACGATGTGTCGCTGCGCGGCCTGATCCCGGCCGAACTCGCCAAGGGTTTCGGCTTTTTCCAGTCGAAACCGTCAAGCGCGATGTCGCCGGTGTTCGTGACGCCCGAGGCGCTGGGCGATCGCTGGAAGGACGGTAAGCTGCACGGAACGCTGTCGGTCGATCTGAACGGCGAACCGCTGGGCCGCGCCGATGCCGGGGTCGACATGACCTTCGATTTCGGCGCGCTGATCGCGCACGCCGCGAAGACCCGCGACCTCGGCGCGGGCACGATCATCGGATCGGGCACCGTGTCGAACCGCGATGCTGACGGTGGCCCCGGCAAGCCGATCAGCGAGGGCGGGCTGGGCTATAGCTGCCTCGCCGAAGTGCGGACGGTTGAGACGATCCAGCTGGGAGAGCCCAAGACGCCGTTCATGAAAAAAGGCGACACCGTCCGCATCTGGATGGACGACGATCGGCACCACAGCATCTTCGGCGCGATCGAACAGCAGGTCGCATAAAAAGGGGGCGGGTTCCGCACCCGCCCCTTGCAACATTCCCAACTCGAGATGGTCAGCCGAACTTGCCGCCCGACATGGCATCCGAGAGCGAGCAGGCCGCTGGTCCAAGGATCACGATAAACAGCACCGGAAGAATGAACAGGATCAGCGGCACCGTCATGATCGCCGGCAGGCGCGCGGCTTTTTCCTCGGCGCGCATCATGCGTTCGTTACGGAATTCGGCCGAGAGCACCCGAAGCGCGGACGCGAGCGGCGTGCCGTATTTTTCGGTCTGGATCATGGTCGTGACCACGCCCTTCACCGATTCCAGATTCACGCGATAAGCGAAATTCTCGAACGCTTGCCGGCGCTCGGTCAGGAAGCCGAGTTCGATCGACGTCAGGGCGAATTCCTCGCCCAGTTCGGGATAGGCGCGCCCCAATTCCTTCGACACACGGGCGAAGGCGGAGTCGACCGTCAGGCCCGCCTCGGCGCAGATGACGAGGAGATCGAGCGCGTCGGGAAGGCCCTTGCGGATCGCGTCGGTGCGCTTCTGGCGCATATTGTCGACGAAGAGGTCCGGCGCTTTGTAGCCGAGGATCAACGCGCCCATCGTATAAGCCGAGCGTTTGAACGACGTCAGATCGGGCCACATGTCGACCCAATAGATTAGAATGAGCGCCAGGCCACCGAACAGGATCGGCAGGACCATGCGGCCGAAGATCACCGCGACGGCGAGATCCTTCGACCGAATCCCCGCCTGCGCAAGCTTTTGCTGGACTTCCTTGATCTGACCATCCTGCAGGACCTGGAGTTTGCCCAGAAAAGTGCGCATCTTGTCGGCGGTCTGGTTTTTGCGAACCAGCCGGGCGCGGCGCTTCGCCGTCGACGCGGTGATGCCGGCCTTCAACTGTTCGCGGCGATCGTTGAGCGCCTTGACGCGCTTCGTCATCGGATTGCGGACGGTCAGCGCGTTGTAGATCGCGAACAGCACGGCGAAGACGCCCACCGCCGCGAGCATGGTGCCCGCCCATACGACATCGACGCCAAGCAGGGTCGGGCCGCTTTGCGCGCCCGTGAAGGCGGACGAGAGAAGGAGGCTGCTGTTCATAGTCTCTGCCCCCTCAGATTTCGAAATTGACCATCTTGGCCATGATGCCGGCGCCAATGCTCATCCAGATCAAGCCGCCGATACCGGCAATGATGAGCCGTTGCTCGACGAAAAAGCCCGCCAGATAGCCGGGGTTCACCGTCCAGACGACGCCGAATACGAAGAAGGGCAGCGCGCCGACGATATAGGCGGACGCCTTGGCCTCCGATGACATCGCGCGGATCTTGAGCTTCATCTGGGCGCGCTTGCGCAGCACGTCCGACAGATTTGCCAGCGTTTCGGCCAGATTGCCGCCGGTTTCGCGCTGAATCTGGATCGTGATGCAGAAGAACTGGAATTCGGGCGTGCCGAGCATTTCGGCCGATTCCTGGAGCGCGGCTTCCATCGTGTTGCCGATGCGGATGCGTTCGATGACGCCCTTGAATTCCTCGCCGACCGGGCCGGGGAGTTCCTGGCTCACGACCTGAAATGTCTCGGTCACCGGCAGACCCGACTTGAGGCCGCGTACGAGCAGGTCGATCGCGTCGGGAAAGCGGCTGTTGAAGGCGGCGACGCGCCTCTTGATCGTCAGCCCGACGACGAGATAGGGCAGCGCGAGGCTGAGCAGCAACCCGACGAGTCCCGCCATCAGGAAGGGCGCGCGGACGATGAGCATCGCGCCGGTGGCGACGACGAAGACGATCATCGTCGCAAACATATATTGCGTCAGGGTCCAGCTCTTGCCGGTGCGGCGGATCCTTTTCTCGAGTTCCTCGCGGCGCGGCAGCAGATTGGCCAGTGATGAGTCGCCCGTACGGCCCGACTGGATCGTCTTGCGCATTTGCGCCGCGACAACCGCTTCGGTCGACGCCGCGTGGCGATCCTTGAGCATCGCCAGCCGCCGCGTCTTCGCCTTGCCCGCCGAAGGTCCTCCGACCAGGATCACGAGGAGGGCGAAGGCCAGGAAGGCTCCGGCGATGATAAGGATGACTGGCAGGTTCATGATCGGCTGGTGTCCGCTTCTATCACTGGGGATCGCGACGGCGCGTCAGGCGCGCCATCACGCCGCCTGCTTTGCGCCTTTTTTGGTCAGGCCGAGCTTGCCGAGCAGCGAACCGCCGGACTTGCTTTTCGCGACAGTGACCGGCGCCTCCTCGGCATCCACATCGGCGCCGTCGAGGATGAGACGCATCAGATTGTTCCAAACCTGCGCCGATTTCGTGCCCTTGCAGGTTTCGGCGTAGGATTTTCCCAGTTTCGCCGACTGGGCGACGAGTTTGGGGTCGAACGGGACCACGATGTCGATCGGCCGCTCGATCGACGATTCGAACTCCTTGCGCGACAGTTCGCCGATCGCGCTCTGGAACTTGTTGGCGACGAGCACGACGCGCGCGCCCGGAACGTTCTGCTTGAACCACGACAGAAGGCGGATCGTGTCGCGCGCCGCGGCGAGCGTCACGTCGCTGACGAGCAGGATCGTTCCCATTTCCGACACAAGGTGCGGGAAGGGGATCAGCACTTGGCGCGGGATGTCGACGATCGTCATCTCGAACGCGTTGCGTAGTTCTTCTTCCAGCTGAAAAAAGGCCGAGCCGTCGGTCATTACCGGCTGATGGATCGGCGCTTCGGCCGACAGCAGGCTGAGCTTGTCCGACGCGCGCACCATCGCCCGCTCGATGAACAGGCCGTCGATGCGGCTCGGATTGTCGATCGCGTCAATCAGGCCGCGTCCGGGTTCGAGGTCGAGTGTGAGCGCCCCCGTTCCGAAATGGACGTCGAGATCGAGCAGCGCGGTCTGACGGTCCGCCTGTTCGCTGATCGCCCAGGCGAGCGACGTCGCGACCAGCGAGGCACCGACGCCGCCGCGAACGCCGACGACACCCATCATGTGATGCGGCTTGTCGTCGTGCATATCCGCGTGTTTCGGGGCCGACAGCATGGCCTGCGCCATGGTCAGCGATTCGCGGACCTGTTCGAGCGACAGCGGCTTCAGAAGATAGTCCTGGATGCCGCTCGACAGCAGGTCGCGGTAGAGGCGCACATCGTTGACCTGCCCCGCCGCGATCACCACCGTTCCGGGCTCGCAGACTTCCGCCAGCGCATTGATATCGTTGATCGGGTCGCCCGATTCGGACATGTCGACGAACAGGATGTTCGGGCTGGCCGACACCGACAGCGACTGCACCGCGTTGCGCAGGCCGCCCTTGTTGCACTTTTCGGTCGGCCAGCCCATGTCGCCCGCCGCCGCGCGGATCAGCTCCAGCGTATCATCGTCACAGACGAAGGCATTGAAGGGATCACGCAGCGCTGCTGATTTGAAAGGAGCGTTCACTGGCCACCTCCGCTGGTGGGTGCTTTGGTCAATTCGCCGGCACCTGTCTGGGGTTTCGTCCGATAGGTCTGGATCGCGCGCGTTGCTGCGAGCGGGTCGTGTCCCGTGTCGCGCGTGCCCTTGATAAGGTCATTGGGATCGGCGACCATCGCGGCGATGTTGCTGTTGGTCGCACAGCCGTAGTTGGACGAGGTCGCATTGACCGGATTCAACGACGATTTGCTGTCCCAATTGGGACATCCCGGTACCGACGCCGACGCGCGCGTCACGACGACGCGCAGATGCCCTTCCGGAACTGCGCCGGTCGTTACCGGCACGTCACGGCTCAGCAACAGCCCGCGGCGTTCGACCATCGCGCGGACGGTCGCTTGTGCCGATGTTGAACCATATGCCGACGGGTCTTCGACCGCGATGCGGTCGCCATAGCGAACGCCCATCGCGTCGAGCCAGCCTTGCAGGCGGCCCTGCTCGCTCGGGGGCAGTTCGCCATTCGCGGTCGCGACGTCGAATTGATAGAGGCTGTTGCGCACCACCGGCTGATGCACCGATTCCAGGCTGCGGTTGCTATAGGCGGCGCCGGTGCATCCGGCGAGCGAACTCGCGCATGCCAGGACCGTCCAAGTTGCGATTTTCTTCATCACTTTGCTCCTGAAATCCAGCGCGTCACTTGATGTTGAAACCGGGCGCAGCGTTGCCGCCGCCGGTCCGCGGACGGTCGGCGTCGCCGACATTGGTATCGAGCCGCGGTTTGGGGCGGTCACCGCCGGTCACGCCGTCGCTCGTCTGGTTGAGCAGCAGCCGTTGCAGATCGTGCGTGTCCTGAAAGGCGTCGGTCGGAAGCTTGATATCGTTCGCCGATACCGGCTGGACCAGATAGGGCGTCACGACGATGACGAGTTCGGTTTCGCCGCGACGGAAACTGTCCGATTTGAACAGCGTGCCGAGCAGCGGCACATCGCCGAGGCCGGGCATCTTGTCGATCGCGCCGATCGAGCGGTTGTTCAACAGCCCCGCGATCATGAAGCTTTCGCCCGAGCCGAGCTCGACCGTCGTTTCGGCGCGGCGGATCGTCAGCGCGGGAACCTGGAAGCCCTGCATCTCGATCGCGCCTTCGGTCGACAGTTCGGACACTTCAGGGCGCACGCGCAGGCTGATCCGGCCATTCGACAGCACGGTCGGCGTATAGGCGAGGCTGACGCCATATTTGCGATATTCGATCGTCGTGCCCGCGAAATTGCCCGGGATCGGGACCGGAAATTCGCCGCCCGCCAGGAAGTCGGCGGTTTCGCCCGAAATGGCGGTCAGATTGGGCTGCGCCAGCGTCGCGACCAAACCCGATCGTTCGCCGATGTCGAGCGAGGCGATGAGGTCGAGCCCGAACAGACGGCCCGCACCGGCAAGGCTGCGCGTCCCTGCCGGCGTGTTGATCGTATAGGTGGTGTTGCCATTGGCATCGGTCGTGATCGTGCCCGCCTGACGCCCACCGAAAACGCCGCCCAAAAAGCCGTTGCCGAGCGGGCCGTCGGTGTCGCGGGTCAGTAGGTTGCCGCTGATTTCCTTGACCAGCGACCGGTTCACTTCGGCGATACGGACCTGCAGATTGACCTGCAGCGGCGTCGCGGTACGCATGCGCGAGAGCACTTTGGTTTCCTCGCCGACGAACGCCTGAACCAGCCGTTCCGCTTCGGCGGCGTCGTCGGGCGACTGGACCGTCCCGGTGAGCAGGACAAAGCCGTTCATCGGGCTCGCCACAATGCTGGCTTCGGGCATTGCGAGCGACAGCATCTGATCGATCGTCTCGATATTGTTGCCGACGCGGGCGACGGTCGAAAAGACGACCCGGCCGCCGGAATCGGTGGCATAGATGCTGGTTTCGCCGGGCTTTTTGCCAAAGACATAGAGCTGGCGGCCCGAGCGGACCTGGACGTCCGCGACCTCGTCGTTGGCGACGAAAACGTCCGTCATCGTGGCGGGAAGGCTGACCAGGCGGCCGCGCCCCACCGACAGTTCGAGGCTGCCGCTGGCGTTCTGAACGGCCTGAGCGGTGGCGGGCTGCGAAGGCGCCGCGACGAGCGTCGCTGCCACCAGGCCGATGGCCAGCGTGCGTGCCAGGGCCGCCATCTTGAAATTGGCTTTGCTGTTCATCTTACTTACCCCCCACGGGAACTTCGGTCATCTTGTCGCCGCGGGTGACGCGCACGACCGGGCCGGTCGGCACCGCCGCCTGCCGTCCAGCATTGGACGGTGCATAACCGCCGCTGTTTTCGGGTTGCTGCGGGCGCGGCGAGGTGACGCGGCCGCGCACCGGGATCCAGAAACGCGACACGTCGCCCCCGGTCGTCGCCGACGAGCGGCTGGCGGTCGGACGTGCGGCGGCTTGCGCCAGCATCTTCTTCTCGGCGGCGGTATCGGCCCCTGCGGGGACGTCGATCTCGCCCGAGGCGATCGCAGCCTCGAGTTCGCCGGCGGTTTCGGCCAGCGGGCGCAACGCGAGTGACAATTTGCCCATGTCCTGGGCGACGGCGATCTTCTCGGCGATCTCCGGCGTCGCTTCGAGCGTCACCGAGCTGAAGGTGCGCACCGGCGTCTTGCCCGTCTCATCCTCGGCATTGTAGCGCTGGTCGGTCGCGAGAACGCGAACGTTGCGGATGATCGTCTCGGCGGTGAACAATTCCTTGTCCGGGTAGGACGATGTTTCGGAATCGACCGAGATCTGTTGTGCGAGCACGACGTCGACACGGTCGCCCGGAAAGACGAAACCGCCGACTCCCTCTTCGCGCGAAACCTTGACGGTGACCGCGCGCATTCCGGGGCCAAGCGCCGCAGCGAGGAAGCCACGGTCGTCGGGATGGACCAGGGCGCCCTGCGTAAGCGGCTGTCCGGCGGTGATCGCATGACGCACGACGGTACCGACCAGCGTATTCACGTCGGTCTTGTCCTTCAGGAAATAGGCCTGTTCGACCAATTCCTTCGGCCACGGCTGAAACCGGAAGCTGTCAGGACCGATAATCGTGCCGACCGGCAGCTGCCGCGTGGCAACCAGGATCGTCGGGCCGGTAATTTCCGGCGCCGCGGCGGCTCGTGCCGACGGAGCGGCTGCGCCGCGCATCATCTTGTTGACCCCGAACGCCGCGCCGATGGCAATCACCAGCGCGCCGACGATCAGCATTATCTTTCGCGTATCCATGACGAGTTTTCGCCCTCCTGCACCCACCAGAGACGGTCGTGCTTTTCCCTCAGGTCATCCGATAGCCTGAAACTGGTTAAGATAGTGTTGGTGAAGCGCCCAGAGGCCCGCAGCCGCGATAGCGACCCCATAGGGCACCTCGACCGGCTTGTCCGAAGGTCGCAATTTCATATGGATAAGCATCAGAGCGGACAGGATGCCGCCGCCGATGGCCATGATCGTCAGCATCGACAGGAACAGCGGAAGCGGGATCCAGAGCATCACCGCACCGATCATTTTCACGTCGCCGCCGCCCATCGCGCCGACCGCGAACAATCCTGCGAAGAGAAGGAAAACGAGAAGTGCCGCTCCGAACTGGATCGCGACATCAGGCCACAGCGCGAGGCCGGAAGCGATCCAGAAGGGGATCGCGAGCAGCGCCATCGCGGCGTTGAGCTGGTTGGAAATCGTTCGCGCCCGGACGTCGCTGATCGCCGCCGCGATCATCAGCAAGCCAAGAAGGGCCATCAGGCCGAGCGAGATCGCGCCGCTATCCATCGGGTCCTTCCTACGCAACATGGCTTACCAAAGAGTAACCATGTTGCAGGCGACGTGGCTTGCATTCCGCGGTCCAGAGGATATGCGGCGGGCCATGACCGACCGGCCGCCCTCCGCCACCGATGTACTGATTGTCGGCGCCGGTATCGCCGGCGCGAGCCTGGCCGCCGCGCTCGCGCCTTGGCGCCGTGTCGTGCTGGCCGAGGCCGAAAACACGCCCGGCTATCACGCGACGGGCCGGTCCGCGGCTTTCTGGCACGAGACCTATGGCGGGGCGCACGTCCAGCCCTTGACGCTGGCCTCGCTGGAGACGCTGCTGAACCCCGACCCGGCTTTTTCGGATCATGCTTTCCTGTCACCGCGCTCGGCGCTGACGGTCGGGCGGACATCCGAAGCGGGGGCGGTCGATGCCTTCGTCGCCGAGTTCCAGGCGAAGGGCGTCGACGTCGAGCGCATGTCGGGCGTTGCCATTGCCGCGAAAATTCCGCGGCTGCGTCCCGAATGGAGCGAAGCGGCCTATGAGGCTGCGTGCCGGGATATCGACGTCGGCGGGCTCCACGCGGCGTATCTTCGCGAGGCGAAGCGTGCGGGCGCCTCGCTGGTCACCCGCGCGCCGCTGCGCGCCGCCCGCCGCATCGATGGCGGCTGGAGGGTGGAACTCGGCGAGGAGGAGATGGACGCGGCGATGATCGTCAATGCCGCGGGCGCATGGGCGGACAAGGTCGCTGCCGCTTGCGGCGTCGCGCCGATCGGAATTCAGCCGTATCGGCGGACGGTTCTGCAGGTTCGCCTCGATGTTGCGGTTCCGGCGGAACTGCCGCTGGTGATCCATGTCGGCGGTCAGTTCTATTTCAAGGGCGAAAGCGTCGGACGTGTTTGGCTGAGCCCGCACGACGAGACCCCGACCGACGCGCATGATGCCGCCCCGGACGAAATTGACGTCGCCATCGCGATCGAGCGCATGCAATCGGTCGTCGACTGGCCGGTCGCGGCGGTCGAACGAAAATGGGCGGGGCTGCGCAGCTTCGCGCCCGACCGAATCCCCGTCTTCGGCCCGGATCGCCATGAAGGCCGGTTCGTCTGGTGCGCGGGGCAGGGCGGGTTCGGTATCCAGACCGCGCCGGCGATCGCCGGGCTGCTCGCCGCGCAATTGGGGGCGCCGGTGCCGGCGGGCGCGATCGGACGGATCGACCCCTTGCCCTTCGCTCCTACACGTTTTGCCTGAGCCGATCTTGTCTTGCACGGCGAAACGAGCGAATTAACATATGTTTAGCCCGCCACCCCCGGCGCGGCGCGACATGTGGAGGATGGCATGGCCCATTATTTCGAAATCAAGAAGAACAAGGCCGGCGAATTTGTCGCCTATTTCAAATATAATAGCGAGCCGATCTTCTGGACCGAAGGCTATAGCAGCAAGGCCTCCGCGCAAAATGCCATCGACTCGATCCTGAAGAACGGTCCCGGAGCCGAAGTTCGCGAGGCCGAGTGATCTCTAGGATTTAGCGCGCGGGCGCCCTGCGCGCCCGCGCGACCTCGAGCGCCGCATCGCTGGCGAGTTGGTCGGCGAGTTCATTGTCGCCGTGGCCCGCGTGGCCCTTGACCCAGATCCATTCGACCTTGTGCCGCGCATTTTCGCTGACCAGCCGTTGCCACAGGTCGGCATTGGCGACGGGCTTTTTGGCTGCCGTTTTCCAGCCGTTCTTCTGCCAGCCGAAGACCCATTTGGTGATGCCGTCGCGGACGTAGACGCTGTCGGTCGACAACTCGACATTGCAACTGCGCTTGAGCGCGGCGAGCGCCTCGATCGCGGCCATCAGCTCCATGCGGTTATTCGTCGTATCGGGCTCGCCTCCCGACAAGGTCTTTACGACGTCGCCCCAGCGCAGCACGGCGCCCCAGCCGCCGGGGCCGGGATTGCCTTTGCACGCGCCGTCGGTGGCGACGATCACGGTCTTGCCGGTACTCGTCGTCATGCGAGCGCGAACAGGTCAGCGGCGTCGGCGGCGCGATAGCGTTGCAGGCGGGCGAGGAAGGGCGAGGGATCCTTGCGCGTGACGAGCGCGTCGGCGGGCGTATGCACCCAGTCATGCGCGCGGGTCAGCAGAAAGCGAAGCGACGCGCCGCGTGCGAGCAGGGGCAGGGCGGCGATTTCTGCGTCCGTCAACGCGATTTCACGAGCATAGCCGCGCATTAATGCGCGCCCGCGCGCCGGATCGCACGCTCTGCCGTCGGCCGAAAAGGCCCAGGACGCGTGGGTGATGACAAGATCATAGGCGCGAAAATCGCTCGCGGCGAAATAGAAGTCGATCAGCCCGGTGACGCGGTCGCCGAGCATCAGCACATTGTCGGGGAAGAGGTCGGCATGGATCACATGCGCCGGCAAATCGGTCGGCCAGTGCCTGTCGAGATGTTCCAGCTCGTCATCGACAATCGCCTGCAGCCCGGGGAGCACGACGTCGAGATTTCCCGCTCCCTCGGACACCGCGCGCCAATGGCGGTGGCCCATGCTGTTTTCGCGTGCCCCGGCATAGGCTTCGAGCGCGCGATGCATCGCGCCGAGCGCCGCGCCGGCGGCTTCACACTGGCCGGGCGTGGGCTGGGTCAGCGAGATACCCTGAAGAAACTGGATGACGCAGGCGGACCTTCCCGAAACCTGCTGGATGGCGACGCCGTCACGATCGCGGATCATCGCCGGAACCGGGCAACCGCGGCTGGCGAGATGATCGAGCAGATCGACAAAGAACGGTAAGTCGCCTTCGCTGACGCGCTTTTCGTAGAGCGTCAGGATGAAGCGCCCGCCGGTCGTTTCGAGGAGGAAATTGCTGTTCTCGACGCCCTCGGCAATGCCCTTGCACGATACGACGGTGCCGATGTCGTAACGCGCCACAAGCGCCGCAAGGTCGTCGGGCTCGACGTGGGTATAGACGGCCATCGCAGGGTCAAAACCCGCGCATGACGCGATCGAGGCGTCGAAATGGCGAAGATATCGGCTTTGCGTGACCGCCGAAGATGATGGTTTCATCTTCAAGGGCGCGCGGAGACGAGATCGAGGCCATTTCGGCGTCCCGAAGGGATTTGACCGATTTTGTCCATGGCTGCGTCAGTGAGCCTTGGAATATATTCATATGCCTACGTCTCACTTCCTTGCCCTGAACAAAATCGCTTCAAACCTCGACCGCGTCATGCGCGGGTTTTGACCCTATGCGGCTTCGAGCCCGCGCGGCAGCTTGAAGGTCATATTTTCTTCGGCGGTGACGACGATGTCTTCGATGATCGGCCGAACCGCCGCCACCGCGTCGATCACCTCGCGAACGAGCGTTTCCGGCGCGCTGGCACCGGCGGTGATGCCCAACGTCGCAATATCGTCCAGCCAGTCCGGATCGATGTCGCTGCCGCGCTGGACAAGATGCGCCGGAGTACCGAGCCGCTCGGCAACCTCGACAAGGCGCAGGCTGTTCGAACTGTTGGGCGCGCCGATCACGATCACGCGGTCGCACTGGCTGGCGATCGCCTTTACCGCGTCCTGACGGTTCGAGGTGGCATAGCAGATATCCTCACCGCGCGGCCCGCTTATCGCGGGAAATTTGTGCTGAAGCGCCGCTATGATGTCGCGCGTGTCGTCGACCGACAGCGTGGTCTGCGTCAGATAGGACAGCATTGCGGGGTCGGCGGGCGCGAGCGCGGCGACATCGTCAACCGATTCCACCAGCGTCATCGCGCCGTCGGGAAGCTGGCCCAGCGTGCCGACGACTTCGGGATGGCCCGCGTGTCCGACAAAGACGATATGCCGTCCCGCCTCGTGCGCGCGTTCGGCTTGGCGGTGCACCTTCGATACCAGGGGGCAGGTCGCGTCGATATAGTCGAGTCCGCGCAATTCGGCCTTGGCCGGAACCGCCTTTGGCACGCCATGCGCGCTGAACACGACCGGAACACCATCGGGGACCTGGTCGAGCGATTCGACGAAGATCGCCCCCTGAGCCTTCAGCGAGTCAACGACATAGCGGTTGTGCACGATCTCGTGCCGGACATAGACCGGCGCGCCATATTTCTGCAGCGCGAGTTCGACGATGCGGATCGCGCGATCGACACCCGCGCAAAAGCCGCGCGGCGCGGCGATCAAAACCTTGAGTTCCGCCGCTTCATGGCCGGGCGCGGGTGTCGTCGGGTGGGGTGCGTTCATGATGCGCGCGCTCTAGCGCAGCAAGTCCCATGGGGTAAAGCCGCTTCGTCCCGTCGATTGGTCGTTCTCTTTGTTGCGCCGCGTTCATCGCACCGATAAGAAGCGGCGCGCATGAAGCGGGATCAACTGTCCCGACGCCTGCCAAAGCGCCTGTTTGGAAAGCCCGATTATCATGATGTCCATTTCGTTCCCGTCGCGTAAGTTTCTGACAGTGCTGTGCGGCACGGCAGCCATGGCGACGGCGGCGGGTTGTGCGAAGGACAATGAAATCGCCATTGCGGGCGGCGTCGGCATCACCGCGACGCGCAGCGCCTGTCCGGCGGTCGCCGTGCCGTTGCATACGGGCGATATCACGCTGTTCGACCCCGCGACGAGCCGCGACGCGCGTGCGATCGACGTCGTCGCGGCGATCACCAATGTGACGCCGCAGTGCAATGAAACGGGTGAGAAGGTCTATCAGCTCGCGAGCTTCGATGTCGTCGCGACGCGGCGCGAGGCCGGACCGGCGCGCACCGTGACGCTGCCCTATTACGCTACGGTGCTGCAGGGCGGAACCGCGGTGGTCGCAAAGCGGCTCGGCAATGTCGCCGTGACCTTTGCCGAGGGACAGGTTCGCGGCACCGGTCGCGGTCAGGCGTCGGCCTATGTTGACCGCGCCGCCGCCACGCTTCCCGCCGATATTCAGGAACGCATCACCCGCAAGCGCAAGCCTGGGGATCAGGACGCGGCGATCGATCCGCTGAGCCTTCCCGAAGTGCGCGCTGCGGTGCAGCGCGCGAGTTTCGAACTGCTCGTCGGCTTTCAGCTGACGCAGGACCAGCTCGAATATAACGTCCGACGATAATATCGCGGCGGCGCCGTGGCGCCGTTCGCCGCTTCACGCCCTGCGCACCGCCCGGTGACGCAGGGCTTTTCGCGTGCGCCAAGCTGGGTTAGGGCGCGCGCAACAGTTTCTTCTATCCAAGATAGGCCAGTCCCGTGACCCTGTTCAGCCGTTTTTCCGATCATATCAGCGCCGCGCTCGACGCGCTTGCCGCCCAAAGTGCCCTGCCCGGTGGCCTCGATCGCGGTGCGATCAGCGTTGAGCCGCCGCGCGATCCCGCGCATGGCGATGTTGCCACCAATGCCGCCATGGTTCTCGCGAAGCCTGCGGGAATGAACCCGCGCGCGCTCGCCGACCTCCTCGTCGCCGAACTCGGCAAGCTTGACGAGGTGACCGAGGCGAGCGTCGCCGGTCCCGGCTTCATCAACTTGCGCCTCGCCGACGACAGTTGGCGCGACGAGCTGGCGCTGATCTTCAGCGAAGGCCGCGACTACGGGCGGTCGGCGATGGGGCAGGGCCGGCGCGTCAACGTCGAATATGTTTCGGCGAACCCGACCGGCCCGATGCACGTCGGCCACTGCCGTGGCGCCGTGGTCGGCGACGCGCTCGCCGCGCTGCTCGAATATGCGGGGCACGAAGTGATCCGCGAATATTATGTCAACGACGCCGGCGCGCAGGTCGACGTGCTCGCGCGTTCGGTTCACATGCGCTACCGCGAGGCGCTCGGCGAAGACGTCGGTGCGATCCCCGAGGGACTTTACCCCGGCGATTATCTGAAACCGGTCGCGGGCAAGTTGGCTGCCGAATATGGCGACCGCTTCGTCGATGCGCCCGAAAGCGCGTGGCTCGGCCTGTTCCGCGCCGAGGCGGTCAGCGCGATGATGGACATGATCCGGGCCGACCTCGCCAAGCTCGGCATCCATCACGACCTTTTCTCCTCGGAGGCCGAACTGCAGGCCGAGGGGAAACCCGCCGCCGCCGAAAAATGGCTGCGCGATCACGATCTCGTCTACGACGGATTGCTCGAAGCGCCGAAGGGCGAAACCCCCGAGGATTGGGAGCCGGTCGAACTGCCGCTGTTCCGTTCCACGCGGTTCGGCGACGATCAGGATCGTCCGATCAAGAAGTCGGACGGCAGCTGGACCTATTTCGGCGCCGATCTCGCCTATCATTACCAGAAGAGCCGGAATGCCGACGAGTTGATCGACATCTGGGGCGCCGACCACGCGGGCACGGTCAAGCGGATCAAGGCCGCTGTCGCCGCCCTGACGGACGGCAAGACCCGTTTTGACGTCAAGCTGGTGCAGATGGTCCGCCTGCTCAAGAATGGCGAGCCGTTCAAGATGTCGAAACGCGCGGGCAATTTCGTGACGCTCGCCGATGTCGTCGACGAAGTCGGCAAGGATGCCGTGCGTTTCACGATGCTGACGCGCAAGGCCGACGCGCAGATGGACTTCGACTTCGCCAAGGTGGTCGAGGCGTCGCGCGACAATCCCGTCTGGTATCTGCAATATGCCAACGCCCGGATATCGCGCCTGCGCAAGAAGGCGGCCGATGCCGGGATCGACCTGCCATCGCCGGCTCCGGCACGGCTTGGCGCGCATGAACTGGGGCTGATCAAACTGCTCGCGCAGTTCCCGCGTACCGTCGAGGCGGCGGCGTCGGCGCGCGAGCCGCACCGGATCGCTTTCTATCTGGCCGACGTCGCCGCGGCGTTCCACGCCTGGTATAATCTGGGCAACGACGACCCGTCGGCGCGGATCGTGCTCGACAATGACCCCGAACTGACCGCGACGCGCCTTTATTTGGCCGACGGAATCGGGCAGGTTATCCGTAACGGGCTCTTCCTGATGGGGGTCGAGGCGCTCGAGGAGATGAATTGATGGTCGAGGGCAAGGATGCGGGACAGGGCGACACGGGGCTGGGTCTCGACGATGAAGACCGGCTCCCCTGGCTCGAAGCGGCCGACGGGTTCGAGGAAGACGGCGAGGTTTCGCCCGTGCGCCTGCTCGTCATGGTCCTCGGCGGGCTGCTCCTGATCGGGGCGGTGCTCGGCGGCCTGTGGTGGGTCCAGAATGGCGGCGCGCGCGGCAAGGGCGAACTGATCGCCGCGCAGCAGGGCGATTACAAGGTGGCGCCCGAGACCGACGGCGCGCGGACTTTCGAGGGCGAGGGCGATGTCGCCTTCTCCGCCAGCGAGGGTGCCGAGCCCGCGGGGAAGGTCGATCCGGCGCGGATGCCCGAAGAACCGGCGGTGACGCTGGCAGAGCGTCAGGCGGCCGCCAAGAAGGCGTCCCCGGCCCCGGCCAAGGCCGCTCTCCAGGAAAAGGCGAAGCCGGTCGCGCCGGTCAAGACCGCAGAGACCAAGGCGGCGCCGCCGGCGCCGGGCTCGGCGATGATCCAGATCGGCGCCTTCAGCAGCGAGGGCGCCGCAGCCAAGGCATGGACCAACCTGTCGAAGCGCTTCGCCTATCTGGCCGAACTCAATAGATCGATTTTGCCCGCCAAGGTCGGCGACGGCACCGTCTATCGCTTGCGCGTGTCGGCAGGAACGGCGGCCAATGCATCGAATTTGTGCGGAAAATTGCGCGTTGCCGGTGAAAATTGCGTCGTCGTCCGCTGATTCGGCCCGTTTGGCCGCAGACTCCGTTGGTGCGATCTCGTCCCTATGGCATGTTCCCTTCCTGGTCGCTGCCTGAGGGGGCGGCGGCCGATGGAGGTTGATTGACGATGATACCCGCTATTTTTGGCCTGTCGGGCCCCACCCTCACCGACGATGAGCGCGCCTTTTTCCGCGACTGCGATCCCGCTGGTTACATCCTGTTCGGACGCAACATCGAAAATCGCGAGCAGTTGCGACGCCTGACCGACGAGCTTCGGACACTCGATGGCCGCGCCAATCTGCCGATCCTGATCGACCAGGAGGGCGGGCGCGTCGCGCGCATGAAATCGCCCGAATGGCCGCTTTTTCCGAGCGGCGCGGCGTTCGATGCCTTGTATGACCGCGCCCCTGCCAGCGCGATCGAGGCGGCGCGGCTCAACGCGATGGCGCTCGCCGTTATGCTTTCAGAGGTGGGCATCACCGTCGACTGCCTGCCGCTGCTCGACGTTCGCCAGCCGGGAGCCAGCGACGTCATTGGCGATCGCGCGCTCGGCAGCGAGCCGATGCGCGTGGCCGCGCTCGGCCGCGCGATCCTCGGCGGGTTGCAGGCGGGCGGTGTCGTCGGCATCGTCAAGCATATTCCCGGCCACGGCCGCGCCCTGCTCGACACCCACGAAGCGCTGCCCACCGTGACCGCGTCGGATCGCGATCTACAGACCGATCTCGCGCCGTTCGCGGCGCTGCGCGACGCGGCGATGGCGATGACCTGCCATGTCATTTTCGAAGCCTGGGACGCCGACCGGCCCGCGACCCTGTCGCCGGTCGTCATCGACAATGTCATTCGTCAGCGCATCGGGTTCCACGGTCTGTTGATGACCGACGACCTCGACATGAAAGCGCTGTCGGGTGACGTGCCGTCGCGCGCCGCCGACGCGATCGCCGCCGGCTGCGACATCGCGCTCAATTGCTGGGCGAGAATGGACGACATGATCGGGATCGCGAATGCGCTCGACCCGATCAGCACGGTCTCGCTCGCGCGGCTCGAAGGCGCGATGGACCGGATTTCGGGCGACAGCGACGGCCGCGAGTTCGGGACGCTGGTCGATCAGCGCGACGCGCTGCTGGCGACGGTCTGATCGCCGATGGAGGCGTTGCCGCTCGATTTCGAGATCGTGCCGGCAGCGCCCGAGCGCGACGATGCGTTGCAACTGTCGCTCGAAAGCTGGGAGGGGCCGCTCGATCTGCTGCTCACGCTCGCGCGCAGCCAGAAGGTTGACCTCAAGCAGATTTCGATTCTTGCGCTGGTCGAGCAATATCTGACCTTCATCGCCGAGGCGCGCGAGTTGAAGCTGGAAGTCGCGGCCGATTATCTGGTGATGGCGGCGTGGCTCGCCTACCTCAAATCGGCGCTGCTGCTGCCCAAAGACCCGCTCGAGGATCCGTCGCCCGACGAGCTGGCGCTGCGGCTGCAACTGCGCCTGCAGCGGCTCGCGGCGATGCGCGACGCGGCCGCGCGGCTGCTCGCGCGCGACCGGATCGGCCGCGACGTCTTCCTGCGCGCAAAGCCGGAGGGACTTCGCGACATCAAGGTGCGGCGGTGGGACGCGAGCCTCTATGACCTGCTTGCCGCCTATGGGCAGGTCAAGCTGCGCTCCGAACCCGTCGTGCATATGGTATCGCGTCGCCCGGTGATCACGCTCGACGCCGCGCTGCACCATCTGCAGCGGATGCTGGGGGTCAAGCTCGACTGGGCCGAACTCGCCGATTTCCTACCGCCCGACTATGACGGTCCGCTGCGCCGGTCGGCCATCGCGTCGAGTTTCGTCGCCGCGCTCGAACTGGCGCGGCAGGGGCGCGTCGAGCTGAAACAGGAAGGCGCCTTCGAACCACTTTATCTGAAAGCCGCAGGGGCATGATCGACGATCTTGAACGCGCGATAGAGGCGATGCTTTTCGCCAGCGACGAACCGCTCGATGCACGGCAAGTCGCCGGGCGCCTCGGCGACGAAATGACGCCCGGACAGGTGAAGGCGATCATCGAAACCATCGCGCAGCGCCATGCGGGCAGCGGGATCGAGCTCGTCGAGCGCGGCGGACATTGGCATTTTCAGACGCCGGCCGACCTTGCGCATCTTTTGCGCCGCGAACGCGATGACCCGCGCAAATTGTCGCGCGCCGCCGCCGAGGTGCTGGCGATCATCGCCTATCACGAACCCGTCAGTCGCGCCGAAATCGAGGCGATCCGGGGCGTTCAGACCTCGAAGGGAACGCTCGATGTGCTGATGGAGGCGGAATGGGTCATGCCAGCCGGGCGCCGCGAAGTTCCCGGGCGGCCCCTGATTTACAAGACGACCGACGCTTTCCTGCAACATTTCGGCCTCACCAGCCGCAAGGACCTGCCGGGAATCGAGGATTTGCGTGCGGCGGGACTGCTCGACCCGGTCGATCTCGCTTTCGAGGAAGCGATGGGCGAACTGGACCTAGTAAAAGACGGCGAAGAGGCTTAGATGAGCCCTTCAAGGAGAATTTGAGATGGGTAGCTTCAGCATCTGGCACTGGCTCGTGGTCGGGATTCTCGTCCTGCTGCTGTTCGGCAAGGGCCGCTTTTCCGACATGATGGGCGATGTCGCGAAGGGCATCAAAAGCTTCAAGAAGGGCATGTCGGAAGACGATACGCCGACCCCCGCGCCGAAGCAGATCGAGGGCCAGCGCGCGCCCGACGCCACCCCGGTTCCGACCCCGACGACCGAGCACGACAAGCTCTGATCGCAGTCCGCTTGCGGGGGAAGTTTTAGGTCATGTTCGATGTTGCGCCCACCGAGTTGCTGCTCGTCGTGGTGGTGGCCCTGGTCGTTATCGGCCCCAAGGACCTTCCCAAGGCGATGCGCTTCGTCGGCAAATGGATGGGGAAGGCGCGCGGGATGGCGCGCCATTTTCGCGCCGGGCTCGACACGATGATGCGCGAGGCCGAACTCGAGGAACTCGAGAAGCAGTGGCGCGAGCAGAATGACGCGATCATGCGCGAGTTTCCGCGCATCGACGATGTCAACGCATCGCCAACGCCTGCTGCGGCGCCGGCCACTGAGGCCAAGCCCGCAACAGGGACCGAAGCCGATACGGACGGGGCAGCCGCCACCAATCCTCCTGAAACGCACGCGGTACCGCCCAAGGACGGCCCGTTGCCATGACCGAGGAAACGGCGGCCACTGCCGGGGACGAGGATGGCGGCGGCGGCAAGATGCCGCTGCTCGATCACCTGATCGAACTGCGCTCGCGCCTTTTGAAATCGCTTCTGGCGATCGGTCTCGCCTTCGGGGTGTGCCTTTATTATGCGAAGCCGATCTTCGGTATTCTCGTCCAGCCGCTCGTGCGCGCGGGGCAGGGCAAGCTGATCTATACGCAGCTGTTCGAGGCCTTTTTCGTCGAGATCAAGGTCGCCCTGTTCGCGGCGATGATGATCGCCTTTCCGGTGATCGCGAACCAGCTGTGGAAATTCGTCGCGCCGGGCCTTTACCGCAAGGAAAAGCGCGCGTTGCTGCCTTTCCTGCTCGCGACGCCGGTGCTGTTCGCGATCGGTGCGAGCTTCGCCTATTTCATCACCATTCCGATCGCGCTTAAATTCCTCCTCGGATATCAGGGCGACATCGGCGGAATCACGCAGGAAGCGCTGCCGTCGGTCGGCAATTATCTGAGCTTCACGATGCAGTTCATCATGGCGTTCGGCATCGCCTTCTTGCTGCCGATCCTGTTGATGCTGATCGAACGGTCGGGGCTGGTGACGCGCGAGCAGCTGGTGTCGGCGCGCCGCTATATGATCGTGGCTGCCTTCGCGATCGCCGCGGTGTTCACGCCGCCCGACATTCTCAGCCAACTGCTCCTCGCCGTGCCGCTCGTGTTTCTGTACGAAATGTCGCTCTTTGCGATCTGGTTTACCCAGCGCCGACGCAAAACAGGCGCCGAAGAGGCGCCTGTCGAGCCTCTCGAAGAGGCTTAGGGTAAGCGGGCAAAGTCCGATTAATCGATCGCGTCGCTACCAGCCTGGCCAACGGACTCGATGTCGCGGCCGGCGCCCTTTACGGTGTTGCAGCCCGTCACCAGGACGCTTGCCAATAGGGCGAGTATGATTGCGCGGAAGCTCGTCATATATTCTTACCTCTCAGGATGTGGTGCAAAATGGCCCGGCACGCTTCGAGGGGGGGAGGGAATGCGGGCCGGGCCAATGTTGCTGAGCAGCGCTGCGGGGGGGCGATGACCGCTGCTCGAATGGGAAACGACCGATACGGGCGATAAGTTCCCAAAAAAAATCGCGGGCATGAAATTTTTTTCGCCGCTTTTGAATCGCTTGGATTTCAGCGGCTTGGCTTCAAAGCGTGGTGAGTCCGCTGAGCACGGCGAGGCCGAGAAAGGCCAGGAAACCCATGGAATCGGTGGTCATCGTGACGAATATCGAGCTTGCGACCGCGGGGTCCTGATCGAGCCGGTCGAGCAGCAAGGGGATCGCGACCCCCGCGACGCCGGCGACGAAGATGTTCACGATCATCGCCGCGGCGATCACGCCGCCGAGCATCGGATTGCCGAACCAGAGCGCCGTCGCGGTGCCGGCGATCAGCGCGATCGTGCCGCCGTTGAGCAGCGCGATCTTCATTTCGCGCCAGATCGCGCGCCAGCTGTTCGAATCGGTGAGCTGGTTCATCGCCAGCGCGCGCACCGTCACCGCCAGCGTCTGCGTCCCGGCGTTGCCGCCGACCCCCGCGACGATCGGCATCAGCGCCGCGAGCGCGACCATATGTTCGATCGCGCCGCCGAATATTCCGACGATCGTCGATGCGACGAGTGCGGTGCCCAGATTGGCGATCAACCAGCGCACACGCGCGCTATAAGTCTCGCGGATCGGCTCGTTGATGTCGCCGTCGCCGGCGCCCGACAGGCGCAAAATATCCTCGCCCGCCTCTTCCTGGATGATATGCACGATGTCGTCGACCGTGATCATGCCGACGAGGCGACCCGCCTTGTCAACGACCGCGGCCGAGATCAGCGCATATTTCTGGAAGCGTAGCGCGACCTCTTCCTGATCCATATCGACCGGGATCAGCGTCTGTTCGCGCTTCATCACATCGCCGATCGCGATGTCGCGCGGGGTGCGCAATATCCAGCTCAGCTGGCAGGTGCCGACCGGGCGGTGCATCGGATCGACGACGAAGATCTCCCAGAAATCGCTGGCAAGCTCGGTATCTTCGCGAAGGCGGTCGATGACGTCGCCGACAGTCACATGCTCGGGCACCGCGACCAGGTCGCGCTGCATCAGGCGTCCAGCGGATTCCTCGGGGAAGGAAAGGGCGTCCTCGATCGCGGCGCGATCCTCGGGCTCCATCGCCTGGAGGACGGCCTGTTGCTCGTCCTCCTCCATATCCTCGATGATCGCGACGGCGTCGTCGGTGTCGAGCTCGGAGGCGAGTTCGGCCACTTGCTCAGGCGCGAGAAGATCGATCAGTTCTTCGCGAACATAATCGTTCATTTCCGCGAGCACGTCGGCGGAAAGCATGTCGCCGAGCACCGCGGCGAGCATCGGACGTTCGTCGGTACGCGCGAGTTCGAACAGATCGGCGATGTCGGCGGGATGGAGGCGGCCGACGCGTTCACGCGCGGCCTCTCCCTCGCCGGCCTCGGCAAGTTCGATCACGTCGCGGACGAATTCGGGTTTCAGCCGATCATCCTCGTCAAGTTCGGTTTCGGGTTCGCGGCCGACGGCTTCGCGGTCGTCGGCGATCACCGCGTCGTCGGGCGGCAGGGAATCTTCGCGTTTGTCCATCGCGCGGTCCTCCCTGGTCTTGCGGCGTCCGATTTTCCCCTAGAGCCGCCATTCGCCGATGGCAACGCCGGGACAAGCCTTTTCGGCATTTAGAGCGTGGCCTTGGGAACCGCGTCCGGCTATGGCACCGCCAAACCCGACCATAGGAGTAACAATATGTCCGAAACCCTCACGCTTTCGCTGTCGACCGGCGACGTCGTCATTCGCCTGCGTCACGACCTCGCCCCGCAGCATGTCGAGCGCATCACCAGCCTTGCGAAGGAAGGCTTTTACGACGGCGTCGTGTTCCACCGCGTGATCCCCGGCTTCATGGCGCAGGGCGGCGATCCGACGGGCACCGGCATGGGCGGCAGCCAGCTTCCCGACCTGCCGCAGGAATTCAGCAGCGAACCGCACATCCGCGGGGTCTGTTCGATGGCGCGCGCGCAGAACCCGAACAGCGCGAACAGCCAGTTCTTCATCTGCTTCGACGACGCGCGCTTCCTCGACAATCAATACACCGTCTGGGGCGAAGTCACCGAAGGCATGGAAAATGTCGACGCGCTGCCCAAGGGCGAGCCGCCGCGCGAGCCCGGCAAGATCGTCAAGGCAACCGTCAGCTGATCTTTGAAAATCCCCGCTTCGGCGGGGATTTTTTATTCGCCGATAAAGCCGTTGAGTCGCTCGCAGGCCGCGACCCAGTCTTCCTTGAACGCCTGCACGACCTGTCCGGCGCCCATCGCCTCGTTCATCAGGCCGACGCCCTGGCCGACCCAATAGGTCGCGAGCGCCTTCGCCCCTTCGTGACCGCCTTCCGAGAGCTTGTCGACCTTGCGGAGCGCGGGTTCGCTGACCAGCGACTGGAGTGGCATCGGCAAGGGCTTGGGCGCGCCCTCGGCCTCCCACGCGTCGGTCCATGGCGAACGGAGCTGGCGCGACGGTTTGCCGGTGCGGCTTTTCGAGCGCACGGTGTCGCGCGCCGAGGCGGCAAGCATCTTTTCCTTCACGACCGGGTTGGTTTCGGCTTCGGCCGTCGTCAGCCATACCGATCCGCACCAGGCGCCATGCGCGCCCATCGCCATCGCCGCCGCCATCTGGCGCCCGGTGACGATGCCGCCCGCGGCGAGGATCGGCGTGCTCGCACCGATCGCCTCGACCGCTGCGGCAACCTCGGGCACGAGCACCATCGTGGCGACCTCGCCGCAATGGCCGCCCGCTTCGCCGCCCGCGACGACGAGGATGTCGACGCCCGCGCGAACCTGCGCCAGGGCGTGATCGCGCGTCCCGACGAGCGCGGCGACGGGGACATTGTGGCGCTTGCCGAGCTCGAGCATCAGCGGCGGCGGAACGCCGAGCGCGTTGGCGATCAGCCTGATCGGATGGCGGAAGGCGACTTCAAGCAGCTTCGCCGCGCCGTCTTCATGCATATTGTCGCCAAAGCTTTGGCGCGTTTCCATTGCGGCTTCGAGCCCCGCGGCGTCGACGTCGAACTTGCCGAGCAGATCGGCGGCGAACTGCAGGTGCGTTTCAGGCACTTTCGCAGCGCCCGGCAAGGGCGCGTCGCCTTTGCCCGCGAAGCTGTTGGGGACGATCAGGTCGACGCCATAGGGACGCCCGCCGATATGCTCGTCGATCCACGCCAGTTCCTCTTCGAGCCGCTCGGGCGGCAGCGCGGCGGCGCCGAAGACGCCCATGCCGCCCGCTTTCGACACCGCGACGATCACGTCGCGGCAGTGCGAGAAGGCGAGGAGGGGGAATTCGATGCCGAGCATCGCGCAGATGGGGGATTGCATGGGGCCTCTCCGAAGTTGGCAAAGTTGCCGCGTGGCGTGCATGTCAGCGCCAGTTGACGTAAACGTCAAGTTGATTTGCTGGGCAGGCGGATTATCGCGGGGGACATGACCCAGTTCACGCTCCCCGATTTCGACCTCGATGCCTTTGTTCGCGCCACTTTGGCCGAGGACCTGGGCGCGGGGGGCGACATCACTTCGATGGCGACGATTCCCGCCGATGCGCGCTTCGGCGGCGTGATGGACAGCCGCGATGCGATCATCGTCGCGGGGCTGCCGATCGCCGAGCGATTCTTTCGCGCGCTCGATCCCGGCATGGAGATCGCGATATTGGTCGAAGAGGGCGCCGAAGTTGCCGGGGGCAGCGACCTGATGCGGCTGTCGGGCAATGCGCGCGCGATGCTGACCGCCGAGCGGTCGGCGCTCAACACCGTGCAGCACCTGTCAGGCATCGCGACGATGACGCGCCAGTATGTCGATGCGCTCGCGGGAACCGGCGCGACCTTGCTCGATACGCGCAAGACGATTCCGGGTCTGCGCGTGCTCGAGAAATATGCGACGCGGATGGGCGGCGCGAAGAATCATCGCATGGGCCTGTGGGACGCGGCGATGATCAAGGACAATCATGTCGCGGTCGCGGGATCGGTCGAGGAAGCGGTTCGGCGCGCGGTCGCGGCGGGAATCGCCGACATCATCGTCGAGGTCGATCGCGTGGCGCAGGTCGAGCCCGCGCTGAACGCGGGGGCGACGCACCTGCTGCTCGACAATATGGGGCTCGACGAACTCCGCCAGTCGGTCGCGCTTGCCGGCGGCAAGGTGCCGACCGAGGCGTCGGGCGGGGTGCGGCTCGACACGATCGGCGACATCGGCGCGACGGGGGTGACCTATGTGTCGGTCGGGCGGCTGACGCAGTCGGCGCCGGCGGCGGACATCGGGCTCGACTTTGCGCTGGCTTAGCGCCGCCGCGCTGGCGCTGATGCCGGTCGCGGCGCAGGCGCAGGCGCTGTCCTGCGCGCTGCCCGACCGCATTCCCGTCCCGCGGCTCGAACAGCCCAAACGCGGCGAGCCGGTGCGCAAGCCCAAGATTACCGGCTATCTGCTGGCCATGAGCTGGTCGCCGCAGCATTGCGCCGATGTGCGCAATCCGAAGAGCGCGCGTGATGCTTTCCAATGTTCGGGTGAGAACGGGCGCTTCGGCTGGGTGCTGCACGGGCTGTGGCCCGAGACCGATGGGCCCGGCTATCCGCAATGGTGCCGCCCGGCGAAGATCGTGCCGAAGCCGGTGCTGAGGAAGCATCTGTGCATGACGCCGTCGGCGCAGCTGCTCCAGCATGAATGGGCGAAGCACGGGACGTGCATGAGCCCGCATCCCGCGGCCTATTTCCGCGCGGCGGAGATATTGTTCCGCGCGGTGCGCTTTCCCGACATGAAGGCGCTGGCCGCGAAGCCGCAGACCGCGGGCAGCGTCCGCCGCGCCTTTGCCGCCGCCAATCGCGGGGTGACGGCGCCCATGGTCGCGGTTTCGGTCGACCGGCAGGGCTGGCTCGACGAAGTGCGCCTGTGCCTGGGGCCGCGGATGAAGCCCGCGCGGTGCAAGCCGTTTCAGGCGGGCGCGAAGGACGGGCGCCGCGTGCGCGTGCGACCGATGGCTGGAAGTTAAGGCGCGAGCGGAAAGCGTCCCGCCATGGGACGACCGCGCGTTAACACTCTTTTAACCTTACCGATCCGTTAACACCGCCCTAGTTTCGGGTCATGGACTCGGACGATCATATCGACATTCGCGCGCGAGTGCGGGCACATGGCGCTCGGCAACTGGCGATCGCGCGGCTCACCGCGCCGGCGGACTGGCAGGGCGAACTGCGCGCCGCACTGGCGGCGCACCGCGAGCCGGTGACGATCTGGTCGAACAATGATTTCCGGCTGTTTCTGCAGAGTTTCGCGATTTTCTTTACCGCGACGATGATGTTTTTGATTTGAGGGCGGGTTTCGGCCGGAAGTTGCCTCTCTTTCATCGTCACCCCGGACTTGATCCGGGGTCCACAGCTACCGTCGCCCTAATGGATCCCGGATCAAGTCCGGGATGACGAAAAAGGTAAGCGACAACTCACCACCCCAAAACCGCCCTTCAGCCGGGCCAATCTGGCGACAGCTGCTGGCCAGTCCCGAACCGGACTAAACCGGCGCGACTTCCCACAGGATCAGCTTGGTCGCGTGGACATTCTCGCGCGCCTTCGCGCCTTCGAGCCGCGTCAGCTTCGCATCGCCCTTGAGCGCGCTCATTTCGAACATCGCATCGACTACCGCCACTTCGCCGGCGCCGACCTCGATCTCCATGACGCCGGCGTTCGCCATGATGCCCTTCGCCATCGCGGCGTGCAGCCGGTGCGTGCCGGGCGCCACGTCGGCCATCAGCATCTGGCCCGACTTGATCTGGCCCTTCGCATGATCGTCGAGCGTGACGTTCATCCCTTGCAGCGCGGCGACGAAGCCGCGGCGGGTGATATAGATGCGCGCCTTTCCTTCGGGCGCGCGCATCGTCCGCGCATCGGCGAGCGCGGCCGTGTCGGCCTTTTTCCCCGACTTGTTGCTCGACAGCGACCAGACGACCAGCGCCACGATCGCGACCAGGGTCACGATCGAAAAGATCATCATCGTGCCGGGCGAAAGCGACTCGGCGAGCGCGGGCCCCATCAGCGCGCCGAAAATCGCCGCGGCAATAATGACGGTGACCCAGAATGCGTTCTTGCTCATATCGCCCTCCTGCTCAGGCGGGAGAGAAATCTCCCGTCGCGTCGTCCATCAGGTGCAGCACCCCGTCGGCGATCGCGAAAAACGCGCCGCGCAGCTTCAGCGTCCCGCGCCGCTCCTTTTCCTGAATGCAGGGAAAAGTTCTGAGGTTGTCAATGCTTACGCGCACCGCCGCCATTTCCATCGCGCGGCCCGCCTCGCGATTGTCGATGTCGGCATGTTCGGAGCGCACCGTCTCGGCCGCCTCGTCGAGCACCGCGATCCAGTCGGCGATAAAGCCGCCGCGTCCGGGCTCGGCGCCCGCCATAGACCTGTGGAGCGCCGCGTGACACCCGCCGCAAAGGCCGTGGCCCATCACGACGATTTCCTCGACCTTCAGGAACTGCACGGCGAATTCGAGCGCCGCCGAAACGCCGTGGCGTCCGGGCGTCGTCTCGAACGGCGGCACCAGCGCCGCGACGTTGCGCACCACGAAGATTTCGCCGGGGTTGGTGTCGAAAATCTGCGAGGGCTCGGACCGGCTGTCCGAACAGGCGATCACCATCACCTTGGGCGATTGCCCCACTGCAAGCTGTTCCCAGCGTTCGCGTTGCTCCGCCCAACCGCCGTTACGGAAACGCCGGTAGCCCTCGATCATATCTGCAAAGTGAGTCATGGACGCGCCTTAGCATAGGTAGAGAGGTTGAGAAGAGGCGCGTGCACGACTATGTGGACGCCATGAACGCTCCCGCATCGCCCACCACCACTCCCAGTCAGCGCCAGCGCAAGCCCGACTGGATCCGCGTCAAGGCACCGACCAGCCCCGGCTATGCCGAAACGCGCAAGCTGATGCGCGAGCTCAACCTGCATACGGTGTGCGAGGAAGCGGCGTGCCCGAACATCGGCGAATGCTGGACGAAAAAGCATGCGACGGTGATGATCCTCGGCGATACCTGCACGCGCGCCTGCGCCTTTTGCAACGTCAAGACGGGCATGCCGCGCCCGGTCGACCTGCTCGAGCCCGAACATACCGCGATCGCGGCGGCGAAGATGGGGCTCAGCCATATCGTCATCACCTCGGTCGACCGCGACGACCTGCCTGACGGCGGCGCGAGCCAGTTCGTCAAGGTGATCGAGGCGCTGCGCCGCGAAACGCCGCAGACGACCATCGAAATCCTCACCCCTGATTTCCGCAACAAGCCCGAAAGCGCGGTCGCGGCGATCGTCGACGCGCGTCCCGACGTTTACAACCACAATCTCGAAACCGTGCCGCGGCTCTATCCGACGATCCGCCCCGGCGCGCGCTATTATGCGTCGCTGCGCCTGCTCGAAAGCGTCAAGCGCCGCGATCCGTCGATCTTCACCAAGTCGGGCGTCATGCTCGGGCTCGGCGAGGAGCGGATGGAGGTCCATCAGGTGATGGACGACATGCGCAGCGCCGACATCGATTTCATGACGATGGGCCAATATCTCCAGCCGACGCCGAAACATGCGAAGGTCGCCGAATTCGTGACGCCCAAGGCGTTCGACGCCTACGCCCAGATCGCGCGCGCGAAAGGCTTCCTGCAGGTCGCTTCGTCGCCTTTGACCCGCTCGAGCTATCACGCCGGCGACGATTTCGAGCGGATGCGCGTCGCGCGCGAGGCGCAACTGGCGCGCGCCAGGGCGGACTGATTGCCCCGTCACCACGAAACGCGCGAGTTGCCCTACAGCGACGAGCAGATGTTCGCGCTCGTCACCGATATTGCGCGCTATCCCGAATTCCTGCCGTGGGTCGTCGCGCTGCGCATCCGCGACGACAGCGAGCATGAAACCGTCGCCGACATGATCGTCGGCTTCAAGGGGCTGCGCGAAAGCTTCTCGTGCCGCGTCCACAAGCAGCGGCCGCACGAGGTGATCGTCAGCTATATCGACGGCCCGATGAAGCACCTCAGCAACGAATGGCATTTCCATGCCCTCGACGGCGGCGGCTGCCGCGTCGATTTCATGGTCGATTTCTCGTTCCGCAGCCGCATGTTCGAGGCGCTCGCCGGACAGATGTTCGACAAGGCGCTGCGCAAGATGATCGCGGCGTTCGAAACGCGCGCCGGCGACCTTTACGGGGCGGGGAGGGCGATATCCTCCGACGGCCGCAGCGAATCCTTGCCCGGCTGAAGCAGTTCGAGCGCGAACAAAGTCGCATGGTGGCGGATCGCGCGGCGGTCGGTCGATTCGAACTGGACGCGCTGGGTGAAATAATCGTCGGGATCCTGCCCGCGCAGAGCGCGCGCGAAGACGACCTGTCCGACGGGCTTCTTCTCCGACCCGCCGCCCGGCCCGGCGATCCCGGTGATCGCGACCGCGACGTCGGCGTCGCTGTTCGCGAGCACCCCCGCCGCCATCGCCCACGCCGTCGCGAGCGACACTTCGCCGAAGGTTTCGATGATCTCGCTGCTGACGTCGAGCTGGGTCTGTTTGGCGTGCCCCGAATAGGTGATGAAGCCAGCGGAAAACACGTCCGAACTGCCCGCAATGTCGGTCAGCGCGGCGCTGACCATGCCGCCGGTGCAGCTTTCGGCGACGGCGATCCGGCGGCCCGCGGCGCGATTGTCCGCGAGCACGGCGGTGGCAAGATCGTCGCGCGCGGCAAGGCGCGTTTCTTCGACAGACTGCAAGATCAATTCTCCGGAAGTTGTAGGGTCGCGACGGCCTGCGCAGCGATCCCCTCGCGGCGGCCAGTGAAGCCCAGCCGCTCGGTCGTTGTCGCCTTCACACTAACCCGTTCGACTGGAAGCGCAAGGATTTCGGCAATGCGCGCGCGGATCGCGGCGCGATGCGGCCCGATCTTCGGCGCTTCGGCGATGATCGTCAGGTCGATATGGTCGATGCGCCCGCCGCGCGTGCTCACCCGTTCGCCGGCGAAGGCGAGGAAGCGGTGCGATGCGGCGCCGCGCCATTGCGGATCGCTCGGCGGAAAATGGTCGCCGATGTCGCCGTCGGCGAGGCCGCCAAGGATCGCGTCGGTGATCGCATGAAGCGCGACGTCGGCATCGCTATGGCCTTCAAGTCCATGACTATGCGCGATTTCTATCCCGCCGATCCAAAGCGGCTTGCCGGTGACGAGGCGGTGGACGTCATAGCCCATGCCGACCGCGGTTCGCATCATGGCGTTCGTCCCCAAAAGCCCCGAAAGGATCGCCATATCCTCGGCATATGTCAGTTTGTGGAGCCGGGCATCGCCCGGCACTGCCACCACGACGATGCCGAGCCGGCGGACGAGCTGCGCATCGTCGGTCGCGGCCGCCTCGACCGCTTCGGCATGCGCGCGCCGCAATGTCCCCAGACGAAAGCCTTGCGGCGTTTGCACCCGCGCCAGCACGCTGCGATCGACCACGTCGCCGGCTTCGTCATGCGCCTGTTCGACGAGCGTGTCGGGGACGGGCAGGGTCGGGATTGTCGCGTCGGCGGTTCGCAGCGCAGCCAGCAGGCGATCGACGACTTCGCCGCTCACGCCCGGGCGCGCGGCGTCATGAACCAGCACCAGCGTCGCGTCATCGCGGTCGGCGAGCGCCGCGAGCGCATTGGCCACCGATTGCTGGCGTTCCGCGCCGGGATCGGCGGAAATCCAGCCATCCGGTAAGGGGCCGATCGCCGCCATGATGTCGTCATTCGCCACCAGCACGCCGCCCGCGATCGCCGGATGGGCGGCAAATGTGTCGAGGCTCCAGCGGAGGACCGGCTTGCCGCCCAGTCGTTCGAGCTGCTTCGGCTGGGCGAAACCGGCGCGCTTCCCCGTACCGCCGGCGAGCAGGATCACCGCGACAGGCGGGGCAGGAGGAAGGGCGGACTCGGTCATCGCCCGCGCGGTTAGCGCAGCCGCGCCTTGCGGGAAAGCGCCTTAGCGTGTAGGGGCTGCTCAAAATTTAGGCAATTCGACGAAAGCTCCCCGCCATGGCGCCGCTCCGGCCCATCCAGATCGGCAACATCACCATCGCGGATCCCGTGATCCTCGCGCCGATGACGGGCGTCACCGACCTGCCGTTCCGCAAGCTCGTGCGCTATTATGGCTCGGGGCTCAACGTCACCGAGATGATCGCGAGCCAGGCCGCGATCCGCGAAACGCGCCAGTCGATCCAGAAAGCGGCGTGGGATCCGGTCGAAGAGCCGGTGTCGATGCAGCTCGTCGGCTGCACCCCCTATGAAATGGGCGAGGCCGCGAAGCTCAACGAGGATCGCGGCGCGTCGATCATCGACATCAACATGGGCTGCCCGGTGCGAAAGGTGACCAACGGCGACGCCGGATCGGCGCTGATGCGCGACTTGAAGCTCGCCGCCGCGCTGATCAAATCCTGCGTCGACGCCGTCAAGGTTCCGGTGACGGTCAAGATGCGCATGGGCTGGTGCCACGACAGCCTCAACGCGCCCGAACTCGCGCATATTGCCGAGGATCTCGGCGCAAAACTCGTCACGGTTCACGGCCGCACGCGCAACCAGATGTATCGCGGCGAGGCCGACTGGGGTTTCGTGCGCTCGGTCAAGGATGCGGTGTCGATCCCGGTGATCGTCAATGGCGACATCTGCTCGGCCGACGATGCCCGCACCGCGCTCGCGCAGAGCGGCGCCGATGGCGTGATGATCGGCCGCGGCGCCTATGGCCGCCCGTGGCTGCTCGGGCAGGTCATGGCGGCGCTGCGCGGCGAGGCCGAACGGCCCGATCCCGGTCTCGACGAACAATATGACGTCATTACATCGCATTACCGTGCGATGATCGACCATTATGGAGAGATGACCGGGGTCAATATGGCGCGCAAACATCTCGGCTGGTACGTCAAGGGGCTGCACGGCTCGGCGGAGTTCCGCAACAAAGTCAACCAGATCCCCGACAGCAAGGGCGTGCTCGACGCGCTCGAGGCCTTCTATGGCCCGCATCTGACCAAGGCCGCTGCATGAGCGCTCTGACGTCGAGCATCCCGAACTTCGACCATGACGAGCTGATCCAGTCGCACCCCGTTCCCACGCTGCTCATCGATGGCGGCGGGGTCGTGCTCTTCGTCAACGCCGCTGCGGAGCAGCTTTGTAACGTCAGCCGCTCGGCGATGGTCGGGCGCGTCATCTATGACGTCATCGCGATGGACCGCAGCTATCGCCAGCGGATGAGCGACGCCGCGACGTCGGCGCTTTTCGCGCATCGCGCCGAAATCTCGGTCGGCGGACGCAAGACGGTCTTCGTCGACATGCAGATGGTTCCTTATGGCAACAGCGGCCACCGCATCCTCGCGCTCGTCCCCTCGCCAAGCGATGCCGAGCTGATGGGCGGCGCGATCGGCCGTTCGGGGCGCGCGGCGGGCGCCGCCGCCTCGATGCTCGCGCACGAGATCAAGAATCCGCTCGCGGGCATCAAGGGCGCGGCGCAGCTGCTCGCGCGCAAGACCGATGCCGGCGGGGAACGCTTCACGACGCTGATCTGCGCCGAGGTCGACCGGATCGCGACGCTGATCGACCAGATGGAGCATTTCTCGCGCGGCCAGCCGATCGACTGCGGCCCGATCAACCTCTATCAACCGATCCACCAGGCGATGGAAACCGCGCGCGCGCGCCAGTTTCCCGGCGTCCGCTTCGCCGAGGATTTCGACCCTTCGCTTCCCCTCGTCCACGGCAACCATGACGCCATGGTGCAGATATTGCTCAACCTGCTCACCAATGGCTGCGAGGCGCTCGGTGGGCGCGACGACGGCGTCGTGCGGTTGACGACCGCCTATCGGCACGGCTTGTCGATCGACAATGGCGACGGGCGCGGGCGCATCGCGCTGCCGATCGAGGTCAGCGTCAGCGACAATGGCCCCGGCGTTCCCGCCGACATCCGCGGCGACCTGTTCGACCCGTTCGTAACGACGAAGCGTGACGGGCGTGGGCTCGGGCTCGCGCTCGTCGCCAAGCTCGCACGCGACATGGGCGGCACGGTGCAGCATATCCGCGACGGCGACTGGACGCGCTTTCGCGTGCATCTGCCCGTCGCGCGGGAAGGACGCGCGACATGACCCGGGGCAAGACGATCCTGCTGGTCGAGGATGATCCGGCGATCGCGATGATCATCCGCGAAACGCTCGTCGGCGAATGCGGCCATTTCGCGTCGGTCGCCAGCCTTGCCGAACGCAACGCCTGGCTGGCCGACCATCGCCCCGACCTCGTCATCACCGACGTCGTGCTGCCCGACGGCGACGGCATCGATTCGCTGGCGCACACGGGCATCGACCCCGCGACGCCGGTGATCGTGCTGTCGGCGCAGAATACGCTCGACACCGCGGTGCGCGCGACCGGCATCGGCAGCTACGACTATCTGCCCAAGCCCTTCGATCTCGACGAACTCACCGCCAGCGTCCGCGCCGCGCTCGAACGGAGCAGCGAGCCGGCGGCACGCGACGCCGCGGCGCCGGCCGACAGCCACGGACTGGTCGGGCGCGCGCCGGCGATGCAGGCGGTCTACCGCACCATCGCACGCCTCGCGTCGAACGACCTTGCGGTCCTCATCCTCGGCGAGTCGGGCACCGGCAAGGAAGTCGTTGCGCGCGCGATCCACGCGACCGGGCTGCGCCGGGGCGGGCCTTTCGTCGCGATCAACATGGCCGCGATCCCGCGCGAGTTGATCGAAGCCGAGCTGTTCGGGCACGAAAAGGGGGCATTTACCGGCGCGCACAGCCGCAATGCGGGGCGCTTCGAGCAGGCCGCGGGCGGCACGCTCTTCCTCGACGAAATCGGCGATATGCCGCTCGAGGCGCAGACCCGGCTGCTCCGCGTGCTCCAGAGCAATGAGTATTCGACCGTCGGCGGCAGTCAGGCGCTGCGCGCCGACGTCCGCGTCATCGCCGCGACGCACCGCGACATGCGCACGCTTGTCGCTGATGGCCGTTTCCGCGAGGACCTTTTCTACCGCCTCAACGTTATTCCCGTCACGCTGCCGCCGCTCCGCGACCGCCGCAGCGACATCGCCGCGCTCGTCGGTCATTTCGTCGATGCGGGGCGCAGTTCGGGGCTTCCGCACCGCCAATTCGCGCCCGCCGCGATGCAGTGGCTCGAACGCTATGACTGGCCCGGCAATGTTCGCGAGTTGGGCAATGTCGTCCAGCGGCTCGCCGTGTTGTCGCGCGATACCGTGGTGACGGCGCGCGATGTCGAAACATTGCTCCGCGAAAACGGCGAAGGGGGCGGGGCGGTCGAGCCCGCCGCGCTGATCGCGCGTGCCGTCGATGATTGGGCGCGCGAGCAAATGGCGGGCGTGCCGAGCGACGGCGACATTCACGAACAGCTCGAGACCATTGTCGAGGCGGCGCTTTTCCGCCGCGTTCTGCGCGAAGTGCGCGGCAATCAGCTCGAGGCGGCGCGGCGACTCGGGATCAACCGCAACACGCTGCGCAAACGGCTCGGACAGCTCGACATCGATCCGGCGCATCCCTGAACGGGAAATAATCCCGAAATCGGTGCAATTGGGCGACATTTGCGCCGATTGTGTGTTTTCTATGCAACAGGATTGTCGTAACGCGGCAACAATGGCGCGATCGACTTCCCTGGCCCTCGACATGGATTCGGACGAAGAGGAAGCGCGCTCGGGCTTCTGGCGCTTCGGAACGCCCGAATATTACACGCTCGGCATCATCGTCAGCGTCGCGATCGCGACCTATATTTTCGTCACCGGCGACGCGCAGAGCGAGAGATTGCTGACCCCGGCGCTGGTGGCGGCGATCATGGTCGTCAACCTTGTGCCGGCGATGGCGCTGATCGTGCTGATCGGCAGCCGCGTCGCGCGCGCGCGCGCGGTGCGCTCGATGGCGGGCGGCAATGGCCGCCTCCACGTCCGGCTCGTCGCGCTGTTTTCGCTGATCGCGGCGGCGCCGACCTTGCTCGTCGTCATATTCGCTTCGCTGCTGTTCCAGTTCGGCGTCGACTTCTGGTTCTCCGACCGGTCGCGCGGTATGTTTGAAAATGCCGCCAGTCTCGCTGAAGGCTATTATCAGGAAAATCAGCGCCAGGTCGGCGCGAACACCTTTGCCATGGCCAACGACCTCGGCACGCGATTGTCCCGCTTCTCGATCGATAGCCCCGGTTTCACCAACTATTATCTCCAGCAGGTCGTCGTCCGCAGCCTCAATGAATCGGCGATCATCGAGATCGGCAGGGATGGCGTCGCGCGCACCGCCGCAGCGATCGACCCCGACGATCGTTCGGCCGAGAACCGGCTGAGTTCGGAGATGGTCGGCCGCCTCGACGCCGGCGAAGATGTGGTCGTGGTTCGCCAGGCCAACCGGATCGAAGCCGCGGCGCAGCTCCCCGGAACCGATCGTGCTTATGTCTATGCCTCGCGCGACACCAATGTTCCGGGGTTTCAACAGTCGGCGCGCGCGAGCGCGGTGCTGGCCGACTACAACGGCCTGTTCGAACGGTCGCAGTTGCTCCAACTCCAGTTCAACGGCGCGCTCTATCTGGGCTCGCTGCTGCTGCTCGCGCTCGCGGTGATCGCCGCGATCGTCGTCGCCGACCGCATAGTCCGGCCGCTCGGGACGCTGATCGGCGCGACGCGAACCGCCGCCGATGGCGACCTTTCGGTCCGCGTCACGCCGCCGGCGCGCGACGACGAGATCGCGGTATTGACGCGCGCCTTTAACCGGATGACCGAGCAGCTCGAGGGGCAGACCGGCGTGCTCGTCAATGTGAACGAGCAGCTCGAGGCGCGGCGCAGCTTTATCGAAGCGGTGCTCAGCGGGGTCTCGTCCGCCGTGGTTTCGGTCGATGCCGGTCGCCGCATCCTGCTGGCGAATGCCGCCGCCGAGCGGCTGATCGGGCAGTCGGCGGAAAATCTCACCGGCCAGCCGCTCGACGATGTGGCGCCCGAACTGGCGCGGCTGTTGACGGGCGAGGAGCGCGAGGGGATCGTGCAACTGTCGCGCAAGGACGCCGAACCCGCGACGCTCGCCGCCAAGGCGGTGGCGCAGGGCGACGGTTTCGTCCTCAGTTTCGAGGACATCACGCAGCAATTGCTCGATCAGCGGCGCGCCGCTTGGTCCGATGTCGCTCGACGCATCGCGCACGAAATCAAGAATCCGCTGACGCCGATCCAGCTCGCCGCGGAGCGGCTCCAGCGGCGTTTCGGCGACAAGGTCGAGGGCGATGCGGCGACCTTCCGCAAGCTCACCGACACGGTGATCCGGCAGGTTCACGACATGCGGCGCATGGTCGACGAATTTTCGAGCTTCGCACGGATGCCCAAGCCGACCTTCGGCGTCGAGGATGTGCGCGACATATTGCGCCAGGCGGTTTTCCTGTTCGAGGTCGCAAAGCCCGACATCGTCTTTTCGGTCAAGACGCCGGCCGAGATCGAGCCGCTCGTCTGCGATCGCCGCTCCATGTCGCAGGCGGTAACAAATATCGTCAAAAATGCGGTCGAAGCGATTGAGGAAAAATATAAAAACTCCGATTCCGCTGCGACAGGCCACATCAGCGCGGCGCTCGACATCGGCGCGGGCGGGGAGGTGATCATTCGCGTCACCGACGACGGAATCGGGCTGCCCGAGGCGCGCGATGCGATCGCCGAACCTTATATGACGACGCGCCAGGGCGGGACGGGCCTCGGCCTCGCAATCGTCAAGAAGATTGTCGAGCAACATTATGGCGAACTTGAATTTTCTGACAATCCGGCGGGGCAGGGGACGTGCGTGACCCTGACGCTCCATCCCGACCGGCTCCGGCCCTTGGCCGGAAAGGGCGGGGAGCAAAATATGGGGCAGAATGAAACGGTTCCGGGGCGCATCCGGAACCGGCAGGACAGAGAAGATCATGGCGCTTGATATTCTGATCGTCGACGACGAACGCGACATTTGCGACCTCGTCGCCGGGGTCATGGAAGACGAAGGTTATGAGGCGCGCACAGCGTCCGACAGCGATTCGGCGCTCGAGGCGATCCGCCAGCGGCGGCCGTCGCTCGCGCTGATCGACGTCTGGCTGCAAGGATCGCGGCTCGACGGCCTCGGCCTCGTCGAAGCGATCAAGGCGTTCGATCCGACGCTGCCGATCATCGTGATTTCGGGCCATGGCGGCCTCGACACCGCGGTCGCGGCGATCCGCCGCGGCGCGTTCGACTTCATCGAAAAGCCGTTCGAAGCGTCGCGCCTGCTCCACCTCGTCGCGCGCGCGACCGAAAGCGAGCGACTGAAATTCGAATATGAACAGCTGCGCGAAAAGGCGGGGCCATCCGACGAACTGACGGGGACGAGCGCCGCGATCAACAATGTCCGCGCGACGCTGAAGCGGGTGGCAGGGACGGGGAGCCGCGTCCTGATCACCGGCGCGCCCGGTGTCGGCAAGGAAGTCGCCGCGCGGGTGCTGCACGGGTGGAGCGGCAGGCACAATGCGCCGTTCCGCGTGATTTCGTCGGCGCGCATGGATCCCGAAACGGTCGAAACCGAATTGTTCGGGTCCGAAGCCGAAGATGGGTCGATCCGCGTCGGCCTGCTCGAACAGGCGCATGGCGGGACCTTGTTCCTCGACGAGGTGGCCGACATGCCGCTGACGACGCAGGGCAAGATCCTGCGCGTGCTCACCGATCAGAGCTTTGCCCGCGTCGGCGGCCGCACGATGATCCGCGTCGATGTCCGCATCATTTCGGGTTCGGCACGCGATTTGATGACCGAAATCGCCGAGGGCCGCTTTCGCGAGGATCTTTATTACCGGCTCAACGTCGTGCCCGTGCATATCCCGCCGCTGCGCGAGCGGCGCGACGATATCGCGAGCCTGTGCGACCATTATATCCGGCGTTACGCCGCCGACCGCCGCGTCCCGCCGCCCGAGATCAGCGCCGAGGCGATGGCGGCGCTGCAAGCACATGAATGGCCGGGCAATGTCCGCGAACTGCGCAACGTCATCGAGCGCGTGATGATCCTCGCGCCGAGCGACCGGCTGGCGCGGATCGATGCCGACATGCTTCCCGCCGAACTGGTGCGCGGCGGAACCGACATTCTGCCCAATTCGGAATCGATCACCGCGATCCCGTTGAAAGAGGCGCGCGAGAATTTCGAGCGCGAGTATCTGCGCATCCAGATCAACCGCTTTTCAGGCAATATTTCGCGTACCGCGACCTTCATCGGGATGGAGCGGTCCGCCCTGCACCGCAAACTGAAACTTTTGGGCCTTACCGAGAGTTCGGAAAGCGAAGGTTAGGCTTTGCGCTAGACGTCCCACGCGCTTTGCCGCATATTGCGTTTCAGAAGAAGGTCTTGAAAGCCGGAGGAAACCGGCACCGTACCCCGCGGTTACACCGCCAAAAACAGGAGGCAAATGTGTCCGATAAAAACCAGAATCTCCAGGATATTTTCCTCAACGCCCTCCGCAAGAGCAAGACCCCGGTGACCATGTTCCTGGTCAAGGGCGTCAAGTTGCAGGGCATCATCACCTGGTTCGACAATTTCTCGCTGCTGCTCCGCCGCGACGGACAGTCGCAGCTGGTGTACAAGCATGCGATCTCGACCGTGATGCCGTCGCACGATTTCGACCTGTCGCTGCTCGGCGACAATCTGCGCGACGCGCCGGCGAGCAAGGGCAAGGCGTTGCAGGACGTGTTTCTGAACGCCGTCCGCCGTTCGGATGAGTCGGTCACGATGTTCCTCGTCAACGGCGTGATGCTGCAGGGCGACATCGTCGCGTTCGACCTCTTCTGCATGCTGCTCGAGCGCGAACGGCAGGTGCAACTCGTCTACAAGCACGCGATTTCGACCGTTCAGCCGAACGGGCCGATCAACCTCACCGACAATGGCGAGGGTGACGGCGAAGCGGACGACGCCTGATCGACCCGATAATCGACAATGAAGACGAGGTAACGCGCGGCGCTCCCGCGCTTGTCATCGTGCCCGAATGGCATAGCCAGCGGCTCGCGCGCGACCTCGACGCGCGCGCCGAGGAGGCGCGGGGCCTTGCGCTCGCGATTGGGCTCGATGTCGTCGCCGTCCACACGCTCCGCCTGCGCCAGACGCGGGCCGCAACGCTGCTCGGCGTCGGGCAGATCGATGCGATCGCGCCCGACATAGCGGCGAAGGGCGTCCAGCTTGTGGTCGTCGACGCGGCGCTCACCCCGATCCAGCAGCGCAATCTCGAAACGGCGTTCGGCACCAAGGTGATCGATCGCACCGGCCTGATCCTCGAAATCTTCGGCGAGCGTGCGGCGACGGCCGAGGGCCGCTTGCAGGTCGAACTCGCGCATCTCGACTATCAGGCGGGGCGGCTCGTGCGCAGCTGGACCCACCTCGAGCGCCAGCGCGGCGGTTTCGGCTTCCTCGGCGGCCCCGGCGAAACGCAGATCGAGGCCGACCGCCGGATGATCCGCAACCGGATGGCGCGAATCCGGCGTAGCCTCGAGGATGCGCGCCGTACGCGCCAACTGCAGCGCTCGAAACGACAGCGTGCGCCATGGCCGGTCATCGCGCTCGTCGGCTACACCAATGCCGGAAAATCGACTTTCTTCAACAGGTTGACTGGAAGTGACGTCATGGCGGAAGATATGCTTTTCGCTACGCTCGATCCGACGATGCGCGAAATCCGGCTGCCCGGCATCGACAAGGCGATCCTGTCCGACACGGTGGGTTTCGTGTCCGACCTGCCGACCGAACTCGTCGCGGCGTTCCGGGCGACGCTGGAAGAGGTCACCACCGCCGACCTGATCGTCCATGTGCGCGACATCGTCCATCCTGACAGCGAAGCGCAATATGACGATGTGCGCGCCATCCTGAACTCGCTCGGCGCCAACGGCCCGCAGGACGGCGGGGAGGGCGATGCACCTGATGCGATCCCGCAGATCGAGATATGGAACAAGATCGACACCGCCGATGTCGATCGCCGCGCGATTATCGAAGAGATGGCGGCGCGGCGTTCCGACGTTGCGGTGATTTCGGCGGTGACGGGCGAGGGCGTCGAAGCCGCGCGCATCCTCATGGCGTCACAATTGACCGCGCGGCATCAGGTGCAACGCATCCATCTGGGCTATGAGCAGGGCGAGGCGATGGCATGGCTCCATGCGCGCGGCGAGGTCCTCGCCGACGAGCCGGAGGGTGAGGGGCATGTGCTGACCGTCCGGCTCGATCCCGCCGACCGGGCGCGCTTCGAACGGCTGTGGCCGAACCTCAGGGACGCTCCGACAGCTTGACCGCCTGCCAATGCGCTTCCTGCGCGTCGAGCGACAGGCCCGTCAGCGTTCCGCCTGCGCGGTCTTCCATGGCCGCAAAGCGGCGCGCGAACTTGGCATTGGCATCGCGCAACGCGCCTTCGGCATCGACACCCAGCTTGCGCGCGTAATTTACGACGGCAAACAACAGGTCACCCACTTCCTCATGACGCTCGCTGTCATCATTTGCGCCCGCGACCTCGGCCAGTTCCTCGGCGATCTTGTCGCGCGGTCCGTCGGTATCGGGCCAGTCGAAACCGACGCGCGCGGCACGGCCCTGCAGCTTCTGGGCGCGGAGCAAGGCCGGTAGCGACAGCGCGACGCCGGCCAGCGCGCCGCTTGGCCCTTCGGCGGCGCGTTCGTCGGCCTTGATGGCTTCCCATTGCCTGCGGACATCGTCGGTCTTGCCGTCGCCGAAGATGTGCGGATGGCGGCGTTCCATCTTGTCGCTGATCGCGTTGGCGACATCGTCGAAACCGAAAAGGCCGTCGTCGGTCGCGATCTGGCTATGGAACACGACCTGAAGCAGAAGGTCGCCGAGTTCGTCGCGGATCGCAGCGGGATCGCCGCCGGCGATCGCGTCGGAAACCTCATAGGCTTCCTCAATCGTATAAGGCGCGATCGTCGAAAAATCCTGCGCGAGATCCCATTCGCAACCGCCGTCGGGATTGCGCAACTGGCGCATGATGACGAGCAGGCGATCGATGGGGGATTGGTTCGCCGCGTTGGGCATATGTTTATCCGATAATATATATTATGTTAAATACTATTTGATTGGTACGTGAAACGGGCGGCATCCCATCCACCCTCACGGCAAATCATAGGCCCCGTCTAAAATCGCTTCATGCGACAGTAAAGCCTGAGCACTCATGGCTGAGCTGGTTGCCGCAAATGAAAGCTCTGCCGACGAATGCTATCGGCGCTGGGCCCACCCGGCGTCCCGCGCTGCCCGTTCGGCCCGAGCGTCGAGCGCGCCACGCTTCATCATGGCGGCCGCCGCTGCGGCCAGTTCGCCCGATGAGGCCTGCCGGTAATCGCCGCGCGTCTGGCCCGGCAACGTCCTTTCGATCTGCCAGCGATCTTGCTCGCGGCACCCGATGCCGTCGATCGCGCGGCTTTCGAAGCTGCGGCAATAGCGGCCGGCCTTGTCTTCGAAGCTGAGAACGATCCGCACCGCCGCATCGCCTGGCTGGCTCGAAGCGAGCTGCGTATCGAGCGCTTCGGCGAGCGGGCCCGCCGCGACCAGCGTGCCGCCGTCGATCGCGACCTCCGCCCCGGGCACCCATGGGCGCAGTCCGATCATGAGGCCGAGTATGAGCGAGGCCGCGATGGTGCCCCAATGCATGCCGCTGAAGCGTGCGCGCCGGGCGTTTCGGCGGTCGGTCAGGCTTGTATCGACCTTGTTATCGACAGCAAGCAGCGACCGGAACCGCTCTGGAACCGCCTCCTCCGCTATGGGAGCGTAGTGCGCCGTCAACCGCGTCTTGAGCGCGCGGTGGCGCGCGATCTCGGCCGCGAGCGCCGCGTCGGTGGCTGCCTCGCGCTCGATCCGGCGCGCTGTCAGGTCGTCGAGTTCGCCGTCGACGAAAGCGGCGACGGTGGCGGGATCAAAGCTCATGCCGCTTCTCCGAGATAAAACATCAATGCTTCGCGCCCACGCGCGAGGCGCGAGGTGACCGTGCCGACCGGCACATCGAGTATCTCCGCGGCTTCGCGATAGGCATAGCCTTCGACGAGTACGAGCATCACGACTTCGCGCTGTTCGTCGGGAAGTCGGGCCATGGCGCCGTCGACATCGCCGCGTAGCGCCCCGGCCTCGACTTCGGCGGCGCCTTCGCCCGCGACTTGCGTCGCCGCGTCGTCGATCGGGGCGTGAACGCCGCGCCGGCCCGCCGCGCGGCGCTCGTCGATCCAGAGATTGCGAGTGATGCGGTACATCCAACTGTCCAGTCTCGTCCCTTGTTGCCATTGGTCGCGCGATTTAAGCGCGCGCTCGATCGCTGCCTGGCACAAATCATCGGCATCGCTTTGATGACGCGTCAATCCGCGCGCGAAACGGCGCAAGCGCGGCAGTAATTCGACCAGTTCCTCTTCGAAGCGCATATTCGCCTTTTCGATCTGTTCGAGGAAGAAACGACGCCACTCTATCGTTTCTTCCGCAGCATGCTAAATTTTTCGGACGCGATTGGTCACCCTGCCTTCCCGTTCGACGATATGAGGAGATTTGATGCGCGTATTGATCGCCCTGCCCGTGATGTTCTCGCTTTTGTGCGCGGGAATCGCAGTGCGTGTTGACGCCCAGATCGCGCTGCCATCGGTCCAACTGCCCGACACGTCGCGCACCCTGCCTTCGCTGCCGGACATCGTCACCGAGCCGTTGCAGGCTGCGGGTGACACGCTCGCGCGGGTCCGGCTCGACCGGATCGACAGGCTGCTTCGCGACAATCGCGATCGGATAGAGCCTGACCGCAACGGCCAGCCCGCCGTGCGCGGCATACTCGTCGCTACGGGCGTCGACGAAGCGATGATCGCGCGCGCTGCCAAGGAAGGGTTTTGGCTGATCGACCGCGATCGCATCGAGGGCATCGATCTCGACGTCGTTCGTTTCGCCGTTCCCGACGGGCATAGCCTCGCTCGCGCGCAAAAACGTCTCGCCAAGCTGCTCCCCGATGCCGAAGTCGATGCCGACCATATCTATTTCGCGAGCGGTTCCGGCGGCGCGATGCCGGCGGCCGCATTGGCGACGGCGGCGTCGCCCGGCCAAGCCCGGCTCGGACTGATCGACGGCGGTGTTGCCGCGCATCCGTCGGTCGCGGGCCGGGTTGAGCAGCGCGGTTTCGCTGCCGGCGCGCCGCATGCGAGCCGTCATGGGACCGCCGTGGCGTCGCTGCTGATCGGCAGTGGGCGGGTGCGCGGCGCGGCTTCGGGACAGAAGCTGCTCGCCGCCGATGTTTACGGCTCCGATCCGGCGGGCGGCAATGCAAGCGCCATCGTACGCGCGCTCGGTTGGCTGGTTCAGCGCGGCGCCGCGGTGACGACGATCAGCCTCGTCGGTCCCGACAACAAATTGCTGGCGGCCGCGGTGTCGCGCGCGCAGCAGCGCGGCATGCTGATCGTCGCGGCGGTCGGCAACGACGGCCCCGCCGCCCCGCCCGCCTACCCCGCCTCCTATAAGGGCGTATTCGCCGTGACCGGGGTCGATGCCCGGAATCGCGCCTTGCCCGAGGCCGGCCGCGCGCTCCACCTCGACTTCGCCGCGCCGGGCGATGCCGTATTTGCCGCCACTGGCGTCGACGCAACCGACCGCCTGCGCGGCACCTCTTTCGCTGCGCCTTTGGTGGCCGGGCGCCTCGCCCTTCGCTACCCCGCGCCGGCGATCGACCGGATCGGACCGGCGGTTTCCGCGCTGGTCTTCGAAGCGCGAGATCTTGGCAAAAAGGGCCGCGATAAAATCTATGGCCACGGGCTGATTTGCGGGGATTGCGGCGGCCGCTGACCCGCCCGGCACAATTTTTGGAAGAAATTCGAACGCGCCGTCGTTCTTCCTTCAGGCCCTCCCCTCCGGGCCGCAGATGAAGGAGAAGGATAATGGCACATCGTATTTTCATGCCGGCGCTCGCGCTCGCCGCGTCGGCTATCGCATTTTCGACCCCCGCCGCGGCGCAGCTGCTCGGCGGAAGCGGCGGGCTGGGCGGCGGCTTGGGCGGAACGATCGGGGGCACGCTGGGCAATCCCACCGGGCCGATCGGCGGGACGCTTGGCACCGCGAGCGACATCACCGGATCGGGTCGCGGCGACGCTAATGTCGATCGCCGCTCGGGCCGCGTTCAGGGCAAGGGCCGCGCCGATGCGAACGGCAAGGGTTCGGCCGATGGCGATGCGAATCTGCTCGGCCGCACGATCGGCGGCGACGCCAGTGGTTCGGGTTCGGCATCGGGTGGCGGCAGCCTCGACGCGCAAGCCGTCGGCACCGATTTCGTCGGCCAGACCGCGCGCGGAACCGTCGGCACCGCCCGCAGTGCCGCTTCGACCGCCACCGGCACCGCGCGCGGTGCGGTCGGGACTGTCCGTGATCGGGCCGGCGGCGCGCTGTCAGACGTCTCAGGCAGTGCCAGCGGCGCCGGTTCGATCGCGGGCAGCTTCCAGGGCAGCCTCGGCCAGCTTGCGGCTTCGGGTAGCGGTGCCGCCAGCGGCAACGGCATGTTCGCGGTCGCTCCGGGCATGCCCGTCACCGACCCGCGCGGCAAGGTGATCGGCCACGTCCAGAATCTGCGCCAGACCGGTCGCGGCGTCGTGCAGGCGGTGACGGTCGAAGTGGGCGACCGGGTCGCGACGCTGCCCGCCGCGAACTTTACGGGTTCGGGCGACGTGCTCGTGACCGGCATGACGAAGGGCCAGCTCAAGGAAGCGGCCGAGCAGCAGGACGCCAGCGAGTAATCCTATGGGGCGATCGGCGATGACCCCAATGCCGCCGATCGACAACTGGGCGGGCCGCCACGCGGCCCGCCCTCTTTATGTCACCGTCTGCCACGTCCGGATCACGAGGAACACGAGGCCGAATATCGCGACCCATGCGAGCGCCATCTTGAGCCAGTCGGCCATCGGCAACCGGCGCGCGAGCAACGAACTCAGCACCAACGCGAACGCGCCGGCGAACCACAACGTCTGGACGAAGGTATCACCACTCATAGCTGGACCTCCAACCCGTCATAGCCCGGTTCGACCCCCGCGGGCAATTCGGCCGCAAGGTCTTCATAATCCATCGTATTATCCATATGGGTGATGATCGCGCGCGGATTGCCGACCTTGGCCAGCCCCTCGAGGGTCATCTGAAGGTGCGGGTGCGTCGGGTGGGGGTAGCGGCGCAGCGCGTCGATGACGAACAGGTCGACGCCCTGGAAAAAATCGACCATCTCGTCCGTAAACTTCGAAAAATCAGTGGCATATGCGATTCTGTGCGCACCGTCGCTGAAAATCAGCCCGCTCGCCTTGATCGGTCCGTGCGGCATTTCGATCGCCGAAACCTCGATCGGGCCGATCGATTGATGATCGTGGAGATCGATCGGGTCGACCGACGCCGGATAGCCTGCATTGCCAGCAAAGGCGTAGGTGAAGCGCCACTTCAATATATCGAGGACATGGTCGCGGGCGTAGACCGGAACCGCCGAGCGGCGCAGGTGCATGACTTGGCGCAGATCGTCGAGACCGTGGGTGTGATCGGCATGCTCGTGCGTCCAGATGACCGCGTCGATCTCGCCGACCCCCGCGTCGAGGAGCTGCAGCCGCATATCGGGGCTGGTGTCGACAAGGATCCGAAAGCCGCCGAGCGATACCATGATCGAAGCGCGGCTGCGCAGGTTGCGGGGATTGTCGGGATCGCACTGCCCCCAATCGTTGCCGATCCGCGGCACGCCCGACGACGTGCCGCAACCCAGAATTCTCAGCTTCATTGCGCGCGCGACGTCATGGTGCCGCCTTGTCGAAAAGCGCGTAGAAATTGGCGCTTGTCGCGGCCGCCAAGGCCTCGCGTTCCTCGCCGCGAAGGTCGGCGAGGAACGCAAGTGTGTCGGCGACGAAGGCGGGCTCGCCGGGCTTGCCGCGGTGCGGGACGGGGGCGAGGAAGGGAGAGTCGGTTTCGATCAGCAGCCGGTCCTGCGGCAACCATTTGGCGGTCGCCTGAAGATCGGCGGCATTCTTGAAGGTCACGATTCCCGAAATCGAGATGTAGAGGCCGAGATCGAGCGCCTTGCGCGCGAAATCGTCGCTCGCGGTGAAGCAGTGGATCACGCCGGGGAAGCTCGCCCGGCCCATCTCCTCGCCGAGCAGCGCCAGCGTATCGGCCTCGGCATCGCGCGTATGGACGATGATCGGAAGTCCGGTTTGCTGCGAGGCATGGATATGGCGGCGGAAACTATCCTGTTGGCGCGCCCGGTCGCTCTTGTCGTAATAATAGTCGAGCCCGGTTTCGCCGATCCCGATCACGCGCGGGTGCGCGGCGCGTTCGACGAGCTTGGCGGTATCGACGTCGGGATGATGGTCGGCGTCGTGCGGATGGATGCCCACGCTCGCCCAGACGTCCTCATTGGCTTCGGCTGCGGCGAGCACCTCGTCCCATTCGCTTTCGCGCGTCGCGATGTTGAGCATCGCGGTGACGCCTTTTGCCCGCGCGCGCGCCAGCACCTCGCCCTGCTGCTCGGCAAGCCCCTTGTAATTAAGGTGGCAGTGCGAATCGACGAGCATCAGGCCTCGCCTCCCCCTTCGCCCTCGGGCAATTCGAGGCGCGGGAAGATCGGTACAGGCTGGCCGACCGCGAAGTCGCTTGCAACCAGCTTCGCGAACCAGTCCGTGTCGCCAAGTGCAGCAAAATCGCGCGCATCCTTGGCGATGCCCATCTGATCGAGCAACTTGTCGGCCGCCGCGGGCACGACTGGACGGATCGCGATCGCCAGCGTGCGGACCGCCTGAAACAGCGTCATCAGCACCGCGCGCATGCGTTCGGGGTCGGCCTTGCGCAGCGCCCAGGGCGCCTGTGTATCGACATATTGGTTGCAGACGAAGACGGCGCGAATCCAGTCCTCGATACCGACCGAAAAGGCGAGCTGCTCGAATTCGCGCGGTAGACGCACCGCCGCCATGTCGGCGAGCTCGGCCAGCAGGTCGATATCGTCTTGATTCGGCGCGCAGTCGTCCGAAAGCTTGCCATCCAAATTCTTGAAAATCATTGATAAGCTGCGCTGCGCGAGATTACCGAAACTGTTCGCGAGATCGGCGTTCGCGGTGCGCACGATCGCTTCGGCCGAATAGCTGCCGTCCTGCCCGAAGCTGACTTCGCGGAGCAGATAATAGCGCAGCGCATCGACCCCGAATCGGTCGGCGAGCGCCATCGGATCGACGACATTGCCGAGCGACTTCGACATCTTCTCACCCCGATTGAGCAGGAAGCCGTGGCCGAACACCTGCTTCGGCAGCGGCAAATCCGCACTCATCAGGAAGGCCGGCCAGTAAACTGTATGAAAACGAACGATATCTTTGCCGATCATATGGATGTTCGCCGGCCAGAATGTGCCGAAGTCGCTGGCGGGATCGGGATAGCCGAGCGCCGAGAGATAGGTGGTCAGCGCGTCGACCCAGACATACATGACATGCCCCGGCGATCCCGGCACCGGCACGCCCCAGTCGAAGCTGGTGCGCGAGACGCTGAGGTCCTTGAGCCCGCCCTCGACGAAGCGCAGCAACTCGTTGCGGCGGCTTTCGGGGCGGATGAAATCGGGCTGCTCGTTGTAGAGCGCGAGCAGCCGGTCCTGATAGTTCGACAGGCGAAAGAACCAGCTTTCTTCGACGGTCCATTCGACCGGCGTCCCCTGCGGCGAAAGGCGAACGCCCCCTTCCCCGTCGCTCAATTCGCTTTCGTCGTAAAAGGCTTCGTCGCGAACCGAATACCAGCCTTCATAGCGGTCGAGATAGAGGTCGCCCTTCGCCTCCATCGCCTTCCAGATCGCCTGCGAGGCGGCATGGTGCGCGGCGTCCGACGTGCGCATGAAATTGTCATAGCTGATATTCAGCTTCGCATACATCTCACGGAAATATCCCGACATTTCGTCGGCGAGGTCGATCGTCGCGCGGCCCTGGTCGCGCGCCGTCTGGAACATCTTCAGCCCATGTTCGTCGGTCCCGGTGACGAGCCGGACGTCGCGGCCGCGCGCGCGCTGGAAACGCGCCATGACATCGGTGGCGATCGCTTCATAGGCGTGGCCGATATGCGGGCGGCCATTGGGGTAGCTGATCGCGGTGGTGATGTAGAAAGGTTCGTTATTTTCGGACATGCGCGCGCCTTAGCCGCTGGCGCGCGGGAGGGAAAGCGTCAGCGTGCCGCCCGATCGTTCCGCGGCGCCAATTCGGCCAGGCAGTTGCCGATTTCAAATCCGACCATCGCGCCGTCATAGGATCCGCGGACCGCATCGCGGACGGTACGCTGGACGCGGTCCCACTGGGCGAGGATCGGCGCGATCTCTGAGACGGGGCGTTCGCGCGCGATGCGCGAGAGCAGGCCGGGCACGATATCGATCACCAACTCGAGACGGGCCCGATTGCTGGTGCCGCCGACCTCGCGGGCGAGTGCTTCGCGCAGCTTATTCTCGGGATCGCCGCTCGCCGCGATCGCGAGCAACTTCTTCTCCATGGCCGCGACGTCGCTATCGACGAGCGCAAGCGCCTTGCCCGGAACCCCGCCCGATGCGGCGACAATCGCGCGCACCTCCTCCATCTCGATCATCGGGCGCAGGTCGTGCAACCATGTCGTCATGACGTCACGAGCAACGGGTTGAAAACGCAGGGTTCTGCACCGTGAGCGGATCGTCGGCAACAGGCGTCCGGGCGAGTGGCTGACGAGCAGGAAGAGGGTTTTCGGCGGCGGCTCCTCAAGCGTCTTGAGGAGCGCGTTCGCCCCGTCGGTTTCGAGGTCGTCGACCGCGTCGACGATGATCACCCGCCACTCGCCGAGCGACAAGGAGAGATGCAGGCGGCGGATCATCTGCCGCACCTGTTCGATCGTGACGTTGCGCGCGAGTTCCTTGGCCTTGTCCTTCGGCTGACGGGCGAGGCGCAGGATTTCGGGATGGTTACCCGCATCGACCAGCCGTGCTGCGGCATCGTCGCCGCGATCGTCGAGCGCGAGCGCTTCGCCTTCGCCGCCGCGCCCGTGGGTGACGAGGAAGCGTGCGACCCGCTCGGCAAAAGTCCCCTTCCCCATCCCCTGCGGCCCCGCCAGCAGCCAGGCATGATGGACGCGGCCGCCCTGCCACGCTTCTAGAAACGCCTTTTCGGCCTCCTGATGGCCGATCATGGCAGCCATTCCGTTAGATCTGCGATGATCGCGGCGGTCACCTCTTCGGCGCGCCGGTCGGCGTCGACGATCCGCCAGCGTCGGGATTCGGCCGCGGCCATTTCGACGAAGCGGGCGGCGAGGCGTGCCTGATAGTCGAGGGGCTTGTTTCCCATGCGGTCGCTGCCGCCGCGCTCGGTGAGGCGCCGCGCCGCCTCGTCGGGGCTGACGGTGAGCAGGAATGTACGATCGGGCAAGAGGCCTTCCGAACCGAAGTCGTGCAGCGCGAGCAGATCGGCATCGGTGATCCCGCCGCCGCCGCCTTGATAGGCGCGGCTCGAATCGACGAAACGGTCGCATAGCACCCAGGCGCCCCGGGCCAGCGCCGGACGGATCGTGCGCGCGACATGGTCGGCGCGCGCCGCGGCGAAGAGCAGGGCTTCGCTGCGCGCGTTCCAGCGGTCGTCGCTGCCTTCCATCAACAGCGTCCGGATCGCCTCGGCGCCCGCGCTGCCGCCGGGCTCGCGCGTCGCGACGACTTCAAGGCCTCGTCCTTCGAGCGCGGCGCTCAGCGAACGGATCTGCGTCGACTTGCCGACGCCCTCGCCGCCCTCCAGCGTGATGAAACGTCCGCGTGTCACGCCGCTAGCCCGCGAGGGATGAAAAGGGAAAGCGCGCCGTGCATGGACCGGCCGTAGCCCGACGGATCGGCTTTGTCATCTCGCCGCAGCAGCGCTTGCCCGGCCTTTCGCCGCAACCGATGTGTTGGTGGGTGCAAAGCCCCAATTCATCAGCCGTTCGGCCTCGTCGCGGCGCGCCTTTGCGCTGGACAGACCGGCCACGACCATGACCAGACGGCGTCCGTCACGCTTCGCCGAGCCGAGAAAGCAATAGCCGGCTTCCGACGTGTGTCCGGTTTTGAGCCCGTCGGCGCCGGCGAAACGGCCCAGGATCGGATTGCGGTTCGCCTGGACGATCGGCTGGCCGTCGGGCGATATACCGTGCTGGAATTTCGGGATCGAGAAATAGCGGGCATAGCCATCGGGATGATCGCGGATCAGCCGGCTGGCGAGCAGGACCATATCGCCCGCGCTGACCTTGGTGATACCGCCGTCGGGCCAACCGCTCGCGGTGCCGAATCGACTCGACGTCATGCCCATCTCTGCCGCCATCTCATTCATTCGGTGGACGAAAGCATCCTCGTTGCCGTCGATGCCGACAGCGAGAACCGATGCCGCATCATTCCCCGAAACGGTGATCAATCCCTTGATTAGATCATCGACGGACACCTTTTCGCCCGCGCGCAGGAACATGGTGGAGCCGCCTCGGCGTGCACTCCATTTCTTCCATGTCGCGTCTTCGACGGTGATGAGCTTGTCGCGCGATAATTTGCCCTTCTCGATAAGGTCGAGGACGACATAGGCGGTCATCACCTTTGCCATCGACGCGGGCGCGAAACGTTTGTCGGCGCCGCGCGAGAAGAGAATCCGGCCCGAATCCAGATCCTTGAGCATCACGATGGGCGCATCGGTCTCATAAGGCGCGCGGACGACCGGCGCGCTCTTCGGGCGAGCCTCGCCGGCCGATATCGCCGGACTGGAAAGCACAAGCGCCAAACCCGATAAAAGGATCGCGCCGGTTCGCAAAAACAGGGCTGGCTTGGTCATATCCGGTCGTCAGCGGTCGCGTTGGACCAGAGCGTCGCGGAAACCTTTGGCTTTCGCGGCGCCAAGCGCGCTGCGGGCTTCGGCGTCACTGGCAAACGGCCCCATACGCACGCGCCACAGATTTCCGGCCTTGCTGACGTGTCCTCCGACCGACTTCGCCGCGGCATTGGCGCGGCTTTCGGTGCTGAAGGCGCCGACCTGCACGACATAAGTGCCGGTGGCGGCAGGTTTCGCCGCCGGGGTCGCCGACTTGGCGGTCTGCGCGGGTTTTATGGCCGGCTCGGCGTTGGGGGCCGGCATCTTCGTGCCCGGGCCCTCGACGATGAAACGGTCCTCGCCCCCTTTTCCGGTCGCCGATGCGGTCGCGGGACTGGCGGGCGCCGACGCCGTCGCAGCCTTTGGCACCGGCAATTCCTTCGCCTTGGCGCGGAGAATCGCCAGCAGCGATTGGGGCGTGGCGATCCGTTCGCGGACCGACTGTCCGGCACGAAGCCGTGCGCGCTCGGCGGTGGGCGGGTTCGTGCGGCGTACGCGGACGGCGGTGACGCCATCGGTGATGCCCAGTTGCTCCGCCGCGCCGCGCGACAGATCGATCAGGCGGTCGGTGACCATCGGGCCGCGATCGTTGACGCGAACCAGAATCGTCCGCCCGGTGTCGAGCGCGGTCACCTCGACATAGCTCGGCAGCGGCAGAGTCTTGTGCGCCGCGCTGATCGCCGCCGGATTGAAGGTTTCGCCGTTCGCGGTCTGCTTTCCGGCGAGTTCGTCGCCATATGAGCCCGCGTAGCCGACCTCGTCATAATCGGCGACGTCGGTGGGCGTATAGGCCACCCCGCCGATCTTGTAAGGCTCGCCGATCATCACAGGCACATCGGCCACGCCCGTTGCCGTGGTCGCAGGCGCGGGACTTGCCATTGGCCCCTCCGCGCGCTGACCATTAAAACTGCCGCAACCGGAGAGCAGCAACGCCGCCCCGGCCATCAGGCCCCCGCCCCTAACGATCGATTTCATCCGCCAGCAACCCCACAGACAATGCGTAAAAATTGGAACAATTATAGTCCAATATCGCACGATAGTTACCGGTCAGCAAATAAGCGGTCCGGCCAGGGCCGTCGGGTTCGAGCAAAGTCGCCTGCACATTGCCGTCGGGCCAGCGCCCGCTGAGCGACTGGATGCCCGCCGCGCGCCATTCGGCCATCGAGCGCCAGCGGCTGTGACGGTCGAAAACGCGCGGGCATCGCGTCGGAGCCAGGCGATTGGCGACCGCGCCGCGATTGAAGCTCGCGGGGACCGTGACCGCGACGCCCCACGGCTGCCCGGCGCGCCAGCCGGCGTTGCGGAGGTATGAACCGATCGACTCGATTGCGTCGGCTTCGCTCGACCAGATGCGCGCGACGCCGTCGCCGTCGCCGTCTTCGGCGACGCGCAGATAGACCGACGGCAGGAATTGGGGGTAGCCGAAGGCGCCCGCCCAGCTGCCCTTCAGCACGCTGCGCGGCACGCCGCGTTCGACCATCACCATCGTCGCGATCAGCTCGGGTTCGAACAGGCTGCGACGGCGCCCCTCATAAGCCAATGTGGCGAGCGCCTCGGGCAAGTCGAAATTGCCGGTGACCTGGCCATAGGCCGTTTCGTGGCCATAAATGGCAATCATGATGCTCGTCGGAACGCCTGTGCGCTGTTCGATGCGCGACAGCAGCGGCAGCAACCGGTCGTGGACGCGCCGCCCGCCGCCGATGCGCGCGGCATCGACATGCTTCACCCGGTACGGCGCAAAGGCGGGGATCGGGGTATTGGGGTTTGGCGGGCTGCCCAGATTGTCGCGATCGAGCGCAACGACGCGCGGATTGTAACGCAGTCCCGCCGCGACGCGGTCAAAGGTGGTGCGCGACACGCCGCGCGCCTGCGCCTTGGGCCACAGCGACTGGACATAGCTATCGAAGCCGCCGTCGCCGCTTTGCGCATGAAGCGGTGCCGAAGCGGTGAGCATCCATGCCGACAGGAAGGCGGCGGCGATCCCGAAAAGGCGTCCGGTTCTGAAACGTATAGCGTGCATCATGTCCCCACCCATAAGCGACGTCTCGCACAGATGCGAGCGGCTTGACTAGGTCGCGGCGGGACGAGGCGAGTCATTCGCGCGACGGGTCGAGCGGGCAAGGTTTCGCTTGCCGCCGGGCACCCGCGCGCTATGGCGGCGGCACGAGGACAGGTGGCCGAGTGGTTTAAGGCAGCGGTCTTGAAAACCGCCGTGGGTGCAAGCTCACCGTGGGTTCGAATCCCACCCTGTCCGCCATTGCTGCATTCCAAACATGCTCATTCACGGTCAAGCGGCCGCACTTCCCCTTGATAATACGATATTTTCCAGAGTTTTGTCGCGCAATTTAGGTCAAGCATGATCAGCCATTTCCATCAATGCGGGGGTATGCTTGGGGGTATCGATCCAGAATTTGGGGGTATCGATGGCCGCGAACGTCTGGAGCGTTTTCTATGTCGGCGCCAAACGGCACCAATCGCTCCTTTTCAATTCAGATCCTCACCATCGTATTCCATCTTAATTCATCCATAGCACCCACCCCTACTTATAAGACTTTGATATAGCTATATTCTGGAAGGATTTTGTAGGTTCTTTCAGAGGAAAATTAGAGTGTTAACGGATGCGGATTGCAGGAGCGCCAAGGGGCGGGCCCGGGCTTACAAGCTCGCGGATTCAGGTGGTCTTTTTTTGTATGTTACCAAGAACGGCCACAGGTCGTGGCGGCTCAAGTATCGTTTCGGCGGCAAGGAGCGGTTGCGGGTCATTGGCAGCTATCCCACTCTTTCGCTGAAAGAGGCTCGCGTTCTACGCGACGATGCCAGACGAATGTTACGAGAGGGCAAGGATCCGTGCGCAGAAGCGAAACGCGCAGAGCTCGTCGCACGCCTTTCCGCCGCGGACACATTCGAACTTCTTGCTCGCGAATGGCATGGGAAGCAGAAGCGGCGCTGGAAACAGGTGCATGCTGATGATGTGATTCAGAGCCTCGAACGCGATGTTTTTCCCGATCTCGGCCCGATGTCGGTTTTGGCAATCGATGCGCCAATGATTCTGGCCACGCTAAAGAAGGTCGAGGACCGGGGCGCTATCGAAACAGCGCATCGCCTGCGTCAACGGATTTCGGCTGTTTTCGTGTACGGAATCGCCTCGGGTCGCGCCTCATCGGACCCAGCCGCGTCGCTTTCGAAGGCACTCGAGCCCAAGCCGGCCGGAAAACGCTGGCCGGCGGTCAAGTCGATCGGGGGCGCCCGAGACATCCTCGGCATAAGCGATAGCGCGGAGGTTTCGCCGACCATCAAACTTGCTTCGCGGTTTCTGGCGCTCACTGCCCAACGCCCCGGCATGGTGAGATGGCTGCGATGGGACGAACTGCACGACATCGATCTCAACGATGATATCGATTGCCCGAACGCAATCTGGTTGGTTCCGGCGGCGAAAATGAAACAAGAACTGGCGTTGAGGGAGGACGATGAGTTCGACCATCCTGTCCCGCTAGCCCCCGCCGCCATTGCGGTTCTCCGAGCGTCGTACGCAATCAACAGCGCGAGCGATTTTGTATTTCCCGGCGGGAGGTCAATCAGGAAGGCAATGTCAGAAAATGCTTTGAGTTATATGTATTTACGCGAGGGTCTTCGCGGACGTCACGTCCCCCACGGTTGGCGATCGAGCTTCTCGTCGATCATGAATGAATGGACGTTGGAAAACGGGCGGGAGAAGGACCGTCTCGTCATTGATTTGATGCTCGCGCATATTCCTGTCGGAATTTCGGCAAGCGAACTCAGGTACAACCGCGCAGCATTTTTGAAGCGTCGCCGCGAACTATCTGAGATTTGGTCAAATATGCTTATGGCTGGAGCCCCCGCCGCCGGCAGCCTTCTAGAAGGCCGGCGACGGCGAAAAAGCTGAAACGCACATCACGCTGCCCGGCGACCTCGGCGGTTCATAAACCACTCGAGCACTTCGTTCAGCAGCCAAACCTTTCGACCCGCACTAAAATAGAAGGGCTCCGGGAAATCAGAGGACGCAGCATAGCGAATTGCAGTCGATACGCTCAGGTCGAACAGGGCGGCGACCTGCTTGATGTTCACAAATCTTGGCACTTCAGGCTTCATAGATATCTCCATTGGTTAGGAGATCATAATCGCCGCGTTACGGATTCTCGTAACCATGGGAGAATTACATTTCCGTAATTCTCTGAAATATAATCATATTTTTTCAGAATTTGGCTTTCGCTGACGCCGAATATTCTCCCGCCGTTTCAGGGCGTCGCGGATCGCGTCGACCGAAGGCGTTTCAAATCGGCTATCGAACGCCTGACCTCGATCTGTGAGGATCTGATAAGTATTCACCTGCAGCTCTTTAAATACTCGTTGCACAAAACGCGTGAACGGGCTCGGCGCGCCACCGCTGGTGAATGATCCGCTGTTTGCCTTGGCCTTCCGCGAAAGCCCCCGCTCATAGATAATGGCGAGGTCTTCCAAAAATGCATCGCGATCCTTATTTGCGCGCCGCCCCTTGGCCATGGCCAATGTCCCGCTTTGCGTGCCCCCAACTTGTGATGTCCGTGAGCCAGCGCGAGCCTTTGCGCGCGCATTATACTCCATTAGAAAATTCTCGGCGCCATTCGCCAGCCATGCGCAATTCAAGAGGCCGTGCGTCATTGCCAAGCCTGTCATTTGATTGTCGGCCCGGCGAGGCAACATTTGACCAACGAAATTGCCATCTTCTTCAGAGCCGAAGGCTCCATTTAAGGCCCATGCCAGCTGCCACAGCGCGTTGAGGCGCACGCCGTCATACTCGCCGGTTTCTTCGAAGTGGATCACGGCTTGACGGGCCAACTGATTGGCAGCTTCCGCGATCTTCGTGGCGCCATCTTTGATCTGACGCACGAGGCCAACAAACGAGGGGTCATCAAGGCGATCGCCGGGAATCTCGACGGCAAGCATATAGGTGAGGCAAGCGGTCGCTAACGCTGGGCGTCCTTCATGTACGATCCAGCCTCGGATCGATTGTGAAAGCTCCGACGAGGCGCCATTTTCACACGGAGGACGCAACGCAGCCTCAAATGCAGACCTGGTGAAGGCTTGGGAGAACAGCGTCTCGGCAGCCTCCCGATCGACGTAAGCCTTTCTTATTTCATATGACGTGAGGTTTCTGCCCTCCCGCGATTTCGTGCTTGGCAATTTGGCCTCCATTCATATAGCGGCCATAAAGCATTAGAATCTAAACAGAGCCTTATGAACTCCCTTGTGTGAGGGCACGCCAAGCTTGTTGTTCTTCGCGATAGAAACGAGCCGCGCTCAATATTGCCTCATCGTCCAGGACCGGATCCAGCAATAGCATCTCGGCGATTGCAACGCGGACATTCTGCATGATCACCTTGTCTGTTGCGTGTTCCTCGCGGCGAATCGTGAAGTGAACCCTCGCCGTCTCGCCCCGCGAAAACTTCCGCAGCTTCTCCAATCCGTCCGGTCCGATTGCTTCACAAATTGCTGGCTGCTTGGCGAATGAAACGAGTCGGTCTGCCATCATCCGCGATGCCATGAGATAGCCCTCAGCGGGCGAACGTATAATATCGCTCAGTCGCGCCCGACGGGCGAGACGAACCGCTTGGACGCCGGCGGAGAGTTGACGCAAACGCACCTTCGGCTCGAGCCTGACCGAAAGTTCGTCCGAGAAGGACTCGGACCCATCTTGATTGTTACACACGATAACAACCTCGCCCAGGGCCCCATAGTTGCGGCTTATCCGTTCGATGAACGTCGACGTGGCGGCGTTGGTCGACGCGACGGCGCAGAAAATAATTCGCGCGCCCCGATCTTGAAGCAGCCGCCATGTGGTCGACAAAAATGCCAGCACGGGAAGATCCGCGCTCTCAATGCCCGCCCCGAGATCGAAAACAAGGCTGTCGACATCTCGAGCATAGCGCTCCACCCAAGCAGGAGCTTGAGCGACTGTGCTGGTCCACGGGGCGGTCTCAATCTCCGATTTCCCGACACGTCGCGCTAGACCGCGATTTCCATCATCGACATCGATCAATCGGCACGTCCGTCCGCTCAGAGTGAGGGCTGCCTCGAGAACATCGGCGACTTCTGTCTTCCCTGAACCACCTTTCGGAGTCATCGTAACGAATACGAGCGGTCCGGAGCCAATTACATTATTCGCCGTCATCGACCCAGCGCCCCTGCTGTGTGCCAAAGAGATTTGTTTGCTCTGAAGATGACCGCGCTCGATTCTTGTTTGCTGAAGTTTCGGTTTTACGAACTGGCCGCTGCCTCATCGCCGCGGTAATGCCCTTCTCTCTGCACACGCGCTTGAAGGCGCTCTCGACCGCGTCGATGCTGACAGCGTCCTTATTTTCTATTGCCTTCGCGATCTGCGCCCAGGCCATCCCTCGTCGCCGCGCATCGAGGATATCTTCAAATCTGTCTTCGACCCGTCCGATCACCGAGCCAAGGTCCCGCCTGCGCTCCACCGGCGCCGCGAGTTTTCGCACCGCGTCGTTTCTCCATTTGCCTATATCGCTCATCGATACCTCCTGAACGCTCATTTAGATGAACTGGTAGGGGATCTAAATGCCTCAATAGACAAAAGAGCTAAGTTATACGTAATCGATGATGGATGACGTCGATTGACGTAGATTGAATTCTTCGAATAAGTTGACGAGTTCGGATTGTAAAACCATTCAATACTTATGGTTCGATCCTCACCTTTCTGCACCTGGCGACTCATCGGCGAGGCAGCCGGTTTAGCATTTCCCCGACTGGTTCAGTGTCGCCGCGCTTGCCCGGCCGAGGCCGCGCGATGCCGATAATCTGGTCGGCCTGCATATCGGCTAGATGCCGGCTCCCCATCGGCCTCATACGTCATCATAGGAACGAGCTAGCGCCCCTTGGCACGGCGCGCGCGCGTCGGACTAACGACCGGACGCTGCCCCTTCTCTTTCCAAGTGAGGTTACCGAGAAATATGGCCCGCTCGACTCCGGAGCTCCGCCCTGTTGGCTACCGGACAAATTTCCGCACATCGGAGGTGATGCTTTGCGGACCTTTGACAACCGTGAGGCGGCTGGCTCGCCGGTTTCCCGAGCCCATGTATGGCCGAACGGTTTGCCGCTTAGCGATTGCTCGCCGTGCTGGACGAGAGACCGGCATCTCGCCAATGGATTTGCTGGTCTCACGAGCGCGGCTGAGGGGAATGATGACCGGAGGCCAGTTGGATATACAGCCCTCTGCGCGACGGATCAGCGGATTCCACCAAGCCCTTCTCCCGATCTGAATTCTGACCTGCAGGTGACCGTTTTCGGTGCCCTGGGCGCCTCCCATTTTCGACTGTTTAAACGCCCCCGGTCTCGACGCCTCCGCCGCAGAGAGACGGAGCGGATTCGAGGCATGAAGGTGTCGGGCGGCGCGGCTGCCGCCGTGGCCGCCTGCATGGAGGAAATAGGGGAGCAGGATGGGTCATGTGTACATGACCGTTTGTGCGCTGCTCGGCGGAGAACCTTCTCGCAGCTAAGGATTGGAGAGTAAGTATGAGCCAGAAGAAGAACCCATCAACCGAGCCCGTAACGATCCGATTGCACAAATCGCACGTCGCTCGGCTCGAAAATGAGGCGGCCGCTGCGATGATGAGTCGATCAGCCTATATCCAGGCACGGCTACTTGGCGACGAGCCCCAACCTTGTTCTCGGCTTGCGGCGCTTGCGCACCTGATATCCATACATGCCGTCGTTCAACGCACCGGCGCAATTGACGCAGGGCAGCTGGATGAACTGAAGCTCCTTGTTCTGCAGCTTACTCGATCAGCTTACGACGAGGGTCGGGCTGGCGCATGATCGGAAAATTGATCGGGATGAATCGCCGCGGCTCGAACGCGCCGACTGGCCGGATGGATCGTCTGCGCAAATCCGTGTTTGCGCTCACGCGTTACATCGTTGACGCCGACCCCCACGCACTGATTGAATCGTCGGGCCACGACATCTTGTCACTTACCGATTACGCCCTCGCAATAGAGATGCTCGGCGCACAACCGGGCGAGAAGGTCGCCGCGTTCGGCGCCCGTAACCTGATCGGCAACGACCTCGCCGATTGGCAGGTGCAGATGCTGGCGGTCGCCGCTCGCGCACCGACAGTCCAATCGCCGCTGTTGCACATCATCCTCAGCCTTCGCGAGGGCGAAGTCTGGGCGGCCGATCAACGTGACGAAGCTATCGATATCGCTTTGACCACCTTGAAACTTGAACGATGTCCGGTGGTGTGGGCCGAACATTCCAACACGCAGAATCCCCACCTCCATTTGTCAGTTGTTCGGGTCGATCCGGCGACCGGCAAAGCCGCCGGCACCGACTGGTTGATTGACGACCTTCACCAAGCCCTCGCGCTGATCGAGGAACGACAAGGCCGCACACGCGAACCCGACGCACTATATATTGCTCGCGGTGGTGCCGTGTTCGACGCTGACAGCGGTGCGATGGTGCGCGACCGCGATGGCACCTTCATCTCCGGCTGGTACAAGGGCCGCGGAACAAAGCACAAGCGATTGCCCGAGGCATTGAACCGCCGCCGCGCCGATCTGATTCATGCTGCCGCAGGCGCCCATAGCTGGGCCGATGTGCACGAAGCTTTTGCAGCCATGAATTGCGCATACGACCGCGCGGGCAGCGGCGCGCGCATCGCTTATGCGGGGCAATCGGTGAAAGCCTCGGTTCTGCATTCAAGTCTCGCGCGGACGAGTCTCGAGAAGCGGCTCGGCCCATTCGAGCCCGATATCGGTCGGCTCGATTCCGGATTTGAAGCCTACCGCCACGCGCTTGATTCCCAACTTGCGGAGCTGCGGGCGCAGCGAGATCAAGAATGTGCTCGCATCGACGCGTGGGCGCAGTCGATCATCGACACACTCCCCAGCGGTGCCGACAGCAATATTCGCGCGGCAATTCTGGCTGAAGCGCGGGCTGCACGAGACTCGCTCCAATCAGCCTTCGCCCACGCAATAGACCAATGTACGCAACAGCGGCTGGGTCAGGAAGCCTGGATCGCATCAGGCCGCCCCGCCTTTCATCGAGCACAAACCCCGGCCCTCCTTTTGCCCGGCCAAATCGACGGAGTGGAAAAGAAAGCTGCATATCCGCCTGAATTCGTAAAACGCGACGTCAACTGGTCAACGCAATACCGGGACGCGTCCGGCGATCTCATGTTTACAGACCATCGCATCTTCATCCTCGTCCACCAGTCCGGTGATGTTCGAGCTGTGGACGGAGCGTTGCGCTTGGCGGCTGCGCGGTGGCGAACAGTCAGAGTGCACGGACCGGAAGCATTTCTGTCGCTTGTTGCCGTTCGCGCCGCCGAACTTCAGATCCCAGTCATTGACAGCGATGGCTGCCCCTTGGTGGTGAAAGCGAAATTGCCGGAGACCGACATCATCGTTTCTGTAGAATCGCAACCGGTTTCGTCTTCTTGGAAGGTGCCGAGTCCGGAAGATGACATTCAACGCCGAGACCGCATCGCTTCAGCAATCCGGTTTCTCAAATCACACCCCGGCCTGCCGCTGCGCCGGATCCGAGAGTCCGACAACGATGATGCGAACGGCCGGCGTGGCCATCTCGAAATTGTGGTGGACGATGATGAACTAGACCCGATGAGCCAACAATTGCGGCGGCAAGCCGTTTTTGATCGAGATATCCGAATCCAGGCTTTTCTTGAGGATCACCGCAGCAAGATGCTGCAGGAGGTGTACAGCCAGCTTTCGACAGCAGCGGTCAATCGGCTGCCGGAGACTCGCAGCGAGATTCTCGCATTATTGCCGAAGAAGGCGCATATTCGTCGAGCCGCAGCATTGGCCATGGCTGATCATGACTTCATTTTGATGCTACAGCGCGTACGCGAGAGGCTGCTGGAACAGCAGCGGGTACGGATCTTGCGCCGCCAGAAACTGAATTTGGAAGCCAGAAAGATCGAAAGAGCTCAATCTAACAACCTAGCGACCGAACGGGAGGAAGAGATGGGCGTTGAGTTGCAGGCCTCGCATCTCAGGAAACTCGGCCTAGATAACGGCCTTTGAATGTCGCAGGGCTACCAATCATGTGGCCCGCTGCCGGTTTGATGGACACCGAAAAAAGTTCATTCAGGCTACCCCAGCTTCGCGTTCGCGGTCGAGAGGACTTGACATGACCCCCTGATTCCACCAGCTGGGATTAGAGCCCAGCAACATTGTTGCGCACGAGCGCGGTGTAAGCAATGCGGCGCAGCCGTTCGGGGTGCTGCCGACGCTGCACCAACTTCGCCACCGCCGACGAGATTCGGCTTTGCTAGCGGGGCAGCCGACGCGGACTTCCCGTACGCCGTCACAGGCCAAATTATCTGCCTGCAATGTTGCCCCGCGATCACAAGCGCGGGCATAACAAATTTCTCTTTGAGCCGCCGCCCGCGACGGAGCGTAGCGACTTCGAGCAGAATCGGCAACTCCTGCGAAAGCAGGATAATCACTCGCTGAAGAGCTTCGCCCTAAGAGTCTCGATTGCAAGGGGGCTCGTTTTTTCGCCCAAGCGACCGGTCAATATCTCTATTGTCGAGTTCAATTCGACCGCCGCCAGCCGTTCGCCGAGACCATCGAGAAAATCCAGTTCGGCCAACAATCGGTCCCGGATTTGCGCGACCTCCGCTCGGTTACAATACTCGTCTTCCATGTGTTGATGCTTCCCATCTCGAGCAGAGACCGAGGCTGGCCCGGAACAAACGAATGCTCGCTCGCGCTATTCTCCTGGCTCCGAACGTTGAAATACGGGCAGCAACTCGAACCTCCCGCTATCGGGCAGCAGGCCGATCAGGCCAGTCTCGCAGAGAAGCGCAGCGACGCGCAAGACAGTGCTCTGCGGGAGATCCGTTTGCGTTGCGATCGCGGGAACGCTACGGCAGCCATCATTAACAGCCTCAAGTATGACACGGGCCTTGAGGCCCACGCCGCCGCAAAGTCCGTACTTGCGTAATCTAAGTTCCACGACGTTCGGACCCAGGCGTGTGGCACCGTCGAGCGGGGAGCCGTTCGATAAGCGGGCCACGAAAAAACGGATGTCTCGCGCTCCGGAGGCGAACGATTCTCACCGATTGCGTCCGCAAAGTCGCGCTGCTCCGGACTGAAGCCAGAATTTGCGGTCCGCATCGAGCTGGACGAGCCGCTCATGTAGTTTGTACGCTCGCTGATTGATTCCGCTAATCATGGCGTCCGAGACCCTGTAGTTCGTCAAATACGCCTCGGTTTTACCGTTATTCGTGCGCTCATGATGAAGGATCCGGACCCGGTTGGCACTCTTCTCACCTTCGACCTGCCACAACCCCTGAACGAGCACATTGCGATCACGCAATATATCCTCAGCTTCGGCGGCAATCGCCAATATCTCCTCGATCAGTTCGAGATGGCCCACATAGACCAGCCTGCACATCCGCACCCATTGCGCAATTCGTCGATCGCTCACAGTTTCGACAGTTTTGAACTCTTCGCGACTCTGGAATTCGGGGTATTCTTCGGCCAGCCGCTGGACATCAACGGCAACCAGCCCCTCGATCCGCCCGCACCAAGTGACGACGCTCCCAGTCATGAAAATGAACTGCGGCGACAATTCGGATTCCGGATCGCCCCCCATACCGACGCCCTCCCCCCCGAGTCTGAGCGCATCATTGTGCAACCTCATGACGTTCGCCGCAAGCGACTTCGCCGGCGGCGTGTGTCCCGTTTTTGTAGGTCGGGACCTTCCGGTCCGAGTTGCGAATCGTCCCCAGCCCGGCCCAGGATATTGAGGCGAACTCGGCGACAGCCTCCCGGCGGCGGGACGAATGTCTCGCTAGCGTACGGACGCCTTGTCCAACATCCTGTATGCGATCGAGAAAAGCAGCGTCTGACGGGTCGCCCAATAACCCGCAATCGGCGGCTATCGCTTATCATGAAATTGTGGCTTACTGTTCGATACCCGTGAGTCGCAAGGAACTAGGCGGACCAAGCTGAACCATGATGAGCGCGCCTTGACTCGTCCGGTCGATCAGACATGTGTCGGTACTCTCTGCACCCGGCCGCCAAGTTTGATTTGCGAACGCCCCGAGAGGCTCGGAGACAAGCATCGGGACATTTCCCTACCTTTTTCTTTCATGGTCTTTTCAGACCGATGACGGTCTCGGCCTACCTCTCGACGATGGCTGCAAATGCCGGAGAGCCGGTTCTTATTCAGATCAGATTGGCCGATACGCGAGCAATGGCAGGCCAAACCCAGATTCTGGTGCACAATATCTCGGAATACGGCTTCATCATCGAAAGCGACGGTGAGATCACCGTCGGCCAGCGGCTCGAATTCAAATTGCCGCACGGCAGTGCGGCGCGCGGCGAGGTCGCATGGACCAGCGAGAAGCTGGCCGGATGCAATTTCGATATCCCTATCTCGCGGGTTTCCCTCGACGACGGGCGTCTTCGTGACGCCGTCGCGAAGGGAAACGACTTGAACAACCCGGCTCGGTATCTTGAGAGTTTCGGACTACGCCTACGGCGGCTCCGCCTGGCGTTGACAATGTCGCAGGGGCAACTGGCCAGACAGATGGCGGTCAGCGTTCCGGCGGTTTGCGGGTGGGAAGCCGATAGGGCCCGGCCCAAACCGCACAGGATGGATCAACTGGCCAGGATCCTCGGCGTGGATTTATCCGAACTGCTGGGACATCAGGAAACGGCAAACCTGCAACGGCAGATTGCCGAAGCGCGTCAGGCGATTGCGAAGGCGGCGCGGGTTAGCGAAGACCGGGTTAGGATCAATATCGACTTTTAGGCTTGGGTGCTCACATCGAGGATCGGATGCGCGGAATCCCACCCGGCTCCATACAATCGGTCGCTGTCGCAGATCGGGGATGACGCTGCGCGGCGCTTGCGCCTTGCAGCCGGATGGCATTCTCCTCTACGGTTTAGAAATACATCCCGGCTTCTGGCGAATGCGTGGGGGAGGCTTGGTGCGGTCAAAGTCGAATGCAGGGCTGGCATTGCCGCGACATCTAGCGCTGCTCGATGGGTGGCGGGCGTTGAGTATAATCCTGGTCCTGGCCGGACATCTATTTCCGTTGGGGCCCGGCGCCTGGGGGCTCAATGCGTCCGTGGCCGCGACGGGCATGGTGATATTCTTCACCCTCTCCGGGTTCCTGATCACCCGTTTCCTCATCGAGGACGGCAATATCCGGCGATTTCTCGTGCGTCGGCTGTTTCGAATCATACCACTGGCTTGGCTCGGCATGCTGCTGGCGTTTGTCGTCGCAGGCGACGCGAACTCCAGGCAAGTCATCGGCAATCTGCTCTTTATCGCGAACCTGCCCCCCGCTTCACTGATCCCGCCCGGCGCGCATTTCTGGAGCCTATGTCTCGAGGTCCAATTCTATCTGGCAATCGCTTTGCTCCTTGCCGCGGGGGGACGCGGCGCACTGCTAATGATTCCCGTGGGCTGCGTCGCCGTCACGCTTGCACGGGTTTACTGGCTGCAGCCCATGTCGATCGTGACATGGTTCCGGATAGACGAAATCCTTGCGGGCGCGACGTTGGCGTTGATCTGCGAAGGCAGGCTCGGCGAGCAACTCCGCAAATTCGTGGCTACGCCGAAGCTGTTCCTGATTTTTCCGTTTCTGCTGGCAAGTGCTGACCTGCGGACCGGTTTCCTGCCCTATCTGCGCCCGTATCTGGCCGCCCTCATGGTCGGTACGTCGCTGTTTAACGCACCAGAGTGGATTCGAAAACTGTGTCACCGGCGCATGGTAAGCTATGTGGCGCAGACGTCCTACGCTCTCTATGTTTTCCATGGAATCTTCGCCAACAGCTGGCTTGGAACGGGTGATACGCTGGTCAAATATCTAAAGCGTCCATTTCTGATCGCGGTTACAATCGGCTGCGCTCACCTCTCGACCTTCTACTACGAGCGGCGCTGGATTTCGCTTGGTCGGCGTCTGACGGCGCGCAGACAGCAGGGGTTCTCGAATGACGAGGGCACGGTTCGGACGGCGGCATTGGAAAACCCGGCGGGCGGCTCGAATTAATTGGTCCGCCGTGCTCCGCGGACCCCACCTAGACCTCGATGTAGATACGGATCTTGTCCGGCGACGCGCCGGTGGCGCGGGCGATGCGCTCGCGACCTTCACGCATCAGTTGATCATAGGGTTCGGCCGCAATATCGACGATCAGCTGTGCAACGGAAACATCGAGCAAGGCCGCAAGCGCCGTCATGCGGTCTGGCTTCGGCCGGGCACGTCCGCTCTCCCACCCCGAGATCGACGGCGCGCTGACATCGAGCGCCGCCGCCACGGCCGCCTGGCTGAGACCCTTTGCAATGCGCAGGCGCTTGAGATTGGCGCCAAATCGGTCAAGCATACCGTGCGTTTCGGCTGCCTCGCTATGAAGATCGGATTCTTCCGTCATCGGGGAAGCCGCGTCGCCGCGCAGCTGCGCAGCAGCCAGAGCCGCAGGAGATATGGGCGTTTCGAACTCACAACCGTAAAGCTGGCCGCTTGCCCAGACCAACTTGGTCGTAACCGTACCGGCGTGCGGAAGCTCCACATCGATCAGATCAGCGACAGCCAGCAGCGCATCGGATTCTATGAGCATGCCCGTCAAGGAGATGTTGTGAATTCGGGCCGTGACACTTGAGTCCGCATGCGCGCCCTTCACTTCAAGCAGAAGTTTGCGGCGCGCCGCGCGCCTTTTACCGGTGGATGCGTCCGGTGCCTGGAAATATGCCGAAATTACCATGAGCTCTGTATCGGCGCACTCGGTTAACAATCTCATATTTTCAAGATCAAATTGCGCCTCTCCTGGCTGCCGCGCCGCGCCGAGCGCCGTTCCGTGCGTATCTCGCGACAAGCTCCGCCCTGTCCGGCGTTCCGGACGTTTACCACCTACAACCGCGGCTTGGGCGAGCAACCCGCGCGTGCGGCCGAAGCGGCCGACTCAGCGTTGCGAGACTTGTAACCAAATATAAGAAAACATGCGCATAAGTGCATACCCATCGCATAGCGACATGCTGCCCCTCGCGGATCGGGTAGAAGCAGATCCGTAGCATAAGCCACTCGATCACAGACGAAGGCAACCTAAACAAAAATCTGTTTTCATGATGAAATTTGAGACTTTTCGTTGTGCATCGCCAATCTGGCGCGGCGAAGCCTCAGCTGCACACCCCTCGCCTTCCGGGAGGCCTGTTCCTCCACGGGACAGGTTGAGCGTGGTAACCATAACATTTTTCTTCACTCAATGTAACAACTCGGCTATTCGTCGGATGTGACGGGCATTCTATCCTTTTTTCGCTCGAAAATTCGGGTTGGAGCGGCGGCAGTTGCGATCCTCCTGCTTGCCCTCATGTCCGTCACCATTCCCGCGTTGAGTGGCGATGGCGGAAACCTATTGGCGCAGACCAGCGATGCGCTCGATCGTTTTACCGGACGCTCCCCCGGAGAGCGTGGCGAAACCGACATACTCAAAGGCAAGGTGCGCAAGCTCGCGGACAGGCTGTTCGGGCGCCGAAGCAACGGTGGCGAACCGGAACAGCGCGCCCTCGGCAAGATTTTCGACACGCCCCCCGAGGATGCGATAAAAGAATTGTCCTCTACGCCCGGCCCCCTCGCCCTCACGGCCCCGCCACCGACCGGGCTTTTGCCGCTCGGCGACACGGGCGGCACGCCGTCGGGATCGGATGGCGGTCAACCCGGATTTCCGGGAGGGATCAGCACCGTCGTTCCACCCGTCACGTCGGTCACGCCCACCGATCCGACGTCACCGGGCGTGCCGCCTCCGGTCGCTGCGGTTCCCGAGCCCGGGACCTGGGTCACAATGATGCTCGGGTTGACGCTGTGCGCTGCCGCGCTTCGGCGCCGAAGGAGACGCGGAGCGGAAGTCAATGTGGGCACGTCGCAATGCGCCTTGGCCTGATCGCTTCGCTTTTGTTCGCCGCCGCGGCCGTTGGCGGCTTCGCCATCGCGGACGATGTTTTTCCCGTTGCGATTGCCGACAGGGCGACGGGCGCGATCCCAATGCGCCCGGCGCAACTGGCGCTCGCGGGCAACTCGATACGTGAATATCTGTCGCCGGCCGAACGGAGCCGCGCGCGGCAGGGCGGCCTGTTACCAGCCGGCACAATATCCCTGCTGCGGACTTCGGGGCAAATGAGACACGGCGATTACGACTGGAACGAGGAGGGCGTCCCGCCGGGCCAAATCACCGTCTGGGTCGACTTGCGTACGCAACTTTTGTCAGTTTTTCGCGGTGGCCATGAGATCGGTACCGCGGTGATCGTTTATGGCGCGGATACGATGGAGTCGCCGCTCGGACGTTTTCCCATCCTTTTCAAGAAGCGCGATTATCATTCCCGATCTTACGACGCGCCAATGCCCTATTCACTTTTCATTACCGATACGGGTGTCGCGTTGCACGGCAGCCCGATGTCGAGCCGCCGCGCCACCCATGGATGTATCGGCCTGCCGACCGAGTTTGCGCGGCTGCTCTTCTCATCAGCAAACACCGGCGATGTGGTCCATATCGTGCGCTCGGGGACCAAGCTGGCAATGGCTCCGCGTCGCCGATGACGCAAGCCGATGCCTTACGACACGCATTCCTGGGGCTCGATTTCGACCGCCTCGATGCGCAGGCGGCAGCCAGGAAGATACTAACGCTCGCCCGCGGAAACCGCTTTTCTTATATCGTGACGCCGAACGTCGATCATGTCGTGCAACTCGATCGCTCGGGCGATCCCGAGCTGGCCGGAGCCTATCGGGGCGCCGACTTATGCCTGTGCGACAGCCGGAACCTCGCAAGGCTGGCGCGCTGGTCGGGGATCGATCTTCCGGTGGTAACCGGAAGCGACTTGACCCGCGATCTGCTCGTGACCGTGCTTCCGCGTGCCAAGCTTGCTGTCGTTGGCGGCGACGAGAGAATCCACCGAGGCCTCGAAGCGCTATTTCCGCGCTTCGAATGGAGCTTTCATACGCCGCCGATGGGAATCCGGCGCGACCCTGCTGCACGCACCGCAATTGCCGAGTTCGTGGAAACCGTAGACGCCGACGTCGTCTTCCTTGCGGTCGGCGCGCCGCAGAGCGAAATGATCTGCGCCGAAATAAGTCAGCGCGGCCGCGCGCGCGGCGTCGCCCTGTGCATCGGGGCGTCGCTCGAGTTTTTGACTGGAGCGAAATATCGTGCGCCCTTGTGGATGCAGCGCGCCGGTTTCGAATGGTTGTTTCGCTTGCTCAGCGAACCCGGGCGCCTCTGGCGCCGTTATCTTATCGATGGCCCGAGAATCTTCATTCTCTGGCAGCAGTGGAACCAGAGGCGAGACGTCAATGCCGCTCGTCTTCCCGCCTAGTCCTGTTCCATACCTTCTGGTTGTGAGTGAAGAAGCCGACATAGATCGGGATTTTCCAGAGAATGTAGACGGGAATCCGCAGCAGCGCCGCGAGCGGAAGAATGCCGCGTCCGTATTTCCACCAAGATGCGAGGAGAGCGGAGACAGCGAATCCGAACGACGCGCCCGTCAGAAGAAGCGGAGCCCAACTGCCCGAACACGCCCCCGCGGCCGCGAGCATGGCGAGTGCAGGTACCGTCAGCAGAATGAGGAGGGCGAGCGGTGGCACGAGAAGGTGCGCGCCGAGCGACAGGGCATGACGCGATGCCGTCGCGACACCGCGAAACAGCATCGGCATGGCCTGCGTGACCGCCGTCCGCAGGAAACCATGTTCCCAACGGCTACGCTGAGCATGGCTGTCGGCAAGGGGAGCAGCAGGACTCGTCACGAGGGAGCGATCATCGAGTTCGACACCGGATCCGCGATGCGCGAGCCACAAACCAAGATTAAGGTCTTCGACCGCGTCTCCGCTGGCCAGCGGAAGGGTCGCGAACATCGACCAGGGAAAAGCCATTCCGGTGCCGAAGAGCAGCGCCCCCCCACCGAGCCGAACCAGCCCGCGGGCGCGTATCAAATTTTTCACGAGCATCGCGAAGTTCGAGACCGCAACGAGCGGGGAAGCATCCAATTCGGCGGTGAGCAGGTTCGCAGCCTGTACGGCCCCTCCGCAAGCCATGGCCCGCGCCGCCAACCGATCCGCACTGCCTTTCTCCAGCCGGCAGTCGGCGTCGATGACAATCACGACGTCGGGCGGGCTGCCGGTGAGCCTTTCGCGTCCGCAGGCCAGCGCGAAGCCCTTGCCGCGGCGACCGGGATCGTTGCGCTCGACGACATCCGCGCCCGCCTGGCGTGCCCGCGCTGCGGTCGCATCGCTGCAATTGTCCGCAACGACGAGGATTTGTGCTCCGGGTGCCGCTACGACCAGTTCTTCAACCGTCGCGGCAATACCCGCGGCTTCGTTGTGCGCCGGAACCAGCACGCAGATACCGGCTGGGCCGGCGCGCGGCGGCTTCGGGGAAAGTGGACGCAATCCAAGAAAAAGTTCCACGCCAAGATAGGAGAGCGGCGCCGCAAGCGACAGGGCGATGAGCCAGGCGAAGGGTTCGAACATTGCCCCTCCAGCCTCTACCCGATCCTCAGGTTGCGGCAAGCTTGGGAGGGAGGAATGTCCCAAATTGCCACTCTCGGTATTGAACGCTTTGCAAGGATTGAAGCGCCGTTTAGGGCCGACGGTGCACATGGGGAATGGAACTGATATATGGCACGCGAATATTTCTCGGCCCGAAGGGTGATGGTGACCGGTGGTGCTGGGTTCGTCGGATCGCATTTGATCGATCGGCTGATAGCGGCGGGCGACGAGGTGCTATGTGTCGATAATCTGTTTACCGGCGCAAAGGCGAATGTTGCGCATCTGCTCGGGCACCCGCGCTTCGAGTTCCTTCGTCACGATATCTGTCTGCCACTGTTCGTCGAGATCGATGCGATATTTAACCTCGCCTGTCCGGCGTCGCCAATCCATTATCAGCATGATCCGGTGCAAACCACCAAAGTGTCGGTGATCGGGTCGATCAACATGCTTGGCCTTGCAAAGAGGGTGAAGGTCCCGATCCTGCAGGCCTCGACAAGCGAAGTGTATGGCGATCCGTCCCAACATCCGCAGACCGAAAGCTATTGGGGCAATGTCAATCCGATTGGGCTGCGCAGCTGCTACGACGAGGGCAAGCGCTGCGCCGAAACCTTGTTCTTCGACTATCATCGTCAACATGGAATCGATGTCAAAGTGGCACGCATATTCAACACCTATGGCCCGCGCATGCACCCAGCCGACGGCCGCGTTGTCTCGAATTTTATCATGCAGGCGCTCCGCAACGAGGACATAACGATCTTCGGTGACGGCTCGCAAACGCGCAGCTTCTGTTTTGTCGACGATCTGGTCGAAGGCCTTCTGCGTCTCATGGATTCGCGCGAGGGGTTCACGGGCCCGGTAAATATTGGCAACCCGGTCGAGTTCACCATCCTCGAGCTTGCCGAACTGGTGATCGAATTAACGGGCTCGCGTTCCAAGCTGGTTCGCCTGCCGCTCCCCTCGGACGATCCGACGCAGCGCAAGCCCGACATCGGCCTGGCGCGCGCTGAGCTCGGATGGGAGCCTACGATCGCGCTCCGAGAGGGGCTCGTGCGGACGATCGACTATTTTCGCGCGCTAGCCAACTGAGCCTTTGTTCGCGACCAGGCGCGCGATGAAGGCGCGATACTCGTTTGCAATCGCCGCCCAGGAATATCGTTCGATGCCGCGCACCGTGCCCGAGCGCGCCGCACCTCGCGCCAGGCCGGAACGAAGCATGCCAGCCAGCGCCTTCGGGTCTTCGGTGTCGCAGAGCAGTTGAGACTCGGCGCCAAGAATCCAGCGCAGGCGCTCGGTGTCGTGTCCGATGACAGGCAAGCCGCTAGCCCACGCTTCGATAAAGACGTTTCCGAAGGATTCGAGAAGCGACATGTGCAGAAAAACATCGGCCGAACGGTAGAGCGCTGGCATGTCGGCAGCCGAGAGACTGAGCCGCCTAAAACGTCCCGGAAGCAATTCGGCCGCCAGCGCCTCGCCATCTCCGCGAAGCGGCCCGTCGCCGGCGACCACCAGATAGGCATCCTCAAGCTGGGCGACCGACCGAATACCGTCGAGCACGCGCTTGGTCGCGATGAATGCGCTGACCATCAGGACGATCGGGCGATCATCGGGCAAGCCGAAGCGCGCGCGCTCGGGAGGGCCGGGACTGAAGCGCGCGAGATCGACGCCATTGGGAATCAAGGCGCAATTCCAGCGCGAGCTGTTTCGTTCCAGATAATCCGGATTTGTGCACACGAGACCGTCGCAGGCGAAGCTTCGATACTCCGAGTTCGACGCATAAGCTGGCCAGTCGCCGTTCTGGGTCACGAATATCTGCAGCGGCTTCCTTCGCGAGGGTCTGCGCAACGCCCAGTGCGTAAAGGGGAAGGAGCATGTCAGGACCGCATCATATTCCTTCGGCCGATAGGCCGCGAGAAGCCCGGGCACGAAGCTCGCATCCTCCCAGGCTGTTTCGCTGCGAAGCGGCGGAAAGGCTGGAAAATGTTCGAACCGCTCGCGCCGGATCGATGGGACGCCGACATAATGGTAGGCGGCGTCGGTGCGCGGGTTGCCGGATCCCATCACCGTCACGCTTTCGCCGCCGCGCGCGATGGCATCGGCGACGGAAAGGAGCGCGACCTCGGCACCGCGATCGTAGCGGTGAAAACCCGGCAAGGCGAAAAGCAGCTTCATTTACGCAAAACTCTCCTGCGTCTAACGTCCGCGAGGGCGCAGGCGACCGTCGCGCCGCCAAGCAGCAACCACAACCAGCCGATGATCAGCAAGCCGTTGGCGGGACGATAGATCAGCGCGTCCAAACCATGCAACGAAATGGTTTCCAAGAGGAAAAGCGTCGCGGTGAGAAGAGTGACCGTCGCGGCACCTGAATGTTCGCGCGCGCCCGTGCGGACTCGCGCCCGGCGAACAAAGAGTGCCGCAACACCGATCACTGCCGCGGTCATCAACAACTGGGCTGGGGTTCGGCCGGAATAGAGATCGCCCATCGCGATGACCGCCCAGTTATGAAAACCGTGGCGCCAGCCCAAGGCACATTCGGCCGCGAAGCCGGCGTTGACGAACGCCAGAAGGGGCCAGGGCCGAGAGCCGGCGACAAGGCAAACCGCGGCGGCGAGGCCGTACGAGACAATACCGGTCCATTGCGTGACGTCCATGGCTCTCATTTCCTCTTCTTTCGGCCTCGAAGCGGGTTAAACGCATTGGATGTTTGTCGTCCTTCATATCCTCTGGGCCGCGATTTCGCTCGGATTGTTCCGGACCATGCGCGGCGAAATCGCGGTCTGGCCAGTCCTGCTCGGAGGCTGGCTCTTTCTGCCCCCGGCCGGCTACGCCGCAGCCGGCGACCCTGCCATCTTGCCATTCTGGATTATCGGTAGCGCGCTACCCTCCGACCTATTTTTCTCGAAAGCCTGGATCGCGCCAGCGATCGCCGCGGCCTGCTCGTTGCTGTGCGATCGCGCCCGCTGGTATCGGCTACGATTGACGCTGGCGGATGTGCCCCTCCTCCTGTTTTGCGCCTGGCCCAGCGTCCAGGCGCTGCTGGTTCGCCCGGCCGATCCTGGCGGGACGGCAAGCACCGTTTATATTGCAGGCGTATGGGGCCTGCCCTGGCTGATCGCCAAGCTCTATCTGCGCACGGGCGAAGATGCGAGGCATCTCGCTGGCACGCTGGCACTGCTCTCGCTGGCGCTCCTCCCGGTCGCGATCGCCGAAGGAGCGACGGGGTGGCGACTTCATGCCGCGCTGCTCGGTGCGCATCCGTTCGCTTTCGACGGGATCGAACGCTACGCCGGATACCGTCCGCAAGCCTTGTTCGAGCATGGCAACCAATATGGTATCTGGTGTGCGGGTGCGGCGCTTGCCGCCTGCTGGCGCCTCGGTGCGGAGCCGGGCGGCAGGTCGCGGGCCGGATGGATCGCGGCGGCTGGCATTTTGCTGGCCATGACATTGGCCTCCCAATCCGCGGGCGCAATCCTCCTCCTCTTTGCAGGCTATGCCATGCTGGCCCTACGGGGATCCTTCGCGATGGCGCGGCAGCTGTTTCCGTATCTAGCCGCATTCCTGCTGCTGCTGGGTGCAGTCCACGTCAGCGGGATCGTCCCGCTGCGCAGCCTCGCTGAGGAGACGACCGCTGGTCAGGTGGCGCGCGACATGTTTCGCGCCGCTGGCCGGCAATCACTACCGTGGCGAATAGGCCAGGATCTCAAGTCGCTTCCGATCGTCCAGGACCGATTGCTGACCGGGCATGCGCGCTGGGACTGGTTCCGCGAGGCCGGCACCCGTCCCTGGGGCCTTCCGCTGCTGGTGCTCGGCCAGTTCGGCCTCATCGGGTTCATCGGGCTCGTCGCCGCGCTCGGCGGCGCATTTTTCCGCCATTTGCGCCGCGCCGCGCGAAACGAAGTCGCGCCCGCACGGCTTTATGCCGTTCTCCTCCTGCTGTTCGGCGCGGACGCCTTACTCAACAGTTTTCTGTTCTTACCAGCATTACTGCTGACCGGGGCGTGCGGAGCATCCCCGCGGCGCGGGACCGGCGAAGTCGGCTGATCCCGGCGATCGCGGACAATCCTGTCTTCTATTTCTTTGCCGCGCCTGCGGCCGATTTGGTTGCCGGGGGAGCGAAGCCTGGCTGATACGAAATCTCCGCCGCGGCCCTGCTCTGCTTCAGCCGTTCCTGTATCGTCGCTGCCAGCTGCTTGTTTCGCAGTGCCTGCACCGCCATTGGACGCGCATTCTCCGGCGATACCGGTTCGGCGCGCTCGCCCGTGATGACGCCGACTGTTACCACGCCGTTTTCGGGAATCACGAAGGGCTCTCCTTCGGGCAGGGCCTTGATCTGCTGCAAGCGCTGGGGTCCGAGGATCGCGGCATCGATCTGCGGATTGTCGCGACGGAATTCGATCCCCATCTGCCTGAGGCGCGCGGCGACCGCGTCCATCGAATGATCATTTTCGAGCGCCTTGATCTGGTCGGGTCGGCTGGGCAATGCAAACTGTATTCGGTCGACCGTCAGGATTGTTCGGTTGGCGAACATCAGCGGGTTATCAGTGATGAACTGATCGATTTCTTGTTGACCGGGGACCTTCAACGCGCGCTCGGCACGCTGCCCCATCATCTGGACCAGCAGCGCATCGCGCAGCTGGCGTTCGCGCAACAGATAATCGGGCGTCTTGTCCAGTTCGTCGTCGCGCGCCGCCTGCGCCAGCAGGCGCCGCTCTACAATGCGCTGCAACGCGGCCTGCTGGATCACCTTCTTGTCGACGCCTTCGGGGATCGGTTTGCTGCCGAGCTCGGCGTTTATCTCCTGAAGCGTGATCTCCTCGCCGTTCACGATGGCCGCGACCTGGCCGGTCGCCTCCTTGCCGCACGCCGAAAGCGCAAGCGCGGCAACGGCTAATGTCAAACTGATATTGCGTTTCATAGATCTATCCCTCTTTATCCCCGTCCAAGCAGAAGCCGCTGCAATCGCGGGTTGGCACTTTCAATGAACTGGCGGGAAAAATCGCTGAGCAAGGCCTGTGCTTGCGTCCGATCGATACCGAGCGCCGAAACACGCATCATCATGCCGTCGGGGATATCCCCCGCCAGGTTGGCACGCATTACGGCCAGACGCTGTTCGCTCCATTTGCGCGGATAGGAGGAGCCCAGACGCGTGAAGTAGGCGACCTGCTCAACTCTATTTGGGGCGGTCGCAGTGAAAATATTGGCGGGAACCGACTGCCCGCCCGCGTTGAACGTGATATCGCGCGTTTCGCTTAGTTCGAAACCGCCGACCGGATAGCAAAATTCGGGTCGATGCACTTGCAGTACGCCGTCCTGTGCGTTGTTGTAAGCAAGAAGCAGCATGACCGGTGGTCGATCGGCGGCCGCATAGACCCGGGTGACGAGGTTGTCGTAGAGTCGGTCGCTCAACGCATCGGGCGGTGGAAGCACCACCCCACTCTGCGATATCACGTCCCATCTGCCGAACCGTGGAGGAACCCATGCTTCGAACAGCTTTTCCGGAACGACCGGGTTGGCCACCGCCGGTTGCCGCGCGTACGCAATCCCGGCCCCCCCCGCGAGCGCGATACCAATCAGCAGGTTGCGCCGGGACAGATGGGCATGCGCCGCTTCACGTCCAATAACTTCCTCAGTCATGAGCGGACGCCTCGCCCCGCTGGACGTAGCGGTCCCATAAGGGCTTGAGCAGAAGATCAAGCCCGAAGATCGTCAACAGGGCGATCGCGAACATCAATATACCTGCGAAATTGTGCAGGAAACCCTGCGCCGCCGCTTCGCCGGCGTGATAAGTCAGCAGGATGAGGACAAGAACGCGGAAGAAGTTCGCAATTAGCGCGACCGGCACGATGAGCAGGACAAGCAGAAGCGCGTAGCGCCAATGCGCCTGGTGGCGCATGTAGATATAGAAGAGCGAAATAGCCGAAAGCGAGATGATCGAATTTATTCCCGAGCAGGCGGCCGCCACGAGTAGCTCATATTGTCCTATGTAGATCCGCACACCTTCGCCGCCGATGGGGTAGCCCAACATGTCCAGAAACCAGATCGCCGCTTCGGACAGCCATATTTTCATCGGCACGGTCACGAAAGCCACGAGCGTTTCGGGTGGCGGGAAGATGAAGGCGAGATAGAAGAGTGGGAACCAGAGGCGCTTCATGACCTCAAGGCCTACCAGGCTGTACAGGACTGCGAGCAGGCAGGCATACATTAAATAGCCTTCGATCTCGACGATTTGGGTAATCCGAGCAAAAATCTGCAGGGGGACGAGACATGCGAGTAGCGCCCACACATTGGCTGACGGGGCCGCACGCGCCAGATCCGACACCTCCTTCCAGCGGCGGAATAGTAGCCAAAGCCCCGTAACGAGCACGATCGGGCCATGCGCACCTTCCTCGCCTGTCCACGACTGACGAACCACGAAAACCATTGTGGGGATGCCGAAGAGGAGGAGACCTACGACGAGCGAAATCGTCCCGAAACGAGCACTCCGCGATAAAGGACCGGTCTGTCCCGCGGCAATTCTGGTATCGGCGGCAGTGGCCATTCAATGCCCAATGACTTGAGGGAGATCCAGCGGATAGAACAAAGAATGCTGTCTGCCAATATTTCAGTCGCAGTGCGCCGTATCGCTGTGGGACAGACTTGGGACGTAAACTGTGCCGCCGAGAGACGGAAATGACGGTTTGCAATAGCCGCAGCGGGCTGGATTTTGATATGGGGAGCCGATGGATCAATCAAAGTCACCTAGCCGACGCGCTCGGAGCAAGAGAGGGGCGGTCACCGCCGCGCTGGTGGTGACGGCAGTTGTTGCGGGTTCGGTCTGGTGGCTTGTTGCTTCCGGCGCCCGACATCCACCCGCGGCGTCCGGCGACGTTGCGCGCTCTCCGGTCCCGGCGCCGCCGCGGCTTCCGGCGTCGCTTCCCCAAGGCTTCAAGCCGCTCAGCGCGGATGTTGCGCTCGCGGAGAATGCTGCCCTACCTTTCTCGACCGCTCCCGTCGAGCAAGCGCCGCCCCTCTTGGTCCCGCTAACCGCCTCGGCTTTCGCCGGCCGCCGTTCGGCGATGGATTGCCTGACCGCGGCGATTTATTACGAGGCGGGGCAGGAATCGGAGGGCGGCAAACGCAGTGTAGCGCAAGTCGTCCTCAACCGCGCGCGCCATCCTGCCTTTCCGAACAGCATCTGCGGCGTTGTCTACCAGGGAGCGGAACGAAAGACGGGCTGCCAGTTCACTTTCACCTGCGACGGAAGCCTTGCGCGCAAGCCGTCGCGCGCGGGTTGGGACGCTGCGCGGCGGATCGCGATCGCCGCCCTGTCGGGGCGCGTCGAACCGAGCGTGGGGATGGCGACTCATTATCACGCAGATTATGTGGTGCCTTACTGGGCTACGTCGCTGGCCAAGATTGTCCAGATCGATCACCATATCTTCTATCGCTGGACGGGCGGCTGGGGTCGGCGCTCCGCCTTTACGCAGGCGGTAAGTCAGGAACAGTTTTCGAACGAACCGCAGATCACCGACACTGCCGGTCTCGATCCGGCGCCGCTCGGTCCGCCGCCATTTGATGAAAAGATACTTCCCTCCTCGGGTCTCGTCGCCGATCAACTGGCAGGAGCGCTTGATAGCCGCGCGCCTTCCTCCTCGCCTTCAAATATATTGCGGCCCTCCATCAAGGCAGACGAAGCGGCAGCGAAACCTGCCGCGGACATGGCCAGCGGCAGTTTAAGGTTGGATTGATCCGCGGCCGGGCGCCGGGCGAACGACTTCTGCCAATCCTGTGCGAATGGGTCGCGGCCCTTGACGTTTCCGGGCGCGCTGTAGCGACATACGAGAATTTCCTCGCCCCCGTCCTGTCCGAGGCCGCAGCCGACGTCTCCCGACCGCCCCCAGATCAGTTGGGTATAGTGCGAAACATCCTCAGGCCGACCGGTGCGGCTGTTGGCTGGAAAAACGCCCGGAACGAAATTCTCCTTCTCCGATATCCACAGTTCGACCATGGCCTCGGGCCGGAACACTCCGGGCGTCCCCCCCCATATATTCTCGCCTTCGGGGGCGCGACCAGCGATATTGGGAGAATGTTCGAACCGGCCAGTGCTGGCGAGGTAATCGGCCCAGTCCTGCGCGCCGCGCGCCAGTTCGTCGTTCCAGCGCAACGGAGGAACTCCCGCGAGCGCGCGCTCGCGATTATGGCTCGCAAGCAAACGAGCCTCCAGGTCGCCGAGACGCGACTGAGCCCCCGTTAGCAGCGTCGCTGCCACAGCCAGAAGGGCGATTTTCGCAGTCCTGTTAACGAGCCGCGGCATGACCTATCCCCTAATTGAGGGGATTTTTCTATCGCGCGAGCCGCTAAGGGCGGGTGGCGAAAGATGGTAAAAGCGCCGTTAAGAAGCCGAGCGCGTGACGATGCGTCCGAAGAGTCCGTTAGGGGGCGCCTGCCCGGGAAGAAGGTCAATCCCGTAAAGCGTCGAGGCGTTTTTCAGCCCCGCCTCGGCAGCGCCCAGGCAATTCTGGCCTTGCCGCGCGCAGGTATCGCGATACAGCCGCCAGCCGCCGAGCAACGCTGGAGCCGCGTGCGTCAGCCTGCGGGCCACGGCGAGCGCCTCACGCTCCTGTCCCCGGGCCGACAGCCAGGCGACATAGGCGCTCGACATCTCGGCATTCTGGGAATTTGCGCTGACCCCCTGGCGCCACATGCGGCGCGCATTTTCCGGATCGTCGCCGCGCGCATAGGCGCTCGCGGCAATCGTCCATGCCCTGGTCTGCGCGGGACACTGACTGGCGGCGAGCTGGGCCGAACGAAGCGCTTGGGCCGCCCTGCCCTTCTGCAGCTGGATCTCGGCGCGGACGGTAAGCGCGAGACAATGGGTCGCATCGCGCTTCAGAACCGCGTCGGCGAGCCGCAGCGCCTCGTCCGGGCGCTTCTCGCGCGATGCAAGGAGCGCGTCGATCGGCGACCGGACTGCGGCGTCCAGACCCTCAAGAAGGTATCGCGCCCCGACGATCTGTCCGTGCGTCGCGAGATATTCGGCCGTCGCGACCCGAGAAGTCGTCGATCCGGCAGCGACGATGGGCTTGAGATCCGCATCGCCAGTCCCCTGCGGCGCATATTCGCGCCAGACTGCAAGAGCAGCATCAATCCGGTCGGCGCGCGCCTTCGGATCGGCGAGCAGGCTCACAATCAACGCAATACCGTCGCGCGGGCGGCCGTCCTTGAAAGCGAAATCGGCCTCGTCGAGACGCAGGTCGAGATTGTCGGGCGCAAGCGTGCGCAGACGCACGAACTGCTCGCGCATTCCCGCCGCGTCACGCATAGTCCGATATATTTCGAGACGGGTCATCGCGACGCCGACTGTGTCCGGCCTCGCCTCCCCGTAGGGTGCTAGGACCCTGAGCGCGTCGCGCGGCACGCCCTTGCGTACGGCAATACGCGCCTTGAGGATGCCCCCTCCTTCGTTGCCGGGATCGCGCGCGAGAATGCGGTCGGCATATTCGTCAGCCTCGGCGAAACGGCTACGAATGACGGCGTGCAGGCCACGCATGAGGAGCGCGCCGGGTTCATCCGGCGACAGCGAGAGAATCGCGTCGGTTGCCTCGAGCGATTGGCGGAAATGGCCGGTCTGCAGCCCCAGCTGCGACACGGCCTGCAGCGCCTCCATATTGGCGGGGTCGAGCGACATGGCGTCGCTATAAGCGTCATAGGCGCCCGAAACCGAGTCCGCCGCCATCTCGATCCGCCCTCGCAATATATGATATTGCGGCTCGTCGTCGCGTGCCGTGATCGCTTCCCTGATCGCAAGGCGCGCCTCGCCGACGCGCCGCTGTTCGAGAAGCGACTGCGCGCGCGCGGCATCGGCCGCAGCGGCCTCGCCTGATCGTCCGCAACCGCCGAGCCCGATCATGCCCGCAAACAGCAGTCCGCCGGCCATAAGGCGACTAATGTGTAGGCCAACCGTCCCACGACGGGGCAGAAAGCCCCGATTTCGAGGGTTAACAAGGTAGCCAAATATCATGCCCAGCCTTATAGTAACATAACTTAAACTGTCGACCGCTCTCTAAGGTATTCTCAATGATCAAGGCCCCGCTCACCGTGGCGATAGCTGTAGCCGCGACCATGTCGTCGCCGGCACAGGCTCAGCAGGCTGAACCGCCCGTCGATGGCGGCCCCCGCCCCGTGGCGTCTGGCAAGCCTCTCGCTGGCACGGCGGATTCGACGTACCGGATAAACGCGGGCGACGAACTCGAGGTTTATGTCTGGGGCGAGGAACGGCTGCAACGAAAGGTCAAGGTTCTGCCCGACGGCACGATCGCCTTTCCGCTTGTCGGTCAGATCAAGGTTCAAGGTTATCTGCCTTCTGAAGTCGAAGCATTGATCACGAATGGGTTGAGCGCGCAATATGTCGGCGCCGTGCCGCAAGTCACGGTCTCGGTCGTGGTGCCTTCGGGGATGCAATTTTCGGTGATGGGCCGGGTCAAATCGCCGGGTACGTTCACGCCCGGACGCTACGTCAATGTGCTGGAGGCGCTGAGCATGGCAGGCGGCCCGGCCGAGTTCGCCAACCTCGACAATGTCCTGATCATTCGCAAGTCGGGCGCGCAAATCAGTGCCCTGAGTGTGCGACTGGCGCCGCTGTTCAAGCTTGGCAGCGATGCGAAAGACGTCGCCGGAGGTAATATTTTACAAATTGAAACAGGAGATACTGTGATCGTCCGCTGATGAGGAAAAGGATTCGCCTGTTGAGGAAATTTGCATCGTCTCTTGCGGTCGCCGTCATGGCCTGTTTGCCGCAGATGGCATTTGCCCAGTCGGACCCGCAAGTCTCCGTCGATGTATCGGTCGGCGGCGGCGTTGCCACGAATCCCTTTCTTTACAGCGACGGCGACACGGCCGCCTCGGTAACGGTAAGCCTGTCCCCTTCGCTGTTCGTCGAGGACGAACTGGGCCAGACCCGCATTGGCGGAGATCTGAGATTAACTCAATATTTCAGCGACTACGGAAGCGATGTTTCAGGGCGTCTTGAAGCTTCTACTACGCGCCGATTGGACGAGCGGACCGATGTTCGCGTCGATGCCTACGCCCGCACGGTTCGCTCGGCGGCGCGCGACAGCCTGCTGTTCGTCAGCGGTTCCCCCGAGCCCTCCGGCCCGCTGCTGCCGCCGGGTCCGCCGATCATCGACACGACGATCGCGGGCACACGCGCTCGCGTCACCAGCATCGGGACGAGTTTCGGTCTCTCCTATCTAATCGACGAGGTGAGCTCGCTGAACACCGGGATCACGTTGAACGGAACGTATATTGGAAACGGCATCGGGTTCGACTATCGTAGCGCCACGGCGCATATCGGATATCAGCGCAAGCTCTCCCCCCGCACGACTGTGACGCTCGATACCCAGCTCACGGCGGTCGATTATCTCGGGAGACGTACCGGCGACAGCTTTATAATGTCGCCGCGGGCCGGCCTCCGGCAACAGCTGAGTGATCGGCTAAGTCTCGTCGTCGACGCGGGCATATCCTATGTCCGCACCAAGCTGGGGAACGGCAGTCGAAGCGACCTTGTATCTTTTGCCGGAAGCATCGGCCTGTGCGATCGCTCGCCCAACCGGAGCCTGTGCGTTTCGGCCGGGCGCAGCGCGCAGCCGACGGCGCTCGGCGGCGTCTCGACCGTGACCACGGCGTCGGTGAACTACGACGCCCGTTTAAGCCGGGTCGACCGCATATCGCTGGCCGGCCGATACGGGCGCACGAATGAGGATGGAGTTGGCCTGCCTAGCGAGCGCTTGACCGACTTTCTCGGCGCTTCGGCGACATACAGCCGCGACATCAACGATCGGGTAGCGTTTACCGTAACTCCGGGCTATTCGAAGATCTTTGACGATGTGCAGCCGCGTAGCGCCAACTATTCGCTCATGGTTGGCCTGACGATCAGGTTCGGAAAGCCGCGATAGTGGACGAAAACATGTTTGATACGACTGCCGACGAAGGAGCATCGGGCGGCAGCTTCCTCCAGCAATTGCCGGCCATTCTGTGGCAGCGTAGATGGGTTATCTTGGTGCCTGCCGCTCTTGGCATCGTTGCTGCGGTCGCGGCTGCGGTGCTGATCCCGCCGAGCTATCGGTCGAATGCCATCATGCTGGTGGAATCTCCGCAACTGCCCAAGGAAGTTATCGGGCTCGATCCAGGCAATATGATCGACCGTCGGATCGCCGCAATCCGGCAACAGATCACGGCCCGACCCGACCTCATCCAGTTGATCGAACGGCACGGGCTTTATGCGAGCGAGCGCAAAAACACGCCGCTTTCCGAGATTCTCGACGCGATGCGCTCGGCTATCACGCTGACCCCCGCCGAATCCAGCACAGGGGGCGGGCCCGAAAACCGGACCATCGCGTTCGAACTGGCATTCGAGTATAGTCGACCCGAACAGACTCAGGCGGTCGCGCAGGATCTCATGGACCGCGTGCTTCAGCTCGATGCCCGCGGCAACGCCGAGCAGGCAGCGAACACCGTGCAGTTTCTGACCGACCAGTCGGCGGGACTGGAAGCCCAGATTTCCTCACTACAGTCACAGATCGCCGATATCACCGCGCGCAACGGCAGTGTCCTGGCCGGCGGCGGAATGATCGTTGGTGGCAGCGGTGGCAGCTATGATGTCCAGATCGCCGCGTTGCAGCGCGACAACCAGCTGCTGATCCAGCAGCGCAACCTGGCCCAGACGAGCGATCAGCGCGATCCCATCGTGGCAGGAGCCGAACAGCGGCTTGCCGCGGCCCGCGCGATCTATGCCGAGACGCATCCCGACGTAATTCTCGCGAAGCAGGCGCTCGCCGAAGCCAAGCGGCTGGCGAAAGACACGAGCGAGAAATTGCCGGTCCAGACGCTCGACGAACAGATTGCCTTCAACAATTCGCAGATCGCGGCGCTGCGAAGCGCCAAGGCAACGGAGACTGCCCAGCTCAGTTCACGCATGGCGGCGCAAGCCAAGGCGCCGCTCGTCCAGCAGCAGCTCGGAGAATTGCAGCAGAGGCTCGCCGCGGTGAACACGCAATATGAGCAGGTGCAGAACCAGCTCATGGGTGCACGCGCCGGCGTGCGGGCCGAAGACGAGCAGATGTCGGAACGCCTGTCGGTGGTGGAGCCCCCGGTGATTCCCGATCAGCCGAACTGGCCCAACCGGCTGCTGATCGCCGCGATCGGCGTTTTGGGCGGTCTCGGCGCAGGGATAGTTCTTGCACTCGCGGTCGAACTTTTCCTTAGGCCGATCCGCGACCCCGCAGCGCTCAAGGCGCTGCTCGGCTCGCCGCCGCTCGGAATCATTCCGGTAATCGAGGTCAAAGCCGTCCGGCGCGACGGATGGCGCCGTTTCGTTCCCACGCGCGCGCGGCGTTGATGTCCCATGCACCGAAGGTTGAATCATGGCTGAAGCCGATCTGCCCCTGTCAAGCGACGCGAGTATCTTGATGCTCTCGGACCTTGAGACCTTCACGCCGCCGGCGCGGGTCATACGCAAGCATCGAATGGTCGGTTTCGACAATCGCGACGCGCGCGCGCGTCCGTTCAACCTCCTGCGTACGAGTTTCGCAAAAAAGCTCAACGAGGACGGCCATCGCCTTGTCGGCATCACGTCGGCGACCCCGGCAGCGGGCAAATCCTTCCTGTCGATGAACCTCGCCAGCTCGCTCGCACGCGTCGTCGAGGAGCCCGTGTTCCTCGTCGATCTCGATATCAGGCGCGCATCGCTCGCCGAGGAAATAGGATTGGCCCCCGAGCGCGGCGTCGAAAGCTTTCTCGACGGCAGCATCGACGATCTTGCCGCGATCGGTCGCCGGATCGAGGGGACGACGCTCGCGGTTTTTCCTGCGGTCAGCCGCGCGCGCAACACCGCCGAACTGCTCGCCGGCGAGAGATACATGCACATGATCGAGACGCTGCGCGATAGGAGCGAGGCGTCGATCATCCTGTTCGACCTGCCCCCGGCTTTCGCGAGCGACGATGCCATGATCAGCCTAGCACAGCTGGATGGCTATGTTCTCGTGGTCGATTCTGGCAAAACCACGCGCCGGCATGTCCAGGACGTTCTTGCCATGCTGCAGCCGACCCCCTGCATTGGCTCGATCCTCAACCGCTACCGCGGCGGACTCGGCGACAGCTACGGCTACGGTTACGGCGGCCCCGATTATGGCAGATATTATGATCGCCCCGAACCCGAAGCGGGGGCCTAGCGATAGTCGCGCAAGGCGACATCGATCGCGGCGTCGAGCGCCTTGAGGTCGAGCGCCGCCGGCTCGATCCGGAACAGCGCGGCGCGGCCGATTTTCTCCGGCTTTCCTATTATAGCCTCGACGCCCCGATAATGCGGTCGCAACGAATAGTCGTCGAAGAGGATTCGCGGGCTCGCTCCCTGCTCGATTGCGGCGCGCGCCATCGCCAGGCATGAGGCCACCCGGAATCGGCCGTCGATCAGGACCAGCTCCGGAAAGACGGGGAGGCGGTGCAAAAGCGCCGGTCCGGCAAGCGGATACCGCTGCCAGCGCAAGCACGCGGCGCGGGTGGGGAATATCCAGAGGGGATAGCCCCAGGCTTCGGTTAACCCGATATCGACCGGCACGACGCGGGTGCCGAGGCCGACCGGTAACGCCTCGCTGACTTGCCGAGCATAGCGCGCATCGCTTTCGATGCTGATCGCGGCGATACCCCGGTCGGCGACAAGGAGGGTGGATGCGCCCGCACCATATTCGAGATAGGAGCGGATATGATCGAGTTGTCCGTTAAACCAGCTCCGAGTTTCGGGATCGAAGGCGGGATCACGTCCAATCGGAGCTCGCGCGGCGGGCCAGAACAAGCGCCCGGTGTAGCGCGCCAGCGCTTCTCCCTGCGCTCGAACACTACGCCATATTTCCCTCGCGGCCATGTTTGTCCCCGACTGCCGTGCTGCGGACGACATGACAGGCCGCGCGCCTCCCGGCAAGTTCCGTCGCGGCCTTTTTGCGGCACGGCCCTCAAGCCTGACAGCCACGGACGGCCCGGCGCCCCGCCTCGTGAGTTGCCGCGCCAGCGATGAGGCGGCGGCACCCCATGTTGGCCTTGGCAAAGCGGCCCGGTCATTATATCCGGTTGGGTATGGGACGCATCGCTCGCCCCGGCGTCATTCCGTCCAACCGTACCGAAGCAGAGGAATTCGATGCCGCTCGTCCATCTTCATTCACTTTGGGTCGGACCGCGACTGAACTATCTTGAGCGGCTTTGCCTCGCCTCGGCCAAGGCAACGGGCCATGACTTCACTCTGTGGAGCTATGAGCCCCGAGAGCTCGCCGGGGTACCTCCCGGAACCGATCTGCGCGATGCGGCCGAGGTCATGCCGCGCGAACGTCTCCTGCATTACCGCGACAGCGGTTCGGTCGCGCTTGGCGCCAATCTCTGGCGTATCGAATTGCTGGCCAAGGGACTGGGCTGCTGGGTCGACATGGATTTTATCTTTCTCCGTCGCCTGACCGCGGAAACTCCCTACCTGTTCGGGCTCGAGCATGAAGGCTGGATCAACAATGCAGTGGTCTGCGCACCGGCTGATTCGGCCCTCGTGCACGATCTGCAAACCATCCCTCAGCCCAATATGGTGCCGCCGTGGTGGGGACCGAAGAACCGGCTCAAATTTCTCTGGCGCCGTTGGCGCGAAGGTCCGATAGAACTTGAAGACTATCCTTGGGGAACGTTCAGCGCCGGTTTGTTAACGCATGCAATCAAGCGAAACCAGCTCATTGCGCACGCCCAACCGCCTGATGTTTTCTATCCGGTACGCTACAAGGATGCGCTGGCCCTTTACGAGCCGGCCGAGCGCGTGAACGCGATGCTGACGCCGCGCACGGTGGCGGTGCATATGTGGCACTCACGTTTGCAAGGCCTGCGCGACGCTCCCCCAGCAGCTGGCAGCTTTATCGACGCGATGTGCCAACGGTATGAGGTCGACACCGACGATGCGGGATATTTGCGGGCGTCGTCAGGGCGCACCGCCTAGGGGGCCTCGGGCTTGAAAATCGCCATTTGCATCATCGCACGGAACGAGGCCGGAACGATCGGCGCGCTGTCGGTGCAGCTTGGCGCGCAGACCTTGCTCGCGCAATCGCACCGATTCCAGCTGGTCGTCGTCGCCAATGCCTGCACCGACACCACGGCGATCGCCGCTCGCGAGGCCACGAAAACGCAACTTTCCGGCCTTCCGGTCGAGAGCCTGATTCACGAAACGCCGCTTGGGGGCAAGGCCCGGTCGTGGAACCTTGCCGTGCACGAACTGATTGCCCCCGACGCGGAGATCGGAATTTTCCTCGATGCCGACATCGAACTAACCGACGCCGATGTTCTCGCTGACCTGCTGGAGAGACTGACCTCAGAACCGGCACTGCTCGCGGTTTCGGGACACCCGGTGAAGGACATAGTGAAGAAGCCCAAGAAGACGCCGGTTGATCGCTTCTCGCTCATTATCTCGCGCCAATCACCCGCGCCGCACGCAATCAACGGGTCGCTCTACGCCGCACGAATGAACGTACTGCGCAAGATATGGCTTCCCGTCCCGACGCCCGGCGAAGACGGCCTTCTGTCCGCGATGATCCATACCGATGGCTTCTCACACCCTGCCCGAACCGAGCTCATAGCCCAGATTTCGCGGCCGACGCATTATTTCGAAGCCCATTCCATCCTGGGCTATTTTCGACACGAAACCCGCATGATCGTCGGCACCGTCGTCAACGGCTGGCTGTGTGAATTTCTCTGGGCTGGAGGCTATAAGGAAAATGCCTCGCCGCTAGTGCGCGATCGCAACGAGCAAGATCCCGGCTGGGTCGGCCGGCTCGTGCAAAGTCGAGCCGCGGGCCGTCGATGGGTGCTCCCGCCGCGAATGCTGACCTGGCGGCTCCACAATCTGCGCGGTATCGGTGCCGCGAGGATGTTCATGCGCGCCCCCTTCTCGATCGCGGCGACGGTCCTCAACCTATGGCCGGCGTATCAGGCGAACAAACGGCTCAAAAGGTGTGACGCCGCGGACTTCTGGTAGTCCATTTCAGCTGGGCCCCTTTCGCATCGCCCGCGCGAGCGCGGCGGCACCTCGAGCCAGCGGCACCCTGTCGTACCAGGCGAGCGCGGCGATATCGCTGCGCGATGACCGCTGGCCAGCGAGCGGGGGCTCCGCGAAGCAGGTCCGAACTTCTGGGCTGGCGCGGCGAAACCAGACATAGGCGGCATCGATCGGCGGATGAATCCCCTCGCAGGTCAGCTCTTCGAGATAGCGAGAGACCAAGCGTGCACCCTTGGCAGAAAAGCCCATCATATGCGCGCCCTGGATATCGCTCCCAACAAGGTCCCGCGGGTCAGAGGCGGTGTATCCGCCGTAAAAGATATCCCACCCCTTCTCGAATTCACGGTCGGCCGCCCCCGGCAGGAACAGGCAATCATCCTCGAGTATCAGCAGCGAGCGGCGGGCGGTAGCCGCCTCGCGAAGGAGGATTTTCTGGCTGAGATATACGCCTCGCGCGCCGATCGACGTGAAGCGGCCGGCATCATCGGGCCGGACCGCGCGGAAATAGGCGACCCGCGGATCGCTCGCCAGACCGACACGGGCAAGCTCGCGGTCCATCGCGCGCCGGCGATCGGTCCGGTGAGCAAGATTGATGATCCGGATCGCATCGAAATGATCGAAGATCCTCATATTATGTCCTCGTTCGCGAAAAGGCGGGCCATGCGTTCCGCTGCTTGATCGGCGCGAAACGCGGCCTCGACCTGCTTCCGCCCGGCACGGCCCATGCGCGGCCACCGGTCTCGCGCGCCGAGCAACGCCGCGAGCTGCTGCTTGAGATCCTCCCAGTCCGACGGCGTGAACAAATATCCGGTACCCTCGACGACAAGCTCGGGGACGCCGGCGACGCGGCTCGCAAGAACCGGACGGCCAAGCGCCATCGCTTCGACGAGCACAACCGGCAAGCCTTCCATCAGGCTGGGAAGGACGAGGATATCCGCGCACGCAATCTCGGTGAGCGTCTCATTTTCTGCGCAGGCGCCGGCGAAACGGATCCGGTCGAGTAGCCCTAGTTCGCGCGCATATGCATGCACCGCTGCCGACATCGGTCCGTCGCCGATAATGACCAGTTCGCTGCAGCCTGCCGACGGCTCGATCGCGGCGAGCGCGTCGAGCAAACCAAAATAGCCTTTTTCCGCCGACAGCCGGCCGACGCAGATGATTCGCGCTGGTCCTGTATCGCGATGCGGCATGGCGGCAGGCAGCGCGGCGAGATCGATGCCGCAGCGGACGACGATCATCTTGTCCCAGTGGGCGGGCGCGACCATGCGCATCGCCTGCGCACGCATGAAATAGCTAGCGCACGCGACAAAGGCGGCGCGTTCGAGCTTTTCGGCAAGGAGCAAGCCTGCAGGGTAATCGGTCTCGGATATGCCATGAAGAGTCAGACTCCAGGGCAGGCGCGCGAAATTGGCCGCCAAGAGCCCGACGGTGGCGCCGCTGTTGGCGAAATGGCAATGCAGGCGGGTCGCGCCGCCGCGCAGCAGAAGCCGAGAAATCAGCATGGCCTCGACGAAATGGAACTGCGACCAGATCAGCGCTCTGAGGCCCGGCGGTCGGTGGTGCAAGGCGAGCCGCCAGCTGGACAGGAAGCGGCCCGGCGCTTTCCAGAAAGCCCAGACGAGCGCGGCAGCATAAGCGAGCGGCGAGCGGCCGAGAATATTCTCCGCGCGGATCGCAGTATCGCCGCCCGGCTGGACGCTGAAGGCGATAATATCCATGCCGCGCGCCCGCAGACCAGCGATCTCGCGCCGGATAAAAGTGTGCGATGGCGCGTAATAATCGCTGACCAAATAGGCGATGCGGCTCATTTATAGAAGATTGCGCCCTGGGTCCTGCCGACGAGCCGACTGAGGAGGTAGCGCAGGATTCCGCCCGTTTCCGCGAGCTTTCCGGCGAGCATGTGCCAGCCCCAAGCGAGTCCGCCGCGACGGGACAGGCGCGCCAGTTGAGCGAGCCAGATGATCGGAGCGGCGAGCAGGCCAACCGGCCCGAGCAAAAGAGCCGCGACCACCCCGGCGAGGGCGACGCCGAAGGTCCAGAAAAGCGCGCTGACAAGCTGGCGAAAATAGAGCGGCTCGCCGTTCCCCTTTCGCGTCTTCTGCCAGACCTGCGCGTAACCGAAACCGCTGCGAACGGTCCGCATCCACCATTGGCGCGACCGGTGCATATCGGCATCGTGGATTGTCATGGGACTGTCGATCCGCCAGATTCGCCAGCCCCGTCCTCGCAATCGGTAGCATAGTTCGGGCTCCTCGCCGGCGATGATCGCGGGGTCATAGCCCTTCGCCTCGGCAAGTGCATCGACTCGGAACATGGCGTCGCCGCCGCAGGCCTCCGCCTCTCCGATCGGCGTATTCCATTCACCGTCGCACATCCGGTTGTAGAAGCTGCGTTCCGGATAGCGCTCGCGGCGGCGGCCGCATACCGCCGCCACGGCCGCGTCGGAGCGCAAAAAGGCCTCGGCGGTGTCAAGCCAGCCGGGTTCGAGTTCGCAATCGCCATCGACGAACTGGATATATTCAAGGTTCGGCCAGGCGCTCAGAATCGCCTCAAGGCCAGCGTTGCGGGCCCGTGCCGCGGTAAACGGCAAGGCGAGATCGAGCTCTACGACCAGCGCTCCGATCGACCGCGCGAATTCGGCGCTGCCGTCTGTCGAGGCGCTGTCCACATAGGCGATCGGCATGGTGTCCGGAACCGCGCCGAGGCAAAGCCGAAGCCGTTCGCCCTCGTTGCGCCCGATTGCGACAAGACCAAGGTTGCCCTGCCTAGGCAAACGGGCCCCCCACCTGCGCGAGCCATGAACCGACACCCTCTGTGAGGCCAGCGAGCATCGTCGCTTCGCGAAAAAGGAAGATCAGGACGAGAAAGAAAAGGGTCAAGGCGGCATCCTGCCGAAGAAACGAGAGTCCTACACCGCGTTTGCGCCACGCCAGCATCGCATATCGCACGGCGTCCGCAAGGACAAAGGTGAATAAGGCGGCATTCATGCCGTAACGCGGCAGAAGTAACGGCAAGGCAACCGCGATGACCGCCAGCTTCGCTCCATTGCTCAAGGCGACGCCGGACGGTTTCCCGACACCCATCATCATCGCGTCGGCCATCGTTGCGAGGATGCCGAACCAGCTGCCGACGAGCAGGATCGAAAGGAAAAAGCCCGCCGCGTGATATCGTTCATCATAGATCAGATAGATGAAGCGGTCGGCCAGCGCTACGGCGAGTGCAAGTCCGGTTGCCGCGACGAGCAGCGTGGCCAGTCGGATCGGGCGAATGGCGCGCTGGAGGTCGAAACCCCGTTGCTGCGACGCGGAAACCTTGGGGAATATGAGCAGGCTGCCCATTCGCTGGAACAGGAGCGTGATCGTGTCGGCGAACGTTCGCGCGATGCCGTAAACACCGAGCAGCGCGATCGGGATGGCGTCGGCAAAATAAAGCCGGTCGAAATTCATGGCGAGAAAATAGATGAGCGAAGAGAGAAACACCCATTTGCCGAAATGAAGCACGGCCCGCACGGCTTCCTTTTCCCAGCGGAGTCGGTGCGAGCGCCAGTCGATGAGGAAAAAACTCGCGGCTGCCGGCCCCGCTGTTCCGATCAGCAGCCCCCAGACAAGCGCCCAGATCGTCGGCGTATAAATTGCAAGGCCGATTTGAACCGCCGTTCCGAACAGCGCGGCGGCAAGATCGAACAGTGCGAGTTTACGCACTTCCAGCCGCTTCTGAAGCAGGAAACGAGCCGGCGATGTCAGCCCGGTAAGAATGAAAATCGGTGCGACCGCCGGCAGCAGGATCAGCAACTCGGGCTTGCCGTAAAGCCGAGCAATCGGAACCGTCAGCGCGATCGCAAGCGCGAACAGAATAAGTCCCCGGAGAATCTGGATCGTCCAAGCCGTGTTGTAGAATGCTGGCTCGTTGCCGCTTGGGTTGTTGACGATGCTTTGCCCCACACCGACATCGGTGAGCAGTTCGCCCCCGGTCCGCAGCGTATTGATTAGCAGCATCGTGCCGAGAAGTGCTGGCGCTAGGAGCCAGGCGAGCACAACGTTCGATACAAGCCGCAGTGTCTGCTGTGCGATAAATGTCGCCGACACCCACCCAGCGGCGCCGAGTAGCGAACGTCGCGAGCCGAGGGAACGGCGCAGTGCCGAACGCCACCGCGCGGTGGCAGTCAGCGGGGCCCCGGAATCACCCTCGACCTCAGCCACGCGCAGGGCACGCCTTTCCGACACGCCGTTGCGCGGACGTCCGGATGGTCGCGCGCGAGGGAAGACATACCCCGCCGCGAGAGAAATCGGATGAAGGGACGTCAGCGCTCACACAGTGCCCTGAGCGCGGCTGTCGCTCGCCGCCACCGGAGCGGCCCGGCGCCGCTTCGCCCGCGCTTTCGTAGCGACGTCGCGCCAGTGCTCTCGGATATTTCCGGCGATTATCCCCATCGAAATGGCAAAAACATATTGCGCGTGCCCGGTCACGAAAATCCATTCGACAATCCCGTGAAGAGCGGTGACGAAAATGGCAATGCTTGCACCGAGCACGACGTCCCCCCGCGGATCTTTACGATTGCGGAATGCGAAGGACAGACCGCGCAGCACCGGCCAGGCAAAAAGCAAGACTAGCGAAGCGAGGCCGATCCAGCCCAGTTCGGCACCGGTGAGAAGATACATGTTGTGGACGTTGGTCGAGCGGCTGGCGTAGCTCCAAGTCACACCCGCGCGTTCCGAATAGCCATCGGAATTGGCTGTCACGACATATTGGTTCGCGCCCACGCCCAGCGGATGATCGTTCCACATCGCCTTCGCGGCGCGTTCGAAGGCCAGCCGCTCGCCGTCGGGACCATCGTAGATCGGTCGGCTCGCAAAGCGTTCGTGGAAACTCGAAATGGTGATCGGTACGACAACGGCCATGGCCAGCACGGCGAGTCCGGTGATCTTCCATTTGTGCGGGGTCGACCGCCGAACGAGCGAGAGCAGGAAGAGCAGCGCAAGCCCGATGGCGACGAAGCCGATCGCGCCGCGCGACGCACCGAGCGCGACAGCCAAGAGCGCTGCGACGACACCCGTCATGATCAGCTTGCTTCGTTCGCCGGCGAGGAGCAGCGCAAGAAGCGGTAGCGTCACGAAGTGCAGCATCAGTCCGAGAAGGTTCTGATGCCCCATCGTTCCAGCCGCCTGGACGGCGCCCGACATGCGCTGGTCGATTGTCATGACCGCCTGGAAGGTGGCGCCGAGCGCGAGACCGAAGCACAACCATCGCACGGCGCCAGGCTGACCGGCGAAGGAGGCGACTGCGGCGAAGACGAGAAAGACGCGAACGAGTTGAAACACGTAAAAGGCTGAACTCATCGGAAGCGTCGACATTGCGACCGAGAGCATCGCGGCGAGGAGATAAAAGACAAATACCCCGGCGAGCGGCAATTTGCGAAAGGGGGCGGCATTCGTGACGAGAATGGCCATTGCCAGCGTGTCAAGTAACGAAAGGACGATGCCTTTTGCATAGCCGGGCCAGCCCGCCCAGTTGATAAGAGCCGCATCGAGATTGAGCGCGCTGACGACGAACGGGAGTAAGCCGACGCCCAGATAGGCCCATTTGCGCTGGCGCGGAAAAGTGCGCAGCAAGGCAACGAATGTCGGGATCGACAGCAGGACGAGCAGTATCCCGACAATGCGCATAAGCGATTCCTAGGAGAATAGACGACATCTGCCAATCCGCCCAATGCAGAACCGACAGAAATTCAGGCGCGCGGTCGAGGCGCGTCGGCCTCCGCGAGGCGGCCGCCGGACGGCGGAAAAGTTCGGCAGAGGTCTAATAGGCGTTCTTGTGGATCACGACGCGGATAGTCTTGATCATGATCAACACGTCTGTCCACAATGACCAGTTCGATAGATATTCAAGATCGCACCGCACGCGCCGGGCCAAATCCTCGACACATTCGGTTGCGCCGCGGTAACCTCGGATCTGCGCCAGACCTGTGATCCCCGGCTTCAAGGCATGGCGTAGCCAATATTGCTGCGAAGCGTGCCAGAACAATTCGTTACCGGCCGTCGACCCGAGCGCGTGGGGTCGCGGGCCAACCATGCTCATCTCGCCGCGGATGACGTTCAGCAGTTGCGGCAATTCGTCGATGCTGGTCCGACGAATGATGCGTCCGACCCGTGTGACGCGCGTGTCTGTCCGCGCCGTCGACTGGCTGCCGTCGGCATCGCTGCTGTCGCTCCGCATCGAGCGGAACTTGAATATTTGAAACTGGCGATTCCCCTGCCCGACCCGCATCTGCCGAAAAAGGACGGGGCCGGGGCTTTCGAGCCGGATTGCAACGGCGACAAGAAGAAGAAGCGGCGACAGAATGATGAGCGCCGCAATTCCCACGACGAGGTCGAGCGCGCGCTTCTGGATTCGGTTCATGAGGTTCAGCGGACCGCGTGAGAGTATGATGGTGTCGCGATCATCATACTGACCGATCGCGACGGCGCCGTGGATAAGGTCGCGATCCAGAAGGATTTCGCCGCCTACGTCATGCCCCTTGAGAAAGGTCGCCCATGCGGGCCGGTGATCGAAGCGGCAGGCCACGACAACGCGGTCGAAGGGCGCAATCAGGCGCGACAGGGCGTCGATCATGTCGGGACGATCGAGGTCAGGCCACAGGCCGTCAGCCGTGACATCGACGACCGCGGCATGCGGCTCGGCATGGACGGTGAGGCCGTCGAGAATGAGGATCGTCGAAACAACCGCGTCCCCCATCATCTTGTGAACGATCAGGTCGAGGAGGCTTTTGGCCGCGACAATGAAAACCGCGGCCGCGCCAAAGGTCACCGCCAGGCCAAGCCGCGAAATGTCTTCGGCCTTGAACAGAAAACCCATGCCGATGATCACGATCGCGGTCGCCCCGAGCGCTCCGAGCGAGCGCTGGATCGCGATCAGTCGATTGGCGAGCGTTTCGACATCCTGCGCTTCGCGCGCAATCTCGAACATAACGAAAATCGGCAGCGCGATGTAAATGATCGAGTGGCCTCCGGCAGCGAGCCATTGCTCGTCGCGCAATTGAAGCGCGACGACATAACCGGCGCAAAGACAAAGAATGTCGAGAAGCAGCGACAGGCAGTAGAGGAATGTCCGCTTGTCCCGCGCCGACGATAGGACGCGGCGCAGAGGCACAGTGCGAGAACCGCGCGGCCACGCGCCCTCGTCCTTTACCACCTCTGCTCGCAGATTATCCATGTTCACGCCTGCCGCCCGCGACCGCCATAGCCGGCAAAGGTGGATATTGCGTTGCGATGACATTCGGCGCGGCCGGGCGCAGGTCGGCGCGCACCCATCCATTGCCGCCAAAGCCGAGGTAGCAACGGCCGAAGCGGTTCATATCGCCAACGAGGCCCAACCCCGCGGAAACATAGTCGATGCTGCTGTTTGGAAAACGGCTGATGAGCACGGGATCGGTCGCGAACCAGTCGAAAGTGACGTAGAGTCCCTGAACCCCGTCGCACGTCCCGTAAAAGAAGACCGCGGGCCGGGCAGCGCCCGGCGCGGCCATGCCGAAGTCGAAGGCTCGCAGGCGGTAAGCTGGCAGGCCGACGATCTCGGCGCCGTCGTCTTTGAGCCACATCAGCTGATCGTGCGCGTTGCCGCCTTCGCAATTGGCATAGAGCAGTTCGCCGCTCTTACCCGGAACATACGCGAGGCGCGCCTGCCAGAACTGGCTCAATGTGTGGTGCCGCGCCCCCCGCGGCGCGATAGTGCCCTTGACGCGCTGTTCCCATTCGCCCTCGCCTCCATTGCGGCTGAGCCACAGTCCCGCGATGTCGCGTCCGATGGCATCGCGATTGCCAGCCCCCTTGTAGATGTTGTTGACGAGCGCGGCAAAAACGCCTGGGCGCGTCTTGTCCGCGGAAAGACAGTCGCGGTGGACATAATAGGCGTTAATCCATGCGGTAACGGGCGAATATCCCCCGAACGCCACCGGGTGCCAGTCCTCGGGGCGCAGACCGCCGGTCTTCGTCCACCATGCGCTGCCGCTGTTCGCCTGGGCGATGATGATGTTGTCGCGTGTCGATACAGCACAGTCACCTCCCGGCAACCAGGCCGCCTGCCCCGGCGGAGGAGCAAGAGGGGTGAAGGTTCGCCCCCAGTCCTCGGACCGGCCGTTGCTGCCGTCTTGCTGGAAAAGGCCCACGACGAAGGCCGGATCATCGGCAGCATTGTCGATGCTTCGCAGATGCGCAACGGCGCTTCGGTTGAGCGAGCGGCCTGGCAGCGGCGAATAGGCCCAGCCATCGTTGCCATCGTCGCCGACCCGCCACACGCCCTTGTCCATGACCCCGAGGAGAGCCGTCGGGTTGCCTGCAGCGGTCAGGCCGCAGGTCGCGACGAATTCCGAAATCCCGGAATTCTTGTCGTGAAATATGACGGGTTGCTCCGGGTTCGTGGGGAGGTCGCAATAATTGATGCCAACGCCTTCGGCGATCCATAGCCGTCCTTCGCGAAGCGGGTCGAACAGGATCTGCGCGGGATAGACTGCCTTGCCGCTATCCGAGAGCCACGCGCTCTCGCCGGCGCCGCGGCGTTCGTTACCGAAATCGACCGAAGTGGCACCGCCATCGCGGCTCTGCCACCATTGACCGCTATTTTCATTGACCCAGACGAGATGCTGCGGGTCGAACGGGCTGACGGCGACCTGATCGGCGTTCTTGGTGCCGGGCGCACGCCGCCATTGCCCGTTGCGCAGGATGTGCAGCGCATCGGGTATTTGTGCGGCGCTGGTACGAAATTCGCAAACGTGCACCGCGCCATCCTTGCCCACGACGAGGCACGAAGCGGTCGCCGGTCCTCCGGCGAACAAAAACTGTCCGGAGATCCCGGTTGGTGCGTGAAACAGACCGGTCCCGAACACATGGACCCAGGCGCTGCCGTCTCCTCCCCAGGACACGAGATACCGTCCCGGCGTGCCACTATAGTCCTTTCCGGTATCGGGAAGCTCCAGCCGCCGGAAGGTCGCAAAGCCGTCGTCGGAGACATAGCAGCCATCGCCATTGGTTCCCGCGATTACGCGCCCCGGGTCGCGCGGGTGCACGTCGATTGACCGGCTGAAGCGGCGCGAAGGGCCAGTATCCGATAGAAAGGCCTTGGGGGGGAGCGCAGTACGGTGAAAGGTCCGTCCAGCGTCGGTCGATCGGTAGAGAATGGCATTCCACGCCGTGTAGATGACGCGAGGATCCGAGGGCGCGATCCGGGTGCAATAGGTTCCGTTATTGGCCCCATTGCCGGCCTTCGCGCGCAGCACCGCGCGATTGTCTGGGCGCGGGTCATAATCGGCTTCGGCAAGATTGTCCTGGCGCAGCAGGTGGCGCCACTGAGCTTCACCTGCATTTCGGATATAGCCGTTGAACACGTCGGTGTTACAAACCATGAACGATGCGTCCGAAGCGATATCGAGGCCCGTAACAAAACCGCCGCCGGCGCCGATCGGCGCCGGTGCGATATGCCAGTCGCTTGCCTTATCCTTGCTGGATCCAGCCATGTCGCGTCGTGCCTCCCAGCCGAACAGGCTTCCCGCCAATTGATAACCGACCTGTCCCCACCGAGAAACAACAGTCGAGCCCGCAGACCTCACCCGCCCAGGGCGCGCTTCGATGGCGGCCGTCGATCTGCGGGTGATTGCCGGTCCCCACATATACGGACAATGGACCGTGCCGCGCGCCGGTCCAGCAAGCCATGGCAGGAATACCATGCAATTCTACAGGATTGAACCTGTTTGTTAAGTTTGTTTACATCGTTGGCGCGAAAGATCGCGATACGCCGAGACTATCGCTTGAGAAAAGGCACCGGCACGTTGAGCACCTTGAAGATATAGACGATCACGCCGACGAACAATATTGCGGCGGGCGCGTGATAACCTTCGTTGCCGATATAGTTGACGAGCGCGCAACCGACAGCGGGTGGAGCATATTGCCAGAGCTGATCGCGCGGCTCATCTTCAGCCGAACGCTGCATGAGCAGCGTCGCAAGCCCGGCAAATGCAAATACAGTTATCCAGTCCCAAATGGTTTCCACAGCCCGTTCCCTCCGACACCCCGACGCGGCCTATACGGCATGCTGATCGACCCAGCCGCTCCCGAGTAGATGCGTAGCAGGGGCACGGGTCTGCGGATAGTCGGCATTTAGCGCTCGAGTGCGAAGATCGTGCCGCGAAGCATATGGCATCTGCGGTGTTGTCCTGGATGAATGTCCGAAATCAGGACGTACCGGACCGAATTTCGCGAATGGGCGCTTTTCCCGCTTGGTCGCTCGCGCTACGCCTGCCTTGATGAAACCGATCCGCAAAGCCGTCTTTCCCGTCGCCGGCCTCGGCACGCGCTTCCTGCCCGCGACCAAGGCGATCCCGAAGGAAATGCTGCCGATCGTCGACCGGCCGCTGATCCAATATGCGGTCGACGAGGCGCGCGAGGCGGGGATCGAGCAGATGATCTTCGTCACCGGCCGCGGCAAGAGCGCGATCGAGGATCATTTCGACGTCGCCTTCGAACTCGAAAAGACGATGTCCGAACGCGGCAAGGATTTGTCGGTGCTCGAACCGACACGGCTCGGCCCCGGCAATTGCGCCTATGTCCGGCAGCAGGAACCGTTGGGGCTGGGGCATGCGATCTGGTGCGCGCGCGACATCGTCGGCGACGAGCCCTTCGCGATCTTCCTGCCCGACGAATTCATGCACGGGTCGCCCGGCTGTATGAAGCAGATGGTCGATGCTTATGCCCGGGTCGGGGGCAACCTGATCTCGGTGCTCGAAGTGCCGCACGAACAGGTGTCGAGCTATGGCGTCATCGCGCCCGGCGCGCGCGATGGTGCGCTGACCGAAGTGAAGGGCTTGGTCGAAAAGCCCGCGGTCGATGCCGCGCCCTCGAACCTCATCATCTCGGGCCGCTATATCCTCCAGCCCGAAGTGATGCGCGTGCTCGAACGCCAGGAAAAGGGCACCGGCGGTGAAATCCAGCTCACCGACGCGATGGCGACGATGATCGGCAACCAGCCCTTCCACGCCGTCACCTTCGCCGGCGCGCGCTACGATTGCGGGTCGAAGGCCGGCTATATTCAGGCTAATCTCGCGGTGGCGCTCGAACGCCCCGATATGGCGGGCGAGGTCCGCGCCTTTGCGATCGACCTGCTGAAATAGTCCGGCGGAGGCGGCGCCCCGCCAGAAGGGTGATTATTCGCCCTCGATATTCAGCTTGGGGAAGGTATCGGCGCGGAGCGACTCGTCAACGAGTTCGCCAGAGGATGCAGACGGAGGATTCGTGCCGCCATTGATAACATTCTGCTGTAACATGACGTAAAGCGAGAAATGCGAGCGATCGGAGTGGCGTAAGGCGCTTTCCGGTTCGCTGGAGGCCAACTCCGCCATCTATCCGATATCGTCCCGACGCAATCTGTTGGCGAAATGCCTGAGAGCGGCGCGTCTTGCTCAGTCTGGCTCGCGGTTGGGGGCAACCCAAACACACCGCAATCGCATGTGCCATTTGTAGACATTCGGCCTCCTCGCTGCTCATTCGCGACTCGACTCAAACGTTAATTTTATGTTACGCCGGGTTATCAAGATATCCGCAACGAATCGGGTCGCACCTATTCGAACAGGGAGCGCGACAATGCGTAGATTGCTTCAACTTACCTTTGCCGCCGCATTGTTGACCGGAGTCAGCGCTCCGGCATCCGCGGCCGTGACCATTTGTCTTGGCGGGGGCTGCTCGGCGCAACCGGACTCCAATGTCCTCGTCACAACCGGCGTGCCCGGGACGACGGTTTCGGGAACGCTCAATAACGCGCCCGGCACCGTCAGCTTCACCTCAACCGAAGACCTGATCGGTCTTGCCAGCGGTCAGGCTCGCGTCGGCGCGGTCGACCTGTCGCTCGATAATCCGCTGACTTTCACCTATAATGACGGTCTGATCAGTGCGCTCGAATTCAACATCGACGCCTTGACGAACGGCAATGTCTTCTTTTCGTTCAGCGGCGGCGACAGCGACGGCCAGGTCACGAGCCTCTACGATATCGGCAAGAACGGCAGCAACTTCTTCAACGCGTTCGATGGAACCTTCTCGAGCGTGACGATGACATTCACCGACGGAGCGACCGTCTCCGACGTCGGACAGTTCCGCCTCAATGTCGCGCCGGCCGTTGCGGCCGTCCCCGAACCCGCGACATGGGCGATGATGATCCTCGGTTTCGCGGCAATCGGTTTCTCGGTACGCCGCCGCAAGCCGGTCGTTCGCGTCCGCTACGCCTAAGTTACTTGCGGGTGAGGCGGTCGATCGAACGCCTCGGGTGAATAATGCCGCTGTAATCCCCAACGGCTGACACCCGCCCCCCCCTCTCCGGCAGCAGCGCCGCCCACCGGCGCTGCTGCCGAAGTCGCTTTAGACGGGTGGTTTTCTCTTGGCCACGTCATGGATAGGCGGGGCCGGCCGTGCACAGGCGGCGCGCGCTTCCTTCATTTTCCACGTAGAGAATAGTTTGGGCACCCGGGCACCTTTTGGGTGTCGGCACATTGCTCAACATCCATGAGCGCTTGGCCCGGAATCCGACATGCCCCCACCTCGGAAATACGCCAGGCCGCATTCAGCCCCCATGTGGGCATTCGCGCGTTGCCGCGATTTCCCAATCACTCACCGGATGCAGCCCCCCCCCTCCCCGACCGGGGGCGTGCCTGATAGCTATTCGCACCGCGATCGCACTATAATCGCGTGCGCATACCATCGTATTCATCGACGGCCCGCGCGGGGTCCGACCATCGAGCGACCGACCGCGCCTCGTCCGGTCGAGATTCAATGACAGCGGTGAGGAGATCAATCGGTCAAAACCGCAGACCAACAAGCGGCCGAACGAAAAAGAGGCGGCCATCGGCCGCCTCTCAATCGCCCAGTGGATGGGAGCCCGACAGGTCAGGCGAATTGAAGCTTCCCGACGCTCCGACGGCGACGCATGCCGAAACCGATCGCGCCGAAACCGAGCATCATCAACGCCCAGGTCGCCGGCTCGGGAACCGCGTTGATCGTGAAATTGTCGGTTTCGAAAGCATTGCTCGTCGAGCTCAACCGCAACTGCGTCAGGGCGCTCACATCGCTACCCGTCAGGTCAAAGCGTACGAGCGGGTTCAGATTCGGGTCGGTCTGGCTTCCGTTCGCCGGATTGAAAATATCGGAGCCGGTGAAAGATGCGAGCACCGCGCCGCCTGCACCGAGAAACTCGATCGTATTGTAGGCGTCAACCGAGCCCCATAGGAAGCTGATGTTGAAGATATCGCCGATCGACGAGAGGTCCATGATGCCCGGCGAACCATCGCTCGGGCCGACGGTCCAGTAATTGCCGGTGCTGCCGAATGGCTGCGCACGGATGCCATCCAACGAACCCGTGGTGACCGCACCGCCCGATACCGGCGCGGACGATTCAAAATCGTAGGTGGGCGCAGGCCCCGAGTAGGGAGTGGTGCCGGGGGTCACGGGACCCAATGTAATGGCAGCACTCGCGACCGAAGGAATGGCAAGAGCCGCAGCTGAGGCCAGCATCAATTTATACATGAAAGTTCGCATCGTCATCATCTCCATGGGTGGGTGACAGGCCGCGCGACTCGCCCTGTGCTGTTATTAGTAACTAATTATTAACCCGATTCGCCACCGCACGCGAATCAAAAATAGCTCCGACCGTCTCATTTTGAAGCGACGTCAAGTCCACATCAGAAATAAGTGAGACGCAGCCTGATCTACATAACATTCTAATATTACATGATTTAAATCGAAAATCAGCGAAGATCGATGGAGCGTCAAAGCGTGTAGCGCTTCCTCATCCCTTGCTCCCGAATGAGTAGCATCGTCCTTCGAGACCCGATTCGATGTTGTGCGGGTGTAAACTGCCCGTCGCGGAATTTTGTCCGCGCCAAGCCTAGCCACAGGTTTATGCCCTTGTAAAAATACCCACCAACGGCATTTTATTGGCGAAGGCGGGGCATTACGGTTAATCGAAGATTGCTGGCGATGCCGAGACAGTGGCCGACGACACGATCGCTGTTACCCCCGTGGCCTCGCCAGCACCAAACCGCGCATTCTGGTTGCCATCGCACTGGCAAACAAGATGGCGTACGAAAACCCGGCCACGCCGACAATGAACGCGGATTAATCGACCGGAAGGTGGATTATTCAGGCCTGGGCTCCGTTACGCTTGCGTCCGGTTCGTCGGCAGCGAGCAAGGCGACACAAAGTACAATGATCGAGACCGACTGGACGTGAAACAGGCTTCCGTCGATCAGAGAAAACGCTGCGATGTTGCATGTTGCAAATGTCAGCGGCGCGTTTTGCCGATTGGCTTTCCGACGCAGCCTGTCCGCGAATATGGCGACCAGAACGAGAACCAAACCGAAGCCGACCGCCCCCCAAGCCAATAGAATCTGCAGAACGACGTTGTGCGGTTGTCCCAAATCGGAGTGGAGCAGCGTCCCGAACTGGGCCTCACCCCAGCCGAGCCAGGGTCTTTGGCCGATCAGCGAGGCGGTCTGCCGCCAAACTTCCATCCTGCCGCTATCCGCCTGATCATTGAAGAGACGTTCCGCACTTCCTTGATCCAAAGGCCAGATCTGCGAGGCGACCAGCGCCAATAATATCGACAGCAATACCGCCCCGAGAAAACGGGGCGTCGCCCTGGCCGCGGCAGGAACGAATAGCATGGCCACGATATATCCTCCGATCACAGCGGCCAAGCTCCCCCGCGATCCCGTCCAAAGAGCGAACGCGAGCGCGAATATTGCTATGATCAGCCCTACCCTGCGGCTCTCCAGCCACCCCCCGGCGCATAAGCCAAATATGGCGGCACAATAATAGCCGAGCCACCGGATGTTATTGAACGATGGCGTGTCATGATACCAGTTGTGACTATGTTCGGAATGCAGCGCATAATAGGCAATCAGCGCCCCCCCGAACAAGACGAACGCAATCGGCATTGCGCGCAATATCTCCTGCGCGCTCAGCAGTCCGTGCCGGGCGAACTGGTATATCCCGAGGCCGAAGAGAAGGTGGTTGACCCATAGCAAGGTCATAAAAAGGCTTGTCGCCGGATCGGGCGCACGCGCGGCGCTGAAAAAGGCAACCGCGACGAGAAAGAGAAGCAGCGCTCCGGGAAGCCGCGGCACGCGCGGTAGCCGGCGCGTCTCGGCAAAGGCGACGATGGCGATCGCCAACTCGACGGCAACGATCGGCAGCGAATAGGACCGCGCAAAGCTCCGCGTCGGCGAAAGCTCGTGCCCCCAGCCGATCGCCAGGAGCAGCATAGGGGCCAGCGCAATCGACCAGACGAGATACCAGCTCGCGGGGCGCGACGCAGCAGTGGTGCTCATCGAGCGCGGCCCGGAAGCAAGCCTGACGCGGTCGGCGGCTGCGCTCCGTTCGCTGCCACCGTATGTCGGCGAAACGCTCTCCATAGTAGCAGGGTAGTGACGATCGATAGATAGCCATCGATTGCGTAGTGATATGCGAGATGGACCGAGCCGATCAGGATGACGGCGGCGTAAAGGCCAAAAAGAACGCCCATCGCGCGATTGATCCGCCGGGCCGCCAGAAAGAAGAGGAAGGCAAGCGAGACGTGCATCGACGGCATGGCGGAGATACCGCGGCCGAGCTCGGCCGATCCATTACCATGCCATTCGATGAGCTGTTGCTGGACCTCGAGCGACATGATCGGCCAATGGGCATTGGCGCGATGCAGATAATCCATCTGGTCGGCAAAATGATGGTTGCCCAGCATGGCTCCGACGAAGCACGGCCCTACCGAGGCGAACATGATCGCGAGGAGTACACCGTTCACGGTCCAGATGGCGAAAAAGGCCTTGAAGTAGCGCAAACGCAGGTCGCGGTCGCCGACGTGGAGCGCGACATAAATCGTGCCCATGTAAATGAGGAGGATCCAGACCTGATAAAGCGTCGAAATGACAAAGGTCAGGATTGGAAAGCCGAACACGGGTTGCAGCAGGCGCCAAGCATCGGTCCCGTGAATTAGCCGGTCAAGGTCGATGAAGCTTTGATCCCACCGATAATCCTGGAACAGCGGAATCGCGCTTTTCATGGCCGAAAAGGTTGGGAGGAATAGAATAGCGACGAGCAGGATGGGCCATGACTGCGTCAGCCGTGCACGATATTCGGGACCGAAATCATGCGCCCAAAGATATGCGAGCGGCTGCGCCGGACGATCGCGCAGCAAGTGCCAGCCGAGGCGAGCCGACGCCATGACAAACCATGCCGCGAGGAACAGGATGAGATTTGCCACATATCCCGCCGGCCGGAAGGGATTGATCCCGACCGAATGGAGGGCGACCGCGAGCAAGGCGACGACAAGCAGGACGGCTAGCGAAAGCCGGGTTTCCGCGCTCATCCCCCTCCCCTTAGCCGGCCGCGTGCGCCTGATCCCTACGCTGGCTGACGCCAGCGATAGGTCACATTTACCCGTTCCGACAGTATCAGATAAGGCAGCCATACAATAATGCTGATGAAGGCCTTTTTGAGATTGCCTTCGAGCAGCGGCGCAAGCGCGGCAGCGACGGCGGAGGGCAAGTGCGGCGCGCCGCCGAGATAATGCGCAATCGCCAGCTGCGATGCGACGTCGACGCACCAAGTCAGCAGCAGCAGTCGCGGGAAAAAGGGCATCCGGCGCAGCGCCATGAAAAAGCACAGAGTATAAAGAAAATTCATCACCACGATGTCGGCGGCCATCGCGAGGTAGATCATCTGCCCCCACGGCGGCGCCGCGGCGGTCATGGCTGGCACCCCCGCCATGAACTCGGCGGTTCGCAGCGGCAGGTTGAGCAACATGCCGATCAGCAACGAAGCCATAAGGCCGACCGGACCAAAGGCGCTATGCCCCCGTGCTGCGACCGGGTCGAGCGAACGCCAGCTGCCAAGGCGCGCGAGACGGATTTCGGGCTGAGCAAAGTCGACGCCGCGCGGAAACAGGCGGTTGGCGGTCCAATAACCCAAAAAGGGGCTGGCGAGGATCAACATGTGCGGCACGAAGAGCATCAGCGCCGACGTGAGACTGCCGGCCGGAAGCGAGGAAGAAAGGATCCGGCCGGCGCACAGCAGTGCGACGATGACGGTCCAGCCCAGCAGCAACTGCCGGACCCTGTCTTCCAGCGCGGCGACGAAACGTCGGCTGCGGCCGAGCAAGTCCAGTTTCAGCCGATCGAAGGTGGCATTTGCGATCATGGTCGAGACCTCTTGTAGAACCGCGTCGATGTAAAGCCTTTATGTAGAGCGTTTATGGTTAATATAATGTTCCCGGACACCCCCGGGCTGGTTCCGTCCGCCAAAATGTCCGCCGTCCAACCTGCCCGACTTGGCCGCTCATGCCTCAAACAACAACTAACCCCATAACATATAAGTGAAAATACTCGCCTATATTAGCAAGGTTGATCAAGAACGAGCAAACCGGTGCGAATCGACTCGGAATCCGCAATCAAACCGATCACGTTAACCAATTTTGTCACCTTCATAAGCAAATAGTTAACAGAATGATATTGATTAAGGCACTATAAAGACATGTTAATTTTGTGTTGACGCTTTCCCGAAAAAGGGATTGAATCATGAGGTTCCTTGCTGAGGGACCGCATTGACAGGTTGAACCGGCGCCAGCCGGAATTTCTACACCGGGTCGCGTCGGTTCCACTGCACTCCTTCAGCAGGAATGTCTGGCCGCCTCCATGGGGGGGGAAGGCAGACATTAACCGCCCTCGGTGCGGTTTAAAGGAGTCGGACCATGAAGAATTTCCTGAAGAATTTCGTGCGTGACGAAAGCGGCGCCTCGGCCGCGGAATATGCCCTGATCCTCGCGATCGTCGGCACCGGTATTGCGCTCGCCGCGTGGAACCTCGGCGGCGCCATTCGGGGCGCCATGAGCAATGCCACGGCGTGCATTCCGACGGCAGCTGGAACTCCGCCGGCCGCTAACTGCTAATAATTTGAAAGACCCTGCCGGAGCCTAGTTCCGGCAGGGTCCTCTACTTGGCCAATTCCGGGGGGGGGACGCAGGCCATGCCGTCAAATCGGACACCATATATCGTAGGGATCGCGGTCCTTCTGGGCCTGCTCGTCGTATTCCTCGCCAACCGTTATTTCAGCGGCATTGAAGAACGCCAGCAGCGGCAGGTCGAGCAACTACAACTCGTCCAGGTGCTCGTCGCGTCGCAGCCGCTAGCCTTCGGCACGGTGCTAACCGCACAGAATACCAAACTGGTTGGCTGGCCCGCCAGCTCGCTGCCGCAAGGCGCGTTCAAGACATCGATCGGGGTCGTCAACAACCCGCGGGGGCCGCGCGTCGCGCTTCGCCCGATCGCGGTGGGCGAACCGATCCTCGCTTCCAAGATTTCCGGCGACGACGGCCGCGCCAGCATCTCGGCACTGTTGCCCGAAGGGATGCGCGCCGTTGCGGTGCGCGTCGACGATGTGACCGGCGTTGCCGGCATGATCGCCCCGGGCGACATTGTCGACATCCTGCTGACGCGTCAGATGGCAGGCGAGAGCGCCGACCGCGACGACCAGGTCACCGACGTCCTGCTCGAAAAGATCCGCGTCATCGCGATCGACCAGATCGCCGACGAGAGCAAGACCGATCCCAAACTCGCCAAGACGGCGACGCTGGAAGTCGACCCGGTCAGCGCGCAAAAGCTGGCGCTTGCGCAGCGCGTCGGTGCGCTGTCGCTCGCGCTGCGCAACGTCACAAGTATCGAAGACGGCGCCAACATGTCCATCACCCAAAGCGACTTGGGCGGCGGCTGGCGTTCGGCTCCGGCGCGGCGGGCCCGGTCCCCGGCTTTAGAGGGCCTGCCGCCCGGTTTCTATTCCGAAAATCCCACCTTACCGCCGCGCGCCACGCCCGCCGGACCGCGCCCGCCGCTTCCCGCACCGCGCCCCATCGGCCCCTCGGTCGAGATCGTCCGCGGCACCGCGCCGACTGTTTATGAGGTCAAACGCCATGGCTCGTGATCTTCGACGCCGCGCCAAGTGCGCGCTTGTCGCCCCGCTGACGCTTGCCGTCGCGCTAGCGCTGGCACCCCCCGCGACCGCGCAATCCTATGCGTCGGCGGGCAACGTCCACGCCGGGCAGCTCGATGTGCCGCTGAACAAAAGCCAGACGGTGACGCTCGACCGTCCCTTCGGCCGCGCGATGGTCGGCAATGCCGAAATCGCCGACGTCATGCCGATTTCCGACCGGTCGATCTATGTGCTGGGCAAGGCGATGGGGACGACAAGCCTGAGCGTCTATGACAAGGGCGGCCGCGTCATCACCATCGTCGACATCGCAGTGGGACCCGACGTCGTGTCGCTACGCCGCCAGCTCGGCGAATTGATGCCCGGCGAAGATATCAGCGCGCGCATATCGAACGACGCCGTCGTCCTGTCGGGCGTTGTCAGCAGCGCCGCCGCGGCGCAGAACGCCGTCCAGATCGCCGGTACTTATGCGGGCGAGAAAGTCGTCAACATGATGGGCGTGGGATCCAGCCAACAGGTGATGCTGGAAGTCCGCTTCTCCGAAATCAACCGCCAGACCGGCAAGGACATCGGCGTCCGCAGCTTTTTCCGCAACGGATCGGGAAGCTGGGACGGCGCGCTCGGCAGCGGCGCATCGCTGACCCCCGACCCCGAAACCGGCGAAGGCATTCTGAAGCTGGGCGCGATCGCCGACAGTTTCGGCATCGTCCGCCACAGCTTCAACATCGGCGGGCTCAACATCCTTGGTGTGCTCGACAGCCTCGAAAGCAAGGGACTGGCCAAGACGCTGGCCGAACCGACGCTGGTCGCCCTGTCGGGCGAGAAGGCAAGCTTTCTGGCTGGCGGCGAATTTCCCATCCCCGTCGTGCAAGGCGGCACGGGCGGCGGTGGCGGTGGCGGCGGCGGGCAAGGCATCTCGATCGAGTTCAAGCCGTTCGGCGTCAGTCTTGGGTTCACGCCAACGATCCTGGCGGATGGCGTTATAAACCTGGTCGTCGAGCCCGAAGTCAGCTCGATCGATCCGACGGCGTCGATCACCCTCAACGACATCGTCATCCCCGGGCTGCAAACGCGACGCGCATCGACAACGCTGGAACTGCGCGACGGCGAATCCTTCGCTATCGCGGGGCTGATCCGGCAGGATTTCTCGACGACCGTGCGGCAAGTGCCGCTTTTGGGATCGATCCCGATCATCGGATCGCTGTTCCGTTCGTCGGGCTTCAAGCGCGGCGAAACCGAACTGCTCATCGTGGTGACCCCGCGCCTCGTGCAACCGATCAAGCCCGGGCAGGTCGCGTTGCCGACCGATCGTGTCGGCGAACCGGCTGAGGTTGACCTGTTCCTGTTGGGTCGCACCGATGGGGCGGTCCCTGCGGTTCCGCCCGTCCAGCAGCCAATGCCGGCGGAGGGGCGCGCAGGGACCACTTCAAACCTGAGGGAAGGAAGCGGCTATGAGTTTTGACACTCGCCTCGGCGCGATATTGGCGCTGGCCGTGACGGCGGCGGCCTGCACGCCTACCGACGTCACCTTCGGCAATGCGGTGCGGACAACGATGGCAGCGCAGGTCGTCGACCCGGACCCCCAATATGCGGAGCCAGTGCCCGTGACCGACGCCGCGAAGAGCGCAGCGGCCGTCGAGCGCTATCGCACCGACCGCGTGAAAAAGCCCGACAGCATCCGCACGACCGACGGTCAGAGCGGATCGCCGAAATAGACAAAGCGGCGGGTGGGGAACCGAACGATGGCACAGGAGCATGACCACTCCTTCCTAAACGACCAGCGCGGCGCGACAGCGGCGACCGTCGGCCTCGCGCTGTTCGCCCTCGTTGCGATCGGCGGCACGGGTTTCGATTATGCACGGCTGGCGGGGATGGACAGCGAGCTCCAGAACGCCGCAGACCAGGCAGCGCTGGCCGGTGCATCGCAGCTCGACGGCAAAAATGGCGCATGTCTCCGCGCTTCGGCGGCGGCAACGACGCTCGTTTCGAACCTGACCTTGCTTGCAAATGACGGCGACGGCACGGCGGTGACAATCACCCCGGCGGCCGACTGCAGCGGCAGCGCCAATATCGTCTTCTGGCAGGATGCGGGCAAAACACAAGCGGCCGATGACGATAGCAACGCCAATTTCATCGAAATATTCATCGGTTTCCGCACCGCCAACTATGCCTTTACACCGCTAGTTGCGGCAATCAGCGGAGATGCCCGCGCCGCAGCGCTGGCGGGGGTGGGATCGGCTATTTGCCGGGTGCCGCCCGTGATGTTCTGCAATCCAGCGGAGCCGCTCGGCAATACCAATGTAAATTTCGCTTTCGACGCCAATGCGCTCGCCGGGTCGGGAATGAAGCTTGTCACCGGGAACGCCACCGCACCGGGCAACTTCGGTTTCCTGGAAAGCGGCTTCGGCAGCGGCGCGTCGAATCTCGCCGCCGCACTGGGCTATAATAATGTGCCGGGCGACTGCCTGCCAATCACCGGGGTGACGACCAAGCCGGGGCTTAACGCCGTGGTCATGAACGCACTCAACACACGCTTCGATCTCGATACCAATGGCGCGAACACCTGCCCTGCCGGCGGCACCTGCTCGCCCTCGCGCAATGTTCGCAAGGATCTGGTCAAGGGCAATAATTGCGGCACGTCGGGGCAACAGGGGTGGCAGGAATCGCCCAATCCCTATCGTCCGCTGACGGCGACCAACCTGGCGTCGAACTATCCCGACATCATGGGCCACCCGCGCGATCTGTGCCATGCGATCAGCAACAGCCTTTCAGCGAGCGTGGCGGCCGGCTGCACCCTCGCCGAAGGGCGGATCGGCAACGGTGCGTGGGACCGCGATGCCTATTTCCGCGTCAACTATGGCTGGAACAGCGCGACATGGCAGTCGACGACCGGGCTGGGGTCCGATGCCAGCCGCTATGAGGTTTACCTGTGGGAGCTCGACAACACCGGCGTCAGCGACATGCAGCAATCCATGACGGGCAATAAGAATGGCTACAGCTATCCGGTCTGCCGCGGCGGCGGCGTCGTTCCTGGCGAAACCACCGTGGATCGTCGGCGGATTTCGGCGGCCGTCATTAACTGCGACGCGCTCAATCTCAGCGGCTCCGAAAGCGGCGTTCCGGTGCTCAAATGGGTCGATCTCTTCCTCGTCGAGCCCTCTTATCAGCGCCGACGGGGCAGTACCGTGGTTACTGAGGCAACCGACGTCTATGTCGAACTGATCGGTGAAACCGGCAGCGGCACGGCCGGGCAGACCGCGGGACAGGTGGTCCAGCGCAACGTCCCCTATCTGCTGGAATGATCCGATGACGGCGCGGCCACTGCCTTCTCTTTTTCGCTGCCGGTCGGGCGCGGCTGCGGCTGAAATGGCGCTGATCCTACCAATGCTGATCGCGATCATGTTCGGCGGCTTCGAAGGCGGCGCCTATCTGTGGACCGAACATAAGGTCGTGAAGGCGGTTCGCGACGGCGCGCGCTTTGCGGCGCGGCAGTCTTTTTCGGTATTCGACTGTTCAGGCATCACCGATGCGACCGTGCTGGCCACGGTGAAGAATCTGACGCGGACGGGACAGACAACTGGCGGAACGGCGAAGATCGCCGGGTGGACCAACGAACAGGTCACCGTCACCGCCGTCTGCCAGACGGGCGAAAGCTATTCCGACCAAGGCGTCTATGCGACCGAGAGCAGTGGCGCGACCCACGTTACCGTCTCGGCGACCGTTCCCTACCCCTCTCTCTTCGGCACCCTGGGTTTCGATACGACGGGCGCGACGGTCACGGCGAGCGCCAATGCGGCGGTAATGGGCATATGACCGGCCTTCTCACCCGCTTTGCCCGCAGCACGGGCGCCGGTCCGGCGGCCGAGTTCGCGCTCGTCTTACCATTGATCCTGATTTTCCTGCTCGGCATCATCGATGTCGGCCGCTTCGCCTGGGAATTGAACCGCGCCGAAAAGGCGACGCAGACCGGCGCACGCTGGGCCGCGGCGACAAACATCATCGCCAGCGGACTGGCAGGCTACAGTTTCGCAACGGGAGTCGATCAGATCCCGGCCGGCACGGCGGTTCCCACATCGGCTTTTCCGGGCATCAGCTGCTCGAGCAACGGCACGACGGCAACCTGCACCTGCCTTGGCATATGCAATTTCCCGACCACCGCTGACAATGCCGCCTTCACAGCTCTGATCGACCGGATGGCCGATATCAAGCCCGACATCACGGCCGCCAACGTCATCGTCGATTATCGCAATTCGGGGCTCGGATTTGCGGGCGACCCGAATGGGCCCGACGTGGCACCGATCATTTCGGTGCGGCTGCGCGACCTCGATTTCGTTCCCCTCACGCTCATGCTCTTCCGTGGCACCATCGATCTTCCCGACTTCAGCTATTCGCTGACGATGGAAGACGGCGCCGGCAGCTGGTCGAATTGAAGGACGAAATCATGGGCAAGAACGAAATCATCGGCTCTCCTGAACGAGATGGATCCCTGCAATTGGACTGTAAAGTCAAGCTTTTCATATCCGAGAACGAGTTCGCACGGTCGAGCTTGTCGCGCGGCGACTATTCCAGCGAAACCTTCAATCTGGTGCATGTCGCGGCAGGCGAGCCGCTATCAACCGCGCTGGTCGATGACGCCGAGCTGGTTGTGGTCGAGCTTGATGGCAGCGACCCGCGCTCAATGCAGCGGCTCACGACACTGAGGGCGCAGCGTCCCTCGCTTCCGTTGATCGTCGCAATGCAGGGCGCCGACCTTGCCACGACGCGGGCGTTGATCCGCCAGGGTGTAGACGATGTGATTGCTCTCCCGCTTGACCGCTGCGAATTTTCGGATGCGGTCACCGGCATCCTTGCGACCGCCGGGGGCACCCTTCCCAAGGCGGAGCGGCTGGCACCGGTCGTCGCGGTGGCACAGAGCGTCGGCGGGATCGGCGCGACAACGGTTGCGACCCATCTTGCCTATCATCTGGGCGAAAACGGTGGTGCGCATGGAACCTGCCTGATCGACCTCGATCTCCAGTTCGGCAACGCCGCCACCTACCTCGGCGCCAATCCTACACTCACGATGGACGATTTACTTACAGCGGGCCGGCGCGTCGACGGTCAATTGCTTCGCACAGTGGCAGCTACCTGCGGCGAAGGAGTGGCGGTCATCGCGGCGCCCGAACGCATCTCGCCACTGGAAGCGGTGGACACCGATCAGTTGCTCCGCATTCTCGAGGTTGCGCGCCAGGAATATGACCACGTCGTTCTCGACCTTCCCGGCAATTGGGCCAATTGGACACTTTCGGCAATAGACAAGGCCGACATCATTCTGCTCGTCGTCGATTTGTCGGTGGGAAGCTTGCGCCAAGCGCGGCGGCGGCTGACATTGTTCGAAGAAACCGGAATTGATCCGTCGCGGTTGCGAATTGTTGCCAATCGCGTCGAACGGCGGCTGTTTCGGACGATCAGCGTTCGCGACGCCGCCGAGACGCTCCGTTATCCTGTCATGGCCACGATCAACAACGACTATCCGGTCGTACAATCGGCTCATGACCAGGGCGTGCTGTTAAGCAGCATTGCTCGACGTAACCGGGTTGCCGCCGATCTCGTCGCGCTGGCCGCCAGTATCGCTGAACAATTGCACAAGGACTGATCTGGAAATGTGGCAGGTTCAGAAACAGAAAGGCTCTCAGAGCGGCGAAGCCGAAGCCGCTCGTCCGACAACCCAAGTGCCGCGCGGACAGGTGGATCACGACCGCCATGCGGCGCTTCTGTCATTGAAGGTTCAGGTCCATCGCGAACTCCTCGATGAAATCAATCTCGCGCAGCTTGAAAAGATGTCGCGCGCACAGGTCGAAACCGAAGCGGGCGACCTCATCGCCGACATTCTTAGTCGCCACCAGCTCGCGCTCAACGCAAGCGAGCGACGCGCGATGGTGGGGGATGTCCTTGACGAGCTGTTGGGATTGGGGCCGCTCGAACCGCTTTTGCAGGACGAGACGATCACCGATATCCTGGTCAACGGGCACGATATCGTCTTTGTAGAGCGTCGCGGCCTGCTTCAGCGGGCCGAAACGCGCTTCAAAGATGAAAAGCATCTTTTCCGCATCATCCAGAAAATTGCGAGCGCGGTTGGGCGACGCATCGACGAGTCATCGCCTTTCGTCGATGCACGGCTCGCCGACGGGTCGCGTGTCAACGCGGTCGTACCGCCGCTGGCGATCGACGGATCGCTGCTCTCGATCCGCAAATTTGCCCGAATTCCGATCGACATGGCCAAGCTCGTGGATTTCGGAAGCGTGCCGTCTGCCGTGGCCGAGGTGCTGGAAGGCATCGTCAAAGCGCGGCGAAACATATTGATTTCGGGCGGCACCGGCTCGGGCAAGACAACCCTTCTCAATGCCATATCCTCATTCATCGACGAGCGCGAACGCATCGTGACGATTGAAGATTCTGCCGAACTGCAACTGCAGCAGGAGCATGTCGCCCGCCTCGAGACACGCCCTTCCAATATTGAAGGCAAAGGCGAGATCACCCAGCGCGACCTTGTCAAGAACGCGCTGCGCATGCGCCCGGACCGGATTATCGTCGGCGAAGTGCGCGCCGGTGAAGCGTTCGACATGCTGCAGGCGATGAACACCGGTCACGACGGATCGATGACGACCGTCCATGCCAATACCGCGCGCGATGCGCTGTCGCGTGTCGAACAGATGATCGGCATGAGCGGAATCGACATGCCTGCGCGCGCGGCGCGAGCGCAGATCGCATCGGCGATAAACGTCGTGGTGCAGATCGGGCGACTTTCGGACGGCCGGCGCCGCCTGCTCAGCCTGTCGGAAATCACGGGGATGGAGGGTGACGTCGTCACGATGCAGGATATTTTCCGGTTCCGGATGACCGGACGCGATGCCAACAATATGGTGATGGGCCATTTCGAGGCGACGGGCATCAGACCGAAATTTCTGGAAACGCTGTCTTCGCACGGGATCGAGCTGTCGCCCGAACTTTTCCGGCCCGACCGGCGGATCGACTGACATGAGCGACACCGTCCTCCGCTTCCTTACGATGCTGGCGCTTTTCGCGCTGGTGGTCTTACTTGCGCAAGCCGCGATCGGGTTTGCCGTCGAACGAAGCGGAAAAAGCCGGGCCGTGAACCAACGGCTTCGTCTCATCGAATCGGGGATCGATCGCCAAGTCGTCACGTCGATGCTGCGCAAGTCGCTGCCGCGGCGCCTGGAGGGCGCCCCACCGTGGTTGTCGACCCTCTTCCAGTCTTTCCGTCGCATGTTGAATGCCGCCAATATTGCCATGTCCGAACTTCAGGTGATCGGGCTCATGTTGATGGGCGCAGCCATGGTGACCTTCTTGGTTCTGGTCGCAGCGGGGCTTTCGGGCTACCCACTGACCCTGGGCGTTGTGCAGCTGGCAGTCGCGATCGGGATCGTCGTGGCGTGTCTGTTGCCGTGGATGCTCCTGACCCGCCTGGCTGATCGTCGGCGCCGCCGCATGGAGCAGCAGTTTCCAATCGCGCTCGACATCTTCGTGCGCGGGTTGCGGTCGGGTCACCCGATACCCTCAGCCCTGCAGCTTCTGACGGTCGAGATGGAAGACCCGATCGGCACCGAGTTCGGCGTCGTGACCGACGAAATCGCTTTTGGCCTCGACCTGCGCGAAGCCCTTGCGCGCATGGCGGAGCGCTGGGGGCTTCCCGACATGCACATGTTCGTTGTGTCGGTTTCGGTTCAGATGGAAACGGGGGGCAACCTCGCCGAGATTCTGGAAAATCTGAGCAAGGTTATCCGCGACAGGGCCAGCATGTTCATGAAGGTTCGTGCACTGAGTTCGGAAGGGCGCATGACCGCCGTCATCCTCACAGCGCTGCCGATCCTTGCCTTTGTCGGCTTGTTCCTCGCAAATCCGGTTTTCTATCTCGACGTCGCGACCGATCCGATCTTCTTCCTCGGATTTGGGGGGCTGATCCTTCTCTATCTGGTCGGATTCGTTTCGATCCGGCGCATGATCGACCTGAAGGTGTAATATGGTCGAAATTCTCGCATCATCTCCCTATTTGCGGCTGGGCTTCCTCGCCCTTCTTTTTGTGACTGTCTCGTCGCTCGTATATCTTGGCGTACGACTGCTGCTGAGCCGGCGCGCCGTTCTGGGCCGCCTCGAAACGCAGGCTGTCACCGACACTCCTCGCGACGAGACCGATCGCCTGAGGGCGGCCGATGTCCGTTCGGGAGCATGGGCAAAGCTTGCCGCAGGCATCGAACGAAGCGGCTTATCACTCGGCGACTCCAATCCGCAGGGGCTGCGCCGCCGTATGCTCGCGGCAGGATATCGGTCGCCGCACGCGCCAAAGATATACACGCTGCTGCGCCTTTTGCTTATCTTTGCCCTCCCCTCCGCGCTGGTCCTGCCGCAGCTTCTTTCCGAGACACCCGTCGACCTGTTCAAGCTTTACCTCCAAGGCGCAGGCCTTGCGTTGATGGGTCTTTTCATTCCCAGCCTGTTTCTGACCGCGAAGGCCGATCGCCGCCGGCAGGAGATCTTGGACGGGTTTCCCGACTGTCTCGACCTCATGCTGGTCTGCGTGGAGGCGGGGATGGGGCTTGAGGCCGCCCTCGACCGCGTTGGCCGCGAAATGACGCTTTCGCATCCGCTTGTTGCTGAACAGATTTCGCAGACAACGCTCGAACTGCGCGCTGGCGCGAGCCGCGAGGAAGCCCTGCGCGCTCTCGCAGATCGTACCGGTGTCGATGAAATCAGGGCCTTTGCAACTTTGCTGATCCAGTCGGACAAGCTTGGCTCGAGCATCGCGACCACCCTCCGGATCTATGCCGCCGAAATGCGCGAGAAGCGTCGCATGCGCGCCGAGGAGAAGGCTCACCGTCTTCCCGTGCTGCTCTCCATCCCGCTGGTGGCCTGCATGCTGCCGGTCATGATTGGCGTACTTATGTTGCCCGCTGTCATTCGCGTGATCCGTGATGTTGCGCCGGCACTTGCTGGAGGAAACTGATTTGACCCGCTTCCCACTTCGGGCAATCCTCTTGGGCACGCTGGCCGTCGCTGGATGTTCGCTCGGCCCTCGCTTCGAGGCGTCGCTCCCACAGGTCCGCGATGTTCCGGTCGTCGCGAACCTCGCACCAAGCCAAGCACTTGCTCGTGGACGCAGCTTTCTCGGCGCCCGTCAATATGGACTGGCGATCGAACTGTTCAAAAGCGCCAGACGCGATCCTGCATTGCGAACCGAAAGCCTCAATGGGCTTGCCGTCGCCTATGACGCGCTCGGGCGCCGCGATATCGCCGAACGCTATTTCGAAGAAGCGCTCGCATCGCAGCCCGCTGACGAACGAACGCGACGCAATCTTGCGCGGTTTTACGGAGCGACGGGCCAGCTGGACAAGAAGCGGGCTATTCTCTCGGATACAACCGTTATCGCCATGGCCGAGCCTCAAGCTCCCAGGTCGGACGCGCTCGAGCAGGCGGCGCAAAATAGCAATAGCGTTACAAGCGTGCAAAAGGCGATGGCGATCGAACGTCAGAGTCCGCTCGCTCCCCTTCTGTCGCCAATGGTGGTTAGAGCAGGTCTGCCGACCCAAAGCGCGCCGTCGGATCACGCGCGCGCTCGATCCTCCGAGACGAAAGACGTTCTCGAGTGTTTGCTCGATCGTGCCGCCAGTGCCGTCGACGCGCCTATCGGGATGCGGATGTTTCGGCTGAATATCGGCGAAGTATTTATCACAGCCGAACCGTCCGGCACCACCTGCCGGGCCGAAGCGGCAGAAAATGAGACACTGGCTGCACCCGACACCAGCAATGGCGAATATCTGGGCCGAGTTGCAGCTTATCTCGATCGCCTGAACCGGGAGGCGGCCGCCGATGAGATCGCGTTGCTTTGGGTTGCGACCTTCTGGCCGCAACGGGGGGCCTAAGGAACCAACGGCATGGGTTCCCGCCTTCTAAATTGCTTAATGGTAGCGCTTTTGTCCGTCGCCCCGGCATCAGGCGCATATGCCTCCTCGCCGGACGTTGCCGAACATGTGCCCGATAATCTGCTGCCATCAGGCGAGATATCCGGAACCGATCCCCTGCTTCTCGCAGACAGCGCATTACAAGGTCGGCGCTTCTTCGAGGCCGAAGCCTATCGCGCCCAGCTTGCCGCAGATCCGCGACCCGAAGCGATGCTACTGCGCGCCGAACTCGCCCTTCTATCCGGTAGCCCAGGCGAAGCTATCGCCTTGATTGATCGTCTAGGAGCAGATTCAACCTATGTTTGCCGCGCGGAAGCCGTCGCTACAACCGCCTTGCTGCAGCTTGGGCAGCCGGATTTGGCGAAAATAAGATCGGACGCCCTCGGCAATAGCTGTCGCGCCGACGCGTTCTACTGGCGTTCGAAGGGTCGAATTGCCTACGCCAGGAGCGACATCGACACGTCCGTCGCCGCCTTTCGAGAAGCTCTTGTCCTCCAGCCATCGGATCGAGGAACGGAAAACGACCTTGCCGTATCGCTCATCGCAGCGGGCGATGCCGAGCAGGCTTCTCGCCTCCTCGCCGCGTTGCTTCATCGCTCGCCTGACGCAACCGATGTATCGCTCAATCTCGATTTTGCGAATGCGATGCGCGGAATCGAGCCTGAGCGAAGACCACAAGAAGATGATGATATGTGGAGCCTCAGACTGCAGTTTGCCGGCCAAGGAGCGCGGCAAGCCAGCCGGCTGGACCTGGCCGAAGCGCTGTTGGCGCGGGCGATGATCAATCGCCCGCGCTACGATCATAACCTGTGGCAGCAATATGCGGAGGTCACCGGACGCGATGATTAACATCATTACCGCCTTCCAATTGCTCTTGACGCTGCTGCTGCTAGCGGCAGCAGCAACGGATATACGCCAACGTAGTATACCGAACATCATCCCCCTACTTATCGTCATCATCTTCGTCGTCGGCTGGATGGCAGGCTTTCCGTTTTCTGGTCTTTGGTGGGCGCATGGCTTTCACTTCTCAGCAGCACTGCTCGTCGGCATGCTTCTCTTTTATTTTGGATGGTTTGGCGGCGGCGATGCAAAGCTTTACGCAGCCTGCGCCTTATGGTTTTCTTTCAGCGACGCCATCTTGCTGTTGTTCGTCACAACCATCTCCGGCGCTATCATCGTGGTCGCGCGCATGCTTATCTTATTTGCAAGGTCGAGCGTTGCATCGAGCGGTCCGGCGAATGGCCTGCGGCAAAAGTCGTCATCGCGATCGATACCCTATGGAGTGGCAATCGCCGCAGGCGGCATCGTCTCCATCTTTTCTGTATATTAGGATCGGCTAACGTTTGAACATAGGCGGACCAGGGACAGGCGCATGAGGTGACCTGCGAACCCGTAGGGCAGCAGCGAAGCGGACGAGTGCGGCGGCGCGAATATTTTGAGCGAAGCGACCGCGAGGAGACTGCGCAGCCGGCGGGGAAATAGTCGCGCCTCCGCGTTTTGGGGCGCCGCGCCGGTCCAGGTCAATTCGCCCGTCGCCGGGAATGGTCCGGTGTCAAGGATGAAACGAGGAAGCACGGCGGCGCAGAACGGATCGCGAGAATTCGTAGCACCTACCGGACTCGCGATCCGCGCCCGTCGATCCACGACCGAGTTCAGTGCATGTACGGCGCACTGTCTCACTAGGGCCAGTTCAGGGCGGAACAGACCGCCAATCGCCGGTTAAGAAATGGGCGCGACGCTGTCGCAGATTGGCGCATCCTGAATTCCCGAACAAATTCCGGCTATGCAATCCGACACGACCAGATAGGACGGGCATACCTACTGCCGGAGTCGGGCCGTTTGCGACCCACGGCCCATTCTCCGGTGGCGAGGGACGAGGCATCTTCGATGTTTTTTCGTTGGGGCGGTGGGAGGGGGAGAGTCTGCACCGCCCCATATTTTCGACAAATTTGATAAACCCGCGAGCCGATGCCGCTTGCGGCGTCGGCTCGCGCGAACGAACGAAACAGCGCCGGTCGCAAAGACGGGCACGTAAATTTGCCGGCGCGAAATTGGGCGGGCGGCCGCATGGCGATCAAGGTCGATATAGGTAATTGAGCGGACCCGACACTTCGGGTCGACCGGGCTTGGCGATGGCAGCAGGCCCATATCTCAATGCCTATGCCGGTGAAGCGTCGTGGCGCAAGGACAATCGCCGCGTGTCTGGACGAAGTTGCTCGATGCCTTGGCTGGGGCGGGTGCGGTAACGAAGAGCACGGCGATCGATAGCACCTACATCAAAGCACAGCACTCGGCCTTCGGTGGAAAAGGGGGCACCAGACGCAGGCGATCGGCCGTTCGCGCGGCGGCTGGACAACCAAAATCCATGCCCTGACCGACGTTCTCGGCCGCCCCTATGCCCTTATGCTGACGGCGGGCAATGTCAGCGATGTGAAGGCGGCTCCGGCACTGCTCGAACGCGCCGGACCGATGCGCTACCTGCTCGGCGACAAAGGCTACGACGCAAACCGGCTGCGGAAGTCCTTGCGCGAGAACGGCACCAGCCCCGTCATTCCGGGGCGCCGCAACCGCAAGCGAGCCATCCGATACGATCAGCACCGCTACCGTAGCCGGCACCTCATCGAAAATGCCTTCTGCCGGATCAAAGACTTCCGCCGGATCGCCACACGCTACGACAAGCTCGCAGCCAACTTCCTCTCTGCAGTAGCGTTGGCCACAACCTTGGCCTTCTGGCTCTGAATGAGTCTCAGCCCTAGGTCAATGTGGAGCTGAATAGCCGTATCGTGCAATCGATATGACCCATGTCGATCATCGACTTGTGCGGCTGGTCTTGTAGTGCTTCGACTATACCAGCCAGTTTCGAACGCTTCGGTCGCCATCATTGCCTCCCGCGTAGTGCGATATCGGGATGAGAAACGCGCGGTTCGACAGAAGCTACCATTGGAGAGGCGAATTCCCTCGGCTCGTCGATAAAAAAGGAGGCCGGCAAGTCTTCGTTAACTCGATGCGGCGAGACTTGTTCCGTTGCAGAAGTGGGGGGCACAAAGCGGCGGGGAGCCGCACGACGGAGAGTCGATGTGCTCGAAAACCAGAAGATCCGTGTGGTGTCGGTTGCCGGCCCGCTCGGCGAGAAACTGACATTGGCCGATCTGCCGCCGCCCGAGACGACGCGGTGGGTCAGCCGACGCAAGGCGCAGGTTGTGGCTGCGGTCGATGGCGGATTGTTGACGCCGGCCGAGGCGTGCGACCGATATTGCATGGACCTGGAGGAACTGACGAACTGGCGGCGCCTGCTCGCGCGCGTCGGCATGCCTGGGCTGCGAACGACGCGCATTCAGCATTATCGCGAGGCGTTCCAGCCCGGAACGCTGCCTTCATAGCGTTGCACGCGGAATCGCCGCCAGCATGGCGCGTTGCGCCTTTCGATCATATTTGGTCACATGGCCAGTTGCCACGAATTGCCCCGTCATTTGGCGGGGCTTTTTAGAATGGCGCAGTGGCACTGGATACCTCGCCCCCCCCCCCCCCCGGGGGGGGTCGAAGGGCCCCGTCAAGGGGCGGGGCCCTTCATTTTTTCTCGAAAGAAAACAGCGTAACGCCTTTCACGCATACTCTGTTCTTTTCGGATCCGAATTCCGATGGCGTGATCGGTTATTACATGCTCGGCATGGGCGTTAACATCATGTGGCTGAAGGAAGAAGCCGGAGGCAGCGGCGCGGGCGGCGAACGAAGCTTCAATCGCGCGGCCACGCAGCGGTTACCCGAACTCGCCCGTCCAGCCATGTTTTCCCCTTTAATCAATAGGCTGAAATCGAGTCCCACCGCTGCGGCTAATTGAAATATCGGTTACATCGTTGATAACCAATATTGTTTGAACCCGATGCTGCCACAACCCGTCGCATGGCGCTTGCTTTTTTGTCACGCCCTCGACCTTTTTCCGGATCAGATAAAAACGGGCTCGCATTGCTTTCCGACGGTCTGGGAGGAGCGTGCCCGATGGCAAGAGATGTCAGCAAATCGCGTCGTACCGGAGCCGCATCGTCGCGGACACCTACCAACTCCATAAAGAAAAGGAGAAAGGCGGGACCTGCGGTTGCCAGGCCAGACTGGCTTGGCGAGCTCGAACTCGGTCCACTCTTTCCTTTTCCCTGGTTTCAGGACCATATCCGCAACCTTTTCGAGAGAGGTCGTCCCGGTCGCCCCGCGATCCGATCCGAAGATCTCGTCGCGTTGCGGATCGAGACGCGCAGCCTCGTCATCGTCCCCGGCCAGCCGCCGCGGCTGAAGAAATCGGGACGGGGATCTGCTTATCTGATCCTGCATTTCCCGCCGCAGTCGTTCGCGGAGGAGACATTTTTCGAACAGACTGCGGACCCCAGTCAGTCGGAAGAATTGCGGCCTCCGCCGGTCCGGGCCCGGATTGCCAATGAATCGCGCCTCGTGTTCACCGTGCCGAACGGGTTCGACATTGAATATTCGCTCGCCTCCGTGCTCGATGCGTGCCGTGACCTCCCCCTGAAGGTCGCAGCGAACGCAAAGCCGCGCGCCGCGAAACCGGGGCGGTTTCATTTCGAGGAATTGCTCGATATCGACCTTGTCCGAAAGCTTCCCGTCAAACGCCGTGCCGCGCTGGCGAGCGCTGCCGCGAGTACGCTGCGGATTGGTGCGGCGAGCGGTGACATTGCAACGGTCCGCGCGCGCCAACTGTCGATCGGTGCGGGCTTCTCGATGGAGGCGACGCTGCCGGGCGGTGTCATCGTCGATCCCGGTATCATCTTGCGGCCGGCCCGACCCGCCGCGCCAGGCGCGACGACCACGTCGATCGAAATGCCTTGGCGGCTGATCCTGTCGCCGCACAGCGGTGGGCGCTGGCGCCACACGAGCGACCTTGTGATCTCGCCGGCGACGCAGCGCACCGAGCTCTGGCATTCGCGGCTCGTCGTGCCGCGCGCCGACGGCACCGAGATCGAGCCGCCATATCCCGATCCCGGGCGGACGACGCGCGCGATCTGGGCGCTGTCGGGCGAGGGCGGCGAGGCGATGCAGCCCGCGATGCAGGGCAATTGGCCCGATAGCGACGCGCTGCCTTCGACCGCCAGTCAGAACCCTTTCCGTACAACGCTCAGCAATTTCGACCGCTACCAGATCCCGCATCTGTCATCGAACTTCGACGTCAAAGGCTATGTCCCCGAACCGCTCGATACCAATATGATGATGCTGACCGCGCTGGGCGGCTGGCTCGACTCGCGCGGCGCGTGGGATCCGCCGGGGCTGAGCGTCGAGGAGTGGGTGCACCGCGCGACAATGGGCCGCGACCATTATGTGCGCGTCGTCTATCGCGGCTATCTGTTTCCCTTTGGCCATCGCGTCGCGCTGATCAAGGTCAGCGAGCGCAAGTTCCACAATGGTAAGGCAACCGCCGAGCAGGCACCCGGCAACGTCGCCTATCTGCGCCAGCGCATGTTCATCGTCATCCGCGAGAAGGAGCGCAGCTATGACGAGGCCTCGTTCCTGAATGCTCAGTCGAGCGATGGCATCCGTCTTGCGCGCCAGTTTCCCTTCTCGCGCATCAAGCTGCTCACCGAAACCACGCCCGATATCGACATGCCCGAAAATTCGGACATCGATAACAACGGACAGCAGATGTTCTGGCCGCGGGTCGGCGGCAAGCCGTTCCGGTTCCAGTGTGCGGGGACCGATCTCGATGGCCGGCGGGTGCTCTTCGACCTGCCTATGATCTTCGTCGACAACACGCTGGCGGCGCCCCGAAAGCGGAACCCGACGACGAAGAAGCTCGATCCGAAATATGGTGTGGCGGAAAGCGCCGCTGTAGTCGCCGCCAGTGCGTACGGCGCGGCGGCGCCCGAATATAACAGCGCGCCGCTCGACTGGCAGCGCGTCGCCCTCGCGCCGAGCCTGAAATCGGGCGACACGTCGGTGCAGGTCGAGCTGATGGAGTTCGGCGGTTTTGCCGAAGCGGGCAACCAGAGCCTGCGCACCAACAGCGACCGGCTGACCCGGCCGATCTGGGTTCCGCGCATGGAGGAGGCGAGCGCGCGCATCGGCCCGATCGCGCATCTGTCGGGCAATCAGGGCGCACATCGGCTCGTCTTCAACCAGCAGTTCCTGCGCGCTGGCTTCGATCCCGCGCCGTCGGGCAACCGCGGCGAAGTGTTCGTCGATGTGATCGCCGGCACGGGGCCGAACCTCGATTTCTCGTCGCAGGGCGACAAGTCGGGCGGCTTCATGCAACCGAACCTGAAGCCCGCGGCGCTGTCGCGCCTCGCGGGGCCGGTGATGAGCGACCCCGCGCAATTCATTCAGGGCAAGATGCCCCCCGGCGCAGGCTTCCCGACATCGATTTCGGACCTGCCATTGCCGTTGCTGTTCGGCTGCATCCCGCTCGGTTCGATCATCGAGGCGGTAACCGACCTTACCGAAAGCCCGGACAAAGTGCCCAAGTTCGTCAGCGAGGCGAGCACCAAGGTCGAAAGCTTCGTCAACGGGCTCGTCCGCCTGTTCGAATTTATTAGCGCCATCGCTTCGCAGCCCGCGGGAATCGCGAACGCCGCGATGACCGCTTTCAAGGCGACGCTCGCCGATCTGGTCGCCCAGGCGCAAGCCTATGCCGCGGCCCAGGTCCAGCCGGTGGTCGCGGCCGCCGATACGGTGCGCGACCGCGTCGAGGATGTCGCTGGCAAGCTTGCCGCGCTGGCGGACAAACTGCTCGATGAGGCCGCAGGCAGTCCCGACCTCGCAAGTCTTCCTGCGAGCATCACCGCCGCGCGGGGCGCCGTGGCCGATTTGCGGACCGCGGCCAATGCCTCGCCGGGCGGTGTCTCGCTCCCGGCGGGCTTCCGCCAGAGCGCGCTCAACGCGGCGCAGAAGCTCGATGCGCTGCTCGCCGATCTCGAGCAGCTTCAGGCGCTCGTCACCGCGGGAAAGACGCTTTGGGACGCGCTCGACGGTATCGTCGGCGATCCCGGCGCGCTCTCTTCGCTGTTCGGCGATCCCACCGCGCTTCGTGCCAAGGTCGAGGCGCTGTCCGATGCGATCGGGCCGTTCCGCACCGCGCTGGAGAATTTCAACCTCCTCAGCGGCGCGCCGCGCAATGCGATCGTCGATGCGCTTGGTGTTGTCGAGGAGATATTGGACGGAGCCGAGGATCTGCTCCGTCTCGTCGAAATGCTCACCGGCGACGAACTGACGATCCGGTTCGACTGGAATCCGGAAATCAACAATTGGTCGCCGACGGGCAGCACGGCTGCCGCCGATGCGCTGTTCCGTGCCAACGACAAGCGCGGCCTGCTCGTCGCGGTAGTCGCCAAGGTCAAGAAGAACGGATCGTCGAGCCCGTCGATCAGCGTGACCTGCGGGCTCAAGCATTTCGATCTCGTGCTCATCGCGCCCGCAAGTTTCATCGAGCTCAATTTCGAGAAGATCGAATTTTCGATCGACAGCGCGGCGAAGATGGATGTCGATGTGCTGCTGTCCGACATCAAGTTCGTCGGGCCGCTGAGCTTCGTCGAGACATTACGCGACCTGATCCCGCTCGACGGCTTTTCGGACCCACCCTACCTCGACATCACCCCGCAGGGGATCGATGCCGGGTTCGATATTTCGCTGCCGTCGATTACCTGCGGTGTCCTCAATATTTCCAACGTCAGCCTCGGGGCCGGCTTCACGGTGCCGTTCATCGGTCAGCCGCTCAGCGTGCGCTTCAATTTCTGTCGCCGCGACCAGCCCTTCCTGCTGACCGTCTATATCTTCGGCGGCGGGGGCTTCTTCGGCGTGACGATTGATCCGGGCGGCGTCCAGATCCTCGAAGCTTCGTTCGAATTCGGCGCGGCCTTTTCGATCGACTTCGGGGTCGCGTCGGGCGGCGTGCATGTCATGGCTGGCATCTATTATCGCATGGAAGGCAACGATGCATCGCTTACCGGCTATTTCCGGCTTGGCGGCCATGTCGATGTGCTGGGGCTGATTACGGCGTCGATCGAGCTTTATCTCGAGCTCCGATACGAATTCAGTTCGGGCAAATGCGTCGGCAAGGCCGAACTGACGATCGAAATATCGGTCTTCATCTTCTCGGGCAGCGTGACGATCACCTGCGAACGCAAGTTCGCGGGATCGAACGGCGACCCGACCTTGCGACAGATGCTGGGCCATGCGCCCGACCTGCCGCTCGCGCAGGAGCTCCAGCAGATCGGCGAAAACGTCGAATATGCGTGGCGCGACCATCTCGAAGCTTTCGCCTGAAGGGGATTGGATCATGGCCAAGTCGCAGATCGTCTGGACCATCTTGCCCTATGGCGCGACCGCTGCGCCGGGCGAGCGCGGCACGCGCCGGCGCGTCAGCGTCGTCGTTTCGCCCCGACTGACCCCGGAAAGCGCCGACGAGCAGATCCTCGCTAAATTCCCCGCCTTCATGAAATGGCCCGATGTGATGAGCAGCGCCAAATTCTCGGTGATCAGCGGCGGCAAGCAGATCGGGCTCGAACTGATTTCGAAGGTCGACCCCGATCTCTGGCGCGAATTCTTCACGGACGAGACGCCCGTCGCGGGCTTCCAGTACATGGACATGAGCGCGGTCAACCTGCGCAGCTATTCGGTGCGCAACATGCTTGGCTATGTGAAGCGCCACTATGGCAAACTCGCCGTGCAGGCCGCTTCGAACCATCCGAGCCTGTTACCCTGGCGTGAGGCGCATCCCGACCTCAAGAAGATGCTCGGCGATGCGGGCACGCGCACGACGGTTATTCCCTTCGGGCGCGACAAGGTCGAGGTGGCGCTGCCCGGCTTTGGCCGCTTCTTCGACGAGAGTTTCGAGGCGGTCATCGACCGGCAGGTGTTCGGGCCGAAGGGTCTTTATCGCGGCGAGGTGCCCGGACCCGCAGCCAAGGACGAGGGCGGTCCCGCCTCAGCGGGCCGGAAAACGCGCCGTGCGATGAACCCCGACTGGTATAACCCGCGTCCGGGCGGGCCGGGCAGTCCGCTCGTTGCGCAGGCCGATGCGGCACTGATGGACCAGTTCCGCTCGGCGGATGAGTATACTCTCTATCAGGCCGACCGCTTCTATCGCCGCGAGCGCCCGAGCGACGCCGAAAGGCGGATGCGCCGTCCGACGTTCGAGAATGTTGCGCCGGCGCCCACTGTCCCCGACTATGATTTCCACCGCATCGTCGCCTCGCTCGCCAATTACCCCGACCTGCTGCGGCGCCTTGGCCTGATCCTCGATTTCGTGTTCGAGGACGAAAGCTGGCTCGAAGAGCGCATCGCCGCCGCGCCCGGCGGGTCGGCCGAAGGACGGCTACAATTGCATATCGACTGGCGCGAAGATCCGGGCGTGAGCGATGTGACACCGCATACCGCCTTCGCAGCCGACAAGGAGCGTTTCGTCGCGCGGCCGCGCGGTGAAGATAATGAGCGCGGGCTTCTGCGCCTCCAATATTCGGACGACAGCCACCGCGAGTCCAAAGGTCTGTTCGATATCTATCAGGTCGACCCCGACGGGGCAGCGCTCAAAACCGTGAACTTCACGCTGACGGCCCAAAACCTCGTAACCCGGCATCTTAGCCTGCGCCAGAAGCACGGCGAGGTGACCTATACGACCGGGGATCGTCAGGGCGTCGCTGCGCTGCGCAGCGGCGGACTCGGCATCTCGCGCCATGGCCGCGCCGTGGATGTCGCGACAGCGGCGGCCGCGGCGACGGCGAAGAATGACGCCATCGCCAACGGATCGGGAAGCGATATCACCCTCTTCGCCGAGGATGTGCATCGCGGCTATCGGGTCGATGTCGCGCCGGTTCCCGATTTCAACGAGGCGGGGCCTTGGCACACGCTCTGCGCCCGGGTCGGCGAATATCGCGTCGTAAACAGCGGCGCCTCGATCGATCTGTCGCCCGACGAGGGCTATGTCTCGGGAGCATCGACGACCTCGGGCGGCCCCGACAGCGACCGGCCCGACGACCATTATCTGCATGAATCGATGTTCCGCTGGTCGGGATGGAGCCTGTGCGCGCCGCGCCCGGGTCTTGCAATCAAGGCCGAGAAGGTCGAGGGGAGCGAGATCCAGGCTGAGGTACCGAGCGCGGGCGGCGAGGTGGCCGAGAAGGGAAGCGGCCTGGTCGCGACCTTCAAGACGCAGAAGGGCACGCTGCCGCGGCTGCGTTTCGGACAACTCTACCGGTTCCGTGCGCGCATCGTCGACCTTGCGGGCAACAGTCTGGCGGTTGACGATCCCACGCTCGGCAAGCTCGAACAGGCGAGCAATGCGGTCGGCTATTGGCGCTTCGAACCCATCGACCCGCCGGTGGTCGTGCATCGCACACGCGTGTCCGAGGGGGAATCGCTCGAACGGATGGTCATCCGCTCCAACTATAACGCCTCTGCCAAGGACTATCTCGCGACCCAGCCGTTCAAGGACGCCATCGCGCTGCCGGCGTCGCAGGACTTTGGCTATGGCGCGGTCAACGAGCGGCATCTCGTGCCGCCAAAATCCTCGCAGCAGCAATGCGAGACGCATGGCCTGTTCGACCCCTGGTTCGGCGATTGGGAGAAGATCAAAGAGGGATATGCGATCGCCGCGCGCGAAGCCGGCACGCTTTATGACGCTTTACCCGGTGCCGAGGTGGAACTCGTCACACCCGCCATCCTTGATGGCGTTGCCACCACCGACAGCGTCCCGCCCGCGATGCCCGACGCGACCAACCCGGTCGGCGACCGGCTCGCCGGCGGCCAATATGTCATTCACGCCGAAAAGCAGGTCGCGACGCCTTGGCTTCCCGACGGCGCGGCGGGCGGGACGGCGATCCGTCCGGCGCCTGGCCATATGCTGCCGGGTGTGACCGGAGAGAAGCAACTCGGGCCTTCGTGTGTCATTCGCATGACCCCGTCGGAGCAGTTCGTCATCCTGATCCGCAACGGCGAGAAATGGCCTGACAGCACCGGCTTCCGGCTGATCCTCGCCGAACGCGAGGCGGCGATCACCTCGCTGCCCTGCGCCGAGGAGTTTCCCGACGACGGCCCGCCGCTATGGGACGAGGCGGCGCGCACGCTGACCTTTTTCGTGCCCAAGGGGCGCGTCGTGCGCCTCGTTTATGCGAGCTTTGCAGACCCCGATTTCATCAAGGACTTCGGCATCCCGCAATGGACCGATGCCGGTGCGAACCGCAATTTCGTCTATCGCACTGCCATGCTCGGAGCGAACTGGCTGATCACGCCGTTCCGCGATCTGGTAATGGTCCATGCGACGCAGGCACCGGTGTGCGAGCCGGAGTTCGCCCTGATGACGCCGAACCGCCAGGCAGGATCGCACGACGTCCAGCTCTTCACTCGCGGCATACGGCTACATGGCCCCTCGACCGGCAAGTTCGAGATTGAGGCGGAGTGGAGTGAGTGGGTCGACGATCTCGCCAAGCCAGGTCCCGAACGCATTCTCCACAAAGGCCAACTCGGCGAGATCAAGCTTGCCGAAAATCACCGCAACGAATTCACGCTGCAACAGGCCGTGGCCGCGCAGATGATCGACCCGGAGGCGCAGCGCGGTGACGTTCATGCGCTCGGCGACACGCGGTTTCGCTTGATCCGCTATCGTATCCGCGCGACGACGCGCTTCCGCGAGTATCTGCCCCCGGCGGTCTATGCTGAGCGCGATGCGGTAACCCGGCTGGGGCCGGTGGCGGTGGGGCGGGCAATGGCGCTGCCGCCGGAGGATGACGCGGGGGCGCCGGTGCTCCCCGATGATGCGGGAAGCGACCAGCAGTCCTTCGTCCCGGCGAGCGCGGCGCCCCGCGATCCACGCGTCCTCTATGTCGTGCCGACCTTCCAATGGCAGGCCGCAAGCAACAACAATGCCAATAATCGCAGCGTGACACGCGATGGCAACGGCTTGCGCGTATGGCTCGACCGGCCCTGGTTCTCGTCGGGCGACGGCGAATTGCTCGGCGTGGTGATCTTCAAGGATGGCGGACGCTTCACCGACATACCGAAGGAGTTTCAACCGCTCGTCACCCAATGGGGCGTCGATCCCTTCTGGGACAGCAGCCTGCCCAAGACGCTGACCCGGGTCAGCGATTTTCCGGCACGCGTGACGTCGGAAGAGGCCCATTTGCAGGAGAAATCAGGTCAGGGCGACCCGTTCGTTGAAGTGGTCGGCCACCGCGTCCATTGGGACGCGGAACGCGGCCTCTGGTATTGCGATATCGAGATCGAACCCGGCACGACCTATACGCCCTTAGTCCGCCTGGCGCTAGTGCGCTACCAGCCCAATGCCCTGCCCGACGCGAAAATATCGAAAGTGGTTCTAGCCGATTTCGCGCAATTGTTGCCCCGGCGGCGCGCCGAGGTGAAATTTTCGGGAACGCGGGTCTTCGCGTCGCTGCGCGGCCCCAATCCGCGGTCGGGCCCGATGCTGTTTCCGGTCGATAGCGAGTATCAGGACATCTCGATCATTCCGGGGCCGCACGAAACCGGCCGCAACCGCGTCGAGCTGGTGCTCCAGACCCGCGACCCCGCGATCGACAGCGACCTTGCATGGGAGGATAGCAGCATTCTTGCCAGCCACGTCGTCGGGGCCGAGACGAGCGCATCATCGGCTGGTATCCTGCTCGAACCGGTCGACCTCGCTACCACCGCGCGCGAACGGGCCGTCATCCGGAACCGCATGGTAAAGGCTGTGCGAGAGGCTGCGGTAAAAAGCTTCGAAACCCGCTCCGGCGCAACAGTCCGACTTGATCCTTCGATCGAACTCAAGCGCATCCCGGGAATCGAGATTCCGACCTTTGAACTCGATCCGCCCTTCTGGGAGGCGACGGTGACGCTTGGCCCTCCGGGCGACCGGCCGCGCCGCTTGATGCTTCGTGAGTTCGAGCGCTTCTATTCCGATCATATTAAGCCCGAGCAGAAAGCCGGCGCAACGCGTCAGCGGCGCATTATCGAAGAAAGGCTAGTGTTCGCCGACATTATTGCGATCTGAAGCCGAAAAAAGGGGGACTGCTCGGGGCGTGGTTCCCTTCGTGTGGCTGCCTCTTGCGAATAGCGACTTTGATCAGCTCCGACATCAATGTGATGGCGGGAAAGGCGTGAATAACGATTTTGCGGGGCGCATTCTGGTATAATATGCTCCTCAAGATTGAGGGACGTCCGCTCTTAACCGAACCCGAAAAGAGCGACTTGCCTTCAAGCGGTCAGACGGTACCAAAGTGCTCTGACTTAGTATGCCCATTGCTGAATTATTCGTTCAGCGATCGTTCGGACTTGCGGCTTAATCTGGCTCCACACGTAGGAGAATTGCCATGAAGAAGCTTCTTGCTGCTGCGGTTCTTGCCGCTGTCGCAATCCCGAGCGCGCCGGCTCTGGCGGACCCGCCGCCTTGGGCGCCCGCGCACGGCAAACGCGCGAAGGACCGGGGTTTGTATGACAGCTACGGCCGCTATTACGAGCCGCGCCGACTCTCGCGCGGCGACCGCATCTGGCGCGCTGACGATGGTCGCTACCATTGTCGCCGTGATAATGGCACCACCGGCCTTATCATCGGCGGTGCTGTCGGGGCCCTTGTTGGCCGTGAACTCGATGGCGGGCGCGACCGCACGGTCGGCACGATCATCGGCGCGGCAGGCGGAGCCCTGCTCGGGCGAGCAATCGACCGCGGCGAACTGAAATGTCGCTGATATGAAGGACGGCGCGAGAGGGACCAGTCTGCTCGCGCCGTCTAATGACACCGCACGCTGTGGGGATGCGCGCGATGAAAAAATCTATCCGATCATCTGACCGCGCATGTGTCGTCCCTTTGTGACGCGGAGTCCCGGTATTCCTGCGCGGTCGAGAACGTGTCGCCAAGATCCTAGTTTTTTTCCGCTAAGGCGGTATCTCGCGCGAGCGTCTGCGAGCTCAATCAGCCCGCCATCAATCGCGGCCAGCAATTAAGCTTTGCGGGGCATGACGTAACCCCCTGATTTTCTCCAACTGTAATTAGAGCAAAGAAGGACCGCAGGCTGGCCCTGCGAGAAGGATGAAAAACATCTGACGCCGGGTCTGCCGAGAGCCCCGGCACCTGGGCTCGTTCGACACGAGTAATTCCAATGACGATGATATATCCGCCGAGTAGCGCAATCGATCTCATGATCGAGCCGCGCCCGACCATGCTGGGGTGCCTAATCAAGGGCAGTGTCCCGCTGCCGACCGCGACGCGAACCGACATCAAGCTCATGCGCTACCTGGCGTCGCTGATGCACAGCCGCGCGAGTCGCGATGTGCTGAACATGACTGGCTTGCTTGCTGACAGCCTGTACATTGAGACGGTCAACGTCATCGTGCGGGCAACCGCTTGCGCTTCGCCGCTGTTCCTCAGCGAGATGGAGGCCGAAGCGATCGCAACCCGGCATCCGGTCGTTTTGTTGCGGCATTCGCAGAGCCAATCGGTCAGTGACGTCTCGATCGACCTCGTTCTTCCCGACGATAGCGATCTTCTTTGGTTTCAGGGCTATCGGCTTTTCCGCGGCCTCTCGGGCGACAGTTGGCTCGTGCCCTCCGGTGACGGTCCCTCGGTCCGATTGTTGCCTCACGGACTGTTTCTGACCGAGCATTCGCCCTACGCCGACGACTGGGACCAGACCGCCGGCATCGAGCGGGCGAGCGCGCATCTCGACGCGCACTTCCGCGGAGGCTGGTCATGGCGATGAAAAAGCTACCTGCGATCGACGGCCTCGATTTTGTCCCGGTCGAAGGAGGCAGCGACCCCAACCTTGTTTTCGGTGTGGTCCGGCGGCGGATAGGTAGCGGTCCACTCCAGACCTCTCCCCATTCCGTACACCGACGCCTTTCGCCCGGGCGCAAGGCCGACGTCGCGGCGCCGTGGGAGCCGTCCTGTTATCGCTGGGACGTCCTGCTTCCGCCGATGGCGCACGACGACTGCCTCGATCCGAAGCGCCTGTGCGAGCAATATGAAGAACAGGCCTTCGAAGGGCAGAAGGATTTGCTCGTCATGATGACGATCCGCTTTCCGGATGCAGACCGGATTCATGCCATTTGGGAAGAGGTGCGTGCTTTCGCTCGCGAACGGCTTTGCCGCGAGCGAAATCTCGCCGTTATCGCCGCCTTCCACCTACCGGTCCAGATCGGCTCGACCAACCCGCCGCATGTCCACCTGATGGCGCTCGCCAGAGAGCTCAAATCGTACGGCTTTGCGGACTTTGTCCGGCCGTTTGCGGCAGATGCGGGTAAGGCGATGTTCGCTACCGAGTGGGCCGAATGGCAGGCACGGCAAGGACGCAGCGCCTGACGCTGTTGGCCTGCCGCCCGGCCACCTTCGGCGCCGAGAACAAACCCGAAAGAAGACCGCTCAGCTGCAGCTGGAGCGAAGAGAAGAAAGCAGCCGCTGTCCAGCCAGCGCTGCCAATGAATGGATCATATATGCCAAAATACCCCAACGCGATCGATCGAGCCGAAGAAATGGAAACGCTGAGGGCCGCGCTCGCTATCGTCCGGACCGCCGGGCTCGAACTCGACGAGAAAGTGCCAATCCTGCCCGTCAAATGCGCTCACTATCTGATCGCGGCCGATGCCGATCTGCTGATCGTTCCGGCCAGTGCCTCGACTGCCAAATATTATCAAGCCGTCGAGGACATCATGGGCCTTTCTCGCTGCGACGCGCTGATGGTCTATGTCGCGCGGCCGGGAACTGGATCGAACCGGGTCGTCGTCAACATCGGGATCCACGGGTTCGTGCCCTTATGGCATCGCGAATATCGCCCATGCCTGATCGAAGGTGTTCTCCATTTCGTACCCGATCAGGATGCGAGCAAACCCGCATTCAAGCTGACCAGGCGCGGGCTGACGCAAGCGGCCGATTTCGACGCGACGAACCCTGATTTTGCCTCGCCCACGAAGAGCGGTGCGGCATCGAAAATATGAAAAGGACAACGTGATGCTGGTGGCGACCATCGAGATCTGGCCTGGGGGTCATGAAGAAGGGAAATACAAGCTTGGTGAAATCACGGCCTCGGATATCTCGGACGGCAATGACTCTGCTTATCTGGTCCGTGTTCAATTCGACGGCTACGAGCCGGAAGGCTTGGCCGCAGTCAATGAAGAAATTCTGCTTTGGGACCACGACAGCAGTGTCGGCGCCATGTCGCTCATCCGGCAGGCGCTGGCCGTTGGGTTGCTTTTGCCCGACCCGACTTCCCGCGAATCCGAAGCTGGGCCTGATCAACCTCGCCGGACGCGCGAGACGATGGGCAAGGCTTCCGGTTCCTCGCGCTCTGAACCCGCCGCCAAGGCTGCTCCTACATTGTTTGCGCCGGAGAACCGGCGCCGGCTGAGCGGATCTGGCCTGCGAACCTTCGTTGCGATCGCCAATCTTTGGGGCCTGACCGAGGAACAGCGCCGGCTGATCCTCGGTTATCCGGCTCGATCGACTTATCGAGGCTGGATCAAGACAGCTTGCGAGTATCGGAGCATCACGCTGAGCGTCGATGTCCTCATACGGATTTCAGCAATGCTCGGGATTTATGCTGGCCTCAAGATCCTGTTTGCCGACGAGGAGGAAGGTTTCGTTTGGCTTCATCAGACACATGATGACCGAGCTTTCGGAGGAGCGGCGCCCATCGATCTCATCACCTCCGGGTTTCAAGATGCGCTGCTGACCGTGCGTCGCTTCTTCGAAGCTGCTCGCGGCGGGCTCTACATGTCCCCGTCATCGGACGAGCGCGATTGGCCGCCCTATGACGATAGCGAGATCAAATTCGTCGATAGGGAAGAGTGAGCGGCGCATCCGCAAAGCCGCCCCACGTCCCCTCGCTCATCATGCTGAATCGCGGCGAAGCTTCCGGGCCATTCGTTCGTGCCTGATCGCTGCCTCGCGAAGTCGGACCGCCAGAAACGAATCGTCGGTCGCGCTCGCTTTCAGGCGGGCGACGCGAGCTAGCTGTTCGTAATAAATGGCATCGCGTTCAGCCTCCATATCCAGCCCGATATCATCGTTAGGTCAACAAATGACTAAGTAGCGTGGGCGGTCAACTCATCGAAGACATATGACGATTCGTATGACAAAGATCCCGCCGAACCGTCGAAAGACAGCATATACGTCTCTGCGCAAGATCGCCGAGAGGCTGGGTGTTCCTTTTATCGTTCGTCCACCGGAAAAATTGTCGACTCTCGACGCCGGGCAAGTTGAACCTACCGACCCTAACGACTAGCCGGGATTGATCGCACGCCAAGGTCGATATGAGGCGATGCAATAGGCCCTCCCTTTTGGGGGTATCGGCGGGGGTATCGGGCCCCCACATACAGATTAAATCTCCGAGAATTTCGCACCAAGTTTCCCGCAAAGTGAATCCCACCCTGTCCGCCATCAGGCGAAATGCAACCGCCGATATTTCCCGCGAAAATAGAGCAAGGGGTCGCGGTGCGGTTCGAACTGCGCGCGGACCACACGGCCGACGAGGATGAAATGGTCGCCCGCTTCGTGGAGCGATTCGCGTTGGCATTCGAACGACACGAGCGAGCCGCCGAGCAGCGGCACGCCGGTTTGACCGGGCGCCCACGGCTGGTTGGCGAACCGGTCTTCGCCCTTCGCGGCGAAGCGGTTCGACGTCGGCTGCTGGCCGATTTGCAGGACATTGACCCCGAAATGCGCCGCGTCGCGCAGTATCGGCGCGGTTCCCGCCGTGTTGGCGATGCACACGAGCAGCAGCGGCGGCTCGAGCGAGACCGAGGTGAAGCTGTTCGCGGTCAATCCGACCGGCGTTCCCGCCGCGTCGAGCGCGGTGACGATCGTGATTCCGGTCGCGAAGCAGCCCATCGCGTCGCGCAGGGTGCGCGGGTCGGACCCCGCCTTGAACTCCATCGCCTCGCGCGGCTGACGACGCTCGAGAAATTCGAGGAGTTGCCCGAGCAGCGCCTCTTTCCGGTCCGATGCAAGCGCGAGGTCGCAATCGTCGATGTCGGCGCTCTCGCCCATCGGTAGCGCGGCGCTGAAGGCATCGCCGGTCGCGCTGCTTTGCGCGGGCGAGAAACCGCCGCGTATCACGAGGGTGGGAACCGCGACGCGGTCGGCAAGACCGTCGGCGATCGCCCCCTCGTCGGCAGGCATGTCGACAACGACCAGCCCGGCGGCAAGGTGGGCACCGTCGAGCGCTAGCGCGCGCGCGGCGACCCATCCGCCGTTGGCTGCGGCGACCACGACGGGGCGCGACCCCATCTGCGCCAGCACCAGGCGGAGATCCTCGACATGCGGCGCCAACTGCTGTTCGTCGCGCAGACCGAGGTTCACGACGCGCCGCCCCGACAGCACGAGCGCGTCGGCGACCTCGCGCCACCCGGCGCGGCCCTGCCCGATGCCGGGGACCAGCAACACCGCGGGGTCGTTCTCGTCGCCCAGCAGATCGGCCGCGAGGCGAACACCGCCGAAACCCTTATATTCGATGAGGCTCAAACATCCCCCTTGCCGCGCCGGCGGGCGCGGACGCCAGCGGGCTTCGATACGATCAAATTGCGAAGAATCGGATCATATCGAAAGCCGTCGCGGCGCGCCAGCGGCGAAGGTCAGCCTTTGGGCGCATCAGGCGCGCAGCGAGGCCAGCCGCTGATCGACGATCGCGTCGGCTTCCGTCATGATCCGGTCGATTAGCTCCTTGCAGGTCGGGATGTCGTGGATGAGCCCCTGCACCATCCCCGCCCAGAAGACGCCCTTCGAAAGGTCGCCGGTCTCGAGCAGTTCGCGCCCCGCCTTGCCGTTCACCAGTTCGGCGACGTCGGCGAAGGTCGCGTCGGGAACCGCGAGGCGGCGCACGACCTCTTCGCTCACCGCGCTCTTGCCGACGCGCGCGGTGTTCTTGAGGCTGCGGAAGATCAGGAAGCTGCCGCGCTCGTCATTCTCGACATAGGCCTGCTTCACATTGTCGTGGATCGGCGCCTCTACCGTTGCGCAGAAGCGCGTGCCCATGTTGATGCCCTCGGCGCCGAGCGACAGCGCTGCGACGAGGCCGCGCCCGTCGCCGAAACCTCCGCTCGCGAGCATCGGTATCTTCACCTTGTCGGCGGCCGCCGGGATCAGGATCAGGCCCGGAATATCATCCTCGCCCGGATGGCCTGCGCATTCGAAGCCATCGATCGAGATGATATCGCAGCCTGCGCGCTCTGCCGACAACGCATGCCGCACCGCGGTGCATTTGTGGAGGATGGTGACGCCGTGGGGCTTGAGCATCTCCCATATCTCGCGCACCGCCTGCGTGCCCGCGGTCTCGACGATCTTGACCCCGCCGTCGATGATCGCCTGCGCATAGGCTTTGTAGTCGGGCGCGTTGATCGTTGGGAACACCGTCAGGTTCACGCCGAACGGCTTGTCGGTCATCGACCGGCATTTTTCGATTTCCTCGCGCAGTGCCTCGGGGCTCGGCTGGGTCAGCGCGGTGATGATGCCGAGGCCGCCGGCGTTCGACACCGCGCTCGCGAGTTCGGCGTAGCCGACGCTCTGCATCCCGCCCTGGACAATCGGATGCTCGATACCCAGCATTTCGGTGATGCGTGTCTTGAAAGCCATATCGATCTCTCCTCAGCGGTCCTGCCCTTACGGCATCTTCGTTCCGGTCCATGAAATAACTTGACGCTTACGTCAACGTCGGGTTGACTAGAAAGAAAGTTAGATAGCGAAGGGAATCGGAATGGCGACGCACGAAGGCATATCGGAACGGGCGCGCGCCATTGCCGAAAAGGTCGAAAGCTTCGTCCGCGAAACCGTCGTTCCCTATGAAAGCGATCCGCGCCGCGACCATCATGGGGCGCCGACCGACGAGCTGGTGATGGAGATGCGCGAACATGCCCGCGCGGCCGGCGTGCTGACGCCGCATATCCTGTCCGACGGCAGTCACCTCAATCAGCGCGAGGCCGCGGTCGTCCTCATCAAAAGCGGGCTGTCGCCGCTCGGCCCGCTCGCGTGCAACACGATGGCGCCCGACGAGGGCAATATGTATCTGCTCGGCAAGGAGGGCAGCCCGGAACTCAAAGAGCGCTTTCTGGAACCGATGGTCGAGGGGCGCGTCCGCTCGGCCTTCTTCATGACCGAGCCCGCCGACGAGGGCGGTGCCGGTTCCGACCCATCGATGATGAAGACGACCTGCCGTCCCGACGGCAATCACTGGGTAATCAACGGCCGCAAGACCTTCATCACCGGCGCCCAAGGCGCGCGCGTCGGCATCGTGATGGCGAAGGCGGATGAAGGCGCGTGCATGTTCCTGATCGACCTGCCCGACCCCGCGATCCGCATCGACCATGTGCCCAATACGATCGACAGCTCGATGCCCGGCGGTCATGCGACGCTGACGATCGACAATCTGCGCGTTCCCGCCGACCAGATGCTCGGCGAGGCCGGCGAAGGCTTTCGTTACGCACAGGTCCGCCTCTCCCCTGCCCGCTTGTCGCACTGCATGCGCTGGCTCGGCGCGTGCATTCGCGCGCACGAGATCGCGACCGACTATGCCAATCGCCGCGAAGCGTTCGGCAAGCCGCTGATCGATCATGAGGGTGTCGGCTTCATGCTCGCCGAAAATATGATCGACCTGAAACAGGCCGAGTTGATGATCGACTGGTGCGCGGGGGTGCTCGACACCGGATCGCTCGGCACCGTCGAAAGCTCGATGGCGAAGGTCGCTGTGTCCGAAGCGCTGATGCGCATCGCCGACCGCTGCGTGCAGGTGATGGGCGGCACCGGGGTCACCGACAAGACGATCGTCGAACAGGTGTTCCGCGAGGTCCGCGCCTTCCGCATCTACGACGGCCCGACCGAGGTCCATAAATGGAGCTTGGCGAAGAAGATTAAGCGTGACTGGAAAGCCGGGCTCGCCTGACGGGCATGCCAGTTGACGGTCGTCGAAACGTAGCGTCAAAACGCTTGACGTTTACGTTAACGTCCGGATGATGACCGGAAACGGTAGGTAGAGGAATCAGGCCGATGTCGATCTTGTACGACGAAGGACAGCAGGCGATCGCGACCGAGTCGCGGCGCGCGATCGAAGCGCGGGTCAGCAAGGATGATCTGCTCCCCTTGCTCCAGATCAGCGGCAAATATCATGAGGGCTTCTGGGCCACGGCGAAGGAACAGGGCTGGACCGCGCTCGCGCTTTCCGAAGACTATGGCGGGCTTGATCTCGGCCTCGTCGAACTCGGGCTGATCGCGCATCAGGCCGGCCGGTCGCTGAGCGGCGCGCCGTTCCTGACGTCGAGCTTTGGCGCGGCGAAGGCCATCGAACTTTACGGCAGCGACGAGCAAAAGACGCGCTGGCTTCCGGGGCTTGCGAGTGGTGAGACGATCGGCGCCATCGCTTTCGCGCAGGGGCCCGATCCCCTGCCCGCCGCGCCGCCGGTTAGGCTGAATGCCGGTCAGGTCGAAGGAACCGCGGTCGGCGTTTCGGGCGGGCTCTTCGCCGATATCGCCATCGCGCTCGTCAGTGAAGGCGGTTCGCCGGTGCTGGCGATCGTCGACCTCACCGGGACCGAGCGCAAGGCGGTCGACAGCTTCGACAACAGCCGTTGTATCGCCGACCTGCTGTTCGCCGGCGCGCAGGCGGAAACGCTGGTGACCGGCGACGCCGCCCGCGCCGCGGCGCTCAACATCCTCGCGCTGCAAGCGGTCGTGACCGCGCATGAACAGACCGGCGGCGCCGAGGCGCTGATGGAGATCGCACGCGACTATGCGCTGACACGCAAGGCGTTCGGCCAGCCGATCGGCGCATTCCAGTCGATCAAGCATCGCATCGCCGAGCTCTATGGTTTTGTGGAACTCGCGCGCGCCAATGCGATTCACGCCGCGGCGCGCGAGGGGCAGGATGATTTCATCACCGCCGCCGCCGCCGCGCGCCTCTCGGCCACCGAGGCTTATGACACCGCGGCGCGCGACTGCGTCCAGATTCACGGCGGCATCGGCGTGACGTGGGAGATCGGGCTGCACCTCCACATGCGCCGCTCGCGTACGCTCGCGCTCGAGCAAGGGAGCAGCTTCTTCTGGGAAGATATACTCGTCGACCGGCTGGCAGGAGCAGGCGCATGACCGATCTCGGAACTTACCGCGCCAAGGCCGCAGCCTGGTGCGAATCGATGGTGCCCGCGTTCGGCAAAGCGGCACGCAAGGGGCTGAGCGTCGAGGAGGATCTCGCACTCGGCCGCCGCTATCAGAAGGCGAAGTTCGACGCCGGTTACGCCGGGATCAACTGGCCGATCGACCTCGGCGGCCAGGGGCTCGGCCATATCGAGAAGATCAGCTTCGAGGGCGAGGAGATGAAGCACGGCTTCCCCAACGTCTATTTCGGTATCTCGCTCGGTATGCCGGTGCCGGTGCTGATGCAGTTCGGCAGCGACCGCGAGTTCGTGAAGGAACGCGTGCTCAAGGCGCTGCAGGGCGAGGAAATCTGGTGCCAGCTCTTTTCGGAACCCTCGGGCGGCACCGACCTCGCCGGCTTGCGTACCCGTGCCGAGACCGACGGCAACGGCTGGAAGATCAACGGGCAGAAGGTCTGGACGAGCTGGGCGCAATATAGCGACTATGGCGTCATCGTCGTGCGCACCGATCCCACGGTCGCGAAGCACAAGGGTCTCACTTACTTCTGGGTCGACATGAGGGCGCCGGGCGTGACGGTGCGCCCGATCAAGCTCGCGGGCGGCGACTCTCACGTCAACGAAGTATTCTTCGACGATGTGAAGATCAGCGACGACCATCGCATGTCGCCGGTCGGCGGCGGCTTCGCTGTCGCGCTCGCGACGCTGATGATCGAGCGCTATGTCGCGACCGACAGCGCGGGATTCGGGCCGCATCTCGACCTGTTCGTCGAGCTTGCGAAGGAGGTGAAGCTGAACGGCCGCCCCGCGATCGAGGATGGCCGCATCCGCCAGCAGATCGCGCGCAACCATGCGATGCGCGCCGGCCTCGACTCGATCAACCGCCGCGCGCGGCTGATGATGCAGGCAGGCATGACGCCGGGTCCCGAAGGGTCGCTCAACAAGCTCGTCGCGGTGCGTTCGCGCCAGAAGCTCTCCGAGCTCGCGCTCGACCTGCAGGGAACGGGCGCCTTCCTCTTTGACGAGCATGCCTCGCCCAAGGACGACTGGGCGTCGAGCTGGATCAACGCACCGACGGGCCGCATCGCGGGCGGATCGGACGAGACTTTGCTCAACACGATCGCCGAGCGCATCCTCGGCCTGCCGCAGGACCATCGGCCCGACAAGGGCATCCCCTTCAACCAGATCCCCGCCTGAGGAGCCTCCCCATGAAAATCGATTCCAGCATATCGGCCGTGGTGACCGGCGGCGCATCGGGCCTCGGCCGCGCAACCGCTGACGCGCTGGCCGCGTCGGGGGTGAAGGTCGCGATCTTCGACATCAACGACGCGCTCGGCGAAGAGGTCGCGGCGTCGATCGGCGGGCTGTTCGTGCATGTCGATATCACCGACGAGCAATCGGTCCTCGACGGCTATGCCAAGGCGCGCGCGGCGCATGGGCAGGAGCGCGTGTGCGTCCACTGCGCGATGACCTCGCGCCGCGGCAAGACGCTCGCCTATGACAAGGAAACGGGCAGCTTCCGTCGCACCCCGACCGAGGATTACGCCTATGGCGTCGCGGGCATTTTGACCGCGAGCTATCGCATCGGTTCGATCGCCGCCGAAGGCATGGCGACGCTCCCCGAAATGGAAGACGGCGAGCGCGGCGCGATCATCTTCACCGCCTCGGTCGCCGCGCAGGACGCACAGATCGGACAGGTCATCTACGGCTCGGCCAAGGCGGGCGTGAACGGCCTCGTCCTGCCGATGGCGCGCGACCTGATGGACCTCGGCATCCGCGTGAACTCGATCATGCCCGGCGTGTTCGGCACGCCGCTGCTCGGCAATATGAACCCGAAGGTGAAGGAAAGCCTCGAAGCCTCGGTCCCCTTCCCCAAGCGGCTCGGCAAGGCCGAGGAATATGCGAGCCTCGCGATGGAAATGGTCCGCAACAATTATTTCAACGGCCAAGCGGTCCGCCTCGATGGCGCGATCCGCATGGCCCCCCGTTAATCTCTCCCGACGAAAGGAATTTCCCATGGCCGAAGCCTATATCATCGACGCCGTCCGCACCCCGCGCGGGATCGGCAAACCCGGCAAGGGCGCGCTGTCGCACCTCCACCCCCAGCATCTCGCCGCGACCGTCCTCGCCGCGATCCGCGACCGCAACAATCTCGACACCGCGACGGTCGACGACATCGTCTGGTCGACCTCGTCGCAGAACGGCAAGCAGGGCGGCGACCTCGGCCGCATGGCGGCGCTGTCGGCGGGTTATGACACCAAGGCATCGGGCACGACGCTCGACCGTTTCTGTGGCGGCGGCATCAGCTCGGTGAACTTCGCTGCGGCGAGCGTGATGAGCGGTATGGAAGACTGCGTCATCGCGGGCGGCACCGAGATGATGAGCTACACGACCGCCCATGCCGCCGAACAGGCGAACGCCGGCCTGCCGCCACGCCTGATGGGTTCGGGCCACGAAGCGCTCGACGAGCTTCACCCGCAATCGCACCAGGGAATTTGCGGCGACGCGATCGCGACGATCGAGGGCATCAGCCGCGAGGATCTCGACGCACTCGCGCTCGTCAGCCAGCAGCGCGCCGACCGCGCGATCAAGGAAGGCCGCTTCGCCAAATCGGTCGTGCCCGTGCACAATCCCGACGGCAGCGTCGCGCTCGACCGTGAGGAGTTCCCCCGCCCCGAAACCACCGCGGAGGGACTAGCGGCGCTGAAACCGAGCTTCGCCGGCCTCGCCGATTTCGACATGGGCGGCGGCTTCACCTTTAGGAAGCAGGTCAACCGCCGCTATCCCGATCTCGAAATCCAGCATTTCCACCATGCCGGCAACTCGTCGGGCGTCGTGGACGGTGCGGCGGCGCTGCTCCTCACGTCGAAGGACTATGCCGACAAGCATGGCCTGAAGCCGCGTGCGCGCGTCGTCGCCTATGCCAATATCGGCGACGATCCGACGCTGATGCTCAACGCTCCCGTTCCGGCGGCGAAGAAGGTGCTCGAAAAGGCGGGGCTCAAAAAGGAAGATATCGACGTCTGGGAAATCAACGAAGCTTTCTCGGTCGTCGCCGAGAAGTTCATTCGCGACCTCGACTTGCCCCGTGAGAAGGTGAACATCAACGGCGGCGCGATGGCGCTCGGCCATCCGATCGGCGCCACGGGATCGATCCTGATCGGCACCGCGCTCGACGAGCTCGAACGCTCGGGCGGCCGCTATGGCCTCGTCACCATGTGCGCCGCCGGCGGCATGGCGCCCGCGATCATCATCGAACGCATTTAAGGCACAGGAGAGCATCATGGCCGGGCCGTTGAAGGGTATCAGGATCATCGAATTTGCCGGCATCGGTCCGGGTCCCTTCTGCGGCATGATGCTCGCCGACCATGGCGCCGAGGTGATCCGTATCGATCGCCCCGGCGGCTTCATGGACCCGCGCGACCCGCTGAGCCGTAACCGCACCTCGATCGCACTCGACATGAAGAATCCTGACGCGGTCCGCATCGCGCGCGAGCTGTGCAAGAGCGCCGACGGGATCATCGAGGGCTATCGCCCCGGCGTGATGGAACGGCTCGGGCTCGGGCCCGAGGTGCTGCTCGCCGACAATCCGAAGCTCGTTTACGGCCGCATGACCGGCTGGGGTCAATTCGGCCCCTATGCGCAGGCGGCGGGTCACGACATCAACTATATCTCGCTGTCGGGCGTCCTCCACGGCATCGGCCGCGCGGGCGAAAAGCCGGTGCCGCCGGTCAATTATGTCGGCGACTTCGGCGGCGGCGGCATGATGCTCGCCTTCGGCATGTCGAGCGCGCTTGTCCACGCCGCGCGTACCGGCGAGGGGCAGGTAATCGACTGCGCGATGACCGACGGCTCGGCTTTGCTTGCCGGCATGACGTGGGGCTTCCTCGCCTCGGGCAGGCTGAAGGACGAGGCGGGCGTCAACATGCTCGACGGCGCGGCGCATTTCTATGACTCCTATGTCTGCGCCGACGGCAAGTTCATCTCGATCGGGTCGATCGAGCCGCAATTCTATGCGCTGCTGCGCGACAAGACTGGGCTGACCGACGACCCCGACTTCGACGCGCAGATGGACCCATCAAAATGGGGACCGCTCAAGGACAAGCTGACCGCGCTGTTCCAGACCAAGACGCGCGACGAATGGTGCGCGATCATGGAAATGACCGACGTCTGCTTCGCGCCGATCCTGTCGCTGGACGAAGCGCCGCAGCATCCGCACAATGTCGAGCGCGAGACCTTCCTGACCGTGGGCGGCGCGACCCAGCCTGCCCCCGCGCCGCGATATTCGGCAACGGTCAACGACACGCCGCGCCCGGCACCCGCCGTTGGCGGCGATGGCGATGCCGTGCTGGCAGGGCTCGGTTATGACGCCGACAAGATTGCGGCGCTGCGCGAAGGCGGCGCGGTCCGTTAGGGCTCAAGCACCGCGCGCGGCCATCGCTTCCCACAGGCCGCGCCCGCCGAAGCCGGCGACCTGACGCCCGAGAATTTGCGCCCAATGGGCGTCGTTGCCGTGCGTGCCGCGCCAGCGCATCAGCGGGATCGTCACGCGGTGGAGGTCATATTCCTCGGTAAAACCGATCGCACCATGGACCTGATGTGCGACGGCGGTGACGACGCCGACCGCGCGATTGGCGCGAAGCTTCGCCGCAGCAATTTCGAAGCCGGCGGCCGACGGATCGAGATCCACCGCGTCGAGGCGCGCCGCTAGCGCCGCCGCCGCCGCATCGACCGCGCGCACCTCGCACGCCATCACGGCGAGCGATTGCTGCACCGCCTGGAACTTGCCGAGCGGGCGACCGAATTGCTGGCGCATGTTCACATGGTCGATCGACAGGGCCAGCGCCTGCCCCATCGCGCCCGCCATCAGGCTGACGGTCGCGGCCGCGCACAGGACCTCACCGGTGCCGGGTAAAATGGTTTCGGCAATCGGCAGATCGGGCACAATCACGCCCGCAATTTGCAGCACGGCGTTCACGTCGCCCCAGTCGCCGCCGAAGCCGCCGTCTTCCTCGGGAACGAGCAGCAGGCCGAAACCAGCCTCTTCGACCGGCGCGATGCCAGCGGCCGCGGCATCGACGAACACCGCGCGCGCGGTATCGCACAGCATGTCGCGCGCCGCGCTCACCGAAGGCCCAGCCCGCGTGCGATGATCCCGCGGATCACTTCGCGCGTCCCGCCGCGCAGTGAAAAGCTCGGCGACGCGATGAGCAACGCGCGGAGCAGTTTCGCGAGATCGTCGGGATCGTCCCAGCCGCAAGTCACGATCGCCTGCACGCGGCGCGGCATATCCTGTTCGAAGGCATTGCCCAGTTCCTTGACCACCGACGCCTCGACCATCGGATCCTCGCCCGCCGCGAGCTTCGCCGCGGTCGACATCGAGAGCTGGCGGAGCGTCCACATTTCGGCGGTGAGTTCGCCGATCAGACCCGCGACCGCCGGATCGGGGGCGGGCCCCGCCGCATCGATCAACGCGACCAGCAGCGCGTGGCTCGACAGATAGCGTTCAGGGCCCGATCGCTCGAGGCCGAGTTCGGCGGTAACCTGTTTCCATCCCTGCCCGCGCTCGCCGACCAGGGCGCCGTGCGGGACGAGGACGTCGTCGAAGAAGACTTCGTTGAAATCATGATGCCCCGCCATGTCTATGATCGGGCGGATCGTGATGCCGGGGGTGTCGAGGTCGATCAGCAACTGGCTGAGCCCTGCATTGCGCTCGCTGCCTTCTTCGGTGCGAACGAGCGCGAGCATGATGTGTGAGAAATGCGCGCCGGTGGTCCAGATTTTCTGGCCGTTGATGCGCCAGCCGTCGGCGGTCTCGCGCGCTGTCGTTCGCACGGCGGCGAGGTCCGAACCGGCGCCGGGTTCGGAAAGGCCGATGCAGGCGTAGAGTTCGCCTTTCGCAATGCCGGGCAGGTAACGCTGCCGCTGTTCCTCGCTGCCATAGCGCAGGATCAGCGGCCCCGTCTGCCGGTCCGCGATCCAGTGCGCGCCGACCGGGGCCCCCGCCGCGAGCAATTCCTCGATCACGACATAGCGTTCGAGCGGATGCCGGTCGCCGCCGCCATATTGCGCGGGCAGCGTCATGCCGATGTAACCCGCGGCGCCGAGCGCACGGCTGAAATCCGCATCGAAGCTCGCCCAGCAATTCGCTCGTGCCACGACATCGCCGGTCGGCTGGTTCATCGCAAGCCAAGCCCGTAAATCGGTGCGCAGTGCCGCAACATCGCCGGGCGGATCGAACGGATAGAGCGCAAAGCCTTGCATGTCGTACCAGCCATGCAATAGCTTTGGTTAGGCAGCAAAGGATAATTGAAGATGGGCGAATTTTTGAGTGTCGAGCGGCGGGGCAAGATCGCGATCCTGACGATGATCAAGCCCGAAAGCATGAATGCGATCGGCACTCACGAGGATTGTCAGGACATCATCGACACGCTGCGCACCCTCGGCGACGACCGCGGCGTCAGCGCGATCATCCTGACCGGCAGCGGCAAGGCGTTCAGCGCCGGCGGGAACCTGAAAGGCATGCAGGACCGCACCGGCATCGGCGTGCTCGACCAGCCCGATTCCACGCGCGCCAATTACCGCAAGGGGGTGCAGGCGGTGATCCGCGCGCTGATGGACTGCGAGGTGCCGATGATCGCCGCGGTCAACGGCCATGCGATCGGGCTCGGCTGCGACCTTGCCTGCACCTGCGATATCCGCATCGCCGCCGAAAGCGCGAAGTTCGCGTGCAGCTTTATCAAGGTCGGGATCGTCCCCGGCGACGGCGGCGCCTGGCTGCTCCAGAAGGTGCTCGGCTATCCGCGCGCCGCCGAACTTTTCCTGACCGGCGACCGCTTTGACGCGGTGCAGGCAAAGGAATATGGTCTGGTGACGGACGTCGTGCCCGATGCGGATCTGCTCGACCGTGCGATCGCCATCGCCGAGCGGATCGTCTGCAACCCGCCCCGCGCGCTGCGTCTGACGAAGCGTTTGCTGCGCGAAGCGCAGCACAGCCGGATGAGCGATATTTTGGAATTGAGCGCAGCCTATCAGGCGATCGTCCATGAAACCGCGGATAACCGCGAGGCGATCAATGCGTTCGTCGAAAAGCGTCCCCCCATGTTTACAGGAGAATGACCATGCTCGCCGAGCGTGTCCTGCCGCTGTCCGGCATCCATAATTTCCGCGACTATGGCGGGTACGCCGTCGATGGCAACGGGCGGCTGCGCGACGGGATGCTGTGGCGTTCGGCGCATCACGAGGCGGCGACCGACGAGGATCTGACGGCGCTCGACGCGCTGGGGCTCGAGACGGTCGTCGACCTCCGCGGTGACGACGAGCGCGAACTTCATCCGTGCCGGCGCTCGGACAATTTCTCGGCGCGTGTGCTGTTCGCGGGCGGCGTGACCGCAGGCCTCGCGCCGCATCTGCAGGCGGCGGGCGGGACGATCGACGTCGCGACGGCGCGCGAGCGGATGATCGATACCTATGCCGGGATGCCCTATCGCCCCGCGCTCGTCGCGACACTGCGGCTCTATCTCGCCGCGCTGTCCGAATATGATGCGCCCAGCCTCGTCCACTGCGTCGCGGGCAAGGATCGCACCGGCTTTGCGGTTGCGATCGTCCACCGGCTGCTCGGCGTCCATGAGGATGATCTGATGCACGATTATCTGCTCACCAACACCGCGGGCAAGATCGAGGAACGCATCGCACAGGGCGCTGCGCATATCCGTTCGCGCTATGGCGCCGAAATCCATGACGATGCGATCCGCGCGCTGATGTCGGTCAACCCTTCCTATCTCGACGCCGCGCTCGCCACAGTGCGCCGCGACCATGGCGATATCCCGACCTATGCCGAGGCGGTGCTGAACTTCACCCCCGAAATGCGCGAAGCGATGCTCGACCGGCTGGTGGTCTAGGGGTCTATTCGCCCCTCACCAGCACCCCTCCCTGGACCACCGCGTCGACGCTTTCGAGCTGGCGCACGTCGGCGAGTGGGTCGCCGTCGACCGCGACGATGTCGGCATAGCGCCCGACCGCGATCGCACCGACGTCCTGCTCGCGGCCGAGCGCCTCGGCGGCGCTCTTGGTCGCAGCCTGGATCGCTTGCAGCGGGGTCATGCCGTAATCGACCATGACGCGGAACTGCTTGCCGACGTCGCCGTGCGGCATCACCCCGGCGTCGGAGCCGAACACCATGCGCACGCCCGCCTTCACCGCTTTGCGGAAATTGTCGCGCTGGATCTGCGCGATCTCGCGGTCCTTGCGCAGATTGTCCTCGAGCACGCCGTTCTTCGCGCCTTCGGCCTGGGTATATTCGGTGTTGTAGATATCCATCGAGAACCACACCGGCCGCTTGCGCGCCACCGCCATGCGGATGCCCTCGTCGTCGACCAGGCTGACATGTTCGATCGTATCGATTCCTGCGGCGATCGCGGCGCGGATGCCCTCGGCGCCATGCGCGTGGGCGGCGACGCGCAGCCCCCATTGATGCGCCTCGTCGGCGATGGCGGCGAGTTCCTTTTCGGAGACCTGCAACTGACCCGGCTCGGTGTTGCGCGAAAAGACGCCGCCGGTCGCGCAGACCTTGATCACCTCGGCGCCATATTTGCGCTGGCGGCGGACCTGATAGCGAAGCTCGTCGGGCGTATCACCGATGCCCTCTTCCTTGCCGTCCTTCTTCTCGAGGCTGGGCGGCAGGTAAGTGCTGTCGCAATGACCGCCGGTCGCGCCGAGCGCATAGCCAGCGGGGACGATGCGCGGGCCGGTGGCATAGCCCGCGTCGATCGCCTGCTTGAGCCCGATATCGTTGCGGTCGCTCGACCCGACGTTGCGCACCGTCGTGAAGCCCGCGCCGAGCATGTCGTTCGCATTCTTGACCGCGGTCATGCCCCAGAAGCTGTCGGTGAATTCGAGCCCGCGATAGCCGCCGATGTCGGCGGGACCATCAAGATGGACGTGCATATCGATTAGCCCCGGCAGCAGCGTCTTGTCGCCGAGGTCGACATGTTTGACGTTCGATCCCCAGCGCACCGTGCGCGCGTCGGCGATGTTCGTGATGCGGCCGTCGGCGCCGACGAAGATCGCGGGATTGTCGACCGTCTTGCCGGTCAGCACATCGACGTAACGCGCGGCGGTGATGACGGTCTGGCCGGCACCGTCCTGCGCCCGCACCGGGAGCGCGGCGGCTCCCGCCAGCGTCGTCGAGACAAAGATGATTCCCCGCAGAAAACTGCCGAACTTCACTCGCGATTGCATGTTTTTCCCGCCCCTTTTCAGTGCCCGCAAAATAGATGGCAAAACGGGACTTAATAGGACAGCAGAATTTTCACGCGGCGGTGATTTTATGTCGTGCCAGATAGTCGTAACCGGGACGGCAGGCATCGGCGACCGCCCGCCCCTCCGCCGTCAGTTCGGGTTGCGGTTTGTCGGGCGGACCGAATCCCGTACTCGACGCGACGGCATCGTACCAGTGCGAGGCCCAGACGCCATCCGTGTCGTGAATCCCGGCTTTCCAGCGCAGCATCGCGGGGTCCCATGCGATGTCGAGCGCCGCGCACAATTTCTGCAGCATCGCCGACGGATCGTGCAATATGTCGGCGCTGTCGATCACCGGCGGCGCGTGGCCAAGCCGGTCGGCCTCGCGGTCGAAAAATTCGACCTGCTTCGCGGTGCCGAGGTGATCGGGGCGCACCGCAACGCGCTTTGCCGCATAGCTCGCGATCACGCGCGCGGGGTCGCGGATCAGGAAGGCGTGGCGCAGGCCGGGAAGATCGTCATAGGCGATCGGGCCGACCATGTGGTGCGCCATATGCTTCTGGTACCAGAGCTTTGCGCCCGTCGGACAGGCGCCGGTCATGCTGCGCGCGACGCCATCCCAGTCGCAGTCCATCGACGCCATGACCGCGTCCATCATCGGCTGCGGATCGCCGGTTTCCTTAAGGTACGCGCCATAAAAGGGCTCGTCGCTGACGAAGCTGTCGGTGCGGCTGCCGAAACTGCGCATCATCGCGGTGGAGAGGTTGCGCGGCCCCGACCACATTGCGATGCGAACGCACTCGCTCACGACCGCGACTGCTCCGCGATGTCGCGCTCGATCAGCGCCTTGTAGAGGGTTTGCAATCGCTCCACCATCGCCCCCCTGCCCTCGGTCAGCTTACGCCCGTCGACCGTGTGCGCGGGTACGACGCCGGCGAAGGTGCCGGTGACGAACGCCTCCTCGGCACCATAGACGTCGGTGAGCGAGAAATTCTTCTCATAGACCGGAATGCCGTTTTCGCGGCAGATACGGATGACATTGCCGCGCGTGATGCCGCCGAGGCAGTAATCGCCGCTCGACGTCCACACCTCGCCCCCGCGCACGATGAAAAAATGGGTCGAATTGCACGTCGCGACGAAGCCGTGCGGGTCGAGCATCAGCGCCTCGTCGGCGCCGGCCTGTGCCGCCTGGATGCACGCGGTGATGCAATTGAGCTTCGAATGCGAATTGAGCTTGGGGTCCTGTACCGCGGGGTCACCGCGCCGGACATGGACGGTGAAAAGCGACAGCCCCTTCTCGACCGTCGCGGGGAGCGGATCCTTGTGCTCGGCGATGATCACGATCGTCGCGGGCGAGATGACGACACGCGGGTCCTGATAGGGCGTCGAACGAATGCCGCGCGTCACCATCAGGCGGATATGGCAATAGTCCATGCCGTTCGCGTCGATCGTGTCGTAAAGGCGCCGTTCGAGCGCGTCGCGCGTGATCCCGATATCCATCGCGATCGCCTTCGCGCCTTCCCATAGCCGATCCAGATGCTGGTCGAGGAATGCCATGCGCCCCTTGTGGACGCGAATACCCTCCCACACGCCGTCGCCGAGCATGAAACCGCTGTCGAACACCGATACGCTTGCCTGCGCCCGGGGAACGAGGGTTCCGTTGACGTTGATGAGGATCGCGTCGTTGCGCGGATCGGGAATGAAATCGTGGGTGCCTTGAGCCATGCCGCAAGGTTAGCCGTTGATCGCCGTCTGTCGAGAGGAAAGCCCGGCCCACCACGCGCCGAGCAGCGCGAAGGCGGTGCCGAGCATCGTGCCGCCCGCGATGTCGCTCGCCCAGTGAACGCCGAGCATGATGCGCGAGAAGCCGTTGAGGATGATCATTGCCACGGCGAGCGTCCAGGCGAAGGGCCGCCAGCGCGCCGGCGCGAGCCAGGCGAGGAGCAGATAGACCACCGCCGCGCTCGTCGCGTGGCCGCTGGGGTAGGAGAAGCTCGTCTGATGGTCGAGATGGTCGATCAGATCAGGCCGCGCGCGGCCGAAGCCGAGTTTGAGCAAGCTCGACGCGAGGTTCGAAAGCAGCGACGCGCCGCCGAGCGCGACCGCGCAGCGCGGCCCGCACCAGTGCCAGACGAGCGCGCAGAGCAGGATGACGATGATCCAGCGCGGGGTGCCGCCGCCGATCCAGCTTGCGCCTTGCATGAAGGCGATGAAGGCGGGGTCGCTTTCGTCGATGCGCAGCGAAAGCAGGTGCGACACCTGCCAGTCGGCATCCTGCGTCCAGCCCGCACCGACGGCGAAGCCGAGCGCGACGACGGCAAGGATCAGCGCGATCGCGGCAGCCACCTGCCTTTGGTTGCGGGTCCTCGTCACTACCGGCGTCACGACCAGTCTCGCCGTGCCGTTCGCGCCGCCGATTGGCGCCAACTGTCCAGATGGGCTGCGAAACGCCGCAACTGTTCCGCCCCGCCGTCGAAGTCATTGTCGATCAAGTGTATTTCCTCCATCGAACCATCGGCGCGGTAGCGAAGGTAAAGGCCGTGCCGCAGGCGGGCGCCCAGCTTCGCCGATGCCGGGCCATCGCCCGGGAGCCGGTCGGCGCGGTCGAAAAGCGCCTCGGCGATGGCATCGAGCGGCAGCGGGTTCGGCCGGGCGCCATAGCTCGGGTGAAAGCGGAGGGCCCCGTTTTCGATCTTCGCCGCCTCGCTGCGCGTGAGGCCCCGGAGGCCGTGCCGGCCGACATAGAAGAGGCAAACCCCGCCCGCGATCATCAGGAACGGGGCCTTGAACGGCGCCAGCGGGTCGCGATGCGGCGCCGGCGCGGGCAGCTCGATATCGGGCAGGCGGACGGTCCGCGGCGGCGCCTCGCGCTCGGCGTGCATCAGGCCGGCGACGGCGAAAGCAATCGCCGCCATCCCCAGGAAGAACAGCGCCTTGAGGACGCTGCCCGTCCGGGAGAAATGAAGGATCGACGGGTTCAAGCGCGCCTAGGGCCAGGACCCGTTAATCGCACGTTCGAGGCGTCGAAATGGCGAAGATATCGGGTTCGGGTGGATGCAGCGGGTAGCACCGCTACTCGCAAGGCCGCGCGGGCCCGAGATCGAAGCCATTTCGACGTCCCTTCGGGATTTGACCGATTTTGCCCATGGCTTCGTCGGCAAGTCTTGAAATATTGACATATTCCTACGCCTCGCCTCCTAGCCCTGAGCAAAATCGCTTCAAACCTCGAACGCGCAATTAACGGGTCCTGGCCCTAGATATGCAGCGGACGTCCGAACGCGGCGAGCACGCCCTCGTGCATCGTCTCGCTGAGCGTCGGGTGCGGGAAGACGGTACCGATGAAATCATCCTCGACCAGTTCGGCGGTCTTGCCGATCGTATAGCCCTGGATCAGTTCGGTGACTTCGGCGCCGATCATGTGCGCGCCCAGCAGTTCGCCGGTCTTGGCGTCGAACACGGTCTTGGTGAAGCCTTCGGACTCGCCCAGCGCGATCGCCTTGCCGTTGCCAATGAAGGGGAAGGTGCCCGCCTTCACCTCGTAACCGAGCTCCTTCGCCTTGGCTTCGGTCAGCCCGACGCTGGCGATCTGCGGGCGGCAATAGGTGCAGCCGGGGATGTTGCGGACGTCCATCGCGTGCGGGTGGTTGCCCGCGATCGCCTCGACCGCGATGATCGATTCGTGCATCGCCTTGTGCGCGAGCCACGGCGGCGCGGTGACGTCGCCGATCGCCCAGAGGCCGGGGACGTTGGTGCGGCACATCGCGTCGGTGTCGATATGCCCCTTGGTCGTCTTCACGCCGAGCGCTTCGAGGCCGATATTCTCGGTGTTCGGAACGATGCCGATCGCGACGATCGCGTGGCTGAACTCGGCGGATTGGACCTTCCCGTCCTTGCCCTTGATCTTCGCCGAAACGCCGTTGGCCGTCGCCTTCAGCTCTTCGACCCCGGCGCCGGTGTGGATCGTCATGCCCTGCTTCTTGAGCGCCTTTTCGAGGAAGGCCGAGACGTCGGCATCCTCGACGGGCACGAGCCGGTCGAGCATTTCGACGACGGTCACTTCGGCGCCCATGTCGCTGTAGAAGCTCGCGAATTCGATCCCGATCGCGCCCGATCCGATGACGAGCAGTTTCTTTGGCATTTCGGGCGGGACGAGCGCGTGGCGATAGGTCCAGATACGCTTGCCATCGGCGGGCGCAAACGGCAGGTCGCGGGCGCGCGCGCCGGTCGCGACGATGATGTTCTTCGCGGTCAGGGTCTCGCTGCCCTTCTCGCCCTTCACCTCGAGCTTACCCGGACTCGCGAGCTTGCCCTCGCCCATATGGACGGTGATCTTGTGCTTCTTCATCAGGAAGGCGACGCCCTGGCTGAGCTGCTTGGCGACCCCGCGGCTGCGCTTCACCACCGCGTCGATATCGGCGCTGATCTGCTGCGCGATCAGGCCGTAATCGCCCGCGTGCTGCATATAGTGATAGATTTCGGCCGAGCGCAGCAGCGCCTTCGTGGGAATGCAGCCCCAGTTGAGGCAGATGCCGCCGAGATTCTCGCGCTCGACGATCGCCGTCTTTAGCCCGAGCTGCGCCGCGCGGATCGCCGCGACATAACCGCCGGGCCCCGAGCCGAGAACGATGAGGTCGTAGTTGGTGTCAGCCACAATTATCTCCTTGTTCGCCATTCCGGCTCCGGAGTTTGTCGATCAACTCCCAGAACACGGAAGCGGCTATAGCCGCATAGGCGAGAAACCATATTTGCCTTGAATCTTCAGGCCAAACCCAACTGGCCGTGGCGGCCAGAATGGCGAGCGCGAGCAGTCCGACCAGCCAATGCAGAAGCTGTCGAACGAAGCGCATCGCCCTTCCCTGTTCAGGCCACCAGCCCCAGCGGGTTCTCCACCAGTTCCTTGAAGGTCTTCATCAGCAGCGCGCCGTCGGCGCCGTCGATCGCGCGGTGGTCGAAGCTGCCGGTCGCCGACATGACGGTCGCGATCGCAAGCGCGTCGTCGACGACATAGGGCCGCTTCTCGCCCGCGCCGATTGCCATGATCATCGCCTGCGGCGGGTTGATCACCGCGGTGAACTGCTTGATCCCCATCATGCCCATGTTCGAGATCGAGGCGGTGCCGCCCTGATATTCGCTGGGCTGGAGCTTGCCTTCCTTCGCCTTGGCAGCGAGTTCGGACATTTCGGTCGAAATCTTCGACATCGACTTGCCGCCCGCGTCGACGATGATCGGCGTGATCAGTCCGCCCGGGATGCTGACCGCGACCGAGATGTCGGCGCGGCTGTATTTGCGCATCACATCGCCGCCGAAGCTGACGTTGCAGGCGGGCACGCGTTCGAGCGCGACCGCGAGCGCCTTGATCAGCATGTCGTTGACGCTGAGCTTGACGCCGCGGCTTTCGAGGCTCGCGTTGAGTTCGCCGCGCAGTTTGAGCAGCGCGTCGAGGCGGATATCGACGGTCAGGTAGATGTGAGGGGATTCCTGCATCGACTGGCTCAGCCGGCGCGCGATTGTCTTGCGCATGCCGCTGAGCTTCTCGTCCTCGTGCGGGATGCCGAAATCGGGAATCGCGCCGGCGGCTGCCGGGGCCGGAGCGGCCGCGGCCGGCGCGGCGGTTGCGGCCGCAGGGGCTGCGGCGCCCGCCGGGGCGCCTTCGAGGTCGGCCTTGACGATGCGGCCGCCCGGGCCGGTGCCGGTCACGCCCTTGAGGTCGATGCCCTGTTCGGCGGCGAGACGCTTGGCGAGCGGGCTCGCCTTGATGCGGTCGCCCGATGCGGCGGGGGCGGCAGCCGGCGCAGGTGCCGGGGTCGGCGCAGGAGCCGCAGCGGGCGCCGGCGCCGGCGCCGGCGCTTCGGCCTTGGACTCGGCCTTTGGTTCGGCGGCGGGCGCGGGCGCAGGCGCCGGTGCAGCCTTCGCGCTCGACGCATCCTCACCCTCGCTCGCGATCGTCGCGATCACGGTGCCGACCTTCACATTGTCGGTACCCTCGGCGACGAGAATTTGCGCAATGGTGCCTTCGTCGACCGCCTCGAACTCCATCGTCGCCTTGTCGGTCTCGATCTCGGCGAGCAGGTCGCCCGACTTGACCGTATCGCCCTCCTTCACCAGCCATTTGGCGAGGGTGCCCTCCTCCATCGTCGGCGAGAGAGCGGGCATTTTCAGTTCGATTGGCATGTCTAGGCTTGTCCCTGTCAGTCTTGCAGGCGGGGCCTGCCGCTACGGATTCTTCTTCGCCATAAGCCCTGTACCGATCAAGGTCCAGCGGGCCAGCTTGCGTTTCATACGAATGTGACGCACTCTTTGGGCCAAGCAAAAACACGAGGGGTCGGGGTGATGCGGACATATCTGGTGGTGATCGATGACAGCCCGGAGGCGTCGCTGGCGTTGCGCTTCGCGGCGCGGCGCGCGGCACGAACGGGCGGAGGCGTCGTCGTGCTCGCGATCATTCCGCCGCATGATTTCGTCGCCTTTGGCGGGGTTCAGGCGACGATCGAGGCCGAAGCGCGCGAGCATGCCGAGGAACTGACCGCCGCGGCTGCCGATGCGGTGGTGCAGGAAGCGGGCGTGACGCCGCAGATATTGATCAAGTCGGGGAAGCCCGTGGAGGTCGTGCGCGAATTGATCGGCGCAAGCGACGAGATCGCCGCGCTGGTCCTCGCGACGGCGCCATCGGGAGCGCCCGGGCCGCTGGTCACGCATTTCACCGGACAGGATGCGGGAACCCTCCCCTGTCCGGTGATGCTGGTGCCGGGCGGGATTGATATCGCCCGGCTCGACGCGCTGAGTTAGGACCGGGTCGCTATTCAGCCCCTGGCGGCCTGCAAATGGCGGCCTTCCGCGCTTCCTGTGCTCACGTGCAAGAAGCACGCTGCGCTCCGGATCACGGAAAACCACCATTTTCGACTCTCCAGGAACTGAATATCGGTCGGTCCTAGGCGGCCGCGACGCGCGGCGTCGCCACCGCTTTCCATTCGAGGATCGCGAAACCGAGCACGCCAAAGGCCTGCGCGACGACCACCGCGATGCCGATGCCGGTCATTCCCGCGGCAAAACTCGCGACGACCGCGAAGCTCGCGGCGACCCAGCCGAGATTGCCGACCGCGATCAGCTTGACCAGCGCGGCGTTCGGCACCTTCTGCAGCGCGGCAACGACCATCAGCAGCGCGGCGGCGAGACAGATCCAGCCACCGATCGCGACGACATCGGCGGGCAGGCCGAGCAGCGCGCCGACCGGCGTCGCGGCGAGCAGGCCGATGGCGAAGACGCCGGTGCAGGTCACGGCGTCGGCGATGAGGATATTCTTGAGGTTGCGGATCGACATAGTGATTCTCCTTTCGACCCGCCCCAATTGGACCGCGAACGGAATGACGTCGATTACGCCAGAGGTAATGGAAAAACCGAAGCCGGGGGTATAGCGGACGTTACGAAGGAGAATGATGATGAAGCCCGCAGCCCTTGGCGAACAGCTCCGCGAATGGCGCGTCCGGCGCCGGATGAGCCAGATGGACCTCGCGCTCGACAGCGAGATTTCGACGCGGCATCTGAGCTTCATCGAAACGGGGCGTTCGAAACCGAGCGCGGCGATGCTACAGCGGCTCGCCGATTGCCTCGAGGTGCCGCACCGCGCACGCAACGCGCTGTTGCTCGCAGGGGGCTATGCCCCCGACTATCAGGAGCGGCCGCTCGACAGCGCCGAGATGGCGGGGATGCGGGCGATCGTCGAGCATGTGCTGAAAGGGCATGAGCCCTACCCCGCGCTCGCGGTCGATCGCCACTGGAACATGGTCGCGGCGAACGCCGCGGTTGCGTTGCTGATGCAGCTCGCGGCGCCCGAATTGTTCGAGCCGCCGGTCAATGTGCTGCGCGTCGCGATGCACCCGAAGGGACTCGCCCCGCACATCGTCAATCACGGCGAATGGCGCGCGCATCTGCTCGAACGGCTCGATCATCAGATCGATGCGAGCGCCGATGCGGGATTGATCGCGCTGCGCGAGGAGCTTGCGGGCTATGGCGCCGGCGCCGACGCGCATGAGGGCAGCGCGGCGAACGGCATCGCGGTGCCGCTGATCCTCGACACGCCGATGGGGCAGATTCGCTTCGTGTCGACGGTGACGATCTTCGGTACGCCGGTCGACATCACGCTGTCGGAACTGGCGATCGAGGCCTTCTTCCCGGCCGATGCCGAGAGCGCGGCCCTGTTGCAGGCCATGGCGGGATCACAATAAAACGTTATCGCCGCCTTCGCGGGGACGCCGATGTTACAACTCGCTGGAGCGAGCCATTTTAATCGTCCGGCTTGGCGCCTTGCGTCACTATTATCAGCTCGTTGCCCGAAATATTCAAGTCACGATGGTCTTTACTGGACAAGCACTCTTCTTAACAGATAGGAGCGGGTTCAAGCGGGGGCTAAGTGATTCAAATCCGGATATTCGTAGCGGCTATGGTCTCGGCGATCTTTGCCACGACCGGCTACGCGCACGAAGCAACGAACCAGGCAGAGTTTGTCGCACGGGGCTCCGTGGAGCAGCCGGCCAGCGTCACCCTTTCGGCTGCCCAGCTTTTCAAACTGGCTGACGAGGCACGAGCGCGGCACGATTTCGCAACGGCAGAAACCGTCTACCGGGCGCTTGCAAAGGACCGCGACCTCGAACTGCGCACCGAAGCGCGGTTCCGCCTCGGCATGATGCTGGCCGACGACCTTAAGCGCTATTCGGATGCGGCGATAGAATTTCGCCGCATTCTCGACGACAAGCCCGACGTCGGCCGGGTACGACTTGAGCTGGCGCGCATGCAGGCCGTGCTCGGCGACCTTGGTGCGGCGCGAAGGGAGTTGCGCGCTGCCGAGGCCGCCGGCCTGCCGCAGGAAGTGGAACAGCTTGTGCGCTTCTATTCGCGCGCGCTCGATGCGCGCAAACCCTTGGGCGGTTCGATCAAGGTGGCGCTGGCACCCGACAGCAATATCAACCGTGCCACACGCTCCGATACGCTAGGCACGGTTATCGGTGACTTCATACTCGACGAGGCGGCGCAGGCGAAATCGGGGATCGGTCTCGATCTCCAGGGGCAGGGTTATATCCGCCTCGGCATCGAGCCCGGGGCGGACCTTCTGGTACGGGCCTCCGGCAGCGCCCTGCTTTATCGCGCCGCCGACTTCAACGATGTCAACGTCGGCATTCAGGCCGGCCCGCAATATGTATGGGGCGGCAACCAACTCACTTTTTCGTTCGGGCCGTCGTGGCGCTGGTACGGGCGCAAGCCCTATAGCAGGACGATCGGCGGTAACGTGAGCTGGCGACGCCCGACGGGCAAGCGAAGCCAGGTGCGGATCGACGGAGGCATCGCGCATCAGACCAACAAACGTAACCCGCTTCAGACAGCGGATAACTTCACCCTGTCAGCAAGCTTCGATCGGGCGTTCAGCGCACGAACGGGCGGTGGGCTGCAGATATACGGGTTCCGCGAGGCCGCGCGCGATCCGGGCTATTCGCTGGCTAGCGGAGGAGCCTCGATCTATTTGTTCCGCGAGCTGGGGCGCGCCACCGTGATCGGCACATTGGGGTACGGCCATCTCGAGGCTGACGCTCGACTGTTTCTCTATCCGGAACGCCGGGTCGAGGATCGTTACAATGCCAGCCTCGCGGTGACGCTGCGGGCTTTGCGTCTTGGTGGCTTTGCGCCGCTGGTGCGCCTCAATTGGGAGCGCAACCGCTCTTCGATCGAAATTTACGACTATCGCCGCGTCGCTGCCGAATTCGGTGTCACATCGGCGTTCTAACGGGGGATTTTCCATGCGATCTGTACATTCTAAAAAGCTCGCGGCGATGGTTTCGTTGACGGCGCTGAGCTTGATGCTGGCCGGCTGCGGTGGCGGCGGCGGCGGTGGCGTCAGTTCAACACCCGTTCCGACTCCTGCGCCCTCCCCGACGCCGGCACCTACCCCGACGCCCACGCCTACTCCGACGCCTGCTCCTACTCCTACTCCGACGCCCACCCCGACGCCCACTCCTACCCCGACACCTACGCCTACTCCTACCCCGACGCCCACACCCACTCCGACGCCCACCCCGACGCCCACTCCTACCCCGACACCTACGCCTACTCCTACCCCGACGCCCACACCCACTCCGACGCCACCCAAAATAGTCGGAAAACCAACGGTCAATTCGACATTTGTGTCTTCGGCCAACACCGCCAGCGTCGATTATGATGTCGGCCGGGCTCAACCAGCGTCCGGCGGTGCGGTGGCGGATGCCAAGCTGTCGTATGACGCCAGCACGGACAGCTTCACCCTCGATGTCGGCTCAGAGCAGCTGGTGTTCGGACCGGGCGATGCGAAGACCCCATCCTCCAACCTGCTTCGTTATGAAAAAATTGATGGGAACAAGATCACGCAGCTGGACCTCGATTGGGGCATGCGATCCGACTGGACCACGACCCCCGATTATGTGGCACTCGGCCAGCTCATTTCCCGGCAACGCGACGTTACCACCGGCATCGATCGCTATCGGTCGATCGATTTCGCCTTCGGCCATCCCAGTGTCGCGTCCGCCGTGCCCAAGTCCGGGAACGCCGCATATGACCTGACCTTCAGCGGCACTCGTTCCTCCAATGCCACGGGTAATCTGCTGGATATAGGAGGGCGCGGAACGGCGCTGGTCGATTTCGGAACCGGGCAACTTGAAATATCGGGTCAGACTTCGTCCTTCAATTTCCTCGGCGATGGCATTTCCGGTGCCGAGAGTCTCGGGGAGGTCAGCGCGAGCGGTGCGATCATCGCCGACGAAAATCGCTTTGCAGGCACCTTCACTGCAAAAGCGGGAGCTTCCGACACCTATACGGGCGACATGACCGGATCTTTCTTCGGTCCCGCTGCTGAGGATATCGGCGGGACGCTCTATGGTGCCTCGGGCTCGCTATATTATAGCCTCGCTTTTGCCGGCTATGGCCTGCCGGAGACCGCAGCCGGCGACACACTCGCCAATCTGAAAGGAGTGACGCGGTTCCGGACGGTCCGAACGACCATCTCGCTGCCTCGCTCGGAGCTCTTGAACCCGCCATTGGGGGAAACGATCCTCTACAACGCCGACACCGGAACCTATACGGTTCCCAGTCGGCCGAATCCGGGACTTACGCTTGCAATCGGCTCCGCCAATCGCGCTGCGGACAAGGACGCGGGCGACTTGCGTGCCTATGCGGGGACAGCGGAGGTCGCCGGTACGATGATAGATTATTCGGTTGGCGTGTTCGACGGCGATGCCGATGACATCGAATTGACATATGCCAGTTTCATGCGCGTTTTCACGCATCGCGATGGCGATAGCGGCAGCGACGGCCTCGAATATATCGGCTTCGGCAGCTTCACTCCGCCCGATCAATTGCCGCGGAGCGGCAGCGCCACCTATGCCGGACGCCTTTTCGGCGATATCGACGACGGTTCGAAACTTATTGCCTCGCTCACCGGCCGATCCGATCTTACAGCGAACTTCGGAACGGGGGAACTGACGGCGAGCCTGTTCCCTACCCGCGTTGCGCCCGACGGAGGTCTGACCACGCTTGGCCGGTATGATTTCGCCGGGTCGATCGACGCTTTCACCGCTGCCTTCACCGGAGCATGGAATTTAGGTACCGGGAGCCTGGCCGGTCGTTTTTACGGCAACGCTGCCCAAGAATATACGGCTGTTTTCAACATTAAAGATCCAGCGGTGGGCAATATGACAGGCATCGCTCTAGGTAAGCAAACGGCCCCGTAGGCAGCCGGTCGTCATCGTCTAGCGAACGCAAATCCGGAAGCACTAGCCGGACGATAACATCGACGTCCCCGCCTTCGCGGGGATGTCGAGAGAGACTATTACCGCTTCCGCCCCTTATGCTTGATATTGGCGGGGCGGCCGCGCTTGCCGACCATATGCTTTCCCGCCTTGTCCTTGCCGGTTCTCTTCAGGCCGTCGCGTCGCGGCGGGCGGTTACGGAAACCGCCTTCGGGCGCGTCGGGCAGCTCGAAGCGGAGTGCGCCGCTGATCGGATTGGCATCCATCAGCCGCAGTTCGATCCGCTGTCCGACGGTATAGCTTACCCGTCCATGCTCGCTGTCGAGCGTTCGCGCCGCCTCGTCGTAGAAGAAGCGTTCGCTGCCCAGGGTCGAGACCGGCACGAGCCCGTCGCCGCCGAGCCCGTCGACGGTCGCGAAAAAGCCGAAGGGTTGGACCCCGGTGATGCGCGCGACGAGGATTTCGCCGGTCTTGGTCGCGAGGTAAGCCGCAACATAGCGATCGACGGTCTCGCGCTCGGCCTCCATCGCGCGGCGTTCGAGCGCGCTGATCGTCTCGCCGATGCGCGACAATCCTTTGGCGTCGGCCTCGCCCAGCCCGGTGCGCGCCGGCAGATCCTTGGGCTTGCCGGGCACTTCGAGGCGGTAGCCGTCGACGAGCGCGCGGTGGACGATCAGGTCGGCGTAGCGGCGGATCGGCGAAGTGAAGTGCGCGTAGGAACCGAGCGCGAGGCCGAAATGGCCCGCGTTGGCGGGTCCGTAATAGGCCTGCGTCTGGCTCCGCAGGATCGCCTGCATGATCTCGGGCAGCCGGTCGTCTTCCGAAAACCCGTCGATCAGACGGTTGAACACCGCCGGCGTGATGACCTGCCCCAGCGCGAAGCTCTGTTCGAAGGTTTCGAGATAGTCCTTGAGGCTCACGAGCTTCTCGCGGCTCGGCGGTTCGTGGATGCGGTACATCACCGGCGACTTCTTCGCCTCGAGCGCCTTTGCCGCCGCGACGTTCGCCGCGATCATATAATCCTCGATCAGCCGCATCGAATCGAGCCGGTCGCGGACGCGGATCTCCGCAATGCCGCCCTGCTCGTCGAGGATCACCTGCCGCTCGGGCAGGTCGAGGTCGAGCGGCGCGCGGGCGGCGCGAGCCTTCGCGAGGAGCGCCCAGCACGCCCACAGATTTTTGAGCGTCGGGAGCACGTCGGCGTCCCATTCCTCGCGCGGCGTATCGGCGTCATAGGCCGTCTGCGCATGTTCATAGGCGATGTTCGCGCGCAGCCGCACGAGCGCGCGCGTGAAGCGCCATGACGTCACCTTGCCATGCCTGTCGATCACGAGATGGCACGCCATCGCGGCCCGATCTTCGCCCGCCTTCAGCGAACAGACGCCCGCCGAGAGGGTTTCGGGGAGCATCGGCACGACCTGATCGGGGAAATAGACGCTGTTGCCGCGCCGCCGCGCCTCGCGGTCGAGCGCGCCGTCGGGGCGCACATAATAGCTGACGTCGGCGATCGCGACGATCGCGCGGAAACCGCCCTTGTTGCCGGGGTCTTCGTCGGGGACCGCCCAGACGGCATCGTCATGGTCGCGGGCATCGATGGGGTCGATGGCGACGATCGGCAGGTCGCGTAGATCCTCGCGGCCGTCGGGGGTGAGCGGAAGTTTCGCCGCCTTCTCCGCCTCGGCGAGCGTTTCGCCGTCGAAGACATGCGGAATTTCGTGTCGCGCGATCGCGATCATGCTCAGCGATTTGGGCGCGAAGGGATCGCCGATGCGGTCGATGACCTTCGCCTTGGTCGCGGGCCCGCGTCCCGTCAGTTCGGCGCGCACCAGATCGCCGATCTTGGCATCGCCCTTGTCGGCGACCGCGAAGTCGAAGCGCGCGCGCTTGTCGGCGGGACGGAGCCAGGTCATCGGCTTGCCGCCCGGCCCCACATCCTCGACGAGCACGCCGATCACCATCTCGGCGCTCGCCTGCAGCCGTTTCATCGGGTGCGCGACATGGCCGCTGCCGCGTTCCTCGGTGCGGGCAAGGATGCGGTCACCGACGCCGAGCGCGCCTTTGCGTCCCTGCTCCATCACGCGGAGGCGCGGCGCGGGACCGGCGCCTTCCCAGCGGTCGGGCACCGCCCAGACGTTGCTGCCCTCGATCGCCGCGACGCGCAGCACGGTCACGCGTGGCAGGCCGCCATGTTTGTGAAAGGCACGGCCCGGCGCCAGATCGACGAGCCCCTCGTCGGTCATATCCTTGAGCAGCGCCTTCAGCGCGATCTTGTCATTGCCGTGGAGCGCGAAATGCTTCGCGATCTCCCGCTTTCCGACGGGCTGATCGGACGCCGTAATGAAGTCGAGAATCTGTTGGCTGCTGGGCAAGCCGGGCGAACTATTCGAACGTTTTTTCATTGGCCGAAAGCTATAAGCGCGCCGGCGGGCTTTACCAAGCGATAGCACGCGCTCGTCATCATCAGCCGTAAGCGATCCAGCGCCCCGAGGCGCCCGCCGCGAGCCAAAGGAGCAGCGACGCGGCGGCCATCGCCTGCGCCGGGCGCGGCGCTCCGTCCGTCCAGCCCGCGATGCGCGCGCGCCATATCCACCGAAAGGCGACGGCGTTCGCCAGCGCCGCTGCGATGATGATCAATTTTCGTTCGAAAATGGCCGATCGGGCTAGCGCCGCGCCGTCGGCGGCGAACAGGACCGTGCCGCTGGCCACCATCAGGGCCAGCCCGCCGATGGCGACGGGCGTCAGCGCGCGCGACAGTTCCGCCATCGGCAGGCCCCGCCACAGGCCGATGAACCGCAAGTCGACGACGCCGATGCCGCCGACCAGCATGACGAGGCCCAATAGATGCAGCGTATTGGCGACGGGATAGACGAGTGCCGATCCGCGCGACCAGGGTCCGACGCCGACCGCATCGAGCCACGCGGCGGCGGCGGTCAGAACGGGCTCCACGCGCCCCCCCTCAGCGCAGTTCGACCGTCTTCTTGCCGATCATCACGCGCTCGACACGCATTTCGGTGGCGCCGTCGCGCCGGAGATAGCCGGTCAGGCGAAAGCGTTTGCCGGGCTCGACCTCGGCGCGCGTCAGCCCGCGCGCTTCCATGCGGCCGACCGGGGCCAGGATGACGTCCCAGAGCTTGCCCTTCCAGCGCATTTTGGCGCTGCCATGCGGGTTTCCCCACGACAATTCGGTGAAAGACGCGGTCAGGGTGACCGGCTTGGTCTCGTCATAGGACGACCAGCCATGATGGGCCGCGGCGGGAAGCGCGGCCAAGGCCAGCGTCGTTGCCGCGATCAACAGGGGGTAGCGCATCGACAGTCTCCTTCGAGCCCCTCGATGCGAAGGCTAGAACGCCGCACCCCCTAGCGCAAGGTCGCCGATCAGTAAGTCCGCCCGATCAGCACGCGCTCAACCGCCGGTTCACCGGTGAAGAAGCAGACGCCGTCCGCTGGCGCGGCGTCGAGCGGCGTGTTGCGCATCGTCAGCTTGAGCGCCTTGAGCTGCTCGACGATCTTGTCGAGCTTAGCGCCGCTCGGACGCGACCATTGCACCTCGGCCCAGCCGACGAACTTGTCGTCGCCGGCGAAATGCGCCTTCAGATCGGTAACGTCGCGGCGGATATTGGCGTGGAGCCGCTCGCGCGCCTCGCCGTGAAGGCTCGACTGGATATCCTCGAGCGTCGCGACCGCCTCGGCGACGAAATCGCCTTTGGCGACGAACGCCGAGTTGAGCTTGCCGTCGTCCTTGTAGAGCCGGTCGCGGCGGATCACCGCGACATTGCCGCCGGCGACGTCGCGCGGGCCGACCTCGACGATGAGCGGCGCGCCCTTCTTGACCCAGCCCCAGCGCTTGGTCTGCGCCTTGTTTCCTCCGGTGTCGAGCAGCACGCGCACGGGTTCGCGGAACGCGTCGAGTGCCTTCAGCTGCGTTTCGAGGTCGCGGCAATAGTCGAGGATCGCGGTATCCTCGTCATTGTCGCGGAGCATCGGCACGATGACGATCTGGTGCGGCGCGATGCGCGGCGGACAGCGCAGCCCATCGTCGTCGCCATGCGTCATGATCACGCCGCCGATCATGCGCGTCGACGTGCCCCAGCTCGTCGTGTGGCAGAGGCTGTGTCCGCCGTCCTTGTCCTGATAACGGATGTTCGCGGCTTCGGCGAAGCCGGTGCCGAGATAGTGCGAGGTGCCGGCCTGCAGCGCCTTGCCGTCCTGCATCATCGCCTCGATCGAATAGGTCGCGACGGCGCCGGGGAAACGCTCATTCTCGGGCTTCTCGCCCGCGATGACAGGCATAGCGAGCACGTCCTCGGCAAAGGCGCGGTACATTTCGAGCGCGCGCAGCGTTTCGGCCATCGCGTCGTCCTTGTCGGCATGCGCGGTGTGCCCCTCCTGCCAGAGGAATTCGCTCGTGCGTAGGAACATGCGCGTGCGCATCTCCCAGCGCACGACGTTGGCCCATTGGTTGACCTTCAGCGGCAGGTCGCGCCAGCTCTGCACCCAGCGGCTCATCGCGCTGCCGATGACGGTCTCCGAAGTCGGTCGAACGATCAGCGGCTCTTCGAGCTTCGCTTCCGGATCGGGGACGAGCTTGCCTTTGCCGTCGGCGATCAGCCGGTGATGGGTGACGACCGCCATTTCCTTTGCGAAACCATCGACATGGTCGGCTTCCTTCTCAAAGAAACTCAAGGGAATGAAGAGCGGGAAATAGGCGTTCTGGACGCCAGCGTCCTTGATCGCGGCGTCCATCACCGTCTGGATACGTTCCCAGATGCCATAGCCCCACGGCTTGATGACCATGCAGCCGCGCACTCCCGATTCCTCGGCGAGGTCGGCCTCGGCGATGACGTCCTGATACCAGGCGGCGAAGTCGGCCTGACGGGTTACGCTGAGCGCATGCTTGATCATCTGTCCTGTTTTCTGTGCTTGGGAGCCGGCAGAGCGGCCCCGGTTATTTCTTGGCGAGCTCGGCCTTCAGCTCGGCGATTTCGGCCTTCAGCGCGGCGATCTCGGCATCTTTCGCCTTGCTGTCCGCGGCGCCTGGCATAAAAGCCCCCGCTGCCTGCTGGAACATTTCCATGTTGCGGCGGGTGAGTTCGGCGAGCGGGTTCGCGCCGAGCGCGCCTTCGAACGCCGAACGCACATCCTGCTGGTTCTTGCGAAACGCCGTCATCGAGGCTTCGAGATATTGCGGAACCATCGACTGCATCTTGTCGCCGTACATGCCGATCAGATGGCGCAGGAAATTGACCGGCAGCAGCGTTTCGCCGCGCGTTTCCTCGTCCATGATGATCTGCGTGAGCACATTGTGCGTGATGTCCTCGCCGCTTTTTGCATCGACGACGCGAAAATCGCGGCCATCGCGGACCATCGTGCCCAGATCGTCCAATGTGATATAGCAGCTGCGTTCGGTGTCATAGAGCCGCCGGTTGGCGTATTTCTTGATCGTGACGACGTCGTCTTCCGCTGTCCCCTTGGACTTCGCCATTTTCACCCGCGCTCCCTGCATGACCGGAACCTGGCGACCGCGCCGCACCGGACAGGCTGCCGCATTAGCATCAAATTATGATGCATCGCAACAATCGCAGGCCCAAATGCTCCGCAGCGGGTGTCGGCAGGCGAATCGCGAGTAGGCCTCCCCGGCTCGATCGCGACAGAAAGGATGGCGCGCGCCTGCATCCTGTCCGGCAAAATCACTCGGACTGTCGCAGGTGCGACGGCGCGGGCTAAAAAGGACTCTTTTGCAATTTAGTTACACAAGAAACGTTGTTCACGACATTGTCATTCGAACGATGCCGAACTTCGGGCAATTCATGTCTTTCAAAGACAAGCATATTATCCATATGCGTTCCCCAATCACCGACTTTACTGTTGCGCAAATGACACAGGCCGAGCGCCATCGGCGAGGCGTGACATAAAAATGCCACGCGGGACTTGTGCTCGCGGTTTTTTTGCGTCTTTCTGCGGGTAATCCGTTCATTTTCCGATTTTCGAACGGGCTAACCGGGGAGTTACATTGATGAAGAAGTCGCACCTGCTTTTGGGTGCTACCGCCTTTGCGGTAGCGATATCCGTGAGCCAGCCTGCGTTCGCCCAAGATGCTGCCGCGGCGGAAGCCGCTCCGGCGGATGAGGCCACCAGCAGCACTGACACGCAAGCCATCGTCGTCACCGGCTCGCGCATTCGCCGCGACGAGTTTTCGGTCGCCGAACCGATCACCGTGGTCACCGCCGAAGAAATCACCCAGGCGGGCTTTAACAGCGCCGCCGACGCGCTGCAGAGCAATGCCGTCACCCAGGGTGCGGGCCAGATCAACAACTTCTATGGCGGCTTCGTCACCGATGGCGGCACCGGCGCCAACACGCTGGGTCTGCGCAACCTCGGCCCCAGCCGTACGCTCGTCCTGCTGAACGGCCGCCGCCTCGCACCCGGCGGCACGCGCGGTTCGGTTCTCGCGGCCGACCTCAACGTCCTGCCGACTGCGATTGTCAGCAGCATCGAAGTGCTGAAGGCCGGCGCTTCGTCGATCTACGGTTCGGACGCCGTTGCCGGCGTCGTCAACATCATCACCGACAACAAGCTTCGCGGCCTGCACATCGAAGGCCAGATCAACGTGCCGGAAGTCGGCGCGGGCATCGACAAGCGCGTCGCCGCCTCGTTCGGTTTCGAGAGCGATCGCCTCAACATCATCGGCTCGGTCGAATATCGCAAGCGCAACAAGCTGGCGCGGAACGACGTGCCGTGGCTCGACTGCCCGATCGGGGGCTTCCTGACCGGCGAAGGCACCGAATTCGGCTCGGGCGATGGCGTCGGCTTCGACGGCACGTCCTGCTTCACGCTCGACAACGGCGGCGTGACGATCAACACGCTCGGCCTTCCGACGCGTGCGGCGATTGGGCGCACCAGCGGTACGGTCGGCAACTTCAACCGCTTCGTCCCGGCTCCTGGCCAGACCACCGGCCCGTTCCCGGGCTATCTGGGCGTCGGCACCTATGACCGCGACACCTTCGACCCGATCCAGGAAGAAGAGCCGCTGATCACCGAGGCGGAAATCTACACCGGCTATCTGTCGGGCACCTATAGCACCGACATTCTCGGCAGCGCCGAAATCTATGGCGAGGCGCTCGTTACTCGCCGCAAGTCGGCTTCGCCGCTCTATCGCCAGCTTTCGCTCGACTATGTTCAGGGTAGTCCCCTGCTCCCCGTCGAACTGCGCGATGGTGCATTCCTCAACCCGAACGAAACCTCGGGCGGCAGGCTCGTTGCGGCCCGCGGGTTCATCGGCTTCGGGCTCACCGATTCGCGCCAGCAGGTCGATTATGCCCGCGTGTCGGGCGGCATTCGTGGCGACTTCTTCCTGCCGCAGTGGCGCTATGACGCCTATGTCGGCAAATCGTGGAATGATGGCACCTATGAGATCGAATCGTTCCTGATCGATCGCATGGCCCAGTCGCTCGATGTGGTGGATAACGGCGACGGCACCTTCAGCTGCGCCAGCCTTGCGACGAATCCGAACTGCGTCGCCGCGCCGGCGCTTTCGGCCGACGTGATCGGTGGTCGTTTGCCGCAGGATTGGAAGGACTGGATCCTAGTCAACACGATCGGCAAGACGCAGTTCCGCGAAACGACCTTTGCGTTCAACGTCGACGGTCCGCTGTTCGCGATGCCGGGTGGCGACGTTCAGCTTGCGCTGGGCGCCGAATATCGTCGGCAAAGCATCAACGATCAGCCCGACGTAAACTCGCTGAACGGCAATCTGCTCGGTCTCACCGCCGCGACGCCGACGGTGGGCAAGGATAACGTCAAGGAAATCTATGGCGAAATCTTCGTCCCGATCCTTGCCGACACGCCCGGCTTCTATCGCCTCAACCTGACGGCTTCGGCTCGCTATACGGACTATAAGTCCTATGGCTCGGACACGACGTTCAAGATCGCAGGCGAATGGGAACCGATCCGTGGTTTCGGTCTGCGCGCGAGCTATGGCACCTCTTATCGCGCCCCGGCTCTCGCCGAGCAGTTCCTGGGTGCGACCAGCGGCTTCCTGGGCAGCACGCTCGATCCGTGCGATGATCTGCCGCCTCCGGCCGATCAGAGCCCGAACGAGCAGATCGTTGCGGCGAACTGCGCCTCGATCGGTCTGCCTGCCAACTTCCAGCAGACCAGCGGCATCACGACCTTCCGGGTCGGCGGCGCCGATGCGGGACTGGAGGCCGAAACCTCGAAGAACTGGTCGGTCGGCGTGGTCATCCGTCCGGTTCTGCCCGAATCGGTCGGTCAGCTCTCGCTGTCGCTCGATTATTTCGACATCAAGGTCAGCAACGGCGTTGCCGATCTCGATGCCGGGACGATCCTGAACCGCTGCTATGGGGACGCCAATTTCGACCCCAACGCCGGCTTCTGCCGCTTTGTCGAACGCGACGCGAACAACGCGCTGACCGTGACGAGCAGCTTCGTCAACTTGTCGGAAGACATCCGCAAGGGCTTCGAGTTCAACGGTCGTTATGCGCGTGACCTCTTCGGCGGTCGTTTCACGCTGAACGCCAACGTCACCAAATATACCGAGCAGTCGAGCCGCCTCTTCCCCGAAGAGTTCCTGACCGACATGAACGGCACGGTGGTGAACCCGGACTGGGTCGGCAGCTTCGATGCCACCTACCGGTTCGACAACGTCACGCTGCGTTATGGTCTTGACTGGATCGATGGCGATCGCGACCGGACGTACGAGTTCTTCGCCTATGACGAACTCACCGGCGTGTCGGATCCGGAACTGGTTCAGCTGTATCGTGATAATTATTATCTCGAAGCGGCGAACTACTTCCTCCACTCGGCTTCGGTGCAGTTCAACATTGCAGAGAAGTATGAGCTGACGGTCGGTGTTCAGAACCTGTTCGACACCCAGCCGCCGCGTATCTCGGCAGTCGGTTACACGACCATCGGCAACGCGCCGCTGTATTCGGGTTACGACTATCGCGGCCGCACGTTCTTCGCGAACGCGTCGTTCCAGTTCTGATCTTCACCGATCGGAAAAGAATTTGGGCCCCGAACGCAAGTTCGGGGCCCTTTTCTTTTGTCCTGTTCAAGGAGCCGATCGCGCCGTCATAGCCAATCGCGTTCGAACCGCGCACCTAGTCCTGTCAGCAGCTCATATTGCGAAAGACCGCAGCGCACCGAAGTCGATGGCAGATCATAGTCGAGGGCCAGCCAGTCGCCTTCGTCGATCGCGCGGACATCGCTGACGTCGAAGGCGATCAGGTCCATCGATACGCGGCCCACCAGCGGCAGCATATGCGTTTGCCACCTCGCAAAGGCGCCCGATCCGGCATGGCAACGTAGATAACCGTCGGCATAACCCATATTGGCCACCGCGATCCGGCTGTCGCGCCCTGCGGTCCAGGTTGCGCCATAGCCGACCGTTTCGCCCTGGCACACCTCCCGCACCTGCAACACGCGCGCCTCGGGGAACGCCACTTGCCGGATATGTCCCGCGGCTTCGCCGCGCGGCGTGCCGCCATAGAGCGCGATCCCGGGGCGCGTCAGATCGAACGCATAGTCGGCGCCAAGGCAGACGCCGGCGCTGTTCGCGAGGCTATAGCGCCGCGCGGGAATCGCCTGCCGGACCGCGCTGAACGCCGCCAACTGGCGCACATTTTGTTCGCTGTCCTCATCGGCCGAAGCGAGATGGCTGTGCAGCGTTTCGATGGTCAGGCCGTCGAGCGCGCCGCCGGTCGCCTCGTCGACGCGAAGCCCGAGGCGGTTCATCCCGGTATCGATCATGACGTCGCACGGACGCCCCTCGCCCGCCTCGCGCCAGCGAACGATCTGTTCGAGGCTGCCGAGTACCGGGCGCACCGGGAGCGTACGCGCGGCGATCACGTCGCTCGCGCCGACGCCGTGGAGGACCGACAGCGATACCCCCTCCGGCAACGGCATCAGCGCGGCGGCCTCGGCCCAGGTCGCGACGAAAAAGTCGCGGCATCCCGCGGCGGCAAGGTACCGCATCACCGCGCGGGCGCCGAGACCATAGCCACCGGCCTTGATCGCCGCGCCGCACGCCGCGCCGGCGCTTTGGGCCGCGAGCCAGCGCCAGTTGGCGACGAGGGCTTCGGATGAAAGACGTAAGCGGAGCGGCGACGGTATGGCGATCATTCCCCGCCCCTATACGGCTTGGCAGGCTCCGCCAATGGGGGCGATCAAACCGCGGGCTTGTCCCATTGCCCCTCGACCGGATCCTTCAGCATGAAGGCCGTGACGAGGAAGGCGACGAGCACGACGCCCCAGGTGTACCAGAGCCCCGCATAGGCGTTGCCGGTTTTCGCGACGATGAAGCTCGCGATCAGCGGTAGAAAACCGCCGAAATAGCCGGTTCCGAGATGATAGGGGATCGACAGCGACGAATAGCGGACGTGCGGCGGGAACATCTCCGACAGCAGCGCCGCGACCGGGCCATAGGTGAAGCCCGAGAGCGCACTCAGCCCGAGCAGCGCGAGGAATATGACGGCGATGCCGCCCGCGTTCGGCACCTGCTTCGCGAAATCATAGCCCGTCGCTTCGAGTGCGGGCCGGAGCAGTTCGGGATCCTCGCTCGCGACCTCGCGGTTTCCGATGCGGATCTTGACGCTGTCGAAGCCGCTGCCGGTCTGAACGATCGCATAAGGCACGCCGAGCTTGGTGAGCTCGCCGAGCGTGCGGCTGCACGCGGTCGCCTGCTGCTGCGCGAACGGGTCGAAGCTGCATTGCGAACCCGTCACGGTCACGGGCGCGCGCTCGGCGGCGGCCGAAAGCGCGGGATTGCCGACGCTGCCCATCCACCAGAAGAGCGGGAAGAGCAGCACCAGCGTCGCGGCATAACCCCAGACGATCGGCTTCTTGCGGCCGATCCGGTCGGAGAGTTTCCCGGCCCAGATGAAAAAGCCCATGCCGAGCGCGGCGGCAAAGCCGACGATGATCTCGGCGGCGGTGTCATCGACCTTCATCGGCCCTTTGAGGAACGAGAGGCCGGAGAACATCGCGGTATACCAGATCACGGTCAGGCCCGCGGCGATGCCGAACAGCGCGATGAAGATGCGGCGCGGGTTACCGGGATAGGTGAAGCTTTCCTTGAGCGGGTTTTTGGCAAGCTCGCCCTCCTTCTTCATCGCCTGAAACACCGGGCTTTCGGACAGCTTGAGCCGCATCCAAAGCGAGATGGCGAGCAGGATCAGCGACAGCAGGAAGGGAACGCGCCAGCCCCAGTTTTCCCACATCGCGTCGGGCATCAGCGCCTTGCAGCCGAGCACGACGATGAGGCTCAGCACGAAACCGCCGACGACGCTCGCCTGGATGAAGCTGGTGTAGAAGCCGCGCTTTCCGGGCGGTGAATGTTCGGCGACATAGATCGCCGCGCCGCCATATTCGCCGCCGAGCGCAAGGCCCTGCAGCACGCGGAGCAGGATGACGATGATCGGCGCCGCGATGCCGATCGTCGTCGCCGACGGGATCATGCCGACCCCCGCGGTCGCGATACCCATCAGCGTGACGGTGACGAGGAAGGTATATTTGCGCCCCAGCCGGTCGCCGAGAAAGCCGAACAGCACCGCGCCCAACGGGCGGAAACCGAAACCGACCGCGAACCCCGCCCAGACGAGCAATATTTCGAGAGTCGCGTTATCGCTGGGGAAAAAAGCCTTGCCGATGATCGCCGCAAGCGTGCCGTAGATGAAGAAATCATACCATTCGAACACCGTGCCCGCCGACGATGCGGCAATGACCATGCGGATATCTTTCGCGGTCGGCTGATAGTCCGCGCCATGGTCGGCGACGGCGGCTGCGTCGGTCATAGTCTCTCCCCTGCCCCATTTCCGTTGCCGGGGCTTTGCGCCATCTCTAGCGGGCGCCGGACGGTGCGCAAGCCTTCTTGGCGTAGCGTCATTCCGGTGGCAGACTGGACGCCATGCAGTTCATCGACCTATCGATCCCGATCACCAACGACGTCGTGTCCGACCCGCCGGTGATGCGTCCCAACATCACCTATATGACGCATGAGAACACGTGGGAGCAGATCGCGATGTTCTTCCCCGGGCTGACCCGCGAGGACCTGCCCGATGGCGAAGGCTGGGCGGTCGAGATGCTGTCGCTCAGCACGCACAACGGCACGCATATGGACGCGCCCTGGCACTATCATTCGACCACCGACAGCGGCGCCTCGCCCGCCCCGTCGATCGACGAGGCGCCGCTCGACCTCTTCTTTCGTCCCGGGGTGAAACTCGACTTTTCGGATCGCCCGCACGGCCATGTCGTGAGTGGCGCCGAGGTCGAGGCCGAACTGGCGCGGATCGGCCACGATCTCCAACCGCTCGACATCGTGCTTGTCCAGTCGGGTGCGATCTATGGCACCGACAATTTCACCGATCAGGGCTGCGGCATGGGCGCCGAGGCGACACTGCACCTGACGGAGCGCGGCGTGCAGGTGGTCGGCACCGACGCGTGGAGCTGGGACGCGCCGTTTAGCCACACCGCGAAACGCTGGGCCGAAACGCGCGACCCATCGATCATCTGGGAGGGGCACAAGGCAGGGCGCATCCGGCCCTATTACCAGATCGAAAAGCTCACCAACCTTGCCGCGGTCCCGGCTACGGGTTTCACCTTCAGCTGCTTTCCAGTGAAGATCGAGCGTGCGAGCGCAGGTTGGATCAGGGCGGTGGCGCTGGTGGGCTAGACGTTCCGCGTCAGGAGGATCCAGAGCGTCCAAAGGCTGAGCGCGAGCAGCGTAGCGAAGGTCGCCGCTACGCCGACCTGACGCCCGAGCGGCGCCTGGCCCGGCTCCGATGGCGTGTAAAGGCCGATGATGTGTCCGACGCGGCCGATCAGGAAGATCGCGCCGATGATCATCAGCGCCATATGGTTCGCGCGTACAGTTTCCAGCAGCCCGAGCAGGATGATCGTGATCGGCGCATATTCGGCGAGATTGCCGTGCGCGCGGCTGGCGCTGATCAGCTTGGCGTCGCCATGATCGCCGAACGCGGCCTTGAGGCGCAAGCGCTGGCGGACGGTGTCGATTGCGGTGACGAGTAAAAGCAGCGCGCAAACGGCCGCGACAAAAGCGGTAACCGGTAAAGTCATCGTCCCTCTCCCCTGTGTCGCGCGCAGCCTAACCGGCAAGCGCGGTGCAGGAAAGTCAGAAGAGGCGCGAGCCGTTCGGCACTTCTTTATCGGGCGCGAAGAGGATCACCGCGCCTTCCGCGTCGGCGAAACCGAGCGTCAGCACTTCGGACATGAACTTGCCGATCTGGCGCGGCGGGAAGTTGACGACCGCGGCGACCTGCCGCCCCGCGAGGTCTTCGAGCGGATAGCGGTCGACGATCTGCGCGCTGCTTTTCTTCACACCGATAGCGGGGCCAAAGTCGATTTTCAGCTTAAACGCGGGTTTGCGCGCTTCGGGAAACGGCTCGGCCTCGACGATCGTGCCGATGCGGATATCGACGCGGAGGAAATCGTCAAAGGTGATCGGATTGGCAGCGCCCGCATCAGATTCGTGGTGCATGTGCATTCCAACAAACTCCGTTTGCCCTGAGCCTGTCGAAGGGCCGTTCTTCCTTTCAACGCCGTAGAGGGAAGAGCGGTGCCTCGACAAGCTCAGCACGAACGGGCTTTGAATTACTCCATTTCCAGGATCACCGCGTCGACCGCGAGGCTGTCGCCCTGCGCCGCGTTGACCGTCTTCACGACGCCCGTCTTTTCGGCGCGGAGGATGTTTTCCATTTTCATCGCCTCGACCGTCGCGAGCGGCTGGCCTGCCTCGACCTTGTCGCCTTCGCCGACGTGCAGCGCGACGAGCAGGCCGGGCATCGGGCAGATGAGGAATTTGGAAAGATCGGGCGGGACCTTCTCGATCATGTGGCCCGCGAGCGAGGCGATATGCCAGGGCAGCACGCGCACATCGTGGATGCGCCCGCGCGTCGTCATCTTCCAGCCCGTGCGTGTCTTCGCGACCTTCACCGCGAGTTCGGTCTCGTCGATCTCGGCGATCACCAGCCGGTCGCCCGGGGTATATTCGAGCGCGATGTCGATCCGGTCGCCCTCGACCTTGATATGCTTCTCGCCCACCTTGACCTTGTGCGCGGCGCCGTCGATCGACACCTGCCATTTGGCGGGCGGTTCGAGCCGGTCGCCGAGCTGGCCGTCGGTGCGCCGCGCGCGGTCGGCCTCGGCGCTCGCCATGAAGCCAGCGATCGCGGCGAGCGCGCGCACAACGTCCGCCCCTGCATCCGCGCCGTGGAAGCCCTCGGGATATTCCTCGGCAATGAACCCCGTCGTCAGCTCGCCCGAGCGGAAGCGCGGATGCTGCATAATCGCCGAAACAAAATCGATATTGTGGCCGAGCCCTTCGAGCTCGAAGCGGTCGAGCGCCGCAATCTGCAGATCGGCGGCTTCGTCGCGCGTCTCGCCCCACGTCACCAGCTTGGCGATCATCGGATCGTAGAAGATCGACACCTCGCCGCCCTCCTCGACCCCCGCATCGACGCGCACGCCATCGACCCCGCGCTCGTCGCCTTCCCACGCCGGAACGGGGGTGCGATAGCGCACGAGACGCCCGGTCGAGGGCAGGAAACCGCGATAGGGATCTTCGGCATAGACGCGGTTCTCGATCGCCCAGCCGTCGATCTTGACGTCGTCCTGCGTCATCTCGAGCTTCTCGCCCGCGGCGACGCGGATCATCTGCTCGACCAGGTCGATGCCGGTGATCGCCTCGGTCACCGGATGCTCGACCTGCAGGCGCGTGTTCATTTCGAGGAAGTAGAAGCTTTCGCCCGTCGGGTCGGCGCCCGAGACGATCAGCTCGACCGTGCCCGCGCTGTAATATCCGACGGCCTTCGACAGCGCGACGCATTGCTCACCCATCGCCTTGCGCATTTCGGGCGAGACGAAGGGCGACGGCGCTTCCTCGACCACCTTCTGGTGGCGGCGCTGGATGCTGCACTCGCGCTCGTTGAGGTAGAGCGTGTTGCCGTGCTGGTCGCCGAGGATCTGGATCTCGATGTGGCGCGGATTGAGGATGAACTTCTCGATGAAGACACGGTCGTCGCCAAAGCTGTTGAGCCCCTCGCGCTTGGTCGCCTCGAAGCCTTCGCGGACGTCCTTCTCGTCATAGGCGAGGCGCATGCCCTTGCCGCCGCCGCCGGCGCTGGCCTTCATCATCACCGGATAGCCGATCTCGTTCGAAATCTCGACCGCATGTTCGGTGTCGCGGATCTCGCCGACGAAGCCGGGGACGACGTTGACACCCGCTTCCTTCGCGAGCTTCTTCGACTCGATCTTGTCGCCCATCGCGGCGATCGCGTTCACCGGCGGGCCGATGAAGGCGATATTTTCCTTCGCCAGCGCCTCGGCGAAGCTGGTGCGTTCGGACAGGAAGCCATAGCCCGGATGCACCGCTTCGGCGCCCGTTGCCTTGCAAGCGGCGATGATCTTGTCGGCGATCAGATAGGATTCGGACGCGGGCGACGGGCCGATATGCACGGCTTCATCCGCCATCTGCACGAAGGGCGCGCGCGCATCGGCGTCCGAATAGACGGCGACGGTCGCGATGCCCATGCGGCGCGCGGTCTTGATGACGCGGCAGGCGATTTCGCCGCGGTTGGCGATCAGGATTTTCTTGAACATCTCTCTCAATATTCCTCGATCAAATCTTTGAGTTGTTTGATGCGCGCCTCGGTGAGCTGCGACATGCATCCGCTGATCATCATCGGCTCGGCCGAACCGCCGCGCATCGTGTAGCCCTCGCCGGCGCAATGCTTGTCGCGATAGGTCAGCCAGGCGCGCTGCGCGGCGAGGAGCGTGTCGAAATAGCCGGGGCGATTGTCCTGCGAGCGGTCGAAATCGGCGTCGATTTCCTTCATGCGCGCCGCAGTCAGCTTCCACTGGGCGTTCATCGCCGCATCGGCGCGTTCATATTCCTGGTAGGCGCAAGCGTTGAGTTCGAATTGCGCCATTGCGTTGTCGCAATCGACCTCGGGTTCCTGCGCAGCCGCAGCCAGCGCCATGAGCGTTGCCAATATCATTCCGCGGCCTCCAACTCAGCATCCCGCCGCATCGGCTCTTCGCTCTCCATCGGCCGCAGCCCCAACTTGGCAAACAAGGCGGCGTCGGCATTGTCGCCGCGGTTGCCGGTGGTGAGCAGCTTGTCGCCGGTGAAGATGCTGTTCGCGCCCGCCATGAAGCAGAGCGCCTGCGTCGCCTCCGACATGCTCTCGCGTCCTGCCGACAGGCGCACCATCGACTTCGGCATCGTGATGCGCGCGACCGCGATCGTGCGGACGAATTCGATATCGTCGATCTTCGCGAGCGGCGTGTCGGCGAGCATGTCGCCGAGCACGGTGCCCTTCACCGGCACAAGCGCGTTGACCGGCACGCTTTCGGGATGGCGTTCAAGCGTCGCGAGCGCGTGGATGAAGCCGACGCGGTCGGCGCGCGTCTCGCCCAGCCCGACGATCCCGCCCGAACAGACGTTGATCCCGGCGTTGCGGACTTCATCGAGCGTGTCGAGCCGGTCCTGAAAGGTGCGGGTCGAGATGATATTCTCGTAATTCTCAGGGGAAGTGTCGATATTATGGTTGTAATAGTCGAGCCCCGCGACCGCGAGCGTCTGCGCCTGTTCCTTCGTCAGCATGCCCAGCGTCATGCAGGTTTCCATGCCCATCTGGCGCACGCCCTCGATCATCTCGACGATCGCGGGCATGTCGCGGTCCTTGGGGTTGCGCCAGGCGGCGCCCATGCAGAAGCGCTTCGAGCCCGAATCCTTCGCCTGGGCGGCCGCCTGCAGCACCGCGCGCACGTCCATCAGTTTGGTGGCCTTGAGCCCGGAATCCGCCGATTTGCTCTGCGAGCAATAGCCGCAATCCTCGACGCACCCGCCGGTCTTGATGCTGAGCAAGGTGCAAAGCTGCACCTCGCCGCGTGCATGATGGCGGCGATGGACGCCCTGCGCCTCCCACATCAGTTCGTCGAACGGCAGGTCGAACAGCTCGGCGATTTCTTCGCGCGTCCAGTCGGTACGCGGCAGGTCATCCTGTTCGGCGTTGGGAGAGAGGTTCATGTTCGTCGACCCTTTTCGTTATTTGCAGAAGCGCGTCAGCGCGGCGCCATAGAATTCGAACGGCGGTGTCTCGCCCGCAAGCGGTTCATAGCCGCCATCGGCCCAGGCACGGCGATCGGCATAGGGCACCGAGACCTCGCGGCGATCGGCGTCGCTGCCATAATCGCCGACGCTGTAGAGGGTGAGATCGATATCGGCCTCGGGATCGTCGCAATTGAGGCGGATGATCCCCTTGTTCACGAACTTGTCGCTCGTCTCGAAATAGACGTCGCGCCATGGCCCCTTGGAGTTTTCAAGCCGGGCGAACCAGTCGGTGAAATAGACGTCGTCGAGCTGCTGACGATAGACATGCTCAACAGCGATATCCGGGCGAAACGCGCTTTCACGGCCGCCGGCCTCCGCCGCCGCCGTCTGGCTCGCCGCCAGCCCCGCCAGCATCAGACCCAGCGCGCGGATCACGCGGCATCCTCCAGCGGCGGCATATTGTGGCCGAGCAGGCGCAGGACGTCGGCGGCGCATTCGACGACGTTGCTGCCCGGACCATAGATGCCCTGCACCCCGGCATCGCGCAGATACTGATAATCCTGCGGCGGGATGACGCCGCCTGCGATTACTTTGATGTCGCCGCGGCCCGCCTCTTTCAGCTTGCCGATCAGTTCGGGGATCAGCGTCTTGTGCCCTGCGGCGAGGCTGGACGCGCCAACGACGTCGACGCCGCTGTCGAGCGCGAGTACCACGGTTTCCTCAGGCGTCTGGAACAACGGGCCCGAGACGACGTCGAAGCCCATGTCGCCGAACGCCGACGCGATGACGTTGGCGCCGCGGTCGTGGCCGTCCTGCCCCATCTTGGCGACGAGCAGCTTCGGCTTACGCCCCATCCGGCGTTCGACCGCCGCGACGCCGTCGAGCACCTGCTGCCAGCGGTCGTCGCCCTCGTAAGGCGCGGCGTAGACACCTTTCACCGGGGTCGGCTGCGTGCCGTAGCGCTCGAAGCTTTCTTCCATCGCCGAGCTGATTTCGCCAAGCGTCGCGCGGGCGCGCGCGGCGTCGACCGCATGGGCAAGCAAATTGGTCTCGATCGACTGCGGCGCGGCGGCGGCCTTGCGCAGCGCGTCGAGCGCGGCCTGGCAAGCGGCTTCGTCGCGGCTCGCCTTGGTCTTGTTGATCCGCGCGACCTGCGCCTCGCGCACCTTGGTGTTGTCGACCTCGAGCGTTTCGAGCAGGTCCTCGTCCTTCAGGCGATATTTGTTCACCCCGACGATGACATCGTCACCGCGGTCGACGCGCGCCTGCCGCGCCGCGGCGGCGGTCTCGATCATCGCCTTGGGCCAGCCCGCGGCGACGGCCTTCGCCATGCCGCCCTCCTTCTCGACGCGCTCGATGATCTCCCACGCCTTGTCGACCAGCTCCTGCGTCAGCGCCTCGACATAATAGGAGCCGCCGAGCGGGTCGACGACCTTGGTCATCCCGGTCTCTTCCTGGATGACGATCTGGGTGTTGCGCGCGATGCGGGCGGAGAAGTCCGTCGGCAGCGCGATCGCCTCGTCGAGCGCGTTGGTGTGCAGCGACTGCGTCCCGCCGAGCATCGCCGCCATCGCCTCGATCGTCGTGCGCATCACATTGTTATAGGGGTCCTGCTCGGTGAGCGAGACGCCCGACGTCTGGCAATGGGTGCGCAACATCTTCGACCGCTCGTCCTTGGCGCCGAGGTTGGTCATCACGCGGTGCCAGAGCACACGCGCGGCGCGCAGCTTCGCGATCTCCATGAAGAAGTTCATGCCGATCGCGAAGAAGAAGGATAGGCGCCCCGCGAACTTGTCGATGTCGAGGCCGCTCGCGACGCCGTAGCGCACATATTCGGCGCCGTCGGCGATGGTGAAGGCCAGCTCCTGCACCTGCGTCGCGCCGGCTTCCTGCATATGATAGCCGGAGATCGAGATGCTGTTGAACTTCGGCATCTCGCGGCTGGTATAGCCGAAAATGTCGGAAATGATCCGCATGCTCGGCTCGGGCGGATAGATATAGGTGTTGCGGACCATGAACTCCTTGAGGATGTCGTTCTGGATGGTCCCGTCGAGCAGCTTGCGTTCGACCCCCTGCTCCTCGCCCGCGACGATGAAGAAGGCGAGGATCGGGATCACCGCGCCGTTCATCGTCATCGAAACTGACATCTGGTCGAGCGGAATGCCGTCGAACAGGATCTTCATATCCTCGACGCTGTCGATCGCGACCCCCGCCTTGCCGACGTCGCCGACGACGCGCGGATGATCGCTGTCATAACCGCGGTGCGTCGCGAGATCGAAGGCGACCGACAGGCCCTTCTGCCCCGCCGCGAGGTTGCGGCGATAGAAGGCGTTCGATTCCTCGGCGGTCGAAAAGCCAGCGTACTGCCGGATCGTCCACGGCCGCCCCGCATACATCGACGCGCGCACGCCGCGCGTGAACGGCGCGAAACCGGGCAGGCCGGGGTCAGCGGTCACGTCCTCGGCCGTGTAGAGCGGTTTGACGTCGATCCCCTCGGGGGTCGCCCAGGTGAGGTCCTTGCCCTTCACTTCCTTGTCGGCGGCGGCGACCCATTGGTCGATGGTCGGCTTGTCGGTCATATGCAGTCTCGTTCATGTGCGCCCCGGCGCAAGCCGGGGTCCAGAAGGCGTGGGCCCCGGCTTTCGCCGGGGAACACGGGTCAGTGCGCCGCTTTCGGCATCTCCATAATCTCGGTCAGCACCCCGCCCATATCCTTGGGGTGCAGGAAAAAAATCAGCGTCCCGTGCGCACCGATGCGCGGTTCGCCGAGCACGCGCTTGCCCATCGCCTCGAACTCGGCCTTGGCTGCGTGGATGTCGGGGACTTCGTAGCACATATGATGCTGGCCTCCTGCGGGGTTCTTTTGCAGGAAGCCGGCTATCGACGCATTACCCGGCAATGGTTCGATCAGCTCGATCTGTGTGCCGTTCAGCGCGCCATCGGCTCCGGGCGTATCGACGAAACACACCTTCACCCCCTGCTCGGGCAGGTCGAACGGCTCGTGAATCTGCGTCGCTCCCATCACGTCGCGGTAAAAGACGATACTGTCGGCGATCGACGGCGTCGCGACGCCGATATGATTGAGGCGACCCAGTTTCATCTCATTCTCCTCAGCAACCCGGAACCTGGTCCTTGCCGACCGGTTCATATTTGCCGCTATTCAGCACATATTGCTGCTTGAAGGACCGCGTGCCGGTGTAGGCGACGGTAAAGCTCTTGTCGGGCACGGCCGCAGCGATCCGGCCTTCATATTCCTGTTCGGTCTGGCCGATTCCGGCGCCCGAGCTCATCCCGTTGGTAAAACCGCCACGGTCGACCGGCCCCTCGGGCGTCAACTCGGTCACCACAGCCGAGCCGATCGCGCAGCCCTGCCACACGCCGCCGCCCGCGGTGATCAGATAGGGATTGCGCCCGAGGAGGTTCGTGAAGGCCCAGCTCGTCGCGGCGTTGCCCACCGTGCCGGTGGCGCCGATCCCGATCCATTCGCCCTGTTTGACCCAGCCCGCAGCGCTCGACTTCAGATAATGGATCGCGTTCAGTCCCCCTTCGCTGTGCCCCGCATCGTCGAGCGACCCGGCGCTCAGCAGCACGCCGACATTATTCGGCAGCAGGTGGATCGCGACCGGGCGGAAACGATAGGCCCGTTCGTCGATCGTCCGGGTGGCCTCTGCCCCGGCGCCTTTGGGAAGCCCGAAGGCCGTGCGGAACGCCATATCGATCGTCGTGTCCTCGTCGCTGCCGAGCGTGATCGGAAAGGCTTCCTTCTCCGCATCGACCGGCGTGTCGGGGTCGAACGCCGATGCTGCCGGCGCCGAAAGTCCGGACAGGAGAGCTGCAAAGGCAAGAACGGATTTACGCATCTCGATACCTCATCTGATAGTCGAACATCGCGGCCGCGTTTCCGGGCCGCAGTCCCTAACTATCTCATCCACAGCGAAATTTTAGTGCCCGTTGTCACAGCGGAATATTGTCGTGCTTCTTCCACGGGTTTTCGAGACTCTTGTTCCTGAGCTTCCGTAGCCCCAGCGCGATCCGCTTGCGCGTGTTGTGCGGATGGATGACCTCGTCGATATAGCCGCGCGAGGCGGCGACGAACGGGTTGGCGAAGCGATCCTCATATTCCTTCGTTCGCTCGGCGATCTTTTCGGGGTCGCCGATGTCGCTGCGGAAGATGATCTCGACCGCGCCCTTCGCGCCCATCACCGCGATTTCGGCGGTCGGCCAGGCGTAGTTCAGGTCGCCGCGCAGATGCTTCGACGCCATCACGTCATAGGCGCCGCCATAGGCTTTGCGCGTGATCACCGTGATCTTCGGCACCGTCGCCTCGGCATAGGCGAAGAGCAGCTTGGCGCCATGCTTGATGATGCCGTTATATTCCTGCGCGGTGCCGGGCAAGAAGCCCGGCACGTCGACGAAGGTGATGATCGGAATCTCGAACGCGTCGCAGAAGCGCACGAAGCGCGCCGCCTTCTTCGACGAATTGATGTCGAGCACGCCCGCGAGCACCATCGGCTGGTTCGCGACGATGCCGATCGTGCGCCCCTCGATACGGCCGAAGCCGCAGATGATGTTCGCGGCATGCGCCGGCTGCACCTCGAAGAAGTCGCCCTCGTCGACGGTTTTGCGGATCAACTCGTGCATGTCGTACGGCTGGTTCGCGTTCGGCGGGATCAGCGTGTCGAGGCTGTCCTCGGCACGGTCATAGGGATCGCTCGTCGGGCGGACGGGCACGCCGCTGCGGTTGTTCTCGGGCAGATAATCGAAAAAATCGCGCGCCGCGAGCAGCGCCTCGATATCATTCTCGAACGCATTGTCGGCGACCGAGCTTTTGGTCGTGTGGGTAATGGCGCCGCCGAGTTCCTCCTGCGTCACCACCTCGTTGGTCACCGTTTTCACGACGTCGGGACCGGTGACGAACATGTAGCTCGAATCCTTCACCATGAAGATGAAGTCGGTCATCGCGGGGCTGTAGACCGCTCCGCCCGCGCAGGGGCCCATGATCAGGCTGATTTGCGGCACGACGCCCGATGCCAGCACATTGCGCTGGAACACCTCGGCATAGCCGCCCAATGACGCGACGCCCTCCTGAATGCGCGCGCCACCCGAGTCATTGAGTCCGATGACCGGCGCGCCGACCTTCATCGCATTGTCCATCACCTTCATGATCTTTTCGGCGTGCCGCTCCGACAACGATCCGCCGAACACGGTGAAGTCCTGGCTGAAGACATAGACGAGGCGGCCGTTAATCGTGCCCGACCCGGTGACGACGCCGTCGCCGGGCACCTTCTGGTCCTGCATGCCGAAATCGGTGCAATTATGCTCGACATAGGTGTCGAGTTCCTCGAACGAGCCTTCGTCGAGCAACACGTCGAGCCGCTCGCGCGCGGTCAGCTTGCCCTTGGCGTGCTGCGCGTCGATGCGTTTCTGACCGCCCCCAAGGGCTGCGGCGGCGCGACGGCGTTCCATTTCGGCGATATTGGCGGACAAAGCGGCTCTCCATCAAAATTCGAAAGCGTCGTCTGCCCGCTTCGCATCGCCGAGGCAAATGTGAATTTGCAAAATTGCGAAGTCCGATTTTGCAAAATTTGTTGCGCGCGTATAGGCTCCTCATCCGTTGGGACAACGTCGAGGCGCAATCGATTACGTCTCAAATCGATTGCGCCTCGGCAACCTGCCGAAAAACTCGAGGAAGGAATGCGATGGCTCGGCAGCGCATTTTTGCCGGAACCCGGCTGAAGCAGCTCCGCTTGGATCGCGGCACGATGCAGGCCGTCTTTGCGCAGCAGCTTGGTATTTCGACTTCCTATCTCAGCCAGATCGAGCACGACGACCGCCCGCTGACCCCCGCGCTTCTCGAACGACTGCAACGCCTGTTCCCGCTCGAATGGGAAGAGGTTGCGGCCGATGCCGGCGATCGCCGGGCGGGTGCGCTGCGCGAAGCCGCCGCCGATCCCCTGTTCGCTTCGGCGCCGCTGCCGCCCGAGCAACTCGAACGCGCGGCGCTCCAGCAACCGCAGCTCGCCGACCAGTTCGTCGCGCTCCACGCCGCCTATCGCCGCGCGGGGCAGCGGCTGCAGATAATCGACGAAGCGTTGACCGGCGGCACCGCCGAGGGGAGCCGTCTGCCGTGGGAGGAGGTGCGCGACTGGTTCCACGATGCCGGCAATTATGTCGACAGCATCGACCGTGCGGCGGAGGCGCTCGCGGGGCAATTGCGCGGCAAGGAGCCTTCGCCCGCGATCGAGACGATCGAGCGGCGGCTCCGCGACGCGCTCGGCATTTCGATCGTCTATCAGCAAAGCCAGGTGCTGCGCGATTTCGATGCGACGATGCGCCATCTGGTGATCGACCCGTCGCAGCCTGCCGAAACCCGGCGCTTCCAGCTCGCGCATCAGCTCGCCGCGCTCGCGCTCGCGAAGGAAATCGCCGCGGTGGTCGAGGCTTCGCCGCTGCGCACCGCCGCCGCGCGCCAATTGCTCCATGTCGGCCTCGCCAATTATGCCGCGGGCGCGGTGCTGATGCCCTATGCGCCCTTTCGCGCCAGTGCCCGCGCGGTGCGGCACGACATCGACCGGCTGCGGCTCGAATATGGCGTCAGCTTCGAGCAGGCGTGCCACCGGCTCTCGACGCTCCAGCGCCCCGGCGCGCGCGGTATTCCGATGTTCTTTTGCCGCGTCGACATGGCGGGCAATATTACCAAGCGGCACAGCGCCACGCGCCTGCAGTTCGCGCGCTTCGGCGGCGCCTGTCCGCTGTGGATCGTCCACGAGGCCGCGGCGATCCCCGACCGCATATTGTTCCAGCTCGCCGAGACCCCCGACGGGCTGCGCTATGTGTCGATGGCGAAGGGCCTCGTGAAACCCTCGGGCAGCTATGCGCGCAGCCCCCGGCGCTACGCCGTCGCGCTCGGGTGCGAGGCGCAATATGCCGGTGATTTCGTCTATGCCGACGGAGTCGACGTCGCGGCACCGCAGGCCGCGACGCGCATCGGCCCGTCGTGCCGCATCTGTCCGCGCGACGATTGCGACCAGCGCGCCTTCCCGCCGAGCGACCGCCCGATCCTCGTCGACCCCGACCGGCGCGACGTCGTGCCCTACCGGATCGGCTAGAGTTTCACGATCCCGCGCTCGATCAGGCTGTGCGCCGTCGCGAGGATCGCTTCCTCGGGCGGGCGCATCGTCCAGCCGAGCGTCGCCATGGCATGGCGGCTGTCGCCGCCGCGAACATTGCCCAGCTCGGCGACGAGTTGTTTGAGTTCGGGGCGCACGAGCGCGAGCAGCTTGAGCAGCCAGTCGGGCATCTTCCGCGTCGGCACCTTCCGCGCCTTGTCGCCAAGGTTCGCGGTCAGGATGTTCGCGACGTCGATCATCTTCAGAAACGGTCCCGAGCAGACATAACGTTCGTCGCGGATCGCGGGGGCGGTGAGCGCGCGATAGTGGAGATCGGCGACGTCGCGCACGTCGATAATGCCGAATCCGATGTCGGGGCACATCGGCACCTTGCCTTCGAGCAACTGTTTGACCAGTTCGATCGAGGTCAAGAGATCGTCCGAAAGCAGCGGCCCGAAGACCGCCGCGGGATTGACCGAGGCGAATTCCATGCCGCCGCCTTCGGCCGCGACCCAGTTGCGTGCCGCGCGCTCGGCGACCGTCTTCGAGCGCGGATAGGGCATCACGGCGGGGTTATCGAGGTTGGTCCAGTCGGCTTCGTCGTAAAGTTCGCGCCCCTTGCCATGGCCATAGGCGATCGCCGCCATCGACGAGGTGAGGACGAAGCGTCGGACGCCGGCCGCCTTGGCGAAGCGCAAGGCGCGGAGCGCGCCCTCGCGCGCCGGGACGACCAGTTCGTCGGCATGCTTCGGAACGCCGAGCGGAAAGGGTGAAGCGACATGCGCGACATGGCTGCATTCCGCCATCGCTTCGGCCCAGCCGGCGTCGCGCTCGAGGTCGGCAGCGAAGAAGCGCAGCTTGCCTTTGTCGACGTTCAGCCAGCCGCGCACCTCATCCTCGCGCTTCAGGCTGCGGACCGTCGTGTTCACGGTCCAGCCATTGTCGATCAACTGCCGGATCAGGAAACCCGCGATATAGCCGCTGCCGCCGGTGACCAGTGCCGTGCCCGCCATACGCCCCTCCCCTGTTTTGGAGCGGGGAGGGTAGCAGGATTATTTGAGCAGGACGAGTTCCTCGGCCATGCTGGGGTGCAGCGCGACGGTGGCGTCGAAATCGGCCTTGGTCAGCCCCGCCTTCACCGCGATCGCCGCCGCCTGCAGGATTTCGGGGGCATCGGGGCCGATCATGTGGAGTCCGACAACCTGGTCGGTCGCGGCGTTGATGATCATCTTGTACAGCGCGCGCTCGTTGCGGCCCGCGAGGACATTCTTCATCGCGCGAAAATCGCTGGTGTAGACGCGGATGCTGCCGAGCTTGTTGCGCGCCTCGGCCTCGGTCATGCCAACGGCACCGATCGGCGGGTGGCTGAACACCGCGCTGGGGACGTTGCTGTAATCGACCACGGTCGGCTTCTCGCCATAAAAGGTATCGGCGAAGGCCTGTCCCTCGCGGATTGCCACTGGAGTAAGCTGGATGCGGTCGGTGACGTCACCCACCGCGAATATGCTCGGTACCGACGACTGGTTCGTCTCGTCGACCTTGACCGCGCCCTTGTCGTCGAGTTCGACGCCGAGTTCTTCGAGCCCCAGATTCTTGGTGTTCGGGGTGCGTCCGGTCGCCATCAGCACCGCATCGGCCTCGATCGCATCGCAGCCTTCGAGATGGACGGTGAGCGTTCCGTCGTCCTTCTTTTCGATCGACTGGAACGGCGCGTTGAACTTGAAATCGATGCCCTTGGTCATCGAGATCTGGAGCAACCGGTCGCGGATCTGTTCGTCATAGCCGCGCAGGATCGTGTCGCCGCGATTGACGATTGTCACCTTGCTGCCGAATTCGTTGAAGATGCCGGCAAATTCGTTGGCGATATAGCCGCCGCCCGCGATCACGACGCGCTTCGGCAGCTTTTCGAGATGGAAGACCTCGTTCGAGGTGATCGCATGTTCACTGCCCGGAAATTCGGGAACGTGCGGCCAGCCGCCGGTGGCGATCAGGATGCGTTCGGCGGTGAGTTCGGTCCCGTCGGCAAGCCTTACCTTCTGCGGGCCGGCGACCGTCGCGCGCGTCTTGAGCACGGTGACCTTGTGGTTGTCGAGCGTCTGGCCATAGAGGCCCTCGAGCCGGTCGACCTCGGCAAGCACATTGTCGCGCAGCACCGGCCAGTCGAACTTGCAGTCGGGCACGTCCCAGCCGAACTTGCGCGCGTCGTGGATATCCTCGGCGAAATGGGCGCCGTAGACGAGCAATTTCTTGGGCACGCAGCCGCGGATGACGCAGGTGCCGCCAACCCGATACTCCTCCGCCACCGCGACGCGCGCGCCATGCGAGGCCGCGATGCGCGAGGCGCGGACGCCGCCCGAACCGGCGCCGATGACGAAGAGATCATAGTCGAAATCGCTCATGGAGTACCCCTGGATTGGACAGGCAGGCATTCGCGCCCGGCGCCTATGTGGTTACACGGGCGCGGCTTGCCAATCGAAATTTGCATTCAGTGCCAGCGGCGAGGCCTTCAGTCGCCGAGCGCCGCCTGCATCAGCGCCTGCGTCGCGGCGTCGAACTCCACCGTGCCTTCGGCAAGGCCTTTCGCCATCTCCTTGCCCAGCTCGACCCCGAACTGGTCGAACGGATTGATGCCGAGCAGCACGGCGTTGGCGAAGACGCGATGCTCGTAGAAAGCGATGAGCGCGCCGAGGCTGCGCGGCGTCACCTGATCGAGCAGAATCGTCGTCGAGGGACGGTCGCCCGGATAGTTGCGCGCGCCATCCTCGCTTGCCCGCCCCGTCATCAGCGCCGCGCCCTGTGCGATACAATTGGCGACGAGCGTTTCGTGATGGGCATCGTCGAGCAGATGATCGGGCTCGCGCGCGACGACGAACTCGACCGGGGTCAGATGCGTGCCCTGATGAAGCAGCTGGAACACCGCATGCTGTGCATCGGTGCCGACGCCGCCCCAGGTGATCGGCGCGGTCTGCTGCGCCACGGCCTGCCCCTCGAATGTCACCGACTTGCCGTTCGATTCCATTTCGAGCTGTTGCAGATAGTCGGGAAGCAGGCGCAGCCGCTCGTCATAGGCGAAAACCGCGCGCGTCTGGCACCCGAGGCGATTGGCGTAGACCTGATCGGCGAAGGCCGCGAGCAGGCAGATATTGTCGGCGCCGTCGGCGAGGCGGAAATGGCGATCCATTTCGGCCGCCCCTTCGAGCAGATCGGCGAACGCATCCCAGCCGAGCGCGAGCGCCGCGGGAAAACCGATCGACGACCAGAGCGAATAGCGACCGCCGACGGTTTCGCTGAACGGCAGGATGCGCGTTTCGTCGATGCCCCATTCCATCGCGCGCTCGGGCTTCGCGGTGAGCGCGATGAAGCGGCCCACCGGGTCCTCGACCCCCGCCTCGTCGAGCCATTGCAGCGCCGAATTGGCGTTGAGCAAGGTCTCGGTCGTGGTGAAGGTCTTCGATGCGACCGCGACGAGCGTATGTTCGGGGCTGAACTTGGCGAAAGCTTCGTCGAGCGCCGCGCCATCGACGTTCGACACCACCGCGACGTCATAACGATCGGAATGACGGCCGAGCGCATCGATGAGCAGGTCGGGACCGAGCGCCGATCCGCCGATGCCGATGTGAAGCAAATGGCGGATCTCGCCGAACGCGCCGGCTTCGATCGCGTCGATCATCATCCGCATGCGCTGATGCAGCGCCTGCGCGACATGGACCGATTCCGGCGCGCCGTCACCGCGCTCGGCGCTATGTTCGGCGGCGCGGTCTTCGGTCGGATTGGCGATGCCGCCCGAAAAGAGCGTCTTGCGCCGGCCCGCGAAACCCTGCGCTTCGGCGAGGCCCGACAGGATGGCGATCGCCGAACTGTCGAGATGCGTCTTGGCGAAATCGAAACGGATGTCGGCGACGCTCCGTACCAGCGCCTGCAGGCGCGTCTCCGGATCGGCCGCAACCAGATCGGCAAGCCTCTGCGGCTGCCAGTCGGAAAGCGCCTGCCAAGCGTCGGGTGCGGTCGTCATCGTTTTATATCCTCGAAGGGGGGAGTGAATCGCGACCTTTCTCTAAGCCCGCCGCCCGCGCGGCGCCAGTGGCGTCCGCCGATATTCGCTTGACGTGGCAACCTATTCATCGCCAATGCCGCAGCATGACCAATGCCAGCTTTGCCGCCGATGTGACGCCTCCCACCGGACCCACGCCGCCCGCCCCGACCCCCGCGCCGGTATCCGCCAAGGAAGAGGCCGTCGATACCGTTCGTTTCCTCGCGCTGCTCGCGATCGCGGTGCTGATTTTCCGCAGCTTTTTCCTGTCGCCCTTCAACATTCCGTCGGAATCGATGCAGCCGCGGCTGCTCATCGGCGACTATCTGCTCGTGAACAAGATGGCCTATGGCTATTCGAAATTCAGCCTGCCGTTCAGCGCGCCGCTGATCCCGGGGCGCATTTTTCCGCGCACGCCCGAGCGCGGCGACGTCGTCGTGTTCAAGGCGCCGCCGGTCAACGACAATGACTATATCAAGCGCGTGATCGGCCTGCCCGGCGACAGCGTGCAGGTGAAGGGCGGCATCGTCTGGCTCAACGGCAAGCCGCTGAAGCGCGAAGCCATGCCCGACTTCGTCATCCCGGTGACGCCGAACATGATCGAAGCCTCGCGCGCGACGGGCACCCTGCCCTGCTATTCGCCCGAGTTCGAGGAAGTCGCCGCCGACGGGACGCGCCAGTGCCGTTACAAGCAGTTCAGGGAAACGCTGCCCAGCGGCAAGAGCTATGCGATCCTCGACATCACAACGATCGCCGAGGACAACACCCCGCTCGTCGTCGTGCCCGAGGGGCATATGTTCCTGATGGGCGACAACCGCGACCGCAGCGCCGACAGCCGTTTCCCCGCGATGGAAAATCAGGGCATCGGCCTCGTTCCCGAGGAAAATCTCGTCGGCCACGCGCTCGTCGGCATGTTCTCGACCGACGGTTCCGCAAGCTGGATCAACCCGATCAGCTGGTTCACGGCGGCGCGCTGGGGCCGCATCGGGGACGGTTTTTGAGCGATACGCTGGACACCGGGGCGCTCGCCGGGATTATCGGCTGCACCCCGGATGATCTCGCGCTTTACGACCTTGCGCTGACGCACGGCAGCACCGGGCGCGCCGATTATCAGCGGCTCGAGTTCCTCGGCGACCGGGTGCTCGGGCTCGTCATCGCGTCGGAGCTTTACACGCGCTTTCCCGCCGCGAGCGAGGGCGAGATGTCGTCGCGGCTGCATGTGCTCGCATCGGGGGCGACCTGCGCCGCGATCGCACAGCGGCTCGACCTCCCCGCGCTGATCCGCTTCGGCGCACAGGCGCGCAACGACGGCGGCCGCTACAGCGACAATATCGCCGCCGACGCGATCGAGGCGCTGATCGGCGCGCTCTATCTCGACAAGGGCGCGGAGGCGGCCCGGCAATTCATCCTGACGCATTGGAACGAAATGATCGACGGGCAGCAGGCGGCGCCGAAGCACCCCAAGGCGGCGCTCCAGGAATGGGCGCTCGCGCGCAAGCGCCGCCCGCCCGAATATGAAATCGTGTCGCGCGAAGGCCCCGACCATGCGCCACGCTTCCGCGTCGCGGTGAGCGTCGGCAAGCTCGCGCGCGCCGAGGCCGAGGGCGCCAGCAAACAGGCGGCCGAGAAGGCTGCGGCCGCGGCGTTACTCGCCGAACTCGAAGGACAGGAAAAATGACCCAGCATTGCGGTTTCGTCGCCGTCGTCGGCGCGCCCAACGCGGGCAAATCGACCCTCGTCAACGCGCTCGTCGGCCAGAAGGTCGCGATCGTCAGCCCAAAGGCGCAGACGACGCGCACGCGGCTGATGGGCGTCGCGATGGACGGCGATACGCAGATCATCCTGATCGACACGCCGGGCATCTTTGCCCCCACGCGCCGGCTCGACCGCGCGATGGTCGCCGCAGCCTGGGGCAGCCTCGAGGAAGCCGAGGCGATCCTCGTGATGGTCGACGCCGCCGCCAAACTGACGGGCCGCGTCGAGCGCGTCCTCGAAGGCATCGCGAACCGGCCCGAGAAGAAATATCTGATCCTCAACAAGGTCGACCTGACGAGGAAGGACAAGCTGCTCACGATCGCGACCGAACTCAATGCCAAGGTCGCGTTCGACGAGACCTTCTTCATCTCGGCGAGCAGCGGCGACGGCGTTACGGAGCTCAAGGCGCACCTTGCCAAGCTGATGCCCGAGGGGCCGTGGCATTTCCCCGAAGACGAGGTCAGCGACGCGCCCGAACGCATGCTCGCCGCCGAGATCACGCGCGAACAGCTCTATCGCCAGCTCCACGAGGAACTGCCCTATCAGTCGACGGTCGAGACCGAGCTGTTCAAGACGCGCCCCGACGGCAGCGCCGAGATCCACCAGCAAATCTTCGTCGCGCGCGACAACCAGCGCGCGATCGTGCTCGGCAAGGGCGGTGCGCGCATCAAGGAAATCGGCGCCCGCGCGCGGGCCGAGCTGACCGAGCTGATGGGCCGCAAGGTCCACCTGTTCCTGCACGTCAAGGTCAAGGAAAATTGGGACGAGGACCGCGGCGTTTATCGCGACATGGGGCTCGACTGGGTCGATTGAACAACAGCAACGAGGGGCTAAAAATGATCAAACCGGCTTCCATCATTCTTTTCGACCGTCTGTTTCTGGGGTCGCTGATACTCGGGGTGCTGAATTTCCTGTTCGCGTGGAGCGACGTATCGGAGAAGCTCGCGAGCATGCCCGAGTTTGCGGCGATGGGCTTTGGATCGGGCTTCATCATCGGCACATTCGCCGTCGGCATGATCATCAACCTGATCATCTGGTATTTCATTTCGGCGCGAGCGAGCAAGATCGCCAAATGGATTTTGGTGGTCTTTTTCGCGATCGGGCTGTTGTCGATGCTGAGCAACCTCAACAATCCGCTTGGCCCCCAAGGCATCTCGCTGGGCGTAGCGATCATCATCACCGTCATTCAGGGCGCGGCGGTCTATATGCTGTTCCGGCCCGATGCCGTGGCATGGTTCAATCGCACCCCGCCGGTCGATCCCGACACCTTCCGCTAGGCGCTAGATCCGGCGGCAATCGTTCGGCGGCGGGTTGCCGTCGAAGCGTGCGGTGATCCAGCCGATCGTTTCCTGCGCGCTGTCCTTCGCGCTCGTGCCATGGTCGCCGGTCATGTCGATCCAGCGTGTCGGCGTGCCGCGCCGGCACGCGGCCTTTGCGAATTTGCGTGTCACCGCGGGCGCGACGATCGTATCCTTGCTGCTCTGCGCGATCAGCAGCGGTCCGGGCACACGCGCCGGGTCGACGCTGTTGGCGCGTTCGAACGCGCCGAAAGGCTCGATCTTTTCGATATCCTTGCCCTTCGTCGCGCGGGCGACGGTCAGGATGCCGAGGATCGTGCGGAGCTTCGGCTTTTTGTGAAACTCGACGCAATTATTCTGCGCCAGCCGGTTGATGATGCCCTGGTTGGTGCGATTGGCGATCGGATCGAGCGAAAAGCCATAGAGCGTCGACCAGCTGTGAAGCGCGAAGGATAGGAGCAGCGCGCGCGCATTTTTGTCGCTGCCTTCGCGCAGATTGGCGCCGAGGTCGGTCGGTGGTGCCGCCGCCGCGGTCGCGACGAGCGTCAGGTCGGGCGCATAGCTGCGCGCGGAGATCGCAGTCCAGAGCGCCGCATGGCCGCCCTGCGACTCCCCCCAGACGGCGAAATTGCTTCCCGCCGCCGCGCCCGGAATTTCGCGCGCCGCACGCACGGCATCGAGCACAGCGTTCGCGGTATCGGGACCGACGAGGAACGGGTGCATCGTCGGGCTGGCGAGGCCGATATAGTCGGGCGCGACGACGACATAGCCGCTGCGCACCGCATTCATTCCCGCCGAATATTCGAAGAAGTTGGGACTGAGCGACGGCGCGCATTTCTCCGCGACACCCCAAGCTCCGTGGGTCCAGGCGATGACGCGGCGCGGACGCGGCGAGATCGTCTCCATCGGCGCGGCGACGATGCCTGTGACGGCGAGGCGCTGGCCGTTGCCGCCCGTCGTCCAATATTGCACGCGCCACGCCTGCGTGCCGGGCGGCGTATCGGTCATTGGTTGTGCGGAGATCAGGTAGCGCGGCGGCTGGGCCGACACCGGTGCGGCTACAAGCGCGAAGAAGGCAAGGAAAGCGGCAAGCAGATAGCGCATGGGCAAGTCTCCCCGATGCGCCAGCCTAACATGAGATTACAGAATCGGGAACGTCGGCCGTAACACTCCCCAACTTCGTCATCCCCGCGAAAGCGGGGACCCAGCGAGCAGCCGTCGCAGCTGGGTTCCCGCTTTCGCGGGAATGACGAGTTCTCGGGAACATACTCCGTTGCTTGCGGTTACTCGGCCTTCTTCTTTGCCGGAGCCTTTTTGGCCGAAGCCTTCTTCGCCGCGGCCTTTTTCTTCGGCGCCGCTTTCTTCTTGCCCTTTGCCGGCCCCTTCGCCGCGCGTGCGTCTATCAGCGCGATGGCTTCTTCGAGCGTCAGCGTTGCCGGGTCGGCGGTCTTGGGCAGCGTCGCATTGGTCGTGCCGTCGGTCACATAAGGACCAAAGCGCCCTTCCATCAGCTTCATCTCGCCGCCGCTCGTGGGGTGCGGGCCGAAGGTGTTGAGCGGCTCGGCCTTCGCCCGCCCGCGCCCGCCGCCATTTGCCGCCTCGGCGATACGGACGACCGCGGCGTTCATGCCGATGTCGAAGATCTCCGCAGTGCCCGTCAGCTTGGCATATTTGCCGTCGTGGAGCAGATAGGGGCCGTAGCGCCCGAGCCCGGCCATGATGACCTTGCCGCTTTCGGGATGCACCCCGACCTCGCGCGGCAGGCCGAGGAGCCTGATCGCATAATCGAGATCGAAATCCTCGCCGGGAATATCCTTCGGGATCGACGAACGCTTCGCCTCCTTGCCATCGCCGAGCTGGACATAGGGGCCGAAACGCCCGCTGCGCTTGGTCACTTCCAGCCCGCTTTCGGGATCGGTGCCCAGCGTCTCGGGCCCCGTGTCGGCGCCGTCGCTGCCGCCCGGTTGCGCGAACTTCCGCGTGAACTTGCAGTCGGGATAGTTGCTGCACGCGATGAACGGCCCGAACTTGCCGCCGCGCAGCGCGAGCCGCCCGGTGCCGCAATTGGGGCAGAGGCGCGGATCGCTGCCGTCGCCCTTGTCGGGGAAGAGATAGGGGCCGAGGAACTCGTCGAGCGCCGCGGTGATCTCCGACGGCTTCTGTTCCATCACTTCGCCGGTGCGCGGCTTGAAATCGCGCCAGAAGCGTTCGAGCACCGCCTGCCACTGCGCGCGGCCGCCCGAGACGTCGTCGAGCTCTTCCTCGAGCCCTGCGGTGAAGTCGTAGCCGACATAGCGTTCGAAGAAGCGTTCGAGGAAGGCCGTCAGCAGCCGCCCGCTCTCCTCGGGGATGAAGCGGTTCTTCTCGACCGTCACATAGGCGCGGTCCTTGAGCACCTGCAGGATCGAGGCATAGGTTGACGGGCGCCCGATGCCGAGCTCCTCCATCCTCTTGACGAGGCTCGCCTCCGAATAACGCGGCGGCGGCTGCGTCTCGTGGCTTTCGACCTCGACACCGGTCTTTGCCGGCGCATCGCCCTTCGCCATCGCGGGCAGCAGGCGCGCATCGTCGTCGTCCGCACTATCGTCGCGGCCTTCGTCATAGAGTGCAAGGAAGCCGGGGAATTTCACCACCTGCCCCGTCGCGCGCATCACCGTCTTGCCGGTGCCGTCGGAAAGGTCGACGCTGGTGCGTTCGAGCCGCGCCGACGCCATCTGGCTCGCGAGAGCGCGCTTCCAGATCAGCTCATAGAGGCGCGCATGATCGCCGCTTCCCGCTTTGTCCTTCGAAAAGTCGGTCGGACGGATCGCTTCGTGCGCTTCCTGCGCATTTTTCGCCTTGGTCTGATACTGCCGTGGCTGGTCGGGGACATAACCGCCGTCATAGCGCGTCGCGATGGCTTTGCGCGCGGCGCTGATCGCGCTGCCGTCCATCTGGACGCCGTCGGTGCGCATGTAGGTGATCGCGCCATCCTCGTAGAGCGCCTGCGCGATACGCATCGTGTGGCTCGCCGAGAAGCCCAGCTTGCGCGCCGCCTCCTGCTGGAGGGTCGAGGTCGTGAACGGCGGCGGCGGGTTGCGCGTCAGCGGCTTGGTCTCGACCGCATCGACGGTGAAATGGCCCGCCTTCACATCGGCCTCGGCGGCGCGCGCGTCGGCCTCGGTCGTGATCGACAGCCGCTCGATCTTGTCGCCCTTCCAACGCGAAAGCCGCGCCTTGAACGGCGTTCCAGACATTTCGAACAGCCCGGTGACCGACCAATATTGCTGCGCAACAAAAGCTTCGATCTCGCGCTCGCGTTCGACTATCATGCGCAGCGTAACCGACTGGACCCGCCCCGCCGATTTGGCACCGGGCAGCTTGCGCCACAGCACCGGCGACAGGGTGAAGCCGACGAGATAGTCGAGCGCGCGGCGCGCGCGATACGCGTCGATCAGATCGTCGTCGAGCGCGCGCGGATGCGCCATCGCGTCGGTCACCGCCTGTTTGGTGATCGCGTTGAAGGTCACGCGGTCGACCGAGGCGGGGAGCGCCTTCTTCGCGCGCAGTAACTCCTGCACATGCCAACTGATCGCCTCGCCCTCGCGATCGGGGTCGGTCGCGAGGATCAGGCGGTCGGCGCCCTTGGCGGCGTCCTGAATTTCCTTCAGCCGCTTCGCCTTGTCGGGGTAAAGCTGCCACTGCATCGCGAAGCCGTCGTCGGGATCGACCGAGCCGTCCTTGGGCGGGAGGTCGCGGACATGGCCGTATGATGCCAACACCTTGAAATCGCGCCCGAGATATTTCTCGATCGTTTTCGCCTTAGCGGGCGATTCCACAATTACCAATTGCATGAAAAAATTCGTTCCCCGAAAACTCTTGCGTACATACGCGCGAGGGTGGCGCGGCTGGCGGGATCGTCAACCGAAAATTTCGGCCGTTTTGGACAGGCGGTTGCCGAACGCAAGATAGAATGTGGTCGCGGCCGCAACGCCGAACAACCAACCCGCCTGCGAAAGGGCGTTGGAAAAGAGCATCCAGCTCCACAAGGCGTCGTCATTCGGCAAGGAGATCAGCGAGCCCGCGGCAATCGGAAGGATTTGCCACAGGAACGCCAGTACCGCAACGATCGCACAGCTCAGCCAATATTGCTCGGTCCGATCCCAACTTGCGGACAGCGCTTCCGACACTCCCATGTCCTCTGCCAGCAGGGTCGGCACGGCCAGATACCAGCGCGCCGCGAGATAGATGCCGGGCAGGATCAGCAGCAGCAGGCCCAAGCCGACACCCAGGCCGAACAGCAACCCCACCCCAAAAACCGAGGCAATGCGCAGGCTCGTTTGCTGCGGCAACTCGACCCCGGCCATGCGCAGGATCGTGAGCGTCGCCCAGGCCTGAAGAACCAGATTTGCAGCCATGAAGGCGAACTGCACGCCGACGAACGCATCGGGATAGCGGGTTAACCCGACATCGTATCCGACGCCCGCAACGACCGATATCCCGTAGATGATCGTGAATGTCGCCGCGTCGGAACGAATTTTTGCCAAAGTATCCCGCGCGACGGGCGCCGCCAGCCTTGCATTGAACTCCATTTTGCACTCCCCCGCCACCTGCACCGCCGGAGAGGTGGCGGATGCTTGCGTCATCCGTCAAGAGGATAGAGCAGGCGCCCGCCATCAGGCCAACACCGCGCGATTCTTGCGCTGGCGGGCAAGGCGCATTGGTACATTTTGCCGAAGCGAAGGTGCCGAGCTGCATCAAGGATGTCGCGTTCGACGATCACCCGTTCTGCCAACTGAAGTCGGCGGGCAGGATGCACTTGCCGGCGTCATATTTGCCGACGCTGCGGATGATTTCCCGATCCTCGGGCTCGATGCGGCGGCCGCTGATCTGGCTGTCGATCACGCGGCGGACCAGCGCATCGAGCCGGGTGACGAGATAGCAATCGATCGCCGGCGGCGCGTGCGGATTTCCGACCCCGCTGTCGTCGGTCAGGAACAGGTAGCGCGACTGCGTCGCCGCCGCCATCGCGCGCATCGCATATTCGGCCTTGTCGGCGACGCCCGACGCGGCGACCGGCGTGATATGGATGCGCTTGGCGCGCGCCGCCTCGGCGGCGATCCATGTGCGTCCGAACTTGTCGTCGTGCGGCGGCGCATCGGCGACGAGCAACAGCGATTTCACCGCATCGGGACGCCAGTCCTGCCCCACCGCCCGGATCAACGCCTGATCCATCGCCTCGGGATAATCGCCGCCGCCGTTCGCCTGCTGCTGCGCCAGCGCGCCCTGCACGCGTCCGATGTCGCGGTCGAAGGCGATCGTGCGCGTGACATAATCGTCGCCGAGGTCGCGGTAGAAAACGAAGCCGATGCGGATGTCGAGGTCGCGGTGCTTCGCGGTGATCGCGCCGATGATCGATCGGAGTTCGGCCTGCAGATAGGCGATCTCGTCGCCCATGCTCCCCGTCGTATCGACGACGAGCATCAGGTCGAGCTTGGTCGCCTTCGTCGCCGCCTGGCTGGCGGTCAGCCCGACGGTCTGGCCGCCGTGCGCATCGGCGACGAGCACGGGCCGCGCATCGGCGATAGTACGGCCGCCCTTGCGCGCCGCGACGGTAATGCGTTCGCTCAACCGGTCGAGCCCAGGGAAGAACACCGCGCTGCCGTCGGCCTGCGTCGCCATGGTGATGCTGTTGCCGTCGGAGCAGGTCACGACGACATCGGCGAAGGGGATCGGCTGGCCGCTGCGGTCATGGACCTTGACCGTCACCACGCGGGTCGTGTCGACGCGCGGCAGCGCCCGCACCTCCTGCCCCAGATCGCCGCTACGGTTCACATAGGCTGCATAAAGCTCGGGATTGAGCAGGTCGCCATGCTCGCCCGCGGTCAATATGCCCGATTGCGGCTGCGGTCGCGGGCGCGGTGGATAGGGAGGCACGATGGTCGGGCTGGTCCGCGCATAGTCGCCCGACGAAGCGGCGGGGGGCGGCGGCGCCGACATGTCGCCCGCGCCGCGCTCGACGCTCGATCCAGTGACCACCACCGCCTCGGCGCCATCGTCCGAATGCGCCTCGGGCGCATAGACGGGGGACGGCGGCGGTGGAGGAGGAGGTGCCGGTGGCGGCGGTGCCATCGGCATCGCTTCGTCGCGCGAGTCGCGGCCGCCCCTGGTCTTGTAGTCCGCGTTCGATTGCTGCTGCGGCCGCGCCTCGGGATCGAGCCGCGGCAAGGGATCGGCGGTGCGGCAAAAGCCCTGCTGGCTTCCGGGCGCCTGCGCGTGGGCAGCGGCGATCGGCATCGGCGTCCGGGCCGATGCCAGGATGGCGAACATCGTGACGCCGGTCAGATATCGGCTACGCATCATCAATCTCCCCGCATGTGATACAATATCATCAGCCTGTCGCTCTGCCACTGAACCGTGGCTGAACCGGGATGAATCGTTATATTGCGGTGGCTTAGGGCGCTGTGCCGGTCATCATACCAGCGAAACCCGCGCCCCTGCATGCCGCTCGATCCGGCCTGCCAGCTCGAGTTCGAGGAGGACCAGCTGGACGGTCGCCGCCGCCTGCCCCGACTGCCGGACCAGTTCGTCTATCGCCACCGGTGTAGGGCCGAGCAGCTCGGCGACGCCGCGCCGCTCGCCCTCCCCCGCCTCGACCGGCGCAGCGGCCGCCGCATAGCGGCGCAACGGTTCGCGAACCATGCGCGTGTCGATCGGCCCGACCGCCTCCAGCACATCGTCGACCGTCTGGATCAAGGTCGCGCCCTCGCGGATCAGCAGGTTGCAGCCCTGCGCGCGCGGGTCGAGCGGTGATCCCGGTACCGCCATCACCTCGCGGCCATAATCGCCGGCGCGCCGGGCGGTGATCAGCGACCCCGATTTCGGCGCCGCCTCGATCACCACGGTGCCGTGCGCGACACCGGCGATGATCCGGTTGCGCGACGGAAAATGCCGCGCGAGCGGCTCGGTTCCCGGCGGCTGCTCGGCGATGAGCAGTTGATCGCTCGCGATCTTTTCCTGCAGCGCGGCATTTTCGGGCGGAAAGGCGACGTCGATGCCGCTCGCGATCACGCCCGCCGTCGCCCCGCCCAGCGCGCCGATATGCGCGGCGGTATCGACCCCGCGCGCCAGTCCGCTGACCACCGTGACGTCGCGCGCGGCCAGGTCCGCCGCAAGCTGGCGCGCGAAGCGGCACGCGGCCGCCGATGCGTTGCGCGCGCCGACGATCGCGACGCACGGGCGCCGCAGCATGGACGCATCGCCGCGCACGATGACGACGGGCGGCGCGCCCTCGACCTCGCGCAGCATCGGCGAATAATCATCCTCGTCGCTAAAGACGTGCCGCGCGCCGAGCGCCGCGACCCGCTCGACCTCGCGCTCGGCGACTTCGAGCGGCGCGATCCGCGCCCGCCCTGCCCCGCCGCGCAGCACGAGGTCGGGCAAGGCGTCGAGCGCGGCCTCGCCCGACCCGAACCGCGCCATCAGCTGGTGCCAGCTGACCGGCCCGACATGCGGTGTGCGGATCAATCGCAGCCGCGCCAGCCGCTCGGCGTGGGTCACGCACGCTCCTTGCCGGCGCCGACGCGCGGCTCGGTCCCGGCGCGCAATCGCGCGATATTCTCGCGATGCCGCCAAAGCACGATCACCGCGAGCCCCGCGAGCCCGATTGCATAGACCGGATAGCCGAATGCCAGCGCCGCGATCGGTGCCGACACCGCGCCGAGCATTCCGCCCAGCGACGAGATGCGCAGAAGCAGGACGGTGCCGAGCCACATGACCGCGAATATCAGCCCGATCGGCCAGGCGAGCGCCAACGCCAGCCCGAGCAATGTCGCAACGCCCTTGCCGCCCCTGAAATTCAGCCACACGGGATAGCAATGGCCGATCATCGCCGCCGCGCCCGCGATCATCGCGGCATGATTGCCGAGTTCGGGAACGAAATGCCGTGCGAGCAACACCGCAACCGCGCCCTTCGCGCCGTCGAGGATCAGGGTCGCCGCCGCCAGCTCCTTGCGCCCCGTGCGCAGCACATTGGTCGCGCCGATATTGCCCGATCCGATCTGGCGCAGGTCGCCCGCACCGAACAGCCGCGTCAGGATCACCCCGAACGGGATCGAGCCCAGCAGGTAACCCGCAGCGATCAGCAAAAAAATCGTCATAAAATCCCTGCTCCGTTCGGCCCCTTTTGCCGGGGTTGGAAAAAGCAATCAACGGATTCGGACAGACGATCGCCGAAATGGACAAATCCGTCGTCCCCGAGAAGCCGGGGCGACGGGCATTGACCTCTCACCGCCGCCTGCTAGGCGACGGACATGCAGTCCCCGCCCGCCAGCGCCCCCCTCCTTTTCTTCGATAGCGGCCTCGGCGGGCTCACCGTCCTCGGCCCGACGCGCGCGCTGCTGCCGACCGCGCCGATCGTCTACGCCGCCGATTATGCCGGGCTGCCCTATGGCAAGAAGAGCGACGAGGAACTCGCCGCGCGCGTTCCGGCGCTGCTCGGCCGCCTCGTCGAGCGGTATCAGCCGCGGCTCGCCGTCATCGCGTGCAATACCGCCTCGACGATCGCGCTCGGCCACGTCCGCGCCGCGCTCGACCTGCCGATCGTCGGCACCGTGCCCGCGATCAAGCCCGCGGCCGAAATGACGAAGACCGGCGTGATCGGCGTGCTCGGCACCGAAGCGACGGTTCGCCAGCCCTATGTCGACGATCTGAGCGCGCGCTTCGCCGACGGAAAGACCGTGCTGCGCCACGGCAGCCCCGGGCTCGTCACCGGCGCCGAAGCCAAGCTGCGCGGCGAGGCGGTCGATCCCGACGTGATCGCGCGTGCGATCGCCGGTCTGCGCGATCAGCCAGGCGGCGATGCGATCGACGTCATCGTCCTCGCCTGCACGCATTTCCCGCTGCTTCAGGACGAATTGCAGGCGGCCGCGGGGCCCGGCGTCAGCCTGATCGACGGCGCCGCGGGCATCGCAAGGCGCATCGCCCATCTCACCCAAGGTCAACTTTGGCCCGACACGCCCCAGCCCGGCATTGCCGTCTTCACTCGCAGCGACGACCGCCCGCCCCCGCCGCGCACCGCGCTCGCGCCCTATGGCATCGGATCGGTCGAAACGATCTAGTTCATTCCGCACCGCCGGCGCACGACGCCAGCCAGGCGCGATCCTCGGGCGCGGGGCCCTGCTCGCCCAGGTCGTCCGCACGCGGCATCCCCAAGTCCCGGCCCGCGCCGGTGCAGGAGTGGAAATCGCGTCCACCTTCGACCAGCCGCCCGCCGCACAGACCCAGCTTCCGGTCGATAGCCTGCCAGCCCACCTTCGCCGCGCCCGAAGGCGCGCGCCCGCTGCAATAGGTGTCGGTTTCCGACCCCGGGTCGCCGCAAATTTTCTCGATATGCGCGACATTGGCTTTCACCGTGCCGACAAAGCGCTGTTCATAATAGGCGTTGGTCGCGAAATAGCGCTGGACGCCGCATAGCCGGTCGCCGCGCTGGGCGAGCATTTTATACTCGCAGATTTCCGCGCCCTGATAGGTTTCGCAGCGCATCCAGCTTCCATCGAAAGGTGCCGGCGCCTGCGCGGGTGCCGGATTCGAGATCCAAAGTCCCGCGGCGATCGGCGCGATGGCGGTAATGACAAGACGCATGGCGGAATCATTCCTTTCCGTTTCCGTTCGACTCGCGACTAGCCGCCCCGGATCGAATGCAGGGTGCGATCGATCACAGCAACCGGCAAGGTCACGACGCGGTGGGACAATTTGCCCCAGTTCTGCGAATCGTTCGCACTGGCCTTCGACGCTTTTCGGCGTTATTGGCCCGCATGTTAATAGCCGCCGGGGGAGCGGCACCCAGAATTTGACTGGCACCTGACTGCGGGGCTGAAACGTGAATTACAACGATATCTTCGCACGCGCGATCGACCGGCTGCACGAAGAAGGGCGCTACCGCGTCTTCATCGATATCCTGCGCAACAAGGGCGCTTTCCCGAACGCGCGCTGCTTCGCCGGCCATAACGGACCGAAGCCGATCACCGTCTGGTGCTCGAACGACTATCTCGCGATGGGCCAGCATCCGAAGGTTGTCGCCGCGATGGAAGAGGCGCTGCACGACGTCGGCGCCGGATCGGGCGGCACGCGCAACATCGGCGGCAACACGCATTATCACATCGACCTCGAGGCCGAGCTTGCCGACCTGCACGGCAAGGATGGCGCGCTGCTCTTCACCTCGGGCTATATTTCGAACGAGGCGACGCTCGGCACGCTCGGCAAGCTGCTCCCGAACTGCATCATCTATTCGGACGAACTCAACCACGCCTCGATGATCGCGGGCATCCGCAATTCGGGCTGCGAAAAGCGCGTCTGGCGCCACAACGACCTTGAGCATCTCGAGGAACTGCTCGCCGCCGACGATCCCGAGGCGGCGAAGCTGATCGCGTTCGAAAGCGTCTATTCGATGGACGGCGACGTCGCCCCGATCCACGCGATCTGCGACCTTGCCGAGAAGTATAACGCGCTGACCTATTGCGACGAAGTCCATGCCGTCGGCATGTACGGCCCACGCGGCGGCGGCATCACCGACCGCGACGAAGCGGCGCACCGCGTCACGATCATCGAAGGCACGCTCGGCAAGGCGTTCGGCGTGATGGGCGGCTATATCGCCGCCGAGAAGAATATCATCGACGTGATCCGCTCCTATGCGCCCGGCTTCATCTTCACCACCAGCCTGTCGCCGGTACTCGTCGCGGGCGTGCTCGCGAGCGTGCGGCACCTCAAATCGTCGAGCGTCGAACGCGAGGCGCAGCAGGAAGCAGCCGCCTATCTCAAGCAGAGCTTTCGCGATGCGGGCCTGCCGGTGATGGATTCGACCACACATATCGTCCCGCTGATGGTCGGCGACCCGGTGCGTGCGAAGAAGATCAGCGACATATTGCTCGCCGAATATGGCGTTTATGTGCAGCCGATCAATTTCCCGACCGTCCCGCGCGGTACCGAACGCCTGCGCTTCACCCCGGGTCCGGCGCATGATGAGGCGATGATGCGCGAGCTCACCGAGGCGCTCGTCGAAATCTGGGACCGACTCGAATTGCAGCTTCTGAAGGCGGCGTGACGGCAGCGTGACGGGCGCACCCGGCTATGATGAGGTCGTCGTCGGACGCCGCTCGATCCGCGGTTTCCTCGACAAGCCCGTTCCGAAAGCACTGATCGGCGAAATCCTCGAGGTCGCGATGCGCGCGCCCTCGTCGTTCAACAACCAGTGCTGGAACTTCTCGGTTGTCACCGGCGAACCGCTCGCTGCGATCCGCCGGGGCAACACCGAAGGCATCCTCGCCGGCAAGCCCGACAGCCGCGAGTTCCGCCGCTTCGACGGCATTGCCGACGACCACCGCGCGCGCCAGATCGAGATCGCGAAGCAATTGTTCGGCGCGATGGGGATAGCGCGCGAGGACAAGGACGCGCGTCAGGACTGGGTGCTGCGCGGTTTTCGCCAGTTCGATGCGCCCGTCAGTATCGTCGTCACCTATGACCGCGTGCTGCTCGGCAGCGACATCGCGCCCTTCGACTGCGGCGCGGTGACCAACGCGCTGGTCAACGCGGCCTGGTCGCGCGGGCTCGGCTGCGTGATCAACAGCCAGGGCATCATGCAAAGCCCCGTCGTGCGCGAACATGCGCGCATCCCCGACGATCAGGTCATCATGATCTGCGTCGCGATGGGCTGGCCCGACGGCGACTTTCCGGCGAATGCGGTGGTGTCGAAGCGCAAGAGCGTCGAGGACGCGGTGCGGTTCGTCGGGTTCGAGGATTGATCGGCGAGATTATCTCCAGCGCGATTGGAGCGGGCATGGACTTTTTCGTCGCGGGCCAACTCGACCGTGGGCTGCGCCGGCATTTCTGGTTTCGACTGATCCTTCTTGCAGTGCTGGCAATTGCAGCAGGCCTCGCTGCCGGATCACTGCTTCGCCTTCTGATATAAAAGCAGGAACTTCGCGTGCTGCGGGCGGCACTATCACGACTGCCTTCGACAAGATCGATACGCCCCGATAAGGTGAAGAGTGAATCCGACCTCCCCTTGTTGAAAGATTTTCATGCCAGCACAGCGTTATAGCTACACCGCCATCGCGCTGCACTGGCTCATCGCGCTATTGCTGGCCTTCCAGATCGCGCTCGGCTGGGCGCTCGAAGGCAACAACAGCCCCGAACTCTTCGCGCGATACCAGCTCCACAAGTCGATCGGCATCACGATCCTGCTGCTCAGCCTCGCGCGGCTGGCCGTCCGGTTCATCCTGCCGCGCCCGCCCGCATCCGATGGTCCGGCGTGGACGCGCACGCTCGCCGGCATCGTCCATGGCCTCTTCTATCTGGTGATGATTCTCGGCCCGCTCACGGGTTGGCTGCTCGTTTCGACGGCCCGCGTGCAGGTGCCGACTTTGCTCTACGGCATTGTTCCATGGCCCCACCTGCCCGTCGGCCGCAGCTGGCACGAGCCCGCCGAGAGCATCCACGGCGCGATGGCATGGATCGCGATCGGGCTGTTCCTGCTCCATATCGCCGGCGCGCTTCGCCATCAGTGGCTGCTCGGCAAACCCGAGCTTCAGCGCATGATCCCCTTCGCGCGCGGCAAGGCCGTCGGTGCCGCGATCGGCGCGCTGGCGCTTGTCGCGGGCGCGTTCGCCGTGGGGCAGACGATCTATCCCGAGCGGAGCCGGACTGTCGTGGAGAAAACGATGCCGGTGCCGACTGCCGAACCCGTCGCGCCACCGGCTGCACCCGCCGCTTCAGTGGCCATGGATGCCGAGGCGCCCGTGGAGGATGTCGCCAAGGCGGCCCCCGAAGACACAGGCGAGCCGCTCGCCGACTGGACCGTCGCGCCGAGCGGGCACCTAGGCTTTACCGCGCGCTGGAACGGCGAAGCGGTCAACGGCAGCTTCGACCGCTGGCGCGCCGCCATCCGTTTCAGCCGCGACCACCTTGCCGAGTCGAATATTCGCGTGACCGTCGATCTTGCGTCGGCCGACACGGGCGACGGACAGCGCGACGATTCGCTGAAGGGCAGCGATTTCTTTAACGTCACCGCACGGCCGAACGCGGTCTTCACCGCGCGCGACGTCCGCCACCTGGGCGGCGACCGCTACGAAGCGCGCGGCACGCTCGACCTGCGCGGCGCCAGCAAGCCCGCGACCGTGCGCTTCACGCTGCGCATCGACGGCGACAAGGCGCGCGTCGCGGGGACCGCGCGCATCGACCGCACCGCCTTCGGCGTCGGTCAGGGCGAATGGGCCGCGACCGACGCGATCGCCGCCGCGGTCGACGTCGATTTCTCGTTCAGCGCGACGCGTCCAGCATCCTGACGGCCCCGTAGAAATGCGATCTAGTGCGGGCGCCTGTCGATCCTGACCGACCAGGTATAGCCGCGATACAGCCGGGTTACCGACATCCGCCCCCCGATATCGTTCGCCACTTCGCGCGCCGCCTCGACCAGCATCGCCCGCGGCTCGACATGAAAGCGCGCCAGCCAGCCGAGCAGCACTCCGCGCCACCAGGCGGGCAGTTCCTCCTGCTGGCCGAAATCGACGATGTGAAGCGAGCCATAGGGTGCCAAGTGGCGTGTCGCTTCGCGCATCGCGCCCTGCCAGTCGGGGATCATCGACAGCGTATAGCTCTGGAATATCCGGTCGAACCCGTCGGCCCGAAACAGCGCGTTCGGGTCGAAATCGGTCGCGTCGCCTTCTGCCACCCTGATCCTTTTGGCGAGCCCCGCGCGCGCGATCGAGGCCCGCGCAGTTTTCAGCATTTCGCCCGAGATATCTACGCCGTAAAAGCGCGCGCCCGGCCAGCACCGTGCGGCCGCGATCAGGTTGCGCCCGGTTCCGCAGCCGATTTCGAGTACCCGGCCACCTACCGGGGGCATCAGCTCGTCGATCAACCGGTCGCGGCCGAGCAGATAATATTTGCGGGTCAGGTCATAGATATGACGCTGCTCCCGATAAACGCCGTCCATCCGCGCGGCATGCCCCTCCCCCCGGCGCATGGCTCAGTCCTTCAAAACATAAAGATGGACCCCGCCATAGATCGCCGACCGGTCGCGGCGCGTATAGTCGAGCGACGCTTGTTCGCGATACGCCCAGCGACTTAGCAAATCGTCGGGAAGCCGTCCGGGAAGCAAGGTCGGCTCGGCCGCAGTGCGGAACAGCACGCGTGCGCCGGGCCGGGCCGTACGCGTCACCTCGGTCCACAGCGCCGCGAGCTGCGCGTCGCTCATCCAGTCCTGCGCGTCGAGGAAAATATAGCGATCGAAGCTTGCCGCATCGGCGGCCGCGAGCATGTCGGTCATATTCGCATGAAGCATCGTCACGCGCTCGGCACGCGCCTTCACTGCCGCATAATTCGCCGCCTGCAGATAGGGCGGCAGCGGCACCGTCACCCCTTTGCCATAACCGCGGCCGAACGCCTGCCAGGCGAAATAATTCTCATCGAGCGGGAAGTCGCACGCCAGCTTTTCGAGCCGCGCGCGCAGGACGTCGGCCATCGGTTTGCCGTCGGCGAGCGCGTCATATTGCGCGGGCGGAATGCCGAGACCGAACAGCGACGAGCGTTGGTCGGTAACCCACCGAATGAACTTCCGGTCGAAGAAGGGTGCGAACTTCGCTTCGAAGATCGCGCGCTGCTCCTCGACCGTCCGTGCCGCAAGAAACTGCCGGGGGTCAATGCGATGTATCCGCGCGACCAGATGCGCGAGGCCGATGAAGTTGCCGAGCAGCCCGCGCTTGTAAACGCCGCGCGCAAAACCGTTGATCCGGCGGCGCCCGACAAGATCGCGCCCCTCCCAATAACGCCGGCTCGTCTCGTCGAGATGCGGGCGGACAAAGGCGCGGTAATCGGCGATGTTCGCGCTGCTGTCGGCATCGGCGAAGAAACGGCGAAAGCTGAGATAATCGGGCAGCCGCTGGATCGCGACGCGCTTCAGATGGTTGAGGGCGACATGCGCGGTATTGAGGTCGACCGCGACGATCTCGGCAGGATCGGCGGTTAGATAGGAAAAGACGTTGCAACCCCCGCTCGCGATCGTCGCGATCCGGTTGCCCGGTTCGATCGCCAGCGCCTCCATGTCGACGACCGGGTCCTCCCATATCTGCGCATAAACGAGGCCCTTGAAGGCGAGCGCGAATGCACGGTCGAGCAGGCGCTGCTTCTGTTCGGCATCTTCGCGCACGACCGCGGCGGCGATCTTGCGATTGGGCTGGCTGGCCATGGGTGACGGTCTCCCGGAGATAGGTGGATCCGGGGCCGCGCATGGCAGCTTATGTTGCGATTCCCGCGTCGTTTCGATGACAAATCGGCGACAGCGTCAAAAAACCATCCGTCATTCCCGCGTAGGCGGGAATGACGGAAAGGCCTCAAATCAGTCTCTGCAATATCCTTCGCCTTCCTTGACGATCAGGCATTCCTTCTTGCCAGCGAGATATTTGAGGCCGGTTTCGTCGCCATTGCCGCGGTGCAGGCTCAGATCCTCACTGCCACGCTTGAATCGAATGCCATGCTCGCTGTCTTCGCCGTCATAGGTCCCCTTGGTATCGAGGTCCGACTGCATCTCGAGCTTGTATTTGCCGGGCTCGGCGGGGGTGATCGTCGCATACATGCCCTCGACCCCGGTCCACTTGCCCGCCCAGCTGGCGAAGCGATGCGGCGCGGTGGCCGGATCACTGGCTTCGGCGGTTTCGGGCGGCGCGGTTTCGACCGGAACCTCGGTCGTCGTCGTATCGGTCGGCGCGGGCGCCGGCGCTTCCGCCTTTTCGCAGCCTGCCAGCAGCACGAGCGCCGCGGCACTCGCCAAAATCACGCTTTTCTGCATCTTGCTTCTCCTTCCCCGTCCCAACGCATGCCGGCGGATAAGTTTCCGCCGGCCTATTCGGTGATGATCTCCGCGAACTTCAGCGGGTCGACATTGCCGCCCGACAGGGTGACGAGTGTCGCGTCGGTCACCGACACCTTCCCGGCGAGCACCGCCGCGAGCGCCGCCGCACCGCCAGGCTCGACGACGAGGTGCAATTTCTCGAACGCCAGCCGCATCGCGTCGCGCACCTCGCTCCGCGTCACGACGGCGCCCTTCACGCTGCGCGCCTGCAGCACCGCGAAATTGATCGGCCAGGTTTCGGGCGTCTGAAGCGCGTCGCATTCGGTCGGATAAGCCATATCCTCGACCGAGAGGATTTTGCCCGCGGCAAGGCTACGCGTCACATCGTCCCAGCCCTCGGGCTCGACCGCGACGATCTCGGCATTGGGCAAGGCGAGCGCGAGCCCCGCCGAGAGGCCGCCGCCGCCGCAACAGGCGATCACCTTGTCGGGACCGTCGATGCCGCGCGCCTTCATCTGCGCCGCCGCCTCGATCCCGGCGCTGCCCTGCCCCTCGATGATCCACGGGTCGCCATAGGCATGGACGAGCGTTCCGCCGCGCTCGGCGAGCAGCTTGGCGGCGACCGCATCGCGCGATTCGGTGACGCGATCGTAAAGCACGACCTCGGCGCCGAGCTTGCGCGTCGCGGCGAGCTTCATCGTGGGCGCGTTGCTCGGCATCACGATCGTCGCCTTGATTCCCAGCCGCTTCGCCGCCCAGGCGACGCCTTGCGCATGGTTGCCGCTCGACACGCCGACGACGCCCTCATTGGCCTGCTCGGGGCTGAGGTCGGTCAGCCGGTGCCACGCGCCGCGGATCTTGAACGCGCCGACGGGTTGGAGGCATTCGGCCTTGCACCAGACCGTCCTGCCGTCGATCTCCAGCGGCAACAGCGGCGTTTGCGGCAGCAATGCAGCGACTTTCGCCGCCGCGCGTTCGACCCCTGCGAGCGTGGGCGCACGTGTCGGATCGATCAGGGTATCGGGGCTTTGCTGTGTCATGGCTTCGTCCTATAGGGCGCGGCATACAACACAAGCCGCAGCATAGCGGGCAGGAGATTTTTCATGAGCAAGGTATTGGTGATCGGCGCAGGCGGCGTCGGTTCGGTCGCGGTGCACAAGATGGCCATGAATCCCGACATCTTTCCCGACATCACGCTCGCGAGCCGCCGCAAGTTCAAATGCGACGCGATCGCCGAGTCAGTGAAGGAACGCACGGGCGTCACGATCAAGACCGCCGAGGTCGACGCCGATCATATCGACGCGACCGCGGCGCTGATCCGCTCGATCGGCGCGACGCATGTCGTCAACCTAGCGCTCCCCTATCAGGACCTCACGATCATGGAGGCGTGCCTGTCGACCGGCGCGCATTATCTCGACACCGCGAATTACGAACCGCGCGACGAGGCGAAGTTCGAATATCACTGGCAATGGGCCTATCAGGACCGCTTCAAGGAGGCGGGGCTAATGGCGCTGCTCGGCTCGGGTTTCGACCCTGGGGTGACGAGCGTCTTCACGACATGGCTGCGCAAGCATCATTTCGACCGCATCGACACGCTCGACATTCTCGACTGCAACGGCGGCGACCATGGCCAGCATTTCGCGACCAACTTCAATCCCGAGATCAACATCCGCGAAGTGACCGCGGTCGCGCGCCACTGGGAAAATGGCGACTGGGTCGAAACCCCGCCGATGTCGGTGAAGCAGCAGTTCGATTTCGAGGCCGTCGGCCCGAAGACGATGTACCTCATGTATCATGAGGAAATCGAAAGCCTGAAAACGCACCTGCCCGAGATTCAGCGCATCCGCTTCTGGATGACCTTCGGCGAGGCTTATATCACGCATCTGACCGTGCTCCAGAATGTCGGCATGACGCGGATCGATCCGGTGATCTACGAAGGCCGCGAGATCGTCCCGCTCCAGTTCCTGAAAGCGGTTCTCCCCGAACCGTCGAGCCTCGGCGAGACGACCAAGGGCAAGACCAACATCGGCGTCATCGCGACCGGCCTCGGCAAGGACGGCAAGGAAAAGACGCTCTACCTCTACAATATCTGCGACCATGAGGACGCGTTTGCCGAAACGGGCAACCAGGCGGTGAGCTATACCACCGGCGTGCCCGCGATGATCGGCGCGGCGATGATGGTCACCGGCACGTGGAACGGCGACGGCGTGTTCAACATGGAGCAGATGGATCCGGATCCTTTCATGGACATGCTCAACAAGCACGGCCTGCCGTGGCAAGTGAAGGAACTGGACGCGCCGCTCGATTTCTGATCGCGGTTCGATCCCGAGCCATCGTCAACGATAAAACTCCGTTCGTGCTGAGCTTGTCGAAGCGCCGTTCTTCTTTCGATGTTGCAAAGACAGGACGGCCCTTCGACAAGCTCAGGGCGAACGGTTTTTTGTGCCCGAACAATTGAGAGACATCCTATGAGATTGGCCTTCGCAATCCTCGCGGCGATTGCACTTTCAACCCCCGTCGCCGCCCAATCCGACGACGCCTACGCCCCCGCCCGCGCGATCGTCGCCGATATCGGCAAGATCGTGACGCCGAACGGCGTGCAGGAGACGTTCGAGGTCACGCTCGGCGGCGCGCGGCAGGTCGTGAACGTCCGCGGCTCGGACCGCGACAATCCGATCCTGATCTTCGTCCACGGCGGTCCTGGTGCCGTCGAGATGCCCTTCGCCTGGGCCTTCCAGCGGCCATGGGAAGATGTATTCACCGTCGTCCAGTACGACCAGCGCGGCGCGGGGCGCAGCTATCCGCTGAACGACCCGGAGGCGCTCGCGCCGAGGATGACGCCCGAACGTTATCGCGACGACGCCATCGAGCTGATCGAGTTGCTCAAGAAACGCTATGCCAAGCGCAAGGTCGTGTTGATGGGGCACAGCTGGGGTTCGTTCGTCGGCCTGTCGGTCGCTGTGAAGCGCCCCGATCTTCTCTATGCCTATGTCGGCGTCGGCCAAGGCATCGATTTTCGAGAAGGCGAAAAGGCGGGTATGGCGTGGACGCGCGCCAAGGCGCTGGCGGCGGGCAACACGGAGGCGGTCGCCGCGATCGACGCGCTCGCGCCCTATCCGCAAGGCGAGTTCACGATCGCCAAGGCCGACGGCTGGCGCAAATATGCGATCCCCTATGGCTCGCTGATCTATAACAAGCCCGACCTCAAATATTATTTCCAGACCCCGCGCCTGTCGCCCGAATATACGCCCGCCGATGTGCAGGCTTGGGGCAAGGGCAGCGCATTTTCGGTGACGACGCTCTGGCCGCGGCTCGCCGACGTCAGCTTCAATTCGGTGCGCAAGATGGACGTGCCGATCGTCTTCCTGCTCGGGCGGCATGATTATACCGTGCCGTCGCCGGTGGCGGCCAACTGGTTCGGACAGGTCAAGGCGCCTTCGAAGAAGCTCGTCTGGCTCGAACATTCGGCGCATATGCCGATGGTCGAGGAACCGGGGCATTTCTTTGCCGCGCTGCTCCGCGACGTGCTGCCGCTGACGAAGGATCTCAAATGACTGCCTGGCTCGCGCCGATCGGCCTGCTGTTCGTTTCGAACATCTTCATGACCTTCGCCTGGTACGGCCAGCTCGGCGCGGTGTCGCGGCCCATCTGGCTCGCGGTGCTGATCGCGTGGGGCATTGCCTTCTTCGAATATTGCCTCGTCATCCCGGCGAACCGCATCGGCTATGGCGTTTACAGCGCCGCCGAACTCAAGACCTTGCAAGAAGTGATCACGCTGATCATATTCGCCGGGTTCGCGGTCTTCTGGCTCGGTGAGAAGCTGACCTTGAATCATCTCGTCGGCTTCGGTCTGATCGCGGCGGGGGCGTTCTTCATCTTCAAGGGACCGATCCCGGTCTCATAGGAAATACAGCGACATGGAAACCCGTGCCGGCGATCCCGGAGCCTTTGCCCGCTTCGACCTGACCCGCGTCCCCTCTCCCGCCTTCGTCGTCGATGCGGCGAAAGTGCGCGCCAATCTCGCGCTGCTGCGCCATATCGGCGATGCGTCGGGCGCCCGCGTGCTCGCGGCGCTCAAGGCCTTCTCGATGTGGTCGCTCGGTTCGACGGTTGCCGATTATCTCGACGGCGTGTGTGCCTCGGGCCTCTACGAAGCCAAGCTCGGCCGCGGCGAATATGGCGGGGAAGTCGCGACCTATTGCGCCGGCTACAAGGAAGCCGACCTGCCCGAGATCGCGGCGCTCTCCGACCATCTGATTTTCAATTCGCCGGGACAGATCGCGCGTTTCCGCCCGCTGCTCGACGAACTGCGCGCGAAGGGCGAGACGTTCGACATCGGCCTGCGCATCAATCCGATGCACAGCGAGGGCGAGGTCGCGAAATATGATCCCGCCGCGCCGTGCAGCCGCCTCGGCTTCCCGATCAGCCAATTGCTGCCCGAGCATATGGAGGGCGTCGACGGCGTCCATATGCACAGCCTGTGCGAGCAGGACTTCCCGCCGCTGCAGCGCACCTGGGACGCGGTGCAGCCGATGCTGCGCCCCTTCTTCAGCCAGCTCAAATGGATCAACTTCGGCGGCGGGCACCATGTCACCCGCGCCGACTATCAGGTCGACGACCTGATCGCCTTCCTGAAGCAGGTGCGCGCGGCGACCGACTGCGACGTGATGATCGAGCCCGGCGAGGCGATCGCGCTCGACGCGGGCATCCTCGTCGGCGAGATCCTCGACCTGTTCGACAATGGCATGCCGATCGGCATCACCGATATTTCGGCGACCTGCCACATGCCCGACGTGATCGAAGCGCCGTACCGCCCGGCGATGCTGGGCGAAGGCAGCGAGGGCATGCCGACACGTCTCGGCGGCCCCTCGTGCCTCGCGGGCGACGTGATCGGCGACTATCGCCTCCCCGGCGGCGCGCGCATCGGCCAGCGCTTCGCCTTCCTCGACCAGGCGCATTATTCGATGGTCAAGACGAACACCTTCAACGGCGTGCCGCTGCCGTCGATCTGGCTGTGGGACAGCGAGAGTGACGAACTGAGGCTGATCCGCGGATTCGGCTATGAGGATTTCAAGGCGCGGCTGAGTTAGAACACCGTGCGTCCCCGCGAAGGCGGGGACCCATCTCCTGCCGGCTCAAATTGGCACCAACCGAAGATGGACTCCCGCCTTCGCGGGAGCACACGGCTTTTCAATTTTCCGTCGTACCCATCTCCGCCAGCGCCTGATGGATGTCGCTGACCACGACCGATCCCTCGCCGACCGACGAGGCGACGCGCTTCACCGATCCCTTGCGGACGTCGCCGACGGCATAGATGCGCGGCCAGCTCGTCTCGAACCGGCTTGGCATGCGGTCGAGCGACCAGCCCGCCTTGACGAGCTCGAGCGGCGCGATGTCGGTGCCCGTCTTCACGAAGCCGCGCTCGTCGCACACCATTTCCTTGGGCAGCCAGCTCGTATTCGGGCTCGCGCCGAGGAAGAGGAACAGGAAACCGCAATCGCAATGCCCCTCGTCCCCGGTTTCGCGACAACGATAGGTGAGCCCCGCCAGATGTTCTTCGCCGTGTAGTGCGACGACGTCGGTCGACGCGATGATCTCGATATTCGGATGCTCCTCCAGCCGCTTGACCAGATATTCGGACATCGTCTCGCGGAGGCTGCCCCGACGGAAAATAACATAGACCTTCTTCGCGACGCTCGCGAGATAGATCGCGCCCTGCCCCGCCGAATTGCCCGCCCCGACGATCGTCACCTCGGCATCGCTGCACAGCTGCGCCTCCATCGGCGTCGCGCCATAATAGATGCCGCGACCTTCATATGCTTCGATGCCGTCGATCGGCAGGCTCTGATATTTCGCGCCGCTCGCGACGACCACCGCGCGGCTCCTGAGCTTGCGTCCGTCGGCGAGGTGCAGGCAATAGGCATCGCCATCGCGGTTAATCGAGGCAGCGCGCACCGGCGACACCAGCCGCGCACCGAATTTCTGCGCCTGCACCGTCGCCCGGCGCGCCAGCTCGTTGCCCGAAATGCCAGTCGGAAAGCCGAGATAGTTTTCGATTTTCGACGAGGTTCCCGCCTGCCCGCCGGGCGCGAGCGAATCGAGTGCGATCACCGTCAGCCCTTCGGACGCGGCATAGACCGCCGCGGCCAGCCCGCCGGGCCCGCTTCCCACGACCAGGACATCGGCCGTCGCGCCATCGGGAAGCAGGTCGAGGCCCAGTCCTGCCGCGAGCTGCTCGGGCGTCGGCTGGACCAGCAGTTCGGCCGCGCCGAGGATCGCCACCGGCAATTGCTCCTCGGTCAGCCCGCGCTCGGCGAGCAGATGCGCGGCCACCGGGCCATCGGCGGGGTCGAACCAGCGATGCGCGACGCCATGCTTCATCAGCAGGTCGCGCATCGCATAGACGCTGCGGTCCATCGCCGCGCCGATGATGATCGTGACCGCAAAGCCGCGATGCTTGCTGAATTCGCGCCGCGCCGACAGCACGCGGACGAAGATATCCGAAAAATGGCTGTTGCCCGCGATCAGCCGCTGGAAATCGGCGTGAGCGATGCGGAGGATCTCTCCGTCGGCGCCCATTTCGACGCGCGACAGGTGGCGCTGACCGGTTAGCACCGACAGGTCGCCCGCGAACTGCCCATGCTCCATCCAGCCGACGCGCTTTCGTCCCTCGTCGGTCGACGCGAAGATGTCGGTGTGACCCGAAAGGGTGACGATGCAGTCGGGCGCCATCGCCCCTTCCTCAACCAGCAGGTCGCCGGCCTTGTGCGGCTCGGTCGTGCCGAATGCCTTCAGTTCGTCGAGTTCGGTATCGGTGAAGGTGTGATTCACTTCGGCGCGGGAGACCATCAAAGCTTCGCCCTGTTTTCGTCATCCCGATCGCTGCCGGGGTGACTCGATGAAATGGGATGAGCCCGTCCCTAGCGCGGCACCGGCGCCTTGTCTCGCATTTGCGCGGCTCGGCGCGGACCGGCCCCGGTTCGCCCCCGACTGTTGCCTTGGCGTTACAAAATTGCGCCAAAGGGTCTTTACAGGGGGGATCCCCCTCCATATATGCGCTCTCCGCTGCCCCAGGGGGACTTCCAATAACCGCAAGGCAGCCTTGGATGTTTAACGTTATTTTTGGGGGTCCCTTGAGTTGCACCAGCATCATAGCGCCCACGGGCTGATTCAGGCACTTTCGCCGATCGAACCTGTTACGCTTGTCCGCCCGCACGCCGCGCGGCGCGCAGCGCGTTTCTTCATCGAGCGATTTCCCGGCACGACCATGTATGCGGTCAAGGCGAATCCGTCGCCCGACCTGCTGCGTGTGCTGTGGGATTCGGGTGTCACCCATTATGACGTCGCCTCGATCGCCGAGGTGCGGCTGGTCGCCCGCACGCTGCCGCAGGCGACGCTCTGCTTCATGCACCCGGTAAAGGCTGAGGAAGCGATTTCCGAAGCCTATTGGAAGCACGGCGTGCGCACCTTCTCGCTCGACACGCTCGACGAGCTCGAAAAGATCGTCCGTGCGACCGAGGGCGCGCAGGATCTGAACCTGCTCGTGCGTCTTCGCGTCTCGTCGGATCATTCGAAGCTTAGCCTCGCCGCCAAGTTCGGCGCCGAGCCCGACGAGGTTGCCGAACTGCTGATGGCGACGCGCCAGGCCGCCGACGCGCTCGGCATCTGCTTCCACGTCGGCAGCCAGGCGATGACGCCGCACGCCTATGCGCAGGCGATGGAGCGCGTCCGCGCCGCGATCGTCGCGGCGTCGGTGACCGTCGACATCATCGATGTCGGGGGCGGCTTTCCGTCGTCCTATCCGGGCATGGAACCGCCGCCGCTCGATGCTTATTTCGAGACGATCCACCGCAGCTTCGAAAGTCTGCCGATCAGCTATTCGGCCGAACTTTGGTGCGAACCCGGCCGCGCGCTGTCGGCCGAATATAGCTCGCTGATCGTCCGCGTCGAAAAGCGCCGCGGCGACGAGCTCTATATCAATGACGGCGCCTATGGCGCGCTGTTCGACGCGGCGCATGTCGGCTGGCGTTTCCCCGTCTCGCTGCAGCGCGACGCGGGCAGCGACGCCGAAATGGTGCCGTTCAGCTTCTACGGCCCGACCTGCGACGATCTCGACCATATGGCTGGCCCCTTCTTCCTGCCCGCCGACATCAAGGCCGGCGACTTCATCGAGATCGGCATGCTCGGCGCCTATGGCTGCGCGATGCGGACCAAGTTCAACGGCTTCGGCGCCGACGAGACCCATGTCGTCAGCGACGAACCGATGGTCAGCCTCTACACCGGCGAAGTCGAACAGGAACGCCGCAGCGCGACGGTGACCAAGCTGTTCTGACGGACGGCAAACCGGAAAAAAGAAAAGGGCCGGCGCAGCGATGCGACCGGCCCTTTCGCTTTTGGGCGGGGGCGCTAGATTGCGCCGCCCATGCAGCCTTTCCATCATCTCCTCGCCAATAACCTGATCGCCAACATCACCAATTTCACGGTGTGGTTCGCGCTGACTTTCTGGACCTTCCTCGAAACCCAGTCGGTATTCGCGACGGGGATGATCGCGGGCATCTATCTCGTGCTGACGGCGATGCTCGGCATCTGGTTCGGCAGCCTCGTCGACCATCATGGCAAGCGCAACATGATGCTGGTCTCAAGCATCGCCTCGCTGGCTCTCTACGCGGGCGCGCTCGGTGGCTTTCTGCTCGATCCCGACATCCGCAGCGCCGAAACGCGGAGCCTGACGCTCTGGCTCTTCATCCTCGTTTCGATGCTGGCGGTGATCGCCGGCAATATCCGCATGATCGCGCTGCCGACGCTCGTCACCCTGCTCGTGCCCGAAGACCGGCGCGACAAGGCGAACGGGCTCGTCGGCATGGTCAGCGGGATCGGCTTTCTCACCACCTCGGCGATCAGCGGCTTCCTTGTCGCGTGGGGCGGCATGGCCGGAACATTGATCTTTGCGATCGGCTTTTCGCTGGTGGCGATAGCGCATCTGCTCGTCGTCCATGTCGACGAGCCACGCGATGCGGACGGCCACGCCGAGACGCGCCGTATCGATCTCGCCGGCACCTTTCGCCTCGTGCTCGCCATTCCCGGGCTCTTCGCGTTGATCCTCTTCTCGTCCTTCAACAATCTTCTCGGCGGCGTGTTCATGGCGTTGATGGACGCTTATGGCCTGTCGCTGATGAAGGTCGAGGAATGGGGCCTGCTCTGGGCGGTCATATCCTGCGCCTTCATCCTCAGCGGCATCGTGATCGCGCGGACCGGGCTGGGCGCGAACCCGATCCGCACGCTGCTCTTCGTGTGCCTTGTCGAATGGCTGGTCGCCGCGGTCTTCACGATTCAATCGTCGATTCCGCTGCTCGCGGCCGGCTGTTTCCTCTGGATGTTCCTCGGCCCCTATGCCGAAGCGGCCGAGCAGACGACGCTGCAAAAGGTCGTGCCGTTCGAACGGCAGGGCCGGGTTTTCGGTTTCGCCCAGTCGGTCGAACTCGCGGCCTCGCCGCTCACCGCCTTCCTGATCGCACCGCTCACCCAATTCGTCTTCGTCCCGCTGATGACGACCGGATGGGGAGCGGACGCGATCGGCGACTGGTACGGCCGCGGGCCCGAGCGCGGCATCGCGATCGTCTTCACGATCGCCGGCGTCCTTGGCGTGCTGTTGACGCTCGCGGCGTTCGGCTCGCGATCCTATCGCCGGATTTCGGCGGCCTATGCTGCCGGAAATGGCAGTGGCGAAGCGGCGACATCTGCCGCTTAGGAAAATTGCGGAAGCCCCTTCCGTTTTACTTTGCAATCATTCTATCCTGCTCGCGCCAGGAAGAGGAGAAGCCATGTCCATGCTGTCGGGGATCCGCATCGTCGATCTGACGACCGTCATCTTCGGACCCTATGCGACACAGATGCTCGCCGATCTCGGCGCCGAGGTGATCAAGGTGGAAACGCCCGGCATGGGCGACATATCGCGCTATCTGGGCAGCGGCGTTCCCAACCCGACGATGGGGTCGATCCACCTCACCGTGAACCGCGGCAAACGCTCGATCGCACTCGATCTCAAAAAACCCGAAGACGCGGCGGTGCTGCGCGACCTGATCGCGGGCGCCGACGTCTTCTTCCACAATGTGCGGGGCAAGGCGATCGCGCGGCTCGGTTTCGATTACGAGGGCTGCAAGGCGATCAAGCCCGACATCATCTATGTCCACGGCACCGGCTTCGGACAGGACGGGCCCTATGCCGACCTCCAGGCCTATGACGACGTCATTCAGGCGGCCACAGGCACCACCAGCCTGCTTCCCCGCGTCGACGGCAACCCGGCGCCGCGCTACTTCCCCTCGCTGATCGCCGACAAGATCGCCGGCCAGTTCGGCGCGCAGGCGATCCTCGCGGCGCTCGTCCACAAGCTCAGAACCGGCGATGGGCAGCAGGTCGAAGTGCCGATGTTCGAATGCTTCGCCGCCTTCATGCTCACCGAACATCTGCGCGACGACACGCTCGACCCGCCGATCGGCCCCGCCGGCTATCCGCGCCAGCTCGACCCGACGCGCCAGCCTTTCCCGACGCGCGACGGTTATCTCGCGATCGTTCCCTACACTCCCGAATCGACGGCGCGGCTGCTGGGCCTGCTGGGGAGTGCCGACCTGCTCAGGGCGCCCGAATATGAGGCGGCAAAGGCCAAAGGGCAGCACATGCCGATCATCTATAGCGAAATCGCGCGCAAGACGCCGGCAAAGACCAGCGCCGAATGGCTGGAACTGTTCGCCGCCAACGACATCCCCGCGATGGCGGCGCGCGACCTTCAGGACGTCAGGAAAGACCCGCATCTGGTCACGACCGGATTTTTCCGCCATCGCACCCATCCCGATGTCGGCGCCTTTCACGAGATGCAGCCGCCGGTGAAATATGGTGCGATGCCGCCGCGCGACCTCGGCTTCGCGCCGCGCGTCGACGGCGACGGCACGGCGATCCGCGACGAACTCGCGACCCGGCACGGCTGATTTTGGCAATTGCATATCGGCGCGTCATGCCTAGCATCGCCGCGACATGACAAAAGGGGGAGCCATATGACGCCGAACATCCTCGCACCGGGCGCGGTGCTGATCCTGTGGACGCTCGTCATGCTGGTCTGGGTCGCGGTGACGCGTTTCCGCGCGCTCGCCAAATCGGGTATCGATCTCAATAAGGCGCCGCCGGGTGGCCGTGGCGGCGACCTCGAAGGCATATTGCCGCCCGTCACGAACTGGAAATCGCACAATTACACGCATCTGCTCGAACAGCCGACGCTCTTCTATGCCGTCATCCTGATCCTGCACGGTGTCGGCGGCTATCCCGCCTATATCGTGTGGATCGCCTGGGCCTATGTCGCGCTGCGTATCGTGCACAGCTTCTGGCAGGCGACGGTGAACCGCATACCGGTGCGCTTTGCGATCTTTGCGGCTTCGACCTTGTGCCTGCTGGCGCTCGCGCTGCTTGCGGTCATCGCCACTTTGGGTTGAGGGGGAAACTATGGATACCAACGCTATATTGGGACCGGTCGCGACGCTCGCGCTCTGGTCGATGGTCATGTGGGTGTGGATGTATGCGACGCGCATCCCGGCGATGCAGCGCGCAAAGATCGACGCGGCCAAGATGGTCGGCGGCACCGGCAAGGGGCTCGACGACGTGCTGCCGCCCGAAGTGCAGTGGAAGGCGCACAATTACAACCATCTGATGGAACAGCCGACGGTCTTCTATGCCGTCGCGATCGCGCTGGCGGTCGGCGGCATGGGCGGCGGGCTCAACACGCAGATCGCGTGGGTCTATGTGGCCCTGCGCATCGTCCACAGCCTGATCCAGGTGACGGTCAATCGCGTGATGTGGCGCTTCCTTGTCTTCGCGCTGGCCAGCCTCGCTTTATTCGCGCTCTGCGTGCACGCCTTCATGGGATTTGTGCTGCATTGAGAAGAACCCGTCGCCCCCGCGACGGCGGGGGCCGCTGGAGATGTAGTGTAAGGCCGGCGGCGGCCCCCGCCTTCGCGGGAGCGACGATTTATTTCGAAAAGCGCGCCGCCAGTTCCACATGGGTCGACCATCGGAACTGGCCGACGGGCTGGACCCAGTCGAGCGCATAGCCGCCCTCGACCAGCATTTTCGCGTCGCGCGCGAAGCTTGCGGGATTGCAGCTGACATAGGCGATCGCGGGCACGGTCGACGCCGCGAGCTGCTTCACCTGCTCCTCGGCCCCGGCGCGCGGCGGGTCGAGGATGATCGCACCGAAACGATTGAGCTCGGCGGGAACGAGCGGGCGGCGGAACAGGTCGCGATGCTCGGTCGCGACCAGCGCCCGCGCCCGGTTCGCGGCGCCGGTCAGCGCGGCGATCGCATCGCGCGCGCCCTCGGCCGCATAGACTTTGCGTTCCGCCTGTACCGACAGCGCAAAGGTGCCCACGCCGGCGAACAGGTCGGCCACCGCGCCGGCGTCGCCGATCGCCTCGGCCACCGCATCGACCAGCGCCGCCTGCCCCGCTGCCGTCGCCTGCAAAAAGGCAAAGGGCGGGACTTCGACCAATATGTCGCCGAAGCGCATCGTCGGCGGCTCGGGCTGCCAGAGGATTTCGAGCCCCTCGCCCTGATCGATTGCAAAGCGCGCAAGATTATGCGTCCCGGCGAAATCCTGCAGCGCCATCGCGGCGTCGAGCCCCTCGGCCTTCACACCTTCCAATATCAATTCGACGCCCTGATCGAGCATTTGCAGCTTGACCTTCACCGGGCGCCGCGGCTGCGCGATCATCACGAGCAATTCGCGTACGGGTTCGATCAGCGCGAACAGTTCGGGCAGCAGCAGCGGACACATTCGCATGTCGACGATCTGGTTGCTCTGCGCGGCGTTGAACCCGATCGCGACCTGCTTGCCCGTGCGCAGCGCGGTCAGCGCGGCGCGGCGGCGGCTCTGCGGCGGAGAAAGACGCGCGGGACGCACATCGCCATGGGGGACATCCTGTCCCTCCAGCCCGCCGACAACCCGGTCGCGCACGAAATCGGCGAGCGCCGGTTCGGCGACATGCTGCAACTGGCATCCGCCGCATTTGCCGAAATGGCGGCAGACGGGGTCGGTGCGGTTTGGCCCCGGAATGATGATGCCGTCGTCGCGCACACGGTCGCCGGGAACGCCGCCCGCCACATGGCGGCCGTCGCCCGTCACGCCATCGCCGCGCGCGGCGATGCGCTCGATCAGCGCAGCTTCGCTCATGTCAGTCCCTTATCAGATCGTCGGCTATCAAGCCGGGGCCTATACGCGCGGCCTGCGCGATATGCCAGCCCACTGCCGCCACGGCCGCATCGAACGCGTCGCCGCCGCGCGCCAGCATCGCACCGCACGCTCCCGCGAGCACGTCGCCCGTCCCCGCCGTCGCGAGCCAGGGGCTCCCCGGCCACGCCGCGACCACCCGGCCATCGGGCGCGGCGATCACCGTGTCGGCGCCCTTGTAGATGACGACCGCACGCGTACGCGCCGCGGCGGCCTTGGCCTTGTCGATCTTGCTGCCGTAGGCTTGCGGAAAGGCGCGCGCGAACTCGCCTTCGTGCGGCGTCAATATCGCCTTGCGCGGCGTTTCGGAGAGGCGGGGCAGCGCCGCGTCGATCGCCGCGGCGTCGAGCACGAGCGGCTTGCCCGAATCGAGCGCCGCCTCGACGTCGAACAGCAATTCGTCGCCCGCCGGAAATCCCGGCCCGATCACGACCGCGCCGACGCGCGGATCGTCGAGCCGCTCGCCGAACTTCGCATCGCTTTCGGCGATGATCGCCGAAAAGGGCGCCCGCTCGCTGCCGTCGAGCACGACATAGCCCGCCCCCGCGCGCAGCGCCGCCGCCGCGGTCAACCCCGCCGCGCCGCGCATCGGTCCCGCAAAGACCAGCACCATGCCCCGCGTGAACTTGTGGGCCTTCGCCTCGGGTTGCGTCTCCCGCGTCCTCGGCAGCGTCCGCATCGTCTTGCTCGCCGATATGCCGATCGGTGCGAGCAGGACGCGGCCGCAGGCGGGCGCGGTCGGCAGCAGGACGTGCGCGGGCTTCAATGCGCCCAGCGCGAGCGTCACATCAGCGCGAAGCGGCGGGCTCCAGTCGGCGCCGCCGTCGCTGTCGACGCCGCTAGGCACGTCGACCGCCAATATGCGCCGGTCGGAAAAATGCCCAAGGATGCCCGCAAGATCGTCGGCGATGGGCCGCGAAAGGCCGACGCCGAACAGCGCATCGACGACCAAGGGAGCGGGCGCGAGGCGGCCATTGAGGGTTTCGACGGGGCCGCTCCACCCCGCCCGCGCCGCCTTCGCCAGCGCGGTCACGGGTTCGGCCAGCGCCGCGACGCGCACCGAGGCGCCGCGTTCGGCGAGCAGTCTCGCGGCGACATAGCCATCGCCGCCATTGTTGCCGGGGCCGCAAAGGATCAGGATCGGCGCGCCCGCCGCCATCCGCCAGGCGGTATCGGCAACGGCGGCGCCTGCAAGCTCCATCAGCTCCGAAAGCGAGGTGCCCTGTACCGCGCACGCCGCCTCGGCCTCGCGCATCGCATCGCTGGTCAGGATCGGGGCGTCGGCGGGAACGGACATGGCTCCGCCCTATCACGATCGCGCGAACGCGCCTACTTCGCGCCGCCCGTATTCGCCGGCAGGCGATAGCGGTCGTGCCCGATGGCGACCTCGATCATATTGTTACCGACGATGCTGACCTTCGCCGGTTCGGCGCCATCGGCCGACACGACCCCGCGCCCGTCAGTGGTGATCTGCAGCCTGCGGTAACCGACATTGGCGCGCCCGACGACGAGGATCGTGCCGTCCGCACCGCTCATTTCATCGACGGTGCAGGTGCGGTCGAACAGTTTCGCGCCTTCCAGCGCGCATTCGATACGGCCATTCTCGGCGGCTTCGCGCGACCCGCGTGCTTCGGCCTCGGCGAGATCGCCATTGTCCGGGGCACGATCGCAGCCCGCGAGCGCGATCAGCGTCAGCAATGCCCCCCCAAATCGCTTCATCCCTTGCCCTTCAGCTGCGACAGGTCGCGCACCGCTCCTCTTGCGGCGCTCGTCGTCATCGCGGCATAGGCCTGAAGTGCTACCGAAACCTTGCGCGGGCGTGCTTTCTCCGGCTGCCAGGCCGCGTCGCCCTTCGCCTCCATCGCGGCGCGGCGCTCGGCAAGGACGCTGTCGGCCACCGCGAGGGTGATCGTTCGCGACGGGATGTCGATGTTGATGAGATCGCCATTCTCGACCAGCCCGATCGTGCCGCCCTCGGCCGCCTCGGGCGAGACATGGCCGATCGACAGCCCCGAGGTGCCGCCCGAAAAGCGCCCGTCGGTGATCAGCGCGCAGGCGGCGCCGAGGCCCTTCGACTTCAAATAGCTCGTCGGGTAGAGCATTTCCTGCATCCCCGGCCCACCCTTCGGCCCTTCGTAGCGGATCACGACGACGTCGCCCGCCTCTACCTGTCCGGTGAGGATGCCCGCGACCGCGGCGTCCTGGCTTTCATAGACCTTCGCCGGACCCGAGAATTTGAGGATGCTCTCGTCGACCCCTGCGGTCTTCACGATGCAGCCGTCGAGCGCGATATTGCCCGACAGCACCGCGAGCCCGCCATCCTTGCTGAACGCATGGTCGGCCGAGCGGATCACGCCGCCCTCGCGGTCGAGATCGAGGCTGTCCCAGCGCCGATCCTGGCTGAACGCGGTCTGCGTCGGCACCCCGCCGGGCGCCGCGAGGAAGAATTTCTGCACCTCGGGGTCATTCGTGCGGGCGATATCCCATTTATTGAGCGCATCGCCCAGCGTCGCGCTGTGCACCGTCGGCAGGTGCGCGTGGAGCAGCCCCGCGCGCTCGAGTTCGCCGAGGATCGCCATGATCCCGCCCGCGCGGTGGACGTCCTCCATATGCACGTCGCTCTTCGCCGGCGCGACCTTCGACAGGCACGGTACGCGGCGCGACAGCCGGTCGATGTCGGTCATGGTGAAATCGACCCCGGCCTCGAACGCCGCGGCGAGCAGGTGGAGCACGGTGTTCGTCGATCCGCCCATCGCGATGTCGAGGCTCATCGCGTTCTCGAACGCCTCGAAGGTCGCGATATTGCGCGGCAGCACGCTGTCGTCGCCCTCTTCATAATGGCGCTTGCACATTTCGACGACGATCCGCCCCGCGCGCAGGAACAATTCCTTGCGGTCGGCGTGCGTCGCGAGCGTCGAACCATTGCCCGGCAGCGACAGCCCCAGCGCCTCGGTCAGGCAGTTCATCGAGTTCGCGGTGAACATGCCCGAGCACGACCCGCAGGTCGGGCACGCCGAACGCTCGATCGCGGTGACTTCCTCGTCGGTGTATTTTTCGTCGGCGGCGGCGACCATCGCGTCGACCAGATCGAGCGCGACCTCCTTGCCCTTCAGCAGCACCTTGCCGGCCTCCATCGGGCCGCCCGACACGAACACCACCGGAATATTGATGCGCAGCGCGGCCATCAGCATCCCCGGCGTGATCTTGTCGCAGTTCGAGATGCACACCATCGCGTCGGCGCAATGCGCATTGACCATATATTCGACGCTGTCGGCGATCAGGTCGCGGCTCGGCAGCGAATAGAGCATGCCGTCATGCCCCATCGCGATCCCGTCATCGACCGCGATCGTGTTGAATTCCTTGGCAACCCCGCCCGCCGCCTCGATCTCGCGCGCGACCATCTGGCCGAGGTCTTTCAGGTGAACATGCCCCGGCACGAACTGGGTGAAGCTGTTGACCACCGCGATGATCGGCTTGCCGAAATCATCGTCCTTCATCCCCGTCGCGCGCCAAAGGCCGCGGGCACCGGCCATATTGCGGCCATGGGTTGTGGTGCGCGAACGATAAGAAGGCATTTGGAGAGTTCCTGATAATATTATTTCATAAAATGGCGATCAAATGCGCCTCTACACGCCTATGTGCCGATGTTCAACGCCACTTTCTCGCACATACGCGCCAGTCGCTCGGCGAACAGCGCCTGTCCCGGCGCCTCGCCGACCAGATCCTGGCGCATCTCGATCCCGACATAGGGGATGGCATTGGCTTCGGCATGGCGGTTCATCGTCGCGTTGAGCAGCTTGCCCGAATAGGGCTGCTGGTCGCCGACGATCATCCCTTCGGCCTCCAAAGCCGCGATCGCCGCGCCCGCGAGCCGGTCGTCGTCATTATAGAGCACCCCGACATGCCACGGCCGCGCCTGATCGGGATGCGCCGCGAGCGACGGCGTGAAGCTGTGGAGCGACAGGATCATCGCGGGCCGCGCCGCCGCGATCGTCGCCGCGATATGGTCGTGATAGGGCCGGAAGAAGCGCGCCAGCCGCGCCTCGCGCGCATCGTCTTCCAGCGCATTGCCCGGCACCGCATGGCCGTCGCTCGCGATCGGCAGCACCCCCGGCGCATCCTCCTCGCGGTTGCAGTCGACGACAAGCCGCGACACGCCGCCGAGGATCGCCGCATCGACCGCGCCCGCTTCGACGAGCCGCGCCGCGACCTCGGCGACGCCGATGTCGATCGCGATATGGTTCGAGAGCAGCGCCGGATCGATACCCAGGTCGATGTCGTCGGGCACATGGTTCGACGCATGATCGGCGATCAGCAACAGGCCGCCCGCGCGCGCTTCGCCGATCTGCCGCCACGCTTCGCTCACCTCAATGCTCCCGCCATCGTCCACCAACCCGGATGCCGCTCCGCGAGCAAGGCCGCCGCCGCGTCGCGCTCGGCCGCCGCGTCGAACAGCGCGAAGCAGGTCGCTCCCGAACCCGACATGCGCGCCAGCCAAGGCCGCAGCGCACCGAGTTCGAGCAAAATGTCGGCAATCGCCGGGCACTGCGCGATCGCCGCGCGCTGCAGGTCGTTGCGTGCGCCGAGCAACCCCGCGCGCGGCTCGGCGCCGGTGAACAGCGGCCCGCGATCGATCCCGTCCCAAGCGGCGAACACGGGGCCCGTCGCGACCGGCTGACGTGGATTGACCAGCAGCACCGGCGTTCCGCCGAGCCGCAGCCCCGCCACGGCGCTCAATTCTTCGCCCGTGCCGACACCAAGACAGGTCTCGCTCGCCACACAAGCGGCGACATCGGCGCCCAGCGGGCTCATAATTCGCGCCAGCGTCACGTCGCCGATCTCGGGCAGAAAATGGCGCCGCACCAGCCGCGCCATCGCCGCGGCGTCGGCCGACCCGCCACCGATCCCCGCCGCAACGGGCAGCGCCTTGGTCAGCGTCACCGCGAGCGGCGGCACCCGGTCGGCGCCGTAGCGGTCGCGGAGCAGCGCCAGCGCCCGCAGCACGAGATTGTCGCTGCCCGCGCTTAGCCCGTCGGCGAATTCGCCGTCGATCGTCAGGCTGTCGGCGTCGGCGAACTCCGCCGCGATCGCATCGCCTCCGTCGACAAAGGCAAACAGCGTCTCGATCGCATGATAGCCGTCGGGACGCCGCGCCCGGACATGCAGCGCGAGGTTGATCTTGGCCCAGCCGGTCTCGCTAAACGCCGTCACGGCGCCGTCGTGGCGGGGGTCAGCCCGTCGCGCAGCTTTGCCGTCAGCCGCGTCGCCATCTCGGCATCGGCGAGCAGCGCCGCGGCGCGCCAATTATATCGCGCGCGAAACTTCTGCCCCGCCTTCCAATAGGCGTCGCCCAGATGTTCGACGATCACCGCATTGTCGGGCTCGCCGCGCTGCGCTTTTTCGAGCAGATTCACCGCATCGTCGGTGCGCCCGGTGAGGAAATAGGCCCAGCCGAGCGAATCGCTGATGCTCGCATTCTGCGGCTCGCGGCGCCACGCGGCTTCGATCCGCGCCAGCGATTGTTCGATGTCCTTGCGCCGTTCGAGCGCCGAATAGCCGGCGAAGTTCAGGATCGACGCGTCGCCGGGCCGCAGCGTCACCGCCCGCTCCATCAGCGCTTGAGCCTCGTCCCACTTCCCCGCTTGCAACAGCAGGTCCGCGCGCGCGATCAGCAGGGTGCCGCGCAGCGCTTTGTCGCCTTCGTCGGCGCCCAGCGCCGCCTCGAGCCGCTCATAAGCGCGTCCCGCCGCCGCAGAGTCGCCCGATCGCCGCGCGATGTCGGCAAAGCGGACGAGCAGCCCGCGCGCGGGATTCGCGTTGGCGGCCGCCTCGGCAAGCTTCGCCGCGCCCGTCAGGTCGCCCGCCTCGGCCATCAATTCGGCGCGGCGCATCATCAGCACCGCCGGCAGCTCCTCGCGCCCGCTATCGAGCAGCGCCATCGCATCTTCGGACTGGCCGTTGCGGTCGAGCGCCTCGACAAGCGTGGCCCGAACCGCCCAATCCTCGTCGTTGAGCCAATAGGCCGCACGCGCGAACAGCAAAGGCAGCTTCGCGCTGCCGTTCGGCGTCCGGGCAAGGCCGTCGGCCAAAATGCCGAGCCATTGCGCCACGCCCTCACGCGGGGTCGAAACCGGCTGGTCGGGCAGCAGCAGCATCGGGTCTTCGCGCTGCCCCGACGCCAGCGCGATCCGCCCGCGCAGCCGCCCCGCCGCGTCGCTTTTGCCCGCCTTGTCGAGCGTTGCCGCGACCCGCATCCCGACGAGCTGGCTCGTCCGGTCGGTCAGCGTGATGCTGTCGGTCAGCGACGCGGCCGAATCGGCGCGCTTCGCCGCGATCTGGACGAGCGCGACCTGCAGCGTCAGCGCGGGTTCGGGCCGTGTCGGGCTGTTCACCGCGAGCAGATGCTGCTCGGGAAACTTCTTGCGCGCGCCGATGTCGATCCACGCATTCACTGTCGGCGTGATCAACCGCGCAATCGTGTCGGCGCCGGTCTTGTCCACCCGCCCCGCCATATAGGTGCGGGCGGCATCCCAGTCCGACCGGCGCATCGCATCGACCATCAGCACCAGTTGCGCGTCGAAACGGCGATCGCCCGCCGTCCACAGGCTCTGCGCAGCGGAGCGCGCGGCATCAAAGTCGCCCGCCTCGATCGCCTGTTCGAGCATCCGTCCGCGGATACCGGGCAGCCCCGGCGCCACGCTCGACACCGCGGCCAGCGCCGATAGCGCCGCCGCCGGCGCCCCGCCCTCTTCCGCCAAGCGCGCGCGCACGAGCGCGTTGAGGACCTCACCGCTATCGTCGGCGGCATGCACAGGCACCGCCGCCGCGACGGCGGCGGCGATCAGAAAGAAGCGCGCGGGCTTACATGTTCGGATAATTGGGGCCTCCGCCACCTTCAGGGGTGACCCAGTTGATATTCTGGGTCGGGTCCTTGATATCGCATGTCTTGCAGTGAACGCAATTCTGCGCGTTGATCACGAATTTCGGATCGCCTTCCTCTTCGCCGACGATCTCGTAAACCCCCGCGGGACAATAACGCTGCGCGGGCTCGTCATAGAGCGGCAGATTATAGGCGACCGGGATCGACGGATCCTTGAGTTGCAGGTGAACCGGCTGATCTTCCTCGTGATTGGTGTTCGAAATGAACACCGACGACAGGCGGTCAAAGGTCAGCACGCCGTCGGGTTTGGGATAGTCCGGTTTCGGCATGATGTCGGCGCGATAGAGGCTCTCATTGTCCGGATGATGCTTCATCGTGAAGGGGACTTTGATCTTGAACGTTTCGAGCCACATCGTCATGCCCGACAGGATCGTCCCCGCAAGGTCGCCATATTTCTCGACGAGCGGCAGCACGTTGCGCACGACGCTCAGTTCCTTCTTGACCCAGCTGTCGTCGAAGGCCGCCTGATATGCGTCGAGCGTGTCGCTCGACCGGCCCGCGGTGACCGCCGCGAACGCCGCTTCGGCCGCCATCATCCCCGATTTCATCGAAGTGTGCGTGCCCTTGATGCGCGGGACGTTCAGGAAGCCGGCGCCGTCGCCGATCAGCGCGCCGCCCGGAAAGGCGAGCTTCGGCACCGACTGGAGCCCGCCGTCGCTGATCGCGCGCGCGCCATAGGAGACGCGCTTGCCGCCCTTCAGGATTTTCGCGATCGCGGGATGCGTCTTCCACTTCTGCATCTCCTGAAAGGGGGAGATGTGCGGATTGCGGTAGTTGAGCCAGGTCACGAAGCCGAGCGCGACCTGCCCGTTCGCCTGATGATAGAGGAAGCCGCCGCCATTGGCGTTCTGATCGAGCGGCCAACCCTGCGTGTGGATGACCCGCCCCGCGGCATGGTTCGCAGGGTCGATGTCCCAAAGTTCCTTGACGCCGAGGCCATAGACCTGCGGCTCGCAATCGGCGTCGAGCGCGAATTGCGGCTTGAGCATCTTGGTCAGATGGCCGCGCACGCCTTCGGCGAAGAAGGTATATTTGGCATGGAGTTCGAGGCCGGGGGCGTAATCGGCCTTGTGGCTGCCATCGCGCGCGACCCCCATATCGCCGGTCGCGACGCCTTTGACCGACCCATCCTCGTTGTAGAGGATCTCGGCGGCGGGAAAGCCGGGGAAGATTTCGACGCCCAGCCCTTCGGCCTGTTCGGCGAGCCAGCGGCAAAGATTGCCGAGGCTGCCCGTATAGGTGCCCTCATTGTGCATGAAACCGGGCGAGATGAATTCGGGAAGGCCGAATTTCTTGTTCTTGGTCAGAATCCAGTGCTGATTGTCGTTCACCGGCACTTCGGCGAGCGGGCAGCCCTGTGTCCGCCATTCGGGCAAAAGTTCGTCGAGCGCCCTGGGGTCGATCACCGCCCCCGACAGGATGTGCGCGCCGACTTCGGACCCTTTTTCGAGGATGCACACCGACAATTCGCTGCCGGCCTCATTCGCCAGTTGTTTCAGGCGGATCGCCGCCGAAAGCCCCGCCGGACCCGCGCCGACGATGACCACGTCATAGGGCATCGATTCCCGTTCGCTCACCGCAAATACCTTTCTGCCGTCCCCGCGCCGATCATTCATCGTGTCCGGCGCTCATTCTGTCACGAATTGCGATGCCCGCCAATTGACGCGCCCGTCAACTGTCTGTTTCAAACAATTTCATGGGAGGGCAAAACTCTGCGTTGCTGGCGGAAAGCATCCGCGACTGGTGGTCGCTGGCGGGCGTCGATGCGCTTGTCGGCGAGGAACCCGCGGGCTGGCTCGTCGTGCCGCCGGCGAATGACGCTGCGGCAGCCAAGCCCAAACGCGCGCCCGATAGCGATCCCGAACCGCTCCCGCTCCCCGCTGCGCTCCAGCGGCAGGAGGCGCCCGAGACTATCGAACCGAAGGGACCGGTCGTATTTCCCGACGACTGGACCGAATTTCAAAACTGGCTGGCGACCGGCGCCGACGTGCCCGGCAGCCAGTGGGACGCGCGACGCGTGCTTCCGGTCGGCGAAGCGGGCGCGCCGCTGATGCTGCTCACCGCCTGGCCCGAAATCGATGATCAGCGGGACGAGACGCTTTTTACCGGCGCCGCCGGACGGCTGCTCGACGCGATGCTGCAAGCGATCGGCGTCGCGCGCGGCGACTGCTATGTCGCCAGCCTCGCGGTGACGCGCCCCGCGGGGGGCCGCTGCGACGGCGAAGATGCGGCCGAACTCGACCGCCTGCTGTGGCATCATCTGCGGCTCGCCAAACCCGAACGCCTGCTGCTGATCGGAAGCGACATCACGCGCATGGCGACCGCGACGGCGTTGCCCGACGCGCGCGGAAGGTTACTGAATATTAACCAAGATGGCGCCAAGATGGATGCGGTGGCTGTGGCGCATCCCGCGATGTTGCTGGCCCGGCCCGCCCAGAAAGCGGCGGCTTGGGATAGCCTGAAACTGTTCAACCGGGGACGTTGACAGATGGAAAATATGACCAGAAACCTTCTCTCCGGCGCCGTAATGGCGCTTTCGCTCGCTGCCGCCGCACCGGCGTTCGCCGCCGATGCCGGCGACCGCGATTTCGCGTCGGGGCGGCAGACGGTGCCCGACATCCTTTCGTCGAAGCAGAAGCAGCTTTACACGCAGGTCCTCACCGCGCTCCGCGGCGAGCGCTGGTCCGAAGCCAAATCGCTGCTCGATAGCGCCGATAACGGTCCGCTCACCGATTTCCTGCGTGCCGAATTGCTGACCGCCGCGAACAGCCCGCGCGCCGAAGTCGCCGACATCATGCCGATCCTGTCGCGCTCGCCCTATTTGCCGCAGGCGGCGCAGCTCGGCCGCCTCGCGACGAAACGGGGCGCGACCGATCTGCCGACGCTTCCCTTCGAAGCGCGCCTCGCCTGGGCGGGCAGCGCACCGCGCCGGCTCGGCGCCGACAGCGTCAGCGACCCGGCGGCCGCGCGCCTCGCCGCGACGATCCCCGACAGGATCAAGAACGACGATCCCGCGGGCGCCGAAATGCTGCTCAATGCGGCGATCGACCAGCTCAGCCCCGAAGCGCGCGCCGAATGGACGCAAAAGGTCGCCTGGTCCTATTATATCGAGAATGACGATCAGAATGCGCTGCGCCTGTCGCTCGCATGCACGCAGGGCGGCGGCGCCTGGGCGACGCAGGGCGCGTGGGTTCAGGGTCTCGCCTCGTGGCGGCTTCGCGATTACCGCACCGCGCTCGCCGCGTTCGACCGCGTCGCCAAGGAAGCGCCCGACAGCGAACAGCGCGCCGCCGCTTATTATTGGGCCTCGCGCGCCGCGGTCGCCGCGGGCCAGCCCGCCCTGGTGCAGCCGCGTCTGCGCTCCGCCGCGGCCAATCAGGAAACCTTCTACGGCCTGCTCGCCGCCGAATCGCTCGGCGTCGAGGCGGCGATCCAGCGCGAGAATGTCCGCGCGGACCGCAGCGCGTGGCGCGCGCTCGAGGATCTGCCCAATGTTCGCATCGCGATGGCGTTCGCCGAGATCGGCGAGGATGTCTATGCGGGCCAGGCGCTGCGCCATCAGGCCCAGATCGGCAATTCCGACCAGCATGCCCAGTTGATCGCGATGGCGGGCGCGCTCAGCCTGCCCGAAACACAGCTCTATCTCGCCCACAACACCCCGCACGGCCGCAAGCCCGCCGTGCAGGCCCGCTATCCGCAGCCGAAATGGGAGCCGAAGGGTGGCTGGCGCGTCGATCCGGCGCTGGTCTTCGCCCACACCTTGCAGGAATCCCGCTTCCAGCGCGGCGTCGTGAGTTCGGCGGGCGCGACCGGGCTGATGCAGGTGCGCCCCGGTACCGCGCGCGATATCGTGCGCTGGGAAGGCGCAGTCGCTGCACTCGGCGACCTCAAGACCCCCGCGGTGAACATGGATCTCGGCCAGCGTTATCTGCAATATCTCAGCCGCGATCCCGCGACAGGCGGCCAGCTGCCCAAGGTGATCGCCGCCTATAATGCCGGTCCCGCGCCGATCGCACGCTGGCAGACCGAGATCCGCGACAATGGCGATCCGCTGCTCTACATGGAATCGATCCCCTATTGGGAAACGCGCGGCTATGTCGGCATCGTCCTGCGCAACTACTGGATGTACGAAGCGCAGCAGGGCAAGCCGTCGGTCAGTCGCGCCGCGCTCGCGCAGGGCAAATGGCCGCGCTTCCCCGACGGTAAGGACCGCACGCGTCTGACCTATGCCGGCGATTTCGCGAATGCAGATTGACGAGAGCCTGGCGTTCAGGCCCGTCCGCATCGCGCTCCTGACGATTTCGGACAGCCGCAGCGCCGCCGACGACCGGTCGGGCGACAAGCTCGAGGAACTTCTGACCGGCGCCGGTCATATCCTCGCCGCGCGCGCGCTCATCAAGGACGAGACCGCCCTGATCGTCTCGCGCCTCCACAACTGGATCGACGATCCCGAGGTCGACGTCGTCATCACGACCGGCGGCACCGGCCTCACGGGCCGCGATGTCACGCCCGAGGCGCTCAACCGGCTCGACGGCAAGGATATTCCTGGTTTCGGCGAGCTGTTCCGCTGGCTCAGCTATCAGACGATCGGCACCTCGACGATCCAGTCGCGCGCCTGCGCTGTCGTCGCGCGCGGCACCTATATCTTCGCGCTCCCCGGTTCGACCGGCGCGGTTGCCGACGCATGGGAAGGCATTTTGTCGACCCAGCTCGACAGCCGCCACAAGCCCTGCAACTTCGTGGAACTGATGCCGCGATTGATGGAATAATCCTTTCGTCATCCCGGCGCAGGCCGGGATCTCGCCGTATCGCTTCCCCGCCGAGATCGGGATTCCGGCCCTTGCCGGGATGACGAAATCGGATTTTGTTCTTTATATGTTCCCATGGCCGAGCTATGCTCGACCCATGGACTCTCCAAAGCCCCTGCCCCCGATTGCGGGCCGCGGCGCCCCGACCAACTTGCGCCCGACCCGCACCGGATCGCTCGACCGCGAGGCCGATGGCGACTGGCTCGACCTAGCCGAGGAGATCGACGGCGAGGCGCCGCGGCTGCGCACGACGGTCACCGTCGAGCACCCAAAGACGATCATCGCGCGCAATTCCTCGCCCGATGTCGGCTTCGACCGCTCGATCAACCCCTATCGCGGCTGCGAGCATGGCTGCATCTATTGCTTCGCGCGCCCGACGCATGCCTTTCACGACCTCTCGCCCGGGCTCGATTTCGAAAGCAAGCTCTTCGCCAAGCCCGACGCCGCGAAGCTGCTCCGCGCCGAACTTGCCAAGCGCAATTACAAGGTCGCGCCGCTCGCGATCGGCACCAACACCGACGGCTATCAACCGATCGAGCGCGAATGGGGCATCACCCGCTCGGTGGTCGAAGTGCTCGCCGAAACGCGGCATCCGCTGATCATCACCACCAAGTCCGACCGCGTGCTCCGCGATATCGACCTGCTCGCCGACATGGCGCGCGACAATCTGGTCGGCGTCGCGGTGTCGGTGACCACGCTCGACCCCGCCATCGCGCGCACGCTCGAGCCGCGCGCGCCGCCTCCGCGCCGCCGCCTCGCCGCGATCCGCAAGCTGATCGACGCCGGGGTGCCGACACAGGTCAATATCTCGCCGATCATCCCCGCGATCACCGATCACGAGATCGAAGCGATCATGGCCGCCGCCGCCGAAGCCGGCGCGATCCGCGCCTCCTATATCCTGATGCGCCTGCCGTTCGAAGTCGCGCCGCTGTTCCGCGCCTGGCTCGCCGCGCACTACCCCGACCGTGCCGACAAGGTGATGCACATGGTGCAGGACATCCGCGGCGGGCGCGACAACGACGCCCAGTTCTTCACGCGCATGCGCGGCCATGGCGTCTGGGCACAGCTCATCCGCACCCGCGTCAAGCGCGCCGCGCGCGAACATGGCATGGACCGGAGCTTCCTGCCGATCCGCAGCGACCTGTTCCGCCCGCCCGAGCGCGACGGCCAGATGGAGCTGTTCTAGGCCTCCGCCAGCGACCTCAGCCGATAATCCTTGTAATCATCCCGAATCTGGCGCTTCAATATCTTGCCCGTCGCGGTGTGCGGCAGTTCGTCGACGAAGACGATCTCGTCGGGCAGCCACCATTTGGCGACCTTGTCCTTGAGATAGTCGACGATCGCGGCCTCGTTCACCTCGGCGCCCGGCTTCTTCACGATCAGCAGGATCGGCCGCTCGTCCCATTTGGGATGATAGACGCCGACCGCCGCGGCTTCCTGCACCCCCGGCGCGCCGACCGCGGCGTTTTCGAGCTCGATCGAGCTGATCCATTCGCCGCCCGACTTGATCACATCCTTCGCACGATCGGTGATCTGCATGACCCCGTCGGGATGCAGCACCGCGACGTCGCCGGTATCGAACCAGCCGTCGGCATCGGCCGCGTCGGCATCGGCCTTGAAATAACGCTGGATGATCCACGGGCCGCGGCATTGCAGCCGCCCGCTCGTCTCGCCGTCACGCGGCAGATCCTTATCCTCGTCGTCGACGATGCGCAGTTCGACCCCGAAGGGCGGACAGCCCTGCCGCGCGACGATGTCGACACGCTCGTCAAAGCTCATCTCGTCCCAGTTCCACGGCCGTTTGCCCATCGTCCCGATCGGCGAGGTTTCGGTCATTCCCCACGCATGGCCGACGTCGATCCCCGCCGTCATGAACCGTTCGATCATCGCGCGCGGGCACGCCGACCCTCCGATGATCACGCGGTGCAGCTTGCCATAGCCGATGCCTGTCGCGTCCATATGCGCGAACATCGCGATCCACACCGTCGGCACGCCGGCGCTGTGGGTGACGCCCTCATCGTGCATCAGGTCGCACAGTATCTGCGCGTCGTTGGTCGCAGAAAACACCAGCTTCGCGCCGACGGTCGCGGCGGCAAAGGGAATGCCCCAGCTGTTCGCGTGGAACATCGGCACGATCGGCAGGATCACGCTGCGGTTCGACATGTCGAACACGTCGGGCTGGATTTCCGTGATCGCGTGGATGACGTTCGAGCGATGCTCGTAAAGCACACCCTTCGGATTGCCCGTCGTCCCGCTGGTATAGCAAAGCCCGACCGGATCGCGCTCATCAAGGGAAACCCATTCGAAGCTGCCGTCCTCCGCGTCGATCAGGTCGCGATAGGAAAGATAGCCCTCGCGCGCCGGGGCGTCAAACAGGATGAAATGCTCGACGGTCGGCAATTGCGGGCGAAGCCGCTCGACGATCGGCAGGAACATCGCGTCGAACAGCAGCACGCGGTCCTCGGCATGATTGACGATATAGATCAGCTGTTCGTCGAACAGCCGCGGGTTCACCGTATGCAGCACGCCGCCCATTCCCGCGGTGCCGTACCAGCTGACCAGATGATGGCCGTGGTTCATCGCCAGCGTCGCGATACGGTCGCCCTTTTGCATCCCTAGTTTCACCATCGCGGCGGCAAAGCGCCGCGCGTCGGCGCCGACCTCTCCCCAGTTTGATCGCGTCATGCTGCCGTCGGCCCATCGCGAAACGATCTCGCGCCCCGCATGTTCGCGTGCGGCATGGTCGATCAGGCTCGTGACGAGCAGCGGCTGGCCCTGCATTCCCATGGTGCGGCATCCTCAAATATATATCGTTGCCGGCAATGGATAGGGTCGGAAACCCCCGATACGCAAGGGGGAAGGAAACTCAGCGCACCCGAAATTCGCGCGGCGCGACGAGCGACAGCGCGGGCTCGGTCACGCCCGCGATCATGTCGAGCCGCGATACCGTGTCGGGGCCGAGCGCGAAGCCGCGGCCGAGCTCGATGCGAATTTCGTCATCGGTCAGCGGATCGATCGTGGTGACGATCACCCGGCCCTTCGCATCGTCGCGCTTGACGATCAGCCGCGCGATGTCCTCGATCGCCGCCGGCATGTCGACGCGGCAGGTCAGCTGGAGCGCGGCGGTCGCGGCCATATCGGCGAGCGACTGCGCCCCGCGCACGGTGACCCGCGGCGTTTCCTCGCCTTCGAGCAGATCGAGTTCGACCGACAGCATCGCACAGCAGCCATCGGCCGCCAGCGCTTCGAGCGTCTTGCCCGCGATTTCGTCGAAGCAGCTCGACTGGAACTGGCCGCTGCGGTCCGACAAAGTGAGGTTGAGGAAGCGGTTGCCGCGCTGCGATACGCGTGGGCGCGCGCTTTCGACCATCGCCGCCATCACCATCGGGATGCGCGTGCCCGGCGACATTTCGACATTATCACAGATGTCGCCATAGGAGCGCGCGCCGCGCGCCGAGACGATTGCCTCATATTGCTCGACCGGGTGCGACGAGAAATAGAAGCCGAAAGCATCCTTCTCGCGCGTCATCCGCTCGGCGAGCGTCCACGGTTCGGCGGCGGGCAGTTGCAGCGCCGGGGCAATCGCGACGTCGCCGCCGAACAGCCCGCCCTGCCCCGTCGACCGTTCGTGCGCCGAACTGTTGGCGCAGGCGAGCAGACTTTCGGCGCCGGCAAAGGCGCGCGGGCGATCGGGCTCGATACAGTCGAACGCCCCCGCCGCCGCCAGCGCCTCGATCTGGCGCCGGTTGAGCAGCTTGGGGTCGATACGGCTCGCGAAATCGTCGAGCGAGACGAAATCGCCCTTCGCCCGCTCGGCGACGAGCGCCTCCATCGCCTTCTCACCCACGCCCTTGAGCGCGCCGAGCGCGTAGCGGACCGTCAGCCCCTCATCGCCGCGCCCGACCGAGAAATCGGCCTCGCTGTCGTTGACCGACGGCGGCGCGATTCCGACGTCGAGGCGTCGCATATCGTCGATGAAGATCGACAATTTGTCGGTCTGGTGGCTGTCGAACGACATCGATGCGGCGAAAAACTCGTGCGGATAATGCGCCTTCAGCCATGCGGTCTGGTACGACAGCAGCGCATAGGCGGCAGCATGGCTCTTGTTGAAGCCATAGCCCGCGAATTTGTCGATCAAGTCGAACAGCTCGTTCGCCGCCTTGGGCGCGATCTGGTTATGCTCGCCGCAGCCCTTCACGAAGGTCTCGCGCTGCGCGTCCATTTCGGCCTGGACCTTCTTGCCCATCGCGCGGCGCAAGAGGTCGGCGCCGCCGAGGCTGTAGCCGGCCAGTATCTGCGCCGCCTGCATCACCTGTTCCTGATAGACGAAGATGCCATAGGTTTCGGCGAGGATGCCTTCGAGCAGCGGGTGCGGATAGGCGATCTTCTCGCGCCCGTTCTTGCGCGCCCCGAACAGCGGAATATTGTCCATCGGGCCGGGGCGATAGAGCGCGACGAGCGCGATGATGTCGCCGAAATTGGTCGGTTTCACCGCCGACAGCGTGCGCCGCATGCCTTCGGATTCCAGCTGGAACACCCCGACCGTCTCGCCGCGCTGGAGCAGTTCGTAAACCGCCGTATCATCCCACGCGAGCGCGTCGAGATCGACGTCCACGCCGCGCAGCGCGAGCAGCCGCTTCGCTTCCTTCAGCACCGACAATGTCTTGAGGCCCAGAAAGTCGAATTTCACCAGTCCCGCGGTCTCGACATATTTCATGTCGAACTGCGTCACCGGCATGTCCGAGCGCGGGTCGCGATAGAGCGGGACGAGCTGGTCGAGCGGGCGGTCGCCGATCACCACCCCGGCGGCGTGGGTCGAGCTGTGCCGCGGCAGGCCCTCGAGCTGGCGCGCCATATCGAACAGGCGCCGCACCCCGTCGTCCTGCTTGTATTCGGTCATCAGCTCGGCGACGCCATTCAGCGCGCGTTCGAGCGTCCATGGATCGGTCGGATGGTTCGGCACCAGCTTCGCGAGCCGGTCGACCTGGCCATAGCTCATCTGGAGCACACGGCCCGTGTCCTTGAGCACCGCGCGCGCCTTCAGCTTACCGAAGGTGATGATCTGCGCGACGGTGTCGCGGCCGTATTTCTCCTGCACATAGCGGATCACCTCGCCGCGTCGCGTTTCGCAGAAATCGATGTCGAAGTCGGGCATCGACACGCGTTCGGGATTGAGGAAGCGTTCGAAGAGCAGGCCGAGCTTCAGCGGATCGAGATCGGTGATCGTCAGCGCCCAGGCGACGACGCTGCCCGCGCCCGAACCGCGCCCCGGCCCTACCGGAATATCGTGCGCCTTCGCCCATTTGATGAAGTCGGCAACGATCAGAAAATAGCCGGGAAAACCCATTTGCGTGATGACGTCGACCTCGAAATCGAGCCGCGTGACATAGGCTTCGCGGTCTTCGTCGGAGAGGTCCGGATAGTGCGCGAGCCGCGCCGCCAACCCCGCGTGCGCGTCGGCCTTGAGTTGCGCCGCTTCGCCCTCGCGGTCGCCCGCAAGGCTCGGCAGGATCGGCTTGCGTTTCGGCGCCATGAACGCGCAGCGCTGCGCGACGACCAGCGTGTTGCGGATCGCCTCGGGCAGGTCGGAGAAAGCGTCCTCCATCGCCTCGGCGGGCTTCAGCCACGCCTCGGGGCTCGACACGCGGCGATCCTCGCTTTCGACATAGGCCGACTGCGCGATGCACAGCATCGCATCGTGCGCGGGATGGAATTGCGGCTCGACGAAATTCGCGGGGTTGGTCGCGACGATCGGCAGCGCGCGCGCATAGGCCAGATCGATCAGCGCCGCTTCGGCCGCGATCTCGGCCTGATCGCCGCGCCGCGACAGTTCGATGTAGAGCCGCCCGCCGAACAAGGCTTCGAGCTGCTCGACATAATCGTCGGCCGCGCTTTTCTGCTCGCCCGCGAGCAGCCGCGCAAGCGCGCCCTCGCCACCGCCGGTCAGGCAGATCAACCCGTCGGTCTTGCCCGCTATGTCGGACAGCAGCACATGCGGATCCTGCTCAACGGGGCGGCCAAGATGCGCCGCCGACACGAGCGCGCACAGATTGTCATATCCCGCATCGTCCTGCGCATAGAGCGCGAGCCAGTCGATCAGCGGCGCGCCGTTCGCCAGCCGCTGCCCGGGCCGCGCGACGCTGAGCAAGGTTCCGACGATCGGCTGCACCCCCGCCGCCTTGCACGCCTCGCCAAAGGCCATGACGCCATAGAGCCCGTTGCGGTCGGCGACCGCGATCGCCGGAAACCCGCGTTCGCGCGCGGCTTTCGCAATCGCCTTGGGCTCGATCGCCCCCTCCAGCATGGTGAAACTGGAAAAGACGCGCAGGGGAACAAAGGGGCTGTAGGCCATTGGATGACGCTACAGTGACAGCGGTGATTCTGCCAAGGCCTAACCCAGCAGTTCCTCGATCTCTTTGCGCAATTGCTCGGGCTTCGTCGTCGGCGCGTGCCGTGACACCGTCTTGCCGTCGCGGTCGACGAGGAATTTGGTGAAGTTCCACTTGATCCCGCTGCCGAGCAGCCCCGATTTTTCCTTCTTCAAATGCTTGAAGATCGGATCGGCATCATCGCCGTTGACGTCGATCTTCGCCATCAAAGGAAAGCTGACATCATAGGTCAGCGAACAGAAATTCTTGATCTCTTCGGCATCACCCGGTTCCTGCGCGCCGAACTGGTTGCACGGAAACGCCAGTATCTCGAACCCGCGATCCTTATAGTCGCGGTACAGCTCTTCCAGCCCCTCATATTGCGGGGTGAAGCCGCATTTCGATGCGGTGTTGACGATCAGCAGCACCTTGCCGCGATAATCCGCAAGCGACTGCGTCCCGCCGCCGGGCAATTTCGCCGAAAGATCGTAAAGCGCCATAATCGGTCCCCTCCTGCCGGCGTCAGCCTACGCCTCGATATGCCCTTCGTGCAAGCGGAGCACGCGGTCCATCTTCGCCGCCAACCGCTCGTTATGCGTCGCGACGAGCGCCGCCGAGCCATGATCGCGCACAAGACCGACGAACTGGTCGAACACGCGGTCCGCCGTCGCCTCGTCGAGGTTGCCCGTCGGCTCGTCTGCGAGCACCAGCAAGGGCCGGTTCGCCAGCGCGCGCGCCACCGCGACACGCTGCTGCTCGCCGCCCGACAGCTTGCTCGGCTTGTGGTGCAATCGCTCGCCGAGCCCCAGCCGTCCGAGCAAATCGGCCGCGCGCTCTTCGGCATCCGCCTGCCCCGCGCCGCGAATGAGCTGCGGCAGCACGACATTCTCGATCGCGTTGAAATCGGGCAGCAAATGGTGGAACTGATAGACGAAGCCGATCTTCTCGCGCCGCGTCTTCGTCCGCTCGCCCTGCGCGAAGCGCGTGACATCCTCGCCGTCGATGCGGATCGTGCCGCCGAAGCCGCCTTCGAGAAGCCCGACCGCCTGCAGCATCGTCGACTTGCCCGATCCCGAGGGGCCGAGCAGTGCGACGATCTCGCCGCGGCGCAGCGACGCATTGACGCCGCGCAGCACCTCGATGGTGACGTCGCCCTGCGTGAAGCTGCGCTTCAGCTCGACCAGTTCCAGCGCGACATCATTCATAACGCAGCACCTGCACGGGGTCGGTATTCGCGGCCTTGTAGGCGGGATAGAGCGTCGCGAGGAAGCTGAACACGATCACCATGATCACGATCGCGGTGATCTCGACCGGGTCGGGCTTCGACGGCAATTCGGTCAGGAAGCGGATCGACGGATCCCACAAGGGCTGGCCGGTGAGGAATTCGACCCCGCGCAGCACGCCTTGCCGGAAATAGAGCAGCGCGAAGCCGACGATCAGTCCCGCGATCGTGCCCGCAATGCCGATCGACAGCCCGATCGCCATGAAGATGCGCATCACCGCGTCGCGCGGCGCGCCCATCGTCCGCAAAATCGCCATGTCGCGCGTCTTCGCGCGTACCAGCATGATCAACGACGAGATGATGTTGAACGACGCGACAAGGATGATCAGCGACAGGATGACGAACATCGCAACGCGCTCGATCGACAACGCCTCGAACAGGCTCGCGTTCATCGATCGCCAATCGGACACGACCGCTTTGGCTGCGAGCTTTTCGGCCAGCGGCTGCAATATCTCGCCAACCTTGTCGGGGTCCGTCACCTTGACCTCGATCATCTGCACCGCATCGCCGGTGAGGAGCAGCAACTGCGCATCCTCCATCGGCATGACGATATAGGCCTTGTCGAAATCATAGACGCCGATCTCGAAAATCGCCGACACGCGGTAGCTGATCTCACGCGGGACCGTCCCGAACGGCGTCGATCGGCCTTGCGGATTGATGATCGTCACGTTCGACCCGACCTGCGCCCCCAAATTGCGCGCCAGCTCGCTACCTATCGCGACGTTGCCCGAACCCGCCGTCAGGCTGTTCAGACTGCCTTGGAGCACCTTGCCGCCCAGCGTCTCGTTGCTCCGAATGTCGGGAACCGTCATGCCGCGCACGAGCACGCCTTCGACCCGCCCGCTGAAGGTTGCAAGCAGGGGCTGCTCGATCAGCGGCGTTGCCGAAGTGACCCCCGATGTCGCGCGCGCCTGCTTCAGCACCTCCTGCCAATCGTCGATCCGCCCGCCGAAACCCTGGACGACCGCATGGCCGTTCAGCCCGACGATCTTGTCGAACAGGTCGCTGCGCACGCCGTTCATCACGCTCATCACGATCACCAGCGCCGCGACGCCCAGCATCACCGCGGTGAAGCTGAACGCCGCCGCTACGAAGATGAACCCCTCGCCGCGCTGCGGAAGCAAATAGCGTTTGAAGATGGTGCGCTCGTACGGACGCAGGATCATGAAGCGATCGGCCTTTGCGGCGCATGGGCAGTTACACGCATAGCGCCGCTTTAGGCAGGTCAAACACCGCTGGCAATGGGCGCGAGCGAGACGCCAAACCCCAAATGATTATATGAATGTGTTGCCCATAGGTCACAGCGGCCCGCAAAATCGGGCCCAACTGGCCGTGAGAGGGTGACAAAGCGGCCCCCAAGACCTACCCCAAGGCTTCTGGTTCAACGCGGCCCAAAGGCCCGGCTCCAGGGAGTGCAGGCCTTTCGCCAGGCCTGCAACAAGGGGGATGGCGATGTTCGTCACAGGCGCCCGGGTCTCGCAAAACGAGGCCCGGGCGTTGTGATTCCGACGCGAAGCGTCGCCCCCGCGAAGGCGGGGGCCGTTGTCGGTTTACGCCGTCTATGCGGGATCAGGGCTCCAGCGCCCCCGCCTTCGCGGGGGCGACGGATAAACTACCCCTCGCTTTCGCTGATATCCTCCAACATCTCCGCATCGAGCACGCGCACGCGGCCCTGCTCAAGCGAGATCACCCCCGATTCCTCCCAGCTCTTGAGCTGGCGGTTGATATGCTCGCGGCTCATGCCCGCGAAATTGCCGAGTTCGGTCTGGCTCAGCTCGACGCGCTGCGACACCTCGACATCCTTGCGGATCAGCCGTTTCAGATAGCGCGCCAGCCGCGGGCCCGACGCATAGGCGCGGTCGCTCTCGATCGTCTGGTCGGCGGTGCGCAGCCGCCGTGCGAGCTGCTGCATCAGCGACCAGGTGAATTCGGGATGGCTTGCGGCGAAGTCCTTGAGCGCGTTGCGGCCGAGCTGGAGCGCGCTCCCCGCGCTCGTCGCGGTCACCGATGCGGTGCGCTCGCCGCCGTCGAGCAGCGCGATCTCGCCGAGCACCGCGCCGGGTTCGGCATAGGCGAGCACGATTTCGCGGCCGCCCGAGGTCAGCATCGACACGCGCGCGGTGCCTTCGGTCAGGATCAGCATCATGTCGCCCGGGTCGCCCTGGACGAGCAACTCCTTGCCCTTGACGAAATTGACCTGCACCGCGCGGCGCGCGATTTCGGCCCAATCCTCGATCGTCAGGCCGGAAAAGATGCTGTCGGGGCCCTGCAACTCGGCGAGTTTCGCGTGATCCATCTGCCCCTGCACCCCTTTACGTCGTTCTAAACCAGCCGGCTCTGCTTCACCGCCGCTTCGATGAATCCCGCGAACAAAGGATGCGGGTCGAACGGCTTCGACTTGAGTTCCGGGTGGAACTGCACCCCGATAAACCACGGATGGTCCGGGCGCTCAACGATTTCCGGCAGCATGCCGTCGGGCGACATGCCCGAAAAGACGAGCCCGCCCTTTTCGAGTTGCTCGCGATAGGCGCCGTTGACCTCGTAACGATGGCGGTGGCGCTCGCTGATGTCGTTGGCGCCATAGACGCTCGCGACATGGCTGTTCGGCGACAGCTTCGCTTCATAGGCGCCGAGGCGCATCGTTCCGCCCAGATCGGTATCGGCGCCGCGCTTCTGCAGGCCTTCGTCGCTCATCCATTCGGTGATCATGCCGACGACCGGCTCGCCCGTTGGCCCGAATTCGGTGCTCGACGCATCTTCGATGCCACTGGTGTTCCGCGCGCCCTCTATGCACGCCATCTGCATGCCGAGGCAGATGCCGAAGAAGGGCACGCCGCGTTCGCGCGCGAAGCGCACGCTCGAAATCTTGCCTTCGGACCCGCGCTCGCCGAAGCCGCCGGGGACGAGAATGCCGTGCATCGGCTCGAGATTGGCGGCGAGATCCTCGTCGCGCTCGAACATTTCGGCGTCGAGCCAGCGGATATTGACCTTGACCCGGTGCGCCATGCCGCCATGGACCAGTGCTTCGTTGAGCGACTTATACGCGTCGGGCAGCGACACATATTTGCCGACAACGCCGATCGTGACCTCGCCCTCGGGATGCTGCTTGCGGTCCATGATGTCGTACCAGCGCGTCAGATCGGGCGCGGGCGCGTCGTGAATACCGAAGGCGTGCAGCACTTCGCTGTCCAGCCCCTCGCCATGATATTGGACGGGGACCGAATAGATGCTGTCGGCGTCGAGCGCCGGGATCACGGCTTCCTTGCGGACGTTGCAGAATTGCGCGATTTTCGCGCGTTCGGTCTCGGGCAGCGGCTTTTCGCAGCGGCAGAGCAATATATCGGGCTGGACGCCCAATGACGCGAGTTCGCGCACGCTATGCTGCGTCGGCTTGGTCTTCAATTCGCCCGCGGCTGCGATGTACGGAACCAGCGTGACATGGACCGAGATCGCGTTTTCGCGTCCGACCTCGTTCTTGAGCTGGCGGATCGCCTCGATGAAGGGCAGCGATTCGATGTCGCCGACCGTGCCGCCAATCTCGCACAGCACGAAATCGAGATCGTCGGTCTCGGCGCGCGCGAATTCCTTGATCGCGTCGGTGACGTGCGGGACGACCTGCACCGTCGCGCCCAGATAGTCGCCGCGGCGTTCCTTGGCGATGATACCCTGATAGATGCGGCCCGAGGTGACATTGTCGCTCTGCCGCGCCGCAACGCCGGTGAAACGCTCGTAATGGCCGAGGTCGAGGTCCGTCTCCGCCCCGTCGTCGGTCACATAGACCTCGCCGTGCTGATAGGGCGACATCGTGCCCGGATCGACATTCAGATAGGGATCGAACTTCCGGATACGGACGCGATAGCCACGCGCCTGCAACAAGGCTGCGAGGCTAGCTGCCATCAAACCTTTGCCAAGCGAGGAGACCACGCCGCCGGTGATAAAAATGAACCGCGCCATGGGAGGAAAGACTTACTCAACGGGAGGGGGACGGCGCAAGCCGTCGAATCGCGCGCACGGAAAATATTTCCGCCGTGCGGGTTGGGTCGGAGGCCGAAGCCGCCGGTTATTTCTTGGCGGGGGGTGCCTGCGCCGGTGCCGGAGCGGCTTCCTGGCTTGCCGCCGCGGCGGCCGCAGCCGCCAGCGGATCGTCGCTCGCCGGGGCCGGCGCCGCATTTGCGGGCGCCTGCTGCGCCGGGCCGGTCAGCGACGAGGAGGGGGCCGCACCGCTCGTCTGCGCCGATTTCGACAGCGAGGTGTCGATCGTCGACCCGCTGCGGCCGACCGAGGCCATCGCCGCGAGCAGGATCGACAGCGCGACGAACGCCGTCGCGAGGACCGTTGTCGCGCGAGTCATGAAGTCCGCCGCGCCGCGCGCCGACAGCAGGCCCGCGGGGCTGCCGCCGACGCCCAGACCGCCACCTTCGGACTTCTGCATCAGGATGACGCCGATCATCACCGCGGCGACGAGCGCCTGCAGGACGAGTATGAAGGTGAAAAGGCTGGACATCATGATTTCCCGAACTTGCGCGGCCTCACACGGACCGCGCACGCGGCGCACATAGAGATGAAGCGGCTTCGCTTCAACCCATACCTAATCGTCGCCCCCGCGAAGGCGGGGGCCGCTGGAGAGGTTCGCTAGGTCGATTGCGGCCCCCGCCTTCGCGGGGGCGACGGAATTGATCAACCCAACTCCGTTGCAGCCGCCACGATCGGCACGAACTTCGCTGCCGTCAGGCTCGCTCCACCGACCAGCGCGCCGTCGACATCGCCCGCGCCGAGCAGCTCGGCCGCATTGTCGCCATTGACCGATCCGCCATAAAGAATGCGCATTTGCTCGGCGGCGTCTCCGAAACGCGCCGCGAGCGCGCCGCGGATCGCGCCGTGCATCGCCGCCACATCGGCCACGGTGGGAACCAGCCCCGTCCCGATCGCCCAGATAGGCTCATATGCGATGGCAAGGCGCTGCGCATCGAAAGCGTCGGGCACCGAATCCGCGATCTGCGCCAGCACATAGTCGATCGCCCCGCCCGATTCGCGCACGTCGCGCGGCTCGCCGACACAAAGGATCACAGACAATCCGGCGGCCAGTCCGGCTTCGGCCTTGCCGCGTACCTCGACGTCGCTTTCGCCGAAGCCTTCGCGCCGTTCGCTATGCCCGACGATCACGACGCGCGCGCCGATGTCGGCGAGCATCGGCGCCGCGACCGACCCGGTGAAGGCGCCTGAAGCCGCGCTGTGGCAATCCTGCCCGCCGACCACGCCGCCCGGCGCCGCCGCAACCATCGGCCCGATCAGCGTGAAGGGCGGACAGAGTGCGACATCGACGCCCGGATGATCCGCCGCCGCGGCGAAGATCGCCTGCGCCTCGGCGAGCGAGCCCGACAATCCGTTCATCTTCCAGTTGCCGACCACATATTTGCGACGCGTCATCTATTCGCCTCTCCGACTATTCAAACCTTGCCATCGCCCCTAGCGGCGCGCGGGCGGCATAGGCAAGACGCGTCACACGCCCACGAAAACCCCTTCCAGCCTTGATACCGCACCGCCGCGCCTCTAAAGCAGCGCGCAATCGCGCTTACCCGCGCCCTGCCGGAAAGAATGCCCGCTTCATGATCACCGCCATTCGCGCCATGTTTTCCTCGACGATCGGCAAATTCCTCGCCCTCGCCTTCGTCGTGCTCGTCGGGGTCGCCTTTGCGCTCAGCGACGTCACCGGCAACTCGACCTTCGGCGGGATCGGCGGCGCCAATGTCGCGAAGGTCGGCAGTGAGAATATCGGTGTCGGCGAACTGCGCGAGCGCGTCCGTCAGACCTATAATCAGGCGCGGCAGGACCAGCCCGGGCTGACGATGGCCGCCTTCGTCGAATCGGGCGGGCTCGACCAGGTGCTCGATCAGCTCGTCGAAGGATCGGCCTTCGACCAGTTCGCGACCGAATTGGGTTTCGGCGTCAGCAAGCGGCTGATCGACGGCCGCATCGCCGACCTGCCCGCGTTCGCCGGGGTGTCGGGCAAGTTCGACCAGACGGTGTTCGAGAATTTCCTGCGCCAGAACGGGATCAGCGAGGCGCAGCTGCGCCGCGACCTGCGCCAGCAGCTCCTGGTCGAACAGCTCGCCGCGCCGATCGCCCAGATGCCGCGCATCGCGCTCGGCATGGCGCAGCCCTATGCCGCGCTGCTCCTCGAACAGCGTCGCGGTCAGGCGACCTTCATTCCCGCCAGCCCCTTCGCGCCGACCGCCGACCCCGGCGACGCGGCGCTCCAGACCTTCCTGTCGCAGAACAAGGCGAAGTTCACCGTGCCCGAACGCCGAGTGGTCCAATACGCGCTGTTCGACCGCGCCGCGGTTCCCGTTCCCGCGGTCACCGACGCCGAAATCGCCAAGGTCTACAAGGACAATGCCGCGCAATATGCCGCAAGCGAAACGCGCCGCTTCGCGCAGGTAATCCTCCCCGACCAGGCGGCAGCGAACGCGCTCGCCGCGAAGGTGCGCGGCGGCACCTCGCTCGCCGCGGCGGCGCAGGCGGCGGGGCTTTCGGCCTCGACCACCGGCGACCTGACCGAATCGGCCTATGCCGCGACGACGACCGCCGCCGCCGCGAAGGCCGCTTTCGCGGCGCAGCGCGGCGATGTGGTCGGGCCGACGCAGACCGGCCTCGGCTGGACCGTCGCGCGCGTCGAGGATGTCACCGCCAAGCCCGCGCGCACCCTCGCTCAGGCAAGCGAAGAGATCCGCACCGAACTCGCCAAGAACAAGGCGAACGAAGCGATCGTCGATTATTACAACGCGATTCAGGATGCCGTGAACGGCAGCGCTTCGGTCGAGGAAATCGCCGCCGACCGCAAGCTCCAGCTCGTCGAAACCCCCGCGCTGCTGCCGAGCGGCCGCGCGCCCGGCCAGCCCGCTTTCGTGCCCGCGCCCGAACTCGCTCCGCTCGTCGCGCAGGCGTTCCAGGCCGCGGGCGAAGGCGAAGGCCATATCGCGACGATCGTCGAGAATGAGAAATTCGCCGTCTACGCGGTGAAGTCGATCGTCGCCGCGGCGCCGCCGCCCTTCGCGCAGATCCGCGCCGACCTGCTCAGCGAATGGCGTTTTGCCGAAGGGCAGAAAGTCGCCCGCGACAAGGCGCGCGCGATCGTGAAAGCGGTCGAGGGCGGCAAGAGCCTCAATGAAGCGGTTGCCGCGGCGGGGCCGAACATCGGCAGCGTGCAGGCGATCGGCGGCCGCCGAGCCGAGCTTGGCGCCGACGGCAAGCCCGTTCCGCCCGAACTCGCCCTCCTTTTCTCGATGGCGAAGAACAGCGTCAAGACGCTCGAAATCCCGGGCAATCGCGGCTGGATGGTCATCGCGCTCAACGACGTGCAGCGTCCCGATCCGAAAGCGATCGAGCCGCAACGCGTCGCCGCGATCGCCCAGCCGCTCGCCCCCGCTTTCGGCAACGAGCTGATCGAACAGCTTGCCGCCGAGGCGAAGCGCCGCGTCGGCGTGACGATCAACAAGGATCTCGTCGCCCAGCTGCGCGCCGAACTCACCGGCAACGCGCCGGTCGTCGAATAAGGGTGAGCCTCGAAGGAAGAGCCGCGGCGCTCGAGGCGCTGGCGCGGGGCCGCGGCGCGGTCGTCTGGCAGCGCCTCATCGCCGACGTCGAAACCCCCGTCTCGGCGGCGCTCAAGCTCATCGAGCCGGGCCGCGGCGACTGGGTCCTCGAATCGGTCGAAAGCGGCGAGACGCGCGGACGCTACAGCCTGATCGGGCTCGACCCCGACCTGATGTTCGAGGTCAAAGGCGACGCCGCGCGGATCAACCGCGACTGGCGCCGCGACCGCACCGCTTTCGCGCCGCTCGAAACCGGCGCGCTGCAGGCGCTTCGCGACCTCGTCGCCGAATGCCGCTTCGACGTGCCCGAGGGGCTGCCGAAGGCGCTCGCGACGCTCGTCGGCTTCTTCGCCTATGAAACGATCGGCCTCGTCGAGCGCATCCCGCGCGCGCCGGGGGCGGGCCTCGGCCTGCCCGACATGATATTCGTGCGCCCGACGGTGATCCTCGTCTTCGACCGCCTCGCCGACGAACTGTTCCTGATCGCGCCGATCTGGCCCGACGCCAAGGGCGCGATCGACCGGATGATCGACGCCGCGCAGGATCGTCTCGAAACCATCGCCGCGCGCCTGTCGAGCGCCAGCGCGCACGCCGATCGCGCGGCGACCGCTACGCTGCCCGAGGCGATCGCGGCGAACCCCGCCACCACGCCGGCGCATTTCGCCGACATGGTCGCGGCGGCGAAGGATTATATCGCCGCCGGCGACATTTTTCAGGTCGTGCTGTCGCAGCGCTTCTCGACCCCCTTCGACCTGCCGCCCTTCGACCTCTATCGCGCGCTCCGCCGCGTGAACCCTTCGCCCTTCCTCTATTTCCTCGACCTGCCCGGCTTCGCGCTGATCGGCTCGTCGCCCGAGATCCTCGTCCGGGTGCGCGACGGCGAGATCACGATCCGCCCGATCGCCGGCACCCGCCCGCGCGGGCGCACGAGCGCCGAGGACGCCGAAAATCGCGAGAGCCTGCTCGCCGACCCCAAGGAGCGCGCCGAACATCTGATGCTGCTCGACCTCGGCCGCAACGACGTCGGCCGCGCGGCGATCGGCGGCAGCGTGACGGTCACCGACAGCTATACGGTCGAATTCTACAGCCACGTCATGCACATCGTCTCGAACGTCATCGGCCGCATCGCGCCGGGCAAGGATGCGATCGACGCGCTGTTCGCGGGCTTCCCCGCGGGCACGGTGAGCGGCGCGCCTAAAGTGCGCGCCTGCCAGATCATCGCTGAACTCGAAGCCGACGCGCGCGGGCCTTACGCCGGCGGCGTCGGCTATTTCGCGCCCGACGGCAATATGGACAGCTGCATCGTGCTGCGCACCGCGATCGTCAAGGACGGCGAAATGCACGTTCAGGCCGGCGCGGGCATCGTCGCCGACAGCGACCCCGCCTATGAACAGCGCGAGTGCGAGGCCAAGGCCGGCGCGCTGTTCGCGGCGGCACGCGAGGCAGTGCGGTTGGCGGGCACGCCGGGATATGGGCAATAGGGCGCGGGCGGATAATTTGAACCCGCAATCGGCCTTGCGCACCCGTTCCAGCGGCCCCCGCCTTCGCGGGGGCGACGGATCAGCTGCTCAACCGCCATCCCGTGCCGGCAGGCTCAGGGTAAAGCGCGCCCCCTGCCCCGGCGCGCTGTCGACCGTCAGGTCACCGTCCATCGCACGCGCCAGCCGGCGGGCGATGTAAAGCCCCAGTCCCGATCCGCCGCTGTCGGTGCGCCCGAGCCGTTCGAATTTCTCGAACACCACCGCCTGCTGTTCGGCGTCGATCCCCTGCCCCTGATCGGCAACGGTCACCGTCGCGCGGTCGTCTTCGCGGTCGACGCGGATCCATATCTGCGAATTTTCGGGCGAATAGCGGATCGCATTGCCGAGCAGGTTGAGCAGCACCTGCAGCACGCGGCGGAACTCGCCAAAAGCCGGCGCCCGGTCGTCGGTGCGCGGCGCGTCGATGCGAATACCCTTTTCCTCGGCCTTCATGCCGAGCAGGCCCACCGCGCGGCGGGCGAGATCGCCCAGATCGATTTCGTCGCGCGCCGCCTTGAACCCGGGACGTTCGATATTCTGCAGGTCGGCGAGGTCGTCGACGAGGCCGAGCAGATGCCGCCCCGCATGCGCGATGTCGCCGGCGTAGCGCGCATAATCGGCGCGGATCGGCCCGTCGAATTGCCCCGAAATCGTCTCCGCCGTCGCAATGATGCGGCTCAATGGCCCGCGCAGCGCGCCGTCGATGCGGCGGCCGAACTGCGGATCCGACAGCGGCAGCGATCCGAACGCGGGATCGACGAGCGCGCCCGTCTTTTGTTCGCCCCCCGATGGCACTTCGGCGACGACCGCGCTCCCGCGAAAGCCGGTGAAGCGCCCGGTCGCGTCGAACAGCGCTTCTCCGGCAAGCTCCATCGCCATCTTCGCGGCGCGGACACGCTGGCCGTCGAACCGCGCCTGCCGCGCCAGACCGCGCAGCACTGGGAAACGGCCGTCGTCGTCGGGTTGCAGTTCGAACAGTTCGGAAAGCGAGCGCCCTTCCCAGCCTTCGGGGACCGGCGGGGCATCGGGCGCAGCGCGCAGCGCGACGATACGCAGCTGCTGGTCGCATTCCCATGCCCAGCTTTGGGGAACCACAGCCCCTTCGGCAATCGCCGGTGTCTGCGGCTGGACCAGCGGCCGCGCGCGCCAGTCGGTGATCTCGAGGCTCGCGCCGTCGGCGTCGGGGGTGATGCGGACGAGCGCGTGGATGTCGCTATGATCGTCGGCGGCGTAGAGCGGCCGGCTGATATCGCGGTGCAATCGCTGCGCGAGCGTGACGAGGCGCGCGAGATGCGGCAGCGCGAGCGGCTTGTCGAGTCCCGCGCCCGCGCGCTGTTGCAGGCGCAGCAGCGGCGCGTCGGCGCTGACCAGCGCGCCCGACCGGTCGATGCGGCCGCGGATGACGCGCTCGTTCACCGTGCGGGCCCCGCGGTTGGAAATTCGTCCTGGTCGGCGTCGCTCACCGCGCGCGCCGGCAGCATCGCCAGCGAGGCTTCGATCGGCGCCAGCGCCATATGATCGAGCCGCAGCGGCGCGAACAGCGAGGGCAGCGCCGCGCTCTCGGCGGTCAACAGCGCGAGCGCCATGTCGTCGTAGCCGCGGCGATGCGCGGCGGCCGCGAGCGCGATCAGCACCGGCCAGTCGTGCCGCGCGATCGCGGACGCCGCGGCATCGGCCGCATCGGCGCCCAGCACGGCATAATAGGCGCGGCCCGCCTCGGCGATTCCGCTTTCCGCCGCCTGGCGGTCGGTTTCGGCGCGAACCGCGTCGCCCAATCGGGCGGCGCGCTTGGCGTCCTTGCTCACTTCGGCAAGGCGCCAAGCCGCGATATCGAGCAGCAGCGCCCGGAAAATCTCGCCATCGAGGTCGGGAATCGCGATCGCCGGATTGCCGAGCGCGTCGAACCGGCGGCGGTCGGCGATCTGCACCGCCAGATAGGCGCGGGCGACATCGGAAAGTTCTTCTCCGATAACAGGGCTCTCGTCATTCCCCGCTTCGGGCTCGGACAGCAGCGGGGGGGGACTGCTGCGCTGCGCCGATTGTTCGCGCCAGCGATGCTCCTCGGCGCGCGCGAAGCAGACGCCGGCGATGCGCGTGGCGGAGGGCAATCCCCTGCGCAGCCATTCGTTCCACAATGCGGCGGGGTCGATAGCGGGATCGAGCCGCGCCGCGACGTCGATGACCATCCGCCGCGCGATCCCCAGCGACAAGGCGCGCTGCTCCTCGGTCAACCGGCCCGCGGCAGGCGCGGCCAGATAATCCGCCATTTCGCGCAGGCGCGCCGACAGCGTCGGCGACGGCGGGTCGATGCCGGGGGAGAGGATCGATTCACTCATGCGCGTCCGCCAATATCAGCATGACGTTAATAGGCCTTAAACCTTGAAGGCGGTTGTTTTACCGCGCCTCCGGGCGGCGCGCGAGGCGGAGCCAGAGCAGGGTCTGGAGCAGCGCGAGCAGCGGCAGGACCGCGAACATCAGCGGGGCAAAGCCGAACAGCAGCGCGGGCGCGAGCAAGATCCACGCCTCGTCGGCATCGGGCAGCAGCCAGTGAAAGCGCCGCCGCTCGCCCGAATCCTCGTAAAGCACGCGCGCGAGCAAGATCGTCGCGGCGAGGCACGGCGCGAGCGCGGCCTCCGAAAAGGGCGGCATCTCCTTTCCCGGCCCGGCGAGCGACAGCAGCCAGGGAAAGACCGCGAGCAACACCCATGCAAAGGTGCGAATGACGTCACGCGCGCGGTCCTGCGCCGCGCTTTCGGCGCGGAACGCCGACAGGAAACGCATCGCCGCCAGCCCCAGCCCGCCGAGGACCGCTACGAGCGCCCCCGCCGCCGCGAGACCACTCGTGGCCAGCAGCGCAACTGCCAACCATAGCAGCGCGGTGACATACGGCAGATAGCGTGCGGTTGCCGGCGATTTGACGAGCAGCGGCCCCGCGAGCCGGATGACCGGCATCATGATCGCCGACCGCCCGAGCCCCATGCCGCCATATTCGACCTGTTGCAGGCTCGATTGCTCGATCAGCGCCGCGGTCGGGCGATCGACGACGATCGCGATCTCGCCCTGTTCGAACAGCGCCGGCTCGCAATAGAGCCGCCGCGCTCCGGCCTGCACCGCGAGACGCAGCAAGGTCAGCATCATGTCCCATTCGCCCGGCATGCCTGCGAGTTCGGCGACCATCGGCTGCGAGATCGAGGCGAGCCCGCCCCAGCGCCGCGTCGCATCGATCCGCTCGAAGGCCTGCGTCAGCATCGTGTCGCCGGTGACGAGGATCGCGGGCGATCCGGGCCTCGCGATCGCCGCATAATGGGTGCCGCTCGCGCGCAGGCCATCGGCGACGAGGATGATCCGGTCGTCGGCCTCGACCAGCGGCACGAGGTCGCTTGCCGTTCGCACCGGGGTCACCTTGATCCCGCGGCGGCGAATGCGGTCGCAGGTCGCGAGCAGTTCGGCGGGGACCGCGGCGACCGCGACCGCGATATGCGTCACCCCGACATCGGCGAGCCGCACCGCCTGACGCTCGAACAGCGTCTCGCCGGCGACGGTGACGAGCGCGCGCAGCGACCCGTCGGGCAGCGTTTCGGAAGCGCCGACCAGCGCGATCAGGGCCATCGGCGCCAGCTTTTCTCGGCAGCGGTCATCGCGGTGAAGCTTTAGGGCCGGCGAAGCGATTGGCAAGCCCCGCGATGCGCCGCGATGACGTCACGCCTTCACCTTGTTTTCCCGCGCCTTCGTCACCGTTTTCGCATGTAAAAAAATCCCGGCAAAGCGACCGAATCGCTGGTCTTTCCTGCCCCCATCGGCTAGACCAAATCCATCTCCCGAAAGAGCAGAAAAAGGCCGGGTCTTGACCGAAGAAAATACGCCTATGCAGCCGTCCGACGACGGCGTTTCGCCGATCAATATCGTCGACGAAATGAAGACGTCCTACCTCGATTACGCGATGAGCGTGATCGTCAGCCGCGCGCTCCCCGACGTGCGCGACGGGCTGAAGCCGGTGCACCGCCGCATCCTCTACGCGGCGCAGGAAGGCGGCTTCATTCCGGGCCGCCCGTACAAGAAATCGGCGAAGATCGTCGGCGACGTGATGGGTAATTATCACCCGCACGGCGACAGCGCGATCTATGACGCGCTCGCGCGCATGACGCAGGACTGGTCGCTGCGCGTACCGCTGATCGACGGTCAGGGCAATTTCGGCTCGATGGACCCCGATCCGCCGGCGTCGATGCGTTACACCGAAGCGCGCCTCGCCAAGACCGCGATGGTGCTGCTGAACGATCTCGACAAGGACACGGTCGACTTCCAGCCCAATTATGACGCGAGCCGCGACGAGCCGACGGTGCTCCCGGCGCGCTTCCCCAACCTGCTCGTCAACGGCGCCGGCGGCATCGCGGTCGGCATGGCGACAAACATCCCGCCGCACAATCTGGGCGAAGTCATCGACGCGACGCTTGCGATGATCGACCGCCAGCTCGAAGGCGGCCCGCCGGTCACGCTCGAGGAGTTGATGGCGATCGTCCCCGGTCCCGACTTCCCGACCGGCGCGATGATGCTCGGCCAGGGCGGCGCACGCAATGCCTATGCCACCGGACGCGGCTCGATCATGATGCGCGCGACGCACATCATCGAGGAAGGCAGGAACGACCGCCAATCGATTGTTCTGACGTCGATTCCGTTCCAGGTCGGCAAGTCGGGCCTCGTCGAGAAGATCGCCGAGGCGGCGCGCGACAAGCGCATCGAGGGCGTCGCCGACATCCGCGACGAATCGAACCGCGAGGGCGTGCGCGTCGTCATCGAGCTGAAACGCGACGCGACCGCCGAAGTCGTCCTGAACCAGCTCTGGCGCCACACCCCGGCGCAGTCGAGCTTCCCCGCCAACATGCTCGCGATCCGCGGCGGCCGTCCCGAAATGCTGGGGCTGCAGGACATCCTCACGGCGTTCATCGCCTTCCGCGAGGAAGTCATCACCCGCCGCTGCAAGTTCGAACTCGCCAAGGCGCGTGACCGCGCGCATATCTTGCTCGGTCTCGTCGTCGCGGTGTCGAACCTTGACGAAGTCGTCCGCATCATCCGTGGTTCGCCTTCCCCCGCCGCCGCCCGTGAAGCCCTGCTCGCGCGCGAATGGCCGATCGGCGAAATCGCGCCCTATATCCGCCTCGTCGAAGCGATCGAGGGCGAGATGGAAGAAAGCGCCACCTATCGCCTCTCCGAAGTGCAGGTAAAGGCGATCCTCGACCTGCGCCTCCATCGCCTCACCGCGCTCGGCCGCGATGAAATCGGCAAGGAACTCGGTGAGTTGGCGGCCGAGATTGAGGAACTACTTTCGATCCTCGCCGACCGCGTCAAACTCTATGGCGTGATGCGCGAGGAACTCGTCGCGGTGCGCGACGAATTCGCGACCCCGCGCAAGACGCTCGTCGCTCCCGCCGCCGACGGCATCGACGATGAGGATCTGATCGAGCGCGAGGAGATGGTCGTCACGGTCACCCTCGACGGCTATATCAAGCGCACCCCGCTCGACACCTTCCGCGCCCAGCGCCGCGGCGGCAAGGGCCGCGCCGGCATGGCGACGAAGGACGAGGATGTCGTCACCGAGCTGTTCGTCACCTCGACGCACACGCCCGTCCTCTTCTTCTCGACCGCGGGCAAGGTCTACCGCATGAAGGTGTGGCGCCTGCCCGAAGGCGGGCCCGCGACGCGCGGCCGCCCGATGATCAACCTGCTGCCGCTCGCGCAGGGCGAGACGATCTCGACCGTACTCCCGCTGCCCGAGGACGAGGCCGAATGGGGCAAGCTGCACGTCATGTTCGCAACCGCGAAGGGCAGCGTGCGTCGTAACAGCATGGACGCCTTCACCAACGTGCCCTCGAACGGCAAGATCGCGATGAAGTTCGAGGGCGACGACGAGGACGACCGCCTGATCGGCGTCGCGCTGCTCGACGAAAGCGACGATGTGCTGCTCGCAACGAGCCAGGGCAAGGCGATCCGCTTCGCCGGCGACGACGTTCGCGAGTTCCAGAGCCGCAATTCGACCGGCGTGCGCGGCATGCGCCTCGCCGACGGCGACGCGGTCATCTCGCTGTCGATCCTCCACCGCGTCGGCACCAGCAGCGAGGAACGCGAAGCTTATTTGCGCGCCGCGCCGTGGAAGGACAATGAAAACGAACCGACGCTGCCTGGCGACCGCATGGCGGAACTCGCCGGGCGCGAACAGTTCATCCTCACCGTCTGCGCCAACGGCTATGGCAAACTGTCATCGGCCTATGAATATCGCCGCACCGGCCGCGGCGGTCAGGGGATCACCAACATCGACAACATCGGCCGCAACGGCCCGGTGGTCGCGAGCTTCCCCGCCACCAAGGTCCATCAGCTGATGCTCGTGACCGACCAGGCAAAGCTCATTCGGATGGGCCTCGATTCGATGCGGGTCATCGGTCGCGGCAGCGCCGGCGTGCGCCTGTTCGACGTCGCCAAGGACGAGCATGTCGTCTCGGCGGCGCTGATCGAGGAAAGCGACGAGGAAGACGTCGAAGGCGAAGCGGGCGTAGCACCCGAATCCGAAACCCCGACCGAGGCAGCGCCCGAATGACCGCATCGACGGCCTTCAAGGTGCTGACCCAGCAGCAATGGGCCGATTTCGAGCGCGAGCGCGTCTTCCGCGGCGCGCCGGTGGATATCGCCGACGGCTATATCCACCTGTCGACCGCCGATCAGCTCGAGGCGACGATCGCCAAATATTTCGCCGACCAGACCGGCCTGATGATCGCCGAGGTGGACCTCGTCCTCCTCGGCGACGCCATCCGCTGGGAACCCGCGCGCGGCGGCGACCTCTTCCCGCACATCTACGCCGAACTCCCGATCCATGCGGTCGTGAGCCTCCAGAAGCGCGACTGCTGACAGCCGCATCTTGCTTCGTGCGCTGAAATTCCCCACCATCGTCGGACCTTACGCCGTCCGTTCTTTGGGGAAGAGAGAAGATGCGCCTCCTGTTGATCGCCGCCCTGCTGGCCTCCGCCGCGCCCGTTGCCGTCCACGCGCATGAAGAGGCCGCGCCCGCCGCGCAGTCGAAGCCCGTCCCCAAAGAGGAATTGCTGAAGCCCCCGGCCGATGCGGTGCGCTATTCCGTCGTCTCCGAAGCCGGCAAGCATGGCGACCAATGGCGCTGGCAGCTCACCGATGGCCGCACCGCTTATCGCTGGTCGCAGGAACTGCGCGGCTGGATCACCGAGATGGATCAGGTCACGACCTTCGGCCCCGACGGCACGATCGCGGCACTCACCGTCCGCGGCGTCACCATGTCGGGCGACGCGGCCGAGGAGTTTCGCGTCGCAAACGGCCGCGCGAGCTGGAAAACCGCCAATGATGCGGGCGAAGCCGCCGCCGGCGGCTGGTATATTCCGGCAGGCGGCGTCGGCATCGCCAACGCGCCGCTGATCGACGCGCTCGCCGCCGCGGGCGACGCCGGGCTCGCCTTCCTGCCGAGCGGCAAGGGCCGCATGACCTTCGGCCCGACCGAGGTCATTCAGGGGCCCGGCGGCGCCAAGACGGTCCAGCTCGCCTTCATCAGCGGCATCCTGCCCTCGCCGCTCCCCGTCTGGCTCGACGAAAACAAGCGCCATTTCGCCGACATCAGCTATATCTCGGTGGTTCCGGCAGGCTATGAGGGCGCGCTCAAGCAACTCCGCGACGTGCAGGAAAAGGCGACGGCCGAAGCGGTCGCCGGCGTCGCCAGCCGTTTCCTGACGCCCGCCGCCAAGGCGCCCGTGCTGTTCGACAATGTCCAGCTGTTCGACGCCGACAAGGGCACCTTTCTCGCATCCCGCGCGGTCCTCGCGCAGGATGGCAAGATCGCCGCGATCGGCGCCGCCGGATCGCTGAAAGCCCCCGCCGGAACGCGCGTGATCGACGGGCGCGGCAAGACGCTGGTGCCGGGTATCTGGGACAGCCATCTTCATATCGGCGACGATTGGGACGTGCTCTCGAACATGGCGAACGGGATCACCAGCTTCCGCAGCCCCGGCACGACCTTCGACCGCGCCGTCGACGCGACGAAGCGCCGCGCCGAAGGTAGCTTGCTGATGGGCGAGCCCTTCATTTCGGTGATCATCGACAAGAAGGACCCGCTGGCGGCGCAGGGCGCCGAGGTGGTCAGCAGCGCCGAAGAAGCGATCGCGGCCGTGCGCCGGGTCAAGGAAGCGGGCCTCTGGGGCGTCAAATACTACACCTCGATGAACCCGGCGTGGATCGCGTCCGCCGCCGCCGAAGCGCACAAGCTCGGCCTCCATGTCCACGGCCATGTCCCCGCGACGATGAAGCCGAGCGAGGCGGTCGCCGCGGGCTATGACGAGCTCACCCACCTCAATTTCGTCGTGATGGAATCGATGCCGCGCGAGGTGATCGACAAGTCGAACACAAGGGCGCGGATGGAAGGGCCCGCGCGCTATTTCAAGGACGTCGACCTCGACGCCCCGCTGATGAAGGGCTTCATCGCCGACCTCGCGGCGAAAAAGACGATCGTCGATCCGACAATCGTGATCTTCGAAGGCATGCTGACGCAGGACGGCGGCAAGCCGCATCCGGCTTATGCCCCCTATATGGGCATCATCTCGCCCGTCATCGAACGGTCCGCGTTCACGGCGGGCGGTTATCCGCTCGTCGAGGGGCTGACGCGCGACGACTATCGCAAAAGCTATGCGAAGATGGTCGAGCTCGTGCGCCGGCTGCACAAGGCGGGCGTGCCGATCGTCGCCGGCACCGACGGTTGGGGAATCGAACTCATCCGCGAACTCGAAATCTACCGGCAGGCGGGCTTCACCCCCGCCGAAGCGATCCAGAGCGCGACGATCCTTCCGGCGCGCGTCGTCGGCGCCGACAAACGCACCGGCTCGATCGCGGTGGGCAAGGAAGCCGACATGGTACTGGTCGACGGTGACGCCGCGACCGACCTCGGCGCGCTCCGCCGCGTCGTGACCGTGGTCAGCGACGGCTATGTCATGGACGCCGACGAACTGCGGACGGCGGCGGGATATAGCGGACCGCCGAAGTAGCGGGCCGGGGCCGGCCCGCGATCAGTTGCCAGCGTCGGTGCGCGCCGGCATCTGCATCAGGTTGACGAACGACATCACGACCGCGTCGTCCTGATTGGTCACGGTCATCCGCATGGTGAGCACGCCGCGATCGGGCTTGCTTCGCGAGCGCGCGACGTCGAGGATCTCGCGCGTGATGCGCAGCACGTCGCCGGGACGCACGGCGAGGCGCCACTGAAGATCGTCGATTTTCAGGCCGAGAAGCGGCGTATCGCCGAAAGGCGCTTTTTCGACGAAATCGCGCATCACGACCGCGGCGACGTGCCAACCGCTGGCGATGATGCCGCCAAAGCGCCCGTTCGCCGCCGCCGCGGTGTCGATGTGCATCGGCTGGGGATCATATTCGCTCGCGAAGCGGATGATATCCGCCTCGGTCACCTCGATCGGACCGCCATGCCATTGCTGGCCGATCTTCAGATCATCGAGGAAAACGGATTTCGACATCGGGGTCTCCATGGCCCCGTGCGCCCGGCGGCTGCGGACGGGAGGCGATCGCGACGATTTCGCGGCCGCCCCTATAGTCGATGCTTGTGTAGGCCTCAATCGGCCGGATCGGTATCAGCGTTTCCGGGCTTTCCACGCACGCACCGCCGCCATCGTCTTTTCGACATGCGCCTGCGGCTTGCTGTCGGTGTAGCTCAGCAGGATCGTCCCGTTGGGGGCGATGACATAGGATGTCCGGTTCGACAGCATCGAACCGTCGGGGCGCCGCATCGTCGAATCATATTTCGCCGCGACTTTCGCCCCCGGATCTGCGGCGACAGCGAATTTGTCGCGGCATTCGGATTTGGAAAATTCGGCGACGCGATCGATATTGCCAGCGGTGACGCCGACGACGCGCGCGCCCAGCTTGTTGAAGTCGTCGCTTGCTTCGGCGAACAGATGCGCCTCGATCGTGCAGCCCGGCGTGAAGGCGGCGGGGAAGAAATAGAGCACCACCGGCCCCTTCTTCAGCGCCTCCTTCAGCGACAGGTTGAACGGCTTGCCACCCTGCGCCGCGCTCAGCGTGAAATCGGGCGCCTTCGCGCCTTGCTGAAGCGCAGCGATGCCCTGTGGCGCGACGACCGCCAGAGACAGGCCGAGACCCGCCACCATCGCGAATTTTGCCAGGAATTTCATCGGCGGCCTCCATAGCGAACGGCGGAACTATCTTCGCCGGAAGCCACTCTACTACCTTATTCGCAGACCGCAATCGGCCGACCGGCCGACGCCGCGCCGGCGCGAACCATAGCTCGCGCGGCGCAAACGCCAGCCGGCGCCCTCGCCGATCAGCAGCGGCGACCGCCGCGATCGATCTCGCGTCCGATCAGAGCGCCCGCGGCGCCGCCGATGATCGTGCCGGGCAGGCGGTCGCCGTAACGATCGACCTCGCGGCCGAGCAGGGCACCCGCGGCACCGCCGACGATCAGGCCCGTCGTCCCGCTGCCGCGCCGGCAATAATAGCGGCGGTCGCGATAATGGTTACGCCGATAATCGCGTCGATAGTCGCGCCGGTAATCACGTCGATAGTCGCGGCGGTAATCGCGATAATCACCGCGATCGCCGTAATAGCCATGGCGGTGATGGCGGTCGCGCGCCTCTGCCTCGGCTGGCAGTGCCGCGACGGTGCTGGCGCCAATCAACGCCGCCAACGCCAGTTTCTTGAGCAGGAACATCTGTCTTCTCCGTCTTGCCCCCGCAGAGCAGATTAAGGCGGCGAAGATGGCGCCTGGCTGAACTGCCGATGCCTTACCGCCCCACCCCCTTCGGTTCGGCGATCTTTCGGGGCGCTTTACCGCTGCCGATTGACCGCACGCCGCAATCGGCGCAGCATCCTTGCCATGACGCTCACCATCACCCCCAGCGGTCAGGCGTGCGGCGCGCGCGTGACCGGAGTCGACCTGACGCGGCCGCTCGACGCCGGAACGATCGCGAACATCCGCGCTGCATGGCTCGACCATCATGTCCTCGCCTTCCCCGACCAGAAAATGAGCGAAGCGGATCTCGAACGCTTCACCGGCTATTTCGGCGGCTTCGGCGACGATCCCTTCATTCGCCCGATCCCCGGCCACGACCATATCATCGCGGTGAAGCGTAAGGCCGACGAGACCGCGCCGCTCTTCGCCGAAAACTGGCACAGCGACTGGAGCTTTCAGGCGCGCCCACCCGCCGGCACCTGCCTCTTCGGCATCACAATCCCGCCCGTCGGCGGCAACACCGAATTCGCCAACCAGCACGCCGCGCTCGACGCGATGCCCGCCGATCTACGCGCGCGCGTCGAAGGGTTGCAGGCGATCCACAGCGCCCGCGCGGGCTATGCGCCGCAGGGCATGTATGGCGCAAACGACAAGGATCGCAGCATGGATATCCGCTCGGGCGACGAGGCGCTCGAAACGCAGCTCCATCCTTTCGTCCGTGACCATCCCGAAACGGGCCGCAAGGGGCTCTTCGGCTGCGCGGGCTATATCATCGGCTTCGACGGGCTCGACGACGCCGAGGGCCTGCCTTTGCTCTACGAACTGATCCAGTGGCAGGGCCGCGAGGAATTTCGCTATACCCATGTCTGGGAGCCCGACATGCTGATCATGTGGGACAATCGCTCGGTCCTCCACCGCGCGACCGGCGGCTACGACGGCCACGACCGCCTGCTCCACCGCACGACGATCGCGGCGTGGGACGGGGCGGCCTGACGGTGGCTTCGGGGGGCGACGGCTGATTTCGGCCGAAACCCGCCCAACCGCCTCGCCATCCCGACACACCGCCGAAACCCCGCCGGCTCCTCACGCGTTCATCCCGTCAGAAGGAGCAATAACCATGACCCTCCCCAACGACACCCTCATCCTCGTCGCCGACGGCCGAAAGGCGCTGTTCCTGCGCAATCAGGGCGACGAGCAGCGGATCGACCTGCGCACGGCCTCGCACCGCGAGCGCGACGACCGCAAGGACAGCGACATCAAGACCGACGCCTCGGGCCAGTCGCCCGCCCCCGCCGGCACCGGCCTTCCCGGCGGCACGATGGGCGAACCCGATTTCCATCAGCAGGAGGAAGACCGCTTCGCGCGCGACCTCGCCGAAAAGGTCAATGCGATGGCGCTCGCCGGCCAGTTCGACGCGCTGGTCGTCGTCGCGCCGGCGCGTACGATGGGCGAATTGCGCCCGCTCTGGCACAAGGAGGTCGGCGCAAGGATCGTCGGCGAGCATGTCAAGGAAATGACCGACCGCCCGATCCCCGACATCGAGGCGCTGCTCGTCGGCGAGGCCGCGCCCCCTTCCTGATCAGGCGTGCGCCTCCTTGGACAAGGTGCTGACCACGCCCCACCCGATCAGCGCCTGTCCCCCGAAATAGAGCGGCCAGACGAGCCACATCGTCACGTCCTTGGACAGCACCCCGCCCTCGCCCACGAAGATGAACAGGTCGCTCGCTAGGAAGAGCATCGCGCCGGTCCCCGTGCGATAGCGCGGGAAACGGCTGGTCCAGGCCGCGGCCGCCATCGCGGCGACGAACAGCGAATAGACGGCAGCGTGCCACCAGCCGGGCGCGGGGCTCAGCATGCCCCACACGATCACCAGCGTCGCGGGCATCGCCAGCCAGCCGAGCAGACGCTGCGACGGCGTCATCGCGGCCCGCCGGTTGGTCAGATACAGGATGATCGCGATGAGGTGCCCCACCACGAACGCGACCGCCCCCGTTTCAAGCCCCTTCGCATCGAGCAGCCAATCGCCGAGCGCTCCTAAACCGAGCGCCGCCGCGATCAACCAGCCGTTCCTTTCGCGCGCATTCGCCGCCGCCCATAGCGCCAGAAAGCCAACGCCGGTCGCCTTCCACGCCCAGATCGCGGGCCCGTCGAGCCGCTGGAACACCGCGACAAAGAAACTGATCCCGCCCGCCAGCGCCAGCCACCACAGCCACCGCGCCCGGTCCCAACCCTGTTCGCTGCTCATCGCCCACCCCTTTGCATCTTGCTTTCAATGGGCCTAGTGCGCGGCGGACGAACTGCAAGTCAACGTTTAGGGTAAATAGTGGCGCACGACATTCACATCATCGGCGGCGGTCTCGCGGGCTCCGAGGCGGCGTGGCAGCTCGCCGAGGCGGGCTATCGCGTGCGCCTCTCCGAAATGCGCGGGGGCGGCGACATGACCCCGGCGCATCAGGGCGACACGCTCGCCGAGATGGTGTGCTCGAACAGCTTCCGCAGCGACGACGGCGACAGCAACGCCGTCGGCCTCCTCCACCGCGAAATGCGGTCGCTCGGCTCGATCATCATGCGCGAGGCCGACGTGACCAAGGTCCCCGCCGGATCGGCGCTCGCGGTCGACCGCGACCTTTTCTCGGGCGGCGTCACCAAGGCGCTGTCCGAGCACCCCAACATCACCATCGTCCGCGAGCGCATCGACACGCTGCCCGCGGAGGGCCTGACGATCGTTGCCACCGGCCCGCTCACCGCCGCCGGCCTCGCCGCCAGCATCGGCGCCGCGACCGGCAAGGACGCGCTCGCCTTCTTCGATGCGATCGCCCCGATCGTCTACCGCGACAGCATCGACATGGACGTCGCGTGGATGGCGAGCCGCTGGGACAAGGTCGGGCCGATCGGCGACGGCAAGGATTATATCAACTGCCCGATGGACAACGAGCAATATCACGCCTTCGTCCAGGGGCTCGTCGACGGCGAAAAGACCGACTTCAAGGATTGGGAAAAGGACACGCCCTATTTCGAGGGCTGCATGCCGATCGAGGTGATGGCCGAGCGCGGCCCCGAAACCTTGCGCTTCGGCCCGATGAAAGGCGTCGGCCTCGACAACCCGCGCACCGGGCGCTGGCCCTATGCGGTCGTCCAGCTGCGGCAGGACAATGCGCTCGGCACCCTCTGGAACATGGTGGGCTTCCAGACCAAGCTCAAGCACGGCGCGCAGGTCGAGCTGTTCCGCACCATCCCCGGCCTCGAAAAAGCCGAGTTCGCGCGCCTCGGCGGGCTCCATCGCAATAGCTTCATCCGCTCGCCCGAGCTGCTCGACGGCCAGCTCCGCCTCAAATCCGCCCCGCATATCCGCTTCGCCGGGCAGATCACCGGCTGCGAGGGCTATGTCGAAAGCGCAGCGATCGGCCTCGTCGCCGCGCGCTTCGCCATCGCCGAGCTCGGCGGTCGCGCCCTGCCCCCGCCGCCGCCCGAAACCGCATTGGGCGCGCTGCTCGGCCACATCACCGGCGGCGCCGACGCGTCATCCTATCAGCCGATGAACGTCAACTTCGGCCTCTTCCCGCCGCTCACTGAGGATGTGCGCAAGAAGGACCGCAAGCTCGGCTATACGCAGCGTGCGGGCGCGAAGCTCGCGGAGTGGATGAAGCAGGCCGACGGGGTCGTCGCCTAACAACTACACTTCGCCTTCACCGCCCGCTTCGGCGCAGTCGTCGCGAACTCGGTGCGCGTCAAATCCCCCGACTTGTCGGCATCGGCGCCGGCGAAGCGCGCGCCCGTCGTCACCGCCCATTCCTCGAAGGTCAGCAGATTGTTGCCGTCCTTGTCGAGCTTGCGGAACGCCGCGGTGCGCGACGACATCAGTTCGACGCGGCTGATCTTGTCGTTGCGGTCGCGGTCGAAACGGTTGAAGCGCCGCTCCTCGCGCGATGCCTCCTTTGCGGCGGGCAGCGCCGGCGGCGCCGGGCCGCGCTTCGGCGCATTCGCCGCCGCCACCGGGATTGCTGGCAAGGCGGGCGGCGGGTCGGGCAGCACCTCCTCTTCGGCGATCTGCGTATAGCCCTTCCACATGAACAGCCCGCCGGTAAGGAGCAGCGCGCTCGCCACGCCGCCGATCAGAAATCGGGAAATCGCCATCCGCCCCTCCGCGCCGGTTGATACGCCCTGACTATCACGGCGCCGCGCGCGCCGACAAGAAGCGCCGCCATTATGGCTGCGAAATTCAATCGAAAAAGCCTCTCGAAATCGCCCTGCTAATTGCTACATTCGATCAATGCACAATTACCTCCCCTCGCTGAAGCAGATGCAATATCTCGTCGCGCTCCACGAGCACGGCCATTTCGGCCGCGCCGCCGACGCGTGCAACGTCACCCAGTCGACATTGTCGGCGGGTATCCGTGAGCTCGAGACTTTGCTCGGCCAGACGCTCGTCGAGCGCACCCGCCGCGTCGTGCGCTTCACGGTGCTCGGCAACGCCATCGTCGAAAAGGCGCACCGCGTGCTGCGCGAGGCCGAGGAACTCGCCGATATGGCCGCCGCGGCGTCGGCGCCGCTTGTCGGCGAACTCCGGATGAGCGTCATCCCGACGATCGCGCCCTTCCTCCTCCCCGGTCTGCTGCCGCGGCTGCGCAAGGAACGGCCGTCCTTGAAGCTCTTCCTGCGCGAGGAACCGAGCGCGCAGGCGTGCGAATCGCTCCACCACGGCACCGTCGACTGCGTGCTGCTCGCGCTCCCCTATGCGTGCGGCGATGTCGAAGCCGAAAATCTGTTCGACGACGCGCTGTTCGTCGCCTTTCCCGGCGAGCAGAGTGAAGACCTTCCCGCCATGGTCAGCGCCGACCAGCTCGACCCGGCGCAGATGCTGATGCTCGAGGACGGGCATTGCCTGAAGGACCATGTCCTCGCCGCGTGCAACCGCCCCGAACTGCGCGCCGGGGCGCGGATGATGGGCACCTCGCTCCACACGCTCGTCCAGATGGTCGACAACGGGCTCGGCATCACGATGCTGCCGCAAATGGCGATCGAGGCCGGCATCCTCGACCACACCGACATCGACACGCGCCCGCTCGATTCGGAGCATGATTGGCGCACGATCGCGCTCGTCTGGCGCAAAGGCAGCCCGCGCGCCGACGAATTCCGCCTGCTCGCCGATATTTTCCGGAAGCATCAGGTCGCATGACGAAGGACTGAAACCGACCGATTGCCGCCATGATGGCTCTCGTCACCCCGGGCTTGACCCGGGGCCTGCCTTGTCCTTTTCGACGTTGTGCAGGAGGAAGGCGGGTCCCGGGTCAAGCCCGGGATGACGAACAGAGAGCGTCCGCTCACCACCCCGAAACGGACATTCACGCGTCTTATGACCAGCTATCCCCACCGCTCCGCACGGCGCTGATCGCCCTCGCGCTCCTCGACCCACGCCACCCGCCCGTCGGCGAAGCTCTCGCGCTTCCACAGCATCACATCGGTCTTCAGCCGGTCGATCAGAAACTCGCACGCCGCCAGCGCCTCGGCGCGGTGCGCGCTGCTCGCCAGTACCAGCACGATCGTGTCGCCGGGCGCCATCGCCCCGACGCGGTGGATCAATGTCAGCGCCGACAGCTTCCAGCGATCGGCCGCCGCATGCGCCAGCGCGGCGAGCCCCGCCTCTGTCATCGCCGGATGATGTTCAAGGAACAATTCGGTCAGCCCGTCGTCGCCGCGCACCCGCCCGATAAAGCTCGCGCTCGCGCCGTGGCCGCCGGCGTCGTGCAGGTCGAACTCGGCGGTGACGTCGATCGCCGCGGGCTGGACGAGAACGCGGATCATCCGCCGGTGACCGGAGGGAACAGCGCGACCTCGCGCGCGCCCGAAAGCGGCGCGTCGGGCCCCATCATCGCCCCGTCGATCGCCGCGCGGATGCGGTGCGGCTCGGCGAAAGCCAGCGCGCCGCGCTCATCGCGCGCGCTTAGCCACGCGAGCAGCGCGGCGACGTCGGCCACATCGGCGGGCACCTCGACGGTCTCGCCCGCAACGCCCATCCGTTCGCGCACCCAGGAAAAATAGGCGATCTCGAGCATCATCAATCCATATGCTTCAGGCCGACGCGCAGATAATCCCAGCCGGTGATCAGCGTCAGCACCGCGGCGCCCCACAGCGAGACGAGCCCGACATTCTTGATCCACTCCATCGCCGGCAGGGCGCCCGCAAGGATCAGCGCGCCGAACGCGACGAGCTGGAAGGTCGTCTTCCATTTGGCGAGCTGCGTCACCGGCATCGACACCTGCAGCGTCGCGAGGAATTCGCGCAGGCCCGACACGATGATCTCGCGCAGCAGGATCATCAGCGCGGCGACGACATGATAACCGGCGATGTCGCGCGTGAAGACCAGCAGCAGGATCACCGCCGCGATCATGATCTTGTCGGCGATCGGGTCGAGAAAGGCGCCGAGCCGCGACACGATCCCGCGCGAGCGTGCAACATAGCCGTCAAAATAGTCGGTAATGCCCATCAGGCAGTAAAGGCCGAACGCCAGCGCATAGTCGATCGCCAGCGGCTGGTGCGACCCCTCGCGTACCCCCGGCCACAGGAGGAATAGCAGGATGGGAACCGCGAGGATTCGCGAAAGGGTCAGGATATTGGGAAGGCTAAGCATGACCCCTCATGGCCTGGATGTTCAAGAAATCGGCTTTGACCCCGCTTCCCCTACTCGATAAGCCCCCCGGGCGACAACCAAGGATGCTCAAAAGAATGGATCACGCATGACCGGCTCTTTCGCGTTGCTGAGACACCGCCGGTTCCTTCCGCTCTTCGTCACCCAGCTTCTAGGCGCGTTCAACGACAATCTGTTCAAGAACGCGATGGTGCTGTTCGTCGTCTACGGCGTCTTCAACAGCGAAGAGCAGGAAACCTTGTTCAGCGCGGTCGCGACCGGCTTGTTCATCCTCCCCTTCTTCCTGCTTTCCGCGCTCGCGGGCCAACTCGCCGACACGCGCGACAAGGCGCGGATCATCCGCATCGTCAAATTCTGCGAAATCATCATCATGCTAGTCGGCGGGCTCGGGCTCGTCCTCGCCTGGATGGGCTTCGCCGTCCACCTGATCGCGATCCCGTTGATGATGCTCGCGCTCTTCGCGATGGGCATCCACTCGACCTTCTTCGGCCCGATCAAATATGCGATCCTGCCGCAGCATCTTAAAAGCGACGAGGTGCTCGCCGGCACCGGGCTCGTCGAGGCGGGCACCTATATCGCGATTCTCGCGGGCACGATCCTCGCCGGGGTGATCGACGTCGAATGGGCGGCGCTCGGCGTCGTCCTTGTCGCCGGCCTCGGCTATTGGACGGGGCGCAAGGTGCCCCCCGCCCCGCCCGAGCATGAGGAAACGGGGATCGACTGGCACATCATCCGCTCGTCGATCACGCTCGTCCGCGGCACGATGCACATCCCGCGCCTCTATCTCGCGATCCTGTCGATCAGCTTCTTCTGGACGATCGGCGCGGTGCTGTTCATCCAGTTCCCGCCGCTCGTGAAGAATATCCTCCACGCCGACAAGAGCGTCGCCAGCCTCTTCCTCGCGATCTTCTCGATCGGCATCGCGATCGGTTCGGTCGCGGTGAACCGCCTGCTCAAGGGGCAGGTATCGGCGCGCTACAGCCCCGCCAGCGTCATCGTCATGGGCGTGTTTGTCGTCGCCTTCTATTGGGTCTGCCGCAACTGGGGCGCCGAACCGGCGGGCACACTCTATGACATCGGCGGCTTCCTCGGCCACCCGTCGGTCATCCCGCTGCTCGCCGCGCTGCTCGGCATCGCGATCAGCGGTGGCATGTTCGTCGTGCCGCTCTATGCCTTCCTCACCACGACCGTCCCCAAGGACCAGACCGCGCGCACCGTCGCCGCGAACAATATCGTCAATTCGGGCGCGATGGTCGCCGGCTCCCTGCTCGCGATGGGTCTCGGCTTCGCCGGGGTCGGCGTCGTCGACCAACTGCTGATGAGCGCCGCGATGTGCCTGATCTCCGCCTGGCTCGCGGTCAAGCTCCACCGGGCTTGCGATTAGGGGCGGCTTAGGGGTGGGGAGCGGACGCTCTCTGTTCGTCATCCCGGGCTTGACCCGGGACCCGCCTTCGCCCTGCCCAACGTCGAAAAGGATAAGGCAGGCCCCGGGTCAAGCCCGGGGTGACGAGTAATGCGATTTCCACAATCGGTCGTTACCGGACACCGACGGATACGGGCTGCTCATTCGGCGCCCAGATGTATAGCGCTACGATTATCCGCCAAGCGGCCAACGCTAAGATGACCAAGCCCACCGGAAGCAGTAACTGCAGCAGCAGATTTGGCGAGTACGACGTGAGGAAAATTTCAATTAGGACTGTCCATGCAACGGCGGCGAGCAGCACGGCGATAATGCATGCAACGGCGGAGCGGCGAATCCATATCTTCATTCGCGAACTGTGCGGTTTAGTCGGCAGGTCCGCAATCGGTCATCAGCGGATGGCGCGAGTCATTCCGCGTGTTGGCGTGCGAACGCCGCCGCGGCGCCGAACAGGCCCGGTTGCGGGTGGGTGATCAGCTTGACCGGCAGCGCCGACATGAAGCCTTCGAACCGTCCCTTTTCGATGAAGCGTTCGGGGAAGCCCGAGCGGACGAGGCTGTCGCGGATGCGCAGGCCCAGCCCGCCCGCCACCACAACGCCGCTGGCCCCCTGCGCCAGCGCGAGGTCGCCCGCGACGCTGCCGAGCGACAGGCAGAAGCGGTCGACCGCTGCCGCGGCGAGGCTGTCCTCGCGGTTCATCGCCCGGGTCCAGATCGCCTTGTCGTCGAGCGGTGTCACCGCGCGTCCTTCGAGCGCGGCGAGTGTTTCGTAAATATCGACGATCGCCGGGCCCGACACGATCCGCTCGACCGATACGCGGCGGTGGCGTTTGCGCAGCCGCGCGAGAATCGCATCCTCGATGCTGTCGAGCGGCGCGAAGTCGATATGGCCGCCCTCGGTCGCCTGAACGCGATATCGATGGCCGTCGCGCCAGATATGCGCAACGCCGAGCCCGGTGCCGGGGCCGATGACGGTGATCGTACCGGAGGCGGGAAGCGGCTCGTCGGGGCCGGCGAGCCGCTCGAAATAGCCCTCGTCGGCCTGTGCGACCGCATGGCCGACGGCTTCGAAATCATTGACCAGCACATAGCGGTCGACATTCAGCTTTTCGCCGATCAGCGCCGGGCGGATGATCCACGGATTGTTGGTGAAGCGGATGATCTCGCCCCGCGTCGGCCCCGCAATCGCGATGGCCACGGCACGCGGCAGGGCTCCGCCCTGCTGCCGTTCGAAATCCTGCCACGCGGTCTGGAAACTCGCATGATCCTTGGTGTGCAGCGTCGTCGCTTCGCCGAGCGAGAGCACCCGGCCGCCTTCGACTTCGGCGATGGCAAAGCGCGCGTGCGTGCCGCCAATGTCGACCGTGACGATCTGTTCGCTCATAACTCTCCCTTGCCGGCCTACGTTACCGGTTCGGCCTTGGCATGTCCGATGGCCCATGGCGATGCAACAGGGCATAGCTATGCGCGTGCTTGCCTTCATTGCGCAAATCACTTAGATGAGAATCATTCTCAATAAGGAAGTTTGCCATGCCCGACGCCGCACCCGCTCCCACCCACGACTGGAACGGCGACAGCGGCGATCGCTGGGCCGCCAATCTGGCGCGGCTCGATCTGATGCTCCAGGACTTCGGCGGCGCCGCGGTTGCGACGGCCGATGCGAAACCGGGCGAGCATATCCTCGACATCGGCTGCGGTTCGGGCACGTCGACCTTCGCGTTGGCCCGTTGCGTCGAACCGGGAGGACATGTCCTCGGCGTCGACATATCCGAACAGCTCGTCGCGATCGCGCGCGCGGAGGCGCCCGCCGGAGCGCCGGTCGAGTTCCGCCTGGCCGATGCCGCGACGACACCGCTGCCCGCGGGGCGTTTCGACCTTCTCTTCTCGCGCTTCGGCGTGATGTTCTTCGACGACCCGGTGGCGGCGTTCGCGCATATGCGTGGGGCGCTGAAGCCCGGCGGGCGGCTCGCCTTCGTCTGCTGGCGCGGCGCGGCGGAGAATGACTGGGTGCGCCTGCCGATGTCGGCGATCCGCGACATCGTCGACGTGCCCGCCGCCGATCCCGAAGCGCCCGGCCCCTTTGCCTTCGGCGACAGGGAGCGGCTGGCACGCATTCTTGCCGCGGCGGGATTCACCGCCATCGACATCGCGCCGTTCGACGCCGCCATCGCCTATGGCCGCGGCGCGACGCGCGAAGAGGCGGTCGACGATGCGCTCGACATGGCGTTCCAGGTCGGGCCGCTGTCGCGCGCGCTGGCCGATCAGCCGGACGATGTTCGCGCCCGCGCCGCCGCGGCGGTGCGCGCAGCACTCGCGAAACGGCCCGGCGACACCTCGGTCCGGATCGACGGCGCCGCCTGGATCGTCACCGCGCGCGGCTAGGTTAAGGGAGACGCATTTTTTTTCCAAGGCCGCGCGGACAGCATTCCGTCTTGTGATTGTCGCCGGGAAGAGGTCCCGGTCCCGATCTCAAGAGGAACCCGATGCGCAAGACCTTGCTGGCCTCCACCTGCCTGGCCACCCTAATTTCGACCGCCGCCCATGCCGAAACGACGATCACCACCGCGACGACGACGCCGGTGCGCACGTCGACGATCAAGTCGGGCGCGCCCGACGATATCAAGATCACCTCGGCCGGGTCGATCAAGCCGACCGTCGCCGGACCGGCAGTGACGATCGACAGCAATCACAAGGTCGTCAACGAAGGCACGATCGAATTCGCCAACGTCGACGGGGCGACGGGCATTCTCGCGGGTGCGGGAACGTCGGGCGGCATCACGAACGCGGCGACCGGCAAGATCACCATCGGCGAAACCTATACCGCGACCGACATCGACAAGGACGGCGATCTCGACGGCGCGTTCGCGATCGGCAGCAACCGCGTCGGCATCGCGACCGCGGGTGCCTTTACGGGCAATATCGTCAATGCGGGCGCGATCGCGATCGAAGGCAATGACTCGGCGGGCATCCGCCTTGGCGGTCCGCTGACCGGCAAATTCACCAACGACGGGACGATCAGCGTGCTCGGCGACCGCGCGCTCGGCGTCGGGCTGCAGGATGTGACGGGCGATGTTCGCCTCGCGGGCAAGATCACCGCCGTGGGCGTCGATGCGATCGGCGCCCGCCTCGCTGGTGACGTCACCGGCGCGCTCGTCGTCCAGGGCGATATCGCCGCCACCGGCTATCGCGTCACCACGCCGCCCGCCGACCCGTCGAAGCTCGACGCCGACGACCTGTTGATCGGCGGCAACGCGCTCGCGGTCGAAGGCGATGTGACCGGCGGCATCGTCCTCGCGGTCGCGCCCAAGGACGCCAAGCCCGACGACAAGGACGAGGACAAGGACGGGATCGAAGACGCCAAGGAAGGCAATGCCGTCGTGCGCTCCTATGGCTCGGCTGCGGCGATCCGCATCGGGTCGGCCGACCGCGATGTCGCGATCGGCGCGGTTGCCGGAACCGGCACCGGCCTCGGCTTCATCATCGACGGCGCGGTGCTCGGCGACGGGCTTTATGCGGGCAAGGACGGCAATGGGATCCAGATCGGCGGCCTCGGCGGCGCGGTCACCATTGCCGGCGGCATCGGCATCGGCAGCACCGGCAGCGTTACGGCGAAGTCGAAAGACAAGGCCGCCACGGGCATCCGCATCGGCAGCGGCGCGACGACCCCCGAGATCCGCAACGCGGGCAAGATCGAGGCGTCCACCGGCGGCAAGGACGCCGGCGCGGTGGCGACGGCGGTGATCGTCGAAGCCGGCGGCGATGTCGCGCTGATCCGCAACAGCGGCTCGATCGCCGCCAAGACCGGCGGCGACGGCGGCACCGCGCGCGCGATCGTCGATCTGTCGGGAACCGTCGATACCGTCGAAAATAGCGGCACGATCAGCGCCAGCGGCGCGCTTGCCTCCTCGGACCGCAATATCGCGATCGACCTGTCGGCGAACGGCAATGGCGCGACCGTGAAGCAGACCGCGGTGGCCTCGGGCGTCACAGCGCCCAGCATCGTCGGCGACGTCCGCTTCGGCGGCGGCAACGACGTGTTCGATATCGCCGACGGTTCGGTGAAGGGGAACAGCTTCTTCGGCGCAGGCGACAACAAGCTCGCGCTGTCGGGCGATGCCACTTATGCCGGCAATGCCCGCTTCGGCGCCGGCAGCGACACGATGACGCTGGCCGGAACCTCGAAATTCACCGGGCTCGCCGATTTCGGCGGCGGCACCGACACGCTGACGATCGGCGGCACCTCGACCTTCGCGGGCACACTCGCCAATTCGCAGGGCCTCGCGGTTTCGGTGGCCGGCGGCACCTTCGACGTCGGCGGCGCGGCGACGATCTCCTCGCTTGCGGTGACCGAGAAGGGCACGCTTACGGTGATGCTCGACAGCGGGGCGACGGGCACGGCGCTGCAGGTCACCGGCAACGCGAGCTTCGCCGAGGAATCGAAACTCGCGCTCAAGCTGTCGAGCATCGAGCAGGCCGAGGGCCAGCATATCGTGCTGACCGCCGGCACGCTGACCGGCGCGGACAAGCTGACCGCCTCGCAGACGCTGCTGCCCTTCCTCTACAAGGGCACGCTGACCTCGAACGCCACACAGCTGATCGTTGACGTGTCGCGCAAGAGCACGACCGAATTGGGCCTCAACCGTTCGGAAACCGGGGCGTTCGACGCGGTGCTCGACGCCGTCGTCGCCGACGAGAAGATCGAGGACGTCTTCCTTGGCATCACCGACGGCGACCAGTTCCGCAACCAGCTCGGCCAGATGCTGCCCGAGCATGAAGGCGGCGTGTTCGAAACCGTCACCTCGGGCTCGCGCGCCCTGTCGCGCTATCTGCAGGATCCCAACGCGCCGTTCCAGGACGAGGGCAAATGGGGTTATTGGGTCAACCAGGCGGTCTGGGGCACATCGAAGAGCGTCGGCGACACGGCGAGCTATGACGTCAGCGGCTGGGGCATTTCGCTCGGCGCCGAGATCGAAAGCGACGTCGGCAATTTCGGCGGTTCGATCGGCTATCTCAGCGGCAAGGACGGCAACGGCAGCAACGCCAATGAAGTCAGCACGAGCCAGTTCGAAGGCGCGCTGCACTGGCGCCTGCGCTCGGACGGCTTCATGGCGAACGCCCGCGTCTCGGGCGCGCCGATCAGCCTGAAGGGCACGCGCATCTTCCGCGCCGAAGCCGGCGCCGAGGACATCGAAAAGACGATGAAGGGCAAGTGGGACGCGACGCTGTGGTCGGCTTCGGGCTCGCTCGCCTATGACACGCGCGTCGGCGGCCTCACCCTCCGCCCGATGGTCGCGGTCGACTATTTCAAGCTGAAGGAGGACGGTTATCAGGAAACGGGCGGCGGCGACGCGCTCGACCTGACGGTCCTGAGCCGCGACAGCGACGAACTCGCGGTATCGGGCACGATGACGCTCGGCCTCGAATTCGGCGGCGCCGACGAATATGACGGCTGGACGCGCTTCGAACTCGAAGGCGGCCGCCGCCAGATCGTCAGCGGCATGCTGGGTGCAACGACCGCGTCGTTCAAGGACGGCACGCCCTTCACGCTTGTTCCTGATGACCGCACGAGCGGCTGGGTCGGCCGTTTCCGCGGCATCGCCGGCAACTCGGCCTTCCAGTTTGCCGGTGAAGTCTCCGCGGAAGAACAGCAAAGCCATATCGGCTGGGCGTTCCGCGCGAGCCTGCGGGTCGGTCTCTAGCCCCCCGGGGCCGACCCCGCCCGCAAGGGGGAAGCGTTACCCCTACCCATGCTTCCCCCTTGCCTAGGGCATGAACGAATGAAGAAGACGATGCTTGCACTGTCCATCCCCGCTTTCCCGGCACCGCGGTTGCGCGGTGGAGCCTGGACGCTATATGACGGCGTCATCAGGGGGACGTATGGCGCAGGGCGAAGCGGCGCTTACCGACGGAAGATGGCGTTCCAAAGCAAGCAATCCATGACCCATTCGCATGATCGAACCGACGCCGTCCAGGGCATCGAAGGCGTGTTGCTCGCCAACCGCGACCGTATCGTGCGCTTCCTCGAGGTTCGCGGTGCGGGCGACGGTGCCGAGGATCTGTTTCAGGACCTGTGGATGCGGCTTACCGATCGGCGCATGGGGCCGATTTCGGACCCCCTGCCCTATGTGATGCGCGCCGCGAACAATCTGATGCTCGACCGCTATCGCTCGGCGCGCCAGCGCGAGCTGCGCGACAAGGCATGGGGCGAAGCATCGGCGACGCAAAGTCCGTCGAGCGAAAGCACCCTGATTTCGCGCGAACAGCTAACGCTCGTCGAAAGTGCGATTGCGGCGACGGGCGAGCGCCCCGCCCGAATTTTCAGGCGCTTTCGAGTCGACGGCATCCATCAACGCGATATTGCCAGCGAAATGGGGGTCAGTCTGAGCACCGTCGAAGCCGATTTGCGCAAGGTCTATGCGAAGCTCGCCGAAATCCGGAGGCAGTTCGATGCAGGTTGACCCGATGAACGCCGAAGCGCGCGCGATCGACTGGCTGGTCCGCCAGCGCGATCCCGGCTTCGCCGACTGGGACGGCTTTGCCGACTGGCTCGCCGAAGATGGCGCGAACGCCGCGATCTATGACGCCGTCGCGAGCCTCGATCGCGACCTCGACGCGCTGCCGCCCTCCCCCGCGCCGTCGGTGGTGATGATCCCAGCCGCCCCGCGCCGGCCTTCGCGGCGCGCCTGGTTCGGCGGCGCCATGGCCGCCGCGATCGTCGGGGTGGTCAGCATCTCGGGGCTCGGCCTGTTGGGTGGCGGCGACCGAATCGAGACCCTTGCGGGCGAACATCGCGCCATCACCCTCGCCGACGGGTCGAAGATCGAGATCAACGGTGCCTCGGTGGTCGAAATCGACGCGGATCGTCCGCGCTTTGCCCGGCTGGAAGCGGGCGAGGCGATGTTCCATGTCGTGCACCGCGACAACGATCCCTTTGTCGTCGAGACGGGCGGCGCGAAGATCGTCGATCTCGGCACCGCCTTCAACGTCGTGCGCCGCGACCGTCAGACCTCGGTAGCGGTGTCCGAAGGCATCGTCCTCTATAACCCCGACGGTGACAATGTCCGGCTGGTCGCGGGCAAGGGCATCGAAGCGCGCGATGGCGACGCCAAGCCGCCTGTCGTGCGGGATGTCGACGTCGCGAACGTCGGCGGCTGGCGCAGCGGGCTCCTGGTCTACAACGGCACGCCGCTCGCCGTCGTCGCCGAGGATCTGAAGCGCACCGCCGGGATGCAGGTGAGCATCGCGCCGGAGGCGACCGACCTGTCGTTCCGCGGCGCGCTGATCATCGACAAGAACCGCGACCGCACGATCGCCGACCTCGCCGCGCTGTCGGGGACGAAGGCCGCGCGGCAAGGCGATGGATGGATTTTGACCCGCTGACCATGCACCCGCGCCTTTCTCTCGCTGTCGCAGCGATAGCGCTGTGCCTGCCCGCGCAGGCGCTGGCGGCGGACGAGCGCGCGTTCAATGTGCCCAAAGGCAGCCTGTCGTCCGTTCTCCCGCTGATCAGCCGGCAGGCGGGCGTCAGTATCAGCGTCGCCGATGCGAAGCTGTGGAAGGCGCGCGTCAAACCGGTGCGTGGGCGAATGAGCGTCGAGCGGGCGATCGAGCGCCTGCTCGATGGCTCCGACGCGCGCGCGGTGCGCGTCAGCGCAACAAGCTGGCGCATCGAACGGCGCCCCGCCCGCGTCGCAAAGGCGGCCCCTCCGCCGCGATCGGTGCCGCAGCCGCGGGCGCGCGAGCCGGCGAACGACATGATCGCGGCGGCGCGGGACGAGATCATCGTCACCGCGTCGAAGACCGACCTTCCCCATTCGCACTTCGCGGGCGTCGTCACCCAATTGGATGGCGGCGATTTGGCGTTTGGCGGTGAACGCGGGATGGATTCGATCCTCTCGCGGACCGCGACCGTTTCCTCGACCCATCTGGGTTCGGGGCGCAACAAGCTGTTCATCCGCGGCATCGCCGATTCAAGCTTCACCGGCCCGACGCAATCGACCGTCGGGCAATATTTCGGCGACATCCGCCTCAGCTACAACGCGCCGGACCCCGACCTGCGCCTCTATGACATCGACAATGTCGAAATCCTCGAAGGGCCGCAGGGCACGCTCTATGGCGCGGGCTCGCTGGGCGGCATCATCCACGTCGTGCCGAAAGCGCCCGATCCGCGCGCGATGAGCATCCAGGCGATCGCCGGCCTGTCGGTCACCCAGCATGGCGATCCGGGCGGCGACATCGCCGCGATCGCCAACCTGCCGGTGGGCGAGGACGGCCATGCGCTGCGCCTCGTCGGCTATATGCTCACCGACGGCGGCTATATCGACAATCCGCTGCGCGGCCAGAACGACGTCAACCGCGTCCATGTGCGCGGCGGACGAGGCACCTTCCGCCTTGAGGCCGGCGACGGGTGGACGGTCGATTTCGGCGGCATCTATCAGGCGATCACCTCCGACGACGCGCAATATGCCGACAAGGATGCGCCGCCGCTGACCCGCGCCTCGATGGTCGAGCAGAATGCGACCGCCCGCTATGGCATGGGCACGATCGTCGTGATGAAGGATTGGGGCGACCTCTATTTCCAGTCGTCCAACGCCTTCATCGACCATCGTCTCTTCGAGCGGTTCGATGCGAGCCTGCCCGAATCGCGGCGCGGGGACGGGGACGGGGACGGCGTCGCCATGGGCGCGGTCGATGTGGAGCGCCTGTTCGCCCCGGTCGAGATCACGCCCATGGCCGATGTCCCGCGCGTGCTCGACCAGCATAACGACACGCGCATGTTCGTCAGCGAGAACCGCCTGTCGCGACCCTATCACGACGGGCTCGGCTGGGTGGTCGGCGCGAGCTTCGTCAACAATCGCGCACGGCAGGACCGCGAATATGCCTATGGCCCGCTTCGCGCGGTCCTGCCCGGCGTGACCAACCGGATCACCGAGGTCACCGGCTATGCCGAGGCGACCGTCGAAATCATGCCGAACCTGATCGCGTCGGGCGGTCTGCGCCTGTCGCATGCAAGACTGGGCGGCGAGGCCGAGGGTGTATCCTTCGCGCTGGCGGAGGCGAACCGGGCAACGACCGCGTCGCGCAACGAAACCGATCTGCTGCCGTCGGTTTCGCTGCTGGCGACCCCGCTCGACAATGTCAGGCTCTACGCGCGCTATCAGGAAGGTTTCCGCCCCGGCGGCCTCGCGGTCGACGGCAATTTCGTGCGGCGCTTCCTCAACGATCAGGTCCGCACCTGGGAAGCGGGGATGCGTTTCGGCGACAAGGGACGGAGCCTGCTCGACGCGAGCATTTCGATCTCGCACAGCCGCTGGCGCAACATCCAGGCGGATTTCATCGACAGCAGCGGCTTTCCGACCACCGCCAACATCGGCGACGGCCGCATCACCAGCCTGTCGGGTGCCGTCGCGATGCGGCCGACCGATGCGCTGACCTTTGAGCTGGGTGCGGTCTATAATCACAGCCGCGTCGATGACCTTTCGCCGCAGATCCTGCCGGTTTTCGCCGCGGCGCCTGCGCGGCTCGGCCGGATCCCCAACGTCGCGAGCCATGCGGTGCGCGGATCGGTCAATTATGCGACGATGATCGGCGACGAGGATTTCCGGGTGAACGGCTGGGCGAATTATATCGGGCCCTCGCGGCTCGGGATCGGTCCGGTGCTCGGCGAAAGCCAGGGCGACTATGTCGATACGGGGCTCGCGATGCGGGTCGGCAACAATCGCCGCGGGCTGTCGCTGACGCTCACCAACCTGTTCGATTCGCGCGGCAACCGCTTTTCGCTCGGAACCCCGTTCCTTGAGGGGAACGAGGGTTTTCTTACTCCGCTGCGCCCGCGCACGCTGCGGATCGCGGTCGACGTGGCTTATTAGCGAATGGCGGCTTTGGAGCAGTAAGCAGCCATTGCTTCCTCCAGCTTCGTCATCCCGGGCTTGACCCGGGACCCGCCTTTTTTTTCCTGACGACAGCGAAAAGGCAAGGCAGGCCCCGGGTCAAGCCCGGGGTGACGGTAAGGGGGAATGTCCGTCGCTATCCCGGTCAGTCCGCCAGCGTGATCCGTTCGTAGCGGTCCATATGGAAGTCGGCGCTGCCGAACTGGCCCTCGATCATCGTCGCGCGCTTGAAATAGTGGCCGATCGCCAGTTCCTGCGTGATGCCGATGCCGCCGTGGGTCTGGATCGCATTCTGCCCCACGAAGTTCGCGCCGCGCGCGACCTTGTTCTTCGCCGCCGACACCGCCGCCATGCGCTCGTTCGCGGGCAGAGCCAGTTTCAGCGTCGCCATGATCGTCATCGACCGCGCCTGTTCGACCTCCATGAACATGTCGACCATGCGGTGCTGGAGCACCTGGAACTTCGCGATCGGCACGCCGAACTGCTTGCGCTGCTGCGTATATTCGAGCGTGCCTTCGTGCAGTTTCTGCATCACGCCGGTCGCCTCGGCGCAGACGGCGACCGTCGCTTCGTCGACGATCTGCTCGACCAGCGGCAGGCCGGTGCCCTCACCGCCGAGCAGCGCGTCGCCGGGGATCGCGACATTTTCGAAATAGATTTCGGAGGCGCGGCTGCCGTCGACCGTCGGATAGTCGCGGCGGACGATGCCCGGCAGATTGGCGTCGATCAGGAACAGCGAGACGCCGTCACTATCGCGCTGACCGCCGCCGGTACGCGCGGTGACGAGCAGGTGCGTCGCCCAGGGCGCGGCGTAGACGACGCCCTTGTGACCGTTCAGCACATAGCCCGCGCCATCCTTCTTCGCGGTGGTGCGCAGATTGGCGAGATCGTAGCGCCCCTGCGGCTCGGCATAAGCGAAAGCGACGATCGCATTGCCCGCGATGATCTCGGGGATCATCGCGTCGGCCTGCGCGCCGCCGACGGCCTTCAAGGCGCCGCCCGCGATGACGACGGTCGGCAGATAGGGCTCGATCCCGATGACCTTGCCGAGTTCCTCCATCACGATCGCATTTTCGAGCGCGCCGCCTCCGAGACCGCCATGCTCTTCGGCAAAGGGGGCGCCAAGCATGCCGAGTTCCTGCGCGAGCGCGGTCCAGATGGCAGGGTCGCGACCGGTATCGCCACCCGTGAACTTCTGGCGTGTCTCGAAATCATAGGTGTCGCTCAGGAAGCGGGCGAGCGTGTCGCGGATCATGTCCTGCGTTTCGGTGTAGGTGAAATCCATTTTATTATCCCCGTCGCCCCCGCAAAGGCGGGGGCCGCTGTAGGTTTGAACTGCGGCGCTGAGTCAGGCCGATTGCGGTCCCCGCCTTCGCGGGGACGACGCCGACGTCAGAGCCCCAAAACCATCTTCGCGATGATGTTGCGCTGGATCTCGTTCGATCCGCCATAGATGGTCGTCTTGCGCATGTTGAAATAGGTCGGCGCGGCGCGGTGCGCATAATCGGGGCCGATCGGATGCTCGTTGTCGCCCTCTCCGAAGCCGCGAAAGTAAGGCGCGCCATAATGGCCGACGGCTTCGAGCGTCAGTTCGGTGAGACGCTGCTGGATTTCCGAGCCCTTGATCTTGAGCAGGCTCGATTCCGGCCCCGGCCCCTTGCCCGCATTCGCGCCGGCAAGGCTGCGAAGTTCGGTGAATTCGAGCGCGGTCAGGTCGACTTCGAGTTCGGCGACCTTGCGCTTGAAGAAGGGATTCTGAAGCAGCGGCTTTTCGCCGTCGAGTTCGGTGCGCGCGATGTCCTTCACCTTCTCGATCCCGCGCTTCGACGCCGCGACGCCGGCAATGCCGGTGCGTTCGTGCGCGAGCAGGAATTTGGCGCAGGTCCAGCCCTTATTCTCTTCATAGACGCGCTGCGATTGCGGCACGCGGACGTCCTCGAGCCAGACCTCGTTGACCTCATGCTCGCCGCCCAAGGTGATGATCGGGCGGACGGTGATGCCGGGCGATTTCATGTCGATGAGGAGGAAGCTGATGCCTTCCTGCTGCTTCGCATCCTTGTCGGTGCGGACAAGGAAAAAGCCCCAGTCCGCGTGCTGCGCGAGCGTCGTCCACGTCTTCTGCCCGTTGACGATATAATCGTCGCCATCGCGCACCGCCGTGGTGCGAAGCGAGGCGAGATCCGAACCCGAACCGGGTTCCGAATAGCCCTGGCACCACCAATCCTCGCCCGACAGGATGCGCGGCAGGAAATGCGCCTTCTGCTCGGGGGTGCCGAATGTGTAGATGACGGGGCCGACCATCGCGAGGCCGAAGGGCATCAAGCGGATGCAGTCGGCGCGCGCGGTCTCTTCGGACCAGATGAAGCGCTGCGTCGGAGTCCAGCCGGTGCCGCCATATTCGACCGGCCACGCGGGCGCGATCCAGCCCTTTTTGTACAGAATTTTATGCCAGGCGAGGAAATCCTCCTTGGACAATTCTTCGCCCTCGTCCTGCTTGCCGCGGAGCTCCGCGGGATAATTTTCGGCGATGAATTGGCGAACTTCCTGTTGGAAGGCCAAATCTTCGGGGCTGAATTCCATGTCCATCACGAATCTCCCATTGGGCATCGGCGCTCTTATAGTGGGCGCTCACCTTTACGTAAACGGCAAGTTGCTACTTGCAACCTTCCTTGCCCCGATGATTGCGCCTATCATCCCCGCTTGTCCAGCATGTGCGACAAGCCGCGTGCGGACCGGGAGGGGGCGAAGTATGACCAGAAATCAGCGGGCCGCGCTGTGGATCGCGGCGATCATCGGCGTCGGGGCGCTGTCAGCATGGCTGTTCCAGCGGCCGATCGGCATGTGGCTTTTCGACCGAGCCGTCGAGCGCGGCGTCGCGCGCGATCCGCTCGCCGCCCTCCCCGACGGACTGCATGTCGGCCTGTGCGGCACCGGTTCGCCGCTTCCGGCGCGCGAACGCGCGGCGTCCTGCACCGTCGTCATCGCGGGCAAGGCGATGTTCGTCGTCGATGCGGGCGAAGGCGCGGCGCGCAATATTTCGCTGATGGGGCTGCCTAATGGGCAAATCCGGGCGCTTTTCCTCACGCATTTTCACTCGGACCATATCGACGGCATGGGTCCGATGATGCTGCTGCGTTGGACCGCCAGCGGGAACCGCTCGCCCCTACCCGTCCATGGCCCGACGGGCGTCGAGGGGGTGATCGCGGGGTTCAACGCCGCCTACACGCTCGACAATGGCTATCGCACCGCGCACCATGGTGCCCAGATCACGCCGCTCGCCGCCGCCGGAGCGATCGCGATGCCTTTCGACGTTCCGGCCTCGCCGACGGTAGTTTATGATGCCGGGGGGCTCCGCGTCACCGCCTTCGCGGTCGATCATCGCCCGGTGCAGCCCTCGGTCGGCTATCGCTTCGACTATAAAGGGCGCAGCGTCGTGATCAGCGGCGATACGGCCGCGTCCAGATCACTCGAAACCGCCTCGCAGGGCGCCGACCTGCTGATCCACGAGGCGCTCCAGCCAAAGATGGTGAAGACGCTCGCCGCACAACTCGACAACGTCGGCCGCAAACAAACCGCGCAGATCATGCGCGACATCCTCGATTATCACGCGAGCCCGGCGCAAGCGGCCGACAGCGCACGCACCGCGGGGGTGAAGATGCTCGTGCTCAGCCATGTGGTGCCGTCGATGCCGTCGCCCTATCTGAACGCGGCGTTTCTCGACGGGGCCGAGGATCATTTCGACGGACCGATCATCGTTGGCGAGGACGGCGAATATTTCTCGCTGCCCGCGAACGGCACGGCAATCGAACGCGGACGCTGGTTTTAGGGCCTGTCCTGAAGTCGCGTAACGAGCACGACGGCGCCCTCGCTGGCATAGGGGCCGCGCACCTCCACGATCGTCAGATTGACGTCGACGGCCGACCCGTCGCGCGTCACCATCTGTGAAGCGAGGCGGGCCGGATCCCCCGAGCGGAAGACCGATTCGAGCGCATCGACGAAGACGGCGCGCTGCCTGACGGGTAGAAGCGCGGAAAAGCGCACGCGGCGGATCGCAGCCGGATCGACGCCGACCAGTGCGGTGAGCATCGCATTCGCCGACTCCACCGTTTCACGGACCGAAATGCTGGCGTGACCGATGCCGCCATCGATCTCGATTGCACTCAGCATCGCAGCCCGCATGCCGCCGGCCGCGACATCCTCCATCGCTTCGCTGATGTCGCGCAGCACGATCGCACCGCCGACCGGCGCCGGAACCAGATCGACGTGCAGCCATTGGCGCGGTCGCAGCAGCCCGGGCAGATCGCCCGAGAAACGTTCCCTGTGGCCCAGCAGGCGCACGATATGATGGCTGACAAGACTGTCGCCGAACGAAGGCAGGGCGGCGATCAGCGCCTCGCCGATCAGGCCGGCCGCCGGCATTTCGAGCATATCGGACGCCGCGGGATTGACCGCGACGATGCGCCGCTGCCGGTCGATCAGGATCACCCCGTCGCGAACCGATTCGACAAGACCGGCAAGCGAAGCCTGCAACATATCCGAAGCCGTCGCGACATCGCGGGCGGTCTTGTCGCCCAGACGACGATAATCGTCGAGCGAGATCAGCACATGCGCGTCCTTGCCGTGATGCGTCACGACGACGGGCTTGCGCGCCGACTGCAATCGCCAATTGGCAAAGCCGCGAATGAAATCCGCCGCCGATACGCGCTGTGGTTCTTGTGCCGTCGCCACCATATCCCCCGAAAACCCGTCCATCCCCTACCCCCATAACTCGGCGGCCGACTGCTTTCGGTCTGGAAGGGATCAATCGGTCGCCTGTTGTGTCCGCAACGGCACCACTCTGCGTGCGATCAGACCAGCCGCGCCTTGCCGCAGCGCAGCGCATTGACCCGCGTATCGGCCTGCCCGACCTGCAGGCCGAGCAGGCCCGTCAGGTCCGATAGCACGCTGTCGAGCACCGGCGCCGCGAGCGCGACCGTTTCGCCGACGACGTTCGTCAACGCTTTCAGGTTCAGCCCAAGGCCGAGGACGTTGACGTCGAGTTCCATATCGTCCGCGAGCGACCCCGCCGCGCCCGCGACCAGCCCGGTGCTCGACACCGTCTTCACCCGCCCTTCGTCGATCTCGCTGCGCGAAAAGGCGACGGGCTTTTCATCGAGGTCGGACAGGGTCAGTTCGGCCCGTGCGTCGACGCTGACGAGCGGCAATTTCACTACGCGCGCGGGCTGCGGGTCGAGCTGCCGCTGCATGTCCTGAAAATCGTCATTGGGCACCGTCCCGATTGCCACCATCGCCGGCGAGGTCACAACGCCAAGCGAGACGGCGGCGTTGCTGTTCGGCGCACAATCGATGTCGGTGATCCGCGCCGACGCCGACCCGAGCTCGGCGAGCAACGGCACATGGACGCTGGCAAGCGGCGTGGAAACCCGCGTGTCGACCTTCAGCCGGACCTGCGCGGTGCGAACGATAACATCATTGGTATCGGTCACCGCGATGAGCGGCGAATCGGCGGGCGGCTCGCCGACGAGTAGCGCGATATCGACGCCCGATCCGCCGGGCAGGCTGCCCGCGAGCGACAGGTCGACCTGGCGGTTGGCATTGCCGAGGAGCAGCATCGTGCGAAGCAGGCTGAGCGCATTGACCTTGACCGGATTGGCGGCGTCGATGCGGATGCTCGACGAGCGCGGACCGAGGTCGATCGCCCGCGACGGCAGCAGCGCGCGCGGCAGCGCGCTATCGGCGATATGTTCGAGCGCGCTCGCCGCCTGCCCGTCCGACGCGCTCGCCAGCGCCGATACCACCTGCGGCAGCGTCGCCTGCGTGTTCAGCGTCTGACCGAAGGTCAACACATCGGCATCGAGTTCGGTGCGGAGCGCGTCCGAAAAGGCGAGCAGGTCGATGTCGGTGCTGGCGAGCGCATTATAATCCATCACCGAAAGATTGACCTCGCTGCCGGTCAGGCTCGACAACAGCGCGTTGGGCAGGCCGCCGTTCAGCGCCGCGACGCGCGATCCGAGCGAAAAGGCGGCATAGCCGCGCCGTGCGCCCGTCGCGGTCGCGCGGATGATGCTGTCCTGCCGGCCCGTCAGGAAGCTGCCGAAGAACAGCGGGCGATCGCGCATCAGCGTGATGCGTATCGCGTTCGGCGACGCGCCGCCGCCGGTGAAACGCAGCTCGGCCTGAACCGAGGGGTCCGCCGCATAGGTGCCCGGCGTCAGCGCGGCGATTTCGATGCCGCAATCACAATTGGCCGCGATGATCCGTTCCGCCGCCGCAAGCTCCTCGCCGGGCCGCCCCGCCGCCGCCATCGCGGCGGCGTCGGCGATCCCCTGCAATTTACGGCGATCGAGATAGAGCGAGCCGAGGTCGACCGCAAAAGCCGCCGACCCGATCAGCATAGCCATGCCGAAGGCGGTCGTGATGCTGATGCTCGCGCGGCGGCTGCGGACGAGGCGGCGAAGAAAGGAGGGGCGCGCCACGATCAATCGACCGGCAATTCGAAGGTCGCGCGGGCGTGGATGACATGGTCCGGCGACGGAACGAGGCTCGAGCGCAAGAGGCTGCCCTGCGGCGCGGTATAGGTGACGGCGACGGTAATCGCCTCGCTCGTCTCGGAGACCGCGACGCTGTGCGTGCCGCCGACGGCCTGCAGGCTGCGCGCCACCGCGCGGGTCGCGACCGCGCTGCGGTCGGCGGCGTCGAGCCCGACGATCGAGGCCCGCGCACCATCGTTCGCGGCCTGCTGCACATCATGCGCGAGCATGAAATATTGGCCGTAGACGAGAATGCCCATCAGCAACGCGAGGAGCAGTGGCAGCACCAGCGCCATTTCGACGATGGCGGCGCCGCGCTCTTCGCGCGCCAGGGTAAGGCCTGTGACGCCCATCTTGCGAATGCGCCGCGAAATTCTGCTGGAGCCGGTCATGCAGCCAGAATGGCGCGGGCGAATGAAAGCGGCGTCGAGAAGACCCGACGCCGCTTTTATGTATTTTGCAGGATTTCGCCGCGCATCATGTCGCGGCGATCAGCGGCATGGCGGCAGCTATTGCGGGATCGTTAATCGCCGCAATATTCCGCTGTGCGCAAAATGCGCTTATTCGGCGCCCTCCAGCTTGTCCTGCGTGCGCAGATCGAAGTCCGACGCGTCGTGGCGTTCGCGAAGCTGGCTCGCCGGATCGCCGGTCACGCGGTTGACCATGCGCCCGCGCCTGACCGCCGGGCGCGTCGCAAGCTGGTCGGTCCAGCGCTGGACATGCTTATACTCGTCGACCTGCAGAAATTCGCCCGCGTCATAGACGAGCCCCTTGGCGAGCGCGCCATACCAGGGCCAGATCGCCATGTCGGCGATCGTATAGTCGGTGCCCGCGATATATTCATGTTCCGCGAGGCGCCGGTCGAGCACGTCGAGTTGGCGCTTCACCTCCATCGCGTAGCGATTGATCGGATATTCCTGCTTCGTCGGCGCATAGGCGTAGAAATGGCCGAAGCCGCCGCCGAGGAAGGGCGTGCTGCCCATCTGCCACATCAGCCACGATAGCGTCTCGGCGCGCGCCGCCGGTTCGGTCGGCAGGAAGGCGCCGAATTTTTCGGCGAGATGGATCAGGATCGCCCCCGATTCGAATATGCGGATCGGCTCGGCGCCGCTGCGGTCGACAAGTGCGGGAATCTTGCTGTTCGGATTGGCGCCGACGAAGCCGCTCGAAAACTGGTCGCCCTCGCCGATGTTGATCAGCCACGCGTCATATTCGGCGCCGCTGTGTCCCGCCGCGAGCAGTTCCTCGAGCATCACCGTGACCTTCACCCCATTGGGCGTGCCGAGCGAGTAAAGCTGGAGCGGATGCTTGCCGACCGGCAGCTCCTTGTCGTGCGTCGGCCCCGCGACGGGCCGGTTGATATTGGCGAAACGTCCGCCGCTTTCCTTATCCCACGTCCAGATTTTCGGCGGCACATATTCGCGGTTATCGGTCATCGGGGGCTCCTCAGCTGATTTTTATACTGACCGGTAACTTAATGGGCGATTGCCGTTTGTCCACCCTCCCCGGCTCAAATAATCCTTGCCGCGCGCAAAGCGGTGACCGCTTCGGCATCATAACCGAGCTCGGCGAGGATCGCGTCGCTATGCTCGCCGACGCACGGTGCGCGCGCCGGATCGACCTTGTCGCTTCCGGAAAGATGGATCGGTGCGCGGATCACCGGGACGGGTGCCGCCGCTCCCGGATAATCGACCGGCTCGACCAGTCCCATCGCCGCCACCTGCGGCTGCGCGAGTGCCTCGCCCGCGCGCAGCACCGGCGCGGCGGGAACGCGCGCGGCGGCGAGTTCGGCGATCGCGTCGGCGCTTGTCCGCTCGATGCACCAGCACTGCATGATCGCGCTGAGTTCCTCGCCATTGTCGCCGCGCAAAATATCGCTGGCATAAAGCGGATCGTCGATCAATTCGGGGCGCCCGACGAGTTCGGCCCAGCGCGCGAAGATGCCGCTGCCGACGATCTGGGTGACGATCCAGCCGTCGCGGGTGCGGAAAATGTCGGTCGGCCCCGAACTGAAAGCGCGATTGCCGATCGGCTGGCGGTCGATGCCGTTCAGCGCATGGTCGATGGTGAGCGCGTTCGACAGCGCCAGCGCGGTGCCGAGCAGCGATCCCGACACGCACTGCCCCTTCCCCGTCGCCTCGCGTTCGCGCAGCGCGAGCATGATGCCGAAAGCGCAGTGGAGCGCGGTGCCGAAATCGACATAATTGACCTGCGCGCGATAGGGCTGGTCGGGCGTGCCCGTGAGTTGCACCGTTCCCGACATCGCCTGCCCGACCGCGTCGAAGCCGACGCGGCTGGCGAGCGGCCCCTCGCTGCCGAACGCCGATGCGGTCGCAAGGATGATGCGCGGGTTGATCGCGGAAATACTGTCGTAATCGAGGCCCAGTTTGACCAGCGCGTCGTGCGGGAGGTTGGCGATCACGACATCGGCGGTTTCGACCAGGCGGCGGACGATCTCGCGCCCCTCGGCGCTGCCGGGCTTCAAGGTCAGGCCGCGCTTGGCGCGGTTCATCTGCATGAACATCGCGCCCGATCCGTCTTCGGCAACCGGCACCGTATAGCGATCGTCGTTACCGCCCGGCGCCTCGATCCGGATCACGTCGGCGCCATAATCGGCGAGCAGCGCCGCACAATAGGGGCCAGCGATATAGCGGCCGAAATCCAGTACCCTGATCCCTTTTAGCGGCACGCCTCGCCCTCCCGGTCATAGTCTTTCGACCGGGCTAGCAGCCGCCCGTCGAGCCTGCCAGCGCCTTCGTCGAAAGCTGCCGCTTGCATGTTCGCGCCCGGACCATATGCTCGGCACATAATTTCAAACGGGGATAATTTCATGGCGCGCTTCGCTCTCGCCCTTGCGGCGGCTTTGGCTTGTTCAACCTCGGTCTGGGCGCAAGCCGCGCCCGATGCCGACACGAAGAAGGAGGACAAGTGGGACGTTAACGCCCCGCCGGGCCTCGCGACGCGCAAGGTCCAACTGTCGGTCGACGAGGGCAGCTGGATGAACGTCGATGTCGCGCCCGACGGCCGCACGATCGCCTTCGACCTGCTCGGCGACATCTATACGATGCCGATCGAGGGCGGCACGCCGACGCGGATCGCCGAGGGGCTCGCTTATGAGCATCAGCCGCGTTTCTCGCCCGACGGCAAGCGCATCGCCTTTGTCTCCGACCGCGCGGGCGGCGACAATATCTGGCTGATGAACCGCGATGGCAGCGACAAGCGCCAGATTTCGAAGGAAGATTTCCGCCTGCTCAACCAGCCGAGCTGGTCGCCCGACGGCCAGTTCCTCGTCGCCAAGAAGCATTTCACCACGGGCCGCTCGCTCGGCACCGGCGAGGTGTGGATGTATCATGTGTCGGGCGGCGCGGGCGTGCCGCTGGTCAAAAAGCCCAATGAACAGCATCAGAAGGAACTGGGCGAACCGATCTTCGCCGCCGACGGCAAGAGCGTCTTTTATACGCGCAACGTCACGCCCGGGCCGATCTTTGAATATGCGCAGGACAGCAACACCGACCTGTTCCACATCGAAAACTACAGCCTCGAGGATGGCGAAATCAGCACCGCCGCGTCGGGGCCCGGCGGCGCGGTGCGTCCGACGCCGTCGCCTGACGGCAAGCGCCTCGCCTTTGTGCGGCGCGAGGGGACGCAATCGAAGCTCTACGTCAAGGACCTCGCCTCGGGCGTCGAGCGGAAGGTCTATGACGCGCTCGATCAGGATGTGCAGGAAACCTGGGCGGTCACCGGGGTCTATCCGAATATGGCGTGGACTCCCGACAGCCGCGAAATCGTCTTCTGGGCCGGCGGCAAGCTGCGCCGCGTGAGCGGCAACGGCGGCGAGGCGCGGATCATCCCGTTCGCGATCAACGATGATCGCGTGATCGTCGATGCGACGCATCCGGCGGTCGAGGTCGCCCCCGACAGCTTTGCGACAAAAATGCCGCGCTGGGCCGAAGTGTCGCCCGACGGCCGCAACGTCGTCTTCGAAACGCTCGGCAAGCTCTGGGTCAAGCCCGCGAACGGCGGCAACGCCCGGCGGCTGACGAGCGCCAAGGACGCCGCGATGGAATTGTGGCCGAGCTGGTCGCGCGACGGCAAGTCGATCGTGTTCGTGCGCTGGACCGACGCGGGTCTGGGCGAAATCCACGTCACCGGCGCGAGCGGCGGCGCGTCGCGCAAGGTGACGACGGCGCCGGGCCATTATGCAGAACCACGCTTCTCGCCCGACGGCAAGACGATCGTGTTCGAACGGCGCGGCGGCGGCGGGCTCACCTCGGGTCGCTGGGGCGAAGATCCCGGCGTCTATCGCATCGCTGCTGCGGGCGGCACCGCCGAACGGATCGCGAGCGATGGCGCCAAGCCGCAATTCGGCGCGGCTAGCGACCGGGTGTTCATGGTCACCGCGGAGGGCGGCAAGAGCCAGCTTGTCAGCACCGACCTTCATGGGCAGGACAAGCGTGTCCATGCCAACGGCGAGCTCGTCAGCGATTACGAGATTTCGCCTGACGGCCGCACGCTCGCCTTCCGGCAGAATTACGACGCCTATGTCACGCCGTTGATGCCCGGCGGGCAGGATGTGTCGCTCGGCACCAAGAGCGCGGCGCTTCCCGTTACCCGCGTTTCAGGCAGCGGCGCCGAATATATGCACTGGTCGGACGGCGGCCGCCGCCTCCACTGGAGCCGCGGCGCGACGCTGCTCGGCGCCGATCTCGCAAGCCTCTTCGCGAACGCGCCCCTCGACGAAAAGGCGCCGAAATTCACTCCGCCGACCGATGGCGTATCGCTGTCAATGACGCGCGAGGTGGCGAAGCATGAAGGTGTCGTCGTCATCACCGGCGCCAAGATCGTGACGATGGCCGACAAGGACGGCGGCGTGATCGAGAACGGCGCGATCGTCATCGACGGCGACCGCATCACCGCGGTCGCCCCCGCTGGATCGATCACCGTTCCCGCGGGCGCAGTGACGGTCGATGCGACCGGCAAGACGATCGTCCCCGGCTTCGTCGATGCGCACGCGCACGGCTCGCACGGCGAGGATGAGCTGGTGCCGCAGCAGAATTGGTCGGAGATCGTCAACCTCGCGATGGGCACGACGACGAGCCACAATCCCTCGTCGCGCGCGTCGGAGATTTTCGTGTCGTCCGAAATGCAGCGCGCGGGCCTGATCCTCGCGCCGCGCATCTTTTCGACGGGTGAGGTCATCTATGGCGCCAAGGCGGCGGGCGTCTATGCCGAGATCAACGGCTATGACGACGCGCTCGCACACGTCCGCCGGTTGAAGGCGCAGGGCGCGCACAGCGTCAAAAATTACAACCAGCCGCGCCGCGACCAGCGGCAGATGGTCGTCAAGGCGGCTCAAATGGAAGGCATGACCGTCGTGCCCGAGGGCGGGTCATTGTTCACGCAAGACGTGACGCTGATCCAGGACGGCAACTCGACCGTCGAGCACAACATCCCGCTCGACATCTTTTACAAGGACCTCGTCCAGCTGTGGGGCCAGACGCAGGTCGATTACACCCCGACGCTGGTCGTCACCTATGGCGGCCCCGCCGGCGATCCCTATTGGCGCGCGCATACGAACGTCTGGGAGCATCCGATCCTGACGAAGCATATCCCGCCGGCCGAACTCGCCGCGAACAACAAGCGCCGCGTGATCGCCCCCGAAAGCGACTATGTCGACGATGATTCGGCGCGCGAGGCGGGCAAGATCGCCGCGGCGGGCCGCATGGTGTCGATCGGCGCGCACGGCCAGCAGTCGGGGCTTGGCGCGCATTGGGAAATCTGGTCGTTCGTCCGCGGCGGCTGGAGCAATATCGACGCGCTGCGCGCCGCGACGATCATGCCCGCGACCTCATTGGGTTATGCGAAGGATGTCGGCTCGCTCGAGGCGGGCAAGCTCGCCGATCTGGTGATTCTCGACGCCGATCCGACGCAGGACATCCGCAACACCGAGAAAATCCACCGCGTGATGCTCGGCGGGCGGCTCTATGATCCGCTGACGATGAACGAGGTCGCGACGGGCGACCGCACCCGCGCTCCCTATTGGTGGGAGGCTGACAAGCCCTGATCTGAAACAAATGCTGTTCACCGAAATCTGTTTCACAGGTGATGATGGATGCGAGCTGCGAGCATGGGTTTCGCAGCCCTGCCCGAAGATCGACAATCCGACTCCGATCGTCCTTCTCCACGGCGGGGGCCCCGATCATCGGATGTTCCTGCCGCTGGCGGAGAGCATGCCCGGCGATTTCACGGTCATCCTGCCCGACATTCGCGGTTATGGCCGGTCGCTGTGCCGCGACGCTTCGTGCCACCGGTGGAGCCAATATGCGTCCGATGTCATCGCTTTGTTGGACGCATTGGGCGTCTCGCGTGCCATCATAGGCGGCGCCGGGCTCGGCGGAACCATCGCCCTGCGTGTCGCGGTCGAGCACCCCGGACATGTTTTGGCGGTAGTGGTGATCGGACTCGAGGATATCGAGGATGACGAGGCGAAGCAGGCTGAAATCCGCTTGATGGACGAATTCGCCGAGCGGGCCAGACGGGATGGCATAGCGGCGGCGTGGGAACCGCTCTTTCCGCATTTATCGCCGGTCATCGGAACGCTGGTCCGCGACGCCATTCCGCGATCCGATCCGGCAAGCATCGCCGCAGCCGCCGCGATCGGGCGTGATCGATCCTTCACAAGTCCGCACGAACTCGCCGCGATCGCCGTCCCCACGCTCCTGTTCCCGGGAGCGGATGCCAGACATCCCGAAGAATTGGCAAAGGCGGTGGCAGAAATCATCCCGAAGGCCGAGGTTGCCGGGGTTTCAATGTCGGACCGGATGGAAACCAGCGACGATTTTTCCCGCGCCTTTGGACCTGAAATCACACGCTTTGCCAGCAGAATCCGGAACGAGATCGACGGATAACAGCCCGCCTCCTATCCGGGCATGATAGAAATCGCCCTTTTGCGACTAGAGGGTTGCAACATCATCGGACCCCCGCTAGGGGCGTCTCCTCTCAGCGAGGAGAGTTGGCTGAGTGGTCGAAAGCGTCGCACTCGAAATGCGAAGTGCCGGCAACGGTACCGAGGGTTCGAATCCCTCACTCTCCTCCATTTTTCTGCATATTCGACCACAACCAACCGCCCCGGCCGAGACCGGGGCAGCGGATAATGGGCTCACCTGACCGTGACGAGCGACGGTGCCGCGAGGGCCCCGACGACGGCACCGACGATCAGGAAAAGCACTATATACACGATCACCACGACGACCGTGTAGCCGAGCGCCTTGTCCTGCGGCGCCTTCATCAGCACCGGCAGGCCGAGGTAAAGCAGATAAAGCCCGTATAGCGCGAAGAGGAGGCCGATGACCGCGAGCGCCGGCAATATCCCGAAAATGCCGCCGACCCAGCCGGCGGTCGCCGAATAGGCCGCGACCTTCAGCGCCTGCACCTGATCCTTCTGCCCGCCAAAATTGGGGGCGAGCCCGTCGATCACCAGCGCAAGGATGAAGACGGTCGCGAGCGACAGACCGTAAGAGACGATCGCCGAAACCAGCGCGGTCGCCAGCGGCGGATGGTAGGTTACGCCCAGCATCGTGATACCGAAAACCTGCCCGCCGATGAACCCGGCGAGCGGGCCGATCGCGGCAAGGACCAGTACATAGGGAATATAGATCGACTGCGTCGTCGCTGGCTCGGCCGCGATCACCGGCCAGGTCTCCTTGGGCTTGAGCAGGATATCCTTCGCGCGCTGAACAATTCCCGAAGCGGGTCCGGAGATATTGGGTGGTACGTCAGCCATAATGCTTCTCCCCTGAAGGTGCGGCCCGCAACCCGAACGGGAAATGCACAAGCCAGAGGAGCAATTTAGCCCATATGGCCAATGCATCTGTAACGCTGATCACAGCCGATTCGGCAAACCGCGGCCAGTGCGAATGTAACGGACTTGAAACGTGCGTAAACAGCCATAGATTGACCATATGACACCCGAGTCCTCTTCCGAACTTCCCGCCGCCGTTACTGCCCCGCTGATCGGCCGCGCGCGCTTTGCGCCGGGCGACATCGTGCGACACCGCATGTTCGACTTTCGCGGCGTCGTGTTCGACATCGACCCCGTCTTTGCGAACACCGACGAATGGTATGAGGCGATCCCCGAGGAAATTCGTCCGGCCAAGGAACAGCCCTATTACCATTTGCTCGCCGAAAACGGCGATTCATCCTATATCGCCTATGTCAGCCAGCAGAATCTCGTCGCCGACGGCGACGGCGGGCCGATCGATCATCCGCAGATCGAAGCGATGTTCGACGGGCTCGATCACGGCCGCTACCGCGTCCGCGCGATCCATCGCCACTGAGCGCGATCGTCAGGCTTTCAGCTTCCAGCCCGACGCGAGCAGGCGATAGGTGATCACGCCGAGCAGGATATTGACCGCGACGAGCACGAGCGTTGCGGTCAGCACCGGATTGGCGATCGTCGAATCGACCGTCCCGATGAAGCCATAGCGAAAGCCCATGATCGCATAATAGACGGGGTTGCCGTGCGCGATCGTCTGGAACCAGGGCGCCAGCTTTTCGACCGAATAGAAGGTCCCCGACAGCAACGCGAGCGGCGTCACGACGAAATTGGTCACCGCAGCGGCATGGTCGAATTTTTCCGCCCACACCGACGTCATCAGGCCAAGAAAACCGAGCATCATCGCGCCGAGGATACCGAATAGCGCGACTGCCCACAAATGATCGGATCCGACATGGACGCCGGGCCAGAAGAGCATCGCGAGCCAAAGCGCCAGCCCGACGAGGATAGCGCGCGTGATCGCGGCGCCGACCAGCGCGATGATCAGTTCGCCGACCGCGAGCGGCGGCATCAGATAATCGACGATCGTCCCCTGGATCTTGCCGACCAGCAGCGAGAAGCTCGAATTGGCGAAGCTGTTCTGCAGCATCGCCATCATGATCAGACCGGGCGCGATGAAATCGGCGAAGGGCACGCCGATGACGGTGCGCCCCGCGCCGCCGAGCGCGACGGTGAAAATGACGAGGAACAGGAGCGTGGTGATCGCCGGAGCCCAGATTGTTTGCAGCTGGACCTTGAAAAACCGCCGCACCTCCTTGACATATAGGGCCTGCATACCCGGCACGTTCAGCGTGTGGATGTGCGGGACGCCGGGTTCGGCGAAAGTCGGAACCGCGCGGATATTCGCTGAGTCGGGGTTCGAAATTTGGGGCTGGTCGTTCATGGCGTTCTCGCCTATCGCCTCCCCGATCTTACCGCAAGCTGGGCCGTCACGACATCGATCCGAAAGGATCGCAATGCGGACGATATGGCCCGCGGCGTGGAATGATGAGGAACAATAGATGTCATGGACTGACGAGCGCATCGAACAGCTGCGCAACATGTGGGAAAAGGGCCTCACCGCCAGCCAGATCGCCGACGAACTCGGCGGGGTCAGCCGCAATGCGGTGATCGGCAAGGCGCATCGCCTCGGCCTGAAGTCGCGCCCCTCGCCGGTCAAGGCGACCGAAAAGGCTACCAAGCCGGTCAAGGCTGCGGCGCCGAAGCCTGCCGCGCCCTCCGCACCGCGTCCCGCGGCGCCGGCTGCGCCGCGCCCCGTGGCAGCGGCGCCAAAGGCCGAACCCAAGCCTCCCGTTCAGGCATCGAACGAGGATGGCGTCGAGGCCGCGCCCAAGCCCGACGCGCCGCGCATCGTTTCGATCGGCCCCGGCGGCTTTATCCGCCAGGGTCCCGGCGACCAGCAGGCGCCGATCCCGCCCGCGCCGCCGCGCCGGCTGGTGCCCGCGAAGCCGAGCCCCGAAATCGCCGACAAGACGAGCCTGCTCGACCTCAACGACCGCATCTGCCGCTGGCCGATGGGGCATCCGGGCGAACCCGATTTCCATTTCTGCGGCGAAGCGGTGAACCCCGGCTTCCCCTATTGCGTCGAGCATTGCGGGCGCGCCTATCAGGCGCAGCTGCCGCGCGGCACGCGCCGCCCGCCCCCGCCCCCGCCCTTTGGCGGTCCCCGGGTTCGCTGAGACGCGTCCGGTGAGGCCCTTCGGGCAGGATTTCGAATTCGCCCGCGCGCTCGGCCTGCAAATGGTCGAGCGCGGCGACGGGCGCTGCACCATGGCGATCGATATCGAGCGTGAGCGGCATTTCAACCCGCAGGGCGTCGCGCACGGCGGCGTCGCCTATTCGCTCGCCGATACCGCGATGGGCGGGGCGCTGTTCAGCACGCTGGACGATGGTTTCTGGTGCGCGACGCTGGAAATCAAGTTCAACTACCACGTCGGCGTGCGCGAAGGCCGGCTGACCTGCGACGCGAGCGTGCTGCACAAGGGCAAGCGCGTCGCCAACATCGACGCGCGCCTGTTCCAGCACGACCGCCTCGTCGCGAGCGCCAACGGCAATTTCGCGATCTTCGCCGCGCCGACCGCGCGATAGACAAGCGAAAGGCGCCGGATCGTTGACCCGGCGCCTCCCTTTCCGCTCCCAAGAGGTCAGAAGCGGTAGCTCAACGTCCCGCGCACGCTGTGCGTCTGGAAATTCGGGTCGCTGCGGCGGATATCGGTCCCGCCGCCGTTCAGCAGGAACGGGTTGGTCGCCGGGTCAGCGGTGCCGGCGCCGACGTTCACGACATAATCCTTGTCCTTGACGTCGGTGTACAGATATTCGAGCCCGAGGCCGATATTGTTCGTGACCATCACCTCGGCACCGCCGCCGACGGTATAACCCCAAGCATTGGTCTTGCCATTATCGTCGAAGCTGTTGGCGGTATTGGTCGTCACGAACTTGTTGTCGAGCCGCGCATATGCGCCGCCGCCCGTGACATAGAAGAGGGCGCCGCCGCCCGGCGTGTAGCCGGCACGCAGGCGGGCATTCGCCTGATAATCGGCCTCGCGGCTCATCGTATAGCTCGCCGGAGTGGTCGAAAAGCCGCTAACGCTGTCGCGTGCTTCGCTGCGGCCGCCTTCGATCACCGCGCCGAGCACGAAATTGCCCATGCGCTTGTCATAGCCGAGACGCCCGAAATATTCGGGGCCGTCCTTGTCGTTGCGGCAGCCGAGATTGGCGGTTCCGGTGGCTGCACCGTTACAGAAGCCCGGCGAGAAGGCATCGGTGCCGCCCACGGTCGTCACCTGATCGCCATAAGTGCCGTCCTGGTCGGTGTCGAAAATCAGGGTTTCACCGCGGTCGCTTCCCTGTAGCGAAGCGCCGCCGCCGATCGAGATATAAGGACCGTCGAAGTCCTGCGACGCATCGCGATTGTCCTGCGCGATGGCCGGAAAGGCAAACATGGAAGCCGTCGAAACGGCGAGGAGAGCTACGAATTTCATTGTTATTACTCCACTTTTTGATGACTTTGCAGTCGCCAGTGCAACCCGGCGGCGCCCGCCAAAGTTCCTTGCCCCGACCGAAATGCGATGAACCGAGCCCCCGGCGAGATGCGTATGCGCGGCCCAAAACCGCGCTTGCCAGCGCCCTTCCCCGCCCCTTATAGCCAATCCATGAGTCACGATTTGTTCGACGCCGCTAACCCCGCCACCGACAGCTACAACGCTTCGCAGATCGAGGTGCTGGAGGGGCTCGAACCCGTTCGCCGCCGCCCCGGCATGTATATCGGCGGCACCGACGAACGCGCGCTCCACCATCTCGCCGCCGAGGTCATCGACAATAGCATGGACGAGGCCGTCGCCGGCCACGCGACGCGCATCGAGATCACGCTCGACGTCGGCAACCGTCTGACCGTCGTCGACAACGGACGCGGCATGCCGGTCGACCCGCATCCGAAATTCCCGGGCAAGTCGGCGCTCGAAGTCATCATGACGATGCTCCATTCGGGCGGGAAGTTCGAGGGCAAGGCCTATGCGACCTCGGGCGGCCTCCACGGCGTCGGGGTCAGCGTCGTCAACGCCCTGTCGACCGACACGGTGATCGAAGTGGCGCGCAGCAAGCTGCTCTATCGCCAGCGTTTTTCGCGCGGTACCCCGCTCGGCGGGCTCGAGGAACTCGGCCCGACCCCCAACCGCCGCGGCACCAGCGTCTCCTTCGTCCCCGATCCCGAAATCTTCGGCGAGCATGGCCGGTTCAAGCCGCAGCGCCTCTATCGCATGGCGCGTTCGAAGGCCTATCTGTTCGCGGGCGTCGAAATCCGCTGGAAATGCGCGCCCGAGCTGATCGGCGACGACACGCCGGAGGAAGCGGTTTTCCAGTTTCCCGGCGGCCTCGCCGATCACCTGAAAGAACAGATCGGTACGCGCGAATGCGCGACCGCCGAGCCTTTCGTGGGGCGGCAGGAATTTCCGGGCGAACAGGGCCGCGCCGAGTGGGCGATCGCCTGGCCTTTGTGGTCGGACGGCTCTTACAGCTGGTATTGCAACACCATTCCGACCCCCGCGGGCGGCACGCACGAAGCGGGGCTGCGCGCGGCGCTCACCAAGGGGCTCCGCGCCTTCGGCGAGTTGATCGGGCAGAAGAAAGCGGCGCAGATCACCGCCGAGGACGTGTTCAACGGCGGCGAGATGATGCTGTCGGTCTTCATCCGCGATCCGCAGTTCCAGAGCCAGACCAAGGACCGGCTGTCGAGCCCCGAGGCCGCGCGCCTCACCGAAAATGCCGTGCGCGACCATTTCGACCATTTCCTGTCGGACAATATGGACCGCGGCCGCGCTTTGCTCGGACTCGTCCTCGACCGGATGGACGAGCGGCTGAAGCGCAAGGCCGAGCGCGAGGTCAAGCGCAAGACCGCGACGAGCGGGCGCAAGCTGCGGCTGCCCGGCAAGCTCACAGACTGTGCGAATGACGGCCCCGAAGGCACGGAATTATTTATTGTCGAAGGCGACAGCGCCGGCGGCAGCGCCAAGCAGGCGCGCGACCGTAAGACGCAGGCGATCCTGCCGATCCGCGGCAAGATACTGAACGTCGCAAGCGCCAGTGCCGACAAGATCCGCGCCAATCAGGAAATCGCCGACCTCGCACTCGCGCTGGGATGCGGGATGCGCAAGGATTGCGACGCCGATCGCCTCCGCTATGAAAAGATCGTGATCATGACGGACGCCGATGTCGACGGCGCGCATATCGCGACCTTGCTGATGACCTTCTTCTTTCAGGAAATGCCCGACATCGTGCGCGAGGGGCATGTCTATCTGGCGCAGCCGCCGCTTTATCGCCTCACCGCGGGCAATCTCTCGGCCTATGCGCGCGACGACGCGCACCGCGCCGAGCTCGAAGCCACGATGTTCAAGGGCAAGAAGGTCGAGGTCGGGCGCTTCAAGGGCTTGGGAGAAATGAACCCCAACCAATTGAAAGAAACGACGATGGATCCGGCGACGCGCTCGATGCTGCGCGTCACGCTGCCGCAGGAATATGAGGAACGGCATCAGGTCAAGGATCTGGTCGACCGGCTGATGGGCAAGCATCCCGAGCACCGTTTCCAGTTCATCCAAGCCAATGCCGCGACGCTCGACGAGGCGGCGATCGACGCCTGAGGAGAAAATTTTCGCGTCCCCGTCAGAAAGTCGCATCGCCCTCGACTAAAAGGGTATGCGACACGAAAAACCGGAGACCGACGTGGCCGAGGCGGATCAGGATCGGCTTTTCGCGGAAGTGATCGACCGCTTCGGCGGCGCACTCGCCCGTCTCGCGCGCGGCTATGAAGCCGATGCAGACCTGCGGCGCGACCTCGAACAGGAATTGCAGGTCGCGCTGTGGCAGAGCTTCGCCACCTTCGACGGCCGCTGCTCGCTCAGCACCTGGGTGTGGCGCGTCGCGCACAATCGTGCGACGTCGCACATGCTGGCGCGCAAGCGCCACGCGCAGCGCGGCTGGTCGTCGATCGAGGATGTCGAGATCGCCGACGTCGACGCCATCCCGTTCGAGCGCGCCGACAGCGACCGCGCGATGGCGCTGATCCTGTCGATCATCGACCGGCTCGATCCGCCCGACCGGCAGATATTGCTCCTCTATCTCGAGGGCGTTGCCGGTGCCGAGATCGGGGCGGTCACCGGCGTCTCAGCCGATGCGGTCGCGACCAAGATCCACCGTTTCAAATCCATGCTGACGCGCCGCTACGCGCAGGCCGGAGACGCATCATGACCCAGTTTTTCGACGACGACGGCCTACGCAGCCTGTGGCGGCAGGGCGGCACGGCGCTCGCCGCGCTGCCGCTCGCCGAGATCAAGGCGCGCGCCGCGACCTTCGACCGGGCGATCGGCCGGCGCAACCGGCGCGAATATGCCGCGACGCTGTTCGTCACGCTCATCTTCGGCCTCTACGCGCTGATTCTGCCCGAACCGCTCCTCAAGGCGGGTAGTCTGCTGGTGATCGCGGGTGGGTTCGTCATGGCGTGGCAATTGTCGCGGCGGACCTCGCGACCCGATCCGGACGCCGAGGCGACCGACATACGCGCCTATTACCGCGCCCGGCTGGCGACCGAGGAGCGGATGCTGGCGAGTGTCGGGATCTGGTATCTCGGGCCGCTGATTCCCGGCCTCGTGGTTTTCATGGCCGGCCTCGCCGCGGCGGGCGGCTTCGGCAGCGCGCTGGGCTTTGCGGCCTTCGCAGCGATCCCGGCGCTGATCTTCATCGGCATCTGGTTGCTCAACCGGCGCGCGGCCGCCATGCTGCGCGCGCAGATCGAACGGCTCGATGCGGTATCGCCCCCAACCGAAGGAAAAGAAAAATGAAATGCTTGCTGGCGCCGGTGCTGCTCGCCGCGGCCACCCTTTCCGGCGCGCCGTCGGCCGCCCATGCGATCCAGCCGCCCCAAGCCGCCCCGGCCCAAGGCAGCGCGTTCGAGCGGCGCGCGGCAGAGCTCGTCGACCTGCTTATCGGCAAGATCGCTTACGCCGATTATTTCGACGCGGCTTTCCAGAAGGCGGTTCCCAAAGAAAATTTCGATGCGATCACCGCCAGCCTTATCGCGCAATATGGCCAGCCAGTTTCGGTCGACAAGGCGACCTCCACCAACGGTCGCTCGGGCACCGTGTTGCTGCGGTTCGAGAAGGGCGTCGGCACCCTCTCGCTCGAGGTCGGCGCCGGGCGGGACGCGAAGGTGTTCGGGCTCGTTTTCACTAATTTCGAAATGGCGAACGACAGTTTCGACAAGGTCGCCGCCGAACTCGCCGCGCTGCCGGGGGCAACGGGTTTCCTCGTCGCCGAACTGGACGGTGCGGCCATCCGCCCGCTCGCGTCGGCGCATGCCGATACGCAATTCGCCGTCGGCTCGACCATCAAGCTCTATATCCTCGACGAACTCGCCGCCCAGATCGCGGCGGGCGAACGGAAATGGAGCGACGTCGCGCCGCTCTCGCACCTCAGCTTCTCGTCGGCGGGCACCGCGAACTGGCCGAAGGGCATGCCCGTCACGCTCCAGACGCTCGCCAACTGGATGATCTCGGTCAGCGACAATGGCGCGACCGACACGCTGATTCACCTGCTCGGCCGCGAACGCATCGAGGCGCGGATGAAGAGCGCGGGACACAGCGCGCCGTCGCGCAACATCCCGCTACTCACGACGGTCGAGGCGTTCGCGCTCAAGGGCAATAATTTCAACGACCTGCGCCCGCTCTTTATCAAGGGTGATGATGCCGCGCAGCGCCAGCTGATCGAGAGCAACCAGAACCGCCTCACGCTGTCGAACGTCGACGGCGTCAGTTTCGTCGAGGGTCCGCGCTTTATTGACAGCCTCGAATGGTTTGCGAGCCCGAACGATATCGCACGCGCGATGGCCGACCTCCGCGCACGCAAATCCGATACGACGATGTCGGCGCTCGCGATCAACAATGGCGTCGGCCCGGCGGCGGCCGAACCGTGGCGTTACCTCGGCTACAAGGGCGGTTCCGAAAACGGCGTATTGTCGATGAGCCTGCTCGGTGAGCGCAAGGCCGACGGGAAATGGTTCGTGGTTACGGCGAGCTGGAACGATCCGAAAGCCAATCTCGACGCCGGCCGGCTCGTCGGGCTTGTCACGCGGTTCCTCGCGCTCGCAGCGCGTGCCCCGCATGCAGCGCCACGGCCAGACACCCGGCCAGCAACACGGCGTCCTTGAACAGGAATTGTGCAACCGAACCCATGAATGGAAAGCCATAGCCTTCCTCCCACAGCGGGACGCCGAAACTGAAGCTGAGTGTGACGAGGAAGGTGCAAACTCCCATCAATCCGCCGAGCAGGCCCGCTCGATGCGACCACGCCCCCAGCGCGATCAATGCGCCGGTCAGCAATTCGATCGAACCGATGACATTGCTTGTTCCCTGAACGCCGATCAAAGGATACATCCACGAAAACAAGGGGTAATGCATCGCGATGCGCGCGACGCCCTCGGCTTCGTAGAGCGCGAATTTCGCGACGCCAAAGAAAGCGAAGACGAACACTATCGACCAGCGCAAAGCGGCGATGGCCAGAAGCTGCGACGGCAGCTTGTCCAAAATTTTCAACATGAATGACCCCCGAATGTTGGTTTCGGGGTTATTCGGTCAGCTGTCGACTTCGGTTACTTCAATTTTCCGTCAGCGCGGCAACCAGCGCCTTGACCTTCGCCTGCCGCCATTGCGGCGTCGGCGCGACGAGCCAGTAGCCACGCTTGACCGGAAACGCCTCGCGGACCAGCCGCACGCGTCCGGCGGCAATATCGGCCTCGGCGAGCATCGCGGGAACATTGGCCTGCCCCAGCCCGTTCGCCGCGGCGTCGATCGCCAGCCCCGCGTCGCCGAGCCGCAACGCCGGTTCGCCCTCCTCGACGGGGCACCCTGGCCATGCGATGCGCGTCTCGCTTTCGCTCCCGGGCCCCGCAACGGTCACCATCATCGCGTCGGCGAGCGCCACGCCTTCATGTTCGCCCGCGCCATCGGTCCAGAAGATCGCGAGGTCGAGGTTCGCTTCGGTAAAATCGATCCCGCTGTCGGCCGACACCAAAGTGAAGCGCACGTCGGGCGCTTGCTGGCTGTAACGCGCGAGCCGCGGCGCGAGCCATTTGGCGGTCAGGTCGCGCGGCGCCGCGATCGTCAGCGATTGCGACGATTGGCCCGCCTGCATCGCGCGCACCGATTCCTCGAACTGCAAAAAACCCTGACGCAGCGCGTCGAGCCCGGCATTGGCCTCGCCGGTCAACTCCAGCCCCTTGGGTGTGCGGCGGAACAGCACGACGCCGAGCATATCCTCGAGCGCGCGAATCTGCTGCCCAACTGCGGCGGGGGTCACCGCCAGCTCGTCGGCGGCGCGCGTGAAGCTCAGGTGCCGGGCAGCGGCGTCGAAGACGCGGAGCGCGTTGAGGGGCAGGTGCGTGCGCTTCATGACGCGGTCGCGGGCGCCACGAGCGGGAAATGCGGGATCGCGACGAGCATCTGCGATCCGTCGCCGAGCTCCATCGCATAGCTGCCGACCATCGAGCCTTCGGGTGTCGGCAGCGGGCAACCCGATACATAGTCATAGGCGCCGCCGGGCACGATCAACGGCTGTTCGCCGACGACGCCTTCGCCCTCGACTTCGCTCGTCTGGCCGCGTCCGTCGCTGATCCGCCAATGGCGGCTGATCAGCTGCACCGCATCCTCGCCGTGGTTCTCGATGCGCACATGATAGGCCCAGAACCAGCGCCCGAGCGCGGGGTGCGACTGTTCGGGCAGATAGCTGACCGCGACGCGCACGGTGATCGACCCGGTGGTCGCCGCAAAGGGGAAGAAGGAGTCGATCATTTCCATGGCAGATTCGCTTAAAGACCGACCTTGGTCAATGCCTGGTCGAGGTCGGCGATCACGTCGCGCGGATCCTCGAGCCCGATATTGATACGAAGCATGCCTTCGACGACGCCCATATCGATGCGGGCTTCTTCGCTGACGCCGTAGTGCGTGGTCGACCAGGGGTGACAGCAGAGGCTGCGCGAATCGCCGATATTGTTGCTGATGTCGACGAGTTCGAGCGCGTTGAGGAAGGCCATCGCCTGCTCGCGCCCGCCATCGAGCACGAAGGAGAAGATCGGCCCGCACGCGCTCGACTGGCTCATCGCCAGCTCATGTTGCGGGTGGCTCGCCAGCCCCGGGTGGAGCATGCGCGCGACACGCCCTTCGATCGCCTTGCCGACCGCGAGTGCATTTTCGGACTGGCGCCGCGCGCGCAGGTCGAGCGTTTCGAGGCCCTTGAGCACGACCCACGCGTTGAACGGCGACAGGTTCGGCCCGGTGTTGCGCTGGAACGGCAGCAACACGTCGTTGATGAACTTTTCGGTCCCGCAGACCGCGCCGGCGAGCACGCGCCCCTGCCCCTCCATCAGCTTGGTCGCCGAGTAAGCGACGACGTCGGCGCCGAAATCCATCGGGCGCTGAAGCACGCTGGTCGCAAAGGCGTTGTCGACTACGGTGGTGATGCCGTGCGCTTTCGCGAGGCCGCAGACATGTTTCATGTCGACGATGTCCATCGTCGGGTTGGCCGGGGTTTCGAAGAAGAAGACCTTGGTGTTCGGCCTGATCGCCCTTTCCCATGCGTCATTGTCGCGACCGTCGACGACGGTGGTTTCGATCCCGAAGCGCGGACAGAGATGGTCGACGAGCCAGCGGCACGAGCCGAACGCCGCCTTCGCCGCGACGATATGGTCGCCCGCCGACAATTGGCACAGCAGCGCGGTGGTCATCGCCGCCATGCCGGTCGCCTGCACACGGCACGCCTCGGCGCCTTCCATCAGCGCAATCCGCTCCTCGAGCATCGCGACGGTCGGGTTCTGGAGGCGCGAATAGGTCATGCCCTGTTCTTCGCCGGCGAAACGCGCCGCGACTTCCTCGGCGCTGTCATAGGTGTAGCCGGAGGTCAGGAAGAGCGCCTCCGACGTCTCGCCATGCTCGCTGCGCCAGGTGCCGCCACGCACGGCCTGCGTCGCGGGGCGCCAGTTGCGTGTCTTGCTGCGATCGAGACCCGTATCTTTTTTCATCGTCTTATCCGTTTCGCTAATTTTTCAGGGCCGAAACCACCGCATCGCCCAATGCCGCGGTTCCCATATTGCCCCCCAGATCGGCGCCGCGGCAACCGTCCGCCAGCACCCTGGCGACCGCCGCTTCGATCCGCGCCGCGCTCGCCTCGTCGCCGCCCGAGTGGCGCAGCAGCATCGCAAGGCTCAGGATCATCGCCAGCGGGTTGGCGATGCCCTTGCCCGCGATGTCGGGCGCACTGCCGTGGATCGGCTCGTACAGTCCCCGCTTGCCTTCGCTCAGCGACGCCGAGGCGAGCAGCCCGATCGAGCCGACGCACATCGACGCCTGATCGGACAATATGTCGCCAAAAAGGTTGCCGGTGACGACGACGTCGAACTGCCCCGGATTGCGCACCAGCTGCATCGCGGCGTTGTCGACATACATATGGGTCAGCGCGACATCGGGATAGTCGGCGGCGACCTCGATCACCACGTCGCGCCACAGCTGCGAGGTTTCGAGCACATTCGCCTTGTCGACCGAGCAGAGCCGCTTCGCACGCCCCTGCGCCGCGCGGAAGGCGACATGCGCGATCCGGCGCACTTCGCTCTCGCTGTACGACATGATGTCATAACCTTCGCGCTCACCGCTCGCCGTCGTGCGCGTGCCCTTTTCGCCGAAATAGACGTCGCCGTTGAGTTCGCGGACGATCAGCAGGTCGATCGCCGAGGCGACCTCGGGACGCAGCGCCGAACTGTCCTCGAGCCCGGCGAACAGCTTCGCCGGGCGCAGGTTGGCGAACAGCCCGAGTTCGGCGCGCAGGCCGAGGATCGCCTGTTCAGGGCGCAGATGGCGCTCGACAGTGTCGAAACGCGGGTCGCCGACCGCGCCGAACAGCAACGCATCGGCGGCTTTCGCTTTCGCGAGCGTTTCGGGCGGCAGCGGATGGCCGGTCGCCGCATAGGCCGCGCCGCCGACGAGCGCGCGGTCGAGCGTCACGGAAAGACCGAGCGCGCCAAGGACCTTTTCCGCCTCCGCCATGATTTCCGGACCGATACCGTCGCCAGCCAGCAGCAGGATTTTCAATGCGTCGCCCTTTCGTGTCTCGCCAGCCGCTTAGACAGCGGCGGCGCGTCACGCAACCGCCCTGCCCAGCCGATCGAGCAATCTTTCCCTTACGGACAGCAAGTCGCGGTTGCGGCCGTCGAGGACATCGCGGGCGAGGAAGTGGCCGGTGATTGCGAGCAAGTCGAGTATGTCGGCCATCGTCGGATCGGGCGCTGCCTTATCGGGATCGTCGTGCCGCATGAACGGCGGAAGGCGAAGCAGGCGTTTTTCATATCCGGCGGCGGCGGCGGCACTGACCGCGCCGCCCGATTTGGGGCTTACGAAGGCGATATCGCCGGTCGATCCCGTGACGACGCATTCGCCGAGATCCAGTCCGAAGCCCAGCTCGGCAAGCAAGAGCAGTTCGTAACGGCCCAGCGCCAGCGCCCATTGGCGCGCCGAGGCCGCGACGCCGATCGCGTCGAGCACCGCGCCCAGCGCCGAATAGAGCGCGGGATATGGCTGGTTTTCGGGCAAGGTCGCCGCGGTGAGGCTCGTCGCCCAGTCGATCGCGGCGGCCGCCAGCGGCTCGGCGAGCAGCGGGGCGCGGCTTTCGAGCAACTCGACGGTCGCGCCGCCCAGCTGCTCCTCGGTCCGCGCGCGCAGTTCAAGCACCACCAGATTGCCCGGCATCAGGATCGGGCGCAGCCGCCGCGAACGCCCGCCACGAACATAGCCCGCGACCAGCCCCGCCTCGTCGGTCAACGCGCGCAAAATCGCGCCATGCTCGCCATGCGCGCGCACCGCACAGACGATCGCATCGGCGGTCAGGCTGGCCAAAGCGCCATCTGCGTCTGCGTCACCAGCGCGACCTCGGCGCCATCCTCGGTGCGGATGCGCGTCTGCCACACCGACAGCCGCTTGCCGATCTTCACCGGCGTCGCCTCGCCGACGAGCGTCGTTCCGACCGGGCCGGCGCCGAGGAAATTGGTCTTGCTCTCGATCGTCGTCGTCCCGCTCGCGCCTTCGGGTAGCGTCAGAAACGCCCCGACCGCGCCGAGGCAATCGGCGAACGCCATGATCGCGCCGCCATGGACGATTCCGCCCGCAGTGCAGATTTCGGGCCGCACCGCCAGCTTGCCCGCGACGCGGTCCTTCGCTCCCTCGTGGATCGTGACGCCGAGCGTCGCCGCCAGTGGCATGGCTGCTGCAAAATCCATAATCCTCCCCTCACCGTCCCGAACGATAGAAATCATGCACCGCCTGCGCGACCGCGGCGCTCACCCCCGGCGCCTTCTGCAAATCCTCGAGGCTCGCGCCGCGCACCGCGCGCGCGGTGCCGAAGTGCATCAACAGCGCCTTCTTGCGCGCGGGGCCGATGCCCGGCACCTCGTCGAGCGGCGAGCTGCCCATCGCCTTCGCGCGTTTCTGCCGGTGCGCGCCAATCGCGAAGCGGTGCGCCTCGTCACGGAGGCGCTGGATGTAGAAAAGCACGGCATTGTTCGGCGGCAGCGTGAATTCGCGGCCGTCGGGGTGGTAGAAGGTCTCGCGTCCCGCGTTGCGGTCGGGGCCCTTCGCGACACCCACATAGGTCAGATCGTCGATGCCGAGTTCGGCCAGCACCGCACCCGCCGCCGACACCTGCCCCTTGCCGCCGTCGATCAGCACGAGGTCGGGCCACTCGCCCTTCGTCCGCTCGGGATCCTCCTCGATCGCGCGCGCGAAGCGGCGCTGGAACACTTCGCGCATCATCGCGAAATCGTCGCCCGGCTGCGTTTCGGCGCGCTTGATGTTGAACTTGCGATAGGCGCCCTTGATCCAGCCCTCGGGCCCCGCGACGACCATCGCGCCCAATGCATTGGTCCCCTGGATGTGGCTGTTGTCGTAGATTTCGATGCGCCGCGGCGGATTGTCGAGGTCGAACAGCTCGGCGAGCTCGCGCCCGAGCTTCGCCTGGCTGCTGCTCTCGGCGAGGCGGCGGTCGAGTTCTTCGCCGGCGTTGCGCACCGCCTGTTCGAGCAGGCGGCGGCGGTTGCCGCGCTGCGGCACGCTGATTTCGACCTTGCGGTTCGCGCTCTCGCCCAGTGCTTCGGCCAGCAGCGCGCATTCGTCAGGCTCGCGGTCGACAAGGATCGTCTTCGGCGGCGGCACGCCTTCGTAGAATTGCATCAGGAAGCTCGCCATCACCTCGGCCTCGGGCACCCCCGACACATGCGCGGGGAAGAAGCTGCGATGCCCCCAATTCTGCCCGCCGCGGATGAAGAAGCCCGCGATGCACAGCTGCCCGCCCTTCGCCGCGAGCGCGAACACGTCGGCGTCGCCGAGACCATCGGCGTGCACCGACTGGCTGCCCTGGATGAAGGTCAGCGACTTCAGCCGGTCGCGGATCACCGCCGCCTGCTCATAATCCATCGCCTCGGCGGCGCGCGTCATCGCGTCGCCGAGCCGCTTCTGCACCGCGGTCGAGCGGCCTTCGAGGAAGTCCTGCGCGTCGCTGACCAGCCCGGCATAATCTTCCTTGGAGATGCGGTCGACGCACGGCGCGCTGCACCGCCTGATCTGGTAGAGCAGGCACGGGCGCGAACGGTTGGCGAAAAAGCTGTCGGTGCAGCTGCGCAGCAGAAAGGTCTTTTGCAATGCGTTGAGCGTCTGGTTCACCGATCCCGCGCTCGCAAAGGGCCCGTAATAGCGCCCCTTGGCGCGCCGCGCGCCGCGGTGCTTCTGCACGCGCGGGAAATCATGGTCGGCGCGCAGCAGAATGAAGGGAAAGCTTTTGTCGTCGCGCAGCAGCACATTGTAGGGCGGGCGGTAACGCTTGATCAGCTGCGCCTCGAGCAGCAGCGCCTCGGCCTCGCTCGTCGTCGTGACGATCTCCATCGCGCGCGTCTGCGACACCATGCGCTGCAGCCGCTGCGGCAGGCGCGCGACCTGCGTATAATTGGTCACGCGGTTCTTCAGCGCGCGCGCCTTCCCCACATACAGCACGTCGCCGCGCGCATCGAGCATCCGGTAAACGCCGGGGCGCGTCGGCAATTTGCGCACGACGCTGCGGATCGCTTCGGCGCCGCGCTCGAGGTCGGGCTGGTCGCCTTCGGCGTCGCCGCCGCGGATCACATAGGTCGCTTTTTCTTCGTTGAATCGGTCGGGAGCATTCGGGCGGGCCATGATTTTGCATGTAGGCGATGGCGATGCGACCCGCCATAGTGCGCGAGGTAAAAGCTCATGGGAGGGGTCGCATGAATTTACGTGGAAAGCTCGCGCTGGTCACCGGGGGCAGCGACGGCATCGGGCGCGAGATCGCGCTGCAACTGCAGGGCGCGGGCGCCGAGGTGATCGTCACCGGCCGCTCGGCCGAGAAATTGCGCGCGATGGCGGCGCTCGGTTTCGGAACGATCGCGGGCGACCTCTCGACGCCGGTGGGCGTCGATGCGGTCGTCGAAGGCGTGGCGGGCAAGCCGCTCGCGCTGCTCGTCAACAATGCCGGTGTCGGCAGCGAATATGAGCTGGACCGACCCGACACGCTCGACAGCGCGGCGCATTGCATTCGCACCAACCTCGACGCGCCGATCGCGCTTTGCACCCGGCTGCTCCCGACGCTTCGTGCCCAACCCGAAGCGGCGATCGTCAATGTCACCTCGGGCCTCGCGATCGCGCCGCGCGCGGGCGGGTCGGTCTATTGCGCGACCAAGGCGGGACTGCGCAGCTATACGCAGGCGATCCGCCACGCGCTGAAGGACAGCAATGTCCGGGTGATCGAGGCGCTGCCGCCAGTGGTCGAAACCAATATGACCGCGGGCCGCGGCGGCAAGAAGATGAGCGCCCACGACTGCGCCGCCGAAATCGTCCGCGGCATCCGCACCGGCAAAAGCGAGGTCAACGCCGGGATGGTGAAGCTGCTTCAGCTGGTGCACAGCATATCGCCCGCGCTCGCGCGGCGGATCATGATCCGGTTTTGAGGCGACTCCAACGTCTGTTTTTGGGTCGATTCCGTCACCCCCGCGAAGGCGGGGGTCGCCGTCAGCCTTGCGCTACTTCTCCAGCGGCCCCCGCCTTCGCGGGGGCGACGGCTTTTCCTCAACTATGCGGCTTGATCAGATATTTCTCGCCCGTGCGCTTCGCATTATAGGCCTGCGCCGTGTCGAGGTTCAGCGCCTCGGTCAGCGACACTTCATGGCTGTAATGGCTCTTGAAGGTCGCCGTCAGTTCGTCGACGATGCGCTTCCGCATCCGTCCGATGACTTCCATCCCGGCCTTCGCCATGAACGGCGTCAGCAGGAAGCCGCCGAGCGCCCAGGTCAGCCCGAAGCTGCGCGCCGAGAAGGTCGTCGGCGACAGGTCGAGCGCACCGTAGATATAGACCTGCTTGAAGGTGTCCGAGCCATAGCGGCTGTAGCTCGTCATCCGTTTGACCGCCGCAGCCTCCATCGCGGTCAGGATCTGGCCTGCAAGCTTGCCGCCGCCGGTCGCGTCGAAGCCGAGCGTCGCGCCCGTCTCGACGATCGCGTCGACCAGCCGCTCCATGAAATCGTCGGCGCTGCTGTTGACGATATATTTCGCGCCGATGCCCCTCAGAATTTCGACCTGCGCGTCGCTGCGCACGATGTTGACGAGCGGGATGCCGTCCTTCGCGCAAATCTTGACGAGCATCTGGCCGAGGTTCGACGCCGCGGCGGTGTGGACGATCGCGCTGTGATTCTCCATCCGCATCGTCTCGGTGAAGGCGAGGCTGGTCAGCGGATTGACGAAGCAGGAGGCGCCATCGGCGGGGTCGGTGCCGTCGGGAAGCGGCATCACCATCTGGACGGGCAGGCAGCGATATTCGGCATACATCTCGCCGCCGAGCAGGGCGACGGTCTTGCCGACGAGCGCCTGCGCTTCGGGCGAGTCCCCTGCCGCGACGACGGTGCCGCAACCTTCATTGCCGATCGCGAGCGCGTCGCCGATCCGCCCACCCATCGCGCGCATCCCTGCGGGCGGCACATCGGCAGTGAGAACGGGCAGGCCATCGCGCGTCGACGCCCGCGCAGTCGACATGTCGGCGCCGCCGAACAGCAAGCCAAGGTCCGACGGGTTGATCGGTGCAGCGAGCACCTTCACCAGCACTTCATGCGCCTTCGGCACCGGCATCGCACGACGCTCAAGCGATACCTCGAGTTGTCCTTCGGGCTTCACGAGCGTCAGCATGGTGAGGTTGGTTTCAGGCAGGTCGGTCATCATGCGTCTCCCGTGTTCGGTTTCTCGATGAAACCGAAATAGGATGACAGGATGGCGCTGGCAATCGCCCACCGCGAAAAATGCGTCCGGCGGTATCGGGGGCTTCCTGGACCTGATCCGGGATCCATCACGGCGGTGAGACGATGATCCTCCTCGTCGCCATCAAGTCAACCGGACCGAGATTCCGCCATCGGCGATCATCGGGCTTCCCGTCATGAAGCTCGACCGATCGGAAAGGAGAAACGCGGCCGCCTGTGCGATCTCCACGGGGGCCGCCATTCGCTTCATCGGATGCAATCCGGCGATAAACTCCAGAGCGGCCGGGTTCCCTTCCCCAGCGGCCGGCGTGATCGTGCCGCCGGGTAACAGAGCATTGACCCTTATGCCCTCGGCGGCATGGTCCGATGCCAGCGACTGGGCAAAGCCGATCAGTCCCGCCTTGGATGCCGCATAAGCCCCCATGCCGGGCATGCCGCCGTTGCTGAAACCCACGAACGACGAGGTGAAGACGATCGAGCCCCGACCGCGCGCCGCCATCGCCGGTATCTGCGCCCTGGCGGCCAGAAAGGCGGCCGTCAGATTGATCGAAATGACGTCGGTCCAGTTGTCGATCGCCATATCGGGGACAGGCTGCATTTCGCCGACGATCCCGGCATTGTTGAACGCGCCGTCCAGTCGGCCGAACGCCTTTGTGGCAAGATCGACAAGTGCCCCCGCATATCCCTCGTCCCTCACGTCGCCGGCGAGGAACACCGCCCGGCCACCCGCTTGACCGATCGCCGCTGCAAGGGCTTCGAGTTCCGCGCCCCGGCGCGCGCCCAGCACCACATTCGCTCCTTCGGATGCAAACAGCTTCGCCGCCGCCGCGCCGATCCCGCTGCTCGCACCGGTGACGATGATGGTCTTGTCTTCCAGTTCCATGACTTGCCTTTCCTGACATTGGTCATGGCGGTGTATCGACGCGGCGGAGCGCGCGGCGACCCGATTCTTGCGCTCAAATCGCCTTTCACCGAAACGGGGCGGCGACGCCCGGCATCATGACGCTAGTCCGCGGGCGAATATTCGGCAGCGAAGCGCAGCGCATCCTCCGCCAACTCCTTCCGGCAGATCAGCAGGTCGGGCAGATAGGTATCGGCGTTATTATAGCGAAGCGGCGATCCGTCGACGCGGCTGACGTGCAACCCCGCCGCCTGCGCGACCGCGACGGGCGCGCAATTGTCCCACTCATATTGGCCGCCGGTGTGGAGATAGATATCGGCCTCGCCGCGGACGACCGCCATCGCCTTGGCGCCCGCCGAACCCATCGCGAGCAGTTCGGCGCCGAGGCGTTCGGCAACGAAGACCGCTTCGGCTGCGGGGCGCGTCCGGCTGACGAGCATCTTGAGCGGCTGGTTGGCGGGCTGGAGCGGCACCGGCGCGCCCGAAGTCAGGGTCAGGCCGAGCCCCGGCAAGGCGACCGCGCCGACAGTGGCAATGCCGTCGATCGCCAAGGCGACATGCACCGCCCAATCGTCCCTGCCCTCGCCATATTCGCGCGTGCCGTCGAGCGGATCGACGATCCAGACGCGGCTTTGCCCGCAGCGGGCCGCATTGTCCTTCTCTTCCTCCGACAACAGCGCATCGGCAGGGCGCGCGGCGCGGATCTCGCGGCACAGCATGGCGTTGGCCTGCTGGTCGCCCGCCTGCCCCAGCGCCTTGCCCGCGAGATCGCCCCGCGCACGCAGGTCGAGCAGGATCGTCCCCGCCGCGGTCGCGAGCCGTTCGGCCAGCTGTTCGTCGCTTTCCCGCGCTGTCATGTCCTATCCCAACAAGCGATCGATGATCAGGTCCGCCGCCGCTTCGGGCGTCATCGCAGTTGTGTCGATCCGGATTTCGGGGTTTTCAGGCGCCTCATAGGGGCTGTCGATGCCGGTGAAATTCTTGAGCTGTCCCGCGCGCGCCTTTTTGTAGAGGCCCTTGACGTCGCGGCGCTCCGCTTCGGCCAGCGGCGTATCGATGAACACTTCGATGAACTCACCTTCGGGCAACATGCCGCGCACCATCTCGCGCTCTGCGCGGAAGGGCGAGATGAAGGCGGTGATGACGATCAGCCCGGCATCCGCCATCAGCTTCGCGACCTCGCCGACACGCCGGATATTCTCGATCCGGTCGGCCTCGGTAAAGCCAAGGTCGCGGTTGAGCCCGTGGCGGACATTGTCGCCGTCGAGCAGGAAGCTGTGCCGGTTCATCCGGTGCAGCTTCTTCTCGACGAGGTTCGCGATCGTCGACTTGCCCGATCCCGACAGGCCGGTGAACCACAGCAGCGCGGGGCGCTGGTTCTTGAGGTTCGCGCGCATGTCGCGGTCGATGTCGGTCGCCTGCCAATGGACATTCTGCGCGCGGCGCAGGCTGAAATGCAGCATGCCCGCAGCGACGGTAGCATTGGTCAGCTTGTCGATCAGGATGAAGCCACCGAGCGTGCGGTTGTCGCCATAGGCCTCGAAGGTGATCGGCTTGTCGGTCGACAGTTCGACGACGCCGATGCCGTTGAGGTCGAGCGTCTTCGCCGCCAGATGGTCGAGCGTGTTGACGTTGATCTCATACTTCGGCGCCTGCACCGTCGCCGAGACGCTTTGCGTCGCGAGCTTGAGCCAATAGGCGCGGCCCGGAATCATCGCCTCGTCGGCCATCCAGACGAGCGTTGCCTCGAACTGGTCGGCGGCCTCGGGCGGCGCGTCGGCAGCGGCGATCACATCGCCGCGCGAGCAGTCGACCTCGTCGGTCAGCGTCAGCGTCACCGACTGGCCGGCGACGGCTTCGCCCAGGTCGCCGTCGAGGGTAACGATGCGGTCGACGGTGGTGGTCTTGCCGCTCGGCAAGATACGCACAGCATCGCCGGGCTTTACCTTGCCGCTCGCAAGCTGGCCCGAGAAGCCCCGGAAATCGAGGTTCGGGCGGTTGACCCATTGCACCGGCAGCCGGAAGGGCTTCGCTTCATCGGCGGCGCTGCCGACCTCGACATGTTCGAGATGCTCGATCAGCGCCGGCCCCTTGAACCAGGGCGTATGGTCCGAGAGCGCGGTGATATTGTCGCCCTTGAAACCCGAAATCGGGATCGCGGTGAAGTTGGTGATGCCGATTTCGCTCGCAAAGGCGCGGTACGCCAGCGTGATGCGGTCGAACACGCTCTTGTCGTAGCCGACGAGATCCATTTTGTTCACCGCAAGCACGATATGCTTGATGCCGAGCAGGTGCGCGAGGAAGCTGTGGCGGCGCGTCTGCGTGAGCACACCCTTGCGCGCATCGATCAGGATGACGGCAAGGTCGGCGGTCGAGGCGCCGGTGACCATGTTGCGCGTGTACTGCTCGTGCCCAGGCGTGTCGGCGACGATGAACTTGCGCTTTTCGGTCGTGAAAAAGCGGTAGGCGACGTCGATCGTGATCCCCTGCTCGCGCTCGGCGGCGAGACCGTCGACAAGCAGCGCGAAATCGATCTCCTGTCCCTGCGTGCCGACGCGCTTGCTGTCGGCTTCGAGCGCGGCGAGTTGGTCCTCGAAGATCATCTTGCTGTCGTAAAGCAGCCGCCCGATCAGCGTCGACTTACCGTCGTCGACCGAGCCGCAGGTGATGAAGCGGAGCAGCGACTTCTGCTGATGCTGTTCGAGATAGGCGTCGATATCCTCGGCGATCAGCGCGTCGGTCACGTAAACAGGATCGGTCATCAGAAATACCCCTCCTGCTTCTTCTTCTCCATGCTGGCGTCACCGCCATCTTTGTCGATGATGCGCCCCTGGCGCTCGCTGGTGGTGGTCAGCAGCATTTCCTGGATCACTTCCGACAACGTGCTGGCCTCGCTCTCGACGGCGCCCGTGAGCGGGTAGCAGCCAAGGGTACGGAAGCGCACCGAACGTTCCACCGGCGTCTCACCCGGCAGCAGCGGGAAGCGATCATCATCGACCATCAGCAACAGCCCGTCGCGCTCCACGGTCGGCCGCGGCGCGGCGAAATAGAGCGGCACGATCGGGATATTCTCGCGCGCGATATATTGCCAGATGTCGAGCTCGGTCCAGTTCGAGATCGGGAAGACGCGGATGCTCTCACCCTTCGCCTTGCGGGCGTTGTAGAGGTTCCAGAGCTCGGGACGCTGCTTCTTGGGATCCCAGCCGTGGCTCGCGGTGCGGAAGGAGAAGATGCGCTCCTTGGCGCGGCTCTTTTCCTCATCGCGGCGCGCGCCGCCGAAGGCGACGTCGAAGCCGTGAAGATCGAGCGCCTGCTTCAGCCCCTCGGTCTTCCACATGTCGGTGTGGAGCGGGCCGTGGTCGAACGGGTTGATCCCGCGTTCCTTGGCTTCGGGGTTCTGATAAACGATCAGGTCCATCCCGCTCTCGGCCGCCATCCGGTCGCGCAGTTCGTACATCGCCTGGAACTTCCACGTCGTATCGACGTGCAGCAGCGGGAAAGGCGGCGGCGAGGGATAGAAGGCCTTGCGCGCGAGATGGAGCATCACCGCGCTGTCCTTGCCGACGCTATAGAGCATCACGGGCTTGGTGGCATCGGCCATCACTTCGCGCATGATATGGATGCTCTCGGCCTCGAGCCGGTCGAGATGCGTCAACTCGGACGACAACAAACTTCGTCTCCTCACACTTCCGCCGTGCAGCAGCGGAATAGGCTATTTCAAATTCCGTCATACGTCCAAACGGACGGGGTGGATGAGGCCGCCGTAGCTCCGCGCGACGTTGACGGGCAAACGTTATGGCCTTTCGGCGCTGCAAGCCAGACTTGTAGGAGACGGCGTCAGCTGGCTCCGTCGACCCGCGTTCGCCGCCATTCGGTGGCGATTGCTCCGATGATTTCGAGCGGATGGGCTAGGCGCGGCCCGATCTCGGGTAGCGCGCGCCACGCCGGATCGAGGAGCAGCCCGAGCTCGCGGCGAAAGTCATAGCCCGCGACCTTGAGCGGGACGATGCCCTCGATCGCGAGCGACATTGGGGCGGTAGTGATGCCGACGCCGGCCGCGACCATGCGCAGGCAGCGTTCGTCGCTTTCGCTGCGCAACGCGAAGCGCGGGCGAACGCCGTGCCGCGTGAAGAAGCGGCTCGTCGCATCGAGAAACTCGCACGAGCGGCGCGCGATCATCGTCTCGGCGGCCAGTTCCTCGGGCGCCACCTCGATCCGTCCGGCGAGCGGATGGTCCGCCGCCACAAACATCGCGAGCGGTTCCTCGTAAAGCGGCACGACATGGTCGCCGCACTCGCCGTCGCGGAGCGCGACAAGCGCCATATGAAGCCGCCCGCTGCCGAGCGCCGAGCGGAGTTCGGAGTCGCTATTTTCGACGAGTTCGATCGAAAAGCCCGGGCGCAACGCCGCGGCGATCGCCTGCAGCAATTCGCCCGGCGCCGAGCGGATGATGCCGAGCTTGAGTTCGGCCGCCTGCCGGTCGGCGTCGCGCCCGAAGCCGTCGGCGGCGCGAAAGCCGCGTTCGAGGTCGCGCGCGATCGGCAGGAAGCGCCCACCCGCCTCGGTCAGCCGGATCTGGCGGCGGTTGCGGATGAAGAGCGGGGTGCCGACGAGCTTTTCGAGTTCGGCGATCCCGGTCGACAACGCCGGCTGGGTCACGCGGATGCGAAGCGCGGCCTGTGTGAAACTGCCCGCGTCGACCACGGCGAGGAATTGGCGGATATGAGCGCGTTTAATCATAGATTTTACTTATGATAAATGTGCAATCGTTTCAATTTCCCTATGCTGGAATTTTGATGCACACTCGCGCGCAATCCCGCCCTCCATCGACAGGTCCCTCATGCGCGCCACCCCCGATTTCGATTTCGCGCTCGGCGAAACCGCCGACATGATCCGCGAAACCACCGCCCGCTTTGCCGACGAACAGATCGCGCCGCTCGCCGCCAAGGCCGACGCGCAGGACTGGTTCCCGCGCGACGAGCTGTGGACGGCGATGGGCGAACTTGGCCTGCACGGCATCACCGTCGAGGAAGAGTTCGGCGGGCTCGGGCTCGGATATCTCGAGCATGTCATCGCGGTCGAGGAAGTGAGCCGCGCGAGCGCCGCGATCGGCCTCTCCTATGGCGCCCACTCGAACCTGTGCGTCAACCAGATCCGCCGCTGGGGCAATGCCGAGCAGAAAGCGAAATATCTCCCCAAGCTGATCTCGGGCAAGCATGTCGGCAGCCTCGCGATGTCCGAAGCCGGCGCCGGCAGCGACGTCGTGTCGATGAAGCTGAAGGCCGACAAGGTTCAGGGTGGCTATGTCCTCAACGGCACCAAATTCTGGATCACCAACGCGACCTGCGCCGACACGCTGGTGGTTTATGCCAAGACGAGCCCCGAGGCGGGATCGCGCGGGATCACCGCCTTCCTGATCGAAAAGGACATGCCGGGCTTCGCCATCGGGCAAAAGATCGACAAGGTCGGCATGCGCGGCTCGCCGACGGCCGAACTCGTCTTCACCGACTGCGAAGTGAGTGAAGAGCAGGTGATGGGTCCCGAGAATGGCGGCGTCGGCGTGCTGATGTCGGGGCTCGACTATGAACGCGTCGTGCTCGCCGGGCTCCAACTCGGCATCATGCAGGCGTGCCTCGACACGGTCATTCCCTATGTCCGCGAGCGCAAGCAGTTCGGCAAGCCGATCGGTTCGTTCCAGCTGATGCAGGCAAAGGTCGCCGACATGTATGTCATGCTCCAGTCGGCGCGCTCCTATGTCTATAACGTCGCCAAGGCGTGCGATGCGGGGCAGACGACGCGTTTCGACGCCGCGGGTTGCATCCTGCTCGCCAGCGAAAATGCGGTGAAGGTCGCGGGCGAAGCGATCCAGGCATTGGGCGGCGCGGGCTATACCAAGGACTGGCCGGTCGAGCGTTACTGGCGCGACGCCAAGCTGCTCGACATCGGCGCGGGCACGAACGAGATCCGCCGCATGCTGATCGGCCGCGAACTGATCGGCGCCGGCGCGTGATCTGGCTCTGGCTGTCGGCCGCCTTCATGGTGACGACGGCCGGGGTTCATTCGGTGCTCGGCTACCGGCGGATGATCGTGCCGCTGCTGCGCGGCGAAGCGGAGCCGCTCGCCGACCCGCTGACGCGCCGGATCGTCCGCTTCGCATGGCATGCGACATCGGTGCTGATGCTGATTTCGGCGGCCGCGACCGCCTGGCCGGGCACGCCCGACAGCCTGCTGATCGTCATCGGCACCGGCTGGCTCGCCTCCGGGCTGTTCGACGCCGCCTATACCAAGGGCCGCCATGTCGCCTGGCCGGCGCTGAGCGGTGCGGGCATCTTCGCGCTGATCGGTGCGTTGACATGACCATGCGCGGGCTCGTCCATCACATCGACCTGACGGTCAGCGACAAGGCGCGCTCGCGCCCCTTCTACGACGCCCTGCTCGGCTTCCTCGGCTATCGCCGTTCGGCCGACGACGAGCGCGGCAGCGACTGGGACCGCGATGGCGAGCCCTTCCATTCGATCGGCATCGTCGAGGCGCGGGGCGAGGGCGCGACGCGGAGGCACGACCGCACTTCGCCGGGCCTGCATCATCTCGCATGGGCGGCGGAGAGCCGCGAGGATGTCGACGCGCTGCACGATCTGCTGCGCGGCATCGGCGCGACGATCCTCGACGCGCCCGCCGACTATCCGCGCTATGGCCCGACCTATTATGCTGTCTTCTTCGCCGATCCCGACGGTCTGAAGCTCGAGTATGTTTTCGGAGCGACGGGCGCATGACCGAATTTCGCGTCACCGGCTTCGATCATATCGTGTTGTGTGTCCGCGATGTCGCCGCGACGCGCAAATTCTACGAGCGCGTTTTAGGCATGACCGCGCGTGAAGAGCGCCCCGGAAAATATTCGCTGCAATTCGGCGAAAACAAGATCAGCCTGCAGGATGCCGCCAACAGTCCAAGCATCGCGCGCGACACCGTGCCCGGCAGCGGCAATTTCTGCCTGCTCAGCGACACGCCGGTCGCCGAATGGCGCGCGCATCTGTCGGCCGAGGGGATCGAGATCATCGACTACGGGCTTCGCGACGGCGCGACCGGGACGATCGACTCGCTCTATTTCCGCGACCCCGACGGCAATCTGGTCGAAGTCAGCAACCGGGTCGATCGCCGGTGAGCCAGACCTTGCTCGATGCCCTGCAATATTATGGCGCCGCCGCCGCGACGCTTGCAGCGCTGCTCGTCTCGCTCAACCTCGGCGAACGATGGAATGGCTGGGCATTCGTGATCTTCGTGACGAGCAGCCTCGCGCTGATCGCATGGGGGTTTCTGCAACCCGACAGCGAGGGCATCGGGTGGCAGAATGTCGCGCTGCTGTGCATCAACCTCGTCGGCGTCTACAGCCACCTGATCCGCAAGAAGCCCACGCGGAACGAGGGCGGGACCGACTGAGTGCCCCGCCCTTCCCCATCATCAGCCCCAGACGCGGACGCGCTTGTCGGGCGCGAGGTAGAGCTTGTCGCCTTCCTTGACGTCGAACGCCTTGTACCAGGCGTCGAGGTTGCGGACGGTGAGCGCGCGATAACTGCCCGGCGCGTGGCCGTCGGTCGCGACGCGCGCGCGCAGCGCCTCGTCGCGCATCTTGGTCGCCCAGGTCTGCGCATAGGCGATGAAGAAGCGCTGGTCGCCGGTGAAACCGCCGATCACCGGCGCTTCCTTGCCGTTCAGCGACGCGCGATACGCGTCATACGCCGCCTGCAGACCCGCGACGTCGGCGATATTCTCGCCCAGCGTCAGCTTGCCGTTCACCGCGAGGTCGGGGAACGGCTTGTAGCTGTCGTACTGCGCGGCGAGCGCCGAGCCCGCTTCCTCGAACTTCTTGAGGTCGGCGGCGGTCCACCAGTTGCGGAGCGCGCCGGTCGAGTCGAACGCCGCGCCATTATTGTCGAAGCTGTGGCTGATCTCGTGGCCGATGACGGCACCGATCGCGCCGTAGTTATAGGCCGGGTCGGCCTTGGCGTTGAAGAAGGGCGGCTGGAGGATCGCGGCGGGGAAGTTCAGCGCGTTCTGCACGGGCAGGTTGACCGCGTTGACCGTCTGCGGGGTCATCCACCATTCGGCCTTGTCCATCGGCTTGCCGATCTTCGCGAGCTGGTGGGCATATTCGGCCTTCCCGCCCGCAACCTCGTTCGCATAGGCGTCGGTGGCGCTGACGCTGTAGCTGCCATAGTCGCGCCAGCTTTCGGGATAGCCGACACCGACGACGATGGTTTCGACCTTCTTGATCGCTTCCTTCTTGGTTTCGGGCGCCATCCAGTCGATGCCGTTAACGCGCGTCGCAAACGCCGCCTTGATGCCCTTCACCATGTCGCCGACTTCGGCTTTGGCGGACGCCGGGAAATATTTCTCGGCATAGACGCGGCCGACGGCGTCGCCGAGGTCGGTGTTCAGCGCATCGAGCGCGCGCTTGTCGCGGCTGCGCTGCTGCGGTGTGCCCGCAAGCGTCGTGCCGTAAAAGGCAAAGTGTGCATTGTCGATCGCACTCGGCAGCACGTCGCTATGGCTGTTGATCTGGTGAAACGTCAGCCAGTCCTTCCACGCATCGAGCGGCTCCGACGCCACAAGCGCCGACAGGCTGGTGATCGCGTTCGCGTGGTAGGCGCCGAACTTGCCCGCCTTGTCGAGCTTCGCCGCGGCGAAAAAGGCGTCCCAGTCGATACCGGGCGCCTTCTTGGCGAAATCGGCCTTTGCCCAGACATCGGCCGATTGGGTGAAGTCCTCGCTCTGTTCGCGGCTGGCGTGCGCGCGCGCGATCTTGAGTTCGAGGTCATAGATGCGCTTGGCCTTCGCCGCCGCGTCGCTCTGCCCCGCCGCGCTCAGCAGCTTTTCGATATAGGCCTGATAGTCGGTGCGGATCTTGGCCATCTTGGGGTCGGCCGAGAGATAATATTCGCGCTCGGGAAGCCCGAGACCGCCCTGCAGCATATAGGGGATCACCTCGCCGGGGGTCGCGAGCCCCTGCGTCACGAAGATGCCGAAAAGATTTTCGGTGCCGAAGTCGGTGGCGTTGAGCGGGTCGACGTCGGCGCGGGTCTGTTCGCCGAGGACTTTCGACAGCGCCGCCTTGTCGGCGATCGCGGCAAAGCGCGCGAGGTCGGCCGCGACCGGCTTGATTCCCGCGGCGTCGATCGCCTGGGTGTTCATATAGGCCTTGTAGAAGGCCGCGATGCGCCCTTCATCGGTGGCCGGCTCGCCGCCCTTCTGGACAATCGCGCCAACGAGTTCGCGGACGCGCTTCTCGGTCTCGAGAAAGGCGATGTAGAAGGCGCCGATCGACGAGCGGTCGGTGGGGATTTCGGTCGTCCTCTGCCAATTGCCGTTGGCATAGGCGTAAAAGTCGTCGCCGGGCTTCACGCTCGTGTCCATCGCGGCCTTGCTGATCCCGAGTTCGGTGCCGACGGTGTAGCTGGCCTCGGCCTTGTCCGCTTCGCCGCCCTTCGAACAGGCGACGGGCCCCGCAACGATCGCGGCGGTCGAAAGCAATATGGCGAAAACGGCTTTTTTCATGAGAATGACCTTGTTTTTAAACGGGCATGCGAGGGGCATAGGCCTGTGACGAACTGGTTTCAACGCCAACCATTTTCGGCCTGCGGTCCTTGTCGCTCGACGAGCGGCGGGATAGTCCGGGCTGATTTCAGAGGAGATTTCGAGACGTGAGCGCACCTGTTCTGGGCACGATGGTGAATAGCGAGAGCGACGCGTTCCGCGCCAATGCCGCGCACAATCGCGCGCTGCGCGACGAACTTTACGCGCGCGTTGCCGAGGCCGGTCTCGGCGGCAATGAAAAGTCGCGCGAGCGGCACACGAGCCGCGGCAAGCTGCTGCCGCGCGAGCGCGTCGAGCGGTTGCTCGATCCAGGCTCGCCCCTTCTCGAGATCGGCCAGCTTGCGGCGTGCGACATGTATGGCGGCGAGATTCCGGGCGCGGGGATGATCGCGGGCATCGGGCGCGTATCGGGGCGGCAGACGATGATCGTCTGCAACGACGCGACGGTGAAGGGCGGCACTTACTATCCGATGACGGTGAAGAAACATCTTCGCGCGCAGGAGATCGCCGAGGCGAACCGCCTGCCCTGCGTCTATCTGGTCGACAGCGGCGGCGCGAACCTGCCGCATCAGGATCAGGTCTTTCCCGACCGCGACCATTTCGGACGCATCTTCTTCAATCAGGCGAATATGTCGGCGAAGCGCATCCCGCAGATCGCGTGCGTGATGGGAAGCTGCACCGCGGGCGGCGCCTATGTCCCCGCGATGAGCGACGAGACGGTGATCGTCCGCAATCAGGGCACGATCTTCCTCGCTGGCCCGCCGCTGGTGAAGGCCGCGACGGGCGAGGAGATCAGCGCCGAGGATCTCGGCGGCGGCGACCTGCACGCGAAAAAATCGGGCGTCGTCGATCACCTTGCCGAGAATGACGAACATGCGCTGACAATCGTGCGCGATATCGTCAGTCATCTTGGCGCCGACGACGGCTTCAAGGTCGAGATGAAGGAACCGCGGCCGCCGAAATATGACGCGGAAGAACTATACGGCATTATTCCGCAGGATGTCCGCGCGCCCTATGATGTCCACGAGGTCATCGCGCGCATCGTCGACGGCAGCGAGTTTCACGAGTTCAAGGCGAATTACGGCGCGACGCTCGTCTGCGGCTTCGCGCATATCTGGGGTATCCCCGTCGCGATCCTCGCGAACAATGGCGTGTTGTTCAGCGAAAGCGCGGTCAAGGGGGCGCATTTCATCGAACTGGCGCAGCAGCGGCGCATTCCCCTGCTCTTCCTCCAGAATATCTCGGGCTTCATGGTCGGCGGAAAATATGAGGCCGAGGGCATCGCCAAGCATGGCGCGAAGCTGGTGACGGCGGTGGCGACGGCGACGGTGCCGAAGATCACCGTGCTGATCGGCGGCAGCTTCGGCGCGGGCAATTACGGCATGTGCGGGCGCGCCTATAGCCCACGCTTCCTCTTCACCTGGCCCAATGCGCGGATCAGCGTGATGGGTGGCGAACAGGCGGCGTCGGTGCTGGCGACCGTCCACCGCGACGCCGACAAATGGACGCCCGAGGAAGCCGAAGCTTTCAAGGCGCCGATTCGCCAGAAATATGAGGATGAAGGCAACCCCTATCACGCCACCGCGCGCCTGTGGGACGATGGCATCATCGACCCCGCGCAGACGCGCGACGTGCTCGGCCTCGCCTTTTCCGCAACGCTGAATGCCCCGGTCGAGGACCGCGGGTTCGGCGTGTTCAGGATGTGACGATGTTGCAACCGAGCCACCCGTCATTCCGGTTCCGCAGCGTCGTGCTTTTTCCGCTTATGGCGCTTCTGCCGGCACCGGCTGTTGCCCAGACGCCGATCAACGTGCCTTCGGCCAAGCTTCCCGAACGATCGCCCGAAGAACGGCTGGAGCAAGGGGTGCGGAATCTGTTCGAACTGCTTGCCGAACCCGATCCGCGTTACCAGACGTTCGTCCACTTCACCGACAAGACACGGCTTTGGTTTGTCATGACGAGCGGTGGGCTCGCCGATGCCGAATTGACCGACGGCCAGGTCGCCCGCGACATTCTGGCGGCGATGTTCGGCCCGGAATCAGGGATCACCCCGAGTTTCGGCGCACCCGACGTCACAATCGACGGCGCATTCGGGCGCGCGACTTTGCCCATCACCGTTCATGAGGGAACCAAGCCACCGGAATGCGGGACGGCTTATGTCGATGCGGTGCTGGAGCCGCCGGGTCCTTGGGCAAAGACGCTCGAGCAAGGCTTGTGGCGCTTCACCCAGATTACCCTGTCATTCGAAAAGTTCAGGAAATGCCCGGCATGATCACTTCCCTCCTCATCGCCAATCGCGGCGAAATCGCCTGCCGCATCATCCGCACCGCGCGCGAGATGGGTATCAGGACCGTTGCGGTCTATTCGGATGCCGACGCGAAGGCGCTGCATGTGCGCGAAGCCGACGAGGCCGTGCATATCGGGCCGTCGCCGGCGCGCGAATCCTATCTGATCGGCGACAGGATCATCGCCGCCGCGAAGGCGACCGGCGCCGAGGCGATCCATCCGGGCTATGGCTTTCTGTCCGAGAATGCAGAGTTCGCACAGGCGGTTGCCGATGCCGGACTCGTGTGGGTCGGGCCGAAGCCGTCGTCGATCACGGCGATGGGCCTCAAGGATGCCGCGAAGAAGCTGATGGCCGATGCCGGGGTGCCGGTGACGCCGGGCTATATGGGCGAGAATCAGGACCCGGCGTTTCTCGCCGAACAGGCCGCAGCGATCGGTTATCCCGTGCTGATCAAAGCGGTCGCGGGCGGCGGCGGCAAGGGGATGCGCAAGGTCGACGCTGCGGCCGATTTTGCGGACATGCTCGCCTCGTGCCAGCGCGAGGCGGCGGCGTCGTTCGGCAACGACCATGTGCTGATCGAGAAATATATCCTGACCCCGCGCCATATCGAGGTGCAGGTCTTCGGCGACACGCACGGCAATGTCGTCCACCTGTTCGAGCGCGACTGCTCGCTTCAGCGGCGCCATCAGAAGGTGATCGAGGAGGCCCCCGCTCCCGGCATGGACGAAGCGACGCGTTCCGAGCTTTGCGCCGCCGCTGTTCGCGCCGCGAAGGCGGTCGACTATGTCGGCGCGGGGACGATCGAATTCATCGCCGACGCCTCGGAAGGCCTGCGCGCCGACCGCATCTGGTTCATGGAAATGAACACGCGCCTGCAGGTTGAGCATCCAGTGACCGAGGAAATCACCGGCGTCGACCTCGTCGAATGGCAGCTGCGCGTCGCATCGGGCGAGCCGATCCCCCTGAGGCAGGACGAGCTGGCGATCAACGGCTGGGCGATGGAAGCGCGGCTTTACGCCGAAGATCCGGCCAAAGGCTTCCTACCCTCGATCGGTACGCTCGAACTGTTCCAGCTGCCCGAGCATAGCGGCCGCGTCGATACCGGCGTTTATGAGGGCGCCGAGGTCTCGCCCTTCTATGACCCGATGATCGCCAAGGTCATCGCCTGGGGCGAGGATCGCGAGGAAGCGCGCGAATTGCTGTCCGAAATGCTCGAGGACAGCGCGATCTGGCCGGTGAAGACCAACTCGGCGTTTCTGCTCAATGCGCTCGACCATCCCGATTTCGTCACGGGCACCGTCGACACGGGCCTGATCGGCCGCGACGGCGACGCGATGACCGCGGAGCCGGTGCCGACCGCGCAGGCGCTGACCAACGCCGCGATGGCGATGGTGCCGCGCTCGCTGCAAGCGGGTTTCCGCCTCAACGCGCCCGACGTGCGCAGCGCGCCCTTCCTGCTCGACGGCAAGCGCGTCGAGGTCGAACTCCACGGCCCCGGCGCCGAAGCGCCCGCTCCCGCGATGCTCGTCGCCGAGGGCGGATCGGTGTGGCAGCTCGCCCCGTGGCGCGCCGACGCTAGCGCGGGCGGCGCGGCGGGTGACGGCGCGATCCTCTCGCCCATGCCCGGCAAGGTGATCGCGGTCGATGTCGCGGCGGGCGACAAAGTGACCAAGGGGCAGAAATTGCTGACGCTCGAAGCGATGAAGATGGAACACAGCCTGACCGCACCGTTCGACGGTGTCGTCGCCGAACTCAATGCGACCGCAGGCGCGCAGGTTCAAGTAGAGGCATTGCTCGTACGAATCGAGGCGGCAGAGTGAGCGAATTCATCCTCCGCGACGCGACGGTGGCGGACCTTCCCGCCATCCTCGCGATGCTCGCGGAGGAGACGATTCCGCCCGGGCGCGAAGCCGATCCATCGGACCCGCGCTACCTTGCCGCCTTCGAGGCGATCGACGCCGACCCGAACCAGCGCCTGATCGCCGCCGACCTCGACGGGCGCGTCGTCGGGACGATGCAATTGAGCTTCCTTCCTGGGCTGTCCTTCGTCGGCAGCTGGCGCGGGCTGATCGAGGCGGTCCGCATCGTGGCCGACCTGCGCGGGCAGAAGCTCGGCGAACACATGATCCTGTGGGCGGTCGAGCAATGCCGCGCGCGCGACTGTAAGCTCGTCCAGCTCACATCGTCGGCGACGCGCACCGACGCGCACCGTTTTTACGCCCGGCTCGGTTTTGCCCAAAGCCATGTCGGCATGAAACTCCAACTAAGGGACTGATCATGGCAGGACGCTTTTTCGACGAATGGCAGATGGGCGACAGGCTGACCCACGACATTCGCCGCACCGTCACCGAAACCGACAATCTGCTCTTCACGACGATGACGCACAATCCGCAGCCGCTCCACCTCGACATCGAGGCGGCGAAGGCCTCGGAATTCGGGCAGATCCTCGTCAACGGCACTTTCACCTTCAGCCTGATGGTCGGGTTGTCGGTCGGCGACACGACGCTCGGCACGCTCGTCGCGAACCTTGGGTACGACAAGCTCATCATGCCGAAGCCCGTGTTCATCGGCGACACGCTGCGCGCGGAAAGCGAAGTGATCGGCCTCAAGGAATCGAAATCGCGGCCGAATGCGGGTATCGTGACCTTCCTCCATCGCGCGATCAACCAGCGTGACGAGATCGTCTGCCAGTGCGAACGTTCCGCGCTCATCAAGAAAAAGGACGCCTGATGCGCCTCCGTTCCCTCCTCTTCGTCCCCGGCGACCGGCCCGAGCGTTTTGCGAAGGCGGCGGCCTCGGGCGCCGACGCGATCATCCTCGACCTTGAGGATTCGGTTTCGCTCGCGAACAAGGAGGCGGCACGCAGCGCGGTCGCCGACTATCTTTCGGGCGAGCGTGAGGTCATCACGCTGGTGCGCGTCAACCCGCTCGACGGACATATGACCGCCGCCGACGTCGCCGCGATCGCCGGCGCCCGCCCCGACGCGATCATGCTGCCCAAGGCCGAAGGCGCGCCGAGCATCCTTCAGCTCGATACCGTGTTGCGCAGCGAATCCGCGCGCGATGCGTCGCTGCCCGCCGTCCTGCCGATCGCGACCGAAACGCCCGCCGCGATCTTCACCCTCGGCAGCTACCGCGAAGTGAAGGACCGCCTGCTCGGTCTGACCTGGGGCGCCGAAGACCTGCCCGCCGCGATCGGCGCGACGACGAGCCGGCATGACGACGGCAGCTATACATCACCCTATGAGACCGCGCGCGCGCTGACCCTGTTCGCGGCACATGGCGCGAACACCGCCGCGATCGACACCGTTTTTCCCGCGATCAAGGACGAGGCCGGCCTCGCCGCCTATGCCGCCCGCGCGCGGCGCGACGGCTTTACGGGCATGATGGCGATCCACCCCTCGCAGGTCGGCCCGATCAACGCCGCCTTCACGCCCTCGACCGAAGAAGTGGCGCGCGCGCAGGCGATCGTCGATGCTTTCGCGGCCAACCCCGGGGTCGGCGTGCTCCAGGTCGACGGCAAGATGGTCGACGCGCCGCACCTCAAGCAGGCGCATCACATCCTCTCGCTCGCCGACTAGCTCTTTCGCCGAAAGGGCCGATGACGCCGCATCCAGTCGCGGCCGCGATGCCAGCTTTTCTTGAGGCCGCGCTCGGTCAGGCTTTCGAACATGTCGTCGGGGCTCGTCGGATCGAGCAGTTCGTTGCCGGCGATGAATTCGTCGAACGGCCCCGGCTTGGTCAGGTCGAGCAGTTCGAGCGAACGACCGTCGCCGCGCAGCGCCTCGATCGTCGCGATCAGCGATCCCGTCGTATCGAACCGGCGGCCGACTTCGGCCGGATCGACGTCCAGATGCTCTGCGATCAGCGATTCGCGCAGGCGCCGGATCACCGGCTCTACCCCCGCGTTCGCGGGTAAGGCGGCATCGATCGTTACGTCGCATTCGCTGTCGAGTCCCATCGAGCGATTGTTCATGTTGGCGGACCCGACGCGGATCATCCGGTCGTCGATCACCGCGGTCTTGGCGTGAACATAGATCGGATCACCCTTCACCGTGCGCGGATAATAGACCTTCAGCCGGTCGCCATGCTTCGCTTTCGCGATCTCGCGGACGAGTTGCACGCGCGCGGCGTCCATCGCCATTTGCTCAAGCCAGCCATCGGCGGTTTCGGGCATCACCATCACGAATTCGGGCGGATCATCCTCGTCGAGCCGCTCGGCTATTGCGGCGGCGATCTTGGCGCAGGTGAAATACTGGTTTTCGAAATAGATGAAGTGCTTCGCCGCGGCGATCATGTCGAGATAGAGCTGCTCAATCTCGCGGATTTCCTCGCAGTCCCCATATTCGGCGCGCGTCCGTGAAATCGCCACATCAACGCCCTCGAAATCGGGCTCGAGATCGTCGGGCCAATTCTCGCCCTTGCCCGTCAGATCGCGGAGCGGCTTCTTGGTCGCGCGCTGCCAGCGTTCGTTGCCGAGGTCGGCGAGCGCATTGCCCACCGGTCCCGCGAGGATCATCGTGCTGTCGTGCCACGGCATATAGGCTTTGCCGTCAGGCGCCGTGCGGTGCGGATCGCCATCCTTGTGGTCGCGCGTATCCCAGCGGCGCGATCCGACGTCGATGCCGCCACACACGGCGAGATGGTCGTCGAACACCGCGACCTTCTGGTGATGGCTGCACCCCACCGGATGCGCGCTGTCGAGGCGGAAGCTGATCGCGCGCGTCAATTTCCAGCGCGCGACCATCGACAGGATACGCGGCACCGCGAATTGCTTCAGGGCGCCGAAATTCCAGCGAAGGATATCGATGTCGCGATCGGGTTTGTCGCGCGCGAGGTCCAACAGATAATCGCCGAGCGGTTCGCCCTTGCCCCTGTCGTCGGGGGTCAGCGCGATGCGCGGGTCGAAATCCCAACCGATGAGCAGAATGCGCTCCTTCGCATCCGCCATCAATCGTTTGAGGAGCTTATAATAATCGGCGGCGTCGACGATCATCCGCGCCTTGTCGGCGCGCTCGATGCGCCAGCAATTGCGGCCTTCGACGACGATTGGTGATAGCTCTGTCCCCATCGCCGCCACCACGCATGATGGCGGCGATAGTTGCAAGGGCTAAAGTCAGGCGGCGACGAACTGTTCGGGCGTCAGGGCCATCATCGCGTCGCTGCCGGCCTCGATCTTGCGGCGCAGCGAGCCCGCGTCGGGCAGGAAGCGTTCGGCGAAATAGCGCGCGGTGACGAGCTTGGCTTCGAGGAACGCCTTGTTGCCGCGGCCTTCGGCGAGGGCTTTCCCGGCCGCTTCGGCCATCATCAGCCACATCGACCCCAAGGCGACGATCCCCAATATGTGCATATAATGATGCGCGCCGGCGCCGACATTGTTCGGATTCGCCATGCCGTTCTGCATGAACCACATCGTCGCGGCCTTGAGCTCGCCATTGGCCTTTTCGAGCCGGTCCGCGAAATCGGCGAGCGCCTCGTCGCCCTTGGCGCGGCCGCATTCCTCGTCGACGACCGCAAAGAAGGCCTGAATGGCGCGCCCGCCATTCTGCGCGAGCTTGCGGCCGACAAGGTCCATCGCCTGCACGCCATTCGCGCCTTCATAGATCATCGTGATGCGCGCATCGCGAACATACTGCGACATGCCCTGTTCTTCGATATAGCCGTGGCCGCCGAACACCTGCTGCGCGTTGGTCGCGACCTCATAGCCCTTGTCGGTGCCATAGCCCTTGATTACCGGGGTCAGCAGGCTGACGAGATCGTCGGCGCGCTGGCGCTCCTCTTCGGTCTCCGCAAGATGCGCGAGATCGACCTGCAGCGCCCCCCAGGTGCAGAGCGCGCGCAGTCCTTCGACCGTCGCCTTGCCGTCCATCAGCATCCGGCGCACGTCGGGATGGACGAACAGCGGGTCGGCCTTTTCCTGCGGATCCTTCGGCCCGGTCAGCGCGCGGCCCTGGCGGCGATCCTGCGCATATTGGACGGCGTTCTGATAGGCGACATCGGCCTGGCCGAGCCCTTGGATGCCGACGCCGAGGCGCGCGGCGTTCATCATCACGAACATCGCGGCGAGGCCCTTATTCTCCTCGCCGACCATCCAGCCTTTCGCGCCATCATAGTTCATCACGCAGGTCGAATTGGCGTGGATGCCCATTTTGTGCTCGATCGACCCGCACGACAGCGTATTGCGATCACCGAGCGAGCCGTCGTCGTTCACGACGAACTTGGGCACGATGAACAGCGAGATGCCCTTGACGCTGTCGGGCGCGTCGGGAGTCTTCGCCAGCACGAGATGGATGATATTCTCGGTCAGGTCATGCTCACCCGACGAGATGAAGATTTTCGTGCCCGTGACCGCATAGCTGCCGTCGGCATTCGGCACCGCCCGCGTGCGGATGAGCCCGAGGTCGGTGCCGCAATGCGGTTCGGTCAGGTTCATCGTCCCGCCCCATTCGCCCGCGATCATCCGGGGAACATAGGTCGCCTTCTGCTCGTCGGAGCCCTTGACGAGGATCGCGGCGGTCGCGCCCTGCGTCAGCCCCGGGTACATGGCGAAAGCCTGGTTGGCGGCGTTGCGATATTCCTCGACCGGAAATCCGATAACGTGCGGCAACCCCTGTCCGCCGAATTCCTCGGGCGCGGTCAGCAGGCCCCAGCCGGCGTCCGAATAGGCCTTATAGGCCTCCTTGAAACCCTTGGGCGTCGTCACCGAGCCATCGTCGTGGCGCGTGCAGCCTTCGAGGTCGCCCGACTGGTTGATCGGAAACAGCACTTCCTCGCAGAATTTCCCCGCCTCGGTCAGCACCGCCTCGACCATGTCGGGGCTCGCATTGGCGAAACCGGGCAGGTTCGCATAACGCTCGATGCCGAGCACGTCGTTGAGGAGAAACAGCGTGTCCTGCACAGGGGCGCGATAGACGGGCATGGGAAATCCTTCTGAAAAGCGGTTCGATGTCAGCTTGCCCGGGGAGGCAGCGGGTCAGCAGCCGGGCGGCCTATTGGCCCGCGTCGACTTTCTTCACCGTATCGATGAAGCGTGACAGCTCATCTACAGCGCTGTCAATATCGTCGCGCTGGCGGCGCAGGAGCGAGATGCGCTCTTCGCATTTTTCGATCGTCACCTGGCGCTGCAATTTGCGGCCGTCGCCGACGTCGTAGAGGTCGATCATCTCGCGAATGTCGGCAAGGCTGAACCCCGTCCGCTTCGCGCGCAAAATCCATGCAAGCCGCGCGCGATCACGCTTCGAATAAATGCGCGACAGGCCTTTGCGCGACGGACTGATCAGCCCCTCGTCCTCATAGAAACGCAGCGCACGCGCCGTCACCCCGAACTCGGTCGACAGGTCGGTGATGCTGAATTGCTCGCGCCCCAGATGATCGGGCGTATCGATATGGGCGTGGCCGTAGGGTTCGGTCATGCCGAGGAAACTAGTTTCCGTTGACGTGAACGTCAATAGCGCCGGATCGGGCGATTTCGGGACAGGTCAGTCCGCGCAGGGACGCGTCATATTGCCGCTTCGATCGGTGATCCGCAAGTCCCCCGCATCATCGGCCGACCAGCTCGCACGCGGCAGCCGCAAACCCGAAAGCGAGGCGCGGTTCGGGCACAGGCGCGCGCATTGCGGCGGCAGGCGGCCCGGCAGGCGCAATTCATCCTCTTCCTCGTGCACCAGCGCCTCGCAGCCCTCCGCACCGGCGAAGCGCATCCGCCATTTGTCGCCCTCGCGCACCATCGTCCCGGTCGCGAGGCAGGACAGGGTCGTTCCGAAGGAGGCGGTGACCGCAAAGCGCCATTTCCCGGCGCCGTCGGGAACGACGCACATCGCGTCGCGGCCGAGATCGTGCCGGCGCTCGAACACGCCGACCGGCGAGTCCGCTTCGGGACGAACGACACCGCGCTCGCGCGCCGCGAGCTCAAGCGGATTGCGCGCATCGATCCCTTTCGCCTCGGGCTCGGGCCGCTCGCACCCCGCGAGCAGCATTGCCGCCAGCACCAGAAGGGCTTCAGCCTTGCGCATCGTCCGCCAGAAAGGTCAGGCCCCCGTCGGCCTCGATGCGGCGATAGAAGCAGGAACGGCGCCCGGTGTGGCACGCGGGACCCGCGGGCTTGACGCGCAGCAGCAGCGCGTCCTGATCGCAGTCGACACGCATCTCGACGAGTGTCAGGCCGTTCCCCGAGGTTTCGCCCTTGCGCCACAGCGACGCGCGCGAGCGCGACCAGAAATGCGCCTGCCCGGTTTCGCGCGTTTTCGCGATCGCCTCTTCGTTCATATGCGCGACCATCAGCAGCACATGGCTGTCGGCGTCGGTGACGATCGCGGTCACCAGCCCCGCGGCATCGAAACGCGGAAGAAATCGGTCGGTCGTATCGCGCTGATCATCCATAAAGGGCGCTCTAGAGCAGGATCGAAGCCGCTGCCACCCCGTCCCTCGCCTCCTCTGTGACAATATCGTGATTAGGGGGGCGACATTTGCGTTTCTCCTCCCTATATGCGCGCCAGTCACTGCCCCCCTGCCCCCTGGAACGACATGCTGACGACCCATCCTTTCGACGACGACAAGCTCCGCGAGGAGTGCGGCGTATTTGGTATAAATGGCGCCGACAGCGCCGCGGCGGTTGTCGCGCTCGGGCTCCACGCCCTGCAGCACCGCGGACAGGAAGCCGCGGGCATCACCGCCTTTGACGGCAAGGATTTCCATACCCACCGCGCGATGGGCCATGTCGCGGGCAATTTCGACCGCGACGACATCATGCGCCAGCTGCAGGGTCCCTCGGCGATCGGCCATGTCCGTTACTCGACGACGGGCGAGACCGCGCTGCGCAACGTCCAACCGCTGTTCGCCGACCTCGCGACCGGCGGTTTCGCGGTCGCGCACAACGGCAATATCTCGAACGCCGCTGCGCTGCGCAAAGTGCTCGTCCGCCGCGGTTCGATCTTCCAGTCGACGAGCGATACCGAGGTGATCATCCATCTCGTCGCGACGTCGAACTATCGTTCGCTGCTCGACCGCTTCATCGACGCGCTGAAGCAGGTCGAGGGCGCTTACTCGCTGATCTGCCTGACCGCCGAGGGCATGATCGGCTGCCGCGATCCGCTCGGCATCCGCCCGCTCGTGATCGGCAAGCTAGGCGATGCGCATATCCTCGCCTCCGAAACCGTCGCGCTAGATGTGGTTGGCGCCGAATTCGTGCGCTCGGTCGAACCCGGCGAGCTCGTGATCGTGCGCGACGGCCAGCTCACCTCGCACCGCCCCTTCGCGGAGCAATCAGCGCGGCCGTGCATCTTCGAATATGTCTACTTCTCGCGCCCCGATTCGATCGTCGACGGGACGAGCGTCTATTCGGTGCGCAAGGCGATCGGCGCCGAACTCGCGCGCGAAAACCCGGTCGACGCCGACCTCGTCATCCCCGTCCCCGATTCGGGCACGCCCGCGGCGATCGGCTATGCGCAGGAATCGGGCATTCCGTTCGAACTCGGCATCATCCGCTCGCACTATGTCGGGCGCACCTTCATCCAGCCGGGCGACAAGGTCCGCCACCTCGGCGTGAAGCTCAAGCATAACGCCAACCGCGCGTTGATCGCTGGCAAGCGCATCGTGCTGATCGACGATTCGATCGTGCGCGGCACAACGAGCCTCAAGATCGTGCAGATGATGCGCGATGCCGGCGCCGCCGAAGTGCATATGCGCATCGCGAGCCCGCCGACGCAGCACAGCTGCTTCTATGGCGTCGACACGCCCGAACGCGCGAAATTGCTCGCGGCGCAGATGACGGTCGGCCAGATGGCGAATTTCATCAACGCCGACAGCCTCGCCTTCCTGACGATCGACGGCCTCTATCGCGCGCTCGGCGAGGCGGACCGTAAGCATGACGCTCCGCAATATTGCGACGCCTGCTTCACCGGCGACTATCCGACCACGCTGACCGATTTCGACGAGCATGGATTAGAAGATCAATTTTCGCTGCTTGCCGAACGGGTTGTCTGACACAATGACCAACAAGTCTGAAGAATTGGCGGGCCAGGTCGCGCTCGTCACCGGGGCGAGCCGCGGCATCGGCGAAGCGATCGCAGAATCGCTCGCGGCACGCGGAACGCATGTCGTGATTACCGCGCGCACCGCGGGCGGGCTCGAGGAGCTCGAGGACCGCATCCACGCCGCCGGCGGCAGCGCGACGATCGCGCCGCTCGACCTCACCGACGGCGACAGCATCGCGCGGCTGGCGAGCGCGATGGCCGAACGCTGGCAGCAGCTCGACATGCTCGTGCTCAACGCCGCGATGCTCGGCACGCTGACCCCCGTCGCCGCGATCGACGGCAAGGAATTCAACAAGCTGCTGACGCTGAACCTGATCGCACAGCAGGCGCTGATCGCGAATTTCGACCCGCTGCTTCGCCGCGCCGCAAACGGCCGGCTGGTCGCGCTGTCGAGTAGCGTCGCACGCGAACCGCGGGCCTATTGGGGCGCCTATGCGGCTTCGAAGGCGGCATTCGAGACGCTCGTCACCAGCTATGGCGCCGAAATGCGCAATATCTCGACCCTGCGCACCGCGATCCTCGATCCCGGCGGCACGCGCACCCAGATGCGCGCGCGCGCCTATCCCGGCGAAGATCCGCAGAGCATCAAGGACCCCGTCGCGGTCGGTGAATATGTCGCGAAGCTGATGGTCGAGGGCTTCGACAGCACCGCTTTCCACGCGCTGCCGAAGGTCATGGAAAAAGCTTAACGCCATCTTCGTTTTCCTGCGCTAAGACACTCGCATAAGAGGGTTTGCGAGGGCGCGGGAATAATGACCAAGACTATTTTGCGATCGGCGATCGCCGCAATCATCGGCATCGTCGTCGCGTTCGGGCTGATCTGGCTGGCGCAATATGCCGGCAGCGAAATTTCGCCCGATGTTTACGATCTCGATAGCGGCGAAATCCTGATCCCCGTCGGCTCGACGATCGCGCTGATCGCCGGCTGGTTCCTCGGCACCTTCGCCGGCGGCTGGCTCGCGATGCGCGTGTCGGCGGGCACCGGTCCCGGCTGGATCGTCGCAGGCGCGGTCATCGGCGCGGCGCTCTATCGTGCGGTCACCCTCGCCGACAGCTGGTGGATCATGGTGTTGGGCGTCGCCGTCCCACTATTGGCGGTGTGGCTGGCGCAGCGCGCGGCGAGCATCGTTACCGAATAACGCCTCGCCCCCGCGAAGGCGGGGGCCGCTATCGGCGTTGTGCTAGGTTGCCAGTGGCCCCCGCCTTCGCGGGGGCGACGTTTATTTCGCCTCTTTATCCACCGCCGCCTGCACGCTCTTGTAAAAGGCTTCGCGCGCGGCGCCAACGCCTTCGGGATCGGTCGCGGTCGGCCAGTTGCCGTTCGACGCGATCACCAGCTTGCGCTTCGGGTCGATGAAAATTCCTTGGCCAAAGATGCCCTGCGCCGCGAAGCTGCCGTCGTCGTTGGTCCACCATTGATAGCCGTAGCCGCGGCCCGGCACGTCGATCCCCGCCTGCTTCGTCGTTGCGGACGCGAGCCAGTCGTCGGGCAGCACCTTCTTGCCGCCCGCGACGCCCCCGTTCAGGATGAATTGGCCGAAGCGCGCATAATCCTTGAGGCTCGCCGACATGCAGCAGCCGCTGATCTCGTGCCCCGTCGCGCCGAGCATCCACACCGCATCCTGTTCCATGCCGAAGGGCTTCCAGATCTTTTCGGACAGATATTGCGACAGCGTCTTACCCGTCGCGCTCGACACGAGCACGCCGATCAGATTGGTCTCGCCGGTCTTGTACACCCACTTCGACCCTGCCGGAGCTTCGCGCGGCAAGGTCTTCATATAGCTGACGGTAATGTCCTCGCCCGCGACGGGCTTTTGCAGGTTAAACAGCGCGACGTCGGATTTGGGGTCGGTATAATCCTCGTTCCATTTGACGCCCGAGGTCATCGTCAGCAGCTGCTTTACCGAGACATCGTCATAGGCCGAGCCCTTGAGGCCGGGGATATAGGCGGTGACCTTGTCGTCGAGGCTCTTGATATAGCCGTCCTTCACCGCCGCGCCGACGAGCGTCGAGGTGAAGCTTTTCGCGACCGAGAAGCTCGTCCAGCGGCCCGCGGCGCCATAGCCGAGCGCATATTTCTCAAGCCGGACCTTGCCGTCCTGAAGGATGATCAGCCCCGCATTGCGCTGCTTCGCCATATGGGCATCGACATCGCCGAGGTCGAGCGGCTTGCCCTGCGGCAGCGGATAGACGGGTCCGCCTGCTGCGACCGTGTTAACCACGACCTTGGGGACCGTCTCCATCGTGCGGAATGCGGCGTCGCGTTGATCCTGGGTCCAGAACAGCACATTCAGATCCTTTGGCAGTTTGTCGGTGGTCTCGGTGGGTGCGGGCGCACTACACCCCGCCGCCGCGGTGCACAGCAGCACCGCCGCCAAAAATCTTCGCATATGCTTTCCTCCCCTGTTTTCAGGCTGTCTTTTCGAGCGTGACTTGCGCGACGTCGATCCCGCCGCCGCGAAAGCCGCCCTCGCAATATTGCAGATAATAGCGCCAGAGCCGGATGAAGCGCTCGTCGAACCCCGCCGGAAGCTGCTCGGCCGCGACCGCCGCGTCGAAGCGTTCGCGCCACTGGCGCAGCGTCTCGGCATAATCGCCGCCGAACCGCTTTACGTCGCGCCACGCGAGCCCCCTCGCCTCGGCGAGCGCACGAAAGCGGCTTTCCGAGATCAGGCAGCCGCCCGGGAAGATATAGGCCTGGATGAAGTCGCTGCTCGCGGCATAGCGTTCGAACAGCGCGTCGTTGATCAATATATACTGGATCGCCGCCTTGCCGCCGGGGCGGAGCAGCCGCGCGATCGCGTCGAGATAGGCGGGCCAATAGGCCTCGCCCACCGCCTCGACCATTTCGACGCTGGCGATCGCGTCATAGGGACCCTGCGCGTCGCGATAATCGCACAGCTCGATCCGCGAGCGTCCCGACAGGTCAACCGCGTTCAGCCGCGCATCGGCAATTTCGGCCTGCGCCGTCGACAGGGTGATGCCGGTATAGAGCACGTCGTGCCGCTCGACCGCGCGTTCGGCGAGCGCACCCCAGCCGCAGCCGATTTCTAGTAGCCGGCTTCCCGAACGCAGGTCGAGCCTGTCGAGGATCGCATCGATCTTGGCCGCCTGCGCATCCTCGAGCGACTGGCGCGGGTCGGCGAACAGCGCGCTCGAATAATTCATCGCAGAATCGAGCCACAAGCGATAGAAATCATTACCCAAATCATAGTGGGCATGGATGTTCCGCTTGGCTCCGCGGCGGTCGTTGCGGTTGAGCGAATGGATCGCGCGGTTCAGCCAGCGCCAAGGCCCCCGCGCACGTCCGGCATTACCCAGCGCCTCGCCATTGCGCATGAACAGGTCGAACAGCGGCACCGGATCGGGCGACGACCATTCGCGCGCCTCAAACGCGCGATACCAGCCGACCGATCCCGACAGCGCGAGGCGCGCCAGCGCCGTCCAGCTGTGCAGATGGACGACCGCCACCGGCCCCTTGCCGCGCCCGCCGAGCAGCCGCACGCTGCCGTCGGGCAGATGTCCCTCGATCGTGCCCTGCGCCAGCCCCGCGTCGATCCGGTCGAGCAAGCGGTGGAAGAGGCGCGCGGGCGCCAGCGTGATCAGCCGCGCCATGCCGCCGCCCGCGCGATAGGCGCGATCGGCGCGGAGCAGTTCCTTACCGCGGCGCGGGCTGACATGCGTGTTCATTGCCACCTTCCTGCCTCAAACGCGCCGCGCTGACAATCGGTTGAAACGCGCGCCGCCATGACGTCACGCGCGTACGGTCATTCGGGATAGCTTGCCGTATCGGGCGCGGTCAGCCGCACCTGAAACCGCTCCTGAGCGAGCGGGTGCATGAACCGCTGATCGCGGAGCAGGATAGCCTCGCCGTCCTTTTGCGCGACGGGCATGCGCGACCAGAACAGGAAAGCGCGCGCGGGGGGGTCGGCTTTGACCCAGGTTTCGATCCGCGGATCGTCCACGCCCGTAGGACTGCCGGTCAAATCGACGTTGCCGCCGACGCCCGGCACGAAGCTGGCGGTGCCGTAGCGATCGGCGGTGCGCCAGAAGATATCGCGTTTCCAGAAGGCGAGCGGCGGCGGGCTCGCGACGACGAGCGCGTCCTTGCGCCCGCCCGCCTCGAGCGCAGTCGATGCCATGCGCTCGGCGGCGCCGGTGATCAGGCCATTGACGAAGATATAGGCGCACACCGCAGTGAAGCCGATCCATGCCGGCCGCTGCCACTGCACCGCCGCGCGCCGTTCGCGGCGCAGCGATAGCCAGACCGACATGCCGAGCGCGATCCATATCCACAAGTCGATGATGAAGATGCTGTCGCCATAGAACCAGCGATGGCTGAACGGTTCGAGCAGGCGGATCCCGTAATTGTTGAGCCAGTCGAGCGCCGGGTGGCTAAAGCAGCCGATGTAAGCGAGCGCAAGCAGCCAGCCCTTGTGAACGGGCAACCGGCCCGCCGGCCTTTTGCCGCGCCGCGCCTGCCAGCGATCGAAGGCGAGCATCAGCGCCCAGAGCAGGATCGGCAACAGGATGAGCGCGATCGGCCCGTGCGTGATCCCGCGCCGCATCGGCAGTGATTCGATGCCGTAAATAGCGCAGCCGGCGTCGATATCGGGCAGGTTCGCCGCGATGATCAGCGTCGGCATCGCAAGCCCGGTCTTCTTCTTGAGCCCCATCTGGCCCAGAACGGCGCCCACAAGGCTATGCGTCAGATTATCCATGTCGACCGCAGATCAGAGTTGCGGCCCGCCTTCCGTCACCGTCCAGGTCTGTCCCTTCTTGAGCAGGCTCTGGAGATCGGCCTTCTTGCCCTCGGCCGCCGCCTTGTTCTGACGGACGACATCGGCTTCGAACGTCGGGCGCGGATCGTCGTAGAGGACGCCAAGCGCCATCGGGAACTCGCCGAAGCGCATCTCGACGAGCATGTGCGCGACGCTGCGGTTGGTGACGTCATGGACGATCACGCCCGCGCTCTCCCAATCGCCGTCGACGACATCGACGGTCTTGAGATGCAGTGCCTCCGCGTCGAGCGCGATGCCTTTGGTGCCCTTGGCATAGAGCATCGGCTCGCCCTGCTTCAGCCAGAGCTGACGGTCCTCGGCGCCCTTGGGCGCGGCGAAATCCTCGAACACGTCTTTATTATAGACGATACAGTTCTGGAAAATCTCGATAAAGGCAGCACCCTTGTGCGCATGCGCGGCCTTCAGCACATTCGGCAATTCCTTCGACACGTCGAAGCCACGCGCGACGAAGCGCGCGCCCGCGCCCAATGCGAAGGCGGCCGGCTGAGCCGGGCGGTCGACCGAGCCATAGGGGGTCGAGGGGCTCGTCGTGCCGACGCGGCTCGTCGGCGAATATTGCCCTTTCGTAAGACCATAGATCTCGTTGTTGAACAACATGATCTGGCAATCGAGATTGCGGCGAATGAGGTGCATCGTGTGGTTGCCGCCAATCGACAGCCCGTCGCCGTCGCCGGTGACGATCCAGATATCGAGCTCGGGGTTGGCGAGCTTCAGCCCCGTCGCGAACGCCGGCGCGCGGCCGTGGATCGTGTGGAAGCCATAGGTTTCCATATAATAGGGGAAACGCGACGAGCAGCCGATGCCGCTGACGAACACGGTATTTTCAGGCGCGGTGCCGATCTCGGGCATCGTGCGCTGCACGGCCTTGAGGATCGCATAGTCGCCGCAGCCGGGGCACCAGCGGACTTCCTGATCGGTTTCCCAATCTTTCAGCGTGGTGGTGCGCGCGATGGTGGTCATTTCGTTCATGAGATTAAGATTCCTGACCGCTCAAAAATTTCAAAATGAAAAAACTTTCGACGAACATCGCCAACACTATGCCTGACCAAGCTGCGATCATCGATCCGTCGGATGAATGGTAGGACGCCCACAAGCCACCGACACAAAGCGAGAGAGAACCCAGTCGCCAGATAGCCGCATGGGCACGACCAATTTTCTTTGGCTCAGCATAAGGTTTATAGAATTCTTCCGACCGATGCGCGCGCAGCCAAAGGTGGAACAGAATGAAACCGATTAGGACCGATATGATCAGCGAATTCAGCAGTGCTCCACTGGCGCTGGCCACCAGCCATCGCCAAGCCATGCTCCAAAGAAACTTCCACTGCCCCTTGGCACTTGCCAGAGGGTGAGACAGAGGCAGCTTCGGCGTCAACTCAGCGAGCTCTCAATAGCCGCTTCGATTTCGGCGATGGTGAAGGGCTGGCCCGACACCTTGTTCACCGGCTTCGCATCGACCAGATATTGGTCGCGCAGCACGGTCTTCAATTGGCCGGTGTTCATTTCGGGGACGATCACCCGGTCATAGCTTTTCAGCAATTCACCGAGGTTCGCGGGCAGCGGCCAGATATGGCGGATATGGATATGGCTGACGTCCGCCCCCTCGGCGCGCTTGCGGCGCACCGCCTGATGGATCGGGCCGAAGGTCGAGCCCCAGCCGACCACCGCGAGCTTGCCGCCCTCGGCGCCGAGTTCGACGACCTGATCGGGCACCCTGACGCCGTCGATCTTGGCCTTGCGGATGTCGGTCATCGCCTGGTGGTTGCCCGGCGCATAGTTGATGTGCCCGGTATCGAGTTCCTTCTCGATCCCGCCAATGCGGTGGAGCAAGCCCGGCGTGCCGGGCTTCACCCAGGGCCGCTTGAGATTCTCGTCGCGGCCATAGGGCAGGAACCCGCCCTCGGGCGCTTCGGTCAGGAACTCGACTGGGAAGGCTTCATAGGTCGTCAGGTCGGGTACCGCCCACGGCTCGGCCGCGTTGGCAATGTAGCCGTCGGTGAGCAGCATCACCGGCGTCATATATTGCACCGCGATGCGCACCGCTTCGATCGCACATTCGAACGCGTCGCCGGGCGAGCGCGCCGCGACGACGGGCATCGGCGCGTCGCCGTTGCGGCCATAGACCGCCTGATAGAGATCCGACTGCTCGGTCTTGGTCGGGAGGCCCGTCGATGGGCCGCCGCGCTGCGAATTGACGATGACGAGCGGCAGCTCGGTCATGATCGCGAGGCCCATCGCCTCGCCCTTCAGCGCGATGCCGGGCCCCGACGAGCTGGTGACGCCGAGCGAGCCGCCATAGCTCGCGCCGATCGCCGAACAGATCGCCGCGATCTCGTCCTCGGCCTGGAAGGTCGTGACGTCATATTCCTTGAGCCGCGACAGATGGTGCAGGATCGCCGACGCCGGCGTGATCGGATAGCCGCCGAAGAACATCGGCAACTTCGCGAGCTGCGCGCCCGCGACAAGCCCGAGCGCGATGCCCTCGGCACCGGTCAGCGTACGATAGAGGCCCGGCGCCGCCGGCGCGGGATCGACATGATGCTGCTTGAGCGGCCCCGCGAGCTCGGCGGTCTCGCCATAGGCGTGCCCCGCGTTGAGCGCCGCGACGTTCGCGGCCGCGAGATCGGGCGCCTTCGCAAACTTGGCATTGAGCCAGTCGACGAGCGGCTGGCGGTCGCGGTCGAACATCCAGAGCGCAAGCCCCAGCGTCCACATATTCTTGCAGCGCAAGGCTTCCTTGTTGCCGAGCCCGAAGGGTTTGACCGCGTCCATGGTGAGATGGCTGATGTTGAGCTTCAGAAGCTGCCATTTCGCGAGGCTGCCGTCGTCGAGCGGGTTGGCGTCATATTTCGCCTTGGCGAGGTTGCGGTCGTTGAACTCGCCCTCGTCGGCGATGATCAGCCCGCCCGGCTTCAGTTGCGGCACATTGGTTTTGAGCGCCGCGGGGTTCATCGCGACAAGCACGTCGGGCGCGTCGCCCGCGGTGTCGATCGCCGACGAACCGAAATTGATCTGAAAGGCCGAGACGCCAAACAGCGTGCCCTGCGGCGCGCGGATTTCGGCGGGAAAATCGGGGAAAGTCGCAAAGTCGTTGCCCGCGAGCGCCGACGACAAGGTGAATTGCCCGCCGGTCAACTGCATTCCGTCGCCGCTGTCGCCGGCGAACCGTACCACCACCGCATCCGAAAGGGGGGACTGCCGCTCGCCGTCGGCCCGGTCCTCTACCGCTGTCGCCATGTTTTCCTCTGCCTCAAATCTTGCGAACCTGTGACATGGGCGTAGGCCTCTGCGCCCCAAGCCGCAATTGAGAAAAAATTGTGCGCCACAAAGGGTGAAGCACAGGTGAGTTTCGTTTCGGGATTGAATTTGCCCCGCCGATACCGAATAGCAGGACGAAATTTCGATCAGGGAGAGACGCGAATGACCGACGGCACCACCCCTTACATGCGCCCCGACGTGGCGGCTTTCCTTGCCTTTCTGAACGCGCAGGAAGGCCCCAAGATGGAAGAACTGCCGCCCGCAGGCGCGCGCGAAATGTTCCGGGTGATGGGTCAGCTTGCCGATGTCCCGCGCGGCGAGATCGCGAAAGTCGAAGATCGCACGATTCCTGGCCCGGCGGGAGATATTGCGATCCGAATCTATGACAGCCATCCGGGCCGCGAGACGGGGCCGGTGATGGTCTTCTATCACGGCGGCGGCTGGGTGATTGGTGACCTCGACACGCACGACCCCTATTGCGCCGAAGCCGCGCGGCAGCTCGACATGCCGGTGATCGCGGTCGATTATCGGCTTGCGCCCGAACATCCCTTCCCCGCCGCGCCGGAGGATTGCGAGGCCGCGACGCGCTGGATCGCCGACAATATCCCCTGCACCGGGCTGGTGTTGTCGGGCGAAAGCGCCGGGGGCAACCTCACCATCGCGACCGCGCTGACGCTCCGCGACAAGCCGGCGTCGAAACCGGTGATCGCGATTCATCCCATCTATCCCGCGGTGACGACGCACGACGACTGGCAAAGCTATCGCGATTTCGGCGAGGGCCATTTGCTGACCCAGGGCAGCATGACCTGGTTCGGCAATCATTATGCCGCCGATCCCGCCGACTATCGCGCGTCGCCGCTCGATTTTCCCGCCGAAGGCCTGCCGCCGACCTTGCTCATCACCGCGGGCCTCGACCCCTTGCGCGATCAGGGCCGCGCCTATGCCGCGAAGCTGATCGAAGCCGGTGTGCCGACGACCTATCGCGAGGCGAAGGGCAATATTCACGGCTATATCAACCTGTCGCAGGGCATTCCGAGCGCGCGCGAAGATATTCGCGGTGCATTGACGGTATTGAAGGCGATCGTCGCCGAAGCTACCGGGGCGCCATGATCGACCACAGCAAACTTCCCTATCGCCCCTGCGCGGGCGTCATGCTCGCCAACCGCGACGGCCGCATCTTCGTCGGCCAGCGACTCGATACGACGACCGAGGCGTGGCAGATGCCGCAAGGCGGGATCGACGACGGCGAAGATGCCGAAACAGCGGCGATCCGCGAATTGGGCGAGGAAACCGGCGTCCATGGCGGGCTGGTCGAGATCATCGCGCGCGGCCGCGAGGAATATTTCTACGACCTGCCCGACCATCTGATCGGCAAGATGTGGGGCGGCAAATATCGCGGCCAGCGCCAGCACTGGTTCCTGATGCGCTTCATGGGGGACGACAGCGACGTCAACATCCACACGAAGCATCAGGAATTCCGCGCGTGGAAATGGGCCGAACTGAACGAGATCGAGAAATTGATCGTGCCGTTCAAGCGCGTGCTTTACCGCGGGCTGGTCGAGGAATTCGGCCCGCTCGTCTGATCCTTCAGCGCGGTCGCGGTGCGAAAGACATCGGCGAACATCGCCGGTGTCAGCCGCCCCGTGTTCGTATTGTAGCGCGAGCAATGATAGCTATCGACCAGATACCTCCCATCGGGCAGCGCGTGGACCGCGCCGTGCGCGAAGGGGTGCGCGGCAAGGCGCTCGCCCGCCGCGCGTAACGCCGCATCGTGCGCGATCCGTCCGAGCGCGATGATCACGCGGACGTTCGGGAGCGCCGCAAGCTGGCGTTCGAAAAAGGGCCGGCAATTCGCGATTTCCGAAGGGATCGGCTTGTTCTGCGGCGGCAGGCATTTGACGCTGTTGACGATGATCGCGCCCTCGAGCGTCAACCCGTCGTCGATCCGCGCCTCATATCGCCCCAGGCTCAGCCCGAATTCGGCGAGCGTCGCGAACAGCAGGTCGCCCGCATAATCGCCGGTAAACGGTCTCCCCGTCCGGTTCGCGCCATGTTTGCCCGGCGCCAGCCCCGCGAACGCCAGCCAGGCTTCGGGATCGCCGAAGGCATGGACCGGCGCGTTCCACCAGTCGGGGTGCTCGGCCTGGCATTCGCGCCGCAGCGCGACGAGCCGCGGGCAGCGCGGGCAATCGCCCGGCGGCTCGGTTCCGGGCAACGGGCTGTCAATTTCCATGCGTCTGCGATAGGCGCGGCAGCATGGACAACGCAACGCCGCTCCCGCTCTATGCGATCGGCCTCGGGTCGAACCGCCGCCACGCGCGCTACGGCGATCCGCGCGCGGTGCTGCTCGCCGCGCTCGCCGCGCTCGAAAGCGACGACATCGAACCCGTCGACGCGAGTCCGATCATCGCCAGCGATCCGCTCGGCCCGTCGCGCCGCCGCTATGCCAATGCCGTCGCGCTCGTCGCCTCGCCGCTCAGCCCGCCCGAAATGCTCGAACGCCTGCAGGGCATCGAGGCGCGCTTCGGGCGCCGCACCGGCCAGCGCTGGAGCGCCCGAACGCTCGACCTCGACATATTGCTCTGGTCGGGCGGCGCATGGTCCGACGCGGCGCTGACGATCCCGCACCCCGCGATGGCGCAGCGCGCTTTCGTGCTTGGTCCGCTCCGCGCGATCGTTCCCGAATGGCAGCATCCGCTGACTGGACGCAGCATCCGCCAACTCGCCGCGCGCCTGACGCGTCCGAAGCCGGTTGACCGGCGCGCCTCGGCGCACTAGGGCGACGGCTCACTTCGCAAGCCCGCTTCGTCGGCGCCGCGTTGGGCCCTTAGCTCAGTCGGTAGAGCAACTGACTTTTAATCAGTAGGTCGCTGGTTCGAACCCAGCAGGGCTCACCATTCCGGATCAAGGACTTAGCCTGTGCTTTGCAGGTTCGAAATCAAGATGGTTTTGGCGCCACATAATCACCGGGAAAGCACGGAACTCGCTTTCTAAAGGCATCCGGGGCCTCTTCTTGGTGCGGACCGCGCGCTATTTTAGCCACCAAACCGCTTTCGTCAGTTGCTCGACATGCCGGCCCCATAGCTCAAGCGCCGCTCGCTTTTCCTTCTGGAAGTCATAGCATTGATAGACACCCACTAAGCCAGCTAGCGTGCCGGACTTATGGTTCAGAACCGCTTCGATGATCGCTGTTCGGATGCCTGGCGCCTGCATTCCCGTTGCAACGGTCCGCCGGATATCATGAAGGCGCCACGGCTCTCCCATATAGGACTTCGATCCTCCAGTCGTAACGCGCACGCCGAACCCTGGCAGTCCAGTGTCCCAGAGAAAAATATCCTTCTTGTCGGGGTTGAGAGCGTCGACAACTCTTGTCGTGATAATTCCGATGGCCATGGCACACCTCACGCAATCACCGGTCAATCAGTGATGAACGGAACTTCGATCGCCGTTCCACCTGCCGAAGTGAGAAACGGACGGGTTCGCAAATTGGTTCGGTAACTGGCCTGTTGCGGTGCTGGCATTGGCCGTTTGCGGACTGTCTACTCCGGGAAACGGTCCCCAAGAAGAGTCATTTTCCTTGCCCCGCATCGGCATTGCCCCTACTTACGATCATAACTGACTGTAAGTGGAGAAGATATGGAGCGTCGTGATTTTCTGGGCATGACAGGCGTGGCGGCAAGTGCGGTATTGATGACGCGCCCGGCGACGGCTGCCCCCCGCAAAAAGCACACCGGGTTCCTCTGGGGCACGGCGGGCGCCGCCTATCAGGTCGAGGGCGCGAATGTCGCGAGCGACCTCTGGGTTATGGAACATGTCTCGCCGCCGATCTTCGCGGACAAGTCGGGCGACGCCTGCGACGTCTACCATCGCTTCGACGAAGATATCGCGCTCGCCGCATCGCTGGGTTTCAACACCCACCGATTCGGCATCGAATGGTCCCGGATCGAACCCGAACGTGGACAGATTTCCGAAGCCGGCCTCGCTTATTACCGGCGCGTCCTCGAATCCTGCGAGCGCCGCAAGATGAAGGCGGTCGTCACGCTGAGCCACTTCACCGTCCCACGCTGGGTTGCCGCGAGCGGCGGCTTTACCGATCCCGCGAATGTCGATGCCTTTGCAGCCCACTGCGCGCGCATCGTCAAAAGCATGGGCGAGAAGATCCATCTCGCCATTACCTTCAACGAACCCAATCTCGCGACCGTGGTGCGCTGGAGCGGACTGTCCGAGAAATATCGGCCCTATATCGAGGCGGCGCAGAAGGCGGCGGGCATTTCGCAAAATGCGCCGAACTGGTCGAGCCCGATGCTCGCGGGCGAGCGCCAGTATGACGGGATCGTCGCGGCGCACACCAAGGCGCTCGAAGCGATGCGTGCCGCCGGAGCGAGTTTCCCGATCGGCCTGTCGCTGGCCATTCCCGCCGATAGCGCGGCGGGCGGCGACGACCAGGGCCTGAAGCGCAAACAGTCCGAGATGCTCGACCGCTGGCTTGCCGCTCCGGGCGACTTCATCGGCATCCAGACCTACACGGGCGGCGAAGTCGGACCCGACGCCGATGTTCCGCCGCCGCCGGGCGCCGAAGTCACGCAAATGGGCTATGCTTTCACCCCAGGCGCGATCGAGGACGCGATCCGGCTCGTCGCCCGCCGCACGGACCGGCCGCTCTATGTGACCGAGAATGGTGTCGCGACCGAGGATGACCAGCGTCGTATCGCCTATATCCAAGGCGCCGTGGCGGGTGTCGAGCGCTGTCTCGCCGACGGCATCGACCTGCGCGGCTATATCCACTGGTCGCTGCTCGACAATTGGGAATGGGTCGCGGGTTATCGCCCCAAATTCGGCCTCGTTGCCGTCGAGCCCAAGACATTCCGGCGCATCCCCAAGCCGTCGGCTCGCTATCTAGGCAAAATCGCCAAGCGTGGCGGCTTGGCCTGAGCAAGAGGGCGCGGCGTCGGCACAAGGCCGGTGCCGCGCGCGCTCCGCTTATTTAGCCGCGGCTTCCACCAGCGTCCGGATGCCCGGCCCGATCTTCACGATCAGATCGGCTGCGGGTTGCGGGCGCAGGAAGGAATCAAACGGCCGCCACGATGCCGCTTCTTCCTTTTCCAGTCGTGCCAGCAGTTCCTTGGCGTTTTCCACCTGCGCGGCAGTCAGCGGCCGTCCCGTCTCCAAAGCCTCGAGTGCATCGAGGCCGGCTGCCGCGACAGCGGCGATCAGGGTCGCGGTTGGGCGCGCGGGTTCCAGCATCGGATTGCCGGTCGCGATCGCGCCAAAGCGCGCTTCATTGGCTCGCCAATCGCCGAGCTGCGCCTTGAGCGGAGCGCCGAGCGCGCGTTCGCCGGCGACATAACGCTTTGCCTCGTCGGCAAAACGACGCGCGGCGAGACTGTCGACCGGCGCCGTATCGGCGAGCGCGTTTAAAGGCTGGACGATGCGCTGACCCGCCAGCATTGCCTTGATGCGGTGATCGTGCGCCATGTTACGCACCGGACCGGTGATCGCCAGCAGGTCGGCCACGGCGCCATTGTCGTCGGGCACGATGCGCGCGGCGATCCGCTGCCGGTTCGCCCGATCGTCGAGGCCGCTGACCGTGAGCTGCGCCGATACGATCGCGAGCCGGCGATACATATCCGGCGCATCGGTGACGCTTGCGGGCGACCAGAAGCGTTCGGCGAGCGCCGCCGCGCGCGGCCAGAGATGATGGTCGATCAGTTCGTCGGTCGCAATCTCGCCCCAGAGCGGCGCCTCCGCCCCGATCAGCAACTTCTCCTGCTCGGCCGACAGCGGCGCGTGCGGAAAGTCGACCAGCGCGTCGGTGACGAAATTCGCAAGCAGCGGGCTGAGGCCGCGCAGCGCCTTGGCATGTTCGGGCGTCAGTCCGGCGGCGGCGGTCGCCGCGGGATCGATGCCATAATGATAGTCGGCGGGCATGAGCAGGTTGAGATAATAGCCCGCCGACATGATCGTCCGGTGCCCCTTTGCGGTCGCGTCGGCCATCGCGTTCGACGTCTGCCAGGCTTGGACGATGCTATCCTTGGGCAGCCCCGCACCCGACACTTCCTCCCATCCGATGACGGTCTTGCCGAGCCGGCGCACGATGTCCGCCGCGCGGCGCAGGAAGAACGCCTCGACCGCCTTGCTGTCCGCGAGGTTTTCGCGCGCCATCAGCGCCTGCACATCCTCCGCGTCGGCCCATACGGTCTTGCTGACCTCATCGCCGCCGATATGGAAATGCGGGTCGGGAAACAGCGGCGCCATCTCGCCGAACAGGCGTTCGAGAAAGCGATACGTCTTCTCCGACGCCGGATTGAGCGCGACTTCGGGCTGGCCGAGGAACATTGTCTTCGAGAAGGTGCCGACTTCGGGATAGGCGGTGACGATCGCGCGGCTGTGCCCGGGGACGTCGAACTCGGGCACGATGCGGACGCCCCGATCGGCCGCATAAGCGACGAGATCACGAATTTCCGACTGCCGATAATATTCGCCATCGGCGTTGAGCTTTGGGTATTTCAGGCTTTCGACCCGAAAGCCCTGATCGTCCGACAGGTGCAGGTGCAACGTGTTGAACTTCAGCCGCTCCATCGCATCGATCTGCCGCTTGAGCGTCGCGACCGAAATGAAGTGCCGCGCGGGGTCGAGCATGATGCCGCGCCAGGCAAAGCGCGGCGCGTCGGTGATCGTCTGGTGCGCAATGGCGATGCCCGCTGGCGAAAGCCCGGCGAGTTGCCGTAGGCTTGCATAGGCGCGCAGTACGCCGGTGGGGCCGTCTGCTTCGATCGCTACACCTTCGCTCCCCACGGTCACGCGATAGGCTTCGCCGCGATCGACCCCACCTTGAGCAGACCGACACGTAGCCCGCACCGCGATCGGTTTCGCCGGGTCGAGGATCAGCCCTGTCTGCCGCAAAATATCGCTGCCAAGACGCGTTGCCGCGCGTTCCAGCAACGCCGCGTTGCCGCACCCCTCCCATCCGGTTTTGAGCGGTCCCTCGATGCGCAACACACCGGTGCCATCCGGGACAACAGACACGGGAAGCGGCATCAGCGCGGGTGCGGCATAGACCGGAAATGCAGCCAGCGTGGCTGCCAGCGCTCCAAAAAACTTCATGCCCCGCATCCTCATCTTCTCCGTCATTTCGCCGCTGCGGCGCGGGCTTCGGTCACGTCGAGGCGCGCTTTCCAAGGGTCGGCCTTGGTGACCGCACGCCCGTCGGCCTGAAACTCCAGCAGCGGATCGTCCGCCTTCGTGACCGGCAACCACGTGGGCAGGTCTTCACCGTTCGGATCGCCGCTCCGTGCGAAATTCACCCAGTAACGGTGCATTGTCGAAGCGATCGCTGCGTCGGTCGTACTCACCTTGTCGCCGAGGAGCGCTTCGACGCGGTCGAATGCATAGACGACTTCGCTCGAATGCTCGGCGCCCTTGATTGGCTTGCCACGCTGCGCTTCGGCGACATAGGAGAAGCGGAAAAGCCAGGCCGGCTTGCCGTTCGCCGCGATTGTGCGGGCGACGAGCCGCGCAGGTTCGATCATCGTCCGGTCACGGCCGATCATGCCGTTGACATCGTCGAGCGTTGCCGTGCCTGCGGGATCATAGGCAGCGCGCGCCTCGGCCGCCAGCGGACCGAAGGCGGCGAAGGCCGCGTCCTTCGACGGCGCGCGATTGAGGCCGAGGTCGGCTTCGTCGGCGCCGACGATCATCGGCAACGGCGGCGCGGCCTTCAGCGCTTCCGCCGGCTGCGCAGTGACGATGCGGCCATCGACGATCGGTCCCGAAAAACGGCTGCGCTCACCAAGGAACAACATGCCGAGCGCCGTCAGATTGCCCGCGACCTTTTCGGCGGGCAACGCGCGGAGCTTTTCGAGCGCCGCCGCGTCGCTCCCGTCGACGCCGACACTGGTTGCAAAGGCAAGGCCGATCTTCTCAGCCGATGCATGCGCCTCGGTATCCGTCGCCAGCATCTGCGCGCCGAGCAACTGCGTGCGCCCGCCGCCCGATTGGGCGATCACGCGCCGGAACAGCCCGCGCGCGAGCGGCGAGGCGGCGAGCGCGAGCACCGACTCGCCGCCCGCCGACGCGCCCATGACCGTGACATTGTCGGGATCCCCGCCGAACGCCGCGATGTTGCGCTTCACCCATTGCAGCGCCGCGATCTGGTCGAGATAGCCGTAATTGCCCTTCGGCTCGTCGGGCCGCTCGGCGGACAGCGCCGGATGCGCGAAGAAGCCGAAGCGCCCGAGCCGGTAATTGGGCGCCACGAAGATCACCCCGTCGCGCGCGAAGGCGGCCCCCGACGCCTCGGCCGGAACATTCGATCCCGACACGAAGGCACCGCCGTGGATCCAGACGATCACGGGCCGCTTCCCGGTCGCCGCGCCGGCGGGGCGCCAGACGTTCAGGTAGAGGCAGTCTTCGGAAGGCTCGAATGCCGGATCGGCAGCCGGGCGCATGCAGTCATGCCCGAAGCGCGCGGCCGCGCGCACGCCCTGCCAAGACAGGACGGGCTGCGGCGGTCGCCAGCGCAGATCGCCGACGGGCGGGGCGGCAAAGGGAAGGCCCTTGAATGCCTCGACACCCTCTTCGGCAACCCCCCGCACTTCGCCATCAGCCGTCATTACGTCCTGAGCAGCAACGGGCGTTGCCGCCGCTAGCAAGCTGACGACAAGCATCGGAAAGCGGCGCATCGGTCAGCGCTTCCGGTTTTCGGTGGCCGCGGTGAGCAGGGCGCTGCCGCTCAGCATCGGCTCGCCCGCCGATTTGCCGACAAAGAAGCGATATTCGCCGCGCGGCCTTACCCATTTTTTGGCGGCTGCGTCGTACGAGAGCAGGAGCCAGGGATCAGCCTCGATCGTCACCTCGCGGCTTTCGCCCGGCTTGAGGTCGACCTTTGCCCAGCCGGCCAGCCGGTGCGTGCGGCCCGGCGGCGCGACGTAGAGCTGCGCGACTTCGACGCCTTCACGGTCACCGCTATTGGTGATCCGCGCCTTGACGCTCAGCGCCTTGCCGCCGCGAAACTCGAGGGCCCCATAGTCGAAACTCGTATAGGTCAGACCGTAACCGAAGGGGAAGAGCGGCTTCGCGCCGGCCCGCTCGAACCAGCGATAACCAATGTCGCTTCCTTCGATATAGTCGATGGGAAAAGGTTCATATTTGACCCCGATCCCGAGTGGTCGCTGCTTCGCCGGATCGTAACCGACGACCGTCTTTTGCGGGAGCTGTCCGGCGCTCGCCGGGAAGCTGATCGGCAGTCGCCCTTGCGGCGCGCTTTTCCCGGTCAGGATAGCGGCTATCGCCTCGCCGCCGCGCTGGCCCGAGAACCACGCCTCAAGCACCGCCCCGACCTTGCCCAGCCATGGCATGGCGACGGGATTGCCGGTCTGGAGGACAACGACCGTTTTGGGATTGGCTGCGGCCACCGCGTCGATCAGCGCATCCTGCTCATAAGGCAGCGAGAAGTCGGCATGATCGATGCCCTCCATCTCGGGCTTGACCGCATAGACCACGACAAGGTCGGCCTTCTTCGCCACTTCGGCCGCGCGCGTCGCGTCGCTGCCGTCGTCGTAGCTGATCGCGGTACCCGGCAAGGCGGCCTGCAGCGCCTTCAGCGGCGAGGAAAGCCCGTAGCTCGGCGCCAGCAATGCAGAGAGCGGATTGGCGCCTGGCGCGTCGCGATAGACGCCGCCCCATCGGATGACCTGCGACGAGCCGCCGCCGATCGGCACGCCCTTGTCGGCGTGGCGGCCGATGACCGCGATGGATTTTGCGGACGCAGCTAGTGGCAGGACGCCATCATTCTTGAGCAGGACCATGCCCGCCTCGGCCATCGCCTGCGCCTTCGCACTATTGGCTTCGCGGTCGATGGCACCGCCCGGCGCGGCGCGATGATCGAGCGCGCCGACGAGGGTCATCGATCGCACGATGCGCAGCGCCATGTCGCGGACCCGCGCCGGCGCGATCTCGCCCGCCCTGACCGCGGCGGAGAGCCCCGCGAAATAATCCTTGTCCTGCGGTGACTGCTGGTCGAGCCCCGCGTCGATCGACGGCTTGAGGCTGTGCACTGCGCCCCAGTCGGACATCACCCAGCCCGAATATTGCCAGTCGCCCTTCAGCACGTCGCGCATCAGAAATTCATTCTCGCACGCATAAGTACCGCCCACCTTGTTGTACGCGCACATGATCGAGGCGGGCTTGCCGCGCTTGATCCCGATCTCGAAGGCCAGCAGATCGGATTCGCGCAGCGCCGCCTCGTCGATCCGTGCGTCATAGACAAAGCGGCCGCTTTCCTGCGGGTTCAGCGTATAATGTTTGATCGTCGAGGCGACGTGGCGATCCTGGATGCCGGCGATCTGTTCGCCGACGAGGGTGCCCGCGAGCAGCGGATCCTCGCCCAGATATTCGAAATTGCGGCCGTTGCGCAGTTCGCGTGCGAGGTTGACGCCCCCGGCGAGCATCACATTGATCCCTTTTGCGAAGGCTTCGGCACCGATCAGCCGGCCAGCCTCGCGCGCCATCGCGGGATCGAAGGTTGCCGCAAGCGACAGCGTCGCGGGCAGCGCGGTCGATTGCTGACCGGGACGCAGATAGCCGATATCGGCGACCCCGAGGCTCGCATCGCCCAGATGAAGCGCAGGGAAACCGACGCGGTCGACCGCGGGCACGAAGCCGGCGGTGCCGAGCGCACCGTCGGGTTTCGGCTGCCGCATCGCTTCGGGGATGAAGGCCGGGAGCGGAATGCCGAGGTCGAGCAGGCTGCCGCCCGACATCGATTTCGTCAGCGACATCTGCTCGTCGAGCGTCATCGCATCGACGATCGCAACAGCGCGTTTTTCCGCCGTTTTTTCCTGTTCGGTCATTCCGTCCGCCTCTTTCGCCGTCGCCGGCATGGCAATAATCGTGGCAACCGCCAGAATGGCGGTGGACATGGCGCGTCCCATTTCCCTCTCCCGTTATTTGCTGTTTTCAGGTCCCACCGACAGCACCCCGGTTTCGAGGCCGGCGGCCATCAAACGCTTGAGCACCTTCACCGAATCGCGAACGCTGCCGGGTTCGGGCGCCAGCACCTGCGCGATCGAGAGACCGCGGATCGCCCAGACGATCAATCGCATGACAGCCATCGCCCCGCGGGCGCCCTTCGCCGAAGCGAGGTGCGAAAACTCGAGGGCTTCCTTCTCGATCCGCGTCTGCACAGGGGCGAGCATCTCGCAGAGTTGCGGGTCGCTGCGCGAGCCCTGCATAATCTCCAGCACCGCGACGCCCGACGGGCGACTGAGCACCTCCCACGCCATTTCGGGATAGGCGAGGAAACGAGCCTGCGGGTCGGTGATGCCCTTCAGATATTCCGAATAATGCTCGAGCTCGGCCTCGAACACGGCTTCGACAACGAAGGTCATCAGATCGGCCTTCGTACGAAACTGGTGCAGCATCGCGCCGCGGCTGACCCCCGCTTTTTCGGCGACGAGCGTCGTCGAGGTCGCGGCATAGCCATGCTCGTGCAGCGCCTCGATCGCGGCCGCCAAGAGCAGTTCGCGCGTCCCCGCGCTCCGCTCCGCCTGTGTCCGCCGCTGCGGTTTCTCGGCCATGTTTTCGCCTCTCCATTTACAAGCAGTGTTGACCGTAACATATGGACGACATAGGATCATGGCAAGCACAAAGGAGCACGCCATGATAGAACGCCGCCAGTTTCTTGCCGCCGCTGCGGCCACCGCGATGCTTCCCGCGGCCGCCATTGCGGCGCCGGCGAGGCCGGTGATTGGCGTCCAACTCTATATGGCGCGCGAACTGCTCGCGAAGGACTTCGAAGGGACGCTGGCCGCTATCGCTGCAACCGGCGTGCGCCATGTCGAATTCGCTGGATTCTACGACAGGGATGCCGCTGCCCTTCGCAAGATCCTTGCCGATAACGGTCTTGTCGCGATCGGTGCCCACGCGGTGCGCGCCGACATGGACGATGCCGAGATCGACCGCTTGATCGGGCAATGCGCCGGGATCGGCATGGCCTATGTGGTCGCCCCGGTGCCGCTCGTCCCCGCCTATCGCGCGTTGGCCGGCAAGTCCGACAACCCCTTTCGCGATGCGATCGCCGCGCTCACGCGTGAGGATTTCCTGCGCACCGCCGACCGGTTCAATGGCATTGGCGAGCGGGCGAAGATCGCGGGGATGCGCTTCGCCTACCACACCCACGGTCTCGACTTCCTGCGCTTCGACGGGCGCTATGCCTTCGACGACATGGTCGAACGCTGCGATCCTGGGCTGGTCGATTTCGAGCTCGATATCGGCAACACGATCGCGGCCGGCGTCGACCCCCTTCCCTATCTCGCGCGCCTCGGCCGCCGTGCAAGTCTCGCGCATCTCAAGGATTGGCGCGGCCCGATCGAGCCCGCGGTCGACCGCATTCCACCGACCGCCCCCATCGGCGAGGGCATCGTCGATTTTCAGGCAATGATGCGGACGATGTCCGCCGCGGGTGTCGGCTATGCCTTCATCGAGGAAGAAGAGACGCCAGCGGACCGTGTGATCGCCGCCATCGGTTCGGCCTATCGCCATCTCGGGCGCCTATGAGGCCTTGCGCGCCGCCGATGCCAGCGCACGCTCGGCGATCGGGCGCATCACGGCATAGCCGGCCGGGGTCGGGTGGACGCCATCCTCGGCATGAAGCTTTGCCAATCCATGCTCGCCGTCGTCGAGGGCGGCATAATAGTCGGCGAACACAAGATTTCGCTCCGCCGCCAGCGCCCGAAGGCGCGTGTTCAACGCGGCGATCGGCTCGACCGGCGCGATTTCGGGACGCCAGTTGAACCGCCGGGCGGGAAGCACCGAGCCGATCACCACTGCAATCCCATGCGCTTCGGCGAGGTCAACCATCGTACGGATATTGGCCTCGATCCGCTCGATCGAGGTCGCGCCGATATTCCCGGCAATATCGTTGGTTCCAGCCATGATATGAACGATCCGCGGCTTCAGATCGACCACGTCGGCGCGAAATCGCGCGAGCATCTGCGTCGTCGTCTGGCCGCTGATCCCGCGATCAACGCGGTCGCCGGAAAAGAAATCGGGCTGCTTGGTCAGCCATGCTTCGGTGATCGAATCGCCGATGAAGACTATCCTGTTCGATGTCGCAGGCGGCAGGGCCCGATTCGCAGCGGCGTAGCGGCACAGGCCTGCAAAGTCGGCAAAAAGCAGATCCTGCTGCCATTTCGCATAGATAGCCATGCCATCCTCGGAACGCGGCGGCAGTGGATCGCCGGCGGCCAGCGCAGCCTTGGCGCGCGTCATATAGTCGGCAACAACGGCAGGCATCGGCGGCAGGGTAGCGCAGGGGTCGGAAACAACGCCGACGCGCGACGTAGGCTCACCCGCTGCCACCGGCAGCGAAACAAGCGCCAACGGCAAGAAAATCAACGATTTCATCAGCTACCTCCCAACGCTCAGGCCTGACACCCTATCACTCAAATGATAACTTACAAGCGGTCTTGACTGCTTTTATGTTACAAGCCTATCAAGCGGCACCGGCGCCGCGAGCGCCTTGTTGGGGAGGTTATCATGGTTCGATTTGGCGCGCGGCGCATATTGCTCGGTTCGGTTGCTGCGATGGCACTGCCCGCGATGCCGGTGTTCGCGCAGGACGCGGAGCCCGGCGCGGCGGCTGCGGGCGACGAGATCATCGTTACCGCAACCCGCCGCGAAGAACGATTGCAGGATGTCCCGCTTTCGGTAACCGCGGTCTCGGGCGAGAGCCTGGCGCAGTCGGGACTGAAGGAAGTCAGCGACATCCAGTATCTCGCCCCGAACATCACCTTCTCGGCGACCAACCCCGTGTCGAACGGCGGCGGCTATCAGATTCGCGGTGTCGGCACCCAGACCTATGACAGCGGCGTCGAGCAGACCGTCGGCCTTGTCATCGACGGCGTCGTCATCGGCCTGTCGCGCGACCCCGGCTCGACGGGCTTTGCCGATATCGAACGGATCGAAGTGCTGCGCGGTCCGCAGGGGACGCTGTTCGGCAAGAATTCGAGCGCGGGGGTGATCCAGGTGGTCACCAAGCGGCCCCGCATGGACGATGCGTCCTTCTCGCTCGACCTCAAATATGGCGAACGCAACGATCGCGTCGTGCAGGCGAGCGCCAACGTCCCGCTCGACGACACGCTCGCCCTGCGCATATCGGGCTATAGCAACGGACAGGACGGTGCGATTCCCTATGTGCTGGCCCCGTCGCACGCGGTCGGCGACCGCAGGAACAATGGCGTGCGCGCTAAGCTGCTCTGGGAACCTTCGGACACTCTCTCCTTCCTGTTATCGGGCGAATATCAAACCGCCTTTGCGCGCGACGGCCAGATCATCCAGTCGCTCGGCACCAGTGCCCTGTTCAATTCGCAGTTCGCCAGCTTTGCCGAGAAGCCCGGTCCGAACGTCTACAAAAGCTATATGGATGGCGACTGGACGGCCGATACCAAGCTCTATGCCGGCTCGATCGAGATCAACGCCGACATCGGCGAACACACGCTGACCTCGATCACCGCTTACCGGCAGCTCGAAACACTCCAGCTATCCGACATCGATGCCTCGCCCGCGAACATCTTCAACAACAGCGACGGCGGCGTCGACAGCAATCAGTTCACGCAGGAGCTTCGTCTGACATCGCCCGGCGGGAACCGTCTCGAATATGTGCTGGGGCTCTATTATTACCGGACCGAGAACGGCGGCTATGCCGTCCAGTACGGCAATTATTACGGGCTTTTCGGCGCTCCCGTGGTCGTCGGCGGCGGCCGGCGCGATGCGACGAACAAGGTGCGCAGCCTCGCCGCCTTCGGCAACGTCACCTTTGCGCTGACCGACGCGTTCAAGCTGATCGGCGGCCTCCGCTATACGAACGACCGAAACCACGGGACGCTCGTCGTCTCGCCCTTGCCTTTCCCGGCGGTCCCGCTCGGCATTTTGCCGAATTATGACGGCACAGTGAAGGCCGACAATGTGTCGGGCAAGGTGGGCGTGCAGTTCGAGCCGAGCCGCGACTTCATGCTCTACGCGACCTATTCGACAGGCTTCAAAGGTCCGGCGATCGACGGCACCGCCGGCATCATCCGGGAGGTTCGCCCCGAAACGGTGAAGAGTTGGGAAGTTGGCCTCAAGACCAGCTTCCTCGACGGCAAGGGCAATTTCAACATCGCAGCTTACTGGTCGAACTATCGCGACTTTCAGGCGCAGACGTTCGACATCACGATCACGCCGCCCGCCTTCTACCTGTCGAACGCCGGGCTGCTGCGCGCACGCGGTATCGAGGTCGAAACCGGGTTCCGCGTGATACCGGCGCTGCGGCTGTCGGCGAGTGGGGCGTATAATGACGCGACCTTCCGCGAATATGACGGGCAATGCTATCCGGGCCAGCCGATATCGCCGGTCGTCGGCCAGGGCTGCTACGTCGTCCCCGGCACGACGACGACGGTCGCCAACTATCGCGGCTTCCGCCTGCCCAATGCGCCGAAATGGTCGTACATCCTGCGCGCGGATTACAAGCAGGCGGTCGGCGGCGACATGGCGATCGACGCCGCCGCCAATTGGGCGTGGCGTACGAAGACCCAAGCCGTGATCGGCGATCCGAACGCCCAGATTCCGTCCTACGGGCTGCTCAACGGCACCATCGGGTTCGGCGCGGAAGACGGCAGCTGGCGGGTCGGAATCTACGCGCGCAACCTGCTCGATAAGCGCTTCTATGCACCCTATGCCGCGGGCGTGATCAATCCGGGCGGCTACTCCAAGATCGTGATGCCCGAAGCCTTCCGGACGATCGGCGGCACGCTCAGTTTTCGGATCTGATCGATCTGACTCCCTTCACCCTGTCAAAGGGCGAAGGGCGGAGCGACACATCATATTCCGAAGCGCCACGATCCGACGTCATTCTCGATCTGTCTTCCGTCCTTGGCCGGTTAGAGACGGTCCGGTTTTAGGCGCATGACGCAAAGAGCGGACGTTCGACGTATGCGTACGCTAGCAGGCCGTTTCTTCTCTAGTACTGAAATTTCGCCTGCAATGCGATCGTGCGCGGTGGCTGTATGAACTTTGAGATGATGCCCGCGGCAAGCGGGGTGTTGAAGGCATGGCTTGCCGTTAGCTCGTCGGTGAGATTCTTGCCGACCACCGCCAGTTCCCATCGCTTGCCGCTTCCCCGGATGCCTATCCGCAGATCGAACTTTGTGAAGCTGTCCTGCGCCGCCGCGGGGTTGAAGGATTCTTCCAGAAAGGCACTGCTGCGATAGGTGACGCCGCCGTTGGCGATGAAGTCGACCGCGCCGTTCAGCGGAAGTGCGATATCGGCAAAGAGCGTGCCGCTCCATTTCGGTGAGCGCGGCAACGGCCGCCCCGCCGCATTGTTGTTCGCCGGCACGCAGGTCGGGTTGGTGAACGGACACGGAGCGCCGGGGAAGTCGATGAATTTCGCGTCGAGATACGCCAGCGAACCGTTGAGCGCGAAACCGTCGGCGATCTGGAACACGAAGTCGGCTTCAACGCCTTGGCTGCGCGCCTTGCCCGCGTTGCTCGTGATGAAGCTGTTGCTCACCGCGTCGAAGGACGAGACCTGAAGATTGGTGAAGTCGGTGCGATAGGCGGCGATATTGAAACGTAGCCGGCGCTCGAACAGGGCGAGCTTGGCACCCACCTCGAAAGTCTCGGCATTTTCGGAGTCGATCTCGAACTGGGCCTGCGTCGTGGTCGACTGTGCCCCGATGAAGCCGCCCGCCTTCGATCCTTGACCATAGGATGCGTAAAGCATGGCATCGCGCCCGGCATCCCACTGGACCGCGGCAGAGGGATCCCACTCACGCTCTACGCGCCGCCCCGCAAGCGGCGTCGCGAGCCAGCTCGGCTGGACGACGCCGCTATTCGCGCGCGTCTGAGTCGCGGTCTTGCGGTCGAAGGTATAGCGAAGGCTACCGATCAGCCGCAGCGTGTCGGCGACATTCCAGGTCGCACTTCCGAATGCCGACCAGGCGAGGTTTTCCTGACGGAATGTGCGGTCAGATCGACCGTTGAAGGGCCCGAAATTGATGAGCGTCGTGCCGAAAAGGTCATAGTCGTTGACGTGGAAATAGCCCCCGACGATATATTCGAGGCTGCCTGTTGTGGGCGACGCGAGGCGAATTTCCTGCGACATCTGGCTGAATTTTTCGGCGAAGCGCGACGCGAACGACGGCGCGGCCCCGAAATCGGCATCGACCTTTTTGTCGAAATCATAGGATGAATAGCCTGTGATCGATGTCAGGACATGATCGCCGATTTCGATATTCGCCGTCGCGCTGGCGTTGAGGTTGTTGGTGTTGTCGTAATCCTTTTCCATGAAACCCGGGAAACCGCCGGTCGCGCGCTTGCGGTCGGGGTCATTGGGAGTCGAAAAACGTTCGACCGCCGTGCCGGTCAGATCGACCTTGCCGCCCTCGACCCGGATCAGAAGGTCCGCACCATTGCCGGGATCGATCAGGACGGACGCTCGGCCAAACAGGCTCTTGCGCTTGGTCTCGTTCCCGCCGAGCTGGGTGTTTTCGATATAACCGTCGCTGTCCTCATATTGCCCCGCGACGCGGACACTGACCGCCTCCGACAACGGCCCCGATGCCATGCCGAACAACCGGGCGCCCCCGAGCTCGAATTCATAGCTGCCCTCGAGCGTCGCGCGGAAGTCGCGTGTCGGCCGCGCGCTTACAACGCTGATCGCGCCCGCGCTGGTATTCTTTCCGACGAGCGCACCTTGCGGGCCGCGCAGCACCTCGATCCGCTCGACGTCGAGGAAGGGCGCCTGGAATTGGCGCGCGTGGCCGCCGTAGATGCCGTCCACGAACAGGCCGACCGTCTGTTCGAAAGCGAGGTTGCCCGGGGTCGAGCCAATGCCCCGAATATAGAAAGCGTTGTTGCCCGGGGTCGTCTGGACATAGAAATTGGGAACATAACGATCAAGTTCGGTGAAGTCGGCGATTCCAAGATCGCTGAGCTGTTCGCCGCCAACAACGGTCATAGAGATGGGAACATCCTGGACGTCCTGCTCGCGCTTCTGCGCAGTGACGACGATGACATTGGCATCGTCAGCCTCGACAGCCGTAGCCGCTTCCTGTCCCATGGCAGGAACGGTGAGCAGCAGCGCGCTCGACGCAATCAGGCATGCCCGAACCGAATATCCATATGCCTTGCCATTCGACATCCACATTCTCCCTCTTGTGGTTTCGGCGGCTCCGGGATTTTCCGGATGCTGATCGCCATCACGGAATTCATTTAGCCTTCTAAGGATATTTTGTAAAGTAGGTTGACAAAGTTGCGGCGATGGAGAAGCTTCATCATTGCCGGAACCACTCACAAATCCGGGCTTTTCGAAGTTATCCCTTCGGTCTGCCCATATCCCCAAGCGCAATGGGCCCGGTGAGAAAAACGGAGCAAAACGGCTCCTGAAACTGGAAGAGGAGAATCGGATGTTGTCGCGGCGCAATCTGGTGAAGGCAGGAGCGGCTTCGGCTGTCGCCGGGCTCTTGGGAACGCGGGCGCAGGCTCGCACGCCGGCGCGTAGGAAGCCCAATATCGTCTTCATCCTTGCCGATGATCTGGGCTCCGCCGACCTCGGTTGTTTTGGACGCGAAGACATTGCGACACCTTCGCTCGACGCGCTCGCGGCGGGCGGCGTCGCGCTTCACCGGTCCTATTCAAACAGCAGTGTCTGCTCGCCGACACGACTCGCGCTGATGACCGGGCAATATCAATATCGCTTCCCCGGCGGGCTCGACGAGCCTCTGGGCCTCCATCCCGATTTAGGTCTACCGGATTCGGCCATCACCCTGCCCGACCTTTTGAAGCGCGCGGGATATGACACCTCCCTCGTCGGCAAATGGCATCTGGGCGGCTTGCCGGAATTCGGGCCGCGCAAGAGCGGCTATGACAGTTTCTTCGGCATCTATCAGGGCGGCGCCGATTATTTCGAACATGGCATGACGATCCGCGGCCGGTTCAAGCACGACCTTTGGGAGAATGAGACCGAGATTCACCGCACCGGATATCTGACCGATCTGATTACCCAGCGCAGCGTTTCAGAACTCGGGCGTTTCGCGGCGGCCGATCGCCCCTTCCTGTTGAGCGTCCATTACACCGCACCGCACTGGCCATGGGAGGGTCCCGAAGACGAGGCTGTCGCCAAGACAATTCGCGACTCCTTTCATTATGATGGGGGTTCGAACGCAGTCTATGCCGCGATGGTCGAAAGCCTCGACCGTGGCGTCGGCAAACTGATGGCGGCGCTTGCCGCCAACGGACAGGCAGAGAATACAATCGTTATTTTCACGAGCGACAACGGCGGCGAGCGCTTTTCGAAGGTCTGGCCGCTGCGCGGCATAAAGGGCGAACTGCTCGAAGGGGGCATCCGCGTTCCATCGATCCTGCGCTGGCCAGGCCGTATCAAGGCCGGGACGACGAGCGACCTCGTGCATATCACGATGGATTGGACGCCGACCCTTTTGGCGACGGCAGGCGTCGCGCAGCGCGAACTGCCAAAGCTTGATGGGCGCAACCTGCTACCCGATCTTCTGGACGGCAACGCGACTTCCCCGCGCCAGCTATTCTGGCGTCACAAGGCCCAGGATCAGCGCGCTGCGCTCGACGGAAATCTCAAATATCTGGCGATGAGCGGGCATGAGTTCCTGTTCGACATTGCCGCCGATCCGCGCGAGGTCGCCAATCTCAAGACCGTAAGAGCCGAAGATTTTGCGCGGCTGAAATCCGCCTTCGAAAGCTGGAACAAGGACATGCTGCCCTATCTGCCGTCGACCTTCAGTTACGAACTGCGCGGCAACGGACACCTCGCCGGCTATTGAGCGGAGGGCAACGCCGAAATCTCGGGCGGAGGTCCCCAGTCGCGCCCCAGCGTCGCCCGCAGCGCGTCGACGGTCTTCCGTCCAAGCCGCTCGCCTAGTTCCTGGTCGATCCGGCTCAGAATTTCGAGCGCGTCGGCGCGAAGCTGCTGCGACTTGTCGCTGAAGGCCACAACCGAGGCGCGCCCGTCGGTCGGATCGGGTTCGATAACGATCCATTCGCGATCGACCATCTCCTGCAGCATTTTGCTCACCCCCTGCCGGGTGATGCCCAGATTGCGCGCGAGATCGATGGGACGCCGTACGCCCAGCGCAATATTGGCAAAGGCCATCGACTGCGAGCGCGACACGGCTTCCCATCCGCGCGCGCGCAGCGCCGACTGCAGCCCCTCGTCGAACCAGTAGAAGGCCCGCATCACGTCGAGCATGAGAAATCCGTCGGTCATGCTGCCCGCTTCGCCCAGCAGCGCCGATTGCGCAACCAAATTGAGTGCTGCGCCGGCAAGCGGGAACAGATAGGCGCCATCGTGAAAGCCAAGCGGGCGGCGGTCGTCACGCAGCGCCACGTCGACGACTTCGCCGATTACAACCGCATGGGTAGCATGGTCGACAATGCGGCCGGGGCGCAGCAATATGCTCGCACAGGCATCTGCGAGCCGGGGCGGCCCTCCGGGGCCGAGCACCCAGTCGCCGACTTCGAAGCGCTCCTCCGGCACCACGCCCCCGCCACAGCGCCGCGATATTTCGCGCTGATCCTCGGCCAGCAGGTTCAGGCAGACGTCGGCACCCTCGGAAACTGCCAAATGCGTCGCGTTCAAGCGGTTGATGCACACCAGCATCGATGGCGGATCCATGCTCACCTCGCAAAAGGCGGTGGCGGCCATCGCATGGTTTCGCCCGGCATGAGCAGCGGTCACGACGGCGACGGGACGGACAAGCGAGCGGAGTGCGCCGCGCAGACCCTCGGCACAATTTTGCGATGGAAACATCATGGCGAGATCGTGTCGTACACAAAGTATTTTGTCAACCTAGTTGACATATTTCATCGGCACGGACTATGGTCGGAAAAACAGAATGGAGACGATGATGTCCGAAAAGCTCGCCGATCGCCGCATTCCCGCGGGCGACGATTTCCTTTCGCGCGAAGAGGTGGAGGCGATCACCCCCGAGAGTCTGGTCGAACGGATGCTGGCGCTCAAACCCCTGATCGCCGAGAAGGCGGCTTCGGCCGAACGTGAGCGCCGCCCCGACGACACTGCATGGGAAGCCCTGCGCCAAAGCGGCTATTTCTATATGTACGTCCCACGCCGTTTCGGCGGGCTCGAATTCGACACCGACACCTATATCAGCGCGACGCTGCCGATCGCCGAGGCCTGCCCCTCGACGGGCTGGACCGCCTGCTTCGCGGCCGAACATAATTGGCTCATCGCCCAGATGCCGGAAAAAACTCAGGCTGAAGTGTGGGGCAAGACTCCGTACGTAATCGCGCCGAGCGCGGCCTCCCCTCCCGGCATCGCAACCCCGGTCGACGGCGGCTTCCGGCTGAACGGCCGCTGGAAATGGGGCACGGTCGTGATGAACGCCGACTGGATCATGCTCAATGCACTTGAACCGGTCGAAGGCGCCCCCCCGGTCGCCCGCATGATGCTGCTGCGCGCAGAAGAGGTCGATGTAATCGACACATGGCAGATGGCGGGCATGGCCGCGACGGGCAGCAACGACATCCGTGTCGACGACGTCTTCGTGTCCGAAGGCTATCAGTTCGCCGTGCAGCCCGTCCGCTCGGGCCGCGGGCACGGGCGCGCCATCTATGGACCGGGGCTTTACGGTTCGCCGATGCTTCCCAATCTCTGCGTCACCGCCGCGATCCCGGCGCTCGGCGCCGCGCGGCAGGCGGTGCAATTCTGCCGCGAGCGGCTTCAGACCCATGTGAAGTTGGGCGGGATGACCACAAGCGTCGAAAAGCCCGCTGCGCAAATGCGGCTGGCCCGCGCCGATCTGCTTGCCCGCTGCGCCGAGCGGACGATCCGCTCGGCAGCGCGCGAGAATCTGCTGATCGGCGAAATCGAGGAGCCCGAACAGACGGGCGAGCGCATCCGCATACGCGCGGAAATCGCGATAGCAGTCCAACAATGCGTCGAAGCGGTACGCACTTGCTGTGAGGCAGTCGGCTCAAGCGTTCATGCGCTCGACAACCCGATGCAGCGTCTGCTGCGTGACGTCCAAGTCATGCAAAGCCACATCGTTTATGATCTCGATGTTGCGACGGAGCTTCACGGCCGGACGCTGGTCGGCCTCCCCCCCAACTCGCTCCTCCTTTAAGGCAGCGGCGGACCGAGCCGATGCCGCGGCGCGAGTTCTGGGGCCTTGATGACAGCATCGGCTATCTGGCGCGCATCGTGTTCCGGCGCTTCACCGGCGCCTTCGAAAAGCGGACATTGCCTCATGGAATTTCGATGGGGCAGTATGCCTTGCTTCGCAGCCTCTGGAAAGCAGACGCCCTTACGGCGCAACCGCAATCAGGTCGCCCGCCGCTATCGTGCGATCGGCACCTTCAGGGATTATGAGCTCGAACCGTGTCCGGTCGGAATCGTTCAACGTAATACTCCAGCGTCCGGGTGCCAGCCCGGTCGCGCCAAACCGGCCCGCCGCATTGGTGAACAGCGGCACCGGCTCGCGCTCGGGATGCGCTTCCTCGACCGCGGTTCCCGCGATTAACGTGACCGGCTCGCCATCGGTGCCGAGCAGTCGTCCCACTACACTCACCATATAATCCGATCCTACCGTTAGCTTATATCCGCTGCGATAGGCCGGTAGCAGGCGGAATGACCCTTCGCCGAGGTCGGTGCCGATCGGGGCGTCGGGCGCAGTGACGAGCAGATTGCGCTCGCTGTAGCTGCTAAGGCTCGGCTGTAGCGCGGTGCCCATCGCGCCGCTGTTCGCGGTCGAGAAGCGGCCGTTGGCGTCGATGAAAAGGTCGGTGCCCTTCAGCGAAGGATGGGCGCGGACGATCGCGAAACTGTCCTGGACGGGGCGGCCGATCGAGAAACTGCCGTCGGCCACCGCCAGCGAGGTGCCGAAGCGCAAGGAACTCCGCTGCCCCGTCGATCCGCCAAGGTCGCGGTCAAAAGTGCCGAAATGGCTGAAGCCGAGTTCGGCGCGGTTGCTATAATAGATGCCGTTCGCGGTCGTCGCGATGCCGAGGTCGCTATGCTCAACATCGGCGCTGAAATTATACGCGCCCGTGCCCGAGCCATGATAGGTCTGATAGGTCAGCCGCTTGCGGTTGTTGCGGCTGTCATAGTCCGATCGCAGGCTCGACGCGCGGTCGAGGCGGAACACGAGCGAAAGGAAGACGCCGACGCGGTCCTGTCGGCCGGCGCGTTCATAGCTGACGTCGCCGGTCAGGTTCAGCCGCGGCGAAATACGCCAGCCCCCCGTCGCACGCAGGCTCGCGACATTGGGCTCGTCGTCACGGCCACGCGAATAGCGCGCGTCGAGCCCGGCATAGAGCGCATCGTTGATCGCGCCATTATAGCTGGCACCCGCGACATAGCGGTACGGGTTGGACGGAAGCCCGACGCCGATCGGCGCGAAGTTGCGGCTGCGCGTCTCGAACGACAGCGACAGCGCATCGGCGCCGCCGCTACGCCGCGTGATCGTGCGCTGAAAGGTCAGGATCGAAGCCCAGCCCGACCCCACATCCTTGACGTGCGACGCCGAGGCGAAACCGCCGAACGAGCCGATCGGCGTCGCGACCACCGTCTCGACCCCGCCCATCCAGCCATTGGGATCGGCCTGCGCATTCGCGCCGACGGTCAGCTGGTCGCTGATCCCGCGGCGGTAGAAGCCGCTGAACGCCATATCGTTGCTGTAAACCGGGCCGCGCCGGCCGAGCGGCGCGAGCACTCCAGCGTAAAGCCCGAACTCGCTCAGCCCCTCGGCGAGTTGCGCCTGATCGAGGAAGATGTCGAAATTGAATGATTCGGTGCGACCCGCGTCGTCGGTGATCGTCAGCCGGACGTCGTTCGAGCCCTGTGTGAAGGGAAAATCCTTGAGGTCGAAGGTACCGGGGTCGAGTTCGAGCCGCCGTACCAGCTGGCCGTTGACGCGTACTTCGACGACCGAGCGGCGCTCGATGCGGAAGCTGCGGTTGCCGCGCGGACGAATGATCCGCTGTGGGTCGAGCAAAGAATAGAAGCGCGAAATCGACAGGCCGCTGATCTCGGGCGCCGCCTGGAATCCGCGCGCGAGGGTCTGCAGATCGCCGCCTGCCCAGCGGACGAGATTGTTCCGGTCGTCGTAGATGAAGCGCGTCCCGCGGCGCTGGAAATCGGCGCCGCGTGCCCCCGCCTGCCAGTTCGCTTCGCTTTCGAGCACCACCCCGCCCGCGCGCACCGCGCCGTCAAGGAAGGTGATCGGCGCCGCGAGCCCCTTGTCGTTGCCTTGCTGCACCCAGTCCATCGACCCGCGGATATTGAGATAAGCGCTGAAATCGGCGGGGGCGATATAATTGACCGCCCCGCGTGCCGCATCGTCGCCGAGCGTGACCGACCGGGTGGCGCGGCTCGCGGGCGCAATGTCCATGACCAGTTGCAGCGTGAGCGGATTGTAGCGAATGCCGACGCCAACACCTTCCAGGTCGGTGCGCCCGATCGTACCGCGTTCGGCGAGGCGCGCGCGCAAGCGTTCGATGAGCGGCGGTGCCAACCGCGGCGCGAGCAGCGCGAGCAGACGCTCTGCTGAAAAGCTCCCCTGTCCGCCGGGTTCGAGCGTCAGCGTCGTATCGCCAAGATAGGTCTGCCCGTCGAACAACGGCGCGGTCAACACGACCGCCCGCCCTGTCGGGTTGATCGCCGCGCCGTCGGCGCCCGGGTCGATGACCACGCGCGTGCCGGCATCCGCCGGGCCCTGCGCATGGCCAGCAACCGGGATCGCCGAAGCCGCGAGCAAAAAACCTGCAATGAAAAGAGGGTTCATGCGAACCGCCGGAGCCTTCAATTGTCGGGCGTGAACTGCGCCTCGATCCGCCCGCCGGGTTGCGGAAGGCGAACAGGCAACGTCATCCGGCGCGTCTGGCCGCCACCGATCAACCCATAGCCGAGCGTCTGCTGCAGCTCGGGTCCCGAGATTTCCTTACGGAAGACTTCCTTGCCGTCGGGGCCGAACTGAATAACCCGAACGCGTCCGCGCGACAGATAGCCGTGTGCGGCCGAGGCGTTGGCCACCGCGATCACCGGCGCCGGATTGCCTTCGGCATCCTTGCCGATTTCGGCCGAAGCGATCGATAGCGACGGCTTCGTCCCGTCGGGCGACACGCTGACGAGGACCTGGAAATTATAGAGCAGCTGGACGTTCGATTGCGTGTCGTTCGTCTGCACCGGAAGCTGCGCCGCGGTGACGAAATAATGCTTGCTGCGCGCGAGCGTCGGTTCGCCAACATACTGGACGCGAAAGCTCTGGCGTTGGCCGGGCTGGATCAGCGCCTGCGGCGGAAAGACCGAGAGGTCACCAGGATCCTTGCCCGTCGCATTCACGCCGTCGGGGGTGAGGTCGAGGCCTTCGATGCGCATTTCCACCGGCAGCGGCTTGTCGAAGGTGTTTTCGACCGTGATCACCTGACTCATCGCGCGGCCCGAGGTGGTGAGGTCGATGACCACCGGCTGTACTACCATCGCATAGGCGGCCACCGACACGGCGGCCGCGATCGCCACGGCGACGATCGCGCCGCCAAAACTCCTGAGCAACTGCAATGATCTACTCCTCGCCCGTTGCCCCACCCGCGGATGCGACGATGGACCGAAGCCGGTGTTCCGCCAAGAAAGAAATTTAGTAATCATAGCGTTATCCATAAAGGCGACCGGCGGTCGCTCGCCGGTCGCCTTCAGTTGGGAAGGGGAACTCCCAACCAGTCGGGCCTGCCGCCGAATGCCGGCGTATCGGCCAGATTTTCATATTCGGCCGCCAGAAAAAGCAGGTCGGCCCGTTCCTGCGGTTCGGCGTCGAGCGCGCGACGGCGAAGTTCGGTTGCAAGAGCTTTGGGATTGCACATGACCATATCCTTCAAAGGTTAATCCCGGCAGGCCTGTGGACTTAGGCCTGCCGGGAACACCCCCCCAGGTGTCAGGCGGTCGGTGCGATCGTGATTTCGACCTTGCCGGCATAGGTGCCGGCGTCGAGGATCGCCGTCGAATCAGAGGTCAGGCCGCTGCCCACGGTCAGCGTGATGTTGTTCGCGGTCGCGGCCAGGCGGTCGCCGACCTGCGCCGTGGTCGCACCCGTGCTCAGCGACTGGTCGGCAACCGGCGTGGTGCCGCCCTTTGCTCCGGTCGCGACCAGCGTCGCGGTATAGTGGACGGTGTTGGTGTAACCGTTCGGCGAGTTGGTCGCGGCGGCGTTCACCAGCGGCTTGGCTTCGACCGAAATCTTCGGGTTCGAACCGTTGCACTTCACCGTGAAGTTGCGGCTGAGGCCACCGGTATTGCCGGCGAAGCTCGCATCGACGGTGCCGTCGCTCTTCGCAAGTTCGCCGAGCGTGATACTGCCGGTGATTGCGGTGACAGCCGAGCAGCGCGCGGCGACGGTGCCGGTCACGTCGACCGAGCCAGCAGCGGACTGAGCGAAAGCGGGAGCAGCGGCGAAGGTCGAACCGATGATCAGGGCCGAGAGAACAAGCTTTTTCATTTCATATCTCCAATCGAAAATCCGGGAGGGCTCATCGCCCTGACGAGTTGGAGATAGGCCGGATCGGCTTCCGCCAATATTTAGCGTCCGGCAAAAACGAAGCTAACTTCGGGAATCATTTCCTATACCCGACGATATAGGGGCGGGTCAGAGGCCTGCGCAGCTGGTCGCCGAGCTCGCAGTGACGATCGGCGTGAAGGTGATGCTGATGATGTCGCTATAATTGGTCGCGGGCGTCTTCGCCGAGCCGCCTTCCTTCAGCGTCGTACGCAGTGGCAGCACCCCGGCGCTGCCGTCCATGCCCGCGCGCGCGCAGGTGCGCGTGCCGAAACCGCTGTTGGAAGTGATTTCCTGCCCCAGGAAGCGCGCGCTGTAACGGATCGTCTGCGCGGCGTTGGACAGGCTGCCGCCGGGATAGGTCAGTTTAAAGTCGTTCTGCGAGCGCATCCTGACCTCGAACGGTCCCGAGCTACGCACGCGAAGCGAGTTGGACGCTGGAGTCGTATAGCGATCGGGCGCCGCGAGCACTGCCGCGGTCGTCGCCTCACCGATCTCGCCGAAATCGAGCGGCGATCCGGCATAATAAGCCTGCAGCGCGCTCACCGTATTGACGTTGATCCGGATCGTGCCGGTGTCGCGCGTCGGGACCGACACGCTCGCCATGCCATTTTCGCCCGAGCAGATATAAAGAAGGTCGAGGATGATCGGCTCGCCTGCCGACAGGTCGGTCCCCGGCGGCACGGTCACACGCAGGTTGAGCGGAGTCGAGGTGTCTGCGGCGAGCAGGCTGCCGAAATCATAGCGGATCTCGCCCGCCGCGCCCGCGCCATTGTCTTTCGAATTGAGCGAACGCGGGCGGCCCGCGGTCGAACCCTCGGGATAGATGACGCGATAGCCATTATAGGTGACGTCGAGCGCAGGCGACCCCGACGGGGAGACGAGGACAAGGCTGACTTCGCGGGTGCGGCCGAGGATAAGCCCGCGGTTGCGCCGGAGAATCAAAGGCACCGTCGCTTCGGACAGACCGCCGGGCGAAAAAGGATCGTAAGTGATGCTGGCGGGCGCGGTCGCTGCGCCGGTCACGCCGCAAACCGAGGATATCTGCGATTGGGCAGCGGCGGGCTGTGCGAGCGCGAGCCCGCACGTCAATCCCAGCGCTGATAAACCGGCCGTCCAAACCCTCATAGCTGAGGTGTTACGACGATCTCCAGCGCGGTGCGAGGGGAGAATGGCGCGGTGCGATCGGTCGCCGTCGGCACGCGCTTCATCAACGCACCATCCGAATCGATCATCCGCACTTCGGACGCCAGAACGGGCTGCGCCTGATTGCAGATCGCACGCGCGGGAGGCACCTGCACCGCCGCATTCGTCGTGGCGACCTTCATCGGTTGAGCAACCCAGCAGCGCGGCGCCACTTCCCCATAAATGGCGACCTGATTCACCTCGTCCGCCATCGCCGGCACCGCCGGCACCGCCAAGCTCATGCTGGCCAGGACAATCGCCGCGCGGGCGATCCGGTTCGAAATCAATATCGTAAGTGCCATCATATCGGACCCCGAAATAGGATCCGATAGTTAATAAGCGCGGATTCGACTTGTTCAACATAACGTTAAGGACTGACACTGACGGTGATCGAGAGGGTATCGCTATAGCGACCCGCGGCGAGCATATCGGTTCCAGCATAAGCCGGCGCGCTGACGCGCAGATACGACCCGTTCGCCTTGGTCGACGCGCCGCCGAGGCGAAGCCCGGTCGCGGTGCCTGCCGTACCGGCAAAGGTGCAGCTGCCGCCCGCGGCGAGCGTTGCGGCGGCGCAGGTCGCCGATGCGTTGGTGCCATTATCGGCGGCGACATAGAGCGCGACGTTGTACGGCGCTTTCGTCTGATACCCCGTGCCGCCGGCCGCCGCGGTCGTCATCCCGCCGTTCGCCGACGACACCGCAATCCGCGACGCTCCGGTGCAATTGAGCTGGATCGCGAAATCCTTGGTAAAGCCGCTCTTGTCGAAATCGGCCTGATCGACAGCACCGGTGGGCGCCCCGCCGGTCGCAAACCCGCAACGCCCGAGCACCGACGCGCGCACCTCGACGCCGACCTCGACGCTGTTCACCGCGCCCTGCCCCACCGCATAAGCGGTGACCTGCGCATGCGCATGCTGGCTGGCGATCACACCGATCACCGCCAAGACCAGCAAGAAAAGGACGCGAAGAAAGCCCATGAATCGCCTGTCGTCGGTGACGGCCCGATGCCGCCAACTTGATCGACAGATGCGCTATCTTTTGCGCGTGCGATATTTACCGCGAAGCGACAAGGCCGCTCACCAACGGCTAAAAGCGCTTATATCTTCCGGTATAGTTTCAGGCGCCGCGGTCCTGCCCGAGCAGGATCAATTCGGTGCGGCCGCGGATGCTAAGCTTATCAAAAACCTTATGAAGATGGACCTTGACCGTTCCTTCGGTCAGCCCGAGCTCGTCGGCGATTTCCTTGTTGCGCAGCCCGCGCTTCGCGAGCGAAGCGACCGCGCGCTCACGCCCGCTCAGGACCTCGAGCGGGTCGCGCGGGGCACCCGGCGACATCGCCTGTTCCATCACGCGCTGCATGACATCCTGATCGAGCCAGCGCCGTCCCTGGACCACGCTTTCGAGGCAGGTAAGCAGGTCGCGCGGCGCGGTCGCCTTGATCACGATCCCGTTGACCGACAGCTGGATCGCCTCGCGCGCCAGTTCGTCGTTCAGGCCGCCGGTGAGCAGCACGACGGGCCGGCTATCGCCACGGCTGCGCAGCGTGCGCAGCACGTCGAGCCCGCTGCGTTCGGGCATGCCGTTGTCGAGGATCAACAGGTCGGGACGCGCGCCGGGCAGTGTGTCGAGCACCGCAGCGCCGGTGTTCACCGTCGCCACCACTTCGAAATTACTCTTGTCGAGAAGCGCCGTAATTCCTGCCATGGTGAGCGGATCGTCGTCCGCCACGAGCACTTTCGTCATTTCAATCACCACGATGCTGTTGAACTTACATATTATCACCGGCGGCGGGCCATGGTCCACCCTCCGCCGTTAAGCATAACCACCGATCAGGCGCGATTTAGCGCGGCCATTTGAGTGAGTAAATCCCGCGTCAGACCAGCAATCGCATCGCCCGAAAGCCCAGCGTCGACCGCTTCCTCGACCCGCCGCGCGGCATCGCCGATCGCGCCATAACCGAACATCCCCGCGCGCCCCGTCAAGCTGTGGCTTAGTCGCGCCAGTTCGGACCAATCTTCGCAATCAAGCGAGGTCCTAATCTCAGCTGCAGTGTCGCCCATCTGCGCGGCGAAGCGTTCAGCAATCGCGGCTAGGCGCGCGTCGATCTCAGCCATCGATAAAGCCTCGCACCTGTCCGGCCAGCGCCATCGCGTCGAAGGGTTTCGCCAGCACGCCCCGTGCGCCAAGTTCGCGCAGCCGGGCCACCTCGTGCGCCTGCGTCCGCGCGGTGATGAACACGACCGGGATCGCCGCGGTCGCGGCATCCTGTCGGAGCAGTTCGAGCACGCCCGGTCCGTCGAGTTCGGGCATCATCACGTCGAGCAGGATCAGGTCGGGTTGCCATTCGCGCGCCGCCGCCAGGCCTTCGCGGCCCGACCCGCACGTCCGCACAGCGAAGGATGGATCGAGCTCCAGCGCCATTTCGGCGACCTCGCGAATATCGTCCTCGTCATCGATATAGAGAATCCGGCTGCTCATTTTCCGCCTCCGCCGTTCGCCCGCTTCGACCCGATCCGGTCGGTCACTTCGCGGACCAGCGTGTCGAGGCTGGCGCGCGATTTGACGAGGACGAGGTCGATACCGTCTTTCGGCGCGCCGTCGACCTCCTGCGCGGTGAATAGGACGACGGGCAAGCTGGGCGCGCGTTTACGAAGCGGCGCGACAAGATCGGTTCCGCATCCGTCGAGCATCCCGATATCGAGGATTGCGGCGTCGTAGCGCGTCCGCCGGATCGCGGCGCGCGCCTCGGCCACGCTCGGCGTCGAATGGATCGCCGCCTTGCCGTCGAAGGCACTGGCGACGACCGCGAGCATGTCGGGATCGTCATCGACATGAAGCACAACCGGCAGCGCGGCATCGCCGGGCGGCGGCGCCTCGACCTCGCTCGGCGCCGGAACGACGCCGAGCAATTCGGTGGCGGGCAGATCGACGTGAAAGATGCTGCCCGCGCCCTCGACGCTCTCGAAATCGACCGATCCACCATGCCGGACGACGATTTCGCGCACGATGCTAAGCCCGAGCCCCGTGCCGCCTTTTTGTCGTGAGTCCGACGCATCGGCCTGTGCGAATTTGCCGAAGATGCGGTCTCGGAAAGATTCTGGAATCCCCTCGCCCCGGTCGATGACGCTGATGCGGTAGCGCCGATCGAGCGGCGTCACCCGAACCGTTACCACCCCTCCGCGCCGCGAAAATTTTATCGCGTTGGAGAGAAGATTGGTGGCGACCTGCATCAACCGGTCCTCGTCGGCGAGGACCGCCACAGACGCCGCGACCGGCTCGACCTGAACCGATACGCCATATTCGCCGGCAAACCCCGCCGTCTGATGCTCGGCCGCCTCGAGCAATGGGCCCAATGCGAGTGCCTTGAGATCGAACTGCATTCGCCCCGCCTCGATCTTCTCGATATCGAGGATGTCGTTGATCAGCCGCACGAGGCGCGCCGCGTTGCTGTGTGCAATCTCGACCAGCCGCGCGGCCTTCGGCGGAATCTCGCCAGCCGCACCGCCACTGATCAGGCCGAGCGACCCCGCAATCGAGGTCAGCGGCGTGCGCAGTTCGTGGCTGACCGTCGCGACGAACTCGCCCTTCATCTGCTCGACCTCGCGCCGGTCGCTAATATCGCGGATCACCGCGACGAACAGCGTGGCGTCGGCGAGGTGTACCGGACTGACCGACACTTCGAGCGGAAAGGTCGCGCCATTCTGGCGGCGGCCGACGAATTCCTGGATCTGTCCGTAATTCTCCTTCCGGTTCGCCTTCAGCCGGCGCAGGAAGGTCTCGATCTGCCCCCGGTCGGGGGCGATTTCGAACAGCGACCCGATGTCGCGCCGCAGCAGCGATTCGGAGGGCACGCCGAACATCTTGGCGGCGGATGGATTGAGGCTCTCGATGCTGCCGCTCGGGTTCAGGACGATCATCCCGTCCTTGGCGCTGTCGAAAATCGCCTCCTGCCGCGCGGCAAGGTCGCGCACGCGGCGATGCGCTATTTTGCGCGCCCATTGGCTGCGCGCGATCAGGATGGACGACAGCGCCAGTAACAGGATCAACCCGATCTGCAGCGTAAAAGTACGATCACGCAATCGCTCTCGGGCAGCGTTGACGTCCACGGTGCGCTCCTCCAGCTTTTGCCGTTCGCCCTCGGAAATCTCGCTGATCAGCATGCGGATATGGTCCATCGACCGCTTGCCTTCCCCGCTCGCGATCAACCGCACCGCCTCGTCGCGCCGTCCGCTTTCCACGAGACCGACCGTCCGTGCGACGAAACGCCGCTTCTCCGCCGAGATCCGTCGAAGCTCCTCGATCCGTTTCCCCTGTCCGTCATTTCCGGCCAGTTTTTCAAACAGGTCGAGATTGGCGTCGATACGGGACGCCCCGCTTCGATAAGGCGCCAGAAATGCGGGATTACCGGTAATGACATAGCCTCGCTGGCCAAGCTCGAGGTCCTGATGCCGCGTCAACACGCCCTGCAAGGCCGCTCTTGCATCATAGGAATTCGATACTTGCTGGCGCAAACGAGCATTCTGCTCGAACCCCCGATCAGTTGCTAGCGACAGAAAGAATAGTATCAAAAGGGCGCCCGCACCGGTGACGACGAGCACCCAGTTGCCCCTGATCGACCGCTGCCAGCCTGCCGCCTTGCGCATGCTCGATAGTCCTTCATGATGCACGGACCCCCGTGTCGGGTGCATGACTAGCAGAAGAAGGCGACACGCGCACCGAAACGAGTGGTTAATCAGTGGTATCGCCACAGGAAAATGCCGGCGAGCCCCGGCGCGTCGAGCTTCCTTAAGAGCGTTCGAACGCAGCTGGCCGATAGTGGATGGTCGGCTTCTGTATAGAAAGTCGTGAAAAGCTGCCGTACGGCGGGCAATAGCCTGCTACATTAGAACATCGATTCTTCCGAGCGCCGAGGCTCCCGGCCCACACACAAGAGCCGTTGCCACCAGCCGACATCGTGCCAGGCATCAAATTTTCGTCCGACATCGCGGTAGATGCCCACCGGTTCGAAGCCCATAGCTTCGTGCAGCCCGACGCTCGCGTCGTTTGGCAGTGCGATGCCCGCAAATGCAGCATGATAACCCAAGCTCGCCGCGGCAGGCAGCAGACAGGAATACAACCGACGCGCCACTCCGCTTCGCTGTGCGCCGGGCGCGACATAGACTGTGACGTCGACGGATGTTCGATATGCCGCGCGAGTCCTGTGCTCGCTGGCGTAAGCGTAACCGACAACCTGCCCATCCACTTCGGCCACCAGATAGGGGTATTTGGGCAGAATGGCGGCGATGCGCCTTTCCATCTCCGCAATATCGGGCGGCACGTCCTCGAACGATACGGTGGTGGACGTGACATAGGGTGCGTAGATCGCCTGAACCGCTGGAGCGTCTTCTAAATCTATCTGACGCACATCCATGTTTGCACCAATTCAAATCAGAAGCTCGAAATACTGATCCGCCGAGACCGGAGAATCAAGGCCCTGCTCAACGCTGCATCCGCAATGCCCGGGAGTTGCCTGTCCGGACGCCAAGCAAGATCGGCGACGCCAACCCATCGGAAATTCACGATACGATTTGACTTGACAATATACATCGCATAATTCCGATGCATGAACCATGACGCAGCCTTGCTAGCCCTCGCCGCACTCGCACATCCGACGCGGCTCGAAGCCTTCCGGCGCCTCGTCCAGCATGAGCCGGAGGGACTTTCGACAGGCCAACTCGTCGAGCAATCAGGTCTGACCCAGAGCACCTTCTCCACGCACCTCGCCGTGCTCGCAAAGGCTGGTCTCGTTCAGTCGGAGAAGCGGGGCCGGCACTTCATCCAGCGCGCCGACATCGATGCGCTTCGTGGCCTGATGCTCTTCCTCGCGAAGGACTGCTGCCAAGGCCGTGCCGAGCTCTGCGAGCCCCTGCTTGCCGAACTCGCCTGCTGCTGATCGGAGCGAAACCGTGACTGACATCATCATCTACCACAACCCCGATTGCGGCACGTCGCGCAACACGCTCGGCCTCATCCGCAATGCCGGGATCGAACCGCATGTCGTCGAATATTTGAAGACACCGCCGTCGCGCCCGCTGCTTGAACAGCTGATAACCCGCGCCGGGATCGCGCCGCGTGATCTGCTTCGCGAAAAAGGCACCCCCTATACCGATCTCGGCCTCGACGATCGGGAGCTCGGAGATGCCGAGCTCATCGACGCAATGATGGCGCATCCGGTGCTGATCAACCGCCCACTGGTCGTCTCGCCGCTGGGGGTCCGGCTCTGCCGCCCTTCCGAAGTCGTGCTCGACATTCTCCCGACGGGCCAGCTCGGCGCTTTCGCCAAGGAAGATGGCGAACCCGTCGTCGACACCGGCGGCAAGCGCATCGGCAACTGACCAATGGCTGACACCAACCGGGAACGGCTGTCGTTCCTTGACCGCTACCTGACGCTCTGGATATTCCTCGCGATGGCGCTCGGCGTGTCGCTCGGGTCGTTCTTCGAGGGGCTGCCCGACGCAATCGATGCGATGTCGATCGGCACGACCAACATCCCGATCGCGATCGGTCTCATCCTGATGATGTATCCCCCGCTCGCACGCGTGCGCTACGACGAACTGCCCCGCGTGTTCGACGACCGCCGCGTGCTTGCGATCTCGCTGATCCAGAACTGGCTCATCGGTCCGGTCCTGATGTTCGCGCTCGCGGTCGTCTTCCTCTCGGACAGGCCAGAATATATGACCGGCCTGATCCTGATCGGCCTCGCGCGCTGCATCGCGATGGTCGTCGTCTGGAACCAGCTCGCCAAGGGCGACAATCAATATGTCGCAGCGCTCGTCGCCTTCAATTCGGTCTTCCAGATCCTGTTTTTCAGCGTCTACGCCTGGTTCTTCCTCGCCATACTGCCGCCGCTCTTCGGTCTCGAAGGCAGCGTCATCGATGTCGGCTTCGGGACGATCGCCGAGGCCGTGCTCATCTATCTCGGCATCCCCTTTGCCGCAGGCTTCCTGACCCGCCGTATGCTCTCGAAGGCCAAGGGGGATGAATGGTATGAGACGCACTTCCTCCCGAAGATCGCGCCGATAACGCTCGTCGCGCTGCTGTTCACCATCACCGCGATGTTCAGTCTCAAAGGCAGCGATATCGTCACTATTCCCGGCGACGTGATCCGGATCGCGATCCCGCTCACCATCTATTTCGTGGTGCAGTTCCTCATCAGCTTCTGGATGGGCAAGCTCATCGACGCCGACTATCCGCGCACGACTGCGATTGCCTTTACCGCCGCGGGCAATAATTTCGAACTCGCTATCGCGGTCGCGATCGCCGCCTTCGGTCTCGCATCGCCGGTCGCCTTTGCCGCCGTCATCGGTCCGCTCGTCGAGTTCCCCGTCCTCATCCTGCTCGTCAGCGTCGCTTTTCGGCTCGGTCGCCGCTGGTTCCCCGCAACCACACCCTCGGACATATAAAATCATGGCAGAACAGAATTTCACGCGCCTGCGCACGCTCGCTGACGCCGATCACCTTCCGGCTCTCAACGCCGAGTATCTCCGCGCACAGCCCGCGCTCGGCCTCGGACCTCTCGATCCCGCGCCGCGCATCCTGCTGCTCTACGGCTCATTGCGCGAACGCTCATACTCGCGGCTGGTGGTCGAGGAGACTGCGCGCCTGCTGCAGCTCTTCGGATGCGAGACGCGCATCTTCGATCCGTCGGACCTCCCCCTGCCCGATCAAGTCGCCGATGACGATCATCCCGCCGTCGAGGAACTGCGCCAGCATTCACTCTGGTCGGAAGGCCAGGTCTGGTGCAGCCCCGAACGTCATGGCCAGATCACCGGCATCATGAAGGCGCAGGTCGATCATCTCCCGCTCGCATACAAAGGCCTCCGGCCGACGCAAGGCCGCACACTCGCGGTCATGCAGGTCTCGGCAGGGTCGCAGTCGTTCAACAGCGTAAACACGCTGCGCATCCTCGGCCGCTGGATGCGGATGATCACCATCCCCAACCAGTCGAGCGTCGCAAAGGCCTATCAGGAGTTCGACGAGGTGGGCCGGATGCTCCCATCGAGCTATTATGACCGGATCGTCGATGTCGCCGAGGAACTGGTGCGCGTCACGGTGCTGACGCGCGGCCATGCCGATCAACTCGTCGACCGCTATTCGGAGCGGAAGGATCGGAAAGAACCCGTTGTGACACCGGCAGAACTGGCCAGAATTCCGGGCGCCTGACGAGCATTTCTGGCCGATAGCAGCCAGTCTGCTCTTGGGCGGAAAAGCTCGGCAGCGGACGTTTGCATATCTATTTAATGTTCGCGGCCGGCCTTCCACAGGGTTTGGGTGAGCGGTTCGAACAGATATTCGAGCGCGGTGCGTTTACGCAGCGGGACCATCACCTCGGCGGGCATGCCCGCGCGCAGGCCGTTGTCGCCGCGCAGCGCCGCGATCTTCTGCATTTCGGCCGGCGGGACCATCACCTCGATCTCGAAATATTCGAGACCCGTCCGGTTGTCCTCGAAACTGTCCGCCGACACCTTGCTGATCTTGCCCATCAGAATCGGCAGGCTGCGTTCCTGGATCCCCGAAAAGCGCACCTGCGTTTCCATGCCGCGCGACAGATCGTCAGCGTCGTTGGGCGACGCCTTCGCCAGCACGACCAGCGCCTTGTCTTTCGGCACGATCTCCATCAGCACATCGCCCGGTGCGGCGACGCCGCCGACGGTAAAGACCTTCAGACCGACGACGCGCCCGCTCGCGGGTGCGCGTACAACCGACTGCGTCAGGCGCTCGCGCGTCGCGAAGAGGCGCGGCTGCAATTCGTCGAGCCGGACCTGGACTTCGCGAAGCTGGGTCGCGACCTCTTCGAGCGTGCGGCGGTCCATCGACACCATCTGAAGCCGCGATTCGCCGATCGCTTCCTGGAGCCGCGCGACGTCCGAGTTGAGCGCGCCGAAATCGCCGTCGAGCTGCGCCGCGCTGCGCTCGATCGCCCGCAGCCGGTTCGTCGACACGAAACCACGCGCGGTCAGCGTGCGCAGCCCCGTCAGTTCCTCATGGATCAGCCGCTGCTGGATCCGGTTCGATTCGATCTGCGCGCCGTAACCGGCGATTTGCTGGTTATGCTGCGCGACCCGCTGGCCGAGCATGCCGCGTTCGGTCGCGTTCGACCGCCGGCGCGCGTCGAACAGCAGGCGCTGGCCGCGCATCGCTTCGTCGGCGAGCGCGCGGTCGCCTGCGAGGAAGCTGGAAAACTCGACCGGTTCGGCAATGCTGCCCGCCCCGTCGCGCTCGGCGATCAGCCGCGCCCGCTGTGCCAGCAGCGCGACAACCTCGCCCGTCAACCCGCGCTCCGCCGCGACCACGTCGGATGCGGATATCTTGAGCAGCACATCGCCGCGGCGCACCTCGCTGCCTTCCGCCACCATCAAGGCGGTGACGATGCCGCCATCCTTGTGCTGGACCGCCTGACGGTTGCCCGCCACCGACACCGACCCCTGGGCGAGCGCGCCGGCATCGAGCGGAGTCAGCGCCGCCCAGCCGAGCAGCCCGACGAAGAAGGCGCCGGCGATGATCAGGCCGGCCCTCACCTCGCGTCTGGACGAATCGATCGCCTCGACCGGCAGCGGCGCGCCGTGCAGGTCGTCGCCGAAGCTCATCGCGTTCATGGCTTTTTGCCCCTCTGCATCTTCACGACATTGGCGGCCGCGCGCGCGGCGCTCTGCTTGAGCTGTTCGATCACCTGTTCGCGCGGCCCCTGATGTTCGATGATCCCGTTCTTCATCACCGCCAGCCGATCGGCATCGCGGAGCGCCGCCTGCCGGTGGGTGACGATCATGATGGCGGCCTCGCGCGCCTTCGCGGCGGCGATCGCGTCGCCCAGGGCTTCCTCGCCCTGGCTGTCGAGCGAGGCGTTGGGCTCGTCGAGGATCAGGATCTTGGGATCGCCATAGAGCGCGCGCGCCAGCGCGACGCGCTGCGCCTGTCCGCCCGAGAGCCGCAGGCCCCCGTCGCCGATCCGCGCATTATATCCGCCCGGCAGGTGCAGGACCATGTCGTGGATGCCCGCCGCGATCGCGGCGCGCGTGACCTTGTGGTCGATGTCGGCCGCATGCTCGCCGCGCGCGGCGGCGAAGCGCGAGATATTGTCGCCGATCGTGCCGGGAAGCAGGGTCGGATCCTGCGGCAGATAGCCGATATGGGCGGCGAGCCGCTCGCCGTCCCAGTCGCCATATTGGGCATCGTCGATGCGGACTTCGCCGCCGTCGGGCGGGATCGCGCCCGCCGCGATGCGCGCGAGCGTCGTCTTGCCAGCTCCCGACGGACCGATCACGCCGAGCACTTCGCCGGGAATGATCCAGGTCGAGACGCCGCGCAGGATCAGCGCGCTGTTGTCGGGGGTGCGCAGCAGGACGTTGGCAAGTTCGACATAGCCCTCGGGCGCGGGAAGAATGAGGCGCTCGCCGACCAGATCGTCGGTATCGCGGAACAGCGCCTCGACCGACGCCTTCGCCTGACGCGCCTGGCCCACCGAGGGCCAGGCCTGCACCATCTGTTCGATCGGCTGGAGCGCGCGCGCGAGCAGCACCGAGGCCGCGATGATCGCGCCGACCGAAATCTCCGCATGGATCGCCAGATAGGCCCCGGCGCCGAGCGCGAGCGATTGCATGAACATGCGCGCGAATTTGACGAGGCCCGAATAGCGCGTGGCGACGAACTGCGTCGTCGCGCTCGCCTCGATCCCGGCGCGGCGATCGGCGATCTGGCGCGCGACCATCGCGCGCCGCATGCCGAGCGCGCGCACGATCTCGGCCTTGTCGAACATCGCTTCCTGTCCCGCATAGGCCAGCGCCATGGCGCGGTGCCCGTCGGCGGCCGAGCGCCTGGTCGCGCGTTCGTTGAGCAGCGCGAGGCCGAGGAGAATGACGCCGCCGCCAAGGATGATCATTCCGAGCAGCGGATGGATGAGAAACGCGACGATGAAATAAAGCGGCGTCCAGGGAATATCGAACAGCGCGATCGCGGCGGGGCTGGCGACCGCGCCGCGAAAATTGTCGAAATCGCGCATCGCCTGCGCGGCGCCCGGATCTCCGCTTCCTTTGGCCCGCGCGAGCAGCCGGTCGAGGATCGGCGCCGCGAGCTGGCGATTGAGCCGCAGCGAGGCGCGCAGCATCAGCCGGCTGCGCACCATATCGAGCGCGCTGAGGCAGGCGATCGATATGCCGACGATAACGGTGATCCAGAACAGCGTCAGTTCGCCGCCCGTCGGCACGACGCGATCGTAGACCTGCATCATGTAGATGGTCGGCGCCAGGTAGAGGATATTGACGAGCGCGCTGAACAGCGCCGCCGCGGCGAAGTGCCGACGGCAGGCCGCGAACGCGGCCTTGATCTGAACCGGAACAGCGGGATCGTTACGCATGATCCTGGCCTTTTCTTCTGATGATCTTGCTCAAGGATAGGCAAGACCCGGACCGGCTGAGCCGATCCGGGTCCCCGGGGGATTTCACACATAGTCCCAATCGTTGCGGATCATGTCGAAGCGATCGATCCACCAATCATGAGCCTGTCCCGACCAGCGATGATGGAGCTGGGGTGTGGGATCGAGATCGGCCGCCGACGGCGTGCCGCCTTCCGCGGGCGCGGCGAGCGGCGCAGTGCCGACGGCGCCCCCGGCGAAGCGGAAGGACGCGCCCGCAAGATCGCCCGCTGTCATGTTGTCGAACAGCATCGAGTGGCCATCGATCCGAAGAACGGCTCCGTCGCCCGATTGCGCCATCGCGACGCGCGCCGCGAAGCTCTGCGCGGTGATGCCAAGCGCGCTGAGGTCGATCACATCGTCATCGACATCGAAATCGGTCACCCGATCGTCGCCGGCACCGAAGACGAAGACGTCGTCGCCGCTACCGCCCGTCATCACGTCGTCGCCCGCGCCGCCGTCGAGCCGGTCGTCGCCCGATCCGCCGCCGAGCACATCGTCGCCGCTGCCGCCCGAGAGCAGATCGTCACCCGACCCACCCGACAGCACATCGTCGCCGGCGCCGCCTTCGAGTTCGTCGTCGCCCGATCCGCCCGAGAGCGTGTCGTCGCCGCCGCGCCCGCGGATGACGTCGTCGCCCGACCCGCCCTTCAGCACATCGTGCCCAGCCGTCCCGGTCAGCGTATCCGCATCCGAGGGCAGCGGCGTATCATCGTCGTCGTCATCGTCATGATCATCGTCGTCGTCGTCATGATGTCCATGGTCGTCGTCATCGTCGTCCGAAGCCGACGCACCGCCCGCGTTGGCAGCGGTGCCAAAGAAGGTCACGCTGTGCCCTTCGGTGGCCAGCGTCGTGCTGCCGTCGGCATTTTCGGTCGCGGTATAATCGTCAAGAGTTTTGCCGTCGGCGAGTTCGAAACGATCCTGTTCGCGCATCTGGCCCAGGATCACGTCGTTGCCGCCGCTCGACTTGAACACGACGCGGTGCGCCGACTGGAGCGCGCCGATGTCGACGATGTCGTCGCCGTCGCTGCCTTCGATCGTGATCGTGCTGGTCGACAGGCTGGTCGGAGCGAAGTCGCCGATCGGGAGGAAGGTATCGCCACCGCCGCGACCGTTGATCACGATTTCCTCGACATTGTCGAGTTCGGCGATGATGTCGGTGTTGGTGGTGCCGTTGCGCGTGATGATGATCTCGGCATTGGCGTTGAGTCCGGTCAGCCCCGCCGCCAGCGCCGCCGCGCGCGAATAGATGCGGAAGGTTTCCGCGCTCGCATCGCCCACGACCTTGACCGTGTCGGTGTCCGCCCCGCCATCGATGAAATCACGGCCATCGCCGACCGACCAATAGGCGGTGTCGTTGCCCGCCCCGCCGTTTACCGCGTCATTGCCCTGACCGCCAACGAGCAGATCGTTGCCCGCGCCGCCGTTGAGCGAGTCGGTGCCGGCAAAGCCGAACACCGCCTGCGACCCGCCAGCGCCTGCCGCGCCGTTGAGATTGGCGTTGTTTGCTCCGGTCCCCGCCACCACGCTATAGTTGGTGCCGGCGAAGCGCAGCGTTTCGATCGTGCTCAGCGTGTCGGTGCCTTCGGCGCCCGTCAGGTCGGTTACGATCAGATTGGTGCCGTTCGACGCCAACGCGAAGTTTGCGACGTTGCCGGCAAAGACCGCGACGTCGGTTCCGGCCCCGCCGTCGAGCCGATCGTCGCCCGCTCCGCCGTTCAGCGTGTCGCTTCCGCCCGCACCGTTCAAAATATCGTTGCCGCCGTTGCCGTTTAGCGTGTCGTTGGCCCCTGCGCCGAACAGGCCGCTGGTGCCATCGGCGATATCGTCGCCGGCGGTGCCGTTGAACGTATTGGCGAGGAAGGGAACCGCGTCCCAATTGTCACCGACGACACCGGTCGGCGCGGAAACGAGCGTTTCCTGATGCCCCGCGCCGTCGGTGAAGCTGACACTGACGCGCAGCAGTCCGCCGACCTGGCCGCCGATACCGAGAATGCCGTCGGTCGGGGTAAAGGACGCCCCCGTCCCGCCGGTCAGGACGTTATTCCAGGTCGCCCCATTGTCGCTCGAAACCTGCCACTGATAGCCGAACGCGCCGAGGCCGTTTTCATCCTGGATCGAGCCGACATTCGCCGTCAGCGCCTGACCTTCGGTCGGGGTAAGGTCGCTGATCACCGGTACACCGGTCGCGGGTGTGTTGATCAGCCCCGCGGTCGAAATCCGCTGGTCGCCGAACTGCAGCCATTCGACATTATGGACCTGATCGATGCCGTCGGATTCGCGGTTGCGGCCAGTGACGGGGTCGATCGCGCCGCCGGTCTGATCGACATGTTCGATGCGCAGCCCGCCGGTGGCGTTGCTGGTGATCGTGTAATTTTCGAGCACGTCCCAGAATACCGCGGTGTCCTCACCGCTGTCGTCGGACAGGATTTCGCGGACGATCTCCATCGCGCCCGGGTTGATCCGGCCGTCGATCATCCAGCTCGTCAGCGACTTGGTGACGCCGCCCAGCGTGACCGAATCCTCCATGCTGGTGACGCTGAAGGCGATGCCGTCCTTCGTGACGCCGGCCAGCTTGACGCTGAGATAGCGGTCGCCGTCGATCACATCGTCGCCGCCGCGGCCCTCAATCGTGTCGCTGCCCCCGCCGCCGAGCAGGATATTGCCGCCGACGAAGACCGCTTCGGTGATACCGGTCGCGCCATTCTCCCACGATCCGGTCGCCCAATAGGGCAGCGTCTGCATCAGGTCGGGGGTAATGATCTCCGACAAGCCAGCGATCCGGTCGATCCCCGCCTGATTGAGCTCATTGTAGCGGAAGCCCGTTTCGGGCGTCGGATCGGTCGTCGTGCCGCCCTCGGCATCGGCGCCGGTGCGGTCGTCGCCGCGCAGCACGTCGTTGCCGTTCCAGCCCGACAGCGCCTCGACCTGACTGAAACGATCGCGCAGCACCTCGTTGGGCAGCGTCGTGAAGATGTCGACACGCATATCGGCATCGACACCGCTCGACTGCCCCTGATGGGTCACCCAGTCATGGCCCCACATGCCGATATTCTTCTGGATGCCCTCGCCCGCGAACATGATGTCGTCGCCCGAGTCGGCGTCATAATCGGTATCGCCCTGCCCGCCGTTCAGCACGTCGTGGCCGATGATCGTCGAGTTGAAGAACAGTTCGGCCATGTCGCCGGCGATGAAGTCGAAACCCCCACCGCCCTCGACCCAGTCATTGCCCTCGTTGCCGAAGAGCATGCCCATGCCGTCGCCGCCATAGATGAAATCGTCGCCCTGACCACCGCGGATTTCGCCGTCATCGAAACCCGAGACGATATAATCCTTGCCATCACCGCCGAAGATTAGCGACATGCCGGTGCCGTCGACGATGACGTCGTTTCCGCTCTCGCCCTTCAGCACCGAGATGGCGCCGATATCGGTGCCCGCGCTGGTGATGATATCGTCGCCCGCACCGCCGTTGATGCTGTCGACGCCGTAGCCAGCTTCGATGCGGTCGTCGCCATCCTCGCCCCAGACGGTGTCGTCACCGCCGCCCGCGACGATATGGTCGTTGGCGTTGGTGCCCTGGATGACGATATGGTCGAGCCCGTTGTAGCGGATATATTCGGCCACCCCGTTGCCATCGACATCGCGGCGCTCGACGAGGCTGGAGATGCCCTGCAGCACGGCATTTTCGTGCACCGGGTCGGCGGTGTTCGTCATCGCCAACTGCTTGCTATAATCCATGTAAAGGATGTGATCGGGGGTCGAGAAGATGTCCGCCGGCAGCGCGAAGCCGTCGAGGTCGGTATTCTTCTTGACCATCTTCGCGAGCGAGTTGTTTTCCAGCTCGGTCAGCAGGTTGAGACCCTGCGTGCGCGACAGATAATAGAAGCGGTCCGAATCCTGCAGATTTTCCATCTGCATCTGGAACACGAAGGAGAAGGTCGATCCCAGCATGCCGCCGAACGCCATCTTCTTTTCGGCCAGGCCGCCGATCCAGAGGTCGACGTCGTTGAGCCCGCCGAGGCTGCCGCCCGCATAGGCGCCGGTGGCGTTGAGGAAGTCGAGCCGGTCGCCCGGCGCGCCCTCGCCGCCGAAGACGAGCGCCATCGCGGCGTCGCGCTTGCCCTCGATGGTCGTTTCCGCGGTGATCGTACCATGCGTGCCATAGGCCGCGATGAAGTTGATCACCGATTCGGGGTTGCGCATGTTGAGCGCGAAGTCGGTCCAGCTGGTATAGGGGCGCAGCAGCGTGTCGCCCATCGCCATATCCTGGAACTGTTCGCGCGCCTGATTGAGCGTCGGCATGCCGGTGTCGCGGCCGCGCGCGATGTTGAGCGCGGCCAGGTCGAGCGGAATGCCGACAAGCTGATTGCGCAGCACGTCGGTGACGAATTCGTCGATCTCGTTGCCGACCTGCATCGTCATGCCGCGCACGATCGCCGCCGCCGCCTCGCGGTGATCGACCGTGTCCGATCCGAACGCCAGCGGATTGAGGAAGGCGTCGAACAATTCCATGTTGGTCACGGTGCCGTCCGCATTCTGCTGATCGACCGTCTGGTTCAGCATCGAATGGCCGAAGCGATAGACGACGTTCGCGAACTCGGCGAAGATCGCCGGGTTCAGTTCGACATCGGGCTCGACGAGGAAGATGTCGACGTCGGGCTGGATCTTGCGCGCGAACTCTTCGAAAACGAGGTGCTGATACTGCATTTCGGTCGCAAAGCGCGCCGCCTGGAACAGGCGTTCGCCATCCCACGCCAGCCCGTCCATCGTCGCGGGAATGCTCGTCACATCGACGGCAAGCCACTGGTTGAGGAAAGCGAGATCGCCGGATTCGAACGCCGTCTTCTTGATCTCGTCGACCTGCCGGTTGTGTTCGGAGTGAAAGACGTGGTGAACGGCGGTCAGACCGATATTCTCGTTCCCGCGCCCGTCGCCCGTGATGTAGTGCGCGTCGAGCAGCTCGTCGTCATATTGCGTCTGCTGGCCGCGCGTGTTGAAGCCGCCCGAATAGCCGACGGCATCGTCGGCATCCTGTTGCAGCACGCCGCCGGCGACCACCGGCACCGCCGCATGGGCGATGTCGTCGAGGAAGGCGTTGCCGGTGCGCGCCGCCGAAACGGTTTCGCCCGCCTCGATCACATTGTCGCCGCCCGATCCCATAATCACCGTTCCCACGGGAAGCTGGATCGCCGACGGGTTGATCGGGCTCGCAAGGCTGCCCTCGACATAGATGGGCTCGCCCTCGGGCGTGAAGGCGGCGAGAATCTGCGGCAAGCCGTTCGGGCCACGGATGAATTCGCCATAGGGATCCATCCGGAAGACGGGCACCTGTGTGACGTCGGCGTCGGTCAGTTCGATGCCGAGCATGGTGCGCGCCTGTTCCTTGACGTCGGCCCAGGTCGCCATGCCACGCTCGCCCTCGAGCAGATGGCCCGTCGAGACGGGCTTGCCGCCCACCATTTCATATTCGCGCAGGAACAGCTGGTGTGAGGCGTTCGACGTATAGGTCTGGTTCTGATCGACCCAGGGCGTGGTGACGTTGCCCGCGCCTTCGCCCACCGTCGCGCGCGTCATCGCCATGAAATTGGTGTGCGGACTGTCGGGGTTATAAAGCGGATCGTCGGGCTGGAGCGGGATGTAGACCGTCCCATTGCCGCCCTTGGAGACGAGATCGAGGCCGTGGTCGAAGAACTGACCAAAGAGGGTAAACCAGCCGTTGTAGGATGCCGACAGGCCCTCATCGGGCGACACGTTGCGCAGGAGGACGCTATTGCCGTCCATCTCGACGCCATAGTCGTCGAGGGTCGCGGAGAGCACGCCCTCGGCGACCTCGACCGCGTCCTCGGCCGCAGTGACCGCGACCTGGGCTTCGGCCTGCGCCGTAGCAGCGGCGGAAACGGCGGCAATAAGGGCGGGTATGGCGGCCGGATCGGTCTCGGCGATCAGGTTCGCGACCGCCTGATTATAGGCTTCCTGCGCGCTCGTCAGCGCCAGATTGGCCCCGGCAAGTCCCTCCAGCGCGTCGGGGTGCGCCTGCATCGCCGACCTGATGGCGGCAATGCCGTCCATGATTTCGTTTTCGGGATGCCCCGCGAGGCGGAGCGCCGCGGCGATCACCGCCGGATTGTTCAGCGTCTGGTCGACGATCAGGTTGGAAATGGTGCGCGGATCGGCGTCGACCAGCGTCCCGCCGCCAAGGCCGCCGGGGCCCGAAGGCGGGCCGTTTTCGCCGTAATTGCCGTCGGTGAAGGTGATCTGCCCCGGCGATCCCGCGCCGAAGATGATCGAATCATCGCTTTCGTTGACCCAGTTCGGCGTCGTCAGCCGGGGAAAGGCTTCGCCCGACGCGCCCCAAAGTTCGCGGCCGGGAACAAGGTTGTTGAAGCTGCCGTCGACGGTGCGCAGTCCGTTTGGAAGGAGCGGATTGTCGACGAGCAGGCGCAGCGCCTCACCCGGGTCCATCCCTTCTTCCTGCACCAGCCGGTTATGCTCCTCGGCGAGCTCGATCTGATCGAGGATGAAATTGAGGTCATGTTGAGTCAGCTTAACCATGTCACGTCTCCGGTCCTGCCTTCTCGCGAACCAGGCGCGAGCGGCCTCATCCGCAAATTCGTGCGGACGAAAGGTTGAACATAGAGCTGGTGCGGCCCCGCCAGCAGCGCCGAACGTCACGAGTCAATGGACTCGCCCGACGACTTAATGAAAGCTTAAGAAAAACTGGGAGTCAGAGTCGATTGGGCTTTCGGTATTAGCCCAAAACGGGACTCCATGAGTCCTCGGTATTATCGATCTGGTGAGACTATCTAATACTTTCGGCCATGATTGCGGCGCGAGAAACTGGCACGGTGAAATCGTGCAGTTTGATTAGCTTATGGATGTTTCAACCGAAGGCGCGCTTGCGCGGCTCATACGCCTTGCGCGCGCCGAGCAGCTGGTCGCGCATGAACACCGATGCGCCGCTCCGGCCCTCGATCACCGCCACGGCCCCGACACGATTGCGAACGCCGAGCAGGCGAAACGCGGCCGCCACATGCACTTTGACCGTGCTTTCGGAGATGCGGAGCGAGCGGGCGATTTCCTTGTTCGATTTACCCATCGACATATGGGTAAGGACTTCGCGCTGCCGTTCGGTCAGGCTGGTGATCGAGGCTTGGTGCGAACCAGAAGAGCCCGGCGCCAGCGTTTCCGCATCAACGTCGCTGACGATCGGCGGAACGTAAACCTGACCCGCAATGACCTGCCGAAAGGCCTGGAGCATGTCATCCTGCTCCATATCCTTCGGGATGAAACCATGCGCCCCTTCGCCGATGGCGCGGAGCACGGAGTCGCGGTCGCGCCGCCAATCGACGATCACCAAGGCGAGCTGCGGGTAGCGGCGGCGCAATCCGCGAATGCCATCGGGCTCCACGGGCGCGAGGTCGATTCCGCCGTCGAGAATGAGCAAGCCGGGCGCGTCGGTCGCCGCCAGCCAAGCCAGCGCCTGGTCGGCGTCGCCGGCTGTCGCAACCTCAATGGTCCTGAATTCGCGCCGGACAATGGAAGCGAGACCGCTCCGGCAAAGCAACTGCCGTTCCCAAACCAACGCCGTCGATACAGCCGACAAAATCTTTCCCCCACAGTCCATCAACGGTTGCGACCCGCTGTGAACGCCGGATAGCTGCTCGCCTTATTTTGTTCTGAGCCAGTCCGTCGCGAGGTTCGGCCCCCACCGAATCCTTCACGCCATATCCTACCGGATTTTGCTGACAGAAAGCTTACGAGGCCCGGACCTGTCTCAGGATGCTACATTCGCCCCGAAATCCAGTTCGATCGACGGCTCTTCGGGATGCGAGCGCATCGTTCCGCCATGAACTTCCACGATCCGCGCGACGATCGACAGGCCAAGGCCGGCGCCCCCGAAACTCGCATGTTCACCGCGCCGGAAACGATCCGACAGGGCCAACAATCTATCCGGGTCGATCCCGGACCCGCCGTCGGCGACCCGGATCTTTGGTCCCGGTCCGCGGATGATCATCACCTCTCCGCCCGCGGCGGTTACCCTGACGGCATTCTCGACCAGATTGCGCAGCGCCGCGGTGATGGCTTCGACGCGGCCCATAACGGGCGCGGCGCCTTCGTCGCGATAGGCGAGCGCCACCCCCTTTTGCGCGGCATCGACCGCACAGAGCTTGATCGCTTCGAGCGCCGGGTCCCGAAGGTCGATGGACCGAAACGGCTGCGGCGCGGCCGCATAGGCGTCGAGCTGCGCGAGTACGAGCAACTGTTCGACCAGCCGGTTCATCGTCGCGAGATCGGCGATTACCCGGTCGGTATCGGGGGTCTTGAGCCGTTCGAGTTCGAGCATCGCCACCGCCAGCGGCGTCTTCAGCTCATGCGCGACGTCGGCGGCGAACCCCTCCTGCCGCCGCGCCGCATCGTCGAGCCGCGATAGCAGCGCATTGACCGCCTCGGCGAAGGGCAGGGCTTCGGTCGGAAAATCGGCGAGCCGGACGCGAAAGCCCCTTTCACGGCCCGTGGCCTGATGGATGAGATCGGCGGCGTCGTGCAGCGGCCGCAGCGCGCGGCCGATCAGCCACCGGGTCGCGATCGCCAGCGGCGCGAGCAGGACGATGATCGGGAATATCACATGGTCGATGACCTCGTGCGCGATACCGATATGTCCGTATGTCCGGCGGATTTCAGCCTGGAGCAACTCGAAATCGACGACCAGAAAAGCGGCGAGCACGATACTGCCCGCAGCCGCCATCCACGCGAAACCGGAACGCAGTTCCGCAATGATCGACCGCCCGCCCGTCATCCGCCCACGGGCTCGATCATCAGATAACCGACGCCGCGGAGCGTGACGAGTTGGTCGTGCACGCCCAGCGTCGCCAGCTTTTTCCTGACCCGCGATACCAGCACCTCGATGGCATTGGGTGTAACCGGATCGTCGAAAGGATAGAGCGACGCCTCGATCTGGTCGCGGCTGACGACGCTGCCCGCCTTGACCAACATCAGCTCGAGCAGTGCCGCTTCCCGTTGGCTAAGGTGCAACGGTTCGCCGCTACAGGTGCCGGTCCGCGCAATCGTGTCGAATTCGATCGAGCCAACGGAAAGCTGCGCGCTCAAACGCGCGCCGGGCCTTCGCAACAGCGCGCGCACGCGGGCGCCAAGTTCTTCGACTGCAAACGGTTTTATCAGATAATCGTCGGCGCCCGCGTCGAGACCATCGATGCGATCTCCCAGCGCGGAGCGCGCCGTCAGCATGATCACGGGCGTCGCAAGGCCATGCGAGCGTTCGACCATCAACCATTCCCGGCCGTCGCCATCGGGCATGCCGAGGTCGAGCACGACGATGTCGTAACTGGTCGCGGCAAGCAGTTCCGAAGCCTCGGCAAGCGTCGGAGCGATGTCGCAACAAAAACCCATCGCCGAAAGGCCTTCGGCGGTCAAAGCGCCGATCCTGGCATTATCTTCAACAAGAATTATGCGCACCTTCGTCCCCTGAAAGGATTGCACCACCCTGATCGGAAATGGTCAAGCGCTACCATCTAGTCCCTATGGCTTAATGCGATCAGCCAGATAGACGGCGCCGCGATCGCGCTTGAATTATTACAATCTTGGATACAGATGTCATAATTGGCCGGGGATCGGAGGGGTAATGCGCAAAGAAGGCTGGTTTCTGGGTGCCCTTGCCTCCCTCTCCTTGCTGTGGCTCGTGCTCCACATGTTTGACATACTTTAGATCTTTACCTCATGTTCTGAGCAAACCTGATTAAGTTGCGGACCCTGACGAAATGGCCGGTTCCAGATAGGCAGCTTCCAGGCCAGGATTGAGAGAAGCGGACATTCGCTGTCGCCGAACTTGACGGGCGGGCTCCGCTCGCGGAAGGATCGCACGTCCGGGGGCGGAACAAACAGATCGGGGCAAAAAAGGGTCGATGAGAGGTTTATTCCACCGCGGAATCGCGGCGTCAGAGGCTCAGGGGGCCGCCGGGCCGGGTGCCCGCGCGTGACTGTATCGGCGATTGAGGCGAATGCAGCGGCCGCGGTACTTGCCGTCGACGCGCCGGCGCTGCCTCGTGACACGCCCGCCAAACCATCGGCAAGGCGCCTGCTCGGCCTTTATCTGCTGCTCGGTTTCTCGGCGGGGCTGCCATTTTACATGTTCAATGCGGTGCTGACGCTACGTCTCGCGCGGCATGGCGTCGACATCGTGATCATCGGCTTCTTCGCGTGGATCGCGTTGCTGCCGACCTTCAAATTCGCTTGGGCGCCGCTGATCGAAAGGTACGACATCCCCGGCTTTTCGCGCTTCTGGGGGCGGCGGCGCGGGTGGATCATGCTGTCGCAGCTCGGCATTTTTGTCTCGATGGTCGCGATGGCGCTCACCTCGAGCGATCAAAGCCTGCCGCTCACCGCCTTGTTCGCGATCCTGCTCGCCTTCTGGACGACGACGCTCGAGGTCGCAGCCGATGGCTGGCGGATCGAACTCGCGCCCGGCCAGGCCGCACAGGCGCCGATCGTCGCCGCCAACCTGTGGGGTTATCGCAGCGCGATGGTCGCGGCGGGGAGCGGCGCGATTCTGGTCGCGGCCTGGGCCGACTGGACGATCGCCTATCTGGTCATCGCAGTGGCGGCGTTTGCGCCTTTCCCGATCCTCGCGGCGATGCGCCCCGAACGCGAAGGCGCGGGCGGCCGCGCCTTCGCGCTGGCGAGCGGGATCGGCGCCAGCCTGCTTATCCTGCTGATCGTCGCGCTGATCACCGCGGCGGCCGGCTGGGTCCTGCTGTCGGCCGCTGCGGGCATGGGGCTGTCGGCGAAGAGCAATGTAACGCCCGTCGTGCTGGCAGCGGCGCTGCTTCCCTTCGCGGCGCTGGCATTGGCGTTGCCGCGGATCAATCGCCTTTCCGCCGGTACGACGGCCACCATGCCCGCCTTCGCCGCGCCCTATGTCGAGCTGTTCTGGCGCTATGGCTATGCGGTGCTCGCGGTGCTCGCCTTCGTTTCGCTCTACCGCATGGGCGACGTGCTCACGCTGACGCTGTCGCATCCGCTGTGGAACGCGAAGGGCTATTCGCTACACCAGATCGGCGTTGCCGACGGCGTGGTCGCGCTGTCGGCGAGCATGGCGGGGGTCGCGCTCGGCGGCTTTCTGTCGACGCGGCTGTCGCTCGGCTGGACACTCGGTATCGGTGCGGTGACCGCCGCCGTGGGCAACTGGATCTATGTCTGGCTGTGGCACGCCGACCCGTCGGCGGTCGTCCTCTACACCTCGGTCGCGGTCGACCAGTTCGGCAACGGCTTCGCGGGCGCGGTCTTCGTCGTCTATCTCTCGATGCTGGTAAGCCCGACTTATCCCGGCGCGCAATATGCCCTGCTCTCGGGCTTCGCTTTCCTGCTGCCGCGCCTCCTCGCAGGGGCATCGGGATCGATGCAGACGCAGATCGGCTATGACGGTTTCTTCCTGCTGTCGGGCGCGCTGAGCTTTGCCGCGATCTTTCTGTTGCCCGTTGTCGCCCGCGTGAAAGGGCGCGTGCCGGCGTGACGGTCGAAGCTGTTTGCGAGGCGGCCTTCGCCCCCGCGCGCGAAGCGGTCGAAAGCGGGCGCATTCCCGGCGCAGCGGTCGGCGTGGTTGGTGCCGACAGCCGAAGTGCGGTGCAGCTGGCGGGCATGGCCGCGCTCGTTCCCGCGCGCGAGACGCTGACGCGCGATCATTGGTTCGACCTCGCCTCGCTCAGCAAGGTGATCGCGACAACGACGATGATCCTGACGCTCGCCGAACAAGGACGGCTGGGCCTCGACCGGCCGCTGACCGACGCGATCCCCGACCTGCGCCAATATGACATCGCGGGCGCGCCCGAGCGCAAGCTGACCTTTCGCGATTGCCTGATGCACCGCAGCTTCCTGCCCGCGGTCGAGCCCATCTATACCTATGGCGACGACCCGGCGCGGCTGCGCGCCTTCGTCCTTCAGCGCGAGTGGCGGCACGGACCGCCCGTCTATTCCGACATCAATTTCATCCTGCTCGGCATCGCGATCGAACGTCTTACCGGCGCGCCGTTGTCGGACTGGCCGCTCGGCGAAGGGCTCAGTTTCGGTCCGCCGCCCGGCCCGGCGGTCGCGACCGAGCATTGCAGCTGGCGCGGGCGCGTGATGAAGGGCGAGGTCCACGACGAAAACGCGTTCGCGCTCGGCGGCGCGCCGGGTCACGCGGGACTGTTCGGCACGGTCGACGGCGTGCTCGGCTTTGCGCGCGCCATGCTGCGCGGCGAAATCCTGTCGCCAGCCATGATGGCCGAGATCCGCACGGCGGGCGATCGCCATCGCACTTGCGGCTGGGAGCGCGCCTTTGCCGGATGGCACGGCGGCGATGCCTGTTCGGCAGAGACGATCGGTCATACCGGATTCACCGGCACCGGCCTCTGGATCGATTTCGAACGCGGCCTTGCCTGGACCTTGCTCTCCAACCGGGTCCATCCGACCCGCCACGCCGATAGCGGCATTGCGACCCTGCGCCCTTCCGTCGGCGATCGGGTCATCACTGCATGGGACGAACAGACGAAATCATGAACGCACCGATCAACAAGCTCGCTCTCGCCGCCGCGCTCGCGCTGTCGTTTTCGTCGGTCGCAACGCAGGCGCAGACGGCTACGAGCCCGGCGGCTGCACCGCTGCTGGCGACTGTCGAGCAGAAGCTGGCAGAAGGGCCAGCGGGTTCGCGCTTCGGCGTGCTCGTCACGACGCTCGACGGCGAGGTGCTGGTGTCGATCGCCCCCGACCAGCGATTCATCCCTGCGTCGAACACCAAAATGTTCACGACAGCCATCGCCTATGCCGAACTGCCTTTGCTGCAGCACACCGCAAAGGGCACGGGCGTGCGGCTCGAAACCGGCGCCGACGGCAAGGTCGATGTGGTGCTGCACGGGCGCGGTGACGCGGCGCTGTCGAGCGCCGACGATTGCAAGAGCGATTGCCTGCGGACGCTCGCCGATGCGGTCGCGGCGAAGACGCGTCATGTCGGCAACATCATCGGCGATGACAGCTGGTTCCCCGACGAGCGCTGGAGCCCGGGAATGAGCTGGAACAATATCCCGTCGCGTTACGGCACCGGCATATCCGCGCTGACGCTCGACGACAATGAGCTGGTGGTGAAACTGGCGCCCGGGAAAGTGGGCGCCGCGCCCGTTCTGCAAACGTCGGGCTATTACGTCATCGAAAACCGGATCGTCACCATCGCGGGCAAGGAAGAGGCAATCGAGGCCGATCGCATGCCGAACAGCCGCACCCTCCGCCTGACCGGCACCGTCGGCGCCGATGTCGCGCCGATGACGCTCCGCTATGGGATCGACGATCCCGCCCATTATACGGCGTGGCGCTTTGGCGAACTGCTGCGCGCGCGCGGAGTGCGCGTCGACGGCGATATTGCGGTGCGTCACCGGCCGCTGACCGCCGCCGACGATCCCGAAGAGCGCAAGGGCGCGCCGACCACCCTGCCCCCCGAACCCGCCATGCTTGCCGAATTGCCCGCGTCGTCGCTCGCCGAAAATATGGTGCGGATCAACAAGGAGAGCCAGAATCTCCACTCCGAGCTGATGCTGCGGCGCGTCGCGCGGCACGCGGGCAGCGGCTCGATCGCTGACGGGCAGGCGGTGATGCGAAAGATCATGACCGGGGCGGGCGTGTCCGAGGCAGGCTATCACTTTGCCGACGGGTCGGGCATGTCGAGCTATAACCGCCTCAGTCCGCGCGCCGCGGTCGGCCTGCTCGGCTGGATCGCACGCCAGCCATGGGGCGCGGCGTGGCGCGAGACGCTGCCGATCGCCGGACGCGACGGGACCCTGCAGAACCGGTTCAAGGGCACGATCCTTGAAGGAAAATTGTTCGCGAAGACCGGCTCGCTCAACGCGTCGCGCGCGCTGTCGGGCTATCTCATGACGCGCGGCGGCGCGACGCTCATCTTCTCGGCGCTGGCGAACGACATGCCCGAGGACACCGATAGCGAGGCAACCGCCGCAGTCGACCGCGCGCTGGTTGCTATCGCCGAGGAGCTTTAGCCGCCGGCGTCAGGATCAGCCGCGCGGCGGCGTGCCGTTCGACAGCCCCCTTGCTGAACCACAAGGGCTGCATGTCGCCCGCGATCCATCTGGGATAGAAATCGCGATAGAGCGGCGAGCGCGGATCGGCCGACTGGCCGGGGAGCAACAGAAAGCGACTATTGTCCCACGCCCCGACGTCGGCGACGAAGAGATAGCTGGCGCCGTGCGAAACGTCGAAGCCGCGTTTGGCGTTGAAACCGCGCGCCATCGGCGTGTTCCAGTCGCCGCCCGAACGGCCACCTTCGATTCGCGGGAAGGCGGCGGCGATCGCCGGGTTCGACGACGCCAGCGGATGGGCGATCGTCACACGGTGAAGGTCGCCCCAGCGCCAGCGCGCGGGATCGGGGCCGGCCAGCTCGACCGCACGCTTCCAGCCCGCCGCCAGCGCGCCATCGATCATCGCATCGCGCGCTGCCACGGGATCGTCGCCGAGGCGCTTGTCGGGTGAACCGAGGATCCGCAGCATTTCGGACAGGTTGACCGAGGGGATCAGGTCGCGTGCAGCCGCAGGAATGATCCGCTCGTAAAAGGCCGTCGACAGCGATGCCATGACCATTTCATAAAGCAGGGTCGCGGCGCTATCAGCCTCGATCCCGCAATTCCAGCGGTGGAGCATCGCCGCAGCGCCGGCGGCTTCGAGCGACGGGGCGGCCGGAAGCAGCTTGACGATCGCGCGTGCGGGGAGCGACTGGATATCGTGCTGAAGCGCGATGCTGTCCTCGATCCGGTGCTTCGGCTGGGCACGCAAGACCTCGGCGCAGCGATCGTAACGAAAGGGGTCGCTCCAGCTGAAACTGATGATCCGTTCGCGATAGGGATAATCGGGCGGCAGGTTCATCTGGTTCGCCGACGCGAACCAGCCTTCGTGCGGATTGTAGACGTGCGGCATATCCTCGACCGGCAGGATGCCCGTCCAGTCGAACGACCCGTCGCCGGGCGCCGGAAACAGCCCGTCGTGCCTCGGCCGGCGCGGTACAAAACCGATCGTCTGCCAGCCGGTGTTGCCGTCGACATCGGCATAATGGAAATTGGTCGGCGAAACGTGAAGCTTGAATGCCTTGCGGAGCGACGCCCAGTCTTTTGACAGGTTGATCGCGATGATCGCGAACCGCATGTTCGCACCGGGCAGCATGTTGACGGTCGCCAGGGCGACAGCCCGTTCGCGTGCCGCATCCTCGGACACGACCGGACGGCCGTCCGCATAGCGCAGGATCACGCGCTCGGCCGACGCATCCTTGACGGCAATCACCTCCTCGAACGTCTCGAACGCTTTCCATTCGCCCTTGTGCCAATAGCGGCCGGGATCATCTTTTTTGGTGCGGAGGACGAAGAGGTCGGTCTGATCGATGTGGAAATTGGTGCGGCCGAAGGCGAAGCGGTCGGTATGGCCCTGCATGATTCCGGGCAATCCCGGCGCGCCAGCGCCGATGACGTCGAGCCCCGGCGCGGTCAGATGGACCATGTGCCGCGGGCTCGACCCGCCGATGCCGAGATGCGGGTCATTGGCGAGAATCGGCCGCCCGGTCGCGCTGCGCGACGGTGCGACGGTCCATGCGTTGCTGCCGAGTGCAAAGCGCTCGGCATTGCGCGCGGCGGGGTCGAGCTGCGTTTCCTGGATCGGGGCGAAGCTCGCGGGCCGGTTGGCAGGGTCGAGAATACCGAGATCGGCTTCGCTCACCGCCGCGACGTCGAGCCCTTCGGGGATGGTGAAGGACCAGGCGGGGCGCAGCGGCATCATGAGCTGGTCGGCGTCGAGCAGGCCGCGCGCCTGAAGCTGTGCGCGGCGCACCTCGTCGTCGGCATCGCCCATGCTGATGCCGCGGTCACGCACGAGATCGCGCACATCCCAGCGCAACGGACTGATCCCGAGGATGCCATATTCAAGCGGCAATTGCGCCGGATCGGCTGCGAGTTCGTCGATGCGGGCGTTGACGCCGGCGACATAGCCGCGCGCGCATTCGAGGACGTCGCGCGGCAGCGCCGCGAATTCGGCGTCGATGTCGCCGCGATAAAGGAAAAGTCGCGCCGCCCTGTCCGCCGCGATAAATCGTGGGCCGAAAGCTTCAGCCATCCGCCCCATGTCGCGGCGGTGATCCATGTCGATCTGGAAGAGCCGGTCGCGCGCGACGAGGTAGCCCTGTCCGAAAAAGGCGTCGTGCAACGACGCGGCGCGGACGTGCGGCACGCCCAGCTCGTCCTCGATCACCTCGATCGGTGCCCGCGCGCCCGACAGCCGGACCGACCGCGCTGTGCCCATCCCTCCCGTCACCTTGGGTTTTGCCATCAGGTTTGCCGGCATCGCGACGAAGGCGGCGGAAGCCAGCAGGAACGCACGGCGCTGGATCAACAAGGGCCCTCCAATATCTAAAAGGCATAACGAACGCCGACCCTATCGCACCTCGCCGCGGCGCGGCCATAACAAGCGGGTCACGTCCTATAACTGCAAGCTATCCAGCTTTGCGGCAAGCACTACCACAGCATCATTCCTTAAGGCTATATATCCATAAATTCAGGTTATTAGGGTAGTTGTTGACCTGCCGAAAGCACCCTGTAACCTCACCGTCATGAAACCGACCTGGGCCAGCCTTGTGCGTGGCGGCCGCGGGTACGGTGCGACGCTTATCATGAATATAAAAGGGCGGAGCAAGGCATCCGCCAGATGGTCAGGTTGGACATAGGCAAGCCGAGCCGGAAACACGCCTCGGGGCGTGCGGCTCGGGCAATAGGGGACTGCTGATATGCGTGATATGGAACATGTTCGTGGGCCGCTGGGCCGTTTCGGCGCGGCGATGACCGCACTGGCGCTGGTGCAGGCCGCACCGGCACTGGCGCAGGAGGAAGCCTCCACTGCCGACAGCACCGAAGCGGCGCTGGCCGACCAGATCATTGTCACCGGTTCGCGCGTCGCGCGCGACGGCTTCCAGGCCCCGACCCCGCTGGTCGTTCTGTCGCAACAGGACATCCAGAACACCTCGCCGTCGAACAATATCGCCGATTTCGTCAACCAGCTTCCGCAACTCGCCGGTTCGACACGCCCCGCCAACTCGCGCCTCAATATTTCCAACGGCTCGGCGGGCATCAACGCGCTCAACATGCGCAACCTCGGCGAAAGCCGGGTGCTCGTTCTCGTCGACGGCCGCCGTTCGGTGGGCTCCACGATTTTCGGCTGGGTCGACATCAACACCATCCCGCAGGCGCTGGTGGATCGGGTTGAGGTGGTAACCGGGGGTGCATCGTCGGCCTATGGTTCCGACGCGGTCACCGGCGTCGTCAATTTCGTCCTCAACAAAAAGCTCGAGGGGCTCCGCATCAGCGGCGACATCGGCCTCACCGACAAAGGCGACGGGTTCAACTATTCGGGCAGCGTGGCGGGCGGCCTATCCTTCGCCGACGGCCGCGGCCACGCCGTCTTCAACGCCGAAATCGCGCATCAGGACGGCATCTACGAGATCGATCCGAACGACCGGCCGTGGAACCACCGTGGCTATCTGGCCTTTCAGAACCCGGACTATGTGGCGGGCAACGGCCTCCCCCAATTCATCACCTTTCGCGAGAATGCCGGCCAGACGAATCAGGCGCCCGGCGGCTTCATCACGGGTTCGGTGGGCAACAATAATGCGCTGCGCGGCCTGTATTTCGGCCAGAATGGTCAGGTCAATCAGTTCAACTATGGGTCGTTCAACTCGCCCGCGCTGAACAGCGGCTCCGCGGTGACGCGCACCGTCGGCGGCGACTGGCGCCTCAACGATTCGGGCCGCCGCATCGGCCTGAACCCCAAGGACGATCGCTGGGGCGTCTTTGGTCGCCTCAGCTATGAGGTCGCCGACGGCGTCGAAATCTTCGCCGAAGGCTCGTATAACCGGCAGGAAGTCTTCTTCAACGCCGGTCCCAATCTGGGCTCGGCCACGCTCGGCACGGTCGGTTGCACGGTCGTCCCCGTCCCCACGACCTGCAACGCCTTCGCGCTGCAGACGCTGGGCGCGGCGCGGCTCGCGGGCGTCGACAGCGTGAGCATCACGACCACCGCGGCCGACCTGCCGTTCCGCGGCATCAACAACAAGCGCGAGGTCCAGCGCTATGTCATCGGCGCCGAGGGCGAATTCGACGCGTTCGGCAAATCCGCGCGCTGGGACGTCTATGGCCAATATAGCCGCTCGGATCTGCGCGAGCAGCTCCGCAACATCATGCATGTGACCCGGATGCGAGACGCTACAAACGCCGCCTTTGCGCCGGCCGGAAACGCGGGCGGCTACGCGACCGGTTCGATCCAGTGCCTGATCAACGTCGATGCGGACGCCAACAACAACGATCCGAACTGCGTGCCACTCAACCGTCTGGGTATCGGCGTCGCCGACCCGGCGGCGATCGACTATGTGCTCGGAGACCCTTATCGCAAGCAGGTGATGGAGCAATATGTCGCCGGCGCCAACCTGTCACTGACACCCTTTGCGACATGGGCAGGCGACGTGAGCATCGCGATCGGCGGCGAATATCGTGAAGAGAAGATTCGCGGCAGCGTGCCGGAAGAATTTCAGCCCGCCCGCAACGCCGACGGGACGACGTCGAACCGCTGGTCGGTCGGCAATTATCTGCCGTTCAAGGGCAGCTATAATGTGAAGGAAGCCTATCTTGAGACCGTGGTCCCGCTGGGCCTTGGCCTCGAATTCAACGGCGCGGTGCGCGCGACCGATTATTCGACCTCGGGCTATGTTACCACGTGGAAGCTTGGCGCGACTTGGGCGCCGATCGAGGATATACGCTTCCGCGTCACGCGGTCGCGCGACATTCGCGCCCCCAACCTCAACGAACTGTTCCAGGCGGGCACCGCCAACAGCGATTCGGTGCGCAACCCGGCGTTCGTTCAGGGCGACCCGACCAGCGGCCCGCAATTCTTCCCCTATTCGGGCCTGACGACGGGTAATCCGGACCTGAAACCGGAAAAGGCCGATTCGTGGAATATCGGCGCGGTGGTCACGCCGCGTTTCCTGCCCGGCTTCAGCGCATCGGTCGATTATTTCCGGATCGATCTGGAAGATGCCATCGATACGATCTCCGCACAGGAAATCGTCAATCGCTGCGACGAAGGAAGACAGGAATATTGCGACGCGATCACCGAGGATCCGGCGCGTGAACAGCCGGGTCCGCCGCGTGTTCCCTATCTGCTGATCCGCAGTCAGCCCTTCAATTTCGTCAGCAAGCTGGTGCGCGGCATCGACTTCGACGTTGCCTATCGCTTGCCGGTCGGCGGCGAAAGCAGCGTCACGCTGCGGGGTAATGCGACGCGCTATATCGAGAATCTGTCGGACACCGGCATTGCCGGCGTGACGCCGGTCAATACCGTCGGCGCGGTCGCCACCCAGGCCAGCACGCCGAAGTGGATTTTCCGCGGCAGCCTCAATTACGAAACGCCGGCCTTCTCGGGTACGGTTACCGGCCGCGGCGTCAGTTCGGGCAAATATCTGGCGAATGCCATCGAATGCACGAGCGGCTGCCCGACCTCGACCAGCCAGGCGCCGACCTATGACAACAACCACGTCAAGGGCACTTTCTACGTCGATCTCAACCTGACGCAGAAGGTCCGGATGAAGAGCGGATCGCAGGCCGAACTCTTCTTCAACGTGACCAATTTGTTCGATGCCGATCCGCTACTCCTGCCCGAAACCGGTCTGGCTGCGGCCAGTACCTATTCGGATCTCCTCGGCCGGCAGTTCCGCGTGGGGATCCGGTTCAGGACGAAATAACCTGAACCGGCAAGAGCCCGCTGCCAATTTCGCGTGACAACAGGCTGCGAACCGCTGCGCGCCGGAATCAAGGTGGTGGCCATGCGGGCGCTTCGCTCCGCAAGATCGCGAAGGAAGCGGGGGCACACCACCGTCGCGATCGCCGATTATTTCGAGGACAAGGAAGCGACAGTCCGCGCGATCATCGAACCGATGTTCGACGAATTCGACGAAATGCTCGATCCTGGCGGCGAGGTCGAAGACATACGCAAACGCTTCCGGCGGCGGGCCGACCGCCTGAGCTCGATCGGCGATGGCTGGATGATGTGGCTACCCGTCGAGCCCGAACGCTCCGCCCCCGAAGGAGGCGAAGCGTTGATCTATCCGATCAGGGTGCGGCTGTCGCGGCGGTCGTCACTGGCCGATTGCGGAATGTCGGCTTTTCGTTCGAAGTCTGCAAAAGCAGACTAGTACTACAGTGAGTTTGACAGCAATTCCTTCAGCGGCCTTTCGATGTCAGCAAGCTGCTCCGCAGTTGCCTGCAGCCCCGCGGTGACGATCATCCGGCCCTGGACGTAGTCTTTCGTCGCGTTGACGCAGTCGATCGCAATGACCGTTCCGGCCTTCAGATAGATGACCGAGAAGCTGCGCGAGACAGGATCGCCGCGCAGGACCGCTTCGTCATGCCCCGTCGACAGCCCGGCGGTCTGGAGCTTGAGATCGTATTGGTTCGACCAGAACCAAGGGATCGCATGATAGGGCGCTTCATCGCCGACGATGCCCTTGGCGACGACATTCGCCTGATCATTGGCATTCTGTACCGATTCCAGCCGGATCACTGCGCCCTCGGCATAGTCGTTCGCGTGCGCTGCGCAGTCGCCGATCGCATAGATGTCGGGCAGGCTCGTCTTGCAGAGCTTATCGACAAGCACGCCGTTTCCGCCCTCGGCGCCGGCCGCGATCAGCGGTTCGACCGCGGGGACAATGCCGATCCCGACGATGACCAGATCGGCGGGGACCACTTCGCCGTCGGCCAGCCGCACGCCGGTGACATGATCGACGCCCTCGATCGCCTCGACCCGGACGCCGAGGCGGATTTCGACGCCATGCTCGCGGTGTTCCTTCTCATAGAAGCGCGAGAGATCCACTCCCGCAACGCGCGCGAGGACGCGGTCCAGCGCTTCCAGCAGCACAACCTTCTTGCCCGCCTTGTTGAGCACCGCCGCGGCCTCGAGCCCGATATAGCCGCCTCCTATGACGACGATCTGCCTCGCGGACTCGGACGCCGCCTTCATCGCATCGGCGTCGGCGCGCGTGCGCACACCCTGGACGCCGGGCAGGTCGCCGCCGGGGATCGGCAGCATCCGCGGGGATCCGCCTGTCGCCCACACCAGCTTTCCGTAGCCGATCGTCTCGCCGCCATCGGTGGTCACCATATGCGCGACGGGATCGACGCGTGCGACGCGCTTGCCGAGCAGCATCGTCACCTCGCGCTCATCCCAATATTTCGCGGGACGCAACTGGATGCGCTCGAATTCCTTCTCGCCCGCAAAATATTCCTTCGACAGCGGCGGGCGCTCGTACGGAAACTCCGGTTCATCGCCGATGATCGCTATGCTGCCCGCAAACTTCTGCGTCCGAAGCATCACCGCAACCTGCGCGCCGCCATGCCCCCCGCCAACGATCAAGATATCATAAAACATGTTCATTCTCCCGATCAGCGTTCGTGCCGCGGCCGCGCAGTTGAAGGAGCGCAAGTGCGGCAACGATCATGAAGGCCCCGATAAGCTGCATGCCGCCCATAGTTTCGTCGTAGAGCCCCCAGCCGATGATCATGTTGAGGAGCGGAAAAAGAAGGATACAAAGGCCGCCGAGCACGGGCGCCACACGCGGCATCGCGAACACGACGAGCCCCTGCCCGAGCACCTGCGCGGCGACAAGCAAGGAGATCGGCCACCATGTGACCGGCACAAGCTGTCCCGGGAGCGCGAAGGGCGCGATGCACAGAAAGCCTGCCGTCGTACTGATCGCGTGAACGGTCATCGGCTTTACCGATCCGGGCATACGCATGATCACCACGAAGTAGCCCGTGAAAAGAATGGCTGCGAGCAAGGCCAGCAGATCGCCGCCGGCCGTATCGTGCGATAGCGAGACGGACGGGCCGAGCAGGAAAAGGAGACCTGCGGCCGACAGCGACAGCGCTGTGAGTACCGCGCCGCCCGGCCGCCTGCGTTCCGTGACCACGGCGATCCCCGCGACAAAGAAGCTACTGAAATTTCCGATCAACGCGCAATTGGCGAGCGACGTCGAGAGAGCCGACGCGTTCATCACGAGCGTTCCGGTTCCGTATAGGCACCCCGCAGCGGCGATCGCAGCCAGCAGCGGCTTCGCCAAGCGGCTCGGGCGGTCGGCGCCCATGCCGACGACGAGTGCAAGCATGGGGATAGCGAGGCCGAGCCGCCAGAATGCAGCACCACTGGCCCCGATGTCGGCCAGGCGGACCATCAACGGGCCGACCGACAATAAACTTATGCCCGCTATCAGCAGCACGAGGTTAGAATAATTTCTATCGTACCTGCTAGTTTCTACGATATTTTCGTTTGCAAACTGCTTCTTCACCTGAAATTTTCCTCATAAATAGAGCAGTATTACGAGAAAGGAAGAAGGTTGTTCTTTATTTTCCTCGGCACGGACAATCCGGACTGTTTCGATCTGCGTCGCGATACGAAGAGCCGTCATAGCGCCTATCTCGACGCGGCCACGGGCAGCGTCGCGGTGCTGATGTCCGGCCCGACGCTCGACAGCGAGGGTCGTGAGGCGGGAAGCGTCATGATCCTCGAGGCGCCGGACACGAAGAGCGTCATCGGCTTCTTCGAGACCGAGCCCTATCACCTCGCCGGACTCTTTGGTGCGACGGACGTGCGGGCTTGGAACTGGAAGCGCGGCAACCCTTATCTATGAGGGAGGTGGAACTGCGGGGCACCATGCCCCGCAGTTTCTGCCCCTCCCCAGGGGTAGCGTCGGGCTTAGCGGCCAACCTGCTCCAGCTGCGCCTGCGAATAGCGATTGCCGGCGGTGCCACCCACCGGCGCGGCAGCTTCGAGCTTCTCCATCTGCGCGGCGCTCAGTTCGACGTCGGGCGCAGCATAGCTGTCCTCGACTTCGACGACTTTCTGCATGCCGGGAATCGGCGCAATGTCGGCGCCCTTGTGCAGCAGCCAGGCCAAGGCGATCTGCGCGCCGGAAACCCCGATTTCCCCGGCGACTTCCATCACCGCGTCGACCATGCGCAGGTTTTTCTCGAAGTTGCCGGGCGTGAAGCGCGGGTCAAAGCCCGACTTGCGCAAATCGGTCGGGTCCATATTCTCGGTTGAACGGATCTTGCCCGTGAGGAACCCGCGGCCGAGGGGAGCAAAGGGAACGAGGCCAATGTCGAGTTCGCGCAGGACCGGCAAGATGCCGTTTTCGATGTTGCGTTCCCAAAGCGAATATTCCGACTGAACCGCAGTAATAGGGTGGATGGCGTGCGCCCGGCGAAGTGTGTCCTCGTTCGGCTCGGACAGGCCGAGGTAGCGCACCTTCCCTTCCTTCACGAGGTCGGCCATCGCGCCGACCGACTCCTCGATCGGGACATTCGGATCGGTGCGGTGCAGATAATAGATGTCGACATAATCCATCTGCAGCCGGTCGAGCCCCTCTTCAAGCGCCTTGCGCGCATTGGCGGCGGAGCCGTCCTGACCGGTGACCGAACTGCCGTCGGGCGCGTAGGTGAAGCCATATTTGGTGGCGATGACAAGTTTGTCACGGCGCCCCTTGGCGGCGCGGCCGACCTGCTCCTCACTCAGCCAAGGGCCGTAGCATTCGGCGCTGTCGATCATCGTCACGCCGAGTTCGATGGCCCGGTCGAAGATATCGACCACCGTTTCGTCGGGAACCTTGCCGTAGCTTCCGAGCGGCGTTCCCGAAAGCGGCGAGCAACCGAGGCCAAGCGCGGAGACTTCGAGCTCGGGCCCGAGGTTGCGATATTTCATGTCATCTCTCCTTCAACTTTTATCAGGGACGTACAGTGATCCTTAGCGGCAGCGATTCTAGCGTGCGCAGCGCGTTGGTCGGACGATAAAGCGGCGCGCCCGCGGGTTCGAAGCCAGCCACCCGTCGGGCGAAGGCGCCAACGAGGCAATCGGCCTCGAGCCGCGCAATCTGTTGTCCGACGCAGACATGGACGCCGCGCCCGAGCGCCAAGTGCGCGCCCGCCGACATGCGTTCGATCCTGTAGCGATCCGGATCTTCGAACTTCGCCGCATCGCGGTTGGCGGCACCCATGAAATAGCCGATCTTGCGGTCGCCCTTCAGGCGGACACCATTCAGGACAATGTCTTCCTTCACGGTGCGGAACACGACCTGCGCCGGTGCCTCGTGCCTTATAGCCTCCTCGAAAGCGGCCATCGATCGGCTCGGGTCGCGGTGAACGATCGCATATTGATCGGGATTTTGGGCGAGCTGATTGAAGGTGAAGCCGAGGCCCGCGATGGTCGTGTCGACGCCCCCGCGTATGAAGCTGCGCACGAGGGGAGCCGCGATGCCGGCCGGAAGGTCGCCAGCGTCTTCGGCTTCGAATATTTTCTCGGCAAATCCTCCGGGAATCGCGCCCTCCCGCTGGAAGGCCGCTTCATATTGTTCGAACCACGGCTCGGCCGCCGCCACCGAGGCCTTGGTGCGTTCGTTGTTCGGACCCATCTGGTTGAAGTTCATCTGCCCGACGAGCAGGAAGGCCTCAGCCGGGATCTTGACGCCAAGGACCGAGGGAAAGACCGAAGCGACAAAAGGTTCGACGAGATCGCGTACCCCGTCGAATTCGTCGCGCGAGACTACACGAGCCACGAGTGCCTCGGCCTCCTCGGCAAAAGCCTGCTTCCACCCGCGAAGAACCGCCGGCGACAGTATGCGGTTCATCGCCCGCCGAATGGCCGTATGTTCCGGCGGATCGACCTCGCTGATCGGGCTCGGCGTGCGCCAGGCATCCGGGCGCCGTATGTCGGCCATCGCCATCCCCGCCCGTGAATGGAATCGCTCATAGTCGGACGCGACGATCTCGGCTTCGGCATGATTGCCGACCGCATAGATATCCCACGCAGCCAGATAGGCGACCGGCCCCGCGGCGCGAAGCTCGTCGAAAAAGGGATAGGGATCGAGCAGCACGGACTCGGAGAAAGGGTCGGTTGCCAGCGTCGCCGGTTCGCGCGCCATGACCTCCTGCTCTGCGACATCCATAAATTTCTCCCTCTCGTTACCGGGCCAAAGCAGGGCAGCGCCCCGGCCTCATCTTGGATGATTGGCTACACGATCATTGTTTCACCGTAAATGGATTTTTTTGAAAACATCGATTAAATCGTTGACGAGCAAGTTTCCGAAAAATATATCACTCCCTCGACAGCCAGCAGGCGGCCCCGGAGACAGGGGAGAAATTCGGAGAGAGACGATGGCCGATTCCAGTGCACCCGAGCAGTTTCCGCCGCGCCGCGACCCGCGATGCCCGATGCGTCCGCCGGCATCGCTGATCGAGAAAAACGATCTGCCGCTGACGAAGGTCAAGCAATGGGACGGGCTGGAGCCTTGGCTCATCACGAAATTCGAAGACGTGCGCGCGGTTCTCAATGACCGGCGGTTCAGCGCCGATCCCCGCAAGCCGGGCTATCCCGAAAAGACCGAGGCCTATGGCGCGAGCGTTGGCCAGGATCGCAACCTGCGAACGATGGATCCTCCCGAACATGGCGAGCAGAAGCGGATGCTCGTTCGAGACTTCACCATCAAGCGTGTCGAGGAAATGCGCCCGGCGGTACAGAATCTCGTCGATACGCTGATCGACAAAATGATCGCCAAGGGTGCGCCAGCCGATATCGTCACCGATTTCGCGGTACCGATCCCGACGATGGTGATCTGCGAGATCCTCGGCGTTCCCTATGAAGACCAGGACTTCTTCAAGGAAAATACCGAAGTCTGCATGTCTTCCGACCGTCCCGCGAGCGAGGCGCTCGCAGCCGCCGATGCACTGTCCGATTATCTCGACAAGCTCATCGACGTGAAGGATGCCAATCCCCAGAACGATCTCCTCTCGAGGCTGGTGATCGACGAGTTGCGCACCGGAAAGACCACGCGCAAGGACGTCGTCGAAATGGCTCGACTCGTGCTGATTGCGGGCCACGATACGACCGCGAACATGGTAGCGCTCGGAACGCTCGCCCTCCTGACGCATCCCGATCAGGCAGCGGTGATGCGCAGCGACCTCAGCCGGGCGGAACTCACGCTCGCGGTGCACGAACTCTTCCGCTGGGTGAATGTCACCCACACCGGCCGCCGCCGCGTCGCGACCGAGGATGTGGAAGTCGGAGGGCAGTTGATACGCGCCGGCGAGGGCGTGATCGTCATGACGAGCATAGCCGACCGCGACGAGCGTGTTTTCCCGGACTCCGACAAGCTCGACCTGCGGCGCAGCAACGCGCGCACCTGCATGGCATTCGGTGCCGGCGACCATCGCTGCATGGGGGCCTATCTCAGCCAGACCGAGATGGAGATCGCCTTCGGCACGCTCTGGAAACGCCTGCCGTCACTCAAACTGGCGGTGCCGTTCGAAACGCTGAAATTCCGTGAAGAGGGCGTGGTCTACGGCGTCCATTCGCTGCCCGTCAGCTGGTAGCAGGTGGGTCCGGGGTGCCCGGGCCGGTGACAACAAATTACAGATTTGGGGAAGGCAGCATATGCGATTGGTGCGTTATCTTGAGAATAGAGCTCCGGCATTGGCGCTCGAAGTAGGCGATAGCCTGCGCGGTCGGCCCGTGGGCGGCGATCTCGCCGATCTCCCTGCGCTCGTCGAGGCGGGCGGTGATGCGCTGAAGGCGGCCGAGGCGATCCTCAGACAAGCGCCCGTGATCGACTGGGACGCCCTCTCCTACGCAGCGCCGTTCCCGCAACCACGAAAGATCATCTGCTGCGGCCTCAACTACAAGGCGCATACCGAGGAATCGATCTACGACCAGCCAGCGCATCCGACGCTTTTCCTGCGCGCTGCAACGACCATCGTGCCGCACGAGCAGCCGCTGGTCCGTCCCCTGTCGTCCGACAGCCTTGACTATGAAGGCGAGCTTGTGGCCGTGATTGGCGTCGGCGGCCGCCACATCAAGGCGGTGGACGCGCTCGCCCATGTCGCGGGCTATTCGATCTTCAACGAAGGCTCGGTCCGCGAGTTTCAATTCCATACCCCGCAATGGACGCTCGGCAAGAATTTCGACGGCACGGGCGGTTTCGGTCCGGTCTTCGTGACCGCCGACGAACTCCCCGCGGGCGGCCGCGGCTTGCAACTCACCACCCGGCTCAACGGCGAGGTGATGCAATCGGCAAATACCGACGCGATGATCTTTCCGATTGAGGAAATCATCGCGGCGGCGAGCGCGGCAATCACGCTCGAGCCCGGCGATCTGATCGTATCGGGAACCCCTGCCGGCATCGGTTGGGGACGCGAACCCAAGCTGACGATGAAGCATGGCGACGTTTGCGAGGTGGAGATCGAGGGTATCGGCACCCTGCGCAACCCGATCGTGGACGAACGCGCCGCTTGAACGGACGCACGGCCGGCGAGCCTTGCGCGAAGGCGCGAACTGGGAGAGTGAAGTGTTCGATACGGACGTCCTTATCATCGGCAGCGGGCCCGCGGGCCTCACATCGGCTGCCCTGCTGTCGACCTACGGCATCAAGAATATGGTCATCACCAAATATGGCTGGCTTTCCGACACGCCGCGCGCGCACATCACGAACCAGCGTGCGATGGAGGTGCTCCGCGACCTCGACATCGAAGCCCATGCCAAGCTCTATGCGACCGGCCAGGGCGAGATGGCGAACAACGTCTTCTGCTACAGTCTCGCCGGGGAAGAATTCGGCCGGATGTACAGCTGGGGCAACCATCCCAGCCGCAAGGCCGACTACGACCTCGCCTCGCCCTGCCAGATCTGCGATCTCCCGCAGAATCTCCTCGAGCCGGTGTTGCTCGAGGCGGCGGCGTCGCGCGGCTCGAAGGTCCGTTTCAACGCGGAATATATCAGCTCGGAGCAGGATGAGGACGGCGTCACCGCAACGGTGCGCGACCGGCTGACCGGCGAGATCTTCACTGTTCGCGCGCGTTACATGATCGGCGCCGACGGAGGCCGCAGCACCGTCGCGAACGACATCGGCCTTGAGATGAAGGGCGAGATGGGCCTCTCGGGCAGCGTCAACATCATCTTCGATGCCGACCTTACCGATTATGTCGGCTATCGTCCAAGCGTCCTCTACTGGATACTCCAGCCTGGCGCCGAGATCGGCGGCGTCGGAGCAGGGGTAATCCGGATGGTCCGCCCCTGGAACGAGTGGATGGCAATCTGGGGCTACGACATGGCCGAAGGTCAGCCCAAGCTCACCGAATCCGACGCGGAACGTATCGTTCGCAACCTCGTCGGCGACGAGAAGGTGCCGATCAAGATCAAGTCGATCTCCTTCTGGACCGTCAACAATATGTACGCCGCGGACTACGCCCGCGGCCGCATCTTCTGCATGGGCGATGCGGTCCATCGCCACCCGCCTCTAAACGGTCTCGGCTCGAACACATCGATCCAGGATGCCTATAATCTGGCTTGGAAGCTGGCGATGGTGATCAACGGGCGGGCCGGCATCGGCCTCCTCGAAAGCTACTCGATCGAGCGTCAGCCGGTAGGCAAGCAGATCGTCGAGCGCGCCAACGCGAGCGCACTCGACTATCCGCCTATCTTCGAGGCGCTGGGGCTGCTTGCCGGCGGCGATTCCGACGCCGTCAACGCGGCGATCGCCGGCCGCAAGGCGGCGACCGAAGAGGCGAAGGAACGCCGGAAGGCGCTGCGTTCGGCGATCTGGAAGAAGAATTACGAGTTCAACACCCACGGCGTCGAGCTTAACCAGCGCTATCGTTCGACCGCCGCCCTGCCCGACGGCGCCCAGCCCGGGTTCGAGCGCGGCGACGCCGAACTTTATTATGAATCGACGACCTGGCCCGGCGCCCACCTTCCGCACGCATGGGTGGAGCGCGATCGCAAGCGCGTCTCGACACTCGATCTGTGCGGAAAAGGGCGCTTCACATTGCTGACCGGTATCGGCGGCGAGGCGTGGCGCGACGCCGCGGCGAATGTCGAGATCGAGCTCGGGGTGCCCGTCGATGTCCATCTGATCGGCCCGGCCGGGTCGGATGCGGTCGACATATATGGCGACTGGGCGGGCCTTTCCGAGGTCGAGGACGAAGGCGCGGTTCTGGTTCGGCCCGATCTCTTCGTCGCCTGGCGTTCGCGCTCTACCGATGGTGACGAGACCAACCGTCTCGCCGCTGCCTTCAAACAGATTTTGAGCCTCAGCTGATCGGAGACGCAGATGACCGAACTTCCCGTCGATGTTCCCGGCGAGCGCGCAGGAAGCGGCCCGGGCATCCACTCCCTCGACGCGTTCGTGCTCGAGGTGCCGGATCTTGAGGTTGCGCGGAACTTCTACACCCGTTTCGGGCTGGACGTGACAGATGAAGGAGAAGGCCTCGCTCTTCGTACCTTCGGTCAAGGCCATGTCTGGGGACGGGTCGTCGAGGGAAGCCGCAAGCAGACGCATCATCTCTCGCTCGGCATTTACGAGGCCGATCTGGCCGGCTTCGAGCGCAAGTTCGAAGAGCGCGAAATTCGCAGGATCGACGCGCCGCGCGGCTGGGATTCGGACGGCATATGGTTCCGCGGCTTCGACGAGACCGTCATGGAACTTCGCGTGACCGGCAAGAGCTCGCCGGACTTCAAATCGCCCGGCCATTCAAGCGATGCAGGGCGCGAGCCGCGCGGAACGCGCCTTGGCCATGCCTCTTTGACCCCGGTCCGCCCCGAGCGGTTGTCGCACTGCCTCTTCTTCAGTCCCGACGTCCCGGCGGCAACCGCCTTCTGCCGGGACATTCTCGGTATGCAGCTGTCGGATCGCTGCGGCGACGTGCTCGCCTTTCTGCACGGCGCGCATGGCTCGGATCACCACATGATCGCCTTTGCAAAATCGAGCGGCCCGGGCTTTCACCACCCTTCGTGGCAGGTGGGATCGATGGAGGAGGTCGGCCGCGGCGCGATGCTGATGGCGGACGCCGGATTCGACAAGGGTTGGGGTCTTGGCCGCCACGTCATCGGATCGAACTATTTCCACTATGTCCAGGATCCCTGGGGCGGCTTTTGCGAATATAGCTTCGATATCGACTATGTGCCGCGCGAGCATGTTTGGGACACGAAGGACTTTCCACCGGTAGATGCCCTCGCAATCTGGGGACCCGAGGCGCCGTCCGACTTCGTGCATAATTACGAAGCGGACTGAAGGCGGTGGGCCGCGCCCTATCGCCCGTGTCTTCGCGCGCCCCGATTTCCCTGTTCTGCCGGCAAGCGATGTGCCCGCGTTTGCCGTCCACGAGCCGCGTCAGGTCTCGCGCATCTAGTGGCTGCCGGCGGATCCTGGTCGGCCGGCAGCCCACCACCGCCTTACCCCCCGACGGTGACCGTAATCCCGTCCAGCTCGTCGTTCATGATGATCTGACAGCTCAGGCGGCTCGTTTCGCTTCGCGGCGTTTCGGCGAAGTCGAGCATGTCATTCTCGTCATCGGTCATCGGCGGCAGTTTGCCGACATAGGCCGGGTCGACGCGCACATGGCAGGTCGCACATGCGAGTACGCCCCCGCACTCGCCCGAAATCTCGAAGATTCCGTTCGCAAGAGCCGCGCGCATGACGCTGTCGCCGTCGATTCCGTCCACTTCGGTCTGCTCGCCGCCGGGGCGAATGAAATTGATTGTAGGCACCCTCTCATCTCCTTTCGGCCCGTTATAAAAAATCCATAAGCAACATTCAAATGGATTTTTCTGTTAAATGTTGAGGAGCCTGTCTAGACGAGCATCACCGGGCCGGAAGTGCCCAAGCAACAAGAGAAAAGAGGATAGCCATGACCGAGAAAATGCCAGGCGCTCGCCTTCGCGCCCTGATCGAGAAGCGCGCGACGGTCGCAGCGGGCGTGTTCGACACATTGTCGGCGACGCTGGCCGAACAGGCGGGTTTCGATGCGCTGCACATCACGGGCTTTGGGGTGGAAGCCACGCTCCTTGGAACCCCTGACATGGGCATGGTCACGCTCACCGAACTCGCCGACATCGTCCGCCGGATGGCTGCGGCGGTCGAAATCCCGATCATCTGCGACGTCGACATCGGCTTCGGTGAAATCGAGAGCGTCGCGCGCACCGTCCGGTTGATCCGCCATTCGGGCGCGGCCGCCATGCACATCGAGGATGCCGGGCCGCCGAAGCGCAATCCATTTGTCCCCGGGCAGGTGATGCTTCCCCGCCATCTGGCCGTCACGCGTGTCGCCGCTGCCGTCGAGGCGCGAGGCGACAGCGACTTCGTGATCATCGCCCGTTCGGACGCCGACTGCACCTCGGTCGACGAGGTGATCGAGCGCTGCAACCTCTACCTCAAGGCGGGGGCCGACGTCGCGATGCCGGTCACGGCGCGGATCAACGGTACCCCGATGGGATCGCTACCCGTCGACGAGCAACTCGAATGGCACCGTCATATTGTCTCGAGGATCGAGGGTCCCGTCCTCGGAATGGCAGTACCGCCCGGAAAGACGCCGCAAGACATGCTCGAATGCGGCTATGCGATCATGATCGTCCCGACGCTCACGATCCTCCCCGCGGCGCAGGCAATGTGGAACGCCCTCCTCGCCGCCAGCCCCAACCCGGCGCGCCGGCCCGGCGAGATCGCCAATCCGGGCGATCTTCTATACCGGCTCGGGATCCAGGAGTTCATGGACAGGCAGGAGCGCCATATCGCTCGAGAACAGGGTGAGCTGGGCCAATGAGCGACCTCGTCTATTTCCTCGTCCTCTCGAATCCGACCGAAGGCGGCGCCGAGGAATATAATCGCTGGTATTCGCGGCGGCATATCACCGACGTCCTGCTGCAGGTCGAGGGCGTGCGCAGCGTTCAGCGCTTCGGCCTCGGAGAGCATCAGCGCCGCAAGCCGCCATACGCCTTCCAGTTCATGGCGCTTTATGAAGTCGAACGGGATGCCGCCGAACATGTCTTCGCCGAACTCGAAAAGCGGTCGGGTACCGAGGTCATGCCGATCAGCGACACGTTCGATCGAAATCATATCGCACTCGTCTTCGATCCCGTCACCCCCAAGCTGACGCCGGCGACGGCCGCCGCCTATGCGCTCGGGACCGACTGAGCAGGTTACGGGTGGAGCGAGCGATGTACCCTCGCTATAGGCCATGGGATGGAGAATGGGGTGAAGCCTGCCGACGGCACGCAGAGTATCAGCCGGGCCGCGACCGTGCTGTCGGTCGTTGCCAGCTACCGCGGCGAAGGTGTCCGCCTTACCGACGTCGCCGAGAAGACAGGAATGCATGTCGCGACGGTGCGGCGGATTCTTGTCGCGCTGGTCAACGAGGCTTTTCTGTCGTTCGATCGCAAGCGCAAGCTCTATACGATCGGACCGACGATCTTCGCCTATGCGGTGATGAGCGACAGCTGGTATCAGCATCGAGAGACTTTCCTGCCCGCGATGGAAGAGGTCGCCGAGCGCACAGGGGATACCGTGTTGCTGTCGGTCCGCGTCGGCTCGGAGGCGGTTTGCCTCATCCGGCGCGAAGGCAGTTTTCCAATCCGCATCATGAGCCTCGACACCGGGCACCGGCGACCGCTGGGCGTCGGCTCGGGAAGTGTCGCAATCTTTGCCTATCTGCCGGTCGAAGAGCGCCACGAACTGCTCGCGACGCAAGGCGCGGCCTATGCGCAGTTCGGGCTCACCGCGGAGGATATCGAGAAGGCGGCAAAGGAAACGCACCGCAACGGATTTGCGGTGAACGAAGGCAAGATCATCGAGGGCGTCTACGGCGTGGCGGTGGCTGCGCTCGTCGGCGGCAGCCCCGTGGCCTCGATCAGCGTTGCCGCGATCGCGCCGCGCATGCAGAAGGACCGCCAGCGCGAGATCGTCGAGATTATTCGCGACGCGATGGCCAAAGTCCCCGGCGTCGAACTGCCCGCCTAAATTTACCGGTTTCGGGACATGAACGCCCGCGAAGGCCTCGTTGCGTCAACTTATCACTATATGATAGTATAGTATCGTATATTGACTTTATTGCGAGCGCGCTGCCATTCTCTCCCGAAAGGAGAGGCTGCACCATGTTCCCGATCGACCATTTCTGGCGCTCGGTCCGCCGCGCCCCGCATCGCCCGGCGGTCATCAGCTGCGACGGCGCGATCAGCTACGGCGACCTCGCCGCGCGCGTCCGCCGCCGCGCGGCCGGACTGCTTGCCGCCGACCCCGTTCCCGGCAGCACGGTGGGTGTCGGGGGCGACAATGGCATCGAACATCTGGTTTCACTGCTCGCCGTCCTCGCGGCGCGGAAGATCTGGGTTCCCCTCAATCCGCGCAACGGCGATCCCGAGCTCGCCCGGATCGTCGAATTTGCCGGACCCGCGATCAGTCTCGTCGACAAGGCCCTCGCCGCCCGCCTCGCGGCGGCACCCGGGATCGCTCTTTTCGCAGATCTCGATGTCGATATCGACAATGGTTGCCCCCTGCCCCTTCCTGCCGCTGTGCCGCCGCTCGGCGCGACGCAGGCGATCAAATTTACCGGAGGGACGACGGGCACGCCCAAGGGCGTGCAGCAGACATACCGCGCGTGGAACACCAATATCGTCACCCAGATCCACGAGATCGGCCTGCAGCAGCATGATCGCTATCTCGTAGCGGCACCGATCACGCACGGCACCTCGACCTACATATTGCCCCTGCTCGCAGTCGGCGGTGCGCTGGTCTTCCCGGGGGAAGCTGGTGCGGGACCAATGCTGGACGCGATTGCCGCGCACCGTGCGACGCTGAGCTTCGGCCCCCCGGCTCTCATCGCGATGCTCGGCGACGAGCAGCGGCGCGCGCCGCGAAAGATCCCGAGCCTGCGCTGCCTCATCGCGGGCGGCGCCGCGATGCGCGCAGACCAGATCGCCGCAGCGCAGTCGGTCTTCGGGCCGGTCATCGCATCGACGTTCGGCCAGACCGAGGCGCCGCAGATCGCGGCCTGGCTGGCGCCCGACGAAATGGAAGGCGCGCGTGCCTTGTCCACCGGGCGCGCGAGCTTGCTGACCGAGATCGCCATACTCGGACCCGGCGGAGACCCGCTAGGTCCCGGCGAGGAAGGCGAGATTGCCATCCGCGGCGACCTCGTCATGAGCGGTTACTACAAGGCGCCTGAGCAAAGCGCAGAAGTCCTCGTCGACGGATGGCTGCGCACAGGCGACGTTGGCCTGCTCGACGCCGACGGCTATTTGTTCATTCGCGACCGCCTGCGCGACGTCATCATCACCGGCGGCTTCAATGTCTTTCCGAGCGATGTCGAGGCAGTGCTTGGCAACCATCGGGACGTCGCCGATTGCTCGGTGATCGGCATCGCGGACGCGAAGTGGGGCGAGGCCGTCCATGCCGCGGTCACGCCCGCACATCCCGGCGAATGGAACCCCGCCCCCGTCCTCGCCGCGGTGCGCAAGGCGCTGGGGCCGGTGAAGACGCCCAAGGCCATTCACTTGTTCGACCGGCTCCCCCGCAGCCCGGTCGGCAAGATCCTGAAGTCGGCTATCCGGGACGAGATATCGGCGCGACTGGCCGCCAATGAAAATGCCGGAAAATAGAGGGAGACTGACATGCGCAACACTACGGAGGCCGAGCTAACCAATGTCGTGCTCGCCCGCTACGCGGGGACGCCCGACGCACGGCTGCGCGAGATATTGTCGAGCCTGATCCGGCACCTCCATGCGTTCGTTCGCGAGAGCCGGCTCACCGAGAGCGAATGGATAGAGGGGATTCTCTATCTCACGCGTACCGGCCAGATATGCGACGAGAAAAGGCAGGAGTTCATCCTGCTTTCCGACAATCTCGGCATCTCGGCGCTCGTCAATATGGTCAGCTCCAACGTCCCTGAAGGTGCAACCGAGACCACCGTGGTCGGCCCCTTCTATGTCCCCACTGCGCCCGAGAAGGCACCCGGAGAAACGGTGCTCCTGCGCCCTCTCGCCCAAGGCGAACGCGAGTTGATCGTCCACGGCCGGATTCTCGGTCCCGACGGCGAACCCGTCCCCGGCGCGAAGGTCGAGGTCTGGCAGACCGACGCGAACGGCATGTACGACATCCAGGACGACGCGCAGCCCGAAGACAATCTGCGCGGCTGGTATCGGGGCAGCGCGGACGGCCGCTATCTCGTCCGCACGATCCGGCCGGCGTCCTATCCGATCCCGACCGATGGCCCCGTCGGCGAACTGCTGCGGGCGACCGGGCGCCACCCCTGGCGGCCGGCCCATCTCCACGCCACGATATCGGCGCCGGGATACAAGCCGCTGACGACTCATCTCTTCGACGCCGAGGACGAATATCTCGATTCGGACGTCGTCTTCGCGGTCAAGGAATCGCTCATTCGCACCGTCCGCTTGAACGAGGACGCGGCGGCGGCCGCCTCGCACGGCGTCGCGGCGCCCTACTGGGAAATCGAAACCGATTTCCTCCTGCAACGCGCGAATTGAGAAAGGCTCCCGACATGGAAATCAAAAGGCTGCCCGAAGCAATGCCCTTCGAGGCTCCGGGGCATTTCGACATGCGCGCATTACGGCTGCAAGGCGCCGAGGCATCCGGCGCCGATTTCGCCTGGGTGGCGCTGTCGCACTTCTTGCCCGGGGGCGGCGCCGGAATGGACGGCAGCCCATTCGGCAAGATCTACGTAATGCTCGAAGGCGAAATGGTCGTCGAACTGGCCGACGGAACGCGCGACACGCTGCGCGCGCTCGACAGCTGCTATCTCGCACCGGGCGATACCCGCAGCCTGGTCAACCCGGGTAACAGCGTCGCCACGATGATCGTCATCACCCCCAATCTTTCCGCGGGGAAATGAACGATGGACACCGGACTCTGGTCGACCTGGTACGACGTCGACCCCGCGCATGAAGCCGAATATCTCGCCTGGGTTCACGCCGCCTATATTCCCTGGCTGAAGCAGGTGCCCGGGATTGCCTGGATCGCCCACTACAGAAACACCGGCGGCGGCCCCGCCATGCAGGAGTTGATGCGCCGCGCGCCGCATGCGGACGAGCCGATGCCGCAGGGCGGCGACTATATTTTGCTCGTCGGCGCGCCGACGGTTCATGTCTTCTGGAACCCCTATGTCCTCGAACTCGCGCTGCCGGATGGCTTCGAAGCGATGCTCGCGCACCGGCGCGAGGTTCGCCACGAGTTCTTCACCGAGGAAGCACGGGTCGACGGGGCGTCGGGCGCCAGCCGTTCGACGGGCCAGACATCAGCGCCGGCGATCCAGTTCGGAACCTACCGCATGCGCAATGTCGAGGCCGAATTCTATCTCGGACAGTTCAACACCCAGAGCCGCTTTCCCGCGATGGCGCAGCAGCCCGGGTGCGTGCGCGTACGCAAGATGGTGAGCGTCGCCGGCTGGCCGAAACATGGCGTCCTCTATGAATTCGAGTCGCTCGAGGCGCGCCTTAAAAACCATGAGGAACCGCTCGAGGCGCAGACCCTTCAGCCGGGCACGCCCACCGGCCGCAACACCGCCAACGCCATCTACGCGCCGAGGTCGCCGTTTGTCGGCGAACGTCTCTGGCCACCCGTGCTTCCAGGAGAAACAGCATGAAACGTACCGTCCTCGTCACCGGAGGCGCCGGCAGCCTCGGTTTTGCGTCGGCCATGGCACTCGCCGAGGAAGGTGCGAATGTCGCGATCGCCGATCTTTCCGCCACGGCGGCCGAGGAAGCCGCGGCAGCGCTTCCCGGCGGACCGCATATCGGTGTCGCGATCGATGTCAGCGACGAAGCATCGGTCGCCGAGGCCTTCGATGCCGCCGAGAGCGCGCTCGGCCCTGTCGCGGTGCTTGTGACCTTCGCGGGTTATATCGGGCAGGCCGTCGACGAGGCGCGCCCGAGCCTTGCCGATTTCGACCTGCCGCGCTGGGAAAAGCTCTTCGCGATCAACACCCGCGGCACCTTCCTGTGCCTGCGCGAGATGGCCCGACGCCGCCGTGAAACGCCCGTCACCGACGGCCGGATCATCACCGTCGCCTCTGCAGCGGGGCAACTTGGGGGGTATCAGGCGAACGCCGGCTATATCGCGTCGAAAGGTGCGGTCCTCAGCCTGACGAAGGGTGCGGCGCGCGATCTTGCCCCGCTCGGCATCACGGTGAACTCCATCGCGCCCGGCCCGATCGACACGCCGATGCTGGCGGAGGCCCGCGGAAAGGGCGAAGGCGACAAGGGCTTCGCCAATCTTGCCATGCTCCCCGCCGGACGGATCGGCCGCCCCGGCGAGATCGCGGCGGCGGTTCGCTACCTTGCCTCCGTCGATGCGGGGTTCGTGACCGGATCGACGCTCGACATCAACGGCGGGCTGCGGATGCAATGAGCGTCTTCATTGCCGGCGCCGGGATGACCGCGACCGGGAAACACCCCGCCGCGACCGTCAAGTCGCTCACCGCCGCCGCCGTGACGGCGGCACTCGCCGACGCGGGCGCCGAGCCCGGGCAAGTCGAGGCCGCATGGTTCTGCAACACGCGGCAGGGCGTACTTGAAGGGCAGCACGGGATCCGCGGCCAGGTCGCGCTTCGCGCGGCGGGCTTCGAGCGCATCCCCATCTTCAATACGGACAATGCATGCGCGAGTTCGAGCTCGGGTCTCATCCAGGCCTATGCCGCGATCGCGGCGGGGCTCTACGACAGTGCGCTGGTCATCGGCGCCGAGAAGATGGTCTTTCCCGAGAAGCGCGCCGCGATGTTCGAAGCCTTTCTTGGCAGCACCGACCGCGATCTGATGGAACAACATCTCGACGGCCTTCTTCGCAGCGCGGTGACCGAAGATATGGTCGAGACCGAAGGCGAGCGCTCGATCTTCATGGAGATTTACGCGGCGCAGGCGCGGCTTCACATGAAGACCTTCGGCACGACCGAGCGCCAGATCGCGGTGGTCGCATCGAAAAACCACGGTCATTCGCAGGCCAATCCCCTCGCCCAGTATCGCTTTCCGATGAGCGTCGAGGAAGTGCTCGCGGACCGGCCGGTCGCCTGGCCGCTGACCCGGTCGATGTGCGCACCGATGAGCGACGGCGCCGCCGCTCTCCTGCTCGTCTCGGACCGGCTCGCAGCGCGCCTTGGATCAACTCGCGCGGTCCGGATCGCGGGCCTGGGCGCATCGAGCGGAAGCGACAGGGCTCCAGAAGACTATCGCGGCCATTTGACGCGGACGGCGGCCGAGCGCTGCTACGCCATGGCGGGGATCGGCCCCGATGCCGTATCGCTTGCCGAAATCCACGATGCCACGGCCATTGCAGAGATCATCCAGTCCGAGCATCTTGGCCTGTGCGACTATGGCGACGGCGGACCCCATGCCGAGAGCGGAAAGAGCCGTATCGGCAGCGCTCAGCCGATCAATGTGTCGGGCGGTTTGCTTTCGAAGGGCCATCCGATCGGCGCCACCGGAGCGATGCAGATTTGCGAACTCGTGACCCAGCTGCGCGGCGAAGCCGGCGAACGACAGGTCGAGGGCGCGCGGATCGGGCTGGCGGAGAATGGCGGCGGCTTTCACGGCGTCGAGGAAGCGGCCTGTGTGGTGACCCTGCTCGAGGCGCCGTCACGCTAGACGGCTGCCGGTGCCTCGCCCGCCCAGGCGCGGCGGATGAGACCGCGAATGCGGGCCTCGTCGAGGGGAACCGGGTTCGGATATGGCTTCGACATGACAAGCTCGACCGCCCGGTCGATACCCTCCTCCGGCATGCCGAGCGCCGCGAGCGAGGTCATGGGCGCGATGTCACGCGCGAGGCGATCGAGGATTTGCACGGCATCGCCGCCGAGCGCCGCACCGATTGCCGCGTAGGCGGGCTGCACCGCTGGCGCATTATACGCCATCGCATGCGCGAGAACGATCGCATGCGTCTCCGCATGCGGCAGGTCGAAAGCCCCGCCGAGCATGTGGCACAGCTTGTGGTGGAGCCCCATGCTCACGCCGTTGAGACACAGCCCCGCCTCGCAGGCTCCGCGCAGCGCCTCGCTTCGCGCCGCAACATCGCGGGGATCGGCGACGACGCGGCGCAGCGAGCCCGCAAGCGCGGCGATCGCGTCGACGGCGATCGCCGAAACGATCGGATTGCCGTCGCTCGCATAGCTGGCCTCGACCGCATGGGCGATCGCGTTGATCCCGCTTGCCGCCGAGGTCGCGGGCGACAGGCTCAGCGTGAGATCGACATCATAGATGGCTGCCGCCGGCAGCGCGCGCGGATCGCGGCGGGTCGCCTTGACGCCGTCGCTCGTCTCGCCAAGGAGCGCCGTCATTTCCGATCCGCCATAGGTGGTGCCGATTGCAATCAGCGGCAGCCCCGTTCGAACCGCGAGCGCCTTGCCGAGACCCGTTGCCGATCCGCCCCCGAAACTGACGATCAGGTCGCCGCCGACGCTTTCGAGGCGGGCAAGCGCGTGCGCGCTGACGTCGACGGGCGTGTGCATCGCCGCACCTTCGAACCGCCCCGCAAAGTCGATCTCGAAAAGCAGCGCGGCCGCCTTCGGCATCTGCCCCGCGGTCGAAACGAGGAAGGGTCGCTGGCCGCCAAGCCGTGCGGCCTCCGCAGCCGTTTGCCGCACCGCGCCCTGGCCGAAGATGATGTGATGCGGAGCCGCTGCGTAAGTGAATTTCACGGCTGCATCATCCGCCCTTGCGGGTCAGGCCGCTTTCGAACGCGGAGACCGGCGCTTCGGCGCAGGTGACGCTTTCTTCGCCGGCGCAGCGACCGCTTCCTCGAGGCTCTCGACGAACTCTCGGCTCGGCGTGATCATGGCACGGAGTCGCTTTTCGGCGAGTTCCGCGTCGCCCGCGAGGACGGCATCCATCAGCTCGCGAAACTCCTTGTGGAGATTGCGCCGGCCCATGGTGCCGACCACCGTCAACCGGCGGTAACGCTCATATTGGACATAGGTCTGTCGGCGGAGGCGGAGCAGCCACTCATTGTCGCAGGCGCTCATCATCGCCTCGAAATATTCCTCCGCCGCCTTCAAATAGGTCTCGTTGAGCTCATGATCATCATCTTCGGTATGTTCGCTCGTGCGCGACAACCGGTGGAAGGCGGCGACGAGGCGCGACTCCCATTCGATCCCGCCGTGGCGGAGCGCGCAGCGCAGGCAGAGAAGTTCGACCTCGGTGCGTGCGAAGGCGAGATCGTTGAGATCCTTCACCGAAATCGGTGCGATCTGGAAACCCTTCTGCGGTTCGGACACGACGAGGCCGTCGGCGAGCAGGCGCGCAAGCGCCTCGCGCACCGCGCTGAGATTGGCGTCGACACGCTCGCAAAGAGCGGAGATCTTTACCCGCGTGCCCGGCCGCAGCCGGCACGAGAGAATGTCCGAACGCAGCGTCTGATACGCGGCTTCGGTAAGACTGCCCGACGCAGATTGAGTATCCGTCACCTATACCTCGCGATAAAATCGATTTGTTCTCCCATATTGACTTCCTTGCGATTGAACAAGGGGAAGTATCTTGTACGCAATTCAGGCGACCGGCGGCCAGATGCGCTGGCCAACGAACGGTGAGCCCGGCGGATAAGCAGCATTGTCGGCGATCTGTCCCGTCCATGCATCGGGATCGAGCGTCTTGGATTCATGCGGCTCCTCATGTTCCTTCATGCGCGCCTCGAGCGAGGAGAATTCATAAAGAATGCCGTGCTTGGCCCAGCCGACGCTGGACATGAGCTTGCGGGTGCGGACGCAGGCGTCCATCCGGCTCATCAGCGGCAGGCGCTGCTGCGAATACCAGCGACCGAGCATGGTTTCGGCTTCCTGCGTGCGCATGTTGTAGGTGCCGAACTGGATCGCCGGAGCAAGCGTCGAGCCCCATTGGCGATGCTCGACGGCGTTGCCGTCGACGCGCGCCTCCTCGGCGTAGATCTCGCTCCGGCTGCGCCGCCGAAGCGCGAGTTTCTCGGCGAAGCCTTCTGGCAGCGCCATGTCGAGCACCCAGGGGTTGAAGAAGCTGTAGCTCGAGGGCGCGCCGACCAGCAGCACGAACTGGCAGCCGTTAGGCAGCTCCTCGCCGCCACGCCGCGACGGATTGGTCTGGAGTTCCTTCATCGTCGCGCCGCCGCCGTCGTTGGCGTAATGCGCAACCCAGGCGATCCCCGGCTGCTGCTGCAGAAACGGCAGATATTCGGCATGCGCCCATGCGAGGAACTCGGCTTCGTCGCCCTCGTCGAGATCATACCAGGTCGCCCAGATACCCAAATCCATGTCTTCTCTCCTCTTGTCGCACATTCGCACGTAATCAATGTTTCTAACAAATATGCATATTTATAAAAAAGGTGCAAGTTCCATTGACGACCCGGAATCCCGCGCCGATTAACGTCAGGCAGCGAGTTGTTCGACTTCGCGCAGATCGGAAGGAGCTAGGTGCAGATTGGTCGCGGCGCAATTCTGCTCGAGGTGGGCGATCGACGTCGTGCCGGGAATGGCGAGAATGACCGGGGAGCGCGCGAGGAGCCATGCGAGCGCCACCTGTCCCGGGCTCGCCCCGTGACGCGCGGCAACAGGCGCAAGCGGCCCGTCCGCTGCCGTCAGCGATCCGGCGCCGAGCGGATACCATGGAATGAATGCGATCCCCTCGGCCTCGCAATAGGCGAGAACATCCTCATGGTCGCGATCGGTCAGGCTGTAGCGGTTCTGCACGGTGGCAATTGGCGCGACTTGGCGCGCACGCTTGATTTCCTCGACCGTGACCTCCGACAATCCCAGATGGCGCACGCGCCCTTCGTCGCGAAGTTCCGCGAGCGCCTCGATCGTCGTCTCCAGCGGCATCTCGGGATCGAGGCGATGGAGCTGGTAGAGCTCGATGCGGTCGAGCCGAAGCCGCGCGAGACTGCCGTCCAGCGATGCGCGGATGGCAGCCCGGCCCCCTTCGGGATGAATGAGGGGATGCGCCACCCCCTCGGGCCAGCTCCGCCGCATGCCGCATTTGGTCGCAATCACCATGTCGTCGGCGAATGGCGACAACGCGTCGGCGATCAGCCGTTCGCTATGGTGCGGCCCATAAGCTTCCGCGGTGTCGATGAAGTTGACGCCGAGCTCGGCAGCGCGGCGAAGCACCGCCCTTGCGGCTTCCGGATCGGCGGGCTCCCCCCACGTCGCCTTGCCATGAAGGCGCGCTGCGCCGAAGCCGATCCGGTGGACGACGAGGTCGCCGCCGATCGCGAAGTGATTGGGATGATCTGCCATTGCCCCGTTCGATATGTGCGAAAGGAGGCCGCGCGCCCGAAGGAGGCGCGCGGCCCGAGGCTCCTTAGAACTTCATGTCGAGCTCGACGCCGTAGATGCGGCCGCGGGTCGGGAACCAGATGGCCCCGCCGCCCTGGAAGGCCGGCAGCGGCGAGTTATTGCCGGTATTCTCCTCATTGAGGAGGTTCTTGGCGTAGACGCTGAGTTTCAAGCCCTCGAGGAAGTCGGGCTGGACCGAGAGATTGGCCGAGAGATCGTCGAACGCGGGCAGACGCCCGGTGTTGGGATCGTTGAACCAGCTTGCATCGCGGTGGTTGAAGGTCACTTGGGCGCCGACCGAGCCGAAGCCGTTGATCGACGTGTCATAGTAGGCGCCAAAACCGTAGGTCACCGGCGCAAGGCGCGGCAGCTTGAGGTTGAGATCGCCATCGTTGATCTGCCCGTCGCCGTTGAGATCGGCGGTGACCTTCGTATATTTGCCGTCGGTGATGCCGAGCGTTCCGTTGAGAACGAAACCATCGGCGACTTTCACGGTGAGATCGCCCTCGATGCCCTTGATTGTGGCGTTGGCTCCGTTGCCGACGAGCGAGAGCGGACCGGTGGGCAGGTTGAAGGTGCCCTGGCGCTGCAGATCTTTCGCCTTGTTGTAGAAAGCGGCGATGTTGAAGCGGACGCGCCGGTCGAACAGGTCGGACTTTAGGCCGACTTCGAAGCTGTTGGTCGTCTCGTCGCCGAACGGCTCCGCCGCGCCGAGGCTTTGCGCCTTGAGATTATAGCCGCCCGAACGATAGCCCTTGGTGTAGCTGCCGTAGATCTGGACGTCGGGATCGATGTAATATTTGATGCCGATCTTGGGGATGAAGCTGTCGAAGCTCACCTTGCCGCTATAGTCGGGGAAGGAGGTGCAATCCTCGGTCGCGACTTGGCACGGCTGCGGGATCGCGCGGCGGAAGTTGAGATCGGCTTCCTTCTCGTCGTGCGAATAGCGGCCGCCGATCCCGAGGATGAGGCTGTCCGTCAGGTTGATGTCCGCGTTCACGAAGACGCCGACCGACTTCTGGTCGGTCTGCCCGCCACCTTCGATAATCGGCGTCGCGAGCGGCTTGTTCGTATCGCGCTCGATGTAGAGCATATGCTGCTTGAACAGATAGAGGCCGGTCACGAAATCGACCCGGTCCCAGAAGCGCGCCGAATAGCGAAGCTCGTTGCTGATCTGATATTGTTCGAGGTAATTTTCGACGATGCTGACATCGGCCTGCTGCGCGTCGAGGTCGAAGCGGTTGCGCTGCTTGATCTCGCGGTAGTTGGCGATGTTCGTGATCCGGCCGTCGCCCGGCCCCACTTCGATCACCGACTCCGAGGTGATCGAATTGGCGCGAAGATAGGACAGGCCGATCTCGTCGGCGGTCGTCTGGAAGGGCGGCGCATAGGCCGGGTTGCGCGGTACCGGGCCCTCGCCGGTCAGCTTGAAGGTCTCGCCGATTAGAGTCAGCTCGACCGTATCGACCGGCTTGAACACGAGGGTCGGGCGCAGAAACCAGGTGTCGGTCTTGCCCGTGTGGCGGCCATAGGTACGGTTATAGAAATAGCCGTTGTCGTCATTGTAGTAGCCGGTGAGCTTGGCGAACAGCTTGTCCTCGACGAGCGTGCCTTCGATCGACCCGGCATAGGTATAGTTTTCGCGCGTTTCATAGTTGATGCGTGCGCGGGCCCGGAAGGTGCCATCAGGCCGCGCGGTACGGATCGAGACGGCGCCGCCCGTCACGTTGCGACCGAACAGGACGCCCTGCGGCCCGCGCATGATCTCGATCGAGTCGATATCGAAGGTGTCGACCACGACGCCGAAGTTGATCCCGAGGTAGACCCCGTCGACGAAAGTGCCGACAGCGGGATCGACCGACGGGGTCGAGCTATTCACGCCGAGGCCGCGAATGGTGAAGTTGGCGACCGCCTTGAACGTGCCGAGCTGGTCGAGCTGGACGTTGGGAACCGCATAGGTGAGGCTCTCGAGCGAACGGAACTGGAGCGCCTCGAGCTGATCGCCGCCGAGCGCCGTGATCGATGCCGGAACATCCTGGAGCTTCTCGCCGACCGACTTCTTCGTGCCGGTGACGACGATCTCGCCCATCATCGCATCGGAGGCCGACATGCGGCCCGAAGCTTCCGCAGGCTGCGCTTCGGTCTCTTCTGCGGCAGCCGCTTCGGTCGCGGGCGCCGGGGTGTCCTGCGCGGCTGCCGTCATCGGCAGCGCCACGAGCGCGGCAATCGCGCATGCGGAACCCAGGCGTAATTTGGTGGCCATCGTCATGCTCCCTCTCCTTTTATCGCGCTTGGCGACGTTTATGTCCGCACCGCTTTTTGTCTCGTTCGCCTGCCAGCCTGCACGCAGCGCCGGGCATGTTTTCTGCCCGGTCCCGCGTGCCGGCCGGCGCGCTTTCGAGCCGGTATCGTCCGCCAAATCCATCACGCAGCGATGCAATCCAGATATCGTCGGAATATCGACTTTATGTGGAAGACTGGATTTTATGTCAATACATGATGTTTTATTATCAACATGTGATATTATCCACTTTTCGACCATTCGCCGACCGGGCGCATTCCCGCGGTTTCCCCGCCATCGCAGACGAATTCGGCGCCGGTGCAAAAGCCGCTGAGTGGCGAAGCAAGATAGAGTGCGAGCCATGCAATATCGTCGGGTTCGCCTGTACGGCCGACGGGCAGACCGGCGCCGCGCTGCCGTAGCGCCTCCTCGCCATGGGCGATGCGCGACATTTCGGTTGCGATGAGCCCGGGCACGATCGTGTTGACCCGGATTCCCTTGTCCGCAAATTCGAGCGCCGCCGCCTTGCTCAATCCGCGTACCGCCCATTTGCTCGCCAGATAGGCCGAATGATTTACCCGCCCGGTGAGACCCGATATCGATGATATGTTGATGATTGCGCCGCGTTGTTCGGAAAGCGCCGGTAGCGCGGTTTTCATGCCCAGAAACGTGCCGGCCGTGTTGATCGCCATCACGTTCATGAACTCGTCGAGCGGCATCGTCTCGATCATCCCGTAATGGACGATTGCCGCATTGTTGATCAGGACATCGAGACGCCCATAGCGGTCGAGCAGCCGAGCCATCGCTTGCTGCCACTGCGATTCGTCGGCGATGTCGAGCGGCAAGGCGAGCGCGTCCGGCAGCGTTGCCGCCAGCGCCCCCGCCTCGGCCTCCGCCAAGTCTGCGATGACAACCTTCGCACCATATTTCGCGAATAACCGTGCTTCCGCGGCCCCCTGCCCGCGGGCACCACCGGTCACGAGCACCACCTTGCCCGCCATGTCGAACGGCTCCATCTCTCCCTCCTTCTCTATCTGCATTTTTAAGATTTAATGCATTAAATTTCCATATATCGATATTATTGGCAAGGGGCAGTGTCGAATTGGCGCCGTTTGATTGGTCGGCCCCGGAGACAGAAGAGACGGCCACATGGCTTTAACCCGCCGGACTTACGCAACAATCGATACCTTGTAGACAAATGGATTTTATCTTGTCAGATTGTCCCGGTGATCCCGCCGAGACGGGAAGAGACATTTCGGGAGAGGTTGCAGCGCATGAGCCTGACGAGAACCGCCGCCTATGATGCCGCCCTGGCCACGACGGGCGGCGAAAGCGGAGAATTTGCTAGAAACTGGAAGATGCTCATCGCCTGCATCGCAGGCTGCGGCTTCTGCATGGCCGGAGTTGCCACCTATTCGATCGGGCCGTTCGTCAAACCGCTCGGTGACGAGCTTGGCTGGAGCCGCACCGCAGTCCAGGCCTCGATCGTGTTCGGCCAGGGCCTGAGCGCGGTCGGTGCGATCTTCGCGGCGATGCTCATCGAGCGCTTCGGCGCGCGGCGCATCGCGCTTGCCGGACTCGTCGGCACCGCGTTCGGTTTCATCCTTGCCTCGATGTCCACCACCCTCGCCTTCTTCTACCTATCCTATTCGCTCGCCGCGCTGCTTGGCGCCGGCGCGGGCTTCATCACCTGGACGCGCGCGATCACCGGCGAATTCAACAAAAATCGCGGCCTTGCGCTTGCGATCGCACTTTCGGGCACAGGCATTTCAGGGTTCGTCCTGCCGCCGCTTCTGGTCTGGGTCATCGAGAATTACGGTTGGCAGGCGGGCTATCTTACCCTCGCCGCCATCCCGCTGTTCGTCGCACTGCCGCTCGCCTTCCTCCTCTTCAGGCCCCGCGAAAACGCGCCCGCTACCCGCGCCGCGACGCCGAACGCCGTCCCCGCGGGCTCGATGCGCGATGTATTCGGCTCCTACCGCTACTGGCTGCTCCTTGTATCGATCATCTGCCTCTATCTCGGGATCTGCGGCATCATCCCCAACCTCATCCCCTCGCTGACCGACGACGGCCATGCGCCCGAAAATGCCGCGCTCGCCCAGAGCGCCTTCGCCGTGGCGCTGGTAGGGGGCCGGCTTGCCGTGGGCTGGCTGGTCGACCGTTTCTGGGCGCCGGCGATCGGCGCGATCTTTCTCACCCCGCCCGCCATCGGCTGCCTCATCCTGATGTCGGACCCGAGCCTCGGCGGCGCGATCCTCGCCGCTGCGCTCGTCGGCATGGCCGGCGGCGCCGAGCTCGATCTGCTCGCGCTGCTCTCCTCGCGCTATTTTGGAGTGCGCAATTTCGCCCGTTCCTATGCATGGCTCTATGCGGCGGTCGCCGTCGTCGGTGGGGTCGGGCCCATGGCCTTCGCCTATCTCTACGATCTTACCGGCAGCTACGATACGAGCTTCCTCATCTCGGCGGTCCTGTTCGCGATCGGCGGCCCGATCCTCCTCTTGCTCGGGCGCTATCCGGAATTCCCGGAGGAAGCCGATCTCCCCGACAGCGCGCGTCATTAGGGGATCGGACATGCAGATCGACTGTACCGAATTCGACTATGTCGTCGTAGGCGGCGGCGCCGCCGGCTGCGTCGTCGCGAACCGGCTGAGCGCCAACCCCGCCAACCGCGTCTGCCTTCTCGAGGCGGGACCGATGGACAGCAATCCCGCGATCAGGGTTCCCCTTGCCTTCATGATCCTCTCGCAGCTCGGGATCCACAACTGGGGCTATGAGACCCTGCCCGAGCCCGCGACGGCGGATCGCCGCATCCCCTTTCCGCAGGGCAAGGTGCTCGGCGGAACGTCGTCGATCAACGGCACTGTCTATATGCGCGGTCACCCGAGCGACTATGACGGCTGGGCCGCGCTCGGCAACACGGGGTGGGGCTATGACGAGGTCCTCCCCTACTTCCGGCGTGCCGAAAATAATGTCGTGTTTCAGGACTCCCCGTTTCACGGCACAGGCGGCCCCGTCACCGTCAGCAACCCGACCCACATTCACGATCTGGCGAGGCGTTTCGTCGCCGCTGCCGAGGCCTGCGGGATCCCACCTACGCCCGATTTCAACGGCGAGAGCCAGGAAGGCGCCGGCATCCGCCAGCTGTTCCAGAAGAACGGTCGGCGGGTCTCGTCGGCCAGCGCCTACATCGCCCCGGTGCGCAAACGCCGGAACCTCACCATCATTCCTGGGTTCCACGCATCACGTCTCCGGATTGCCGAGGGGCGCTGCACCGGCGTCGACGGACTGCAGGAGGGGCGCCCAGCGACCATAACCGCGCGGCGCGAAGTCATCGTCTCGAGCGGCACGATCGGATCGCCCGCGCTGTTGCTTCGGTCGGGGATTGGCGACGGCGGTGCGCTCTCGGCCCTCGGCATCGCTTCTGTCCGCCATAGTCCCGGCGTCGGCGCCAACTATCAGGATCACGTCAATATCGTGGTTCGGCACGACGATCCCGGCCGCACCAGCTACGGCTTGTCGCTCCGCTCGGCGGGGAAACTTACTTGGGCCCCGTTGGAATATCTCTTGTTCCGCCGCGGACTGCTCGCGAGCAATCTCGCTTATGCTGGCGCCTTCCTGCGTACCGATGCGGCGCTGAACAGGCCCGACGTCCAGCTGATATTCTGGCCCGCACATAAACCGCCGGGCAAGCTCGCCGGCGCCGGGCACAGCTATCAGGTGATGACGCACCTGCTGCGCCCTGACAGCCGCGGCCGCGTCTCGCTCGCAAGTCCCCGCGTCACCGACAAGCCGCATATTGCCACGGGGGTGCTGAGCGAGGCGTCCGATGTGCGTACCCTCCTTGCCGGCATCAAGGTCGCGCGTGCAGTGATGCGGCAAATGGGCGGCGGCGCCGAACTCGAGCCTGGCGCCGATGTCGTCAGCGATGAAGCACTCACCCGCTACATGCGGGAGACCGCGGTGATGGGATTGCACTGCGCCGGCACCTGCCGAATGGGCCCCGACGCGGAATCGGTCGTCGACCCCGAGCTCCGCGTTCGCGGCGTCGAGGGCCTGCGCGTAGCCGATGCTTCGATCATGCCGACACTGATCGGCGGCAACACCGCTGCGCCTGCCATGATGATCGGCGAGAAGGTCTCCGACATGATACTTGCGGCCTCCCACTCGCGCATTCCCGAACGGCTCGACGCAAAGTGCGACGGGCACATCGGCACGCTTGCCGCCCGCCGGTCCGGAGCTTGGGTGCCGATCCCATGATCGCCGAGGAGCATTTCGCGCGCGCCCTCGCCGTGGCCGCAAGCGTTAGATTTTAAACATTGGCCGGTAGCGGCCTGACCGCTTTGCGGAACTGGATCATGCTAAGCTGACCTTTGAATTTCGCTATCTAAACGCGACAGGCCTTGCCAGATCGTGCCAAAATCCTCTCCGGCCCTTGCCTTTCGGACTGCGCTTCGGCTGATTGCCTTGCATGAACAGCGGGGAACGACCGTCAGATGAAGCGCCCGAAGATCCTTATCGCCGGACCAGCCAGCGCGCAGGCTTTCTTGGAGAAGCTCGCATCCGCAGTTATTTCGGAAGAGGCCCAGATCGACTTGCTGCTCGGGCTGGCTGCGCCAACCGGAGCGCCGGGATGGATCGATACCGAGATATTCGTTTCCTTCGGAGTTCCATGCAGCGGAGCAGACATGGATGCGGCCTTGGGCCTCAAGACGATAATCACGCCGTCGCTGGGCTATGAGGGCATCGACGTCGAGGCGGCGCACAGCCGCGGAATCGCCTTTGCCAACGGCCGAGTCGCTGAGAATTTTGAATCGGTCGCCGAAGCTGCGATGCTGTTCATGCTGACTTCGCTCTACCGGCTCCGCGAGGCAGAGGAACGGCTTCGCCGCGATGAGGTTCGCGTGGGACCGCCGCGCGCGCGAATGCTCAAGGGCAAGACCGTCGGGATCATCGGCCACGGCAATATCGCCAAGGCGCTTATTGAACGTCTGCAAGGATGGGAGACACGCATATTGCTCTGCAATCGCTCGCAGGTCCCTCCCTCGCTGGCTTTCGAACAGTGCGATCTCGACAGGCTCGTCGCGCAGAGCGACATTGTCCTGCCGCTGCTGCCGCTCACGCCCGAAACCGACAAATTGCTGTCCCGCGCGAAGCTGCTCGCCATGAAGCCGGGGGCCATCCTCATCAATCTCTCGCGCGGCGCGATCGTCGAGGAGAACGCCCTCGCCGACCCCGAAGTGATCGCTCACCTCGGAACGATTGCGCTCGACGTCTTCGTCACCGAGCCTTTGCCGGCAGACAGCCCGCTTCGCGGCCTCCCGGACCAGCTTCTGACCAATCACGAAATCTCGCACACGCAGGAAAATCTTGGCGCACTCTTCGCGATGGCGGTGGCCAATATCGAGGCAGCGATCGCAAACAGCCCCATGCCGACCGCATTCCGACCCTAACGCCGAGCGGGGATTCTAGCTGCTCGCGGGGGACCGCATATTGAGCATCAACGTTCCGACCAGAATGAGCCCGATCGCCGTGAGCGCCCAGCCATCGAGCTTCTGATCGTAGACGAACCACGCGATCGCCGTCACGAGGACGATGCCAATGCCGCACCAAATGGCGTAGGCAATGCCGACCGGAATGGTGCGCAACGCCATCGAAAGGCAGTAAAAGGCGACAGCATAACCGAGGATGACGACCGCCGAAGGGAGGGGACGCGTGAATCCGTCAGCCATCTTCAGGAACGACGTCGCAAGTACTTCGCACAAGATGGCAAGCGCCAGCCAGCCGGGACCGCCGAGCGTAATCATCCAGCGACTCCTTGGCCCAGCCGCTCGCGGACGGGTTCGTTTCGTCTCATCCCGCGGGTGATGGCATGGGCTACTCCTCCCGGCAACCGCCCGCCGGCCGTCGTTCACGCCAAAGACCCAGCATGAGCAGCGCCGCCAAGCCGACCAGCAACGCGCTCGCCGTCAGCGCAGCGTCGTAATTACCGCTCGCATCACGCATCTTCCCCATCGCGAAGGGACTGAGCCCGTAGCCGAGCGCGAAGACGCTATATTGCCAGCCGTAAATCGCGCCATATTGGCGCTGCCCGAAATGCAAAGCGGTCAGATAAGCCAGGAGGTCGATTTCGGCGCCGGCCGCCATGCCGAGCAAGATGGCCGCGACGGTTCCCATCGCGAGGCCATCCACCAACAGGAGGCCGATTCCGACGGCCGCGAGAACAAGGACCGCGAGAGAGACGATTGCGGCCGGGAAGCGGTCGAGGAGTACGCCGATTCCTAGCCGCCCGACTACGCTGGACAGTCCCACCAGCGAGGCGGTCGCGGCCGCTTGCATAGGGTCGGCTCCCAAGTCACGGAACAGCGGCACGAGGTGGACCACGACCCCGCCAAGCCCGGCGGCCATCGCGAAGGAAATGACGGTGAGCAACCAGAAGCGCCCGGTGCTGCGCGCTTCCCTCGCCGTCATGCCGGCCGGCCGGACATCGGACGCACTCGCAGGTCGGCCCTGCGGCACACTGCTGAACCCAAACCGGACGATCGGGGCCGCGACGATCGCAATTGCGGCGAGCGCAAGATAGGCTGCGCGCCAGCCTGCCGCTTCGGTGACCCCGGCCACCAGCTGCGGAACCCAGAAACCCGCAAGTCCCGCGCCGGTGAGCGCAATGCCGAGGGCCAGACCCCGTTGCTTTTCGAATGCTGCGGCGATGGGCCGGACAAGCACGATCGGTGTTGAGCCGACACCGAGAAGCGCGATGACGGTGTAGAGCGCCCAAAAGAGATGGATGCTTCCCGCCGTGGCGACGAGAAGGATCACGCCCAGTGCATAGGCGACCAAGCTTGCCGCGCCGACGTTGGCGGCGCCGTACCGGTCGCAGAGCCGCCCGGCAGCCGAGCCGGACACGAACACGGCAAGGGTCATCAGCGTCACCGCGAGCGATATGTCGCCGCGGCTCCAGCCGAATTCGGCCTCGAGCGATGGAATGAAGCTGCCGAGGCTGTAAAAGAGGGTCGCCGTCATGCCGGCCGACAGGCCGATCGCCGCGCTGGCGAGCAGGAAGCTCTTTCCGCCGAACTCGCCCGGCAGGGTCATGAGGCGTCCGCTATTCCGTAAACCGCCCTCACCACTGCGTCGCTCAACTGGTTGTCGGCTCCGGCTTCTTCGATCGTCTTCACCGCGTCGAGGCCGCGCAGTCCGACCGGCGTCGGTCTGCCGTCCTCGACCATCACATGTCGCTCGTCGAGCAGATAGGCCGATGCGTCGAGCTTCCCCGCCGCCGCAATCGCGCTGTCCCTGTCCGGCCAGATTCCGTGCAGCAAGGCGGCGAAAACCCTGCCGCTCGCATCGGTCTGATTCCACCCCGCAGGATCGCCGCCCGTCAGGTCGTAGACCGCCAGATATGCGTGCGCCTCGCCAAGCGCCGCGAGATCGGCGTCGACGTCGGCACCCGCGTCGATGACGATAAACATCGTCTGTCCCCCGGCATCCGCGTTGCCGCTGATCCGGCGCGAAGCTCCCTCGCCCAGATTGTAGAGAAGCGCCCGGCGGAAAACATTCTGCTCGTCGCGATGGATATGTCGGGTCACCTCGCTGTGAATGAGGCCTGCACGGTCGTCCTCCGAGCGATAGGTGACGATCGCAATCCCCTCGAAAGGCTCGGACGCCGCATCGAGCGGGGTCACATGATGCTGCGTGTAGCTGTCGAACCCCGGAATCCTTGCGGCCATGACCCCATGAACATCGCGCCAGTAGCGTGTGAAGAGCGAGCGCGAGATGTCGGGACGTCGCTCGATCAGGGCGACGGTGCTTACGCCGACCATAGAGCGCCTTCGACGGGGATGATCGCCCCCGACACATAGGAGCCCGCCTCTGACGCCAGAAACACGACAGCCCCGCCGATATCCGTCTCGCGGCCGAGGCGCCCGGCCGGAATACCCTCGATCATCTGGTCCTTGAGCCCGGGGACGGCGGTGAAGAATCCGTCGGTCATGTCGCTGGGGAAAAAGCCGGGCGCCACTACATTCACGTTGATGCCTTTGCGGGTCAGGTCCGATGCCAGCGCGCGCGTGAGTTGGTGGAGCCCGCCCTTGGCGGCACTGTAGGCGTAGGCGCTGCTGCTCTTCGCCCACAGCGCGGCAATCGATCCGATATTGATCACGCGGGCCGGATCCCCCTCTTGTGAGGCCGCCGAAAGCTGCGGGAGAAGGCCCTGAATGAGGAAGAAGGGCGTCCGCAGATTGACGGCCAGTTCGCGATCCCATTGCTCGGGCGTGATTTCGTCGACGGCCGCAGCCGTGAAGGTGCCGGCGTTGTTGACCAGGATATGCAACGCGTCCGTCGCGCGGCCGACATCCGCCACCGCGGCGGCAACGCCTGCGCTGGTCGCGAGATCATGTTCGAGCAGCTGGCATTTCCCGTCGCCGTTCAGCGTTTCGGCGAAGGCCCGGTTCTCCGCACCCGGCCGGGCAATGATCAGCACGCGCGCGCCGGCCGCGACTAGCGATCGACTGATCATCGCCCCGACACCCTTCGCGCCGCCGGTGACCACGGCGGTTTTCCCCGCAAGGTCGAAGAGGCCGGTCACGCCGCGGACACCGGCTTTGCGACGTTGATCGTCTGGAGCGCCAGATAGGGATAGAGGCCCTCGACTCCGCCCTCGACCCCGAACCCCGATTGCTTGTGCGCCGGGAACGGCACCTGCGGATCGAGCGCGCAATGCTGGTTCACCCAGACGCTCCCGCTCTCCAGCCGGGCGGCAACGGCGGTCGCAGCGGCGACATCGCTGCCCCACACCGAACCGCCGAGCGCGAAGGGCGAGGCGTTGGCGCGGGCCACCACGTCGTCGACATCGCTGTAGCGAATGATCGGCAGGATCGGCCCGAACGGCTCCTCATCGACGATCGCCGAGCCATCGGCCACGTCGCGCACCACCGTCAGCGGCACGAAATAGCCGGGTCCGCCGGCGACCTCGCCGCCCGCGACGATCCGGCCCGCCTTGCGCGCTTCGACCAGATAATGGAGCACTTTTTCATATTGCGCCTTGTTCTGCACCGGCCCGAACTCGGCCGCGGCGTCGCTTCCCGGCGCCAGCTTGGCCGACGACGCGAGGCCCGCCATCGCGTCGCACATCGCGTCATAGAGGCTGTCGTGGACATAGAGCCGCTTGATAATGGCGCAGACCTGACCCGAATTGAAGAAGGCGAAGGCAAAGATGGCGGGCGCGATCGCCGCGACATCGGCGTCGGGCAGTACGATCGCGGCGTCGTTGCCGCCCAGTTCGAGCGTCACGCGCTTCAGCGTCGGCGCCGCCGATGCCATGATCTTGCGCCCTGTCTCGGTCGATCCGGTGAAGGTGATCTTTGCGACATCCTCGTGCGCGACGAGCAGGGCGCCGGGGTCGTTGCCGCCCGACAGGATGTTGACCACGCCGGGCGGCACGACCTCGGCCCAGAGTTCGCCGAGGCGAAGCGTCGTGAGCGGCGTCGTCGGCGCCGTCTTGACGACAATCGTGTTGCCGGCGGCGAGGGCGGGCGCGATCTTGTTGGCGGCGATGAAGACGGGGGCGTTCCACGGCACGATCGCGCCCACCACGCCCAGAGCCTTGCGGTGCAGCTCGACGCGGCGGGTATCGTCCTCGACGATCAGTTCGGGCTGGACCTCGAGCCCCGCGTAATAGTTTAGATAGCCGGTCGCCAGATGCAGGATTTCGAACTGCGCGAGCCCCATCGGCCGTCCGGTTTCCTGGACAAGCAACGCGCAAAGCTCTTCGGCATTGTCCACGACCTTCGCGGCCATCGCGCGCAGAACGTCGCCGCGCGCGCCGGGGGCCAGATCGCGCCAGGCGGGAAAGGCCGCCTTGGCGGCGGCGACCGCGCGTTCGACGTCGGCCGCATCGGCGTCGGGAACCTGGGTGAAGACGGCGCCGGTGCACGGATCGACGACGTCGAGCGCCCGGCTCCCCTCCACAAACTCTCCGCCGATCAGCATCCGGACCATGTCATTCTCCTCATTGTCAGGCGGTCAGAGCCACCCGATTGTCGTCCTTGTTCGCTTCGGGGGCCGCCGCGGCGTTGCGGAACCGCTCGACCACGCTCGCTTCGAGCGCGCGGACGCGATCAACCGCCGCTTCCTTCACATGGCCATAGCCACGGATCTGACCCGGCAGGCTCGCCGCTTCGACCGCGAACTTGTGGTTCGCCGGAGTGAGTGCCCCAATCATGGCCCGCAGCCGTGCTTCATATTCGTCGATGAGCGCACGCTCCATCTTGCGCTCGGCGGTATAGCCGAACGGGTCGAGCGCGGTACCGCGCAGCCGCTTGCCCTTGGCGAGTAGCGGAAACAGCTTGCCGACCCAAGGGCCGAACTCGCGCTTCAGCAAATGCCCCGTCTCGGGATCACGCTTCGAGAAGAGCGGCGGCGCGAGATTGTAACGAAGCTTCGCACCATCCTCGAATGTCGCGGCGAGTTCGCGCTTGAACGCAGGATCGGCGTGAAGGCGCGCGACCTCATATTCATCCTTGTAAGCCATGAGCTTGGCGAAGTTGCGCGCGACCATGACGGCGAGCGCCGTGCTGCCGGGCAGCACCCGCTCCTCGGTCGCCGCGACTTCGTCGACGAGCGCGCGGTAGCGCGCCGCATAGGCCGCATTCTGATAGGCGGTGAGCAGTGCCGTGCGGTGCCCGACGATGTCGCCGAGATCGGTAAGCGGCTTGAACTCCGGCACCGTCCGGGTAGCGGCGGCCGCGGCATCGACTTTCGCCGGATCGACGACGAGCAGACGCCCGAGCGCAAAGGCCGACTGGTTGAAGGCGACGGCGACCCCGTTGATTTCGACCGCGCGCGCGATCGAAGCGGGCGAAACCGGAAGCAGCCCGAGCTGCGACGCATAGCCGAGCATGAAGAGGTTGGCGGCGATCGTGTCGCCGAACAGCGCAAGCCCCAGCCCGGTCGCATCGACCCCATGCAGTCCGGCCGAGAGCTTTTTCAGGCGATCGACAATCAGGCTCTGGTCGAGCACGAGGTCGGGATTGCGCTGAAAGGCCGGGGTCGGCGTGATGCGCGCGTTGACGACCGACGTCGTCCGCGTCGCCGAAAAGGTGACGACGGGTTCCTTGGCCAGTGCCGCGACGACGTCGAAGGCGAGCGCCAGATCCGCCTCACCGGTGCCGAGTTTCTGCGCCGCGAGGTCGCCCACCGCGGCGGCGATACGGACATGGCTGTAGACCGCGCCATTCTTCTGGCTGAGCCCCGTCATGTCGAAGACCGAACAGGCGAGCCCCTCAAGGTGCGCCGCCATGCCGAGCAAGGCGCCGACGGTGACAACGCCTGTGCCGCCGATCCCCGACACCATGATATTGAACGCGCCGTCCGACAATAGCGCGAGTGCAGGCTCGGGAAGGTCGGTCTGCGCCTCGCCCGCCAGCGCCGAGGCCTTGGGCTTGCGCGGTTCGGCGTCGAGCACGGTGATGAAACTCGGGCAGAAGCCTTTGACGCAGCTGTAATCCTTGTTGCAGTTCGACTGGTCGATCTGGCGCTTGCGGCCGAATTCGGTTTCCTTCGGCCAGACGCTGACGCAGTTCGACTGGACCGAGCAGTCGCCGCATCCTTCGCAGACGGCGCTGTTGATGAACATGCGCTTGGCCGGATCGGGAAATTTGCCGCGCTTGCGGCGGCGGCGCTTCTCGGCGGCGCAGGTCTGTTCATACACGATGACGGTGACGCCCTTCACCTCGCGAAGCTCGCGCTGCAACGCATCGAGTTCGTCGCGATGATGGACGGTGACGCCTTCGCCAAGGCCGCTGTTCGCATCGTAGAGGTCGGGGCGGTCGGTGACGACGATGCAGCGCTCGACGCCTTCGGCGAGCACCTGCCGTGTGACGTCGCCGGGGGTCAGCGGTCCGTCGACCGGCTGGCCGCCGGTCATCGCCACCGCATCGTTGAACAGGATCTTGTAGGTCATGTTGACCTTTGCCGCGACCGCGCCGCGGATCGCCAACAGGCCCGAGTGATAATAGGTGCCGTCGCCGATATTCTGGAAGATGTGCGGCGTCTCGGTGAAATGCGCGAGGCTGTACCAATGCGCGCCCTCGCCGCCCATTTGCGTGTTGGGAAGCATTTCGGGGCCCGAATACATCGCCATCGCGTGACACCCGATGCCCCCGCCGGCGAGGCTGCCTTCGGGAAAGCGCGTGCCAGTGTTGTGCGGGCAGCCAGAGCAGAAATAGGGCGCGCGCACGGCGTCGCCAGGCTTCTGGCTGGCGACCTTCGTCATCGCGTCGCGAAGCGCCGCGACGCGCTCCGCGATAGCGGCCGGCTCGCTTCCGAGACGCCGCAGCCGCTCGGCGATGACGAGCGCAAGCTGCAAGGGATCGAGCTGCTCATCGCTCGGAATCATGAATTCCCCGGTTTCGTCGGTCTTTCCGACGATCGGGGGAGCGCCGGGGCGACCGTAAAGGATCGCCTTCGCCTGCGCTTCGGTCAGGCCGTCCTTTTCTTCGATAAAAAGAAGTTCGGCCTGCCCGTCGGCGAATTCCGCAAGCCCCTCGCGCTCGACGGGATACATGCACCCGAGCTGATAGAGCGAGATGCCGAGCGCCGCCGCGTCGATGTCGGAAAGGCCGAGAAGCTTCAGCGCCTGGCGCGCATCCTGAACCGCTTTTCCGGTCGCGACGATGCCGAGCTTTCGCGCGCCATTGTCGATCAGCACCCTGTCGATGCCGTTCGCACGCACGAATTTTTCGACGAGCGGCCAGCGGAAACGCTTGGCGACCACCTCCGACTGCACCCGGTCGAGATGGGTCGGAAAATTGTGGAAGCCGTTCGCGGGCGCGACGCCGCGCTCGGGCAGCACCGGCCCGTTATCGAGCCGCGGCAGCTCGACCGTCATCGTCTGTTCGAGCACCTCGTTGCACATCTTGAAGCCGGTGAAGAGACCGGTGTAGCGGGACATCGCCCAGCCGAGCAGGCCATATTCGAGCACGTCCTGCACGTCGGACGGCGCGAGGATCGGCATGCCCGCATGCATCAGCGCCACTTCGCTCTGGTGTGCGACGGTCGACGACTTGCCGCTATGATCGTCGCCGGCAACGATCAGCACGCCGCCATTGGGATGCGAGCCTGCCATATTGCCATGCTTGAACGGGTCGCCCGAACGGTCGACGCCCGGCCCCTTGCCGTACCAAAGGGCAAAGACGCCGTCCTTCGTCGCATCGGGAATGCCGGCCAGCATCTGCGTTCCCCAGACCGCCGTTGCCGCGAGATCCTCGTTGACCCCCGGCTGGAACATGACGTCCATGCTCTCGAGCAGATCCTTCGCGCGCCAAAGTTCCTGATCGTAGCTACCGAGCGGCGAGCCGCGATAGCCCGAGATGAAGCCGCCCGTATCGAGCCCGGCGCGCGTGTCGCGATCCTTCTGCAGCATGGGCAGGCGCACGAGCGCATGGGTGCCGGTCATCAGCACGGTGCCTTCGTCGATCGTATATTTGTCGGTCAGCTTGACGTCACGCATGGGATAGGGACCTTCGGGATTCTTCTGGGCTATAGGCGGCGCCATGGTCCGCCAGATAAGTCGCGAAACTGGATTGGAATTCGGCCATCACGAGCCGGGTGCTGGACCGGGCACGCATGGCCTTGAGCCAGTCTTCGAGCCCTCCGATCTCTTCGATGAGCGAGCGATGATAGGTGAAGCGCGTGACGCGGTCGGCGATATCGAGATTATAATAGGCGAACAGGTCCGCCTGCCCGGGGCGTTCGCCGAGGAGAAAAGGCTCGGGGACGAGAAGCTGCGACAAGGCAGCCGTCGCGCGATCGAGCATCGCGCGAACCGACGCCTCGGTCGTCGGCAGATTGTCCCCGCCCATGAACAGGCCAGGAAAGAGCTGGCGCACCTGTGCCTCGACATAGATCTGGATGATGTTGATCATCTGCCGCGCCCGCGCCCGCTCGAATGCACGGGCGGGGCGCAGCGGAATGTCGGGATAGGCATCGTCGAGATAGTCGAGGATAGCGACCGTCTCGGTCAGACATCCGGCCGCAGTTTCGAGGACCGGAATCTTGCCGAGCGGGCTGAGCTGCCGAAACGCCGCATCCTGCGAAGCACGGGTCGGAACGAATTCGAACGGTAGCTCCTTTTCGAGGAGAGCCGCGCGCACGACGTTGACATAGTTGCTCACCGGATAGCCCAAGAGACGAAGCCGGGTCATGTCCGAACGTCCATGATCTTGCCGGGATTCAGGATATTCCCGGGATCGAGAAGGCGCTTGATTTCGGCCATCAGGCCGCGCTCACCAGCCGATCGCGACACGTCGAGCCAGGGCTTCTTCTCAAGCCCGATGCCATGTTCGGCAGAGATCGATCCGCCGATCGGCCGAAGCGGCTCATAGACGCATTCCTCGACGTGGTGCCGGTCGCCCTCTTCGCCCGCCCCGATCGCGATATGGAGATTGCCGTCGCCCATATGACCGAGGAAGGCGATCTTGCCGTCGGGCCAACGGGTTTTGAGCCTGCCGGTCACCGCCGCGATATAATCCTGCATCTTGCCCACCGGCAGCGAGACGTCGAAGGCGTAGAAGGGCTGGAATTCCCGGACCACATGTTCGAGATCCTCGCGGATTTCCCAGATCTGCTGACGCTGGGCTTCCGAACGGGCAAGGACGGCGTCGTCGAAGTAACCGCGTTCGCCCGCTTCGCCGAGGACGGTCTCGAAAAGCTCGGTATCGCGTTCCTGCTGCGATCCGAGCATCTCGATGATCGCATAATAGGGCTGGTCGGCCGAAAGCGGCGGCGCATGTTTGCCGGCGCCGGTGTTGACCCGGTAAAAGCTGTTGTCGATCAGCTCGAACGCGCTCAGCAGCCCGCCGAACCCTTGGTCGACGAAGCGCAGCAGGTTCACCATCTGGTCGAAATTCGCGGCGCAGACGATCGCGGTATTGGAACTGGTCGGGCGCTCGCGAAGGCGAAGAACGAGCCGGGTGATGACTCCGAGCGTTCCTTCGGACCCGATGAACAGCTGCTTCAGATCATAGCCCGTATTGTTCTTGATCATTTGGTTGAGCGACGAGATCACCCGCCCGTCGGCAAGCACCGCTTCGACGCCGAGCACCTGTTCGCGCATCATGCCGTAGCGGATGACGCGCATGCCGCCGGCGTTGGTCGAGGCATTGCCCCCAAGCTGGCACGACCCTCTGCCGCCTAGGTCGAGCGGAAAGGTCAGCCCATGCTCGGCAAGCTCGGTTTCGAGCGTTTCGAGGATGACGCCCGCCTGAACCGTCGCGGTGCGGTTGACCGGGTCGATCGTCTCAATCGCAGCCATGCGTTCGAGCGACAGCGCGATTTCGCCGCGCCGCGTCTCGGTCGCGCGCACCCAGCCCGACATGCCGCCGTGCACCACAACGGGCTGGCCGGCGGCGCTGCACAGACGCAGGATCGCAGCGACCTCGTCGGTCGTGCGCGGACGCACTATCGCATCGGCCCCGATCCGGTCCATGAAATAGCCCGGATATCGGCCCGCCACCTCGCCGCCGGTCAGCAGGCCCGCGTCGCCGACGATCTCGCGCAACTGCTCGATCAGCCCCGCCGAAACGGCCGGAAAGGCGTCAGCCCGGTTCATAGGCTGACAAAGACGTCATCGCCGTCGATCCGCACCGGATAGCGTTCGAGGACGATGGAATCATCTTCCTGACATGCGCCGGATTCCAGATCGAACGTCCAGCCGTGCCAGGGGCAGGTCAGGATCGTGCCGTCGACGTCGCCCTCATGCAGCGGGCCCTCGGCGTGCGGGCACTGGCCGTTGGTCGCAATCACCCGGCCGCGGCACAGGAAGAGCGCGACGTCCTGCCCGCCTGCCTCCGTGAGCACGGGCTCGCCGGCTTCGACCGCGGCCAGCGACCCGATGCGATATTCCTTCGTATCGGTCATGGCGGCAATCACCGGGGGATCGCATCGAGCTGCTGCAGCACCGGAATGGCGTCCCAGATGCTGCGTTCGAGGATGATCTTGCCGTCGTCGTTCCAGCCCATGACGGTCACGCCGCGGGTCTTGGTGATCTTGCCCTTGGCATCGACGCCCAGAAAATCGCCGGCATGCTTGGTTTCCCAGGTCCACTGAAACGATCCGAGGCGGTCGTCGCCGACATAGTCGAACACGTCGAACTTGTTGTAGCTGAGCGACGGGTTCTCGATGATGAAGCCTTCGAAAAAGGAACGCAGCGCCGGGAGGTCATTGTTGATCCGGAGGTCGAAATTGACATCCTCGAACTGGAATTCGGGGGCGTAGAGCGTCATGAGCTCGTCGGTCCCGTCGGCGAAGAGTCCGATCCAATATTGCGCCCACTGCTTGTTCATTTCATGCCTCCGTAGTTCGGCCTTGTCCTGCGACGCCGGATGGCGCCGCACTGTCCGATCATCTCAAAAATGTCCGTCCCCGGCAAAGCCTGTCGGGGACGGCAAGGTGGGGGAGAGATCAGAAATTGAACCGCCCTTCCACCCCGAGATGGCGGGTCTCGGCGCGCGATGTCAGCTGGAACACGCCGAGCAGCGGAAGGACCGAGCGGTTGTATTTCTCGTTGAAGATATTCTTGCCGAAGAGCGACAGGCTCCAGCGATCGGCCTTGGCGAGCGTCAGCCGCGCATCGACGAGGTCGACGGGGCTGCGCCGCGACCCCGGCGTGTTGATGACGTCCCACCAGGTCGAGCCGATACGGACATATTCGACCCGCGGCGTGAGCATGAGATCATTGCCGAGATCGAAGTCGTGCGTGATTCCCGCGTTCAGATTATATTTGGCCGCGTTGGGCGCCCGGTTCCCGACATAGGCCGGGTTCGCGGCGAACGCCCGCACCTTGCCGTCGGTATAGCCATAAGCGCCGAAAATCTGCGGCCCGCCGGGAATGTGCCAGTTGAAATCGACCTCGAAGCCGCGCAGGCGCACCTTGTCGATCGACGTGATCGTCTGAAGACCCGCCGTCGGGAAGAATTCGAACTGCTGGGCGCCCGACACATTGGTCGTGAACGCCGCGACGTTGAGATTGAGCGACCGGTCGAACAAGCGGAGCTTCGTCCCCACCTCCCACGAGGTGGATTTTTCGGCGTCGAACTGGTCCTGCACGAAGACCTGCGATCCGGGCGGGGCGACGGCAAGCAGCGCGGCGCGGCTGCCAAGCGGGTTGAACCCCCCGCTCTTGAAGCCCTTGCCATAGCTCGCATAGACGCTGCCGGTCCGGCCGAGGTCATAGGAGATGCTCGCCTTCGGCTCGAATTGCTTGAAGGTTTCCGAAGCGCGGCAATCGGCGAGCGTCGTACCGGGACCCCGCGCCTCGATGCACAGATTATAGTTGGCGCCCGTCACCGGGTTGATCGCATCGGGCGCCAGTTCGACGACGCTGCGCTTCTCGATGTCGTAGCGGCCCGCGAGGTTGAGGTGCAGCTGATCGGTGACATCGAACTGGACGCTGGCAAAGGGGGCGAAGCTCTCGGTCTTGTATGCCTGACGCGCATAGGAAACCGTCGCGCCGATGATCGAATCGCCCGGCGCATCGATGCCATCGGAAGGCGGAACGATTCCGACGAGATCCTGGTTGAGCTCACTGATCTGCCCGCGCTTGAAGTTGAGATAATAGAGGCCGACCTGCCAGCGCAAACGCTGATCGTCGGGCGACGTCAGGCGCAGTTCCTGCGAGAAATTCTTGTCGCGATATTTATAGCCCTGCACCGTCGAGCCCGGCGTTCCCGAGTCGGCGAGATAGGGCGGCGAATCCCCGCCGAAAAACTGGTAGAGCTTGTCGGCCGCGGTCACCGAGGTGATCGTCGCCCAGCCCATGTCATAGTCGATCTTGAGCGAGCCGGCGACGAGCCACTCGTCGAGCTGACCCCGGACGTTCGTCACGAACGGCAAGTCAGTCCGGTCAGCGTCGAGTTCGTTGACGGGGATACCGCCGATCGGCAGCCCGACGAACTGCGACTGAAGCGCGGTCGAGCCGCCCTTCGTATCATGCCCGCTGAGCTTGAAGTCGATCGTGAGCCCGTCGGCGGGCTCCCAATAGAGCCGGGCCTGCCCGAGCACCGTGCGGAGCCGGTACGGCTTTTCGCCGGTGGTGATGTTGGTGAACGGGCCGTCGGTATCGCGAAACGACGCCGCAAGGCCAAAGCCGAGCGTGTCGGTCAGCGGACCGCTGACTTCGGCTTGCGCGCGGGCGGTGTTCCAGCTGCCATAGCCCGCGAGCACCGATCCCCCGAGTTCCTCGCGCGGCAATTTGGTCGTGACGATGATCGCGCCGGCGGCGGCGTTGCGGCCGTAAATCGCGCTTTGCGGTCCCTTCAGCACTTCGATCTGCTGGATATTGAACAGATCTTGGTTGAACTGCTTGAGGCTCGACAATTGAACCCCATCGATGACGACGGCGACGTTGGGGTCGGAGTTGCGAACCGAAGTCTGGCCGCGGATATTGGTGAAGCTGTCGCCGGTGGCTTCGTCGATGAAGGTCACGTTCGGCGTCGAGACCAGATAGTCCTGCGGCCGCACGATGCCTTTCGCGGCAATGTCCGCGTCGGTGGTCACCGACACCGCGATCGGAACCTGACTCAGATTCTCGTTCCGCTTGGTAGCCGTCACGATGATGTCGGTCGGACCGCTGGTCTCGGCGGCCGGTGCCGCTTCGGTCTGCGCCATCGCGGGCGCGGTCGTCAGTGCCATGCCGACGACCCAGGCCGCCGACGCGCGATAAAGATAACCCCTGATGCGCATCAATCCTCTCCTCATTATGGCATCATCGGCCTTTGCGGCGCTATCTGCCTTCCTCGCAGCGTGCATCGGATATCGCAGCGCCAAACGACAGGGCGCCGCGTGCCAAGGCAAAGCCGTTCGGGACAAAGCGACACGTTCGGCACGAATTGATCGTCCGACCGGCCAATCGTGACATCGGTGACCGATTGGCCTATCTGCATGTCGAGAGAAAAGAATGAGGGTCGGGTGACTGAAGCGGAATCCAAGTCCGGACTGACGGGGTGGGTGCTGGCGATCGTGAGGGCGATGCGCGCGAGCGGCATCGATCCCGACCAGGTGCTGAGCGAGATCGGCATGGACCCCACCCGCCTCGAAGGCGGCTACGGGCGTTATTCACAGGAACAGATCAGCATGCTCTGGCGCAAGGCGGTGGCGCTGAGTGACGCCGACTTCGCTCTCCGGGTCGCGGCGGAGGTCCGGCCCTCGACATTCCACGTCGTGGGCTATGCCATGAGTTGCTCCGCGACGCTCTCACGCGCGCTCCACCGGTTTGCGTTCTATTGCAGGCTCATTTCGGATTCGGCGACCGCCACGCTCACGGAGTCGGGCGATCAGGTGACACTGTCGATCTTCTTCGACACGGGCGGCGAGCCGCCCATCTATCAGACGGTCGACACGGTGCTCGCTTCGGTCCTCGGCTATCTTCGCTGGATCGCGGGCATCGAAATCGCGCCGATCTCGGTCAGCCTTGCGCATCCCAAGCCCCGGCGGGGCGATGGCCTGGAGGCGTTCTTCGGTTGCCCGGTCGCTTACGGACAGCCCGAGGATTCCATCGTCTTCGCGCGGGCCGATCTCGATCGCCCGATCCTCGTCGCTGATGAGGAGCTCGCTTCGCTGCTCGACGGCGTCGCGAACCGCTATCTCGAAACACGGATGGCCGGACGCTTCGCGGTTCGCGTCCGCGACGCGCTCATCGCCCGCATGCCCGACGGCATGGTCCGCAAGAGCGATATCGCAAAGAGCCTGCATATGACCGAGCGGACCTTGCTCAGGCGTTTGAAGGACGAGGGCACGACCTTTTCCGATGTGCTCGACCGCGTGCGGCTGCAGCTCGCCTTTCAATATCTGAAGCGCAGCGATCTCGTCATTCGCGATATCGCCTATATGCTGGGATTCTCGGACGAAGGAACCTTTTCCCGGGCCTTCAAACGCTGGACGGGACGCCGGCCAAGCGTTGTCGCGCAGATGAAGGCCGACGAAATCGTCGAGGTCGCGCGGGGGCTCGATATCTAGGCTTGCCGCAAGGCCGGACTGGACCGTTCAAAGTCGCGCCGCTCCGCCTCGTTGGCGAGGAACGCCGGCGCTGCGCCCGCGAGCCGCACATGCTCGCGGCCAAGCTCGGCAAGCGTCGGGCAGCCGACCAGCGCCAGGGTACGCAGCGTTTCCTGCTTCATGCCCCCGAGCCAGCGCCTGACCCCCGCGGCGCCGAAAGCGGACAAGGCGTAAAGATAGGGCCGCCCGGTCATGCAGGCGCGCGCGCCCATCGCGAGGGCCTTGACGATATGGCTGCCCCTGCGAACCCCGCCGTCGAGGATGACCTCGATCCGGTCGCCCGCCGCGTCGGCGATATCGGCCACGAGGTCGATCGTCGCCGCGCCGCCGTCGAGCTGCCGTCCGCCATGGTTGGAAATGATGGCCGCAGTCGCTCCCGCATCGGCGGCGCGAAGCGCGTCGTCGGCGCACTGAAGGCCCTTGATCGCGAACGGGCCGCCCCAATAGGCCGCGATCTTCGCGATCCGCTCCCAGCTGATATGCGATTCCATCTTCGACGCGAAGAAGGCGGCAAGCGTCGACAGATCGCCCTCGCCGTCCGACACCACATTGGGCAACGAGAATTTGCCGCCGCCGAGGTAGCCGAGGCACCAGCCGGGCCGCTTGGCAAAGGACGCGAGCGAAGCCGGAGTAAGCCGGGGCGGAACGGTGAGGCCCGAGCGCAGGTCGCGCTCGCGGTTACCCGCGACGATCGTGTCGACGGTCAGGCACAGCGCATCGAAGCCCGCCTCCTTGCAGCGATCGATGCTGGCGAAGTTCAGGGCATCATCGGCGAGCAGGTAAAGCTGATAGATTTTGGGGCCGGTGCTGATCGCGCCGATCTCCTCGATCGAGGCCGTCGCCATCGTCGACAGGGCGTAGCCGCAGCCCGCATCGGCGGCCGCGATCGCCACTCCCTGTTCGCCGTCGGGATGGAACATCCGGCTCATTCCCGTCGGCGCAAGGATGAGCGGCCATTCGAGGTCGCAGCCGAGAACGCGGGTGGCGGCATTCACCCGCGTCACATCGGTCATGAACCGCGGAACAAGATCGTAGCGGTCGAAGGAGGCCACATTGGCCGCAGCCGTCTTTTCGTCATCGGCCGCCCCGCAGATATAGTCGAAGAGCGGTCGCGGCAGGCGGCGCCGCGCGGCGTCCTCATAGTCAGCGGTGCCGTAGCACTGCGCCAGCCTTGGCATTTTGCCCGCTCCCCTGTTCAAGCTTGCGCGCGAGTGGCTCAACCGCGCGCGCGGAAGCGGACCCTGAGGTGATGGGGGCCGCGCGCGAAGTAGGAGTCGAGCCACTCCACCTCGTCCGACACAGGCTCGAGGAGTTCGAAACGCCGGAACACCGTTTCGAGGGCCGAGCGCGCTTCCATCCGCGACAGATAATTGCCGAGGCAGAAGTGCGGCCCCTGGCCGAAGGACATCAGCGGGAAAGCGATCTTCCGGTCGATGTCGAAGACTTCGGGATCGGCGAACTTGCTCTCGTCGCGGTTGGCCGATGCGAGCAGCGGCATCACGGTCGAGCCCTTGGGGATCTTGACCCCGCCAAGCTCGGTATCCTCCATCGTGTGGCGGAAGATTATCTGCACCGGCGGATTGTAGCGCAGCACCTCCTCGATCAGCGCGGGGATGAGCTCGGGGTTGGCGCGCACGCGCGCGTAGACCTCCGGATGGCGTTTCAGTTCGACGAGCGTCGTGCCGAGCAGATTGGTGGTGGTCTCGACGCCGCCGATCAGCAGCAGGATCGACATCTGGATCACCTCGATCCGCGACATCTTCTCGCCGTCGATCTCGGCAACGATGAACTGCGAGATGAGGTCGTCCTGCGGATCGGCAGCACGCTCGTCGTACAGCTCCTCGAAAAAGGCGCGCACCTTGTCCGAACTATCCTGGATTTCCGCGAGGCGCTCGGGTCCATAGGCGGCGCGGTTGGCGGCGGCGAGAATGTTGTCGACCCAGATCTTGAATTCGGCGCGCCGGGCTGTGGGGACGCCCAGAACCTGCGCGATCACGGTGACGGGATAGAGAGCGCAGAAATCGGTCGCGAAATCGAACTCGCCCTCGGTGCCATGCTTGGCGATGATATCGTCGATCAGCTCGTTCGCGACCTCATAGGTGCGATCGACGAGGATCTTGATTTTCGAGGGCACGAACGCCTTGTTCGCGAGCTTGCGCAGGTGGACATGGCCCGGGGGATCCATCGAGATCATCGGCGGCACTTCGGGTACCGGATCATATTCGCCGAGCAACGCCGGCCAGAACATCGAGCTGCTGTAAAGCTTGCCGTTCTTCAGCAAAGCATCGACATCCTCGTAGCGCGCGACGCCAAAGGCCTGGAGCGAAGGCAGCCAGGTCACGGGATCGTCGCGGCGGAGCTTGGCATAATATGGATAGGGTTCGTGCTTCACGACCGGATCGAGCGGATCATAGACCCGTTCATCACTGCCAGTTTCGTCGCTCCGGTTGAGGAGGGTCTCGCTCATATGTCTCTCCACATGCGGGACGGCGCCGGGCGCCATCCTCTTTCTGGTTGATAAGAAGCCTATGGGCAGCAAGCGCCGCCCCCAAGGGCCAGCCGTGCCACGAAAAAGCAGAGGGTGCCAAAGATTTGGGCCGCTGGCACGTTCGGCCTCGCCGTGACCCCTTTTGCCGTGGCAAAGACCATAGAGCAGGATAATTTGCCGGAACGCAGAACGGGCCAGGCCCGCACATTTCCGGACGAGAGAGGAAGAAGCATGCATTTTCTATATGCCGCCCATGTCACCGACGACCATCTGACGCCCGATCAGCAGCGCGTGCTGCGCGGCCTGCGGTCGCCGACCATGGCAACGGGGGTCGACACGCCTTCGCACAATGCGCGGCCGAAGGATTTCGGCAGCGCGCAGGACTGGGTCACCGCCTTCTTCGACAAGGGCGCCGAGGAAGTGCTCGGCTATTATGCCGACGATTTCGTCTGGGAAGATATCGAGTTCATGCAGACGATCACCACCAAAGAGGATCTCTACAAGGCCTTCGTCGTCTTCAACAATTCGGGGCCGGAATCGCCCTTCGGCGTCCACAAGTTCGAGGTGTTGAGCTATGACGGCGACCGCTGCCCGCGCCAGCATGCCCAGACGCGACAGGGCCCGACCCCCGGCGAATTCCCCGAAGAAGTCTATCGCCGCTATGCGGACAATATCTTCCTCGGCGCCGACTTCGACTATGACGAATGGGGCTATATGCAGTGGATCTGGAAGGCCACGCATAACGAGGATTTCTTCGGCATTCCCGCCGCTGGAAAGACGACCTATACGCGCGGCACCACCACGCAATTCTATAAGGACGGCAAGATCGTGCGCTGCCGGACCCACTGGAACTTCCGCGAATTCGCGATGCAGCTCGGCGTGATCCCCTTCCCCGACGAAGCCTGGCGGAACAATCCGGGCCTCGGCGAGCAGGCCTGATGCGCTATCGCCTGCTCGGCAAGAGCGGCCTGCGCGTCTCGCAGGTCGCGCTCGGCACGATGACCTTCGGGACCGCGGCTGACTGGTCGCGGCCCGAAGAGGAATGTCGGCCGGTTTTCGACGCCTTTGTGGAGGCGGGCGGGAATTTCATCGACACCGCCAACATGTACACCGGAGGCGAGAGCGAGCGCATCGTCGGACGCATGGTCGCCCCCGACCGCGACCGGTTCGTGATTGCGAGCAAATATGCCAATGCCGTTCCGGGCGGCGGAGATCCCAACGCGGCCGGGATGCATCGAAAGAGCCTGATGCGATCGCTCGATGCCAGCCTCAAGCGGCTGGGAGTCGACTATATCGACCTCTACTTCGTGCATTGGTGGGATTTCACGACGCCCGTCGAGGAAGTGCAGCGCGCGCTTGACGATGCTGTCCGTGCGGGAAAGATCCTTCACGTCGGGCTGTCCGACGTACCGGCGTGGGTAGTATCGCGGGCGCAAGCGTTTCACGATCTGCGCGGACTAGTGCCCGTGAGCGCGATGCAGCTCGAATATAGTCTCGTCCAGCGATCGATCGAACGCGAACATCTGCCGCTTGCGGCCGCCCATGACATCGGCGTGACCGCCTGGTCGCCGCTCGCGGGCGGCATCCTGACCGGCAAATATACGCGCGCGGCCGACGCCGGCGGCAACAATCGCATGGACAGCATGCAGCTCCAGCCGCTGGACGCCCGCAATCGCGAGATCGCCGAAGCCCTCGACCGGATCGCCGACGGACTGGGCGCCTCATCGGGACAGGTGGCACTTGCGTGGATGATGGCACGCGGCGTCATTCCGATCGTCGGTGCTACCCGCGCAGATCAACTGAAGGAGAATCTGCGCGCGGCGGATCTCGTGCTGAGCGACGAGACTCTGGCGGCTCTCGATGCCGCGAGCGCATTTGACGCCGGCCATCCATACGGCATGCTCGAGTGGGAGATGCCCATCGCCCTCGGCTATGGCGGGATGTTCGATCGCATCGACATTCCCCGCTTCCCGGGGCGACGCTGATCCGGGACACGCGCTCACCGCCCTTTGGTCGGGCGGCCCGCGGGTGAAGATCCGTGACAATTGGATGAGGTGGGGATGATCCGTTACGACGTGGTGATAGTGGGAGCGGGGCATGGCGGTGCGCAGGTCGCGGTGATGCTGCGGACGCAGAAGTTCGAAGGCAGCATCGCGATCATCGGCGACGAGCCCGAGCTGCCCTATGAGCGCCCGCCC